>ERZ1673730.3-NODE-3-length-780312-cov-198.851668_pt1 | contig 780312 bp, 688 predicted proteins | sample MGYA00580200_ERZ1673730 | MGnify/ENA primary metagenome ERZ1673730 (study PRJEB41218, sample SAMN15661761) | gut metagenome | host: Homo sapiens | place: Canada: London | collected 2015-08-20/2019-03-30 | study: EMG produced TPA metagenomics assembly of... | reverse complement strand
CCCCGGCCCGGCCATCCTGGCCGGTCGTTCGCCCTTCAAAACGCATGCGGTTCGGCGTCTTGGGTGAGGCCGAGCCGACATCCTGTCGAGGCCTCGTCGTTCAGCCCACCCCCGGCCCGGCCATCCTGGCCGGTCGTTCGCCCTTCAAAACGCATGCGGTTCGGCGTCTTGGGTGAGGCCGAGCCGACATCCTGTCGAGGCCTCGTCGTTCAGCCCACCCCCGGCCCGGCCATCCTGGCCGGTCGTTCGCATTGAAAAACGCATGCGTTTTTCAAGTGCTCACCCACATTTCGAGTGTCCGCAGTTGAGGCAGGTGGCGCAGCCGTCCATCTGTACCACCGCCATGCTGTTGCACTTGCCGCACAGTTGCGCGCCGGCGGGGAAGCCTTCGCCCGGCTCGACCTTGCTGGTGCCCTGGGCGGCCTCGTAGGCGGCGCGTTTTTCCGCGAGGAAAAGGCGCTGTTCCTCGTCCAGTTCAGGGCCACGCAACAAGCCGATGGCCGTCAGGTGGCGCTCCAGCACGCCGCCGATCTCGGCGACGATGGAAGGCATGTAGATGCCGCCTTTCTTCAGGTAGCCCCCGCGCGGGTCGAATACCGCCTTGAGCTCCTCGACAAGGAAGGTACAGTCGCCGCCCTTGCGGAAAACCGCGGACATGATGCGGGTAAGTGCGACGATCCACTGGAAATGATCCATGTTCTTCGAGTTGATGAAGATCTCGAAGGGACGCCGCTGCTCGTGCGCCGTGCCCGCATTGAGGACCATGTCGTTGATGGTCACGTAGAGCGCGTGCTCGAACAGCGGCGACTTGATCTTGTAGGTGGCGCCGATCAGGGTATCCGGGCGCTCCAGGGTCTCGTCCATCTGCACCACCGACGCGGCTTCCGCGGCGGCGGCAAGGGCCTGCTCCTCGGCTTCGTTGACGACCTTGAAGCCCTTGATCTTCTGCGTGATCTTGACTGCTGACATATCGATTCCCCCGGCCTCAGTACTTGCCGTAATAGCCTTCTTTCAAGGCGTCGAAGAGGTTGGCGGCGGTATGGATCTCACCGTCGTACTCGACCTGCTCGTTGCCCTTGAACTCCACCACGCTGCCGTCCTCCAGTTCGAAGCGGTAGCGGGTCTTCTCCAGGTCGGACTCCTTGACCAGCACGCCCTGGAACGCCTCGGGATTGAAGCGGAAGGTGGTGCAGCCCTTGAGTCCCTGGTGCCAGGCGTAGCGGTAGATGTCCTTGAAGTCCTCGAACGGGTAGTCGGTGGGCACGTTGGCGGTCTTGGAGATCGACGAATCGACCCACTTCTGCGCCGCCGCCTGGATGTCCACGTGCTGCGCCGGGGTGACGCTGTCGGCGGTGATGAAGTAGTCCGGCAGGCGTCGCGCCGGGTCGTCGCTGTCCGGCAGGGCCTGGGCGTTGACCAGGGTCCGGTAGGCCAGCAGCTCGTAGCTGTAGACCTCGACCTTTTCCTTGGTCTTGCGGCCTTCGCGGATAAGGTTGCGCGAATAATGGTGGGCGAAGCTCGGCTCGATGCCGTTGGAGGCATTGTTGGCCAGGCTCAGGCTGATGGTCCCGGTCGGCGCGATGGAGCTGTGGTGGGTGAAGCGCGCGCCGGTTTCAGCCAACGCCTCGATCAGTTCCGGAGCATGTTCGGCGACCCGTTGCATGTAGCGGGAATACTTGGCGTGAAGCACGCTGCCGCGGATGCGGTCGCCGGCCTTATAGCCATCGGCGGCCATTTCCGGACGCTTGCGAAGCATTTCCGCGGTGACTTCGTAGTCCTGCGCCAGGATCGGCGCCGGGCCCTTCTCCCTGGCCAGCTCCAGGGCCACTTCCCAGCCCACCAGGGCCATTTCCCGCGCCACTTCCTCGGTGAATACGCAGGCCTCGGGACTGCCGTAGCGCAGCTTGAGCAGGGTCAGGGTCGAGCCCAGGCCGAGGAAGCCCATGCCATGCCGGCGCTTGCCAAGGATTTCCTGGCGTTGCTGTTCCAGCGGCAGGCCGTTGATTTCCACCACGTTGTCGAGCATCCGGGTAAACACCCGCACCACTTCGCGGAAACGGTCCCAGTCGAAGCGCGCCTCGTCGCCAAATGGCTGCTCGACGAAGCAGGTGAGGTTGACCGAGCCGAGCAGACACGAGCCGTACGGCGGCAGAGGCTGCTCGCCGCAGGGGTTGGTGGCGCGGATCGCCTCGCACCACCAGTTGTTGTTCAGTTCGTTGACCCGGTCGATGAGGATGAAGCCCGGCTCCGCATAGTCGTAGGTGGAGACCATGATCATGTCCCACAGGTGGCGGGCGCGGACCTGGCCGTAGACCTTGCAGGCGACCAGCCCGTCGGCGCGCTGGACGTAGTCGTCCTGGATCGGCCATTCGCGCCAGACCACCGCGTTGGGGTCGTCGAGGTCGATCTCGTCGCGCTCCTTCACGTGCACCGGGAATACCAGCGGCCAGTCGGCGTCCTGTTCCACCGCCTGCATGAACTGGTCGGTGATCAGCAGGCTCAGGTTGAACTGGCGCAAGCGCCCGTCCTCGCGCTTGGCGCGGATGAATTCGCGGACGTCCGGGTGGCTGACATCGAAGGTGCCCATCTGCGCGCCGCGGCGGCCGCCGGCGGAGCTGACGGTGAAGCACATCTTGTCGTAGATGTCCATGAACGACAGCGGCCCGCTGGTGTAGGCACCGGCACCGGAAACGTAGGCGCCGCGCGGGCGCAGGGTGCTGAACTCATAGCCGATGCCGCAGCCGGCCTTGAGCGTCAGGCCGGCCTCGTGGACTTTCTCGAGGATGTTGTCCATGGAGTCCTGGATGGTCCCGGACACCGTGCAGTTGATGGTCGAGGTGGCCGGCTTGTGCCCCAGGGCGCCGGCGTTGGAGATGATCCGGCCGGCCGGGATGGCGCCGTTGCGCAGGGCCCAGAGGAAGCGCCCGTACCAGTGTTCGCGGGAGGCCTTGTCCTCGACATCGGCAAGGGCGCGGGCGACGCGTTGCCAGGTACCGTCGACGCTGGCATCCACCGGCGTACCGTCCTTGCTCTTGAGCCGGTACTTCTTGTCCCAGATATCCTGCGACGCGTCCTGCAGGGCGATGGTCCCGCGTTCGGTGCGGGGACTGCGTGCGTCTGTCTTGGCCATCCGCTGATTAACCTCCCGATGGTTGTTGGGGCGTCCGAAGCCGGCCACCGTACGCAACATCTAGTTATCCGTACCTGACGGGAATCAATATCTTGTGTCAGGCAGCAACAGACAACCTTAGTCATCGGGACGCCGCGCGCAAGAGGGCGCGGCCATCAGTCACGGGTTTTCAGAGCTTTTCCAGACAGCCGGCAAATTCGCCTGCCAGGTTGTTCAGAAGATTCTCATAGCCGTTGGCGTCCACGCTCACGTTCACGCCCAGGTCGTCCAGTTCGGCCAGGCGCACCGGCAGGCCTTCGCTGAGGGTGTCGGCCAGCCGCGGTCGAAGCGGCGGCTCGCTGAAGATGCAGGCCGGACCGGCGGCCTTCAGCTGGGCGCGCATGGCGGCGACATGGCGTGCTCCCGGCTGGACCTCCGCGGATACCGCGAACACGCCGGTATGGCGCAATCCGTAGGCTTCCTCGAAATAGTCGAAGGCTTCATGGAAGACGAAGAAAGGCTTGCCGGCAAGCTTGCCCAGGCGTTCGCGGAGTTTGCCGTCGAGCCCGCCGAGGCGCTCCTCGAAGGCCTTCAGGTTGGCCCGGTAGCGCCCGGCGTTGGCCGGGTCGACCTGGGCCAGGTCCTCGGCCATCCGCGCGGCGATGGTGCGGGCGTTGGCCGGCAACAGCCAGAGGTGGGCGTCGAGCATGCCGGGACGATGGTCATGGTCGTGCTCGTCGTGCCCGGCATGCTCCTCTTCCTCGAAATTGACGAACTTGCGCAGGTGCATGCCCGGCAGGTCCTGCACCGCGACGCTGGCGCCCTGGCGGCCGGCGAGCACCTTGGGCAGGAAGTTTTCCAGGTCCGGGCCGATCCAGTAGAACAATTGCACCTCGCGCAGCCGCCGTACGTCGGAAGGACGCAGGGCGTACTGGTGCGGCGAGGCGCCCGGCGGCAGCAGTACGTCCGGCTGGCCGACGCCGTCCTGGATGGCCGCGGCGACCAGTTGCAGCGGTTTGATGCTGGTCAGCACGCTGACCTCGGCGCGCGCCGGCGAAGCCAGCAGGAACAGGGCGAAGCAGGCGGACAGCAGGGCAAAGGGACGCAGGGTCACGGCGGCACTCACATGAAAGGTGGTTAGCGGGTAATATAATAACGTCTCTACCCTCGAGCGTCGCAGCCCATGTACAAGATTGCGCCCAAGACCCCGCTGGCCTGCCAGCCCCATGACCACAGCCAGTGCGTCAGCACCGCGCTGGCCGAGGCCGATGCGCTGTGCGCGCGCCAGGGCGTGCGCCTGACCGAACTGCGGCGGCGCGTGCTGGAACTGGTCTGGCAGAGCCACAAGCCGCTGGGGGCCTACGATATCCTCGCGGTGCTCAGCGAAACCGACGGCCGCCGCGCCGCGCCGCCGACCGTCTACCGCGCGCTGGACTTCCTCCAGGAGAACGGCCTGGTGCACCGCATCGCCTCGCTCAACGCATTCGTCGGCTGCAACAACCCGGAGCACAGCCACCAGGGCCAGTTCCTCATCTGCCGCACCTGCCACACCGCGATCGAGCTGGAACAGCCGGATATCAGCCGGGCCATCGTCGCCGGAGCGAACAGCGTCGGCTTCGCCGTGGAAAGCCAGACCGTCGAGGTGGTCGGCCTCTGCGGCACCTGCCGGGACCAGAAGGACGCCTGATGGACAACGCGCTGGTGCGGCTGACCCAGGTCGGCGTGTCCTTCAACGGCCAGGCGGTGCTGAGCGATGTCGACCTGGCCATCGAGCCCGGCCAGATCGTCACCCTGATCGGCCCCAACGGCGCCGGCAAGACCACCCTGGTACGCAGCGTGCTCGGCCTGCTCAAGCCGCACGTCGGCGAGGTCTGGCGACGGCCGCGGCTGACCATCGGCTACATGCCGCAGAAACTCCACGTCGACGCCACCCTGCCGCTCAGCGTACTGCGCTTCCTCCGCCTGGTACCCGGGGTCAGGCGCGAGCAGGCGCTGGCGGCGTTGCGCGAGGTCGGCGCGGCGCACGTGCTGGAGCGCCCGCTGCAAAGCATTTCCGGTGGCGAACTGCAACGCGTGCTGCTGGCCCGCGCTCTGCTGCGCAAGCCCGAGCTACTGGTGCTCGACGAGCCGGTGCAGGGCGTCGACGTCGCCGGCCAGGCCGAACTCTACCGCCTCATCGGCAAACTGCGCGACCGCTACGGCTGCGGTGTGCTGATGGTCTCCCACGACCTGCACCTGGTGATGAGCGCCACCGACCAGGTGGTCTGCCTGAACCGCCATGTCTGCTGCTCAGGGCACCCCGAGCAGGTCAGCGGCGACCCGGCCTTCGTCGAGCTGTTCGGCCAGGACGCTCGCAGCCTGGCGATCTACCACCACCATCACGACCACGCCCACGACCTCCACGGCGAGGTGGTCAAGGCCGGTCCCGGCGCCTTGCCTCCAGGCACCCGCTTCACTCCTGTCCACAAGCACGGCCCCGACTGCAACCATGGCTGACTTCCTGCTCAACGCCCTCCTCGCCGGCCTCGCCCTGGCCCTGGTGGCTGGCCCCCTGGGCTCCTTCGTGGTCTGGCGGCGGATGGCCTATTTCGGCGATACCCTGTCCCACGCCGCACTGCTCGGGGTAGCCCTGGGTTTCCTCCTCGATGTCAGCCCGACCCTGGCTGTGACCGTCGGCTGCGTGCTGCTCGCAGTGCTGCTGGTGACCCTGCAGCAGCGCCAGCCGCTGGCCGCCGACACCCTGCTGGGCATCCTCGCCCACAGCACCCTGTCGCTGGGCCTGGTCACCCTGAGCTTCATGAGGGAAGTGCGGGTCGACCTGATGGCTTACCTGTTCGGCGATCTGCTGGCGGTGAGCGCCAGCGACCTGCTGTGGATAATCGCCGGCAGCGCGCTGGTCCTGGCACTGATCTGCTTCCTCTGGCGGCCGCTGCTGGCGATCACCGTGCACGAGGAACTGGCGAAGGTGGAAGGCCTGCCGGTCGGAGCGATCCGCCTGGCGCTGATGTTGCTGATCGCCATCGTCATCGCCGTGGCGATGAAGATCGTCGGCGTACTGCTGATCACCTCGCTGCTGATCATTCCCGCCGCCGCCGCCCAGCGCCATGCCCGCAGTCCCGAGCAGATGGCGGTCGGTGCCAGCCTGCTGGGACTGGTCGCGGTGTGCGCCGGCCTGGCCCTGTCCTGGTTCAAGGATACCCCCGCCGGCCCCTCGATCGTGGTCAGCGCCGCCGGCCTGTTCCTGCTGAGTTTTGTCCTGCCCCGCCGCACGGTGTAGAATCTGGCGATTTTTTGACCAAACGAGAACCCGCAGGAATGATGTCGTCCTTCTTTCGCCTGCTGTCCGTCCTGGCGGCGGCGCTGCTGGTCAGCGCCTGCCAGGGCAATGCGTCGTCGCAACCGACGCCGGTGGTCGCGCCCCAGGCGCAGCCCGCCGATCCCTACGCCGAACTGCAGCAAACCCTGGCCGCCGGCAAGCTCGAACAGGCCGAGCAACAATGGCTGGCCCTGCGCAGCGCAGCCGCCGGCGACGAGCGCGTCGAAGCGTTCCGCCGCCAGTTGGCCGAGGCCTACATGCAGCGCGGGGAAACCGCGCTGCGTCAAGGAGACCTCAACACCGCCACCAGCGCCCTCGGCCATGCCCGCGGACTGATGCCCAAAGCGCCGGCGCTGACCGCCGGGCTGGACGGTGCGATCAACCGCGCCAAGGTCGATCCCGCCCGCGCCGAGCAGGCCCGACGCATGCAGCAGGCGGCCCAGCAGCAGATGCAGCAGATCATCCAGACGCCGCCCGGCGGCGAGCTGAAGCCGCTGCCCGGCGCTCCCCACCTGATCGATCCGCAAGCGGCCAGCAGCGCCGTGCCCCTGCCGATGCTCGACGGCACCGGCCAGGGCGGCCTCGGTGCGGTGCTCGACGCGGTGGCCGCGGATGTCGTCGCCTACCGTTGCAGGGTGCATATCGAAGTGCGCCGGGACAGCGACTATCCGCTGGTTTCCGACCAGCTCCTGGCGCGGGTGAAGAAGCTCTCACCCGATTTCGACCTGCATCTCAGCCATGTCGTACAGGCCGACAAGCCAACCCGATTGATACTTACCCCCCGGAATTGAGACCGGTCCTGCCCCGGCCGCAGCAGAAAGCGCTTGTCGGGAGCGCACCAGACGCTTATTCCATTTCAATGACTTTTCATCACCAATAAATATTAATAATGCATAAGAAAGCAAGGTAAAATGCTCGGTTTAGCTGACCGCCCATGCTTCCCGCCAAGCCCGTGCTCCAGCCGTAACAGCATCGCCGCACCCACAAGGTTCGCCCAGTGATCGAATTCCACGACGTCCACAAGACCTATCGAGTTGCCGGTCGGGAAATCCCCGCCTTGCAACCGACCCGCCTGAACATCCAGGCCGGGCAGATTTTCGGCCTGATCGGCCATTCCGGTGCCGGCAAGAGCACCCTGCTGCGCCTGATCAACCGCCTCGAGGAGCCCAGCGGCGGCCGCATCCTGGTCGAGGGCGAAGACGTCACCGCCCTCGACGCCGAAGGCCTGCGCCGTTTCCGCCAGCGCGTCGGGATGATCTTCCAGCACTTCAACCTGCTGTCCTCGAAGACCGTCGCCGACAACATCGCCATGCCCCTGCGCCTGGCCGGCGGCTTCAGCCGTGCCGAAGTCGATGCGCGGGTCTCCGAGCTGCTCGCGCGGGTCGGCCTGTCCGACCACGCGCGCAAGTATCCGGCCCAGCTCTCCGGCGGACAGAAACAGCGCGTCGGCATCGCTCGCGCCCTGGCCTGCCGGCCGAGCATCCTGCTCTGCGACGAGGCCACCAGCGCCCTCGATCCGCAGACCACCGCCTCGGTCCTGCAACTGCTGGCGGAAATCAATCGCGAGCTGAAGCTGACCATCGTCCTCATCACCCACGAGATGGACGTGATCCGCCGTGTCTGCGACCAGGTCGCGGTCATGGACGGCGGCGCCATCGTCGAGCAGGGCGATGTCGCCGATGTCTTCCTCCATCCGCAGCACCCGACCACCCGCCGCTTCGTGTTCGAGGCCGAACGGGTCGACGAGGACGAGCGCCACGACGATTTCGCCCACGTGCCGGGTCTCATCCTGCGCCTGACCTTCCGCGGCGAAGCCACCTATGCGCCGCTGCTGGGCACCGTGGCGCGGCAGACCGGGGTCGACTACAGCATCCTTTCCGGACGCATCGACCGCATCAAGGACACGCCCTACGGCCAGTTGACCCTGGCCCTGGTCGGCGGTGACCTGGAAGCCGCCATGAGCCAGTTGAACGCCGCTGACGTACATGTGGAGGTACTGCGCTGATGGACTTCTTCGAAACCATGAGCTTCGCCAACATCGACTGGTACGAAATCTGGCTGGCCAGCGTCGACACCTTCTGGATGCTCGGCGGTTCGCTGCTGTTCACGGTGGTCCTCGGCCTGCCCCTCGGCGTCCTGCTGTTCCTTACCGGGCCACGGCAGATGTTCGAGCAGAAGGCGGTCTACACCCTGCTCTCGCTAGTGGTGAACATCCTCCGTTCGTTGCCGTTCATCATCCTGCTGATCGTGATGATCCCGCTGACCGTACTGATCACCGGTACCTCGCTGGGCGTCGCCGGGGCCATCCCGCCGCTGGTGGTGGGCGCCACGCCGTTCTTCGCGCGCCTGGTGGAAACCGCCCTGCGCGAGGTCGACAAGGGCATCATCGAGGCAACCCAGGCGATGGGCGCCAGCACCCGGCAGATCATCTGGAACGCCCTGCTGCCGGAAGCCCGGCCGGGCATCATCGCCGCCATCACCGTCACCGCCATCACCCTGGTCTCGTACACCGCGATGGCCGGAGTGGTCGGCGCCGGCGGGCTGGGCGACCTGGCGATCCGCTTCGGCTATCAGCGCTTCCAGACCGACGTGATGGTGGTCACCGTGGTGATGCTGCTGATCCTCGTCCAGATTCTGCAAACCGTGGGCGACAAGCTGGTGGTGCACTTCTCGCGCAAGTAAGCTTGCCGGCCAAGCCCAAAACCCTGAGCGCCGCGGTTATCCACAGCCGCCAGGAACACCTCGAAAGGAGTTGAAGATGAAAAAACTGCTTGCTGCTTTCTCCGCTGTCGCGGCGCTCGGCCTCACCGCCGCCCAGGCCGCCGAGTCCCTCACCGTCGCGGCCACCCCGGTGCCGCACGCGGAGATCCTCAACGTGGTCAAGCCGCTGCTGGCCAAGGAAGGCGTGGACCTGAAGATCAAGGAGTTCACCGACTACGTGCAGCCGAACGTGCAGGTCTCGGAAAAGCGCCTGGACGCCAACTTCTTCCAGCACCAGCCGTACCTCGATGAGTTCAACAAGGCTAAGGGCACCGACCTGGTCGCCGTGACCGGCGTACACATCGAGCCGCTGGGCGCCTACTCGAGCAAGTACAAGAAGCTCGACGAACTGCCTTCCGGCGCTACCGTGGTGATCCCCAACGACGCCACCAACGGCGGCCGCGCCCTGCTCCTGCTGGACAAGGCCGGGGTGATCAAGCTCAAGGACAACAAGAGCATCACCGCCACGCCGAAGGACATCGTCGACAATCCGAAGAATATCAAGATCCGCGAACTGGAAGCCGCGACCCTGCCGCGCGTGCTGACCCAGGTCGACATGGCGCTGATCAATACCAACTACGCCCTGGAAGCCAAGCTGAACCCGACCAAGGATGCGCTGGCCATCGAAGGCAGCGACTCGCCCTACGTGAACATCCTCGTCGCGCGGCCGGACAACAAGGACAGCGACGCCATGCAGAAGCTGGCCAAGGCCCTGCACAGCGCCGAGGTCAAGCAGTTCATCCAGGAGAAATACAAAGGCGCGGTGGTACCGGCGTTCTGAGCCAAGCCGCGTAACCGCCCCTGGAAAAAGCCCGGTCTTCGACCGGGCTTTTTCTTTTCCGTCCCGGCCGTACGTCTGCCTGCCGTGCCACGACAGAGGTCATTCGGCCGTTTGCGGGAAATGTAGTGAAAAAAACATTCCGTCACATATTGAACAATCTGAAAAATTCACTACACAATCGACCCACCTTCGAGGATGCCCCATGCAAGAACTAAAACAACGCCTGGCCTCCCCGCCCGCCGAACTGACGCCCGCGGAGCGCAAGGTGGTGCGTGCCCTGCTCGATGACTACCCGCGCCTCGGCCTCGGTCCGATGACGCGCCTGGCCCGGCACGCCGGAGTCAGCGACCCGACGATCATGCGCCTGGTGAAAAAGCTCGGCTTCGCCGGCTACGGCGACTTCCAGGAAGCGCTGCTGGCCGACGTCGACGACCGCCTGCGCTCGCCGCGCACCCTGCTCGCCGAACGCCGCGAGCGGATGGGCCGCGACGACACCTGGGCGCGCTACCTCGACCAGGCTGGCCAGAGCCTGCAACAGACCCTCGGCCTGACCCGCCCCGATGACATCCAGCGCCTCGCCGACTGGCTGCTCGACAGCCGCCTGCGCGTGCACTGCCACGGCGGACGCTTCAGCCGTTTCCTCGCCGGCTACCTGGTCACCCATCTGCGCCTGCTGCGCCCGCAGTGCCGATTGCTCGACGACGGCGCCCTGCTCCCCGACCAGCTCTACGACCTCGGCCGCCAGGACCTGCTGGTCCTGTTCGACTATCGCCGCTACCAGAGCCAGGCCCAGCACGTGGCCCAGGCCGCCAAGGCACGCGGCACACGGCTGGTGCTGTTCACCGACATCTACGCCTCGCCGCTGCGCGAACACGCCGACCTGATCGTCAGTTCGCCAGTGGAATCCGCCTCGCCCTTCGACTCGCTGGTGCCGGCCATGGCCCAGGTCGAGGCACTGGTAGCGACCCTGGTGGCGCGCATGGGCGCGCCGCTCGACGAACGCCTGGAGGGCATCGACCAGCTCCGCAACGCGTTCAGCAGTCATATTCTGGAGGAATGACCCGATGTTCAGCCTGCCCCACCACTCGCCGCGCGACCTGCCATTCGGCCGCCGGCAGACCGCCATCCTGTTCGTCGACATGCAGCGTGCCTGGGTCGAGCCGGGGCGCGACCCGCACGTCGATCCGCAGGCAGCCGGTTACTTCTACGAGCGCGTGCAGAACCAGGTGATCCCCAACCAGCAGCGCCTGCTCAGGGCCATGCGCGCAGTGGACGAGAACGTCCTGCACACCGTCATCGAGAGCCTCACCGCCGATGGTCGCGACCGCTCGCTGGATCACAAGCTGTCGGAGATGCACCTGCCCAAGGGCAGCCCGGACGCCAGGGTGATCGACGCCCTGGAGCCGACCGCCAACGAGATCGTGCTGCCGAAGACTTCTTCCGGCGTTTTCAACTCCACCGCCATCGACTACGTACTGCGCAACCTCGGCACCCGCCACCTGATCGTCTGCGGGGTGGTCACCGACCAGTGCGTGGACATGGCCGTGCGCGATGCCGCCGACCGCGGTTACCTGGTCACCCTGGTCGAGGATGCCTGCGCCACCCATACCCCGGAACGCCACCAGGCCTGCCTGGAAGCGATCAAGGGCTACTGCTGGATCAGCGACACCGAGACCGTCCTGCAACGCATCGCCGCCCTCGGCCGGAGCAACCTGTGAACCGCCTGCAGCCGGTACGCCTGGTCAGCTTCGTCACCACCGACCTGGCCGGCATCACCCGCGGGCGTTCGCTGCCCCTGGCGACCCTGGAGGAGCAATTGGCCAGCGGTTGCGGCTGGGTACCGGCGAACAGCTCGCTGACCCCGCAGGACCTGATCGACGAGAGCAGCCCCTGGGGCAGCCACGGCGACCTGCGCCTGCTGCCCGACCCGAACAGCCGGGTGCGCGTCGAGCAGGGTCCCGACGCCGCTGCGCCGGCGCTCGACTACCTGCACGGCAACCTGGTGGAAACCGACGGCACGCCGTGGCCGGCCTGCCCGCGCAGCCTGCTGCGGGCCGAGGTGGAACGCTATCGCGACAGCGGCCTGCAGGTCATCGCGGCGTTCGAACACGAATTCAGCCTGCTCGGCCTGCCCGGCGAGCGTCCGGCCGCGGCGTTTTCGCTGCAGGCCCAGCGTGCCGCCGGGCAGTTCCCCGGCTGGCTGGTCAGCGCCCTGGCCCAGGCTGGCACCGAGCCGGAGATGTTCCTCCCCGAATACGGCCAGCGCCAGTACGAGGTCACCTGCCGCCCGGCGCAGGGCGTGGCCGCCGCCGACCGCGCGGTGAACGTCCGCGAGGTCACTCGCGAAGTGGCGCGGCAGATGGGCCTGCGTACCTGCTTCGCACCGCTGCCGGCACCCGGCGCGGTGACCAACGGGGTGCACCTGCACCTGAGCCTGCAACATGCCGACGGCAGCCCGCTGCTGTACGAGCCCGGTCGACCCAACGATCTCTCCGAACTCGGCGAGCACTGGGCCGCCGGCGTGCTCGCGCACCTGCCAGCGCTGTGCGCGCTGACCGCGCCTACCGCCGCCTCCTACCTGCGCCTGAAACCCCACCACTGGAGCGCCGCCTACGCCTGCCTGGGACTGCGCAACCGCGAAGCGGCGCTGCGCATCTGCCCGGTGGTGAGCGTCGGCGGCAAGCCGCTGGGCAAGCAGTACAACCTGGAATTCCGGCCGATGGACGCCACCGCCTGTCCGCACCTGGCGATGGCCGCGGTGCTGATCGCCGGCCGCCTGGGCATCGAACGACGCCTGCCGCTGCGCGCCCTGGCCGATGTCGATCCGCACGGCCTCAGCGACGAAGAGCGCCAGGCCCGCGGCATCCAGGCCCTGCCGGCGACCCTCGGCGATGCGCTCGACTGCCTGCAACGCGACGAGGCGCTCTGTGCCGAGCTGCCAAAGCCGCTGCTGGACACCTACCTCGCCATGAAGCGCCACGAACTGGCGCTGACGGCGGGCCTTTCCGACGACGACCTGTGCCGCCACTATGCCGAGCTCTACTGACAACCCCGAACTCGGCATCTACCAGCTGCCGCCCTACCACCTGCTCAATCCCCAAGGGCGCAGCCCGGTGGTCCTGGTCTGCGAGCATGCCAGCCGGCACATTCCGCTGGAGTTGCAGCGCCTCGGCCTGGACCAGGCCGCGGCGGAAGAACACATCGCCTGGGATATCGGCGCCCTGGCGCTGGCCGAAGAGCTTTCCCGGCGACTCGACGCGCCATTGCTGGCGGCCGGCTACTCGCGTCTGCTGATCGACCTGAACCGACCGCTGGAGGCCCCCGACAGCATTCCGCCACACAGCGAGGTCTACCCCGTTCCCGGCAACCGCGAGCTGTCCGAGACGGTGCGCCGCTATCGCCAGGATTGCCTGTTCCATCCGTTCCACCAGCGCCTGACGCAACTGCTCGACGAGCGCCAGGCCGCCGGCGTGCCGACCCGTGTGGTCGGCGTGCACAGTTTTACCCCGGTGTACCACGGCAGACCCCGCCCGCTGGTTGCCGGGGTGCTTTATCGCAACGCCGGCGCCTACGCCAGGCGCATCCTCGACGGTTTGCGCCGGCACGGCCTGGAAGTCGCCGGCAACCAGCCCTATGCGATCGACCCGGCGGAAGACACTACCGTTCCGGTGCATGGCGACGCACGCGGTCTGGAAGCGGTGCTGCTGGAGATCCGCAACGATGGATTGCGCACGCCGGATGCGGTGTACGCCTGGGCCGAGCGTCTGTATCCCTGGCTCTGATGCGATGACCGGCACCGCCGGTCGCCAATAACGAGAAAGAGGCCCGCTTCGCGTGCGGCGCCGATAACGACAATACGCTGCCTTTTCCCGAGGAGCCCGTCATGGCCATCGAACAGTTCGGATACCGGCAACAGCTGCGCCGCAGCCTGTCCCTGAGCGACCTGATCATCTACGGGATGATCTTCATGATCCCCATCGCCCCGTTCGGGGTCTACGGCTGGGTCCATGCCGATGCCCACGGCATGGTGCCGATGGCCTACCTGGTGGGCATGCTGGCGATGCTCTTCACCGCCCTCAGCTACGGAGCCATGGCCAAGGCCTTTCCGATTGCCGGCTCGGTGTATTCCTACGCCCAGCGCGGCATCCACCCCCATGTCGGCTTCATCGCCGGCTGGGTGCTGCTGCTCGACTACCTGCTGATCCCGCCGCTGCTCTACGTGTTCAGCGCGCTGGCGCTGAACCACTTGTTCCCGGCGATCCCCAAGCTGGCCTGGATGCTGCTGTTCCTGGTCTCGGCGACCCTGGTCAACCTGCGCGGCATCACCTTCGCCGCCCGCGCCAACCTGTTGTTCCTGATCGGAGAGCTGGTGGTGCTGGCGATCTTCCTGGTGGTCGGCTACCAGGCGCTGGAAGGCGGCCTGGGCAACGGCCGGCTGACCCTCGAACCGCTGTATCGCCCGGAAGCCTTCGATCTCGGCCTGGTAATGAAGGCCGCCTCGATCGCCGTACTGTCGTTCCTCGGCTTCGACGCCATCTCCACCCTCGCCGAGGAGGTCAAGGGCGATCCCGCCCGGCAGATCGGCCGCGCCGCGCTGATCGCGCTGTTCATCATGGGCGGCATCTTCATCGCGCAGACCTGGCTGGCCACCGACCTCGCCGCCGGGATGAACTTCAAGTCGGCGGACACCGCCTTCTACGAGATCGCCGAAGCGGCCGGTGGCCAGTGGCTGTCGATGCTGACCGCGGTAGCCACCGCGCTGGCCTGGGGTGTCACGGTGTCGATCACCTCGCAGGCAGCGGTCTCGCGCCTGCTCTACTCGATGGCCCGCGACGGCAGGCTGCCGCGCGCGCTGGCCAGGGTCCATCCGCGCTACCAGACGCCGCACGTCAGCCTGTACCTGGTGGCGGTGCTGTCGCTGGGAATCGGCTGGGCCTTCCTCGACGCACCGGACGTGCTCACCTCACTGGTGAACTTCGGTGCCCTCACCGGCTTCTGCCTGCTGCACCTGAGCGTGATCAACCACTACTACCGCCGCCAGCGCTCCGGCCAATGGTTGCGGCATCTACTGTTCCCGCTGGTGGGCCTGGCGATCATCGCCTACGTGCTGTACAGCATGAGCCTCGACGCACAGTTGCTCGGACTGGCCTGGATCGCGGTGGGGCTGGTCTACCTGGCGTTGCTGCAACGCGGCGGGCGCCAGGCGCCAACGGAGTTGGCCAAGGATCTCTGACGCCTCGCGAGGGCTGCTTCAGGCCGGCTCTTCACCGACGAAATCGCTGCGGCTGAGGCCATGCCGCAGCATCTTTTCGTTGAGTGTCCGACGCGGCAGTTGCAGCAACTCCATCACCGCCTTGATGTCCCCGCGGCACTGGCCGAGCGCCTGGCGCAGGCACTCCGCCTCGAAGGCTTCCATGCGTTCCGCCAGCCCCGAGGTGAGGCCGCCGCCTTCCTCCGCGTCCCCGCGCTCCAGGCCGAGGACATGACGCTCGGCGGCGTTGGCCAGCTCGCGTACATTGCCCGGCCAGTCGTGGGCCATCAGCCGCGCCAGTTCCGCCGGCGCGGCGGGCTGCGGCTCGCGGCCGAGGCGCTGGCTGGCAACGCTGGCGAAATGTTCGAAGAGCAGCGGGATGTCCTCGCGACGCTCGCGGATCGGCGGCAGGCGCAGCTCGGCGACATTCAGGCGATACACCAGGTCCTCGCGGAAGCGTCCGGCACGTGCTTCGGCCAGCAGGTCGGGCTTGGTCGCGGCAATCACCCGCAGGTCGACGTGGATACTCTGGTTCGAGCCGAGCCGCTCCAGTTGCTGCTCCTGTAGGACGCGCAGCAGCTTGACCTGCTGCGCCAACGGCATGCTTTCGATCTCGTCGAGGAACAGGGTGCCGCCATGGGCATGCTCGAGCTTGCCGATGCGCTTGCCCTGCGCGCCGGTGAAGGCGCCGCTCTCATGACCGAACAGCTCGCTCTCGAACAGTTGCTCGGGAATCGCCGCGCAGTTCAGCGCCACGAACGGCTTGTCGGCGCGCGGCCCGAAGTCGTGCAGGCAGCGGGCAACCAGTTCCTTGCCGCTGCCGGTCTCGCCACGGATCAGGACGTTCACCGGGGTCGGCGCCAGGGCCAGAACCTGCCGGCGCAACGCTTCCATCGGCTTGGACACGCCGAGCAGACGCGCATCGACCTGGTCCTTGAGACTGGCCTGCTCCTTCAGGCGCCGATTCTCCAGCACCAGGCGGCGCTTTTCCAGCGCGCGCCGCAAACTGCCGAGCAGGCGCTCGGGCGTGAAGGGTTTCTCGATGAAGTCGTAGGCACCCTGGCGCATGGCCTCCACCGCCATCGGCACGTCGCCGTGCCCGGTGACCATGATCACCGGCAGGTCGCGATCGACCGCCTGCAGGTTGGCGAGCAGTTGCAGGCCGTCCATGCCGGGCATGCGCACATCGCTGATGACCACCCCGGCGAAGGACTTGTCCAACGCTCCCAGGCATTCCTCGGCGCGCAGGCACAGGCGCACCTCGAAGCCCGACAGCTCCAGCCATTGCTGCACCGCTTCGCGGATCGTCGCTTCGTCGTCGACGAAGATCACCTGGTCGCTCATGTCGTTACGCTCGTGTCATCGGGGGCCGCCGGCAGGATCAGGCTGAACACCGCTCCCGCCTCGGCATTGGCGACCTGCAGGCGGCCGCCGAGTTCGTGGACGATCCCATAGGATACCGCCAGGCCGAGGCCGAGTCCCTCTCCCACCGGCTTGGTGGTGAAGAACGGATCGAAGACGCTGCCCAGGTGCTCGGCGGGAATCCCGCCGCCGTTGTCGGCGACGCTCAGCACCCAGTCGCCGCCAAGCCGTTGCAGGGCCAGGCGGATCCATGGCCGCTCCTGGCCGGCAACGGCATCCAGGGCGTTGCGCAGCAGGTTGACCAGCACCTGTTCCAGGCGGATCGCGTCACCCATCACCCAGGCCGGCCAGAGCAGCGCCTGCTCGATCTCCACCCGTTCGGCGCGGATTCGCGGCAGCAACAACTGCTGCGCCTGTTCGACCACGTGACCCAACTCGATACGCTCGCGCAGGCCGCCGGCGCTCTTGCGCGCGAAGGTCTTCAGGTGGCCGGTGAGCGCGGCCATGCGTTCGAGCATCTGGTCGATGCGCGGCAACGCCTGGCGCGCCTCGTCGTGGCGTCCGGCGTCGAGCAGCAGGCGCAGGCTGGCCAGTTGCATGCGCTGGGCGGTGAGCGGCTGGTTGATCTCATGGGCCAGGGCTGCCGACATCTGCCCCAGGGCGGCCAGCTTGGCCGCCTGCACCAGGCCGTCCTGCGCGGTACGCAGGTCGGCGGTGCGCTGCTCGACCAGGCGCTCCAGCTCCTCCCGGCTACGTTGCCGCAGGCGGGCGATACGCCAGCGCTGGTGCAGGAACAAGCCGAGGAAGACCAGCGCCAGCCAGGTGCCGGCGGCGGCCAGGCGCGCGGTGGCGACGTCGTCCTGGATGCTCGCGGTGTCGCGCAGCAAGTGGAGGGTCCAGCCGTCGTTGGGCAGGTCCAGCGATTGCCAGAGGTAGTCCTTCTCGCCGTCGGCGCTTTCCACCCGCGCCAGACGGCTGTCTTCGCCGTAGCTGCGCAAGGTCTGGTGGCGCAGGGGTGTCAGGGGCTGGCGATCGTATTGCCGGGTCTCCGCCAGTTCGAAGCGGTCCACGGTATCCAGCGGTTCCAGTTCGCGGTAGCGCCAACCGGCGTGGTTGGCGAGGAACACGATGCCCTTGGCGTCGCTGGCCAGGACCAGGTCGGGGGTCTGGTTCCACTGCCGTTCCAGATCGGGAAACTCCAGCTTGACCACGATTGCGCCCAGGAAGCTGCCGTCCTCGGCGCGCACCGCGTGGGACAGGAAATAACCGGGAATCCCGCTGATCACCCCGACCGCATAGAAACGTCCGGAGCCTTGGGCGATGGTCTGGCGGAAATAGGGACGGAAACCATAGTTGTGGCCCACGTAGCTGGTCGGCAGGTTCCAGTTGCTCGCCGCCACGGCCAGCCCGGTACGGTCGAGCAGCTCCAGGGTGGAGGAGCGGGCGGCCAGGTTGATGCTTTCCAGCTTGAGGTTGAGGCGCTGCTGCAACTCGCCGTCGATCGGCCCGGCCAGCGCCGCGCGCAGGTCCGGATCCAGCGCCAGTACCGCCGGCAGGCTGCGGAAGCGTTCGATCAGGGTCTGCAGCGAGCCGGCGTAGAGGTCCAGCTGCTTGCGCACCTGTTCGCCCTCGGCGCGTAGCGCCTGCTGCCGCGCCTGGCGACCCGCCCAGTCCATGGACAGCAGCAGGCCGCCGAGCAGCGGCAGCAACAGCAGGAACAGGCGCAGCGGACGGGACAAGGACATCGGCGGATCGAAACGGCGGCGGGAAGCGGCGACGATAGCACGGCGCCCGGTTACACTGCGCGCCGTACGAGGAGTCCGCCCATGTCGCTATCCCCCTGGTCCCATTCCTGCTCGGCCGGTTTCACCCTGCGCGGCTGGCGCAGCGAACCGAGCGGCAAGCCGTTGCTGCATTTCCTCCATGGCAACGGCTTCTGCGGCCGCACCTACGAACCGATGCTGCGTCTGTTGGCGGAGGATTTCGACCTCTGGCTGTGCGACATCCAGGGCCACGGCGAAAGCGACCACGGCGGCCGCTTCCACGGCTGGAACCGCAACGCCGAGATGGCGGTGGAGGCCTTCGAGGCCGGGCGCGGTCCCTATGGAGATGTCCAGCGACTGGCCTGCGGGCACAGCTTCGGCGGCGTCCTCAGCAGCCTCGTCCTGGCCCGCCATCCCACCCTGTTCGCCCGCGCCGTGCTGCTCGACCCGGTACTGTTCACCCCGGCGATGATCGGCGTGATGGCACTTTCCGAGACCCTCGGCCTGCAATTGCGCGGCAGCCTGGCGAAGAAGGCGCGCCTGCGCCGCAGCCAGTGGCCCGATCGCGCAGCCGCCTACGCCGGCTTGCGCGGCCGCGGTATCTTCAAGGGCTGGACCGACGAGGCGCTGTGGGCCTACGTGGAATATGCGCTGAAGGAGAGCGACGGCGGAGTCGAGCTGAAGTGCCGGCCAAGCCGCGAAGCGGAGATCTTCAGCTCCTTCCCCAGGCGGCTGTGGCCGTCGCTGGGCAAGATCACCACGCCGACCCGCGTGCTCTACGGTGACCGCACCTACCCTTTCGTCGCCAAGTCAGTGGCGCGCTGGTGCTCGCTCAACCCCCAGGTCAGCGCCCACGTGGTGGTCGGCGGCCACTGCTTCATGCAGGAAGACCCGGCCGATGCCGCCGAACGCGTACGCGACTTTCTCCTGCCCAATCCATGAACGCTCCTTCCGTGGGGAATCCGGCGCTCATCCATCGGTCCCAGGGAGGATGACCCCACAGGACCGAGCCATGCGCCCTCTCCTCTTCAGTGCCCTTCTCCTGCTTTCCGGGCATACCCAGGCCAGCGAATGGAACGACAGCCAGGCCGTGGACAAGCTATTCGGCGCGGCCGGGGTGAAAGGCACCTTCGTCCTCTACGATGTGCAGCGGCAGCGCTATGTCGGCCATGACCGGGAGCGCGCGGAAACCCGCTTCGTTCCCGCTTCCACCTACAAGGTGGCGAACAGCCTGATCGGCTTATCCACAGGGGCGGTTAGATCCGCCGACGAGGTTCTTCCCTATGGCGGCAAGCCCCAGCGCTTCAAGGCCTGGGAGCACGACATGAGCCTGCGCGACGCGATCAAGGCATCGAACGTACCGGTCTACCAGGAACTGGCGCGGCGCATCGGCCTGGAGCGGATGCGCGCCAATGTCTCGCGCCTGGGTTACGGCAACGCGGAAATCGGCCAGGTTGTGGATAACTTCTGGTTGGTGGGACCGCTGAAGATCAGCGCGATGGAACAGACCCGCTTTCTGCTCCGACTGGCGCAGGGAGAATTGCCATTCCCCGCCCCGGTGCAGTCCACCGTGCGCGCCATGACCCTGCTGGAAAGCGGCCCGGGCTGGGAGCTGCACGGCAAGACCGGCTGGTGCTTCGACTGCACGCCGGAACTCGGCTGGTGGGTGGGCTGGGTGAAGCGCAACGAGCGGCTCTACGGCTTCGCCCTGAACATCGACATGCCCGGCGGCGAGGCCGACATCGGCAAGCGCGTCGAACTGGGCAAGGCCAGTCTCAAGGCTCTCGGGATACTGCCCTGACGCTCTGCCGCCTCAGTCGCCGACCTTTTTCTGCCGGGACTGCCGCCACTCGTCGAGGCGAATCACCTCGGCGCTATGCACCGGCGGGTTGTCGACCTCGGCGGCCGCCTCGAAGCGATGCGGGGCCAATTCGATGGCGCCGAGGTGATAGCCATACATGACGATGCGCCCGGCGTAGCGTTCCTCGCCGCTGACGGTGAATTCGAAACCGAACTCGCGGCTCAGCCGCCACTGACCACGGTGGTCACGGGCCAGGCGCAGGCGCCGGCGCGCGACATTCTCGTCGAGCAGTTCCACGCCCTGCTTGGCGCAATGCTGCTTGGCCAGCAGCAACGCCCGCTCGCGTACGCCATGGGCGCGCCACCACCAGGCTGCGGCGGCGCCCAACAGGAGCATGACGAAAAGGTTACCCAGGGTCACGAGCGGAATCCGGTGTAGGGGGACGGCCAGCTTACCCGTTCTCCCGGCAGGCAGCGAGTGGGGGGTGTTTTCGTCATGTGAATTAGCCCCCATACTGCGCCGACTCAGCTGTAGGAAGTCGTCTCATGCCACGTACACCCCACCTGCTCGCCATCCAGTCCCATGTGGTCTTCGGCCACGCCGGCAATGCCGCGGCGGTGTTCCCGATGCAGCGCATCGGAATCAACGTCTGGCCGTTGAACACGGTGCAATTCTCCAACCACACCCAGTACGGTCAATGGACCGGGCAGGTGCTGCCGCCGGAGCAGATTCCGGCGCTGGTGGACGGTATTGCCGGCATCGGCGAACTGGGCAACTGCGACGCGGTGCTGTCCGGCTATCTCGGCAGCGCCGCCCAGGGCCGCGCCATTCTCGATGTGGTGGCACGGATCAAACAGGCCAACCCTCGGGCGTTGTACCTCTGCGACCCGGTCATGGGCCACCCGGAAAAAGGCTGCATCGTGGCCCCGGAAGTCAGCGACTTCCTGCTGGAAGAAGCCGCCGCGGTCGCCGACTACCTGTGCCCCAACCAGTTGGAGCTGGACAGCTTCTGCGACCGCCAGCCGAACTCCCTCGCCGACTGCGTGGAAATGGCACGGAGCCTGCTGGCACGCGGTCCCAGGGCAATCCTGGTAAAGCACCTGAACTATCCGGGCAAGGCCGGCGACACCTTCGAGATGCTGCTGGTGGCCGCCGATCAGGCCTGGCACCTGCAACGCCCGCTGCTGGCCTTCCCGCGGCAACCGGTCGGGGTCGGCGACCTGGCCTCGGGGCTGTTCCTCTCTCGCCTGCTGCTCGGCGACGACCTGCGTAACGCCTTCGAATTCACCGGCGCCGCGGTCCATGAAGTGCTGCTGGAAACCCAGGCCTGCGGCAGCTACGAGCTGGAGCTGGTGCGGGCGCAGGATCGGATCGCACATCCACGTCTCAAATTCGAAGCTCGCTCACTCGCAATGTAGGAATCTGACATATCATTCTCGGTCTTCCGACAGAGATAGACCGACGAATGAGCCCCACCAGCGCCCTACCTGCCCTAGCCTGCCTGGCTGTTGCGCTCGCCACCTGTGAGTTCATTCGTCGCCTTGGCAGCGCGCGCCTGCCCGCTTCCCGGTTCGTCACCATCGACGGCCTGCGCGGTTACCTGGCGTTCTTCGTTTTTCTCCATCACTCGTCCATCTGGTACTACTATCTGAAGGATGGTCTCTGGCAACTACCGCCGTCCCGGCTCTACGCCCATTTCGGCCAGACCAGCGTCGCGCTGTTCTTCATGGTCACCGGCTTCCTCTTCGCTCACAAGCTCCTGCACAGCCGCGGCACGCCGATCAGATGGCTGGATGTCTATGCATCGAGGATTGCCCGGCTGCTCCCAGCCTATCTCCTGGCAATGGCACTGCTATTCCTTTTGGTATTCACGGCCACCGGCTTTTCCCTACGCGAGGCGCCCTCGGCCCTGCTTGGCAAGATGCTCGACTGGTTGCTCTTCTCGATACCGAGCAAGCCTGACATGAACGGTTTCATCGGGACATTCCGCATCGTGGCAGGGGTGACCTAGACGCTGCCCTATGAGTGGTTGTTCTACTTCTGCCTGCCATTCCTCGGCGTCCTGCTCGGGAACCGTCCTTCCCCAGTAGCCATGGCCATCATGGCAGGCATGATCTGGCTGGTACTGAAAGCCTGGCAGCCGAACTGGACGCTCGCCTATATGTTCGTCGCTGGTGGGTTGTCAGCGCTCGCGGTACGCTCGACGCACCTGCAGCGATTCGCCGCGAGTATCCCCGGCAATCTCCTATGCCTGGCGCTCCTGCTCCTACCCGGAGTGCTCTTTCCCAGCGCCTATCAGGAAACGGCGATCCTCATTCTCGGCCTGGCTTTCCTGCTGATTGCGGCGGGTTCGAGCCTATTCGGCCTGCTGACTCAAGCACTGTCCCGCTTCCTCGGCGAAATGACCTACAGCATGTATCTGCTGCACGGGTGCATCCTATTCATCAGCTTCGAACTGCTGATCGGCAGGGACAACGCCAAGGCGTTTTCCGCTCTGGAACACTGGCTGGTCATAGGTGCGATCACTCCCCTGGTAGTGCTCGCGTCGTATCTATCCTTCCGTTTCATAGAAAGTCCGGCCATGCAACGCTCCAGACAACTCAGCGCTCTGCTGGGCAAACCGATGCTGGCGCTCAAGCGCCTGGGCCGTCACCCGACTGCTGGCTAAAGAACGTATTTCCCCAACATCAACCCACCGACCACCATCACCGCCATCAGCACGAAAGCCATGCCCAGACGCCGCTCGATCAGGGTCTTCAGGCGTGGGCCAGCCCAGAACAGCAAAGCGCAGGTAGCGGCGAAGCGCAGGCTGCGGGCGACAAGGCTGAGGCCGACGAACAGCCAGAGGTCGAGCTGGGTCACTCCGCTGGTAATGGTGATCACCTTGTACGGCAGCGGCGTGAAGCCGCCGCCCAGCAGCACCATCAGCCAGCCCAGTTCGTTGTAGCGTTCGGCGACCTGTTCGAAGTTCTCCAGCAAGCCATAGAACGCCAGGATCGGCATGGCCACGCTCTCGAACAGCAGCAAGCCGATGAAATAGCCGGCGATGCCGCCCAGCACCGAGCTGATCGCGCAGATCGCCGCGTAGCGCCAGGCCTTGGCCCGGTTGGCCAGGACCATCGGCACCAGCAAGGCGTCCGGCGGAATCGGGAAGAACGAGCTTTCGGCGAAGGTCACCCCGCCCAGGGCCAGCTCCGCGCGGGGATGGCCGGCCAGGCGCAGGGTCCAGTCGTAGAGACGGCGCAACATGTCAGGCCGACTGCGGCAGCGGTGCGTCGGCGCCGCGCTCGTCACGGTCGAGTCCCAGGCGATGGACCATGCCGCAGGCGATCTCGCGCTCGCCCATGATCACCAGGTTGGCGCCGTTCTGCTCCAGGTAGTCCACCTCGGCGTCGAAATGCGCCCGGGCGACGATGTCCAGCGGCGGGTTCACCGCGCGGGCGTGGCTGGCGATCTGCCCGGCCTCGAAGCCGTTGGGAATGGCGATCAGCAACCAGCGCGCCTCGGCGATGTTGGCCAGCTCCAGCACGCCGGGACTGGCGGCATTGCCGAGGACCACGCTGTAGCCCTGTTCGCGCAGTTCGTCGGCCTTGTCGCGCTTGTCCACCACTACCACGAAGGGCGTCCCGGCGGCGCGCAGGCGAGCGCTGACCAACCCGCCAACCCGGCCATGACCGATCAGCACCGCATGCTCGCGCTCCAGGATCGGCGGCGGCAGGTCCTGCGCCGGCATCTCGCGGACCCCGCCAGCGGCCTCCGCCAGGCGCTGCTCCTTGCGTTGCTGCAGGCGATCGATGGCGATGAACAGCAGCGGATTGACCAGGATCGACAGGATCGCCCCGGCCAGCACCAGGTCGCGGCTCTGCTCCGGCACCAGTTCGAGGCCAATGCCCAGGCCGATGAGAATGAAGGAAAACTCGCCGATCTGCGCCAGGCTGGCGGCGATCACCAGTGCGGTGCTGTTCGGATGGCCGAAAGCGCGGACGATCAGGTAGGCGGCCACCGACTTGCCGAAGACGATGACCAGGAAAGTGGCCAGGACCGTCAGTGGCTCCTGCAACAGGATCATCGGATTGAACAGCATCCCCACCGAGACGAAGAACAGCACCGCGAAAGCGTCGCGCAGCGGCAACGAGTTCTCCGCCGCCTCGTGGCTGAGCTCGGACTCGTTGAGAATCATCCCGGCGAAGAAGGCACCTAGCGCGAAGGACACCCCGAACAGCACCGCCGAGCCATAGGCGATGCCCAGGGCAATGGCCAGCACGGCCAGGGTGAAGAGCTCCCGCGAACCGCTGGCGGCGATCCTCTCCAGCACCCAGGGCACCACCCGGCGACCGCCGAAGATCATCAGGGCGACGAAGGCGGCGACCTTGCCCAGGGTAATCAGCAGCGGCCAGAGCAGACCGGCGTCGCCGCCGTCGGTCTTGCCGCCGAGGGTGCCGGCGAGCGCCGGCAGGAGCACCAGGGTCAGGACCATCGCCAGGTCCTCGACGATCAGCCAGCCGATGGCGATCCTGCCACGCTTGGTGTCCAGCAACTGGCGCTGCTCCAGGGCGCGCAACAGCACCACGGTACTGGCCACCGACAGGCTCAGGCCGAATACCAGGCCGCCGCCGAAGCTCCAGCCGAGCAGCTTGGCCAGGCCGATGCCAAGCAGCGTGGCGACGCCGATCTGCACCAGCGCCCCGGGAATGGCAATGGCCTTCACCGAGAGCAGGTCCTTGAGCGAGAAGTGCAGGCCGACGCCGAACATCAGCAGGATCACGCCGAGTTCGGCGATTTCCTGCGACAGCGCCTGGTCGGCGACATAACCGGGAGTGAACGGCCCGGCCAGGACGCCCGCGAGCAAGTAGCCGACCAGCGGCGAAATGCGCAGGCGATTGGCCAGGGCCCCGAAGAGGAAGGCGAGGACGAACCCCGCGGCGAGTGTAGTGAGTAACGGCGTATGGTGCATCAGGACTCCCGGCAACACGGGGAACGCGTCCTCCGCGGCCTGGCCGGCGGACGACGACGTTCGAAATGGATCACGGACCCGCGCCCGTGACGGCAAGGCGGAAAGGCTTTCCGCCAACGGAGCCGGGCAGAGCGACCGGCCCATGGCATTCGAGCGACCCGACGGCGGCTATGGTTCGTGGCGAAACCCGGCGCGATACCGACAGGTTAACCCGTTGACGTTGCTGGAGTTTTAACAGGCACGCCGGTTTCTTATCAAGAAATGTCAGGAATGGACGCCAGCAGAGGCAAACCTCTGCGTTTTCTTATGAAAAGCTGCGAAAATTCGCGAAACGGCAGCAGGTCCGAAGCGGGCTCGACCGGACACCGGCAGCCTTCCTCATCCGTCTTCGCGAATCGCCTGGTAGCGGGCCTCCAGCTCCGCGCGCAGCTGGCGGCGTTGTTGGGCCTGGGCGAAGCGGCGCTTCTGCTCGGCGGTTTCCAGCTCCAGCGGGCGGACGGCCACCGGCTTGCGCTCGTCATCCAGGGCGACCATGGTGAAGAAACAGCTGTTGGTATGACGCACGGACTGCTCGCGGATGTTCTCGGTGATGACCTTGACGCCGATTTCCATGGAAGTCCGCCCGGTGTAGTTGACCGAAGCGAGGAAGGTCACCAGTTCGCCGACATGCACCGGCTCGCGGAAGATCACCTGATCCACCGACAGGGTCACCACGTAGCGACCGGCATAGCGACTGGCGCATGCATAGGCGACTTCGTCGAGATACTTCAGGAGGGTGCCGCCATGGACATTGCCGGAGAAATTGGCCATGTCCGGAGTCATCAGCACGGTCATCGACAGTTGGTTGTTTCCGGGTTGCATAGCGCTTTTTCTCTCATCAGGACGGGCGGGGGACACCATAGACGCAAACGAAGACGGCAGCGGCCACAAATTTTCAATCGTCATGATCGAAATCGCGCCGGGTCGTGCAGACATCCGCGGGCTTTTCTAGACTGGCCCTTTTCCACCGGGAATCGCTCCAATGCCTGCCGCCATACGCATCCTTCTCCTGGCCCTGGCCGTGCTTGCCGGCATCGGTGCCGCTGCCATCCAGGCCGAGGATACGCCCTGCGCCACCGCCGCGGAATGCAACACGCGCGGCACCCAGGCTTATCGACAGGGGAGTTATCCACAGGCGCTGGACGCCTTCGCCTGGCAATTGCGCCTGGCCGAGCGCCAGGAGCAGGGCGGAGCCGACTCGGAACAGGCGCTGAACAATCTCGCGCTGACCAGCCTCAAGGCCGGGCAACCGGGACGCGCCCGCGCCTGGATGAACCTGGCGCTGGATCGCGGCTACAGCGGCAAAGCCACGCGCTACAACCTGGAACAGGTTGCCCTGAAAGTCGACTATCCGTCCCTCCAGGGCCTCGCCGGGCACTACCTGCGCTACGCCGGGCAGGCCGAATGGGAAAGCCTGCAGATCGAACCGGTGAAGGGCGGCTACCAGGCGAGCTTCGCCCTGATGCGCATCGGCAATCCGGAGAAACTGATGGAATATGGGCCCGCGGCGGTCGGCGAGCTGTCCGGTCGGCTGGAGGGGCAAGGCGCGCTCTACCGGCTGCGCAGCGAAGGCCTGGGCGCCGGCTGCAGCCTGCTGGTATGGCAGGAAGGCATCGACCTGCGAGTGGTGGAGAGCCTTGGCGGGAACTGCCAGGGTTACGGCGGCATGGGCATCGCCGCCGCCGGTAACTGGGTGAAGATATCCAGTCAGGCCAGGGACGACTGAAACTTTTCCACAGGCCGCTCCAGCGGAGCGACCCGTGGAAAATCCACTCAGCGGCCAGCGGACAGGCCGAAGTCCACCGCCAGGTCGGCACCCGTGATCGCTTCGGCCTGAGGGCCGCAGAGATACCAGACCAGCTCGGCGACTTCTTCCGGGCGGATGAAGCGTGCCGCCTTGCCCTGTGGATAATCCTTCAGCAGCGCGCGCTTGTAGCCATCCGGATTGCCCATCCCATAGCGTTCGGCCTGGTAGTCGAGCATCGGCGTGGCGATATCCGCCGGCGACACGGCGTTGACCCGCACGCCCTGCTCGGCCAGTTCCAGCGCCAGGGTCTTGCTCAGCATGGTAAGCGCCGCCTTGCTCGCGCAATACGCCGCCGAACCCCGGTAGGCCTGGCGTCCGGAGTCGCTGGAGATGTTGACGATGCTGCCCTGGTTTTCCTTCAGGTAGGGAATCGCGGCCTGGCACATGTAGAAGGAGGCCTTGAGGTTGACTCCCAGGACCAGGTCGAAATCCTCCTCGGTGAAGTTTTCCACAGGCCCCTCGCGCCAGACGCCCGCGGCATTCACCAGGGCGTCGAGACGTCCGGTACGGGCGAGAATCTTCGACATCAGGGTATGGCAGTTATCCGCGCTGCGCAGGTCGGCGACCCCGCTGGCGTCCAACGGCACCTGCGCGTTCAGCGCGTGCAGGCCCTCCTTATCCACATCCGTGGCGGCGATGCGCCAATGACTCTGGGCGAAACGCTTGGCGATTGCCCGGCCCAAGCCGCCGGCTGCACCAGTGATAAGAACGACGGGCGTGCTCATCTGCTTTTCCTTACTCCTGTGCCGCGTGGAAAACACCGACGGCCAATCGGCCGCCCGCTTCAATGACTGACCGGCAACGCCGGCAGCCGTTCATTCAGGCCTGGTTGAGATACCAGCGCCAGTCCTGCTCGCCGACCTCGCCCATGAAGGCACGGTATTCGGCCTGCTTGATCGCCAGGTAGATCTTCAGGAAATCCTCGCCGAGCGCCTCGCGCGCCCAGGCCGAGCCCTCCAGCGCGCGCAGCGCGGTCAGCCAGTCGCTCGGCAACGCCTGGGTGGCTTGAGCGTAGCCGTTGCCGGTGATCGGCGCACCGGGGTCGAGTCGCTCGCGAATCCCCAGGCGCACCGCCGCGAGCAACGCCGCCGCCGCCAGGTAGGGATTGGCGTCGGCGCCGCAGATGCGGTGCTCGATGTGCCGGCTGGACGCCGGGCCGCCGGGAACCCGCAGCGACACGGTGCGGTTGTTGATTCCCCAGGTCGGCGCCAGCGGCGCGTAGCTGTTCGCCTGGAAGCGGCGGAACGAGTTGGCGTTCGGACAGAACAGCGCCAAAGACTCCAGCAGGCACGCCTTCATTCCACCGATGGCCTGGCGCAGCAGCGGGGTCCCGGCCGGGTCCTCGCTGGCGAACAGATTGTTGCCAGCGGCGTCGGCCAGGCTGACGTGCAGGTGCAGGCCGCTGCCGGAAAGATCGGCGAACGGCTTGGCCATGAAGCAGGCCTGCAACCCATGGCGATTCGCCACGCCCTTGACCAGGCGCTTGTAGCGCACGCCTTCGTCGATCGCCTGGAGCGTGTCGAAGCGATGCTGCAGGGTAATTTCCACCTGCCCCGGCGCGTACTCCGAAATCGCCGTGCGCGCCGGCAGGCCCTGGGCCTCGCAGGCGGCATACAAGTCATCGAGGAATGGCTGCAACTGCTCCAGCTCGTAGACGCCATAGACCTGGGTCGCCCGCGGCCGCTGGCCATTCATCTGTAACGCCGGCAACGGCCGGCCGTCGCTGTCGCGTTCGCGGTCGAGCAGGTAGAACTCCAGTTCCACCGCCATCACCGGGTGGAAACCCTCCGCCTGCAGGCTGTGGATAACCCGCTGCAACACATGCCGGGGATCGCCCGCCGCGGCCGGTAGCCCGAGTTCGGGATGCATGCTGACCTGCACCTGGCCGGTCGGTGACTGCCGCCAGGGTTGCAGGGTCAGGCTGCCGGGCAGCGGGAAGGTCCAGCAATCGGCATCGCCGACGTCCCAGACCAGGCCGGTCTCCTCGACGTCATCGCCATTGATGGTCAGGCCGAGGATGGTGCTCGGCAGCGGCCGCCCGCTTTCGTAGACCGCCAGCAGCTCGTCGCGATGCAGCAGCTTGCCGCGCGGCACGCCGTTGGCGTCGATCAGGAACAGCTCGATGCTGCGCACCTCGGGGTGTGCGGCGAGGAACTCGCGGGCTTCCCGCGGATCGGCGAAATGCATCTCAGGCCTCCCGCGCGCCGGGTATGGCGAGCAGCTCGCCGAGCGCCTCGTCGAGGCTGGAGAGCAGGCGGTCGACATCTTCTTCGCGAGTGTCCGGGCAACACAGGGTCATGTTGTGGAACGGCGTGATGAGGATGCCGCGGTTGATCAGATACAGGTGCAAGGCCATCTGCAGGCTGTCGTGGAACGCCGCCTCGGCGGCCGCGCCGTCGCGTGGGGGTTGCGGGCAGAACTGGAACTCGCTGCGCGCGCCGAGCTCGGTCACCGACCAGGCCAGGCCGTGCTTGTGGATAATCCTGCGGAAGCCCTCGGCCAGACGCGCCGCCAGGGGCAGCATGTGGGCATAGGCGGTATCGGTCATCACCTCTTCCAGGTTGGCGCGCATACAGCGCATCGCCAGGGCGTTGGCCGACAGCGTGGTACCCATGCCGCTGTGGCCGTGGCCTTCGCTCTGCTCGCTGGCACGTGCCCTGGCCAGTTGCATGGCGCTGGCCATCGCCGCGCTGCAACCATACACCGAGCACGGTACGCCGCCGGCGATCGGCTTGCCGAGGGTGATGAAGTCCGGCTCGAGCTTCCAGGCGCGGGTACAGCCGCCAGGACCTGTGGAGATGGTGTGGGTCTCGTCGATGATCAGCAGCGTGCCGTGACGACGGGTCAGCTCGCGCAGCTTCTGGTGGAAGCCGGGTTGCGGCAGGACCATGCCGATGTTGGTCATCGCCGGCTCGCAGAGCACGGCGGCCACGTCTTCGCTGGCCAGCGCCCGCTCCAGGGCCTGGAGGTCGTTGAACGGCACCGCGCGGCTGAACTGGGTGAGGTCGTGGGCCTGGCCGAGCAGGCCGGAGCGATGCACGGTGCGGCCGTCGCGGCAGCGAACCAGGGTGTCGTCGACCGTGCCGTGGTAGCAACCGTCGAATACCAGCACCACCTTGCGACCGGTGATCGCACGCGCCCAGCGCAGGACGAAGCGGTTGGCGTCGGTAGCGGTGGTCGCTACCTGCCAGAACGGCAGGCCGAAGCGCTGCGCCAGCAGCTCGCCTGCGACGATGGCATCCTCCCCCGGAAGCATGGTGGTCAGGCCGTTCGCGCCCTGCTCGGCGAGCGCCCGGGCGATCGGCGCCGGAGAATGGCCGAACATGCTGCCGGTATCGCCCAGGCAGAAGTCCACGTAGGCGTGGCCGTCCACATCATGGAAACGCGCGCCGTGGGCACGCTCCACGAACAGCGGACAGGGTGTTGACCAATCGCTCATCCAGTGCATCGGTACGCCGTCGAACAAGGCGCGCCGGGCTCGCTCGGCGAGCGCGACGGACTGTGGATTCTGCGCAAGGAAACGTTGCTGCTCGCGGGCCATGAAGGTTTCCACGGCGGCTTCGGCGATGCCACTGGCGGTCATTTCGAACACCTCGTTTTTTATTTCGCACAACTTTCATTTGTGATCACAAAAAAGTCAATACAGTATTTGAAAGCACTGATAATCTGTTTTCCATGTCAATTTTGTGATCACAAAAATGAATGACTTTTCGAAGTGGACAGGTCAGGTCGCGCTCATCAGCGGCGCCGGCAGCGAACTCGGCATCGGTTTCGCCATTGCCCGGCGGCTGGCCCGCGAAGGCGTGCGCCTGCTGATCACCGCCAGCAGCGAGCGGATTAGGCAACGAGCGGAGGAACTGAGCGCATGTGGTCACGACGTGCGCGCCGCGAGCGCCGACCTGACCGACGAAGCCCAGGTGCAGGGCCTGCTGGACTGGGCCGAAGCCCAGTGGGGACGGGTCGACATCCTGGTGAACAATGCCGGCATGGCCCAGTTGGACAGCGCGGAGCCCTTCAGCGCAGTGGAAGCGACCTCGCTGCGGGATTGGCAACTGTCCCTGTCGCGCAGCCTGACCAGCGCTTTCCTGCTCACCCGCGGCCTGCTGCCGGGCATGCGCGAGCGCGGCTACGGGCGGATCGTCAACGTCGCCTCCACCACCGGAACCCGCGGCAGCAACCCGGGCGAAGCCGCGTATAGCGCGGCCAAGGCCGGTCTGGTCGGCTGGAGCATGGGCCTGGCGCTGGAGGTGGCGAAGAGCGGCATCACGGTGAACAGCGTCGCGCCGGGCTGGATCGCCACCGCCTCGAGCACCGCCGAAGAACGCCAGGCCGCCCTGGCCAGCCCCAGCGGACGTGCCGGCCGGCCCGAAGAGGTGGCCGCCGCGGTGGCCTTCCTCGCCTCGCCCGAAGCCAGCTTCGTCAACGGCGAACTGCTGGTGGTGGATGGCGGCAACTGCCTGATCGAAAACAAACGGAGCTGAACATGCGCAACTGCAGCCTGACGCTTTCCCAGCTTCCGGCGCCACCGGCGACCCGGAGCTGACCATGGCCGAGAATCTCCAGGAACGACTCTACCAACGACTGCGGGAAGACTTGCTGGCCGGACGTTTCCAGCCCGGCGAGCGACTGAAGATCCGCGACCTGGCGAACCAGTGGGGCACCAGCCCGATGCCGGTTCGCGCCGCCCTGCAACGGCTGGTGGCGGAAGGGGCGCTGGAGGGCGAGGCACAACGCTCGCTCAGGGTGCCGCTGATGACCCGCGAGCGTTTCCTGCAGATCCTCCAGGTGCGCCTGTCCCTCGAAGGGCTGGCGGCCGAAAGCGCCAGCGGCCGGCTGGACGAGCAGGCACTGGAAGGACTCGAAGGTTGTCTGCGGCGAATGGAGGACGCCTTGCGCCGACGCGAGGTACAGGCCTACCTGGAAGCCAATAGCGAATTCCACCTGACGCTCTACCGCGCCTGCGGCAACCCGGTGCTGCTGCGTCTCATCGAGACGCTCTGGCTACAGGTCGGGCCGTTCTTCAACCGGCTGTTCACCGAGGCCGACCTCTCCCTACGTCTGAACGATTTCCACGAGGACGCCCTGGACGCGCTACGCCGCGGCGACGGCCCGGCCGCGCGCGCGGCGATCGAACAGGACCTGGCCTACTTCGGTCAGTACCTGCTGAACCTCCTGGAGCTGGAGGCCCGGCCACGAAAGCGACACCGTTCCGGCGAGCACGCCTGACGGGAGATAAGCGCCGCTACTGCGGGCGAATGGTGCGCACATTGTCCTTCTTGATCAGGATGGTGTCGCCATTCAGCTGTTCGAACTCGTAGTAGTCATTGTATTTGTCGTAATCCGACTGATCCTTGACCAGGACCTCGCTGCCATCTTGCAAAGTGACCACCGCCTGGTTGGCGCAACCCGCCAGGCTGGTCAGCAGCAATGCAGCGAACAGAGCTTTGAACTTCATAGAATCTCCACACGGGGCAGCGCACTTGCCTACATCCGGAGCGACAAGTGCGGAATTGCCCTTGTGACCGTCGCAATCGAGGGAAATTCCTTAGCGCAGCGGCGCTTTGTCGGAGACGAAGCGCCGACGGCGACGCGCAGGGCCTCCAGGCAGCCTCGCGCGACGTCGGGAAGTCAGCGGCAAAGGCGCGTTGCAGAGCCTTTGCGGCGGTTCAGGCTCAGCTCTCCAGCCAGACGTCGCGAGCCCAGACCCACACCGAATCCCAGCTTTCATCGGTGAGGTCGCCATCGGCCCAGAGCACCACCTCGCCGTCCTCCGCCACGCAGTAGTAGCTGCCGTCGTCCTCGCAAAGCGGGATCAGCTCGCGCGGAACGCCCAGGTCCCAGGCAGTGGCCGCCACTTCGGGCAGGTAGGTGTGCGAGTGCGGATCGGTCACGGTCACCGGCTCCAGGCGGCCGTAGACCACATCGCTGACCAGCAGGAGGAATTCGCGGAACTCGGCGGGAATGCCGATCAGCAGCTCTTCCTCGATTTCCACCAGCAGTTCTTCTTCCGGCAGTTCCAGGGGCACCGGAACCGGTTCGTTGAGTTCACGCAGTTTTTCGATGACGTCTTCCACGACAGGCTCTCTCGCAACGGGTGGCGCGCTTTTTATACAGTAGCCGCACCGAGCGCAAGACAAGTGTCGCGGCTGGCCTTCGGCCATGGCGCCGGACGAATGGTCGGTCAACCCGCCAACGGAGATGAAAAAACCCCCGTTCCCTGGCGGAAGCGGGGGTTTCGGCGGCCCCCGAAGGGACCGCAACCACTCGGGATCAGTTCTGCCGGATACCGGCCACCAGCCATGGCTGGTTCTCGCCCTGGGCGCGCTCCATCCGCCAGCTTTCGCTGAAGGCTTCGCCCTGGTCGAAGCGCGAGGTCTTCGACACACCGCTGAAGGTCAGGGTGGCGATGGTCTTGTCGGCCTGGTCGTCGACGCCGTCCAGTTGCACGACCAGGTTGTCGATGTAGGTGGACTGGTAGGCGTCGCCGATCTCGGCGCGCTCCTGCTTCAGCCATTGCAACATCTGCGGGGTGACGAACTCGGCGATCTTGTCCATCTCGTTGGCATCCCAATGCTGCTGCAGGGACATGAAGTGTTCGCGAGCGGCACCGACGAAGCGCTCCTCGTTGAACCAGCTCGGCGCGTTGATCACCGGGCTCGGCGCAGCGGCAGCAGCGGCGGCGCCACCGAAGATCGGCGCCTGGGCCGGCATTTCGCGCTGCATCGGCGCGTGCCCGGCCATCGCAGGCTGGCCCTGGTTCTGCTGGCGCCGGCGAGCGGCGATGAAGCGGAAGGCAATGAAGGCCACCAGGGCGATCAACAGGATGTCGAGCATCTGGATGCCCTCGAAGCCGTCGCCCATGAACATGGAAGCGAGCAGGCCGCCCGCGGCGATACCGGCCAGCGGGCCGAGCCAGCGCGAAGCACCGCTGGCGGCAGCGGCGGGACGAGCGGCGTTGGGGGCGGCAGCAGTGGCGTTCGGCGCAGTGGCCGGCTGCGCCTGGCGGGTCTGGTGGCTGGGTGCCGAGCCGAGGCTCTTGCCGCCGCCGAAGCGCTTGGCATTGGCATCCAGGCTGACGGTCAGCGCCAGGCAGAAGGCGAGGGCGATGCTGAGAACACGCTGCATTGTAGTCTTTCTCTCTTGGGGGAATCGACGCGCGCCATGTTGCGGCGGTACGGGCGACAGGACCAGCCGGATTTTGTTTCGGGCTATTGCTCCCCGGCCGCCGTTTTTTCGCCCGCCGCGTCTGGCTCGCGGGTCGGCGCCAGGGTACACCTTCGTTGCCGGGGACGACAGGCATGCACGCGGATCGGCGCGCGAAGATCCGCCCGGCGACCCGGGAAGCACAACGCAGAGCCTCGCCGAAACGTCTGTTACAGTTTTTTTCAGCCCACCGATCAAGCACTTGCGGATGCTAGTCTGCGGGTCTGCGAGGCCGCCCGGTCGCCGCGTCTGCCGACCCATTCCCCGAGCGAGGACCGCCGCCATGCATGCCGTCGATTTCATCCAGGACCTCGCCGTGATCATGCTGGTGGCGGGTGTGGTCACTATCCTCTTCCACCGCCTGCGCCAACCGGTGGTCCTCGGCTACATCGTCGCCGGCTTCATCATCGGCCCGCACACCCCGCCCTTCGGACTGATCCACGACGAAGACACGATCAAGACCCTGGCCGAACTCGGGGTGATCTTCCTGATGTTCTGCCTCGGCCTGGAGTTCAGCCTGCGCAAGCTCTTCCAGGTCGGCGCCACGGCGTTCATCGCGGCGTTCCTGGAAATCGTCCTGATGATCTGGATCGGCTTCGAGATCGGTCGCTTCTTCGAGTGGAGCACCATGGACTCGCTGTTCCTCGGCGCGATCCTGGCGATCTCCTCCACCACCATCATCGTCAAGGCGCTCGGCGACCTGAAGATGAAGAACGAGCGCTTCGCCCAACTGATCTTCGGCGTGCTGATCGTCGAGGACATCCTCGGCATCGGCATCATCGCCCTGCTGTCGGGAATCGCCGTGAGCGGTTCGGTGGAAACCGGCGAGGTGTTCTCCACGGTCGGCAAGCTCAGCCTGTTCATGATCGTCGCGCTGGTCGTCGGCATCCTCCTGGTCCCACGCCTGCTGGCCTACGTGGCGAAGTTCGAGAGCAACGAGATGCTGCTGGTCACCGTGCTCGGCCTGTGCTTCGGCTTCTGCCTGCTGGTGGTGAAGCTGGAATACAGCATGGTGCTCGGCGCCTTCCTGATCGGCGCGATCATGGCCGAGTCGCGCCAGTTGGTGCAGATCGAACGATTGATCGAGCCGGTCCGTGACATGTTCAGTGCGATCTTCTTCGTCGCCATCGGCCTGCTGATCGACCCGAAGATCCTCGTCGAGTACGCCTGGCCGATCGCCCTGATCACCGTCGCGGTAGTGCTCGGCAAGATGTTCTCCTGCGGCATGGGTGCGTTCATCGCCGGCAACGACGGACGCACTTCGCTGCGGGTCGGCATGGGCCTGTCGCAGATCGGCGAGTTCTCCTTCATCATCGCCGCCCTGGGCATGACTCTGAAAGTCACCAGCGACTTCCTCTACCCGGTGGCGGTAGCGGTCTCGGCCATCACCACCCTGCTCACCCCGTACCTGATCCGCGCCGCCGACCCGCTCTCGCAGCACCTGGCCAACGCCATGCCGCAGCGCATGGCGAGGATCTTCGGCCACTACGGCGACTGGCTGCGCAGCATCCAGCCGCAGGGCGACCGTGCGGTGCTGGCGGCGATGATCCGGCGCATCTTGCTGCAGGTCGGGGTGAACCTGGCGCTGGTGATCGCGATCTTCCTCGCCGGCGGTTATTTCGCCGATACGCTTTCCGCCTGGATGAGCCAGTGGGTCGCCTACGACGGGCTACACAAGGCATTGATCTGGGGCGGCGCGCTGCTGGTCTCGCTGGCCTTCCTGATCGCCGCGTACCGCAAGCTCAAGGCCCTGTCGATGCTGCTGGCCGAACTCGGGGTCAAGCCGGAGAAAGCCGGACGCCATACGGCGCGGGTACGTCGGGTGATCTCCGAGATCATCCCGCTGCTGTCGCTGGCCGGCATGATGGTGCTGCTGGCGGCGCTCAGCTCGAGCATCCTGCCGCCGGGCGAGTTGCTGGTCGTAGTGGTGCTGGTCGCCGGCCTGGTGATCGCAGTGCTCTGGCGCTGGCTGATCCGCGTGCATTCGCGGATGCAGATCGCGCTGATGGAAACCCTCGACCAGGAAAAGGGCAGCCACTGAGAGCCAAGCGATCCCGGCCTGCCGTCGAATCGGCGGATAACCACGCTGCGGTTATTCGCCCTCGCCTGCACCTGGTGTCGCTATCGGACCCTTTGCCCTGAAGGATCGGCGGATTTCCGCTTATCCACTCTCCCGGTCGGCGGACTCCCGCTCGGCCAAGACCACCCCGCTCCTCTTCCAACCCAGTCCCCACGCGGCTTTCCCGCGTTGGCACGGCACCTGCTATCGAGCCATCCAATACGTCGCCCTCGCGATGTGCCGGTGTGCTGCGCCCTGATCAGCACATCCAAGACAACAACGAAAAGAGGAAACACGATGGAAAGCGCCAACGCCATTTCCGCGTCTGCCCAGCCCCGCACCACTTCGCAACGCATCAAGTCGATCTTCAGCGGTTCCGTCGGCAACCTGGTCGAGTGGTACGACTGGTACGTCTACGCCGCCTTCTCGCTGTACTTCGCAAAGGCATTCTTCCCCCAGGGCGACATGACCGCCCAACTGCTGAACACCGCAGCTATCTTCGCCGTGGGCTTCCTGATGCGCCCGATCGGTGGCTGGCTGATGGGTATCTATGCCGACCGCAAGGGCCGCAAGGCGGCGTTGCTGGCCTCGGTGCTGCTGATGTGCTTTGGCTCGCTGATCATCGCCCTGACCCCCAGCTATGAAACCATCGGCGTCGCCGCGCCGATCCTGCTGGTGGTCGCGCGCCTGCTCCAGGGCCTGTCGGTCGGCGGCGAATACGGCACCTCCGCCACCTACCTGAGCGAGATGGCGAACAAGGAACAGCGCGGGTTCTTCTCCAGCTTCCAGTACGTGACCCTGATTTCCGGCCAGCTCATCGCCCTGGCGGTGCTGATCGTCCTGCAACAGACCCTGACCGTAGAACAACTGGAAAGCTGGGGCTGGCGCGTCCCCTTCTTCATCGGCGCGCTGTGCGCAGTGGTGGCGATGTTCCTGCGTCGCGGCATGGAAGAGACCGAGTCCTTCTCGAAGAAGAAGGAAGAGCCGAAGGAAAGCCTGCTGCGCACCCTGCTGCGCCACCCGAAGGAAGTGCTGACCGTGGTCGGCCTGACCATGGGCGGCACCCTGGCCTTCTACACCTACACCACCTACATGCAGAAGTACCTGGTGAACACGGTAGGCATGAGCAAGACCGATTCGACCATGATCTCGGCTGCCACCCTGTTCCTCTTCATGCTGCTGCAGCCCATCGTCGGCGCCCTCTCCGACAAGATCGGCCGGCGGCCGATCCTGATCGCCTTCGGCGTACTCGGCACCGTCTTCACCTACCCGATCCTCAGCACACTGCACAGCGTCGACAGCTGGTGGGGAGCGTTCTTCCTGATCATGGCGGCGCTGGTGATCGTCAGCGGCTACACCTCGATCAACGCGGTGGTGAAGGCCGAACTGTTCCCCACCGAGATCCGCGCCCTGGGCGTCGGCCTGCCGTATGCCCTGACCGTGTCGATCTTCGGCGGCACCGCCGAATACGTTGCCTTGTGGTTCAAGAGCGTCGGCCTGGAGAGCGGCTTCTACTGGTACGTCACCGCCTGTATCGCCTGCTCGCTGCTGGTCTATGTGTTCATGAAGGACACCCAGAAGCACTCGAAGATCACGACCGATTGATTGAGCCTCGTGCTCATGGCCCCGACACACTCCGGGCCTTTTTATCCACAGGACGGCGACCTTCGGGTCGCCGTCCTGCTTTTTGGCGCGGCAACCGACTCCCCCACACCCGCCGACTGTTGGTCTACGGCACGGCATCCCGACCGGAGCCCTAGGGCGCGCAACGCCGGCGGCGTAATCATCCGGTGTCCCTGCGTTCCACGGCGGATAACCGCAAGCGGTTATTCGCCCTGCGGCTCGTCATTCCGGCGGGGCTGGAACCTTGGCGCGCAAACGCCGATCTCCTCGCGTTCCCACGGTGGAACAGCGCAAGGGGCCTGCCGTCCCCAGGCAGCGAAGCCCCGTCTGCGAGACCTACCGGGAATAAAAAAACCGCGCTCGAAGGCGCGGCTCTTTTCGTTGTCAGAAAACCGCCTCAGCGGCGCTTCTCGATCTTGAAGAAGAACATCTTGGTCGCCTGGCGGGCGACGATCTTGCCACCACTGACACGCGGCTCGAAACGCCACTTGGCCATGGCCTGGCGCACTTCACGGTCGAACATGCGCGACGGCACCGACTCCAGCACCTGGATGTCGTCAATGCGGCCATCGCTGGTGATGGTGAACAGCACCTTCACCCGGCCTTCGATACCCCGGGCCTGGGCCATTCGGGGATAGACCGGAGGATCCATGCGCAACGGCTTGATGTCACTGTCGTTGAGGCTGCCGCTGGGCAGGCCGGCCGGACCTTGCGAGCCGCTGGGCGCGGTCTGCGCGCCGGGCGTGCTCTGCCCGACGGTAGGTGCGGGCGGCGGCGGGGCGGCGCTGGACGGGCTGGGCTGGCTGGATGCCTCTGTGCTCGGCTCGGGTTCCGGCTTGGGTTTGGGTTCCGGCTTCGGCTTGGCCTTGGGAATGGCGTTTTCCACCGGTTTGGGCTTGGGTTTCGGCTTGGGCTTGGGTTTTTCCACCGGCTTCGGCTTCGGCGGCTCCGGCTTGGGTTCCTCGATCTTCGGCGGCGTCGGCTCCGGCGCGGCAGCCGGCGGCTGCGGGGTCGGCTCGGCCTTCTTCTCGAGCTGGACGAAATTCACCTGCATGGTCTTCGGCAGTTCGCCGTGGCCAAGGTTGAGTTCGGCCGGGGTCGGCATCACCCACACCAGCGCACCGATGATCGCCACATGCATCGCCACCGCCGCGCCGGAGGACAACCACCAGCGCGACTTGGGCGGCTCGCCGGGGACGTCTTCGGGATCGCTGCCATGGGCGTAGGGGATCAGCACTTCCTCGACCGCCACTTCCTCGTCGCGGCGCGCGCCGGAGCAGTCCACCACGCGCAGGTTGGGTTCTCCGCGCTGGGCATTCACGCATGGCAGGGACTCGCTTTCGTCTCCCTGGGCGGGAGCGGTGGGGTGGTCTTCGGCGAGCGCGGCCAGCGAAAAACGGTCAGGCGACCGTGAAGGCTGTGGCGACATGAGGGCGACCTGCGGAGAAGTGAAAGGTAAGGAAGTAGAGTCTTCTGATAATTATTATCATTCAGTCGCGTCCTCAGGGCAACCTTGGCGGATCATTCCGCGACCATCCGACACGCCAGGAACGCCTCTTCGAGCGCCTTTTCATCCGCGCCTGCGGCGAGGATCAGTTCCAGCCGATTATCCCGCCGCCACGAGGACTTGCCCCAGTTATCCACAAACGGCGCGGCATTCGCTGCATACCAACCGTCCGCGCAATGCAGCACCGCCTTGGCTCGCCGCAGTCCGGACAGACGGTTCAGCCAGGCGTCCACTGCGGCCCGATCGAAACGCACCGACGGCGCCAGCCGCCAGCCGATGGCGAACTGGCCGTCCTGCTCGCGCACGGCGCGCAGCGGTCGCTCGGCAGGCAGCACCGTTCCCAACTGAGCAGGCGCCTCCGGCAGGGCCGCCCAGGTCGTCGCGCTACCTTCCCCGGCAACGCTGGTCGGCAGATCGCGCAATGCCAGGTGACCGCGCACGCTCCAGCGCAACGGCAGGACCGGCAGGCGCGCGCGCACAGCGCAGCGCTGCGTCGCGTCGAGCGTTTCGGATTTGTTCAGCAGCAACATGCCGGCCGCTTCCAGCGCCTGTTCCTGTGCCTCCGGCAGCGGTTGGCCGGAGGCCAGCGCCGCGGCATCCAGCACCACTACCAGGGGTTGCAGGGCCAGGACGCCGGACCAGGGAGGAGCCTGCAGCTGTTTCCACAGCGCCAGCGGATGTCCCAACCCGGAGGGTTCGATGAACAGCCGGTCCGGCCGTGCCCGACGCAACAAGCGACCGAGCCCCACCTGGAACGGCACGCCATTGACGCAGCAGAGGCACCCGCCCGCCACCTCGCCGATGGCCACGCCGTCGACGTCCGTGGCCAGCAGCGCGGCATCCAGGCCGATCTCGCCGAACTCGTTGACCAGAACCGCCCAGCGCTCGCCCGCCGGCTTCTGCGCCAGCAGCGAGCGGATCAGGCTGGTCTTGCCGGCCCCCAGGGGGCCGCCGATCAGGTGTGTGGGTATCTCTCGAAGCATCTGCGCAACCGGAATGTGAAAGCCTGTGGATCAATGCGGTCCTTGCCTGCTGGGAGCCCGGCCCCGTGCTAGAGTCGCGCCCGTCTGCAATGGAGTCCTCGCATGCGTCCGTTCCTGTTCTTCCTGTCCTGCCTGCCGGGCCTGGCCCTGGCCGAAGCCTGCATCGTCCATAGCCAGGCGAAGAATCTCGACGTGAAGGTCTGCCAGCAGAACCGCAGCATCCCGGCCAAGCTGTTCCGCGAAGGCTTCTGCCAGCCACAACTGCAGGGCCAGAAGGTCGAGGTGACGTTCGCCGAGGAATGTCCGACGGGCGCCTTCGGTGTCTGCCGCGACGCCAGGGTACCCAACGCGCCCTATCGGCAGGACATCTTCTACTACGGCATCGCGACCGACGCACGCTACCTGGAGCCGTTCTGCGCCAGCCAGAGCCAAGGTCGCTGGGAAGAGCCTAGCGCCGCGAAAAAGCCCTGAGCGCGTCATCAGCCTGTCACAGCGTCAGGGCTAAATGGGAGTCGGGTACCTCAGCACCCTTCGTCCCCATCCCCAAGGTAGGACGACTTTTTGGTGATAGGCCATCTGCGGATGGCCTTTTTTTATTCCTCGAAAGACACTTGTCCACAGGCTCAGGCAAGCCAGTCCAGGGTCAACAGCAGGCGCGCCAGCCCAGGCTCCGCTCGCGGCGAGCGATGCACCAGCCCGGCACCTTCGTTACCCTCCCAGCGTTCGCCCTTGAGCAGCGCCACGTCGCCCGTGGACAAGCTGTGGATAAGCTGTTCGTCGACAACTTCGGCCTGCGCTCCGCCAAGCAGCCGACGGTCCAGGCCGGACTCGTCCAGCCATTCGCTGGCGGCGCCCTGGTAGGTGGTGACCAGCCGCAGCGGCACGTGGTCGACGTGGAAACGCGGGCACATCGGTTTATCCAGAACGCGCAGGCGCAGGCCGATACGCCGCGCCCCGGTCAGGCAGGAGAAGGCCTCGACCAGCCAGCCCAGGTCGTCGAGGAAATCGGTTTGTCCCGGCAGTTGCTGCGCGTCGAGCAGGCCGTCCAAGACGGGTAGCCGTTCCTCTTCCATCTCCAGCGTCTGGCTCAGCGCCAGTCCCGGCCGGTTGCGCACCAGGGCGGCGGCGAAGTCGCGCAGCGCCGGGCTCAACCGGCGTGTCCAGACCGCCAGGTTGACGCCCTCGCGAAGCACCTCGGCCAGCACCTGGGGGTCGTCATCGAACGCCTGGCACGGCAACGGTTTTTCCTGCGGCAGTGCGCTCATGCGGCATGCCCCCAGTCCTCGAAGGGGTCGTCCAGGCCCTGCCAGCCGGGGATGCCCAGGTTCATCTCGGCGTCATCCAGCAGGCAGGCGTCCAGGGCTGCGCGCAGGGCCGCGAAGTTCAGGTTCTGACCGATGAAAACCAGCTCCTGGCGACAGTCGCCGACGCCTTCCTCCCAGTGCCGCATGATCGCCCGCAGGCCCTCTTCGTCCTGTGGCCACTGTCCGGTCGGCACGAAGCGCCACCAGCGGCCCGCCAGGCCGTAGCGCATCAGGCCGCCGGCCTGCGACCAGCTGCCGGCCTCGCGGGGCCGGCTGGCGAGCCAGAAGAAGCCCTTGGAGCGCAGCAGCCGCCCCTGCTTCAGCGGATTGTGCAGGAAGGCGTGGAAGCGCGCGGGGTGGAACGGCCGGCGCGCCCGGTAGGCCATGGAGGCGATGCCATATTCCTCGGTTTCCGGCAGGTGCTCGCCGCGCAGTTCCTTCAGCCAGCCCGGCGCGGACGCCGCGCGATCGAAATCGAAGCGACCGGTATCGAGGATCTTCGCCAGCGGCACCTGACCCATCACCATCGGCAGGATCTCCGCCTCGGCATTGAGCTGGCGCAGGATCGCCAGCAGTTCCTCGCGCTGCTCGCTGGAGATCAGGTCGATCTTGCTGACCAGGATCACGTCGGCGAATTCGACCTGGTCGATCAGCAGGTCGGTGATCGAGCGCTGATCCTCCTCACCGAGGGTTTCGCCACGACTGGCCAGGCTGGCGGCCTCCTGGTAGTCGCGGAGAAAATTCATCCCGTCGACCACCGTGACCATGGTATCCAGTCGCGCCACGTCGGACAGGCTGCGGTCCAGCTCGTCGCGGAAGGTGAAGGTCTCGGCCACCGGCATCGGTTCGGAAATCCCGGTGGACTCGATCAGCAGGTAGTCGAAGCGGCCTTCCCGGGCGAGACGGCCGACCTCTTCCAGCAGGTCTTCGCGCAGGGTGCAGCAGATACAGCCGTTGCTCATCTCCACCAGGCGTTCTTCAGCGCGGTTCAGGCTGACATCGCGCTGGACCTCGCTGCCATCGATATTGATTTCGCTCATATCGTTGACGATCACCGCAACCCGTCGGTTCTCGCGGTTCTTCAGCACATGGTTGAGCAGCGTGCTCTTGCCGGCGCCGAGAAAGCCGGACAGCACGGTGACAGGTAGGCGTTGGTTCACGGTTGGTAACCTCTTCAGTTGTGCCGCACGTGGCGTTCGCGCTTCTCCTGGCGCTCTTTCGCCTCGATGCAGAGGGTGGCGGTGGGACGCAACAGCAGGCGGCGCAGGCCGATCGGCTCGCCGGTTTCCTGGCACCAGCCGTAGTCGCCGCGGGCCAGGCGCTCCAGCGCTTCGTCGATCTTGTCGAGCAGCTTCTTCTCCCGCTCCAGCAGGCGAAGTTGCCATTGCCGCTGTTCCTCGCGGGAAGCCAGGTCGGCCTCGTCGCTGGGGCGTTCGAGATCGCGCAGCTCGCCGAATTCGCCTTCGATGCGCGCCTGAAGTTCCTGGCGCTGACGCAGCAGCAGGTCGCGGAAGAAGTCCTGCTGGGCTTCGTCCATGTAGGCAGCGTCGGGCTGGGCAAGCAGTTCCTGTTCGGTCATGGGCTGAACCTGGGAAATTTAAAACGTTATACTATAACAATTAACACCACAATCGATGGCCCGCCAATCGCCTTCCGGCTACCCTGGGCCCACGTCATCCCGGGATCCACCGATGCGCCGCGTCCTCCGCCTTTACTGCCTGGCCCTCCTGCTGCTCGCTCCGGCGGCACAGGCGCAGGGCTTTCTTCCCGGCACCCGCCCGGCGGAATGCGCCTACCTACGTACCGTTCTGGCCTGCATGGATCGGCTGGGCAACCACTACAGCGTCGCCACCGGCGGCAACGACACCTGGCTGCGCGGCTACGACGCGGCGAGCGGACGACGCTGGGCCCAGACCAATACGCGCTACGGGCGCCTGACCTTCTTCAGCGGCATCGCCAGCGATGGGGAAATCTGGGTCGGCCTCAGCCGCAACATCGGCTGGACCAGCATCAGCCGCCTGAGCAGTTCATCGGGCCAGCGCCAACGCCTGACCTGCGGGCGGGTCAGCGGCTGCAGCGAAGGCCCTAGCCGGGAGGCTGCGCGCTGAGCGCCGCCAGGTAGCTGCCGGCGGGAGGGCGTTGCCGGAAGTAGCCCTGCACGCCAGCGAAGATCGCCTCGGCCAGGCGCTGGCGATGGCGTTCGTCCATCAACCGGCGACAATCGCCGCGATTCGAGATGAAGCCGGTCTCCACCAGGATCGAAGGGATGTCCGGCGACTTGAGCACGGCGAAGCCGGCCTGCTCGACACGCTTCTGGTGCAGCGCGGTGACGTCCGACAACTGGCCGAGAACGCTGTGGCCGAGGTCCAGGCTGCTGGCGATGGTCGAACTCAGGGCCATGTCGAGGATCACCCCGGCGAGTACCTTGTCGCGGCCCTGTAGCGGCAGGTTGCCGCTGTTGCCGATCAGGTCGGCGCCGTTCTCGCGCTCGGCCATCCAGCGCGACATGGTCGAGCTGGCGCCATGCTCGGAGAGGGCATATACCGACGCGCCGGAGGCGGTCAGTCGCGGCGCCGCGTCGGCGTGCACCGAAACGAACATGTCGGCGTTGTAGCGCCGGGCCACTTCCGGCCGCTTGCGCAGCGGGACGAACACATCGCCGTTGCGCACCAGGCGCGCCTTGAAGCCTTTCTCACGGTCGATCCGCCGCGCCAGCAGGCGGGCGATGGCCAGCGCCACGTCCTTTTCGCGCTCGCCCTTGCTACCGACCGCGCCGGGGTCCTTGCCGCCATGGCCGGCATCGACCACCACGAGGATGTCGCGGCCCGTCGAGGGTAGCGGGCGGGCCAGCGCCAGCATTGGCTCGGGGGGCGCCGCCAGCGCCTGTGGATATAGGTCCAGGACCAGGCGATGGCCCTTTCCCGCCTGCGGTTCCAGGGCGAAGCTGCGCGGCCTGACCGCTTGGCGCAGATCGAGGACGATGCGCGTCCCGCCGCCACCCAGTTGGCCACTGCGTATGGCGCGCACGGGGCCGTCCAGCGGTAGCTCGGAGAGCGTTGCGAGCAATTGCGCGTCGGGCAGGTCGAGGATCAACCGCTCGGGGGCCTGCAGGGAAAAGGTTCGATAACGCGGCGGGCCGTCCAGTTCCAGCACCAGGCGCCAGCTTTCCGAGGAATTCCAGGCCCGGGCCTGGCGGATTCGTACATTGGCGCTGGCGGCCAGGAACGGCTGGAGGGCCAGGCCGGCGAGCAGGCTTTGCAGGAGACGACGGCGCTTCATCGACGAAATACCCGATTGCAAGGGTCGGCATTAGCTAATACGTTATATTATAACATTCAAGCCATTTCCAGGCCTTGCCTACCCTTCTTCGAGTTCTCCATGAATGCCTTGACGCTTCCCGATATCGCCCGCCAGACCACCACCGCCGATCTTCCCCTGGACTGGGTCGGCATGCAGGGCATCGCCCTTCCCGTGCAGATCGGCGGGCAGAGGGTCGCCGCCGAAGCCGATGCCGGTGTCAGCCTGGACGACCCGCAGGCCCGCGGCATCCATATGTCGCGCCTCTACCTGGCGCTGGCCGAACTGGAACAGGGCGAGCTGGACCTTTCCTGCCTGCGCGCCGTCCTGCAACGCTTCCTCGACAGCCACGCCGGCCTGTCGCGTCGCGCCTACCTGCGCCTACGCCTCGCGCCGCTGCTGCGGCGTCCGGCGCTGGTCAGCCCGCTGAGCGGCTGGAAACGTTATCCACTGGTGCTGGACACGCGCCTGGAAGGCGATGACTTCCAGGCCGAAGTCCATCTCGAGCTGACCTACTCCTCGACCTGCCCCTGTTCGGCGGCACTGGCCCGGCAATTGATCCAGGAGCGCTTCGACCAGGACTTCGCCGGACAGCCGCTCGATCATGCCAGCGTGCTTGCGTGGCTCGGCAGCAGCGCCGGCATCGTCGCCACCCCGCACAGCCAGCGCAGCAGCGCGCACCTGCGCATCGGCCTGGCGGAAGACTGCATCGGACTGCCCCTGGAAGAGCTGGCGGATCTCGGCGAAAGCGCCCTCGGCACCGCGGTGCAGACTGCGGTGAAACGCGCCGACGAGCAGGCCTTCGCCCTCGCCAACGGGCAGAACCTGATGTTCTGCGAGGACGCGGTGCGCCGGCTGCACCGCGCCCTGCAGGGTTATCCACAGGCGAGCCGGTTCTCCATACGGGTCGTCCATGCGGAAAGCCTGCATGCCCATGACGCCGTCGCCGAAAGCCATTGGCAGCGAGGTGCAGCATGATCCGCAAGAATCCCTCCGGCGACCTGCCGGTGATCGACGAATCGGCCTATGTGGACAAGACCGCGATCATCTGCGGCAAGGTGATCATCCAGGCCAACGTCTTCGTCGGTCCCTACGCAGTGATCCGTGCCGACGAAGTCGACGCCGACGGCGGCATGCAACCGATCGTGATCGGCGCCAACTCGAACATCCAGGACGGCGTGGTGATCCATTCCAAGTCGGGTGCCGCGGTGACCATCGGCGAGCACAGCTCCATCGCCCACCGCTCCATCGTCCACGGTCCTTGCGAAGTCGGCGACCGGGTCTTCATCGGCTTCAACAGCGTGCTGTTCAACTGCCGGGTCGGCGATGGCTGCGTGGTCCGCCACAACGCGGTGGTCGACGGCTGCGACCTGCCAGCGGGTTTCTACGTACCGTCCACCGAGCGCATCGGTCCGCGCACCGACCTGGCGAGCATGCCGCGGGTCAGCGTTTCCGCCAGCGAGTTCTCGGAAGACGTGGCGCGCACCAACGTCGACCTGGTACGCGGCTACAAGTCGCTGCAGAACGAGTTCTGAACATGCAAAGCCTGCTGATCCGCAATGCCCGGATGGTCAACGAGGGGCAGGTACGCGAAGGCGATCTGCTGGTCCGCCACGGTCGCATCGAACGCATCGCCGGCTGCCTGGAAAACTGCGGCGCCAGCCGGGAGATCGATGCCGCCGGACGCTACCTGCTGCCGGGAATGATCGACGACCAGGTGCACTTTCGCGAGCCGGGTTATCCACAGAAGGGCTCGATCGCCAGCGAATCCCGCGCCGCCGTGGCGGGCGGCATCACCAGTTTCATGGACATGCCCAATACCCGCCCGGCGACGCTGAGCCTCGAAGCGCTGGCGGAAAAGAAGCGCCTCGCCGCCGCCCATAGCGTGGCCAACTACGGTTTCCACTTCGGCGTCAGCCGCGACAACCTCGACACCGTGGCCGCCCTCGATCCACGCGAGGTCGCCGCGGTGAAGGTGTTCATGGGCGCCTCCACCGGCGACATGCTGGTGGACGACCTGCCGACCCTGGAGCGCCTGTTCGCCAGCGTTCCGACCCTGCTGCTGAGCCATTGCGAAGACACGCCGCGGATCGAAGCCAACCTGGCGCGCTGGCGACAACGCTTCGGTGAACGTATTCCGGCAGCCGCCCACCCGCGCATTCGCGACGCCGAGGCTTGCTACCGTTCCACCGCCCTGGCGGTGGAACTGGCGCAACGACATGGCACGCTGCTGCATGTCCTGCACTTATCCACAGCGCGTGAACTGGCCCTGTTCGAGGACAAGCCGCTGTGCCAGAAACGCATCACCGCGGAAGTCTGCGTCCACCATCTGCTGTTCGACGACAGCGACTACGCCCGCCTCGGCCATCTGCTCAAGTGCAACCCGGCGATCAAGAGCCGCGGGGACCGCGACGCCCTGCGCAGGGCGCTGGCCGGCAACCGCCTGGACGTGATCGGCACCGACCACGCGCCGCACGCCTGGGCCGAGAAGCAGCAGGCTTATCCACAGGCGCCGGCCGGCCTGCCACTGGTCCAGCATGCGTTGCCGGCACTCCTGGAGCTGGTCCGCGAAGGCTGGCTGTCGCTGGCCACCCTGGTGGCGAAGACCAGCCACCGGGTCGCCGAACTGTTCGCCATCGCCGATCGCGGTTTCCTCCGCGAAGGTTACTGGGCCGACCTGGTGCTGGTCAGCGAACTGGAGCACCCGGCGCTGGCCAGCGCCATGCCGCTGCTGTCGCGCTGCAACTGGACGCCGTTCCGCCACCGGGCATTCCACCATCGGATCGATACCACCATCGTCTCCGGGCAACTCGCCTGGCACGCGGGACGCCTGTCCGACGATTGCCAGGGACTGCCCCTGCGGTTTTCCCGCTGAAGTCTTGTCCACAGCCTGCTGTGGATATCCGTTAGCCCACGGCCCTAGCGCAGGGCTTTCACCGCCGCGCCAAGGAAGGCATAGGTCTCCTCCTCGCGATCGTCCATCTCCGGCTTCGGCCAGGCGCTCCAGACCACCGCCACGATCTTCTCCTTGCGGTTGATGTAGAGGTACTGGCCGAAGATGCCCTGGGCTTCGAAGGCCCCACCGTCATGCTCGGGCAGGGCCTTGGCGCCCACCGGGAAGGTCCACCACTGGTAGCCGTAGCCGAGCGCGTATTCGCCATCGTAGAGCTTGCCCGGGGCCAGGTGGGAAGAAGCCTCGACGCGACTGGCACGATCGACCCAACCTTCGGGGAGGATACGTTCGCCATCGATCACCCCGTCCTCGAGGACGAACTGGCCGAAGCGGCCATAGTCGCGCAGGGTCGCGCTCAAGCCGCTGCTGCCGATCTCTTGCCCGGCCGGCGATTCCAGTTGCCAGAAGCCGTCGCTCTCCATGCCCATTCGCGCCCAGATCCGCTCGGACAGGTAGTCGCTCACCGGAATGCGGGTCGCCGCGTGCAGCAGCTCGCTCTGCAGGTGCGACTCGCCGGTGCTGTAGGTGAAGTGGGTACCGCTCGGGTACTGCCGCGGCAGGCTCGCCAGCAGCCGCAGGATGCCACCGGGACGTTCGGCGAGCTGGGCGTCGAACATCTGCCGGCGGTCGGACTTCGGATCGCGATAGGTCTCGTTCCAGCGGACCCCGGAACTCATCTGCAGGACCTGCTCCACCGTCACCCCCTGGTAGGCGGAGCCGGCCAGGCTCGGCAGGTACTTGTCCACAGGCTGGTCGAGAGCCAGCAGGCCCTGCTGCACGGCGGCGCCCACCAGGGTCGAGGAGATCGACTTGACCACCGAGAACGAGGTCCAGCGCGTCCGTTCGTCGTTGCCCAGGCCGTAGCGCTCCAGGGCGACCTTGCCATCCTTGAGGACCAACACCCCGCCAACGCGGTTGCGCCGCATGAAATCGTCGACGCCGTATTCCTCGCCGCCGATCCGGTAGCGCGGCGCGATGGCCACACCCGCCGGCAGCGGACGGACCTTGGCCCCCTTGTGGATAACCCGGGTCGGATAGACCTTGTCCATGTTCCGGTAGGTGTCCGGCTGGTATTCCGGGATCAGTTCATAGAGATCGGCGGCACGGCCGATCCGCGGGTTTTCCACAGCCGCGTCGGCGCCAGCCGAGCCGCTTGCCGAGACGAACAGTGCCAGCAGGGCCGGCCGGAAGACTGATATACAGCTACGCATGGACGTTTTCCTTATGACCGGAAGCAGCTCCGGCTTCGTCGTTTTTATGGATGTGGACTGGCGTCTCAGGGTTATCCACAGGACGTTCAGTCGCTCGGGTCCCGTATCGGACACGCCCAGAGTTCGACCGCCGGGCGCTCAGGGTCCGGCGGACCGATCCAGCGCGCCAGCGCATCGCAGCGCCCCTGACGGCAGATCCGGTAGTCGCCGGCCTCCGGTGTGCGCCCCAGCCGCAACGGTTGCAACGGCGGCACCCCACGGTGGTAATGCCAGGCGCCGTCACGCAGCACGGCGCCCTCGGGAATCTCCATCCCCGCCCCGCTGCCCCGCACCCGGGCCTCTTCCAGCAGCAGGCCGCGCTCACTCAGGCGATAGTCTTCTTCCCAGAGCACCTTCTCGACCGTGTGTTGCCAGGCCAGGGTGAACGACTGCAGCGGCAGCGTCGCCCAGACGCTGCCGGCCATGCCCAGACACAGCGCGATCACGCCACCGCCTCGCGCGCACGCTGGCGCCAGAGGTGCCAGCCGATCACCAGCGCGCCGAGGACGAAGCCCAGCTCGTCGCTGATCGGCAAGGCCAGGACCAGGCTGGCCCCCGCGGCGAACGCCACCAGGCGCTCCCACCAGGCCAGCGGCCCCTGCAGGTAGCCGATGGAAGCCATGCCCCACAGGCCGATGGCCAGCACCGCCTTGCAGGTGACATAGAGCGTCGCCCCCCAACCGCCTTCCTGCAGCATCAGCGCCGGGGAATACACCGCCATGAACGGCACCACGAAACCCGCCAGGGCGATGCGCACCGCCCAGAAGCTGATCTTCAATCCCCTTTCCTTGGCGATCGGCGCGGCCGCGAAACAGGCCAGCGCCACCGGAGGGGTGAGGTCGGCGAGGATGCCGAAGTAGAAGACGAACATGTGCGAGACGATCAGCGGCACCCCCAGTTCCAGCAGCGCCGGCGCGGCGATGGAGCTGGTGATGATGTAGTTGGGGATGGTCGGGATGCCCATTCCCAGGACCAGGCAGGTGACCATGGTCAGGACCAGCGACAGCAGCAGGTTCTCCCGTCCCAGGTCGAGCACGTAGCTGGCGAAGGTGGTGGCGATGCCGGTCAGCGAAATCACCCCGATGATGACTCCCACCAGGGTGCAGGCGATGCCCACCGGAATCGCATGTCGCGCACCTTCGGCGAGGGCGCGGACGCAGATGCGCAGGGTTTCCCGGCCGCCACGGACGAACCAGCAGGCCAGGGCCAGGGCCGCGATCACGACGAAGATCACCCCGATGCCGAGGCGGAAGAACCCCGCGCAGAGCAGCCCCAGCGCCACCCAGAAGGCGATGCGCAGGCCGAGCGAGGACACCCGCAGGATGATCGCCGAACCGAGGATGACGATGGCGGTCAGCGCCAGGCCGATGGTTCCGGAGAACAGCGGCGTGCGCCCGGAGAACAGCAGCGCGATCAGCACCAGCAACGGAATCAGCAGGAACCAGCGCTCGCGGACGGCACCCCAGGCGCTCGGACACTGATCGCGCGGCAGGCCCTTTAGATCGGCCCGGCGGGCCTCGAGGTGGACCATCCAGTACACCGAGCCGAAATACAGCAGGGCCGGGATCAGCGCCGCCTTGGCGATCTCCACGTAGGGGACGTTGATGGTCTCGGCCATGATGAACGCCACCGCCCCCATCACCGGCGGCATCAGTTGGCTGCCCATGCTCGCGGTCGCCTCGACGCCGCCGGCGAACGCCGGCTTGTAGCCGAAACGCTTCATCAGCGGGATGGTGAACTGTCCGGTGGTGACCACGTTGGCCACGCCGGAGCCGGTGATGGTGCCCATCAGCGCCGAGGAGAATACCGAGACCTTGGCCGGCCCGCCGACCCGGTGACCGAACAGGCCCATGGCGAAATCGGTGAACAGGCGGATCATGCCGGCCTGCTCGAGGAAGGCGCCGAACAGGATGAACAGATAGATGTAGGTGGCCGATACGTAGGTCGGCGTGCCGTAGAGACCTTCGGTACCGAACGACAGCTGGTTGACGATCTGGTCGAAGCCGTAGCCGCGGTGGGCCAGGTCGCCCGGCAGGTGTTCGCCGAACAGGCCATAGGCAAGAAACAGCGCGCAGATGATCGGCAAGGCGATGCCCATCACCCGTCGCGCCGCCTCGAAGACCAGGACGATCAGCACCACGCCGACGACCATGTCGGCCTGGGTCAGCTCTCCGGAGCGCTGGATCAGGTCGCCCTCGAAAACCCACTGGTAGACCGCCGTGCCCAGGCCGGCCATGCCCAGCAACCAGGCCAGCGGCTGCCAGGGGCGACCTATGCCGAAGGCGGGATAGCTGATGTACACCACCAGCAACAGCAGTCCGACGTGCATTGCCCGCAGGACCTGGGTGGAAATCAGGGGAAAGGCCGCGGTGACGACCTGGAACACGGAAAAGGCCAGGGCCACGGCGAACAACGCGCGCGGCCAGTTTTCCGCCTCAAGATGCAGCCCGTTCTGATGATCGCTCATGCATCGACTCCCTACAGCCGGAAACGCGGGGAACCCGGTCCGCCGCACGGACCGGGGCTACGGAGAAACGGGCCTCACTCGGGCAGTACGCCCTTCTCCTTGTAGAAGCGCTCGGCGCCGGGATGCAGCGGAATCGGCAGGTTCTTCGCCGCCTTGTCCAGGGCGATGTCCTTGGCGGCAGCATGGGCGGTGACCAGGCGCGGCAGGTTGTCGAACATCAGCTTGGTCATCTGGTAGGCGAGCTCGTCGCTGACCCCGGAGTGGCTGACCAGGATATTGTCGATCGCCACCGTCGGCACGTCCTGCTCCTGGCCGTCGTAGGTGCCGGCGGGAATGCTCGCGGCGTGGTAGGCCGGGCTGTCGATCTTCGCCACCACGTCCGCCGGGATCGCGACGAAGGTGATCGGCATGGTCGAGGCCAGGTCGCGGATGGCCGCCATGCCCAGGCCGGAGGATTGCAGCGTAGCGTCGAGCTGGCGGTTCTTGATCAGCTCCACCGACTCGGCGTAGGGCAGGTACTCCACCTTGCCCATGTCCTCGTAGCTCAGGCCGGCGGCCTTGAAGATCGCCCGGGCGTTCAGCTCGGTACCGCTCTTGGGCGCGCCCACCGAAATGCGCTTGCCTTTCAGGTCGGCCAGGGTCTTGATGCCCGAGGCTTGGCTGGCCACTACCTGGATATAGTTCGGATAGGTATTGCCGATAGCCCGCAGCTTCTTCAACGGCGCCTTGAAGCCGGCGTCGGCGACCCCGTTCCAGGCGTCGGCGACCGAGTCGCCCAGCGCCAGCGCCAGTTCTCCACGCCCGGCCTGCAACAGGTTGAGGTTCTCGACCGAAGCCTTGGTGGCCTGCACCGAGGTTTTCGCGCCCTGGATATCGTGCCCATAGATCTGCGAGAGGCCGACCCCTATGGGGTAATAGACCCCGCTGGTGCCGCCGGTGAGGATATTGATGAAGGTCGGCGCGGCAAAGACCGCGGTACTGAAGGTCACCGTTGCGGCAAGCGTGAAAAGACCGAAGCGTCTGCTCAGCGACATGGGAAGTCTCCTGTTCTTATCGTTGTTGTCGCGCTGTCGCGGAAGCGTCCCGGCTTCCTTCGACCGCGCAGGACTTCGTGCAGACTAGACCGCCCCGCCACGCAGGACAATCAGCAAGGACCGATTGCGCGACCGGCTCCGCAAGGGAGCCGGTCGCCGGCGTTCAGGCGTACAGGTCGCGCCGCGACCAGGGCAGCTCGTGGGAGCCATCCTCGTGGGGGCGAATGGCGAGGATCTGGTGCAGGTTGATCCAGCCGCGCTTGAAGCCGTAGGCGCATCCGGCCAGGTACAGCCGCCAGATCCGCAGGGTTTCCTCGGGCACCAGGCGAGCCGCCTCCTTCAGCCTGGCTTCCAGGTTGGCGCTCCAGAAATCCAGGGTCCGGGCGTAGTGCAGACGCAGGCTTTCCACGTCGACTACTTCCAGCCCGGCTTCGCTCATCCGCGCCACCGCCAGCGACAGGTGCGGCAGCTCGCCGTGGGGAAACACGTAGCGATCGATGAAGTCGCCGGCCCCCTTGCCAACCGGGCGGCCGTCGGTGTAGCGCGAGGTGATGCCGTGGTTCATCACCAGGCCGCCGGGACGCACCGCATCGTACAGTTGCTGGAAGTACAGCCCCAGGTTGGCGTGCCCGACGTGCTCGAACATGCCGACGCTGACCACCTTGTCGAAGCGGCCATCGCGCGGCAGGTCGCGGTAATCCAGCAGCTTGAGGGTGACCCGGTCCTCCAGGCCTTCGGCCTTGACCCGCTCCCGGCCGAGCGCCAGCTGCTCCTTGCTCAATGTGATGCCGGTGACCTCGACGCCGAACTCGCGAGCGGCCAGGCGCGCCAGCCCCCCCCAACCGCAACCGACATCGAGCAGCTTCTCGCCCGGCTGCAAACGCAGCTTGCGGCACAGGTGACGGAGCTTGGCCAGTTGCGCGGTGGCGAGGTCTTCCTTGCCGGTCTCGAAATAAGCGCAGGAATAGACCATTTCCGGATCCAGCCAGAGCTGGTAGAAGTCGTTGGACAGGTCGTAGTGGTAATGGATGGCTTCGGCGTCGGTGTCCTTGTCATGGCTTTCGCGAACCGGCGGCGCGCCGCCATCGGGTTCGCCGAGCGCTTCGCTGAGGGCATCGCCGATACCGATGACCTGGCTGATCGGTCCTTCGATGTCGAGACGCTTCTCGACGTAGGCCTTGCCCAGCGCATCGAGGCTGGGATGGGTGATCTCGGTTAGCAGCGAGGGGTCGCGAATGACCATGGTTACCTGTGGATCCGGCCCCAGATCGAACGCCTGAGCATCGCCGATGCGGATCCGCAACGGCAGTTGCAGGGACAGCAACTCAGAGGGGAGCTGTGCAATCATGCCAAACCTCCTGGTCACAAGACGGGAACACTATAGTCCAGTACCTGATAGAGTTTTGCTATCGACTACTTAGCCTCCTATCTATCGATGCAAAACCCCTGAGCACTCCGATTCAGGTTAGCAGCCAGTCTGCCCATGGATAGTTGACAGTTCTGATATACAAACTTTCCCTTGCTGCAATAACGGAATGACGCATACACCCTGTCAAAGGAAGCGGAAGCGACATAAGGAATGCCGATGAACGAGACCGTATCCCTCGAAACACGCGAAGTACGCTTTCTCTCCGTGTTCGACTTCGACGGTACCCTGACATACCGAGACAGCTTCGTGCCCTTCCTGCGTTTCGCCTTCGGCAACCGGGTGTTCGTCCGCCGCATGCTGCGCATGGCAGGACCCAGCCTGGCCTATCTCTGCCGGCGTATCGACCGCGACGACCTGAAGGCGCGCCTGATCGCCACCTTCCTCACCGATGTGCCCGTACATGTGCTGGAAGAGCGGGCGCTGGCCTACCAGAACCGCTTCTGGGAAACACTGATGCGTCCCCACGCATTGACCGCGGTGGCCGACCAGGTCAGCAGCGGCAGCACCGTGACCATCTGTTCCGCCTCCCCTTCGCTGCTACTCAGGCCGTTCGCCGAGAAGCTCGGCGTGCACCTGATCGCCACCGAGCTGGAAGTGGTAGACGGCGTACTGACCGGCAGGATCGTCGGCCGCAACTGCCGGCGCGACGAGAAAGTCTGCCGCCTGGAGCGGCACTACGGTCCGCTGACCCAATACTCCCTGCGCGCCTGGGGCGACTCGCGCGGCGATACGGAACTGCTGGCGGCGGCGCTGGAGCGCTTCTGGAAACCGTTCCGCTGACCGGTTGCCGGACATGGTCTGATCCGAGTATCAATCCAAAGTGGGAGCGAACGTCGCCATATCCGGCAGGAGTGCAAAATTCGGCTAACGTTCCGGTAGGATAGTTTCTCCAGCACTCCCGAGCCCCGAGCGGATTCCGGGGAGAGCCGCTTGAGGCGATACGCCGAAGCCTTCTTCGAAATCGTGCACTGGCCCCCAGAATCTCCCTCCGTTCTCTTCTTTTCTCCCCGCCGTTCCTGCATCAACCAAACAGCCATGCCCTCCATAGCCCGAGCGGTTCATCCCTGACCCTGGCGCCGGCTCCACGAGCCGGCGCCCCCTTGGCGTTCGTCCGCTCATTCAGCCAAAGAGAACATCATGAACCAGAAAATTTCCCCGCCTTCACAGAAGCTCGACGGCCTGTTCCTGCTGGCCCTGTCGATGGCCGTATTCTTCGTCGGCGTGACCGAGTTCATGCTGTCCTCCATGCTCGGGCCGCTGGCGCAGGCGTTCCACACCACTACCAGCGGCGCCGCTTGGCTGATCTCCAGCTACGCGTTCTCCTATGCGATCGCCGCGCCGTTGCTGGGCTACTTCTCCGACCGCATGCAACGCAGGAAGCTGCTGCTGCTCGCCCTGGTCCTCTTCGCGGTCGATACTCTGGCCATCGTCATCGCCCCGACCCTGGAAATTGCCGTCGTCCTGCGGGTGATCGGGGGCATCGCCTCGGCAATCATCATCCCGACCACCTTCGCCCTGGTCGCGGAGGTGGTCGCCCCGCAAAGACAGGCCGGTGCCATGGGCCAGGTGATGCTCGGCATGACCCTCGGCATTGCCGCCGGCCCGGCACTGGCCGGCCTCCTCTCGGACTTCTTCGGCTGGGCGGCGCCCTTCCTGTTGGTCTCGTGCGGTTGCGTGCTGGTCTTCCTGATGGCACGCCAGCGCCTTCCCGTGCAAGCCGTGGCACCGCGCGCCGAGGGCCATGCGCTGGGCTGGTGCAGGCAATGGAGCATCCTCAGGCCACTGATCGCCAAGGGTGCCTGGAACGGCACCGGGGTCGCCGGCCTGCTTCTCTCGGGAGAGGTGCTGCGCCAGCGCTACGGCTTCAGCACCGCGCAGATAGGCGTCAGCATCGCCGCCTTCGGCGTGGGCCTGGCCGTGGGCAACCTCGCCGCGGGTTACCTGCGACGTTATCTGAAGCGCGACGAAGACATGCTCCTGCTGGTGCTGGCGCTCCTGGTGTTATCGATGTCGACCTTCATGCTCCTGCCGCTACCGTTACCCGTGGCGCTCTGCTGCCTGGGCGCCTGGGGCGCCGCGCTGGGCCTGGGCGCGCCGGCGGGCACGGTGGTACTCGCCTCGCGCTCCGGGCCGGACAAGGGCATGGTGCTGTCGTTCGCCGAGACGTTCAACAACATCGCCATTCTCGCCAGCGTGCCCCTGGCTGTGCGACTGCTGGAGCTGAAGGGGCCGCCCGCCACCCTGTGGGTATTGGGCATCGGCCTGGGGATCGGCGCCTGGCTCACCGTGCTGGACTGGTTCGCCAGCCGCAGGAGCGACGAGGCGCTGCCGTTGCGCGATTGACGGCGAGCGCCGGGGCCGCATGCCTGCCCCGGCTTCTCGGGCACGCGGCCGGCGTTACTCGACGGTGACCGACTTGGCCAGGTTGCGCGGCTGGTCGACGTCGGTGCCCTTGAGCACGGCGACATGGTACGAGAGCAATTGCAACGGGATGGTGTAGAGGATCGGCGAGAGCACGTCGCCGATGTGCGGCATGCCCACCACATGGGTGCCCTCGCCAGCCTCGATGCCCGCGCCTTCGTCGGCGAACACCACCAGTTCGCCGCCGCGGGCGCGGACTTCCTGCAGGTTCGACTTGAGCTTCTCCACCAGCTCGTTGTTCGGCGCCACGGTAACCACCGGCATGTCGCTGTCCACCAGCGCCAGAGGGCCATGCTTGAGTTCGCCGGCCGGGTAGGCTTCGGCATGGATATAGGAAATTTCCTTGAGCTTCAGCGCGCCTTCCAGGGCCACCGGGAACTGCGCGCCACGGCCGAGGAACAGGGTGTGGTGCTTCTCGGCGAACAGCTCGGAAACCTTCTCCACCGTCCGGTTCATCGCCAGCGCCTCGCCCAGCCGGGTCGGCAGGCGACGCAGTTCGTCCACCAGCTCGGCTTCGACGCCATCGGCCAGGCGCTTCTGCACCTGGCCGATGCCCAGGGTCAGCAGCAGCAGGGCGACCAACTGGGTGGTGAAGGCCTTGGTCGAGGCCACGCCGATTTCCGGGCCGGCCTGGGTCAGCAGGGTCAGGTCGGATTCGCGCACCAGCGAACTGGTGGCAACGTTGCAGATCGCCACGCTGGAGAGGAAGCCCAGCTCCTTGGCGTTGCGCAGGGCAGCCAGGGTGTCGGCGGTCTCACCGGACTGGGAGATGGTGACGAACAGGCAATCCGGCTGCACCGCGACCTTGCGGTAGCGGAACTCGCTGGCGACCTCCACCTGGCAGGGAATCCCGGTCAGGCTTTCCAGCCAGTAACGGGCGACCATGCCGGCGTGGTAACTGGTGCCGCAGGCGACGATCTGCACGTTGCGGACCTTGGCGAACAGCTCCGCCGCCTGCGGACCGAAGCTTTCAACCATTACCTGGTTCTGCCCGAGGCGGCCTTCCAGGGTACGCTGCACGACGCTGGGCTGCTCGTGGATTTCCTTGAGCATGAAATGCCGGTACTCGCCCTTGTCGGCGGCTTCGGCGCCTTCGTGGTACTGCACGGTCTCGCGCTGCACGTCGTTGCCCTGGACATCCCACAGGCGCACGCTGTCGCGACGGATCTCGGCGATATCGCCTTCTTCCAGGTAGATGAAGCGGTCGGTCACCTGGCGCAGCGCCAGTTGGTCGGAAGCGAGGAAGTTCTCGCCAAGCCCGAGGCCGATCACCAGCGGGCTGCCGCTGCGAGCGGCGACGATGCGGTCCGGCTGCGCCGCGCTGATCACTGCCAGGCCATAGGCCCCGTGCAATTCCTTGACCGCGTCCTTCAGCGCCAGGGTCAGGTCGCCGATGGACTGCAGCTTGTGGTGCAGCAGGTGGACGATGACCTCGGTGTCGGTCTGCGAGGTGAACACGTAGCCCAGCCCCTTGAGCCGCTCACGGAGAGGTTCGTGGTTCTCGATGATGCCGTTGTGCACCACCGCCAGTTCGTCGCTGGAGAAATGCGGGTGGGCGTTGCCTTCGGTTGGCGCGCCGTGGGTCGCCCAGCGGGTATGGGCGATGCCCAGGCGGCCGAGCAGCGGAGTACCGGCCAGGCCTTCCTCCAGGCTGGCGACCTTGCCGACCCGGCGGCAGCGCTGCAGCCTGCCTTCGTTATCGAAGACCGCCACGCCGGCGCTGTCGTAGCCGCGATACTCGAGGCGCTTGAGGCCTTCGATGAGGATGGGGGTGATGTTGCGCTCGGCGATCGCGCCTACGATTCCACACATGGGGTCTTTCTCCTTTCAAGCCTCGACCGGGGCGCAGATCAGCGTGACGCCCCGGGCGGTTATCTGTTCGCGCGCGGAAGGTTCCAGGCGCTCGTCGGTAATCAGGGTATGGATGCTGCTCCAGGGCAATTCCTGGTTGGGAATGCGCCGACCGACCTTGTCGGCCTCGGCCATGACGATCACCTCACGGGCGACCTCGGCCATCACCCGGCTCAGGCCCAGCAATTCGTTGAACGTGGTCGTCCCGCGTTCGAGATCGATGCCGTCGGCACCGATGAATAGTTGGTCGAAGTCATAGGAACGCAGCACCTGCTCGGCAACCTGCCCCTGGAACGACTCGGAATGCGGATCCCAGGTCCCCCCGGTCATCAGCAGCACCGGCTCGTGCTCCAGTTCGCGCAGGGCGTTGACCACGTTCAGCGAGTTGGTCATCACCACCAGGCCCGGCTTGTGCCCGAGTTCGGGGATCATCGCCGCGGTGGTGCTGCCACTGTCGATGATGATCCGCGCATGCTCGCGGATGCGCGCCGCGGCGGCGCGACCGATAGCCTGCTTGGAGGGCGAGACGGGCTGCGCAGCTTCACCGATCAGTTCCTGCGGCATCGGCACCGCACCGCCGTAGCGACGCAACAGCAGGCCGTGGCTTTCCATGGCGGCGAGGTCCTTGCGGATGGTCACTTCCGAGGTGGAAAAGCGCTTGGCGAGTGCGTCCACGCTGACCTCGCCCTGCTCGGAAAGCAGCGCGAGGATGGCATGGCGACGTTGCGGCGTATTACGTTTCGAGATCACTTAAGTTTCGTTTCGAAAGAAAAGTGTGCGAATCAAAACTTATCCGGCGCTTCCCGTCAATGACTTTTCATCGGCTCGGCAGCACCGTATCGGGATCGAGGTAGAACATCTTCTTCCAACCCTGGGTGCTGTCGTCGGCCAGCCAGGGATAGGGCAGCAAGGTGATGATCGCGTAGTGCAGGTGGGCCGGCTTGCCGCGCGCGTTGCCGGTGGTGCCGACCGTACCCAGGTGGGAACCGGCAAGGACCGGCTGGCCCGGATAGGTGTCGAGGCTATCGAGATGGGCGTAGTAATGCAGGCGCCACTTGGGCGCCAGCACCAGGACGACCTTGCCGCCGAGGGCGATCTCCCCGCGATAGAGCACCAGGCCGTAGCTGGCGGAGCGTACGGGGGTGCCGCTGCGGGCGAAGATGTCGATGCCCTTGTGCACTCCGGAGCGCCCCCAGGGCTCGAACCAGAAGGTTCGCGGATTCCAGTCGCGGGCACTGGCGCCTTCGACGGGTATCCGCGGCCATTCGGGCAGCACCGCCCAGGCTATGAGCAGCCCCAGCACGATCCATTTCGCAGGCTTCGGCATCCGTGCCGCTCCGTTACTTCTTGATTTTTTCCGGGCGCTTCCAGTTTTCCAGGTTCTTCTGCCGGGCGCGGCCGAAGGCCAGGTTCTTCGCCGGAACCTCATGGGTGATGGTGGAGCCGGCCGCGGTCGTCGCGCCATCGCCGATCTTCAGCGGCGCCACCAGCGAGTTGTTCGAGCCGATGAACACATCGTCGCCCAGCTCGGTACGGAATTTGTTCGCGCCATCGTAGTTGCAGGTGATGGTGCCGGCGCCGATGTTGCAGTTGGCGCCCAGCTCGGCATCGCCCAGGTAGCTCAGGTGGCCGGCCTTGCTGCCCTCGCCGAGGCGGGCATTCTTCAGTTCGACGAAGTTGCCGACATGGGCCCGAGCGCCGAGCACGCTGCCCGGACGCAGGCGGGCGAACGGACCGGCATCGCTACCCTCGCCCAGCTCCGCGCCTTCCAGATGGCTGTTGGCCTTGATCACCGCGCCACGCCGCAGGACGCTGTCGCGAATCACGCAGTTCGGTCCGATGCGCACGTCGTCCTCGATCACCACGCGGCCTTCCAGCACCACGTTGACGTCGATCAGCACATCGCGGCCGACCGAGATTTCGCCACGGACATCCAGGCGCTGCGGATCGAGCAGGGTCACGCCCTGGCGCATCAGCTCCTCCGCGCGCAGGCGCTGGTAGTGACGCTCCAGCTGGGCCTGTTGCATGCGGTCATTAACGCCCTGCACTTCCATCGCGTCCAGCGGTTGGGCGCTGGCCACCACCAGGCCGTCGCCGACCGCCATGGCGATCACGTCGGTCAGGTAATACTCGCCCTGGGCGTTGTCGTTGGACAGGCGGCCGAGCCAGTCGGCAAGGCGCTTGCCCGGCACCGCGAGGATGCCGGTGTTGATCTCGCCGATCTGGCGCTGCGCCGGGGTCGCGTCCTTGTGCTCGACGATGGCCTGCACCGCGCCCTGGTCGTCACGGACGATGCGGCCGTAGCCGGTGGGGTCGAGCATGTCGACGGTGAGCAACGACAACTGGTCCGGGGTGACTTGCGCCAGCAGGCGCTGCAAGGTGTCCAGCTGGATCAGCGGCACGTCGCCGTAGAGGATCAGCACCTGGTCTGCACTGAGGAACGGCAGGGCCTGGGCCACCGCATGGCCCGTACCGAGCTGTTCGGCCTGGAGCACGAAATTCAGGTCGTCGGCGGCCATCCGCTCACGCACCAGATCCGCGCCGTGGCCGATCACCACGTGGATCCGTTCCGGCTGCAACTGGCGCGCGCAGTCGATGACGTGGCCGAGCATCGGCTTGCCGGCAATGGGATGGAGGACCTTGGGCAGGGCCGAACGCATGCGGGTGCCCTGGCCGGCGGCGAGAATCACGATTTCAAGGGACATGGACTGGACTACCGTTCCTGGTGGTCACAGGCAAAACCTGTGAGTGAAGATGCAAAACGAAAAAAGGGTAGCCCACAGGCTACCCTTTTCCCTGACACCGCTAGAAGTACCGGCTGGAAATCAGCCGCCGAACTTCTTGCGCAGTTGCTGGACGGTGCGCAGCTGGGCTGCGGCTTCGGCCAGACGCGCGGCAGCGGCGCTGTAGTCGAACTCGGCGCCCTTGCCCTGCAGCGCCTTTTCGGCAGCCTTCAGGGCTTCCTGGGCGGCCGCTTCGTCGAGGTCGCCGGCACGAACCACGGTGTCGGCGAGGACCTTGACCATGTTCGGCTGGACTTCGAGGAAACCGCCGGAGATGTAGTACACCTCCTGCTCGCCGCCCTGCTTGACCAGGCGGATGGGGCCCGGTTTCAGGTCGGTGATCAGCGGCGCGTGGCCCGGGGCGATACCCAGGTCACCCAGAGCGCCGTGCGCGATAACCATCTCGACCAGGCCGGAGAAGATCTCCGCCTCGGCGCTGACGATGTCGCAATGGACTGTTATGGCCATACGCTTGCCTCACATGAGCGCCCGTCGCCGGGCGCACAGGATTACAGTTTTTTGGCTTTCTCGACTGCTTCTTCGATACCGCCGACCATGTAGAACGCCTGCTCCGGCAGGTGATCGTAGTCGCCGTTGAGAATGCCCTTGAAGCCAGCGATGGTGTCCTTCAGGGAAACGTACTTGCCCGGCGAGCCGGTGAAGACTTCCGCTACGAAGAACGGCTGGGACAGGAAGCGCTGGATCTTACGAGCGCGCGCCACCAGCAGCTTGTCGGCTTCGGACAGTTCGTCCATGCCCAGGATCGCGATGATGTCCTTCAGCTCCTTGTAGCGCTGCAGAACATACTGGACGCCGCGAGCGGTGTCGTAGTGATCCTGGCCGATCACCAGCGGATCGAGCTGGCGAGAGGTGGAGTCCAGCGGGTCGACCGCGGGGTAGATACCCAGCGAGGCGATGTCACGGGACAGTACGACGGTCGCGTCCAGGTGGGCGAAGGTGGTCGCCGGGGACGGGTCGGTGAGGTCGTCCGCGGGAACGTATACGGCCTGGATCGAGGTGATCGAGCCTTTCTTGGTGGAGGTGATGCGCTCCTGCAGAACGCCCATCTCTTCGGCCAGGGTCGGCTGATAACCCACCGCGGACGGCATACGGCCCAGCAGTGCGGACACTTCGGTACCGGCGAGGGTGTAACGGTAGATGTTGTCGATGAACAACAGAACGTCACGGCCTTCGTCACGGAACTTCTCGGCCATGGTCAGGCCGGTCAGTGCGACGCGCAGACGGTTGCCCGGCGGCTCGTTCATCTGGCCGTATACCAGGGCTACCTTGTCCAGTACGTTGGAGTCCTTCATCTCGTGGTAGAAGTCGTTACCCTCACGAGTACGCTCGCCCACACCCGCGAACACGGAATAACCGCTGTGCTCGATGGCGATGTTACGGATCAGTTCCATCATGTTGACGGTCTTGCCCACGCCGGCGCCGCCGAACAGGCCTACCTTGCCGCCCTTGGCGAACGGGCAGACCAGGTCGATCACCTTGATGCCGGTTTCCAGCAGCTCGTTGCCGCCAGCCTGGTCGGCATAGGACGGAGCTTCGCGGTGGATGCCCCAGCGCTCTTCTTCGCCGATGGGACCGGCTTCGTCGATCGGGTTGCCCAGTACGTCCATGATCCGGCCCAGGGTCGCTTTACCGACCGGCACGGAGATGGCAGCACCAGTGCTGTCCACGTTCAGGCCACGCTTGAGGCCTTCGGTGGAACCCATCGCAATGGAACGAACCACGCCGTCGCCCAGCTGCTGCTGGACTTCCAGGGTGGTTTCAACGCCCTGAACCTTCAGGGCTTCATAGATGCTCGGCACGGCATCGCGCGGGAATTCCACGTCGATCACGGCGCCGATGATTTGAACGATACGTCCGCTACTCATGTCTGGTTCCTCTGAATTTTGAACCTGTTCTTACACCGCGGCAGCGCCGCCGACGATTTCCGAGATTTCCTGGGTGATCGCCGCCTGACGCGCCTTGTTGTAGATCAGCTGCAAATCGCTGATCAGCTCGCCGGCGTTGTCGGTAGCGTTCTTCATTGCAATCATCCGGGCCGCCTGCTCACAGGCGTTGTTCTCAACCACGGCCTGGTACACCTGGGATTCCACGTAACGCACCAGCAGCCCGTCGAGGAGCGACTTGGCGTCGGGTTCGTAGAGATAGTCCCAGTGGTGCTTCAGCTCCTGATCGTCATCGGCCACCAGCGGAATCAGCTGTTCCACGGTCGGCTTCTGGGTCATGGTGTTGACGAACTTGTTGGAGACCACGAACAGGCGATCGATACGGCCTTCGAGGTATGCGTCGAGCATCACCTTGACACTGCCGATCAGGTCGTTGATCGAAGGCTCTTCGCCGAGGTGGCTGATAGCTGCCACGACGTTGCCGCCGAAACTGCGGAAGAACGAAGCGCCCTTGCTACCGATCACGCAAAGGTCGATTTCCGCCCCTTGCTCGCGGTAGCCGCTCATGTCCTTGACGAGGGACTTGAACAGGTTGATGTTCAGACCGCCGCACAGACCACGGTCACTGCTCACCACGATGTAGCCGACGCGCTTGACTTCACGCTCGACCATGAACGGGTGACGGTATTCCGGGTTGGCGTTGGCCAGATGGCCGATCACCTGGCGAATACGCTCCGCGTAGGGACGGCCGGCCGCCATGCGCATTTGTGCCTTGCGCATCTTGCTCACCGCCACTTTTTCCATGGCATTGGTGATCTTTTGCGTGCTTTTGATGCTCGCAATCTTGCTGCGAATCTCTTTTGCGCCTGCCATTTGACACCTATCGGGTTAGCAGGCGGGAGCCTCGCGGCTCCCGCTGCGGCTTACCAGGTTTGGGTGGCCTTGAACTTCTCGATGCCGGCCTTGATGCCCGCGTCGATTTCGTCGTTGAAGTCACCTTTCTCGTTGATCTTCGCCAGCAGAGCGGCATGCTCGCGCTGGAAGTAGGAGATCAACGCCTGCTCGAAGCTACCGACCTTGGCGATTTCGACGTCCTGCAGGAAGCCACGCTCGGCGGCATACAGGGACAGCGACATCTCGGCGATCGACATCGGCGCGTACTGCTTCTGCTTCATCAGCTCGGTAACGCGCTGACCATGCTCCAGCTGCTTGCGGGTCGCTTCGTCCAGGTCCGAGGCGAACTGGGCGAAGGCCGCCAGTTCACGGTACTGGGCCAGAGCGGTACGGATGCCGCCGGACAGCTTCTTGATGATCTTGGTCTGGGCCGCGCCACCTACGCGGGATACCGAGATACCGGCGTTGACGGCCGGACGGATACCCGAGTTGAACATGGCGGATTCCAGGAAGATCTGGCCGTCGGTGATCGAGATCACGTTGGTCGGAACGAACGCGGAAACGTCGCCGGCCTGGGTCTCGATGATCGGCAGCGCGGTCAGCGAGCCGGTCTTGCCGGTCACGGCGCCGTTGGTGAACTTCTCGACATACTCTTCGGAAACGCGGGAAGCGCGCTCCAGCAGACGGCTGTGGAGATAGAACACGTCGCCCGGGTAGGCTTCGCGGCCCGGCGGACGGCGCAGCAGCAGGGAGATCTGGCGATAAGCCACGGCCTGCTTGGACAGGTCGTCGTACACGATCAGGGCGTCTTCACCGCGATCGCGGAAGTATTCGCCCATGGTGCAACCGGAGTACGGCGCCAGGTATTGCAGGGCGGCGGACTCGGAAGCGCTGGCGGCGACCACGATGGTGTTGGCCAGGGCACCGTTCTCTTCCAGCTTGCGTACGACGTTGGCGATAGTGGACTGCTTCTGGCCGATGGCCACGTAGACGCACTTAATACCGCTGTCTTTCTGGTTGATGATGGCGTCGACCGCGAGGGCGGTCTTGCCGATCTGGCGGTCGCCGATGATCAGCTCGCGCTGGCCACGGCCTACCGGGATCATGGCGTCGACCGACTTGTAGCCGGTCTGTACCGGCTGGTCTACCGACTTACGCCAGATCACGCCCGGAGCGACCTTCTCGACCGCGTCGGTGGCCTTGGCGTCGATCGGCCCCTTGCCGTCGATCGGATTGCCCAGTGCGTCGACTACGCGACCCAGCAGTTCCGGACCGACCGGAACCTCCAGGATGCGCCCGGTGCACTTGGCGTTCATGCCTTCGGCGAGGCCCTGGTATTCACCCAGGACCACGGCACCCACGGAATCCTGCTCCAGGTTCAGCGCCATACCGTAGACGCCGCCCGGGAACTCGATCATCTCGCCGTACATGACGTCGGCCAGACCGTAGATGCGCACGATACCGTCGGACACGCTGACGATGGTGCCTTCGTTTCGTGCTTGGGAGGCGACGTCGAGTTTCTCGATGCGCCCCTTGATGATTTCACTAATTTCGGAAGGATTGAGTTGCTGCATGCCGCTGCCCCTTCAAACTCAAGATTTCAACGCTTCGGCCAGTTTCGCGAGCTTGCCGCGCACCGAGCCATCGATTACCAAGTCACCGGCGCGAATGATCACGCCGCCGATCAGGCTCGCGTCTTCCGACGCATGTAGCCGCACTTCGCGACTGAGCCGGGCGCTGAGAGCCTTGGCGAGTTTGTCCTGCTGTTCTTTGCTCAAGGTGAAGGCACTGGTGACTTCTACCTCGACCGACTTTTCCTGCTCGGCCTTCAACTGCTCGTACATCTCAGCGATGGTCGGCAGCAGTTCGAGCCGCTTGTTCTCAGCCACAGTCCGGACGAAGTTCTGGGCTGGTGCATTCAGCTTGTCGCCGCACACATCGATCAGGCTCTGGGCCTTGGCCGAAGAGGTCAGCTGAGGCTCTTTGAGCAGCTGGCGCACGGTGTCGTCCTGCGACACTGCGGCCAGCACACCCAGCGCAGCCGACCAATCGGCCAGTTGCTGATGAGCCTGGGCGTACTCGAAAGCCGCCTTTGCGTAGGGACGAGCCAACGTGGTCAGTTCTGCCATAGCGCCCTCGCTTAGATCTCGGCTGCCAGTTTGGAAACCAGCTGCTCGTGCGCGTTTGCGTCGATCGAAGCACCCAGGATCTTCTCTGCGCCGGTGACGGCCAGGGCACCCACTTGGGCACGCAGGGCGTCCTTGACGCTGTTCAGTTCCTGTTCGATTTCCGCTTGGGCCTGGGCCTTCAGGCGTTCGCCTTCGGTACGGGCCTGGTCGCGGGCTTCATCGACGATCTGGTTAGCGCGTTTCTTCGCCTGTTCGACGATTTCGGCTGCCTGAGCCTTGGCTTCGCGCAGTTGCTGGCCCGCTTTCTCATGAGCCAGCTCCAGATCACGAGCCGCGCGGTTGGCAGCGTCCAGGCCGTCAGCGATCTTCTTCTGACGCTCTTGCAGAGCCGCGATGACCGGAGGCCACACGAACTTCATGCAGAACAGCACAAAGATGAAGAACGCAACGGACTGGCCAATCAGGGTTGCATTAATGTTCACGCCAACACCTCGCTCGTTCGTTGTCCGTCAAACACTCAAATCGAATGATTCGAGTGATTAGCCGGCGATTTGACCAACGAAGGGATTCGCGAAGGTGAAGAACAGGGCGATACCCACACCGATCATGGTCACGGCGTCCAGCAGGCCGGCGACGATGAACATTTTCACCTGCAGCATCGGAACCATTTCAGGCTGACGAGCTGCGCCTTCCAGGAACTTGCCACCCAGCAGACCGAAACCGATGGCGGTACCCAGGGCACCCAGGCCAATCAGCAGAGCAACGGCGATAGCAGTCAGTCCAACTACAGTTTCCATTTTTCCTCCCGACTTTTTGTCGTGTTGGTTAAAGGTTGAAGCGAATCGATTAATGGTTGTCTTCGTGCGCCATCGACAGGTAGACGATGGTCAGCATCATGAAGATGAAGGCCTGCAGGGTGATGATCAGGATGTGGAACACAGCCCACGCCCAGTTCAGGGCTACGCCCAGGGCACTCAGCAGGAACATTCCGCTACCGAACATGACGGCGATCAGAATGAAGATCAGTTCGCCGGCATACATGTTGCCGAACAGACGCAGCGCCAGCGAAACCGGCTTGGCGATCAGGGTCACGAACTCGAGCAGGAAGTTCACCGGAATCAGCAGGATCTGAACGACGATGTTCTTGCTGCTGAAGGGGTGCAGGGTCAGTTCACCGAGGAAGCCGCCGATGCCCTTGACCTTGATGCTGTAAAAGACGATCAGGGCGAACACCGAGATCGACAGGCCGAGGGTGGCGTTCGGGTCGGTGGTGGCCACCGCGCGGAAGAACAGGTGCTCGTCGCCGGTGATCTTCGCGGCCAGCATCGGCAGGTAGTCCACCGGTACCAGGTCGATCAGGTTGAGCAGGAAGATCCAGACGAACACGGTCAGGGCCAGGGGCGCGATCAACGGGTTACGCCCGTGGAAGGTGTCCTTGACGCTGGTGTCGACGAACTCGACCATCACCTCGACGAAGTTCTGCAGTCCACCCGGCTGGCCGCTGGTGGCCTTCTTGGCCGCCAGGCGGAAGATGAACAGGAACACCACGCCGAGCAGTACCGACCAGCCCAGGGTGTCTACGTGGAATGCCCAGAAGCCCATTTCCTTGGCTTGCTCGGCGGTGTGGGCGAACCCCCAATCACCATTAGGCAGACGCCCGAAGGTCAGGTTCTGCAAGTGGTGCTGGATGTAACCCGAAGCGGTTTCTGCTGCCATGTTTGCCTCAATCGCTCTAAGGTCTTGTAAATGTTTTTCCCATCAGCAGGGGTGCGCACCAGCTGACCATCAGGGTCAGCAGATAGACACCGAACAGAGCCGGCGCCATCAGTGGCTTCACGCCTGCGAACGTCAGTGCGAAGAGCACCGCCGTCAGAATCAGTTTCCCGGCTTCGCCCGCATAGAAAGAGCGAACGATTTCCCGGGCAGCCCGCGCTCCGCTGAAACGGAACGCCTTGTAGGCGAAATAACAATTCGGCAACCAGGCGATCATCCCTCCCAGCAGTCCGGAATATCCGGCTACCGGTCCCCAAGAAATCCACAGGGAGATCGCAGCAACAAGCACTACTACCAGTTGGACGAGCAGCAATCTGAATGCCGGCAGGCGACTTGGCATGCGGGACTCCATCGCGCTCTCAGTCTTCTGGTGTCGGCACTGCCAAATCAACGACTTGGCATAAAAAGTGCCCACAAAATAGCGCGCAGAGTATAGGGGGGGAGTCCCCCCTGTTCAACTGGCTGGTAGTGATTTCCGACTACCCGCTACAACCCAAAGTGTGTCAACGGATGTGGGCGAGAACGCCCTGCAGTTCATCCAGGGAGCTGTAGCGGATGACCAACTGTCCCTTGCCCTTCTGACCATGCCGGATCTGCACCGAAGCGCCCAGGCGCTCGGCCAGGCGCTGTTCCAGGCGGGCGATGTCCGGGTCGCTCTTGACCGGTCCCGCAGGCTTGCCAGGGGCATGCGTCCACTGCCGAACCAGGGCTTCGGTCTGACGTACGGTCAGCCCATGTGCGACAACATGTCGCGCCCCTTCCACCTGCCGTTCTGCCGGCAGACCGAGGAGCGCACGGGCATGGCCCATCTCCAGGTCGCCATGGGAAAGCAGGGTCTTGATCTCTTCCGGCAGGCCGATCAGGCGCAGCAGGTTGGTAATGGTCGCGCGCGACTTGCCGACCGCTTCCGCGACCTGCTGCTGGGTCAGCTGGAACTCCTGCTGCAAGCGCTGCAGGGCAGCGGCTTCCTCGATCGGGTTGAGGTCCTCGCGCTGGATGTTCTCGATCAGCGCCATGGCGATGGCCGCTTCGTCCGGCACGTCGCGCACCAGCGCCGGGATCTTTTCCAGTCCGGCCTGCTGGCTGGCCCGCCAGCGCCGCTCGCCGGCAATGATCTCGTAGCGGCCATTGGCGATCGGCCGCACCACGATGGGCTGCATCACGCCCTGGGCCTTGATCGACTGCGCCAGTTCCTCCAGCGCCTGAGGGTCCATGTCGCGACGCGGCTGGTACTTGCCGCGCTGCATCAGGTCGAGGGGGATCTGCTGCAACTCGCGGCGGTCGGCCTGTACGGCTTCCTCCTGCAGTTTGGCGGGACTCGAGCCGCCCAGCAGGGCATCGAGCCCGCGTCCCAGTCCACGTTTCTTGGCTGCCATGCGGGTTCCTTATGCGGTTGCGGCGCGGCCTTTGGCGCGCTGGCGGCGGACCAGCTCGCCGGCCAGCGCCAGGTAGGCGATGGCGCCGCGGGATTGCTTGTCGTAAACCAGCGCCGGCATGCCGAAGCTGGGGGCTTCGGCGAGGCGCACGTTACGCGGGATGACGGTGCTGTAGAGGGTGTCGCCGAAATGCTCCTGCAACTGTGCGGAGACATCGTTGGTCAGGCTGATGCGCGGATCGTACATGGTCCGCAACAGACCCTCGATCTTCAGCGTCGGGTTGAGCAACTGGCCGATGCGCTGGATGCTGTTCATCAGGTCGGTCAGCCCCTCCAGCGCGTAGTACTCGCACTGCATGGGGATGATCACGCCGTCGGCGGCGGTCAGCGCGTTGACGGTGAGCATCGACAGCGACGGCGGGCAGTCGATGAGGATGTAGTCGTAGTTCTCGCGGATCGGCGCCAGCGCGTTGCGCAGGCGATTTTCCTTCATGTCCATTTCCAGCAGCACCACTTCCGCGGCGGTCAGGTCGCGGTTGGCCGGCAGCAACTGGTAGCCGCCGTGTTCGGAGAACTGCATGGCCTCGGCGAGGTTGCACTCGCCGGTGAGCACGTCGTAGATGGAGTGCTCCAGGTTGTGCTTGTCGATGCCGCTGCCGGTGGTGGCGTTGCCCTGGGGATCCAGGTCCAGCAGGAGGACGCGGCGCTTGGTCGCCACGAGGGAGGCCGCGAGGTTGATACAGGTCGTGGTCTTGCCGACACCGCCTTTCTGGTTGGCGATCGCGAATACCTTAGCCATGGTTATCCCTGTTCCCCCTCATGCTGTGCGCCGCAGTATCAGCAGATGCCGCTGACCTTGGCAACCGGGTACCGCCAGCGCGTGCTCGGCTTCGACCCGGAAATCCTCCGGGAGTGCCGCCAGCTCTTCGTTCGGATGCACGCCCTTCATCGCCAGCCAGCGGGTTTCCTGGCCACCGAGGTGGCGGGTCCAGTTGGCGAAGTCCTCCAGGCTGCTGAAAGCGCGGGAAACGATGCCATCGAAGGGGCTCTCGGGACGGAAGGCTTCCACCCGGCTGTGCACGACTTCGAGGTTGGCCAGCTTCAGCTCGAGCTTCACCTGGGTCAGGAAGCGGGTCTTCTTGCCGTTGCTGTCGAGCAGGGTCAGGCGCTTTTCCGGGAACAGAATGGCGAGCGGCACGCCGGGCATGCCGCCGCCGCTGCCGACATCCAGCCAGTTATCCCCAGCCTCGGCATAAGGCACGATGCTCAGGCTGTCGAGCAGGTGGCGCGAAACCATCTCGTCCGGGTCGCGTACGGCGGTCAGGTTGTAGGCCTTGTTCCATTTGATCAGCAGGGCCAGGTAGGCCAGCAGCTGGCGTTGCTTGTCGGCGTCGAGGGCGACGCCTAGCTCGTCAGCACCGCGCGCGAGTTCGTCGGCGTGGTGTTGGGTTACCGCAGACATCAAGCGCTCTGCTCCAGTTGGCGGCCAGAGGCACGCTTCTTCAGGTGGATCAACAACAGCGAAATCGCAGCCGGCGTGACGCCGGGGATTCGCGAAGCCTGTCCGAGGGTTTCCGGACGGGCCTGGTTCAGCTTGTTCTGGATTTCCTTCGACAGGCCGGAAATCCCCAGGTAATCGATATCCACAGGCAGGCGGGTATCTTCGCTGGCGCGCAGACGGGAGATTTCCTCCTGCTGGCGGTCGATGTAGCCGGCGTACTTGGTGCGAATCTCCACCTGCTCGGCCACCTGGGGGTTATCCACAGCGTTGCCGGTGATCTCCACCAGGCCGGCGTAATCGATCTCGGGGCGGCTCAGCAGGTTGAGCAGATTGTATTCATGGGTCAGCGGCGTACCGAAGCGCTCGGCGATGGCGTCGCCCTGCGGGGTATTCGGCCGCACCCAGGTGCTCTTCAGCCGCTGTTCCTCGCGTTCGATACCTTCGCGCTTGGCTTCGAAGGCAGCCCAGCGCCGATCGTCGACAAGGCCCAGCTCGCGTCCCTTCTCGGTGAGACGCAGGTCGGCGTTGTCCTCGCGGAGGATCAGGCGGTATTCCGCCCGCGAGGTGAACATGCGGTACGGCTCCTGGGTGCCGAGCGTGATCAGGTCGTCCACCAGCACGCCGATGTAGGCCTCGTCGCGGCGCGGGCACCAGCTGTCCTTGCCTTGCGAACGCAACGCAGCATTGGCGCCGGCCAGCAGGCCCTGGGCGCCAGCTTCCTCGTAGCCGGTGGTGCCGTTGATCTGGCCGGCGAAGAACAGGCCGCCGATGACCTTGGTCTCCAGGCTGTACCTGAGATCGCGGGGATCGAAGAAGTCGTACTCGATCGCATAGCCCGGCCGCACGATGTGGGCGTTTTCCATGCCACGGATGGAACGCACGATCTGCAGTTGCACGTCGAACGGCAGGGACGTGGAAATGCCGTTGGGATACAGCTCGTGGGTCGTCAGGCCTTCCGGCTCGAGGAAGACCTGGTGGCTTTCCTTGTCGGCGAAGCGATGGATCTTGTCTTCGATCGAAGGGCAGTAGCGCGGGCCGATGCCTTCGATCACACCGGAATACATCGGCGAACGATCGAGGTTGGCGGCGATGATCTCGTGGGTCCGGGCGTTGGTATGGGTGATCCAGCAACTGACCTGCTCGGGATGCTGTTCCTTCGAACCGAGGAAGGACATCACCGGGATCGGCGTGTCGCCCGGCTGCTCGGTCATCACCGAGAAGTCCACGCTGCGCCCGTCGATCCGCGGCGGCGTACCGGTCTTCAGCCGGCCGACCCGCAGCGGCAATTCACGCAGACGCCGCGCCAGTGCGATGGACGGCGGGTCGCCGGCGCGTCCGCCTGAGTAGTTCTCCAGGCCGATGTGGATAAGTCCGCCGAGGAAGGTGCCGGTAGTCAGGACCACGTTGTCGGCATGGAAGCGCAGTCCCATCTGGGTCACTACGCCGCGGACCTGATCCTGCTCGACGATCAGGTCGTCGCAGGCCTGCTGGAATATCCACAGGTTCGGCTGGTTTTCCAGTGTATGGCGGATAGCGGCCTTATAGAGCACGCGATCGGCTTGTGCACGAGTGGCGCGCACTGCCGGCCCCTTGCGGCTGTTAAGGATGCGGAACTGGATACCGCCCTTGTCGGTGGCTTCGGCCATGGCGCCGCCAAGGGCGTCGATTTCCTTGACCAGATGGCTCTTGCCGATGCCGCCGATGGCGGGGTTGCAGCTCATCTGCCCCAGGGTTTCCACATTGTGGGTCAACAGCAGGGTTTTCACACCCATGCGCGCAGCCGCGAGTGCGGCTTCGGTGCCTGCATGGCCACCGCCGATCACGATTACGTCAAAACGGGTAGGGAAATCCACCACGCACCTCGGCCTGTTCAGAAGCAGGAATTCAGGAAAGCCGGACAGTATAAGGATTTAGCGAACCTGAATGAAGACTCCTGGACAAAAAATAGCCAATCCAGATCGAGGGAGCAAAACGGCTCGGCGGGCTTACAAAAAATAAAAGGAAAGGAATGTTTATATCTTTTTAGAACTTGTGTTTATTGCTTAGCAGCGGCTTTTCTGTTGATAAGTACGTCGAGCCCAGTAAAGACATAGCCTGTAGCGAATGATAAGGCTGTCCCAAACCCTATCTGGGCCCTGTTGATAAGCGTTTTTTAGCTGTGGATGGAATGGCTCGTTATCAACATGTGGAGTTATGCACAGAGCTTCGGCGGGTTTATCTACCCTCCTGTCCCTGGGGTTTTCCACAGGTTTCAGGCGAGCGTATCCGGGCCGCGGCAGGACCGCAGCCAGGTAGGAGAAGGAGATGGAAAGGCGTGGGAAAGGCTCAGTCGTTGCCGCTTTCCAGCGTATCGATGGATGACGACAGGCGCTCGAAGCGGCGCTTGGCGGAGACCTGGAAATCCCGCTCGGAGCCCTCGTTAGCGGGTTTGCGCAGCAGTAGCCGAGCACTGAGCCCGCTAGAGCGGTCGTAACTGCCGAACCAGTCGATCATCTGTCCGACCTGGCATTCGCCGCCGAGCCACACCGCCAGGTTGGCTACGATCTCCATGCTGTAGTGTCAGAGTGCTCGCCGTGGGACGCCTTGGGAGCCGAAGGCGAGGGCCCCGCCTGGCCGGTATCGACGGAGTCCAGGGTCTGCAACAGCTCTTTTCGCAGAATCTCTTCCAGGCTTGTGGATAAACCGCTTACCGGGTTGACTTGCGTGCACGGAACGTCCCGGCGCGTGGCGATAGCGCCAGGCGAGACAACGGGATAGATACGCCGTTCGAGAGGGGCGAGCAGATAGAGATTGACCACAGCGCAGCGCCTTCGCGGACGCCGGATCGGAGCGCGGTGCCTGTGCATAAACCTCTCCCAGGTGGATATCCATCCCATGCAGACCGACATCGGCGCAGATGGTTTTCTCGGGGACGAAGCGGCGCGCCGGCAATCCATGCCTGCGTGGTTGAGTGCCGGCGGCAAGGGGCACAGTGAAAGGAAAGTACGCAGAACCGGAGCGAACCTTGCCCTGGTTATCCACAACTCGGCGTGGGCCGAGCCCCATTACTTGCCGATGCAGAAACTCGAGAAGATGCGACCCAGCAGGTCGTCGGGGGTGAATGCGCCGGTGATTTCGCCCAGGTGCTGCTGGGCCTGGCGCAGATCCTCGGCCAGCAGTTCGCCGGCGCCATTGTGGATAAGTTGGCTGTGGCCATGCTCCAGCGCCTGCCCTGCCAGGCGTAGCGCTTCCAAGTGGCGCCGGCGGGCGCTGAAACCGCTTTCCGCGGTCTGTTCGAAGCCCATGCAGGCCTTCAGGTGTTCGCGCAGCAGCTCCAGGCCGGCGCCGGTGCGCGCCGAGAGGGTGATGGTGACGTGGCCGTCCGCGCTTTCCTCGAGGCCAATGGACTCTGTGGACAAATCCGCCTTGTTGCGGATCAGGGTGACCTTGCCCGGTTCCGGTCGCTGGTCGAGAAACTCCGGCCATAGGGAAAACGGGTCCGCTGCTTCCGGGGCGGTGGCGTCCACCACCAGCAGCACGCGATCGGCTTCGCCGATGGCTTTCAGCGCACGTTCCACGCCGATCTTTTCCACATGGTCCTCGGTATCCCGCAGGCCTGCGGTGTCCACCACATGCAGGGGCATGCCATCGATGTGGATATGTTCGCGCAATACATCGCGGGTGGTGCCGGCTATGTCCGTGACGATGGCCGCCTCGCGACCGGCCAGGGCATTCAGCAGGCTGGACTTGCCGGCATTCGGTCGTCCGGCGATGACCACGGTCATGCCGTCGCGCAGCAGGGCGCCTTGGGAAGCTTCGCGCTGCACTGTGGATAATTCTGTGCGTACTTTTTCCAGAAGCCCCAGTACATGGCCATCGGCGAGGAAGTCGATTTCTTCCTCGGGGAAGTCGATGGCGGCTTCGACATAGATGCGCAGGGAAATCAGTTGCTCGGTCAATGCATGTACCCGGCGTGAGAATTCGCCCTGCAGGGAACGCAATGCATTGCGCGCGGCCTGCTCCGAGCTGGCCTCGATCAGATCGGCGATGGCTTCGGCCTGGGCCAGGTCGAGCTTGTCGTTGAGGAACGCGCGCTCGCTGAACTCGCCCGGTCGCGCCTGGCGGGCGCCCAGTTCCAGACAACGCTGCACCAGCAGGTCGAGTACCACGGGGCCGCCGTGCCCCTGCAGTTCGAGTACGTCTTCGCCGGTGAACGAGTTCGGGCCGGGGAAATACAGTGACAGGCCTTCGTCGATCACCTGCCCACCGGCATCGAGGAACGGTCCGTAATGCGCATGCCGGGCTTTCAGCTGGCGTCCGCTCACGGCCACGGCCATCTGTCCGGCGAGAGGTCCGGAGACGCGGACGATTCCCACGCCGCCGCGGCCCTGGGCGGTAGCGATCGCGACGATGGTTTCGGTGGCGGCTTGCATGTGGATATCTCCGGATAGCAAGACGCCCCTCGAGGGGGCGTCTTGTTGTGGACAGTTTTCGCGATAGACGTCAGGCGGTCTTCGCGGCTGCTTCGATCTTGCGGGTAATGTACCACTGCTGTGCGATCGACAGGCAGTTGTTGACTACCCAGTACAGCACCAGACCGGCTGGGAACCAGAGGAAGAAGAAGGTGAAGATGATCGGCATCAGTTTCATCACCTTGGCCTGCATCGGGTCCGGCGGGGTCGGGTTGAGCATCTGCTGGATCAGCATGGTGCCGCCCATGACGATCGGCAGGATGAAGAACGGATCCTTCACCGACAGGTCGGTGATCCAGCCGAGCCACGGCGCCTGGCGCATTTCCACGCTTTCCAGGAGTACCCAGTAGAGGGAGAGGAAGACCGGCATCTGGACCAGGATCGGCAGGCAGCCGCCCAGCGGATTGATCTTCTCCTTCTTGTACAGCTCCATCATCGCCTGGGACATCTTCTGCCGATCGTCGCCGTGCTGTTCCTTGATCGCCTGCATCTTCGGCGACACCGCGCGCATGCGCGCCATCGAACGGTAGCTGGCGGCGGACAACGGGAAGAAGGCCAGCTTGATCAGGACGGTCAGGGCGATGATCGACCAGCCCCAGTTGCCGATCAGGCTGTGGATATGTTGCAGCAGCCAGAAGATCGGCTGGGCGATGAACCAAAGGAAACCGTAGTCGACGGTCAGTTCCAGGCCCGGGGAGAGTTCCTTCAGGTGCTTCTGGAGTTTCGGGCCGGCATACAGGGTCAGGTCGGTTTCCACCTTGCTACCCGCCGGAACGCTCAGGGTCGGGCCGGTGAAACCGACGATGTAGTTGCCCTGGCCGTCCTTGCGGGTCATGACCTGGTGCTGCTCGCCCTTGGTCGGAACCCAGGCGGTCACGAAGTAGTGTTGCAGCCAGGCGACCCAGCCACCCTGCACGGACTCCTTGAACTGTTCCTTGTCCATGTCCTTGGTGGAGATCTTCTTGTACGGCGAATCCGGGGTCCAGACCGCGGCGCCGAGGTAGGTGGACACCCCGGTGGCGGTGGTCGAGGACGGGTCGGCGCTGCCGTCGCGCTTGAGCTGGGCGAACAGGTTGCCGCTCCAGGTCTTGCCGCTCTGGTTGTCGATCAGGTAGCTGACGCCGACCTGATAGGCGTTTTCATTGATGCACTCGATCTTCTTCTGGGCCTTTTCCTTGTCCGAGCAATCGGCTTTCAGGCCACGGTGGAAGGTGAAGCGCTTGATGTAGTTGACACCGTCGTGGCTGAAGCTCAGGTCCACGACCAGTTCGTTCTGGCCGTCGGCCAACTGGTAGCTGCTCTGCGCACTGTGGAACAGCGGGCGGCCGGCGCTGCTGGCGTCCGGGCCGTCGGCACCGGTGAGGCCGCTCTGCGCCAGGTAGGTACGTTCGCGACCGTTGTCGAACAGCGGGAACGGCACGTCCGGACGGTCCAGGCGGCGCGGATACTGCAACAGGCCGAGCTGGACGATATCGCCGCCACGGGGATCGATGGCCAGGTCGAGGACGTCGGTCTTCACCTGGATCAGCTTGTCGCTGACCGCAACCGGCTTGTCGGCGGCTTCGCTGCCGGCCGCGCTGCTCTGGGCAGTGGGAACGTCACTGCTGGTGCCCGAGGCGGACGGAGTGTCCGGCAGGCCTTGCGTGGTGTTCATCGAAGCGCTGGCGGCGGGCAGCTCAGGCTGACCGTAATCCTTGTTCCACTGGAGAACCAGCAGGTAGGACACGACTGCAAGGGCGACGATGAGAATCGAGCGTTGAATGTCCATGGTTACTCGGCCATCGAGAAAGGGCGGTGCTTGAAGGAAACTGACAGTAGCAGATCGCGGCTACGGGATTGCCAGTGATGGAGCCGAGTGGAGGAAACCGCACTCGGGCGACCATTGCGTCGCGGGCCATGCTGCGCGATAGCCTCGTACGCTAGGGAAGTACAACTTGGCTGGGAACGACGGTGCCGGGTCATCGAAGGGGGGATGACACTACAGGGATCGGGATGCGCGGGCATCGACCTATGCATGAGTACCGTCGGCCACGCCAGGGGCGTCAGCAGGGCTTTCCGTGCGAGGTCGATTGCGCAACAGGCGTTTCCAGAGCTTGCCGAACTGCTGGTGCAGCTCCGGATTTTCCAGTTCGCCCAGGCCTTTGCGCGCGATCACCACGATATCCCAGCCAGCCAGGGTTTCCTGGTTATGGCGGAACGATTCGCGGATCAGGCGTTTGAGGCGATTGCGCTGGACGGCGAGCTTGACGTTCTTCTTGCCGATCACCAGGCCCAGGCGGGGGTGATCGAGACCGTTCTCGCGCGCCAGCAGCAGGACGTGCTTGCCGGGGACCTTGCCGGTCGGAGAGTCGAAGACTGCGCTGAATTGCCGGGCTGTCAGTAGACGCTTGTCCCGGTCGAAGTCCCGACTCACCACCCGTACCGGATAAATCAGACGGTCAGACGCTTACGGCCTTTGGCGCGACGACGCGACAGAACCTGACGGCCGTTCTTGGTGGCCATACGGGCGCGGAAACCGTGGACGCGAGCGCGCTTGAGGGTGCTGGGTTGGAAAGTACGTTTCATGATTCGGTACCTGGGTTGACGACTTGAGGTCGCAGTGACCCCGTTTAAAGAGACCGGCGATTCTAGTGAAATCGAACGGGCAGGTCAATTTCCAACCAGCGATGACGTAATAGATAGATACAAGGAAGTCATTTTTCTTTTAAAGGATAGAAACGGTTAATGCTCTTGGGACGGCGCTTTTCTGTGCATAACTCGATGAAGCCCAGCAATTGCGTGTTTCTCCGGCAGGCAAAAGGTTGTCGAGAACCGGTGTCGAGGCTGTTTCCTTCCTGAGCGAAGCCTGGGGATGAACGAGATGGTTATCCACAGCGGTTTTTTCCACACGGCTGTGCGCAGGGATGTACCCCCTTCAAAGCAAGGGTTATCCACAAAGTCCAGGACGACCGTCCGTCGGCCTGCCTGCTTTTATTAAGGTCTTGATTTGCTTGGGGCCTCAGCGCATCGGCATGTGGATAAGTCCGGCCCGTCCGGCTACAATAGGCGCTTATTTCGTTGTGCCGCCTTTCCAATCTTTGGGGGATATCCGTGTCCGTGGAACTTTGGCAGCAGTGCGTGGATCTTCTCCGCGATGAGCTGCCGTCCCAACAATTCAACACCTGGATCCGTCCCTTGCAGGTCGAAGCCGAAGGCGACGAATTGCGTGTGTATGCACCCAACCGTTTCGTCCTCGATTGGGTGAACGAGAAATACCTCGGTCGGCTTCTGGAACTGCTCGGTGAACGCGGCGAGGGTCAGTTGCCCGCGCTTTCCTTATTAATAGGCAGCAAGCGTAGCCGTACGCCGCGCGCCGCCATCGTCCCATCGCAGACCCACGTGGCTCCCCCGCCTCCGGTTGCTCCGCCGCCGGCGCCAGTGCAGCCGGTATCGGCCGCGCCCGTGGTAGTGCCACGTGAAGAGCTGCCGCCAGTGACGACGGCTCCCAGCGTGTCGAGCGATCCCTACGAGCCGGAAGAACCCAGCATCGATCCGCTGGCCGCCGCCATGCCGGCCGGAGCAGCGCCTGCGGTGCGCACCGAGCGCAACGTCCAGGTCGAAGGTGCGCTGAAGCACACCAGCTATCTCAACCGTACCTTCACCTTCGAGAACTTCGTCGAGGGCAAGTCCAACCAGTTGGCCCGCGCCGCCGCCTGGCAGGTGGCGGACAACCTCAAGCACGGCTACAACCCGCTGTTCCTCTACGGTGGCGTCGGTCTGGGCAAGACCCACCTGATGCATGCGGTGGGCAACCACCTGCTGAAGAAGAACCCGAACGCCAAGGTGGTCTACCTGCATTCGGAACGTTTCGTCGCGGACATGGTGAAGGCCTTGCAGCTCAACGCCATCAACGAATTCAAGCGCTTCTACCGCTCGGTGGACGCACTGTTGATCGACGACATCCAGTTCTTCGCCCGTAAGGAGCGCTCCCAGGAGGAGTTCTTCCACACCTTCAATGCCCTTCTCGAAGGCGGCCAGCAGGTGATCCTCACCAGCGACCGCTATCCGAAGGAAATCGAAGGCCTGGAAGAGCGGCTGAAATCCCGCTTCGGCTGGGGCCTGACGGTGGCCGTCGAGCCGCCGGAACTGGAAACCCGGGTGGCGATCCTGATGAAGAAGGCTGAGCAGGCGAAGATCGAGCTGCCGCACGATGCGGCCTTCTTCATCGCCCAGCGCATCCGTTCCAACGTGCGCGAACTGGAAGGTGCGCTGAAGCGGGTGATCGCCCACTCGCACTTCATGGGCCGGCCGATCACCATCGAGCTGATTCGCGAGTCGCTGAAGGACCTGTTGGCCCTTCAGGACAAGCTGGTCAGCATCGACAACATCCAGCGCACCGTCGCCGAGTACTACAAGATCAAGATATCCGATCTGTTGTCCAAGCGGCGTTCGCGCTCGGTGGCGCGCCCGCGCCAGGTGGCCATGGCGCTCTCCAAGGAGCTGACCAACCACAGCCTGCCGGAGATCGGCGTGGCCTTCGGCGGTCGGGATCACACCACGGTGTTGCACGCCTGTCGTAAGATCGCTCAACTTAGGGAATCCGACGCGGATATCCGCGAGGACTACAAGAACCTGCTGCGTACCCTGACAACCTGACGCAGCCCACGAGGCAAGGGACTAGACCATGCATTTCACCATTCAACGCGAAGCCCTGTTGAAACCGCTGCAACTGGTCGCCGGCGTCGTGGAACGCCGCCAGACATTGCCGGTTCTCTCCAACGTCCTGCTGGTGGTCGAAGGCCAGCAACTGTCGCTGACCGGCACCGACCTCGAAGTCGAGCTGGTTGGTCGCGTGGTACTGGAAGATGCCGCCGAACCCGGCGAGATCACCGTACCGGCGCGCAAGCTGATGGACATCTGCAAGAGCCTGCCGAACGACGTGCTGATCGACATCCGTGTCGAAGAGCAGAAACTTCTGGTGAAGGCCGGGCGTAGCCGCTTCACCCTGTCCACCCTGCCGGCCAACGATTTCCCCACCGTAGAGGAAGGTCCCGGCTCGCTGAACTTCAGCATTGCCCAGAGCAAGCTGCGTCGCCTGATCGACCGCACCAGCTTCGCCATGGCCCAGCAGGACGTGCGTTACTACCTCAACGGCATGCTGCTGGAAGTGAACGGCGGCACCCTGCGCTCCGTCGCCACCGACGGCCACCGACTGGCCATGTGCTCGCTGGATGCGCAGATCCCGTCGCAGGACCGCCACCAGGTGATCGTGCCGCGCAAAGGCATCCTCGAACTGGCTCGTCTGCTCACCGAGCAGGACGGCGAAGTCGGTATCGTCCTGGGCCAGCACCATATCCGTGCCACCACTGGCGAATTCACCTTCACTTCGAAGCTGGTGGACGGCAAGTTCCCGGACTACGAACGCGTACTGCCGCGCGGTGGCGACAAGCTGGTGGTCGGTGACCGCCAGCAACTGCGCGAAGCCTTCAGCCGTACCGCGATCCTCTCCAACGAGAAGTACCGCGGCATTCGCCTGCAGCTTTCCAACGGTTTGCTGAAAATCCAGGCGAACAACCCGGAGCAGGAAGAGGCCGAGGAAGAAGTGCAGGTCGAGTACAACGGCGGCAACCTGGAGATCGGCTTCAACGTCAGTTACCTGCTCGACGTGCTGGGTGTGATCGGTACCGAGCAGGTCCGCTTCATCCTTTCCGATTCCAACAGCAGCGCCCTGGTCCACGAGGCCGACAATGACGATTCTGCCTATGTCGTCATGCCGATGCGCCTCTAATCACACTGAATGTCCCTGACCCGCGTTTCGGTCACCGCGGTGCGCAACCTGCACCCGGTGACCCTCTCCCCCTCCCCCCGCATCAACATCCTCTACGGCGATAATGGCAGCGGCAAGACCAGCGTGCTCGAAGCCATCCACCTGCTGGGCCTGGCGCGTTCATTCCGCAGTGCGCGCTTGCAGCCGGTGATCCAGTACGAGGAAGCGGCCTGCACCGTATTCGGCCAGGTGATGTTGGCCAACGGCATCGCCAGCAACCTGGGGATTTCCCGTGAGCGCCAGGGCGAGTTCACCATTCGCATCGATGGGCAGAACGCCCGAAGTGCGGCTCAATTAGCGGAAACACTTCCACTGCAACTGATCAACCCGGACAGCTTTCGGTTGCTCGAGGGAGCTCCGAAGATCCGCCGACAGTTCCTCGATTGGGGAGTGTTCCACGTGGAACCTCGGTTTCTGCCCGTCTGGCAGCGCCTGCAGAAGGCGCTGCGCCAGCGGAACTCCTGGCTCCGGCATGGTAAACTGGACCCCGCGTCGCAAGCGGCCTGGGACCGGGAATTGAGCCTGGCCAGCGATGAGATCGATGCCTACCGCAGAAGCTATATCCAGGCGTTGAAACCGGTATTCGAGGAAACCCTCGCCGAATTGGTTTCACTGGATGACCTGACCCTTAGCTACTACCGAGGCTGGGACAAGGACCGGGACCTCCTGGAGGTTCTGGCTTCCAGCCTGTTGCGCGACCAGCAGATGGGCCACACCCAGGCGGGACCGCAGCGTGCGGATCTTCGCATACGGTTGGCAGGTCATAACGCCGCGGAGATTCTCTCGCGCGGTCAGCAGAAGCTGGTGGTATGCGCCCTGCGCATCGCCCAAGGCCATCTGATCAATCGCGCCAAGCGCGGACAGTGCGTCTACCTGGTGGACGACCTGCCCTCGGAACTGGATGAGCAGCATCGAATGGCTCTTTGCCGCTTGCTTGAAGATTTGGGTTGCCAGGTATTCATCACCTGCGTGGACCCGCAACTATTGAAAGACGGCTGGCGCACGGATACGCCGGTATCCATGTTCCACGTGGAACATGGAAAAGTCTCTCAGACCACGACCATCGGGAGTGAAGCATGAGCGAGAACAACACGTACGACTCTTCCAGCATCAAGGTGCTGAAGGGGCTGGATGCCGTACGCAAGCGCCCCGGCATGTACATCGGCGACACCGACGATGGCACCGGTCTGCACCACATGGTGTTCGAGGTGGTGGATAACTCCATCGACGAAGCGCTGGCCGGTTACTGCAGCGAAATCAGCATCACCATCCATACGGATGAGTCGATCACTGTCCGCGACAATGGACGCGGTATTCCGGTGGATATCCACAAGGAAGAAGGGGTTTCTGCGGCGGAAGTGATCATGACCGTCCTCCACGCCGGCGGCAAGTTCGACGACAACACCTACAAGGTGTCCGGCGGCTTGCACGGTGTGGGCGTCTCGGTGGTGAACGCGCTGTCCCATGAACTACGCCTGACCATCCGTCGCCACAACAAGGTCTGGGAACAGGTCTACCACCACGGCGTTCCGCAGTTCCCACTGCGCGAAGTGGGCGAGACCGATGGCTCCGGCACCGAAGTTCACTTCAAGCCGTCCCCGGAGACCTTCAGCAACATCCACTTCAGTTGGGACATCCTGGCCAAGCGCATCCGCGAGCTGTCCTTCCTCAACTCCGGCGTCGGCATCCTGCTGCGCGACGAGCGTACCGGCAAGGAGGAGCTGTTCAAGTACGAAGGCGGTCTGAAGGCCTTCGTCGAGTACCTGAACACCAACAAGACCGCGGTGAACGAGGTATTCCACTTCAACGTCCAGCGTGAAGAGGACGGCGTGGGTGTGGAAGTCGCCTTGCAGTGGAACGACAGCTTCAACGAGAACCTGCTCTGCTTCACCAACAACATCCCGCAGCGTGACGGCGGCACCCACCTGGCCGGTTTCCGTTCGGCGCTGACGCGTAACCTGAACAACTACATCGAGGCCGAAGGCCTGGCGAAGAAGTTCAAGATCGCCACCACCGGCGACGATGCCCGCGAAGGCCTCACCGCGATCATCTCGGTGAAGGTACCGGACCCGAAGTTCAGCTCGCAGACCAAGGACAAGCTGGTCTCCTCCGAGGTGAAGACTGCGGTGGAACAGGAGATGGGCAAGTACTTCGCCGACTTCCTGCTGGAGAATCCCAACGAAGCCAAGGCCGTGGTCGGCAAGATGATCGACGCCGCCCGTGCCCGCGAGGCCGCGCGCAAGGCGCGCGAGATGACCCGCCGCAAGGGCGCGCTGGACATCGCCGGCCTGCCCGGCAAACTGGCCGATTGCCAGGAAAAGGACCCGGCGCTCTCCGAACTGTACATCGTGGAGGGTGACTCCGCGGGCGGTTCCGCCAAGCAGGGCCGCAATCGCCGGACCCAGGCGATCCTGCCGCTCAAGGGCAAGATCCTCAACGTCGAGAAGGCGCGCTTCGACAAGATGCTCTCCTCCCAGGAGGTCGGTACGCTGATCACCGCCCTGGGCTGTGGCATCGGCCGCGAGGAATACAACATCGACAAGCTGCGCTACCACAACATCATCATCATGACCGATGCTGACGTCGACGGTTCGCACATCCGCACCCTGCTGTTGACCTTCTTCTTCCGCCAGATGCCCGAGCTGATCGAGCGTGGCTACATCTACATCGCCCAGCCCCCGTTGTACAAGGTCAAGCGCGGCAAGCAGGAGCAGTACATCAAGGACGACCAGGCCATGGAAGAGTACATGACCCAGTCGGCCCTGGAAGACGCCAGCCTGCACGTCAACGAGCACGCTCCGGGCCTGTCCGGGGCGGCGCTGGAGAAACTGGTCAACGAGTATCGCGGGGTGATCGCCACCCTCAAGCGCCTGTCGCGCCTGTACCCCCAGGAGCTGACCGAGCACTTCATCTACCTGCCTACCGTGTCGGTGGACGACCTGGCTAACGAGTCGGCCATGCAGGGCTGGTTGGAGAAGTTCCAGGCGCGCCTGACCGCCGCCGAGAAGTCCGGCCTGACCTACAAGGCCAGCCTGCGCGAAGACCGCGAGCGCCACCTGTGGCTGCCCGAGGTGGAACTGGTGGCCCACGGCCTGTCCAGCTACGTCACCTTCAACCGTGACTTCTTCGCCAGCAATGACTACCGCTCGGTGTCGCTGCTCGGCGACCAGCTGAACAGCCTGCTGGAAGACGGCGCCTACGTGCAGAAGGGTGAGCGCAAGCGCCCGATCAGCGCCTTCAAGGACGGCCTGGACTGGCTGATGGCCGAAGGTACCAAGCGCCACAGCATCCAGCGATACAAGGGGCTGGGCGAGATGAACCCTGAGCAGCTGTGGGAAACCACCATGGATCCGAACGTCCGGCGCATGCTCAAGGTGACCATCGAGGACGCCATCGCCGCCGACCAGATCTTCAACACCCTGATGGGCGATGCCGTGGAGCCGCGCCGCGACTTCATCGAAAGCAACGCGCTGGCGGTGTCGAACCTGGACGTGTGACGGGTCGGCAGACCGACCCTCATGGAAACCCCGGCCTGGCGCCGGGGTTTTCTTTTTGCGTCAGGTAGCCTGGATATGTGCCTTGCCAAGGTGTGGCCGAGCCCCGGTTGCTCGCCAGCATTGGCACCCTGGACCCAGGCCTCCTGGCGGCGTGGCACCGCTTCTGTGGGCAGCGGTCGTCGGTCGGTTCGGTCGATCGTTGCCAGCCGGCCTTGCTTTGCGCCTCGCGTGAAAACAAGAAGCCCCGCTATGGCGGGGCTTCTTTTATCGAATCGGCGCACAGTGCGCCTTGCAGGGGGCTTTGCGGCCCTTCACGAGACCACCGACGGCTCCGGATGGCTGACCCGCTGCTGGATGGGGCTGATCTCGGCCATGGTCTCGCTGACCCAGGCTTCGGCGCGCTGGTTTAGCTCGGCGATGGCGCGCGGGCCTTCGCCTTCGGCGTGCATGGCCGGGCCGATCACCACCTGGATGGTGCCCGGGTACTTGGCCCAGCCGGCCTTGGGCCAATACTGCCCGGCGTTGTGGGCGATCGGCAGTACCGGTAGCCCGGCGTTGACCGCCAGGGCGGTGCCGCCGCGGGAGAACTTGCCCATCTGCCCCACCGGAATACGCGTGCCTTCCGGGAAGATCAGCACCCAGGCGCCTTTCTTCAGGCACTCGTCGCCCTGCTTGGCCAGTTGCTTGAGGGCCAGCTTGGGCTGGCTGCGGTCGATGGCGATGGGCTTGAGCAGGGCCAGGGCCCAGCCGAAGAACGGCACGTAGAGCAGCTCGCGCTTGAGTACCTGGCTGAGTGGCTCGAAGAAGCCGGAGAGGAAGAAGGTTTCCCAGGTGCTCTGGTGCTTGGAGAGGATCACGCAGGGCTTTTCCGGGATGTTCTCCAGTCCGCGCACCTCGTAGCGGATGCCGGCGACCACGCGGGTCAGCCAGATCGCGAAGCGGCACCAGTTCTGTACCACGAAGCGGTAGCGGGCGCGGAACGGCAGGATCGGCGCGATGAAGAAGCTGAGGGTGCCCCAGACGAACGCGCTGGCGGACAGCAGCAGGTAAAAGAGGACGGTTCTGATGGCCTGCACTGTCGACATGTATTCTGACCTTACTGAAGTAATGCGCTGGCGACTGCCGCCAGATCGTCGAATATCAGGGTGCCCTCTGGCAAGGGCTTGCCCAGCGTACGTACACCTTTTCCGGTCTTTACCAATACCGGCTGACAATCGACGGCCCGCGCCGCCTCCAGGTCACCGATGCTGTCGCCGACGAACCAGATACCCGACAGATCGACCCCGTAGTGCTCGCCGATCTGCCGCAGCATACCCGGCTTCGGCTTGCGGCAGTCGCAACCGTCGTCCGGTCCATGCGGACAATAGACGATGAGGCCGACCTCGCCGCCCTGCTCCGCGACCAGTTCGCGCAAGCGCGCATGCATGGCCTCGAGCACTGCCAGGTCGTAATAGCCACGGGCGATGCCGGACTGGTTGGTAGCCACCGCGACGGTCCAGCCGGCCTGGCTCAGGCGGGCGATGGCCTCGATCGAGCTGGGGATGGGGATCCACTCGTCGAGGGTCTTGATGTAATCGTCGGAGTCGAGGTTGATGACTCCATCGCGGTCGAGAATCAGCAGGGAACGGGACATCGATGCGCAGTTGGCCATGAACGGAAAGGATCGATTCTACCTCAGCCAGCCGGAGCATCGCGGATGGATCGACGAGCCCCCTACGCTGGACAATCTGTACTAGATTCAATAATGGCAATGGAATGGCAATCCCAGGCCAGGGAGTCATTTGGCACGCAGCAGTGGGTGTCTCGGAGTACGTGCGAACCCCTTGGCGGGTGGATCACCGGAGTAATGCAGTAAGCGCCTATCGCATGCCAGCACGGCCGACCGGCCGTGTTTCCACCACAGGTGGAGCGGGCATGACGACGGGGAGTTCCGGGGCGTCTGCCCGTTCCCAAGGACGGTAACCGTGAAACGCCTGAAAAAGACACTGCACCTTTCAAGCTTGTCCCTCGCTTCCCTGGCTCTTTCTTCCGCCGCCCTGGCGGCCGCTCCGGTCATGCTCGACCAGGGCAAGGAATGGACCGAAAGCCACCGCCAGGACTTCTACAGCCGCGACCAGGGCTCGCAGGTGATGCCCCTGCCCTGGCTCAAGGCGTTGCGACAGCCGGATGGAACGCCTTTCCTCGCCGACAGCCTGGCCCGCTACGGCTATTTGCCCAACCCCAAGGCGCCCGCGGAAGGCCTGCCGGTGGGCTTCACCGTAGCCGGCACGGGCGCCCGGCAGATGGTCGGCATGACCTGTTCGGCCTGCCATACCCGGCAGATCGAGGTGAAGGGCACTGCCTATCGGATCGACGGCGGTCCGGCGATCGTCGACTTCCAGGCATTCCTCGCCGACCTCGATCGGGCCGTGGGACCGCTGACCAGCGATGACGCCGCCTTCGACGCCTTCGCCAAGCAGATCCTCGGGGCCAATCCGCCTCCCGGTGCGCGCGACGCTCTGCTCGCGGCGGTGAAGGAATGGTACGAGCCCTATCACACGCTGATCGAGCGCGCGCTGCCCAAGGACACCTGGGGACCGGCGCGGCTGGACGCGGTATCGATGATCTTCAACCGCCTTACCGGGCTGGATATCGGCACCGCGCCGCCCTACCTGATTCCCGACAACATCAAGGCGGCGGATGCGCCGGTGCGCTATCCGTTCCTGTGGAACGCGGCGCGGCAGAACAAGACCCAGTGGCCCGGCTTCGCCGCCAACGGCAACGACCTGCTCGGCCTGGCGCGCAATGTCGGCGAGGTCTACGGGGTGTTCGCCACCTTCCACCCGCAGAAGAGCAAGTTCCACCTGCTGGGCATGGACTACCTGAAGATCAACTCGGCCAACTTCCACGGTCTGGGCAAGCTGGAAGACCTGATCAAGAAGATCGGCCCGCCGAAGTGGCCCTGGGCGGTGGACAAGCACCTGGCCAGGAAAGGCGCGCTGATCTTCGCTCGCAAGACCGACGAAGGTGGCTGCGTGGAGTGCCACGGCATCCGGATCAAGGACCTGGTGCTTTGGGACACTCCGCTGAGGGACGTCGGCAGCGACAGCCGCCAGCACGCCATCCTCGATGGCCAGGTGCAGACCGGCGTGATGGAGGGCGCGCGGATGCCGTTCGGCCAGCCGCTGAAGGCGACCGACGGAGCCTTCGATGTACTCGCCGTAGCGGTGGCCGGTTCGATCCTGCAGCACTTCGTGCCGATCCTCGGTGAGAAGCACGATGCCAAGGCGGCGGCGGTCAAGCCGGAAAGCGTGATGACCGACGAAACCCGGCAACTGCTGACCGCCTTCCAGAAGCCGGTGCGTACCCAGGCCGACCCCTACCCCTACGAGTCGCGGGTCCTGCAGGGGATCTGGGCGGCGGCGCCGTACCTGCACAACGGCTCGGTGCCGACCCTGGAAGAGTTGCTGAAGCCGGCCGCGGAGCGGGTGGAATCCTTCCCGGTGGGCTCGGCCTACGACGTGGACAAGGTCGGCCTCGCCGCCCAGCAGACCCAATTCGGCAGCTATGTGCTGAAGACCACCGGCTGCGAGCAGCGTGATTCCGGCAACAGCCGCTGCGGCCATGAGTACGGCACCAGCCTGTCGGCCGAGGAGAAGCGCGCGCTGCTGGAGTATCTGAAGGTCCTGTAGTGAAAAAGGCCCGGTGTCGCGAGGACGCCGGGCCTTTTCTTCGAGGCGGGACTGGCTCAGCCGAGCAGCGAGATGTCCGCCACCCCGAGGAACGACCCGCGCAGCTTGGCCAGCAGCGCATAGCGGTTGGCGCGCACCGCCGCGTCGTCGACATTGACCATCACATCGGCGAAGAACGTATCCACCGGCTCGCGCAAGGCCGCCAGGCGGGCCAGCGCGGCGCGATAGTCGCGTGCCGCTGCCAGCGGCGCGACTTCGCTTTCGGCGTTCGCCACGGCGCTGCCCAGGGCCTTCTCGGCGGCTTCCACCAGCAGGCTGGCATCCACGTTCGGCGGAACCTCGTCCTCGGACTTGGCGAGAATATTCGACACCCGTTTGTTCGCCGCGGCCAGGGCCTCGGCTTCAGGCAACTGGCGGAAGGCCTGGACGGCCTGTACGCGCTGGTCGAAGTCCAGCGGCGAGCTTGGCTTGAGCGCGCGCACCGACTGGTACACGGCCACGTCCACGCCTTCGTCCTCGTAGCGCGCGCGCAGGCGGTCGAACACGAAGTCCAGCACCTGCTCGGCCAGGCCGGCGGCCTTGACCTTGTCGCCGTATTGCTCGACGGCGGCGTTGACCGCGGCTACCAGGTCCAGGTCGAGCTGCTTCTCGATGAGGATGCGCAGCACGCCCAGCGCAGCGCGGCGCAGCGCGTAGGGGTCCTTGCTGCCGGTGGGAAGCATGCCGATGCCGAAGATACCGACCAGGGTATCGAGCTTGTCGGCCACCGCCACGGCGGCGCCGGTCAGGGTCGAGGGTAGCTCGGCGCCGGCGCCGCGCGGCATGTACTGCTCGTTGAGGGCCAGGGCGACGTCTTCCGCTTCGCCGCCGTGGGTGGCGTAGTAGTAGCCGGCGATGCCCTGCATTTCGGGGAACTCGCCGACCATCTCGGTCGCCAGGTCACACTTGGACAGGATGCCGGCGCGCGCGGCGTTCTGCGCATTGCCGCCTATACGTTCGGCGATGTAGGCGGCCAGGCCGGAGACGCGCTGGGCCTTCTCGAACACGGTGCCGAGCTGGGCCTGGAACACTACGTTGCGCAGGCGCTCATTGAAGCTTTCGAGCGGCTGCTTCTTGTCCTGCTTGAAGAAGAACTCGGCGTCGGTGAGGCGCGGGCGAACCACCTTCTCGTTACCGCTGACGATGTTCTCCGGCGCCTTGCTCTCGACGTTGGCGACGGTGATGAAGCGCGGCAGCAGCTTGCCGTTGGCGTCCAGCAGGCAGAAGTATTTCTGGTTGTCCTGCATGGTGGTGATCAGGGCTTCCTGCGGGACCTCGAGGAAGCGCTCCTCGAAGGAGCAGACCAGCGGCACCGGCCACTCGACCAGTGCAGTCACTTCGTCGAGCAGGCTCGGCGGCACGATGGCGCTGCCCTGTTGCTCGGCGGCCAGTTCGGCCACGCGCTTGGCGATCAGCTCGCGGCGCTCGGCGAAATCGGCCAGCACATGAGCGCCGCGCAGGTCTTCCAGATACGCTGCCGGGCTGGAAATACGCACATTGTCCGGATTGTGGAAGCGGTGGCCACGGGATTCGCGCCCGGCTTTCTGGGCGAGGATCTCGCACTCGACCACGTCGTCGCCGAACAGCATCACCAGCCATTGGGTCGGACGCACGAACTCCTCGCGGCGAGCTGCCCAGCGCATCCGCTTGGGAATCGGCAGTTCGTTCAACGAGGCCTCGACGATGCCCGGCAGCAGGCCGGCGGCCGGTTGGCCGGCGATGGTCTGGCTGAAGCGCAGCTTCGGACCGCTCTTGTCGATCTGCTGCAGATCCACGCCGCACTTCTTGGCGAAGCCCAGGGCGGCCTGGGTCGGGTTACCGCTGGCGTCGAAGGCGGCCTGTAGCGGCGGACCGTCTAGGTTGACGGTACGGTCGGGCTGCTGCACGGCGAGTTGCTCGACCAGCACGGCGAGACGGCGCGGCGCCGCATAGAAACGCGCAGCGGCATAGCTCAGACCGGCAGCCTTGAGGCCCTTCTCGATACCGCTGAGGAAGGCTTCGCCGAGGCTGTTGAGGGCTTTTGGCGGCAGCTCTTCGGTGCCCAGTTCGACCAGGAAATCCTTGGCGCTCATCATTCGGCCTCCTTCAGCTTGGCCAGTACTTCGTCACGCAATTCGGGGGTGGCCATGGGGAAGCCGAGGCGCGCGCGGGCCTGCAGGTAGCTCTGCGCCACGGCGCGGGCCAGGGTACGCACGCGAAGGATGTAGCGCTGGCGCTCGGTGACCGAGATGGCGCGCCGCGCATCCAGCAGGTTGAAGGTATGCGAAGCCTTGAGGACCATCTCGTAGGTCGGCAACGGCAGCTCCAGCGCGATCAGGCGGTTGGCTTCGCTTTCGTAGAAGTCGAACAGTTCGAACAGCTTCGGCACGTTGGCGTGCTCGAAGTTGAAAGTGGATTGCTCCACCTCGTTCTGGTGGAACACGTCGCCATAGGTGACCTTGCCGAACGGGCCGTCGGTCCAGACCAGGTCGTAGACCGAGTCCACGCCCTGCAGGTACATGGCCAGGCGCTCCAGGCCGTAGGTGATCTCGCCGGTGACCGGATAGCACTCGATGCCGCCGACCTGCTGGAAGTAGGTGAACTGGGTGACTTCCATGCCGTTCAGCCAGATTTCCCAACCCAGGCCCCAGGCGCCGAGGGTCGGCGATTCCCAGTTGTCCTCGACGAAGCGGATGTCGTGGACCAGCGGGTCGATGCCGATGGCTTTCAGCGAGCCGAGATACAGCTCCTGGAAGTTCTCCGGGTTCGGCTTCAGGACCACCTGAAACTGGTAGTAGTGCTGCAGGCGGTTGGGGTTCTCGCCGTAGCGGCCGTCGGTGGGGCGGCGGCTCGGCTGGACGTAGGCGGCGTTCCAGGTCTCCGGGCCAATGGCGCGGAGGAAGGTGGCGGTGTGGAAGGTGCCGGCGCCCACTTCCATGTCGTAGGGCTGCAGCACCACGCAGCCCTGCTCGGCCCAGTAGTTCTGCAGGGCGAGAATCAGGTCTTGGAAGGTGCGCACGGCGGGCGTAGTCTGGCTCACGAAATTCACCTGTGCTGAGGCTTCGATACAAAACGCGGAAGTATACCCGATTCCCGCGCCGCCTCGCCCGTCCCCCCGATCCCTGGAAAACCACGGAAAGCCTTATGCCACGCTGCTTCTGGTGCAACGACGATCCTCTCTACATGGCCTACCACGACGAGGAGTGGGGTGTGCCGCAGCGCGATCCCGACGCGCTGTTCGAACTTCTGCTGCTGGAGGGCTTCCAGGCCGGGTTGTCCTGGATCACCGTGCTGAAGAAGCGCGAGCGCTACCGCGAGGTGCTGTTCGGCTTCGACGTGCAGCGGGTGGCACAAATGAGCGACGCTGAGATCGACGAACTGATGCTCGACCCCGGCATCATTCGCAATCGGGCCAAGCTCAACGCTGCGCGGCAGAACGCCCAGGCCTGGCTGGAGCTGGATGACCCGGCTGGGTTCCTCTGGTCCTTCGTCGGCGGCCAGCCGAAGATCAACCATTTCGCTGGTCGTGCCGAGGTGCCGGCGATTACCCCGGAAGCCGAGGCCATGAGCAAGGCGCTGCGCAAGGCCGGCTTCAACTTCGTCGGGCCGACCATCTGCTACGCCTTCATGCAGGCCAGCGGCATGGTCATGGACCATACCCAGGACTGCGACCGTTACGCCCAACTCGTCGGCTAGCCGGGCGCTCCCTGATGGATGCGTTCGGATGTTCCACGTGGAACATCGGCGCGCAGCATAGCTGGTCGCCCCGCTTCCTTGGCTGCCGCCCTCGCCCTTCTTCCTGGCGTACAATGCGCGTTCGAGTCGAGCGAGGAGTGTTTCGTGGAGAAATTCAAAGGTGCCCTGGTGGTGGGGGCCCTACGCCTGTTCGCGCTATTGCCCTGGCGTGCCGTGCAAGGCGTCGGGGCCGGCATAGGCTGGCTGATGTGGAAATTGCCGAATCGATCCCGCGAGGTAGTGCGGATCAACCTGTCCAAGTGCTTCCCCGAGTTGTCCGAAACCGAACTGGAAAAGCTGGTCGGACAAAGCCTGATGGATATTGGCCGTACCCTCACCGAAAGTGCCTGTGCCTGGATCTGGCCGCCTGAAAAGTCGCTGAGGTACATCCGCGAGGTCGAAGGCATGGAGGTGCTGGAGGAAGCGCTGGCTTCCGGCGATGGCCTGGTCGGCATTACCAGTCACCTGGGAAACTGGGAAGTACTCAACCACTTCTATTGCTCTTACGCCAAGCCGATCATCTTCTATCGTCCGCCCAAGCTGAAGGCAGTGGACGAGTTGCTGAAGAAGCAACGCGTGCAATTGGGCAATCGCGTCGCACCTTCCACTCCGGAGGGTATCCTCAGTGTCATCAAGGAAGTGAAGAAAGGCGGTTGCGTAGGGATTCCCGCCGACCCCGAGCCCGCGCGTACCGCTGGGCTCTTCGTGCCCTACCTGGGCACCACTGCATTGATCAGCAAGTTCGTCCCGCAGTTGCTTTCACGCGGCAAGGCGCGTGGAGTGTTCTTCCATGCGGTGCGCCTGCCCGATGGTAGCGGTTACAAGGTGATCCTCGAAGCGGCTCCGGCGGACATGTACGACAAGGACCTGGAAGTGTCTGTAGCAGCCATGAGCCGCGAGTTGGCGAAGTATGTACGAGCCTATCCCAGCCAGTACATGTGGAGCATGAAACGCTTCAAGAACCGCCCGGATGGCGAGAAAAAATGGTACTGAGGAAAGGGCGTCGGAAGACGCCTTTTTCATATCCGGGTACTATGCTCAGCTCTGCCGCCTCCTCCGCAGGTCCCGAGGGACTCGATGGATAATCAACGACAATACCCACGAACCCCGCTCAAGTGCCGAATCCGTATCAGTCACCCGCTATTTGGCGAGCTGATGGCGCAGACACGCGACCTCTCCGACACCGGGGTCTATGTCAAACACCCGGAGCTGACCCAGCTCCCAACAGGCAGTGTCGTTACTGGCCAGGTACAGGATCTGCCGATCGACGCGCCGATCCTGCAGATGGAAGTCGTGCGAGTCGATGCGGAAGGCGTCGGCCTGCGCTTTCTCAGCGAAGCCTGAACGGTGATGTTCCACGTGGAACCCCAGGCATGAGCCACTGATCACAGAGTGGGCGAAACCGCTGCCGGTTATCGGCTAGAATGCGCGCCGCTCGGCATTGGGCCGGGCATGGGTTCCCTCACCCCATCGCGCAAAAAGGACAGTACATGTCAGCTTCTTCTCCGGCGGCCTGGCGCGGCACTCTGGCCGGCCTGATCGCCTTCCACATCTTCATTATCATCGCCAGCAACTACCTGGTGCAGTTGCCGATCACCCTGTTTGGCTGGCACACCACCTGGGGCGCCTTCAGCTTTCCGTTCATCTTCCTGGCTACCGACCTCACCGTGCGCCTGCTGGGCAAGGGCCCTGCCCGGCTGGTCATCGCCCGGGTCATGATCCCGGCGTTGATCGCCTCCTACGTGGTCTCGGTGTTGTTCCAGGAAGCGGCGTTCCGTGGTTTCTCCGCGCTGCTGGAGTTCAACACCTTCGTCGCCCGGATCTCCCTGGCAAGCTTCCTCGCCTATGTGCTCGGGCAGATCCTCGACATCCAGGTATTCGACCGCCTCCGTCGTTCCCGGCACTGGTGGACCGCGCCAGTCGCCTCGACCATCCTCGGCAACCTGCTGGACACCTTCACCTTCTTCTTCGTGGCGTTCTGGCGCAGCGACAATCCGTTCATGGCGCAGCACTGGGTGGAAATCGCCACGGTGGACTACGGAGTGAAGCTGAGCATCAGCCTTCTGCTGTTCGTGCCGCTCTACGGCATGCTACTCAACGGCATCCTGAAGATGCTGCCGGGGCGGCCGCAGAGCAACGCTTGAGGCTCATCGAGGCAGTCTGGAGGAAGGGCGCAACGGCCGTGAACGTTGCGCCCTTCTTCGTTAGGAGGTGGTAGCCCGGTGCGCGGCCGTGAGCAGCGTCAGGGCATCGCCGCCGAGCGTGACCAGGATGTGCGCCACGCGCTGAATGGGAACGCCCTGCCCTGTCCGCACTTCGATCCTTTCCAAGGCATGGAGGAGGCCGAGGAGAGCCCTGAGGCGCTCCTGTACGGATTCGAGCATCTCATTGGCGGAGGCGTTCCGGTGAACGTAGAGAATCGCTTGCTCGTATGGGTATTCGACATAGGACGGGACTGAACGCTCGTGCTTCGACATGTTGGCTCCGGAAAAGTAGTTGAAGTCAGGTGTCGCGTTCGGGCTTGGACCGAAGCGATGAGTCGAAGCTAGAGGGCCGGCAGCGGTCGCTCAAGGGGTGTTGGGCGTTCGGGATGCAGGCTACATCGTTGACAGAAGTTGCCTACGAATGTGTGGAACAGGTCTTTGTAAAAGTGTCGTCGGGGCGTGCTCGAACCGTTCTGCCAGCGCTCGATGAGGACGCCCGACCCGTCTGCCGGGACTCCGGCCTACGGGTGGAGAGAACGCGCTGTACTCCGTCCTGGCCGGGGAAGCGCGAGCCTCGGCCGGACGCTCAGGTTCTCGCCCTGTCGAGCTTGCGCAGGAACACCGTCATTTCCTTTTCGGCCTGCTTGTCGCCATGCGTCGCGGCAGCTGCCAGGCCTTGCTCCCAGGCCTGCCGGGCGCCCGCGAGATCGCCGGCAGCCTGGCGCGCCTTGCCCAGCAGTTTCCAGCCAGCGGAATACTTCGGGTCCTGCTCTACGCAACGCTGGAGGTGTTCCGTCGCGCGTTCGGCGTCGCCCGCGTCCAGGTAGCCCTTGCCCAGGCCGAAGCGCAGCAGCGCATTGTCCACGCCTTTGGCCAGCATCTTTTCCAGACCTTCGATCATCACCCTGCCCTCTTCCAACGATGTCGGCCATTGTGCCCGGCTCCGGCCAGGCTTTGCACGGAACAGGGGGCTTCGGCCGTTGCGAAGGAGGCACGCGGCCCCTTCGTGTTCGTAGGCCGAAGCCCTATCGCCGTTCGCGACAGGGCGTGCCTCAGAAGAACGTCAGGCCGGCCTGGAACAGTCGCTCGACGTCGCGGATGTATTTCTTGTCGACCAGGAACAGCAGCACGTGGTCGCCGCTCTCGATGTGGGTGTCGCCGTGGGCGATCAGCACTTCCTCGTCGCGCACCAGCGCGCCGATGGTGGTGCCCGGCGGCAGCTTGATCTCGTTGATCGAGCGACCGATCACCTTGCTCGACTTGGCGTCGCCATGGGCCACCACCTCGATCGCTTCGGCTGCGCCGCGGCGCAGCGAGTGTACGCTCTCGATGTCGCCGCGGCGAACGTGGGCCAGCAGGGTGCCGATGGTCGCCAGTTGCGGGCTGATGGCGATGTCGATCTCGCCGCCTTGCACCAGGTCGACATAGGCCGGGTTGTTGATCAGGGTCATCACCTTGCTCGCGCCGAGCCGCTTGGCCAGCAGCGAGGACATGATGTTGGCCTCGTCGTCGTTGGTCAGGGCGAGGAATACGTCGGTCTCGCCGATGTTTTCCTCCAGCAGCAGGTCGCGGTCGGAAGCGCTGCCGTTGAGCACGATGGTGCTGTCCAGGGTATCCGAGAGGTGCCGGCAGCGCAGCGGGCTGCGCTCGATGATCTTTACCTGGTAGCGGCTCTCGATGGCCTCGGCCAGGCGCTCGCCGACATTGCCGCCGCCGGCGATGATGATCCGCTTGTAGCTGTCGTCGAGCCTGCGCATCTCGCCCATTACCGCGCGGATATGGGCCTTGGCGGCGATGAAGAAGACTTCGTCGTCGGCCTCGATCACCGTGTCGCCCTGGGGAATGATCGGCCGGTTGCGGCGGTAGATCGCGGCGACGCGGGTATCTACGTTCGGCATGTGCTCGCGCAGCTGGCGCAGCTCCTGCCCTACCAGAGGGCCGCCGTAGTAGGCCTTGATCCCGACCAACTGCGCCTTGCCCTCGGCGAAGTCGATGACTTGCAGCGCGCCGGGGTGTTCGATCAGGCGCTTGATGTAGTTGGTGACCACCTGCTCCGGGCTGATCAGCACGTCCACCGGGATCGCCTCGTTGTCGAACAGCCCGGTACGGGTCAGGTAGGCCGGCTCGCGGACGCGGGCGATCTTGGTCGGGGTGTTGAACAGGGTGTAGGCGACCTGGCAGGCGACCATGTTGGTCTCGTCGCTATTGGTCACCGCCACCAGCATGTCGGCGTCGTCGGCGCCGGCCTGGCGCAGCACCGTGGGGAACGAGGCCTTGCCTTGCACGGTGCGGATGTCGAGGCGGTCGCCGAGGTCGCGCAGGCGGTCGCCGTCGGTGTCGACCACGGTGATGTCGTTGGCTTCGCTGGCCAGGTGCTCGGCCAGTGTGCCGCCGACCTGGCCGGCACCGAGGATGATGATTTTCATGGCAGGAAACGGCTCGTCAGGTTTCGATCAACGGGCGGATATCTTGATCAGCTTGGCATAGTAGAAGCCATCGTGGCCCTCCACCTGCGGCAGCAACTGGCGGCCGTGGGGCTGTTTCATGCCCCAGGGGCCGGGAAGGTCCAGTTCGCGGGCGCCGGGCGTGCGGGCGAGGAAGGCGGCGATGCTGTCGCTGTTTTCCGCCGGCATCACCGAACAGGTGGCGTAGAGCAGTACGCCACCGACTTCCAGGGTAGGCCACAGCGCGTCGAGCAATTCACCCTGCAGGTGCGCCAGGGCGGCGATGTCTTCCGGCTTGCGCGCCAGCTTGATGTCCGGGTGGCGGCGGATCACCCCGGTGGCCGAGCACGGCGCGTCGAGGAGGATGCGCTGGAACGGCTTGCCGTCCCACCACTCCCCGGTGGCCCTGGCGTCGGCGGCGACCAGGCTGGCTTGCAGGCCGAGCCGCTGGAGGTTTTCCCGGACCCTTACCAGGCGGCTCTCCTCGAGGTCGACGGCGACCACTTCGGCCAGTCCCGGCTGGGTTTCCAGCAGGTGGCAGGTCTTGCCGCCAGGCGCGCAGCAGGCATCGAGGACACGCTGGCCGGGCGCGCTTTCGAGCAGCTCGGCGGCCAGTTGCGCGGCTTCGTCCTGGACGCTGACGCGGCCCTCCGCGAAGCCCGGTAGTTCGCGCACGTCGCGCGGCGCGGCGAGCTGGATGCCGTCGCGGCTGTAGTCGCAGGCGCGGGCCTCGATTCCGGCTTCGGCGAGTTCGGCCAGGTAGGCATCGCGCTCGCCGTGGCGCCGATTGACCCGCAAGGTCATCGGCGGGTGTGCGTTGTTCGCTGCGCAGAGCGCGTCGAGTTGCTCCGGCCAGGCCTGCTTGAGCGCTTTCAGCAGCCAGCGCGGATGTCCCAGGCGCGCCGAGGGATCGCGGTCGACCTCGGCCAGCAGCGTCTCGCCTTCGCGCTGCGCGCGGCGCAGCACGGCGTTGAGCACGCCCTTGGCCCAGCCCTTCTTCAGCTTGTCGGCGCAGCCGACGGTCTCGCCGATCGCGGCGTGCGGCGGAATCCGCGTGTAGAGCAACTGGTAGAGGCCGATCAGCAGCAGGGCGTGGATATCGGTGTCGGCGGCCTTGAACGGCTTCTGCAACAGGCGCGCGGCCAGGGCCTGCAGGCGCGGTTGCCAGCGCGCCGCGCCGAAGGCCAGCTCCTGGGTCAGGCCGCGATCGCGCGGGGCGACCTTGTCCAGTTGCGGCGGCAACGCGCCAGACAGCGAGGCGCGTCCGGCGAGCACCGCGGCCAGCGCCTGGCAGGCGGCGAGACGCGGGTTCATTGGCCGAGCACCTGGCCGGCGGCGAATTGCTCGCGGCGGCTGTTGTAGAGGTCGGCGAAGGCCAGTGGCTTGCCGCCAGGCAATTGCAGGCGGGTCAGGCGCAGGGCGCCTTCGCCGCAGGCGACCAGCAGGCCGTCGCGGCTGGCCTCGAGGATGGTTCCGGGCGCCCCGCTGCCCTGCCCCAGGCTGGCGCCGAGGACTTTCAGCGGAGCATCGGCGAGGCTGGTGTGGCAGACCGGCCAGGGGGTGAAGGCGCGGACCTGGCGCTCCAGTTCGACGGCCGGACGGCTCCAGTCGAGGCGTGCCTCGTCCTTGTTCAGCTTGTGCGCGTAGGTGGCCAGGGCGTCGTCCTGGATCTCGCCATGCAGGGTGCCGGCGGCCAGGCCGGCGATGGCTTCGACCACCGCTTTCGGGCCGAGCGCGGCGAGCCGGTCGTGCAGGCTGCCGCCGGTGTCCGCGGCGGAAATCGGCGTGCTCACCTTGAGCAGCATCGGGCCGGTGTCGAGCCCTGCTTCCATCTGCATCACGGTGACGCCGCTCTCCGCGTCGCCGGCTTCCACCGCGCGCTGGATCGGCGCGGCGCCGCGCCAGCGCGGCAGCAGCGAGGCGTGGCTGTTGATGCAGCCCAGGCGCGGGATATCGAGTACCGCCTGGGGCAGGATCAGGCCATAGGCGACCACCACCATCAGGTCCGCGCGCAGGGCCGCCAGCTCCGCCTGGGCCTCGGCATTACGCAGGCTCTGCGGCTGCATGACCGGCAGGCCATGCTCCAGGGCCAGGTTCTTCACCGCGCTGGGCATCAGTTTCTGCCCGCGGCCGGCCGGCCGGTCAGGCTGGGTGTAGACGGCGACGATCCGATGTGGGGTGTCGAGCAGGGCCTTGAGATGCTCGGCGGCGAATTCCGGGGTTCCGGCGAAGACGATGCGCAATGCTTGGCTCATGCGGGGCTCGCTAAAAGAAAAAGGCTTGCCGGGGCAAGCCTTTGGGGGATGGGGTCACGCCTGCTGTCGATGCTGCTTTTCCAGCTTCTTGCGGATGCGGTCGCGCTTGAGGGTGGACAGGTAGTCGACGAACAGCTTGCCGTTGAGGTGGTCGCATTCGTGCTGGATGCATACCGCCAGCAGGCCTTCGGCGACTTCCTCGAAGGGGTTGCCATCGCGGTCGAGGGCCTTGATCCGGACCTTCTGCGGTCGGTCCACGTTCTCGTAGAAGCCGGGTACCGACAGGCAGCCTTCCTGGTACTGGTCCATATCCTCGGTCAGCGGTTCGAACTCGGGGTTGATGAATACCCTCGGCTCGGACTTGTCTTCGCTGAGGTCCATGACCACGATGCGCTTGTGCACGTTCACCTGGGTCGCGGCGAGGCCGATGCCCGGGGCTTCGTACATGGTTTCGAACATGTCGTCGATCAGCTGGCGCACCGCGTCGTCGACCACCTCCACCGGTTTGGCGATGGTCCGCAGGCGCGGATCGGGGAATTCGAGAATGTTCAGGATGGCCATATGCGTTTGTGATGCACTTGTGGAATCGATTGAAAATCCGCTGCTAAGATGGCGCGCAGCTTGAAAACGGCTTCAGACCGCGATTCTCGCGGGCTTCGGGCGTTTCGCGTATGTCGACATGATAAAGGGATTCACTGCATGAGGAAATCACTAGTCGCCCTTCTGCTCCTTGCCGCGAGCGGTCTGGCGCAGGCCCAGGTCGACCTCAGGGAAGGGCATCCGGACCGCTACACGGTGGTCAGGGGCGATACCCTGTGGGACATCTCGGGGAAATTCCTCCGCCAGCCATGGAAGTGGCCGGAACTCTGGCACGCCAACCCGCAGATCCAGAATCCCCACCTGATCTACCCCGGCGACACACTCAGCCTGGTCTACGTCGATGGCCAGCCGCGCCTGGTGCTGAACCGTGGCGAATCGCGCGGGACCATCAAGCTGTCGCCGAAGATCCGCAGCACGCCGATCGCCGAGGCCATCCCGACCATCCCGCTGGACAAGATCAACAGCTTCCTGCTGGCCAACCGCATCGTCGATGACGAGAAGACCTTCACCAGTGCGCCGTACATCGTCGCCGGCAACGCCGAGCGGATCGTCAGCGGCACCGGCGACCGCATCTATGCCCGCGGCAAGTTCGCCGACGGCCAGCCGGCCTATGGCATCTTCCGCCAGGGCAAGGTCTACATCGATCCGAAGACCAAGGAAGTCCTCGGCATCAACGCCGACGACATCGGCGGCGGCGAGGTGGTGGCCACCGAAGGCGACGTCGCGACCCTGGCGCTGACCCGCACCACCCAGGAAGTGCGCCTGGGCGACCGCCTGTTCCCCACCGAGGAGCGTGCGGTGAATTCCACCTTCATGCCCGGCGAGCCGAGCCGCGAGGTGAAGGGCGAAATCATCGACGTACCGCGCGGCGTGACCCAGATCGGCCAGTTCGACGTGGTCACCCTGAACCGTGGCCAGCGCGACGGGCTGGCCGAGGGCAACGTGCTGGCGATCTACAAGGTCGGCGAGACGGTGCGCGACCGCGTTACCGGTGAGTCGGTGAAGATTCCCGACGAACGCGCCGGCCTGCTGATGGTGTTCCGTACCTACAAGAAGCTGAGCTACGCCCTGGTTCTGATGGCCAGCAGGCCGCTCTCGGTAACCGACAGGGTGCAGAATCCCTGACTCGAAACCCCCGCCTCGGCGGGGGTTTCGCGTTTCTGGGGGAAGGAAATTTCATACGACGGTTTCCAGGATGGAAGCCGGACCCTTCCCCTCTTCCTGTCAGCGATGGACCTGCCTGCTATGGATGAGTCGCGATGAAGAACCATTCTCCAGCCGAACTGGAAGCACGGCTGCGCCTGCATGGCCTGCCCGAACTGGGACCCATGCGCTTCCTGCGCTTGATCGAGGCCTTCGGTTCGGCCTCTTCCGCGCTTGCCGCGCCAGCCGGCGCCTGGCGCACCCTGGGAGTGCCTGCCGAGGCCGCCGCCGCGCGGCGCAGCCCGGCGGTGCGGGAAGCGGCGGGTGAAGCCCTGCGCTGGCTGGAAGGTCCGCGCAGGCACCTGCTGATGTGGGACGACCCGGGATACCCGGCACTGCTCGCCGAAGTCGCCGATGCCCCGCCGCTGCTGTACGTCGAAGGCGCTCCGGAGACTCTGGAACGGCCGCAACTGGCGATGGTCGGCAGCCGCCGCGCCAGCCCCGCCGGGCTGGGCACCGCCCGGAGCTTTGCGCGCAGCCTGGCGCAGGGCGGCTTCGCCATCACCAGCGGCCTGGCCCTGGGCATCGATGGCGCCGCCCACGAGGGCGCGCTGGAGGCTGGCGGCGCGACCGTGGCAGTCCTCGGCACCGGCCTGCGCAGGCTCTATCCGCGGCGCCACGAAGCGCTGGCGCGGCGCATCGTCGAGGGTGGCGGCGCGCTGGTTTCGGAGCTGCCGCTGGACAGCCCGCCGCTGCCGGCAAACTTTCCCCGGCGCAACCGCATCATCAGCGGACTCTCGCTGGGTGTGCTGGTGGTCGAGGCAAGTCCCGCCAGCGGCTCGCTGATCACCGCGCGGCTGGCGGCGGAACAGGGGCGCGAGGTGTACGCCATTCCGGGTTCCATCCACCATCCCGGCGCACGTGGCTGCCACCAACTGATTCGCGATGGCGCGCTGCTGGTGGAAAGCGTCGGGCACGTGCTCGAAGCACTGCGCGGCTGGGCGCAGGCGGAGCCAGCGGAAGCGCCGGCGCAGCCCCTGCCCCACCCTTTGCTGGCGCTGCTGCGCGCCGCGCCCTACACCAGCGAAGGCCTGGCCGCCGCCAGCGGCATGACGCTGCCCGATGTGCTGGCGACGCTCAGCGAACTGGAACTCGACGGCCGGGTCGCCTGCGAGGCCGGCACCTGGGTGCATCGCTCCGGCTGAAACCGTACACTTCGCGCACCCTGTCCGCTGGAGTGAGTCGATGATCAGCAGCTTTCGTGCGCAATGCGCCGCCCGGGTCGTCCGCGAGGGCGGCGTGATCGCCTATCCCACCGAGGCGGTATGGGGGCTCGGCTGCGACCCGTGGAACGAGGATGCGGTGTATCGCCTGCTGGCGCTGAAGGCGCGGCCGGTGGAAAAGGGCCTGATCGTGGTGGCGGCGAACATCCACCAGCTCGACTTCCTTCTCGAAGACCTGCCGGACGTCTGGCTGGACCGCCTGGCCGGTACCTGGCCGGGGCCGAACACCTGGCTGGTGCCGCACCAGGAGCGCCTGCCGGAGTGGGTCACCGGCGTCCACGACAGCGTCGCCGTGCGGGTCACCGACCATCCCCTGGTACAGGAACTGTGCCATCTCACCGGTCCGCTGATCTCCACCTCGGCCAATCCGGCCGGGCGCCCGGCGGCGCGCACGCGGCTGCGGGTGGAGCAATACTTCCACGACGAGCTGGACGCCATCCTCGGCGGCGCCCTTGGCGGGCGCCGCAACCCCAGCCTGATCCGCGACCTGGTGACCGGACAGGTCATCCGCCCGGCCTGAGTACGCGCTTCAGGGCAACAGTACGGTCGAGCCGGTGGTTCGCCGTGCGGCCAGTTCGGTATGCGCCCTGGCTGCTTCGGCCAGGGCGAAGCGCTGGTTGATCTCGATGCGGATGTCGCCGCGCTCGATCAGGCCGAACAGCTCGTCGGCCATCGCCTGGAGTTTTTCCGGGGTATCGGCGTAGCTGCCCAGGGTCGGCCGGGTCACGTACAGCGAACCCTTCTGCGAGAGGATGCCCAGGTTGACCCCGGTCACCGGCCCCGAGGCGTTGCCGAAGCTGACCAGCAAGCCGCGCGGCGCCACGCAGTCCAGCGAGGTTTCCCAGGTATCCTTGCCCACCGAGTCGTAGACCACCGGGCACTTCTTCCCGTCGGTCAGTTCGAGCACCCGCCGCGCCACGTTCTCATGGCTATAGTCGATGGTCTCCCAGGCACCGTGCTGCCTGGCCAGGCGCGCCTTTTCCGGCGAGCTGACGGTGCCGATCAGCTGCACTCCAAGGGCCTTGGCCCATTGGCAGGCGAACAGGCCCACGCCGCCCGCGGCGGCATGGAAGAGAATGGTTTCGCCGCCCCGCAGTTCGTAGGTCTGGCGCAGCAGGTATTGGGTGGTGAGCCCCTTGAGCATCACCGCGGCGGCCTGTTCGAAGTCGATGCCGTCGGGCAGGTGGACCAGCTTCTCCTCCGCCAGCACATGCAGTTCGCTGTAGGCGCCCAGCGGGCCGGTGGCGTAGGCGACGCGGTCGCCGACCTTGAAACGGGTCACTTCGCTGCCCACCGCCTCGACCTCGCCGGCACCTTCGCTACCCAGTCCCGAGGGTAAGCCGGGGGCCGGATAGAGGCCGCTGCGGTAGTAGGTGTCGATGAAGTTCAGGCCAATGGCGCGATTGCGCACGCGGACTTCCCGGGGGCCCGGCTCGGCGGGTTGGTAGTCGCGGTATTCGAGGACTTCGGGGCCGCCGTAGGCAGCGAACTGGATGCGCTTGGCCATGCTGGAACTCCTGCTTCGTCAGGGTTTCGGACGGTCGCGCCGGGTGGGCGACCCTGGGTAAAGGCCTTCATCCAAGCCTTCCCCTTGACGGCCGTCAAGCGCCGGCTACCCATCCAGGGTGGTATGCTTGCGCCCTCGTTTCGTCGCCAGCCCGCGCCCCGCGCGGCCTCCCCGCTCCAAGGTGAACTCCGTGACCGACCGTATCGCCGCTGTCAAAACCTACCTGCTCGACCTGCAAGACCGCATCTGCGCCGCCCTCGAGGCGGAGGACGGCAAGGCCCGCTTCGCCGAGGACGCCTGGGAGCGTCCGGCCGGTGGCGGCGGACGGACGCGGGTAATCGGCGACGGCGCATTGATCGAGAAGGGCGGGGTGAATTTTTCCCACGTCTTCGGCGATAGCCTGCCGCCCTCGGCCAGCGCCCATCGGCCGGAACTGGCCGGGCGCGGTTTCCAGGCGCTCGGCGTGTCGCTGGTGATCCATCCGGAAAACCCCCACGTGCCGACGTCCCATGCCAACGTGCGTTTCTTCTGCGCCGAGAAGGAAGGCGAGGAGCCGGTCTGGTGGTTCGGCGGCGGCTTCGATCTGACCCCCTACTACGCCCACGAGGAAGACTGCGTGCATTGGCACCGGGTCGCTCGCGACGCCTGCGCGCCGTTCGGCGCGGACGTCTACCCGCGCTACAAGGAATGGTGCGACCGCTACTTCCACCTCAAGCACCGCAACGAGCCGCGCGGTATCGGCGGCCTGTTCTTCGACGACCTCAACCAGTGGGACTTCGACACCTGCTTCGCCTTCATCCGCGCCATCGGCGACGCCTATATCGACGCCTACCTGCCGATCGTCCAGCGCCGCAAGCACACGCCGTTCGATGAACGGCAGCGAGAGTTCCAGGCCTATCGTCGCGGTCGCTATGTGGAGTTCAACCTGGTCTTCGATCGTGGCACCCTGTTCGGCCTGCAGTCCGGCGGCCGTACCGAATCGATCCTGATGTCGTTGCCGCCGCAGGTGCGCTGGGGCTATGACTGGAAACCCGAGCCGGGCAGCGAGGAAGCGCGCCTGACCGAGTATTTCCTCGCCGACCGCGATTGGCTCGCCGGCCAGCCCTGACCCGCCCGCAGGGGACGAGTCCGCTCGTCCCGTCCCACTCCGGCAAAGGAACGACCCATGGACCGCTATTGCGTATTCGGCAACCCCATCGGCCACAGCAAGTCGCCGCTGATCCACCGCCTGTTCGCCGAGCAGACCGGCGAGGCGCTGGTCTATGACGCGCAACTGGCGCCGCTGGACGATTTCCCCGGGTTCGCCCGGCGCTTCTTCGAGCAGGGCAAGGGCGCCAATGTCACCGTGCCGTTCAAGGAAGAGGCCTATCGTCTGGTGGACGAGTTGAGCGAGCGGGCCACCCGGGCCGGGGCGGTGAACACCCTGATCCGCCTCGCCGACGGTCGCCTGCGCGGCGACAACACCGACGGCGCCGGCCTGCTGCGGGACCTGACGGCGAACGCCGGGGTCGAGCTGCGCGGCAAGCGGGTTCTCCTGCTCGGCGCCGGCGGTGCGGTGCGTGGGGTGCTCGAACCCTTCCTCGGCGAGTGCCCGGCGGAGGTGCTGATCGCCAACCGCACGGCGCGGAAGGCCGTGGACCTGGCCGAGCGGTTCGCCGACCTCGGCGCGGTGCACGGCTGCGGTTTCGCCGAGGTCGAAGGGCCTTTCGACCTGATCGTCAACGGCACCTCGGCCAGTCTTGCCGGCGACGTGCCGCCGCTGGCGCAGAGCGTGATCGAGCCCGGCCGTACCGTCTGCTACGACATGATGTATGCCAAGGAACCGACTGCCTTCAACCGCTGGGCCGCCGAACGCGGTGCGGCGCGTACCCTGGATGGCCTGGGCATGCTGGTGGAGCAGGCCGCCGAGGCATTCTTCCTCTGGCGCGGCGTGCGTCCTGCCTCGGCGCCAGTGTTGGAGACGCTGCGCCGACAGTTGGCAACTGTCTGAGTTGTCAGGCGGCATTTGAGACGTACGTCTCAAATTGGCTTCCATCTGACATGTAGGAATCACAAAACCGGGTTAAGACTTCAGGCTTCACTCACTCTCGAGCGCTGCCGATGAAAACCTTCGCCCGCCTGGCCGCCGGTCTCTGCATCTGCGCCATCGCCAGCCAGGCCAACGCCTGGTCGCAACCGACCCACAAGAACATCGTCAAGGATGCCCTGGCCTTCATGAACTCCTCCTACGCCACCGAGGAGATGCGCCAGGCCTACCGGTTCTACGTGAGCGCCGCCGGCAGCGAGGCGCAGGCCGGGGAGATCCTCGGCCAGGCGGCCTTCGACGTGGACGACTTCAAGGACACCCGTCTCGGTGGCTGGTGGGTCGGCTACGAACACGCGCCGCTGTGGGGCGCGGCTTCGGGCATCGTCAACTACACTTCGTACTGGCACTTCCTCAACCTGGCCCGGGACGGCGACTCCCATGGCAACCCCCACGGCGGCTACGACTACCGCTACCACAAGGTCGACGGCGGCATCGCCGACGTCGACTGGTACGCCATGGTCTACCTCTACAACCGCGAGCTGAAGCGCGAGGACTTCGACACCACCGAGGCGCACTACCGCCAGGGCACCCGCTCGGACTGGCAGGAGCACTACGGCGACTTCCAGACCGCCGCCTTCCAGCCGATCGATAACCTCGCCACCTACTGGTTCGAGCAGTTCCGCGCCGCGCCTTCGCTGCAGACCATCGGCTATGCCCTGCATGCCACCGGCGACGTGGCCCAGCCGCACCATGTGTGGATCACCTCGGCCAACGGCCATTCCAGCTGGGAAGGCTGGGTCGACGACCACTACGCCAGCGAGAAGCTCAACGACCCGGCGGCGGTGGCCAACCTGGTGGGGCGCTACGACCCGAGCAAGAGCATCCGCGACCTGCTCACCCAGACCGGCCAGGTCGCCTACGCGCGCCCCGAGCCGCTCTACGACACCAGCTACGAGACGCGCCTGCGGGTGGCGAAGGAGCTGATTCCCGAGTCCATCGCCCTGACCGTCACCGTACTGACCAAGGGCGCCAACAGCTTCGATGCACCGACTGCTCTCTGATCGCGCCCGGGGCTGGCGTCGCGCACTGTGCGGGATCGTCCTCGGGCTGCTGGCGTGGAGCGCCCATGGCGTCCCCGCCAAGGCGCCGCAGGATCTGCGGATCGACGGCGAGGTGCTGCCGGGGAGAAGCATCGACTTGCTCGAGCAGGCCCTGTCGCGGGTCAAGTTCAACACCGACCCGCAGCAGTTGCGCCGTGGCCTGGTGGAAAACCGCCTGCTGGCGCGCGCGGTGGAAGACCAGCTCACCGCGCAGAGCCGCGCCGATCTCGACGCCAGCGTGGAGATCGAGGCCGGCAACCTGCTCGAACAGGTATACGGCAGGCGCTACCGCGAGGACCTCGGGCCATACCTGCGCCAGCCCCGGGCCCTGAGCGCGGAGCGTTTGCGCGAGGTGCTGGCGCCGAGGAGCCGCGGCCTGGTGGAAAACAGCCTGCTGCTGGACGAGACGCAGCGCCGCGAGGCGGCCGGGGTCGAGCTGATCGGCTGGCAGTTTCCCGGCCAGCCGGCACAGGTCCTCGACCTGCTATCGCTGTACGAAGGCGACAACGTCCAGGGCCAGGTGGAATTGCAACAGGGCAACCTCGCTTACCTGGCGCGCCAGGTCCAGACCCGCATCCGCCGCGACTACCTCTGGTACCGCCTGGCCCGGGACGGCTTCGGCCCGGCAGAGCGGCAGGGCGTGAGGACCCTGGTGCGGGACAAGCTGGTGCGCCATCGCTATCTGCACCAGATCGGCCTCTACAGTGATTTCCACCATGAGTCCGATGCGCTGCGGGAACTCGCCGGCAAGGTCAGCGACAAGGACGCCGAGGCCTACTATCGGCGCAACCTGGAGCGTTACCGCAACGTCGTGCAGGTGCAGGCGGCGCATATCCGCCTGGCCGACCAGGCGAGCGCGGACAAGGTCTACGCCGAGTTGCGCGGCGGCCTGGCCTTCGACGAGGCGGTACGCCGCTATTCCCTGGCCGACGACAGGGACCGCGACCCGCCCGGCGACCTAGGCCTGATACGGCCCCAGGACGGCCGGCTCGACCTGCTGCGCAAGACTGCGCTGATCCAGAAGGCCGATACGGTTTCCCAGCCGATGCGCATCGACGGCGCGTTCGAGATCGTCCGGGTGCGTAGCCGCAAGGATCGCCAGTTGCCCCTCGACGACCGCAGCGTGCGCTTCGAGGTGAACCAGGCGGTGGCGCGCGAGCAACTGGCAGCGCAGTTCGAGACGCGCCTGCGCAACCTGCTGGCCGGCGCCAGGGTGGAAGGCCTGTGAAGCGCTGGCTCGGCGTTGCCCTCGGCTGCAGCGGGCTGGCGATCGCCCTGACCTGCGCCGGCGTGTTGCTGGCGCCTGCCGATATGGCCGCTTCCTCGTCTTCTCCGTCGCCAGCCAGGACGGTTGCGGCACTGCCCGCGGTCGACGACCGTCCGCCGCCGCCGGCGCCGGTGCGATCGCAAGCGGCAGCACCTGCGTACGAGGCGGAGCCGCCGGCGGCGGAACTGGATCGCGAGCAGGCGATCCAGTTCATGCAGATGCTGCGCGACGAGGGCGACCCGCGCAGCCCGCCGCTCGGCGGCCTGCAACCACGCCAGGGCGCGACGGCGCAGGAGCTGGCCGATCCGAAGCAGTACCAGGCCTTCGAGGAACGACAGACCCGCGAACTGGTACAGGCCTACACCAGCGGCGTACAGCAGATACCGGAAATCCGCGCGCGGATCGAGGCGGCCGAACAGGGTGGCGAGCGCAGCGCCGAGGAAATCGACGAGGCTCGCGCCGCCCTTGGACAGTTGGAGATGATGCGCGACAAGCTGCAGCGGGAATCGCCGCAACTGCTGCCCGGCGACAGCGCACCGACATCGCCGGCGGCGCCCTGAGCGTCAGCCTTCGTAGTGCAGGCGGCAGCCTTCGTCGGCCTGCCGGCCCAGCGCTTCGCGGACCTGCGGGCGGGCGTGGCGCAATACCAGGCGGCGGCCCTCGGCGTGCAGGCGGCGGGCTTCCTGCTGCAACAGCACTGCGCCGGCGAAGTCGATGAAGTTCACCTGGCGGGCGTCCAGCACCAGCCGTGGCCTGTCGCATTGGCGCATGAGGCGTTGCAGGTAGTCGCAGGCGCCGAAGAAGATCGAGCCTTCGATGCGCAGCACTTCTTCCTCGTCGTTGCGCTGGCGCAGTACGCGTGGTGTCGAGGTGCGCCGCAGGTAGAAGACCAGCGACGCCAGCACTCCCGCGTAGATGGCGTTCTGCAGCGGCAACAGCAGCGTGGCCAGGGCGGTTAGGCCGGCCACCAGGCATTCGGCGCGGCCGCTGCGGTAGAGCGCGCGGAGCGCCGGGCGGTCGATCAGGCCCCAGGCGATCAGCAGGATGCCTGCGGCCATCGCCGGCAACGGTACATGCTCGATCAGGCGCGCACCGAGCACGGCCAGCAGTGCCACCCAGAGCGCCGAAAACGCACCCGCCAGCGGGGAGCGCGCACCGGCTTCCAGATTCAGCCCGGAGCGGGTGAAGGAGCCCGCCGACAGGCTCGCCGACAGCCAAGGCCCGAGCAGGTTCGACAGGCCCTGGGCGCGGACCTCCTGGTTGGCATCGAACGCGTCTCCCTGGCGCGCGGCCAGGGCGCGGGCGATCGACAGGCTGGTGACCAGCCCGAGCATGCCGCAGGCCACCGCCGCAGGTAGCAGGTCGAGGATCGATCGGGAATCGAAGACCAGCGGATTCCAGCCCGGCAGTGCGCTCGATAAGGCCTGCACATGGGCTACCGAGGCGAAGGTCCCGGGTAGCGCCCAGACCAGCGTGGCACCGCCCAGCAAGCCAAGCAGCAGGGCCGGCCAGCGCGGTCGCAGGCGCCTGACCAGCAGGCTGAGCGCGAAGCTGAAGCCGCCCACCAGCAGCGATGGGCCATCGAACTCGGCGAACCGCGCCAGCAGCCGCCAGCCGTTTCCCGGCGCTGCGCCCTCCCCGCTCGCGGCCAGGCCGAGAAGATAGGGCAGTTGGCCGAGGACGATCAGCAGCGCCGCGCCAAGGGTGAAGCCGAGCATCACCGAATGCGAGACGAAATTGACCAGCGACCCGACGCGCAGGACGCCGAGCAGCCACTGGAAGGCGCCGGCGAGAAAGGTCAGCAGCAGCACGGCCTGGACGTATTGCGGGCTGCCCAGCGGCGCCAGCGGGGCCACCGAACTGAACAGCAGCACCGAGATCGCCGCGGTGGGACCGCTCACCAGGTGGCGCGACGAGCCCCACAGGCAGGCGATCGCCACTGGCAGCATCGCCGCGTACAGGCCGTACTCCGCTGGCAGGCCGGCGATCAGCGCATAGGCCATCGATTGCGGCAGTGCCAGGATTGCGCCATTCAGGCCGACCCAAGCCTCGCGCCCGAGCATGCCCCGGTGCAGCCCCGGTAGCCAGGCGAGGAACGGCAGCAAGCGCGTCCACATGGCGCTATGGCTGGCCGCGAACCGCGGCCAGGGCGTCGCCGCCGTCGCGGCTGGTCACCCCTTGCAGCCAGGCCTCGAGCACCCGCGGGTTGGCCTTGAGCCAGGCGCGGGTCGCCGAGGCCGGAGTCGCCGTGCCTTCCAGCGCGTCGCTCATCAGGCGGTTCTCCATGTCCAGGTCGAAGCGCAGGTTGGCCAGCAGCCGCGCCGGGTTCGGGCACTGCGCGGCGTAGCCCTTGCGTGCCAGGGTGTAGACCTGGCCGCGGTCGCCGAAGTACTGCTCGCCGCCTTCCAGGTAGCGCAGGTCATGGCGGATGTTCATCGGGTGCGGCGTCCAGCCGAGGAACACCAGCCAGCGCTGGCGCTTCTCGGCCCGGCCGAGTTCGGCGAGCATCGCCTGCTCGCTGGACTCCACCAGCTTCCAGTCGCCGAGGCCGAACTGGTTGGCGTCGATCATCTTCTGGATCGACTGATTGGCCGGCGCGCCGGAGCCGATCCCGTACAGCTTGCGGTTGAAGCGTTGCCCTTGCGCGGCGAGGTCCTCGAAGCGGTGTACGCCGGCGTCCCAGACGTAGCGCGGCACCGCCAGGGTGAAGCGGGTGCCGTCGAGGTTGCGACCGAGGCGTTCGACCTGGCCGCTGGCGACGAACTTGTCGTGATAGTCCTGGTGCGCGGGCATCCAGCCGCCGAGGAAGGCGTCCACCTGGCCGTCGCGCAGGCCGCCATAGATGATCGGCACCGACAGGGTATCGATCTTCACCTGGTAGCCGAGGCTTTCCAGGAGAAACGCGGCAGTGGCGTTGGTTACCGCGATATCGCTCCAGCCTGGATCGGCCAGCCTGACGCGGGCACAGGCGGGGTCTTCGGCGTATAGCGAGGCGCTGCCCAGGAACAGGGTGGCGGCCAGCAGGCAGGTGGGAAGCCGGTTCATGGAAGTGCCCTCGTGCTCAGGGTTGCGGGAAGCGCGCGCGGCGCTCGAGATCGTCCAGGTCGATATGGTTGCGCATGTACTGCTGGCTTGCATCGACCCACGGCTGGTGGTCCCAGCTGGCCAGCCGTCCTCGCGCCAGCGCGGCGGCCACCAGGCGTCGGCGGCGCTGGCTGTCGAGTACGGCGCGGGTGATCGCGGGGATGTCCCAGCGTCGCCGGGCCTCGTCGAGGAACGCCTCGAACGTTCCGCGATGGGCCGGACTGGCGGCGAGGTTCTCGCGCTCCTGCGGGTCGTTGCGCAGGTCGTAGAGCAGGCAGGGGTCCTGCTCGGAGTAGATGAACTTGTAGTCGCCGCGGCGGATCATCATCAGCGGGCTGAGGGTGCCCTCGGCGGTGTATTCGCCGATCACCTCGTCATGCCCGCTGCCGTCGCGCAGGTGCGGCAGCAGCGAGCGGCCTTCCAGCGGCAGGCGTGGATCGACCTGGCCGCCGGCCAGCTCCACCAGGGTCGGCAGCAGGTCCACGGTGGATACCGAAGCGCCGATGCGGCGCGGCGCGAAGCGCGCCGGCGCATGGACCAGCAGCGGCACGCGCGCGGCCATCTCGAACCAGTGCATCTTGTACCAGAGGCCGCGCTCGCCGAGCATGTCGCCATGGTCGCCGGAGAACACCACGATGGTGTCGTCGGCCAGCCCGCATTCCTCCAGGGTCGCCAGCAGCGCACCGATCTGCGCGTCGACGTAGCTGCAGGCGCCGAAGTAGGCACGCCGGGCGGCGCGGATGCGCTCCTCGGGCAACGGCTTGTCCCACAGGTCGATGACCTTCAGCAGGCGTTGCGAATGAGGGTCCTGCTCCTCCTGGGCGAAGCGCTGGCGCGGCAGCGGGATGTCCTCGTCGCGGTAGAGATTCCAGTAGCTCGCCGGGATGCTGTAGGGGTCGTGCGGATGGGTCATCGACACGGTCAGGCAGAATGGCTGGCCGGCGTGCTGGCGAACATGGTCGTAGAGGTACTGGCGGGCCTTGAACACCACCTCCTCGTCGAAGTCCAGCTGGTTGGTGCGCACGCAGGGACCGGCCTGCAAAACCGAGGACATGTTGTGGTACCAGCTCGGGCGCACCTCCGGCTCGTCCCAGTTCACCGCCCAGCCATAGTCCGCCGGATAGATGTCGCTGGTCAGGCGTTCCTCGTAGCCGTGCAACTGGTCGGGACCGCAGAAGTGCATCTTGCCCGACAGCGCCGTGCGATAGCCGAGGTTGCGCAGGTAGTGGGCGTAGGTGGGGGTATCGGCGGCGAAGTCGGCAGCGTTGTCCCAGGCGCCGATGCGGGTAGGCAAGCGACCGCTGACCAGGGTGAAGCGCGACGGCGCGCAGAGCGGGCTGTTGCAGTATGCCGAGTCGAACACCACGGCCCGTTCGGCGAGGCGCGAGAGGTGAGGCATGCGCAGCGCCGAGCGCGGATCGTGAAGCGGCAGCAGCGGCGCGGCCATCTGGTCGGCCATGATGAACAGGATGTTCGGCGAGGTCTTCATCGGGCGGCTTATCCCATGCGATTGGGTTATGCGATAGTGCTGCGTCGATCATCAGTGCATCGAAATCCCTGGTAAACCGCATGGGGCTGGATGCGTTGGATAAGCCGGGCTTATGTGAGAACACCTCATGCCGCCATCCCTCGACCTGCTCCGGGTATTCGAGTCCGCCGCCCGCCAACTCAGCTTCACCGCTGCCGCCGAGGAACTGGGGACCACCCAGCCTGCGGTCAGCCAGCAGATCAAACGCCTGGAGAAAGAGCTGGCGACCCCTCTGTTCCAGCGCGTTCATCGAGGCATCGTGCTCACCGACGCCGGCCAGCTTCTGCTCCGCCACGTGGCCGCCGGCCTCGAGACGATCGATGCCGGCATCGCCGCGCTGGGCGCGCGCCAGCGCCACGAGGTGCTCCAGGTGGCCACCGACTACGCCTTCGCTGCCTACTGGCTGATGCCGCGCCTTCCGCGCTTCCATCAGGCCCATCCGCACCTGGACGTGAGCCTGGTGACCAGCGAGCGCGGCCTGGCCGGCCAGCGCGGCGATATCGACGTGGCGATCCTGTTCGGCGACGGTCGTTCCAAGCACGGCGAAGCGCACCGGCTGTTTCGCGAGGAGGTGTTCCCGGTCTGTAGCCCGCGGCTGGTCGAGGGATTGCAGTTGCCGCTGGCCAAGGCGCACCTGGCGCGCCTGCCGATGCTGCATCTGAAGCCGGCGCAGCACGCCCGCTGGTTCGACTGGCCGGCGTTGTTCGAAGCGTTGGCCATCGATCGGCAGCCGATTCCGGCGGTGCTCAGCTTCGACAACTACACCTTGCTGATCCAGGCGGCCATCGCCGGCCAGGGCGTGGCCATCGGCTGGCGCCACCTGGTCGACGGCCTGCTCGAACAGGGGCTGCTTTGCCGGCCCATTGGCGAGAGCTGCCTGTCGCGATACGGGTACTATGCGGTATTGCCGGAGCGCAAGCGGCGCCAGCGGCTGGTCGACGGTTTCGTCGACTGGCTGCAGGCCGAGTTGCAGGCCGGCGGCGCTTGAAGAGGTGACGATGAACGAGTATTCCACCCCCCGCATCCAGGGCTTCCATGCTCACGTCTATTTCGATGCGCAGAGCATCGAGCGAGCCCGCGCCCTTTGCGAAGAGGCGGCGCGGCGCTTTCCGCTGAAGATGGGGCGGGTCCATGAGCGGCCGGTAGGGCCGCATCCGGACTGGAGCTGCCAGCTGGCGTTCGCTCCCGAGGTGTTCGGCGAGCTGGTGCCCTGGCTGGCCATCCATCGGCAGGACCTGGTGGTGTTCATCCACCCGGTTACCGGCAACGATCTGCTCGACCATCGCGACCGAGCCATCTGGATGGGAGCCATTCGCCCGCTGGACCTGTCGATCCTGGACGAAGGCCCGCAACGCTATGACTTCGCCGTGCCTTGAGGCGCGGTCATCGTCATCCAGTCGTGCAGTTCGCATTGCAGCTCGCCCAGTGCCGTCACCAGGTCGTCGACGGCATCGGCGAGCTTGCGCACGGAGCTTTCGCCGCAGGCGATCTCCAGTTGGTGGCAGGCGCGTTCCACGGCGTGGGCGTGGATCAGCGAGGCCATGCCCGCCAGGCGGTGCGCCAGCTCGTTGAGTTCCTGGGTCTGCTCGCGCTCCTGGGCGCGTCGCAGCTTGCGGGTGTCTTCGTTGTTGCTGGTCATCAGCTGCGCGACGAGCAGGCGGCTGATCTCCGGTTGGTTGGCGCGGTCGCCCAGGGCGGCGGTCAGGTCGAACGTTCGCATGGGATCCTCAGATCAGCTCGTGGCGGCGGGCGAAATCGATCAGGCCGGCCAGGGAATGGGCGTTGAGTTTCAGCATGATGCGTGACTTGTAGGTGCTCACGGTTTTCTCGCTGAGGAACAGCTGCTGGGCGATGGCCTTGTTGGTGTTGCCGTTGGCCAGGTACTGCAGCACGGTCATCTCGCGGTCGGAAAGGCTTTCCAGCATGCGGGCCTCGTTGTCGCGGCTCTGCTGGTTGATGCTGCGCAACGCCCCGGTGGGGAAGTGGATGTAGCCGGCCAGCACGGCCTTGGCGGCGAGCAGCAGCTCGGAGAGGTTTTCCCTTTTGCTGACGAAGCCCATGGCGCCGGCCTGCAGGCAGCGCGGGGCGAACTGCGCCGGATTCTGCCGGGTCAGGACCAGGACCTTGGTGTCCAGCTTCAGGGACTTCAGGCGGGCTATCACTTCGAGACCGTCGATCTTGGGGATGCCGATGTCCAGGATGGCCAGGTCGGGAGACTTCTTGCGGGCTACCTGCAGGGCTTCGGCACCGTTGTCGGCCTCGCCGACGATGGTGAAACCGTCGCGCTCGAACAGCAAGCGCACGGCCAGGCGGATAGCGGGATGATCATCGACGATCAGCACCTTACTCATGCGAACCTTCTTTGAATGCGTTGGCTATTTGGGTGAGGCGCTATTCAAGGCTTCGGCAGAGTCGGCGGACAATAAGACGTTTCTGAAAGTGACCGTGAATTTTTCCTCACGGTTCTGGCAGCGTGCAACGCAAGGCCAGGCGCAGCGGGTTGCCTGCGCCTGGAGAATGCCGCTGTCAGGGTCTGTCAGCGTGCGTTGCGCACGCCTTCGGCCAGCTCGCCGCACAGGGCGAGGACATCCTTGACCGCCTGGGCATTGTCGCGGGCCTTGGCGATCCGGTCGATCAGCGCCGAGCCGACCACCACGCCGTCGGCCAACCGCGCGACCGCGGCGGCGTGTTCGGCGCTGCGGATGCCGAAGCCGATACCGATCGGCAGGTCGGTATGCCGGCGCAGGCGCGCCACTGCTTCCTCGACGTGCTCCAGGGTCGCCGCGTTGGCGCCGGTGACGCCGGCCACCGACACGTAGTAGACGAACCCGGAACTGCCTTCGAGCACCGTCGGCAGGCGCTGGTCGCCGGTGGTCGGGGTGGTCAGGCGGATGAAGTCGAGGCCGGCGGCCTGGGCCGGGTGGCAGAGGTCTTCGTTGTGCTCCGGCGGCAGGTCGACCACGATCAGGCCGTCCACCCCCACCTCCTTCGCCTCGGCAATGAAGCGTTCGACGCCGTAGTGGTGGATCGGGTTGAAGTAGCCCATCAGCACCAGGGGCGTCTCACTGTCGCCGCTGCGGAATTCGCGGACCATCTGCAACGTCCTGGCCAGGGTCTGGCCGCCTTCGAGGGCGCGGATGTTGGCCAACTGGATGGCCGGGCCGTCCGCCATCGGATCGGTGAACGGCATGCCCAGTTCGATCACGTCGGCTCCGGCCGCCGGCAGGCCTTTGAGGATTTCCAGGGAAGACGCGTAGTCCGGGTCGCCGGCGGTGACGAAGGTCACCAGGGCGGCGCGGTTTTCCTGCTTGAGCTGGGCGAAGCGGGTCTGCAGGCGGCTCATGCTTTCGACTCCTGTTGCATGTGGTGCATGACGGTCTGCATGTCCTTGTCGCCGCGACCGGACAGGTTCACCACCATGATGTGCTCCTTGGGCAGGCTGGGCGCACGCTTGAAGACCTCGGCCAGGGCATGGGAGCTTTCCAGCGCCGGGATGATGCCTTCGAGGCGGCAGCAGGTGTGGAAGGCCTCCAGGGCTTCGTCGTCGGTGATCGAGGTGTACTCGACGCGGCCGGTGTCGTGCAGCCAGGCGTGTTCCGGGCCGATGCCGGGATAGTCGAGGCCGGCGGAGATGGAGTGTGCGTCGATGATCTGGCCATCCGCGTCCTGCAGCAGGAAGGTGCGGTTGCCGTGCAGCACGCCGGGAACCCCGCCGTTCAGGCTGGCCGCGTGCTTGCCGGTGTCGATGCCGTGGCCGGCGGCTTCCACGCCGACGATCTGCACCCCGGCGTCGTCGAGGAACGGGTGGAACAGGCCCATGGCGTTGGAGCCGCCGCCGATGCAGGCGACCAGCGAATCGGGCAGGCGCCCTTCCTTCTCGGCCAGTTGCTCGCGGGTTTCCTTGCCGATCACCGCCTGGAAATCGCGGACCATCGCCGGGTACGGATGCGGGCCGGCGACCGTGCCGATCAGGTAGAAGGTGCTGTCGACGTTGGTCACCCAGTCGCGCAGCGCCTCGTTCATGGCGTCCTTCAGGGTACCGGTGCCGGCGGTCACCGGGATCACCTCGGCGCCCAGCAGCTTCATGCGGAAGACGTTGGCCTGCTGCCGGTCGATGTCGGTAGTGCCCATGTAGATCACGCACTGCAGGCCGAAGCGCGCGGCGACGGTGGCGGTGGCCACGCCGTGCATGCCGGCGCCGGTCTCGGCGATGATGCGTTTCTTGCCCATGCGCCGGGCCAGGAGGATCTGGCCGATGCAGTTGTTGATCTTGTGCGCGCCGGTATGGTTCAGCTCCTCGCGCTTGAGGTAGATCTTCGCCCCGCCGCAGTGCTCGGTCAGGCGCTCGGCGAAGTAAAGCGGGCTCGGCCGGCCGACGTAGTCGCGCTGGAAGTAGGCCAGTTCCTCCTGGAACGCCGGGTCGTCCTTGGCCTTCTCGTACTCGCGGGCGAGGTCGAGGATCAGCGGCATCAGGGTCTCGGCGACGTACTGGCCGCCGAAGCGGCCGAACAGGCCCTTGGCGTCGGGGCCGTTGCGATAGGAAGTCATGGAGGGCTCCAGGAAATGACGTATGGGCAGAATCTAATCCCCCCGCCGGGCAAAAGAAACCGATAAGATTGCGCCAACCTGTCAGGAAAACTCACGAATAGCCATGAGCCGCGACCTGCCCTCCCTGAATGCCCTGCGCGCTTTCGAAGCCGCTGCCCGGTTGCACAGCATCAGCCTGGCGGCCGAGGAACTGCACGTTACCCATGGCGCCGTGAGCCGGCAGGTGCGGTTGCTCGAGGACGATCTCGGGGTGGCCCTGTTCGGCAAGGATGGACGCGGCGTAAAACTCACCGATTCCGGCGTTCGCCTGCGTGACGCCTGCGGCGATGCGTTCGAGCGACTGCGTGGCGTCTGTGCCGAGCTGCGCCGGCAGACCGCCGAGGCCCCGTTCGTCCTCGGCGTACCCGGCAGCCTGCTGGCGCGCTGGTTCATCCCGCGGCTGGACCAGCTCAACCGTGCCCTCCCCGACCTGCGCCTGCAACTGTCCACCAGCGAGGGCGAGTTCGATCCGCGTCGTCCCGGCCTGGACGCCATGCTCTGGTTCGCCGAGCCGCCCTGGCCGGCGGACATGCAGGTCTTCGAACTGGCGCCCGAGCGCATGGGCCCGGTGGTCAGCCCGCGCCTGGCGCAGGAAACCGGCCTGGCCCAGGCGCCCGCCGCGCGGCTGTTGCAGGAGCCGCTGCTGCATACCGCCTCGCGACCCCAGGCCTGGCCGGCCTGGGCCGCGAGCCAGGGGCTGGCGGCGGAGGCGCTGCGCTATGGCCAGGGGTTCGAGCATCTCTACTACCTGCTGGAAGCGGCGGTGGCGGGCCTCGGCGTGGCCATCGCCCCGGAGGCGCTGGTCCGCGACGATCTCGCCGCGGGCCGCCTGGCGGCGCCCTGGGGCTTCATCGAGACCGATGCGCGCCTGGCCCTGTGGGTACCGGCACGCCTCCACGATCCGCGTGCCGGGCGCCTGGCGCAATGGTTGCGGGAGCAGTTGGCAGGCTGAGCGCTGGCGATTTGCTGCACTTTTCCGGCTCGGCTAGTGTCCATTGAACAGAGGCGCCCGCCGGGCGCGAAGAACCAGGCATCGTCCGGGGAGAGAGTTCATGTCCAATCACCACACCTACAAGAAGATCGAACTGGTCGGCTCGTCCAAGACCAGCATCGAGGACGCCATCAACAACGCCCTCGCCGAAGCGGCGAAGAGCATCCAGCATCTGGAATGGTTCGAGGTGGTGGATACCCGCGGGCACATCGAGAACGGCGCCGTCGGCCATTACCAGGTGACCCTGAAAGTAGGGTTCCGTATCGCCAATAGCTGATGGCACCCTGGAAACCTGTCCACGATCGCCTGCGCCCTGGAAAGGCCGCCGTGTCTTTCCGCTTCGCCGGATCATGCACAGGCTATGAGGGCGGCGTGCCTCCATGGGCGGCGCGCTCGTCTCAACCTTGCCGCATTTGGCAAGCCTGACCCGTTCGGGTCTTCATCCATGCAACGAGGGAATGTGTTCATGAAGAAGTTGATGTTGGCAGTCGGCCTGTTTGCCGTGGCGGGCAGCGCATTCGCCGCCAAGCCCTGTGAGGAACTGAAAGCCGAGATCGATGCGAAGATCAAGGCCAACGGCGTTCCTGCCTACACCCTGGAAATCGTCGACAAGGGCAGCGTCACCGACAAGAAGGTAGTCGGCACCTGCGACGGCGGCACCAAGGAAATCGTCTACCAGCGCGGCTGATGCAGCGCCTGCGACGAGCAGTATCCGGGGCCGGCTTTCCCATGGGAGCCGGCCCTTTCTTTTTGCCGCGATGAGTACCCTGCCAACGATGGGTCTTGTTGCAGTTCGTCGAGAAAGCGTGCCATCTAACGGATTAATCCAAAAGTCTGTGTTAGGTTTTTCGGCACGCCCAGATGGCCTTGTGCCTTACCTCCGGATTGTCCGACTCATGGAAGACGGATTTCGGAATATTCCTGCTTACCCGCTGTAGCCGCTGGGCCAACATCGCGCCTTTCTGTATTTCAAGGAATGAAATCGTGGCTCTCCATCGCCTGGCCTTTATCTTCCTGTGCCTGCCGCTCATGGCCAGCGCCGCCCCCTTCACCTCCCCCGGCGACCGCGACCTGATCCGCGACCGCCAGCAGCGCCTGCTGGACGAACAGCGCAAGCGCCTGGAGGAACTCCAGCAACTGCCCGGCAAGGGAGCGCCCGCCGCTGCGGATGCCTCCGGCGACGACGAGCGCTGCTTCGAGATCCGCCGCATCGAGCTGGAAGGCGCCGGGCACCTCGGCGAAAGCGCGCGTCGCCAACTGCTGGCGCCCTACCAGGGGCGCTGCCTGGGCGTCGGCCAGCTCAATGCGCTGCTCAAGGCCGTCACCGACCATTACCTGGATCGCGGCTACGTCACCACCCGTGCCTACCTGCCACAGCAGGACCTGGCCTCCGCGACCCTGCGCATCATCGTCGTCGAAGGCCGCCTGGAGGGCCTGGACAGCTCCGCGCTGGCCAGCCCGCGCGAACTGGCGATGAGCTTTCCGGGCAGGACTGGCGAGTTGCTCGACCTGCGCGAGCTGGAGCAACTGGTCGACCAGTTGAGCCGCCTGCCGTCGCGCCAGGCGCAACTGGAGCTGGTGCCCGGCAGCGAGGTCGGCGGCAGCCGGGTGCGTCTCAAGGGCGAGCGCGACAAGCCCTGGCGGGTCTCCGCCACGCGCAACAACGACGGCGACGTCAGTACCGGCGAGCAGCAGATGGGCCTGGGCCTGGACTGGGACAGCCCGCTGGGCCTGGCCGACCAGCTCAACCTGCGCGCCAACCGCGACGCGGTGACCGACCGCTGGCGCCATTCCGACAGCCAGAGCCTGTTCTACAGCCTGCCCTGGGGCTGGTGGACCTTCACCTACGGCTACAGCCAGAGCGACTACCGCACGCGCAACGAGGCCAGCGGCTTCCCCTTCAAGCTCGATGGCGACAGCCGCAGCCACCAGTTCCGCGCCGAACGCGTGCTGCACCGCGACGGTGTGAGCAAGACCGCCATGAGCCTGGGGCTCAGCCACCAGCGCACCAACAACTATGTCGAAGACACCCGCCTGGAAGACCAGAGCACGCGGATCACCGAGACCCAGCTCGGCTTCAACCATGGCCGGCGGATCGGCAGCGGTTTCGTCTACCTCGACCTCGGCTGGCAGCAGGGCATCGGCGCCCTTGGCGCGCAGGGTCGCGGCCACCCGCAGGCGGGCGATCCGAATGCGCGCTACGACAAGTACAGCCTGACCCTCAGCTACCTGCAGCCGTTCCAGCTATGGGGCGAGCGCTTCAGCTTCGACAGCCTGGCCACCGGGCAGAGGAGCGAGGACGTGCTGTTCAGCCCGCAGCGCATCAGCCTCGGCGGCAACAGCTCGGTGCGCGGCTTCAAGGACCAGACCCTGACCGGCGACAGCGGCGGCTACTGGCGCAACCAGTTGCGCTGGCGGCGCGCGGTGGAGTGGGCGCCGCTGCGGCCCTGGCTGCAGGAATACGGCGTGGCCTTCGCCTACGACGTCGGCGTGATCCGCCACGACCGCTACAACGACGGCGCCAGCGGGCGCATGAGCGGCAACGCCATCGAACTGGATGCCCGCGGCCGCTATTTCGCCGCCAGCGTCGGCTTCGCCCGCTCGCTGGAGCGGCCCAGCGCCATCGAGCGGCGCGAGCACCCGATCTATTTCCGGGTCGACGCGTTCTTCTGAAGACGCGGCGACCTCCTGAACGCTTTAGGAAAGCGCCTACCTGCATCGAGGCCCTTTCCTTGGAAAACCTTGCTTAACCTCGCCGGGCCCCTACCCGCCAAGGAGTAACGATATGGACATCCGCAGCCCGCTGAACCAGTGCATCGCCCTGTCCCTGGCCGGCATCCTGTTCCTCAACCCGATCGTCGCCGCGGCGGCGGGGCTGGCGCTGGACAAGGCCGCCGGCGGCAACACCGGCCTGGGCCAGGCGGGCAACGGCGTGCCCGTCGTCAATATCGCCACGCCCAACGGCGCCGGGCTGTCGAACAACCATTTCCGCGACTACAACGTCGGCGCCAACGGGCTGATCCTCAACAACGCCACCGGCAAGACCCAGGGTACCCAGCTCGGCGGGATCATCCTCGGCAACCCCAACCTCAAGGGCCAGGCGGCGCAGGTGATCCTCAACCAGGTCACCGGCGGCAACCGCAGCACCCTGGCCGGCTACACCGAGGTGGCCGGGCAGTCGGCGCGGGTGATCGTCGCCAACCCGCACGGCATCACCTGCCAGGGCTGCGGCTTCATCAACACGCCGCGCGCGACCCTCACCACCGGCAAGCCGATCATGGACGGCCAGCGCCTGGAGCGCTTCCAGGTGGACGGCGGCGACATCGTCGTCGAAGGCGCCGAACTGAACGTCGGCAACCTCGAACAGTTCGACCTGATCACCCGCAGCGCCAAGCTCAACGCCAAGCTCTACGCAAAGAACCTCAACATCGTCACCGGCCGCAACGACGTCCAGGCCGACAGCCTGCAGGCCACGCCGCGCGCCGCCGATGGCAGCGAGAAGCCGCAGCTGGCGATCGACAGCTCGGCGCTGGGCGGGATGTACGCCGGGGCGATCCGCCTGGTCGGCACCGAGCAGGGCGTGGGGGTGCGGCTGGCCGGCGACATGGCCGCCAGCGGCGGCGACATCCGCATCGACGCCAGCGGCAAGCTGAGCCTGGCCCAGGCCTCCAGCCAGGGCGACCTGAAGATCGCGGCCCAGGCCGTGGAGCTGAATGGCAAGACCTACGCCGGCGGCAGCGCCGAGATCCGCAGCGCGGAGGAACTGGTCAACCGGCAGAGCCTGGCGGCGCGCGAACGCATCGCGCTGGAGGCGGCGCATATCGACAACGCCGGGGTGATCGAAGCCGGCGTCGAGCCAGACGAGCGGCGCAACGCGCGCGGCGACCTCGAGCTGCGCAGCGGCACCCTGCGCAACGCCGGCAGCCTGGTGGCCAGCCGCGCGCTGGAAGCGAAGGCGAGCCAGGCGCTGGACAACCAGGGCGGCAGCCTGAAGGGGGCGACCGTCCGGGTCGACGCCGGGCACCTGGACAACCGTGGCGGCAAGCTGCTCGCCGAGGGCGAACTGCGGGTCGAGGCGAGCAGCCTGGACAACCGCCAGGACGGTCTGTTGCAGAGCCGGGACCGCGCCGTGGTCAAGACCCGTGGCGATCTCGACAACCGTGGCGGCCAGGTGATCGGCCTGAACGACCTGGAGGTCGGCGCGGCGACGCTCGACAACGGCCAGCAAGGCCTGCTCGGCAGCCAGCAGTCCACCCGCGTCAGCGCCCAGGCGCTGGTCAACCGGGGAGACGGCGAAGTCTCCGGCAAGCGCGTCGAGGCCCGCGTCGGCAGCCTCGACAATCGCGGCGGCAAGCTGATCGGCGACGACCTGCTGGTGGTCGCCAGCGGTGCCATCGACAACCGCCTCGGCTTGTTCTCCGCGGCCAACCGCCTCGACCTGCGGGCGCGCAGCCTGGACAACAGCGGCAAGGGCACGCTGAGCAGCCGGGGCGGCCTGGAGGTCAGCCTCGGCGGCCTGCTGGACAACCGCGATGAAGGCAACCTGCTCAGCCAGGGCGCGCAGCGCGTGACGGTGGGGCAACTGGACAACCGCGCCGGCGGCCTGCTGTCGAGCCGCAGCGAGTTGAACGTCCACGGCGCCAGCCTGGACAACCGTGGCGGCGTGCTGGTGGCCGACGCCGGCCTGAGCGCCACGGGAGGCGCCTTCGACAACCGCGACGGCGGCAGCGCCAGCGGCAAGGCTGGCGTGCGCGTGGAGGTCGCCAGCCTGCGCAACGACCAGGGTGGCAAGCTGCTCAGCGATGGCCGCCTGGACCTCGCAGCGAACGCCGTCGGCAACGCCGGAGGGCGTATCGCCGCCAAGGGCGACCTGCAGGCGACGCTTGGCAGCCTGGCCCAGCAAGGTGGCGAACTGGTCAGCGAAAAGACCCTGAAGGTCGCGGCCGACACGCTCGACAACAGCCAGTCCGGGCTGATCGCCGCGAATGGCGGCATCGCTATCGAGGCGCGGCAGGTCGACAACCGCGCCGGCGAGATTTCCAGCACCTCGAAGGTCGCCGTGAACGCCCGCGAGCAACTGGACAACCGCGGCGGCAAGGTTATCGGCGACAGCGGCCTGCGCCTCACCGTGCAGCGCCTGCTGAACCAGGCCAAGGGGGTGCTGGCCGGGCGCGACGGCCTGAGCCTGGACGGCGGCGAACTGTTCAACGGCGACGGCGGGCGGCTCGACAGCCAGAACAGCCTGAGCGTGAGCCTCGGCGGCGTGCTGGACAACCAGGGCGGCAGGCTGCTCAGCGATGCCGGCGTGACGCTGAAGGGCGCCAGCCTCGACAACAGCCGTTCCGGCGTGATCAGCGCCAAGGGTGCGGTGGATATCCGCACCGGCGTGCTGGACAACAGCCGCAACGGCGGCATCGGCAGCAACGCCGGCATCACCCTGGTGGCCGCCCGGCTGGACAACGGCCAGCAGGGCCGGGTCAGCGCCAAGGGCCTGCTCGACGCCAACCTGAAAGGCCTCGACCAGCGCGGAGGCGGCGTCCTGGTCAGCGAAACCGGCGTCACCCTCGACCTCAATGGCGGCACACTGGTCAACCGCGACGGCGGCCTGATCGCCACGCCCGGCGCGCTGCTGCTGCGCCAGCTCGGCGCGGTGGACAACGGCGCCGGCGGGGAAATCTCCAGCGACCGCGCCTTCACCCTCGCCGCCGCCAGCCTGGACAACCGCGGCGGGCGCCTGATCGGCGCCGCCAGCCTGACCCTGCGCATCGCCCAGGCCCTGGACAACAGCCTGGCCGGGGTGATCTCCGGCGCCGCCGGCCTGGACATCGCGGCCGCTCGCCTGGACAACAGCGCCAAGGGCACCCTGGCCAGCCGCGCCGGCATCGACCTGCGCGTCGACGGCGCGCTGGACAACCACGCCGAAGGCACCGTTTCCGGCGCCCGCCTGACGCTCGCCAGCGCCTCGCTGGACAACAGCGGCAAGGGCCTGCTCTCCGGCAACGCCGGCCTGACCGTCGTCACTGGCGCGCTGGACAACGCCGAGGGTGGCCAACTGATCAGCCAGGGCGTGCTGGACGTCAGCAGCGCCGACCTCGACAACCGTGGCGGCGCCCTCAGTGGCAAGCAGTCGCTGCGCCTGAGCGCCGCCAACCTGGACAACCGTGGCGGCCTGCTGACCAGCGACGGCGAACTGGAACTGACGGCAGGGCGCGTCGACTCCGCCGACGGCGGCGAAATCTCCGCCCGGGGCGACCTGCGCCTGACGGTCGAGCGCCTGGTGCAACGCCAGGGCCGGCTGATCGGCGAGCGCGGCGTCAGTCTCGACCTGCGGGGTGGCGACCTGGATAACCAGGGCGGCCTGATCAGTGCCCGCGGCCCGCTGAGCATCGAGCGGCTGAACGTCCTCGACAACCGCCAGGGCGGCGAGATTTCCAGCCAGCAGGGCTTCGAGCTGCTGGCCAGGCGCATCGACAACGGCCAGCAGGGGCGCATCATCAGCGCCGGGAAACTGCGCCTGGACGCCGACGCGCTGGGCAACGCCGGCGCCGGCCTGCTCTCCGGATGGCAGGGCCTGACGGTGACAGGCGGGAGCCTGGACAACAGCGCCGGCGGCACCCTTTCGAGCAAGGACGGCGAGCTGGCCATCAGCCTCGGCGGCGCGCTGGACAACCACGGCCAGGGCGCCCTGGTCAGCAAGGGCGCGCAACGGATCGACGCCGCCAGCCTGGATAACGCCCAGGGCATTGTCTCCGGCGAAAGCGACGTGACCCTGAGCATCGCCGGGAAGCTGGACAACGGCCAGGGCGGCCTGGTCTCGGCGCAGCGCGCGCTGAGCTTCGAGCGCGACGATACGCTGCTGAACAACGCCGGCGGCCGGATCAACGGCGGCAGCCTGCTGCTCAAGGGCGCCAGCCTGGATAACAGCGACGGCCAGTTGATCAGCCAGGGCCGGCTCGACGCCATCCTTGGCGGCGCCCTGGTCAACGCCGGCGCGGCGCGCCTGGCCAGCGGCGGCGACCTGCTGCTGCGCAGCGCCAGCGTCGACAACCGCGGCGGCAAGCTGGTCAGCCAGGGGCTGCTGGAGATCAGCGCCGGCAGCCTCGACAACAGCGCCTCCGGCACCCTCGCCAGCCAGGCCGGCATGAGCCTGCGCCTGGGCGGCGGCGCCCTGCGCAACCAGCAGGACGGCCTGATCTTCAGCCAGGCCGGCGCCCTCGAGGTGCAGGCCGGCAGCCTGGACAACCGCCAGGGCACGCTCCAGGCCCAGGGCGACAACCAGCTGCGTATCGGTGGCGCGCTGGACAACCAGGGCGGCCGCCTGGACAGCCGGGCCGGTAACCTCGACCTGCAGAGCGGCAGCCTCGACAACGGCGCCGGCGGCGTGCTCAACAGCGCCAAGGGTTGGCTGAAGCTGGTCACCGGGCTGTTCGACAACAGCGCCGGCGTCACCCAGGCGCAGTCGCTGGAAATCCGCGCCGGGCAAGGCGTGCGCAACCAGCAGGGCCATCTCTCGGCGCTGGGCGGCGACAACCGCATCGTCACCGCCGACTTCGACAACCAGGGCGGCGGCCTCTACGCCAGCGGCCTGCTCAGCCTCGACGGCCAGCGCTTCCTCAACCAGGGCGCGGCGGCGGGTCAGGGCGGCAAGGTCGGCGCCGGGCGCATCGACTTCAGCCTGGCCGGCGCGCTGGCCAACCGCTTCGGCCAGTTGGAAAGCGAAAGCGAGCTGCACCTGCGCGCCGCCGCGATCGACAACAGCGGCGGCAGCCTGCGCGCCCTCGGCCGCAGCGGCAGCACGCGGCTGGTCGCTGGCGGCCTGAACAACGCCTACGGCGTGCTGGAAAGCGCCAACCAGGACCTCGACCTGCAACTGGGCAGCCTGGCCAACGCCGGCGGGCGCATCCTCCACACCGGCAACGGCACCTTCGGCCTGGATTCCGGGCAGGTGATCCGCGCCGGCGGCGAACTGACCACCAATGGCCTGCTGGACATCCGCGCCAGCGAATGGACCAACAGCAGCGTGCTGCAAGCCGGACGCCTGAACCTGGACATCGGCACCTTCCGCCAGACGGCCGAGGGCAAGCTGCTGGCGGTGCAGTCCTTCACTGGCCGCGGCGGCGACTGGAGCAACGACGGCCTGCTGGCCAGCGACGGCAGCTTGCGACTCGAGCTGAGCGGCGGCTACCGTGGCAACGGCCGCGCCACCAGCCTCGGCGACTTCGCCCTGAACGCCGCCAGCCTCGACCTCGGCAACGCCGCCAGCCTCGCCGGCGGCGCCAATGTCACGCTCGGCGCCGGCAACCTGCTGGTCAACCGTGGGCGGATCACCGCCGCCGGCGACCTCGTGGCCAGCGCCGCGAGCCTGAACAACTACGGCACCCTGGGCGGCGGCGGCAACCTGCGATTGAACGCGCCCGCCCTGCTCAACGAGCGCGGGTTGCTGTTCAGTGGCGCCGACATGACCCTGCGCGCCGGCGACATCACCAACCTCTACGGGGATGTGTACAGCCTCGGCAGGCTGGATATCGCCCGCGACGATGCCGGCAACCGTGCCGCCAGCCTGCGCAACCTTTCCGGGGTGATCGAGAGCGGCAAGGACTTCAGCCTGCGTGCCAGCCTGATCGAGAACCGTCGCGCCGTGCTGGAAAGCAAGTCGGGCCTGTACACCGCGAAGATGGAGCAGACCGCCTGCATCGAAGGCGTCAACGCGGGCGACTGCAGCGGCAAGCGCAACGCCATCTGGACCATCACCCAGCGCGACAAGACCGAGGTCACCGCCAGCAGCGCCATGGGGCAACTGCTGGCCGGAGGCGACTTCGCCATCGACGGCGGCACCCTGAACAACCTTTCCAGCCTGATCGGCAGCGGCGGCAACCTCACCGCCAACCTCGAAGTCCTCGACAACCAGGGCCTGGAAACCGGCGAGCTGGAAACCATCCGCGTGCTGCGTACCGCTCGCGGCGGCGATATCGGCGGCATCGATCAGAAGTCGCGCAACTTCACCAACCTCTACTGGTACCAGAGCGCCAATTTCGACCCGGCGCGCGCGGGCGAGATCCCCGCCGCGCTCAACGCGATCCTCAGCGACTGGTCCTTCGAGTACGAATTCCCGAGCAAGGGGCCGACCCCGATCAGCAGTGGCGACCAGTCCTACGCAGCGGTGATCCAGGCCGCCGGCGACGTCACGGTCAATGCCAGCACGCGCATCGACAACGGCGTCACCCGCCCCGGCTACACCTTCGTCGGCAGCGGCCGCCAGGTGGGCGACAGCGCGGTGGGCGGCAGCGGGGTTTCGGTGGTCGTGCCGCTGACCTCGCAACTGCCGCCCGACCTGGCGCGGCGCCAGGTCAACCCGGTTACCCTGCCCGGCTTCAGCCTGCCCCAGGGTGACAACGGCCTGTTCCGTCTCAGCTCGCGCTTCGCCGAGGACGGCAATGGCAGCGCCGCGCTCGGTGCCGGCGCCGACCGCACCCAGGGCGGCAGCGGCGTCTCGGTCGGCCAGCAAGGCGCCGGCAACGTCGCCGGTACCTGGCAGGGCCAGGGCGTGCGAGTCGACGGCCTGGCTGGCGCGGCCAACGTCCAGGGTCAGGGCGGCAGCACGCTCGGCGGTAGCCTGCCGGGCGTCGCCCGGGTCCAGGGCGTGCCCGGCAACGCCACGCCGAGCGCCAGCCACAAGTACCTGATCGAGACCAACCCGGCGCTCACCGAACTGAAGCAGTTCCTCAACTCGGACTACCTGCTCAGCGGCCTGGGCATGAACCCGGACGCTAGCAAGAAGCGCCTCGGCGACGGTCTCTACGAGCAGCGGCTGATCCGCGACGCGGTGGTGGCGCGCACCGGCCAGCGCTACATCGATGGGCTGAGCAGCGACGAGGCGCTGTTCCGCTACCTGATGGACAACGCCATCGCTTACAAGGACCAACTGCACCTGCAACTGGGTGTGGGTCTGAGCGCGGAGCAGATGGCGGCGCTGACCCACGACATCGTGTGGCTGGAAGAGGTCGAGGTGAACGGCGAGAAGGTCCTCGCGCCGGTGGTCTACCTGGCCCAGGCGGAGGGTCGGCTGGCACCCAACGGTGCGCTGATCCAGGGCCGCGACGTGAAGCTGGTGAGCGGCGGCGACCTGCATAACGTCGGCACCCTGCGCGCGCGGAACGACCTCTCGGCGACGGCCGACAACCTCGACAACAGCGGCCTGATCGAGGCCGGCAAGCGCCTCGACCTGCTCGCCGGCGACTCGATCCGCAACCGCCAGGGCGGGGTCATCGCCGGGCGTGACGTGAGCCTCACCGCGCTGACCGGCGACGTGATCAACGAACGCAGCGTGACCCGCTACGACAGCGCGCTCGACGGCCGCACCTGGGAGCGCAGCTTCGCCGACAGCGCCGCGCGGGTGGAGGCGGCGAACAGCCTGAACGTCCAGGCCGGACGCGACATCGCCAACCTCGGCGGGGTGCTGCAGAGTCGCGGCGACCTCAGCCTCGACGCCGGACGCGACGTCACCGTCGCCGCCGTCGAGGACCGCCAGGGCCAGACCCGCTGGAGCACGTCGCGGCTACAGAGCGTGACCCAGCTCGGCGCCGAAGTCAGTGCCGGGCGGGACCTGAACGTCAGCGCCGGGCGCGACCTCAGCGCAGTGGCCAGCGCCCTCGAAGCGCGCCGCGACATCGCCCTCTCCGCCGGGCGCGACGTGACCCTGGCGGCGGCGGCGAACGAGGAGCATGCCTACAGCAAGACCAGGAAGGTCACCTACCAGGAAGACAAGGTCGCCCAGCAAGGCACCCGCGTGGACGCCGGCGGCGACCTGGCGATCAATGCCGGACAGGACCTGCGCCTGATCGCGAGCCAGGCCAGCGCCGGCGACGAGGCCTACCTGGTGGCCGGCGACAAGCTGGAACTGCTGGCCGCCAACGACAGCAACTACTACCTGTACGACAAGAAGAAGAAAGGCGACTTCGGCCGCAAGGAAACCCGGCGCGACGAAGTCACCGACGTCAAGGCGGTGGGCAGCCAGATCAGCAGCGGCGGCGACCTCACCCTGCTCAGCGGCGGCGACCAGACCTACCAGGGCGCGAAGCTGGAATCGGGCAACGACCTGGCCATCGTCAGCGGCGGCGCGGTGACCTTCGAGGCGGTGAAGGACCTGCACCAGGAAAGCCACGAGAAGAGCAAGGGCGACCTGGCGTGGAACAGCGCCAAGGGGAAAGGGCAGACCGATGAAACGCTTCGGCAGACCCAGATCGTCGCTCAGGGAAATCTGGCGATCAAAGCAGCGGACGGGCTGAAGATCGATGTGAAGCATCTCGACCAGAAGACCGTTTCCGAGACCATCGATGTCATGGTCAAGGCCGATCCGAGCCTCGCCTGGTTGCGGGAGGCCGAAAAACAGGGTGACGTCGATTGGCGCAAAGTCCGGGAAGTACATGACAGCTTCAAGTACAGCCATTCGGGGTTGGGCGCTGGCGCGGCATTGGCCATCGCCATTGTGGTTACCTACCTGACCTGGGGTGCGGGTAGTTCGATGGCAGGCGTCGCGGCCAAAAGCGCAACAGGCGTCGCTGCCAACTCCGTCGCCAGTGCCGTAGCCACCAACGCGGCGATCAGCACGGTGAATAACCGCGGCAACCTTGGCGCGGTGGCGAAAGACGTGACCTCCAGCGACAGCCTGAAGGGCTACGCGGTCGCCGGTATCAGCGGCGGCTTCATGCCCAGCAGTCTGGGTGCCCAGCTTGCCGTTCGCTCCGCGCTGAACACCGTGGTGAACGGTGGCAAGTTCAGGGACAACGTCGCGCAGGCTGCGATCAGCATGGCGGCGGACGCGCTAAGCGGCGCGATCTTCGACAAGGTCGGAGATGCGTTGGTCGGCAGCGGCCTTCCCAAGAAGGTGGCGGTCCATGCGATTGTCGGCGGGTTGATCGGCGAGGCTGCCGGCGGCGATTTCCGTACCGCAGCCCTGGCCGCTGGCGCCAACGAGGCATTGGTAAGCCTCGTCGGTGAAAAGATCTTCCCTGGCGAGGCTCATGAGCGCGTGCTGGCGATGACCTCGCAGTTGATAGGGATGACAGTGGCTGCGGCGGCCGGAGGCGATACCAAGGCCCAAGAGAAAGCCGCCTGGGTGGCTCAGCAGGCCACGGTGTACAACAACCTGAATCACGCGGCGGCGGAGAGCCTGCTCAAGGAAATCAAGGATTGTCGCGCGGCAGGCGGCTGTGGCGAGGAGAAGTTGCAAGGCATCCTCGGCAAGTACGAAAAGCTGTCGGCCGAGCGTTCAAACGCTATCGGCCAGTGTGCTTCGCGCCAGTGTGTGGACGACATCGTCGACAGTTCGATCCGGATGGACGATCCGGTTTCCAAAGAGCTGCTCAGCCTACTGCGGCAGACCACCTACGACACACCCGGCTTGTTGCAGGGCAATCCCGACGCGGTCGTGTCGCAGACGCCGAATCCAAGTGGCTGGGGAGATCTCTTTGCCCTGGACAAGCAACTGGCGTTCGCCAAGAACCTCAAGGAAGGCTGGCTGACACCGGAGGAAACGGCTGATCTGGATCGCTGGAATGCGTCCACTTCCTGGCTGGATCGCACTGCTGGCCGACAACTGGATCCCAAGGAGAAGGCTTACCTGCTCTCGGAGCTGGGGGGCGCAGCGGCTATGGCGCTTCTTGGGGGGAGGGGGAGTGTTGGAGCGGGTGCAAAGGGAGCGACTCCTGTTGTAACTGCTGAGGGGCGAATCGGTAACTCAGTATTTACGGATGTTAACCAGACGGCTAGACCAGCAGCCCAGGCGAATCCCAACCAACCGACCTTGATTGCCGATCGAGTGGACGCAAAGATAGCGGCTAAGGGGACGCCTCACCCGAATGGGAATATGGCGGATGCTCATGCAGAGATTGGCGTTATTCAGAAGGCATTTAATGAAGGTAAAACGGTAGGCTCCGATATGACCATGAACGTAGTAGGTAAGGATGTTTGTGGATACTGCAGAGGTGATATTGCTGCGGCAGCTAGCAAGTCTGGTTTGAAATCTTTAACTATTCAAGCCAAGGATGATATTACAGGTTTGCCGAAGACGTATTACTGGGAGGTAGGAATGAAGTCAATTAGAGAGAAAAAAATATGATTGTTCTTGGTGGGTATTTGATTGCTCCTGAGGCTAAAAGAACTCAATTTCCGGTGGTGTCTGATCCTGACGAAGAAGAAGTTCTGGTAGCGCTTTCTAAGCTTCGCCACAGTTCGGGGGTGTTGGTTCTAAGAGTTAAGCCGGAACCTGAGATTGGCGCTTATGAAGTGGCGCTTCATGCAGAGAGTGGACGATTTATAGTTATGCTTAGCCAGCATGCTGAAGATGGTGAGCATGAGGTTTTCACGTTAAGAGGGGCTGGTGAAGGTAATGGATTTACTTATATTTTAGGCGAGGCATATCCTATGGCGGCAGTGACAGAAAATTTTGGGTTGATATGTAATTGTTTCAAAAAATTTTTGCTAGAGAGGGAAGTGTCTTCTGATGTGTGGGTTTAATGTTTCAACGTAAATGAAATAATAAAGGGAATAAAGGGAGTAGGTTTATTTTCCCTACTCTAATCTTCTGATCAAAGGCTCCAGCGCAGATGCCATAAAGGAACTTCGCGATGCCTAGGTAAGGGCGCATGGTTTAGCGAATTATTTGCTTTGAGCGTTTCAGAGTGGGCGCAGTCGCCGAAATTAGAGTAGTAAAAATAAATCTGTCCCCTTTTTTAGGTCCTTTTTTAGTCAAAGGTAATCCACAATGATCGTGGTATCCGAAGCATTTAAATCTTGGTTGGTTGGTTGCATAGGGCTGCGATTGCTCCTTGTTCGGGGGTTGTTTCATGTATTTGAATCGAAAAAAAATGGCAATCCGCAAGCGGTAGCTATTTTATTTGATGGAAAAGATTTTGGGACTTTTAAGTGTGCTCCTGATAGCTCGTCTATAGCATATAGCTCTGATGTTGTTGCTGAGTGCGACTTAGGGGAGTTTGGGGCGGAAAAGATTTTCCCACTAGAGAGTGACGAGGCTTTTTCGTCAGTTATAGGGGAGGAATTGAATTCGGTCTCATTGATTTTATCCTCTGTTGAAGACTCGGTTGCTGGGGTGCTGCTCTGCTTTGGTAATTCTGAGTGTTTAAGTTTTATTAATCTGGGAGATGAGCTTTTTGTTTATAAGGAAATACCCGCCGAAATTATTAAATGTGAAGGGTTGGAGTTTTTGAAGCTCTCGTAATGTAACGCTGTTTCTTCGCTGCAAAAGCGACAGGTGCAGCCGACGAAACGGCTGGTTCGATCAGGGGACCATAAAGGGGACGGACCATAAAGGGGACAGATTTATTTTCCCTACTCTAATTTTCTAAGCAGGGAGGCTCCAGCGCAGACGCCGTAAGGAGGCTCCGCGATGCCTAGGCAAGGGCGAGTGGTTTTACCTAATTATCCGCTTCACGTGGTCCAGCGGGGACACAATCGGCAAGTGGTATTCGCCGAGGACGAGGACTACCAGCGTTACCTCTCCGATCTACGGGACCTCAAGGATGCCTTTGGTATCAAGGTCTACGCATTTTGCCTGATGACCAACCATGTCCATCTGCTCTTGGCGCCTGGTGATTCGCTGTCTGGCTTGGCGCAACTGATGAAAACGCTGGCGGCGCGCACGACACGATATCGGAATCGCTTGGAGGGCCGTTCCGGAACGTTGTGGGAAAGTCGCTATAAATCGAGTGTCGTACAGAGCGATGCCTACCTGCTGGCGTGTTGCCGGTACATCGAACTGAACCCTGTTCGGGCGCGGATGGTGGACGATGTGGCGGCCTATCCCTGGTCAAGTTATGGGCTGCGGGCGGATTGGTTGAAGGAGCCAAACTGGTTGGATATGGATCCCTGCTTCATTGAGCTAGGTCAGACGGCCGAAGAGCGATATCGGCGATACGTAACGTTCATGAAAGAGGCGATACCGGCCGAGGAGTTGAGGCTGATTCGCGAGGCGGTTCAGCGTGGACAACTGACGGGCAATCAACGGTTCGTGGACGAGATCGAGCGGGTAGCCGGGGTGAGAATAGAGCGGCGTGGGCAAGGGCGGCCGAGATTAGAGTAGGGAAAATAAATCTGTCCCCTTTTTTCCCCTTTTTTTCAGATGGAAATTTTAAAGGGTTTGTTGAATGATGAAAGAATTGTTTGAATTGATTTTTGAGGGTGTGAATCCTAGTAGGCTTTTTTCCCTTTTAAAAGAGATTGAAAGTAAAAGTGATCGCATTTTTGATTTTAATTTTTCTGAAGATTTTTTTAGCTCTAATGTTGATATTTTTAGTGAATTATTGATCGATTCTTTCTTGGGTTTTAATGGTGATTTATATTTTGGTGTGTCCATGGAAGGGTTCAATGTTAAGGATGGCTTGAAGTTGCCAGTCGTTCTCTTAAGGGTTTTGAAATATCAGGGGGAGGTTGATGTGGGGTTGTGTTTTTATATGAATGATTTTAATAGTGCGGGTAAAATTATGTTAGAGTTTCAAAAGTATATGAATGAAATCTCTGCTGATTTTGGTTTCGAAAATTTCTATGGAGGTTTGGAGCCAGCCTCGGACCAAGAGACTAGGTTTTTTACTAATAACAGACAGGGTCCTCTTCTTTAGGGTTATCAAACAAAGAAAATAAAGTGACAGATCTATTTTCCCTACTCTAATTTTCTAAGCAAGGAGGCTCCAGCGCAAGCCGTAAGGAGGCTCCGCGATGCCTAGGCAAGGGCGAGTGGTTTACCGAATTATCCGCTTCACATGGTCCAGCGGGGACACAGTCGCCAAGTGGTATTCGCCGAGGACGAGGACTACCAACGCTACCTCTCCGATCCTCAAAACCTCGAGGATGCCTTCGATAACAAGCTCCATGCATTTTGCTGAATAACCACCCATATCCATCTGCTCCTGGCGGCTTGCCGACCCTCCTTTCTACTGCCCCGTCGCACAGCGCCCCAATGTACTAGTACACCGGAAACCGCCGTCTCCCGTTGAACGGGCGGGCCCCGGCCCCCTACCATTCGCAGCACACCGACCCGCGCAAAGGGAGCGGGATGCCGCGTAGGCAGGCCGCCATGGAAGGAGAAGCAAATATGCCGGTACTGGCTCTGAGACTCACCGCCCTGGCGGCCCTTGCGATCAGCGTGTCGGGGTGCGTCATGGAGGCCTATGGCAGTCGCGCGCGTAGCGATGCGCAATCCTGGATCGGCTTGCCGATCCAGGACGTGATCAAGCGCTTCGGCGAGCCGGAACGCGTGACGGGGGATGCCGCCAGGCAGAAGTACGTGTGGAAGGAGTACGAGAACTATAGCCACGACTACGACTACACCTACTACGAGCAGGGCCATGGCAATACGCCCAACAGCTCGGTCCTGAACCAGAAGACCGGCACGGCCAACCAGAGCGGCTATTACACCTGCATCTACGAGTTCTTTGCCGACGCCTCGGGCAGGGTGGTCGATGCGACCGCGCGGGGTGAGTGCCGCTAGTTCCGGGCGCCCTTCACGCCGCAAAGGGCGATTGGCTCAGCCAGCCACCGCCTTGTCTCCGACGTCGCAGAGACGCCTCAGTCCAACGCGGAGGCGTCCCCTCCCCTCGCTCCGCCGTGATCGCCAGGCCGCCCTGCCTCACCCGGGTCCTGGTCCGGTCCTTGGCCTTGAAACCCGGCCGTTGCAGCCAGTAGCCGCGCAGGTTGATGCGGGGCGCCAGGCGGTTGTCGTCGCGTTCGTCCAGCGGCGCTCCGGGGTTTCCCCGGCGCCTCACAGCAGGATCAGCAGCGCTCCTACCAGCAGCCCCGCCAGGCTGAAGGGCAGCGTTTGCAGGGCCAGCCGCTTGCCGCCCACCAGCACGACCAGGCCGGCCTTGACCAGGCTGTTGCTCAGGGCGGCAAGGGCGATGCCGCGGCTGGCCACGCCTGGATCGAGTTCGCCCTGCGCCGCGCGGGCCAGGGACAGGGTGATCGCGTCGACGTCGGCGAGGCCGGAGAGCAACGCGACCGCATAGATGCCGGCGTCGCCGAACAGCCGCCGGCCGACCTCCACCAACAGCAGGATCGCGCTCAGCAGGGCGGCGAAACGCATGGCCGGGAGCAGTTCGAAGGGGTTGCGCAGGCCTGGCTCGTCGGGCGCCTCCTGGCTGGCGCGGCCGCCGCGCAGGGCGTGGAACAGCGTGCCGCCAAGGTAGACGAGGGTGGTGGCGGCGAATGGCAGGGCCAGTTCCTTCAGCAAGGCCGGGTGGATCGCGCCGATCTCGACGAGGATGCGCGGGAACATCAGCGCCGAGGTCGCCAGCAGGGCGCACGCCAACAGGGCGTCGGGCATGCGCTCGCGCAGGCGCGCCAGGGTCAGGGTCATCACCGTGGAGGACACCAGGCCGCCGAGCACCGCGGTCAGCAACAGGCCCTTGCGCGAGCCGATCAGGCGGATGGCCAGGTAGGCGGAGAAACCGAGGGCGGCGATCAGCACCACCATCCACCAGGTCAGGTAGGGATTGAAGAACGCCCAGGGACCATAGCCCTGGTTGGGCAGCACCGGCAGCAGGACCACGGAAATGAACAGCAGCTTGAGGGTGCCCGATAGCTCCTCGGCGGTCAGGCGCTTCAGCAGGGCGTGGAGCTTGTCCTTGAGGCTCAGCAGCAGGGTCAGCACGATGCCGCCGGCGGCAGCCAGCAGGCGCTGTTCGGTGAGGGCGAGGCTGCCGAGGAGGAAGGTCATCAGCAGGGCGATCTCGGTGGTCATGCCCTGGTCGCCGCCACGCCTGACATCGCTCACGTAGCCGGCCACGGCCAGCGCCGCGAGGGCCAGCAGCAAGGCTACCCAGACTGCGCTGCCCAGTTCGCCCGCGAGCAGGGTGGCGAAGCCGCCGAGCAGGCCGGCCAGGCTGAAGGTGCGGATTCCGGCGATCTGCCGCGCATCTTCGTGGTCGCGCTCCTGCCAGCCGCGCTCGGCGCCGATCAGGAGGCCGATGGCCAGGGCCGTGCACAGGCTCAACAACAGATCCAGGGAAAGCGTCATGCTCGATTCCATTCGCCGGGAGAGAGGATGGCGACGTGCCTGTGCGCACCATAGCAGCAGACGACCCCGAGGCGCCCGCACGGCGGTGCGCCGTCCACCAAGAGCCCGTCGCTGCCGCCGATATCCATCGGGTTCTCCGCCCCGGTGTAGGCGCACGGGAGCTGGCGTAGGGAAAGTCCGCTGTTTTTCGGCCGCTGACGGTTCTCTTTCCGCGTGCTCCGACGGCCGCCAACAGTAAAAAAACCACGGCCAATCCTGATAGGCGGAGGGGCGCCTCGTTCCTAGACTGGCGGGGAAACATCAGGAGACGTCAATCATCATGCATATTCAATCATCTCAGCAGAACCCGTCTTTCGTGGCTGAGTTGAGCCAGGCCGTGGCCGGGCGCCTGGGACAGGTCGAGGCCCGCCAGGTGGCCACTCCCCGGGAGGCGCAACAACTGGCCCAGCGCCAGGAAGCACCGAAGGGCGAGGGCCTGCTCTCCCGCCTGGGGGCCGCCCTCGCGCGTCCCTTCGTGGCGATCATCGAGTGGCTGGGCAAACTGCTGGGGAGCCGTGCCCACGCCTCCACCCAGGCGCCGCTCTCCCGTCAGGACGCGCCGCCTGCCGCCAGTCTCTCGGCCGCCGAGATCAAGCAGATGATGCTGCAAAAGGCACTGCCCCTGACCTTGGGCGGACTTGGCAAGGCGAGCGAGCTGGCGACTTTGACAGCGGAGAGGCTGGCGAAGGATCACACGCGCCTGGCCAGCGGCGACGGCGCCCTGCGCTCGCTGGCCACCGCCCTGGTCGGGATTCGCGATGGCAGCCGGATCGAGGCTTCCCGTACCCAGGCTGCCCGCCTGCTCGAACAGAGCGTTGGGGGGATCGCGCTGCAACAGTGGGGGACCGCGGGCGGTGCCGCCAGCCAGCATGTACTCAGCGCAAGCCCGGAGCAACTGCGCGAAATCGCCGTCCAACTGCATGCGGTAATGGACAAGGTCGCCCTGTTGCGCCACGCGGTAGAGAGCGAGGTAAAGGGCGAGCCTGTCGACAAGGCGCTGGCGGATGGCCTGGTGGAGCACTTCGGGCTGGAGGCGGAGCAGTACCTCGGCGAACACCCGGACGGGCCGTACAGCGATGCCGAGGTGATGGCGCTCGGTCTTTATACCAACGGCGAGTACCAGCACCTGAATCGTTCCCTGCGTCAGGGGCGAGAGCTGGATGCGGGCCAGGCGTTGATCGACCGGGGCATGTCTGCCGCGTTCGAAAAGAGCGGACCGGCTGAACAGGTCGTGAAGACCTTCCGCGGCACCCAGGGCAGGGATGCCTTCGAGGCGGTGAAAGAGGGCCAGGTCGGCCACGACGCCGGCTATCTCTCCACCTCCCGGGACCCCAGCGTTGCCAGGAGCTTCGCGGGCCAGGGCACGATAACCACCCTGTTCGGCAGATCCGGGATCGATGTCAGCGAGATATCGATCGAGGGCGATGAGCAGGAGATCCTCTACGACAAGGGGACCGACATGCGCGTGCTTCTCAGCGCCAAGGATGGGCAGGGTGTGACCCGTCGGGTGCTCGAAGAGGCCACGCTGGGGGAACGGAGCGGCCACGGCGAGGGACTGCTCGATGCCCTGGACCTGGCAACCGGGACGGATCGTTCAGGCAAGCCCCAGGAACAGGACCTGCGCCTGAGAATGCGCGGCCTCGACCTGGCCTGACCGGTCGACGGCAGAGACGGACACTCCCAAGGGGTGTCCGTTTTCGTTTGCGCCGTACAGCGTCGGGCGCAATGGGCGGCAAGGAGGCCTGCCTGGCTGCCACCGGTTGGTGGCGGACACCGGTGCCCGGCGTCCCACCTCGATCCTGCGAACGAGACGCAGTCAGAATTCTCCGAGTATGCTTCCTGCATAACGAAACGATCGGAATAACTGTGGTAACTTTGCCGCCCACCGAGATGGCCTATTGATGGCTCATACGGTTCGTGCATCGCTTCCCGCACGATTGTTTCGGATTTCCAAGGCCGGCCGGGAGCGCCGGTTGATCGACGCATTCGTATTTCAAGGAAAGAAATCGTGGCCACCCCATTTCGCCCCTCGCCTTGGCGCGCCGCCGTGCCGCCTGGCCTTCCTCGATTTTCACTACGCCCTCTTTTCCGCACACGGGGCGGCTAGAAGCCGCTCCGCGTCGATAGCGTTTTTTTCCAGGAGAACCCCATGAGTCACAGCGCCAAGAAAGCACTACTGCCGCTCCTCGCCGTCGCCACCCTGGCCGGCCTGGCGGGCTGCGCCACCGAGACCTCCACCGCGTTGCCGGTACAGCAGGTCGAGAGCGTCAACCGACCCTACAGCGGCGTGCGTTCGCCGATTGCGGTAGGCAAGTTCGACAACCGCTCCAGCTACATGCGCGGGATCTTTTCCGATGGCGTCGACCGCCTCGGCGGCCAGGCCAAGACCATTCTCATCACCCACCTGCAGCAGACCAATCGCTTCAACGTGCTGGACCGCGACAACATGAGCGAGATCCAGCAGGAAGCGGCGATCAAGGGCCAGGCCCAGCGCCTGAAGGGTGCCGACTACGTGGTGACCGGCGATGTCACCGAGTTCGGCCGCAAGGAAGTCGGCGACCGCCAGCTGTTCGGCATCCTTGGCCGCGGCAAGTCGCAGATCGCCTACGCCAAGGTGGCGCTGAACATCGTCAACATCTCTACCTCGGAGGTCGTCTATTCGACCCAGGGCGCTGGCGAGTACGCCCTGTCCAACCGCGAGGTGATCGGCTTCGGCGGCACCGCCAGCTACGACTCGACCCTCAACGGCAAGGTTCTCGACCTGGCCATGCGCGAGGCGGTGAACAAGTTGGTCAACGCGGTCGATAGCGGGGCCTGGAAGCCACAGAACCAATAATCCACCAGAAACCAGGGAATCACGGCACACATGAGCAAGACGATCACATGGACGGCGGCGCTGCTGGGGAGCATGGCGCTGGCCGGGTGCAGCGGACCGAAGACGCTGTACCAGTGGGAGGGCTACCAGGCCCAGGTCCACGAATACTTCAAGGGTGAATCCAAGGAGGCCCAGGCGCAGGCGCTGGAAGCCGACCTCGAGAAGATCCGGGCGAAGAACGGCGCGGTACCGCCGGGCTACCACGCCCAGCTGGGGCTGCTCTATTCCAGCATCGGCAAGGACGACCAGATGGTCCGCGAGTTCGAGACCGAGAAGGCGCTGTTTCCCGAGTCGGCGACCTACATGGACTTCCTCCTGAACAACGCCCGTGGAGGTGCCCGTTGAAACTCGCCCGACTGTCCGGCCTGGTGGCCGGTTTCACCCTGCTGGCCCTGCTCGGCGGCTGCGCGCCGACCAAGAGCGTCGACTACTCGGCGTTCAAGCAGGCCAAGCCGCGCTCGATCCTGGTCCTGCCGCCGCTGAACGAGTCGCCCGACGTGAAGGCGACCTACAGCATGCTCTCGCAGGTCACCTTCCCGCTGGCCGAGGCCGGCTACTACGTGGTGCCGGTGGCGCTGGCCGACGAGACCTTCCGCCAGAACGGCCTGACCAGCGCCGGCGACGTGCACCAGGTGTCCCCGGCCAAGCTGCGCGAGATCTATGGCGCCGACGCGGCGCTGTACGTCACGGTGAGCGACTACGGCACGCGCTACATGGTGATCAGCAGCGCGACCATCGTCACCGCCAGCGCCAAGCTGGTCGACCTGCGATCCGGCACCACCCTGTGGACCGGCTCGGCGACCGCCTCCAGCGAGGAAGGCAACGGCGGCAACAACGGCGGCCTGGTGGGCATGCTGATCACCGCGGCGGTCAAGCAGATCATCAACAGTTCGGTGGAGGACGCCGGTTATCCGATCGCCGGGATGACCAGTGCGCGCCTGCTCTCGGCCGGCCAGCCGGGCGGACTGTTGTACGGCCCGCGCTCGCCGAGGTACGGCAGCGACTGAGCCGTGCGCCGGGGCTACGGGGACGTCTCCGTGGCCTCGGTGCAAGCCGCCGGGAGGGGCTTGGCCGCTGCGTTGCGCTTGGCCATGTACTGGCGGATCAGGTCGTCGAGCAACGCCCGGATGGCGCGCCGCTCGTCCAGCCGCAGGCGGCCGATGGCCTCGAACTGCAGGCGCAGGTCTTCCGGTAGCGCCTGCCGCTCGCTGCGCTCGCAGACCAGCCAGTCGAGGGGCACCGCGAAACGTCCGGCGATGGTTTGCAGCACCACCAGCGACGGGTGCCCGCCCTTGGTTTCGAAGTGCCGCAACTGGCTCACGGTGACGCCCAGTCGCTCGGCCATCTGCCGTTGGGTCAGGGCGTTCTGCTGGCGTAGGCGTAGGAGATTCTGCGCGAAGCTCATGGAAAACTCTCCAAGTCAGGGGAAATCCTTGCCACCGCCCCGGTGATGCGGGCGATGGCGGTTGTCTCCATCATCGGCGTTCGCACTCTTCGACTCTGCCCTACCGTTCCGGCGCGGGCCTGGGAAAGCTCCGGGTCGTGAGTCCGAGGTTTCCCCGCGTGCCGCCTTTTTCGATTCAGTAGAGGCTGAAGCGACGGGCTACCGTCCCGTTGGCCTGCGTCGGCGGCAGTTTGGCTCCGCGGCGAAGCGATAGGACGCGAGGGCCTTGCGCCTGGCGAGGACTAGTCCGCTTGCGCCCCCTGCGTCAGGGCGTTGCCGACGCCCACCAGCAGCGCCCGGGTCTGCGCCACGATGGCGCTGCGGTAGGCCTCGTAGCGGGCGTCGCTGATGGCGTTGTCGTTGCGCGCGCCGCCGCCGCTCGCCGGTACGCCGGTGTAGTAGTTGTTCATCACCGGTACATGGATGTGCCCGGCGGGAATCTCCAGGCGGAACGCGTCGCGCAGCACCGTGTTGCGGTAGGCGCTCTCGTTGGACAGGTAGTCGCCGCCACCGCCGTTGCGCGCGCAGATCCGTCGGTTCGGCGGGAGCACCAGGGAGGGATCGGGCATGGCGTTCATCACCCCGTTGGTCGGCACGTTTTCGGTGCGCGGGTTGGCGCAATCGGGGAAGAAGTCGTAGTTGGTGTGCCAGGTGACGTCGAAGCCTTCCGTGGCCTGGCTGGTAGCGCCCGGCGGCCGCTCGATGCCGCGCCAGGTATCGGCGGCGAGCAACTGGCGGACCGGCAGCGAGGCCTTGGAGAACTGTGCCGGCAGGTTCTGCCGCCAGCGGCTGGCGCTGTCGTAGCCGAGCCAGCGGCGCGGCGGGTTGATATTGCAGCCGGAGCCCCGCAGGGAAATCGGCGCGGTGCCGGGATTGGTCACGCTGCCCAGGGGAAGCACGTAGTTGGGCAAAGCGCTGTCGGCGGGGCAGTAGACGATGCCGTCGTTGCCGGCGGAGGAGCCGTGGAAGCGGCCGTTCCAGGCCTCCAGCCAGAACTGGTTGGCGCCGCCCTGGCTGATGGTGATGGAGGCGTCGACCCGGCGCGGGCCGGGGCGGAACCAGGGGCCCAGGGTGTCTTCCTGCATGCCGCGGTTGAACGGGTCGTAGCTGACCGGCAACAGGTAGGCCTCGATACGCAGCAGGCTGCCGTCGGCCAGCCTGAACTCGCGGCCGTCCAGCGCAAGGGCGGTGGCGCCCGAGGGGTTGCCGTTGCGCAGGCCGGTGTTCGCCGTCCCGGGAGTGCCCAGGGTGAAGACGTCGAAGCCGCTGATGATCATCCGCCGGTAGCGCGAGCCGTCGGCGGCGTAGCGGCGTGGCAGGTCGATGTCCAGCTGTCCGCGCGAGGCGCGTTCGAAGCGCCATTGCAGTGCCTGGGCCTGGGCCTTGCCGAGGTGGAAGGATGGCGCCCACTGGCGCAGGGTGCGGGTCATGTAGAGGCGCGTCCAGTAGAGCATACGGTCATCGCTGGCCGGCAGCGCGCCGGCGGGAATGGCGCGGCGCCCCTGGGCCCGGTCGACGGCGGCGCGCCACAGCGCGCGGCCCTCTTCGGTGACCAGCTTCAGTGCCTTGGCGTAGCTGCTGACCGGGGTGCGGCCGTCGGCGGCGCACAGGCGCTTGGCGAAGGCCGGTTCGAAGCCGTCGAAGCCGGCGCCCTTGACGATGCGCTCGGCCAGCGGCGTCTGGTCATGGGTGACGACGTTGGCGCCGCTGAACGGCAGCGGCGTGTCGAGCCGGCGCTCCTCGTAGGACAACGCTGCCTCGCGGTTCCAGGAGCAGGCGACGCTGGGCGGCTTGCGGGCGCCGGCGAGGTCGCCGTTGGCGGCCCAGCCGGCGCCGGGCAGCAGGGCTGCCGAGACGGCCAGGGCGAAGAGGGAGTATCGGCTTGCGTGACGGGCGTAGCGCATCGGGTGGACTCCTGTTCTTGTTCGGTTCATGGGTCGATCGGTGCGGCGGGCGGAGCGCGGGCGAGCGGCGCCCGCCGGCGGCGGGGGCCGGGACCGACGCAAGGTGCGTCGCGGGTTGCTGCGGTGGCGGACGGGAGGGCGGTGCTAGGGGGCGCGTGTCGCCGGTAGACGGAGGCGCGCGGAGGGAGGGTTGCGGGACGACGCGGAGGCGTCTGGGAAAGTCAGGTCCTTTGCCATGGATGCACCGATCGTTGTTCTTGCTGTTGTGGGGCGTCGGTGGGTGCACGGCCGGACTTCGCACCCGTGCGGCATTCTTGGAGGCGCCGGCGCGGTGCGTCCAACGAATTTATGTGGCCGCCGGGGATAGGAAAAGTTGATGGCGAACCGGTGCCGAAGCCCCCTGCCCCGGTACTTTCGCTGGCGCTGCGGCAATCCACCGCACTGGCGCGTTCGCTCGGGCTGGTCTTTGCTCTCCGGGGTCCGGCGGCTCGCCGGCGAGTCTTGCGGTGCGCCGCGAGCGGACGGGCGTTCGGTCCTTCTGCAGGCAAATGCCCTTGTTTTCGGAGAAGGACACGGATCGTTGATCGCTGTTTCGACCAAGGAGGTCAGATGAAAAGGAAGATGCTGGCGGCTTCGCTGCTGCTGTGGATGTTCTCGCTGACGGCGCAGGCGGACTGCGCGGTGCTCGGGCCGGGGGAAGATCCCTGCGCGGGCCCGGTGCTGGGACCGACCGTCTGCGAGTGCCCGTGATGACCGACTGTACCCTCGACCAGGGACAGGGAGCGTTCGATTACCAACCAGGAGGTTGCAAATGAAGAAAGTACTGTTGGCTGTGTTCCTGCTCTGTGGCTTCTCTCTTACCGCCCAGGCCGCGTGCCCGGTTTTCGGCCCGTCCGAGGACCCGTGCAGCGGGCCGGTGTTCGGTCCGTCGACCTGCGAATGCCCTTGAGGTAGGTCGTCTGGCGGGCCCGGTGCAGCGGGCCCGCTTCCGGATGGATCGCTCGCTCGAAGTTGCCTTCTTTAATTCTCCATTCCCCGCGCCGCCCTACTTTTCCCGCTCGTCCATCGTCGCGTCGAACGTTGCCACGAAATCAGCGTCGATGGACAACTCTTATATTCAATAGTTGTACGATCTGAGTTTGTTGTAGTCATTTGCTTAGTTGGCTATTCATATGATTGCCGTAAAGCAATTATAAGTTTAATTGGATTAGCCTTCTAAGGCTTTGGAAAGAGCCGTGAACGACCCTGTAATATCTGGTTGTAGAGCCGCGTAATGATGTTTCAGGATATTTCATTAATTTTGTAGATTATTGTTTTTCCTTTGTTTTTTTAAAAACAGCTACCAGATTTAGATAGATATTAATTAACTCGGCCACGTTTTTTCCTGTTCTATCATTGGCCTTCCTTGGGCGCAGGCCTACCGAAACTGCTTATCTTCAGGTCCTCGAAAAGTTCATACATCGACCGCCTTGGGCGAAGCATTCGTACGCCGGAAATCTGTCCGGCCGCACGGATGTTTTCAGCATGTTCTCTGGATGAGTTTCCCGATAAACATCAATTAGAGGAGTTTCCCTATGTGCGGTCTCGCGGGTTGGGTGGATTACACGCGCAAGCTCGACGACGAATTTCCGGCGATCTTCGCCATGACCGATACGCTCGCCTTGCGCGGGCCGGATGCCGAGGGCATCTGGAAGCACCGCAACGCCCTGCTGGGTCACCGGCGGCTGGCGGTCATCGACCTCAGCGGCGGCGTGCAGCCGATGTCCTATCGCTTTCCCACCGGCCAGGAGGTCACCCTCGTCTACACCGGCGAGGTGTACAACCACGATGCCCTGCGCGAGCGGTTGCGCCGGGCCGGACATGAGTTCCGCACCCGCAGCGATACCGAGGTGGTCCTGCACGCCTATCTGCAATGGGGCGAGCGTTGTTGCGAGTACCTGACCGGGATGTTCGCCTTCGCCGTCTTCGATGGCCGCGACGGCCACCTGCTGCTGGTGCGCGACCGCCTGGGCATCAAGCCGCTGTATTACGCGCGGCACCGCGAGGGACTGCTGTTCGGCTCGGAGATCAAGTCCATCCTGGCGCATCCGGAATTCGCCGCCAGGCTCGACGCGGTCGGCCTGGTCGACCTCCTGACGCTGTCCCGGGGCACTTCGCAGACGCCGTTCCGCGAGGTCCAGGAACTGCTGCCCGGCCACCTGCTGTCCTGGCGTCCCAATTCCCAGGCGAAGTTGCGCCGCTATTGGGAGGTACGCCGCCAGGAGCATGCCGACGACCTGCAGAGCACCGTGCAGCGCACCCGCGAACTGGTCACCCGCGCCCTGGGGTCGCAATTGCACGCCGACGTTCCGGTGTGTTCGCTGCTATCGGGTGGGCTCGATTCGACCGCCCTGACCGGCATCGCCCAGCGCATCGCGAAGGCGGAGCACGGCGGCGACATCAATTCGTTCTCGGTGGACTTCGTCGGCCAGGCCGAGCAGTTCCGCAGCGACGACCTGCGTCCCGACCAGGACCAGCCGTTCGCTCTGCTGGCCGCGCAGTACATCGGCAGCCGTCACCGCACCGTGCTCATCGACAATGCCGAACTGGTCTGCGAGCGAGCGCGCGAAGAGGTATTCCGGGCCAAGGACGTACCTTTCACCTTCGGCGACATGGATACCTCGCTGCACCTGATGTTCGGCGAGATCCGCCGGCATTCCACGGTGGCCATCTCCGGCGAAGGCGCCGACGAGCTGTTCGGTGGCTACGGCTGGTTCCGCGATCCGCAGGCGGTGGCTGCGGCGCGCTTCCCCTGGGCCTCCAGGGTGCGCTTGCCGGCCGGCTTCATCGACGCCGGTTTCAACCGCCGCTGCGATCTCCTCCAGTACCAGCAGGCCAGCTACGACGAAGGGCTGCGCCAGGTCGAACACCTGGCCGGCGACAGCCCGGAGGAGCGGCGGATGCGCGAGTTCAGCCACCTGCACCTGAAGCGCTGGATGGTGCTGCTGCTCGAACGCAAGGATCGCCTGAGCATGTGCAACGGCCTGGAGGTGCGGGTGCCCTACACCGACCATGAGCTGGTGGAGTACGTCTACAACGTGCCCTGGTCGATCAAGAGCCGGGACGGCGAGGAGAAGTGGCTGCTCAAGCGGGCCTGCGCCGACTATGTCCCGGAAGCCGTGCTCAAGCGCCGCAAGAGCCCTTATCCGACTTCTGCCAACCTCGGCTACGAGCGTTTCCTGCGCGGGAGCGTGCGGCGCCTGCTGGAGGACGCGGCGAACCCGGTGTTCGGCATCGTTTCGCGAGAGTTCCTGGCCGCCGAACTGGAGCATCCGGAGGGGTACTTCAACACCCAGGTGAGCCGCCACAACCTGGAGACCGCACTGGCGCTGGAAGGCTGGCTCAGGTTGTACGGGCTCTCCGCCTGAGCGTGACGCGGGGCGTGGCGGGTTCGGGCTGCTGTCCGGCCCGCCGGCGTCTTCAGGCGTCGGGCATTTCGCCGCGTTCGCCGAGCCCCACCGGCATGCCTTCCACGCCGGCATGGAACAGCAGGGCTTCCACCGGTTCGGCCCCGGCTATCAGGCGATGGATGATGTTCATCAGGCAACCCGCCGCCTCGCCTTCCAGCACCCGCGTGCTCTGGGCTCCGTCGCGGGTCTCCAGGCGCAGTTCGCCCTTGAGCACGTAAAGCGCGCTGGGCATCGGATGGACCTGCCAGTCCAGGCGTTCGTGGGCGGCCAGGCTCAGGCGCTGCACGGTGAGCTGCGGCTGGCCGAGGGGATAGCCGAGGTAGAGCGAGCCGTTCCAGGCGCAGCCGCTGCGCAGCAGGGTTTCGCGGTGCGGACTGGTTGCGGCCGGGAGGTCGCGGCTGGGTGGGAACACATGCACGTGGCTGGGGCGAAGGTCCATCGGGCGTCCTGCGCTTGTCGGTGTTTTTCCTCAGTCAAGCCGGCTTTCACCGCCTGCTCCACTGCCGCTTCTGCTAGGCGGCAGCGGGCCATCAAGGAGGCGGTTGGTTCATCGCAGGCGGCGGCTTTCTCCTTTTAGCCTCGGCGCATCGGCGGATAACGCTGCGCGTTATGCGCCCTACGACTTCCCGATGAGAGGCGATGCCTTCTCAAGCCTCGCGGATGAACCGCACGGGTACCCGCTCGGTCAGCCAGACGCCGTTCTCCGCCTGGTGGAATAGGTGCCCGGCCAGATGCATGTCGCGCGCGTCGATTTCCAGCAGAACCGGGCTGCCGTAGCGGCGGCCGACTTCCAGGGCGGTGGCGCGGCGGGCGGAGAGATGGACGTGGTGGCGGCTGCCGGGAACCAGGCCGCGCTCGCGGATGGAGTCGAGGAAGCGGCTGGCGGTGCCGTGGTAGAGCACTGCGGGCGGGACCGCGGGGGCGTAGGCGATGGCCACCGCGGCATGCGAGTGGCCTTGCACGGCGCGGATGCGCTGGCCATCGGCGGAGAGGGCGAAGCGCTTCTTGTCGTTGTTCTCGACCACCGCGCCGAGCAGCACGCGGTCGAGGGCGCGGCCGTCCCGCGCCGCGCCGGCGATCAGGGCGTCGATGTCGGCCCAGCCTTCGCCGTCCAGCGTCAGGCCGATGGCCTCGGGCTGGTGGCGAAGGACATAGCTGAGGAACTTGCTGGTGTCGTCGAGGGTTTTCCGATCCATTCCATGGTCCTTGTGCGTGCCATCCCGGCGCGGGAACCTCAGGCGCCGCCGAGGAAGTCCATCTTGCCCAGTTCGACGCCGTTGTGGCGGAGGATGGCGTAGGCGGTGGTGACGTGGAAGAAGAAGTTGGGCAGGGCGAAGCCGAAGAGGAAGTCGCGGCCGTTGAAGCTGATCTCCTGGCCGCGCACCTTGAGGGTCACGTTGCGCTCTTCGGCGCCGTCCAGTTGTTCCTCGCGGATGCCCTCGAGGAACTCGACGGTGCGAGCGATGCGTGCCTGGAGTTCGTCGAAGGTGGTTTCCGTATCCGCGTAGCTCGGCACTTCCAGCCCGGCCAGCCGCGCGCCGGCGCCCTTGGCGGCGTCGCTGGCGATCTGCACCTGGCGCGCCAGGGGGAACATGTCCGGCGCCAGCCGGGCGTCGATGAAGATGCGCGGATCGATGTTCTTCGCTTCGGCGTGGGCGGCGGCTTTCTTCAGGATCGCCGAGAGGTTGCCGAGAGTGCGCAGGAAGGTCGGGATCGAAGCCTGGTAGATCGACAGGGACATGGACGTGCTCCAGACAGGGGATAAAGGTGCGTCGAAGGCGGCGCGTCCAGCAGTCTACCCGGCTTTCACGCCAGCGCCAGGGGGCCCGCCTCGTCCCAGTGCGGATCGGCCGCCATCCGTTCGACCAGGAAGTCCAGCAGCGCCCGCAGCGCCGGCGGCATCTGCCGGCGCGAGGCGTACACCGCGTGGATGCCGAGCACCTGCGGCGACCACTCCGGCAGCAGCGCCACCAGGCGTCCGCTACGGATCAGCGGGGCTGCCGAGTACAGCGGCTGCTGGCTGATCCCGGCACCGGCGGCGGCGGCCTCCAGCAGCACGGTGGATTCGTTGGCGCTGAGACTGCCACCCACCGGCACGCTGGTCGGCTCGCCGTCGCGCTCGAACTGCCAGAGACTGCGGCCGAAGTAGGAGTAGGTCAGGCAGTTGTGCAGCGCCAGGTCCTCCGGGCGCCGCGGGGTGCCGTGGCGGCGCAGGTAGTCCGGCGCGGCGCAGATCACCGAGCGGCATTCGCCGAGGCGGCGGGCGATCAGGTTGGGGTCGAGCTGGTTGGCGATGCGCAGGGCCAGGTCGATGCGCTCCTCCACCAGGTTGACCACCTGGCTGTTGACCTGCAGGTCGATGGCGGTGCCCGGGTAGCGCTCGACGAAGGCGGCGGCGGCACGGGTCAGCCAGGCCTGGGCGAAGGACAGGCTGCTGGTGATGCGCAGAGTGCCGCGCGGGCTGTCGCGGCGGGTCTGGCCGGTGGCCTGCATGGCGTCGGCCACGGCGAGCATCTCGCGGCACTGTGGCAACAGCTCCGCGCCGGCGTCGGTCAGGCTCAGGCGGCGGGTGCTGCGGTGCAGCAGGCGTGCGCCGACCCACTCCTCCAACTCGGCGAGGTAGCGCGAGACCATCGCCCGGGACATGTCCAGACGCTCGGCGGCGGCGGTCTGGCTGCCGCTGTCGATGACTTCGACGAAGACGCGAGTGGCGGTCAGGCGGTCCATGATTCGCTCGATCCATGCAACAAAGCTGTGATTATTGCGGGGCTTTTTGCGCGCTTTCAAGCAACTAACATGGCAAGCCTCTGATCCCACTGCCTGGAGAACCGCTCATGTCGCGCCATGGATTGCTTCGTTCCCTGTTCGCCGCCGCCGCCCTGCTGGGTGCCGCCGGCGTCTTCGCCGCCAGCGCCGAACCGCTGCGGCTGGAGGTCTACAACCCCGGCGAGAAGGCGATCTTCGCCGTGTCCTCGGAACTGCTGGTGGGCCAGCGCGAGGCGATGCTGATCGACGCGCAGTTCTCCCGCGCCGACGCCGAGCAACTGGTCAAGCGTATCCAGGCCAGCGGCAAGACCCTCAGCACTATCTACATCAGCCACGGCGACCCGGACTTCTACTTCGGCCTCGACGTGCTGAAGGCCGCCTTCCCCGAGGCGAAGATCCTCGCGACGGCGCAGACCGTCGCACACATCCAGGCGACCAAGGACGCCAAGCTGGCCTACTGGGGGCCGATCCTCAAGGACAACGCGCCGACGTCGCTGGTGGTGCCGGAGCCGCTGAAGGGCGACCAGTTGAAGCTGGAAGGCCATGCCCTGAAGGTGGTCGACCTGAAGGGGCCGAGCCCGGACCGCACGGTGCTGTGGATTCCGTCGCTGAAGACGGTGGTTGGTGGCGTGCTGGTGGAATCCGGTTCGCACGTCTGGACCGCCGATACCCAGACCCAGGCCTCGCGCCAGGCCTGGGTGGCGATGCTCGACCGGATCGAGGCGCTGCAACCGCGGCGCGTGGTGCCCGGCCATTTCACCGGCGAGGAGCCGAAGGGCCTGGACGGCGTGCGCTTCACCCGTGACTACCTGAAGGCCCTGGAAGCCGAACTGCCCAAGGCCAGGGATTCCGCCGCGCTGGTCGAGGCGATGAAGCGCCGCTACCCGAACCTGCCGGGCGAGGAAGGCCTGGAGCTGAGCGCCAAGGTGCTCAAGGGCGAGATGCAGTGGCCCTGAGCCGCGCCCGCCGATAGCCGCTGATCGAGGCGTCCCCTGCGGGGCGTCTCGTGGAGACCGAGATGAACGACCTCACCCTGCATTACCTCTACGATCCGCTCTGCGGCTGGTGCTACGGCGCCTCGCCGCTGCTCGCCGCCGCCCGCGAGGTGACAGGTCTGGACGTACGCCTGCATGGCGGCGGCATGATGACCGATGCCAACCGCCAGCCGGTCGGCGCCGGCCTGCGCCACTACGTGATGCCCCATGACCTGCGGATCGCCCAACTGACCGGCCAGCCGTTCGGCAAGGACTACTTCGACGGCCTGCTGCGCGACACCAGCGCGGTATTCGACTCGGCCCCGCCGACCGCCGCCGTGCTTGCCGCCGAAGCGCTCGACGGCCTCGGCGCGGCGATGCTGGCGCGGATCCAGCGTGCCCACTACGTCGAGGGCCGGCGTATCGCCGAGCGTCCGGTGCTGCTCGAGCTGGGTGCCGAACTGGGGCTTGGCGAGGGCTTCGCCGAGGCGTTCGACGCCTGCTCCGGCGAGCCGCTGCGCGCGCACTTCGCCGACAGTCGGCGGCTGATGAACCGTCTCGGCGCCGCTGGCTTCCCGACCTTCGCCCTGGAGCGCGACGGCCGCCTGCAGGTGCTCGACACCGGCCGCTACCTCGGCCAGCCGGACGACTGGCGGGCTTTCCTCGAAACGCAGCTGCGCCTTGCCGGCGGCAGCGGTGCCGTGGGCGGGGCCGCGGCGCCGCTCTGCCGCATCGACGGTTGCGCCTGAATCCCGCCGCCGCGCAAGCGGACTGAACTTGTCCGGCTGCGTCGTCCTCCCATGTAGACATGCCCGCTCGCCGACGCGAGCGGATGTCCATCCACAGCTCCGGAGGAGTCGACATGAAGAAGACGGCATCGGCGGTCTGGCAAGGCGGCCTGAAAGACGGCAAGGGCACCCTTTCCACTGAAAGCGGCGCGCTCAAGGACAACCCCTATGGCTTCAATACCCGCTTCGAGGGCGCACCGGGAACCAACCCGGAAGAGCTGATCGGCGCGGCCCACGCCGGCTGCTTCAGCATGGCCCTGTCGATGATGCTCGGCGAGGCCGGCCTGACCGCCGAACGTATCGAGACCCGCGCCGAGGTCACCCTCGACAAGCAGTCCGACGGTTTCGCCATCACTGCCGTGCACCTGGTGCTCAGGGCGCGCGTGCCGGGGGCGGACGCGCAGACCTTCGAGCAGATCGCCAACAAGGCCAAGGCCGGTTGCCCGGTATCCAAGGTGCTCAACGCGAAGATCAGCCTGGACGCCAGCCTCGACGGCTGAGCGGAACGCTTCCCCAGCCCGGCGAACTGGCCCTGGCCTGCCGCAGTCGAATGCGGCAGGATGCGCTGCGCAGCACTCGGCTGCCAGGCATCGACGAGGAGTGACGGGTCATGAAAACCATCGGGCTGGGGATTGCCACCTTGCTGTTCAGCGCCACGGCGCTGGCCGCGCCGAAGCCGTGCGAGGAACTCAAGGCGGAGATCGAGACCAAGATCCAGTCGGCCGGGGTGACCTCCTACACCCTGGAGATCGTGCGCAACGACGAAGTCAGCGACCCGAACATGGTGGTCGGCAGTTGCGAGAACGGCACCAAGAAGATCATCTACCAGAAGAACGACGACTGAGCCGCTGCGTTTCAGTACGGCGGGCAGCGGCTGGTCTGGAAGTTCGAACGGGCGACCACCTCGCCACGCTCGTCGCTCAGTAGCGCCAGCGCCCTGCGCAATTGCGGGCGCACCTCCAGGCGATAGCGCCGGCCCGCCTCGAAGCCGTCATAGACCACCTGCTGGTAGCAGTTGATCTGCACCGGCTCGCCGAAGCCGCCGCCCCCGCCGCCGGAACCGCCATAGAGTTCGTACTGGAAGCGCACCTCCAGCACATGGCGTCCCGGAGTGACCTGGAAGTAGCGCCCGTCGCTCAACCGCTCGCCGTCCAGGCGCTCGGCCAGCAGGGTGTTGGCCGGCGCGCTGCGCAGCTCGACCCAGGCCATCTGCGGGTCCGGCTGCGGCAGCGGTCCGGCGCAGCCGGCGAGGAGCAGCAGCGCGAGCGGGACGAGACGGGTGAGTGGACGCATGGGGCGGGCTCCGGAGGGCGTTCAGCTCCTAGCATAGCGCCCTCGCCTAGCGCCGTTCAGACCTTCGCGCAGCGCCCCTCGCGGCCGCGCGCCAATTCCCTGTTGTCCTGGTCGTAGAGCTTCGCCCAGGGACGGAAGCCGATGTGCCCGGCCTCCAGGCGGTAGCGCTGGCCGGCGCTGAAGTCCTTGAACTTGAGGTTGAGCTGGCAATCGCGCCAGAGCGGGCTGTCCACGGGGCCGATGTTGGTCGGGTCGACGGTGAACTGGTAGCGCACCGTGAGTTCGCGGGTGCCGGGATCGACCTCGAAGTAGCGCGTGCGGTCCCAGCTCTTGTCGTCGACCTCCACGGCGGCGAGATCGGCGTCGGGCTGGGTATCGAGGTCGACCCAGGCGCGGTTCGGGTCGGGGGTGGGCATCAGCAGTGAGCAGCCGCTCAGGACGAGCAGGCCACCGGCAAGCAGCAGCGTACGCATAGAAGACTCCGAAGCTCCTTTAACCCGGCCGCCATCCGTCGCGCCTTGGAAAAACGCCTTGCGTTCCTCCGCCTCGCCGGATCGCGGACCGGTGCTGGTAGGGCGGCGGGCGGTCCGCGTGCTGTGCTATGTTCCGCCCATGCCACGCCGCCTTCGCCATCCGCTTGCTGACCTTCGACTGCCCCGTTGGGTTCCCTGCCTGGCGCTGTTGGCGCTGAGCGGTTGCTCGACCGTCTCCTACTACGGGCAACTGGCCAGCGGCCAGTTCGCCCTGCTGCGCGCCCGCGAGCCGGCCGCCGCGGTGATCGCCGACCCGCAGCGCGACGCGCGCTTGCGCGAACGCCTGGCGAAGGCGGAAAAGGCCCGGCAATTCGCCAGCGAACGCCTCGGCCTGCCGGACAACCGCAGCTATCGCCTGTACGCCGATATCGGCCGGCCCTACGTGGTATGGAACGTGTTCGCCACCCCGGAGCTGTCGCTGCAGCCGGTCACCCATTGCTTCCCCATCGCCGGCTGCGTGGCCTACCGCGGCTACTACAGCGAGGCCGCCGCGCGCGCCGAGGCGGCGCGCCAGCGGGCGCTCGGCGACGACGTCTACGTCGGCGGGGTGCAGGCCTACTCGACCCTCGGCTGGTTCGACGATCCGATCCTCAGCAGCATGCTGCGCTGGGACGACGAACGGCTGGCGACCTTGATCTTCCACGAACTGGCGCACCAGAAGTTCTACCTGCGCGACGACACCGCCTTCAACGAATCCTTCGCCACCTTCGTCGAACAGGAAGGTACCCGCCAGTGGCGCGAGTATCGTGGACTGCCGCCGGCGGACGGCCGCGAGGAGAAGCGCCGCGAGCAGTTCACCGCGCTGGTCCTGGCCAGTCGTGCGCGCCTCGAAGCAGTTTATGCCGGGCCGTTGGACGATGCCGCCAAGCGTGCCGGCAAGGCTGCCGAATTCCAGCGCCTGCGCCGCGAGTACGCGGCGCTGAGCCAGCGCGAATGGGGTGGCGAGTCGCCGTTCAAGGCCTGGATCGACGCGCCGTTCAACAATGCCAAGCTGCTTCCCTTCGGCCTCTACGACCAATGGGTGGCGGCGTTCGCCGTGCTGTTCCGCCAGGTCGGCGGCAACTGGCCGGCGTTCTATGCGCGGGTCCGTGCCCTTGGCCAGCTCCCCCTGGCGGAGCGCCAGGCGGCGTTGCAGCGGCTGGCCGCCGCAGCGCCCTGACGCCTGCTCAGGCGGCGAGCTGGTCGGCGTAGCACCAGCGCGTGGCCAGCCGGCCGATCGGCCAGAGCAGCGCCAACAGGCCGACGCCGAGCAGCGCCACCAGCAGCGTATAGCCGATGCCAGCGGGCGCCAGGCCGAGGATCATCAGCAGCGCCAGCCCCCCGCCGACCGCCAGCAGCGCGACGCTCCAGAGCAGCATGGCGACCACCGCGAGCAGCAGCGCGCGGCCGGCGGCGAAGCGTTGCAGGCGCGCCGGCAGGCGCGTGCAGACGGCGCCGAAGAGCAGCGCCGCGGGCAGCGCCACGCCGCTCAGGTACAGGCCGTATAGCCAAGGCTCGTCGTAGCGCAGCAGGGCGTAGGGAAGGAACTGCATCAGCTTGAAACACAGCGTGGCGAAACACAGCGCGGCGCCCAGGGCGACCTGCCAGGCAGCGACGCGGGCTTCTTCCCCTTCGGCCAGGCGCGGCGAGTTCACCCGGCTGCCGAGCAGCACCAGCCCCAACGGCAGCAGGCTGCCCAGGAGCAGGTAGACCCAGCTCATCGCTTCGTTGAACGCCATCAGCCAGACGCCGTAGCTGGATTGCGCCGTCACCCACTGGTAGAACGGCAGCGTCAGCGGTGCCAGGCCGATCCCGGCGAGCATGCCGCAGACCAGGTTGAGCAGACCGTAGCCGATCAGCAGCAGCGCCAGCGGGCGGAACTCGACGAGCTGCCGCTTCTCGCGGTAGGCATGCAGCACCAGCAGGTTGGCCGCCGCGTAGAACACCAGGCCGGTGAACCAGTGCGGCGCCATCAGTTGCAGGTGCTCGGAGAAACGCTGGCGGATCTCGCCGATGTCGTTGTACCACTGGATGCCCAGGCTTACGGCGAAGGACAGGCAGGTGACCAGCGCCAGCACCGCGATGAACGCATAGGGCTGGGTGGTGGCGGGCACCTCTCTGGCCGGCGGCTGCACCGGGGCGGTGGGGGTGGCGAAGGGATTGTCGGTCATGTCAGGCGTCCTTGTCTGAAACGGAGCATGGGTCAGTGGGATTCCAACACCTGCCGCAGGGCGGCGAGGTCGGCGCAGTAATGGGTCGGCTGGTGCGCGCGCAGTTCGTCTTCGCTGCCGAAGCCGTAGCCGACGCCGATGCAGGCGACACCGTTGCGGCTGGCGCCGAGCAGGTCGTGCATGCGGTCGCCGATCATCAGGCAATGCTCCGCTGCCAGGCCTTCGCTGTCGAGCAGATGGCGGATCAGTTCGTCCTTGTGCGTGCGTGTGCCGTCCAGCTCGCTGCCGTAGATCGCCTTGAAGTGACGGTCGAAGGCGAAGTGGCGGGCGATCTCGCGGGCGAACACGCCGGGCTTGCTGGTCGCGACGTAGAGCGTGTGGCCGCGTCCGACCAGGGCTTCGAGCAGCTCGGGAATGCCGTCGAACACGCGGTTCTCGTAGAGACCGGTGACCCTGAAGCGCTCGCGGTAGTGGTTCACCGCCTCCCAGGCGCGCGCTTCGTCGAAGCCGTAGGTCTGCATGAAGCACTGCAACAGCGGGGGGCCGATGAAGTGTTCCAGGCGCGCCAGGTCCGGCTCGTCGATGCCCAGGCGGGCGAGGGCGAACTGCACCGAGCGGGTGATGCCCTCGCGTGGGTCGGTGAGGGTGCCGTCGAGATCGAAGAGGATGTTCGGGTAGCGCAGCGTGGCGTCACGCATGGTAGTCCTCGGCGATGTGCAGGTCCTTGAGCTTCACGTAGTTGCCGGCGGTGTAGGTGAAGAAGCCGCGCTCCCTGTCGCTCAGCGGACGGGCCTTCTTCGCCGGGCTGCCGACGTAGAGGAAGCCGCTCTCCAGCACCTTGCCCGGCGGCACCAGGCTGCCGGCGCCGAGGATCACTTGGTCCTCGATCACCGCGCCGTCCATGACGATCGAGCCCATCCCCACCAGCACCCGGTTGCCGATGCTGCAACCGTGCAGCAGGACCTTGTGCCCGACGGTCACTTCGTCGCCGATGCTCAGCGGAAAACCGTCCGGGTTGAAGGGGCCGGCGTGGGTGATGTGCAGCACGCTGCCGTCCTGGATGCTGCTGCGCTGGCCGATGCGGATGCGGTGCATGTCGCCGCGGATCACCACCAGCGGCCAGACCGAGCTGTCGGCGCCGATCTCGATGTCGCCGACGAGCACGGCCGAGGGATCGACGAAGACCCGCTCGCCGAGCAGTGGCGTTTTGCCCTGGTAGGAACGAATGGTCACGATAGTTTTCCTCAGGCTGCGGATGCCGCCGATTGTATTTAAGATGGTCGGGTATTTCCTTAGCCAAGGTTGCCAACGTGAGCGCGAATCCCCTTCTGCAGGCCTACGACCTGCCGCCTTTCTCCTCCATTCGCCCGGAACACGTGAAGCCGGCCATCGAGCGGATCCTCGCCGATAACCGCGCCGCCATCGCCCGCCTGCTGGAAACCCAGCGCGAGCAGCCGACCTGGAAGGGCCTGGTGCTGGCGATGGACGAACTCAACGACCGTCTGGGCGCCGCCTGGAGTCCGGTCAGCCACCTCAACGCGGTGTGCAACAGCGCCGAGCTGCGCGAGGCCTATGAGGCCTGTCTGCCGGAGCTGTCGGCCTACTCCACCGAGCTGGGGCAGAACCGCGCCCTGTTCGAGGCCTACGAGGCGCTGGCGAAGAGCCCCGAGGCGGCCGGCTTCGACGTGGCCCAGAAAACCATCCTCGAACACGCCCTGCGCGACTTCCGCCTGTCCGGCATCGACTTGCCGGCGGACAAGCAGAAGCGCTATGCCGAGGTGCAGTCGCGCCTGTCCGAGCTGGGTAGCCGTTTCTCCAACCAGCTGCTCGACGCCACCCAGGCCTGGACCAAGCATGTCACCGACGAAGCCGCGCTGGCCGGCCTGACCGATTCGGCCAAGGCCCAGATGAAGCAGGCCGCCGAGGCCAAGGGCCTGGACGGCTGGCTGATCAGCCTGGAGTTCCCCAGCTACTACGCGGTGATGACCTATGCCGATGACCGCGCCCTGCGCGAAGAGGTATACGCCGCCTATTGCACCCGCGCCTCCGACCAGGGCCCGAACGCCGGGCAGAACGACAACGGTCCGGTGATGGAAGAGATCCTCGACCTGCGCCAGGAGCTGGCCGGCCTGCTCGGCTTCGCCAACTACGCCGAGCTGTCGCTGGCGACCAAGATGGCCGAGTCCAGCGACCAGGTGCTCAGCTTCCTCCGCGACCTGGCGGTGCGCAGCAAGCCGTTCGCCGCCCGCGACCTGGAGCAGCTGCGCGCCTACGCCGCCGAGCAGGGCTGCACCGAATTGCAGAGCTGGGACGCCGGCTACTACGCCGAGAAACTCCGCGAGGCGCGCTACAGCGTGTCCCAGGAGGCGCTGCGTGCCTACTTCCCGGTGGACAAGGTGCTTTCCGGCCTGTTCGCCATCGTCGAGCGCCTCTACGGCATCCAGATCCGCGAACTGCACGATTTCGAACGCTGGCACGCCGACGTACGCCTGTTCGAGATCCTCGAGAACGGCGAGCACGTCGGCCGCTTCTACTTCGACCTCTATGCCCGTGCCAACAAGCGCGGCGGTGCCTGGATGGACGGCGCCCGCGACCGCCGGCGCGACGCCCAGGGCCGGCTGATCGACCCGGTGGCCTACCTGGTGTGCAACTTCACCCCGGCGGTGAACGGCAAGCCGGCGCTGCTGACCCACGACGAGGTCACTACCCTGTTCCACGAGTTCGGCCATGGCCTGCACCACCTGCTGACCCGCGTCGAGCATGCCGCCGCCTCCGGGATCAACGGGGTGGCCTGGGACGCCGTCGAGCTGCCCAGCCAGTTCATGGAGAACTGGTGCTGGGAACCGGAAGGCCTGGCGCTGATCTCCGCCCACTACGAGACCGGCGAGGCGCTGCCGCAGGACCTGCTGGAGAAGATGCTGGCGGCGAAGAACTTCCAGTCCGGGATGATGATGGTCCGCCAGCTGGAGTTCTCCCTCTTCGACTTCGAGCTGCACGCCACCCACGGCGACGGCCGCAGCGTGCTGCAGGTGCTCGAGGGCATCCGCGACGAAGTGGCGGTGATGCGTCCGCCGGCGTACAATCGCTTCGCCAACAGCTTCGCGCACATCTTCGCCGGCGGCTACGCGGCCGGTTACTACAGCTACAAGTGGGCCGAGGTGCTGTCCGCCGATGCCTTCTCGCGTTTCGAGGAAGAAGGCGTGTTCAACCCCGATACCGGGCGTGCCTTCCGCGAGGCGATCCTGGCCCGCGGCGGCTCCCGCGAGCCGATGCTGTTGTTCGTCGATTTCCGCGGTCGCGAGCCGTCCATCGACGCCCTGCTGCGTCACTCCGGGCTGGTCGGGGAGGCCGCATGAGCCCGGCGATCACCAGGAAGCGCTTCATCGCCGGGGCGGTCTGCCCGGCGTGCAGCGAACAGGACAAGATCCAGATGTGGGAAGAGGACGGCGTGCCGCACCGCGAATGCGTGGCCTGCGGCTACGCCGACACGCTCAACGCCCAGGGCCAGTCGATCCCAAAGGAGCTGGGTACGCGGGTCAACCAGAACGCGCCGAAGCCGGCCAACCCGAAGGTGCAGTCGGTGCAGTTCTTCCCCAATCCCAAGCTGAAGAAGAAGCCCGACGCCTGACCGCTCGCCGCCGACCGGCGGCGATGGCTGTGGGCCGGGGCCCGGTGCGATACTGTATCCATATACAGTATTTCGCCGGGTTCCCCTCATGAGCGCTCCCCTGCCCCCGCGCGGTCGCGGTACCGCCAGCAACCCCCTCAACCGCTTCGCCCCGACCCACAGCGAGGCCTTCGACGATGGCTGGGAGCAGGACGTGCCGCCGATCCAGCTCACCGAGGTGCGCGAGGAGATCGCCCGCACGGTGATCTCCCGCAACCAGTCGCCGGACCTCCCTTTCGATCGTTCGATCAATCCCTACCGTGGTTGCGAGCATGGCTGCATCTACTGCTATGCGCGGCCCAGCCATGCCTATTGGGACCTCTCGCCGGGGATCGATTTCGAGACCCGGCTGATCGCCAAGAGCAACGTCGCCAGCGCGCTGGAGCAGGAACTGAGCAAGCCCGGCTATCGCTGCGCGCCGATCAACCTGGGCGCCAATACCGACCCCTACCAGCCGCTGGAGCGCGAACGCCGCCTGACCCGCCAGGTGCTGGAGGTGCTGCTGCGCTTCCGTCACCCGCTGACCATCGTCACCAAGGGCTCGCTGATCCTTCGCGACCTCGACCTGCTGCGCGAACTGGCGGAGCAGAACCTGGTGGCGGTGATGATCAGCCTGACCACCCTCGACGACGAGCTCAAGCGCATTCTCGAACCGCGCGCGGCGGCGCCCTCGGCGCGACTGCGGGCGATCCGCACGCTCAGCGGCAACGGCATCCCGGTGGGCGTGCTCTGCTCGCCGATGATCCCGATGGTCAACGACATGGAGCTGGAGCGCCTGCTCCAGGCGGCGCGGGACGCCGGCGCGCGCAGCGCCGCGTACATGCTCCTGCGCCTGCCGCGCGAAGTCGCCCCGCTGTTCGAGGAATGGCTGGCGGCGCACTACCCGCAACGCGCCGAGCATGTGATGAGCCTGGTCCGCCAATGCCGTGGCGGCGAGGTCTACGACAGCCGCTTCGGCCACCGCTTTCGTGGCCAGGGACCGTTCGCCGACCTGCTGGCGCAGCGTTTCGCGGTGGCGATGAAGCGCCTCGGGCTGGACCGCCGCGAGGGCTTCGGGCTGGATTGCAGCCGGTTCGCCGTGCCGGGGGCGCAGATGGCGTTGTTCTAGCGTTTTCCCCGCGGTGCAGCATTTCGTATAGGGCGGAGTAGCGGCGGAGCGTGCCGGTGGCGATATCCGCCCTGCGGGAAGAACCGCTGCCGCCGGGAAGCCGGAAACGTCGGAAGCAGCCGTCCCGGCGAACGCTCGACCTTCAGGCCGGTCGGGTCAGCGCGCCAGCCCCCTCAACGAAACGGCGACCCGAAGGTCGCCGTCGCGTTCGTGCCGGTAACGAGGCCGATCAGGCCTTGGCGCAGCTCGGCGGCGCCCAGTCGCCCATGTCCGGGCTGTTGCAGACTTCCCGGATCATGCCCTGGCCCTGGGAGGCCACCTTGTTGCCTTCGCTTTGCGCGTCCTGGGCCTTGCGGATGGTCTGCTCGGTGGCGACCGCTTCCTTCGGCACCTTGGGATTGCTGCCGGTCTTGGGCTTGCTGCCGCCTTTCGTAGTGCTGGCGCGGTTCTCGGCCTCGGCGACCTTGGTCACCTCGGCGCGCGGTACGCCGACCTGCTGCAGGTCTTTCTCGTAGGCCTGGGTGTAGTTGCTGATGTTCTCGCCGGCACGGCCGTTGGCGGCGACCAGCAAGGCGTTGGTCTCCTGCAGGCCGCTGACGATCTCGGCCAGGCGCTTGCGCCCTTCGGCTTCGTTGATCGACTTGTTCTTGCGACCGTCGAGCAGAGCCTTGAACTGGCTCTGGTAGCAGCTTTGCGCCGACTTGGCGTAGGCCACGCTACGGTTGATCTCGACGGTGCTGCGGTCGACGTCGGTACCGTAGGAGCCGATGCGCGCGCGGTCATCGCTGATCTGCTTCTGCTTCTCCATGTAGTAGCCCGCCGCGCCGCCGGCCAGGGCGCCGCCTGCGGCAGCGAGGGCGGCATTGCGGCCGCGGTTCTCGTCGCTGGCCAGGCCGCCGGCCAGGCCGCCCAGGAGGCCGCCGGTAATGGCGCCGGTGATGGCCGAATTGCGCACTGCGTTATCGGTGCTGCGCAGGTGCGACACCGGCTCGTAGCAGGACGGGTAGTATTCCGCGCGGGTGGTCTGGGCGACCGAGCCGACGCCGCTGCTGGCGCAGCCGCTGAGCAGCACGCCGCTGGCGGTCAACAGGCAGAGCGCGTAGCGCGCCGAGGTGATCAAACGGTTTTCGCTGGGTTGGCTCATTGCATCTCACTCCTGGTTTGATGAACCGCCCGGCTGCCGAGAGGGGCCGGACGGAACTCCTTCAACGCCCGCTGGACGCGAGCAATTCCTTCAATACCGCCTCCGGCTCGGCCCGGTGCTGCTGGCGATAATCTCCGACGTGTTTGACGAACAGGGTCGCGCGCTTGACCAGGCTCTTGCCCAGAACCGGGTTGCGATTGAGTTCTTCCTGGATGCGCTGGAACTGCGCCTGGATCACCGCGTCGGTGTAACGGGTGCCGGTGGCGAGGTTGTCGATGTAGATGGCCAATGCGCCATCGAGGGCGCTGCGCCCGTTGGCGATGGCGCCGGCATAGAGCTGGGCGGTCGCCTGATCCCTGGCTGCCACGGCTTTCTCCCTGTCCTTCTTGAGGTTGGTCAGGCGTATGTTGTAGTTGTTGATCGTCTCGGCGACCAGTGCCGCCGACTGTATCAGGTTTCCGGCGGCCTCTTCGCGCTGCCGGGCGATCAACGAAACGTTACGCTTGAGTTCCTCGTTTATCTGGGCCAACTGCGCCTGCATCTGCGGGTCGCGGGTGGCGGCAATGATTCCGTCCAATTGCTTGGTGGGATCTTGAGCGTCATCGATGGCATCGGTCAATGCCGCTAGTCGGCCTTCCTTCTGCCATTGGGCGAACAGCTCGGGATAGCGCGAGCGCGGCGCGGACAGCGCGCCGATGGCGACACGGAAACCGGTGGTCTCGTTGCGCTGTTCGCTGCCGTCGGCGGCGAACAGCGGGTATTCGCGGCGCATCCCGGTGAATAGAGTCATCTCGCCTTCGAGATAGTTCCCGCCCTTCACCACGAAACCGCCATATGTGCCCTGCCGGCGACCGGCGTGGACCAGTTGGAAGGACTCCTGGACCATCTCCGCGGCATTGCCGATCACGTCGAACAGGCCCAGCGGGTTCGGCCGCTTCATCCCTACCGGCAACAGTCGCGCGGCCTGCCCGGTGCCGCCGGCGACCTGGTTGTACACCGCCCAGTCGCCCAGCGGGCCTTCCTGGTCGCTGCCCTCGACCTTGCGCGGGAACAGCCGGCCTTCCAGTTCCTGGCGGCTTACCGCCTGGCCGCCGCGCGCGGCGAACTCCCACTCGACCTCGGTGGGCAGGCGGACGAAGCCGATGCCGCCGTCCTCGGGATTCTTGCCGCGGCCGCTGACCGGCAGCAGTTCCGGGTGGTTCTTCAGCAGCCAGGCGCTGTACACCGCGCCGAAGCGTTCGGCGTCGAAGCGCGAGAGGTTGACCTTGGGCAGCCGCGCGGCCATCCCGTCCGGCACGTCGCAGGCCGGCGCCTCGCCCTGGCCGGAGAGCGCGGCCGCCTGGCTCATCACCGCGGCGTACTGGCGGGCGGTCACCTCGTACTTGCCGATGAAGTACAGCATCGGCTTCAGCGGGGTGCCGGCGGCAGGCTTCGGCAGGCTGGCGGAGAGCTTCTGCTGCCAGGCCGGTGCCAGGTCGGCGAGGCTGAACTGGCCGTTCACGTAGTCGCGCCGGTAGCCGGAGATGAACGACTGCTGGTAGCCCGCCTCGCCTTCGTTGAAGGCGTAGCCGAGGTTGACCTCGCGATCGTCGAGGGCGCCTTCGGCGAGTACGTAGACATGCCGGAAGACCATCTCGCCGCCACACGGCAGCGGCAGGGCGACGTCGTCGGCCAGCGGCTTGGGATTGTCCGGCGAGTCGCCTTCGGCCCAGGCCGGCGCGGCAAATGCCAGGCAGGCGCCGAGGGCGAGCGGAAGAATGGCTTTCTCAAACATCGCGTAATCCCTCTGCGGCTTCGATCCGCGCCGCGCGCCAGCCGCCGCTGGCGGCGGCCAGGACGCTGCACAGCAGCGTGGCGAGCAGCGCCGTCAGGTAGTGGCTGGGCAGCAGGCGGCAGACGAACTCGCCGCTCTGGTTGTCGAACAGGTGGTTCAGCGCGCCGGCCGTGGCGGCGTACAGCAGCCCGGCGAGGAACAGGCCGAAGACGGCGCTGAACAGCGCCAGGAGCATGACGAAGCCGACCAGCGCGGCGGTCGGGAAGCCCAGCAGACGCAGCACCGCCAGGGCGCGGCGCTTGCGTTCGACGGCGGCCAGGCTGCTGGCGGCGATGGCGGCGAAGGCACCGCCGATGGCCAGCGCGGCGACGATCCAGAACACCAGGCCGAGGTTGCGGCTGAGGCTGCGCACCTGGGCGATGGCCTCGGCCTGGGTGGCGACTTCCACGCCACTCGCGACGAAGTGCCGGCGCAGCCCTTCCACCGCATCGAGGTCTCGGGCGTACAGGCGGAAGCCCGGGTAGATGCGTGCGCGCGGGGTCTCGCCGGCCTTCCCCGGCCAGCCGTAGGCGGCCACCGCGCGACCGTCGCGATAGTCCTCGGCGGCTTCCAGCAGGGCCAGCGGGGCGAACAGCGCGTCGCGGGCGAAACGCTCCTGCGGCAGCACCGCGAGCACTTCCAGCTCCAGGCGCTGGCTCTGTGCCTGGCCATCCATGCGCCGGCCGATGCGCGCGACGATGCGCTCGCCAGGCTGGGCGCCGAGTTTTTCCGCGGCGCCGTGGCTGAGCACCACGCGGGTCGGCCGGTCGGGTTGCGGCAGGCCGGCCAGCAGCGGGTCGCCGGCGGCGCTGGGAATCATCTCGACGCTCAGGGCGGTCTCGCCGCCGCCGCTGAGGTCGGCGGTGGCGGCGATCTGCCGGGTGCGCGGCACGGCGAAGGCGACGTCCGCGCGTGCGGCCAGGGCGGCGATGTCCTCGGCACGGTAGCGGGCGCCGCCGACCGGAATGATCTCGCGCACAGAAGGCGCGCGCTCCAGCCGCTCGGTGAGGGTGCTGACCAGGCCGTACTTGAGGCCGAACAGCACCAGCAGCGGGGTGATCACCGCCGCCAGGGCGAAGATCGCGCAGAGCGACAGGCGCGCCTCGCCGCGGTAGTCGGCCCAGGCCAGCGAGAGCAGCAGGCCGGCGCGCATCAGCCAACTTCCTCGAGGCAGGCGCCGACGCTGTCGTCGGCCTCGCGTTGCCAGCGGATGGCCAGGACTTCCAGGCCGGCGGCGCGAGCCAGGCGTTCGTCGTGGGTGGCGACCACGGTGCAGGCGCCGCGCTCGCGGGCCTGCTCCACCAGCAGGCGCATCACCCGTTCGGCGTTCAGCGGGTCGAGCGCCGCGGTCGGCTCGTCGGCCAGCAACAGGCGCGGCGCATGCGCCAGGGCGCGGGCGATGGCGACCCGCTGGCGCTGGCCGACCGACAGCGCCGCCGGTTTCTTGTCCAGCTGGTCGCCGATTTCCAGCCGCTCGGCCAGCGCCTGCACGCGCTCGGCGGACGGGGCGCCGAGCAACGCGCAGGGCAGGCCGATGTTGCGCCGCACATCGAGGAACTCGAGCAACCCGCCGCTTTGCAGCACGTAGCCGCAGTGCTGCCGGCGCAGCGCCGCTAAGCGGTCCTGGCGGCCGTCGCGCCAGAGCGCGGCGATGTCCTGCGGGCGTTCCCCGGCGAGGAATTCGAAGCGCCCGCCCGGGTCCGGCGCCAGGGCCAGCGCCAGCAGGTCGAGCAGGGTGCTCTTGCCGCAGCCGCTGGGGCCGACGATGGCCAGCTGGCGACCCGCGCGCAATTCCAGCGCCGGCACCCGCAGGCGGTAGCGCTGGCGACCGGCGCCGTGGCTGCGGGCGACCTCGTGCAGGCGCAGGATCATGGCAGCGTCGACAGCGGCACGCGGTACAGCGCGTCGCCGGCGTCGGCGTCGCCGAACCGGACCCAGTTGGCGACGTCGTTGTGGAAGGTTTCGTAGAGGCGGATCTTCGACTCCAGTTCGTCGATGAAGTCCTGCTGTTCGGCGACGCTCAGCGACAGCCAGAGGTCCTGGGTCATGTTCAGCGACTTGCTGCGGTACGGCAGGCCTTCCAGGTATTCGCCGAGCACGCCGCTCTGCGCCAGGTTGCTGCCCTTCACCAGTTGCGCCGGGTCGCGGCTCATGTAGGCGCTGGCGCTGGCGATTTCCTGGAAGAAGTCCTTGGGCGAGGTCTGGGTGCGCTTGGCCGCGTCGACGATCAGTTTCAGCGACTGTTGCAGTTCGTTGAGTTGCAGCTTGCTCAGCAGCACGCAGACCTGGAACGCCGGCAGCGCCGGGTTGGTCAGGTCACGGTCGGCGGTCCAGGCGGTGACGACCTGCGGCGCGCGCACCGGGTCGCGGCGACCGAGGAATTCCATCTGCATGGCGTAGCCGATGGCCGCCGACTTGCTCGCCACGCTTGGCGCGGCGTCGAAGCGCGGCGCCTGCGGCTTGCGGTTGCCGGCGTCGTGGACCAGGTCGGCGAACACCGTGCCGATCTCCTTCACCGTGTTGCCGAAGGCGTTCACCTCGCCGCCGGCCACCGGGATGTAGAGGTCGGCGATCTTCGGGTTGGCGTCGGCGGTGAGGCTGCGGTACTGCTGCTCGGCGTAGCCGTGGTTGTTCTTCCCGGCCGGGGTGCGCAGGTGCAGGGCATAGATCTTCACGCCCTTGCGCAGCGCCGCCTGGCGGACCTCGGCCTCGTTCATCTGGGTGCGCCCGAGCGGGTCGTTCTTGCGCAGCGCGCCGGCGTCGGTGACCAGCAGCACCACGCGCCCGGCGTAGGGCGACCAGTCCATTTCGTCGACCGCCTGCATGATCCCGGCGAAGGCGTCTTCGTTGAACGAGTGGCTGGAGACGTCGGTGGCGCGCACCTGGCTGCTCAACTCGGCGAAGCGCTGCGCGTCGTTGCCCGGTTGCAGCGGCACCAGGGTCTTGCTGACGTATTCCAGGCCGGGGGTCTTGTCGGTGTTGTTGCGGAAACCGACCAGGCCGAAGCTGACCTTGTCCAGGTCGCCGCGCTCGCCGATCTGCCGCTGCAGGCCGTCGATCACCTCGCGCACGCGGTCGATGTAGGGCTGCATCGACACCGAGGTGTCCACCACCAGGACGATGCCGGTGCGGAAGGTGTCGCTCGCCGCGCCGCTGGCGCCGCCCTGCCCGGCCTGGCCCGGCGCCTGGGGTGCCGCGGCGCTGCCGCCGGGGTCGATCGAGGCGACCTCCAGCAACTGCGCCGGCTGGCCGTCGGCGTCGAAGCTTTCCTTCGAGTCGAAGATCGGCAGCAGGTAGAACTGGTCCTGGGGGATCGCCCGGTCGTTGGGCTCGACCGCGACCACCTGCGGATCGCCCTTGTGATCCACCGCCTGGGTCAGGGTGTCGCGCGCTGCGCGGGTATCGCCGAGCAGGCGCTCGACCTGCTCGGCGCTGTTGAGGAACATCACCGGCGCGCGGCCGGAGCGTTCGGTGAACTTCAGCACCAGGCTCTGCTTCCAGTCGCTCACCGCGCTGGCCGGCAGCCAGCCGTCGCCCTCGCCGTTGCTGGAGGCGCCGACGCGCAGCCAGGGGCTGCCGCCGACCTGCTTGCGGGCGTACACGTAGAGCACCGAGAAGGCCGGCACCGCGCCGGCCCGGGGCGGGCCGCCAGCCTCGGCGGAGATGGCCGCGCCGGGTTTGGTCAGGACGCGCTGGAACAGGGTCTTCTTGCCTGGCATCAGCAGCGGACGCTCGCCGCCGTCCTGTTCGGCATCGGCCACCGGGGTCTGCTGCTGCGGCTTGTCCGCCGGCGTCTGTCCCAGCGGCGCTGGATCGGCAGCGCTCGGCGCGTCGCCCGAGCCCAGCAGCCACCAGGCGCCGCCGCCGATCGCCAGGAGCACGGCGGCCGCGGCGGCGGCGATCAGCGGCGTGCGGCTGCCGCCGGCACGCGGCTTCGCCGGTGGCAGCGGAGGCGGCGGGGGCGATGGCGGTTTCGCCGCTTGCGATGGCGGAGGCGGGGGCGGCGTGGCGCCGCCGGCGCTGGGCGTGACCGGCGGCAACTGGATCGATACCGGTTGCAGGCCGCCGAGGTCGGCGGGCGGCATGGGCGCGGGTTCGGCCGGCGGCGGGTTGCTCGCTCGCGGCGAGCCCTGCGGCGTCGCCAGCGGACGGATCTGGGTGGCTTCCAGGGCGCTCGGCGCCAGGCGGTCGAGGGCGGCGATCAGCGCGCCGGCGGTTGGGAAGCGCTCGGCCGGGTCCTTGGCCAGCAACTGGCGCAGGATGTCCTGGTAGCGGCCCTGTTCGATCGGCAGTTCCGGCAGCGGCTCGGTGAGGTGGGCCAGGGCGGTGGAGAGCGAATCCTTGCCGTTGTAGGGCAGCTTGCCGGTGAGGATCTCGTAGAGCACCACGCCCAGCGCGTAGAGGTCGGCGCGGCCGTCGATCTCCTGCCCGCGGGCCTGCTCCGGGCTCATGTAGCTGGGGGTGCCGACGGCGAAGCCGACCTGGGTGAACTGGGTATTGTCCTCGATCGACTTGGCGATGCCGAAGTCCGAGAGCACCGCGGTGCCGTCGGCGCGGAACAGGATATTGGCCGGCTTCACGTCTCGATGCACCAGGCCCTGGGAGTGCGCGTAGCCGAGCGCGGCGGCCACCTGCCGTACGTAGACCAGGCCCAGCTCGGGATCGAGGCCCTGCTGGATGCGCTCCTTGAGCGTGCCGTTGGGCAGGTATTCCATGGCCATGTAGTAGCAACTGCCGACGTTGCCGATGTCGTGGATGGTCACCGTGTTCGGGTGCGACAGCCGCGCCAGGGTCCGACCTTCGCGCAGGAAGCGTTCGGCGAAGCTCGGGTCGGCGGCCAGCGCCGCGGCCATCACCTTCAGCGCCACCTTGCGCTGCAGCGAGCGCTGGGTGGCCAGGTAGACCGTGGCCATGGCGCCTTCGCCCAGCTCGCGTTCGATGTCGAATCCCGGAAGTTCTATGTCCATGTCCGTCTCAGAAGGCCCTGACCACCAGGGCCGTGATGTTGTCCGGGGCGCCGCGGGTCAGGCCCAGGTGGACCAGGCTGCGGACCACCGCATAGGGATCGCTGTGGCTGAGCACGTCGCGCAGTTCGCTGTCGTCGGCGGTCTTGTTGAGGCCGTCGCTGCAGAGCAGGAAGCTGTCGCCGGGCAGCACGTGCAGCGCGGCTTCCGACAGTTCCAGTTGCTCGTGCACGCCGACCGCGCGGGTGACCACGTTGGCGCGCGGATGGTGGCGCGCCTCTTCCTCGCTGATCAATGCGTTGTCGAGCAGCTCCTGGACGTAGCTGTGATCCCGCGAGATGGCTTCCAGCACGCCGCCGCGCAGGCGGTACAGGCGGCTGTCGCCGGCCCACAGGCAGCTCGCCTGGTTGCCGCGCGCGGCGAGCAGTACCAGGGTGCTGCCCATCACGCTGACGCCACGCAGGCCGGCCTCCTGGCGAACCCGCTCGTTGACCTGGGCGAGGCCGGTGCGCAACGCGCCGACATAGGCCGGTAGCGAGGAGGCCGCCGGGATGCGCCGCAGGGTATCGACGATCAGGCTGCTGACGAAGTCGCCGGCGGCGTGGCCGCCCATGCCGTCGGCGACCACCCAGAGTCCCGCCTCGGGGGCGTCGAGACTGGCGTCTTCGTTGACCTTGCGGACCATGCCGACGTGGCTGTAGCTGGCCGACCTGTAGTAGCTGACTGAGTTGGGCACCATCAGTTGTCCTTAACCGGGTATGCCGGGAAAGAGCGGGATCACCTCGCCCTCTCCGGTGAGGAATCGTCCGAACGCCGGCGCCGGCGGCAGGCCCTGGTAGCGCATCAGGCCGGCGGAGATCCGTGCCGAGCCGCGTCCCCACCAGTGGCTGGCGCCGTCGCAGGCGTGCTGGGCCAGCGCGGCGAGGCGCTGCGCCGGGGTCACCGCTTCGCTGCGCAGCAGGTTGCCGCTGATCAGCGATTGTTCGATGCGCGGTCCGCAGGGCGGTGCCGGGAGCTGCGCCACCGCCTGCTCGAAGGCCTCGACCTCGGCCTCCGGTTCGAGGGTGGAGAGCAGCAGGCTCTCGACCTGTTCGAACCAGCCGTCGTCGCCGCCGACCAGCCCGCCGAGGTCGGCGTTCGCCGGTAGCAGGCAGGCGACGGTCAGCGGGAAATAGCGACCGACCCGGTCGATGCTCGGCATCACCACTCCGGTCACCGCTTCGCCGCCGAGCAGGCCGGGGGCGATGGCGAAGCGCCACAGCGGGCTGGTCAGGTAGGCGTCGAGCCAGGCCGCGCCGAGCTCGTCCTGGCTGGCGCGCATGCCGCTGGCCAGCCAGGCATCCCAGGGTTCGACGAAGGTGTTCGGCAGGCCGCGGCTGACGAAATCGCCGCGGCCGGCCAGCTTGCCGTAGAAACCGACGCTGTTCAAAGGCGCTCCGGGAGGCTGAAGCCGGACACGACCCGGCTCTTGAAGGGGTTGAAGGCGCTGCTGGCGCGCAGCTCGCAGGCGATGCTGGAGCCGTCGATGCGCAGCCGCAGGGTGAAGCGGTCCGGCGAGTTGCCGCGTTCCAGGTCCGACTGGTCGAGCAGGCGGAACCAGGCCCAGGGGCCTTCCAGGGTCAGGCCGGAACGGCCGCTGCTGGGCGGCGGCGTCACCGTCAGGCGGACCACGCCGAGGCCGTTGGCGCTCGGCCACTGCATCGCCACCGGGCGGCTGGGGCCGTGGTCGTAGGTCAGCTGCTGGCCGTCGAGGTCGAGGATGAACTGGCTGATCGCCGCGTCCATGGTCACCGGCTTGAGCTCGAAGCGCACCGTCGGTTGCATGCCGCCGGAGCGGAAGAAGGCGTCGCGGATCGCCGCTGCGCGCTGGAAAGTGTGCAGCACGCCGGGGTTGATGCCGAGCTTCTGCGCCGCGCCGGGCTGCCAGCGCCAGGTGCTGGCGGAGGTGTCGACGTAGGGTTGCAGGTACTGGCGGAAGTAGCTGTCCATCACCCCGCCGGCACCGAAGAAGTGGCCGAAGTCTTCCAGGGTGGCGTCGCGCGAACTGCCGGCGGCGATCGGGTAGCGCCCGGCCAGGGATTGCCGGTAGACGCTGACCACGTCGCTGATCCAGGCCGCGTTGAGCTGGTTGCGCACGCTGCCCATCATGCTGCTGGTGGTGGAGTTGACCACGTTCTTCACCAGGCCCTGGACCACCGGCGGCTGGCGCTCGGCGCTGAGGGCCACGCGCGAGGCGGCGGCGGCCACCTGGTTCTTGGCGTCGCCGAGCAGCGAGTCGCCGCTGGCTCCGGCCATGGCGCTGACCTGTACGTAGAGCGCGTTCATGTCCTCCAGCAGGCTGTCGATCGGCGCCGGCTCGTTGCCACCCTCGCCCTTGCTGACCAGGCTGTTGAGTTCGGCGAAGTGGGCGCTGATCGGGTCGCTGTCGACCTGCCGCGGCTGTTCGCGGGCGCCCTCTTCCTCCTGGCCGACCAGCGAGCCGAGGCGCTGCTTGAGCTTGTCCACGGTGCCGTCGGCGGCCTTCTTCACTTGCGCGGCGACCAGCCGGTCGCCCTTCTGCAGGTCGGTCTCGCGGGCCACCGCCTCGAGCAGCTTGCGGAACGGCGACGTCGGTCCGGAGAGAATGCGCAGCACGTCGGCGGCCTGGGTGACATTGGTGATCGGCACCACGGTGAGGTCGGCGAGCAGGTCGTCCCACTGCCGCAGGTAGTCCTGGAAATACAGGCGACGCACGTCGAGGGCCAGGTTGGCGGCGTCGCCGGCATCGTTCAGGTCGCGCCCGAGCACCCACTGTTCCTCGGCGATGGTGCCGGCCTGGCTGAGGCTGGCGGTGAGGAACACCTCGCGATAGCCGCGGTAGGTGAAGAAGCCGCTGAGCGGGTCGGTGAGCGGCTTGCCGCTCTTGCGCGCGAACACCAGCGGCGCGTCGCGGCCGGCGGCGTCGCTGATGCGGAAGTCGGGCACGTCCTTGGGCAGCCTCTGCCGCTTGACCCGGTCGTAGACCCGCTGCGCCACCGGCAGTTGCTGCAACTGGCGGCGCAGGTCCTCGACCAGGTCCTGGTCCAGGCGCGCCGACGGCGGCCGTCGTTCGAGCAACGCGTCGAGGTGCGCGTGCAGCGCCTGGCGCTGTTCCGGCGAGAGGTCGCGCGGCAGGTTGCGTTCCCAGTCGAGGCTGATCCAGGCCTTGATGAAGTCGGCGTCGTAATGGTCCGGGCTGCCGAGCATCAGGTAGGCCTTCAGGCCCTCGTAGAGGAAATCGCTGCTGCCGCCGGAGCGCAACTGTTCCTCGATGCGGGTCACCAGGCGCGGGGCGAACACCGCGATCAGCAGCTTGCGGTAGACGCTGGCGGACTCCTCGCCGAGCATGTCGCCCTGGTACAGCCCGTAGCCTTCGGCCCAGCTCGGCGCGTCGCCGGCGAGATTCTGCACCGCGTTGAGCTGTGGCAGTACGGCCAGGACGTCGCGCTGGGCCGGGCTCAGCGACTCGATGCCGCGCGCCAGCGGGTCGACGCGCTGGTCGACCGCGGCGATGTAGCTCTGGTTGGCGCGGTAGCTGGCGATCCATACCGCCGTCACCGCCAGCACCACCAGCGCGGTGGCGCTCAGCGCGCCGATGGTCAGCCACTTGCGGCGGCGCTCGACCTTCGGGTTGGTGCCGACCAGGCCGCGTTCGCCGAACGCCACTTCGCGGAACAGCCGCTCGATGAAGTAGCTGCGCCCGGTTCCGGTCTGCCGCGCCAGGTGCTGGCGGTCGAGGTTCATCGACTGCGCCATGCTGCCGATCAGGCGGTCGATCGGACTGCCTTCCTGGGTTCCGCTGGTGAAGTACAGGCCGCGCAACAGCGGGCGTTCCTCGTAGGGGTTGGGCTTGAACACGCCGTTGAGGAACTCGCCGAGGCATTCGCGCAGGGCGGCGAATTGCTGCGGGAAGCCGTAGACCAGGTCGCGCCGCGCCGGGTCGCGCTCCTGCTGCAGGCGTTCCACCAGGCGCGCGGTGAGACGCTGTTCGAGCAGGGCGAATTCGCTGTCGAACACCGCCAGCGGGCCTTCCGCGCTCTTGCCGTCGTCGAGGGCGAAGGTCATCCCCCAGACCTGCGCGCGTTCCTCGCGGTTCAGGCTGTCGAAGAACTCCATGAAGCCCGGCACCAGGTCGAACTTGGTCAGCATCACGTAGATCGGGAAGCGCACCCCGAGCTGCTGGTACAGCTCCTGGATGCGTGCGCGGATCGCCTGGGCATGGGCGGCGCGCTCGGCGTCGCTGCCCAGCAGCAGGTCGGAAAGGCTGATGGCGATGAACGCGCCATCGATGGGGCGGCGCTTGCGCTGGGTCTTGAGCAGGTCGAGGAAGCCCAGCCAGGCGGCCTTGTCCACCTGGGCGTGGCTGTCCTGGGTGGTATAGCGGCCGGCGGTGTCCAGCAGCACCGCTTCGTCGGTGAACCACCAGTCGCAGTTGCGCGTGCCGCCGACCCCGCGGATCGCCCCGGCGCCCATCTGCGCGGCGAGCGGGAAGTCGAGGCCGGAATTCATCAGCGCGGTGGTCTTGCCCGAACCGGGCGGGCCGATGATCACGTACCAGGGCAACTCGTACAGGTTGCGCCGCTCGCTGCCGCCCAGCTTGGCCCGCTTGAGCAGGGCCAGGGCCTCGTCCATGCGTTGCTTGAGGGTCGCCAGCTCTTCGGCGGTGGCGACGCTGGCGGCGTCCGGCGCGCTGACCTCGGCGAGACTCTGCATGACCTTCGCCGCGTTGCGCCGGGCCTGCACGATGCGCAGCACGCGGAAGCCGATCCAGACCAGGAACAGCAGGACGATCAGCACCCAGCGGCTGGTCGCCGAGGCCAGCGGTTCGTAGTTGCCCAGGCGCAGCAGCGGGCCGAGGAACCAGATGATCAGGCTCAGGGCGAGCAGGCCGAGCACCGGCACCACCCAGCGCGCGAAGAAGTTGAGGAAGCCTTTCATTGCGCGCCCTCCGCGAATACGGTGATTTCCACCCGGCGGTTGCGTGCGCGGCCTTCGGCGCTGGCGTTGCTCGCCACCGGCTCGGTGTCGCTGCGTCCTTCGGCGGTGAAGCGGCCGGCGTCGCCGGTGGTCGCGCCGAGCAGGTCGGCGACCTCCTGGGCGCGGGCCTGGGACAGTTTCCAGTTGGACGGGTAGCGCAGCGTGGCGATCGGCCGGTTGTCGCTATGGCCGGTGACCAGCACCTGGCCCTTGACCTTGCGCAGGGCGTCGGCGATGCGCAGCAGCAGCGGCTGGAACTCGTCGCGCACGCTGGCGCTGGCGCTGGCGAACAGCTCGTCGCCGCGGATGGTCACCACCGAGCGGTCGACGGCGTCCTCCACCGCCACTCGCTGGGCCTTGATGTCGTCGGCGAGGAAGCGCGCCAGGCGTGGCCGCTCGATCACCCGCGGCTGCACCGCCGGGCGGTCGATGGCCTGCACCGGGATCTCGCCGATGGCGTGGATGCGCTTGAACACCGGCTCGGCGTCGGCGGCCAGCTTCATCCGCAGGCCGAACAGCAAGGCCAGCAGCAAGGCCAGGCCGATGGCGATACCGACCCACGGCGGCAGGTATTGCGAAAGGCGGTCGCGCATCACGCTGAGGCCGCGCCAGTGCGGCGACAGTTCGTGCTCGTACTCGCCGCGGGTGCTGCGGATCACCGCCGCGGTGCGCTCGCGCAGCGCCTCCAGTTGGCTGCGGCCGTCGTGCATGACCCGGTAGCGGCCTTCGAAGCCGAGGCTGGTGCACAGGTACAGCAGCTCCAGCAGGTGCAGGCGCTGGTGCGGGTTCTGCAGGCAGTGTTCGAGCAACTGGAAGACCTTCTCGCCGCCCCAGGCCTCGTTGTGCAGGGTGATCAGCAGGCTCTGCTTGCCCCAGTCGCTGGTGCTGCCCCACGGCGTGCTGAGCACCGCTTCGTCGAGGGCGGTGCAGAGCACGTAGCGCGCCAGCATCACTTCGTCCGGCGCCACGCCGGCCTGGCGTGCCTTCTCCTCGAACTGGCGCAGGTAGCCGAGCAGTTGCGCGCGCAGGCTGGCCGGCGCCGGATGGGCGATGGTGTTGCGCAGGCGGGTGAGCATCGCCAGCAGTGGGCCGGCGGCCTGCTCCAGCGGGTTGAGGCCGTCGCCGCGGCCGCTCAGCGGCGCCAGGCTGGCCATCGGCGGCGGCGTGTAGGGATCGCCGCCGCGGGGGCCGCCGGCCGGTTCCGGGGCGCGGCCGCCGGGACGCGGCATGATCATGGTGCGGTCGTCGGGCGGGCTTCCGTTGCCGCCGCCGGCCGGGGTGCCGAAGGGATCGTCGATGGGAGGCATCGTTGCTTATCCTCGAATGGCCCAGAAGGCCAGGTTCAGCCCGGGGAACTGGCCGGCGATGTGGAAGGCGAAGCCGCCGGAGTGCGTCAGCTGCTTCCAATGCGCGCTGCCGCGGTCCAGTTCGAAATAGGTGGAGCCGGCGTGGTAGGGGATCTGCCGCGGCGCCACCGGCATCGGCAGCAGGCCGATACCCGGCAGTTGCAGGTTGACCAGGTCGCGGATGTGCTCCACCGAGCCGACCTTGGCCTGCTGCGGGAAGTGCCCGCGCAGGCTCTCGCCGGGGACGTCGGCGCGCACCACCAGGACGAAGCTGGCGTTGTCGATCAGGCTGCGGTCGCTGAGCATCGCGACGTGCACGCCGTAGGCCTTCTCGACGATCGGGATGGCGATCGCCTTGGCGTCGATCACCGTCGCCAGCGCCTGGCGCAGGGCGAGCATCACCGGGGCGAAGCTGGCGGCCAGGTCGTCGTGGTTGTACACCGGGTACTCCTCGGGACGCCGCTGGCTGGCGGTGAAGGTACAGAACTCGCCGGCCAGGGCCACCAGTTCGCGGTACAGCTCCTGCGGGTGCAGCGGGCGCACGCGGGACAGGTGACCGGTGAGGGCCTCGGCGCGGTTGACCAGTTGCAGCAGCAGGAAGTCGGCGATTTCCGAGGCGCCCCCGGCGCTGGATGCCACCACCCGCCCGGCGAGGGCTTCGCCGCGCTGGTGGAGCAGGCCCAGCAGCTCCTTGGCGAAGGACGCCAGGGGCGGCGCGGCGGCAATGTCGAGCACCGGCGGCAGGTAGTCCTCGTCCAGGCTCAGGGCCTGGTCCGCGCGCTTCTCGCGGACCCGCGCGACGCCCACCGCGGCGTATTCGCCGAGGCCGTCGCGCTCGGTCAGCAGGCGGAACGCCTGGCTGCCCAGGGCCACCGGGGCGCGGCTCTCGAAGGCGGCATTGTCGTCGCGCACTTCCTGCACCTGGCTGACGTAGCGGGCGCCGCCGAGGGCCTCGCCCTCCTCTACCGTGTCGCGGGTGCCGACCCGCTTCAGCGGCAGGCCGAGGTAGACGATGCCATCGCGCAGGCTTTCCTCGACATTCAGCGGCGCCGGCGCCGGATCGTCGGCGGGGATGTTGAACGGCGTACCATCCGGCAGCACGCCGCGGGCGCTGACGATGGCCAGCTTGCCCTGGGTCAGCAGGGCATCGTCCAGCTTCAGCTCGGAAAAGCCCCAGCCGCCCGCCAGGAGCGAGCGGCAGCGGCCATCCACCAGGGTTTCCAGGTAGCGGTCGTGCTGCTGGAAATGTTGTGGCCGCAGGAACATGCCTTCGGACCACACCACGCGGTTATTCCAGGACATAGGGACTCCGAAGGTTCAGGGCGCGGGACGCGCGACGATGCCGATGGCCTGCGCGCCGAGCGTGATGTCGAGATGGCTGGTGCGTTGCCCCGGCACGTCGAGGACCTGGCGCCAGGTGGCGCGGTCGAGGTCGCGGTAGGCGGCGACGAAACCGAGCTGGCGGGTCTGCTCGTCGAGCGTGCGTTCGATGCGCCGTTCCTCGCCCGGACGCAGGAGGAACTCGTCCTGCTCCACCAGGTCGCCACCGAGGGTCGACTGGGCGTTGTCGGTGAGGGCGAAGTAGTCGGCGCGGCCGAACGCGGTGTCTTTCTTCAGCTCGTACAGCCGCAGGCGCAGCGGCGCCGCCTGGCCGGCGGCGGACGGGTTGAGGTTCGGTGCGGCGTGGAGCCAGATCACCACCCGGGTCGGCGGGGTTTCCGGCGGGCTGGACGAACAGGCGGCGAGCAGCAGCCCGAACAGCGCGACGATCAGTTTCTGCATGGTGTCGTCCTCATTGACGTTGTTTCTCCTGGTGTTCGTTGGCGTCAGGAACGCCGTAGTCGAGCGCTGTGTTCCTCGTAGGCGCGGCTGAATTCGCGGCCGAAAAGCTCCTGGAAGTCGTCCTCCGCCTCGCGCAGGATCTTCGCGTACAGCTCGGTGAAACTGTCCCAGTTCTGTGCCTGGCGGGCCCCCGGCAGCAGGCCGGAAAGCCCGGCCGGCTTGCCGAAGCGGGCTTCCAGCGCGGCCGGTTCGAAGCGCGCCAGCAGGTGGCGGATGGCGGCCTGCACGCCGGCCATCACCGCCAGCTGGTGCGCCTTGAGGTCTTCGAAGCTGTCGGCCACCGCGCGATCCGGCGCCATGAACGCCTGGTTGTCGCGGCGCAGCAGGAGCAGCATGGCCTCGTCGACGTTCGGCGCGAACTTCAGCGGGTTGTTCTGCACCGGCTGGATCATGGTCTGCGCCATGCGGAACTCGCCCTTCAGGCTGGCCCGCGCGCGCAGCACGTCCACCAGTCCTTCCACCAGGCCGCGATAGCTGCGGCCGATGGCTTCCATCTGCGCTTCGGCGCCGGCCGGGTCGACCTTCAACTGGGTCATGCCGGCGCCGCGCAGGAACGCTTGCAGCAGGTCGCCGCCGGCCGACGCGGCGGCGCTTGCCGGCGGCGTCGGCGCCGCCACGCTCGCTGGCTGTGGCTGTGGCTGTGGCTGTGGCTGTTGGGTGATCCCTGGGTCGGCGAAGGGCATCGCCAGCGGCGTCGGTTCGGCCGTCGGCAGCGGCTGGGCGACGGGCGTGGCGCTTGGCGCGGGCGTGTTGCCGAGCAGTTCGGCGAACGGGTCCCAGTCGGCCGGAATCAGCGGTGCGCCGCCAGCGGGCGGTGGCGCCGGGGTGGTCGCGGGGGGCGGCGGGATCACCGGTTCCGGCGGGCGGAAGTCGTGCTGTTCGGCCGGTACATGGTCCGGACGCGGCGCCGCGCCGGGCGGCGGCGGGGTGAGGAAGTCGAACAGGTCGGGCTTGGTGTCCAGCGGCGAGCCGCCCTGGAAATGCGCCGTCACCGCGGGGTGCGGGGTGGGCGCCGGTTCGGCGAAGGCAGGCGCCGATCCGGCGGCCTGCCGGCTCATCAGGGCGTCGAAGCTGGTGAACGGATCGGTCTGCGGATTGCCGCTGCCGGGCAGGGCGATGTCATGGCCGAGCTGGACGAGGATGTCGTATTCGCCGAGGCGGACGGTCTCGCCGTCCTGCAGCGGCTCGCTGTTGCCGCGGCGCAGGCGGTGCCCGGCATTGACCAGCAGCACGCCGTTGGTGCTGGTGTCGGTGAGGTAGTACACCCCGTCGCGGTTGAGGATGGTGCAGTGGCGGCTGGAGACCAGGCGCTCCGGGTCCGGCAGGACCCAGTCGTTGTCCGGGCCCCGACCGATGGTCAGCTGTCCCTGGTCCAGTACCTTTTCCGAACACTGACCGGGGGTCAGCTTGTGGTAGCTGGTGATGGTCAATCGCAGCGGCATTGCTACTCCTTGCATTGCCAGCGCCCGGCTCTTCCAGGCGCTCACCCCCGTGCCCGAGGGATTTCGGTTCGCATCCAGGCTGGCCCGACGGCTTTCCGGCGTTTCGTCGCCTCGGGAAGACACATCGGGTGATACCGGATTATAAAAGACTAATCCTACGTCTTTTAAAGATTTGTCCGATCTGCGGTGTCATGCAACTAGTGGCGTTGTGCCTTCCTTGACAAGCCTTGCGGCATGCCACAAGAATTTTGCCAACCTTTCGAGTCATCCGATATTCATCAATGGCTCCTACAAGATCCGACGGAGTGGATCTTACAAGCGAAGGTGAGGGCCGCGCAGCGGCTTCGATGATAGGGAGATCGTCACCGTGCTGGATGTACCCGTTTTGCTGGCTGCCGTATCCCCGGACTCGCCCTGTGGCGACGATCTGGAGTACGACGCCGCGTTCCTCGAACTCGAACGCATCGCCCAGGGCCAACCCGAGCGCCAGATGGGCGATGCCGTGCTGCCCGCCGAGCCGCCGGAGTGGCCGCGCGTACGCGCGCTGGCCAGCGAACTGTTCGGCCGTAGCAAGGACCTGCGGGTAGCCAACCTGCTGCTGCAGAGCAACGTCGCCCTCGACGGCCTGGACGGGCTCGCCGACGGCCTGCTGCTGGTCCGCGAGCTGCTCGGCCAGTACTGGGACGGCGTCTATCCGCTGCTCGACGCCGATGACGACAACGACCCCACCTTCCGTATCAACGCCCTCACCGGCCTGGTCGCCGAACCGTTGCTGCAACTGGTCTGGGCGATCCCGCTGGTGCGCTCGCGGGCGTTCGGCCCGGTCAACCTGCGCGCCGCGCTGAACGCCGCCGGGCTGCAACGCTTCGCCAGCGAGACCCTGAGTCCCGAGCAGATCGCCGGCGCCTTCGCCGATGCCGACGCCGATGCGCTGGCCGCCACCCGGCGCGCCCTGGAAGGCGCCCAGGAACATGCCCTGGCCATCGAGAGCGGCGTCGCCGAACGGGTCGGCTCGGCCCAGGGACTCGACCTCGGTCCCCTTCGTCAACTGCTGCGCCAGGCCCTCCAGGTGTTCGACCTGTACGGCCCGCAGGGCGCCGGCGAGCCCTTGGCGCCGGGCGCCGAAGCGGCCGCCGACGAGCAGGGGGGCGCCGCGCCTGTCGCAGCCGTCGCCGCGCCGGCACCGCGAGCCAGCGGCGAGATCGCCAACCGCGAAGACGTCCTGCGCCAGCTCGACCGCCTGCTCGAGTATTACGTTCGCCACGAGCCGTCGAGCCCGGTGCCGGTGCTGCTCAAGCGCGCCAAGACACTGGTGACGGCCGACTTCGCCGAAATCGTGAGGAATCTCATCCCCGATGGGATTTCCCAGTTCGAAACCCTGCGAGGCCCGGAAAGCGAGTAACGCCTAGCGGCCGTCCGGGCCAACGCTGCAAGCCGCCGGGGCGATTCCGACGGCGCTAACAACCGCCGTCGCGCGAGGGAGAAACAAGATGGGAAGCACTACCAGCAGTCAGAAGTTCATCGCCAGGAACCGGGCGCCACGCGTGCAGATCGAGTACGACGTGGAGTTGTACGGTGCCGAGAAGAAGGTCCAGCTGCCCTTCGTCATGGGCGTCATGGCCGACCTCGCCGGCAAGCCCGCCGAACCCCAGGCGGCGGTCGCCGACCGCAAGTTCCTGGAGATCGACGTGGACAACTTCGATGCCCGGCTGAAGGCGATGAAGCCGCGGGTGGCCTTCAACGTACCGAACGTGCTGACCGGCGAAGGCAACCTGAGCCTGGACATCACCTTCGAGAGCATGGACGACTTCAGCCCCGCCGCGGTGGCGCGCAAGGTCGATTCGCTGAACAAGCTGCTCGAGGCGCGTACCCAGCTGGCCAACCTGCTGACCTACATGGACGGCAAGACCGGCGCCGAGGAAATGATCATGAAGGCGATCAAGGACCCGGCCCTGCTTCAGGCCCTGGCCAGCGCGCCGAAGCCCAAAGACGACGAGCCGCAGGCGTAAGAGGATTCCAGCATGGCCGAATTGAGCACCGAGAACCTGGCCCAGGGCCAGACCACCACCGAGCAGACCAGTGAGTTCGCCAGCCTGCTGCTGCAGGAGTTCAAGCCCAAGACCGAGCGCGCCCGCGAAGCGGTGGAGACCGCCGTGCGGACCCTCGCCGAGCATGCCCTGGAGCAGACCAGCCTGATCTCCAACGACGCGATCAAGTCGATCGAGTCGATCATCGCGGCGCTTGACGCCAAGCTCACCGCGCAGGTCAACCTGATCATGCACCACGCCGACTTCCAGCAACTGGAAAGCGCCTGGCGCGGCCTGCACTACCTGGTCAACAACACCGAGACCGACGAGCAACTGAAGATCCGCGTGCTGAACATCTCCAAGCCGGAGCTGCACAAGACCCTGAAGAAATTCAAGGGCACCACCTGGGACCAGAGCCCGATCTTCAAGAAGCTCTACGAAGAGGAATACGGCCAGTTCGGCGGCGAGCCCTATGGCTGCCTGGTCGGCGACTACTACTTCGACCAGTCGCCGCCGGACGTCGAGCTGCTCGGCGAGATGGCGAAGATCTCCGCCGCCATGCACGCGCCGTTCATTTCCGCCGCCTCGCCGACGGTGATGGGCATGGGTTCCTGGCAGGAACTGTCCAACCCGCGCGACCTGACCAAGATCTTCACCACCCCGGAATACGCCGGCTGGCGTTCGCTGCGCGAGTCCGAGGACTCCCGCTACATCGGCCTGACCATGCCGCGCTTCCTGGCGCGCCTGCCCTACGGGGCGAAGACCGATCCGGTGGAAGAGTTCGCCTTCGAGGAAGAAACCGACGGCGCCGACAGCAGCAAGTACGCCTGGGCCAACTCGGCCTACGCGATGGCGGTCAACATCAACCGCTCCTTCAAGCTCTACGGCTGGTGCTCGCGGATCCGCGGCGTCGAGTCCGGCGGCGAGGTGCAGGGCCTGCCGGCGCACACCTTCCCCACCGACGACGGCGGCGTGGACATGAAGTGCCCGACCGAGATCGCCATTTCCGACCGCCGCGAGGCGGAGCTGGCGAAGAACGGCTTCATGCCGCTGCTGCACAAGAAGAACACCGACTTCGCCGCCTTCATCGGCGCGCAGTCGCTGCAGAAACCCGCCGAGTACGACGATCCGGACGCCACCGCCAACGCCAACCTGGCGGCGCGCCTGCCCTACCTGTTCGCCACCTGCCGCTTCGCCCATTACCTGAAGTGCATCGTTCGCGACAAGATCGGTTCCTTCAAGGAGAAGGACGAGATGCAGCGCTGGCTGCAGGACTGGATCCTCAACTACGTCGACGGCGACCCGGCCCACTCCACCGAGACCACCAAGGCCCAGCACCCGCTGGCGGCGGCCGAAGTGGTGGTGGAGGAAGTCGAAGGCAATCCGGGTTACTACAACTCGAAGTTCTTCCTTCGCCCGCACTACCAGCTCGAGGGACTGACGGTATCGCTACGCCTGGTATCCAAGCTGCCTTCGGCCAAAGAGGCCTGAGGCATTCAACGACAGCGCCTGCCATGGTGGCGGGCGCTTGCATAGCGTAGTGGCGCGAGCCACACGGGAGGAAAGATGGCTGTTGATATGTTCATCAAGATCGGCGACGTCAAGGGTGAGTCCAAGGACAAGACTCACGCCGAGGAAATCGACGTGCTGGCATGGAGCTGGGGCATGTCCCAGTCCGGGTCGATGCACATGGGCGGTGGCGGCGGCGCCGGCAAGGTCAACGTGCAGGACCTGTCGTTCACCAAGTACATCGACAAGTCCACGCCCAACCTGATGATGGCCTGCTCCAGCGGCAAGCACTATCCGCAGGCGAAGCTGACCATCCGCAAGGCCGGCGGCGAGAACCAGGTCGAGTACCTGATCATCACCCTGAAGGAAGTCCTGGTGTCCTCGGTGAGCACCGGCGGCAGCGGTGGCGAGGATCGCCTGACCGAGAACGTGACCCTGAACTTCGCCCAGGTCCAGGTCGACTACCAGCCGCAGAAGGCGGATGGCGCGAAGGACGGCGGTCCGGTCAAGTACGGCTGGAACATCCGCCAGAACGTGCAGGCCTGATGAGCCGGCTGCCGGTCATGGCGTGGCCAGGCCATGCCGTGGCCGGTGCGAGCGCCCGCCATGCCGGGTGCCGAAGGCGCGCGCGGCGCGCCGCGGACCTCGTCCGCCCGACCTCCTGCCGGAGGTACTGAATTCCACCGGGTCGTCCGTCGCGTCCGCCGGGCGCCATGGCCGACCCTTCATTCGCATCCGGGCGCCTGGGCTCCCGGCTACAGGGAAGTATCGCGATGATCGCCGAAGAACTGTTGCGCGCCGGGCGCCTGGACGATGCCTTGAAAGCCTTGCAGGAACAGGTGCGCAGCCAGCCGTCGAACGCTACCCTGCGGATCTTCCTGTTCCAGCTGCTGGCCGTGATGGGCCAGTGGGCGCGGGCGCAGAACCAGCTCAAGGTGGTCGGCGAACTGGATGCCTCGGCGCTGCCGATGGTACAGACCTACTCCACCGCCATCGACTGCGAGGCGCTGCGCCGCGAGGTGTTCGCCGGGCGCCTGACGCCGGTGATCCTCGGCCAGCCGGCGGAATGGATCGCGCCGCTGTTGCAGGCCCTGAGCCTGGACGCCGAAGGCCATGGCGAGGCCGCCCAGGCCCTGCGCGAGCAGGCCTTCGACGCCGCGCCGGCGGTGCCCGGGCGGATCGGCGAAGCGCCGTTCGCCTGGCTGGCGGATGCCGACACGCGCCTCGGCCCGGTGCTCGAGGTAATCGTCAACGGTCGCTATGCCTGGTTGCCGATGAGCAACCTGCGCAGCCTCAAGGTCGAGGCGCCGAGCGACCTGCGCGATCTGGTCTGGCTGCCGGCCGAACTGACCCTGGCCAACGGTGGCGCCACCGTCGCGCTGCTGCCGGCGCGCTACGCGGAAACCGTCGAGCACGGCGACGACGCCGCGCGCCTGGGGCGCAAGACCGAATGGCTGGACAGCGGCCTGCCGGTCGGCCAGCGGCTGTTCGTCACCGATGCCGGCGAGACCGCGCTGTTCGACCTGCGTGAACTGGACTTCGAGCCGACGGACGCCTGACATGGCCGAACTGACCCTCCAGGAGCGCCTGCAGCCGTCGCTGCTCGACCGCCTCACCGACGACGAGCCGGGCAACCTCAAGGAAGCCGCGGAGCGCCGGGTGCTGACCCTGAACCAGCTGAAGGCCTCGGTGCTGCGCGACCTGGCGTGGCTGTTCAACACCACTTCGCTGTTCGACCACGGCCCCGCCGCACGGATGCCGGCCGGCAACTCGGTGCTCAACTACGGGCTGCCGGCGCTGGCCGGGCACACCGCGTCGAGCGTCGACGTGCATGCCATCGAGGCGCTGCTCACCGAGACCATCGCCACCTTCGAGCCGCGCATCATCCGTTCTTCGTTGCGGGTGCGCGCGCAACTGCTGCCCGGCGAGATGGACCACAACGCCCTGAGCTTCGAGATCGAGGGTGATCTCTGGGCCGAACCGGCGCCGCTGCGCCTGCTGCTGACCACCAACCTGGACCTGGAGACCGGCCACGTGCGCGTCGCCCAGGGCGAGCGGAGGCGTACATGAACCCGCGCCTGCTCGAGTACTACAACCAGGAATTGCAACACATCCGCGAAAGCGCCGCGGAGTTCGCCGAGGAATTCCCGAAGATCGCCGGGCGCCTGTCGCTGTCCGGCTTCGAGTGCGCCGACCCCTACGTCGAGCGCCTGCTGGAAGGCTTCGCCTATCTCACCGCGCGGGTCCAGCTGAAGCTCGACGCGGAGTACCCGACCTTCACCCACAACCTGTTGGAAATCGCCTACCCGCACTACCTGGCGCCGACCCCGTCGATGACCGTGGTGCAGTTGCGCCCGGACCCCAACGAAGGCGCCCTGAGCAGCGGCTTCAGCGTCGAGCGCGGGGCCTCCCTGCGCGGCCAGCTCGGCCCCGATGACCAGACCGCCTGCGAATACCGCACCGCCCACCCGGTGACCCTGTGGCCGCTGGAAGTGGCCCAGGCCGACTACTTCGGCAATCCCGCCGCGGTGCTCGGCCGCCTCGCCGCCAGCGAGCCGCGGGCCAAGGCCGGCCTGCGCATCCGCCTGCGCAGCGGCGCCGGCATCCCGTTCGACAGCCTGTCGCTGGACGCCCTGCCGCTCTACCTGCACGGCGCCGACGAACAACCCTACCGCCTCTACGAACAATTGCTCGGCAACGCCTGCGCGGTGTTCGTCCGCGCCCCGGACAATGCCTGGGTCGAACGCCTGCCGACGAGCAGCCTGCGTGCGCGCGGCTTCGACGACGAGGACGCGCTGCTGCCGGTGGTGCCGCGGGCGTTCCAGGGCTACCGCCTGCTGCAGGAATACTTCGCCCTGCCGGCGCGCTTCCTGTTCGTCGAGTTCTCCGGCCTGAACCGCGCCCTGCGTCGATGCCACGGCGAGGAGCTGGAACTGGTCGTGCTGTTCGGCAAGCACGACCAGCGCCTGGAGGGCACGGTGGACGCGGAGCAACTGGTGCCGTTCTGCACCCCGGCGATCAACCTGTTCCCGCGCCGCTGCGACCGCATCCACCTGTCCGACCGGGTCAACGAGCATCACGTGATCGTCGACCGCACCCGTCCGCTGGATTTCGAGGTGCATTCGCTGCAACAGGTGAGCGGCCACGGCAGCGGTCCGGAGCAACCCTTCCAACCGTTCTATGCGGTGCGCGACCCGGCGCGCTACGGCCGCGAGCAGGCCTACTTCAGCGTGCGCCGCGAACCGCGCGTGCTGTCCAGCAAGCAGCGGCGCAAGGGCCCGCGCTCGACCTACGTCGGCAGCGAGACCTTCGTCGCCCTGGTCGACGCCAACCAGGCGCCCTATCGCCACGACCTGCGCCAGCTCGGCATCGCCGCGCTGTGCACCAACCGCGACCTGCCGCTGTTCATGCCGATCGGCGCGCACAAGAGCGACTTCACCCTGGAGGACAGCGCGCCGGTCATGCAGGTGCGCTGCCTCGCCGGACCGAGCCGGCCGCGCGCCAGCCGTGCCCACGATGCCAGCGCCTGGCGGCTGATCAGCCAGCTGTCGCTGAACTACCTGTCGCTGGCCGAGCGCGGCCAGGGCGCCGCCGCCCTGCGCGAGCTGCTGCGGCTCTACGGCGACAGCGGCGATCCGGCGCTGCAATTGCAGATCGAGGGCCTGCGCGAGGTCAGCAGCAAGCCTTGCACGCGGCGCCTGCCGATGCCCGGGCCGATCGTCTTCGGCCGTGGCCTGGAGATCACCCTGGACTTCGACGAGAACGCGTTCCGCGGCACCGGGGTGTTCCTTCTCGGCGCTGTGTTCGAGCGCTTCCTGGCACGCTACGTGTCGATCAACAGCTTTACCGAGACGGTGCTGCGCACCGGCGAACGGGGCGAGGTGATGAGATGGCAGGCGAAGCCGGGCAGCCGTCCGAACCTCTGAACCTGCTCGCCGGGATGGCGGCGGCGCCCTGGGACTATGACTTCTTCCAGGCGCTGCGGCGCATCGAGTGCGAGTCGCCGCAACTGCCGCGCCTCGGTCATTCGGTGCGGCTGGCGGACGACCCGCTGCGTCTCGGGCAGAAGCCCGACTGCACCTTCGCGCCCTCGACCCTGGCCTCGGTGAGCCAGGCCGGCACCGCTGCGGTGCCGCGCCTGGACCAGTTCTTCTTCGGCCTCACCGGCCCCAACGGGCCGCTGCCGCTGCACCTCACCGAATACGCCCGGGAACGCCAGCGCAACGTCAACGACGCGACCTTCAAGCGCTTCATGGACGTCTTCCACCACCGCCTGCTGACCCTGTTCTACCGGGCCTGGGCGGAGGCGCGGCCGGAGATCAGCCACGACCGGATCGACGACGACTACTGGTCGGCGCGCCTCGCCGCGCTCTCCGGGCGCGGCATGCCGAGCCTGCGGGGGCGCGAGCCGCTGGCGGATACCGCACGCTACTACTACACCGGCCACCTCGCCGCGCAGACCCGCTACCCGGACGGCCTGCGGGTGATCCTCGCGGAGTATTTCGAGGTCCCGGTGGCGGTCGAGGAATACGTCGGCCAATGGCTGGAGCTGCCCGAGCGCAGCCGCCTCGGCGTCGACTCGACGAGCCTGGGCATGGACGTCTGCCTGGGCACCCACGTCTGGGACCGCCAGCACAAGTTCCGCCTGCGCCTGGGGCCGCTGGACCTCGATCAATACCAGCGCTTCCTGCCCGACGGCGACCACTTCGTCGAGCTGGCCGCCTGGGTCGCCGAATACCTGGGCGAGGAGCTGGACTGGGACGTCAACCTGGTCCTGCAACGCCACGAAGTACCCCCGCTGGGCCTGCAGGGCGGCGGGCGGCTCGGTTTCAACACCTGGCTGGGCGATCCCGGCCAGGACGCCAGGGATCTACTGCTGGCCCGCCAGTACGCCACTGCGCGGCCGCACGAGCACAAGGAGAAGGAACATGAGTGAGATCAGTCGCGTTGCGCTGTTCGGCAAGCTGAACAGCCTGGCCTACAAGGCCATCGAGGCCGCCACGGTATTCTGCAAGCTGCGCGGCAATCCCTATGTCGAGCTGGTGCACTGGTTCCACCAGATCCTCCAGTTGCCGGACTCCGACCTGCACCAGATCGTCCGCCAGTCCGGGATCGACCCGGCGCGCCTGGCCAAGGACCTGACCGAGGCCCTCGACCGCCTGCCGCGCGGCTCGACCTCGATCACCGACCTGTCCTCCCATGTCGAGGAAGCGGTGGAGCGCGGCTGGGTCTACGGCAGCCTGATGTTCGGCGAGAGCCAGGTGCGCACCGGCTACCTGGTGATCGGCATCCTCAAGACGCCGAGCCTGCGCCATGCCCTCACCGGGCTGTCGGCGGAATTCGCCAAGCTCAAGGTCGAGGCGCTCACCGAGCGCTTCGACGAGTACGTCGGCGCCTCGCCGGAGAACGGCCTGTCGGCCAGCGACGGCTTCAACGCCGGCGCCGCCCCGGGCGAGGCCAGCGGCGCCCTGGCGCCGAGCGCGATGGGCAAGCAGGAGGCGCTCAAGCGCTTTACCGTGGACCTCACCGAGCAGGCCCGTAGCGGCAAGCTCGACCCCATCGTCGGGCGTGACGAGGAGATCCGCCAGTTGGTGGACATCCTCATGCGCCGCCGGCAGAACAACCCGATCCTCACCGGCGAGGCCGGCGTCGGCAAGACCGCGGTGGTGGAAGGCTTCGCCCTGCGCATCGTCGCCGGCGACGTCCCGCCGGCGCTGAAGGACGTCGAACTGCGCGCCCTCGACGTCGGCCTGCTGCAGGCCGGGGCGAGCATGAAGGGCGAGTTCGAGCAGCGCCTGCGCCAGGTGATCGAAGACGTGCAGAGTTCCGAGAAGCCGATCATCCTGTTCATCGACGAAGCCCACACCCTGGTCGGCGCCGGTGGCGCGGCCGGAACCGGCGACGCCGCCAACCTGCTCAAGCCGGCCCTGGCGCGCGGCACCCTGCGCACCGTGGCGGCGACCACCTGGGCCGAGTACAAGAAGCACATCGAGAAGGACCCGGCGCTGACCCGGCGTTTCCAGGTGGTGCAGGTGGACGAGCCGTCCGAGCACAAGGCCATCCTGATGATGCGCGGTGTCGCGTCGACCATGGAGAAGCACCACAAGGTGCAGATCCTCGACGAGGCGCTGGAGGCGGCGGTCCGGCTGTCGCACCGCTACATCCCGGCGCGCCAGCTGCCGGACAAGTCGGTGAGCCTGCTGGATACCGCCTGCGCGCGCACCGCCATCAGCCTGCACGCGGTGCCGGCCGAGGTCGACGATAGCCGCCGGCGCATCGAGGCGCTGGAAACCGAGCTGGCGATCATCCGCCGCGAGAGCGCCATCGGCGTCGCCACCGCCGAACGCCAGCGCAACGCCGAGACCCTGCTGGCCGAGGAGCGCGAGCGCCTGGCCGCCCTGGAGCAGCGCTGGGCCGAGGAAAAACGCCTGGTCGACGAACTGCTGGAGACCCGCGCCCGTCTGCGTGCCGCCGCCGAAGCGGTGGACGCCGGCGGCGTGCCGCTGGGCGAAGGCGAGGCGCGTCTCGACGAGGAACAGCGCCAGGCGCTGCATGCGCGGCTGGCGGAGCTGCAGGCGCAACTGAGCGCGTTGCAGGGCGAAGAGCCGCTGATCCTGCCGACCGTGGACTACCAGGCGGTGGCCTCGGTGGTCGCCGACTGGACCGGCATCCCGGTCGGCCGCATGGCGCGCAACGAGATCGAGACCGTGCTCAACCTCGACCGGCACCTGAAGAAGCGCATCATCGGCCAGGACCACGCGCTGGAGATGATCGCCAAGCGCATCCAGACTTCCCGCGCCGGCCTCGACAACCCGAGCAAGCCGATCGGCGTGTTCATGCTCGCCGGCACCTCCGGGGTGGGCAAGACCGAGACCGCGCTGGCCTTGGCCGAGGCCATGTACGGCGGCGAGCAGAATGTCATCACCATCAACATGAGCGAGTTCCAGGAAGCCCACACCGTCTCCACCCTCAAGGGCGCCCCGCCCGGCTACATCGGCTACGGCGAGGGTGGCGTGCTGACCGAGGCGGTGCGTCGCAAGCCCTACAGCGTGGTGCTGCTGGATGAAGTGGAGAAGGCCCACCCGGATGTCCACGAGATCTTCTTCCAGGTCTTCGACAAGGGCGTGATGGAGGACGGCGAAGGCCGGGTGATCGACTTCAAGAACACCCTGATCCTGCTCACCACCAACGCCGGCACCGAGATGATCGCCAGCCTCTGCGCCGATCCGGAACTGATGCCCGAGCCGGAAGCCATCGCCAAGTCGCTGCGCGAACCGCTGCTGAAGATCTTCCCGCCGGCGCTGCTCGGCCGCCTGGTGACCATCCCCTACTACCCGCTCAGCGACGACATGCTCAAGGCCATTTCGCGCCTGCAACTGGGGCGGATCAAGAAGCGCGTGGAGGCGACCCACAAGGTGCCGTTCGAGTTCGACGAGGGCGTCGTCGAGCTGATCGTCTCGCGCTGCACCGAGACCGAGAGCGGCGGCCGGATGATCGACGCGATCCTCACCAACACGCTGTTGCCGGACATGAGCCGCGAGTTCCTCACCCGCATGCTCGAAGGCAAGCCGTTGGCCGGGGTACGTATCAGTAGCCGCGACAACCAGTTCCACTACGACTTCGCCGAGGCCGAGTGACAACCGGCGACACGCAGAGCAGTAGAAGGAACCGTCGATGGGATTGATGCAACTGACCCGCCTGGTCCAGGTGGATTGCCCGCTGGGGCCGGACGTGCTGCTGTTGCAGCGCATGGAGGGACGCGAGGAACTGGGACGGCTGTTCGCCTACGAGCTGCACCTGGTATCGGAAAATCCCAACCTGCCGCTGGAGCAGTTGCTCGGCAAGCCGATGAGCCTGTCGCTGGAGCTGCCCGGCGGCAGCCGGCGCTTCTTTCACGGCATCGTCGCGCGCTGTAGCCAGGTGGCCGGGCACGGCCAGTTCGCCGGCTACCAGGCCACCCTGCGGCCCTGGCCGTGGCTGCTGACGCGCACCTCGGACTGCCGCATCTTCCAGAACCAGAGCGTGCCGGAGATCATCAAGCAGGTGTTCCGCGACCTCGGCTTTTCCGATTTCGAGGATGCCCTCACGCGCCCCTACCGCGAGTGGGAATACTGCGTGCAGTACCGCGAGACCAGCTTCGACTTCATCAGCCGGCTGATGGAACAGGAAGGCATCTACTACTGGTTCCGCCATGAGCAGAAGCGCCACATCCTGGTGCTCTCCGACGCCTACGGCGCGCATCGCAGCCCGGGTGGCTACGCCAGCGTGCCGTACTACCCGCCGACCCTCGGCCATCGCGAGCGCGACCACTTCTTCGACTGGCAGATGGCACGCGAGGTCCAGCCCGGTTCGCTGACCCTCAACGACTACGACTTCCAGCGCCCCGGCGCGCGCCTGGAGGTGCGTTCGAACATCGCCCGGCCGCACGCGGCGGCCGACTACCCGCTGTACGACTATCCCGGCGAATACGTGCAGAGCCAGGACGGCGAGCAGTACGCGCGCAACCGCATCGAGGCGATCCAGGCGCAGCACGAGCGCGTGCGCCTGCGCGGCGTGGTGCGCGGGATCGGCGCCGGGCACCTGTTCCGCCTGAGCGGCTATCCGCGCGATGACCAGAACCGCGAGTACCTGGTGGTCGGCGCCGAATACCGGGTGGTCCAGGAACTCTACGAAACCGGCAGCGGCGGCGCCGGCTCGCAGTTCGAGAGCGAGCTGGACTGCATCGACGCCAGCCAGTCGTTCCGTCTCCTGCCGCAGACTCCGGTACCGGTGGTGCGAGGTCCGCAGACCGCGGTGGTGGTCGGACCCAAGGGCGAGGAGATCTGGACCGACCAGTACGGCCGGGTCAAGGTGCACTTCCACTGGGATCGCCACGACCAGTCGAACGAGAACAGCTCCTGCTGGATTCGCGTGTCCCAGGCCTGGGCCGGGAAGAACTGGGGTTCGATGCAGATCCCGCGGATCGGCCAGGAAGTGATCGTCAGCTTCCTCGAAGGCGACCCGGACCGGCCGATCATCACCGGGCGGGTCTACAACGCCGAGCAGACGGTGCCCTACGAGCTGCCGGCGAACGCTACCCAGAGCGGCACCAAGAGCCGTTCGAGCAAGGGCGGCACGCCGGCCAACTTCAACGAGATCCGCATGGAGGACAAGAAGGGCGCCGAGCAGTTATACATCCACGCCGAGCGCAACCAGGACAACCTGGTCGAGAACGATGCCTCGCTGTCGGTCGGCCACGACCGCAACAAGAGCATCGGCCACGACGAGCTGGCGCGCATCGGCAACAACCGCACCCGCGCGGTGAAGCTCAACGACACCCTGCTGGTGGGCGGGGCGAAGAGCGACAGCGTCACCGGCACCTACCTGATCGAGGCCGGCGCGCAGATCCGCCTGGTCTGCGGCAAGAGCGTGGTGGAGTTCAACGCCGACGGCACCATCAATATCTCCGGCAGCGCCTTCAACCTCTACGCCAGCGGCAACGGCAACATCGACACCGGCGGCCGCCTCGACCTCAATTCCGGCGGCGCCAGCGAGGTCGACGCCAAGGGCAAGGGCGTGCAGGGCACCATCGACGGCCAGGTACAGGCGATGTTTCCGCCGCCGGCGAAGGGCTGAGGCGGCGGCATCCTGGCCGCCCGCCCTCGGGCAGGACGCCGCGGGAGCCTTGACGATTCGCGCATGTCCTCGCCAGGCAGAAGCGGCGGTCGCTCAAGACCGATGGTGTTGCGCTCAGGGCAGATCGACTTTCAGGCCGCGGCCAGTGCGTATACCGACGTAGTAGGCGTCCTTGAGGGCCCTGGAGAGTTCCGGGTCGGTTTCGTCGAATTCCTTCACGGCGATGCTGCCGAGGGTCAACCGGTGCAGTGCGGAACGATCCAGGCTGCGGTCGAGCAGGACGGACCTGATGTACTGCAATTGCTTTTCCGCGGACAGCAGGACCTCGTATCCCGGATAGCGGGCCAGCCGGTCGACGACCAGCGCCAGAGCGCGGTCGATGTATTCGATGGGTGTCATGATCCCTCCCGGGGAAGCAGACCGAAGGAGCCTTTCTCGTTGGAGAACAGTTGTTGCGCGCCGCCTTTGGCGGGATATGACTGTCCCTTTACCGACCAGAAGTCATCGGTCGGCGCAGCGGTGCTGCGCAGGACCTCGACCTTCTGGGTCGTCCTGTAGGAGTTGAGGACCTTGGGTTCGATGGTGTTCGCCGCCCGGTTGGTGCCCATGGGGTTGATTCCCAGCTCCGTGGGCTGCACGCGCGGGCTGAGTGTATACCAGTTGCCCTGCGGCGCTCCGGGGGACTGGTACTGCCACAGGTTCTTGCCGGGCGCGAGGGTTTCCACACGGACCGGATGGTTGAAGTCCAGGCCGTTCATGTACGACTCGGCATCGGCAGGATCGATGTCCTTCGACTTGAAGAACTTGGCGGCGGTTTCACGATTCCCGCGGTAGTTGATGTCGTGGTCGAGGTTGCCGGAACGACCGAACTTGTTGTTCAGGTAGGCGCGTCGTTGCACGGTTTCGGAGGTCACCGCTGCCGGACGACGACCGGCGAGTTTCGGCCCGAAGCCCAGCAATGCCATCCCCGCCACGCCCTGGAACAGGTCGCGGTAGCCGGGACCGAGGCGGTCGCCGAGGTCGCCGAGCAGGGCCATGCCGCCCATCATCAGCCCGCCGATGGCGACGAAGCCGGCCAGCGCCGCGACCCCGGCCATCGCCGCCAGCAGCAGGCCGCCGGCAAGGGCCGCCAGGCCCAGCGCCTCGAGGCCGGTGTGCAGCCATTCCTCCAGGTCGAGGACGAAGGCCACCCGCTCGGTGGGGCCGCCGATGAAGGTGTCCTGGCTGCCGGTCTTGATGTGCGCGCCGCAGACCATCTTGCTCTGCAGGCGCGCCGCCGGCTTGCCGTTGATGTACACGGTGGCGCTGCCTTCGGCGATCAGCACCGGGAACGGCCACAGCGGATGGTTCAGCGGCAGGCCGCTGCAGGTGGCGGAGACGTCGTCGCCGGCGCGCATCGCGTTGCGACTGTTCACATAGACGTTGAAGCTGCCGCGTATGAGCACCCCGGTGGTCGGCTCGGGTAGCTCGAAGATGGTGGTCAGGCCCTTGACGATCTGGAACATCGACAGCCCGCCGGCGGCGATCGAACCGGCCAGGATCACCGCGGCCAGGCCGCCGGTGGCGGCGGTGGCGGCGACCACGGCGGCGCCGATCAGGGCTCCGGCCACGGCTCCGGCGACCATCGCGGCGACACCGAAACCGTGGGCTATCTCATCGCCCAGTCGGGCGGCGGCTTGCGCATCCATGCGTCGGTACTCGGGTCAGCTAGGGGTCGGGCGCGGGACCAGGGTCTGCATCGCCTGCTTCCAGGCCGGCTCGTGGTGCGGCAGGTCAGCCGGGGTGGTGGTCAGGGTGGTGATCAGCACCGCCGGGCGGCGCTCGATGAATACCTGGCGCAGCATCAGGTCGCGGCCCTCGCGCTGCCACTGGTAGTCGAGGAGCACGGCGGCGTGGCCGTGAATGTTGATGTCCCAGCGCTTGTGCAGCTTGAAGCCGGGCAATTGCTTCTCGGCATTCTCCAGTTGGCGGGCGACATAGTCGGCGAACGGCGCGTCGCCCTGGCTGGCGTCGCGGCTGATGACGAAACTGGCTTCGCGGGCGGGGCCGCTGGCGGGGAGCTTGAAGATGTTGATGCTCTGGTCCTGCCAGGCATCGGGAATCTCGAGATCGGCTTCGTGGAGGCGATAGAGCGTCACTGTGTTAACCCCTTCCCTAGGATTCTGAGTGAGTCATTGCTGGACAAAAGCTTTACGGAATGTTGCTCGCGAATCAAGGCTTTCCTGGCCCGAAGCGGCCTTTCGTGATGGCCTTCTGCCTGTTCGCCGTCGGTCGGGGCGCTCGTCGGAATCTGTGTCACGCATCTCCCCTTTCCACCGCATCCGCGCCTATGCTGCTTGGGTGGCGCCGCTCCAACGGTGCCAGTGATGGACGTGGATCAAGGATGATTTCATGGCACTTGCGCAACAGACCCGCCTGGTCCGGGTCGACAGTCCGCTCGGCGCGGAGGTCCTGCAATTGCAGCGAATGGAGGGTCGCGAAGAGCTCGGCCGGCCGTTCGCCTACGAGCTGGAACTGATCTCGGAAAACCCCGACCTGCCACTCGACGGGCTGCTGGGCAAGCCGGCCAGCCTGGCGCTGGAACTGCACGACGGCAGCCGGCGGCATTTCCACGGCATCGTCGCCGCTTGCAGCCAGGGATCCGGCAACGGCCAGTTCGCCAGCTACCAGGTCACCCTGCGCCCCTGGCTGTGGCTGCTGACGCGCACCTCCGACTGCCGCATCTTCCAGAACCAGAAGGTCCCAGACATCATCAAGCAGGTGTTCCGCGACCTCGGCTTCTCCGATTTCGAGGACGCCCTGAGCCGCTCCTACCGCGAGTGGGAATACTGCGTGCAATACCGCGAGACCAGCTTCGACTTCGTCAGCCGGCTGATGGAACAGGAAGGCATCTACTACTGGTTCCGCCACGAGCGGAATCGGCACATCCTGGTGCTCTCCGACGCCTATGGCGCGCACCAGAGCCCGCCGAACTACGCCAGCGTGCCCTACTACCCGCCGACCCTGGAGCAGCGCGAGCGCGACCATTTCTACGACTGGCACATGGCGCGCGAGGTGCAGTCCGGCTCGCTGAGCCTCAACGACTACGACTTCCAGCGTCCCGGCGCGCGCCTGGAGGTGCGTTCGAACATCGCCCGCTCGCACGCGGCGGCCGACTACCCGCTGTACGACTACCCCGGCGAATACGTGCAGAGCCAGGACGGCGAGCAGTACGCGCGGACCCGTATCGAAGCCTTGCAGGCGCGCTACGAACGGGTGCGCCTGCGCGGCCGCGCCCGCGGCCTCGGTTCGGGCCACCTGTTCAAGCTCAGCGGCTACCCGCGCGAGGACCAGAACCGCGAGTACCTGGTGGTCGGTGCCGATTACCGGGTGGTCCAGGAACTCTACGAGACCGGCGGCGGCGGGGTGGGCGCGCAGTTCGAAAGCGAGCTGGACTGCATCGATGCCGGCCAGGCCTACCGCCCCTTGCCGACCACTCCGCTGCCGATCGTCCGTGGCCCGCAGACTGCGGTGGTGGTCGGGCCCAAGGGCGAGGAGATCTGGACCGACCAGTACGGCCGGGTCAAGGTGCATTTCCACTGGGACCGCCACGACCAGTCCAACGAGAACAGCTCCTGCTGGATGCGCGTCTCGCAGGCCTGGGCGGGGAAGAACTGGGGCTCGATCCAGATCCCGCGGATCGGCCAGGAAGTGATCGTCAGCTTCCTCGAAGGCGACCCGGACCGGCCGATCATCACCGGGCGGGTCTACAACGCCGAGCAGACGGTGCCCTACGAGCTGCCGGCGAACGCTACCCAGAGCGGCACCAAGAGCCGTTCGAGCAAGGGCGGCACGCCGGCCAACTTCAACGAGATCCGCATGGAGGACAAGAAGGGCGCCGAGCAGTTGTTCATCCATGCCGAGAGGAACCAGGACATCGAGGTCGAGAACGACGAGACCCACTGGGTCGGCCACGACCGGACCAAGACCATCGACCACGACGAGACCGTGCACGTGAAGCACGATCGCACCGAGACCGTGGACAACAACGAGACCATAACCATCGGCGTCGACCGCACCGAGAAGGTCGGCAACAACGAGAAGATCAGTATCGGCGCGAACCGCACCGAGGACGTCGGCAGCAACGAGACCATCAGCATCGGCGTTGACCGCACCGAGAAGGTCGGCAGCAACGAGAAGATCAGCATCGGTGCCAATCGCACCGAGGACGTCGGCAACGACGAGACCATCAGCATCGGCGCGAACCGTAGCGAGTCGGTGGGCAACAACGAGACGATCAGCATCGGCGCCGACCGCAGCGAGTCGGTGGGCGCCAACGAGACCATCGACATAGGCGGCAACCAGAGCACCAGCATCGGCAAGAACGAGTCGCGCAGCGTCGGCCAGGGCCGCGATACCTCGGTGGGCAAGGACGATAGCCTGGACGTGGGCAAGAGTTTCACGCTCAACGCCGGCGACTCGATCACCCTGGTCACCGGTGCCGCCAGCATCCGCATGAAGAAGGACGGCAGCATCGTCATCAGCGGCAAGAACATCACCATCGACGGATCCGGGGCGATCAACGTCAAGGCCGACAAGAACGTGGTGGTGAAGGGACGCAAGATCCTCCAGAACTGAAGCGGCGCAGAGCCAGGGAGTCAGCGCATGAGTGTCGAGATCCATCTACCTGGGGCCACGACGGCCCTTCCCGCGCGCCTGGACGGCGTGGTCATCGGCGTCCTCCTCGACGTGCCGGACGCCGCCGCTCCGGTGGTCGCCTATCCCGGTTGCCCGAGCGAGCACGGCCTGGCGGCGGCCACCACCACCCAGCTCAGTCGCGCCGACATCGGCGCCCAGGTAGCGCTGATGTTCGTCGCCGGCGATCCGCGCCAGCCGCTGCTGATCGGCCGCATCCAGCGCCTGCCGCAGGAAGCGCTGGCGCAACTGGACGGCGAGCGCCTGGAGTTCAGTGCCGAACGCGAGATCGTCCTGCGTTGTGGCAAGGCCAGCATCACCCTGACCCGCGCCGGCAAGGTGATCATCCGTGGCGCCTATCTTTCCAGCCGCTCCACCGGGGTCAACCGGATCAAGGGCGGTTCGGTGCAGATCAACTGAGCGCGGCGGGCCCGACATGGAACTGTTGAACGCCACCCCGCTGGCCGCCGCCTACAACCAGGGGCTCGACGCCGAAGGCCGGGAGTCGCTGGTGGTGATCGCCAAGGGCAGTTTCGACCTGCCGCTGGACGGTCGCGAGGCGCGCCTGCTGGACGAGCAGCAGACGCTGCTGATGGTCGATGAATTCTATGGCGAGCCGGGGTTTTCCGCGCCGCGCCGGGAGTGCGAGTTCGTTCCCTTCAAGCCGTTCTGCGATGTGCTGGTGCTGGGCAGCGCCCAGGCGCCCGGCGGGCGGCCGGTACAGCAGTTGACCGCGGGCATCCGCGTCGGCCGGGTGAGCAAGGCGCTGACGGTGCATGGGCCGCGCCAGTGGGAACCGGGATTGCTCGGTGCCGGCGCGGGCGTCGCGCAGCCGTTCCAGAGCCAGGACATTTCCTACGCCAGTGCCTTCGGCGGCAGCCATGCCTCGCCGGACAACCCCGGTTTCATGGATTGCTACATGGCCAATCCGGCCGGATGTGGCTGGTTTCCGCGCAGCGCCGACACCGCCGAGATCGTCGGCACGCCGATGCCGGCCACGGAAAAGCTCGGCGAGCCGGTGGACAGCCCCCACGGCCGCTTCACGCCGATGGCGCTCGGCCCGCTCGGCCGCCACTGGCAGGCCCGGGTCGGCTTCGCCGGCCGCTACGACGACGCCTGGTTGGCCGAGCGCTTCCCGTTCCTGCCCGCCGACTTCGACGAGCGCTACTTCCAGTCCGCGCCGGCCGACCAGTGGACCGACCATCTGCGCGGCGGCGAGGAGGTCCTGCTGCTCAACCTCACCGGCGAGGAGCGCGCGGCCTTCCGCGTGCCGCGCAGGGAGGTCCCGGTGACCTTCTTCCTGAAAAAGGGTGGCCACGAAACCGCGCAGGCACGGATCGATACCCTGCTGGTGGACTGCGACGCCCGTCGCGTGGAAGTCACCTGGCGCATTCGCCGGCCGTTGAAGCGCAACCTGTTCGAGATCGCCCAGGTGCTGGTCGGCAGCAAGTCCGCCGCCTGGTGGCGCGCCCGCGAGCTGGGCAAGGACTACTACCCCTCGCTTGCCGCGTTGGCACGCAGCCGCCAGGCCGGGGAGGACGAGGCATGAGCCAGGCCCTGAGCATCGTCGCCTCCGGCATGGTCAGCGCGGTCGGTCTCAGCGCGCCGGCCAGCTGCGCGGCGATCCGCTGCGCCCTGGACAACTTCCAGGAAACCCGTTTCATCGACCAGGGCGGCGAATGGTTGCTTGCCGCCAGCGTGCCGCTGGAGCAGCCCTGGCGCGGCCGCGCCAAGCTGCTGAAGATGGCTGCGCGAGCCATCGACGAGGCCTTGCGCGGCCAGCCCGATCTCGATTACGCGGAGCTGCCGCTGCTGCTCTGCGTCGCCGAGGGCGACCGTCCCGGACGCTGCGCGGGGCTCGACGAGTCTTTCCTGCGTGACCTGGAAGGCGAGCTGGGACGACGCTTCCATCCCTCCTCGGCACTCATCGCCCGTGGCCGGGTCGGTGGCGCGGTGGCCCTGCTCAACGCGCGCAAGCTGATCCAGGGCGGCTGCCGGCAGGTCCTGGTGGCCGGCGTCGACTCCTTCGTCAGCGGCCCGACCCTGGCCGCCTACGAGGCCCGCGAGCGGCTGCTGACCAGCCAGAACTCCAACGGCTTCATTCCCGGCGAGGGCGCCGCCGCCGTGCTGGTCGCCGCGCCGCTCCACGAGGAGGCGCCGCAGTTGCTCTGCATCGGCCTCGGCTTCGGCGTCGAGAAGGCCACGGTGGAGAGCGAGGACCTGCCGCTGCGCGCCGACGGCCTGAGCCAGGCCGTGCGCGCCGCCCTCGCCGAGGCTGGCTGCGGCCTGGAGCAGATGGACTACCGGCTCACCGACATTTCCGGCGAGCAGTACTACTTCAAGGAGGCCTCGCTGACCCTGAGTCGCAACCTGCGCGTGCTCAAGCCGAAGTTCGACCTCTGGCACCCCGCCGACTGCATCGGCGAATGCGGCGCTGCCATCGGCCCGGCGTTGCTCGCCGTGGCCCTGGCCGCTTCGCGCAAGGGCTACGGCGACGGGCCGAACGTGTTCTGCCACCTGGGCAACGACGCCGGCGAACGCGCCGCCGCGCTGCTCAGCTATCGACGGGTGAGGGCTGCCTGATGGCCAACGAGGTGTACGCCAACAACATGGAGATCTCCTGCAAGGCGGCGAGCGGCAAGTCCATCGCGGCCTTCCCGGATGTCTGCTTCACCCCGCCGCAGGCGCCGCCGACGCCGTTGGGGGTACCGATCCCTTACCCCAATACCGGCCTGTCCAAGGACACCACCAAAGGCACCCGGACCATTCGCATCACCCGCAAGGAGGTGATGCTGAAGAACAAGAGCTACTACAAGACCAGCTACGGCGACGAGCCGGGGCGGGCGCCGAAGAAGGGCATCGTTACCAGCAAGATCAAGGGCAAGGTGTACTTCACCTCCTGGTCGATGAACGTCAAGTTCGAAAGCAAGAACGTGGTTCGCCACCTCGACCTGACCACCCACAACCACGCGTCCTTTCCTGGCAATACGCCGGTCTGGCCCTACCTCGACCAGGCCACCGTCGATGCTGGTGGTGGACCGTGCAGCAATGAAGTGAAGAAGGAGAAGAAGGATTGCGCTGACTTCAAGCCGCATGGCAGCAAGGATGCCTGCGCTGGCCTTGGCGCGGGCAAGCCTTCCGGCAAGAAGACCAGCAACGAAGCTGACCGACTGGCAGACAAGGTCGCTGCCCGAAAATGCCTGACCGCGCGCCGGTGTGCCCTGCAACCGTACAAGCCGAACAGTTGCTGCCCGCAGCAGACCGCTCACCACCTGATCGAGGCCAGCGCCTTGCACGACAAGGGACGTGGTGGAAAAGGCTCGGTACCCCTCAAGGGGATATCCAACTATTCGGAGAACAAGGCTCCTTGCGTCTGCGCGGAGGGCGTCAATCAGAACGTGGGTACCCACGGCCTCATGCACACGTTCCAGAGCGCTGCTGCCGCGAAGTCGCGCAGTGGAACCCTGCAATTGTCCAATGGCAGCTCCATCTCCGCGAAGAAGACCACCTACGGAACGGCGAAACGTCAATCCATGGCTGCCATGGGCAAGGTCTTTCCGCAGTCGAAATGCTCGAAGGAATGTCTGTCCGCTCAGCTCGACAACTATCACAAGCAGTGCGGAATCAACGCCAGAACACCCATCAAGGCCGTTGAAACCGGCCAGACCGACGTCACGGCTGCGACGCAGGCGATAAAGACCCGCAATGCGCGTCTTGGCGCCACGAGGAGTCGAGTCCGCTAGTGACCGTTACAGGAGATTGAAATGTTGAAGAAACTCTCGCCGATTTTCTCGAACATCACCGGCGTCGTCCGCTATCAGGACCTGGCGTACGTGGCCTCGGTATCCGACGAGATCCAGGAGCAGAACATAGCGCACAGCTATGTCACGGAGTGGGACTGCGGAACCTGGTGTGTTGCTGGCGAGGATGACGACATGCTGCCCTGGGAGATCGTGTCGGCCACGGTAGTGCACGAGCCGGTGGAACAAGCATTGTTTCTGGGCGCTCGGGGCCAGGTATTCTGCATGGGCTCCGGCGACATCCATGAAGAGCAGTTGCCCGACGGCGACGATGCCATCGGTGGCCGGGGCAATATGCGCGGCGTTGCCTGTATCGACGGGGTGGCCTATGCCTGCGGGATGGATCGACAGGTCTACCGGCGCTTCGACGAGAACGACTGGCGTGCCATCGACAGCGGCGCTCGGCCTCCGGCAGGCAGCGAAGCGGTGGTCGGATTCGAGGCCATCGGCGGCTTCGGTGCCAGGGAAATCTATGCCGTCGGCTGGGACGGGGAGATCTGGCAGTACGACGGCAAGCGCTGGCAGCCCCGGGAGAGCCCGACGAACTTGATCCTGACGGCGATCTGCTGCGCGGAAGATGGCTCGGTTTACGCCTGTGGACAGGCGGGAACGCTGCTGCGTGGACGCAACGACCACTGGGAGATCATCGCCCAGGACGATGTCGATGAAGACTTGTGGAGCCTCGCGTGGTTCGACGGCGCACTCTACGTGTCGAGCGCAACGGCGGTCTATACGCTGGTCGGTGGCCATCTCAAGGAGGTGGACTTCGGTGATGAGCAACCCCAACGCTGCTTCCACCTTAGCGCTGCCGACGGCGTGTTGTGGAGCATCGCCACGAAAGACATCTTCAGCTTCGACGGCCAGCAATGGACGCGCATAGATTGAGCATCGCAGCGATCGTCGACCAGCACGCCGAGGAAGCCGCCTTCCTTGCCCTGCTCCGCGACTACGCCGTGCGTGCGCCCCATTACGACCTGGAGGAGCTCGCCGAGCTCGATCAGCGCATCGAGGCGCACCTGGACGGCTTGGCGATCGCCGGCCAGGCCGGCCATGACGCCCTGCTCGAGCAACTCGACGCGCACGCCCAGGGCGAGGCGTTCGCCCTCGCGGTACTGGCCATGCAGGCAGGAGACGATGCGTTGATCGGACGGATGCGCGCCTGTCTTGCGACGTCTCCGGAAGCCCGGCGCGGTTTCGCCGCAGCCCTCGGCTGGCTCGACTGGGACCAGGCGCGGCCCTGGGTGGAGCGCCTGCTGGCCTCGCCCGAGCCGCTGTTCCGCGCCATTGGCCTGGCCGCCTGCGGCATGCACCGGCATGACCCGGGGCCGGCGCTGCTGTCCGCCCTTGGCCACGCCGACCCGGCGGTGCTGGCGCGCGCCGCGCGCACCGCCGGCGAGCTGCGTCGGCGCGACCTGATGGCGAATATTCGTGCCTATCGCGCCCACGATGACCCGAGCCTGCGCTTCTGGGCCAACTGGGCCACCGCGCAGATGGGCGACGAGGAGGCGTTGGGGCCATTGCGTGCGTTCGCCGGGCAGCCCGGCCCGTTCCAGCTGCCGGCGACCATGGTGCTGCTCGCCTGGCAGCCGCGCGACACCAGCATGGCCTGGATTCGCCAACTGATGCAGGCGGCGGACACGCGGCGGATCGGCATCCAGGCCACCGGCCTGTTCGGCGATCCGGTGGCGGTGCCCTGGCTGATCCAGCAGATGCGCGACGAGAGCCTGGCGCGGGTCGCCGGCGAGGCCTTCAGCCTGATCACCGGCGCCGACCTGGCGCTGCTCGACCTGGAGCTGGAGGCCTTGCCCGACTACGACCCTGGCCCCAACGACGATCCCGACGACGAAGACGTCGCCCTCGACGACGATGAGAACCTCACCTGGCCGGACGCGGCACGGGTTACCGCCTGGTGGCGGGACCACGGCGCGCGCTTCGTCGCCGGGCGCGCCTACCTGCTCGGCGAACCGCTGGGCGAGGCGCACTGCCGCCAGGTCCTGCGCGACGGCCAGCAACGCCAGCGAATGGCTGCGGCGTGCCTGCTGGCGCGCTTCGTGCCGAACCTGCCGCTGTTCCCCACCGGTGCGCCGGTGCGCCGCCAACTGGACCTGTTCTGATAGCTGGCTGGCACCGGGCGGCCAGGTCATGGCCGCTGGCGCGGTGCGCCGGGTTTTCCCATTCGACGAATTTCCCTGCACGTAGCCAACCGGTTGACTGAAACCTTTCACCACTTATGCGGGGCGAATGGAAATGCCACTCGTTTGCCATGATAGCCTGTCGATATCCTCTGGAAATATCGTGAAAAAAGCTGACAACGTGCGAGATAGAGGGATTTTTTAATTTATGGTTAAGCTTCGGGCATTAGCGTTGAGCACCAGAAGTGACCGATCGGTCACGTAGGTCGCTCTGCGTTTGTTGTGCCTTTTTCCTATGGGGAAAGCGTCGGCAGACGTGGGAAAATTCAATCGATCCACTCATCGAGGTTCCGAACCATGCCAGACCGTATGCGGGGCGTTAAGTCCGATTCTCCAGAGCAGGAAAGCGCTGACGATGCATTGAAAAGGATTGTCGATGGATTCCAGCATTTCCGCCGGGAGGTCTTTCCCGAGCAGCAGGCGCTGTTCAAGAAGCTCGCCAATAGCCAGCGGCCGCGGGCGATGTTCATCACCTGCGCGGATTCGCGCATCGTTCCCGAGCTGATCACCCAGAGTTCCCCCGGCGACCTGTTCGTCACCCGCAACGTCGGCAACGTGGTGCCGCCCTACGGGCAGATGAACGGTGGCGTCTCCACCGCCATCGAATACGCTGTGCTGGCGCTGGGCGTGCACCACATCATCGTCTGCGGCCACTCCGACTGCGGGGCGATGCGCGCCGTGCTCGACCCGCAGACCCTGGAACGCATGCCGACGGTCAAGGCCTGGCTGCGGCACGCCGAGGTGGCACGCACGGTGGTGGCGGACAACTGCGACTGCGGCGCCAGCCACGACACCCTCGGGGTGCTCACCGAAGAGAACGTGGTGGCCCAGCTCGATCACCTGCGCACCCACCCCTCGGTGGCCTCGCGCCTGGCCAGCGGGCAACTGTTCATCCACGGCTGGGTGTACGACATCGAGAGTGCGCAGATCCGCGCCTACGACGCCAAGCAGGGTCGCTTCCTGCCCCTCGACGGCGAGCATCCGGTGCCGATGGCCACGCCCGCGCCGCGCTACCTGAACTCGTGATAGCGGCGGCCGTGCGGGCCGCCGGATAACAACAGCGTTTTCGCGTCACCTTTCGCCGTTCCTGCCATGGACGACCTCTGGGAAGCCCCGTTCCGGGGCTGAACGGGTCGCTATTACAAGAAAAAACACACTGCGCACACACAACCGGCGCCGGGCCTGGTCCTGGCGTCGCTCCCTCGTCGTGGAAAAAATTCGCAGGAGAACTGTGCCATGCATGTTTCAAAGGTGTTTCCGTCCCTCCGGGACACGTTGCCGCGGGACCTGATGGCCTCCGTGGTGGTGTTCCTCGTCGCCCTGCCGCTGTGCATGGGCATCGCCATCGCCTCCGGGATGCCGCCGGCCAAGGGCCTGCTCACCGGCATCGTCGGTGGCCTGGTGGTCGGCTTCCTGGCCGGCTCGCCGCTACAGGTCAGCGGCCCGGCGGCCGGCCTCGCGGTGCTGGTCTTCGAACTGGTGCGTACCTACGGGGTGGCCATGCTCGGGCCGATCCTGCTGCTCGCCGGCGCCATCCAGCTGCTCGCCGGGCGGCTGCGCCTGGGCTGCTGGTTCCGGGTCACCTCGCCGGCGGTGGTATACGGGATGCTCGCCGGCATCGGCATCCTCATCGTCCTTTCGCAATTGCACGTGATGCTCGACCTGGCGCCCAAGGCGTCCGGCCTCGACAACCTGCTGGCATTCCCCCAGGCGGCGTTCGCCGCGCTCGGTTCGCTGGGCATGGACAGCGGCCTCGACGCGGCGCTGCTCGGGCTGGGCACCATCGCGGTGATGTGGGGCTGGGACAAGCTGCGTCCGCAACGCCTGCGCTTCCTACCCGGCGCGCTGCTCGGCGTGAGCCTGGCGACCCTGGCCAGCCTCTGGCTGGCGCTGGACGTGCGGCGGGTCGAGGTACCGGCCAACCTCGGCGAGGCCATCGACTGGCTACGCCCGGCCGACCTGCTGGCCCTGGCCGATCCCTCCCTGCTGCTGGCGGCGGTGGTGGTGGCCTTCATCGCCAGTGCGGAGACCCTGCTCTCGGCGGCGGCGGTGGATCGCCTGCACGACGGCCCGCGCTCGGACATGGATCGCGAGTTGTCCGCCCAGGGTGTCGGCAACATGCTCTGCGGCCTGCTCGGCGCGCTGCCGATGACCGGGGTGATCGTGCGCAGCTCGGCCAACGTCAACGCCGGTGCGCGAACCCGCGCCTCGGCGATCTTCCACGGCCTCTGGTTGCTCGCCTTCGTCCTCCTGCTCGGCAGCCTGCTGCGGCAGATTCCGGTGGCGAGCCTGGCCGGGGTGCTGGTCTATACCGGGGTCAAGCTGGTCGATTTCAAGGCCCTCGGCAACCTCTCTCGCTACGGCCGGATGCCGATGCTGGTGTACGCGGCCACCGCCCTGGCCATCGTCTTCACCGACCTGCTGACCGGCGTGCTAGTGGGCTTCGCCCTGACCCTGCTGAAGCTGGTGCTGAAAGCGGCGCGGCTGAAGATCGCCCTGCGCTACACCGGCGAGCATGAAGCCGAGCTGCGCCTGAGCGGCGCCGCGACTTTCCTCAAGGTGCCGGCGCTGTCGCGGGTGCTCGACGAGGTCAAGCCGGGGACCACCCTGCACGTACCGATGGATAACCTCAGCTATGTCGACCATGCCTGCATGGAGCTGCTCGAGGATTGGGGGCGGATGGCACCGGTGCAGGGCTCGCGCCTGGTGATCGAACCGCGCGCCTTGAAGCGTCGCCTGGAAGGGCGCCTGCGCGGCAGCGTCGGGTTGGGCGGCGCGCGCAATGGCGGGGCGGTCAGCCCAGGCTGAGTTCCACCCCGAGCTGCTTCGACAGGCACGGCCACTGCTGCCAGGCGGCGACCACCCGCGGGTTCTTCAGGTTCTCGCGGTAGGCGCGGGCCGAGTCGGCGTCGAAGGTGGTGGCGTCGAGCATGTTCTCCACCGCATGGTGGACGGCTTCGTCCAGCCGGTTGGCGAAGGGCTCGCCGATCAACTGGTGGGCCACCAGGTTGGCTACGGTGGTGTCCAGTGGGATCAGTGCCTGGCCGAAGTGGGCGATGTAGCGGTCGTTCACTTCTTCCACCAGGCGGTGCGCCAGGTAGGCTTCGTCGAGCAGGGCGTCGAGGCCGTCGTGGCCGGCGAGCAACGCCGGCGGGGTGAGGAAGAACTGCTCGGCGACCTTCAGCACCGGCTTGATCCGTTCCTCGATGCCGGCTTCGCGGGCCACGCTGTTGGCGGCGTCGAGCAGGTCCGGCACCTGTTCGACATAGGCGTGGACGAAGCGGGTGAGTATGTCTTCCGTGTTCTCGCCTTGCGGCTGGATGGTGCGATGCAGGCGGGGCAGGCGGTTGGCTATCAGATCAGCCAGGTGACCGTGGCGGGCTTCGCTGAGGTGCGCCTGCTGGATGAGTTCACGGAGGGCGGCGGTGTTCATGGGTTCTCCCATACAACGGGGATGGTGAAGAAGAGGAGAAACATAGCCGGCGGCGCGCGCCGGCTAAGACGCGATTGTCATAATCGCTTCGTGGTTATGCGAGGATGATATATCAGGCGGCCACCATTCGCCTGCAAAGCCACGCCGCTCGCGGCTTTTAGAGAAGAATCGGCACTTTCCAGCGACGTTTTTACGCTGCGTTGTTATGTCGCAGCCGCTGTCTATACTCCCACTCGAATGCTGAACCTGATGAACCCGGCCTGCCTTGCTGTGTGCCGAGGTGCGACGGTCAAAGTTCGTTGTCTTGGCGGTCCACCCCTTGGCCGTTGGCGTCTGCCGGCGGGATAAAAACAACGATAAGGGGAACCCGAATGCTGCGACATCCACGAGTCTGGATGGGCTTCCTTTTGCTCTCGGCGATCAGCCAGGCGAATGCCGCCTGGACGGTCAACATGGCCCCGGGCGCTACCGAGGTGAGCCGGTCCGTCTTCGACCTGCACATGACCATCTTCTGGATCTGCGTGGTGATCGGCGTGCTGGTCTTCGGCGCGATGTTCTGGTCGATGATCGTCCACCGCCGCTCCACCGGCCAGCAGCCGGCGCACTTCCACGAGAGCACCACGGTGGAAATCCTCTGGACGGTGGTGCCGTTCGTGATCCTGGTGGTGATGGCGGTGCCCGCCACCCGCACCCTGATCCACATCTACGACACTTCCGAGCCGGAGCTGGACGTGCAGGTCACCGGCTACCAGTGGAAGTGGCAGTACAAGTACCTGGGCCAGGACGTCGAGTACTTCAGCAACCTGGCCACCCCGCAGGACCAGATCCACAACCGGCAGGCGAAGGACGAGCATTACCTGCTGGAGGTGGACGAGCCGCTGGTGCTGCCGGTGGGCACCAAGGTGCGCTTCCTGATCACCTCCAGCGACGTGATCCATTCCTGGTGGGTGCCGGCCTTCGCGGTCAAGCGCGACGCCATCCCCGGCTTCGTCAACGAGGCCTGGACCAAGGTCGACGAGCCCGGCATCTATCGCGGCCAGTGCGCCGAGCTGTGCGGCAAGGACCACGGCTTCATGCCGATCGTGGTCGACGTCAAGCCCAAGGCCGAGTTCGACCAGTGGCTGGCCAAGCGCAAGGAAGAGGCGGCGAAGGTCAAGGAACTGACCAGCAAGGAGTGGACCAAGGAAGAGTTGGTTGCGCGCGGCGACAAGGTCTACCACACCATCTGCGCCGCCTGCCACCAGGCCGAAGGCCAGGGCATGCCGCCGATGTTCCCGGCGCTGAAGGGTTCGAAGATCGTCACCGGGCCCAAGGAGCACCACCTGGAAGTGGTCTTCAACGGCGTGCCCGGCACCGCCATGGCGGCCTTCGGCAAGCAGCTCAACGAGGTCGACCTGGCCGCGGTGATCACCTACGAGCGCAACGCCTGGGGCAACGACGATGGCGACATGGTCACCCCGAAAGACGTCGTCGCCTACAAGCAGAAACAACAATAGGAGACCGCCATGAGTGCTGTGATCGATACGCCCGACCACCATGCCGGCGACCACCACCACGGACCGGCCAAGGGCCTGATGCGCTGGGTGCTGACGACCAACCACAAGGACATCGGCACCCTCTACCTGTGGTTCAGCTTCATGATGTTCCTGCTCGGCGGCTCGATGGCCATGGTGATCCGCGCCGAGCTGTTCCAGCCCGGCCTGCAGATCGTCGAGCCGGCGTTCTTCAACCAGATGACCACCATGCACGGCCTGATCATGGTCTTCGGCGCGGTGATGCCGGCCTTCGTCGGCCTGGCCAACTGGATGATCCCGCTGATGATCGGCGCGCCGGACATGGCCCTGCCGCGGATGAACAACTTCAGCTTCTGGCTGCTGCCGGCGGCCTTCGGCCTGCTGGTCAGCACCCTGTTCATGCCCGGCGGCGGCCCCAACTTCGGCTGGACCTTCTATGCGCCGCTGTCGACCACCTTCGCCCCGCACAGCGTGACCTTCTTCATCTTCGCCATCCACCTGGCCGGGATCAGCTCGATCATGGGCGCGATCAACGTGATCGCCACCATCCTCAACCTGCGCGCCCCGGGCATGACCCTGATGAAGATGCCGCTGTTCGTCTGGACCTGGCTGATCACCGCGTTCCTGCTGATCGCGGTGATGCCTGTGCTGGCCGGCGTGGTGACCATGATGCTGATGGACATCCACTTCGGCACCAGCTTCTTCAGCGCCGCCGGCGGCGGCGACCCGGTGCTGTTCCAGCACGTGTTCTGGTTCTTCGGCCACCCCGAGGTGTACATCATGATCCTGCCCGCCTTCGGTGCGGTCAGTGCGATCATCCCGACCTTCGCGCGCAAGCCGCTGTTCGGCTACACCTCGATGGTCTACGCCACCGCCAGCATCGCTTTCCTCTCCTTCGTGGTCTGGGCGCACCACATGTTCGTGGTCGGCATCCCGGTCACCGGCGAGCTGTTCTTCATGTACGCCACCATGCTGATCGCGGTGCCCACCGGGGTGAAGGTGTTCAACTGGGTGACCACCATGTGGGAGGGTTCGCTGACCTTCGAGACGCCGATGCTGTTCGCCGTGGCCTTCGTCATCCTGTTCACCATCGGCGGCTTCTCCGGACTGATGCTGGCGATCGCCCCGGCGGACTTCCAGTACCACGACACCTACTTCGTGGTCGCCCACTTCCACTACGTGCTGGTGCCCGGCGCGATCTTCGGCATCTTCGCCTCGGCTTACTACTGGCTGCCGAAGTGGACCGGCCACATGTACGACGAGACCCTCGGCAAGCTGCACTTCTGGATGAGCTTCATCGGCATGAACCTGGCGTTCTTCCCGATGCACTTCGTCGGCCTCGCCGGCATGCCGCGACGGATCCCCGACTACAACCTGCAGTTCGCCGACTTCAACATGGTTTCGTCGATCGGCGCCTTCATGTTCGGCACCACCCAGCTGCTGTTCCTGTTCATCGTCATCAAGTGCATCCGCGGCGGCAAGCCGGCCCCTGCCAAGCCCTGGGACGGCGCCGAGGGCCTGGAGTGGAGCATCCCCTCGCCGGCGCCCTACCACACCTTCAGCACCCCGCCCGAGGTCAAGTGAGGAGCGCGTCATGAGCGATGCCAAGGTCGATACCCGCCGCCTGGTCGGCCGCCTGCTGCTGGTGACCGTGCTGATGTTCGCCTTCGGCTTCGCCCTGGTGCCGCTCTATGACGTGATGTGCCGCGCCCTGGGGATCAACGGCAAGACCGCCGGCAGCGCCTACAGCGGCGAACAGCAGGTGGATGTCGGGCGCGAGGTGAAGGTGCAGTTCATGACCTCGAACAATATCGACATGGTCTGGGAGTTCCGCTCCGCCGGCGACCAGTTGGTGGTGCATCCCGGCGCGGTGAACCAGATGGTGTTCTACGCGCGCAACCCGAGCGACAAGCCGATGACTGCGCAGGCCATCCCGAGCATCGCCCCGGCCGAGGCCGCCGCCTACTTCCACAAGACCGAATGCTTCTGTTTCACCCAGCAGGTGCTGCAACCCGGCGAGAGCATCGAGATGCCGGTGCGCTTCATCGTCGACCGCGATCTGCCCAAGGATGTGCGGCACGTGACGCTGGCCTACACCCTCTTCGATATCACTGCGCGGAAGCCGCCCGTACCGGTTGCGGGGCGATAAGGAGAACAACATGGCAAGCCACGAACACTATTACGTCCCCGCCCAGAGCAAGTGGCCGATCATCGCCAGCGTCGGCCTGCTGGTGACGGTGTTCGGCCTGGGTACCTGGTTCAACGACCTCACCGCCGGCCACAAGGAATCCCATGGCCCGTGGATCTTCTTCGTCGGCGGGCTGATCATCGCCTACATGCTGTTCGGCTGGTTCGGCAACGTCATCCGCGAGAGCCGCGCCGGACTCTACAGCGCGCAGATGGACCGCTCGTTCCGCTGGGGCATGAGCTGGTTCATCTTCTCCGAGGTGATGTTCTTCGCCGCCTTCTTCGGCGCGCTGTTCTACGTCCGCCACTTCGCCGGTCCCTGGCTCGGCGGCGAGGGTGCCAAGGGCGTGGCGCACATGCTCTGGCCGAACTTCCAGTACAGCTGGCCGCTGCTGCAGACCCCGGACCCGAAGCTGTTCCCGCCGCCGAGCGCGGTGATCGAGCCGTGGAAGCTGCCGCTGATCAACACCATCCTGCTGGTCACCTCCAGCTTCACCGTGACCTTCGCCCACCACGCCCTGAAGAAGAACAAGCGCGGCCCGCTCAAGGCCTGGCTGGCGCTGACCGTGCTGCTGGGGATCGCCTTCCTGATCCTGCAGGCCGAGGAGTACGTGCACGCCTACAACGAGCTGGGCCTGACCCTCGGCGCCGGCATCTACGGCTCGACCTTCTTCATGCTCACCGGCTTCCATGGCGCCCACGTGACCCTCGGCGCGCTGATCCTCGGCATCATGCTGATCCGCATCCTGCGCGGTCACTTCGATGCCGAGCACCACTTCGGCTTCGAGGCCGCCAGTTGGTACTGGCACTTCGTCGACGTGGTCTGGATCGGCCTGTTCATCTTCGTCTACGTGATCTGACCGCCACCGGGGGAATCAGAAATGCCAGGGCGCGTGGCTGTTCAGCTCGCCGCTGTAGAAGCCCCAGGCGACCAGCACCAGGGTCGCCGCGGCGAGCACCACGCGGACGGTCAGCGAATTGACCACGCGGGAACCATGGCCCTGGTCCTTGACCAGGAAGAACAGGCCGCTGAACAGGCTCACCAGGGTAGCCAGCAGTAGCAGGACGATCGCCACTTTCAACATGGTGGGACTCCGGCGATGGGGGGATTCATGCAGTATAGCCAGCGCCTCGGGGAGGCCGGACGCAATGACAGACGCAGCATGCGTGGCGCGTTCCGCCCCGGCCTGCTGCCGACCCTGGTGGTCCTCGGCCTGCTGCCGGTACTGCTCTGGCTGGGCACCTGGCAGTTGCAGCGGGCCGACGAGAAGCGCGCCCTGCTGGCCAGCTACGAGGCCCGGCGCGGCGCCGAGCCGGTGTCGCCCGGGCAGCTAGAGGGACTGCGCGACCCGGCGTACGTCCGCGTGCGCCTGCACGGCCGCTTCGACCAGCGGCATACGCTGCTGCTGGATAACCGGCTGCGCAACGGACAGGCCGGGGTCGAGGTGCTGCAACCCTTCTACGATCAGGCCAGCGGCCTTTGGCTGCTGGTCAACCGCGGCTGGGTCGCATGGACTGACCGACGCTCGCCGCCGACGCTGGAAACCCCCGACCGCGTCCTCCTGCTCGACGCCTGGACCTACCTGCCGCCACCCGGCGGCCTGCACCTGGCCGACGCGCCGGCCGGCGGCTGGCCGCGCCTGGTGACCCAGCTCGACATCCCGGCGCTGTGGCAGGCCTTCGGTCGCGCCGGGCTGCCCTGGGAAATCCGCCTGGAAGCGGGCGACGCCAGCTTCGACACCGATTGGCCCCTGGTCTCGATGCCGCCGGAGCGGCACACCGGCTACGCCGTGCAGTGGTTCGCCTTGGCGACGGCCCTGCTCGCCCTCTACCTCTACCTCGGTGTGCGCCGCGCACGGGAGAAAAACCATGAGTCTCGCGATTCCGATGCCTGAACGTCCGCGCCGCGCCCGTGGCCGCCTGCAACTGCTGGCGATCATCGGCCTGGTGGTGGGGCCGATGCTGCTCGCCAGCGCCATGTACAAATGGAATTTCTGGGTTCCGCAGGGGCGCAGCTACAGCGGCGCGCTGATCGGCAACGGCCAGACCCCCGCCGACCTCGGCGTGCAGGGACGCAGCCAGGGCGAGCAGTGGCAACTGCTGGTGACCGCGCCGGGTACTTGCGGCGAGGACTGCCAGCAACTGGTCTACCTGGCCCGCCAGGTCAACATCGCCCTCGGCCGCGAAGCCTCGCGCGCCGGCCACGCCCTGGCCGCCAGTGGCGAGCTGCCGGCGGACTTCGCCAACCTGGTGAGGCAGGACTACCCGCGCCTGCAGCGCTACGGCCTGGACCCTGTCCTGTACGACAAGGCCGGCGGCGGCGAGCGGCCGCTGCTGTGGGTGGTCGACCCGCACGGCAACCTGGTGCTGCGCTACGACGCCAAGGCCAACGGCAAGAAGCTGCTGAAGGACGTGCAACTGCTGCTCAAGCTCTCGCATATCGGTTGATCGGCGTGGCCGGCGCGGTTCCCGGCCCGATGAGGACAGAACGACAAGAAAAAGGGGCCCGCGAATGTCAGGCGCAACCCGCAAACCCGGTTTCACCGTCGCCGTGCTGGCGACCCTGCTGGCCGCCGTGGTGGTCCTGCTCGGCGCCTATACCCGGCTGACCCACGCCGGCCTCGGCTGTCCGGACTGGCCAGGCTGCTACGGCTTCGTCCACGTGCCGCTGAGCGAGGCGCAACTGGCCCACGCCGAACTGCACTTCCCCGACGCCCCGGTGGAGGCACAGAAGGGCTGGAACGAGATGATCCACCGCTATTTCGCCGGCGCCCTCGGCCTGCTCATCCTTGGCCTGGCGTTGCATGCGCTGGTCCGCCGCGGGGGCGACGGCCAACCGCTGAAGCTGCCGCTGCTGCTGCTCGCGGTGGTGATCGCGCAGGCCGCCTTCGGCATGTGGACGGTGACCCTCAAGCTCTGGCCGCAGGTGGTCACCGCCCATCTGCTCGGCGGCTTCACCACCCTGGCGCTGCTCTTTCTCCTCGCCCTGCGCCTCTCCGGACGCTTCGCGGCGCGGCGCTACCCGGCGGCGACCCGCGGACTGGCGGGGCTGGCCCTGCTCCTGGTGATCGGCCAGATCGCCCTCGGCGGCTGGGTCAGCAGCAACTATGCGGCGGTGGCCTGCATCGACCTGCCCACCTGCCATGGCGAGTGGTGGCCGCGGATGGACTTCGCCAACGGCTTCCACCTGACCCAGCACATCGGCCCCAACTACCTCGGCGGCCAGCTCGACAGCGACGCGCGCACGGCGATCCACATGACCCACCGGATCGGAGCGCTGTGCGTGACCCTGGTCCTCCTGCTGCTCGCCTGGCGCCTGCAGCGCAGCGGCCTGGTCTGGCCGACCGCGCTGATGCTGCTCGGCCTGTCGCTGCAGATCGGCCTGGGCATCAGCAACGTGCTGCTGCACCTGCCGCTGCCGGTGGCGGTGGCGCACAACGGCGGTGGCGCCCTGCTGCTGCTCAGCCTGGTGCTGGTCAACTATCGCCTGCGCGCGCCGGCCAGCGTCCGCGCGCCGGCACCGTCGCCGCAGCGCGTGCGCCGCACGCTGCCGCCGGCGCAAGGTTCGCGGCTGAAGGCCGCCTGACAGACAGAAGGATGGAGGTAAGGATATGGCCACCGTCATCGATCGCCACAGCCAGCCGACCTGGCGCGACTTCCTCGAACTGACCAAGCCCAAGGTCGTGGTGCTGATGCTGATCACCTCGCTGATCGGCATGCTGCTCGCCACCAAGGCGCCGCTGGATGGCTTCGTGCCCTGGCAGGTGCTGATCTTCGGCAACCTCGGCATCGGCCTTTGTGCCGGCGCGGCGGCGGCGGTCAACCATGTGGTGGACCGGCGCATCGACTCGATCATGGCGCGGACCCACAAGCGGCCGCTGGCCGAGGGTCGGGTGTCGCCGAGCATGGCGCTGGGCTTCGCGCTGCTCCTGGCGCTGGCCGGGATGGCCGTGCTGCTGGCCTTCACCAACCCGCTGACGGCCTGGCTGACCCTCGCCTCGCTGCTCGGCTACGCGGCGCTCTACACCGGCTTCCTGAAGCGCGCCACGCCGCAGAACATCGTCATCGGCGGGCTCGCCGGGGCGGCGCCGCCGCTGCTCGGCTGGGTCGCCATCACCGGCCACCTGAGCGCCGAGCCGCTGTTGCTGGTATTGATCATCTTCGCCTGGACCCCACCGCACTTCTGGGCGCTATGCATCCACCGCAAGGACGAATACGCCAAGGCCGACATCCCGATGCTGCCGGTGACCCACGGCGAGCGCTACACCAAGCTGCACATCCTGCTCTATACCCTGGTGCTGTTCGCGGTGAGCCTGATGCCGTTCGTCATCCACATGAGTGGGCTGGTCTACCTGCTCTGCGCCCTGGCCCTGGGCGCGCGCTTCCTCGACTGGGCCTGGGCGCTCTACTGTGACAGCCGGCCACATGCGGCGATAAAGACCTTCAAGTACTCTATCGTCTACCTGTTCCTGCTGTTCATGGCGCTGCTGGTGGACCACTATCTGCCGCTGAAGCTGCTTCTCTGATCCCACTCTAGAGCCTTGCCCACCCATGACTCGAGTCAACAAGACCGTCCTCGTCCTCGTCGCCCTGGTCGCCCTGGTCCTCGGCCTCACCGTGCACAAGGTGCTCACCGCCCAGCGCCAGGCCGATCCCACCGTGCTGCTCGACGCCGGCATCGTGATCCTGCCGCAGACGCGCAAGGTGCCGGCGCTGGAGTTCACCAACCAGGACGGCCAGGCGGTCAGCACTGCCAGTCTCAAGGGTCGCTGGCACCTGTTGTTCTTCGGCTACACCTTCTGCCCCGATGTCTGCCCGACCACCCTCGCCCAGCTCCGCGAATTGCAGGGCAAGCTGCCGCAGGAGGTGCGCGACGACCTGCAGGTGGTATTCGTCAGCGTCGATCCGAACCGCGACACGCCGCAGCAGATCAAGCAATACCTGGGCTACTTCAACGCCGGCTTCCAGGGGCTCACCGGCACTCCGGAGAACATCCAGAAGCTGGCCAACGCCATGAGCATCCCCTACATCCCCGCCGACACCAGCAAGCCCAACTACACCGTCGACCACAGCGGCAACCTGGTGATCATCGGCCCGGACGGCGAGCAGCACGGCTTCATCCGCGCGCCGCTGAACAACGCCAAGCTGGAAGCCCAACTGCCCGGCGTGCTCAAGCCGCAGGCCTGATTCCCTTCCCTCCCCCCACCGTCCGCGGCGCTCCGGGCCTCAGGCCCGGCGCATGCCGATGTGCGGGATGTCGTCTTCCAGGTAGACCTCGGTGACCGCGACGAAGCCATAGCGGCCGTAGTAGGCCTGCAGGTGGGCCTGCGCCGAGAGGTACACCGGGGTATCCAGCCAGAGGCGCTCCGCCGCCTGCAGCGCGCGTTCCATCAACTGGTGACCGAGCCCCTGGCCGCGCGCGGCCGAGGAACTGACCACCCGGCCGATCACCACCTGGCCCTCGTGGCGAACCGGGTCCAGCAGGCGCAGGTAGGCGAGCAACTGGCCGTCGCGCCAGGCCATCAGGTGATGGGTATCGCCGACCAGATCGAGGCCGTCGACTTCCTGATAGGGGCATTTCTGTTCCACCACGAAGACCTCGGTGCGCAATTGCAGCAGCGCGTAGAGTTCCTTCAGGGTGAGGTCGGCGTGGTGCTTGCAGGTCCAGTCGAGCGACATGGTCGGGATTCCGGGACAGGGGACAGGAACGCGGTTATGCCATGGGCGGCGGGCCGCTGGAAAGGCGTGGCCGGTCGGTTTCGTTTCAGAACCCACGCGGCTATCCTTTGCCGAACGGCTGGAGGTGTCTCATGCGTTGGGAAGAACTGAGCGAACAACCCTGTTCGCTGGCGCGGGTGCTGGCGATCGTCGGCGATCGCTGGACCCTGCTGGTATTGCGCGACTGCTTTCTCGGCGTGCGCCGTTTCGACGACTTCGAGCGCAGCCTCGGCGTGACCCGTCACGTCCTCGCCGACCGCCTCAAGCGCCTTGTCGAAGCGGAGATACTGGCCAAGGTGCCCTACCAGGAAAGGCCGCTGCGCGAGGAATACCGGCTTACCGAGAAAGGGATGGAACTGTACCCGGCCATCCTTTCCCTGGTGAACTGGGGCGACCGCCACCTCGCCGGCGTCGAGGGGCCGCCACTCGAGCATGTGCACAAGCATTGCGGCCAGCACATGCATGGCGTGCTGGTCTGTTCCGAATGCGGTGAGCCGCTGCACGCGCGGGACGTGACGGTACGCGAGGGGCTGTTCTGGAAGGGGCGCCTGCTGCGGCGCGGCTGAGCGTTCCAGGCCTGGCCGCCGACGCGAATCGGCGGATAAACGCCGATGGCGTTACGGCAGGAAGGACGCTGTCGTACCAGGCTCCGCCGACCGGTCCCCTCTCTTCAGGGAGAGGACGTGCCGGGCAGGCCGGGACAGGCAGAGTAATTGGTGCGCGGATATCACTCGAGCCCTTGCCAGTTGACAAGTTCCTTTTAAGAACTAACTATCGTCTCTATTGGGTTCTAAAAAAGAACTAACAAGAGAGGCCTCTGCAATGACCCAGCGCAAAGCGGTTCTGGTAATGGGCGCCGGCGACGCCACCGGTGGCGCCATCGCCCGGCGGTTCGCCCGCGAGGGCTACGTGGCGTGCGTCGCCCGGCGCAACGCGGAGAAGCTGGAGCCGCTGGTGCAGGCCATCCGCGACCAAGGCGGCGAGGCTCTGGCCTGCGGCTGCGACGCACGCCAGGAGCAGCAGGTGATCGACCTCTTCGCCCGCATCGAGGGTGAGGTCGGTGCGCTGGAGGCGGTGATCTTCAACGTCGGCGCCAACGTCTGGTTCCCGATCACCGAAACCACCGAACGGGTCTATCGCAAGGTCTGGGAGATGGCCGCCTTCGGCGGCTTCCTCACCGGCCGCGAGGCGGCGCGGGTGATGCTGCCGCGGCAGCGCGGAACGATCATCTTCACTGGCGCCACCGCCTCGTTGCGCGGCCGCGCGCATTTCGCCGCGTTCTCCGGCGCCAAGTTCGCCCTGCGTGCCCTGGCCCAGAGCATGGCGCGCGAGCTGGGGCCGAAGGGCATCCACGTCGCCCACCCGATCATCGACGGCGCCATCGACACCGACTTCATCCGCGAAACCCTGCCCGAGCTGTACAAGCGCAAGGAGCAGGACGGCATCCTCGATCCCGAGCACATCGCCGAGACCTACTGGCAGATCCACTGCCAGCCGCGCGACTGCTGGGTGCACGAACTGGACCTGCGCCCCTGGATGGAAACCTTCTGATCCCCGCCACGGAAAGAGCCACGCATGAGCAAGCAAATCGAGTTCTTCTTCGACTTCGGCAGTCCCACCACCTACCTCGCCTGGACCCAACTGCCGCGCATCGCCGCCGCCCATGGCGCGAGCATCGCCTGGCGGCCGATGCTGCTGGGCGGCGTGTTCAAGGCCACCGGCAACCATTCGCCGATCGAGGTGCCGGCCAAGGGGCGCTACACCCTCCACGACCTGGCGCGCTATGCGAAACGCTACGGCGTGCCGCTGGCCTTCAACCCGGCCTTCCCGATCAACACCCTGACGCTGATGCGCGGCGCCCAGGGCTATCTCGGCGGCGAAGGGTTCCAGCCCTACCTGAAAGCGGTGTTCGAAGCGTTGTGGGTACGACAGCAGAACCTCGGCAAGCCCGAGGTGGTCGCCCAGGTGCTGGCGGAGGCTGGGTTCGATCCGGATGAGTTCCTCCGCCTGGTTGGCGACGAGCAGGTCAAGGAGGGGCTCAAGGCGACCACCGAAGAGGCGGTGCGGCGCGGCGTCTTCGGCGCGCCCAGCTTCTTCGTCGGCGACCAGTTGTTCTTCGGCCAGGATCGCCTCGATTTCGTCGCCGAGGCCCTCGCCGGCTGACCTCCCCTTCCCCGCGGCGAGCCGCTCTGGCCCGCCGCCTTGCGCCATCCGAGCGCCCTCCTCCCGGCTGCGGCCCGCGCGTGCCGTGGTTCCTGGCCATTCGTCGCGCCCGCCGATAGCGGCTTGTCAGGCCGACTTCTTTGCGTATAGGCTGAACTGGTCAGACCGGTAATACCACAATAAAAATGCGTTCATCGCCCGCCTCCGCGAGGCCCGATGGAAGCGCCGAATGGAGACTCCTGCGATGTTCATCAAGCGCTGTTCCCGCTCGATATTCCTGCAAGTCGTGATTGGCCTGGTGATAGGCGTCATCTGCGGGGTCGGCATTCCCGACCTGGCCGTGCAGATGAAGCCGCTGGGCGATGGCTTCATCAAGCTGATCAAGATGCTCATCGCACTGATCGTCTTCTGCGTGGTGGTCAACGGCATCTCCGGCGCCGGCGACCTGAAGAAGGTCGGCCGCATCGGCCTGAAGTCGGTGATCTACTTCGAAATCCTCACCACCATCGCCCTGGTCCTCGGCCTGGTGGTCGCCTACAGCCTGGGCCTGGGCAGCGGCGCCAACATCCATCTCAACGAACTGCCCGCCGGCGACGTCGCCCTGTATACCGGGCGCACCCAGGAGATCCACGGCCCCGTGGCATTCCTCATGGGCCTGATCCCGACCTCTGTGTTCAGCGCCTTCGCCGAGAACGACATCCTCCAGGTCCTGCTGTTCTCCGTGCTGTTCGGCAGCGCCCTGAACCTGGTCGGCGAGCAGGCCAGCGGCGTGGCCCGCCTGATCAACGAATTCAGCCACATCGTGTTCCGTATCATGGGCATGATCGTGCGCCTGGCACCGCTCGGCGTGTTCGGCGCGGTGGCCTTCACCACCGCCCGCTACGGCGTCGACTCGCTCAGCCACCTGGGCGCGCTGGTGCTGGTGTTCTACGCCACCTGCCTGGTCTTCGTCATGGCGGTGCTCGGCAGCGTCCTGCGTCTCTCCGGGGTGCGCATGCTGCCGTTCCTGCGCTACTTCCGCGAAGAGCTGCTGATCGTGATGGGCACCGCCTCCTCCGACGCGGTGCTGCCGCAGGTGATGCGCAAGCTCGAGCACATGGGCATCCGCAGCTCCACGGTAGGCCTGGTGATTCCCACCGGCTACTCGTTCAACCTCGACGGATTCTCGATCTACCTGACCCTGGCGGTGGTGTTCATCGCCCACGTCACCGGCACGCCGCTGGCGATGACCGACCTGATCACCATCCTGCTGGTTTCGCTGGTCACCTCCAAGGGCGCCCACGGCATTCCCGGCTCGGCCCTGGTGATCCTCGCCGCCACCCTCACCGCGGTGCCGGCGATCCCGGTGGCCGGCCTGGTGCTGGTGCTTTCGGTGGACTGGTTCATGGGCATCGGCCGCGCGCTGACCAACCTGATCGGCAACTGCGTGGCCACCGTGACCATCGCCCGCTGGGAAAACGACATCGATATGCCGCGCGCGCAGGCCATACTCGACGGGCGCCTGGAGGCGCCGGCCAAGGCCGACGGCGAGCCGCTCAAGCGCAGCGCGGTGGCCGGGGAAGGCAAGCTGCATGGCTGACGCGCCGAGGCGCGTTGCACGTCCGATTGGCAAGTAAAGGGAGGCGACATGTTTTCTTCGTCCAAGCTGGTCAACGCGGTTGCCCAGCGCCTGCTCGACACCATCGAGCAGGGTCGCTGGGTCGCCGGCCAGATGTTGCCCGGCCAGCGCGAGCTGGCTGAACAGATGGAAATCAGCCGGCCGAGCCTGCGCGAGGCGATCATGGTCCTGGAGACCCTGGGCGTGGTCCGTTCGCTGCCGGGCAAGGGCGTGATGGTCCTCGAACGCAGCGAACCGCTGCGCGAGGTCGCGGCGCCCGGCGAGGCGACCATGGAAGACGTCCTGCAACTGCGCTATGCGCTGGAGCCGTTCATCGTCGGCATCGTCGCGCAGAGCGCCGGGGCGGCGGAGATCAGCGAACTGCGGCTGTTGCTGCTGGACCTGCGCGAAGCGGTCGAGGATGGCGACCCGCAGGCTCTGGTTGAGGCCTACACGGCCTTCCACCGGCGCCTGGTGAAGCTCACCTCGAACCCGATCTTCCTCAGCGTTTCCGAACAGATCGGCAGCGCCCTGGAACGCAGCGACAACCTGGTGCGCCGCCAGCCGGAATACGCCGAGGAGATCCTCCAGGAACACGACGCCATCCTCCGTGCGATCCGCCAGCACGACAGCGAGCGGGCGAGCCAGGCGATGCGCCAGCACATCCTCAACGAAGGCGCGCGCCTGAACATCGACCTGCGCTTGCCGCAGGTCTGATCGCCCGCGCCAGGGTTCCAACCCGGGACCGTCGCGGCGCCCGGACGGCTTTCGTCCGCCGCCTGCGAAGGCCCACAAGCACGACTCGACAGGTGTGAACATGGTCGGATTCGAAGCACGTACCCAGCAGGGCGCCGCGCTGCGCCCCACCAGCCATTTCGTCTACGAAAGCATCTACACGGCAATCCTGGAAAAGCGCCTGGCGCCGGCCGCCAAGCTGAGCAAGGAAACCCTCGGGCAGATCTTCCGGGTCAGCAACGGCACCATCCAGCGTGCCCTCACCCGTCTCGCCGAGGACGGCGCGGTGGTGATGCCGCCGAAGGAGGTCGCCAGCGTCGCCCGCCCGGACGAGCGCCAGGCGCGGCAGGTGCTGGACGCGCGCCTGCTTGTGGAAAGCGAAGTGGTGCGGCAACTGCCCGCGGGGCTGGATCCCGCCGCCCTTGCCGAGCTACGGGCGCTGGTCGACGAGGAGCAGGCTTGCCTCGCGGCCCGCGACAGCGCCGGGCTGATCCGTCTCGCCGGGCGCTTCCACCTGCGCCTGGCCGAACTGACCGAGAATCCCTTGCTGCAGGGTTTCGTCCGTGGCCTGGTGGCACGCGCCTCGCTGGACATCGCGCTGAACAAGGGGGCGGTCTATACCGCCGAGGCCTGCGCCGCGCAGCGCGCCCTGCTCGATGCCCTGGAGGACGGCGATAGCGCGGCGGCGGCTGCGCTGATGGACGCTTACCTGCGAGGCCTGTTCGCCCGCATGCGCTTCCTGCCGCCACCCACCACCGACCTGCGCGAGGCATTCGGCATGAAGGCCCCTCGCGGGGAAAAACGCCGGAGGGCCTGACCTCCCCGGCCGCCGCCTACCAGATCTGGCAGGCGGTGGTGGCTGGTGGCCAGCCTATAGTGAAGCGGGTCAGGGATGGCGCCGTGCTGGTCGAAGTAGCCAAGGGTCCGTTGTGAGCGCCCGGTCCTGTCCGTGACGTCCTACAGGAAGCTGTGAACGCATGGTTAACGGAGATCGACATGGCATACGCAGAATGGATCGCAGTGAAGGTCGTGGTATCCAAATCCATCGGCACGGTGGGCATCCGCAACGCCACCTTGCAATGGGGCAAGTTCTACCGCTACACCAACAAGGACGACGAGATTTCCACCGAGGAAGTCAGCAGCATGAACGTGCAGGCCGGCAGCCCGCAATGGATCGCCTCCTGCGGACGGGAGAACGCTTCGTCCGGCACCCAGGGCAGCTTCGACTGCTACGACGGCAACACCAAGATGGGCACCTTCAGCTGGGATGACCCGTGGAAATCCGGCGCCACCAACACCTGGAGCTTCACACCGGCATCGGCGGACTATGCTGGCATCACCAGCGGCGGCAACGCTACGGGCACGGACATCGGCGAGGTCACCCTGACCCTCGGCCGCTTCTCCTGACGGTACCTGGAGCTGGCCGGCAGTCCGTCGGTCAGCTCCAGCGCTCATCCCCGTCCGTGGCGAACGCTCGCCGCAGCGCCTCGATGGCGACCTTCACCTTGGCCGGCTGGGCCTCGCGCCGTGGCGTCACCGCATAGATGCCGAGCCCGGGAATCCTCCACTCCGGCAATAGCTGTTGCAGGCGCCCGTCGTTCAGCGCGTCGCGCACCTCCGGCAGCGGCTGGTAGGACACGCCGAGTCCGTCGAGGGTGAACTGACGCACCGCGAGCATCCCGTTGGCGGCCACCCGTGGCTCCAGGCGCAGTTTGCAGACTTCCCCGCCCGGCCCGCTGAGCGTCAGGTGGTTGAGGTGGTTCGAGGTGTTCAGGGAAATCCAGTCGACCTCGGTCAACTGCTCCGGACGGTTGATGGGCGCCCGTTGGCGCAAATAGGCCGGCGCCGCGCAGAGCACGCTGCTCCAATCGCCGAGGTGGCGCGCCACCAGGCTGGAGTCGGCGAGATTGCCGACGCGTATCGCCAGGTCGATGCGCTCGGCGACCAGATCGATGCGCTCGTCCTGGAAGAACAGCTGCAGGCGCAACTGGCGGTGGTTCTCCAGCAACGGTTTCAGCGCCTGGGTGATCAGCGTGCCGGAGAACCCCACCGGCGCCGCCAGGCGCAACTCACCCACCGGCGCATCGCGCCATTCGCCAAGCCGCCGCTCGGCTTCCTCGGCGATCGCCAGCATCTGCGCGCAACTGCGATAGAACGCCTCGCCGGCCTCGGTCAGGGTCAGCCGGCGGGTGGTGCGATGCAGCAAAGTGACCTGGGCGCGGCTCTCCAGCTTGCGGATCTGCTGGCTGACTGCCGAAGGGGTCATGCCCAGGCTCTGGGCCGCGGCTGCCATCGAGCCCTTGTCCACCACAGTGGCGAAGATCGCCATGCCTTTCAGCGAATCCATGCCGGTTCCTCCTTGCGGGAGACTGCGCCTGGGGAAAAATCACCGGAAAAAGCGCGAGAAAGCATGCCCAGCGGGCGAGGTCGTCGAGTTACGGAAAAATACGGACGCGTATGGGAGCGAAGCATGAGTCACCCAAAGAACTAATCAGGTCGCAGTGGTCGCATGTTGGTCGCTCTCATTGGTCAGGTCGAAAAATGTCCATTTTTTGTGAGTTATGGATGTTTTGTCCGAAGTAAGCTACTCAGTACAAGTCAAGGGAAATATTCATTTTGAAACATCTTGTAACCGTGTGACCACTTTCAGGGGGTAATTTCGACCCTGTCGATGCGCAAAATCTGGATTTCCTTGCCTTTAACCCGAAACGGGGCGCTGAACGGCCAGCGCTCCAGGGTCAGGGTGCGTACGCCTGGCACCTCGCTGGGCCGCCCTGCCCCCTGGTTGGCTACCTGCTGCAGCGGTTTCACCTGCTCGACGATGTCCTGAACGGCTTTCAGAGCTTTTTCCGGGCCGATCAGCACGACGTAATGGTCGTAGATGGCGTCCAGGTCGGCGGCCGCCTTGCGGGTCCACTTCAGGCTCATTGCAGCCCCCAGCGCTTCTCGATCTCGGTGTGTTCCAGCAGGCGACCGGCATTGGCATCGGCCAAGCCTTCATCGATGGCAGCGACCTGCCACTGCTGCCTTTCCAGGTACTGCGCGAGCGCCTGCCGCAGGTGGTAGGGGCGGTCGCGGTGGGTGGCGCGGGCCAGTTCGTCGAGGGCCGCGACCAGGGCGTCATCGGCGCGGAACGAGACTACGGTGCTCATTTTCTGATCAGCTTCGTTTTCGATGTATACGGTGTTTACAGTGAAAACGAATGTATACGAAAGCTTTCGGGCGAGCAATCGCCCGGCTGTTTCGTCCGTCGAAAAAACCTTTATCGATCAGTGGGTTGAATGAGGAGCCCGCCCCGAGCGGGGCGGGCGGAAGGACGGCGTGGGATTACCAGGCCTGGTTGAAGTGGAAGCCCTGCCTGGGCGAGAAGCGGGTGTTGACGAGCTTGTAGCCTTCCTCGCCGCGTGGCTTGACCAGCGAGACCTGGCCGACCTGCGGTTGGGTGATCTGTTGCAGGGTGGTCAGGCTGGCCTGCTTGAGCACCTCGGGGTTCTTCGCCCAGTCCTTCACTTCGCGTGGCTTGACCTCGACGGTGACCAACCAGCCCTTTTCCACGGCCGGGCCGTAGTCGTCGGGCTTGGCGGGGTCCACCGAACGGACGCTGACGTCGAAGCCGCTGCTGTAGCAGAAGGCCTTCGACTCGGGCTTGTAGTCCTCGCGGCCGGCGGGCGTGAGGTCGTAGGAATCGCCGTCGCGGCGCAGCAGGCCGACGCCGACCAGCGCGTCGTAGACCGCGGCGTTGCCTTTCGCCGGGCCGGGGCCGGAGAAGCTGTCGGAGAGCGTCACCGGGAACGTCTTGAACAGGGTGGAGCTGGCGCAGGCGGGTTTGTCGAAGCCGCGCTCGGCGAGCAGGCGGGCGATCTCCTCGCTGGACGGAGCGGAGTCCGAGCAGGCGGCGAGGAACAGTGGGAGGGCGGCGACGAGGCCGCGCAGAACGCGTGTAGGCATGGGCATGTCCTTTGTCCATTGGCGCAGCCGGATCGGCTGCGCGGCGAATTCTAGCGGCTGTGGCACCATGGGTGCACATTCGACCCAAGGAGGAGAACCCATGCGCCTGCCTGCGAACCTCGGCCGCCTGCTGCCGGCCCTGTGCCTGGGCGTCCTGTTGAGCGCCTGCAGCACCTTCGGCCAGCGCGATCCGTTGCGTATCGACCTGGTCGGCCTGGAGCCCCTGCCGGGGCAAGGCATGGAAATGCGCTTCATGGTCAAGCTGCGGGTACAGAACCCCAACGACGAGCCGATCGAATACAACGGCATCGCCCTCGACCTCGACGTCAACGGCCAGCCCCTGGCCAGCGGCGTCAGCGACCAGACCGGCGAGGTGCCGCGCTTCGGCGAGCGGGTGGTGAGCGTGCCGCTGACCGTCTCCGCCTTTTCCGCCTTCCGCCAGGCCTGGGGCCTGAGCAACAACGCTCCGACCCGGGGCATGCCCTACGTGGTGAAGGGCAAGCTCGCCGGAGGCCTGTTCGGCACCGTGCGCTTCAGCGAAAAGGGCACCCTCGACTTCTCCGGGCCGGCCGTCGGCGCGCCGAAGACCAAGGGGCTCTGAGGCGGTTCGGCAGGGGAGCGAGAAACCCTATATAATCTGCGGTTTTCGTCCCCCTGCTGAAGAGAGAATGCCGTGAGCACGCTGCCGCCCTGTCCCCAATGCAACTCCGAATACACCTACGAGGATGGTGCGCTGCTGGTCTGCCCGGAGTGCGCCCATGAATGGTCGCCGAACGAGGCCGCTACGGCGTCCGATGATGGCAAGGTGATCAAGGATTCTGTGGGCAACGTTCTCCAGGACGGCGATACCATCACCGTGATCAAGGACCTGAAAGTGAAAGGCTCCTCGCTGGTGGTGAAGGTCGGCACCAAGGTGAAGAACATCCGCCTGGTGGACGGCGACCACGACATCGATTGCAAGATCGACGGCATTGGCGCGATGAAGCTGAAATCGGAATTCGTCAGGAAGGTCTGAGACGACCTTGCCTGAAGAAGCCCGGCCATTGGCCGGGCTTTTCTTTGGAGGGCTGTCTGGGTTCTTCCCCCGGTGGTGGACTCAGACCCGCGCCGTCTTCCCGGCGTAGTCCTCGCCGAGGCGCGGCTTGCGTCGCGCGTTGAGCAGCCCGAGGCAGACGGTGAAGATCGTCAGCAGAGCGGTGGCGAACACCTCGTGACGGTGCTCCGGCATGATCAGCATGATGCTCAGCGCGGCGACGATGAACAGGATCACCGCCCAGGTCAGCCAGGGATATAGCCACATGCGGAACTCGATGGGCTGGCCGCTGGCCTGCAATTGCTTGCGCATGCGCAACTGGGCCACGGCGATCACCAGGTACACCAGTAGCGCCACGGCGCCGGAGCTGGCGAGGAGGAAGGTGAAGACCTTCTCCGGTGCGAAGTAGTTGACGATGGTGGTGAGGAAGCCCACCGCGGTGCTGGCCAGCACCGCCGGGCGTGGTACGTGGGCGGTGTTGGTCAGCTTGAGCACGCTCGGGGCGTCGCCGCGCTTGGCCAGGGAGAAGACCATCCGCGACGAGGTGTAGATCGCCGAGTTCAGGCAACTGGCCACGGCGACCAGTACCACCAGGTCGACGATCAGCTTGGCGTGCGGGATGTCCAGCAGCTCCAGGGCGCGCTGGTAGGAGCCGACCTGGATCAGCAGCGGGTCGTTCCACGGCACGATGGAGATCACGATGAAGATCGACACCAGGTAGAACAGGCCGATCCGCCAGATCACCGAGTTGGTGGCGCGGGTGATCTGCTTCGCCGGGTCCTTGGACTCGGCGGCGGCGATGGTGACGATCTCGGTGCCCATGAAGCTGAACATGGTCGTCAGCAGGGCGCCGAGCACCGCGCCGTAGCCGTTCGGCACGAAGCCGCCGTGGCTCGCCATCAGGCTGGACAGGCCGCTGACCTCACGCTCCGGCAGGCCGCCGACGATGGCCACCGCGCCGAGCACGATGAAGGCGATGATGGCGATCACCTTGAGCAGCGCGAACCAGAACTCGAACTCGCCGTAGCGGGCCACGCTGAAGAGGTTGGTGACGGTGAGCAGGAAGGTCACCGCGAGGGCGAAGATCCAGGTGTCGATGGCCGGGAACCAGGCGTTGAGGATGGCCGCGGCGGCGATCGCTTCGAGTGGGATCACCAGCACCCAGAACCACCAGTAGAGCCAGCCGATGGTGAAACCGGCCCAGCGGCCGATGGAGCGGTCGGCGTAGGTGGAGAAGGAACCGGTATCGGGGGAGGCGACCGCCATTTCGCCGAGCATGCGCATGACCAGCACCACCAGGGTGCCGGCGATCAGGTAGGCGAGCAGGGCGGCCGGGCCGGCGGCGGCGATGGCATGGCCGGAGCCGACGAACAGGCCGGCGCCGATCACCCCGGCGATCGACAGCATGGTGACGTGGCGTTGTTTCAGGCCGGGCGCGAGCGAGGCGTTGCGCTTGTTCGGCAGTTGTGAAGCCAGTACGACTTTGGACATCGTTGAGACCCTTTAATTGTTCTTGGGCAAGGTCTGGGCCGCCTTGTGGGCGACGCCATGGGTGCGGCCGTGGGTGAGGTTTCACGGCGGTGGAACGTTGCGGACTCCTGATTGCGGAAAAAGAAAAAAGGCATGGTCGTTACCGACCATGCCTGTCGTCGTCAGCCTTCAGAGGCTGGGGAAGGCGAATTGCGAGGCCTCGTGGCTGGCCCGCTGCGGCCAGCGCTGGGTGATGGCCTTGCGCCGGGTGTAGAAGCGCACGCCGTCCGGGCCGTAGGCGTGGAGGTCGCCGAACAGCGAGCGCTTCCAGCCGCCGAAGCTGTGGTAGGCCACCGGCACCGGCAGCGGGACGTTGACGCCGACCATGCCGACCTCGATCTCGTCGCAGAACAGGCGTGCGGCCTCGCCGTCGCGGGTGAAGATGCAGGTGCCGTTGCCGTATTCGTGGTCGTTGATCAACTGCATGGCCTCTTCCAGGCTGTTGACGCGAACCACGCACAGCACCGGGCCGAAGATCTCTTCCTTGTAGATGGTCATTTCCGGGGTCACCCGGTCGAACAGGCTGCCGCCGAGGAAGAAGCCGTTCTCGTGGCCGGCGACCTGGTAGCCGCGGCCGTCCACCACCAGCTCCGCGCCCTGGGCCACGCCGCTGTCGATGTAGCCGGTGACCTTGGCCTGCGCGGCGGCAGTGACCAGCGGGCCCATGTCGAGGCCGCAGGAAGTGCCGGCGCCGATCTTCAGCGCCTTGATCTGCGGAACCAGCTTGGCGATCAGCGCGTCGGCCACCTGGTCGCCGACGCATACCGCCACCGAGATCGCCATGCAGCGCTCGCCGCAGGAGCCGTAGGCGGCACCCATCAACGCGCTGACGGCGTTGTCGAGGTCGGCGTCGGGCATCAGCACCGCATGGTTCTTCGCGCCGCCCAGGGCCTGCACGCGCTTGCCGCGCTTGGTGCCCTCGGCATAGATGTATTCGGCGATGGGGGTCGAGCCGACGAAGCTGATGGCTTTCACTTCCGGCGCCTGGAGCAGGCCGTCCACGGCTTCCTTGTCGCCGTGCACCACGTTCAGCACGCCCTTCGGCAGGCCGGCTTCGTGGAACAGCTCGGCGATCAGCAGGGTGGAGCTGGGGTCGCGCTCGGAGGGCTTGAGGATGAAGGTGTTGCCGCAGGCGATGGCCAGCGGGTACATCCACAGCGGCACCATCGCCGGGAAGTTGAACGGGGTGATCCCGGCGACCACGCCGATCGGCTGGAAGTCGCTCCAGGCGTCGATGTTCGGGCCGACGTTGCGGCTGTACTCGCCCTTGAGGATTTCCGGGGCGGCGCAGGCGTACTCGACGTTCTCGATGCCGCGCTTGAGTTCGCCGGCGGCGTCTTCCAGGGTCTTGCCGTGCTCTTCGCTGATCAGCTTGGAAATCCGCGCCTCGTTCTGCTCCAGCAGTTGCTTGAAGCGGTACAGCACCTGTGCACGCTTGGCCGGCGGGGTGTTGCGCCAGGCCGGGAAAGCGGCCCTGGCGGCATCGATGGCTTTCTGCAGGGTCTTGCCGTCGGCCAGCGGGACCTTGTGGATGGCTTCGCCGGTGGAGGGGTTGAAGACGTCGGCGCTGCGGCCGTTGTCGGCGACCATTTCGCCGTTGATCAGGTGGTGGAGGGTGCCCATCTTGTCTTGTTCTCTCTTCGCTAGGGGTGACGAAAGGGCCGTGGCCCTTTCCCTTTACCCGCTCCCTGGGGAGCGGGTGCGGATTACTTGATCTCGGTCTCGACGAAGACCACTTCGTGTGCGCTGGCGTTGATCACGTTGTGCTCGACGCCGGCCTTGCGGAAGTAGGCCTGTCCGGCGACCAGCGGCGCGTGGCGGTCGCCCTCGGGGGTTTCCAGCAGCAGCGTGCCGTCGGTCAGCGGTACCACCACATAGTCGTGGCCGTGGCGGTGGCGCCCGGTTTCCGCGCCGGGGGCGAAGCGCCATTCGGTCACGATCACCTCGGCGTTGTCCACCTGCACGGTGGGTACGGCTTGCGGGCGGCCGCTCATCAGGCGATGCCGTTGAGCGCTTCGCCGACCGCGTCGAACAGGCGGTCCAGCTCTTCCGGCCTGGCGTTGAAGGTCGGGCCGAATTGCAGGGTATCGCCGCCGAAGCGCACGTAGAAACCCTGTTGCCAGAGCTTCATGCCGGCCTCGAACGGACGTACGGTCGGATCGCCGTCGCGCGGGGCGATCTGGATCGCGCCGGCCAGGCCGCAGTTGCGGATGTCGATGACGTTCTTCGCGCCTTGCAGGCCGTGCAGGCCCTTCTCGAAGTGCGGCGCCAGCTCGGCGGACTGCTGCACCAGGTTGTCCCTGGCCAGGATGTCCAGCGCGGCGAGGCCGGCGGCGCAGGCGACCGGGTGCGCGGAGTAGGTGTAGCCGTGGCTGAACTCCACCGCGTGCTCGGGCAGTGCCTGGTTCATGAAGGTGTCGTAGATCTCGCTGCTGGCGATCACCGCGCCCATCGGCACGGCGCCGTTGGTGACCTGCTTGGCGACGTTCATCAGGTCCGGGGTGACGCCGAAGTACTCGGCGCCGCTGTAGGTGCCCAGGCGGCCGAAGGCGGTGATCACCTCGTCGAAGATCAGCAGGATGTTGTGCTGGTCGCAGATCTCGCGCAGGCGCTGCAGGTAGCCGACCGGCGGTACCAGTACGCCGGCGGAGCCGGACATCGGCTCGACGATCACCGCGGCGATGTTCGAGGCGTCGTGCAGCTCGATCAGCTTGAGCAGCTCGTTGGCCAGCTCGACGCCGCCGGTCTGGGCCATCCCGCGGGTGAACGCCATGCCCGGTTGCAGGGTGTGCGGCAGGTGGTCGACGTCCATCAGCTGGCCGAACATCTTGCGGTTGCCGCCGATCCCGCCGAGGCTGGTGCCGGCGACGTTGACCCCGTGGTAGCCGCGGGCGCGGCCGATCAGCTTGGTCTTCTGCGGCTGGCCTTTCAGGCGCCAGTAGGCGCGGGCCATCTTGATCGAGGTGTCGGCGCACTCGGAGCCGGAACCGGTGAAGAACACGTGGTTCAGTTCGCCTGGCAGCAACCCGGCGATCTTCTCGGCCAACTGGAAGGACAGCGGATGGCCGTACTGGAAGCCCGGCGAGTAGTCGAGGGTACCGAGCTGGCGAGCCACCGCCTCCTGGATTTCCTTGCGCGAGTGGCCGGCGCCGCAGGTCCACAGGCCGGACAGGCTGTCGTAGACCTTGCGGCCCTTGTCGTCGGTCAGCCAGCTGCCTTCGGCGGCGACGATGATCCGCGGGTCCTTCTGGAAGTTGCGGTTGGCGGAGAAGGGCATCCAGTGGGCGCGCAGGTTGAGTTCGCTGGAAACCGGCGGGGCCACATTGAGCGGCTGGTTCATCGTTCGATCCTCGGGCTTTCTTGTTGGAAGGTTCCGCGCACGCGGCGGCGGAGCGTTGGATCAAGCTTGGCCCTGACGAAAGGTTAGATAAAGCTTATTCTTCTCACGTTTAGTTTCGACTGGGTAAAACAATAATGGCCAAATCCCGCAACCCGTCGCTCGGCCAGGTCAGCGATTTCGATATCCGCCTGCTGCGCATCTTCAAGACCATCGTCGAGTGCGGCAGTTTCTCCGCCGCGGAGAGCACTCTCGGCCTCAGCCGCTCGGCGATCAGCCTGCACATGGGCGACCTGGAGAAGCGCCTGGGCATGCGCCTGTGCCAGCGCGGCCGCGCCGGCTTCGCCCTGACCGACGAGGGCCGCGAGGTCTATCGCGCGACCCAGACCCTGCTGGCGGCGCTGGAGGGGTTCCGCGCCGAGGTCAACGACCTGCACCAGCACCTGCGCGGCGAACTCAACATCGGCATCATCAACAACCTGGTGACCCTGCCGCAGATGCGCATCACCCACGCTCTCAGCGCGCTCAAGGGGCAGGGACCGCAGGTGCGGATCAACATCGGCATGACCACCCCCAACGAGATCGAACTGGGCGTGCTCGACGGCCACCTGCATGTCGGCGTGGTGCCGTTGATCAGTCCGCTGTCGGGGCTCGAGTACCTGCCGCTGTATGACGAGCACGCGCAGCTCTATTGCAGCCGCGGCCACGCACTGTTCGAGCGCGCCGACGGCGATATCGCGGTGGACGAGGTGCTCGCCGCGGACGCCGTGGCGCCCAGCTACCGCCTGCCCGCCGAAGCCCAGGCGCGCCACCAGGAGCTGAACAACAGCGCCAGCGCCTCGGACCGCGAGGGCATGGCATTCCTGATCCTGACCGGCAACTTCATCGGCTACCTGCCGTCGCACTACGCTGCCGACTGGGTCGCCGCCGGGATGCTGCGGCCCCTGCTGCCGGAGCGTTTCCACTATGCCATCGCGCTGACCATCGTGACCCGCAAGGGACGCCGGCCGAACCTGGTGCTGGAGCGCTTCCTGGAGGCGGTGGCGGTGTCGTGAGGGCGCGGATGGAGTAACGCGAGCTTCGGCCGCCCGCCGAACGGCGTCTTTTCTCTACGGCGCGAGGAGGTGGCATGCAGCGACGGGCCGAGCCAACGCGGGAAAGAGACTCTCACCCCTTCGCATGGCGCCGCTCCCCCATCACCCAGGTCTCCGCCACCGCGCGGTCGTCGCCCAGGGTGTTCAGCACGAACAGGGTATCGGCCAGGCCGCGCGCATGCTCCATGCGCTGGGCGATCATCGGCGTGGCGGCCAGGTCGAGGGCGACGAAGTCGGCTTCGCGGCCGGGCAGGAAGTTACCGACCAGGCCGTCCAGGTCGAGCGCCCTGGCGCCGCCGAGGGTGGCCAGGTAGAGCGCCTGGAACGGATCGAGGCTGGTGCCGCGCAATTGCTGGATCTTGTAGGCGTCGGCGAGGTTGGCCAGCAGCGACAGGCTGGTGCCGCCGCCGACGTCGCTACCGATGCCGACGCGGATGCCGTATTGCTGGGCGCGGCCAAGGTCGAACAGGCCGGAGCCGATGAACAGGTTGGAACTGGGACAGTGCGCCAGCGCCGCGTTCTTGTGCGCCAGGCAGCGGCATTCGCGTTCGGAGAGATGGATGCCATGGGCGAACACGCTGCGTTCGCCGACCAGGCCGGCGCGATGATAGACGTCCAGGTAGTCCTGCGCCTGGGGAAACAGCTCGCCGACCCAGGCGACTTCCTTGAGGTTCTCCGAAAGATGGGTGTGCAGGTAGACGCCGGGATACTCGTCCAGCAGGCGCGCCGCCGCGGCCAGTTGCTCGGGCGAGGAGGTCGGCGCGAAGCGCGGGGTGACCGCGTATTGCAGGCGCCCGTTGCCGTGCCAGCGCTCGATCAGCGCGCGGCTCTCGGCGTAGCCACTGGCCGCGGTATCGCACAGCGCCGGCGGCGCGTTGCGGTCCATCAGCACCTTGCCGGCGATCATCCGCAGGCGGCGCTTCTGCGCGGCCTGGAAGAATGCCTCGGCGGATACCGCATGGACCGTGCCGAACACCAGCGCGGTAGTGGTGCCGTGGCGCAGCAGTTCGTCGAGGAACAGCTCGGCCTGGGCGGCGGCGTAGCCGGCATCGGCAAAGCGCTGCTCGGCGGGAAAGGTGTGGGTTTCCAGCCAGTCCAGCAGTTGGGTGCCGTAGGAGGCGATCACTCCGAGTTGCGGGTAATGCACATGGCAGTCGACGAAGCCGGGCAGTAGCAGGCGCTGCGGATGCTCCTCCAGCGGCAGGTCGGCGGGCAGTTGCGGCAGCAGGTAGGTTGCGTGATCGAGCGCGCGCACGTGGCCGTGTTCGATCCACAGCAGGCCGTCCTCGAAATACTCCCAGGCCTTGTCGCCGAGTTTCGCCGGGTCGCCGAGGAAATGCAGGATCCGCCCGCGATGGGCCGAACTGCTCATCGCGCTCCCGCCGTGGTCGGAGTGCAGGATAAGTGGGGGGACGAAGTTGCCAGCAGGTACTGCATCGTTCATCTCCTCTGCTGCCGGAATGGCGCTTTCGCCTCTTTAGTCCGGGAAATCGACGGAAATATCCCGTCTTTGGCGCGTGATCTCGCTTCCGCCATTATGCACTGTGCGCATGCTGTGGATAAGTCTGTGTGTAGCGCGTGTGCGGAAAGATTGCACGAGCCATTGCGGGATGTGCCCATCTGGCTTCCGGCAGGCGATCCGCGGAAAGCGTTCCGGCACCTTGAATCCGCCTTGCGAAATGCCCGGTCGGCAACTGGCGCTTCTGTGGGTTTGTCTGTGGAAAAGCTGTTCGCATTCCCCGTTGAAAAAATGCCTTCGGAGGTCGCGGGAAAGGCATTGGACGGAGCCGCAGGATTTCTCCCGGTTGGCGAAAGAGCCAGGGAAAAGGTGCTGTGGAATGCGCCACGACGGTGCATCGCGAAACTGTGGACAGCGGATCCACCCATGGCGCCGCCGAGCATGCTTCCGTCGATCGCCGCGGACTTTCCTAGAAAGCCGGAAAACCCAGTATTCATGGGCATCATGGCGTCTAAAGGGGAAGTCCTGGAGACATTTTCACGGGCATTCCCGTTCCGCGGGTTTCCTGTGGAAAAGCTGTTGGCAAACTGTGCCGGAAGCGGGCCGCCGGGGCTGCCCCAGGGATTCGGCCGACCCGTGGCTTGGCCGGGAGAGATCGTCCTGCCGTGCTCCTCCGAACGGCTGTCGATATCTTGTGGATAAAGCTGTTGGCAAAGTGTTGGAAAAAATGCCTTGCCAGGTCGCGCCCATGGCCTGCCGGGTTGGCTGTTTTCTGTCCACCGCCGATGTTGCGAAAATCGCCGGGACGATCGGCGCGGGAGGCTTCCCAAGGTCCCGGATGGGCTCCCGACACGCTGTGGATAACTCTGTGAGCAAGGTGGTGATGACTGTTTTGCGACAAATGCTCACGCGGGTGCGCCGCAGGGTTGCCCGCAAATGTGCCGCGGCGTCCCAGGCGTGCCCCGGCTTGGTGCCGCTCGGCGCGGGAGCCTGGTCCGTGGCTCCCGGTGCAAGCCGCGTTCCAGGGCTTTCCTGACCTCCTGGCCAGGTATTTGCACCGGCCGCCGCATCGTCGAGCAACCGATCGGGTCCGCCATGTCCGCACCTTCCTCCTTCGCGCCGCCGCGCCTCGAACTGCGCGGGATCAGCAAGCGTTATCCGGGTTGCCTGGCCAACGACCGCATCGACCTGTGCATCGACGCCGGCGAGATCCACGCCCTGCTCGGTGAGAACGGCGCCGGCAAGAGCACGCTGATGAAGATCATCTACGGCGTGACCCGTCCCGATGCCGGCGAGGTCCGCTGGCAGGGCGAGCCGGTGCAGGTACGCGACCCGGCTCGCGCCCGGGCGCTGGGGATCGGCATGGTGTTCCAGCATTTCTCCCTGTTCGAGACGCTCAGCGTGGCGGAGAACATCGCGCTCGCCCTCGGCGCCGAGGCGGGCAGCCCGCGCCGGTTGGAGGCGCGTATTCGCGAGGTGTCGCAGCGCTACGGCATGCCGCTGGAGCCTCGCCGGCTGGTCCATGGGCTGTCCATCGGCGAGCGCCAGCGGGTGGAGATCGTGCGCTGCCTGATGCAGGACATCCGCCTGCTGATCCTCGACGAGCCGACTTCGGTGCTGACCCCACGCGAGGCCGAGGATCTCTTCGTCACCCTGCGCCGTCTTGCGGAGGAGGGCTGCAGTGTCCTCTTCATCAGCCACAAGCTGGCCGAGGTCCGTGCGCTCTGCCAGCGCGCCACGGTGCTGCGCGGCGGACGGGTGGCCGGACAGTGCGTGCCGGCGCAATGTTCCGATCTCGAGCTGGCGCGGCTGATGGTGGGCGACGCCGAGGGCCTGGCGGCGGAGTATCCGAAGGCTACCGGCGGCGCGCCTTTCCTCCAGGTGCGCGACCTGCACTGGCGCAACCCGGACCCCTTCGGCGTGTCCTTCGCCGGCCTCGATCTGGAGGTGCGCAGCGGCGAGATCCTCGGTATCGCCGGGGTCGCCGGCAACGGCCAGGACGAGTTGCTCGCTCTGCTCAGCGGCGAAGTGCGCCTGCCGCGCGCCCAGGCCGAGCGCATCCGCCTCGGCGGCTGCGCCGGCGCGCACCTGGCGCCGGATGCGCGGCGCCGCGCCGGCCAGGCCTTCGTGCCCGCCGAGCGGCTGGGGCACGGCGCGGTACCGGAGATGAGCCTGGCGGACAATGCGCTGCTCACCGCCTTCCAGCAGGGCCTGGTGAAGCGCGGGTTGGTCCGGCGGCGCAAGGTGCTGGCGCTGGCCGAGGAGATCATCCGCCGTTTCGCCGTGAAGGCCCCGGGTGCCGGGGCGCCGGCCCGCAGCCTTTCCGGCGGCAACCTGCAGAAGTTCATCCTCGGCCGCGAGATCCTCCAGGCCCCGCGCCTGCTGGTGGCGGCGCATCCCACCTGGGGCGTGGACGTCGGCGCGGCGGCGCTGATCCACCGCGCGCTGATCGCCTTGCGCGATGCCGGTACGGCGATCCTGGTGGTCTCCGAGGACCTCGACGAGCTGTTCCTGCTCAGCGACCGCATCGCCGCGCTGTGTTCGGGTCGGCTGTGCCCGGCGGTCGCCACCGCGAGCGCTTCGCCGCAGCAGGTCGGCGGCTGGATGGCCGGTCAATTCGAGGCGCCGGCGGCAGTCGCCGGCGCCGTTGCCCAAGGGAGCCTGTGATGCTGTTGTCCCTGGAACCGCGCGGCCGACAGTCGCGCTGGATGCTGCTGGCCTCTCCGCTGCTGGCGGGGCTGCTGACCCTGGTCTGCGGTGCGCTACTGTTCGCCTGTCTCGGCCACGATCCGTGGCAGACCCTGCATACCGTGCTGGTACAGCCGCTCAGCGACCTCTATGGGCTCGGCGAGCTGCTGGTCAAGGCCATGCCGATCCTGCTCTGTGCCCTCGGCCTGGCACTGGCCTACCAGGCGCGCGTGTGGAACATCGGCGCGGAGGGCCAGTTGCTGGTTGGCGCCCTGGCCGGCAGCGCGGTGGCGATCCAGTTGCTCGACTGGCAGAGCCGCTGGGCGCTGGCCTGGGTGCTGCTCGCCGGCACCGCTGCCGGGGCGCTCTGGGCCGGGTTCGCCGCCTGGCTGCGAACGCGCTTCAACGCCAACGAGATCCTGACCACCATCATGCTCAACTACATCGCGCTGAACCTGCTGCTGTACGGCGTGCACGGGCCGTTGAAGGACCCGGATGGCTTCAACTTCCCGCAGTCGGCGCTGTTCGGCGAGGCCAGCCGCCTGCCGGCGCTGTTCGAGGACAGCCGGGTGCACCTTGGCGCATTGTTCGGCCTGCTGGCGCTGGCGGCGGTCTGGGTGCTGGCGCAGCGCAGCTTCCTCGGTTTCCAGGTCCGCGTGCTCGGCCTCGACCGCCGCGCCGCCGGTTTCGTCGGTTTCCGCGAGAAGCGCCTGGTCTGGTTCGTGCTGCTGTTCTCCGGCGCGCTGGCAGGCCTGGCCGGCGTCTGCGAGGTCGCCGGGCCGATCGGCCAACTGGTGCCGCAGGTCTCGCCGGGCTACGGCTATGCGGCGATCACCGTGGCCTTCCTTGGCCGTCTCAATCCGTTCGGCATCCTCTGCGCCAGCCTGCTGATGGCGTTGCTCTACCTCGGCGGCGAGGCCGCGCAGATGAGCCTCAACCTGCCATTGGCGCTGTCCGGGCTGTTCCAGGGGATGATGCTGTTCTTCCTCCTCGCCTGCGACGTGCTGATCCTCTACCGCCCACGTTTGCACGGACGCTGGCGCAAGCGCCCGGCGCTGCGCGACGCCCTGGCCTGAGCCGAACCGCCGAGGAACCACGATGGATATCGATCTGCTCGACAACCTGCTGTTCGCCATGGTCCGCACCGGTACTCCGCTGCTGCTGGTGGCCCTGGGCGAACTGGTCTGCGAGAGAAGCGGGGTGCTCAACCTGGGCCAGGAGGGGATGATGCTATTCGGCGCGGTGATCGGCTTCATGGTCGCCTTCTCCAGCGGCAGCCTGTGGCTCGGCGTGCTCCTCGCGGTGCTCGCCGGCATGCTGCTGGCGGCGCTGTTCGCCGGGGTCGCCCTGTACCTGAACGCCAACCAGGTGGCCTGCGGCCTGGCGCTGACCATCTTCGGCGTCGGCCTGTCGTCGTTCGTCGGCGCCGCCTGGGTCGGCAAGCCGCTGCAAGGGTTCGCCCCGCTGGCGCTGCCGGTGCTGGGCGAGTTGCCGCTGCTCGGGCGCATGCTGTTCGCCCAGGACGCGCTGGTCTACCTGAGCCTGGCGCTGTTCGCCGCGGTCGCCTGGATGCTCCTGCGCAGCCGCGCCGGGCTGGTTCTCCAGGCGGTCGGCGAGAACCCTGACGCGGCCAGCGCGATGGGCCTGCCGGTGCTGCGCGTGCGCACCCTGGCGGTGCTCTTCGGCGGCGCCATGGCCGGCCTGGCCGGTGCCTACCTGTCGCTGGCCTACACGCCGATGTGGGCGGAGAACATGACCGCCGGACGCGGCTGGATCGCCCTGGCGCTGGTGGTCTTCGCCAGTTGGCGGGTGTTCCGCGTGCTGCTCGGTGCCTGGTTGTTCGGCCTGGCCAGCATCCTGCACCTGGTGGCCCAGGGGATCGGGCTGTCGATTCCGGCCAACCTGCTGGCGATGCTGCCCTATGCGGCGACCATCCTGGTGCTGGTCCTGCTCTCCCGCGATGCCCTGCGCACCCGGCTGTATGCCCCGGTTTCCCTGGGCCAGCCGTGGAAGGCCGGGCACTGACGAGGGCAGGTTCTTCGATTAGTTGTTTTAACTATTTATATATTCTTCGATAGATTTAGATAATTTCACTGATGGCCTAAATCAATGGGGCATTTTTGCCGAACCCCGTTAAGATTCTCCCAGTCGATTTGAAACACCCCATTCAACTGAGAGAGGAACGACTGATGTCCCTGATCAACACTCAAGTCCAACCGTTCAAGGTCAACGCTTTCCACAACGGCAAGTTCATCGAGGTGACCGAGGAATCCCTGAAGGGCAAGTGGTCGGTCCTGATCTTCATGCCGGCTGCCTTCACCTTCAACTGCCCGACCGAGATCGAAGACGCCGCCAACAACTACGGCGAGTTCCAGAAAGCCGGTGCCGAGGTCTACATCGTGACCACCGACACCCACTTCTCGCACAAGGTCTGGCACGAAACCTCCCCGGCAGTCGGCAAGGCCCAGTTCCCGCTGATCGGCGACCCGACCCACCAGCTGACCAACGCCTTCGGCGTGCACATCCCGGAAGAAGGCCTGGCCCTGCGCGGTACCTTCGTGATCAACCCGGAAGGCGTGATCAAGACCGTCGAGATCCACTCCAACGAGATCGCCCGTGACGTCGGCGAGACCGTGCGCAAGCTGAAGGCCGCCCAGTACACCGCCGCCCACCCGGGCGAAGTCTGCCCGGCCAAGTGGAAGGAAGGCGAGAAGACCCTCGCTCCGTCCCTGGACCTGGTCGGCAAGATCTAAGACCGCGCCGGCGGCATTCGCCGCCAGCCTCTCCGGCGGACGATCCCTCGCGGATCGTCCGCCCTTCACCCAGCCAACGCGCCGTGCAGGGCGGATGTCCCATCCGCCGGGGATACGTTTGCCCGAATTTCGAGGAGCTGAACCATGTTGGACGCCAATCTTAAAACCCAGTTGAAGGCCTACCTGGAAAAGGTCAGCCAGCCGTTCGAGATCGTCGCGTCCCTCGATGACAGCGACAAATCCCGCGAGCTGCTGGGCCTGCTGCAAGACATCGTCGGCCTGACCGACAAGATCACCCTGAAGACCGACGGCAGCGATGCGCGCAAACCGTCGTTCTCGCTGAACCGCCCCGGTGCGGACATCGGCCTGCGCTTCGCCGGTATCCCCATGGGCCACGAATTCACCTCGCTGGTGCTGGCCCTGCTGCAGGTAGGCGGCCACCCCTCCAAGCTCGACGCGGACGTGATCGAGCAGGTCAAGGGCATCGAGGGCACCTTCGAGTTCGAAACCTACTTCTCGCTGTCCTGCCAGAACTGCCCGGACGTGGTCCAGGCGCTGAACCTGATGGCCGTGCTCAACCCGAACATCCGTCACGTCGCCATCGACGGCGCGCTGTTCCAGGATGAGGTCGAGGCGCGCCAGATCATGTCGGTGCCGAGCATCTACCTCAACGGCGAAGTCTTCGGCCAGGGCCGCATGGGCGTGGAAGAGATCCTCGCCAAGATCGACACCGGCGCCGCCGCCCGCGACGCCGAGAAGCTGACCGCCCGCGACGCCTTCGACGTGCTGGTGGTCGGCGGTGGCCCGGCCGGAGCCGCGGCGGCGATCTACGCCGCGCGCAAGGGCATTCGCACCGGCGTCGCCGCCGAGCGCTTCGGCGGCCAGGTGCTGGACACCATGGCCATCGAGAACTTCATCTCGGTGCAGGAGACCGAAGGGCCGAAGCTGGCACGGGCGCTGGAAGAGCACGTGCGTCACTACGAGGTCGACATCATGAACCTGCAGCGCGCCAGCAAGCTGGTTCCGGCGAAGAACACCGGCGAGTTGCACGAGGTGCAGTTCGAGAGCGGCGGCAGCCTCAAGGCCAAGACCCTGATCCTCGCCACCGGCGCTCGCTGGCGCGAAATGGGCGTGCCCGGCGAGCAGGAATACAAGGCCAAGGGCGTGTGCTTCTGCCCGCACTGCGACGGCCCGCTGTTCAAGGGCAAGCGCGTGGCGGTGATCGGCGGCGGCAACTCTGGCGTCGAGGCGGCCATCGACCTGGCCGGCATCGTCGCCCATGTGACCCTGCTGGAATTCGACAGCAAGTTGCGCGCCGATGCCGTGCTGCAACGCAAGCTCTACAGCCTGCCGAACGTCGAGGTGATCACCAGTGCCCTGACCAGCGAAGTGAAGGGCGACGGCCAGAAGGTCACCGGCCTGGTGTACAAGGACCGCAACTCCGAGGAGTTCAAGTCGATCGAGCTGGAAGGCATCTTCGTGCAGATCGGCCTGCTGCCCAACACCGAGTGGCTCAAGGGCAGCGTCGAGCTGTCGCCGCGTGGCGAGATCATCGTCGACGCCCGTGGCGAGACCTCGCTGCCCGGCATCTTCGCCGCCGGCGACGTGACCACGGTGCCGTACAAGCAGATCGTGATCGCCGTGGGCGAGGGCGCCAAGGCTTCGCTGAGCGCCTTCGACCACCTGATCCGGACCTCCGCGCCGGAGTGACCCGGCCAGCGACCGTCGAACCAGGGACGCCCGGAGCGCGAAAGCGCCCCGGGCGTTTTCGTTGGCGCGACCGCCCGCCTCAGGCCGGGATATCCAGGTTCGCGTGGCCCGGCGCGGCGGCCGCCTCGGCGTAGACCTTCTCGTCGTCCTCGATCACCCGCGAGGCCGGCCCCACCAGCAACGGGTCCGGCTCATGGGCGATGCGCCGGTCCTTGTCCGGGTAGTCCAGCGAGTGCAGGAAGTGGCGGATGCAGTTGAGTCGCGCGCGCTTCTTGTCGTCGGACTTGATGACCGTCCACGGCGCGTCGGCGGTGTCGGTATGGAAGAACATCGCCTGCTTGGCGGCGGTGTAGTCGTCCCACTTGTCCAGAGACTTGATGTCGATGGGCGACAGCTTCCAGTGCTTGAGCGGATCGTCGCGGCGCGAGATGAAGCGCCGCAGTTGTTCCTCGCGGCTCACCGAGAACCAGTACTTGAACAGCAGGATGCCGCTGTTGGTGAGCATGCGCTCCAGCTCCGGCGCCTGGCGCATGAACTCCAGGTATTGCAGCGGCGAACAGAAGCCCATGACCCGCTCGACGCCGGCGCGGTTGTACCAGGAGCGGTCGAAGAAGACCATCTCGCCGGCGGTGGGCAGATGTTGGATGTAGCGCTGGAAATACCACTGGCCCTGCTCCTGGGAGGACGGTTTCTCCAAGGCTACGATCCGCGCGCCGCGCGGGTTCAGGTGTTCCATGAAGCGCTTGATGGTGCCGCCCTTGCCGGCGGCGTCGCGGCCTTCGAACAGGACCACCACGCGCTGGCCGGTCTCCTTCACCCAGCTCTGCACCTTGAGCAGTTCGATCTGCAGGTCGTGCTTGGCCTTCTCGTACTCGTTGCGGCGCATCCGCGTGTGATAGGGATAGTTCGCCGGCAGGCTCGCCGAGGTGCTGTCCTCGCTGCTGCCGTGGGGCGCACTGGCGACCTGCAGGGCCACCGGCTTCTGGCTGATTGCCTGGATCTCCTCGCGGGCCTTCTGCGCCGGGCTGGCCACTCGCGGGCGGCGGGTCGCCGGCTTGCGCGGGGCGCGGCGGGCGGCTGGCCGGGCCGGCTTGGCCGGCTGCGCGGCGGGTTGCTCGGGGGAGGGGGGACTGACAGTGGGTTCTTCGCTCATGCGGGACTCCTTCCGTTCTACGTTTTCAGCTATGCAGTCCCCCACTCTATGCCCCTGCCGGGAGGCGTCCGTTGACCCCCATCAAACCGCGCCCGGCCGCCACCGGGAGGAAAGCCTTACACCTCTCCAGAAATCCCTTGTAGGATATCGCCACGCGCGTGGCGTCCCGTCGTCGCCCCGCGGACCTGGATCAGCAGACAGGGTGAACACTGAGCTGGCTCTCATCAACCGAGGGCCGGCAGCGTTCGCGCCGGCCCGCCGATCCGACGAAGGTCCGCACATGTCCCGCACCTGGATTCGCAATCCCCTCGCCATCTTCACCGCCAACGGTCTCGACGCCGCCGGCGGCCTGGTCGTCGAAGACGGCCGCATCGTCGAGCTGCTCGGCGCTGGCCAGCAGCCCGCACAACCTTGCGCCAGCCAGTTCGACGCCAGCCGGCACGTGGTGTTGCCGGGGCTGGTCAACACCCATCACCACTTCTACCAGACCCTCACCCGCGCCTGGGCGCCGGTGGTCAACCAGCCGCTGTTCCCCTGGCTGAAGACCCTCTACCCGGTCTGGGCGCGGCTGACCCCGGAGAAACTCGAACTGGCCACCAAGGTGGCGCTGGCCGAGCTGCTGTTGTCCGGGTGTACCACTGCCGCCGACCACCACTACCTGTTTCCCGGCGGCCTCGAACAGGCCATCGACGTGCAGGCCGGGGTGGTCGAGGAACTGGGCATGCGCGCCATGCTCACCCGCGGCTCGATGAGCCTCGGCGAGAAGGACGGCGGCTTGCCGCCGCAGCAGACGGTGCAGGAGGCCGAGACCATCCTCGCCGACAGCGAGCGACTGATCGCCCGCTACCACCAGCGCGGAGACGGTGCCCGGGTGCAGATCGCCCTGGCGCCCTGCTCGCCGTTCTCGGTGACTCCGGAGATCATGCGCGCCAGCGCCGAACTGGCGGCGCGCCACGACGTACGCCTGCACACCCACCTGGCGGAGACCCTCGACGAGGAAGACTTCTGCCTGCAGCGCTTCGGCCTGCGTACCGTGGACTACCTGGATAGCGTCGGCTGGCTCGGCCCGCGCACCTGGCTGGCCCACGGCATCCACTTCAACGCCGAGGAGATCCGCCGGCTCGGCGAGGCGGGCACCGGTATCTGCCATTGCCCGAGTTCGAACATGCGCCTGGCCTCGGGCATCTGCCCGACCGTGGAGCTGGAGGCGGCCGGCGCGCCGATCGGCCTGGGAGTCGATGGCTCGGCCTCCAACGACGCCTCGAACATGATCCTCGAGGCGCGCCAGGCCCTGTACCTGCAACGCCTGCGCTACGGCGCCGAGCGGATCACCCCGGAACTCGCCCTGGGCTGGGCCACCCTTGGCTCGGCACGCCTGCTCGGGCGCAGCGACATCGGCGAGCTGGCCCCCGGCAAGCAGGCCGACCTGGCCTTGTTCAAGCTCGACGAGCTGCGCTTCTCGGGTAGCCACGACCCGCTCTCGGCGCTGCTGCTGTGCGCTGCCGACCGCGCCGACCGGGTAATGGTCGGCGGCGCCTGGCGAGTGGTCGACGGTGCCGTGGAGGGCCTCGACCTGGCCGCCCTGATCGCCCGCCACCGCGCTGCGGCGAGTGCCCTGATCGCCGGTTGATGCGGGTTCCGGTAGGGGAAGCGCCGTGCTTCCTCTGTCGGTTCGCATAGGTCGGCGCGTGGCCCGCAACTGGCTAGACTGTGGCATTCCCCACCAGGAGCCGCCCCATGTCACGCGCCGCCCGCCCATGCAATCGCTTTTGCAGCCTTCTGCTAGGACTCGCCCTGCTGATGCCCGCCAGCCTTCCTCTGTCCGCTGCCGAAACGGTGGCGCCGCCATCGCCGCGGACGCTGATCATCGACACCGATCCGGGCGCCGACGATGTGATCGCCCTGCTGTTCGCCATGGCCTCGCCGAAGGAGCTGAAGATCCAGGCGCTGACCACCGTCGCCGGCAACGTGCCGCTGGAAAAGACCGCGCGTAACGCCCGGCTGGCCCGCGAGTGGGGCAAGCGCCCGGATATCCCGGTCTACGCCGGCGCCCCGCGACCGCTGCTGCGCACGCCGATCTACGCCGCCGACGTGCACGGCAGCGAAGGCATCAGCGGCGTCGAGGTGCATGAGCCGAAGCAGCCGCTGGCCGAAGGTAACGCCGTGGACTACCTGATCCGCACCTTGCGTGCGGCGCCGGAGAAGAGCGTGACCCTGGCCATGCTCGGCCCGGAGACCAACCTCGCGCTGGCCCTGACCCAGGCCCCGGACATCGTCAAGGGCATCCGCGAGATCGTGATCATGGGCGGCGCCCACTTCAACGGCGGCAACATCACCCCGGCCGCCGAATTCAATATCTTCGCCGACCCCCACGCGGCGGAAATCGTGCTCAAGAGCGGGGCGCCGATCACCATGCTGCCGCTCGACGTGACCCACAAGATCCTCACCAGCCCCGAGCGCATCGCCAAGCTGCGCAACCTCGGCAACCAGGCCGGCAAGACCGTCGCCGACATCCTCGACGCCTACGTCCAGTACGACATCAAGTACTACGGCCTGAAGGGCGGCCCGGTGCACGACGCCACGGTGGTCGCCTACCTGCTCAAGCCCTCGCTGTTCAAGGGCAAGCGGATCAACGTGCAGGTCGACAGCCGCGAGGGCATCACCTTCGGCCAGACCGTGGCCGACTGGTACGGCGGCCTCAAGCAGCCGGCCAACGTCGAGTGGATCAACGAGGGCGACGCCCAGGGGTTCTTCGACCTGCTCACCGAGCGTATCGCCCGCCTGCCCTGAGTCTCTCGCCGTACGGCCGGCGCCGGGTCAGCCGTGGCGCCGGCTGGCGAGTTGGCGCAGGGCCTGCTCGGCGTCGCCGACGACTAGCGTTGCCGGCACCGCCAGCATCAGGTTGAGCGGCAGGCCGAACTCTTCCAGGGTCATGCCGTCGCGGTCGCGGGTCGGATCCTCGCCGATCAGCTCCGGGGCGTGCCGGCGGATCCGCTCGGCGTAGCTGCCGGCGTCGTCGACGTAGCCATAGACCGGCTTGCCGAGGGCGGTGGCATAGCCGACCTCGAAGGCGGTGCCGCTGTCCGGCTCGGCGCCGCGGAAGAAGTTCAGGTTGGCCAGCACCGCGTCGGCGCGTTCGATCAGGCCGATGTTGGCGCGGTAGATCCAGGCCGCCTGTTCGCGCGGCTCGGCGAGCTGTTTCGGCAGCGCGTTGTCCAGCGGGTAGAGGCCCTCGAAACCGTAGCGTGCGCACAGTGCCTTGAGTGCTTCGCCGTGGGCGACGGCGTCGGCGCGGAACACATCGGGACCGGCCAGATAGAGTTTCCGCGGCCTGGCCGCGGCGCGTACGCCCGGCAGGCTGCCGAGCAGGGCGCCGGCGGGCAGCAGCAGGGCTGCCAGGCGCAGGAAGGTACGACGGCTGCTGGAACCCTTGGATCGGTTCATCGGATGCCTCTTGCAGGCCGGCCTCCCGGATGGGGCCGTTGTTGTCCAGGATTATGGCCGGCAAGCGACGGGCCGGGCGGCGGCTATCTGCCAGCAGCTAGGCGACGGCCTTCCCGCGATGTCAGGCGCGCTCGAGTTCCTCGGCGAGGCGTCGCAGGGCCTCGCGCGGGCCGCCGGCGACCAGCCGCGAAGGCACCGCCAGCATCAGGTTCAATGGCAGGCCGAAACCCTCCAGTTGCCAACCGTCGCGGTCCTCGCCGGGGTGCTCGCCGAGCCATTCCGGGGCCAGCCGGGCGAGGCGCTCGGCGTAGGCGCCGGCATCGCTGAGGTAGGCATATACCGGCTTGCCCAGGGCCAGGGCGTAACCCACTTCGAAGGCGGTGCCGCTGTCCGGCTCGCTGCCGCGGAACGGTTCGAGGTTGGCCAGCACGCAGTCGGCGCGCTCGATCAGGCCGACATTGGCGCGGTAGATCCAGGCGGCCTGTGCGGCTGGCTCGCGGATGTCGGCGGGCAGGGCGTGGTCGAGCGGGTAGAGGCCGACGAAGCCGAACTCGGCGCAGAGCGCCTTGAGGGTTTCGCCATGGGCTTCGGCGTCGGGGCGGAAGACGTCCGGCCCGGCCAGGTAGATCGCGGTCATCGCGTGCGTGCCTTGTTACGGAAAGCCAGCGCCCATGGTAGCGCCATCGTGGCGGCGCCGGCATGCACCAAGCGATGGCGCGCTGCACCGTCCTGCAGCCGCGCCGGCATGACGCGGCGCGCAGAAGCGCGAGCTTGAGCGGAGTTGTCCGGGTGGTCAGGTAATTGCATCGGCGGGCGGGCTGAACGCGAAGCCACGCCCGATGGCCAACCCTGCACTCACCGGAGCACGCCCATCCATGAAACACCGTCGCACGCAATCCCGCATGTCCGTCCTGCGCCGCCTTGCCGCCGTCCTCGGCCTCGGCGCCTGCGCTCTCGCCGCCGAGGCCGCCGAACCACTGAAGATCGGCTTCGTCTATGTCGGCCCGGTCGGCGACCACGGCTGGACCTACCAGCACGAACTGGGCCGCCGCGAACTGGTGGAGCACTTCGGCGACAAGGTGAAGACCAGCTTCGTCGAGAACGTCGCCGAGGGCGCCGACGCCGAGCGGGTCATCCGCAACCTGGCGAAAGACGGCTACGGCCTGGTCTTCACCACCTCCTTCGGCTACATGAACCCTACCGCCAAGGTGGCCCGGCAGTTTCCCAAGGTGACCTTCGAGCACGCCACCGGCTACAAGCGCGACAGGAACCTCGGCACCTACCTGTCGCGCTCCTACGAGGGACGCTACGTCGGCGGCTTCCTCGCGGCGAAGATGACCCGCAGCCACAAGATCGGCTACATCGCCTCGTTTCCGATTCCCGAGGTGATCCGCGACATCAACGCGATCCAGCTGGCGCTGGACAAATACGACCCGCAGGCCGAACTCAAGGTGATGTGGGTGAGCACCTGGTTCGATCCGGGCAAGGAGGCCGACGCGGCCAACGCGCTGATCGACCAGGGCGTCGACGTGGTGTTCCAGCACACCGATAGCCCGGCACCGATCCAGGCCGCCGAGCGTCGCGGGGTGTACGCCGTGGGCTACGCCTCGGACATGCAGCACTTCGGTCCGAAGACCGTGCTCACCTCGATCGTCAACGACTGGGGCCCGCACTATATCCGCTCGGCCCAGGCGGTGATGGACGGCACCTGGAAATCCGAGGACTTCTGGGGTGGCCTGGCCGAGAGTACGGTGGTCCTGCCGCTGAACCAGGAGGTGCTGCCGGCGCCGGTGCGGGAAGAGGCGGGCAGGCTGATCGAGTCGATCCGCAGCGGAGCCTTCCACCCCTTCACCGGGCCGATCCGCGACCAGTCCGGCAAGGAGCGTTTCGCCGCCGGCGTCAGCGCGACCAATGCCGACCTGGCGTCGATGAACTATTACGTGGAAGGCATCAAGGCCGACCTGCCGAAGTGAGCCCTGGCCTTGTATGGAAAAAGTCGCCGAGCGCAGGCACTTTCCGTACAGGACCCATCGAGGAGAGCGCGATTGGACCGTCTACCCATCATCGACATCGCCCCGCTCTACGGCGCCGACCGTGGCGCCTGGAACGACGTGGCGCGGCGGATCGACCAGGCCTGCCGCGAGTGGGGCTTCTTCTACATCGCCGGACACCCGCTGCCGGCCGCGCGCTTCGAAGCCCTGCTGGCGGCGGCGCGGGAGTTCTTCGCGCTGCCCGTCGAAGAGAAGCTGAAGATCGATATCACCCGTAGCCGCAACCATCGCGGCTATGGCGCGATCGCCACCGAGCAGCTCGACCCGGCGTTGCCCAGCGACTTCAAGGAGACCTTCGACATGGCCCTGCACCTGCCGGCGGAGCATCCCGACGTGCGCGCCGGCAAATCCTTCTACGGGCCCAACCGACACCCCGACCTGCCCGGCTGGGAGGCCCTGCTGGAAGGACACTATGCCGACATGCTGGCGCTGGCCCGTACCGTGCTGCGCGCCCTGGCCATCGCCCTGGGGATCGAGGAGGACTTCTTCGATCGCCGCTTCGAGCAGCCGGTCAGCGTGTTCCGCCTGATCCACTATCCGCCGGCCTCGGCCCGGCAGAGCGCCGACCAGCCCGGCGCCGGCGCGCACACCGACTACGGCTGCGTGACCCTGCTCTACCAGGACGCCGCCGGTGGCCTGCAAGTGCAGAACCGCCAGGGCGAATGGATCGACGCGCCGCCCATCGACGGCACCTTCGTGGTCAACATCGGCGACATGATGGCGCGCTGGAGCAACGACCGTTACCGCTCGACCCCGCACCGGGTGATCAGCCCGCGCGGGGTGCACCGCTACTCCATGCCGTTCTTCGCCGAACCGCACATGGACACCGAGATCCGCTGCCTGCCGGGCTGCTTCGACGCGGACAACCCGCCGAAGTATCCGCCGACCACCTGTGGCGATTGGCTGACCTCGCGCTTCGCGCAGACCTATGCCTATCGGCGCGGCGAAACGGCCTGAGCCGCCCGTCGCGCGCGGGAGCGGCTCGTGGGTTTGCCGCGGGCCTGACTCCCGGGACAGGTTAAACTTGCCGGCCAAGACCAGCCTGATCGAGAACCCACCCCATGTACGAATGGCTCAACGCCTTGCCCAAGGCCGAACTGCACCTGCACCTGGAAGGTACCCTGGAGCCGGAGCTGCTGTTCGCCCTCGCCGAGCGCAACCGCATCGCCCTGCCCTGGAACGACGTCGAGACCCTGCGCAAGGCCTACGCCTTCAACAACCTGCAGGAATTCCTCGACCTCTACTACGCCGGCGCCGACGTGCTGCGCACCGAGCAGGACTTCTACGACCTGACCTGGGCCTACCTGCAGAAGTGCAAGGCGCAGAACGTCGTCCACGTCGAGCCGTTCTTCGACCCGCAGACCCACACCGATCGCGGCATTCCCTTCGAGGTGGTGCTCGCCGGCATCCGCGCCGCGCTACGGGACGGCGAGAAGCTGCTGGGCATCCGCCATGGGCTGATCCTCAGCTTCCTCCGCCACCTCAGCGAGGAACAGGCGCAGAAAACCCTCGACCAGGCGCTGCCGTTCCGCGACGCCTTCATCGCCGTCGGCCTCGACAGCTCGGAAGTAGGGCATCCGCCGAGCAAGTTCCAGCGGGTCTTCGACCGGGCCCGCAGCGAAGGCTTCCTCACCGTCGCCCATGCCGGCGAGGAGGGGCCGCCCGAGTACATATGGGAAGCCCTCGACCTGCTCAAGGTCGAGCGCATCGACCACGGCGTACGCGCCTTCGAGGACGAGCGGCTGATGCGGCGGCTGATCGACGAACAGATCCCGCTGACCGTCTGCCCGCTGTCCAACACCAAGCTCTGCGTGTTCGACGACATGAGCCAGCACACCATCCTCGACATGCTCGAACGCGGCGTGAAGGTGACGGTGAACTCCGATGACCCGGCCTACTTCGGCGGCTATGTCACCGAGAACTTCCATGCCTTGCAGCAGAGCCTGGGAATGACCGAGGAGCAGGCCAGGCGCCTGGCGCAGAACAGCCTGGATGCGCGCCTGGTGAAGTGAGGGGCGGCGTGCCGGGTAGCCCGGCGCGCGACCCGCAAGGCGTTTCGTCGTCGCCGGCTTCTCGGTATTGATGATAAGCATTATCATTTGCGGGCCTGCTCAGCATTCCCATGGCGCCGCCCCGGCGCCGGCTTTCGTGCAGCCGTCCTCACCGATGCCCGACCGCGACCTACCTCCCGGCCCGCGCCCGGATGCCTTGCCGGCAGACGGCGAGGCGGCGCGCCGCGCGGATCTCCTCAAGGCCTTCCTGGCCCAGCGCCAGCGCATGGAAAGCCTGGTCAGCCGCTGGGTCGGCTGCCGGGCGACCGCCGCCGACCTGGTCCAGGAGCTGTTCCTGCGCTTCTGGCGGCGCCCGGCCGCCCCGGTGGAGGAGCTTGGCAGCTACCTCCTGCGCAGCGCGCGCAACCTGGCCATCGACCACTTGCGTGGCGAAGGATCGCGGCAACGGCAACTGGACGATTGGCTGCCGGAGCAGCGCCAGGGCGAGCCGGTCGGTCCCGAGCAGGCGCTCGAGGCCGGCGACCAGTGGCGCCGGGTCGAGGCCGCCTTGCGCGGCCTGCCCGAGCGGACCCGGCGGATTTTCCTGCTCAATCGCATCCACGGCCGCACCTACGCGGAGATCGCCCAGGCCATGCAGCTTTCCCAAAGCGCCGTGGAAAAACATATGATGCGCGCCCTCGACGCCTGCAAGGCGAGCCTGGCCGGCCCGGCCGGCGAGCAGGCAAGGAGCGCCCAGCCATGACCCGACCCGATAGCGACGCCGCGCCCTACGAGCCCGTCCTCGAGCAGACCGCCCAGGCCTGGCTGGTGCGCCTGCGCGGTACGCCGGATGCGGCGACCCGGCGGGCCTTCGAGGACTGGCTGGCGCAGCGGCCGGCGCATGCCGAGGCCTATGCCCGCGCCGAGGCGCTCTGGCGCCTGACGGAAATACCGGCGAGCCGCCTGGCCATCGAAGAGGCCGATGCCCTGGAAGCCTACCTGCGGCCGCGCCGAGCGTCGCGCAACCCGCGGCGCTGGGCCTACCCGCTGGCCAGCGTCGCCTGCCTGCTGGCGATGCTCTGGCTGGGCGGCTGGTGGCAGCCCGGCGACTGGCTGCAGGACTGGCGTGCCGACTATGTCGCCGCGCCGGGACAGGTCGCCGAATGGAAGCTGGCCGATGGCTCCTACCTGAGCCTGGACGCCGGCAGCGCGGTGCGCGTGCGTATCGACGGCGGCCAGCGGCGGGTCGAACTGCTGCGCGGCGCCGCCGCGTTGCGGGTGAAGCGCGACGCGCTGCCATTCGTGGTCGAGGCCGGCGAAGGTCGGGCGCGGGTACTGGGCACCGAGTTCGAGGTCCGTCGCGGCGCCGGGGCGACCCGCGTCACCGTGTTGCAAGGGCGGGTCGCGGTGAGCGCCGGCACCGGTGCGGGCGCCGCCGAGGAAGTGCTGGGCGCCGGCCAGCAGGTCGGCTTCGCCGACGGCAAGCTGGGCCGGCCCGTGGCCATCGACGCCGCCGCCGCGCTGGCCTGGCGCCAGGGTTGGCTGAGCTTCTACCGGCGGCCGCTGGCAGAAGTGCTCGACGAACTCGCTCGCTACTACCCCGGACGCATTCTCCTGCTCGACGACGCGCTCGGTCGCCAGCCGGTCAGCGGCAGCTTCCGCAGCGATGATCCCGAAGCCGCGCTGAAGTCGCTGCAGGCGGTGCTCGGCTATCGCCAGCAGATCCTGTTCGGACGCCTGGTGGTGATTCGCTGACGGTGGCCCTGGTCCGTTTGGCCGCAGGAATCTTTCCCGGCGAAGAATTTTTTTGCCCTGCGGGGTGAGGTAAATCCGGCGCCGCTTCGTGTAGTGCTCATGACCGCGATTGATTCGCATTAGAAAAGCGACCGACACGAGCAACCCATGACCCCGTTCCCGCGCTTCGCCCTGCGTACTCTCCCCGCCCTGTTCCTCAGCCTCGGCTGTCTCGCCGCCACCGTGCAGGCCGCCGAGGCGGTTCGCTACCGCTTCAGCCAGGCTGCCGCGCCGCTGGCCCAGGCGCTCAACGCGTTCAGCCGGGCCAGCGGGCAGACGCTGCTCTACACCGCCGAGCTGCCGCCGCAGGCGACCGCTCCGGCATTGCACGGTTCGCTGGACGCGGAGGAGGCGCTGCAACGCCTGCTGCAGGGCAGCGGCCTGCGCGCGCGGCGGATCGACGAGCGCACCCTGACCCTGGAACCGATCCCCGCCAGCGGCGCGCTCGACCTCGATGCCACGACGGTCTCCGCCGCCGCCCCGGCGCAGGCCTACCGGCCGGCGGCCAACGCCTCGATCAGCCGCGGCGATGCGCCGGTACTGGAAATCCCCCAGGCGATCAGCGTGGTCCCGGCACAGGCGCTGCAGGACCAGCGCCCGCGTAACCTTGACGACGCGCTGGGCAACATCAGCGGCATCACCCAGGCCAACACCCTCGGCGGTACCCAGGACGCGGTGATGAAGCGCGGCTTCGGCGACAACCGCGACGGCTCGATCATGCGCGACGGCATGCCCTCGGTGCAGGGCCGCAATTTCACCGCCACCGCCGACCACGTCGAGGTGCTGAAGGGGCCAGCATCCCTGCTCTATGGCATCCAGGACCCGGGCGGGGTGGTCAACGTGGTGAGCAAGAAGCCACAACTGCAACAAGCCAACGCCCTGACCCTGCGTGGCTCGGCCTACGCCCACGGGCGCAACGGCAGCGGCGGCCAGCTCGACTCCACCGGCCCGCTGGGCGACAGCGGACTGGCCTACCGGATGATCCTCGATCATGAGGACGAGGATTACTGGCGCGACTTCGGCAAGAGTCGCGAGACGCTGGTGGCGCCCTCGCTGGCCTGGTACGGCGAGGACACGACGGTCAACCTGAGCTACGAGCACCGCGAGTTCACCACGCCGTTCGACCGTGGCACGGCCATCGACCCGCGTACCAACCGCCCGCTGGACATCCCGCGCAGCCGGCGCCTGGACGAGCCCTTCAACATCACCGAGGGCCGTTCCGAGCTGGCCCGCCTGGATCTCGAACGGCAGCTCGACGACACCTGGAAGGCCCACTTCGGCTACGGCTACAGTCGCGAGACCTACGACGACAACCAGGCCCGGGTGATGGCCGTGAATGCCGACGGCACCCTGACCCGGCGCATGGACGGCACCCACGGCGCGGTCAGCAGCGACAGCTTCGCCACCCTCGGCCTGAGCGGAACGCTGCAACTGGCCGGGATGCAACATGACCTGCAATTCGGCATGGACCACGAGAAGCGCAAGATCTTCCGCGCCGACCTGCTGCGCGACAGCAAGACCAGCCGCTTCGACTACCTCGACCCGGTCTATGGCCAGGTGGTGCCGTCGACCCGGGTGGTCGCCGGCGACAGCGACCAGACCGACAAGCTGCGCAGCGACTCGCTGTACTTCCAGGACTCGATCCACCTGGACGAACGCTGGATCCTGGTCGGCGGCGCGCGCTACCAGATCTACGACCAGCTCGCCGGGCGCGGCCGGCCGTTCAACGCCAACACCGATATCAACGGGCAGAAATGGGTGCCGCGCGGCGGCCTGGTCTACCGCCTGAGCGACGAGGTTTCGCTGTACGGCAGCTACACGCGCTCGTTCAAGCCGAACTCGACCATCGCCCCGCTGAGCACCGGCGAGACCATCGATTCGGCGATCCTGCCGGAGGAGGCGACCTCCTGGGAGCTGGGCGCCAAGCTGGATGTGCCGGGGCGTCTCAGCGGCACCCTGGCGCTGTTCGACATTCGCAAGAAGAACGTGCTGGTCAACGAACTCGACGGTGCTGGCAACAGCAGCGTGCGCGCCGCCGGCCGGGTCCGCTCGCGCGGCCTGGAGCTGGACCTCACCGGCCAGCTCAGCGAACGCTGGAGCCTGATCGGCAGCTACGCCTGGCTCGCCGCGGAAGTCACCGAGGACCCGACCCTGGAGGGCAAGCGCCTGCAGAACGTGGCGCGCAACACCGCGTCGCTGTCGGCGGTCTACGAACTCGGCCAGCTCTTCGGCGGCGACCGCCTGCGCCTGGGCGGCGGCGCGCGCTACGTCGGCAAGCGCCCGGGCGACCCGGCCAATTCCTTCGACCTGCCGTCCTACACCGTGGCCGATGCCTTTGCCAGCTACGACACCCGCTTTGGCGGACACGGCGTGAAGTTCCAGCTCAACGTGAAGAACCTGTTCGACCGCACCTACTACCCGTCCAGTGCCAATCGACTGTACGTGGCGATGGGCGAGCCCCGGCAGTTCCAGGTGTCGACGACGGTGGAGTTCTGAGTCGGCGCTCGCTCCAGGTGGGGTTCCCCGGCGTCCTCCTGGACGTGGAGGCCCCCCTGAAGGGCGAAGGGTCGGCGCGATGCTGCCCGACCATGCTCCATCCGGTTCCTTCTTCCCCCAGGGAAGGGATTGCCCGGCGCGTGAGTCGTTCCGCCATCCAGTGCCTTCTCCCTTTGGGGAAAGGAAGGCGGAGAACCGCCTGGCACGACCTCGCCGCACGCCACACCTCGTTCCCAACCCGCCCGTTGGGTACCATGCCCGCACCACTCGCCGCCACGGCCACCCCATGAACCTCGACAACCGCATCAAGTTCCGCCACCTCGCCTGCTTCCTCGAAGTCGCCCGCCAGCGCAGCTTCGCCAAGGCGGCGGACGCCGTGGCGGTGTCGCAGCCGGCGATCTCCAAGACCCTCAAGGAACTGGAGGAAATCCTCGGCGCGCGCCTGTTCGAACGGAGCAAGGCCGGCGCCGAGCTGACCGAGGCGGGCGTGACCTTCCTGCGCTATGCCGGCCCCTGCGTGCAGGCCCTGCGCGACGGGGTGAACACCCTGCGCGGCCACGAGGCGCAGGTCGAGACGGTGCGGGTCGGCGTGCTGTCGACGGTGGAGAGCCTGGTGGTGCCCGAGGTGATCCGGCGCCTGCACCGGCGCCACGGTGCGCTGGTGGTCAGCGTCGCCACCGGACCCAGCGCCTACCTGCTGGCGCAACTGAAGGTCGGCGAGCTGGACCTGGTGGTCGGGCGGATGACCGATAGCCCGGACATCCAGGGCCTGACCTTCGAGCACCTGTACAGCGAGTCGATGATGCTGGTGGTGCGTCCCGGCCACCCCTTGCTCGCCGCGCCCCTCGGCGACCTGCAGCGGCTGGCCGAATTCCCACTGGTGCTGCCGCTGGCCGGCACCACCATCCGCCGCCACGCCGACAGCCTGTTCGTGCAATGGGGCATCGCGCTCGCCGGACAGCGCCTGGAAACCCTCTCGCCGACCCTCAGCCGCAGCTATGTGTTGCGCAGCGAGGCGATCTGGGTGGCGCCGCGCGATGCCGTGCGCCTGGACGTCGGCAACGGCGAGCTGGCCGAGCTGGACCTGGGTATCCGCGAACCGGGCGGTTCGGTAGGGCTGTGCCACAACGCGGCCTTGCCGTTGCCGCTGGGGGCGCAATGGTTCAGCGCGGTGTTGCGCGAGGTGGCCGCCGAGTTGCACTGATAAAGCATAACCAAATGGTTATGTATGGGGCCGGATAATTCACTGTCCCCGTCCCGCCTCCTGCGCAAGACTTCGTTTTCCATGCCTGAATCCACAAGCCTGGCGACCGATAACGCGAATAACAGGAGCCCGACATGCACGACGCCGAAAGCCGTCGTTTCGTCATCCGTGACCGAAACTGGCACCCCAAAGCCTTGACCCCCGACTACAAGACCTCCGTGCCGCGCTCGCCGAGCCAGGCGCTGGTGAGCATCCCGCAATCGCTCTCGGAAACCAGCGGGCCGGACTTCTCCCACCTCAGGCTCGGCCGCCACGACAACGACCTGCTGCTCAACTTCGACCACGGCGGCCTGCCCCAGGGCGAGCGCATCATCATGTTCGGCCGGGTCTTCGACCAGTACGGCAAGCCGGTCCCGCACACCCTGGTGGAGATGTGGCAGGCCAACGCCGGCGGGCGCTACCGGCACAAGAACGACCGCTACCTGGCGCCGCTCGACCCGAACTTCGGCGGCGTCGGCCGGACCCTCACCGACAGCGAGGGCCACTATTACTTCCGCACCATCAAGCCCGGGCCCTATCCCTGGCGCAACGGCCCCAACGACTGGCGCCCGGCGCACATCCACGTGTCTGTCAGCGGCCCGGCGATCGCCGCGCGGCTGGTCACCCAGATGTACTTCGAGGGCGACCCGCTGATCCCCAAGTGCCCGATCATCCGCACCCTTGCCGACCCGGAGGCGGCGCAGAGCCTGATCGGCCGGCTCGACATGAGCATGGCCAACCCGATGGACTGCCTGGCCTACCGCTTCGACATCGTCCTACGCGGGCAGCGCAAGACCTTCTTCGAGAACGCCTGAGGAGCCGACCATGAGCCACGAACTGCTGCGGGAAACCCCTTCCCAGACCGCCGGTCCCTATGTCCACATCGGCCTGGCGCTGGCCGCCGCCGGCAACCCGACCCGTGACCTGGAGATCTGGAACCGCATGGCCCGCGAAGACGCGCCGGGCCAGCACATCCTCCTGCTCGGCCACGTCTACGACGGCAACGGCCACCTGGTGCGCGACTCGTTCCTGGAGTTCTGGCAGGCCGACAGCGAAGGCCGCTACCAGGAGCGCTACGATCCGGAGCGACCGTTCAACAGCTTCGGCCGCACCGCCACCACCTTCGATGCCGGCGAGTGGACCCTGCACACGGTCAAGCCGGGGGTGGTGCGTAACGCCCAGGGCGTGCCGATGGCGCCGCACATCAACGTCTCGCTGTTCGCCCGCGGCATCAACATCCACTTGCAGACCCGGCTGTACTTCGATGACGAGGCCGAGGCCAACGCCGCCTGTCCGGTGCTCAACCTGATCGAGCAGGCGCCGCGTCGCGACACCCTGCTCGCGCAGCGCTGCGAAGTGGACGGACAGCTCGCCTACCGTTTCGACATCCGCATCCAGGGCGACAACGAGACGGTGTTCTTCGACTTCTAGGCGCATCGATCGCGCGGGACGCGCGGGAAGGAAGGGCGCCCTTGCCGGAGCGGCAAGGGCGTACCCAGAACCCGCCGATGGGTACCTGACATTACTCCCGGAGGGCGATGGGTAGCCCCGACAGTACTACAGTCGGAGGCGCTCCGGTCAATTGCGATGATCGAACGAGTGTCCGATAATCGGCGAGCCTTTCCGTGACCCGAGCCCGAACGTCAATGAGCGAACTCCCGGAACACCCCGCGACCCTGGCGCCGCCGACCGTCCTTTCGCCGGCCAAGCGCATCGAGGCCTTCACCGGCGATCCCAACTTCATGACCTCGCTGGCCCGTGGCCTGGCGGTGATCCATGCGTTCCAGGAGCGCAAGCGGCACCTGACCATCGCCCAGATCAGCCACCGCACCGAGATACCCCGCGCCGCCGTGCGTCGCTGCCTGCACACGCTGATGCAGCTTGGCTACGCCACCACCGACGGGCGCACCTACTCGCTGTTGCCGAAGGTGCTCACCCTCGGCCACGCCTACCTGTCGTCGACGCCGCTGGCGATCACCGCGCAGCCGATCCTCGACCGCCTCAGCGAACAGCTCCACGAAGCCTGCTCGATGGCCACCCTGGAGGGCGACGACGTGCTCTACATCGCCCGTTCGGCCACTCCCCAGCGGCTGATTTCGGTGGACCTCAACGTCGGCAGCCGGCTGCCCGCCTATTGCACCTCGATGGGCCGCATCCTCCTCGCCGCGCTGGACGACGACGCGCTGCACGCCTACTTCGGCGGAGTGGAGATGCAGGCCAAGACCAGCCGTACCCTGTATACCCCCGAGACCCTGCTGCCGTGCCTGGTGGAGATTCGTCGCCAGGGCTGGTGCATCGTCGACCAGGAGCTGGAAGTCGGCCTGCGCTCGCTGGCGGTGCCGGTACGCGACTCCGCCGGCCATGTGCTCGCCGCGCTGAACGTCGGCACCCATGCCGGGCGGGTCTCCCGCGCCGAACTGGAAAGCCGTTTCCTGCCGTTGCTGCTGGAGGCCAGCCGCGAGCTGAGCGCGCGCCTGTTCACCTGACGCCGGAGGCGATCCCCTCCACAAGTTTGGAAAAGGAACCCCCGCTTCCATCTGATAGTCGCAATCCTTGGGGACGCGGCTAGAATCCCTGCCAATTCTGGGAGTTTCCGGCCGGATCGGCCGGTATCTGTATGGATCGCGAAGGGGAAGGCATGTCAGACGCCAGAGGCGCTTTTCATTCCAAAGGTCGCTGGTCGCGGATGGCGCTGCCCGCCATCCTGTGCGCCGGCCTGCTTGTCGGTTGCGGCGCCGAGCCGCCCGCCGAGGAACACGTCCGTGTGCTGGCGCAGACGGTGAAGATGGCCGAGTTCGCCTCGGCCACCTCGATCACCGGCGACATCCAGGCACGGGTACAGGCCGACCAGTCGTTCCGTGTCGGCGGCAAGATCGTCGAGCGCCTGGTCGATGTCGGCGACCACGTCGCGGCTGGCCAGGTGCTGGCGCGGCTCGACCCGCAGGACCAGCGCAGCAACGTGGAGAACGCCCAGGCGGCGGTCGCCGCGCAGCAGGCGCAGTCGAAGCTCGCCGACCTCAACTACCAGCGGCAGAAGGCGCTGCTGCCCAAGGGCTACACCAGCCAGAGCGAGTACGACCAGGCGCTGGCCTCGGTGCGCAGCGCGCAGAGTTCGCTGAAGGCCGCCCAGGCGCAGTTGGCCAACGCCCGCGACCTGCTTTCCTATACCGAGCTGCGTGCCTCCGACGCCGGGGTCATCACCGCCCGCCAGGCCGAGGTCGGCCAGGTGGTGCAGGCCACCGTGCCGATCTTCACCCTGGCCCGCGACGGCGAGCGCGACGCGGTGTTCAACGTCTACGAGTCGTTGTTCAGCCACGATGTCGACGGCCAGCGGATCACCGTCAGCCTGCTCGGCAAGCCGGAAGTCACCGCCAGCGGCAAGGTCCGCGAGATCACTCCGACGGTGGACGAGCGCAGCGGTACGCTGAAGGTCAAGGTCGGCCTCGACTCGGTGCCGGCGGAAATGAGCCTCGGCAGCGTGGTCAACGCCAGCGTCGCCGCGCCGGCCGAGCACAGCGTGGTGCTGCCCTGGTCGGCGCTGTCCAAGGTCGGCGAGCAGCCGGCGGTCTGGTTGCTCGACCAGCAAGGCAAGGCGCGTCTGCAACCGGTGCGGGTGGCACGCTACGCCAGCGAGAAGGTGGTCATCGACGGTGGCCTGGAGGCGGGCCAGACGGTGGTCACGGTGGGCGGCCAACTGCTCCATCCGGGCCAGGTGGTCGAGGTGGCCCAGCCGCCGCAGCCGACCCAGAGCACCGCCAGCCGCGACGCCGTGGGCGGAGGCCAGCCATGAAGCCGTTTTCCCTCGCCGGCCTGTTCGGCTTCGCCCTGCTCCTCTCCGGCTGCGGCGACGAGCCGCCGCCGGCACCGCCGCGGCCGGTGCTGACGGTGACCGTGAAGACCCTGAAGAACGACGACCTCGGTCGCTTCGCCGGGAGCATCCAGGCGCGCTACGAGAGCGTGCTCGGCTTCCGCACCAACGGACGGATCGCCTCGCGCCTGTTCGACGTCGGTGACTTCGTCGGCAAGGGCGCGCTGCTGGCGACCCTCGACCCCACCGACCAGCAGAACCAGTTGCGCGCCAGCCAGGGCGACCTGGCCAGCGCCGAGGCACAGTTGATCGACGCCCAGGCCAATGCCCGGCGCCAGGAAGAACTGTTCGCCCGCAGCGTCACCGCCCAGGCGCGCCTGGACGATGCGCGGACCCGCCTGAAGACCAGCCAGGCCAGCTTCGACCAGGCCAAAGCGGCGGTGCAGCAGGCCAGGGACCAGCTTTCCTACACGCGCCTGGTGACCGATTTCGACGGCGTCATCACCACCTGGCACGCCGAGGCCGGGCAAGTGGTCAGCGCCGGCCAGGCGGTGGTCACCCTGGCCCGGCCCGAAGTGCGCGAGGCAGTCTTCGACCTGCCCACCGAGGTCGCCGAGAGCCTGCCGGCCGACGCGCGCTTCCTGGTCAGCGCCCAGCTCGACCCGCAGGCCAGGACCACCGGCAGCATCCGCGAGCTGGGTCCGCAGGCCGACGCCTCGACCCGCACCCGTCGCGTGCGCCTGAGCCTGGCGCAGACGCCGGAGGCGTTTCGCCTCGGTTCGACCATCCAGGTCCAGCTGAGCAGCGCCGGTAGCGTGCGCAGCGTGCTGCCGGCCAGCGTGCTGCTGGAGCGCGACGGCAAGACCCAGGTCTGGGTCGTCGATGGGAAACAGTCCAGCGTGGCCCTGCGCGAGGTACAGGTGCTCAGCCGCGACGAACGCCAGGTGGTGATCGGACAGGGCCTGGCCGACGGCGACCGGGTGGTCCGCGCCGGAGTCAACAGCCTCAAGCCCGGCCAGAAGATCAAACTCGACGAGGATGCGCGATGAAGGGCGGTTTCAACCTGTCGGACTGGGCCCTGCGCCACCAGTCCCTGGTCTGGTACCTGATGGCGGTATCGCTGGTGATGGGCGTGTTCTCCTACCTCAACCTGGGGCGCGAGGAGGATCCCTCGTTCGCCATCAAGACCATGGTCATCCAGACCCGCTGGCCGGGCGCCACGGTGGACGACACCCTGGAGCAGGTCACCGACCGCATCGAGAAGAAGCTCGAGGAGCTGGACTCGCTGGATTACGTGAAGAGCTACACGCGACCCGGCGAATCGACGGTCTTCGTCTACCTCAAGGACACCACCAAGGCCGGCGACATCCCGGATATCTGGTATCAGGTGCGCAAGAAGATATCCGACATCCAGGGCGAATTCCCCCAAGGCATCCAGGGACCGGGTTTCAACGACGAGTTCGGCGACGTGTTCGGCAGCGTCTACGCCTTCACCGCCGATGGCCTGGACTTCCGCCAGCTGCGCGACTACGTGGAGAAGGTGCGCCTGGACATCCGCTCGGTGAAAGACCTGGGCAAGGTGCAGATGATCGGTGCGCAGAACGAGGTCATCTACCTCAACTTCTCTACCCGCAAGCTGGCCGCCCTCGGTCTCGACCAGCGCCAGGTCGTGCAGAGCCTGCAGGCGCAGAACGCGGTGACCCCGTCCGGCGTGGTCGAGGCCGGCCCCGAGCGCATCTCGGTGCGCACCTCCGGCAACTTCCGTTCGGAAAAGGACCTGCAGGCGGTCAACCTGCGGGTCAACGATCGTTTCTACCGGCTGTCCGACCTGGCCAGCATCAGCCGCGATTTCGTCGACCCGCCGACCTCGCTGTTCCGCTACAAGGGCGAGCCGGCCATCGGCCTGGCGGTGGCGATGAAGGAGGGCGGCAATATCCTCGAGTTCGGCGAGGCGCTCAATGCGCGCATGCAGGAGATCACCGGCGAACTGCCGGTTGGCGTCGGCGTGCACCAGGTGTCGAACCAGGCCCAGGTGGTGAAGAAGGCGGTCGGCGGTTTCACCCGGGCGCTGTTCGAGGCGGTGGTGATCGTCCTCATCGTCAGCTTCGTCAGCCTCGGCCTGCGCGCCGGGCTGGTGGTGGCCTGCTCGATCCCGCTGGTGCTGGCGATGGTCTTCGTGTTCATGGAATACACCGACATCACCATGCAGCGGGTTTCCCTCGGCGCGCTGATCATCGCCCTCGGCCTGCTGGTGGACGATGCCATGATCACCGTGGAGATGATGATCACGCGCCTCGAACTGGGCGACTCGCTGCACGACTCGGCGACCTACGCCTACACCTCGACGGCCTTCCCGATGCTCACCGGGACCCTGGTGACGGTGGCCGGCTTCGTGCCCATCGGGCTCAACGCCAGCTCCGCCGGCGAGTACACCTTCACCCTGTTCGCAGTGATCGCCGTGGCGCTGCTGCTGTCGTGGATCGTCGCGGTGCTGTTCGCCCCGGTGATAGCCGTGCACATCCTGCCGAAGACTCTCAAGCACAAGTCGGAGCAGAAGAAGGGCCGCATCGCCGAGCGTTTCGACAGCCTGCTGCACCTGGCGATGCGCCGGCGCTGGACGACCATCTTCCTCACCGCGCTGCTGTTCGGCGTGTCGCTGTTCCTGATGAAGTTCGTCCAGCACCAGTTCTTCCCGTCTTCCGACCGTCCGGAACTGCTGGTCGACCTCAACCTGCCGCAAAACAGCAGCATCCACGAGACCAGGGCGGTGATGGACCGCCTGGAAGCGACGCTGAAGGACGACGAGGACATCGACCACTGGAGCGCCTACGTCGGCGAAGGCGCGATCCGCTTCTACCTGCCGCTGGACCAGCAGTTGCAGAACAACTTCTATGGCCAGCTGGTGATCGTCACCAAGGACCTGGAGGCCCGCGAGCGCGTCGCCGCACGCCTGCGCGATCGCTTGCGCAAGGACTACGTCGGCATCAGCACCTACGTGCAGCCGCTGGAGATGGGGCCGCCGGTGGGACGGCCGATCCAGTACCGGGTCAGCGGACCGCAGATCGACAAGGTCCGCGAGTACGCCATGGGCCTGGCCGGCGTGCTCGACGGCAACCCGAACATCGGCGATATCGTCTACGACTGGAACGAGCCCGGGAAGATGCTCAAGATCGACATCGCCCAGGACAAGGCGCGCCAGCTCGGGCTTTCCTCCGAGGACGTGGCGCAGATCATGAACAGCGTGGTGACCGGCAGCGCGGTGACCCAGGTGCGCGACGACATCTACCTGGTGAACGTCATCGGCCGCGCCGAGGATAGCGAGCGCGGCTCGCTGGAGACCCTGGAGAGCCTGCAGATCGTCACGCCCAGCGGCACCTCGATCCCGCTCAAGGCGTTCGCCAAGGTCAGCTACGAGCTGGAGCAGCCGCTGGTGTGGCGCCGCGACCGCAAGCCGACGATCACGGTGAAGGCGTCGCTGCGCGGCGAGATCCAGCCCACCGACCTGGTCGCCCGGCTGGCGCCGGAGGTCAAGCGCTTCGCCGACGGCCTGCCGGCGAACTACCGGATCGAAGTGGGCGGCACGGTGGAGGAGAGCGGCAAGGCCGAGGGCCCGATCGCCAAGGTGGTGCCGCTGATGCTGTTCCTCATGGCGACCTTCCTGATGATCCAGTTGCAGAGCGTGCAGAAGCTGTTCCTGGTGGCCAGCGTCGCGCCGCTGGGGCTGATCGGGGTGGTCGCGGCGTTGCTGCCGACCGGCACGCCGATGGGCTTCGTGGCGATCCTCGGGATTCTCGCGCTGATCGGCATCATCATCCGCAACTCGGTGATCCTGGTGACCCAGATCGATGCCTTCGAGAAAGACGGCAAGACGCCCTGGGAAGCCGTGCTGGAAGCCACCCACCACCGCACCCGGCCGATCCTGCTGACGGCGGCGGCGGCCAGCCTGGGGATGATCCCCATCGCCCGCGAAGTGTTCTGGGGGCCGATGGCCTATGCGATGATCGGCGGCATCGTCGCCGCCACGCTGCTCACGCTGATCTTCCTGCCGGCGCTGTACGTCGCCTGGTACCGGATTCCGGAACCGGGACGCTGAGCGCGGCGTAAGGGGAAGGGGGCGCCGCCGTAGCAGAGTCTGTGCGGGGGGAAGGAGAGCGGACGGCGGGTGGGCCATCCGCCCCGACGCCGGGCAGGGTATGCCCGGCGTTGCTACGGCGACGGCGGCCAGTATAGGCAGCCCGGCGCCAGGGAAAATCCGACCAATTTACGAATCTGTTTTGCAACCGAGGTAATAGTGGACACATTGCAAGGCATGCGCGTGTTCGCCAGGGTGGTGGACAGCGGCAGCTTCACTTCCGCCGCCCAGGCCCTGGACCTGTCCACCGCGCAGGTATCGCGGCTGATCTCCGACCTGGAGGCGCACCTGCAGACGCGCCTGCTGCACCGCACCACCCGGCGCCTGGCCCTGACCGAGGCCGGCGAGCGCTACCTGGAGCGGTGCCGCGGGATCCTCGAGGACATCGAGGTCGCCGAGGCCGAAGCCGCCGGCGCGCACATCCGCCCCTGCGGCCGCTTGCGCGTGCAGTCGCTGATGGGCATGGGCCAGCATCACCTGGTGCCGATGATCGCCCGCTACGGCGCACTGTTCCCCGACGTGGTGATCGAGCTGACCCTGTCCCAGCGCAACCCGGACATGCTCGAGGAAGGCCAGGACGTGCTGATCACCGGCGAGCGCCAGTTGCCCGACTCGGAGTTCGTCGCCCAGCGCCTGGGCAGCATCCACAGCGTGCTCTGCGCCAGTCCCGGCTACCTGCAGCAGCACGGCGTGCCACGCTCGGTGGACGACCTGGAGCGCCACGTCTGCCTGCGCCTGCAGGACCCGGCCTACCCGGAGGGCTGGATCTTCGCCGACGAGCAGGGCGAGCGCACCGTCAGCCCGCAGAACACCTTCATGGTCAATGTCGCCGAGGTTATGGCCCAGGCGGCCAAGGCCGACCTCGGCATCGCCCTGCTGCCCAGCTACGTGGCGGCCGCGGCGCTGCGCAACGGCGAGCTGCTACGGGTGTTGCCCGGCCATGCCATGCACCAGCGGACCATCTATGCGCTGTATCCCTCGCGGCGTTACCTGGACGCGAAGATCCGCACCTGGGTCGATCTGTTGCAACAGGAACTTCCCCAGGCATTCGCCCGCGACGAAACCACCATGCAAAGTTCAAGTTACTGGGCACAGTGAAGGATTGTTGTTATTGAGGTAATACTCTCTCGTCTGTTTGGCTATTTTTCCGAGCATGGCGGTTAACTAATATGGCGCCTGTCCCAAGTGAACAGGGTGTCATCGGAGACCCGCCATGAATCGCCAGATCCTTGCTGCCGCCATACTCAGTTTGTTTTCCCTCGCATTTTCCCAGGCCGGTTTCGCCGAAGAGTCCTCGCTGATGACCAACCGCATGGTCGACGCCAACCAGCAGGCCATCGAGCACCAGCAGGAACTTTCCGCCTCCGCCGCGCAGGCCGGGGCCCGCAGCGACACCTGATCTAGCGCATGGCGCCAGCCGCGCCATGGCTTCCCCCGGGTACTCGGGAAGCGTGAGCCTGGGTACCCTGTCCTTGCGCCGCATATGATATGCGGCGTTTTTTTTTTGCCTTCCTGACCGTTCGGACAATTCTTGCAGAATATGTAAAAGACTTTCGTTGGATATCGGGTTTTTCCGATAGTGGCAAAAAAATATAATCGCGCCAGCTCAATGGATAATTGTCGCTGGCTGTCGACGATATTCGTTCTGTCTTCATCGATCTCGCCATGCAAGAGCGGGACGTGGAAAGCCTAAAGCCTGATGAGTCGAAGAGACTTTCAATAGAAGAGTCCGACTGCGTTCCAGCCGGTTTCCAGTGTCCGGAAATACACTGGCAAGACTTCCCGACGCCGAACTTTGATTGCTCCTATTCGACGTCTTCTCAAGGCCGCTGATACCAGCGGCCTTTTTTTTCGGGTTGCGCCCGGCTGGGCGCCCCATGGGAGCGATCGCCCGCGCGACGCCAGCAGAAGCGTCGCCGGGAACGACACCACAACACGCTTTCCGGCCTTGCCGGATTTCACCACGCTGTAAGAAGGAGCAACCGCAATGAGGAATCTGTTCGCCTTGACGCCGATGGCGCTGGCGCTGTGCACCGCGTCCGCCGCCTGGGCCGATGAGGGGGAAGCCAAAGAAGGCTTCATCGAAGGCTCCAGCCTCCAATTGCTGACCCGCAACTACTACTTCAACCATGACCGCCGGCACGCTTCCGGGCACGACAGCAAGGAATGGGCGCAAGGCTTCATCGCCACCTTTCAGTCCGGCTACACGCCCGGCGTGGTCGGCTTCGGCGTCGACGCCTACGGCATGCTCGGGCTGAAGCTCGACGGCGGCGGCGGTACCGGCGGCACCAGCATCCTGCCGATCACCGCGCCGAGCAAGGAAGGCTACGAATCCGGCAAGGCGCCCGATGAGTTCTCCAGTGGCGGGGCGGCGCTGAAGATCCGCGCCTTCGACACCGAGCTGAAGCTGGGCGACCAGTTCCTCAGCAACCCGGTGGTCGCCGGCGGCGAGTCGCGCATGCTGCCGCAGACCTTCCGCGGTGTGAGCCTGACCAACAACAGTTTCGAGGACCTGACCCTCACGGCTGGCCAGGTCAGTTTCACCAAGTACTACAACCAGAGTGGCCACCGTCGCCTCGGCTCGTACTACGGCGAACTGCCGGGCGACCGCGACAGCCATCATCTCAGCTGGCTGGGCGGCACCTGGGGCGGCATCGAGGGCTTCACCAGCAGCCTGTACGCCGCCGAACTGCAGAACGTCTGGAAGCAGTACTACGCCGACGTCGACTACACCTACGAGATCGACGACAACTGGTCGCTGAACCCCGGCGCGCACTACTACAAGACCGTCGACAGCGGCGACTCGTTGCTCGGCCGGATCGACAACAACACCTACAGCCTGCATTTCGCGGTCGGCTACAGGCAGCACACCGTCACCGCGGTGCTGCAGAAGGTCAACGGCAACACGCCGTTCGACTACATCAACCAGGGCGACAGCATCTTCCTCGACAACTCGCAGCAGTATTCCGACTTCAACGGTCCCAACGAGAAGTCCTGGAAGCTGCAATACGACTACGACTTCGTCGCCCTCGGCCTACCCGGCCTGAGCGCCTCGGCCTCGTACTCGCGCGGCAAGCTGGACCTGACCCGGGTCGATCCGGACAGCCCCGGCTACGGCGGCTGGTACAGCGCTGACGGCAAGAACGCCAAGCACTGGGAACGCGACCTCGACCTGCAGTACGTGGTCCAGGGCGGTCCGGCCAAGGACCTCTCGCTGCGCCTGCGCTGGGCCACCCACCGCGGCACCGGCGGCTACAGCGCGGTGGACAACGACATCGACGAATACCGGGTGATCGTCGACTATCCCATCGACGTGTTCTGAGCCCCGCGCGCTGGGCCCTTCGCCGGGCTCAGCGCTGGCGGAACAGTTCGCCGGGAGTGAAGCCGAAGAGTCCCTTGAAGGCGGCGATGTAGGCCGAGGTCGAGTCGTAGCCGCTGTCCAGGGCGGCGCCGGTGACGCTGTCGCCGGCCTCCAGCGCGTTGAGCGAGGCGAGCAGGCGCTGGCGTTGGCGCCAGAGCCGGTAGTTCATCCCGGTCTCGCGCTGGAACAGGCGCGACAGGGTCTTTTCCGAGGTGCCCAGGCGCTGCGCCCAGTCGCCCATGGTCAGGCTCTGGGTCGGTTCGTCGATCAGTGCCTGGCACAGCCGCAGCAGGCGCGGCTCGCGCGGCATCGGCAGGGAGAAGGCGACCTCCGGCAGCAGCCGCAACTGGTCCAGCAGCACCTGCACCAGCCGCGATTCGGCGCTGTCGCCCTCCGGGTAGTCCACCGGCAACTCGCAGAAACTCTTGATCAGCTCGCGCGCCAGCGGCGTCACCTCCAGCACCCGGCAGCGCGTCGGCGCCCAGGCGCAGGCGTCGCCACGGATGTACAGGCTGCGCATCTCGGCGCGGGTGGAGGTGACCACCTCGTGTTCCAGCTGCGCCGGAATCCAGATCGCCCGCTGCGGCGGGGCGAAGAAGCTGCCCTCGGCGGTATGTACGCCGAGCACGCCGCTGATGGCGTAGGAAAGCTGTACCCAGGCGTGCCGGTGGCGCGAGGTCCAGGAGCCGGCGCGCAGGCTTTCGGCGCGCGCGTAGACCGGCCGTGGCAGGCGGGCGAGGGTGGGAATCGGGCGGTGCAGTTCCGCAGGCTGTCCGTTCATCGTCATGACTTGGCGTCGTGTCGCTAGTCGGCAGAGTCTGGCAGGGCTAACCTGCCGCCTCAAGTTTCCCGGAGCCCACGCCGATGCTCGACTTCTCCGCCCACGCGCTTCCCTACGCCTCGCAACGTTCGCCGGTCCATGCCCGCCGCGGCATGGTCGCCACCTCGCAGCCGCAGGCGGCGCAGGTCGGGCTGGAGATATTGCGCCGTGGCGGCAATGCCATCGACGCGGCGATCGCCACCGCCGCCGCGCTGACGGTGGTCGAGCCGACCGGCTGCGGGATTGGCGGCGATGCCTTCGCCCTGGTCTGGACCCGCGGACGCCTGCACGGCCTGGACGCCAGCGGGCGCGCGCCGGGCCTGCTCGATCGCGAGCGGGTGCGCGCCGCCGGCCACGAGCGGATGCCGCTGTACGGCTGGACGCCGGTCACCGTGCCGGGCTGTCCGGCGGCCTGGGGCGAACTGTCGCGGCGCTTCGGCAAATTGCCGTTCGAACAACTGCTGCGGCCGGCGATCGAGCTGGCTCGCGATGGCTTTCCGGTCTCGCCGGTGATCGCCCGCCTGTGGCAGAGCGGCCTGGACAAGTTCCGCGCGGCGTTGCCGCAGCGGCCCGAGCTGCGGGCCTGGTTCGACGAGTTCCTCATCGACGGCCGGGCGCCGCGCGCCGGCGAGGTGTTCCGCCAGCCGGGCCAGGCCGACACCCTGGACGAGCTGGCGCGCAGCCAGTGCGAAAGCTTCTATCGCGGCGAGCTGGCCAGGGCCATCGTCGGCCACGCCGAGCGCAGCGGCGGCTACCTGCGCGCGGAGGACCTGGCCGGCTACCAGGCGAAGTGGGTCGAACCGATCTCACTGAACTACCGTGGCTATGACGTCTGGGAGATTCCGCCGAGCGGCCAGGGCCTGATCGCCCTGATGACCCTGAACATCCTCAAGGGCTTCGAATTCGGCGAGCGCGACTGCGCGCGGACCTGGCATCGCCAACTGGAGGCGATGAAGCTGGCGTACGTTGACGGGCTGCACTACATCAGCCAGCCGCAGTCGATGCGGGTCTCGGTCGAGGAACTGCTGCACGAGGACTACGCCGCCAGCCGCCGTGCGCTGATCGGCGAGCGCGCGCTCGATCCCAGCCCCGGCCAGCCGAGGCCGGGCGGCACGGTGTACCTGGCCTGTGGCGACGAGGAGGGCAACCTGGTCTCGTTCATCCAGAGCAACTACCACGGCTTCGGCTCCGGCGTGGTGGTGCCCGGCACCGGCATCGCCTTGCAGAACCGCGGCGCCGAGTTCAGCCTCGATCCGGACCACGTGAATTGCCTGGAGCCGGGCAAGCAGACCTTCCACACCATCATTCCCGGTTTCCTCAGCAAGGACGGCGTGCCGCTCGGCCCGTTCGGCGTGATGGGCGCCTATATGCAGCCGCAGGGCCACGTGCAGATGGTGATGAACCTGGTGGACTTCGGCCTCAACCCCCAGGCTGCCCTCGACGCGCCGCGCTGGCAGTGGCTGGGCGGGCTGCGCGTCGGCATCGAACATGCCGCGCCGCGCGCGCTGGCGGCGGAGCTGGCGCAGCGTGGGCACCAGGTGGAGATCGCCTACGACTCGACCAGCTACGGGCGCGGCCAGATCGTCCTGCGCGACCCGGCCAGCGGCGTGCTCTGTGGCGGCACCGAGCCGCGCACCGATTCGCAGATCGCGGTGTGGTGAGGGGACCCATGTGGGTGAGGCGGGGAGACCTGTCCGGCGGATAATGCCCAAGGCGTATCCGCCCTGCGGATGGCGAAGCAAGAAGTCCCGGCAGGCATAGGCTGCCAGGCGACCCGTACTCGAGCGCGCTCCGCTACGCAACATCGAGAGCGCCTTCTGGATGTCATGCCACCGGAGTCTCCCAGGCCCTGGCGAATTTACGTCCGGGCGTCCTGAAACCCGACGAAAAACCCCATTCGGGGATGAATTCCGCCCGCCGTCTCTGGCATCATCCGCGCCGCTTCTCGCCCGAACGCCGGGGCGGTGATGTGTAGAAAGACCACGCACTGTTTTGTGTACAAAAGTCTGCTGATTCTTTTTGTCACAAATCGTTTTTGTGTATCCAGTTTTCTTCGCGCTGCCAACCCAAAGTCGAGCACGCCCCTCCCGACCACGCACCAGTGCAAGGCAAAAACTGTCCTTGGGGTCAGGTTTTTGCCGTCGTAGAGAGGTTGGAGGCATTTCGCCGCCTTTGTCCAAAACACTGAAAAAACAGGCGTTCCCTTCGCCGCAGGAAACCCGGCGAAGCGCCCGCGCCGTCTTGGCTTCGTTCTTGCTATCCATGGCGAGGCCTGACCGCTCGGACAGGTTCGCCCACTAGAAGAAAAGCTATTCACTCCAGGAGCGTTTCAATGAGCCGCACACTCGCCACCGTGATGCTAGCCGGGGGGCTACTGGCCGCAGGCCAGGCTGTCGCCGAAGACCATGACATGACGCCGACCCACGAGACCGACTCGGGGCCGCTGCTCTGGCACAACGAGAGCCTGACCTACCTCTACGGCAAGAACTTCAAGATCAACCCGCCGATCCAGCAGACCTTCACCCTGGAACATGCCAGCGGCTGGACCTGGGGCGACCTGTTCATCTTCTTCGACCAGATCAACTACAACGGCAAGGAAGACGCCAGCAACGGCAAGAACACCTACTACGGCGAGATCACTCCGCGCCTGAGCTTCGGCAAGCTCACCGGAGCGGACCTCTCCTTCGGCCCGGTGAAGGACGTGCTGCTGGCCGGCACCTACGAGTTCGGCGAAGGCGACACCGAGGCCTACCTGCTCGGCCCGGGCTTCGACCTGGCGATCCCCGGCTTCGACTACTTCCAGCTCAACTTCTACTACCGCAAGCCCGACGGCAACCGCGTGCGCGCCGGCGCCTGGCAGATCACCCCGGTGTGGTCCTACACCATTCCGGTGGGCAACTCCGACATCCTCATCGACGGCTACATGGACTGGGTGATCAACAACAAGAGCGCCAGCACCAGCCGCCGCAACCAGAGCGACTATCACGCCAACCTGCACTTCAACCCACAGGTCAAGTACGACCTGGGCAAGGCCCTCGGCTACGAGCCTAAGCACCTGTACGTGGGCCTGGAGTACGACTACTGGTCCGACAAGTACGGTGTGAAGGACTCGCAGTACTTCACCACCGACCAGAACACCGCAAGCTTCCTGGTCAAGTACCACTTCTGAGTCCGTCGCGCGGGGCTACCGGCCGGGCCCCGCCAGCGCGCCCCGTCATTGCGCGCCGTGCATCGGCACGGTGCGCGACGGTCGCCTTCGTCGTCCTTGCGTTTGCCTCCCGTTGTTCGCTCGACCCACGCCGGGCGCGCCCTGCAGCCTGAGCGGCAGGAATAAGCTGATCACCTGGACAGCTTTTTGCAGAAGCCGTGCAACCTCCTCCTGTCCGAGGAGCGCCACTTGAGACGGCCCGATGCATAGCGAAGACCAACGCCCCAACGACCTCATCTACGGCCTCGACGACCGGCCGCGCCCGCTTCCCGCCTTCCTTGCCGCGCTACAGCACGTGCTGGCCAGCTTCGTCGGCATCGTCACTCCGCCGCTGGTGATCGGCTCGCTGCTCGGCCTCGGCGAGCACCTGCCGTACCTGATCAGCATGGCGCTGATGGTTTCCGGCGCCGGCACCCTGATCCAGGCGCGCCGGCCGTTCGGCATCGGCGCCGGGATGATCTGCCTGCAAGGCACCAGCTTCGCCTTCCTCGGCGCCGTGCTGGCCGCCGGGATGCTGGTGAAGCAGCGCGGCGGCGGTCCCGAGGAGATCCTCGCGATGATCTTCGGCGTGTGCTTCTTCGGCGCCTTCGTGCAGATCGTCCTCAGTCGTTTCCTCGGCCATCTTCGCCGGGTGATCACGCCGCTGGTCACCGGCATCGTCATCACCCTGATCGGCGTCAGCCTGATCAAGGTCGGCATCACCGACCTCGGCGGCGGAGCCGGGGCCACGGACTTCGGCGCACCGGCCAATCTCGCGCTGGGCGCGCTGGTGCTGCTGAGCATCGTCCTGCTGAACCGCTCGCGCCTGCCCTGGCTGCGCCTGGCCGCCATCGTCATCGGCCTGGCGCTGGGTACCCTGGCGGCCTGGGCGACCGGCCTGTTCGTTCCGCGGGCGTTGCCCGAGCTGCCGCTGGTCAGCCTGCCGCAGCCGTTCCGCTTCGGCTTCGCCTTCGACTGGATGGCCTTCCTGCCGGTGGCGCTGATCTACCTGATCAGCAGCATCGAGACAGTCGGCGATCTGACCGCCAACTGCATGCTCTCGCGGCAGCCCCTGGAGGGACCGGCGTACCTGCAGCGGTTGCGCGGCGGGGTGCTCGGCGACGGCGTCAGTTGCCTGCTGGCAGCCACCTTCAGCGCCTTCCCGAACACCACCTTCGCGCAGAACAACGGGGTGATCCAGCTCACCGGGGTGGCCAGCCGGCACGTCGGGATCTATATCGGCGGCGTGTTGCTGGCGCTCGGCCTGTTCCCCTGGGTCGGCGCGATCCTCCAGCAGATCCCCAAGCCGGTGCTCGGTGGCGCCACCCTGGTGATGTTCGGCAGCGTCGCCGCCGCCGGCATCCGCATTCTCGGCCAGACCCCGATGGACCGCCGCAGCGTGCTGATCATCGCCGCCTCGTTCGGCGTCGGCCTCGGCGTGGCCGCGCAGCCGACCCTGCTCGACCAGATGCCGGCGGTGGTGAAGACCCTGTTCGACTCGGCGATCACCAGCGGCGGCATCACCGCCATCCTGCTCAACCTGCTGCTGCCCGAGGAGCGCGTTGCCGAAGCGGCGCAGGCCAGCGCGAAGGGCGGCGCCCTGGCGCGCTGGCGCAAGCCGCTGGGTTGATACGGGCGTTTGCAAATTTTTCCGCGCCTGGCTTGTGTCCCGCGGCCGGGCTGGGGTATCAACGCGGGGATCACGCCGATGGAAACCTGCGCATGACCCTGACAGTGCCCGCCCACGACCCGGCCGCCCGCGACAAGCCGGCCGGGCGCATCCGCCAGAAGAACGAGGAGGCGATCCTCGCCGCGGCCGAGGAGGAGTTCGCCCGCCACGGCTTCAAGGGCACCAGCATGAACACCATCGCGCAGAACGTCGGCCTGCCCAAGGCCAACCTGCACTACTACTTCGGCAACAAGCTGGGCCTCTACACGGCGGTGCTGAGCAACATCCTCGAACTCTGGGACAGTACCTTCAACACCCTCGGCGTCGACGACGATCCGGCCGAGGCGCTGGCCCGCTACATCCGCGCCAAGATGGAGTTCTCCCGCCGCTACCCGCTGGCCTCGCGGATCTTCGCCATGGAGATCATCAGCGGCGGCGAGTGCCTCACCGCGCATTTCAACCAGGACTACCGCAGCTGGTTCCGCGGCCGCGCCGCGGTATTCGAGGCCTGGATCGCCGCCGGCCGGATGGACCCGGTGGATCCCGTGCACCTGATCTTCCTGCTCTGGGGCAGCACCCAGCACTACGCCGACTTCGCCAGCCAGATCGGCCTGGTCACCGGCCGCAAGCGCATGTCCAGGCAGGACTTCGCCGCCGCCGCCGACAACCTGGTGCGGATCATCCTCAAGGGCTGCGGACTGACCCCGCCGGCGGCCTGAACGCGATGCCGAGCACCCTGCAAGGCCTCGCCGAATACCGCGAGGAAATCCGCAAGAGCCGCTTCCACACCATCGCCGCGCCGGTGGCCGACGAGGACGAGGCGCAGGCGTTCATCGCCGCCCACCGCGACGCTTCCGCCGGACACAACTGCTGGGCCTGGAAGTGCGGCGCGCAGTACCGCTTCAGCGACGACGGCGAACCCGGCGGCAGCGCCGGGCGGCCGATCCTGGCGGCCATCGAGGGACAGGACATGGACTGCGTGGCGGTGCTGGTCAGCCGCTGGTTCGGTGGCATCAAGCTCGGCACCGGCGGCCTCGCCCGCGCCTATGGCGGCGGCGCGGCCAAGTGCCTGCAGCAGGCGCCGCGCAGCGAGCTGGTCGAGCGCTGCCGGGTGCGTTTCGCCTGTGCCTTCGCCGACCACGCGTTGCTCAAGGCGCGCAGCCTGGCGCTGGGCGCCAGCGTGGCGGCGGAAGACTACGGCGCCGACGGCGTCGTCCTGACCCTGGAGTTGCCGGTGGCGCGCTTCGAGGCGCTTCAGGCGCTGCTGGTGGACCTCAGCCGAGGCCAGGTGCGGCCGCAGCGGCTGGACGCCGAATCGGATTGAGCAAGTAGTGGGCAAAGCACGGGATCCATCATGTACCCTAGGTTGGTGTTGGGCTATGGTGGCGGATCTTTGGAAGTAACTATTTTTTTGCTTGTCGCCAAATAGGTTCTATTCAATGAAATGTGACATTCTGATCCAAGTGAGGCTTAACTCTGCTTGGTACCCGGGGAATAAAAAATGTATGTAAGCAAAGTACTTCTGAAAGACATTCGCGGATTTTCAGACTTGAGCTTCGACTTGACCCGGCCGGATGGTAGTTACGCTGGATGGACCGTCTTCACAGGAGACAATGGCTCAGGGAAAAGTACCTTGCTCAAGGCCATTGCCATAGCCTTGACGGGTAAGGATACGGCCCGGGCACTGCAACCCAGCTTTCATCGCTGGATTCGAGATGGCCAGGATGAAGCGGCCGTTGAGCTTGGTATCTTTCCTGTTGCCGATGACGATACTTTCACAGAGGGCGGACGTGTAACCGAAAAAACTTTCCTTGCTCGTATTGCGTTCAAGAATGGCCTGAAGGAACCTCAGGTCGAGCCGGCGTTACCGACCGGGATCACTAGAAAAAACTACGCTACACCACAACGCACGATCTGGTCACAAGATGCCAAAGGGTGGTTCTCATGCGGCTATGGGCCATTTCGCCGTGTCTTTGGTGCTTCTCCTGAAGCTATGCGCCAGATGGTTGCGCCTGCGACCGAACGGTTTGTAACGATGTTTCAGGAGGCTGCTTCGTTGGCCGAAGTGGATCAATGGCTGCGGACACTTAGTCATAAGTCCTTGGAGGACAAGTCGGGGGCCAAGGAGCAACTCGCCATCATTCTAGAGGTTTTGCGTGATGAACTTATGCCAAACCAGATTACCGTAGATCGTATTGATTCTGACGGCTTATGGCTTAAGGATCGCAATGGCCTCCAGTTGTCTTGGATAGAAATGAGCGATGGTTATCGTGCAGCGTTAGCCTTGCTCACCGACATTCTTCGCCACTTGATCAACGTTTACGGTGTATTCAACCTCACGGCACGTGATGCCAATGGGAAACTATTCTTCAAACGCAGCGGTGTGGTTCTGATCGATGAAATTGACGCCCACTTGCATCCGGAGTGGCAGCGCGAAATAGGTTTTTGGTTGAAACGTCATTTTCCGAATATCCAGTTTTTGGTAACAACACATAGTCCTATCATTTGCCAAGCAGCTGATCCTAACGGGTTATTTGTACTGCCTGAACCAGGGAGCGAAGATGGGCCACATGCGTTGAGTACCGATGAGTACGAAAAAATTATTGCTTCGCGACCTGACACAATCCTTCTCACGTCGGCGTTCGGGCTTCAGAATACGCGCTCCCCAAGAGCTGTGGAGGCGAGGGCTCAGTACGCGAAGTTGAAAGCGAAAGAGCGAGCGGGAGCGAAACTCAGTAAGGATGAACGCCAGCAGGTGCAGCAACTACAGTTATTTGCATTGGCGGACGAGGAGTTGTGATTCATGCAGCGTGTTCATCGTCCGATACTACCGGGCCGCGCTCAGGCATATCTCAATCGTAAGGCGCAGGCAACAGTTGGGATGCCTAATGTCGAGCGTACATGGAAGTCTGTGCGTAACACCAAGACTCTGACCACGGTTGTCGAAATATTGCAGGCAATGATGGGTCCCCGCCAGCGTTGCATGTACTGCGTTGACTCTCATGGTAGTGACATAGAACATTTCTGGCCGAAGGCCTCATATCCGGATCGTGCTTTTTCGTGGGAAAACATGCTTTTGTGCTGTACCGAATGCGGACGATTCAAAGGCAACCGTTTTCCTTTATCGGACGCCGGTCTTCCCATGTTGGTAGACCCGAGCATTGAGGATCCGTGGGAATATCTGGATTTTGATCCAGATACGGGAAACCTGACTGCCCGTTATGATGTTGAGCATGATGCGCCCTCTGCCAAAGGGGAGAGCACGGTGCGGGTGCTCCAGCTGGATCGACGTGAGGGTATGGCGGAAGGCTATCGGCGAACCTACCAGCGTATTGTCGATTGCGTAGCTAATGCGTTGACTGAAGATGAGATCGATTCCAGAAGGCTTACAGAGGAGCTGCAACGGGTGGACGACCATGGTCTGCTGGGTTGGTGCATTGGCTCGGTCGGGTGTTGTTTTCAGCCCTTTCAAGAGTTGCGTCGCAGGGCGCCGGATGCATGGACTGCCTGCATAGCAGCGCTTCAACAACAAGAGGTTTGAAGCTAACCGACATAGAAGAACTTGGTTCGCCTGGGTTGGAAGGTAAAGATGCCTCAAGCGCGAATCGACAGGAGCGGGTCCCGCTACGGCATGCTTAGAGTCCCGCCTTCACGCGGCTGAACGCACGGGTCAGGGCGCGGTTGAAGGCCTTGCCGTTGTCCTTCTTGCTGTACAGGCGGGCGCGGGTGGCCTCATCGGGATAGGTGCCCTGATCATTGCGGATGGCCGGGTCGACCAGCGCATCGGCGGCGCCGATGGCGTTGGCGTAGTGGATGCTGTCGGTGATCGGCGCGATCACTTCCGGACGCATCAGGTAGTCCATCAAGGCCAGGGCCGCCTGCGGATGCGGCGCGTCGCGCGGGATGACCAGCGCGTCGAGCCAGATCTGGGTGCCCTCGCGGGGAATCCGGTAGTCCAGCTGGAACGGTTTCTGCGCCTGTCGCGCCTGGGCGCGGGCGATCGCCACATTGCCGTTCCAGGACATGGCGACGCAGGTTTCGCCATTGGCTAGGTGGTTGATGTTGCGGTCGTTGTCGAAGTAGCGGATGTACGGACGGACCTTGCGCAACTGTGCCTCGGCCGCGCGCAGGTCGTCGAGGTCCTGCCGGTCGATGTCCAGGCCGAGGTAGCGCATCGCCGCGCCGAACACTTCGTTGGGATCGTTGAGCAGGCTGACTTCGCAGTCGGCGAACTTCGCCACTACCGCCGGATCGAACAGCATCGCCCAACTGTCCCGCGGCGCTTCGGCCAGGCGCGTGTCCACCGCCTGCTCCTGGAAGCCGACCCCGGTGGTGCCCCAGGCATAGGTGCCGGCATAGCGGTTGTGCGGATCGAAGGGGCGCATGTGGCGCAGGAATGCTTCGCCGATACCGGCGAAGTGCGGCAGCCTGGCCTTGTCCAGCGGCATCAGCGCGCCGCTGTGGATCGCCCGCGACAGGTGCTGGCCGGCGCTGAGCACTAGGTCGTAGCCGCTGTGGCCGGTGAGCAGTTTGGTCTCGACCGTTTCCAGCGAGTCGAAATGATCGACCACCACGCGGATGCCGTTGGCCTTGCGGAGGTTCTCCAGGGTGTCCGGGGCGAGGTACTCGCCCCAGATGTACAGGTTCACCGTCGGTTCCTCGCCGTCGTCCGCCCGCGCGGCGCCGACGCAGGCCCCGAGGATGAGCAGCAGCGCGCCGAGCAGCGCCTTCACGGGCGCGCTCCTCCGGCGTATTGCGGCATGGTGATGCAGGCGACGTTGCCGCCGCCGAGGAGGATCTCCCGCGAGTTGCCGATGCCGATGATGCGGTGCGTCGGGAACAGCTCGGCGAGAGTCGCCTGGGCGACGCGGTCGTTGCGGTCGCCGAACAGCGGCAGGACGATCGCCGAATTGCCGACGTAGTAGTTGATGTAGGACGCGCAGATGCGCATGCCGGCCTGGCGCGGGTGGGTGCCTTCTACCTGGTCGAGCCCGGCGGCTTCCTCGGCGGTCCACTCCAGCGCCTCCGGCTGCGGCAGCTTATGCACCTTGAGCGCGCGGCCGCGGCTGTCGCGGGTGCTGCGCAGGATGTCGTAGGCCTCCTAGTAGATCTCCCATTGCGGGTCGTCGCGGTTGTCGGTCCATTGCAGCACCACTTCGCCGGGGCGGACGAAGCAGGCCAGGTCGTCGACATGGCCGTCGGTCTTGTCGAACTTGCAGCCGCGCGGCAGCCAGATGACCTGTTCGGCGCCCAGGTAGTCCTCCAGACGCCGGGTCACCTCGGTCTTGCCTAGGTGCGCGTTGCGGTTGCGGTTGAGCAGGCACTGCTCGGTGGTCAGGAGGCTGCCCTGGCCGTCGCTCTGGATGCCGCCCAGATCGGCGATCAGCGGTGCGCGGTAGCGCTCGAGGTTTTCCAGTTCGAGAATCTTGCGGGCGATCTGGTCGTCCTTGTCCCACGGATAGTAGAGGCCGCCGTCCAGGCCGCCGTAGGCGTTGAACTCGAAGTCCACGCCGCGGACCTCGCCGCTGTGCGGATTGACCACGAAACACGGGCCGCTGTCGCGGAACCAGCTGTCGTTGCAGCTCATCTCCACCACTCGCACCTGCTCCGGCAGCAGGCGCCGGGCGCTGCCGTACTGGGCGGCGGAAGCGCAGACGGTCACCGGCTCGCTGCTGGCGATGGCGCTGACGATCTCGACCCAGACCCGCTGGGCTGGCTTGCCGCCGTTGCGCCAGACGTCCGGGCGTTCCGGCCAGCCGAGCCAGCAGCCGGCCTTCGCTGCGAATTCGCCGGGCAGGCGGAAGCCATCGGCCTTGGGAGTGGAGGTGAGGGTGCGGGCCATCGGGAAACCTCGTCGGGCGGGAGGGGATGGCTGCAGGCTAGCGCCGTGGCGGCGGCGCCTTCCAGCGATGAGATCTAAGCGATAGATGAATAGGATTCAGGCGTTGGCCAACTGCTCGCCGAACCACTCGACGAATTCGGCCACCGCGCCGCGCTCCAGGCGTAGCCGCTCGCAGACCAGCGCGTACTGGCCGAGGGCGGTCACGCTGGCGGCGAACGGGCGTACCAGGCGGCCGCCGGCCAGGTCGCCCTGGCAGGTCAGGTTGTCGCCCATGGTCACGCCCTGGCCGAGCGCGGCGGCCTCCAGGGCCAGGCCGGCGTGGGTGGCGAGCCAGGCGGTCCAGGTCTTGCCGTCCTGGTCGTCGTGCAGCAGGCAGTGGCGGGCCAGGTCGGCGGGCTGGCGCAGGTCGCCCTGGTTGAACAGGCCGGGACTGCACACCGGGAAGAACCGCAGCGGCGGCAACGGTCGCACGAAGTGATCGCTGGCGTCGGCCGGACCGGTGCCGTAGGTGATCGCCACATCGATTTCGGCGACCGGCGCGCCGGCGTCGATGGCTTGCTCGTAGAGGTGCAGGGTGACGTGCGGATGGCGCCGGCTGAAGTCGGCGAGCCGGCCGACCAGCCACTTCTGCGCCAGTTCGGCGGTCACCGCCAGGCGCAGGGTGCTCTGCGAGGCCGGATCGCGCAGCTCGTCGCAGGCCTTGCCGATCAGCTCGAACGCCTGTTGCAGGCTGCGCAGCAGGTGTTCGGCCGTACCTGGCGGCCCTGGCGCCGGAACAGGACGACGCCCAGTTGCTCTTCGAGCTGGCGGGCCTGGTGGCTTACCGCGCTGTCGGTGACGCACAGCTCGGCGGCGGCGCGGCCGAAGTGCGCGTGTCGCGCCGCGCATTCGAAGGCGCGCAGGGCGGTGAGAGACGGAAGGCGGCGCATGGCGGGCTCCTCTCGGCGGGTCCGGGGAGGGTAGCGAAGTCGGGCGCCGACGCCCAGCGGCACCTCAGCGCGCCGGCGTTGGGCGAGGGCTGGCCGGGGCCGGCGGGAGCGCGGCGAACACGCATTTGTCGCGGCCGCTGCGCTTGGCGTCGAGCAGTGCGGCGTCGGCGCGATTGACGGTCTGCGAATAGGTTTCGCCGATGCGGTGTTCGGTAACGCCGACGCTGGCGGTGACGCTCAGCGCCTCGGTGCCGACGCGTACCGCCAGGGTCCGTACGCTGTCGCGCACCCGCTCGAGTACCGGGCCGGCGTCCTGCAGGCGGGTCTGCGGCAGCAGCAGGAGGAATTCCTCGCCGCCCCAGCGGCCGCAGAGGTCGTATTCGCGTAGCTCGGACTCCATGGCCCGGGCGATTTCCACCAGCACCCGGTCACCGCTGTCGTGGCCCCAGGTATCGTTGACCTGCTTGAAGAAGTCCACATCGAGCATTGCCAGCACGTAGCTCTGGCCGTGGCGCTGGGAGCGTTCGTTCTCCTCCCTGAGGCGCTCCAGCAGCATGCGTCGGTTGGGCAGGCCGGTCAGCGGGTCGCGGATCGAGGCTTCCTTCAGCGCCAGGTTGAGGTCGCGCATCATCTGCTGGTAGCGGTCGGAGATCCGCGCCACCTTTTCCAGGCGCCGCAGCTGCTTGTGGTAGCGCTCGGACAGCGACAGGTTCTGCTCCCGCGCCATCGACTGGAATCCGTCGGAGATCCGGGCGATGCGCTCCAGCCGCACCAGTTGCTCCAGCGATTGCTGGCGCAGGCGGGCCAGCGCCTGGTGCAGCGGATGCCCGTGGAACTGCGGATCGGCCAGCAGGCCGTCGATCCAGGCGTCCAGTTCGCGTTCGCGGCTCATCGTCGGCTACTCGTCGTGGGCCTGGATGGCGAAGGGGAAGCTGCAGTCCTCGCGGAACTCCTCGGCCAGCTCGGCGACCCGTTCGTTGCGCCGGTCGTAGTGCCAGCGCAGGCTGACCGGGCGACCGCCCTGGTGGGCCTCTTCGAGCAGGTCGAGGATGTCCATCATGGCCTTGATCGAACTGGTGTTCAGGTACAGCAGGCGCAGGTCCAGTTCCAGCGGCCGCTGCCCGGCGGCGAGGAAGCGCTCGACCCAGTCGATCACCTGGCCGAACAGTTCATAGGAGTTTTCCGGGTAGGAATCGCCTTGCATGGACAGGCGTCCGGCCTGCCAGTCGCCCTGGATGGCGGGCGTGGACTGGGTGCCGGGTATGTGCAGGTCACTCATGATGGTGTTCTTCCTAAAACACGGGGTCAGATCACGGCGCGCAGGCTGAAGAAGGCGCGCCCGTCGGGCTGTTCCTTCAGCGATGCGGCCAGTGGTTCGCTGGACTTGCGGGCGATGTCCAGCAGGCCGAGACCGGCTCCGCTGGCGCAGCCGCTGTCGCGCGGGCGGCGTAGCTGCTCCTTGTAGGCGGCCTTGAGGGCGGCCTTGTCGAGGTTGGCGATGGCCTGGATGCTGCGCACCAGGCTCTGGCCGTCGTCGCGTTCCACCAGGTTGCCGGCGGACACCACGTAGTGGCCGTCCTCGTTGCGGGCGATGGCTACCGTGGCCGCCGCCTCGTGTTCGCCGTAGCCCTTGAGATTGGCGTAGTGGCGGATGTTCTGGGTCATCTCGATGTACACCGCGAAGACGTCCATCGCTTCGCTCGGCTTGGCCTGTTCGGCGTGCAGGTAGTTGCGCAGCGCGTGGCCTATCTCCTCGATCAGGCTGCGCGAGATCGGTCCGTTGAAGCAGAGCAGGATGCGTTGGCGGGTGTAGCTTTCACGCATGGCCAGCAGGTCTAGCGTTTCCATGGGTGCCCCTAGTCGAATCGGAAGGACAGGATGGTGATGTCGTCGCGTTGCGGGTGCTCGCCCTGGTACTCGGCGAGCGTCGCCACGAAGGCCTCGGCCTGCTCGGGGAGCGGCTGCCGCGCGTGGTCGCGGAGCATGTCGGCGAAGCGCCGGCTGCCGAAGCCGAAGCCGTGTTCGCCGCCGGCCTGGTCGAGGAAACCGTCGGTGCTCAGGTAGAAGGTCCAGCCCGGCGCCAGCGGTACCTCGATGTTGCGGTAGTCGCCACGGCGCTTGTCGCCGATCGCCCGGCGCGCGCCCTTGAGTTCCTGGACCTCCTCGCCGTCGCTGGCGTACAGCGAGATCTTCGCCCCGGCGAAGGCCAGCTGGCGGCGCCGGCGGTCGACCCAGACCAGCCCGGCATCCATGTTGGTGGCCAGCGCCTGGGGGATCTGCTCCTGGCTGAGCATGCTGCGCATCGCCTGGTCGGTCTCGCCGAGGATCGCCGCCGGGTCGCGGCTGCCCACCGCCTCGATGGCGTGGTCGATGGCGGCGCGGGCGAGCATGGTCATCAGCGCGCCGGGCACGCCGTGACCGGCGCAGTCGACCACGCCGATCAGGTAGCCGTCGGTCTGCTCGCGGTACACGTAGAAGTCGCCGCCGACCACGTCGCGCGGTTTCCACAGGATGAAGTGATGCTCGCCGAGGGTGGCGCTGAGCTGGCGGTCGGGGAGGATCGCGCGCTGGATCAGGCTGGCATAGTCGAGGCTGTCGCCGATCTTCTTCTGCGCGGCGGCCATCTCGCGGTTGGCTTCCTCCAGCGCCTGGGTGCGCTCCTGGACCTTGTCTTCCAGCTCGGCGGTGTGCCGGCGGACCTGGTCGGCCATGCTGGCGAAGGCCTTCGACAGCGAGCCGATCTCGTCCTGGCGCGCCAGCGGCAGCGGCGTGTCGTAGCGCCCGGCGGCGATCGCCTTGGCCGAGCGCTTGAGGCTGCGCAGGGGGCGCAACAGCAGGCGCTCGACGGCATAGGCGAAGCCCAGCAGCAGGGCCACCAGCAACAGCAGGAACGTGCCCGCCAGCGGCCAAAGCCAGCGGTTGTCGAGGACCTGGGCGGCGTGCAGGTCGACGGCGGTGAGCACGTACCAGCGCAGTTGGGGAATGTAGGCCACGGCGAAGAGTTGCTGGCGGCCGTCGAGGCCGGCCCACAGGCAGTGCACCGAGCCGGCCTTGGCGCGGGCCAGGCGCATGGCCTCGCGCAGGGCGTCGCGCTGTTCCGGCTGGTCGAGCAGGTCGAACACCCGGTGGCGTTCGCTGGCGCCGCCGGCGGCGGAGCTGTAGGCGATCAGGCGGCGGTCCGGGTGGGCCTGGATGGCGCCGTCGTCGCCGACGATCATCGGCGTCACGCCCGGCTCGCGGGCGATGATGAAGTCGTCGAGGAAGCCGCTCAGGTCCAGGCCGCTGCCGGCCAGGCCGATGGGCCGGCCCTGGTCGCGGATCACCAGGTTGAACCAGACCTTGGTCAGGTTCAGCTTGCTGTCGACATTGACGTTGATGTTGTAGGCGGCGCTGTTGCGCAGGGTATTGAAGTACCAGGCGTCTTCCGGGTCGCCGGCCTCCAGGGTGTAGCGCGGCCGTTCGCTGTAGGGTTGGCGGCCGTCGTTGAAGTAGTAGTGCTGGGAGCCGCTGGCGATGATGAAGTAGGCGTGGTCGCGGAAGTCGCCGCGGTAGCCCTCGGCCTCGCGGAAGAACAGCGCGCGGCGCGCCGGGTCGTCTTCCTTCAGCAGCCAGTCGCGGGTCACCACCGATTCGGCGAAACGGCGCGACAACGCCAGTTCGCGGGAGACCGGGGCGAGGATCTTCTGCCGGTGCAGCAGGGTGAAGTTCTTCGCGTAGGCCAGGCCGAAGTGCGTACGGATGTCGTCCATCGCGCGCCAGCCCAGCAGCACCGCCGGGACCAGTGCCAGGGCACAGGCCAGCAACAGCGCCACCACCGATTTGCCGCGCAACCCCCAGTTCGCCGCCATGGCTATCCCTATCAGTTTCTCGCCCGGCCCGCGGCCGAAATCATGGATCGAAAGCGTGTGTCGAACTTTTGGCGAAAGGGCCAATTGTGCAGATGTGCATTATTTCAGGCAACGTAATTTGGTTTTATTTCGCCATTAATTTGACGTCACAATGATGGCGAGCAGGCAAAGGCCCGTGGTTCGGGCCTGTCGTCGGCGGGGTCTCGGCGGGGGAGGTTGCGGGGGGCGGCGAAAAAGCGCAGCGGGCCGGCCAGAATCCCGCTCAGAGGCGGTTGCCGCTGCCGCGCCGGGCGGCTTGCTGGAGCAGCGCGGCGGCGATCCGTTCGAGCGGCAGCACGTCTTCCGCGGCGCCCAGTTCCACCGCTTCGCGGGGCATGCCGTAGACCACGCAGGTAGCCTCGTCCTGGGCCAGGGTGTAGCCGCCGGCCTGGCGGATCGCCAGGAGCCCGCGCGCGCCGTCCTTGCCCATGCCGGTGAGCAGGCCGGCGAGCAGGTTGCGCCCGGCGCAGCGAGCCAGCGATTCGAACATCACGTCCACTGCCGGGCGGTGGCCGTTGACCTGCGCCTGGCGGTTCAAACGCACCACGTAGTTGGCGCCGGAGCGCTGCACCTCCATGTGGTGGTCGCCCGGCGCGACCAGGGCGTGGCCGGGCAGTATGCGGTCGCCGTCGCGCGCTTCGCTGACGCTGAGCCGGGTCAGGCGATCCAGGCGCTCGGCGAAGCTGCGGGTGAAGCCGGGAGGCATGTGCTGGGTGATGACCACCCCGGGACTGTGCGCCGGCAGGCCGAGCAGCACTTCCTTGAGCGCCTCGGTGCCGCCGGTGGAGGCGCCGAGGGCGATGATCTTCTCGGTGCTGAGCAGCGGCGCCGCGCTTTCCGGCGGCGCCGGCGCGTCCGCCGCACGGCGGCGCAGGCGGGCGCGGGCGACGGTCTTGAGCTTGGCGCGGATTTCCTCGGCATAGGCCTGCATGCCTTCGGCGATGCCCAGCCGGGGCTTGGCGATGAAGTCCACCGCGCCCAGTTCCAGCGCGCGCAGGGTGGCTTCGGAACCGCGCTCGGTGAGCGAGGAGATCATCAGCACCGGGGTCGGCCGCGCCTTCATCAGCTTGTCGAGGAAGGTCAGGCCGTCCATTCGCGGCATTTCCACGTCGAGGCTGATCACGTCCGGCGCGTGCTGCTTGATCAGGTCGCGGGCGACGAAGGCGTCCGGCGCGCAGCCGACCAGGCGCAGCTCCGGGTCGGCCTGGATGATCTCCTTGAGCAGGCTGCGGATCAGGGCGGAATCGTCGACGACCAGGACACTGATGGGCATGGCGAGCTCTCCCGGAGAGTCAGAACAGGTCGATGGGGCCGCCGTCCGCGTTGCGGTCGATACGGCGGCGGTAGTCGCGTTCACGCTGCAGCACGGTGTCGTTCTTCAGCTCCACCAGGGACTTCACCAGGACCCGGCCATTGCGCGGGAAGAAGTAGATCTTGCGCGGGAAGGCCTCCAGCACGTCGCTGGCGAGCAGCGGGATACGCTCGGTGGCCAGGTAGTCGAGGGTGAACTCGACGTTGCGCTGGCCGATGGCGGCGCTGATCTGGCGCAGTACCGAGCCGCCGCCGAAGACCTTGGCCTGCAGGCGCTCGCGGCTGGCGCCGAGGGCCAGCATGCGGTTGATCAGCAGTTCCATGGCGTGGCTGCCGTAGCGCGCCGACGGCGAGGCCGGGTCGCCGCCGAGGCCGCGCTCGGGGAGCATGAAGTGGTTCATCCCGGCGATGCCGTTGAGCGGGTCGCGCAGGCACACCGAGACGCAGGAGCCGAGCACGGTGACGATCACCAGGTCTTCGCCGCTGGCGAAGTATTCGCCGGGCAACAGCTTCACCGCATCGCAGGCGAAGTACGGATCGTAGTAGCGGTTCAGCGGCGCGCCTTCCCGGGCCTGGAGATTCATCGCGATCAGGCCGGGCTGTAGACGGTCTGGCCGACGGAGCGCACCAGGTGGCTGGCGTGGACGAAGTTCTCCGAATGCCCGGCGAAGAACAGGCCCTCCGGCCGCAGCAGGGCCACCATGCGTTCCAGCAGGCGGGTCTGGGTCGGCTTGTCGAAGTAGATCATCACGTTGCGGCAGAAGATCGCGTCGAGTTCCCCGGCGATCGACCAGTCTGCCTCCAGCAGGTTGATCTGGCGGAACTCCACCAGTTGCCGCAGTTCCTCCACCACCCGCGCCTTGCCGGCGTTGGGCCCGGTGCCGCGGAGGAAGAAGCGTTTCTTCAGCGGCGCCGGCATCTGCTCCAGACGCTCCAGCGGATAGACGCCCTGGCGGGCGCAGTCGAGCACCCCGGTATCGATGTCCGAGGCGACGATCTTCACCGGCGGATCGAAGCTGCCCAGCGCCTCCACCAGGGTGATGGCGATCGAATAGGGTTCCTCGCCGGTACTCGCCGCCGCCGACCAGATGCGCAGCGGGCGATGCCGCTGCAACTGGCGGCGGGCGAGGTCGGCGAGCAGGGGGAAGTGGTGGCGTTCGCGGAAGAATGCGGTGAGGTTGGTGGTCAGCGCGTTGACGAACAACTGCTGCTCGCCCGGCTCGCGGTCGAGGTGGGTGAAATATTCGGCGAAGCTGCCGAGCCGCAGCAGGCGCAGGCGCCGCGAGAGGCGGCTATAGACCAGTTGCGCCTTGCTCTCGGCCAGGCTGATGCCGGTCAGCCGGTAGAGCCGCTCGCGTACTTGCTGGAAGTCCTCGCGGGTGTAGTGGAACTCCTGGTTGCCGAACACCGGCGAAGGCGTGGAGGTGGGCATTGGCGTCGGGTTTCCCTGGTCGACCCTAAGGGCTTGCCGCCCTCCGCCTGGCGGAGGCGCGGCGTGGTCTCAGAACTCTTCCCAGCCGTCTTCCTTGCGCGCCTTGCTGGCCCGCGCCATGCCGCTGCGGGCCAGCGGCGCCGGCGCGCTGGGGCGTGGCGCGGACGGCCGCGCGCTGGCGAGCTGGACCACGCTCGGCGGAGTGTCCAGCCTGAACACCGCCACCGACTGGTTGAGCAGGCCCGCCTGCTCCTGCATGGCCTCGGCCGCGGCCGCGGCTTCCTCCACCAGCGCGGCGTTCTGCTGGGTCATGTCGTCCATCTGCGAGACCGCGCTGTTCACCTCTTCGATGCCGGTGCTCTGCTCGGCGGAGGCGGCGGCGATCTCCGACATGATGTCGGTGACCCGGCGGATCGCCACCACGATGTCGCTCATGGTCTGTCCGGCCTGGGCCACCAGGGTGTTGCCGTTCTCCACCTTGTCCACCGAGTCGGAGATCAGCGTCTTGATCTCCTTGGCCGCGGCGGCGGAACGCTGGGCGAGGGTGCGCACTTCCCCGGCGACCACCGCGAAGCCGCGGCCCTGCTCGCCGGCGCGGGCTGCCTCGACCGCGGCGTTGAGGGCGAGGATGTTGGTCTGGAAGGCGATGCCGTCGATCACCCCGATGATGTCGGCGATCTTGCGCGCCGACTCGTTGATCGAGGACATGGTGCTGACCACCTTCTGCACCACGGTGCCGCCCTGGGTCGCCACTTCCGAGGCATTGGCCGCCAGCGAGTTGGCCTGGCGGGCATTCTCGGCGTTGAGCTTCACCGTGCTGGTCAGTTCTTCCATGCTCGAGGCGGTTTCCTCCAGGCTCGACGCCTGCTGCTCGGTGCGCGCCGACAGTTCGGCGTTGCCGCTGGCGATCTCGCTGGCGGCGGTGTTGATGGTGTCGGCGGCCTCGCGAATCTGCCCGAGCATCCGCGACAGGCTTTGTGCGGTGTCGTTGGAGAAATCCTTGAGCTGGCCGAAGGTGCCCTGGTAGTCGGCCTCGATGCGCTGGGTGAGGTCGCCCTGGGCCAGCGCCCCGAGCATCCGCGAGACGTCGCGCAAGCCGCGGTCGGCGGTATCCACCAGGCTGTTCAGGTCCTTCGCCAGCCTGAGGAAGAAGCCTTCCTTGCCGGCCTCCTCGACGCGCTTGCTGAAGTCGCCGGCGGCCGCCGCCTGCACCAGTTGCGAGACTTCCTGCTCGGCGCGGTGTTCCTCGGTGCGGTCGGTCCATTGCACGGCGGAGCCGAGGCGTTCGTTGGCGTCGTTGAACACTGGCACCACATCGAGGGAGAAGCGCCGGCCGCCGAGGTTGAGCTCGGCCTTGTGCACGCCGGTGAGGTTGGCCAGCAGGTGCCGCTGGTGCGCCGGATTCTTGTGGAACACGTCGATGTTGGCGCCCATCAGGCGGCCGGCGTCGAAGTTCGGCAACTGCTTGCGGATATCCGCTTCGGCGCGACCGAGCATCTCGCTGACGGTGCGGTTCATGTAGATGATGTTGAGGTCGTTGTCGGCGATCATCACGTTGGCCGAGACGTTGTCCAGCGCGCTCTTGATCCGCGCGTTGTAGGCCGCCGTGGCCAGTTGCGCCGAGGTCGCCTCGGCGGCCCCGCGCAGGCGTTCGCGAACGCCGTCGATGGCTTCGGTGATCTGCGCCTTCTTGCCCGGCAGGCGGTCCATCAGCGGCTCGAAGTTGCCCTGGCCGTAGGCGGTGACCACGCTGACCACCTTCATCTTCACCGCGATGTGCGCGGCCACCAGTTCGTTGACGCCCTTGGCGATGCGCGCCGCGCGACCTTCCAGGCGTTCGGCGGGAATCGTCTGGTCGATCCAGCCGGCTTCGTGCTGGCGGCTCATCTCCGCCAGCCCCGCCTCCAGGCTTTCCACCTGCTGGAGTTCGGCGCGTTGTTCGCGCAGTTGCCGCTGCAGCGCCCGCAGGCTGTCGTAGAGACGCTCGTAGCCGGGCGCCGGGGCCTCGCCGACGGCGGTGTCGAGTTGGCCGTCGGCGAACGACTGGAGGAGCGTGGCGATCCGGTCGGCGCGTTGCTGCGCCACCGCATGTGCATTGAACAGACCCATTTCGATATCCCCTGCCTATCCCTCGTTGGCGCCGCTCAGGCCGCGGCTTCGTCGACCAGCGCCATTTCGCGGCTGGTCATCAGTCTCTCGATGTCCACCAGGATCAACATGCGCTCGCCCGCGGTGGCCAGGCCGAGCAGGTATTCGGTGTCGAAGCTGGCGCCGAACTCCGGCGGCGGCCTGATCGCGTCGCCGCCCAGTGCGATCACGTCGGATACCGAGTCCACCACCACGCCGACGATGCGCCGGCCGATGTTGAGGATGATCACCACGGTGAACGGGTCGTAGGTGACCTCGGCGAGGTGGAACTTGATGCGCAGGTCGACGATCGGCACGATCGCCCCGCGCAGGTTGATCACGCCCTTGATGAAGGGCGGCGCGTTGGCGATCGCGGTGACCTGGTCGTAGCCGCGGATCTCCTGCACGCGGAGGATGTCGATGGCGTACTCCTCGCGGCCCAGGGTGAAGGTCAGGTATTCCTGCGCCGGGCCGTTCGCCTGGCTTGCCTCAGTGCCGTTCATCGGCGGTGTCCTCCCGCGCCGCCAGGCGTGGCAGCGCATCGACGTCGAGAATCAGGGCGACGCTGCCGTCGCCCATGATGGTGGCGCCGGCGATACCCTCCACGCGGCGGAAATTCTGTTCCAGGCTCTTGATCACCACCTGCTGCTGGCCGACCAGTTCGTCCACCTGCAGGGCGAAGCTGCGCCCCTCGGACTCGAGGATCACCACGATGCCCTGCTCCGGCGCCGGCGCTTCGCCGCCGATGCGCAACAGCTCGTGCAGGCTGAACAGCGGCAGGTACTCGCCGCGTACGCGGATCATCGCGTTGTCTTCGCCGCCGAGGCCGCGCACGTCGTCGCTGCGCGCCTGCAGCGACTCGACGATGTAGGTCAGCGGAATCACGTAGTTGACCGCTTCGACGGCGACGATCAGGCCGTCGAGGATCGCCAGGGTCAGCGGCAGGCGGATGCCGATGCGAGTGCCCATGCCGGGCGCCGAGTCGATGTCGATGCGCCCGCCCATGGCACCGATGTTGCGCTTCACCACGTCCATGCCGACGCCGCGTCCGGACAGCTCGGTGACCGTCTCGGCGGTGGAGAAGCCGGGCATGAACACCAGTTGCCAGACCTCGGCGTCGCTCATCCCGTCATGCACCGGCAGGTTGCGCTCGCGGGCCTTGGCGAGGATACGCGGACGCGACAGGCCGCGACCGTCGTCGGAAACCTCCACCACCACGCTGCCGCCCTGGTGGCTGGCGGCGAGCTTCACCGTGCCGCTCGCCGGCTTGCCGGCGGCGAGGCGTTCGGCGGGCGTTTCGATGCCGTGGTCGATGCTGTTGCGGACGATGTGGGTGAGCGGATCGCTGAGTTTCTCGATCACGCTCTTGTCCAGTTCGGTGTGCTCGCCGTGCAGGTGCAGCTCGACCTGCTTGCCCAGGCGCGTGGCGGTGTCGCGCACCAGCCTGGGGAAGCGGCTGAAGATGAAGTTGATCGGCAGCATGCGGATCGACATCACCGACTCCTGCAGGTCGCGGGTGTTGTGTTCGAGCTGGGCCAGGGCGTGCTGCAGGCGCTCGTGGCGGCTCGGGTCGAGCTGCTCGCCGAGCTGGCCGAGCATGGCCTGGGTGATCACCAGTTCGCCGACCAGGTTGATCAGGCTGTCGATCTTTTCCACGCTGACCCGGATCGAGCCGGACTCGCCGTCGCCACGCACGGGCGCGACTGCGCCCCTGGCCGGCGCGGCGACGGCTTGCGCGGGCGCACTGGGCGCGGCGGGGCTGCCGGGGGCGCCGTCGAACAGGCCGAAGGCGCGTTCCTCCGCCGGTGGGGAACCCGGTGCCTCATCGAAGAGGCCGAACGCTTCGCTCGCGGCCGGTGCGCCGGGCGCCTCGTCGAAGAGCCCGAACGCTTCCGGCGCGGCCGCTCGTTCCGGAGCGCCCGGGCCTTCGTCGAAGAAGCCGAAGGCATCGTCGTCCGCGGTTTCCCTGGCGGGCGCGTCGTCGAACAGGCCGAAGCCTTCCTCCGCCGCTTCCTGTTCCGGCACCCGCAGCCAGCCGCGCAGCCGCTCGACCGTCTCCAGCAACGGCACCCCGGGGTCGGGACTGCCGCTGCGATGGGCGTCGAGCAGGCGCTGCAACACGTCGCGGGCTTCGAGGAAGGAACTGATCATGTCCGGCCGCAGGTGCATCTGGCCACAGCGGATGCGGTCGAGCAGGGTCTCCAGTTCGTGGGTGACGGCGGTGATGTCGTCGAAACCGAACATTCCGCTGGAACCCTTGATCGAATGCGCGGCGCGGAAGATGCCGTGCAGCGTCTCGCTGTCCGGCCGGTCCAGGTCGAGACCGATCAGGAGGAGTTCGAGGGTGGCCAGGTGTTCCTCGGTTTCCTCGAAGAACACCTGGAGAAACTGGCTCATATCCTGGGGCATGGGACCTCCCCCGCGGGGGAACGGGAATCAGGGCAGGACCTTGCGCGTCACTTCGAGCAGTTTCGGCGGGTCGAACGGCTTCACCAGCCAGCCGGTGGCGCCGGCGCTGCGTCCCTGCTGCTTCATCGCGTCGCTCGATTCGGTGGTCAGCATGAGGATCGGCACGCTGCGGTAGCCGGCCAGGTTACGCAGGCTGCGGATCAGCGACAGGCCGTCCATGTTCGGCATGTTCTGGTCGGTGAACACCAGGCTGTAGCTCTTGCTCTGGGCCTTGCCGAGGCCTTCCTTGCCGTCCGCGGCCTCGTCCACCTCGTAGCCGGCGGACTTCAGGGTGAAGCTCAGCATCTGGCGGATAGACGCCGAGTCGTCGACGATCAGAATCGGTTTGCCCATGGTCTTGCGTCCTCACGGTGTCCCTACCGCAGCGCCAAGCTCGGCGGCGAAGGTGGTGTGTGCCAGGTGGCTGTGACGGAGGGCTCTGATGGCCCTTTGCTAGTTCCAGTAAAGACAATGTCCGGTGGATTTCAATTATTGGCGCCGGTTTCTCGTCGGATAGTTATCCGGTTAGACGGATTGGCTATCGATACCCCTCAGAACAATTCCACTTCGCCCACGTTGACGCTGTTCTGGCTCACCGGGCTGGGCAAGGGCCGGCGCAGTTCCTCGACCTCCCGCGCGACCCGTTCGGGCCATTCCTGGCGCGGCCGCGCCTCCAGCGCGCCGAGGCCGAGGGCGAAGGCGCCAAGACGCGCATGGTGCTTGCGCATCTGGCCGAGCAACTGGCTGCCCATGTCCTGGAATTGCAGGGCGGTGACCGCCGCGTCGACGCCCTGGCCGACTTCCAGCGAGAGCCGGTCCAGTTCGTGGATGACCTTCAGGGTGTGCCGGTTCATCGCCTCCAGGTCATCGAGCATGCCCTGGATCTTGTGCTTGGAATCGAGGGCGAAGGACATGTCCTTGTCGGCCAGTTGCGAGATCGCGCTCTCGGCGTCCTGGATCTCGTGGTGGACCACGTCGACGTGCTTGCGGATGGCGGCGGAAAACTCCGTGGAGCGGGTCGACAGCGCGCGCACTTCATCGGCGACCACGGCGAAGCCGCGGCCGCTCTCGCCGGCTCGGGCGGCCTCGATGGCGGCGTTGAGGGCGAGCAGGTTGGTTTGCTTGGCGATGGCGTCCATGTCCTGGGTCGACTGCAGGATCTCGGTGATCTTCAGGCGCACCTGGTCCATGCGTTCCACCAGTTGCTGCGAGGTCCGGCTGGTTTCCAGGGTAGCCTCGACGAACAGGCTGAGGGTCTGCTGGGTGGTCCTGACGAAGTCCTGGAAGTTGATGCCTTCGTCGACCTGGCCGCGCCCGTCGTAGCGCTCGATCAGCGAATGGGACAGGCCGCGCTGGGTATCGATGCGTTCGGCGAGGCCGTGGAAGCTGTCGCTGAGCTGGCGGATCGCCGAATGCAGCAGTTCGTCGATCTGCCGGGCGTGACCGTCCAGTTGCGCGGTTTCGTCGGCGAGCGCCCGTTGCGCCGCGCTCCAGGCCGGCGAAGCGGCATCCGCCTGCGGGTTGGCATTCGCTACCGCTTGCCGAGGGGCGCGCAGGAGGAGGACGAGCATGGCCAGGCTGGCGAACCAACCGAGCGCCAGGACCAGCCAGACGCCGAGGCCGACGGCATGCAGCCCGGCGCACAACGCCCAGGGTAGGGAAAGCAGGCCCAGCTTCAGCAGCAGGGGCCGGGATGGTAACGAAACACCGAGGGACTCGCGCATGCTGCACTCCATGTGCCGGATCGGAGCAGGGCTTCCAGGCGGTCCCTCGGGACCGTGCGGAAGACGCCTTCCAAGCTCGTCGGCGGCGTTTTCTAAAACTAGAGTCCCAATCGGTAATGTCAAACTGCCGTTTTTCCGGCGAGGCCGGTGCCAGGGCCTTTTCCCGTTTGCCGAGGCGACGGATGGCTGGCGCTAGCCGGTTGGGAAGGCGGAGAAGCGCCGGGCCAGGTCCTGGCGGCGGAAGTAGTCGACGACGAAGTCGACGAAGACCCGGGTCTTGGCCGGTAGCAGCTTGTTCGCCGCGTAGTAGAGGCTGGTGTTGCCGGCGTCGACGTACCAGTCCGGCAGGACCCGCACCAGGGCGCCGGACTCCAGGTAGGCATAGGCGTGCTGCATGCATACCAGGGTGATGCCCAGGCCCATGGCGGCGACCTCGCAGGTGGCTTCCGGGTCGCTCATGGTCATGCGTTCGCGCAGCTCGATCGGCGCCTCCTCGCCGTTGCGCCGGCGCAGCGGCCAGGAGCGCACGCGGCCGGTCTGCGGCGAGCGGATGCGGATCCCGTCGAAGCCGCCCAGGTCGCCTGGATGGCGGATTGGCGGCTTGTCGCGGAGGTAGGCGGGCGAGGCGAGGAGGATCAGGTGGCCCGGCGTCAGGTTGCGCGCCACCACCCCGGGCGGCAGTTCGAAACCGCCGCCGATGGCGGCGTCGAAGCCTTCGCCGATGAGGTCGACCTGGCGATTGTCGAAATGCCAGTCGGGCACGATGTCGGGATAGCGTTCGAGGAACTCGCCGAGCAGCGGCAGGATGTAGTCGCGGCCGAAGGCCAGCCCCATGCTGACCTTCAACGTGCCGCTGGGTTGGTTGCCGACGCTGGAGACGTTGGCGAGAGCGGTCTGGATGCCCTCCAGGCTGCCGCCGACCTCTTGCAGGAAACGCTCCCCGGCTTCGGTCAGGGTCAGGCGCCGGGTGCTGCGCTGGAACAGGCGCACGCCGAGGTTGCTTTCCAGGCGGGCGACGTTCTTGCCCACCCCGGCCGGCGTCAGGCCCAGGCGCCTGGCGGCCTCGGCGAAGCTACCGGCCTCGGCGCTGCGGACGAAGCACTGGATGTTGCTGAGGGTTTCCATGGGAAAGGGCCCGCATAAACCATTGGTATCGGCTGAATATAGCGATTACCCGCTACCAGGTCTGCAATGGACGACGGAAACTCGGGGCCTGTCTATCCACTCCGATGGAGATTTCCATGTCCGTATCCTCTGCATCCCTCGCCGGCAAAGTCGCCTTCGTCCAGGGCGGTTCCCGCGGCATCGGCGCCGCCATCGTTCGCCGGCTGGCCGCCGAAGGCGCCAGCGTCGCCTTCACCTACGTCAGCTCGGCGGACAAGTCCCGGGCCCTGGCGGCCGAACTCGAAGGCGCCGGAGCCAGCATCCTGGCCCTGCATGCCGATAGCGCCGACGCGGCGGCGCTCGTCGCCGCCGTCGACGAAGCGGCGGCTCGCTTCGGACGCATCGACATCCTGGTCAACAATGCCGCCGTCCTCGCCCTCGGTTCGGTGGAAGAGCTGCCGCTGGCCGACTTCGAGCGGACCCTGGCGATCAACGTGCGCAGCGTCTTCGTCGCCACCCAGGCGGCGGTCAAGCACATGGGCGACGGCGGGCGGGTGATCAGCATCGGCAGCACCAATGCCGAACGCATGCCGTTCGCCGGCGGCGCCACCTACGCGATGAGCAAGTCGGCGCTGGTCGGCCTGACCAAGGGCCTGGCCCGCGACCTCGGCCCGCGCGGGATCACGGTGAACAACGTGCAGCCGGGTCCGGTGGATACCGACATGAACCCGGACGACGGCGACTTCGCCGAGGCCCTCAAGGGCCTGATGGCGCTGCCGCGCTACGCCCGCAGCGAGGAAATCGCCAGCTTCGTCGCCTACCTGGCCGGGCCGGAAGCGGCCTACATCACCGGGGCCAGCCTGACCATCGATGGCGGTTTCTCGGCCTGACCCGGGTCGCCTCGTTCCACCCGGCGAAGTAGCCCCTCTCCCCGACCTTCTGGCCAGACGTTCCCTCCTGAAGGGAGAGGGCGAGGGGAGAGGTTCCGCTTATCGCACCAGGAAAGGCGAAGCCCCCTCTACGACACCGGTCTCGCTGACGTATCGCTTCCAATGCTCGATCAGCTCCGCCAGCTTGCCCGGCTGGCTGTCAGCGAGGTCGTGGATCTCGCCCGGGTCGCGGGCCAGGTCGTAGAGCTGCCAGGTGGCCGGGCCCACCGGGGCCGGCAGGTACACCGCCTTCCAGTCGCCCTGGCGGATCGCACGCATGCCGAACAGCTCCCAGCCGGTCACGGTGTTCTCGTCGTGGGCCGCCTCGGTCTCGCCGGAAAGCCAACCCAGCCAAGACCTGCCGCGCGGCTCGGCGATCTCGCGGCCGCGCCAGCGCTTGCCTGGGTGGCGGACACCGGCGAGGTCGAGGAGGGTCGGGGTGACGTCCATCACCGTGGCGAAGGCATGGCTGATCGCACCCTGCCGGCTTAGCCGCGGGTAGCGCACCAGCGCTGGCACGCGAATCCCGCCCTGGGTGGTGAATGCCTTGTACAGGCGCGATGGTGCGGTGGCCGCCTGGGCCCAGCGCGGGCCATACCAGACGTAGGAATTGGCGCGGCCGATGTTTTCCAGGCTGTTGTCGTAGTGCCGGTCGAGAAAGCCCAGCAGGTCCGGGCCGAATTTCGGGAACGCCTCCAGCAGGGCGCCTTCGGCGCCGTTGTCGGACATGAACAGGACGAAGGTGTTGTCCAGCTCGCCCTGCCGGCGCAGGTAGTCCACGACCCTGCCGATGTTCCAGTCCATGCGCTCGACCATCGCCGCATAGACCTCCATCGCCCGCGCCGACTTAGCCCGTTCCTCGTCCTCCAGGGCCTCCCACTCGCGGGTCAGGGCGAGCACCGGATGGGCTTCGACGTCCGCTTCCACCAGGCCCAGCTCCTTGAGCCGGGCCAGGCGTTCCTGGCGCAGCGCTTCTGGACCGGCGTCGTAGCGACCGCGGTACTTCTCGACGATCTCCCGCGGCGCTTGCAGCGGCCAGTGCGGCGCGGAGAACGGCAGGTAGGCGAAGAACGGCCGGCTCTGGTCGCGCTCCTTGAGGTATTGCAGCAGCTTGTCGCCGAAGGCGTCGGAGGAATAGAAGCCCTCCGGCAGCGTGTCGAGGTAGCGCTCGTCTTCCACGTAGAGCGCTGGCGTACCCTTGAGGATGCGCGGAGTGCTTTCGTCGTAGGGCGGCTCGAAACCATAGTGGTTGGCGGCGCCCGGCAGCAGCGAGAAGGAACGCTCGAAACCGCGTGCATGGGGCGTCTGTTCCGGCTTCAGGCCGAGGTGCCACTTGCCGGCCATGAGGGTCTGGTAGCCGGCCTCGCGGAGCAGCTCCGGCAGCGCCACCACGCGCTCGTTGAGATGCCCTTCGTAACCCGGCTTGCCTTCCAGTTCCGGGGTCAGCGCCTCGGCCATGGTGCCGATCCCGGCGATGTGGTGGTCGGTGCCGGTGAGCAGCATCGAGCGGGTCGGCGAGCAGGTCGAGGCGGTGTGGAAGTCGGTCAGGCGCAGGCCGGCGATGGCCAGGGCGTCGAGGTTCGGCGTGGCGATCTCGCCGCCGAAGGCGCCGATATCGGAGAAGCCCAGGTCGTCGGCGACGATCACCAGGAAGTTGGGGCGTTTGCTCATGCGCGGGTCTCGTCTGGATGGGAGGAGAAGGTGGGGCCCTCGCCCCCGCCCTTCCCGCAGGGGGAAAGGGCCAGGGCAAGGGGCTTTTCAGCAAGCGATGAATTCGAAGGGCAGGTTTTCCACCCGTCGCGGCGGCGGCGCGACGTACTCGCCGTCGGCGGTCAGTTCGTGCAGCAGCGCTTCGCGCTGGCGCAGGAAGTCGAAGCCACCGCGCTCGCGCGGATGCGCCAGGCCCACCTCGACCACCCGCCTGATCCGCCCCGGACGTGGCTCCATCACCACCACCCGGTCGGCCAGGTAGAGCGCCTCCTCGACGTCGTGGGTGACCAGCAGGGTGGTGATACGGGTGCGCCGGCGGATCGCCAGCAACTCTTCCTGCAACTGCTGGCGGGTCAGTGCGTCGAGGGCGCTGAACGGCTCGTCGAGCAGCAGCAGGCGCGGGCTGGCCACCAGGCCACGGGCGATCGCCACGCGCTGGGCCATGCCGCCGGACAACTGGTGCGGGTAGGCACGCTCGAAGCCGTGCAGGCCGACCAGGCGGATGTATTCGTCGATCCGCGCCGCCTTGTCGGTTTCGCCAAGGGCTTCGTTGACCAGGCCGAGGGCGACGTTCTGCTGCACCGTCAGCCAGGGGAACAGGCGGTGCTCCTGGAACACGATGCCGCGTTCGCCGCCGATGCCGGCGATTGGCCGGCCGTCGACGCGGATCTCGCCGTCGTAGTCGCGGTCCAGGCCGATCAGCAGGCGCAGCAGGGTCGACTTGCCGCAGCCACTGGCGCCGACGATGGCGATGAACTCGCCCTCGCCGATCTCCAGGTCGAACTGCTGGATCGCTTCCAGTCGCCGGCCGTCCACGGCGAAGTGCTTGCGCACCTGGCGGAAGCTGACCAGCGGGGTGCCCGTGGCGGGCGCGGTGAATGCGTTCATGCGTGTCTCCAGCGCGTGGCGCGCGCTTCGATGCGTTGGCCGAGGGCATTGAGCAGGGCGCCGGTGAGGCCGACCAGGAGCATGCCGGCGCCGATCAGGTCCATGCGGAACAATTGCTGGGCGCCGATCATCAGGCTGCCGATGCCGCCGTCGGAGGGCATGAAGTACTCGGCGCCGATGGTTCCCAGCCAGGCGTAGATCAGCGCCAGGCGCAGGCCGGCGAACACCGACGGGGCGGCACCCGGCAGGACCAGCCGGAGCAGCCGTCGCCAGGGACCCAGGCGCAGCACCCGTGCCGCCTCGCCGAGGCTCGGCGGCAGGCTGGCGATGCCGCGCTGGGTGGCCAGCAGCAGCGGGAAGAAGGCGGCGATTGCGACGAACGTCAGCTTGGCCGGTTCGCCCAGGCCGAACCAGGCGGTGAGCAGCGGTACCCAGGCGAAGATCGCCACCTGCCGCAGTGCCGCGAAAGTGGGGCCGAAGAAGCGTTCCGCCGGGCGCCACAGGCCGAGCAGCAGGCCGCCGAGGAAACCCAGGCCGCCGCCCAGCAGGAGCCCGCCGAGCGTGCGCTTCAGGCTGTCGAACAGGGCGCCTGGGAGGCTGCCGTCGAGCGCTCCGCTCCAGGTCGCCCGCGCCACTTCCAGAGGGCTGGCGAGGATTGCCGGATCGACCCATTCGGCGCTGCTCGCCGACTGCCACAGGAGCAGCAGCGCCAGCGGCGGCAGCCAGACCTGCAGGCGCTGCCAGCCGCGTCCCGGCGGGCGCCGGCGGAATTCGCCGGTGGCGGCTTGCGGCCAGTGCAGCAGGCGGCGGTCGAGCCACTGGATGGCGCGGTCCATGCCCACCCCGACCAGGCCGATGATGAGGATGCAGACGAACACGATGTCGAGCATGAACAGTTGCCGGCCCTGCACCATCAGGTAGCCGATACCCTCGCTGGAAGCCAGCAACTCGACCGCCAGCAGCGAGGTCCAGCCCTGCGCCAGGGCCAGGCGCAGCCCGGTGAGGAAGGCCGGCAGCGCCGCCGGCAGGATCAGCCGCCAGACCAGCAGGCGTGGCGGCAGGCGCAGTACTGCGGCGGCTTCGCGCAGCTTGGGCTGGGCGTCGCGCACGCCGACCAGGGTATGGATGGTCACCGGCACCACGACCGCTTTCACCAGCACCACCAGCTTGAGCAGTTCGCCGATGCCGAAGAACAGCATGAACAGCGGGATCCAGGCCAGCGTGGGGATTTGCGCGAGGGCGCTGAAGGTGGGGAAGACCAGGCGCTCGGCACGCGGACTGAAGCCTAGCCAGGCGCCTAGCGCGGCGCCGCTGGCGACCCCGGCGAGCAGGCCCCAGGCCAGGCGCCGCAGGCTGATCGCCAATTCGCTCCAGAGTTCGCCGGCGAGCAACTCGCGGGCGCTCTGCCAGACCAGCTCGGGAGTTGGCAGCACCTGGGCCGACATCCAGTGGCGATGGCTGGCGACCCACCACAGCAGCGCCAGCCCGAGCGGCAGCAACCAGGGCAGCAGGCCGTCCCCCAGGCGCCGGGCGAAAGCCGCGGAGGGCGGCGGCGCCAGGCGCGGCAGGGGCCGGCTCCAGGCGGGCGAAAGGGTTTTATCGATATTCTTCATGGGAATATAAATCGCCGAATAAATGCATTTTTTCGCTAAGAAGGGCCATTTAAAGAAAGGCCCCAGGCAGCGGCAAATGCATTTGGAGAATATTTTCCATGCTCTGGCTGCATATGACGCGGAGAGGCCCGTGCGGCCTGTCATACTGCTTGTGGTTATAAAAAAATGAATTTTTATTATTTATTTTCGAGGCGCCGCTGTGCATAGCTAGCCGCACACCCGCTCCCGGCGGGAATCCCTCTCTTCCCGTTCCAAGGAGCCGCCCCATGAAAGCGCTTACGTCTTCCCTGCTCGGTCTGTTCGCCGCGCCTGTCCTCGCCGGCCTGCTCGGTGCCTACGTGCCGCTGGCGAGCGCCGCTCCGCCGAAGGAAATCCGCATCGCGGTGCCGGACGTCAGCGCCGGCAGTTCGCACTCGGGCGGCGGCGTGGTCGACGTGCTCTACACCCGCCAGTTGCTGGAGAAGGAGTTCGCCAACGACGGCATCGCGGTGAAATGGAGCTTCTTCAAGGGCGCCGGCCCGGTGGTCAACGAAGCGTTCGCCAACGGCCAGGTGGACTTCGCCTACCTCGGCGACCTGGCGGCGATCATCGGCAAGTCCGGAGGCCTGGACAGCCGCCTGCTGGCCGCTACCGCGCGAGGGGTCAACCACTATCTCGGCGTGCAGCCGGGCTCCGGGATCAAGACCCTGGAGGATCTCAAGGGCAAGCGCGTAGGCATCTTTCGTGGCACCGCCAGCCAGTTGTCGTTCGACAATGCCCTGGCCAGCGTCGGTCTCAGCGAGAAGGACCTGAAGGTGATCAACCTCGATTTCAGCGCCGCCCTGTCCGCACTCGCAGCCAGGCAGATCGATGCCACCTGGGGCCTGGCCGGACTGTTCGCCCTGCGCGACCGCGGGCTCGCGGAAATTCCGCTGAGCACCCGCGACCTGAACGGCGCCGGCACCCTGCAGGCGCTGCTGGTCGGCTCCGGAGCCTTCGTCGATGCCCATCCGGACATCACCGAGCGGCTGCTCAAGGTGCAGTTGCAGGCCCAGGACTGGCTGGCCCGCGAGGAGAACCGCGACGCTTACATCGAACTGGTGTCGAAGCAGGCCAGCTACCCGGTGGTGATCCTGCAGAGCGAGTACCGTGGCCGCAAGCTGGGCGACGCCCTGTCGCCGCGCCTGGACGCCGATTTCCTTGGCCGGCTGGATGCTTCGATCCAGGCGGCCAAGCGTTTCGGCCTGATCCGTCGCGAATTCAGCGCCGAGCAGTGGGCCGCGCCGGAACTGCTGGAGGCGGCCGGCAAGCTGGCGAAGGCCAAGGCCGTGGCGCAGGCGGCGGAGTGACGCCGAGCCGGGGACGGCCGAGGCGGCGCCGTTTCGTAGCAATTTGTAATATGTTTCGAGATTCTTGCACCGACCCAACCAATGACTGGATCGAGCGAAGTATCCAGCCGTTGGTCGGGGATTCTGCGTATATCGCGTCATGAAAGTTTCACGCGGGTAATCCGCAGGTTATTCCGCGATCATTTCGTTCGTTAATCGCCCCATATATTCAGATACAAAATCGGCACTGCCAATTCTTCCAGTTTTCCCTTCCGACAATTCTCCCGACCCTCCCCGGAAACAACTCCAAGTATCTCGCGGCGAACCGCCGCGTCCCGCATCTAGCCTGCCCATCACTACGACAGCGCGGCGCCAGCGCCGGGCCTCGCCCTGCGCGTCGGCGGCATTCCTGATTTTCTTCCGGAGGAGAGCGGTCATATGAATCTCGATAGCAAATTGTTCGACGCGACACTCGATCTCGAACGCGTGAAAGTTTCGGTGAGAACGCTGGTGAAGTTATCCCGCCAGGAACAATCGGCGATCATCCGGACCCTCAACGAGTTTGGTTTCCTGCTGTTGCGCAGCGAACAGGGCGAAGACAGGCAGGAACTTCTCGCGCTCAAGGAGTTGTTCGGCCGCGCCGCCCCCCACCCGCGCGCCGACGCCGACGGCATCGTGCCGATCAGCAATGCGCGGTATGTCAGCGGCTACCTCGGCTCCACGCCGCTGGAGCACAAGCTGCACACCGACGGCGCTTTCCTCGACACCCCGGAGCAATTGTGCAGCCTGCAATGCGTGCGCAACGCCCGGGAGGGCGGGGAGACCCTGCTGGCCAGCGCCGGACTGGCCTTCGAGCGCCTGCGCCGGCGCATGCCGACCAAGCATCTCGGCCTGCTGCGCGGCGACGCCCTGACCATCGTGCGCAAGCACCAGAGCAGCACCCAGCCGGTGTTCCGCCTGAACGGCGAGGCGCTGGGCATCAAGTTCCGGCAGAACGACGGGGCGGCCGAGGTGGTCGAGCACCCTGTGGCGGTGGAGGCCTTCGCCGAACTGGTGGCGGCGCTCGAGGATCCGGCCTGCCAACTGCGGATCAAGCTCGAGCCGGGGGAAATCCTGGTGCTCGACAACACCGCGGTGTTGCACGGGCGCACTGCCTTCTGCGCCAACGAACTGCGCGAGATGCGCCGGCTCAACTTCGACGGCCACGGCCGCCTGCGGGCGGAGCTGGAACTGGGCTTCAAGGTGGGGTTGTGATCGCACAGTTCGTCGCGGTGGTGCTGCCGATCCTGATCTGCACCGGGATCGGTTTCGCCTGGAGCCGTTCCGCCGGGCCGGTGGATACCCGCGCGCTGGTGTTCCTGGTGGCCAACGTCGGCTTTCCCTGCCTGCTGCTGTCGTCGCTGGACCGCCCCGGCCTGTCCATTGGCATGGTGGCCGGGGTGTTCCTCGCCACCGCGCTGGCGGTGCTGGCGTTCGCCCTGCTGGGCCTGGTCGCCCTGCGCCTGCTGCGGATGCCGGTGCGGCGCTACCTGCCGTCGATCATGCTGCCGAACTCCGGGAACATGGGCATCCCCATCGCCTACCTGGCCTTTGGCGAGGAGGCGCTGGTGTATGCGGTGGCGTTCTCCACCCTGATCCAGGTGGGCCACGCGACGCTCGGCGTCTGGTTCGCTTCGGGCGATATCACCCCGGCGAGCATCCTGCGCAACCCGATGATCTATGCCCTGGCCGTGGCGCTGGGCCTGATCGCCCTGGGCTGGAGCCTGCCGCCGCCGTTGCGCGATGTGACCCGCCTGCTGGGCGGGATTACCGTGCCGCTGATGCTGGTGATGCTCGGCCTGTCGCTGGCCGGTCTGCGCCTGCACGAGACCTGGCGGCCGTTGCTGCTGTCTCTGGTGCGGGTCTGGGGCGGTTTCGCGGTCGGCTATGGGATCGCTGCCGGCCTGGGCATGGAGGCGGTGGCGGCGGGCACCTTCGCCATCCAGTGCGGGATGCCGACCGCGGTGCTCACCTACCTGTTGGCCAAGCGTTACGACGGACCGGTGAACGAAGTGGCAGGCATGGTGCTGATCACCACGCTGCTGGTGCTGCTCTCCACGCCTTTGTTCATCCAGTTGCTGCCGCGCGCGTGAAGACGATCCGGGCCGCCCCGCGGGGCGGCCCGGGGCGTCACCAGATCGAGCGGGAGTAATCGACGACCAGCCGGGTTTCGTCGATGTCGCCGTCGAGATAGCTCGCGTTGCCCCGGTGCCAGGCCTGCGAGGCGCGCAGCGCGAGGCCGGCGAGGGGGCCCGCCTTGACCCGATAGGCGAAGCCGAGGTCGCTTTCCCGGTGCCGCCCGTCACGCCCGTAGAGTCCGGCGTAGATGCTCTCGGCGGCACTGCTGGCGCTGGCCCCGGCACGGCCGCGGGCATGCAGCGCATGCAGGCTGAGCCCAGGCAGGCCGAGCGCGCCGAGGTCCAGGTCATAGCGTAATTGCCAGGAACGCTCGCCCGGTCCGTTGAAGTCGGAGTAGCCCACCGAGTTGGCCAGTACCATGGACGCGCTGGAGCGCCCGTCGCCGAAGGCCATGTAGTCGAACGGCTGCTCGCCATGGACACGCTGGTAGGCCAGGGTGATGCGCTGCGGCCCCTGTTCGTAGCCCAGGGCCAGGGAGCTGGCCAGGGTGTCGATGCGGCCGAAGCGGCTCTGGCCGCTGTCGCGGGTGCGGTAGGCGTCGAGGTCGACCCGCAGCGCGCGCTCCCCGCCCAGCGGCTGGCGATGGCTGGCGCCGAAATAGGCCTGCTGCCAGATGTCGTCGAAGCGCGAGGCGTAGAGCGACAGTTGCAGCCGCTCCGTGGCCTGCCATTGACCGCCGAGGAAGCCGACCGCGTCGAGGCGCACCGGATAGGCGCCGAGGCGTCCGTAGACGGTGCTGATGTCGCCGCGGACCTTGGATTCGCCGGGGCCGGAGGCGGCGGTGAAGCGCCCACCCTCGAGCAGCAGCCCGTCGAACGAGCGGTCCTCCAGCAGCAGGCCGTAGGCCATGCCGGCCAGCGTGCGGTTGCTGCTGGCGGCGAACACCGGCGCGCTGGTGGTGGTCTGGCCGTACTTCAGGCGGGTTTCGCCGTGGCGTAGCCTGAGGGCGCCACCGACCTTGCCGTAGCGATGGTCGGGATGGCCGTCGGCGCCGACCGGCAGGTTGCCGGTGCCGGTGCGGCCGCCGCCGCTGTCCAGTTGCAGGCCGAGCATGGCATGGGCGTCGAGGCCGAAGCCGAGGCTGCCCGGCGTGTAGCCGGAGGCGAACTGGAGGCGCAGGCCCTGGGTGGCTTCCTCACGGTAGCCGTTGCGCTCGCTCCTGGGCTTGAAGCGGTTGCGCCCGGCGTTGTTCGGGCTGTCGCGGTAGTCGCGGTTGAAGTAGTAGGTGCGAGCGAGGAACTGCAGTTCGCTGTCCTCGACGAAGCCCCCATCCCCGGCCGTCGCGGCCGCCCCTTCGGAAAGCGTGCCGGCGACCAGGCCGGCGAATACAGCGCGTCTGAGATTTTGCATTTATTGTTTTCTCCCACCTGAGTGCCAGGTGGGCGCAGTCTCGGAAGTCGCTCCGCAGGCCGCTTGTGTTTCCCTGCCTCGGCTTTTGCCGGGGCCTGCCATTGGCAGGGGCTGGCATGTGCAACGGCAGGCCGGGTCAAGCATTTCGGAAGTCACCGACGGAGAGTGTGGCGTCGGCCGTCATCCGCAACGGCCGTGGGTGGGAGCCTAGGCTCCCGATGCAACCTCGCCTCAGGGAATACGCTTCATGAACAACAAGACCCTATGCCCTTCGCTCTTGCTCTGCCTTTCGCTGCTCGCACCGCTGTCTTGTCTCGGGGAGACCGCCGCCGCGCCCTATCCGCTGGCCCACCCACCGCGCCTGGCCGACTACCTCCCGCCGCCGCCGGCGGCGGACTCGGCTGCGGCCGTCGCCGATCTCGGCGCGGTGCTGGAGGCGCAACGCCTGCGCACGCCCGAACAGGTACGCCGGGTACGCGCCCACGACCAGTGGGAGGACAACGTCTTCCCCTTCGCCGGCGACCTGCTGGGCGCCTCGTTCGACAAGGAACGCCTGCCGCTGACCCGGAGTTTCTTCAACCGCGCCCAGGAAAACCTGGTCGAGGTGCTGATGCCGGCGAAGAAGCACTTCGCCCGCCCGCGTCCCTACGAAGTGACACCGAAGGTGAAGCCGGTGCTGCCGCCGCCGGAGGGGGAGTCCTATCCCAGCGGCCACACCATGGACAGCTACTTCAAGGCCTCGCTGCTGAGCATGCTGGTGCCGGAGCATCACGATGCGTTCTTCGCCCGCGCCGAGGAGCATGCGCAGAGCCGTGTGCTGGCCGGCGTGCACTTCCCCAGCGACCTGGAAGGCGGGCAGACCGCCGCCGCGGCGCTGGTGGCGAGCCTGCTGGCCGATCCGGCGGTGGCCGCCGACTTCGCCGCGGTGCGCGAGGAGCTGCGCGGCGCGCTGGGGTTGCCGAAACTCCAGTAGAGGAAGGGAAACCGCGCGGCGGCTCAGGCCGCCGCGTGTTGCGCCTGGTCCAGTTCCACCAGCGTCTCGATCATCGCCTTGGCCGCTGCCGAAAGCCGGTAGCCGCTGCGGCTGATGATGCCGCAGCGGGCGCTGAGGCTATCCAGGTTCTGCGGCAGGTTGCGCCACTGTAGCGGTTGCAGTTCGCCGCGCTGCAGGTAGGGGCGCAGGGTCTCGTCGCTGGCGATGCCGATGGCGTCGGTCTGGCGGACGATACGGATCAGCGCGTGCATGTTCTCGCAGCGGATGTTGGCGGCGAAGTCGATCTTGCCGCTGAGGTTCGCCAGCAGCTTGCGGATGCCCGGGGGAATCAGGGTCGAGGCCAGCGGGTAGTTGAACAGGTCGTTGGTGGACAGGCTGTCCTTGCCCAGCAGCGGATGTTGCGGACGGCAGAAGAACTGGCCGCGGCGCGGGGTCAGCGGGCGCGTCTGGAAGTTCGGGTCGGCCTCGAAGTCGCGGATGTCGGCGACGAAGAATTCGATCTCTTCGCGGAGCAGGGCGCGGCTGAGCTTTTCCCAGTTGTCCACGTCCAGGCTGATCTGCACCCGCGGGTGGCGGTTGATGAAGTCGGCCACCGCGTCCGGCACCAGTTGCTGGGCCGGCGCCGGCCCGCTGCCGAAGCGCAGCTCGCCGGCATCCAGCTTGTTCAACTGGGCGATCTCGTGGATCAGGTTGGCCGACCCCTGCACCAGGCTCAGCGCGTGTTGCAGCACCACCTGGCCTTCCGGCGTCGGGCGCAGGTCCTTGCTGCCACGGTCCACCAACTGACAGCCAAGCTCCTGCTCCAGGCCCTGGATGCTGCGGCTGAAGGCCGGCTGGGTGATGCCCATGGCGTCCGCCGCGCGGACGAAACTGCGGTGTTCGGCGAGGGCGATGAAGTAACGCAGTTGGCGCAGATCCATGATGCTTTACCGGCATTGGAAATATTGGACAAAGGCATTTGCCGTTCGGGATGTGCTGGTTTTAAATGCAAGCTCTTATTCCGTCAACAAAGAACAAATTAGAAAAATATGCGATTTAGTAATAAGCATAGATAGACCCCAGGAGCTGAACATGGTCCACCGTGCCTTTGCCGCCCCACCTCCGCCGTTCCGAATGCCCTTCCGCGTCGCCGGCGGCTGTCGCCCCTGACAGTCGCCCGGGGCTGAGCCGTCCGCCGGCCCCCTTCGAACCTTTCGCCAGATCGCTGCCTTGCGCGGCATGGCCGCCTGCTGCCTGCGTCCGGCTGCGCCGGAACCGAGGACATTCACGATGAAGCACCACTACCGCTTGCCGCTCCGCCGAACGCCGCCCGGCGGCTCCGACTACGCCCTGGCCCTGCTGCTCGCCCTCGGCGGTGCGTTGCCGGCCAGTGCCGCCGATGCTCCCGCGCCCGCCGAGGAAGCGCCGCCGCTGGCCAGCAGCGTCCCGGACAAGGCCGATACGGCCCTGGGCAAGGTCACTGTCACCGCGCGTCGCCGCGAGGAGGATTCGCAGAAGGTACCGACGCCGATCACCGTGCTCGGCGGCGAGACTCTCGAGGCCCAGCGCATCTCCCGGGTGCAGGACCTGCAGCAGGTGCTGCCCAGCGTCAATGTCGCCTACATCCATGCGCGGCAGTCGAGCGTCGCCGTGCGCGGCATCGGCAACAACCCCGCCAGCGACGGCCTGGAAGGCAGCGCCGGGATCTACCTCGACAACGTCTACCTGGGACGTCCGGGAATGGCCGTGTTCGACCTGCTGGACATCGAGCAACTGGAGCTGCTGCGCGGTCCGCAGGGCACCCTGTTCGGCAAGAACACCACCGCCGGGGTGCTGAACATCAGCACCCGCGCGCCGACCTTCACTGCCGAGCGTACCGTCGAGGTCTCCGGCGGGCAGGATGGCTACTTCCAGGGCCGCGGCACGGTTTCCGGGCCGCTCGGCGAAACCCTCGCCGGACGCCTCTCGGCCTATCGCACCCGCGACGACGGCTACATCAAGAACATCCACGACGACAACTATCTCAACGGCGGCGAGCGCCAGGGCGCGCGCGGGCAATTGCTGTTCGAGCCGAACGAGGACTTCAGCCTGCGCTGGATCGCCGACTACAACGAGGAGGATTCGAGCAACGGCAGCATGGTGGTCTACGGCGGCGCCGAGCGTTTCTGGCAGCGCGCCGCGCTGGTCGGCGCTTCGCCGTTGCGCGATCCGCAGCGCAGGAAGGTCAACATCAACGGCCGCCAGCACGTCAGCGTGCACCAGGGTGGCAGCTCGCTGGAGGCCAACTGGAACCTCGCCGGCGGCTACCGCCTGACCTCCATCAGCGCCTACCGCTACTGGCACTTCACCCCGGCCAACGACGAGCAACTGAACGTCTCGGCGATCAACGACACCGGGGTGGAAGTGCACGACCGGCAGTTCTCCCAGGAGATCCGCCTGGCCTCGCCCACCGGCGGTGCCTTCGACTACGTGGTGGGCGCCTACGCGTTCAGGCAGAACCTCGGCAACAAGACCTTCACCTCCTACGGACCGTTGGCCGACCTGTACCTGCTCGGCGCCAATCTCGGCGCGCTGAACGACACCTACTCGAAGGCCAACGGCAAGATCGAGACCGACAGCTTCGCGCTGTTCGCCCAGGGCACCTGGCACCTCACCGAACGCCTGGACTTCACCGCCGGCCTGCGTGGTACCTACGAGGAGAAGAACGCCAAGGTCGAGCGCTTCGCTCCGCTGGGCGGCGCGGCGGTCGGCGGGGTCGGCGCGGCGGTGCGCAACGGCCAGCTCGGCGCCTACGATTCCGGCGATCTCAGCCAGTACAACTTCGCCCCTTCGGCGTTGCTCAGCCTCAGCTACCAGTTCAGCGACGACCTGCTCGGCTACGCCAGCCTGTCCCACGGCGAGAAGTCCGGCGGGGTCAACCTGGCGGTGGGCAGCGCACCGAGCGCCGGCGCCGATTCGCTGCTGGTCGGACCGGAGCGCGCCAACGACGCCGAGCTGGGCCTGAAGAGCACGCTCTTCGACCGGCGCCTGCTGCTCAACGCCAACCTGTTCTGGACCGGCATCCACGGCTACCAGGCCACCACCCTGTACCAGGCGCCGGGCTCGACCCAGTTGGTGCAGGTGCTGGCCAACGCCGGCAGCGTGCGCTCGCGTGGTCTGGAGTTCGAGGCCACCGCGCTGCCGTTGCGCGGCCTGACCCTGAACTTCAACGGCTCCTATAACGACGTCACCTACCTGTCGTTCAAGGATGCCCCGTGCCCTGCGGAAGTCAGCACCCGGCCCGGCGCGCCGAGCAGTTGCGACCTCACCGGGCAGCGCGTGGTCGGCGCCTCGAAATGGATCGCCAATCTCAATGGCGAATACCAGTGGCGCCTCGACGACCGCTTCCAACCCTACGTCAGCGCCAGCTACGCCTACCGCTCCGCCGCCGAGGGCACGCTGGACAACTCCGACCTTTCGAAGATCGACGGCTACGCCCTGGTGAACCTCGCCGCCGGTCTGCGCAGCGATCTCGGCGACGGCCAACTGGACACCTCGGTATGGCTGAAGAACGCCTTCGACAAGGACTACTACCTGAGCGCCTTCGCCAGCATCAACGGCTCCTACACCGCATCGGTGGGGCAGCCGCGCACGCTCGGCGTATCGCTGCGCTACGACTTCTGAGCCTTCACCCACGCAGTACCCCACGCATGAGGAACATGACATGAGCAATGCAGCACAAGCCCTCGCCACGCCGGTACGGCTCGACGTCCGGCCGGTCGCCGGACGGATCGGCGCGGAGATTCGCGGCGTGACCCTGTCCGGCGAACTGGACGCCGCCACCGTCGAGGCGATCCAGGCCGCCCTGGTACGCCACAAGGTGATCTTCTTCCGGGACCAGAGCCATCTCGACGACCAGACCCAGGAGGCCTTCGCCCACTTGCTCGGCGAACCGGTCGCCCACCCCACCGTGCCGTCCCGCGAAGGCACCCGCTTCCTCCTCGAGCTGGATGGCGCCGAAGGCCGCCGGGCCAACTCCTGGCATACCGACGTGACCTTCGTCGAGGCCTACCCGAAGGCCTCGATCCTGCGCAGCGTGGTGGCCCCGGAGTCCGGCGGCGACACCGTCTGGGCCAACACGGCGAGCGCCTACGCCGACCTGCCGGCGGAGCTGCGCGAGCTGGCCGACCGGCTCTGGGCGGTGCACAGCAACGAGTACGACTACGCCGGGGTCAAGCCCAGCGCCTCGGTGGAGCAGTTGGAGAACTACCGCAAGGTGTTCACCTCGACCGTCTACGAGACCGAGCACCCGGTGGTCCGCGTGCATCCGCAAAGCGGCGAGCGGACGCTGCTCCTCGGCCACTTCGTGAAACGCCTGAAGGGTCTTTCGCAGCATGACTCGGCGCATCTCTTCGCGGTGCTGCAGGGGCACGTCACGCGCCTGGAGAACACCGTGCGCTGGCGCTGGCAGGCCGGCGACGTGGCGATCTGGGACAACCGCGCGACCCAGCACTACGCGATCGACGACTACGGCGACCAGCCGCGCGTGGTGCGCCGGGTGACCCTCGGCGGCGACGTGCCGGTAGGCATCGACGGGCAACGCAGCCGGACGATCCGGAAGGCATGACGGACCCGGCCCTCTCCTCGCCGGGGAGGGCGACCACAGGCAGAACGAACCCGCGAGGACCCCTTACATGAGCCAATCCGCCACCGCCCGGCAACCCGAACCCGAGGTCGCCGAGGCATTCCGCATCACCCCCCTGGAGGCGCCGCTGGGCGCCGAAGTCCGTGGCCTCGACGCGCGCCGGCCGCTGGCGCCGGAGCAGGTCCTGGCGCTCAAGCAGGCGCTGCGCGAGCACCACATCCTGGTGTTCCGCCAGCAGCACCTCGACGATGAGCAGTACTTGCGCTTCGCCACCCTGTTCGGCTCGGTGTTCCAGCCGCCGGCGGACATCCCGGTGCTGTCCTCGGGTGGCGACGGCAAGGTGCCGGACATCGTCAAGGTGGCCAACACCGGCGACGGCGAACTGGGCAACTTCGCCCTGCCGGCACACATCGACCACCAATGGACGCCGGTGCCGTCCTCCGGCTCGTTCCTCTACGCACTGGAGGTGCCGTCCAGTGGCGGCGAGACGCGCTTCACCAACCTGGCGCGCGCCTACGAGAGCCTCGACGAGGCGACCCGGCGCGAGATCGATGGCCTGCGCCTGATCAACTACAACCCCTTCATCCGCCTGCGCGAGGGCGGCTACGGCGGCGGTTTCGCCACCTACCGCACGCCGGACATCGAACCGATCCAGGGCAGCGAGCACCCGCTGGTACGCACCCACCCGGAAAGCGGCCGGCGCGTACTGTTCCTCAGCGCCCACACCGAGGTGGAGATTCCCGGCTACGACCCCGCGCGGGGCCAGGCGCTGATCGGTCGCCTGCGCGAACATCTGGCGCGCCCGGAACTGAGCTACAGCCACGCCTGGTCGGTGGGCGACATCGTCTGGTGGGACAACCAGGCCGTGCTGCATGCGCGCAACGCCTTCCCGGCCAGCGAGCGGCGGCGCCTGAAGCGCATCAGCCTGGCGGGCAGCCGTCCGTTCTGAGCCGGCATCCCCCAGCGTGCGCCGGCTCCTCCGTTGCCGACCGGCGTAGGTCGCTGCGCGCCGCTCTGGCGAGCCCCTTCCGTTCCGGCGAATAGCTAGCAGAACTGCGACATGCTGTCGCAGTTCTGCCATTTCTCCGCGTCTATCCTGCCCATAGGGCAATTCGCCTTTGGTCTAACGAGCTGGCCTGCAGCGCCCATGGAAAGGCGATTCTGACTTTGTAGTCAAAGTTTTGCTTTGCTACTTTGGCCAGGCATCAGGGATTGCTGATACAGCGTATTAAAAACATTAATTACCCCGGCATTCCGCGGCGCTGGCAGGATATTTTCCCGTCGAAGCCGTAGCGGCTTGACCTGATAGCCGGTCATTCACGGCAGGGATGTCATATTCTCGCGAGGGCTTCCCCGGATAGGCTGCACGCCAGTCAGGACGCGCCCGGCGGCGATGGGCGGGAATTGTTGGTCGGTTTATGACTTGTAGTTTCTCTGTCGTATGCCTTCAGAACTTGTTGAAGGCTTTTCGGCTCGATTGCACAATGCCGCGCCAAGGTTCGTTCGCGAATCGCGGTATGTGAGCTAGACCTCCGCAGCCGGTGCGCCATCCGCAGTGCCCCGGACTACTCGACAATCACGCAGGAGATTCGTGAGTGCAGATCGGTGTCCCCCTCGAGACCCATGCCGGTGAGACGCGGGTTTCCGCCACCCCGGAAACCGTCAAGAAGCTGATCGGCCAAGGCCACCAGGTGATCGTCCAGAGCGGCGCCGGCGTCAGCGCCAGCCAGCCGGACAGTGCCTATGAAGCCGCCGGCGCGACGATCGGCAGCGCCGCCGAGGCCTTCGGCGCCGACCTGGTGCTGAAGGTGGTCGCGCCCAGCGCCGCCGAGATGGCCCAGATGAAAAGCGGCGCCGTGCTGGTCGGCATGCTCAACCCCTTCGACAACGAGAACATCGCCCGCATGGCCGAGCGCGGCATCACCGCCTTCGCCCTCGAGGCCGCGCCGCGTACCTCGCGGGCGCAGAGCCTGGACGTGCTCTCCTCGCAGGCCAACATCGCCGGCTACAAGGCGGTGATGCTCGCCGCCAACCACTACCCGCGCTTCATGCCGATGCTGATGACCGCCGCCGGCACCGTGAAGGCCGCCCGCGTGCTGATCCTCGGCGCCGGCGTCGCCGGCCTGCAGGCGATCGCCACGGCCAAGCGCCTGGGCGCGGTGATCGAGGCTTCCGACGTGCGTCCGGCGGTGAAGGAGCAGATCGAGTCGCTCGGCGCCAAGTTCGTCGACGTGCCCTACGAGACCGACGAAGAGCGCGAGTGCGCCGAAGGCGTCGGCGGCTACGCGCGGCCGATGCCGGCCTCGTGGATGGAGCGCCAGGCCAAGGCCGTGCACGAGCGCGCCAAGCAGTCGGACATCGTCATCACCACCGCGCTGATCCCCGGCCGCAAGGCGCCGACGCTGCTGCACGAGGCGACCGTGGCGGAGATGAAGCCGGGCTCGGTGGTCATCGACCTGGCCGCCGCCCAGGGCGGCAACTGCCCGCTGACCGAGGCCGACCAGGTCGTGGTCCGGCACGGCGTGACCATCGTCGGCCACAGCAACCTGGCCGCGCTGGTACCGGCGGACGCCTCGGCGCTATACGCGCGCAACATCCTCGACTTCCTCAAGCTCACCCTGAACGCCGAAGGCTTCAGCGTGAACCTCGAGGACGACATCGTCGCCGCCTGCCTGATGTGCCGCGACGGCCAGGCGGTGCGCAAGAACGGCTGAGCCGCTGCGTCGGGAAGCTTCGATAACGATAAATGCGCACGCCTCGCGCCTGCGCCCTGAAGACCGGTGAAAACGATGGATATCATTTCTGACGGGATCTACAACCTGATCATCTTCGTGCTGGCCGTGTACGTCGGCTACCACGTGGTATGGAACGTCACCCCTGCCTTGCACACCCCGCTGATGGCGGTGACCAACGCGATTTCCGCGATCGTCATCGTCGGCGCCATGCTCGCTGCCGCCCTGACCGTGACCCCGCTGGGCAAGGCCATGGGCACCCTCGCCGTGGCCCTGGCCGCGGTCAATGTGTTCGGTGGCTTCCTGGTCACCCGGCGCATGCTGGAAATGTTCAAGAAGAAAGCGCCGAAGGCGGGGGGCCACTGATGAGCATGAACCTGGTCACCCTCCTGTACCTCATCGCCTCGGTCTGCTTCATCCAGGCCCTGAAAGGCCTGTCGCACCCGACCACCTCGCGCCGCGGCAACCTCTTCGGCATGGTCGGCATGGCCATCGCCGTGGCCACCACCGTCGGCCTGGTGTTCAAGCTGGGCGCGGAGATCGCCACCACCGGCGTCGGCTACATCGTCGTCGGCCTGCTGGTCGGCGGTACCGCCGGCTCGATCATGGCCAAGCGCGTCGAGATGACCAAGATGCCCGAGCTGGTCGCCTTCATGCACAGCATGATCGGCCTGGCCGCGGTGTTCATCGCCATCGCAGCGGTGGTCGAGCCGCAGTCGCTGGGGATCGTCGCGCACCTGGGCGACACCATTCCCACCGGCAACCGCCTGGAGCTGTTCCTCGGCGCGGCCATCGGCGCCATCACCTTCTCCGGTTCGGTGATCGCCTTCGGCAAGCTCTCCGGCAAGTACAAGTTCCGCCTGTTCCAGGGCACCCCGGTGCAGTTCTCCGGGCAGCACCTGCTGAACCTGGTGCTCGGCCTGGCAACCCTCGGCCTGGGCCTGGTGTTCATGTTCACCGGCAACCTCACCGCCTTCGCCGTGATGCTGGCGCTGGCCTTCGTCCTCGGCGTGCTGATCATCATCCCCATCGGCGGCGCCGACATGCCGGTGGTGGTGTCGATGCTCAACTCCTATTCCGGCTGGGCCGCGGCGGGTATCGGCTTCTCGCTGAACAACTCGATGCTGATCATCGCCGGCTCGCTGGTCGGCTCCTCGGGCGCGATCCTCTCCTACATCATGTGCAAGGCGATGAACCGCTCGTTCTTCAACGTCATCCTCGGCGGCTTCGGCGCCGAAGCCGACGCCGGCGGCCCGGCGGGCTCCAAGGAGCAGCGTCCGGTGAAGTCCGGTTCGGCCGACGATGCCTCGTTCCTGCTGACCAACGCCGACAGCGTGATCATCGTCCCCGGCTACGGCCTGGCGGTGGCCCGCGCCCAGCACGCGCTGATGGAACTGGCGGAGAAGCTGACCCATCGCGGGGTCACCGTGAAGTTCGCCATCCACCCGGTCGCCGGGCGCATGCCGGGGCACATGAACGTGCTGCTGGCCGAGGCCGAGGTGCCCTACGAGCAGGTGTTCGAGATGGAGGACATCAACTCCGAGTTCGGCCAGACCGACGTGGTCCTGGTGCTCGGTGCCAACGACGTGGTCAACCCGGCGGCGAAGAACGATCCGAAGTCGCCCATCGCCGGCATGCCGATCCTCGAGGCCTACAAGGCCAAGACCGTGATCGTCAACAAGCGCTCCATGGCCAGCGGCTACGCCGGCCTGGACAACGAGCTGTTCTACCTGGACAAGACCATGATGGTGTTCGGCGACGCCAAGAAAGTCATCGAAGACATGGTCAAGGCGGTGGAGTGATTCCCCGCTGGGTCCACCAGAACCCCGGCCCAGGCCGGGGTTTTTCGTTTTCGCGGGTTGCCCGCGCAGCGTTCTCCGCCGCTTCCAACGGCGAAAACACCAGCCTTTCAGGAATATTTTTCATGCCCGCAAGGCATGGGTTTTTCGTCGGATCGCTGTAGCCCGCCAACCACGCGGCCTGTGGCGACAGGGGCGAAACCCATAGCTCCAGAAGTTATTTCCATAACAAAAATAATTACTTCAGGCGCTAAGCCTCCTTGCCAATCATGCAACTCCCTGCGCCGCTAGGACTCCAGCACGGACCTGAGCGGCCATCGAGTTCGTCAGTGCAAGGAGCTTTTCATGGCAACACCCCAGCCCGTCGATGCCCGCACGCAGCCCTGGCGCGAGACGCCCGGCGGCGACCTGGTGGCGCTCGGTCGGCCGGTTCGCCAGGCGTTGCACCTGGTTCGCCACAACCCGGCACAGGGTCGGGTGCTCAGCCGGCGCGAGACGATCCTGCTGGTCCTGTTCGCCCTGACCCTGCACGGAGCGGTGATCCATTGGCTGAGCCAGCAGAGAACCCCGGCGCTGCCCGAGGTGCCGCCACAGGTGCCGCCGATGACCATCGAGTTCACCGCCCCGGCGCCGCCGGTGGTGGAACCGCCGCCGCCCGAGCCGTTGCCGCCGGTGGTCGAGGAGCCGCCACCGCCGGTGGTCGACGAGAACGCGGTGAAGCCGCCGCCGCCGAAGCCGGTGCCCAAGCCGAAACCCAAGCCCAAGCCGCAACCCCGGCCCAAGCCGGCGCCGAAGGCCGTCGAGCCGGCTCCGCCCGCGCCGCCGCAACCCGCCGCGCCACCCGCCCCGCCGGCGCCGGCCGCCGCCCCGGCGCCGCTGACGCCGCCGTCGGCGAACGCCGGCTACCTGCACAACCCGGCGCCGGAATACCCCGCCCTGGCCATGCGCCGCGGCTGGGAGGGCACCGTGCTGTTGCGGGTGCATGTCCTCGCCAGCGGCAGCCCGAGCGAGATCCAGGTGCAGAAGTCGAGCGGACGCGAAGCCCTCGACCAGGCCGCGGTGAAAGCGGTCAAGCGCTGGTCCTTCGTTCCCGCCAAGCGCGGCGACAAGGCCGAGGACGGCTGGGTCAGCGTACCGATCGATTTCAAGTTGAACTGAATCTGCAGCGTCACGAGGAGCATCCGTCATGAGTCTGTTAACCACCCCGCTCGAATCCGTCGAAGGCGCCGTCATCTGGCTGCTGGTCGGCTTTTCCGTGGTCACCTGGGGCCTGGCCCTGGTCAAGGGCGTGCAGTTCGCCCGGCAGAAGCGCCAGGACCGCCAGTTCCAGAAGCAGTTCTGGAGCGCCACCAGCCTCGACTCCGCCGGCGAGCAGGCGCAGGACAAGCAGGGCGCCGGCGCCCGCGTGGCCCAGGCCGGCTTCGCCGCGATCCAGGTGCAGGACAACGGCCAGCCCGACCTGGCCCAGTCGATCAACCACCAGGACCGTCTCGAACGCGCCCTGCGCCAGCAGATCCAGCGCGAGCGGCGTTCCCTGGAGTCGGGCCTGGCGGTGCTCGCCTCGATCGGCTCGACCTCGCCCTTCATCGGCCTGTTCGGCACCGTCTGGGGCATCATGGAGGCACTCAAGGGGATCAGCGCGGCCGGCTCGGCGAGCCTGGAGACCGTGGCCGGGCCGATCGGCAGCGCGCTGATCGCCACCGGCGTGGGAATCGCCGTCGCGGTGCCGGCGGTGCTGGTCTACAACTACTTCCTGCGGCGCCTGAAGCTGACCGCCGCCGACCTCGACGACTTCGCCCACGACTTCTACAGCCTGGCGCAGAAGAGCGCGTTCCGCGTCATCGTCCATCCCACCGCCGCGCGCCAGGCCGGCAACCCCTCGCGCAACGTGAAGGAGGCGTCCTGACATGGCCTTCTCGACCCAGGACAGCGACGAAGTCCTTTCCGAAATCAACGTCACCCCGCTGGTCGACGTGATGTTGGTGCTGCTGGTGGTGTTCATCGTCACCGCGCCGCTGCTGACCAACTCGATCCCGATCAACCTGCCGAAGACCGAATCGGTGGCCCCGCCGGAGCAGAAGGATCCCTTGGTGGTGAGCATCGATGGCGCCGGCAAGCTGTTCGTCAACAAGGACGAGATCCAGCCGGAGCTGCTGGAGAGCAACCTGGCCGCGGCCAAGGCGAAGGACGCCGAGGTCCGCGTGCAGTTGCAGGCCGACGAAGGGGTGAACTACGGCCAGGTGGCGAAGGCCATGGCTTCCATCGAGCGCGCCGGGATCACCAGGCTGGCGGTGATCACCGCACGCTGAAGCGAATCCACGCCGTCCGGCGCAGGCCGGGCGGGCAACGGTTTCGACCGCTCCGATCCGGGCAGGGGAGAGCGGTCTTTTTTATTCCGGATGGACGCTCCTCGGGCGTGTCCGCCGAGGCCGGGCTCGCGAATGCGTCGCGCACCCTGTCCGGCGCTCGCACGTCCCACGCCTGGGCGCTCAGGCCTGGCGTGCCGGCGCATCCTGCTCCTTGGCGTCCTCCGTTCCTTCGACTTCCCATTCACCGGCCCAGTCCTCGCCGAACAGTTCGCTGGGATGCTGGGTGCGGCTGGCGCCGTTGCCGCAGCCCATAGATTCCGCCGAGCAATAGCGGTCGCAACCCCAGCAGATGCGCTCCGGATGGCTGGGATGGAGAGGAAATTTCTTGGCCATGATCCTGTCCCGATACCTGATGCCTGCGCTCAGGTATACCCCCGATGGCTTGCGCCGCCCAGGCGTTGCCGCGGAAAAGTGGCTTCGGCTTGCGCTGGATCAACTCGATTGGCATATATGTATTAATAGAATATTAAAATTGCTTTTTATTCCTTAGAGAAAAAAGGCTGCGCCCTTACACTTCCCTGGTGATGAATTTTTCTGGAGGGTTCTCCATGCACAGCGAACGCGTCCGTTATGTGTTGGTGCCCGGTTGGTACGGCTCGGAAGACGCCCATTGGCAAAGTCACTGGCAGCGCGCGCTGCCCAATGCCTCACGGGTCGAGCAACAGGACTGGATCACCCCGCTGCGCGCCGACTGGATCGCCGAGCTGGACGCCGAGATCCGCCGCCAGCCCGGGCCGGTGGTGCTGATCGCGCACAGCCTGGGTTGTGTGACAGTGGCGCTGTGGGCGGCCCAGGCCGAGCGCCGGGTGCGCGACCAGGTACGCGGCGCCCTGCTGGTGGCGCCGGCCGACGTCGAGCGCGAGAGCTGCGCCGAGGCGCTGCGCAACTTCGCGCCGATCAGCCGCGAGCCGTTGCCGTTCCCCAGCGTGCTGGTGGGTTCCGACAACGACCAGGCCTGCAGCCCGCAGCGCGCCATGCACCTGGCCCGCGCCTGGGGCGCGGAGACGGTGATCCTGCCCGAGGCCGGGCACATCAACGTGAAGTCCGGCCACGGCGCCTGGGAGGCCGGCTACCGTCACCTGTTCCGCTTGCAGTACCTGATCGACAGCCAGGCTCGTCGCCGCGCCTGATCCTCCAGATCGTTAACCTTGGCGTAACGGTTCGTCGCCCGGCTTGATTGAACAGGCCTGGCGGCCTGCCTAACGTGGCTCCTCACGACAGCGTGAAACCTGGAGCCGACATGACGACACCGATCTCTCCCCCGCCGCAGTGGTCGCGGCGCCGCCAGGAAAAGCAGCGGCGCCTCGAGCGCGTGCGCGGCCTGGCTGACGGCGCGGTGCTGCCGCGCGAACGCCTGGTCGCCGCGCTGGAGGCGCTGATCGCGCCGGGCGATCGGGTGGTGCTGGAAGGCAACAACCAGAAGCAGGCGGATTTCCTCTCCCGTTCGCTGGCGCGGGTCGATCCCGGCAAGCTGCACGACCTGCACATGATCATGCCCAGCGTCGGCCGCCCGGAGCATCTCGACCTGTTCGAACTGGGCATCGCGCGCAAGCTCGACTTCTCCTTCTCCGGCCCGCAGAGCTTGCGCATCGGCCAGTTGCTCGAAGACGGCCTGCTGGAGATCGGCGCGATCCACACCTACATCGAGCTGTACGCGCGGCTGGTGGTCGACCTGATCCCCAACGTGGCGCTGGTCGCCGGTTTCGTCGCCGACCGCGAAGGCAACGTGTACACCGGGCCGAGCACGGAAGACACCCCGGCGCTGGTGGAGCCCACCGCGTTCAGCGACGGCATCGTCATCGTCCAGGTCAACCGTATCGTCGACGACCCGCGCGACCTGCCGCGAGTGGATATCCCGGCGTCCTGGGTGGACTTCGTGGTCGAGGCCGACCAGCCGTTCTACATCGAGCCGCTGTTCACCCGCGACCCGCGCCACATCAAGCCGGTCCACGTGCTGATGGCGATGATGGCGATCCGCGGCATCTACCAGCGGCACAACGTGCAGTCGCTGAACCACGGCATCGGCTTCAACACCGCGGCCATCGAGCTGATCCTGCCGACCTACGGCGAGTCCCTCGGCCTGAAGGGCAAGATCTGCCGACACTGGACCCTCAACCCGCACCCGACCCTTATCCCCGCCATCGAGAGCGGCTGGGTCGAGAGCGTGCACTGCTTCGGCACCGAGCTGGGCATGGAGGGCTACATCGCCCAGCGTCCCGACGTGTTCTTCACCGGTCGCGACGGCTCGCTGCGTTCCAATCGGATGTTCTGCCAACTGGCAGGACAATACGCCGTCGACCTGTTCATCGGCGCTACCCTCCAGGTCGACGGCGACGGCCATTCCTCCACCGTCACCCGCGGACGCCTGGCCGGCTTCGGCGGCGCCCCGAACATGGGCCACGACCCGCGCGGCCGGCGCCACTCGACGCCGGCCTGGCTGGACATGCGGGGCGAACCCGAGGCCTTGCTGGAGCGCGGCAGGAAGCTGGTGGTGCAGATGGTCGAGACCTTCCAGGACGGCGGCAAGCCGACCTTCGTCGAGCGCCTCGACGCGCTGGAGGTGGCGCGCCAGACCGGCATGCCGCTGGCGCCGGTGATGATCTATGGCGACGACGTCACCCATGTGCTCACCGAGGAAGGCATCGCCTACCTGTACAAGGCGCGCTCCCTGGAGGAACGCCAGGCGATGATCGCGGCGGTGGCGGGGATCAGTCCGATCGGCCTGCGCCACGATCCGCGCGAGACCCAGCGGATGCGCCGCGAAGGGCTGATCGCGCTGCCCGAGGACCTCGGCATCCGCCGCACCGACGCCTCGCGCGAGCTGCTGGCGGCGAAGAGCATCGCCGAGCTGGTCGAGTGGTCCGGCGGGCTGTACCAGCCGCCGGCGCGTTTCAGGAGCTGGTGATGAACGCCATCGCGAACCTCGCGGCGACGCCGTGCGCCGACCTCGGCGAATGCCTGGCCGACCTGGCGGTGGACGCCCTCATCGACGAAGCCGAACTGTCGCCCAAGCCGGCCCTGGTGGACCGCCGCGGCAATGGCGCGCATGCCGACCTGCACCTGGGCCTGATGCAGGCCTCGGCGCTGAGCCTGTGGCCGTGTTTCAAGGAAATGGCCGACGCCGCCCAGCGGCATGGGCGCATCGATGCGCGCCTGCGCGGCGTCCTTGGCCAACTGGGGCGCGACGGCGAGGCGGCGATGCTGCGTACCACCGAAGGCGTGAACACCCATCGCGGAGCGATCTGGGCGCTCGGCCTGCTGGTCGCGGCCGCCGCTCTCGAACCGCGCCGCACGCAGGCCGGCGAAGTGGCCGCGCGCGCAGGACGCATCGCCCTGCTCGACGATCCGGCGGCCGCCATCGGCGACAGCCACGGCGAGCGCGTCCGTCGGCGCTACGGCGTCGGCGGCGCCCGCGAGGAGGCGCGTCTCGGCTTCCCCCGCGCAGTGCGCCACGGCCTGCCGCAGCTATGGCGCAGCCGCGAAGGCGGCGCTGGCGAGCAGAACGCCAGGCTCGATGCGCTGCTGGCGATCATGAGCGTCCTCGACGATACCTGCGTGCTGCACCGCGCCGGCCGCGTCGGCCTCGCCGTGATGCAGGATGGCGCCCGCGCGGTGCTCGCCGCCGGCGGCAGCGCCAGTCTCGCCGGGCGTCGCCGCCTGTGCGAGCTGGACCGCCGCCTGCTGGCGCTGAACGCTTCGCCCGGCGGCGCCGCCGACCTGCTGGCCGCCTGTCTTTTCCTCGATCGCCTGCCCGCCGTGTCCGGTGGGTGGGCTGGGAGTCTCTGAGATGGAAACCCTGACCTTCGAATTTCCCGCCGGCGCTCCGGCGCGCGGTCGCGCCCTGGCCGGCTGCGTCGGCTCCGGCGACCTGGAGGTGCTGCTCGAGCCGGCCGCCGGAGGCGCGCTGAGCATCCAGGTGGTGACCTCGGTAAACGGCAGCGGCCCGCGCTGGCAACAACTCTTCGCGCGGGTCTTCGCGGCGTCCACGGCGCCGGCCGCGTCGATCCGCATCCACGATTTCGGCGCCACTCCCGGGGTGGTCCGCCTGCGCCTGGAGCAGGCACTGGAGGAGGCTGGCCATGACTGACGTCGCCCGCCTGCTGGCGCTGCGCAGCTTCACCGAACTGGGAGCGCGCCAACGCGCCCGTGCCCTGCTCGACGCGGGCAGCTTCCGCGAGTTGCTCGATCCCTTCGCCGGCGTGCAGTCGCCCTGGCTGGAACGACAGGGCATCGTGCCCCAGGCCGACGATGGGGTAGTGGTCGCCCGTGGCCTCCTCGACGGCCAGCCGGCGGTGCTCGCCGCCATCGAAGGTGCTTTCCAGGGCGGCAGCCTTGGCGAAGTCAGCGGAGCGAAGATCGCCGGCGCGCTGGAGCTGGCCGCCGAGGACAATCGCAACGGCGTTCCGACCCGGGCCCTGCTGTTGCTGGAAACCGGTGGCGTGCGCCTGCAGGAAGCCAACCTCGGACTGGCGGCGATCGCCGAGATCCAGGCGGCCATCGTCGATCTGCAGCGCTACCAGCCGGTGGTGGCGGTGATCGCCGGGCCGGTCGGCTGCTTCGGCGGCATGTCCATCGCCGCCGGGCTGTGCAGCTACGTGCTGGTTACCCGCGAGGCGCGCCTCGGCTTGAACGGTCCGCAGGTGATCGAACAGGAGGCCGGCATCGCTGAATACGACTCGCGCGACCGGCCGTTCATCTGGAGCCTCACCGGCGGCGAGCAGCGCTTCGCCAGCGGTCTCGCCGACGCCTACCTGGCCGACGACCTCGATGAGGTACGCACCTCGGTACTCGCGTATTTCGCCAAGGGCCTGCCGGCACGGCCGCGCTGCCGCCGCGCCGAGGATTACCTGCGGCGGCTGGGCGACCTCGATACCGCCGAGCAACCGGATGCCGCCGGCGTGCGCCGGCTGTACCAGGGGCTGGGCCAAGGAGATGCAACATGAGCCAACCGTTCGCTTCCCGTGGCCTGGCCTGGTTCCAGGCGCTGGCCGGTAGCCTCGCGCCGCGTCCCGGCGATCCTGCTTCGTTGCGCGTCGCCGATGCCGAGCTGGACGGCTACCCGGTGCGTTTCCTGGCCGTCGTGCCCGATCCCGACAATCCGTTCCCGCGCGCTCGCCAGGGCGAGGTCGGGCTGCTCGAGGGCTGGGGCCTGGCCGCCGCCGTCGACGAGGCGCTGGAGGCCGACCGCGAGGCGCCACGCAAGCGCGCGCTGCTGGCCATCGTCGACGTGCCGAGCCAGGCCTACGGCCGCCGCGAGGAGGCCCTGGGTATCCACCAGGCGCTGGCCGGGGCGGTGGATGCCTACGCCCGCGCCCGACTCGCCGGGCATCCGCTGATCGGCCTGCTGGTGGGCAAGGCGATGTCCGGCGCGTTCCTCGCCCACGGCTACCAGGCCAACCGCCTGATCGCCTTGCACGATCCGGGGGTGATGGTCCACGCCATGGGCAAGGCCGCCGCCGCGCGGATCACCCTGCGCAGCGTCGAGGAACTGGAGGCGTTGGCGGCGAAGGTGCCGCCGATGGCCTACGACATCGACAGCTACGCGTCGCTCGGCCTGCTCTGGAGGACCCTTCCGGTGGAGACCGTCGAGGTGCCGTCGACGGCGGACCTGGTGCGGGTCCGCACCTGCCTGGGCGAGGCCCTGGCCGATATCCTCGGCGGCCCGCGCGACCTCGGCGGCCGCCTCGGCGCGGCCAACCGCGAGGCGTCGGCGCGGGTGCGCCGGCTGCTGCGCGAGCAGTGGTGAATTCAGGAGCGAGCCGTGGTCATCGCGAACAGCTCACAGCGGGGCTCCAGCCGGCGACGGCTCGCTCCTGATCCGATGCGTCGCAGGGCAGGGCCGGAACCCCATGACTTGCTCCTGGGCATGGCGCCGGCGCATTTGCCGGAGAATGCTCCGGCCTGGGTCTGCGCGGCACTGAAGGCCGGCTGGCCGGTGGTGGTGCGCCGTGCGCCGGCAGATCCCGCGCGGGTGGCCATCGGCGTGCGCGGCCTGGCGCGGGAGCAGCGCTGGGCCGGCTGGATGCCGTTGGCGGCAATCACCCGGCGCTTGCGCCCGGAAGCACTGGGCCAGCGCGAGCCGGCGATGCTGCGCGATCTGCCGGCCTGGCGTGCCTTGCGCGACCTGCGTGCGCCGCTGAACGCGCTGGGACTGGCCTGGGGCGTGACCGGCGGCGCCGGTTTCGAGCTGGCCAGCGGGGTCGCCGTGCTGCATCCGGACAGCGACCTCGACCTGCTGCTGCGCACCCCGCGCCCGTTCCCGCGCGATGACGCGCTGCGCCTGCTGCAGTGCTTCGAGCAGTGTCCCTGCCGGATCGACCTGCAACTGCAGACCCCGGCGGGCGGCGTGGCCCTGCGCGAATGGGCCGAGGGTCGGCCCCGGGTGCTGGCGAAAGGCAGCGAGGCGCCGCTGTTGCTGGAAGACCCCTGGCGGATCGCGGAGGTCGAGGCATGAGCGTGCTGTTCGCCTATCCCGGCCAGGGCGCCCAACGTCCCGGCATGCTCGCGGCCTTGCCCGACGAACCGCCGGTGCGCGCCTGCCTGGAGCAGGCGGCGGACTGTCTCGGCCAGGCGCCGGCCGAACTGGAGAGCGCCGAGGCCTTGCGCGGCACCCGCGCGGTGCAGTTGTGCCTGCTGATCGCCGGGGTCGCCGCCAGCCGCCTGCTGGAGACGCGCGGGCATCGGCCGGGGCTGGTCGCCGGGCTGTCCATCGGCGCCTATCCGGCGGCGGTGGTAGCCGGCGCGCTGGACTTCGACGACGCGCTGCGTCTGGTGGCGCTGCGTGGCGAACTGATGCAGGCCGCCTGGCCCGAGGGCTACGGGATGAGCGCCATCCTCGGTCTCGAACAGGCGCAACTGGAAGCGCTGATCCTGGCGGTGCGGCGCGAGCACCCGCCGCTCTACCTGGCCAACGTCAACGCCGAGCGGCAACTGGTGGTGGCCGGCAGCGAAGCGGCTCTGGCCGCCCTCGCCGAACGCGCCCGTGCCGCCGGCGCCAGCGCGGCGAAGCGCCTGGCGGTGAGCGTACCGTCGCACTGTGCGCTGCTCGACGAACCGGCCGCGCGCCTGGCCGAAGCCTTCGCCGGCATCCGCCTGCATCGGCCGCGCGTGCCCTACCTGAGCAGCAGCCGGGCGCGCCTGGTCGCCGAACCGGCCGCGCTGGCCGACGATCTCGCCGGCAACATGGCGCGCCGCGTCGAGTGGCTGGCGACATTGCGCAGCGCCTACGAGCGCGGTGCCCGCCTGCATCTCGAGCTGCCGCCGGGACGGGTCCTCAGCGGTCTGGCGCGGCCTCTGTTCGGCTGCGCCACGCCGGCCTTCGAAGGCTCCCGGGCGGATACCCTGGACGCGCTGTTGCGCGAGGAGGAAAAGAGAACCCGATAAGCGTTCGTTCGAGGCATAAAAACAACAACATCGATCCGCAACCGAGGACAACAATAATGATTATCTACGGTGTCGCACTGCTGTCTCTGTGTACCCTCGCCGGGCTGTTCATCGGCGAGATCCTTGGCGTGCTGCTCGGCGTGCCGGCCAACGTCGGTGGCGTCGGCATCGCCATGCTGCTGCTGATCTTCGTCGGCAGCTACCTGGGCAAGCGTGGCCTGCTCTCGGCGAAGACCGAGCAGGGCGTGGAGTTCTGGAGCGCGGTCTACATTCCCATCGTGGTCGCCATGGCCGCCCAGCAGAATGTCCTCGGCGCGCTGAGCGGCGGGCCGGCCGCTATCCTCGCCGGCATCGCCGCGGTCGCCGTGGCCTTCGCCCTGGTCCCGCTGCTCGATCGCTTCGGCCGGAAGAAAGCCGAAGGCGCCCCGCCATTGAAACCGCGCACCAGCGTGCAGGGGTGAGCGCCATGTTCGAGTCCCTGAACAAAGTCATCAATGGCTACGGCCTGATCAGCGGCTTCGCCATCATCGGCGTGACCATGGCGGTGTCCTACTGGTTGTCGGCGCGCCTCACCCGCGGGCGCCTGCACGGCTCGGCGATCGCGATCTTCCTCGGCCTGGTGCTGTCCTACGTCGGCGGCGTCGCCACCGGCGGGCAGAAAGGATTGGTGGACGTGCCCCTGATGTCCGGTATCGGCCTGCTGGGCGGCGCCATGCTGCGCGACTTCGCCATCGTCGCCACGGCCTTCGGGGTGAATGTCGAGGAATTGCGTCGGGCAGGGGTTTCCGGGGTGGTGTCGCTGTTCCTCGGGGTCGGTTCGTCGTTCGTCGCCGGGGTCGCGGTGGCCATGGCGTTCGGCTACACCGATGCGGTCAGCCTGACCACCATCGGCGCCGGCGCGGTCACCTACATCGTCGGACCGGTGACCGGCGCCGCCCTGGGGGCCAGCTCCGAGGTGATGGCGCTGAGCATCGCCGCCGGGTTGGTGAAGGCGATCCTGGTGATGGTCCTGACGCCTTTCGTCGCGCCCTACATCGGCCTGAACAATCCACGTACGGCGGTGATCTTCGGTGGTCTCATGGGCACCTCCAGCGGCGTCGCCGGCGGCCTCGCCGCCACCGACCCGAAGCTGGTGCCCTACGGTTGCCTGACCGCGGCGTTCTATACCGCCATCGGTTGCCTGCTGGGGCCGTCGCTGCTGTATTTCAGCGTGCGCGGCCTGGTTGGGTGAGCGGGCTGGTCCGGGCACCCTCTCCCTGAAGGGCGAGGGTTGGGGAGAGGTCAGCGGGCTGGACTTCCGTCCGCTATCCCGCCGCCCCCTGCTCCAGGCGCAGGCTGTACATCCGGCACTCCGCGAGCAATGCCAGCAGGTTCGGGTCGCGCTCCTTGGCCTTGAGGAACACCACGCCGATGTGCTGCTGCAGGCGATAGCGCGGTTGCAGCGGGATCAGCCGCACGCGGTTCTCGTAGACCGCCTCGATGCGTTTGGGCAGCAGCGCATGGCCGACCCCCGAGCTGACCATGCTGAGGAGGGTGAATATGTCGTTCACCTGCATGGCGATCTGCGGTTCGAAGCCGGCCTGCTGGAACACCCGGGTGCCGTCCTGATGGGTGGCGAAGCCCTGGGTGAGCGTGACGAAGGGCGTGTCGCGCAGGGTGCTGAGATCGATCTCGGCGAGCCTGGCGTAGGGCGAGTCCACCGGCACGGCGAGGAAGATGTCATCGGAGAACAGCGGCAGGTGCTCGCAGTCGGGATCGCTGACGCTGTCGTTGAGCGACACCAGGATGGCGTCCAGCTCCATGTTCTTCAGCTGGTAGAACAGATCGACGTTGGAGCCGAGGATCAGGTCGATGTTCAGCGCGCTGCGTCGCAGCTTGAGGCCCATGATCAGTTGCGGCACGGTCTTCACCGTCAGCGAATAGAGCGCGCCGAGCTTGAAACGCTCGGCGGAGAAGCCGGCCGCCTCGCGGGTCAGGCGCACCGTGTCGAGTACCTCCTGGACCAGCTTCTGCGCGCGCTCCTCGAGCACGTAGGCGCTTTCCAGCGGGGTCAGGTTGCGTCCCTCGTGCTTGAACAGCGGGCAGCGCAGGGCGCTTTCCAGCGAGTGGATGGCGCGGTGCACGCTGACGTTGCTGGTGCCCAGTTCCGCCGCCGCGCGCGCCAGGTTGCCGGTGCGCATGAAGGCGAGGAAGGTTTCCAGCTTCTTGAGGGTGATTTCTTCGTCGATCAGCATCCGCGTTCCCCTGGCCGGTGGCGTCGGGGGATTGTGCCTGAGGTGGTGCGGGAGGGGTAAAAAGGGCCGTCATGTCCTAGCGCGTGGCGGAGCATGACGGCCTGGAAACGCCTTGGGGAAGGCGGAGTTGCACTGACCGGATGGAATCCCGCTTCGGCAGCCTGAGCCGCCGATAGGCTAACGGAACTCAGCGGATGGTGCCCTTGCTGCCGGTGACCTGCCGGACCGGGGTGGTCCGGAGCGCCGGCCACCCTAGCAACGGAGGCTTTTTGCCACAGTCATCGGATTCGTCTTTGTCAGGAAGAAAATTCCTCTTGGAATGTCGGAAAGCTGAGGATCAGTGCCGGCGCTCGGCGAGCTTGCCCAGTTGCTCCCGGCAGTAGTCGACGAACAATCGTGCCGGCTTGGTCAGTTGCGCGCGCTTCAGCCAGGCGGCGGCGAGCCCGGAGGTGGACACCGGCTCGGCGAGGTCGACCATGACCACCTTCTTGCCGTCGTAGGTGCATTCCGAATGCGGGCGGGTGACCAGCAGGGAGAAGCCGAAGCCCTGGCCGACCATGCCGCGCACCATCTCGATGGACGGCGAGCTGAAGGCGATGTTCGGCGTCAGGCCGAGTTCCTCGAACAGGCTGACGAAATAGGTGCGGCTGGGCTGCACGTCGAGCAGGATCATCGGTTCCAGGCACAGGTCGCGCAGCGACACTTGCGCCTGCCCGGCGAAGCGGTGCCCTTCGGGGAGCAGCGCGTGGGGTCGTTGCGGCGGCATCAGCGGCTCGGTCTCGATGGTCGAGTCGAGGTCGTGCTCGTAGAGGAAGGCCAGGTCGAAGCGCCCGGAGGTGAGGCCTTGCACCAGTTCCTGCTGCTCGCCGTCGCGTATGCGGATCTCCACCCCCGGATAGGCCTGGCGAAAGCCGGCGATCAGGCCCGGCAGGTAGAGCGGGGCGACCGTCTCGAAGCAGCCGATGTCGATCTGCCCGGCGATCACGTCGTTGTCGGCCAGGGCGTTCTGCTCGAACTCGTGGGCCATCCGCAGCAGTTCCTGGGCCTTGCGGTAGAAGCGCGCGCCGGCGGGGGTCAGCGACACGCCCTGGGCGTGGTGGCGGATGAACAGCTGCACGCCGAAGCTTTCCTCCAGACCCTTCACCGCCGTGGAGATCGACGGCTGGGCGATGTACAGCTTGCGCGAGGCCTCGGCCACGCTGCCGCATTCCACGGTGGTCACGAAATACTTGAGTTGCCGCAAGGTATAGGACGCCACTGCAAGACCTCATCGGCGCATCATCCTCCCCGGGCCGGGCGTGCGCGCCTCGATTGTTGTGTCCGCCGCGCTGCAAGCAAGTTGCAGGCCGCTGCCGAGCGTCGCGGCGCTGGCCGCGACGACGATTGCCCGCCTGCACGATAACCCAGCACGACGCACTTTGCCGGGGCACGCCTGGCCAGCTTTTTCTTATGTCCCGAGGACATTTTTAATAATTTTCCTTCGCCGCGGCTTGCGCGACCATCCTTCCCCATCGACCCCATGGACAGCGGTCCGCCTCCCGGCGGTCCGGGCCATGCGTGCAGAACCACGACCGGCGCAGACCGGCGAGATAACAAGGAGAAGGTGGGGTGTTCGAACTCAGCGATTGGCAACGGCGCGCCGCGACACAGCGCTTCATCGACCAGGCCCTGATCGGCGGCCGCCAGCGTCCAGCCGCCAGCGGCGCTACCTTCGACGCCATCGATCCGGCGAGCAATCGCCTGCTGGCGCGGGTCGCGGCCTGCGATGCGGCCGACGTCGACGCGGCAGTGGCCGCCGCCCGCCGCGCCTTCGACGAAGGCCCCTGGGCGCGTCTCGCCCCGGTCGAGCGCAAGCGCGTGCTGCTGCGCCTGGCCGAGCTGATGCTGGCCCATCGCGAAGAGCTGGCGCTGCTCGACTCGCTGAACATGGGCAAGCCGGTGATGGACGCCTGGAACATCGATGTACCCGGCGCCGCCCACGTCTTCGCCTGGTATGCGGAAAGCCTCGACAAGCTCTACGACCAGGTCGCGCCGACCGCCCAGCAGACCCTGGCCACCATTACCCGCGTGCCGCTGGGGGTGATCGGCGCGGTGGTGCCGTGGAACTTCCCGCTCGACATGGCCGCCTGGAAGCTCGCCCCGGCCCTGGCCGCCGGCAACTCGGTGGTGCTCAAGCCGGCCGAGCAGTCGCCGTTCTCCGCCCTGCGCCTGGCCGAGCTGGCCCTGGAGGCGGGGGTGCCGGAAGGCGTGCTGAACGTGGTGCCTGGCCTCGGCGAGCAGGCCGGCAAGGCCCTCGGCTTGCACCCGGAGGTGGACGCACTGGTGTTCACCGGCTCCACCGAGGTCGGCAAGTACTTCATGCAGTATTCCGCGCAATCCAACCTCAAGCAGGTCTGGCTGGAGTGCGGCGGCAAGAGTCCGAACCTGGTGTTCGCCGATTGCCGCGATCTCGACCTGGCGGCGGAGAAGGCCGCCTTCGGCATCTTCTTCAACCAGGGCGAGGTCTGTTCGGCGAACTCGCGCTTGCTGGTGGAGCGTTCGATCCACGACGAGTTCGTCGAGCGCCTGCTGGCCAAGGCCCGCGACTGGCAGCCGGGCGATCCGCTGGACCCGGCCAGCCGCGCCGGCGCCATCGTCGACCGCCGGCAGACCGCCGGGATCCTTGCCGCCATCGAGCGGGCGCAAGGCGAGGGCGCGACCCTGCTCGGCGGTGGCCGCCAGTTGACGATCAACGGTTCGGACAACTTCATCGAACCGACCCTGTTCGGCGACGTACGCCCGGACATGCAGCTGGCCCGCGAGGAAATCTTCGGCCCGGTGCTGGCGATCAGCGCCTTCGACTCCGAGGACGAGGCCATACGCCTGGCCAACGACAGCCGCTACGGCCTCGCCGCCTCGCTGTGGAGCGACGACCTGCACCGTGCGCACCGGGTGGCGCGGCGCTTGAATGCCGGAACGGTGTCGGTGAATACCGTGGACGCGCTGGACGTCGCGGTGCCTTTCGGCGGCGGCAAGCAGTCCGGCTTCGGTCGCGACCTGTCGCTGCATTCCTTCGACAAGTACACCCAGTTGAAGACGACCTGGTTCCAGTTGCGCTGAAGACGCGACGGACGCGACACGACTCGATGCCGATAACGACAACAAGAGGACGATCGAATGAACGACACGCCGAACGTGCGTGAGCCGGCCCTGCGCCGCGTGCTCGGGCTGGGACCGCTGCTGGCGGTGGCCATCGGCCTGGTGGTTTCCCAGGGCGTGATGGTACTGATGCTGCAAGGCGCCGGGACGGCCGGCCTGGGCTTCATCGTGCCGCTGGGAGTGGCCTACCTGCTGGCGCTGAGCTACGCCTTTTCCTTTTCCGAGCTGGCCCTGATGATTCCCCGCGCCGGTAGCCTGAGCAGCTACACCGAGGTGGCCATCGGGCATTTCCCGGCGATCCTGGCGACCTTTTCCGGCTACGTGGTGGTGGCGATGTTCGCCCTCTCGGCGGAACTGCTGCTGCTCGACCTGATCATCGGCAAGGTCTACCCCGGCGCGCTGCCGCCGATGCTGGTGGCCTACGGCGTGCTCGGCCTGTTCACCCTGCTCAACCTGCTCGGCATCGACATCTTCGCGCGCCTGCAGAGCGCCCTGGCGCTGCTGATGATGATCGTCCTGCTGGTGCTCGGCCTGGGTGCGGTGAGCAGCGACCACGCTTCCGCGCAGACCGCCCTGGCGAGCGGCTGGAACCCGCTCGGGGTAAGCGCCCTGGCGCTCACCGCGATGGCCGTGTGGGGCTTCGTCGGCGCCGAGTTCGTCTGCCCGCTGGTGGAGGAGACGCGGCGTCCGGAGCGCAACATCCCGCGTTCGATGATCCTCGGCCTGAGCATCATCTTCCTGACCATCGCCCTCTACTGCTTCGGTGCGCTGCTGTGCATCCCGCAGGCGGAACTGGCCGGCGACCCGCTGCCACACTTCCTCTTCGCCAACCGCGTGTTCGGCGAGTACGGCCAGCTGTTCCTGGTGATCGCCGCGATCACCGCCACCTGCAGCACCCTCAACTCGTCGCTGGCGGCGATCCCGCGGATGCTCTACGGGATGGCGCAGAACGGCCAGGCCTTCCCGCAATTCAAGCAGCTCAGCCGGCGGGCGCGCACGCCCTGGGTGGCGGTGCTGTTCGTCGCCGCGATCACCGGCCTGCCGATCCTGATCCTCGGCCAGGACCCGGACTCGATCAACCTGCTGCTGCTCGCCGCCGCGCTGGCCTGGCTGCTGGCCTACATCATCGCCCACGTCGACGTGCTGGCCCTGCGCCGTCGCTATCCGCACATCGCCCGTCCGTTCCGCACGCCGTTCTACCCGCTGCCGCAACTGTTCGGCATCGCCGGGATGATCTACGCGGTGGTCCACGTCTCGCCGACCCCGGAAATGACCGGACGGATCTTCGCCAGCGCCGGCGTGGTGCTCGGCGTGGTCTCGCTGGTGGCGGTGGTGTGGATCAAGGGCGTGATGCGCAAGCCCCTCTTCGTACCCGAACCGCTCGAGACGGCCGGTGAGACTGCCCAGGGCAAGTCCGTCGCCCTCGATCCCCTGCAATCCCCTTCGGCCTGACGCGCCAAGGGAACAAGGAGAACACAGACGATGACCGCTCAGCTCAACCCGCAGCGCGACACCCGCGACTACCAGCAACTGGACGCCGCGCACCACATCCACGCCTTCCTCGACCAGAAGGCGCTGAACCGCGAAGGCCCGCGGGTGATGGTCCGCGGCGATGGCCTGCAGCTCTGGGACAACGACGGCAAGCGCTACCTGGACGGCATGTCCGGCCTCTGGTGCACCAACCTCGGCTACGGCCGCCAGGACCTCGCCGCCGCCGCCAGCCGCCAGCTGGAACAACTGCCGTACTACAACATGTTCTTCCACACCACCCACCCGGCGGTGGTGGAGCTTTCCGAGATGCTCTTCAGCCTGCTGCCGGACCACTACAGCCACGCGATCTACACCAACTCCGGCTCCGAGGCCAACGAGGTGCTGATCCGTACCGTGCGGCGCTACTGGCAGATCCTCGGCAAGCCGCAGAAGAAGATCATGATCGGCCGCTGGAACGGCTACCACGGCTCGACCCTGGGCAGCACCGCGCTCGGCGGGATGAAGTTCATGCACGAGATGGGCGGCATGCTGCCGGACTTCGCCCACATCGACGAACCCTACTGGTACGCCAACGGCGGCGAGCTGAGCCCGGCCGAGTTCGGTCGCCGCGCGGCGCTGCAACTGGAGGAGAAGATCCTCGAACTGGGCGCGGAGAACGTCGCCGCCTTCGTCGCCGAGCCCTTCCAGGGCGCCGGCGGCATGATCTTCCCGCCGCAAAGCTATTGGCCGGAGATCCAGCGCATCTGCCGGCAGTACGACGTGCTGCTGTGCGCCGACGAAGTGATCGGCGGCTTCGGCCGCACCGGCGAATGGTTCGCCCACGAACACTTCGGCTTCCAGCCGGACACCCTGTCCATCGCCAAGGGCCTGACGTCCGGCTACATCCCCATGGGCGGCCTGGTACTCGGCAAGCGCATCGCCGAGGTGCTGGTGGAGCAGGGCGGGGTGTTCGCCCACGGCCTGACCTATTCCGGCCACCCGGTGGCGGCGGCGGTGGCCATCGCCAACCTCAAGGCGCTGCGCGACGAGGGCGTGGTCACGCGGGTCAGGGAGGAGACCGGACCTTACCTGCAACGCTGCCTGCGCGAGGTCTTCGGCGACCATCCGCTGGTCGGCGAGGTCCAGGGCGCCGGCTTCGTCGCCGCGCTGCAGTTCGCCGAGGACAAGGTGACCCGCAAGCGCTTCGCCAACGAGAACGATCTGGCCTGGCGCTGCCGCACCATCGGCTTCGAGGAGGGCGTGATCATCCGCTCCACCCTCGGCCGCATGATCATGGCCCCGGCGCTGGTGGCCGGGCGTGCCGAGATCGACGAACTGATCGACAAGACCCGTATCGCGGTGGATCGCACCGCGCGCGAGATCGGCGTGCTCTGACGCGCCCCGGCGGCCCGGCCTCGGCCGGGTCGACTGCGACACGGAGCGTCCCCCCATAACGACGATGCGGCGCCTGGCGACCGCGCGCGGAACCGTTTCGGCCTCTGGCCGGCAACTGCCTCAGCAACATCACAACAATGCCAATCGGCTGTGGGAGTGTTCCATGTTCAAGTCCTTGCACCAGTACGCACACGTGTTTTCCCGGTTGTCCCTGTTCGGCCTGGCGTTCGCCGCGGCGGCCCAGGCGCAGAGCCAGAGCCTGACGGTGATCTCCTTCGGCGGCGCGACCAAGGCCGCCCAGGAACAGGCCTATTTCAAACCCTTCGAGCGAAGCGGCGGCGGGCAGGTGGTCGCCGGCGAATACAACGGCGAAATGGCCAAGGTGAAGGCCATGGTCGACGTCGGCAAGGTCAGCTGGGACGTGGTCGAGGTGGAGAGCCCCGAACTGCTCCGCGGCTGCGACGAGGGGCTGTTCGAACGCCTCGACCCGGCGCGTTTCGGCGACCCCGCGCAGTTCGTCCCCGGCACTTTCAGCGAGTGCGGGGTGGCCACCTACGTCTGGTCGATGGTGATGGCCTACGACTCGACGAAGCTGGCCAGGGCGCCGCAGTCCTGGGCGGATTTCTGGAACGTCCGCGAGTTCCCCGGCAAGCGTGGCCTGCGCAAGGGCGCCAAGTACACCCTGGAAGTGGCGTTGCTGGCCGACGGGGTGAAGGCGGAGGACCTCTACAAGGTACTTGCCACCCCGGAGGGGGTCAGCCGCGCCTTCGCCAAGCTCGACCAGCTCAAGCCGAACATCCAGTGGTGGGAGGCCGGCGCCCAGCCGCCGCAATGGCTGGCGGCCGGCGACGTGGTGATGAGCGCGGCCTACAACGGGCGCATCGCCGCTGCGCAGAAGGAGGGGGTGAAACTGGCCATCGTCTGGCCCGGCAGTCTCTACGATCCGGAGTACTGGGCGGTGGTGAAGGGCACGCCGAACAAGGCGCTGGCGGAGAAATTCATCGCCTTCGCCAGCCAGCCGCAGACGCAGAAGGTGTTCTCCGAGCAGATCCCCTACGGGCCGGTACACAAGGGCACCCTGGCGTTGCTGCCGAAGACGGTGCAGGAGGCGCTGCCGACCGCGCCGGCCAACCTCGAAGGCGCGCGGGCGGTGGATGCCGAGTTCTGGGTGGACCACGGCGAGGAGCTGGAACAGCGTTTCAATGCCTGGGCGGCGCGCTGAGCGCGCTGCGCGTCGGCAAAAAAACGACGGGCCCCAAGTCGTCCGGGCCCGTCGGGTCAAAGCGCTGACGGGGTGATCAGCGCAGCTCTTCCAACAACCCCTGCAGATACCGACAGCCCTCGGTATCCAGCGCCTGCACCGGAAGGCGCGGCGCCCCCACCTCCAGGCCGGAGAGGCCCAGGCCGGCCTTGATGGTGGTCGGCAGGCCCCGGCGGAGGATGAAGTCGAGCAGCGGCAACTGCCGGTAGAACAGCGCGCGGGCCTTCTCCAGGTCGCCGTCGAGCACCGCCTGGTAGAGCTGGCCGTTGAGCGTCGGGATCAGGTTCGGCGCGGCGCTGCACCAGCCTTTCGCGCCGGCCACGAAGGCCTCCAGCGCCAGCGGGTTGCAGCCGTTGTAGAAGGGCACCCGGCCTTCGCCGAGCAGGCGCAGCTTGTGCATGCGCTGGATGTCGCCGGTGCTCTCCTTGACCATGGTCACGTTGTCCACTTCGCGGACGATGCGCAGGATCAGTTCCACCGACATGTCGATGCCGCTGGTGCCCGGGTTGTTGTAGAGCATCACCGGCACGCCGATGGCTTCGCCCACCGCGCGGTAGTGCTGGAACACTTCCGCCTCGTTGAGCTTCCAGTAGGAGATCGGCAGGACCATCACCGCCTCGGCGCCGAGGGATTCGGCGAACTGCGCGCGGCGCACGGTCTTGGCGGTGGTCAGGTCGGAGACGCTGACGATGGTCGGCACGCGATGGGCGACGGTCTTCAGGGTGAAGTCGACCACCTCGTCCCATTCCGGGTCGCTCAGGTAGGCGCCTTCGCCGGTGCTGCCGAGCGGGGCGATGGCGTGCACGCCGCCGTCGATCAGGCGCTCGATGGAGCGGCCGAGGGCCGGCAGGTCGAGACCGCCGTCGGCGGCGAAGGGGGTGATGGTGTAGCCGATGATGCCGTGGATGGATGCGGACATTGGATGTACCCGTGACATTGAGTGGGAAATGCCAGGACGGACCTGGTGGGAAAGGTCGTTCAGCTCAGGCAGTCGCTGTTGCGCGGCAGGCAGCGCCGGGCGTAGTAGTTGAATGCGGCGCCGTGGCGCTTCGGGGTGGAGATCCAGTCGTGGGCCTCGCGCGCCAGGGCCGGCGGGATCGGCTTGATCTCCCCGGCGGCCATCGCCAGCAACTGCATCTTCGCCGCGCGCTCGAGCAGCACCGCGATCACGCAGGCCTCCTCGATGCTCGCACCGGTGGCCAGCAGGCCGTGGTGGGAGAGCAGGATGGCGCGCTTGTCGCCGAGGGCGGCGGAGATGATCTCGCCTTCCTCGTTGCCTACCGGCACGCCCGGCCAGTCCTTGAGGAAGGCGCAGTCTTCGTATAGCGGGCAAAGGTCCATGTGCGAGACCTGCAGCGGTACTTCCAGGGTCGACAGCGCGGCGATGTGCAGCGGGTGGGTGTGGATGATGCAGTTGACGTCCGGGCGGGCGCGATAGACCCAGCTGTGGAAGCGATTGGCCGGATTCGCCATGCCGTGCCCGTGGAGGACGTTGAGGTCTTCGTCGACCAGCAGCAGGTTGCCGGCGCTGATCTCGTCGAAGCCCAGGCCCAGTTGCTGGGTGTAGTAGGTCCCCGCCTCCGGGCCGCGCGAGGTGATCTGCCCGGCGAGCCCGGAGTCGTGGCCGGCCTCGAAGAGAATCCGGCAGGTCAGGGCCAGCTTTTGCCGGTCAGTCCACGTATTATCGCCGAGGCTGCTTTTCATCTGCTTCAGCGCGTGCTGGATCAGTTGATCCTTGGGTAATTCCAGTGTCGTAGCCATGCGAGGTTCCTTTGACGGAGCGAGTCGGGGGAAACGCCAGGCAGTTGCGCGCCACGCAACGACCCGGCTGTAAATGACACGGATCAAGTTATATGACACAAAGTGTCATTAGCAAGAGAAAAGTTTCATCGCCATCGGGAGAAGGCTGTCCTCAATGTCCATGCGCTTGAAATTGCTGAGAAAAAAACTCGGGGTCACGCTGGAGACCCTGGCCGAGAAGACCGGCCTGACCAAGAGCTACCTGTCCAAGGTCGAGCGCGGGCTGAACACGCCGTCCATTGCCGCCGCGCTGAAGCTGGCGAAGGCGTTGAACGTGCAGGTGGAGGAGCTGTTCTCCGAGGAAAGCGACGGTGTCGACGGCTACAGCATCGTTCGTCGCGACCAGCGCAAGTCGCTGTCCAGCGGCGACGACGGCCCGGCCTACGCCTCCCTCGCGCAGCAGATCGGCGCCCGCGCGCTGTTGCCGTTCATCGTCCACCCCCCGCGCGATTTCAGTCACTCGACGTTCAAGGAGCACCTCGGCGAAGAGTTCATCTTCGTCCATGAGGGCCAGGTCGAGGTCGACTTCATGAACCAGCGGATCATCCTCGAGCGCGGCGACGCCCTGCATTTCAACGCACAGAAGCCGCACCGCATCCGCTCCCTGGGGGAGACCCAGGCGGAATTGCTGGTGGTGATCCACAGCGACGAATGAGGCGGCGGCTTCGGTCGATCGGATGCTTGCTAACGTTCTGTTCGATTATCGAACTGTTAATCGATTATCGGATTGTGAGCCCTCGGACCCCGGCGTAAGGTTCTCGTCACGTGCCGTCCAGGCAGCGCACAACAAGACGAGACCCGACCGATGGCTGAAATCCTCTCCCTGCGCGAAGCGGTGCGACGCTTCGTCCACGATGGCGACAGCGTCGCCCTCGAAGGCTTCACTCACCTGATCCCGACGGCCGCCGGCCACGAGCTGATCCGCCAGGGCAGGAAAGACCTGACGCTGATCCGCATGACTCCCGACCTGGTCTACGACCTGCTGATCGGTGCAGGCTGCGCGAAGAAGCTGGTGTTCTCCTGGGGCGGCAACCCCGGTGTCGGTTCGCTGCACCGCCTGCGCGACGCGGTGGAGAAGGGCTGGCCGCAACCGCTGGAGATCGAGGAACACAGCCACGCCGACCTCGCCAACGCCTATGTCGCCGGCGCCTCCGGGCTGCCCTTCGCGGTGCTGCGCGCCTACGCCGGCTCCGACCTGCCGAAGGTCAACCCGCTGATCCGCAGCGTCACCTGCCCGTTCACCGGCGAAGTGCTGGCGGCGGTGCCCTCGGTGCGTCCGGACGTCAGCGTGATCCACGCGCAGAAGGCCGACCGCAAGGGCAACGTGCTGCTCTGGGGCATCCTCGGCGTGCAGAAGGAAGCGGCCCTGGCGGCGAAGCGCTGCATCGTCACCGTCGAGGAGATCGTCGACGAACTGGACGCCCCGATGAACGCCTGCGTCCTGCCGAGCTGGGCGCTCAGCGCCGTGTGCCTGGTGCCCGGCGGCGCGCATCCGTCCTATGCCCACGGCTACTACGAGCGCGACAACCGCTTCTACCAGGACTGGGACCCGATCGCCCGCGACCGCGAAAGCTTCACCGCGTGGATCGACGAATACATCCGGGGGACCGAGGATTTCGGCGCCTTCCAGGCCAAGCTCGCGGAGGGCAAGCGATGAGCAGCTACAGCACCAACGAGATGATGACCGTGGCCGCCGCCCGCCGCCTGCACAACGGCGCGGTGTGCTTCGTCGGCATCGGCCTGCCGTCGAAGGCCGCCAACCTGGCGCGCCTGACTTCCTCGCCGGACGTCGTGCTGATCTACGAGTCCGGGCCGATCGGCGCCAAGCCCAGCGTCCTGCCGCTGTCCATCGGCGACGGCGAGTTGGCCGAGACCGCCGATACCGTGGTCCCCACCGGCGAGATCTTCCGCTACTGGCTGCAGGGCGGACGGATCGACGTCGGCTTCCTCGGCGCGGCCCAGGTCGACCGCTTCGGCAACATCAACACCACCGTGATCGGCGACTACCGCCAGCCCAAGGTGCGCCTGCCGGGAGCCGGCGGCGCGCCGGAAATCGCCGGCAGCGCCAAGGAAGTGCTGATCATCCTCAAGCAGTCGCACCGCACCTTCGTCGACAAGCTGGCCTTCGTCACCTCGGTCGGCCATGGCGAGGGCGGCGACTCGCGCCAGCGCCTGGGCCTGCCGGGCAAGGGGCCGGTGGCGATCATCACCGACCTGTGCATCATGGAGCCGGAAGCCGGCAGCAACGAGTTCGTGGTCACTTCGCTGCATCCGGGCGTGACCCGCGAGCAGGTGGTCGAGGCCACCGGCTGGGCGATCCGCTTCGCCGAGCGGGTCGACGAGACGCCCGCGCCGAGCGAGGTCGAACTCGCCGCGCTGCGCGACCTCGAGGCGCGCACCGCGGCCGCCCATGGACAGAAGGGGAGCGACGAATGAGCCGCGAGGTATTCATCTGCGATGCCGTGCGCACGCCGATCGGCCGTTTCGGCGGCAGTCTTTCCGCGGTGCGCGCCGACGACCTCGCGGCGGTGCCGCTGAAGGCCCTGGTCGAGCGCAACCCGGGGGTCGACTGGTCGGCGTTGGACGAGGTGTTCCTCGGCTGCGCCAACCAGGCCGGCGAGGACAACCGTAACGTGGCGCGCATGGCGCTGCTGCTGGCCGGTTTGCCGGAGAGCGTGCCCGGCGTCACCCTCAACCGCCTCTGCGCCTCGGGGATGGACGCCATCGGCACGGCGTTCCGCGCCATCGCCTGCGGCGAGATGGAGCTGGCCATCGCCGGCGGCGTCGAGTCGATGTCGCGCGCGCCGTACGTGATGGGCAAGGCCGATAGCGCCTTCGGGCGCGGCCAGAAGATCGAGGACACCACCATCGGCTGGCGCTTCGTCAATCCGCTGATGAAGGAGCAGTACGGCATCGACCCGATGCCGCAGACCGCCGACAACGTCGCCGACGACTATCGCGTGTCGCGTGCCGACCAGGATGCCTTCGCCCTGCGCAGCCAGCAGCGCGCCGGCAGGGCGCAGGAGGCCGGTTTCTTCGCCGAGGAAATCGTCCCGGTGACGATTCGCGGGCGCAAGGGCGACACCCTGGTCGAGCACGACGAGCATCCGCGTCCCGACACCACCCTGGAGGCGCTGGCCCGGCTCAAGCCGGTCAACGGGCCGGAGAAGACCGTCACCGCCGGCAACGCGTCCGGGGTCAACGACGGCGCCGCCGCGCTGGTCCTGGCCTCCGCCGAGGCAGTGGAGAAGCACGGCCTGACTCCGCGCGCGCGGGTGCTGGGCATGGCCAGCGCCGGCGTCGCCCCACGGATCATGGGCATCGGCCCGGTGCCGGCGGTGCGCAAGCTGCTGCGGCGCCTGGACCTGGCGATCGACGCCTTCGACGTGATCGAACTCAACGAAGCCTTCGCCAGCCAGGGCCTGGCCTGCCTGCGCGAACTGGGCGTGGCCGACGACAGTGAGAAGGTCAACCCGAACGGCGGTGCCATCGCCCTCGGCCACCCGCTGGGGATGAGCGGTGCGCGGCTGGTCCTCACCGCGCTCCATCAACTTGAGAAGAGCGGCGGCCGGCGCGGCCTGGCGACCATGTGCGTAGGCGTCGGCCAAGGCCTGGCGCTGGCCATCGAGCGGGTCTGACTGGCACAACCGGGTCGCCCGCCCGGTATCAAGAGCGCGCGTCGCGCGGCGCTGCCCATGTTTCGGCGGCGGCGCGGCGCGTGTGCAGCGGAACAGGACGCTCCGTCGCACGGTCAGGATGAAACGGACCCTGTCGAGAGAACAACAGCATGACTGCCCCTGTTCACCAGTACAGCAACGAAGAACGCCGCAAGCGCATCTTCGCCATCGTCGGCGCCTCCTCCGGCAACCTCGTGGAATGGTTCGACTTCTACGTCTACGCCTTCTGCGCGATCTACTTCGCACCGGCCTTCTTCCCCTCCGACAACCCCACGGTGCAGTTGCTGAACACCGCCGGGGTCTTCGCCGCCGGCTTCCTCATGCGCCCCATCGGCGGCTGGATGTTCGGCCGCATCGCCGACAAGCACGGGCGCAAGACCGCCATGCTGATCTCGGTGGTGATGATGTGCGCCGGCTCCCTGGCGATCGCCTGCATGCCCACCTACGCCAGCATCGGCACCCTGGCGCCGGCGCTGCTGTTGCTGGCGCGGATGTTCCAGGGCCTGTCGGTGGGCGGCGAGTACGGCACCAGCGCGACCTACATGAGCGAGGTGGCGCTCAAGGGCCAGCGCGGCTTCTTCGCCTCGTTCCAGTACGTCACCCTGATCGGCGGACAGTTGCTGGCGGTGCTGGTGGTGGTGATCCTGCAGCAGTTGCTGAGCGAGGACGAACTGCGCGCCTGGGGCTGGCGGATTCCCTTCGTGATCGGCGCGATCACCGCGGTGATCGCCCTCTGGCTGCGGCGCTCGCTGAACGAGACCGCTTCGAAGTCGACCCTGGAGCGCAAGGAATCCGGCACCTTCGCCGAGCTGTTCAAGCACAAGCGGGCCTTCTTCACCGTGCTCGGCTTCACCGCCGGCGGCTCGCTGATCTTCTACACCTTCACCACCTACATGCAGAAGTACCTGGTCAACACCGCCGGGATGAGCGCCAAGACCGCCAGCGCGGTGATGACCTTCGCCCTGCTGGCGTACATGCTGATGCAACCGCTGTTCGGCATGCTTTCCGATCGCATCGGGCGCAAGACCTCGATGCTCTGGTTCGGCACCCTGGGCACGCTCTGCACCCTGCCGATCCTGCTCGCGCTGAAGACCGTGAGCAGTCCCTACATGGCCTTCTTCCTGATCATCCTGGCGCTGGCCATCGTCAGCCTGTACACCTCCATCAGCGGCCTGATCAAGGCCGAGATGTTCCCGCCGGAGGTGCGCGCCCTCGGCGTCGGAGTGTCCTACGCGGTGGGCAACGCGATCTTCGGCGGCTCGGCCGAGTACGTCGCCCTGGGGCTGAAGTCGGTAGGGATGGAGAACGTCTTCTACTGGTATGTTTCAGCCATGTGCCTGCTGGCGCTGCTGGTCTGCGTGAGCCTGCCGGACCTGCGCAAGGTCAGCTACCTGAACGACGAGCCCTGACGGGCCGGGAAAAGGAAAACCGATGAGCGACGTACCCGCCAACCAGTTGTTCGATGCCTATTTCACGGCGGCGCCGATGCGCGCGGTGTTCTCCGACCGCGGCCGCCTGCAAGGCATGCTCGACTTCGAGGCCGCCCTGGCCCGCGCCGAGGCGCGCACCGGGGTGGTTCCCGCGACGGCGGTGGCGCCGATCGAGGCGGCCTGCCGCGCCGAACTGTACGACCCGCTGGCGCTGGCCGAGGCGGTCGCCACTGCCGGCAACTCGGCGATCCCGCTGGTCAAGGCGCTGGGCCGCCAGGTGGCGGCTGGCGACGCCGAGGCCGAGCGCTACGTGCATCTCGGCGCCACCAGCCAGGACGCCATGGACAGCGGCCTGGTGCTGCAACTGCGCCGTGCGCTGGCCTTGCTCGAGCAGGATCTGCAACGTCTTGCCGAGGTCCTGGCGGACCAGGCCGAACGGCATGCCGACACGCCGCTGGCCGGGCGCACCTGGTTGCAGCACGCCACCCCGGTGACCCTGGGCATGAAGCTCGCCGGCCTGCTCGGTGCCTTGACCCGGCACCGCCAGCGCCTGCGCGAGTTGCGCCCGCGCCTGCTGGTGCTGCAATTCGGCGGCGCCTCGGGGACGCTCGCCGCGCTCGGCGAACAGGCCCTGCCGGTGGCCGCGGCGCTGGCCGAGGAGCTGGGCCTGGCTTTGCCCGAACAACCCTGGCACACCCAGCGCGACCGCCTGGTGGAATTCGCCAGCGTGCTCGGCCTGGTGGCCGGTAGCCTCGGCAAGTTCGGTCGCGATGTCAGCCTGCTGATGCAGACCGAGGCCGGCGAGGTCTTCGAGCCGGCCGGCGCCGGGCGCGGCGGTTCCTCGACCATGCCGCACAAGCGCAACCCGGTGAGCAGCGCGGTGCTGATCGCCGCCGCCACCCGTGCGCCGGGGCTGGTCTCGACCCTGTTCGCGGCGATGCCGCAGGAACACGAGCGCAGCCTCGGCCTCTGGCACGCCGAGTGGGAAACCCTGCCGGAACTCTGTTGCCTGGTTTCCGGCGCGCTGCAACAGGCGATCGGCCTGCTCGAAGGCCTGGAGGTGGACGCCCAGCGGATGCGCCGCAACCTTGGCCTGACCCACGGCCTGGTGCTCGCCGAGGCGGTGAGCATCGCCCTGGCCCGCCGTATCGGCCGCGAAGCCGCGCACCATCTGGTGGAACAGTGCTGCCGCCGCGCCGTCGAGCAGCGCCGCGAGTTGCGCGCGGTGCTCGGCGAAGAGGCGCGGGTGAGCGCCGAGTTGTCCGGCGACGAACTGGACCGCCTGCTTGATCCCGCCCATTACCTCGGCCAGGCCCGCGCCTGGGTCGAGCGCGCGCTCGCCGAACACCATGCCCTGGGCTTCGAACCCCATCCCGCCTGACTGGAGATCCCCTTCGTGCCAACCGTACGCCTCGCCGACGGCGACCTGAACTACTCCCTGGAAGGACCGGCCGGCGCGCCGGTCCTGCTGTTGTCAAACTCGCTGGGCACCGACCTGGGCATGTGGGACACGCAGATCCCCGCACTCACCGCCCATTTCCGCGTGCTGCGCTACGACACCCGCGGCCACGGCGCCTCGCTGGTCACCCCCGGACCGTACGCCATCGGCCAGCTCGGCGCCGACGTGCTTGCCCTGCTCGATGCCCTCGAGCTGCCGCGCGTGCATTTCTGCGGGCTGTCCATGGGCGGCCTGATCGGCCAGTGGCTGGGCATCCACGCCGGCGAGCGGCTCGGCCGGCTGGTGCTGTGCAACACCGCGGCGAAGATTGCCAGCGACGAGGTCTGGAACACCCGCATCGATACCGTCCTGAAAGGCGGCGAGCAGGCCATGCGTGACCTGCGCGACGCCTCGGTGGCGCGCTGGTTCACCGCGGGCTTCGCCGAGCGCGAGCCGGCGCAGGTCGAGCGCATCGTCGCGATGCTCGCGGCCACCTCGCCGCAGGGCTACGCGGCCAACTGCGCTGCGGTACGCGACGCCGATTTCCGCGAGCAGCTCGGGCTGGTCCAGGCGCCGACGCTGATCGTCGCCGGCAGCCACGATGCCGTGACCACTCCGGACAACGCCCGCTTCATGCAGGCGCGCATCGCCGACGCGCAGTTGGTCGAGTTCGCCGCCGCGCACCTGTCCAACGTCGAAGCGGGCGACGCCTTCAGCCGCCGCCTGGTCGATTTCCTGCTGTCCGCCTGAGGAGCCGCCGATGGACGAGAAACAACGCTACGAAGCCGGCATGCAAGTGCGCCGCGCGGTGCTCGGCGACGCCCATGTCGAGCGCAGCCTGGCCAACCTGACGCCGTTCAACGAAGAGTTCCAGGAAATGATCACCCGCCACGCCTGGGGCGACATCTGGACCCGTCCGGGGCTGCCGCGACACACCCGCAGCCTGGTCACCATCGCCATGCTGATCGGCATGAACCGCAACGAGGAACTCAAGCTGCATCTGCGCGCGGCGAAGAACAACGGGGTGAGCCGCGACGAGATCAAGGAAGTGATCATGCAGAGCGCCATCTACTGCGGTATTCCCGCGGCCAACGCGACCTTCCACCTCGCCGAATCGGTGTGGGACGAGCTTGGCGTGGAGTCGCAGCAGGCGTCCCGGTAGGTCGCCGGCGGCGCTAGCGGTAGGGCGAATGGCGTCGCAGGCGTTATCCGCCGATACCCCGAGGGCCAACGGCGGTTATCCGTCCTGCGCGTGGGCCGGCAAGGCGGCGCTTCCCCTTGCCAATCGCCGGCGTTTCCCGGAAGGTCGACAGCTCCGTCATCCCTTCGGTCCGCCATGAGCCGCAAGCTGCATATCCACGCGCCCGCGATCCACTACTTCGACATGGTTCGCCGCTGCCATTCGATCCGCGAAGCCGCGCGGCGCCTGAACGTCGCCTCGTCGGCGGTGAACCGGCAGATCCTCAAGCTGGAGGACGAGATCGGCGCGCCGCTGTTCGACCGCCTGCCCGGCGGCCTGCGCCTGACCGGAGCCGGGGAGATCTTCGCGCGCCACGTCACCGTGGTCCTGCAGGACATGGAGCGCGTGCGTTCCGAACTGGACGCGCTGCAAGGCCTGCGCACCGGCCATGTGGAGATCGCCACCATCGAAGCGGTGACCAGCGACCTGCTGCCCTGCGTGCTCAAGGCGATGCGCGAACGCTACCCGGACATCACCGTCGGCGTCACCCTGCTCGGTTCCCAGGCGATACCCGAGGCGGTGAGCAGTGGCGCGGTCGACCTCGGCCTGGCCTTCGCCCTGCCGCGCAGCGCCGACCTGCAACAGGTCAGCGTCGGCCATTTCCGCCTCGGTGCCATCGTCTCCCCGCAGCACCCGTTGGCGCGACACCAGGCCATCGCCTTCGCCGATTGCGTCGAACATGGCCTGATCATGGCCAAGAGCGAGCTGTCCATCCATCACCTGCTGGCGCCGCTCCAGCGCCGTTTGCGCGAACCGCGCCGGGCGGTGCTGGAGAGCAGCTCCCTGGAGCTGTCGCGACAACTGGCGCGGCGCGGGCTCGGCGTCGCCTTCCAGACCCGCCTGGGGATCGAGGCCGACATCGCCCAGGGCGAGCTGCGTTTCCTGCCGCTGAAAGACAACGGCGGCATCCACAGCGACCTCGGCCTCTACGTGCGTACCGGCCGTTACCTGCCGGTGGCGGTGGACGCCCTGGCCCGGCAGATCGCCGAGGAAGTGCGCCTGCGCGAGCGCGAGGAAGCGCGCCTGAACGAGGCCTGAGCGGCGCTCGCGCCGATGCCAGACGGCTTGCCCGAGCTTGCCCGTCCGCTGATGCCGTTTCGGCATCGGCATGTTCGATATTCTGTTCTTTGGTCAGCGCGGCGAAGTGCCGATACTGCCCCGCGACCCCGGCGCGAAACCGGGGGCTGAGTCGCCACAAGAACAACAAGCAACCAGCAGGACACACAGCATGAAGAAGATGATGCAGGGCGCCGCCGCCCTGATCGCGCTCGTCGGCGCCGGGGAGAGCATGGCGCTGGAATGGATGAGCAACAGCGTCGGTTTCCGTTACGGCCAGCAATTCACCAACCCGAACAACCCGGACAAGTTCGCCAAGCGCATCTACAGCTTCACCCACGCCGACGGCTATCGCTACGGCAGCAATTTCTTCAATCTCGATGTGTTCCTTTCCGACAACCGCGACCCGCGCAAGGGCACCGACCATGGTGGCAGCGAAGTCTATGCGGTCTACCGCCACCAGCTCTACGCTTCGCGGGTGTTCGACCGGCCGCTGGGCACCGGCCTGGTCAAGGACTACGCCTTCACCCTGGGCTTCGACGCCAGCCGCAACAACAACCTGGCTTCGGCCAAGAAGCGCGCCCTGGTGTTCGGCCCGACCCTCAAGTTCAACGGTCCCGGCGTGCTCGACCTGAGCCTGCTCTACTACCGCGAGAAGAACCACTTCGGCGTGCCCGGCGCGCGCCATCCCGACCACACCTTCGACACCACCTACATGCTCAACCTGACCTGGATGCGGCCGTTCAAGGTCGGCAACCATGCGGCGAAGTTCCAGGGCTTCGTCAACTACGTGGGAGAGAAGGGCGAGGACTACAACGACAAGGACACCGCGGCGGAAACCCTGGTCCGCACCGCCCTGATGGTCGCCGCCCTGCCAGGCGACAAGCGCCAGCCGAACCTGTGGCTCGGCGTCGGCTACGAGTATTGGCACAACAAGTTCGGCGTCGACGGTGGCACCGGCAGCCGCACCTCGACGCCGACGTTGAATATGGAATTCACCTTCTGAAGCGAAGCGCCGTCGCCCTACGCGATGCCGCCAACCCTGGGGTGGGGCGGATAACGCCACCGGCGTTATCCGCCGATACACCGAAGCCCGGCGGCGGATAACCGCAAGCGGTTATGCGTCCTACGCGATGGGGCAGTTTCACCCCGCATCCGCGTGACTGACCAACCCCTTCAGCAGCACCGCGGCGGTGGCCAGTGCAGCCGGCAGCACCAGGGCGGTCAGCACCTGTTCGAAGTTCCAGCCCAGGCCCAGCAGGGTGGCGCCGATCCAGGCGCCGAGGATGGCGCCGAAGCGGCCGATACCGAGCATCCAGGAGACCCCCGTGGCCCGCCCCTGGGTCGGATAGAAGCGCGCCGCCAGCGACGGCATCGCCGACTGCGCGCCGTTGATGCACATGCCGGCCAGCAGCACCAGGGTCGCCAGCAGGGTGACCTGGCCGAGGCTCTGGCCGACGCACCAGGCGAACACCCCCGCCAGCAGGTAGAACAGGCCGATCACCTTGTGCGGGTTGAAGCGATCCATCGCCCAGCCCACCGCTACGGCGCTGAGCACCCCGCCGAACTGGAACAGCGCGCCGATGAACGCCGCCTGCTCCAGGCTCGCGCCGCTATCGCGCATCAGGGTCGGCAGCCAGCTGGTGAGCAGGTAGACGATCACCAGGCCCATGAAGTAGGTCAGCCAGAGCAGCAGGGTGCCGGCGCTGTAGGTACCGGAAAAGATCACCGCGAACACGTTGCGGGCCTGCACCGTCTGCTGCTCGGGGACGTGGAAACTCCGTGCCAGCGCCACCTGCGCCGGGGCGATGGGGGCCAGCACCTGGCGTACCCGCTCGCTGCCGCGGTTGCGCACCACCAGGTAGCGCGCCGATTCCGGCAGGCGGAACAGCAGGACTACCGCCAGGACCAGCGGTAGCAGGCCGCCGAGCAGCAGCAGGCTGTGCCAGCCGAACAGCGGGATCAGCTTCGCCGAGACGAATCCGCCGCAGGCCATGCCCAGGTTGAAGCCACAGAACATGCTGGTCACCAGCAGCGACTTGAGGCGCTCGGGGGTGTATTCGGAAAGCAGGGTGGTGGCGTTGGGCATCGCCGCGCCGAGGCCGAGGCCGGTGAGGAAGCGCAGCGCCAGCAGTTGCTCGACGTTGGTGCTGTAGGCCGAGGCCAGGCTGAACAGGCCGAAGAGGAAGACCGCCGCGACCAATACCAGCTTGCGTCCGTAGCGGTCGGCCAGCGGTCCGGAGCCGAGGGCGCCGAAGACCATGCCGATCAGCGCGGCGCTCATCACCGGCCCGAGGCTGGCGCGGTCGATGCCCCAGTCCTGGGTCAGCGCCGGAGCGATGAAGCCCATCGCGGCGGTGTCGAGGCCATCGAGGAAGACGATCAGGAAGCACAGCAGGACGATCCGCCATTGGTACGGCGAAAGCGGCTGGGCATTGATGAAGGCTTGCACGTCGAGTCGTTCGACGGCGGGCAGGCTGGGGCTGTTCATGGGACGGGTTCCGCGGCGAGAGTGAGGGCGTGGGACGAGGGTCGGACGCGTGGCTCAGGTGCAGGCGGCGGAAGGCAAGGCGTGCTGCGGCATGTCGGGATTCCCCTGTTGTTTTTGTAGCGGAGGCGCTCGGCCTGCCGGGGTGCAGACACATTACGGAGGGCCATGGGGAGTGGCAATCCGATAATCGTTTATCGGTTCGCTGATCGAACGAAACCCTGTGAAATCTCGACCTTCGCCAGGCTGTGAAAATCCGGAACCAGATTCTAGAATCCTGCCTTTCCTCGACTCAGGAACGCCCCTCCATGGCCGGTAGCCTCATCGAACGCGCCCTCGGCTTGCTCGAACTCCTCGCCAGCGATGCCCGTGGCCTGCCCCTGCAACAACTGGCGGACCGCCTGGATATCCCCAAGAGCGCCGCGCACCGCATGCTCGCCGAGCTGATCCGGCTCGGCTACGTGCGCCAGGACGACGACACCAGCCGCTACCGCCTCAGCACCCGCCTGGCCGCGCTGGGCTTCCGCTTCCTCGCTTCCAGCGGGGTAGTCGACCTGGTCCAGCCGGTGCTCGACGGGCTCGCCCGGGAGACCGGCGAACTGGTGCGCCTGGGGGTGATCGAAGGCGATCGCCAGACCTGGATCGCCAAGTCCCAGGGCGCCACCTCCGGGCTACGCTACGACCCCGACATGGGGCGCGAGGCGCCGCTGTTCTACACCGCATCCGGGCATGCCTGGCTGGCCAGCCTGAGCGACAAGGCGGCGCTGGCGCTGGTGGAGCGCCAGGGCGTAGGGGCGGCGCGGGACTTCGGTCCCAACGCGCCGCGCTCCAGGAGCGAGCTGCTGCGCTACCTGAAGCGCGCCCGCGAGCACGGCTATGCCTGGCAGATCGAATGCTCGGCGCCGGGCATGGCGGCGATGGCCGCACTGGTGCGCCACCCCGAGGACGGACGGGCTCTCGGCGTGCTCAGCGTGGCCGGGCCGAGCGCACGCTTCGGCGAGGCGCGCATGCACGAACTGGCGCCCCTGCTCCTGGCCGCGGCGCAGGACCTGTCCCACGCCAGCCAGGCGTCCGAGCTGTTCCGCTGAGCCATCCGGCCCGGCCCCAGTCCTTTCCCGACATCAGCGTTCGAATAGCGAACGCTTTCTTGCCTGTCACGAGCCCGCATGCGGCGGGCCTTTCCGCACTTCCATGGATGCCCCGGCGGTAGTGCCGTCTCGAAGCGCTCTTGCGCGGGGCCAGCCACTCGTTCAAATAATCTCCCTCGCTAAATCTGGAACGACGTTCTGGAATCTTGAAGCGAACAAGAAAACAACGATTGGGGACCGCCTTGGACGCACCGCTTCGCATCGCCCTCATCGGCGCCGGCAATATGGGCCGCCAGCATTACCACCGCTTGCAGCGAATCGCCGGCGCGCGCCTGTGTGCGGTGGCCGATCCCCAGGGCCAGGCGTTCGCCGCGGACGCCGGCGTGCCCTGGTTCGGCGATCATCGGAGGTTGCTGGAAGAAGCCCGGCCGCAAGCGGCGATCGTCGCCAATCCGAACAACCTGCATGTCGCCACCGCCCTCGACTGCCTCGCCGCCGGGGTGCCGCTGCTGCTGGAAAAACCGGTCGGCGTGCAGCTCGACGAAGTGAGCGAGCTGGTGGCCGTCGCCCGGCGATCTGGCGTTCCGCTGCTGGTCGGTCACCATCGTCGGCACAATCCGCTGGTCGTGCGGGCGCGCCAATTGATCGCCGAGGGCGCGCTCGGTCGGTTGCTGTCGGTCACCGCGCTCTGGCAGTTGAAGAAGCCCGACAGTTATTTCGAGGTGGCCTGGCGTCGCGAGCCCGGCGCGGGAATGTTGCTGACCAACCTGATCCATGACCTCGACCTGCTCCGCCACCTGTGCGGGGAAGTGCGGGAGGTGCAGGCGCTGGCCGGCAACGCTATCCGTGGCCTGCCCAACGAAGACAACATCGCGCTGCTCCTGCGCTTCGCCAATGGCGCCCTGGGCAGCCTGACCGGTTGCGACGCTGCGGCGGCGCCCTGGAGCTGGGAGCTGGCAGCCGGGGAGAACCCGGTCTATCCGCGCCAGGCCGAGCAACCCTGCTACCTGCTGGCCGGCACCGAAGGTGCCCTGAGCCTTCCCCAGCTCCGCCGCTGGCGCTACGCCGAGGCTCGGCAGGGCTGGCACGACCCGCTGGCGGCCAGCGTGGAGGCCGTGGCGACAGGCGACCCCCTGCAACGCCAGCTAGAGCACTTCGTCCGGGTCGCGCGGGGCGAGGAAGCGCCATTGATGGATGCCACCGACGCCGCTCGCACCCTGGCGCTGGTCGAGGCGGTTCGCGAGGCCGCGCGCAGTGGCCGGGCCTGCGCGCCGGCCAGTTTCTGAACCGCTGACGATGAGGTAGTGCATGGAATCGAGGATTCTTTCCCTGGCGGCGCTCACCGTGCTCGAGCTGTCGCCCCCGGACATGGTCGAGGCTGCCGCCCGCGCCGGCTACAGTCATGTCGGCCTGCGCCTGGTGCCGGCCACCGTGGAAGAGCACCACTATCCGCTGCTGGCCGATGCCGGCCTGCGCCGGCGGACCCTGGCGCGGCTGCGCGACAGCGGAGTGCGCACGCTGGACGTGGAGATCCTGCGCCTGCGTCCGGACACCCGCGTCGGCGAGTTCGCCGCGGTGCTGGAGGTCGGCGCCGAGTTCGGCGCGCGCTATGTGCTGGTGGCCGGCAACGATGACGACGAACGGCGCAGCGCGGACAATTTCGCCGCGTTGTGCGACCTGGCGCGGCCGCTCGGCCTCGACCCGCACCTGGAGTTCATGCCCTGGACCGGGATCCGCGACCTGCGGCAGGCCGCGCGGGTGGTCGAGGCGGCGGCGCGGGATAACGCCGGCCTGTTGCTGGACGCCTTCCATTTCGACCGCTCGGCCAGCAGCCTGGAAGACCTGCGGGCGATCCCGCCTGCGCGCCTGGGCTACGCGCAACTCTGCGATGTCGTCGGGCCGCGTCCGACGTCGATGGACGAAATCCTTCGCCAGGCCCGCGAGGAACGGCGCTTCCCTGGCGATGGCGGGCTCGATCTGCTGGCGCTGCTGCGCGCCTTGCCGGAGAACCTGCCGCTGAGCCTGGAGGTGCCCGCGCTGGATCTGCTCGCGCGCGGCGTGGATGGCGCGGAGCGGGCGCGGCTGGCGATCGAGCGGACCCGGGCGCTGCTCGTCCGCCTGTAGCGCCACCGCGCAGGCAGGTTGCCCGTTTGCATAATGGAACGGGGTTCTATAGTTTCCAAACGTTGAAGCTGATCGTTTCTTTCCTCGATGGCGGGTACCGTCAGAATAAATAGCCTGCTATCGATTTGCCCTGGTGCCCGGACCCTCCGATGAACGCATCCACCTCCCCGCTGCCCGCCAGCGACCAGACCCTGCGCGGCATCCTGCTGATCTGTGCCGCGGTGTTCCTGTTCGCCAGCCACGACGGGTTGTCCAAGTTCCTTTCCGGTTTCTATCCGATCGTCATGGTGGTCTGGGCCCGCTACCTGGTGCACACCCTGTTGATGGTCGCCGTGTTCGTGCCGCGCAACGGCCTCGCGGTGATCCGCAGCCGCCGTCCGCTCATGCAGTTGGCGCGGGCGCTGTGCCTGATCGGCACCAGCCTGTTCTTCACCACCGGCCTGCGCTACCTGCCCTTGGCCGAGGCGACCGCGGTGAACTTCCTGGCACCGCTGCTGGTGACCGCGTTATCCGTGCCGCTGCTGAAGGAGAAGGTCAGCCTCGGCCAATGGCTGGCGGTGCTCACCGGCTTCATCGGCGTGCTCTTCATCGTGCGTCCCGGTGGCGCGCTGTTCACCCCGGCGGCGTTGTTCCCGCTCGGCTCGGCGCTGTGCTTCGGGCTCTACCAACTGCTCACGCGGATGCTCGCCAACAGCGACAGCCCGACCACCAGCAACTTCCTCGCCGGCATCTTCAACACGCTCATCATGAGCCTGCTGGTGCCGTTCTTCTGGCAGACTCCAAGTCTTCTCCACGGCCTGATGATGATCGCCCTGGGCGGTTGCGGCATGGGCGGCCACCTGCTGCTGACCCAGGCCTTCCGCCATGCGCCGCCGGCGACCCTGGCGCCGTTCAGCTATGGCCAGATCATCTTCGCCGGCCTGCTCGGCCTGCTGGTGTTCGGCCACGTGCCGGATGCCTGGGCGCTGCTCGGCATCCTCGTCATCTGCGCCAGCGGCCTGGTGGTCGCCTGGCGCCGTGGCCGCTGAACGCAACGGGGTCGGCGCGTAGGCTTCACAACAGGCTCAGCGGATAGCTGACGATCAGCCGGTTCTCGTCGAAGCGGGTATTGCTGCCCCAGTCGCGGCGCTGGCTGGAGTTGCGCCAGCGGACGTTGAGACGCTTGAAGGCGCCGCTCTGCAGCGTGTAGCCCAGCTCGCTCTCGCGTCCCCATTCGCTGCCGTCGTCGGTGACTCCGGCCAGACGCACATGGTCGCCATGCAGGTAGCGGGTCATGAAGGTCAGGCCGGGTAGGCCGAGGCCAACGAAGTCGAAGTCGTAGCGCAGTTGCCAGGAGCGCTCGCCGGGATTGTCGTAGCTGGCGTTGTAGCTGTCGTTGGCCAGGGTTCCGCCGCTGGTGCCGTTGACCCGCATCCAGCCGTCGTCGCCACTGACCTTCTGCAGGCCGAGATAGAGGGTATGCAGCCCGTAGCGCGCGGAGAACAGCGCGGAAACGGTGCGGTTATCGAGCTTGCCGGCGCGCGCGCTGCCAGCGTCGCGGCCACGGAATCCGCCGAGGTTGGCGCCCAGCAGCCAGTCGCCGAGCGGCTGGCTGTGTTGCAGTTGCAGGTACTGTTGGCGGTAGATGTCCTTCAGCTCGGCGTTCCACAGGCCGAGCAGGCTGCGTTCGCCATTGAAGCGATATTCGCCGCCGGCGAAATCGAAGCGGTCGGAAGTGGCGGCTGGCCGGCCGAACAGCGACATGTCCTGCATGCTTGCGTCGTTGCGCGGGCTGTTGCCGCGGAACTGGCCGGCGTAGAGGGTCAGGCCGGCGATCTCGTTGGCGCTGAGCTGGCCGCCGCGGAAGGTCTGCGGCAGCGAGCGGCCATCGTCGGAGCGGAGGATCGGCAGCACCGGCATCCATTCGCCGATCTTCAGTTCGCTGTTCGAGACGCGCAGCTTGCCGGCCACCGCCAGGCGTCCGAAGTCGTCGGCCGGGCGGCCGTCGTCGTGGATCGGCAGCAGTTGGGTGCCGGCCGTTCCCTTGCCGCCATCCAGCTTCAGGCTGTAGAGACCAAGGACATCGAGGCCGAAGCCGACGCTGCCCTGGGTGAAGCCGGAGCGGGCGTCGAGGATGAAGCTCTGCGTCCACTCCTCGGCCTTGCCCTGGCTGGCATCGCCGACGAAGTTGCGGTGCAGGTGGAAATTGCGCGCGGTGAGGCTGGCCTTGGCGTCTTCGAGGAAACCTTGCCCGGCGTGGACGTGCCCGGCATGGACTGGCAGGCCGGCGCCCAGGCAGAGGGAAGCGCAGAGCGCGCGGACGTGGCTCGGGTGCGACATGGGTGTGTCCCTTCGTTCTTGTTCTCTAGGCAGGGAGGTGCCCGGCGAGCGCCGGGCGCTTGGACTCAGGCTTCGATCCGGCGCGGAGCCATGAAGTACAGCCAGGTCAGGGCGATGAAGTACATCGCCGGGATCATGGTGAAGAGCACCGCGTAGTTGTTGTTCGTCGCGGTCAGTACGCCGCCGACGATCTGGGTCATGAACATCCCGCCCAGCGCCGCGCACATGCCGCCGAAGCCGAACACCGTGCTCATCAGGTGCTTGGGCGTGTAGTCCATCACCAGGCTCCAGATGTTCGCCGTCCACGCCTGGTGCGCGCCGACCGCCAGGGCGATGGCCAGCACGGCGATCCACAGGCCGCTGGCGTTGGCGGCGAACACCACGCCGACGATGGTGCAGGCGAACAGCAGCATCGATAGGAGGCGCGCGCGGATCGCCGGCATGCCGCGGCCGATCAGCCAGGACGAAAGGATGCCGCCGCCGACGCTGCCGAAGTCGGCGGTCAACCAGATCAGGATCAGCGGGATGCCCATCTGCGTCACGCTGATGCCCAGGCCGTACTGCTGGTTGAGGAACGGCGGCAGCCAGTAGAGGTAGAACCAGAATACCGGCGCGGTGATCGAGTAGGCCAGGGCGAAGGCCCAGGTGCCGCGGCGGCGGAGAATCTGCGAGAAGGGCACGCGGGTGGCGGGCGGCTCCTCCTGCTGCTGGATGTATTCCAGCTCGCTCTGCTTCACCCGCGGATGCTCCTCGGGGTTGTAGTAGTTGCGCCACCAGAACACCAGCCAGACCAGGCCCAGCGCCGACATGCAGAGGAACGCCGCCTGCCAGCCCCAGACGCCGAGGATCAGCGGCAACAGGGCCGGGGTGACCATCGCGCCGACATTGGTGCCGGCGTTGAAGATGCCGGTGGCCACCGCCCGTTCCCCGGCGGGGAACCACAGGCGGGTGGTCTTCACGCAGGCCGGGTAGTTGGCCGCCTCGGTCAGGCCGAGGATGAAGCGACAGACCATGAAGCCCGCCGCCGAGGTCGCCAGGCCGTGGGCGCCGGTGGCCAGGCTCCAAAGCAGCACGGCGAGGAAGAACGCGCGCTTGACCCCGACCTTGTCGATGAAGCGGCCCTGGAGGATGAAGCCGATGGCGTAGCCGACCTGGAACCAGAAGTTGATGTTGGCGTAGTCCATCGCCGTCCAGCTCATCTTCTCGGCCAGGATCGGCTGCATCACGCCGAGGGCGGCGCGATCGATGTAGTTCAGGGTGGTGGCGAAGAACACCAGGGCGAGCATGCCCCAGCGCGTCCGGCCGACGGCGAAGGCGTTGCGGATCCTGCCGCCGCGGGATTCCCGCGGGGCGTCGGCGGCGAGCAGTCGAGAGCTGGAAGAGTGGATCATTGACGGGGCCATCCTTTCGGCGGCCGGTGCCTGGGCGCCCGGCCTGGATTTGTCGTTCTGGGTTGCACGCGGGCGGGCCAGGGGCCGCGCCGGTGTCAGCGGGCCAGGGGCGGTCGGGCCGGACGAGCGGCCAGCGGACGGGATGGAGGGCGGACGGAGAGGTCGGCGATGGACATGAGCGGGTACCCGATTCTTGAAATTGTTATGTCGCGTGGGTTGCGCAGGTGCCCGGAAAGAAGCGCGGAGCGCTTCCGGCAGATCGGGACGGCCTGCACGGGTGGCAGCGATGGTGCGCGATTGGTCGAAAAAGCGTCAATTCGATAATCGTGCTTCCGTTCGATATTCGAACGGAATACTAACCAGTTCGTACATTTTGCGTTGCCCGTCAGTTGGCGCAAACCAATAATCGGCTTGCCGGGCGAGCGGTCTCAGCGACCCGAAGTGGCTTCCCGGCGCATCCCGCGCGGGCTATCCGCGCCTCCGCCGTTCCGCCGCCGGCCCTCGCGCGGCGCCAGGCGCCGTAGGGCGCATTGAGGAGTCGAAGCATGCAGCGTTCGATCGCCACCGTATCCCTGAGCGGCACCCTGCCGGAAAAGCTCGAGGCCATCGCCGCCGCCGGTTTCGACGGGGTGGAAATCTTCGAGAACGACCTGCTTCATTACGACGGCAGCCCGCGCGACGTACGCCGGCTGTGTGCCGACCTGGACCTGGAGATCCTGCTGTTCCAGCCGTTCCGCGACTTCGAGGGCTGCCGCCGGGAACGCCTGGAGCGAAACCTGGAGCGCGCCGAACGCAAGTTCGACCTGATGCAGGAACTCGGCACCGACCTGGTGCTGGTGTGCAGCAACGTCGCTGCCGATGCCCTCGGCGAACCGGCGCTGCTGGCCGATGACCTCCGGCAGCTGGCCGAGCGCGCCGCCGTCCGCGGCCTGCGCATCGGCTACGAGGCGCTGGCCTGGGGGCGCCAGGTGAACACCTGGGAGCAGGCCTGGGACCTGGTGCGGCGGGCCGACCAGGCGAACCTCGGGCTGATCCTCGACAGCTTCCACACCCTCTCGCTGGACGGCGATCCCCGCGGCATCGCCGATCTTCCGGGGGAAAAGATCTTCTTCGTGCAGATGGCCGACGCGCCCTTGCTGGCAATGGACGTGCTGGAATGGAGCCGGCACTTCCGCTGCTTCCCGGGTCAGGGCGGCTTCGACCTGGCAGGCTTCCTCGCGCCGGTCGTCGCGTCCGGCTATCGCGGTCCGCTGTCGCTGGAGGTCTTCAACGACGGCTTCCGCGCCGCGCCGACCCGCGCCAACGCCGTCGACGGCCTGCGCTCGCTGCTCTACCTCGAGGAGAAGACCCGCGAGCACCTGCAACGCCAGACGCCGCACGTGGCGGTGGACGAGCTGTTCGCGCCGCCGCCGGCGAGCCTCTGCGACGGCATCGAGTTCCTCGAGTTCGCCGTCGACGAGACGCTCGGCGCGCGCCTTGGCCAGTGGTTGCAGCGACTGGGCTTCGCCAGGGTCGGCGAGCACCGTTCGAAGAATGTCAGCCTGTTGCGCCAGGGCGACATCAACCTGGTACTGAACGCCGAGCCCTATTCCTTCGCCCACGGTTTCTTCGAGGCCCACGGACCGTCCTTGTGCGCCACCGCGCTGCGCGTGCGTGACGCCGGCCAGGCGCTGGAGCGCGCTCGTGCGTACGGAGGCCAGCCGTACCGCGGACTGCTCGGCCCCAACGAGCGGGAAATCCCGGCGGTGCGCGCCCTCGACGGCAGCCTGCTGTATCTGGTCGAGCGGCACACCGAGGGCCGCAGCATCTACGACAGCGACTTCGTGACGAACGACGCCGACACCTCCGGCCTCGGCCTGCGGCGCGTCGACCACGTGGCCCTGGCGCTGCCCGCCGAAGGCCTGGACAGCTGGGTGCTGTTCTACAAGAGCCTGTTCGACTTCGGCGCCGATGACGAGGTGGTGCTGCCCGACCCCTATGGCCTGGTCACCAGTCGCGCCGTGCGTAGCCCCTGCGGCAGCGTGCGCCTGCCGCTGAACATTTCCGAGGACCGCAACACCGCCATCGCCCGTTCGCTGTCCAGCTATCGCGGTTCCGGCGTGCACCACATCGCCTTCGATTGCGCCGACATCTTCGCCGCCGTGGCCCAGGCCAAGGAGGCCGGGGTCGCACTGCTGGAAATCCCGCTGAACTATTACGACGACCTCGCCGCGCGCTTCGACTTCGACGACGAGTTCCTCAGCGAACTGGCCTACTACAACGTCCTCTACGACCGCGACGCCCAGGGCGGCGAGCTGTTCCATGTGTTCACCGAGCCGTTCGAGGAGCGCTTCTTCTTCGAGATCCTCCAGCGCCGCCACGACTACGCCGGCTACGGCGCGGCCAACGTGCCGGTGCGCCTGGCGGCGATGGCGCAAGCGCGGCGGGGTGTGCGCCGGGTCAAGCTGTGAGAATTGTCGGGGCTCCGGCAGGTGCTCTTCCTACAGCCGGGCGGGCCCCGCATAATCGGCCGCAATTCCCGCCGGCCACGAGTGAGTCACCGATGTCCAAGCCTGATCCCGCCGTCGTGGAGGAATCCGCTCCGCGCGGCAAGGGACGCAAGAACAATCCCGAGAAGACCCGCCAGGACATCCTCCGCGCCGCCATCGACGAGTTCGTCGCCCAGGGCCTCTCGGGTGCGCGGGTGGACGCCATCGCCGAGCGCACGCATACCTCGAAGCGGATGATCTATTACTACTTCGGCAGCAAGGAGCAGCTCTACCAGGCCGTGCTGGAGAAGCTCTACAGCGACATCCGCGGTATCGAGGGCACCCTGCGGCTGGGTGCGCTGCCGCCGGCCAAGGCGATGGAGAAGCTGGTGGAGTTCAGCTTCGACTACCACGACCGGCATGTGGATTTCGTGCGCATCATCAGCATCGAGAACATCCACAAGGGCGAGCACATCGCCAGCAGCGAACTGGTGCAGAGCGTCAACAGCTCGATCGTCCAGAGCATCGCCGAGATTCTCCGCCGCGGCGAAGCGGAAGGGGTGTTCCGCGCCGGGCTGGAGGCGCTCGACGTGCACATGCTGATCAGTTCGTTCTGCTTCTACCGGGTGTCCAATCGCTACACCGTGTCGCGGATCTTTCGCACCGACCTGCACGACGCCGAGGTTCGCCAGCGGCACCGGCGGATGATTGGCGAGGCGGTATTGCGCTACATCCGTGCCTGACTCCGGTCCCCTCTCCCCTTGGCGGGAGAGGGGCGCCATTCAGTCGCCCAGGCTGGCGAAGTGCGCCTGCATGCGCGCGGCGTCGGCCGCCACCCCGCTGAACAGTTCGAATGCCTTCACCGCCTGGAACACCGCCATGGTGCCGCCGTCCAGTGTGCGGCAGCCGAGGGCGCGGGCCTGGCGCAGCAGCTCGGTTTCCAGCGGAAAGTAGATCACCTCGGCGACCCACAGGTCGGCGCGCAACAGTTCCGCCGGCACCGGCATGCCGGGTAGCTTGGCCATGCCCACCGGGGTGGTGTTGACCAATCCCTGGGCGTCGCCCAGGGCGCCGGCCAGGTCGCTGCCGGCGAGCGCTCGTGGCGCGCCGAAGTGCTGGTTGAGGTTGTCCGCGAGGGCCTGGGCCCGCGCCGGGTCGACGTCGAACAGGACCAGCCGCTCGACGCCCTCGGCGAGCAGCGCATGGGCCACTGCCGCGCCGGCGCCGCCCGCGCCCATCTGCACCACGCGCTGGCGCGGCGCGCCGGCCAGGCCGCGCCGAAAGCCCTCGGCGAAGCCCAGGCAGTCGGTGTTGTGGCCGATGCGCCGGCCATCGCGCAGCACCACGGTGTTCACCGCGCCGATGCCGCGTGCCTCGGCGGAGAGGTCGTCGAGCAGGGGGATGATCGCCTGCTTGCAGGGGAAGGTGACGTTCAGCCCGGTGAAGCCGAGGTCGCTGGCGGCGGCGAGCAGGAACTCCAGGTCGTCCGCCGACTTGCCCAGCGGGTCGAGATCGATCAGCCGGTACAGATAGCGGATGCCCTGGGCGTCGCCCTCGCGCTCGTGCAGGGCAGGGGTCCGCGAGGCCTGGATGCCGGCACCGATCAGGCCGGCGAGAACCGATCGCGGCGCGCTCATGCGGCCGCCTCGAAACGCTCGGCGAAATGTTCCAGGGCCAGGCGGTAGCCGAGGCTGCCGAATCCGCAGATCACTCCCAGCGCCACCGGCGAGACGTAGGAGTGGTGGCGGAACGCTTCGCGCTGGTGGACGTTGGACAGGTGCACTTCGACCACCGGCAGTTCCACCGCGGCCAGGGCGTCGCGCAGCGCCACCGAGGTGTGGGTCCAGGCGGCGGGGTTGATGACGATGCCGGCGACCCGGCCGCGGGCCTGGTGGATCCAGTCGAGCAGTTGGCCTTCCTGGTTGGTCTGGCGGAAGTCCACGGCGAAGCCGCGCGTCTCGGCGAAGGCCGCGCATTCGTCGGCGATTTCGCCCAGGGTCCGCCGGCCGTAGGTCTGTGGCTCGCGGGTGCCGAGCAGATTCAGGTTGGGGCCGTTCAGGACCAGTACCGTGCGCGTCATGGCGCAGCCTCCACAGCAATGATGTCATCGATGCCGGGAAAATGTACCGAACGGTTACTTTTGTAAACCGGACGCCGTCGCCGACGGGACGAAAGCGTTCGATTATCGGCGTCCGCTCACTCGCCTGCCGTCGGTTGCGTCGCGCCGCGGCCGCGCAGGGTCATGTCGGGCAGTGCCGAGGCCACCGCCAGGCCGAGCAGCGCCACCGCCGCGTTGACCAGGAAGAGCACCTTGAAGGCATCCGCGAGGACATGCTGGAGGATCACCCGGGCCGGCCCGCTGGCGGCGTCCAGGCTGCTCAGCAGGGCGCTCTCGGAAAAGCCCTGGTCGAGCCCGCCGCCGATCCGCAGGTGCTTGAGCAGGGCCAGCAGGATCGCCGACATCAGCGCCACCCCGACCGCCCCGCCGAGGGAGCGGAACAACGTCGCGTTGCTGGTGGCGACGCCGATGTGGCGTTGCTCCACGGCGTTCTGCGCGGCCACCAGGCTGGTCGGGAACTGGGTACCGATGGCGATCCCGGTGAGCAGCATGCACAGCCCGGACAGCCAGTGGTCGCCGACCGGGACCAGGGCCAGGCCGGCGATGCCGCAGGGCAGCAGGACGGCGCCGAGCAGGATCAGCGGCTTGTAGCGTCCCAGGCTGGCGGTCAGCCGCCCGCAGCAGTACGCGCCCAGCGGCAGGCCCATGACCAGCGGCAGCAGATGCAGCGCGGCGCTGTCGGCGCCGGCGCCGGTAACGCTCTGGTAGCGCAGCGGTACCAGCACGGTCAGCGAGATGGCCTGGAAGCTGGCGAAGAACGCAACCAGCCAACTGAGGGTGGCGGCGCGGACGGCGAACAGTTGCATCGGCACCAGCGGTTCGCGGAAGCGCCGCTCCTGGGCGACGAACAGCAGCAGGGCGAGCGCCGCCAGGGCGAACAGGCCGAGCAGCGCAGGGTCGCTCCAGGCTGCGCCCTGGCCGATCTGGGTGATGGCCAGGAGCAGCGCGGTGAGGCCCACCACCATCAGCACGATGCCCAGGTAGTCGATCACCGGTTGCCGGCGCGGCACCGGCAGGCCGACCAGGGTTCGCCGCGAGATGGCCAGCGCGAGAAGGCCGATCGGCAGGTTGATCCAGAATACCCAGCGCCACGACAGGTACTCGGTGAGCAGGCCGCCGAGCACCGGGCCGGCGACGCTGGCGATGGCGTACATGCTGCTGAAGTAACCCTGGTAGCGGCCGCGCTCGCGCGGCGGGACGATGTCGCCGATGATCGCCTGGCTCACCGCCATCAGCCCGCCCGCGCCGATCCCCTGCAGCACTCGCGCCAGCACCAGTTGGCCCATGCTCTGCGCGAGCCCGCAAAGCAGCGAGGCGGCGGTGAACACGACGATGGCGAAGAGCATCAGACGGCGGCGGCCGTAGAGGTCGCCGAGCTTGCCGTAGATCGGCATCGATACGGTCATCGCCACCATGTAGGCCGAGATCACCCAGGCCAGCAGGTCGAGGTCGGCGTAGTCGGCCGAGATCGCCGGCAGGGAGACGGCGACGATGGTCTGGTCGAGGGCGCTGAGGAAGATCGACAGCATCAGGCCGGCGAGGACGGTACGGACGGCGGGCGGGTTCTGGGCGAGATCGGACAAGACGGCACCTGGGGCGGACGGAACGCGAAGGCAGCGGGCATCATACTGCGCCTGGGGTAGGACAGGTGCCGGGGAGAATCGATCCGTGGGCCGTCTTTCGTCGATATCCGCCTGCGCCAACGTTGCGTCCCGCCTTGGGAAAGGTGCCCCGGCGTTGCGCCGAGGTGGCGCGGCCTACTCGATTTCCTCGTAGGGCAGGCCGACATAGTTCTCGGCGATGGTCGCCAGGCCCGCCTCGGAGCCCAGGTAATACTCCAGTTCGGTCTGCTGGATGCGCTGGCTGAACGCGTCGGTGTCGGGGAAGCGATGCAGCACCGAAGTCATCCACCAGGAGAAGCGTTCGGCCTTCCAGATCCGCCGCAGGCAGATTGCCGAGTAGCGTTCCAGCAGTTCGCCGCGCCCTTCGCGGTAGGCCTTCAGCAGCAGCCGGTAGAGCGTGCTGACGTCGCTGGCGGCCAGGTTCAGTCCCTTGGCGCCGGTGGGCGGCACGATGTGCGCGGCGTCGCCGGCGAGGAACAGCCGGCCATGCTGCATCGGCTCGACCACGAAGCTGCGCAGCGGCGCGATGCTCTTCTCCAGCGAAGGTCCGGTCACCAGTTTCTCCGCCACCTCGGACGGGAGTCGCGCCTTCAGTTCCGTCCAGAAGCGCTCGTCGGACCAGTCCTCGACCTTCTCCGACAATGGCACCTGCACGTAGTAGCGGCTGCGGGTGGCCGAACGCTGGCTGCACAGGGCGAAGCCGCGCGGATGGTTGGCGTAGATCAGTTCGTGGCTCACCGGCGGGGTGTCGGCGAGCAGGCCGAGCCAGCCGAACGGATAGACCCGCTCGAAGACCTTCAGCCGCTCCGCCGGGATCGATTGCCGCGAGATGCCGTGGAAGCCATCGCAGCCGGCGATGTAGTCGCAATCCAGGCGCAGCCGTTCGCCGTCGCGTTCGAAGGTCACGTAGGGGCGCTCACCTTGCAGGTCGTGCAGGCGCACCTCGGCGGCCTGGTAGACGGTAGTGGCGCCGCAGGCTTCGCGGGCCTCCATGAGGTCGCGGGTGACCTCGGTCTGGCCGTAGACCATCACCGTCTTGCCACCGCTCAGGCGCTTCAGGTCGATGCGCCGGCGCTGCCCGGCGAAGGCGATTTCCACGCCTTCGTGGACCAGCCCGTCGCGCGCCATGCGCCGGTCGACGCCGGCCTCGCGCAGCAGGTCGACCATACCCTGTTCCAGCACGCCGGCGCGGATGCGGCCGAGCACATAGTCCGGGGTCTGGCGTTCGAGGATCACGTTGTCGATGCCGGCCTTGTGCAGCAACTGGCCGAGCAGAAGGCCGGACGGACCGGCGCCGATGATGGCGACTTGAGTCTTCATTGCGGATAGCCCTCTCGCTGTTATGGCTGGCCGGCGGCGCATGCGCCGGCGCTGATCTTGTCTGGAGGTGGCTGTATTTTTGTTTGCCGTGGAGTGCTATAGAAGGCAAATTGCCGATCTATTTCTGGACTTTTATAAAGTCTGTTCGGCAATCGGCCATTTCGCTCGGAGGGCTCGATGACGGATTCCATCCGCGACGTCCCGGTGTTCAAGCTCTACGGCGCTCCCCTCGAATGGCCGACCCCGGACCTGCTGCACTGCGAGTCGATCCCCGCCCGCAGTCGTCTGCACGACTGGGAGATCAAGCCGCACCGGCACGCCGATCTCGCTCAGTTGCTCTACGTGCGCAAGGGCTGGGCGCAGCTCCAGGTCGAGGGCGAGCCGACTCGCGTCGAGCAGCCTTCCATCCAGTTCGTACCGCCGTTGTGCATCCATGGCTTCCAGTTCTCCGAGCGCATCGACGGCTACGTGCTGACGCTCGCCGCACCGTTGCTGGCGCGCTTGCAGGCGCACCTCGGCGCGCAGCGCCAGGCGCTGGAGGCGCCGGGGTTGTACCCGGTGGGCGCGGACCGGCGCTATATCGACACGCTGTTCGACGCCATAGACGGCGAGTACGCCGGCGCTGCGCCGGCGCGCGAGCTGTTGTTGCAGTCGCTGATCGGCGTGCTGGCGGTGTGGCTGGGGCGGCAGGTGATGGTCCGGCGGGCGGAGGCCCGGCCGGGTCGCGGTCAGGAATACCTATCGGCCTTTTCGCAACTGGTCGAGCGGCATTTCCGCGAGCACCTGGGAATCGACGAGTACGCGCGTCGCCTGGGCATCTCCCCGGCACACCTGAACGGCGTGGCGCGCCGCCTCAGCGGGCAGACCGCACTGGGCATCGTGCACCAGCGCCTGCTGCTGGAGGCCAAGCGCGACCTGGTCTACACGGCGATGACGGTGAACGAGATCGCCGACCGCCTCGGCTTCAGCGAGCCGGCCTACTTCACCCGTTTCTTCAAGCGCCTGAGCGGCGTCTCGCCGAGCGTTTTCCGTAAGGGCGACTAGTGTTCGCGGCGCAACTGGACGATCTCCAGCGCGCGCCCCTCGTCGTCGCGCGGGCGTCGGCCGCTCTCGACGAAGCCGCAGCGCGCGTAGAACCCCAGCGCCTCGCGGTTGGCGGCGTAGACCTCGACCTCCAGCGCGCCCTTCAGGGTTGCCGCGTGCTCCACCAGTTGCCGGCCGATCCCGCGCCCGTGGGCCGTCGGGGCGACGAACAGGCCGCCGATGAAGGCATCGAGCAGGCCGATGAAGCCCAGCGGCGTATCGCCGTCCAGCGCCAGCCAGGTTTCCGAGGCATCCAGATAATGATCGCGAACCAGTGCCTTCTGCTTCTGCAACTCGGCTTCGCCGAGGAAACCGTGGCCGACGCGCGAGGCCTCCAGCCAGATGGCCAGGGTGGCATCGCGGTCGGCGGGAATGTAGCGGCGGATTTTCAGCGGAGAGGACATGGCGGCAGCTCGCAACGGGAACAGCCGCGGATTATCGCGTGAGCCGGCGGGAAAAGGGTAGGTCCGGCATGTACGCTTCAGTCGCCGCGGATGTACTGTTCCAGTTGCTGGATCAGCTCGGCCTGCTCGGCGATCGCCGCCTTGACCAGGTCGCCGATGGACAGCAGGCCGAGCAACTGGCCGTCTTCCACGACCGGCAGGTGGCGCAGGTGGCGATCGGTCATCAGGTTCATGCAGGTGTCGACGCTCTGCTTCGAGTCCACGCTGACCACCGGCGCGCTCATGATCGCGCTGATCGGCGTACCGATGGACGAACGGCCCTTGAGGACCATCTTGCGCGCATAGTCGCGCTCGCTGACCACCCCTACCACCTCGCCATGGTTCACCACCAGCAGCGCGCCGATGTTCTTTTCCGCCATCAGGCGCAGGGCGTCGAGCACCATCTCGTCCGCTCCGATGGTGTACACCTGCTGGTTCTGCTTGGCGTTCAACAGTTGTGCCACGGTTTTCATACGCGCCCCTCCGGAGCCGTTCTCACGTCCAGCAAGAATCGTAGACGGCGAGCGGATCGGCAAGCGGGGAAAACGGCATCGAACCGATTGAAAAACGTCATCATCGCTTTCCCGACGAAGGTAGGGCCCGCGCTATTAGTCTTTCCCTGCGGGGCTAGTGCAGCACCCGTGCGAGCCCTTCCGGCGACTGGCCGGTGACGTAGCAATGGCGGTGCCGGTCGAGGCTGAGCGGGTGGCCGGCGTCGGTCAGCAGCCTGGCGATGCCCTCGAGGTGTTCCTTGACGTTCACCTGGTATTCCTGCTCGGTCAACGGCACGACCCACAGCAGGTCGACCGGATGCGCCGACAGGGCGAAGCCGTCGAACAGGGAGGCATCCTCCTCCAGCGGCGCCGGGAGGAGAAGGAAGTGCCGCAGCAGGCTCTGCTCGTAGAGCGGGAAGCCGAACGCCACCGCATGTCCATGTCCCAGGGCGAGGCGCTCGTGGAATGGCAGGCCGGCGAGCCATTGCAGGTGGCGCAGGTCATCGCCGCCCAGTTCGTCGAGATAGCAGATCAGCTCGGCGGACCAGCGCGCCTTGCCCATGTAGGGCGCGAAATGCATCGGTGCCTGGCTCATCCCGGCGGTGATCACCACATGGTGCGGCCGCCGGGTGCTTTCCAGGCGATAAGCGAAGACCGCCATTTCCGGCGCCGCTACGCAGTGTCTCCAGAAGTCCCGGCAATCCAGGGTCATGGCGGGCGCACAACCGAAATGGGCGTCGTATTTCTCGCGCAGCCGGGCGATGTAGTCGTTCATCTTCGGTCCTCTGGACTTAGCGGGTGGGGCCGGACATGGGGCGCCGGGGGCGCGGCCGTTTCCATGCGAGGGCAGACCAGTGATGGCTGATCCTGGTTGCCGTTGGGTGACCAATGGAATGCGAACGGCGACTGCCGAGAAATCGGCTCGTTCCGAGAGAGGCGAGAGGCTTTCCTTCTTGGTGCGTAGGAAAGCGCTGAGGGCAGCTGAGGGTATCTGTCGGGAACGGAAAAAAGCCCGTCGGGAACGGGCGAAGAGGGAAGCTTACCAGGGCAGCGGGAAGTGGCCTTCCGCGCGCAGGTAGTCAGGATCGGGGGTGAACGGGTCGATCTTCTGCCGCTCGTTGCAACCCTGGCGTTCGCAGTCCCGCAGGCGCTGCAACGGCGAGCGGTCGTCGCGCTGGATGCGGATGCCTGTGACAGGCGCGCCTTCGGAAAGGCTGTAGCTGCGGCCGCTCTCGCAACCGGGCAGGGTCAGGCAAAGGCAGAGGAGCAGGGTGGTGTGCGGGTGTCGTGGCATTGCGGGTCGAATGGGCTTGCGAAGGCCGCCCATGCTATCAATCGGCCAGCAAATAGGGGGCCGGATGGACAGTCCATGACCGGGATGAGAGTTGCTTCGCAAACCCGGAGATGCCCTCGAAAGGCTATTGCGTCACGCGGGAAAGCCCGTCGAAGGCCCGCAGCAACTTGCCCAGGACGAGGGTCAGCGCCTCTTCTTCCGGGCCGGCGCCGAGACCCGCCAGCAGCCTTTCGTCGAGCCCTGCGACCTGTGCCAGGGCCTGCTCGAACACCGCCTGTGCCGCGGGGCTGCGGCGCACCAGCACGGCGCGCCCGTCGTCCGGATCCGGCAGGCGGCTGACCCAGCCGCGCCGCACCAGCCGTTCGATGGTCCGGCCCAGCGCAGTGCGGTCGGTCTGTGAGTGCTCGATGAGCACGCTCATCGGCACGTCACCGTCGAAGGCGTGGATGATCCGCAACGCACGCCATTCATGCAGCCCCAGTTCGAGAGGGGCAAGCAGGGCGGTGAGTTGCCGTTCGCGCTGGCGGACGATCTCCGTCATCAGGTACAGCGGGCCTTGGGGCAGCCCCAGTGCGTTCGTCTCGGTCATTGGCCCGGTCACCTTCCTCGATCCTCTTTCGCCAGGGCGGGGATTGTAGCGCTCAGGCGTCGCCGAATCCGTAGTCGCTCCAGCGTTCTTCGACTCGCCTGCGCAGCGCCGTCGGATAGGCGTGGCGGAACGACGCCGTAGCGGCACGCATTTGCCCGGCGAACTGTTCCGGGTACAGGCAGTTGATCACCAGCCGACCGCCGCTGCCTCGTGCCTTGTCCTCGGCATCGAGGTAGGGAACCATCGGGAAGTCACGGATCTGCGGGAAGGCGAAATGGTCGTGCAGCGGATGCGCGCGGGTCGCCAGCGCCCATACCACCTGGTCGATCTCGGTGACGTCGATGTCGTTGCCGACCAGGATCAGCTTCGGCACCAGGTGTCCGGCATGCGAGCCGAAGACGGTCTCGGCGACCCGTGCGGCGAAGGCCGCGGCGTCGGTGCCCAGGGCCGCCAGGCGCTGCACGTCGATCGACAGCACGGCCCAGCAGGTCGCCGCCTCGTAGGAGCACCAGACCATGTCCACCGGCAGTCCGGCGTTCTGCGCCACGTCCAGCAGTTGCGCGGAAATCATGGTGCCCCAGATGGTGTGGTTTTCCTCCGGTGGCGTGCCGGCGACGCAGATCGGCAGGACCGGCTGGTCGCGGAAGCTCAGCGCATGGACGTGGAACAGCGGCTGCGGCTTGCCGATGGGGAAGGAATAGCCGTGGTATTCGCCCATCGGGCCTTCCAGCGCGGTTTCGTCGAGGCTGATCTCGCCCTCCAGGACGATCTCGGCATTGGCCGGAACCCACAGGCCGTTGGTCTGCGTGCGCACCACCTCCACCGGCTCGCCGACCAGGGCGCCTACGTAGCCGGCTTCGCTGACCCCCTCCGGCAACGGCATGCCGGCCGCCGCGAGTGCCGCCGGCGGTGCGCCGAGGGCCATCGCCCAGGGCGTCGGCTTGCCCAGGCGGCGCCATTGCTCGCGGATGATGCCGATGTGCTGGGTGGGAATGGTCGGACCCGCCAGGGTGTTGCGGTCCACCAGCATCAGCCGGCCCACCGACCAACTGTCCCAACTGCCGTCCGGCGTCTGTACCACGTGGAAACCGTAGGTGCCGAAATAGCGCCCGCCGTCCTGCTCATGGAGCAAGGGAACCGGGAAGCGGGTCAGGTCCACCTGCTCGCCGAGCCAGACGTTTTCCTGCACCGGCCCGCGCTCCAGCCGGCGCGGCGCGATCGGTTCCGCGCGCATCGCGGCGCGCAGCATGGCCACGATGTCCCGCGGCCCGCTGTGTTCCGGCAGGCCGAAATGCAGCGCCAGGCGCGAATGGGCGCGGGCCCTGTCGGCGCGCAGGCCGGCCGGCGCGCCCAGTACCCGCGCGCCGGGCAGGCTGTCGCGGATGTTGTGGAACAGCGGGGCGGGTGCGCGGCGTTCGTAGACCCGGCGGGTGATGGCGCCGATCTCCAGGTTGGCGTCGACCTCGGTGTGCACGTCCACCAGGTCACCCTGGCGACGCAGGTGGTCGACGAAGTGGCGGAAATCCAGGGCGCTGCGGTTCATCGGCTCGCCACTCCATATAAGTGCGTGTGCACGCATCCTATTGAATGGTTCCAGGCGAGGTCAAGAAGTGCTGCGCTCCGTTCCGGGGATTCGTCGGGCCGTCGTGGCACGCGGCAAACCCCGCAGTGGCCGCTCAACGCACCATATAGTCCATCTGCCATGGCCGCGGAATCACCAGTGCCAGCAACGCGAGAAGAGCCGCCAGCGCTGCGCTCGCCGCCATCGCCGCGAGGCCCAGTTGCTGTTCCAGTAGGGCGCCGAGCACCGCGCCGACGCACATGCCGCTCCAGGGCACCAGTTGCACCCGCCAGCCGTTGCGCCGCTCGCCCAGCAGCCAGCGGCCGAGGCCGCGGCCGAAGCGGGAGAGGGCGCCGGTGACGTAGGTCAGGCCGATGGGCAGGCCGTTGACCTGCTCGACCACGGCGTTGAGCATGCCCATGGCGAGGATCGCGGCGACCAGCGCCGGCACGTTCCAGTCGAATGGCCAGACCGCCGACAACGCCAGCAGCATCGCGCAGCAGACCAGGATCGGCGCCGCCCGGCGCCCGCTGAAGCGCGCCAGTATCACTCCCAGCGCGTTGCCGACGACGAAACTGGCCAGGGCGACGCTCAGCCGCACCAGCCCGCCGAAGTCGCCCTCGCCCAGCGATACCGCCAGGCGCGTGGTGTTGCCGCTCATGAAGGAAACGAAGTCGCCGGTGGCGAGGAAACCGATGGCGTCGGTCATGCCTGCCAGTACCGACAGCCCGGCCACCAGGCCGAGCCCGACACGCCCGCGCGTCCGCCGCAAACGAAGGCGCCGCGCGCTGCTACCCACCATGCTGTCTGGAAGCATCCGGAGAAACCACCCGCAGGAAGAGAAGGTCCGCCCCAGTGCGGACTCCCGATCTTAAGGCTCTCCCCAGGGAAAAGGCCAGGGGCGAGGCGGAGCGTATGGGGCCGAAGATCCTGGGCAATCGGCAATGACAGTGCGGGGCGGGGCCTCAGATATCGAATACCGGTACCTGGTTTCCACCCAGTACCTCGATCTTGTCGGTCCGGTAGACCACCATCGCCTTGCTGCAGGTCACCGTGGAACGACCCTCTTTGCTGGCATTGAGATACACCGTGCCCTTGCCGGCGTAGACCGCTCTCGCGTTGGCGGCGATGCGCAGCTCGAGGGCCGCCGCTTCTCCGTCCTCGTCCCCGGCGAAGTCGCACCCGTAGAGGGCGATGGCCAGTTCCTTGCCGAACAGTTCGAGAAGGGTCGCACCAAAGGCCTGGGGCTCGACGAACTGCTTGCCCTGGACACGCCGGGCCATGACGTCCGCGGTGCTCTCGCCGTGGGGGTTGCCCAGCCAGAGTTGGCCAGCCGTGCCGTGGGTGGCGATGAGGATCGTATCGATGAAGTACTGTTCGCCGCTCTCTGCGGCAACCTTGCCTAGATCCCGAACCAACTGGGCGTAGTTGGTATCGGCCTTGATCGCGAAGGCCGGCTTGTAGAGCTTGTTCCGCGCATAGGCGACGACCGCCTCCGCGAAGGCGCTGCCGGAGTCGCCTCTCCGGATCTCCTGCTGGAAGTCGTGGTAGATGACCAGGACCGCCCCTTTCCTGACCGGGCCGCTGAGCCCTCCCTTGACGATGTCGAGGGCGAAACGGAAATTGGCGCTGAGCACCTGGGACGCATGGGTAGGAAAGGTATCCGTATCGGTCAGCAGTTCTACTTCGGTACCGACCAGCACCTCCTTTCGTTCGTCGCCCTCCGCCCAGGGCGTGTCGTCCACATCCGTTCCGTAGATCCTTGCGTCCAGGTCGACCTCGACGAGCGTACTCACTGTGAAGGGCACCAGAAGCTCTTCCGGGCCGAGTCGATTCTTGACCACGGCGCCCTTGCCTTGCTTGGCGATTTTCGTGACTACGCCATGCCATGAGCGCATCCTGTTGCTCCTGTGGGAGTCCTGGTAGGAACGGCATCCGAGCATGCAGAACTATAGACGTGAAACGGCCAGCCCCGAGGAACTATCCGCCGATCGACCCTTCATCTGGCCCCGGCCTTGAGTGCCATTCCCGGCCGGACAGGATCGGTTGCTCTGGTCTCGCGGCGAGGGACAGGCGCTGCTCGGCGGAGCGGGTGGCGGCGAGGCAGGTCTTGTCTAGTCCTGAAATAGGTTTACACCTGCTCAGGTAGGCCGATAGGCCTCAAAACGCCCGATGCACCGCATCGGGCGTTTTGTTTTTCAGGGCCATGTGAGGCCGCTCTGTGTTGTAGATCTGCACGGCTTCAGCAACCATCTTCCTTGCCTGCTCCAGATTTTCAGGGCTACTCAGCAGCAGCTCTGTTTTGAGGATCCCGTAGATGCGCTCAGCTAGCGCGTTCTGGTAGCAGTCATATCCGTCAGTCATCGAGCATTGGACGCCATGCCGTGCATGCAGTGACTGATACAGCGCCGAGCAATATTGAATACCGCGATCCGAGTGGTGGACCAGTGACTGGCGACGCTGCCGTTTGCGTAGGGCCTGCCTAAAGGCTTGTGCAACTGACTTGGCATGCAGGCTTTCATGCACATGGTGGCCAACAATTTTTCTGGAATACGCATCCGTTACCAGGCTTAGGTACAGCGGGCCGCTACTGGCTGGCAGGTAAGTAATGTCCGCCGCCCAAACGTGCTCCGGTCCTGACGGGACAACCTGGTTCGGGCCTGACTTGAGTAGGTTCGGATGGCGGTAGAAGCGGTGAAAGCTTTGTGTTGTCTTGTGATACGCCCGCTTGGGCAACACCAGCAAACGGCGCTCTCCCAGGACCTGAAATAGTCGGTCTCGGCCAATTTGGAGCCGCCTATCAGGCTGGCAATGCAGCAGATAGTGCAGCTTTCGTGTGCCTAGTCGTGGCTGACGTATCCGGATTTGTTGAACAAATTCGACAACCCGATCTGCCTGGCGTGCTTTGCTATCAGCAGCTCGATTGCGCTTGTAGTAAGCCTGTCGGCTCATGCCAAGAAACTGACAAGCCCTGGCAATGCTCAGTCCTGCGACTTGACCTTGCGAGAGGACTTGCCGGATCGCTTTTTTACGACCGATACACCGTAATCATTTTTCAGGACATCGACGACGGTCTCGAAGAACTGAGCCTTCTGGCTCATCAACTCAAGCTGCTGCTCAAGCTCTTTGATCCGCTGCTCTGGAGTGAGCGTTTTGGGGTCAGACATCGCGCAACTCCTCTCGGCCCGAATCGACGCCCCTTGGCTCCAATCCTGCCGACCATGCTTGCGCAACCATACCAGAACCGTCGACCGGCCCTGGATGCCATACCGCACCTGGGCCTGCTTGTAGGTCACCTGTCCTTGTCATCTGACGAAAACTCCATCTGGCGCGGGACACCATCGACCTACAAATCGTCCTGCCAGTCGGTGCTGGGTTTGAGGCTGCTCAGGAACTCTTCCAGGGCATAGTCTTCGCCGGGCGGCAACCGGGTCGTGAGCCGACTGGCGGGCGCCACCGGGTCGGCCGATGGCGGCGGACCGTCGCCGCTGGCGGTCTGCGGCAGCAGGTCGACGCCGAACGGGTCGTGAGCGGGCTTCTTCCCCGGCGTCGGCGAGCTGATGCCGATCAGGGTCGCCTGGTCCTTGCGCCGCAACGGCATCACCATGCTGCTGTCGCCGTTGAGGTAGCTGGCCATGGTCGCCAGGGCGATGCCAACGAAGGGCGAGGCCGCGCCGGTGTCGCCCAGGCGCTGGGTCAGGTCGTAGCTTTCCCGCGAGTCCAGCAGGTCCAGCGAACTCTGCGCGGCGCCCAGCGCCGGGGTGAGTTCGGCCAGCGGCGTGGCGTTCAAACCGCCGTCGTAGAACAGCCGGGCGGGCGCCGGCCTGAGCCCGGCACTGGCCGTCTTCCAGGCAGCGGCCAGTTGTGCGGTGAGAGCTTCGCGCTTGAGCCGTTCGCCGGTATCCGGGCGGGTCAGCGGCACACTCACCGGCCGATGCAGCCTGGCCAGCACCGGCAACGCATCCCACTGCTCCAGAGCCCGCTCGGTCCAGGGCTGGGGAATGAACGGCGTGGGGCGGAACTCCACCGGCGGCTTGCGCCAGCCCCAGCCACGGAACTCGGGGTCGATCCGGTTTTCGTTGACCTTGGTGTAGGGGGCGAACTGGCGTAGCCAGTCGACCCGCTCGGGGCGGCCGACGATCAGGGCGACCATTGCATCCGTAAGCGTTCCAGGTATCCGAGGGCCTGACACAGCGCCTAGTGACTTGAATGTTACATCTCTACTGGAAAGCGCCCCCGCCATACTGATGCCTTCATTCGCATACACCAACACTGCTGGCAAGTCAGGGTTGCGTTCGAATAAACTGAACAACGCCTCCAGTACTCCTTCAGGCGTATCGTTACAGATAATGCCATCCTGCAAATTGGCAATCCGATGCCAATGCAGTCCAGCCGGAACACGGAGATCATTGACTTTTACTGACAGGCTTTCCCGCGTCTCCTCCGGAGTGAAGCGTAGGTTAGGAGTGCTCGGATCCCAACCACGCACCACCGTCACCGTCGGTATCGGCCATTTCTCCAGGAAGTTTTTCAGCCCTAGTTCCAAGGCGTCCGCTTGGCGCTTTTCATACGCCATATCCTTGTCATCCGCAGACGTCGGATACTTCTTCGGGTCCATCGGCAGGATGCTGCCGACATGCAACGCCTCGGCCTGTGCGGCATTCTGCTCCTGCAAGGCCTTCCACACTTGCCCCTGGCGAAACACATCCAGGCTCATGCCTATGCTGAGCACGTCCAGGGTTTCCAGGCGCGGCGAAGTTGTCGGTGGGTGATAAGCATCAGCGGACATGGTGGCCTCCTTGGCCGGGGCGTAGGCGGTAACGGACGTGGCCGGACTGGCAAAGCAGCGCATCGAGGATAGCGGCGACTCGGCCGCCTGCCCCACAGGGCAGTTCAAAAGGACGCCAACGAGAGAGAAAGCTGAGAGCATCAAGCGCATTAGATTGTCCCCCCAAAGCGCACCGCCTGCTCGTGGTAACGATCTAGGATGGTTTGTGTCCCGACTAGGGAAGGCAGTCTATTTCCTACTACCACAGGGAACTCGCCACTCTTGCGGTAAGCTACGGTGGCGTCTATTAACTGGCTGTTTTTAGATTCTTCCGCACGGTACAAAGCACGCACCTCTTCATCCGGCAGATCAACAGACGCATCACCTTGACTAAATATTCCTTTGTCCGAAGCCTTCCAATCCAACCGCCAATCCGCCACCCGACACAGATACTGATAGAAAACCACATCATCCACGCTGTCCCCGGCCCCGATGGCCAGGTCATAGGCAAGTACCCGCCGGTTATGCTCCGGGTTGTTGGGTATGGCCGAGTGGAACGACAAGGGCTCCAGATGGCCCTCCGCCGTCTGCAGGCGCAGCCGGGCCTCGTAGGGAGTTTCCGCGCGGGTGACCAGAACCATGCCGGTGCCCAGTTCACGAGCGGAAAACACATGGGTCTGCTGGGCCAATTCCTTGCCTTCGTTCAACGCCCTCTCCACGCTGCGCGCGTCGCGCCCGTAGCGGTACGCCAGCGCGGCGTCCACCTGTTGCGCGACGGCGTGCCCGCTGTCCTTTTCCTTCCAGCCGCCGTTGCTTACGCCGATGGCGGCGTCGATCGGATCGAGGGTATCGCGCACCTGATAGACGCCGCTGGCGGAGTTCTCTCCCGGCGCCGTGACGGCTCCGTCGAAATCGAATCGCGCTTCCGTCGGCAACGGCAGACGCGGCGCGGTCAGCAGCACGCTGTCGCCCTGGTCGAAGTTCGCCCGGCCGAATCTGTCCTTGCCGCCCAGCCCGGTGTCTTCCCAGGTCTTCTCGCCGGCCAGCAGAAGAGGATAGACATGGGGAGGGGCGTGCCCGCCGATCTTTTCCTTCTCGCCATTGCGCTTGCGTACGGTGAAGATGCGCTGGTGAAAACCCTGCGGCAGCCCGGTCCTTCCCGGGAGCCCCTTGACCTGCTCAGCAATGCCGCGCCAGCCGATACCCTGGACGTTGGCAAGTCCCACCGTCTGGTCCTGGGGCGTGAAATACAGGTAGACACTGCCGCGATTGTCGCGCTCATCGAAGCTGAGCCGTTCCCCGTCGATGGTCGTCTGGCAGCCCTGGCCACCCACCCAGCCGGGGCCGCCTATCGCGCCGTAGCCTTGGCAGTTGCGCAACGCGACGCTGCTCAGCGCGGGGACCGGATGGCGTCGGCCGCAGATGAACTCGAGGATACCTTTGAGCGTGGCCAGCCGCGCCTCTCTGGTCTGCTGGCTGCTCCAGCCCTGGAGCTTCTCGTTGAGGGGTTCGAACAGGCCGTAGGGTGAGTTGAGCATGATCACCCCGTCCGCCGGCTCCACGCCGTCATCCTTGAGGAAGGCATGTGCCAGCAGGGTCAACAGGGTGCCCTGGCTGTGCCCGACGACATTGATGGTGTCGTCGGGGTAACGCTTGCGGATGATCTTGATCAACATGGCCAGGCGCATGGCCGCAAGGACCATGTACTTGCGCCCTGCCGCCGAAAACAGCGGATGGGTCATGGTGCCGCCGAACCAGTCCAGCGAGATGAAACCGAACAGCTTGCCGTTGAAACCCTGGCCCCACATGTCCGGCAGGTTGGTGGTGGCATTGACGAACTGCCCGCCTTCCTTGGTGCCGGACTTGTCCAGCCGGTTGCCGTTGCGGTCCAGCCATTCGCCGTGGGCCGCGGTCTTGTTGATGTATTGCTCTTCCTCGCGGAAGCCCCAGTAGAAAGGTACGACTACGCTGCGTACGGCGGCCCCGCCGGCGCCACTGGCGAACTTGCGCCGGTAGTAGACGACGTCGGGGTTCTCCGCCTTGCCTTCGTCGTCCGCCGGCAGGCTGTAGCCCGCCGGCGTCAGGTAGCCGGGATTGGCCTGCCCGCCGGGCAAGGTCGGCGGCATGTCCAGGCGTTCATTGAGCCCCTGGCAGAGCCCTCGCTCGATCCGTTCGTAGCAACCCGCGAGATCGTTGACGCCATGCACCACGATGGTCACGCAAGGCTTGGGCGGAGGCGGCACCAGGTGCACGTCGCCGCCCTTGGGCAAGGTGATGGACTGGGCAGAGACGATCGTCCTCGACCGAACCCTATCGTTCATGGCTTCTCTCCTTGCCGCTCCTCGGCGTTGCGTCGTGCCAGGCAGGTCGCTTCGTCGAGCAGCATCCAGTTGCCAGGTTCGCCGGCCAGGCAGAATTCGACGGCAATGCTGGAAACCGTTTGCTGGTGCCGACGGCTACGCTCGTTGAAATGAATGAATGCGTTGTAGCTCCCATCTGGCTGCAAGCGCTCCGGCCGGCGCAGGAGCACGCTGGAGCCGGGATAGTCGCCGAAGACCTCGATCTCCCCGGCACGCCACCCGGGCGGGAGCTCGATCCGCCACAGCGTTTCCTGGCAATGGCTGCCGACCCGCCGACATACCGAAACACGGGTGATCTCGACGTCGTTGGTTTCCGCCAGCAAGGGGCGTAGATCCAGTGTCACGCGCCCGGAGCCGGCGTGCACCGGGATCTGCGGTGGCAGTTTGGAAACGGCCAGGGCCTGGGCGCTTCCCAGGCCGAACAGGCAGGCAATGAGCAAGGTCTTGCATTTCATTGGTCAGTATCCCGTTGGGAAGTTTTTCAGTACGCCAGCGAACCTGCTGTTCGCAGAGGCTTCCCCGAACTCGTTCTTCTCGAGGAAATAATCTCGAACGATGTCTCCCTGCTGTTCGATGTTGTAGTCCTTCAACGTCTTTCCCGGCTCCAACCGGTAGGCGTACTGGTCGCCTAGGAGAAACTGCCTGGCTTGCTGGTAGGCCCCCACCAGAAGGACGTTGACGCCATGCTGGTGCTGCCAGACATGGGTCATTTCGTGAATGAACAGACCCTGGCGCTGCAGGCTCTCCAGGCTCCAGTCCGCCACGCCGCGCAACTCCTCGCCGAAGTAGATGTGGCCGTTCGGCGCCATCACGTAGTCCTTGCCCTGCCAGGGGACATAGTCCTCGTCGCGCAGGCGGACCGTGGAATAGTCGATGGAATCGCCGAATACGCCTTTCGCCAGGCTGATTTCCCCTTCGCTGAGAGCACGTCCGGCCTCGGCGTCGGGGCCACTCAGGAGCTTGCCGACTGCAACCGCCGCGCCAACCGCCGCTGCTATCCCGGCAACTGCGGAGGCGGGCGATTTCGTGTGTTTCATATCGACCTTGGCGATGTTCATCGCATCCTTCTGCAGCAGCTGGGTAGCGCCTTCGGCGTCGGTGACGCCCTCGATGACCTCGCCGTTGGCCATGGTGATGGTATAGGGCACGTTGGGCATGGCCGTCTGCCCGTCCAGTTGCTTGAGGACGAACCGCCGCTGCGTCTCGCCCACCTCGAACTGCGGCAGCTCGGCTTCCAGGCTGGCCGCGCCGACATGACTGTGCTTCGCCGCCTTGACCACGAAGTTGCCGGGCATGCCCAGCTCGATGTTGCCGCCCTTGAGGGTCAGGTAGGCGCCGCCGCACATCAGGGTGATGTGCTCCTTCGCGGTGACCAGCACGTGCTGCTGGCTGGCGCTGACCTCCACGCTCTGCTCGGCTTCCAGGCGGATGTCGTTCTTCTGCGCCTGCAGCAGCATCGGGCCCTGGTGGGTGATCTGGCGCAGCTCGCCGCCCTGGGCGAACAGGCCGATGTCGCTGCCGGCGTTGATCACCACCTTCTGCCCGGCGGTCACCTGCTGGTTCTGCCGGGCCACGCTGTCGACGTGCTCGCCGGCGGCCAGGGTCAGGCTCGCCGGCGTCGCCGCGGCGATCCCTGCCGGACCGCTCAAGGCGATCGCCGGCTTGCCTCCGTTGCTCTTGCCGGACTCGTCGTTGGCACCGTGGCCGAGGTCGCGCACGGCTTCCTGGAGGGTTTGCTGCGGCGCCGCGTCGTGCCCCACGCCCTGGTGCTCCCCGGCGTAGTCGCCCAGCTCGCGGGCCAGCTCCAGCGCCGCCTCCAGCACCTGCACCACGACGCCTCGGTCGAGATGGCCGGCGCCGGCCCTGAGCTGCTCCTCGGTGCTCAGCAGCAGCCCCTTGGCCGCACGCACCGCGCCATGTTCGTCGGTGCGCAGTTCGAAGCCCTCGCCGCGCGGCTTGCCGCCTTCGGGCCGAGGATGGGTCAGGTAGCCCAGGTGCAGCGCGCTGGCACCGTGGTCGCTCATCAGCGCCGCACTGATCTGCGCCGTGGTGTCGTCGATGCGCAGCTCGTTGGCCCGACTGCCCTTGTACTCCTTGCTCTTGATGGTGCTGAGGATCTTGTGGTCGGGCAGCGCGTAGGGCGGCCGGTTGGTCGCCCGGTAGGTACGCCCGGTGACGATCGGCTGGTCGCAGTCGCCGTCCAGGTAATCGACGATCACCTCCTGGCCAATCCGCGGGATCGCCATGTGCCCCCAATCGGCACCTGCCCAGTTCTGCGCGACCCGTATCCAGCAGGTACTGAATTCATCGTGACGTCCCTCGCGATCCCAGGGGAACTGGACTTTCACCCGTCCCCACTCGTCGCAATGGATCTCTTCCCCTGCCGGGCCGACTACCGTCGCGATCTGCGGACCATCGATACGTGGCCGAGGCAGCGGTGCGGGACGCCATTCGACGTCCTCGGGTACCAGTTCGGCGCGCAGGTCGTAGCTCACCCCCAGAGGGGCGTCGGCGGACTCTTCCTCCTGGCCGGCATACTGGGTGCCGCGATGGACCACCCGCACCGGCCGCCACCAGGCGTTGAAGTCGGCACGCGGATGACCTTCCAGGGCAAAGGCGTGGCCCGGGATCAGCCGCGGGTCGTCGCCGCTGACCGATGCCACCCGTGCATCGCGCCGATGTCCTCTGAGGCGGCTTTCGCTGAAAGGCCGGCCCGCGCCGCTCCGCTTGTAGCGACCGGGGTAGTCGTAGCGCTCGTAGGACGAGCCCTGATGCTCGAGCGCCTCGCCAGCGAGATGATGCTCCTGGTCGTAGGTCGGGCGCTTGAAGCTGTAGTCCCGCTGGGTCTGTCGAGCCGTACGAACATTTTCGCTGTAGCGGAAAGAATGAAGCACCGGCTGCGGGTTGTCGCCCTCCGGCTGGGCGCTGAACAGTACCGGGCCGCCGGCGATACGCTCCTGGACGTAGAGCCGGTCGCTGCAGACCAGGGTGTGGCGGTGTTCGTCGAAGCGGAAGTAGTAGACCAGGCCTTCCTCGAAGGCCAGCCGGTCGTGCAGGTAGTGATCGCTGTCGCCGGCCTGCACGCAGTATTCGCGTGGCAGGTGCTCGTGGTAGATACGCTGTTCGTAGTCGAGCACCCGGTGCTCCTTGAGCAGCGCCTGGAGAATCTCCGGAACACTCTTCTCCTGGAAGATCCGCCAGTTGCAGCACAGCTCCAGGCGCGCCAACTGTGGTTCCAGCAGCAGTTCGTAGCGGGTCCGGCGAAAACCCGAGCTGCCTTGGGTGAAGTGGCTGACGATGCCATGGACGTAGCGGGCCGGACGGCCGTCCTGCCAGAGGGTGAAGGTGCCCGGCTGGTCGAGTACCTGCTTGAAATCGATGGCGTTCTTGTCGCTGGCCAGCTTCAGGTTCAGGCGGAAAGGCTCGCAGAGCGCTTCTTCCAGTTCGAACTCGACGACATCGAACGCGAGTTTCCCTTCGCCGACGACGAAGGTGAATTTCAGGTCCCTTTGACGCATGGATCGTTCCTTGTTCCTGGCGGGCGGTTCCTCCCCCATCCGTTGGAGAAGCGAGCCCCACGTTACTCTTGCTCAGCCGCTGCCGAAAGTCTTGGCTCTGTGTTGATTTCGCGAAGTAGCGGACATTTTCGGCTCGACGGAGAACCGGCCGTACAGGTGTACGACCGGTGTGCCTGTCAACTCACCCTGCGACCGGGGAGCGCCAGTCGTCGGAGCCGGAGGTGCCGGAGACTTCGTGGGTCCAGGTGATCTTGCGGTAGGTGAAGTGCACGTCTTCCAGGTGGGTGAAGTGGGCGTTGCCCGGGTCCTGGCAGTTGTGCATGTAGTCCTTGATGTCGACGATGATCGCGTCTTCCAGGACGGTGGTGTAGTAGTGCTCCTGGGTGCCGGCGGCGGAGGTGCGGTACCACTGGATCTCGACCTTGGTCAGGCGCTCGCCGGAGGTCAGGGCGGCCAGCAGCAGCGGCGAGGCCTTGTCGAAGACCTTGGTGATGACCACCGGCTTGTGCACGCGCTGGCCGGTCGGCTGGCCGGACTGCGGGTCGCGCGGGATGATCACTTCGTGGTTGAAGCCCTGGACCATCACCTGGTCCTCGTGGCCTTCCTGGTAGGTGTTGCCGACCGAGTCCTCGGTGAAGGCGCCGGCGGTGATCAGGCCCTGCTTGGTGCCGGTGATGGACATATAGGCGGGGGTTGCCATGGATACGTTCCTTGTCGTTGAAAGTGCCCAGGCGATATGCCGGGGACATCGGTGCTAGACAAGAACCGTGCCACTAGTCTTGAAACTCTTTTCCATCAAGGCGTTATTGGGGGAAGCCAAAAACTCGCTGGCGATTCTCATGGGAAGAACACTGAAAATTGCGCAACTTTTTGCGCACCGCTTGCAAAGAGTTGCGCATTCTCTCGGAGCCCTTTGGGTATTTGTTCCCTAGCGTTCTATCCACAGCTTTATCCACCAAAAAGTTGCACAATGGCTTTTGGATTGTGAGGCTGAATGGTCGGAGTATTTTCTGCCTCTGCCCCTATCCAAACAACGCTTCAGCACGCGTAGTCTGATTGTCCAAACGTTCACCAAGCCCAGCCGGTACAAGCTCACCTTTCCACCGTATGCGTGACCTCTCCCTCAGCCGGTATTCCCCCAATGGGGGCCAACCGCCGTTCAAATGCGGGTGGCCGGCTTGAAGTCGGATAGTCTGACCTCAAAACCGGCAAATCGCCGGTTTTGGATCTCCTGCATTGCAGGCAAAGGCTCGCTGCGTTCAAGCGCAAATACGGGAATATCCCGCATTTGAAAACCCGGCTTCAAAAGTACGCAAAACGTCCTTTTGACTGCGGACGAAATTCGTCGTCAGTCGGTGTTTTGTGCGTCCGAATTTCGGACGCACAAAATCCCCCAGATTCGGGGTATTACGAGAGTCTCGTAAAACTCTCACTCCAGCCACCGGCTGAAGCCGCCACTACAAAATATTCGTAGTGAACATGCCCTGATTTTTCAGGAGATGATCGCGCGACCGTGGCCGCAATTTTGTGGAGATGGCGACCCCGCTGAGTTACGGCCTCGGGCATTAACGTTGGAGCAACGTTGGCTAACGGTGGACTAACGTTGATCGCGTTACCGGGAAGGGGCGCATTTCAAGTGCGCCCCTTGGCGCGACCAGCGATGGCTCCGAACTGAGCCATGGGCTAACGCGGCGCTATCTCACAACCACCAATGGGGGAAGTGAGGAAATCCCACCTTGCCTGACCAATCGCCAGGGGATCGAACTTACCGGGAGCGACGCAGGCCACCCGGTTGCCCTGCTGGAACTGACGACAGACATTTGAGCTGGCCGGCATAAAAAAGCCCCGCCTGAGCGATTCAGGACGGGGCTTTCCTTTAGGCTTACTGCACCCACCATGCACCCATGAGAGGTGGCTTGTGGCTAATGACTTTTGGTAAGTGCTTGATTTGTATGGCGCATCCGGCGGGATTCGAACCCACGACCCCTGCCTTCGGAGGGCAGTACTCTATCCAGCTGAGCTACGGATGCAGCGCCGCGGCTCGCGCGGCAGGCCGCAATCATACGCATCTCGTCGGCGGGAGTCCATTCCATGTGCGTACGTTCGTGATTTCGAACGAAAATGACCGTCCGTCGAGGATGTGCTCAGAAAAGCAGCAGAATTTTCCGACTTTCGTTGATTTTATCGAACGGGGTATTGCCCTTTGTCAGTGGTGGCCCTAGGATTCGTTTGAGATTTCAAACGCCCCCAAAGCCACAACAACAGGAGACCGGGGAATTGGCATCAGTTCAGCCGGCCGCGTGCCCCTGGAATGACCTCTTTCTGACCTGCCCGTCGCTCGTCCGGCCTTTCGCGCTGCCGGGCCGCCGTGGTGCCGGCGTGGCGTTTCGTCCGCGATCCCTTTTCCGCACGAGCCTTTCGTATCCTCCCCGACGCCTGCCGGCGGTCGCGTTCGTCCGCGTCCGCCCGTTGCGCATGGTGGCCGGCCGGTAACGGCGACGCCGCTGGCACAGGGCGCAGGAAATGGAACACCGGGGCGCTGGCCCTTTCGAATAACCAGCAGGCAACACTTTCCGGTTACAACCGAACCAGACAACCAGGCACGCGGGGTAGTCGAGGTAGACCCGCTGCTCACGGCATTCCTCGAAGGAGACAGGTCATGCAACTCAAAGATGCCAAGCTGTTCCGTCAACAAGCCTACGTCGATGGCGCCTGGGTGGATGCCGACAACGGCCAGACCATCAAGGTGAACAACCCGGCCACCGGCGAGATCATCGGCAGCGTGCCGAAGATGGGCGCCGCCGAGACCCGCCGCGCCATCGAGGCTGCCGACAAGGCCCTGCCGGCCTGGCGTGCGCTGACCGCCAAGGAGCGCGCCAACAAGCTGCGCCGCTGGTTCGACCTGATGATCGAGAACCAGGACGACCTGGCCCGCCTGATGACCATCGAGCAGGGCAAGCCGCTGGCCGAGGCCAAGGGCGAGATCGCCTACGCCGCCTCCTTCCTCGAATGGTTCGGCGAAGAAGCCAAGCGCATCTACGGCGACACCATTCCCGGCCACCAGCCGGACAAGCGCATCATCGTGATCAAGCAGCCGATCGGCGTGACCGCGGCCATCACGCCGTGGAACTTCCCCTCGGCGATGATCACCCGCAAGGCCGGCCCGGCCCTGGCCGCCGGCTGCACCATGGTGCTCAAGCCTGCTTCGCAGACCCCGTATTCCGCCCTGGCCCTGGCCGAACTGGCAGAGCGCGCCGGCATTCCGAAGGGCGTGTTCAGCGTGGTCACCGGTAGCGCCGGCGAAGTCGGCGGCGAGCTGACCAGCAACCCGATCGTGCGCAAGCTGACCTTCACCGGTTCCACCGAAATCGGCCGCCAACTGATGGCCGAGTGCGCCCAGGACATCAAGAAGGTGTCCCTGGAGCTGGGCGGCAACGCGCCGTTCATCGTGTTCGACGATGCCGACCTGGACGCCGCCGTCGAGGGCGCGCTGATTTCCAAGTACCGCAATAACGGCCAGACCTGCGTCTGCGCCAACCGCCTGTACGTGCAGGACGGCGTGTACGACGCCTTCGTCGACAAGCTGAAGGCCGCCGTGGCCAAGCTGAACATCGGCAACGGCCTGGAAGCCGGCGTGACCACCGGTCCGCTGATCGACGCCAAGGCCGTGGCCAAGGTCGAGGAACACATCGCCGACGCGGTCTCCAAGGGCGCCAAGGTGGTTTCCGGCGGCAAGCCGCACGCCCTCGGCGGCACCTTCTTCGAGCCGACCATCCTGGTCGACGTGCCGAAGAACGCCCTGGTGTCCAAGGACGAGACCTTCGGCCCGCTGGCGCCGGTGTTCCGCTTCAAGGACGAGGCCGAGGTCATCGCCATGTCCAACGACACCGAGTTCGGCCTGGCGTCCTACTTCTACGCCCGCGACCTGGCCCGCGTGTTCCGCGTCGCCGAGCAACTGGAGTACGGCATGGTCGGCATCAACACCGGCCTGATCTCCAACGAAGTGGCGCCGTTCGGCGGCATCAAGGCCTCGGGCCTGGGCCGCGAAGGTTCCAAGTACGGGATCGAGGACTACCTCGAGATCAAGTACCTCTGCCTGGGCGGTATCTGAGCCCGGCGAGGAACGCATCCGGAGGGGCCGGACGGCAGGCAAGAGCTGCGCCGTCCGGTGTCGACGTTGCCGGTGGTGGCACCGGACGAACCGGGAGACGCGGTCGCCGATCGCGAAGCGGCTCCGAGCCCTGGCGGGCCTGCAAGTCCCGAGGCAGTCGATCATCGCATGCTGCCTTGGGGAGCTTCCTTCCCGCCTTCATCCTTTGACCCGGCCGACCCGATGAGCGGCCACTGAGGAAGCCATGAGCAAGACCAACGAATCCCTGCTGAAGCGTCGCCAGGCCGCGGTACCCCGCGGCGTGGGCCAGATCCACCCGGTCGTCGCCGAGCGCGCCGAGAACTCCACCGTCTGGGACGTGGAAGGCCGCGAGTACATCGACTTCGCCGGCGGCATCGCCGTGCTGAACACCGGCCACCTGCATCCGAAGGTGATCGCCGCGGTCCAGGAGCAACTGGGCAAGCTGTCCCACACCTGCTTCCAGGTGCTGGCCTACGAACCCTACATCGAGCTGGCCGAGGAAATCGCCAAGCGCGTGCCGGGCGACTTCCCGAAGAAGACCCTGCTGGTCACCTCCGGCTCCGAAGCCGTGGAGAACGCCGTCAAGATCGCCCGCGCCGCCACCGGCCGCGCTGGCGTGATCGCCTTCACCGGCGCGTACCACGGCCGCACCATGATGACCCTGGGCCTGACCGGCAAGGTGGTCCCGTACTCCGCCGGCATGGGCCTGATGCCGGGCGGCATCTTCCGCGCCCTGGCGCCCTGCGAGCTGCACGGCGTGAGCGAGGACGACTCCATCGCCAGCATCGAGCGCATCTTCAAGAACGATGCCCAGCCCCAGGACATCGCCGCGATCATCATCGAGCCGGTGCAGGGCGAGGGTGGCTTCTACGTCAACTCCAAGTCCTTCATGCAGCGCCTGCGCGCCCTGTGCGACCAGCACGGCATCCTGCTGATCGCCGACGAAGTGCAGACCGGCGCCGGCCGTACCGGCACCTTCTTCGCTACCGAGCAATTGGGCATCGTTCCTGACCTGACCACCTTCGCCAAGTCGGTCGGCGGCGGCTTCCCGATCTCCGGCGTGGCCGGCAAGGCCGAGATCATGGACGCCATCGCGCCCGGCGGCCTGGGCGGCACCTATGCCGGCAGCCCGATCGCCTGCGCCGCGGCACTGGCCGTGCTGAAGGTGTTCGAGGAAGAGAAGCTGTTGGAACGTTCGCAAGCCGTCGGCGAGCGCCTCAAGGCCGGCCTGCGCGAGATCCAGGCCAAGCACAAGGTGATCGGCGACGTTCGTGGCCTGGGTTCGATGGTGGCCATCGAGCTGTTCGAGGGCGGCGATACCCACAAGCCGGCCGCCGAGCTGGTCAGCAAGATCGTCGTCCGTGCGCGCGAGAAGGGCCTGATCCTGCTCTCCTGCGGCACCTACTACAACGTCATCCGCTTCCTCATGCCCGTCACCATCCCCGACGCGCAACTGGAGAAGGGCCTGGCCATCCTGGCCGAGTGCTTCGACGAACTCGCTTAAGCTTCACCGGCAAAGCGATACCCCCGAGGCCCGCGCGTCCGCGCGGGCCTTTCTTTCAGAGGCTTCACGGAAACGGAAGCCTCTTTTTTCTGCCAGGGTTTTCCGCGAAACGCCCGACGAACGGTTTTCGCCTGTTACCCTTGGGCGCCTGGCGCATACGAATCCTCCCGCATTCCTCCGGTCGTTCCGTTCGTGGCGATTAGGACAGGTCCTAGAGGCGCACCGTGTTCGTCCGTCATACCCTTGTGTGCCCGCGGGCCGTGTCGTGCCCGCCTGTCATGCCTGGTGCGTCCCGCTCGGTTCGCCAGGTTCGAAGAGGAACGCCATGAGTGCCGCGAAAAAGGCCCCCGTCATCCTGATTGCCGACCCGGACCCCTGGAGTCGCGACTTGCTTGGCCAACTGGTCCTCGGCGTGCGTTGCGATGCCCGGCTGGTCCTCTGCGGCGATGGCGGAGAAGCGCTGGCGCATTGCCGGCGCCGGCGCTTCGCGTTGATCCTGGCCGAGCTGAACCTGCCGCAGGTGGATGGCTTCGAGCTGCTGCGCGAAGCGCGCCTGCGCCGCTCGGTCGCCGAGCAGCCGTTCATCCTGATCAGCGACCGCGCCGACCAGGCCAGCGTGCGCGCCGCCGTGGCACTGGCGCCGACCGCCTACCTGGTGAAGCCGTTCCAGGCCGAGAACCTGATGCAACGCCTGCGAGGGTTGTTGCTGAAGGGCGACGAAGTGGTCGCCTGTCCGCTGCCGGAGCGGGACGCGGGCGAGAACCTGGAGGCTTTTCTCGAACGCACGCGCGACTCCGCGGAGGGGGCGCCGTTGCTGGCCGACGTGCGTGCCGCCAGCGATCGTTGCCTGAGCGCCGAGGAGCATCCGCTGCGCGTGCTGGAGGATGAGTTCGGCCGCGATCCGCAGATCACCGCTGGCCTGATCGCCGCCGCCAACAGCGCCGCCCGGCACGTCGGTCCGGCCTGCCAGACCCTGGGCCAGGCCCTGCGGCGGCTGGGACTCGGGCACAGCCTGAACCTGGTGCTCGGTTTCAGTCTGCAGCGGGCCATCCAGCTCGGCGAGCCGCTGCTGGCCGAGCGCGCCATGCACTTCTGGGATCTTTCGCAACGTTGCGCGGACATCGCCTGGGAACTGGCCGACGCCCTCGGCGCGGACGTCGAGCGCTGCTATACCGCAGGGCTGCTGCATCGCCTGGGCGACCTGGCGCTGCTGCGGACATTGCAGGATTGGTGCGATGGCGGCGGCGCGCTGGACGAGGCGCGGCTCGACGAGCTGCTGGGGCGTTTCGGCGCCAGCTTCGGCTCGGCCCTGCGGGCGCGTTGGCGGCTGCCGCTGGAGCTGCGCCGGCTGATCGCTGCGGCGTACCAGTTCGGTGGCGTGCTTTCCCGCGAAGAGCTGATCCTCAGCCTGGCGACCCAGGCCGCCAGCCTGCCCGAGGACGACGCGGAGCAACTGGCCGAGAGCAAGGCTGCCCGCATGCTCGGCCTGGACGGCGAACGACTGGTGAAACTGCTGCAGCCCTGAGCCGTCCTCGCCGTGCCTTTGCAAGGGGCGGCGCCTCCCGTAGGGCGGGTAACGCGGCGCGTCATGCGCCGCTGGGCATGGGGCGCGGTTGCAATCGAGCCTCTGGCCGGGGAGATCGGCACCTACCTGCGCGCCGCCGAGTTGCCGGCCGTGGATGGGCGGAAGCGCGCCTAGCGCCGCAGCTCGGCGCGCAACAGGTCCAACGCCGGGTCGATGTCGTCCCGTTCGATGCAGCCGAAGCCGAAGAGGAAGCCGGCCTGTGCCGGGGTTTCCGCGTAGAAGGGCGGCAGGGTGCCGACCTCCAGGCCTTGCTGGCGCAAATGACGGGCGATGCGCAGCACATCCAGCGGTTCGCGACAGCGCGCCGCGAGGTGGATCCCGGCCACCGCCGGCAGCGCTTCGAGCCAGGGGCTCAGGTCGCCGTGCAGGCGTTCCAGCAGGCGCCCGCGACGCTGGGCGTATTCGCGTTGCAAGCGGCGCGTATGGCGGGCGAAGTCGCCGCGCTGGATGAACAGCGCGAGGGCGCGTTGCTGCAAGGTCTCGCTGTGCCGGTCGACCAGCTTGCGCGCCGCCAGCACCGCTTCGCGCAGGCTTGCCGGCGGCAGCAGGTAGCCGAGGCGCAGCTCGGGGAAGAGGGTCTTGGAAAAGGTCCCGAGGTAGGCCACCTGGCCGTTCCGGTCGAGGCTGCGCAGCGACTCCAGCGAACGCCCGTCGAAGCGGTACTCGCTGTCGTAGTCGTCCTCGATGATCAGCGCCCGGTGGCGCTGCGCCCAGTCCAGCAACTGCAGGCGCCGCTCCAGGCTCATCGGCATGCCCAGCGGGAACTGGTGCGACGGGGTGACGTAGACCAGCTTGGCGTTGTCCGGCAGCAGGTCGACGCGCAGCCCCTCGGCGTCCACCGGCACTCCGCGCACCTCGGCGCCGGTGGCCAGCAGGCTGGCGCGGGCCGGCGGATAACCGGGTTCCTCGACCACCGCCAGGTCGCCGGGGTCGAGCATCACCCGGGCCAGCAGGTCGAGTCCCTGCTGGGCGCCCTGGGTGACCATCAGGGCGTTCCAGTCGCACTGCACGGCGCGGTTGATCGCCAGGTAGCGGGAGATCGCCAGGCGCAGCTCGGGGTCGCCTTCGGTTTCCTTGTAGAACGCCGGCGAGCGCTGTTGCAGGCGTAGCGCCTGGAGCACGCAGGTACGCCAGGTATCGAAGGGAAAGCGGCGCTTGTCGGTCGTGCCGCCGGCGAAGCTGTAGCGGAGCGGTGCTCGCTGGTCCATCAGACCGGACTGCGGTTCGATGCGTGCCCAGCGCGCGGCCGGCCGCAACGGACCGTCGGCGCGCTGCGGCGGCGCTTCCCCGGCGGGCCCGCGGGCGACGAAGGTGCCGCTGCCGACCCGGCCTTCGAGGAAGCCCTCGCTGGCGAGGCGCTCGTAGGCTTCGCTGACGGTCTTGCGCGACACTTCCAGGCGTTCGGCGAGGTAGCGCGTGGCTGGCAGGCGATCGCCGGTGGCCAGGCGACCATGGAGGATCGCGTCGCGCAGCTGGCGATAGAGCTGGCCGACCAGGTCGTGGCGGCCGTCGAGGATCAGTTGCAGTTCCATGGCGAAATTGGCTACCTGGTATTTCTGGTAATTGGCTCTTCGTGGAAGCCAAAGGCAGGCTTAGTGTTACCCCATGCCGCGCCGCTTTCCACTCTCGCGGCTGCCAATCAGCCAAGGAGATTCGCCATGACCACCCGCCTCGAATGGGCCAAAGCCTCCCCCGACGCCTATGCCGCCATGCTCGGCCTGGAAAAGGCCCTGGCCAAGGCCGGCCTGGAGCGCCCGTTGATCGAACTGGTCTACCTGCGCACTTCGCAGATCAACGGTTGCGCCTACTGCGTGAACATGCATGCCAACGACGCGCGCAAGGCCGGCGAGACCGAGCAGCGTCTGCAAGCGCTCTGCGTCTGGCAGGAAACCCCCTACTTCACCCCACGCGAGCGCGCTGCCCTGGCCTGGACCGAGCAACTCGCCCGCCTCAGCCAGGGGGCGTTGCCGCACGGCCTGCTCGACGAACTGCGCGAGCACTTCGACGACAAGGAGATCGCCGAACTGACCCTGGCGGTCTCGGCCATCAACGCCTGGAACCGCTTCGGCGTCGGCATGGGCATGCAACCGGAATGAGGTGGACGGCGATGAAGGCCAATCGATCGATCGCCTGCCTGCTGCTCGCCGCGCTGCCGACGCTGGCCAGCGCCCATGTTGCGGAGAAGGTGGAAACCCTGCACGACCAGGCCCTGGCCGAGATTCCCGGCCATCGTGGGTTGATGCTGACGGTGTCGTTCAAGCCCGGCCAGGTCTCCGCGCCCCATGTGCATCCCGGCTCGGTGTTCGTCTACGTGCTCGAAGGCACCGTGCAGACGCAACTGGAAGGCGGCTCGGTGGAGACCTACACGGTGGGCCAGAGCTGGTACGAGCCGGCGAACGTGCCGCACCTGCTGGCACGCAATCCCGATCCGATGAAGCCGGCCAAGTTGCTGGTCTGGGAGTTGCTCAAGGAGGGCGACCCGATCCTCAAGCCACTGGAACGCGGCGCCCACTGAGGCGTTGCTCGTTCGCCCGGAGGAGCGTCCGTCATGAGCGCCAGCCAGGTAATCCGTATTCGCGCGCGCAATGGTCAGTCGGAACGGCTTGGCCTGCGCCTGCAACAACTGGTCGAACCGGGGCTGGAGGCGCCGGGTTGCCTGGAGTACCAGGTGCGCAGGGACGCCCTCGAGCCGGATCTCTGGCTGGTGTGCAGCCAGTGGCGGGAAGCGCAGCAGATGTTCGACTACCTGGCCGGCGGCATCCAGCAGGTATTCGCCGAAGTGCTCTGGCGCTCCCTGGCGGCGAGCCTCGAAGTGCAGGATGACGCAGGCTAGAGCAAACCCAGCTCGGCGCAGACGATCAGTACCTGCTCGCGCAGCCAGAGGTTCGCCGGGTCCTGCTCGGCGGCGCGGCTCCATGACAGGTGCAGGGCGAACGGCGGCAGCCCGGGCGGTGCGAGGCAGGCGTGATGGCGGCCATCGTCGAGCAGTGCATGGATACGCCGTGGCAGCATCAGCACGAAGTCGCTGCCCGACAGCAGTTGCAGGGCGGCGACGTAGCTGTTGGCGCGCGCGGCGACCTCGCGGCTGCGGCCCTGGCGTCGCAGCCACGTGTCCACCAGGTTGGCGTTGCTGGCGTCGAGCGGGGTCGGGAAGACGAAGCGGCGCCTGCAGAACTCGTCCAGTTCCAGGCGCTCGTGGCGCGGCTGGGCACGATCCTGTACGCAGAGCAGCTCGTCGCTGAACAGGGCGAGCGCCTGTAGCTCCGGTGCCGGTCGGTGGTACTCGGGACCGAAGTCGAAGACCAGGTCGACCTGGCCGTCGAGCAATGCTTCGGTGGGCAGTTCGGGACCCAGGCGGCGGATGTCCAGGCCGATCCTCGGGCCGTTGGCGGCGAGCCGTCGCAGGAGTGCCGGAAGGATCAGCAGCTCGACGTATTCCGGCGCGCAGAGGGTAAAGGTCCGCGGCTCGCCACGCGGGTCGAAGCTGCCCTGGGCGGCGTGACAGGCGTTGATGCGGGCGAGCATTTCCTCCACGTGGGGCAGCATGGCGCGACTCTTGTGGGTCGGCTGCATGCCGCCGCGGGTGGCGATGAACAGCTCGTCGTCGAAGGCCTGGCGCAGCTTCTTCAGGCAGTAGCTGACCGTCGACGGACTGAGGTTCAGGTGTTCGGCGACCTCGACGAGGTTCTGTCGTTGGTGGACCTGGAGGAAGACCAGCAGGTCCTGCATGTCGACCTTGCGCAGGCCGTTGGCGATCAGCATCGGGGCGTCCTGACGGCGTCGGGAGCGCCATCAGAACCCGTCCCTTTCCTCAGCGCAAGCTTTCGGCGCCGACACCTCGCGCCTGCCGCTCGGCGAACAGTGCCGCATAGCGCCGCGGGTCGAAGCGCAGGCCCAGTCCCAGCAGCAGCGCCGCCACCGTGGCCAGCCCGAGCCAGGCGCCGGTGAAGCTGCCGAGGCTGTCGCGCAGCAGCCCGGCGATCCATGGCGAGACCCCGGCGATCAGGTAGCCGGCGCCTTGTACCAGGGCAGCCAGTTGACCGGCGCGTTGCGGCGCGTCGAAGTGGTCGAGGCAGACGATCAAGCCCATGGGGAACAGCCCGCCGATGCCCAGTCCCAGACACAGCGCCCAGAGCAGCGGCAGGCTGGCCGGCGCCCAGGCGAGGCCGAGGAAGCCGGCCAGCATCAGCGCCGTTAGCCCGACCAGCACCGGGCGGCGATCCCGCGAGCGGCTGGCCAGGGCCGGCGCGAGCAACCCGGAGAGCACCTCCATGGCCGTCAGGAAACCGAGCAGCAGCCCGGATTCCTGGGCGCTCCAGCCCTGCTCCAGGTAATAGGGCGCGAGCCAGGCCAGCACGCAGGTGTAGCAGGCCGTGCCGAGGCCGAAGAACAGGACCAGCAGCCAGGTCCGCGGATAGCGCAGGAGGCTCCTGCCGGGCTGCGCGGCGGGCAGGCGCAGGCGGGTGCCGGGTTGCAGCCACCAGGCCAGCAGCGCGAGCGCGGCGAGCGCCGCCCAGGCACCGAGGCCGAGCCGCCAGCCGGCGTGCTCCGCCAGGGTCGGCGCAGCACTGGCGGATAGTGCCGCGCCAGCCATGATGGCGGTGACGTAGAGCCCCATGCAGAGCGGCGTGCGCGCGCCGAAACGGGCCTTGATCAGGGCCGGCATCAGCGCCTGGATCAGGGCGATGCCGAGACCGGCGAGCATGGCGCTGCCGAGCAGGTCGGGCAGGCCTCGGCTGCCCAGGCGCAGGGCGCTGGCGGCGCCGATCAGCAGCAGGGCGAGGGCCACCGAACGCCACTCGCCGACGCGGCGGGCGATGCCCAGGCCGAAGAACATGCCGAGGCCGAGGGTCAGCACCGGCAGGGCGGTCAGCAGCGAGACGTCGCCGAAGCTGAGCGCGATCTCGCCGCGCATGGCGTTCAGCAGTGGGCCGACGGCGGCCATGGAGGGCCGCAGGTTGAGGCCGACCAGGACGATGGCGGCCATCAGCCAGAGGGTGCGGCCGGGTGGGTTGGCAGTGGGCATGGCGATCTCCTTTCGGGAGCACCATTGCGCCTGCGCCAGGGCGTGGCGGCAAATCAAAATCCGCAGGGCGGATTCGAAAAAAAAAATGCGCTGGCCAGGGAGTCGGGGCGGACGCTGGCGCAACGTTGCGAGTCGCGAGGTTATCCGCCCCGTGCGGCGCGTGGCCTCACTCCGCACTCAGGCGCATCAGGCTTTCGCTCAGGGCCCGCGCGTGGCGGTCGACGATGATCGGCGCCCAGGGCCTGCCGGAAGCGCTGACCAGCGCGCTGCTCTTGCTATTCAGGTCGCGCAGGGCCTGGCTCAGGTACTCCCAGCGGTTTTCCAGTTTCTTCAGTCCCGCCGGGTTGGCGCTTTGCGCCACCAGCAGGGCGATGCGCCGGTCGATCAGCGGGACCAGCACGCTCTCGTCCTGGCCGAGATAGTCCCGGGGCTGCTCGCGGGCAGTCTCCAGCCCGCCCAGGTAGGCGCGCGCCAGGTATTGCAGGGACAGGTACTCGACCCGCACCGGCAACTGCCAGAGCGGCAGGGGTTGGTCTGGCGGGGGCGGCGGCACCTGGCGCTCCACCAGGTTGAGGAAGTCACGCAGGGCGCGGCTCAGTTGCTGCGGGTAGCGCCAGGGCAGGTCCTCTTCGCGGGGGCCGTAGGCCGCGCCTTCACGGATGCGCGCCACCAGCGTCTTTTCGCCTTGCCGCAGGAGCACCCCCTCGGGGGCGGCGGCGAGCGCGCGGTCGAGGCTGGCGAGGTCCTTCTCCAGTTGCGCCGCGTGCTGTTCCTGGAAGCCCTCGCCGCGCAGCAGCAATAGGCTGCCCACCGCGCGACAGGCCTGGACCTGCAGTTGTTGCAGGGCGCGTTGCTGGTCGTCGAGGGTAGCGCGCGCCGGCAGCGCCAGCAGCAGGCAGTAAAGACAGAGGACAGCGAAAAGGGCAGGACGGGGCATGGGGAGATCCTGTTGTTGTCGTTATGGATATCCGCACCGAGGGCAGGTGCCCTGCACACGGTAGCCGGCCATGGCGCGCCTGCAAGCGTTCGAAAGTGTGATTCGCGCTCAGCCGTGGGTGGCCGCGCGCAGGCCGGCGAGGTCGAGAATCTCGATGCCGCCGTAGCTGAGCTGGAGGATGCCCTGGGCTTCGAGGTCCTTGAGGATCTGGTTGGTGGTCTGCCGTGACAGCGACAGCATCAATGCCAACTGCTCCTGCGGCAGGTGCAGGACCTGCCGGCTGCGGCTGTTGTCGTAGCCCTCGGCGAGCATCAGCAGGCGCCGCGCCAGGCGTTGTGCGGCCGGCAGCAGGGCCATCTCTTCCAGGGCGATGAATGCCAGGCGCAGCTTGTGGCTCATCAGCAGGGCCACGTCGCGCCAGTAGTGCGGCTCGCGGCGAAGCAGTTCGAGCAGCGCCGCCTGCGGCACCTGGAGTAGCTGGGTGTGGCCTTCGGCGTAGGCGTCGTGGGTGCGCGCCTGGCCGTCGAACAGGGCGATCTCGCCGAACCAGTGCGGCGCTTCCACCAGGATCAGCAGCGCCTCCTTGCCGTTCTCGCTGACCGCGCTGATACGGATCGCGCCCTCGACCACGCAGTACAGTCCGCAGGGCGCGTCGCCGCGGGCGAACAGGCGCTGGCCCGGCGGCAACTGGCGCGGTTGGGCGAGTGCCAGCAGGTGCGTCTGCAAGGCCTCCGGCAAACCCTGGAACCAGCGGCCGGCCTGGAGTTGCGAACGGTAGTCGGTACGCTCGTTCATGTTTGTCGTCTAGCTGACAGAGTGGAAAACCGGGGCGGCGCGATGATGCGAGAACCCTGGCGTGAGACCACAACAATGAAAACCCTAGTCGATCACCTTGCGCAATACGCCGCCTACCACCGCGACCGGCGCAACATCTTCAGCCATTTCATCGGCATTCCGATGATCGTCCTCTCCATCGCCGTGTTGCTGGCGCGGCCGGCGCTGGGGTTCGGCCTGTCTCCGGCGCTGCTGCTGGCGCTCGCCGCGGCGCTGTTCTACCTGCGCCTGGACCTGCGCTTCGGCGTGGCCATGACGGCGCTGCTGGCGCTGACGGTGTGGGGCGCTGCGCAATTGGCGGCGGGGACTACCGCTGCCTGGCTGGGCTGGGGCGTCGGCCTGTTCGTGGTCGGCTGGATCATCCAGTTCGTCGGTCATTACTACGAAGGGCGCAAGCCGGCCTTCGTCGACGATCTCAGCGGGTTGATCGTCGGTCCGCTCTTCGTGCTGGCGGAACTGGCCTTTCTGCTGGGGCTGCGCGGCGACGTGCAGCGCGAGGTCGAGGAGCGCGCCGGCCCGACCTGCATTCGCGAGCACAAGCGGGCGGCATGAGAAGGTCTCCCGCGAGCGCGGGAGACCGGGTCCGGAGCGTTACTTGCGATCCGCGGCGATGCGCTGGCGGATGTGATCGGCGCGGGCCTGGGAGCCCGGGTGCGAATCGAACATGCTGCTGTCGCCGCCGCCCAGCTTGGCCAGCTTCTCGAAGGCGGTGACCAGGCCCTGGGTGTTCACTCCGCGCTTCTTCAGTAGCTCGTAGGAGAAATCGTCGGCGTCGGATTCCTGGGACTGGGAGAACTGCGCGTTGACCAGCGATTCGGTGAGTTCGCCCAGCTGGGAGCCGGACAGGGCGGCCAGCGCGCCGCTCTTCGAGGCGCCGGCGGCGCCGCGCACCGCGGCGGCCGCGTAGGCGGTCTGGGCGGCCTTGCGGGTGTGGCCGAGGGCGACGTGGCCCATCTCGTGGCCGAGCACGCCTTCGATCTCGTTGTCGCTCATCAGCTCCATCAGCCCGCTGTAGACGCGGATGCAGCCGTTGGCCATGGCCCAGGCGTTGACCTCCTCGGTGAGGTAGACCTTGTAGTTCACCGGCACGCCGTCGATCTGGTCGCCCAGGGCCTTGGCGATCTTGTCCAGGCGCTGGCCGTACTTGCTGTTGGCCGGGGCGATGCGGTTCTGCTGGTCGGACTCGGCACAGGCCTGGTCGGCGACCTGGCGGACCTCGGCGTCGCTCAGGGTTGCAGCCTTCACCGCCATCATGCCGTGCTGCATGAGGTCCCCCTGGGGCAGGTTCTGGCAGCCGGCCAGGGTGGCGCAGGCGAGGGCCAGGGCGGAAAGGGAAAGACGGGTCTTCATCGTGTGCTCCTTGCGATAGGTGGCGTTCCGTGCCGGACGGGCGTGTTCCGCCCGGTGCCGCGCGCCCGGTGGGGGTCGCGCGGCGGCGGATGATAGCGACTTGTGCCGTTCGTCGGAAGTCCCGCGAAGGCCGCAGGCCCGCCCTGGCGGGTGCGCAATGCGTCCCTGGCGTCAGTGGAAACCGCGCCAGGCGAGGTCGGCGCCGAGCAGCAGGAGACCGACGAAGAAGCAGCGCCTGAACAGCGTCGCGCTGATCCGCTGGCGCAGCCACTGGCCGAGGAGCATCCCGCCCAGCGCCGGGACCAGGGTCAGCAGAGAGGCGCCGAGCATCTGCGGTTCGAGCAGGTCGCCGTGCACGCCGAGAGTGACCGCCAGGGCCAGGGTCGAGGCGCTGAACGACAGGCCGAGGGCCTGGACCAGTTCGTCGCGCTGCAATCCTAGGGCTCCCAGATAGGGCACCGCGGGAATCACGAAAACCCCGGTGACCGCGGTCAGCGCGCCGGTCGCCAGCCCGACCAGCGGGCCGGCCCAGGGCTCGTGGCGCGCCGGCAGGTGCAGCGGGATCGCGGCCAGGCCGAGCAGCGCGTAGGCCGCCAGGGCCAGGCCGAGCACGCCGGTGGCCTGCCTTGGGGCGTCGCCGCCGAGCCATGCGCCGACCAGCAGGGTGCCCACGATCACCCCGAGCAGCAGGCCGGCCAGGCGCTTCATCAAGCCGAGGAAGCGCGGGCCGCAGGCGAGCTGCCAGAGGTTGGTCACCATCGACGGTACGATCAGCAGCGCCGCCGCCTGCATAGGCGGCATGGCCAGGCCGAGCAGGCCCACCGAGACCGTCGGCAGGCCCAGGCCGACCACGCCCTTGACGAAGCCCGCGAGAAGGAAGGTGAGGGCGATCAGTGGGATCAGGGCGTGGAGGTCGACGGACATGCGGGTTCTTCCTTGTCTCGGGCTGGCGCGAACGGGCGATGGCGGCCAGTATCTCTCGTCGTCGACAGGCAATGTTTCATCCGGAGGTGAAGCATGCAATTCAATCCCGGCTTCAGTTCGCTGGCGGCGCTGCTCGCCGATCCCGGCCGCGCGCAGATGATCTGGGCACTGATGGATGGCAGCGCCCGCCCGGCCAGCGAGCTGGCGCTGCTGGCGGGCGTCTCGCCGTCCTCCGCCAGCGGCCACCTGGGACGGCTGGTCGAGGGCGGCGTGCTGAGCCTGGAGGCGCGCGGGCGCAATCGCTTCTATCGCCTGGCCGGGCCGGAAGTGGGACAGGCGGTGGAAGCGCTGGCCAGCGCCTCCCTGGCCCTGCAGCCGCAGCGGCGCAGCCTGCCGCCGAGCCACGGCACGCCGTCGGCGTTGCGCGAGGCGCGGACCTGCTACGACCACCTGGCCGGCGAACTCGCGGTCGGTGTGTTCGCACGGATGCTGGATGCCGGCTGGATCGAGCAGGAGGGCAGGACGCTGCGCCTGAGCGCGACCGGCGAGGCCGGGCTGGCCAGGTTGGGAATCGACCTGTCGGAGGTCCGCCGCCGCCGTCGGCAGTTCGCCTGCGCCTGCCCCGACTGGAGCGAACGCAAGCCGCACCTCGGCGGCGCGCTGGGGGCGGCGTTGCTGGAGGCCTGTCTGCGCCAGGGCTGGTTGCGGCCGCAGGACGGCTCGCGGGCGTTGCAGGTGTCGTCGAAGGGCCGCGCGGGACTGCGCGGCCTGGCGGAGCGCACGGCGGGCTGAACCCGCCGCGGGATCAGAGATTGGCCACCGGCTGGAAGGCCTTCGGCTTGAAGTAGAGGGTCTCGCCGCGGGCCAGGCCGGCCAGGCTGTCGTGGTCCTTCACCACTTCGGCTTCGATCAGTTCGTCCTGGCCGTCGACCTTCAGCGTTACCCGGGTGATCGCCCCCAGCGGACGGATGTCGCGGACCTCGGCGGCGCGGTGCTCGGCCACCGCGGAACGCGACAGCGACACTTCGTGGGGGCGGAACAGCAGGTGCTGGTCGTTGCCCAGTTGCAGGCGGTTGGAGTCGCCGAGGAAGTGGTAGACGAAATCGCTGGCCGGGTTCTCGTAGACCTCGCCGGGCGAGCCGATCTGCTCGATCACGCCCTTGTTCATCACCACGATGCGGTCGGCCACTTCCATCGCTTCTTCCTGGTCGTGGGTGACGAACACCGAGGTCAGGTTGATCTCCTCGTGCAGGCGCGCCAGCCAGCGGCGCAGCTCCTTGCGTACCTTGGCGTCGAGGGCGCCGAAGGGTTCGTCGAGGAGCAGGATCTTCGGCTCCACCGCCAGCGCGCGGGCCAGGGCGATACGCTGCCGCTGGCCGCCGGAGAGTTGCTCTGGATAGCGGTCGGCGAGCCAGTCGAGCTGCACCATGTTGAGCAGCTCGTGGACCTTGGCCTTGATCGCGGACTCGCCCGGCCGCTCGCCCTTGGGCTTCATGCGCAGGCCGAAGGCGACGTTGTCGAACACCGTCATGTGGCGGAACAGCGCGTAGTGCTGGAAGACGAAGCCGACGTTGCGGTCGCGCACGTCGTGCTGCGAGACGTCCTCGCCATGGAACACGATGTTGCCGGCGTCCGGGGTTTCCAGCCCGGCGATGATCCGCAGCAGGGTGGTCTTGCCGCACCCGGAGGGGCCGAGCAGGGCCACCAGCTCGCCGCTCTGGATGTCCAGGTTGATGTTGTCCAGGGCCTTGAAGGCGTTGAAGTTCTTGCTGACGTTACGGATTTCGATGCTCATGGTTCATTCCTCGTCAGCATTGCTTTTCAGTCGGGACATGCGGGATTCGCTCCACTGCTTGAGCAGAAGGATGACCAGCGCCATCAGCAGCAACAGGCTGGCGACGCTGAAGGCGGCGACATGGTTGTATTCGTTGTAGAGGATCTCGACGTGCAGCGGCAGGGTGTTGGTGACACCGCGGATATGCCCGGAAACCACCGACACCGCGCCGAACTCGCCCATCGCCCGCGCGGTGCAGAGCACCACGCCGTAGATCAGGCCCCACTTGATGTTCGGCAGGGTCACGTGCCAGAACATCTGCCAGCCGTTGGCGCCGAGCAGGCGGGCGGCTTCCTCCTCCTGGGTGCCCTGCTCCTGCATCAGCGGGATCAGTTCGCGGGCGACGAAGGGCACGGTGACGAAGAGGGTCGCCAGGACGATTCCGGGCACCGCGAAGACGATCTGGATGTCGTGGTCGCTCAGCCATTCGCCGAAGTAGCCCTGGGCGCCGAACAACAGCACGTAGATCAGGCCGGCGATCACCGGCGAGACCGAGAACGGCAGGTCGATCAGGGTCACCAGGATGCTCTTGCCGCGAAACTCGAACTTGCTCACGCACCAGGCGGCGGCGACACCGAACAGCAGGTTGAGCGGCACCGAGATGGCCACCGCGATCAGGGTCAGCTTCAGCGCGGCCAGCGCGTCGGGTTCGAGGATCGCCTCGAAGAAGGTGCCGAAACCCTGCTTCAGCGCCTCGCTCAGGACCACGTAGAGCGGCAGCAGGAGGAACAGGGCGAAGACCAGCCAGGCCAGGACGATCAGGGCCAGGCGGCCGCCGGCGTTGCCGCGGCGGGAGGCGCTGGCGGTGGCAGCGGAAATGCTTGCACTGGACATGGCGCCCTCCTTACGGGGTTTCGATGCGACGCTGCAGCAGGTTGATCAGCAGCAGCAGGATGAAGGACACCACCAGCATCAGCACGCCGATGGCGGTGGCGCCGGTGTAGTCGTACTGGTCCAGCTTGACCATGATCAGCAGCGGCAGGATCTCGGTCTTCATCGGCATGTTGCCGGCGATGAAGATCACCGAGCCGTATTCGCCGACGCCCCGGGCGAAGGCCAGGGCGAAACCGGTCAGCCAGGCCGGCAGCAGCGCCGGCACGAGGATATGGCGGAACACCTGCAGCGGCCTGGCGCCGAGGCAGGCGGCGGCTTCCTCGACTTCCTTGGGAATGTCGGCGAGCACCGGCTGCACCGTGCGGACCACGAACGGCAGGGTCACGAAAGTCAGCGCCAGGGTGATCCCCAGGGGGGTATAGGCGATCTTGAAGCCGAGGTCGCTGGCGAACTGTCCGACCAGGCCGGCCGGCGCATAGAGCGCGGTGAGGGCGATACCGGCGACGGCGGTGGGCAGGGCGAAGGGCAGGTCGATCATGGCATCGATGATCTTCCGTCCGGGGAATTCGTAGCGCACCAGGACCCAGGCCAGCAGCGTGCCGATCAAGCCGTTGAGCACGGCGGCGGCGAGCGCGGTGCCGAAGCTCAGCTTGAGCGCGGCGAGCACCCGCGGCGCGCTGATGATGGCCCAGAATTGCTCCCAGCTGAGCTGGGTGGTCTTGAGGAACATGGCCCCCAGCGGGATCAGGACCAGCAGGCTGAGGTACACCAGGGTGTATCCCAGGGTCAGCCCGAAGCCGGGTATGACCGGGGAAATGCGTCGTGACATGTTCTGTCCTTACTCTGCGTTGGAACGCTTGGTGGCTCTCCCGGTGCCGGTTCCTTCCGGCAGTGGGCCCGGTACGGGACCGGGCCTGCTAGCCCCCTCGCCCGTCCGGGAGAGGGTCTGGGAGAGGGGCCGTGGTTCGGGCGACGGGTCTGCCGTCGCGATCATTGCGCCTGGTAGATCTGGTCGAAGATGCCCCCGTCGTTGAAGAACTTCGGCTGGGCCGTCTTCCAGCCGCCGAAATCGGAGTCGACGGTGACCAGGTTCAGTTTCGGGAACTGCGTGGCGAACTCGGCGGCGACCTTCTGGTTGCGCGGCCGGTAGAAGTTCTGTGCGGCGATGCGCTGGCCTTCCACGCTGTACAGGTATTGCAGGTAGGCCTCGGCGACCTTGCGGGTGCCTTTCTTCTCGACCACCTTGTCGACCACCGCGACCGGCGGTTCGGCGAGGATGGAGATGGAGGGTACGACGATCTCGAAGTTTTCCCCGCCCTGTTCCTTCTTCGCCAGGAACGCCTCGTTCTCCCAGGCCAGCAGCACGTCGCCGATCTGGTTGTTGACGAAGGTGATGGTCGAGCCGCGGGCGCCGGTGTCGAGCACCGGTACGTGCTTGTACAGCGCCTGCACGTAGTCCTTGGCCTTCTCGTCGCTGCCGTACTGCTTCTTCGCCCAGGCCCAGGCGGCGAGGAAGTTCCAGCGCGCGCCGCCGGAGGTCTTCGGGTTCGGCGTGATGACTTCCACGCCTTCCTTGGTCAGGTCGCCCCAGTCCTTGATTCCCTTGGGGTTGCCCTTGCGCACCAGGAACACGATGGTCGAGGTGTAGGGGGTGCTGTTGTCCGGCAGGCGTGCCTGCCAGTCGGCCGGCAGCAGCTTGCCGAGCTTGTGCAGTTCGTCGATGTCGCCGGCCAGGGCCAGGGTCACCACGTCGGCCTTGAGCCCGTCGATCACCGCGCGGGCCTGCTTGCCGGAGCCGCCGTGGGACTGCTGGACGGTCAGGTCCTCGCCGCCCTGGGCCTTCCAGTGCTTGATGAAGGCCGCGTTGTAGGCCTGGTACAGCTCGCGGGTCGGGTCGTAGGAAACGTTCAGCAGTTGCGTGGCTGCGGCAACCGGGCCGGAGACCAGGGCGCTGGCGAGTGCGGCCAGGGCGAAACGACGAAGGGACATGTGCAGCTCCTAGGTGTGTGCTGTTTCGATTGTTCTAATGGGGTGTTGGCGGAACGACGGGAACACGGGGCGTCAGGCGCGCATTCGCGGCCGACAGCTGCAGTACCGGTGCGGATGGGGTATCGAACGGATGTTCATGGCGAGACGCCTCCGGTGGTCCAGTCGGGTCGTGTGCTTCAGGCCTGCTTGACGGCCGGTTGCTGCAGACGGAATTTTTCCTTGCGCTCGATCTGCACCACCTGGCCGTTGTGCACGGTGATCTCGACGGCGCCGAAGCGCAGGCCGCGCAGGGCACTCTGGATTTCACGCAGGATGGTGGCTTCGTCCTGGCCATCCAGGCTTCTGAGGGTTGCGCTCATGGGTCTCTGCTCCTGTGGCTCGAGGTGCCGCGTTGCTCGACGAAGTGGAGGCGGCGTGAGGCGCATAGTAAGCAGTGGGCAATATTCTTAAAAATATTGTTTAAGAATCTTTATAGGTAAAGTGGTTATAAGACGGCGAAGCGGCCCGGCTTCGCCGCCAGGCTCAGTCTTCCGGCAGCGCCACGGGCGGCAGGTCGAAGCGCAGCGCTTCCGCCGGTTGCGGCCGTCCGTACCAGTAGCCTTGGCCGAAGTCGCAGCCATGTTCGCGCAGGAACAGCGCCTGGTCCTGGTGCTCGATGCCCTCGGCAACCACCCGCAGCCCCATGCTTTGCGCCAGGGCAACGATCGCCCGGGCGATCGCGGCGTCGTCCACCGCGCCGGGCAGGCCGGCGACGAAGCCCTGGTCGATCTTCAGCTTGTGCACCGGCAGCCGCTTGAGGCGCATCAGCGAGGAATAGCCGGTGCCGAAGTCGTCGATGGCCAGGTTCACGCCGAGGATACGCAGGCGGCAGAGCAGGTTGAGGGACTGCTCGAAGTCCTCCATCACCGCGCTTTCGGTGACTTCCAGCTCCAGGTAGCGGGGCTCCAGTCCGGACTCTTCCAGGGCATTGGCGATCCTTTCCTCCAGGCCGCCGCGGTTGAACAGCCGGCTGGAGACGTTGACCGCGACGAACTCCAGCTCGACGCCGCGCTGTTGCCACTCGCGCATCTGCCGGCAGGCACGCTTGAGCACCCAGTTGTCCAGCGCGGCGATCAGCCCGCATTCCTCCGCCACCGGGACGAACTCGCCTGGCGGCACCAGGCCGCGCTCGGGATGCTGCCAGCGCACCAGCGACTCGACGCCGACGATCCGCCCGCTGGCCAGGTCGTGCACCGGCTGGTAGTGGACGCGCAGTTCGTCGTGATCCAGCGCATGGCGCAGGGCCGATTCCACCTGGACATGGGCGCGGGCCCGGGCGGTCAGCACGCGGGTGTAGAAGGCGTAGGCGTTACGCCCGCTGTCCTTGGCCTGGAACAGCGCGGCGTCGGCGTGTTGCATCAGGTGGTCGACGTCGCTGGCGTCTTCCGGGTAGAGGCTGACACCGAGGCTTGCGCTGATATAGATCGGCTGGCAGTGGATGTCGAACGGCGCGTTGAAACCGTCGAGGATGCGCTGCGAGAGGCGCGCGACGGCTTCCGGGTCGTCGTTCTCGACGAGGATGGCGAATTCGTCGCCGCCCAGTCGCGACAGCAGGCAGCGCTCGTCGAGCTGGTGTTGCAGGCGCTTGCTGACCTCCTTGAGGAGCATGTCGCCAGTTGTATGGCCGAGGCTGTCGTTGATGTGCTTGAAGTGGTCGAGGTCGATCAGCAGCAGGGCCCCGGCCACCGTCCGGTCCTTGCCGTTCTCCAGCGCCTGCTCGATGCGCTCGCGCAGCAGCACGCGGTTGGGCAGGCCGGTCAGCGAGTCGTGGTGGGCGAGGAAGTCCAGCTCGTTCTCCGAGCGCTTGATGCTGCTCAGGTCGGAGAACACCCCGACGTAGTGGGTCAGCTGGCCCTGGTCGTTGCGCACCACGCGGATGTGCAGCCACTGCGGGTAGATCTCGCCGCTCTTGCGCCGGTTCCAGATTTCTCCGCTCCAGACGTCCTGCTCGCGCAGGGCCAGCCACAGGCGCTGGTAGAACGCCTGGTCCTGGCGGCCGGAGCGGAGGATCGCCGGGGTCTTGCCGAGCACGTCTTCGGAGCGGTAGCCGGTGATGCGCTCGAAGGAAGGGTTGACGTGCACGATCACCGCCTGGGCATCGGTGACCAGAACGCCCTCGCGGGTGCTGTCGAATACCGCCGCGGCCTGGCGCAGGTGGTCTTCCTTGAGCCGTTGCAGGGTGATGTCGCGGGCCACGCCAGTGTAGTGCAGCGGCTTGCCCAGGGCGTCGCGGAGGACCCGGCCGCGCGAGTGGATCCAGCGGTAGTCGCCGTCCTTGTGGCGCAGGCGGTAGATGTGGTCGAGATTGTCGGTCAGGCCCTGCAGGTGGTTGCGGTGGGCCTCCAGCACGGTGGCGTACTCTTCGGGGTGCAGGCGCTTCTTCCAGGTCTCGATGGGGTCGCCGAGTTCCTCCGGAGCGAGGCCGATCAGCGCGGCGTAGCCCGGCGAGACGAACATCCGGTCGGTCACCAGGTCCCAGTCCCAGAGTCCGTCGCGCACCGCTTCCAGGGCGCGGTTCAGGCGCTGCTCGCTGCCGTGCAGTTCGTCGTAGGCCTGGGCCTTGCGGCGGAACTGGCGTACCAGGTAGAGGTACAGGAGCAGGCCGGTTGCGGCGAAGAAGAACAGCCGCTTGGCGGTCATCCAGAACACCAGTTGGTCGTGGTCCTGGACCTGGTTTTGTAACAAATGATCGCTCAGGAACGCCCAGGCGATGGCGATTGCGAGATAAGCCAGGCTCAGGCGAAGGGCACTCAGGCGGGGGCTCATGGGATTTTCAGTGGGCAATTATTGGCCGGGCAGTATAAATGATGGCCATCCGGCCCTGTTCATATCTAAAAGAACGGATGGTAATCCCCAGCCGCTTGGTGATAATGCCCCCAGGTTTTGTCAGACAAGGCCCTCATCACTCCCAAGTCCCCCCGAGGTTCAGTACCGCCTATGTGGTTCAACGGTTTTCTCGACCTGTCGCCCTGGCAACTGGTGGCAGTTACCCTGGTGCTGACGCATATCACCATCGTCAGCGTGACCGTCTACCTGCATCGCTATTCCGCCCACCGTGCACTCGACCTGCACCCTGCGTTGCAGCACTTCTTCCGTTTCTGGTTGTGGTTGACCACAGGGATGAACACGCGCGAATGGACCGCGATCCACCGTAAGCACCATGCCAAGTGCGAGACCGTCGAGGATCCGCACAGCCCGGTGCACAAGGGCCTGTTCACCGTCCTGCGCGCAGGCGCGGAGCTGTACAAGGCCGAGGCGAAGAACCAGGACACCCTGCGCATCTACGGCAAGAACTGCCCGGACGACTGGATCGAGCGCAATCTCTACTCGCGCTTCCCGATCGGCGGCGTGGTGCTGATGGCGCTCATCGACCTGGCCCTGTTCGGCGCCCTTGGCCTGACCGTCTGGGCCGTGCAGATGGTATGGATTCCGTTCTGGGCCGCCGGCGTGGTCAACGGCCTCGGCCACGCGGTCGGCTATCGCAACTTCGAATGCCGCGACGCCGCCACCAACCTGGTGCCCTGGGGCATCCTCATCGGTGGCGAAGAGCTGCACAACAACCACCACACCTACCCGAACTCGGCCAAGCTGTCGGTGAAGAAGTGGGAATTCGACCTGGGCTGGGCCTGGATCAAGCTGTTCAGTTTCCTGCGCCTGGCCAGGGTCGCCCGGGTCGCGCCGATCGCCCATCGGGTCGAGGGCAAGCACAGCCTGGACATGGACACCGCCATGGCGATCCTCAACAACCGCTTCCAGATCATGGCGCAGTACCGCAAGCTGGTGATCGCGCCGCTGGTCAAGCAGGAAGTGGCCAAGGCCGACGAGTCGGTGCGCCACCTGTTCCGCCGCGCCAAGCGCCTGCTGTCGCGCGAGACCAGCCTGCTGCAGGACCGCCACCACGTGCGCATCGACTCGATGCTCGCCCACAGCCAGGCGCTGAAGGTGATCTACGAGAAGCGCCTGGCGTTGCAGCAGATCTGGGCCAAGACCAGCGCCAACGGCCACGACATGCTGGCGGCGATCAAGGACTGGGTGCATGAGGCGGAAGCCAGCGGTATCCAGTCGCTGAAGGAGTTCGCCGCGCAACTGAAGACCTACTCGCTGCGTCCCGCCTGACGCCTGGCGCGCCCTCGCGGGTGCGTCAGCCGCCTCTGCAACGCGCCGGCTTCTGCCGGCGCGTTGCGTTTCGGCGTCGCCAATGCGACGCCCCGCCGATACTTTTCTTCCTCCGCAAGTCGACTTGCCCGATCCGGGATTCAGCCCGGGCGGCGCCCGGCCTATCTTCGGCGTGCCCAGGCGCCACGCCGGGCGTCACGCAGAACAACAAGAAAAGGAGCGCGGGCGATGTTGCTGGATTACCTGATCATGCTGGTCTACGCCCTGGCCATGCTGGGCCTGGGCTGGTACGGAATGCGCAAGGCGAAGAGCCAGGGCGATTTCCTCGTCGCCGGACGCCGCCTCGGCCCCGGCCTCTACCTGGGAACCATGGCCGCGGTGGTGCTCGGCGGCGCGTCGACCATCGGTACGGTCAAGCTCGGCTACCAGTTCGGCCTGTCCGGCTTGTGGCTGGTGTTCATGCTCGGCCTGGGGATCATCGTCCTCAGCCTGGTGTTCTCGCGGCAGATCGCGCGCCTGCGGGTGTTCACCGTGACCCAGGTGCTGGAGCAGCGCTACCAGGCCTCCTCGCGCCTGATCGGCGGGGTGGTCATGGTCGCCTACGACCTGATGGTGGCGGTCACCGCGACCATCGCCATCGGCTCGGTCACCGAAGTGGTATTCGGCATCCCGCGGATCCCGGCGATCCTCTGCGGTGGCGGGATCGTCATCGTCTATTCGGTGATTGGCGGCATGTGGTCGCTTACGCTGACCGACATCATCCAGTTCGTGATTAAGACCGTCGGTATCTTCCTGGTCCTGCTGCCGTTGTCGATCGACGGCGCCGGTGGCCTGGCGCACATGCAGGAGGTGCTGCCGGCGGGCTTCTTCGACCTCGGCCACATCGGCCTGGATACCATCCTCACCTACTTCCTCCTGTACTTCTTCGGTGCGCTGATCGGCCAGGACATCTGGCAGCGGGTGTTCACCGCGCGCAGCGAGACGGTGGTGCGCTACGCCGGGCTTGGCGCCGGCGTCTACTGCATGCTCTACGGCGCCGCCTGCGCGCTGATCGGCGCGGCGGCGCGGGTCCTCCTGCCGGACCTGGCGGTGCCGGAGAACGCCTACGCCGAGATCACCCGCGAGGTACTGGCGCCGGGCCTGCGCGGCCTGGTGGTGGCGGCCGCGCTGTCGGCGATCATGTCCACCGCCAGCGGGTGCCTGTTGGCGGCGGCCACCGTGCTGCAGGAAGACATCTACGCGCGCTTCCTCCGCCCCGGTACCACCAGCGACATCCGTCTGAGCCGTTGCATCACCCTGCTGATGGGGGTGGCGATGCTGGTCCTGGCGTGCCTGGTCAACGATGTCATCGCGGCCCTGAGCATCGCCTACAACCTGCTGGTCGGCGGCCTGCTGGTGCCGATCGTCGGCGCGCTGCTGTGGCGCCGGGCCAGTCCGCAGGGGGCGATCGCCAGCATCGTCGCCGGTTGCCTGGCGGTGATCGCCTGCATGGCCCGCGACGGCCTGCTCGCCAACTCGCCAATCGTCTACGGCCTGCTGGCCAGCCTGGCGACCTTCGTCGCGGTCAGCCTGGCTACCCGTCCTGCCGCCAGCCTGCGAGCCCAGCCGGAATGAACCCACCGCGCCGGGCGGCGCCCGGCGCTTTCTTCCCGCCACACGGAGACGCCCCATGTCGAACGACCATCCGCAGCCCCTCGACGCCGCCGAGATTCCACGCTTCGCCGGCATCCCGACCTTCATGCGCCTGCCGGCGTTCACCGACCCGGCGGCGCTGCAGGTCGGCCTGATCGGCGTGCCCTGGGATGGCGGCACCACCAACCGCGCCGGTGCCCGCCATGGCCCGCGCGAGGTGCGCAACCTGTCCAGCCTGATGCGCAAGGTGCATCACGTCAGCCGCATCGCGCCCTACGACCTGGTGCGGGTCGGCGACCTCGGTGATGCGCCGGTGAATCCCATCGACCTGCTCGATTCGCTGCGCCGCATCGAAGGCTTCTATCGCCAGGTCCATGCCGCCGGTACCCTGCCGCTGTCGGTCGGTGGCGACCACCTGGTGACCCTGCCGATCTTTCGCGCCCTGGGTCGCGAGCGGCCGCTGGGCATGGTGCATTTCGATGCGCATTCCGATACCAACGACCGCTACTTCGGCGACAACCCCTACACCCACGGCACGCCATTCCGCAGGGCCATCGAGGAAGGTCTGCTCGACCCGCTGCGCACGGTGCAGATCGGCATTCGCGGCTCGGTGTATTCGCCGGACGACGACGCTTTCGCCCGCGAGTGCGGCATCCGCGTGATCCACATGGAAGAGTTCGTCGAACTGGGCGTCGAGGCGACCCTGGCCGAAGCCCGGCGGGTGGTGGGCGACGGGCCGACCTATGTGAGTTTCGACGTCGACGTGCTCGACCCGGCCTTCGCGCCTGGCACCGGCACCCCGGAGATCGGCGGCATGACCAGCCTCCAGGCCCAGCAACTGGTCCGCGGCCTGCGCGGGCTGGACCTGGTCGGCGCCGACGTGGTGGAAGTCTCGCCGCCGTTCGATGTCGGCGGCGCCACGGCGCTGGTGGGGGCGACCATGATGTTCGAACTGCTCTGCCTGCTTGCCGAGTCGGCCGCGCGAAGCGCCTGACGGCGTTCCGCCGGCCTGGCTTTGGCGCTATAACGAAGGCGGACCGAACGCCATGGGGGCGGGAATGCTGGGCAACCTCAACGACATCGACCTGCGCATGCTGCGCACCTTCTGCGCCATCGTCGAGGCCGGCGGCTTCACTGCCGCCCAGGCGCGCCTGAACACCAGCCTGTCGCGCCTGAGCGTGCTGGTGCGCGACTTGGAGGTGCGCCTGGGCTATTCCCTGTGCCGGCGCGGCAACGGCGGTTTCCAGTTGACCGAGGAGGGGCAGGAGCTCTACGACGCCGCGCTCGGCCTGTTCAGCGACATCGCCCGTTTCCGCGAGCAGGTCCGCGGCCTCGGCGGGCGCGATCGCGAGGCGTTGCACCTGGGCTGCGTCGATGGCGTCATCGGCCAGCATTGCCTGCCGTTGCCGCTGGCCATCCGGCTGTTTCGCCAGCGCGCCCCGGAGGTGCTGCTCAAGCTGCACACGCGGCGTCCCGACGAACTCGAGCACGCGGTGCTGGAAGAGCGCCTGCAACTGGCGGTGGGGGCCTTTCACCACCGGTTGTCCGGGCTCTACTACCAACCCCTGTTCCGCGAGGAGCAGAACCTCTATTGCGGCAGCGCGCACCCCTTCTTCGCCCGGGCGGACGACGAGCCGACACTGGACGAGATCTGCGCCGCCGACTATGTCGGCCGCGGCTACATGGCGGAAAACCATCGCCCGCACGACCTGCGCTTCAACCAGGGGACCGACGCCTACACCATGGAGGCCATCGCTACCCTGGTCTTCAGCGGCACCTACATCGGCTACCTGCCGACGCACTATGCCGCCACCTGGGTCGCCGAAGGGCGCATGCGGGCGATCCGGCCACGGCAACTGGCCTACGACTCGGAATTCCATTGCATTACCCGTCAGGGACACGAAGAACGACCGACCCTGACCCTGTTCCTGCGCTCGCTGTTCGAGGCGCAGAAACAACTGGGCGTGCAGGCTCCGGCGAATACGAACGGCATCGCTCGGCAATTGTGATCAAGCGCACTGGCTGGAGCCTTTCCCTGCCGTTCGGCGGGCATTTCTGTATCGCCGCGACCCCTGCGCTAAGTTGGCGGTCGAACCCGTTCCGCGAGCAGAGCGACGATCCATGGACGACCTAACCGGCATTCCCGAAGACCCGCAGGAGGCCGCGCTGGCCTTGCTGCACAGCCGTGCCGAAGTGGCCCGGCTGAAGGAGCGCGAGCAACTCTTCAGCGCCTTGCTGGCCAGCGTCAACTCGGTGCTCTGGGCCTACGACTGGCAGAACCGGCGAATGGTCTACGTCAGTCCCGCCTACGAGAAAATCTTCGGCCGTTCCGCGGCGCTGCTGCTGGCGGACTACGAGGAATGGCGCAACAGCATCTACCCGGACGACCTCGACTACGCCGACAGCAGCCTGCTGCAGGTGCTCGAACGTGGCGCCGTGGAACAACGCGAATACCGCATCGTGCGTGGCGACGGCGAGGTCCGCTGGCTCAACGACAAGTGCTTCGTCAGCCGCCAGGGCGAGGCGGGACTGCCGCTGATGGTGGTGGGCATCGCCGAGGACATCACCGACAAGAAGCACATGGAGAGCGAGCTGCAACGGCTGGCCACCACCGACGTGCTGACCCAGAGCAGCAACCGTCGCTATTTCTTCGACAGTGCCGAGGCGGCCTTCAAGGAGTGTCGCCGCGAGGGGATACCGTTGGCGTTCCTGCTGCTGGACGTCGATGACTTCAAGAAGATCAACGACCGCTTCGGCCACCAGGTCGGCGACCAGGTCCTCCAGCGTATCGCCCAGAGCGGCAGTGCCGCGCTGCGCCGTGGCGACCTGTTCGGGCGGATCGGCGGCGAGGAGTTCGCCGTGCTGCTGCCCGGCTGCGACGAGCAGACCGCGCGACAGATCGGCGAACGCCTGCAGCGCGAGGTGCAACGCCTGCGCTTCCAGGAGGGCGAGCACAGCTTCGGGATCACCGTCAGCCAGGGCCTGACGGTCCTCCAGGCCGATGACGAGGGACTCGGTGCCCTCTACAGCCGGGCCGACGCCGCGATGTACTCGGCCAAGCGCCAGGGCAAGGACTGCATCGTCGTGGGCTGACCGCTGGGCAAACGTTTCCGTTTTGTCGACGGCGCCACGGAATACCTCTTTGGGGAGGCGACCGGCAGGTCGCGGCTGCGGTACAATATTCCTTAAAGCTATTAAATATGAATAATTAATTCTTTTTAGGTTTATTGCGGATATTTTACTGTTTATTACCCACGCGCTATAAAGCGCGGGAAATAACGATTTCTGAAACGTGGCGGTAACTCGCCAGAAAGGAAGCTGTAATAGGCGGTTTTCTGCCGACACCCTTCGGCCCGTCAGCCGGGAGAAGGGCAGGAAGCCCGAGAGGACGCGAAGGCGGAGCCCGATGGAAAGATTGGCTTACAAATTGCCTTCACTGGCGGTGGGTCGAGACACCCGCCGCACAATAACAAGACACGAGTACGCCCATGCACACGCTTCCGTTCGCTGCCTCCCTGCCTGCTTGCCTGCCCCGTCGTTCCATCGTCGCGGGTTGCGCCGTTTCCTGATCCATCGAATGCCGAGTTTCGCGCGCGCCATCTTCCGGGATGGTACGGCGCTCAGTGTTTCAACGACCGGTCGGGCCCACGCGTTCCACTTCCCCCGACCGGAAGACAATTAGCAATACCAATGGGGAAAAGACCAATGAAGAGTCGCAAGATCAACAAGTCACGACTGGCCCTGGCCATCACTGCCGGTACCCTCGGTGCCCTGGCGCAACAGGCGGTCGCCGCCGGTTTCATCGAGGACAGCAAGGCATCGCTGACCCTGCGCAACTTCTACATCAATACCGACAACCGCAATGGCACCGCCTCGCCGAGCAAGCAGGAAGAGTGGGGCCAGGGCTTCATCCTGAATTACCAGTCGGGCTTCACCCAGGGCACCGTCGGCTTCGGCGTCGACGCGCTGGGCCTGCTCGGCGTGCGCCTGGACGGCGGCGGCCGTGCCGGCAAGAGCGGCCTGGACCGCCAGCCGGGCACCGTGTTCCCGCTGGAAAGCAACGGCGAGCCGGTGCACGACTTCGCCAGCCTGGGCCTGACCGCCAAGGCCAAGGTGTCCAACACCGAGTTCCGCTACGGCACCCTGCAGCCGAAGCTGCCGGTGGTCACCTACAACGACGGCCGCCTGCTGCCGGTCACCTTCGAGGGCGGCCAGGTCACCTCGACCGACCTCAAGGACTTCACCCTGGTTGCCGGCCAACTGGAGCACTCCAAGGGCCGTAACTCCACCGACAACCGCAGCCTGAGCATCGCCGGCGCCAACGGCAGCAGCGCCAGTTCGCGCGACAGCAACAAGTTCTACTACGCGGGTGGCGACTACAAGGTCAACAAGGACCTGACCCTGCAGTACTACTACGGCAACCTGGACGACTTCTACAAGCAGCACTTCCTCGGCCTGATCCACAACTGGCAGATTGGCCCGGGCGTCCTGAAGACCGACCTGCGCGCCTTCGACAGCAGCTCCGACGGCAAGAACGGCAGCCGTTCCGGCCGTGCCGACGGCTACGTCAGCAGCGGCTACTACGGCAGCGGCGTGACCAAGGGCGAAGTCGACAACCGCGCCTTCAGCGGCCTCTTCACCTATACCGTCAGCGGCCACAGCATCGGCGCCGGCTACCAGATCCTCAACGGCGACAGTGACTTCCCGTTCCTGAACCGTGGCGATGGCGAAGGTTCTACCGCGTACCTGATCACCGACGTGCAGATCGGCAAGTTCCAGCGTGCCGGCGAGCGCACCTGGCAGGTCCGCTACGGCTACGACTTCGCCACCGTCGGCGTGCCGGGCCTGACCTTCAACACCATTTACCTGAGCGGCGACAAGATCAAGACCGCCCGCGGCGACCAGAGCGAGTGGGAACGCGATATCTCCCTGGCCTACGTGATCCCGGACGGCACCTTCAAGGGCCTGGGCTTCACCTGGAAGAACGCCTCCTTCCGCAGCGGCCTGCCGGCTGCCGGTTCGAGCAACAACCAGCGCGACCAGGACGAGAACCGCCTGATCGTCAGCTACACCCTGCCGCTGCTGTAAGCTCCGGCCGGACAGGAAAAAGCCCGCGTCCTCCTGGAGGACGCGGGCTTTTTTCATTCATGGCGCCACTCGGCGTGCCGGGCCGGCCAGGGCGAACAGCGCCGCGGCTGGCCATCCGCCCTGCGGGATGCCCGTCAGGCCTTGCGCGGCGCCGGTTGCTGCTGGGTGATGCAATGGATGTTGCCGCCGCCGAGGAGGATCTCGCGCCCCGGGACCATCACCACCTCGTGCTCGGGGAACACGCGCTGGAGGATCGCCCTGGCCTCGGCGTCCTTGGGATCGTCGAAGCTCGGCGCGATGATGCCGCCGTTGACGATCAGGAAGTTCACGTAGGAGCCGGCCAGGCGAATGGAGGGATCGCGCGGCTGGCTGCCCTCGACGATATCCACGCCGTCGCACTCTTCCTGGGTCGCGTACAGCGGGCCGGGGATCGGCATCTTGTGTACCACCAGCTTGCGTCCCTTGGCGTCGCGGCTTTCTTCCAGCACGCGGAGGGCGGCCTGGCAGCGCAGGTAGTTCGGGTCGTCCTGGTCGTCGGTCCAGGCCAGCAGCACCTCGCCGGGACGCACGTAGCAGCAGAAGTTGTCGACGTGGCCGTCGGTCTCGTCGTTGTAGAGGCCGTTCGGCAGCCAGATGATGCTCTCCACCGCAAGGTAGTCGCGCAGGGTCCGCTCGATCTCCGCCTGGCTCAGGTGCGGGTTGCGGTTGTGGTTGAGCAGGCATTCCTCGGTGGTGATCAGCGTGCCTTCGCCGTCGACGTGGATCGAGCCGCCCTCGAGGACGAAGTCGTCGGTGCGGTAGCGGGCGCGCCGTTCGATCTCGAGGATCTTGCGTGCCACCTGGTCGTCGCGCTGCCAGGGGAAGTACAGGCCGCCTTCGAAGCCGCCCCAGGCGTTGAAGCCCCAGTCGACGCCGCGTACATCGCCCTTGTCGTCGATGACGAAGGTCGGGCCGGTGTCGCGGACCCAGGCATCGTCGCTGCTGATTTCCACGACGCGGATGTTGCCGTCGTCGAGGCGTGCGCGCGCGTTCTCGTACTGCCCGGCGCTGGCGCAGACGGTGACCGGCTCGAAGCGCGCGATGGCCTTGGCCACCGCGGCGAAGGCCGCCTGGGCCGGCTTGCCGCCGTTGCGCCAGTTGTCCGGGCGTTCCGGCCAGACCATCCAGGTCTGCTCGTGGGGTTCCCATTCGGCGGGCATGCGGAAGCCGTCGGCGCGTGGGGTGCTGGTCGGGTTGCTCATCGCTGCTCCTGAAATCGTTGCTATGCGCGGCGGACGCCGGCGCGGAATGCGCGGGGCGTCCCCGCGCGGATCGTTTCCCGAGGCCTCAGGACTCCAGCGAACCGTCCAGGGTCTTCAGCGGACCGTAGAGGTTCGGCCGGCGGTCGCGGAACACGCCCCAGGCGCTGCGGGTGCGCTCCAGCGCATCGAGGTCGAAGGTGTGGACAAGGATACCTTCCTCGGTGCGGTTCAGCTCCTCGACTTTCTCGCCGAACGGGTCGGCGATGAACGAAGAACCATAGAAGGTGATGTCGTAGCCATCCTGCTCCTCGCGGCCGATGCGGTTGGAAGCCACCAGCGGCATCAGGTTGGCTCCGGCATGGCCTTGCTGCACGCGCTGCCAGTGATCGCGCGAGCTGATGCTGGCGTCGTGCGGTTCGCTACCGATGGCGGTCGGGTAGAACAGGAGTTCCGCGCCGAGCAAGGCCATGCTGCGCGCCGATTCGGGGAACCACTGGTCCCAGCAGATACCGACGCCGATCCGTGCGTAGCGGGTCTGCCAGACCTTGAAGCCGGTGTCGCCCGGATTGAAGTAGTACTTCTCGTGGTAGCCCGGGCCGTCCGGGATGTGGCTCTTGCGGTAGACCCCGAGGTTGCCGCCATCGGCGTCGATGACCGCGATGCTGTTGAAGCGGGCGCGCCCGGCGCGTTCGAAGAAGCTGATCGGCAATACCACCTGCAACTCCCGGGCGAGGGCCTGGAAGTGGGCGATGGCGGCGTTCTCCTCGACCGTGGTGGCCAGCTGCAGGTAGTCCGGGTTCGGCTTCTGGCAGAAGTAGGGGGTCTCGAACAGTTCCTGGATCAGGATGATCTGCGCACCCCTGGCGGCGGCCTGGCGCACCAGTTTCTCGGCGCGGGCGATGTTCGCCGGACGATCCCAGGAGCAGGCCATCTGGGTGGCGGCGACGGTGACGTTGCGGGTCATGGAGCACCTCGTGTGCTGGCTCGGATGGCTGCCGGGCTTGGCGGCGGCCGGTTGTGGGTCGGGCGGGCGGGAACGGGGTGTCGCGCCCGATCGAGTGATGGGCGGATTTATATCCGATAAAAATCGGACTGTTAAGCGGTTTAAGAGGATTTTATGGATTTTCTATCGATTTAAATCGGATATAAATCCGGCTAATGGTTCGCTACGCTTTTCCAGGATCGGCGGCAGGTAGAGCCCCAGGTAGGCGTCGAACACCCGCATGCCTTCTTCCGCCAGGCGTGCGTCGATGATCCCGTGACGCTGTACCGACAATGCGTAGACGCGATCGCCTAGCTCCATGGCCAGGCTGAAGATCTCGATATCGGTCGGCAGCGGTGGCAGCAGGAAATGCCGCTCGAACAGGGCACGCATGGCCTGGCCGAGTTGCACGTCATGCTGGCGATCGGCCTGGGTGACTTCGGCCAGGCCGTGGCTGGCGAGAATCAGTTGGCGGGCCGCCGCGTCGCGGGCGTAGACCGCCAGCATGCGCTCCTCGACGATCCGCGACAGGTCGCGCCAGCAGCGCAGGCCTGCATGGTCCACCGGCTGTTCGAGGCACGCGCGGAAGGCAGCGTGGACCTCGCCGGTCAGCCCCTGGAGCAGGGCCGGCACGCTGGGGAAGAAGTGGTAGACCGACGATGGTGGCATTTCCGCGCGTTCGGCCACGCTGTAGATGGACAGGCCGCCGATGCCTTCGTCGGCGAGCAGGCCGCGGGCGGCGTCGAGGATCGCGGCGATCCGGGCCTGGCTGCTGGCGCGGGGCTTGCGGGTGGGCGAGGTGGGCTGCATGTGGCGGGTCTCCGGGCGTGAGCGGCTATTGGACGCCAGCTCACGCGACCGGGGCAAGCCGCTCAGTGGCTGGCGCCGCGGAAGGCCTTCCAGATCTCGTCGACCACCGGCCGGAGTTTTTCCGGCGGCGTTTCCAGGGCGAACAGGCGGCGGCTGGTGTCGCGGTCCGGATACAGGCCGGGTTGCTGGCGCAGGGCGGGATCGAGGAAGCCGGCGGCGTCGGCGTTGCCGCTGGGGTAGAGGGTGGCGGCGGTGATCTGTGCGGCGATCTTCGGTTGCATCAGGTAGTCGATGAAACGGTGCGCCTCGCGTGGATGCTGGGCGCCGGCCGGGATCACCAGGTTGTCGATGAACAGCACCGAGCCTTCCTGCGGTACCTCGAAACTTACCGGCTGGCCCGCCTTGGCCGCGCGCAGGGCGTCGCCGACCCAGGCCATGGCCAGGCAGAGGCGACCGCCTTCGAGGTCGGCGATGTAGCGCTCGCTGTCGACGTAGCGCAGGTTCGGTCGCAGTCCGTGCAGCGCCTCGGCGGCGCGGCGTACCTGGCTCGGCGCAGTACGACCGAGGTTGCGGCCCTGGTAGTTGAGGAGGATCGCCAGGGTTTCGTCCGGCGCGTCCAGCAGGCTGATGCCGCAGCTTTTCAGGCGCTGGCTCTGGCTGGCGTCGAACAGCAGGCTCCAGCTGTTGGGCAGCGGCCCGCCATAGGCGGCTTCGGCCTGCGGGGTATTGATGGCCAGGCCTACGGCACCCCATAGATAGGGGACGGCGTGGCGATTGTCAGGATCGACCGCGGCCAGTTTGCTCAGCAATTGACGGTCGAGATGGCTGCGGTTGGGCAGCTGGGTGAAGTCCAGCGGCCGCAGCAGGTTGTCCTTCAGCAGGGCCGGCAGGGTGTCGTGGGAGGGGACGGCGACGTCGATCGCCTCGCCACTGCGCAGCGCCTTGTCCAGTTCCTCGGCGGTGGCGAAGGTGTGGTACTCGACGCGGATGCCGGTGTCCTTCTGGAAGGACTCGAGCACCTGCGGGTCGATGTAGTCGTTCCAGTTGTAGACGCGCAGGGTCTCCTCGGCCTGGGCCAGCCAGGGTGCGAGGGCGAGGAACAGCAGGGCGGAAAGGCGGGGCATGGAATCTTCTCGCTGGACGGAACGGAGCGGACGATGGTGCCGGAGCCAGGCGGCAGAGGCATTGATGCAGGCCAGCATCGAGTCTGGCGGGAGGCGTGGCGGCAGGCTGTGCCGTGGCGCACATTTCCCGGTTCCGAGAAAAGGACCGGGGCGGTTTCCCAGACACAGACGCCCCCGCGTTGAGTGTCTGCGAAACCGCCCCGGATTTCGCTGCGTACGGCGCCGGCCCAGGACCGGCGCGCCGATACCGCTACCTCAGACGGTATGCAGGTACCAGTTGTACTCGAGGTCGGAGATCGAGTGCTCGAACTCCTCCAGCTCGCTTTCCTTGCAGGCGACGAAGATGTCGATGTACTTCGGGTCGATGTACTTCGCCATGATCTCGCTTTCGTCCAGCTCGCGCAGGGCGTCGCGCAGGTTGTTCGGCAGGCTCGGCTCCATCTGCTCGTAGGAGTTGCCTTCGATCGGCGCGCCCGGCTCGACCTTGTTGGTCAGCCCGTGATGAACGCCTGCCAGCACCGCTGCCAGTAGCAGGTAGGGGTTGGCGTCGGCACCGGCCACCCGATGTTCCAGGCGTACCGCGTCCGGGCTGCCGGTGGGCACGCGCAGGGCCACGGTGCGGTTGTCCAGGCCCCAGCTCGGCGCGTTCGGCACGTAGAACTGCGAACCGAAGCGGCGGTAGGAGTTGACGTTCGGGCAGAGGAAGGCCATGGAGGCCGGCAGGGTCTCGAGCACACCGCCGATCGCATGGCGCAATGCGGCGTTCTGCTCGGGATCCTCGCTGGTGAAGATGTTGTTGCCGTGCTTGTCGAGCAGCGAGATGTGTACGTGCAGTCCGTTCCCGGCCTGGCCCGGATAGGGCTTGGCCATGAAGGTGGTGTCCATCTCGTGGTCGTAGGCGATGTTCTTGACCAGGCGCTTGAGCAGCACCGCGTGGTCGCAGGCCTTGAGGGCGTCGTTGACGTGGTTGAGGTTGACCTCGAACTGCGCCGGTGCGGATTCGGCGACGATGGCGTCGGCCGGGATGCCCTGGGCGCGGGCGCCGTCGATGATGTCCTGGAGGCACTCGACGTATTCGTCGAGGTCGTCGATGGAGTACACCTGCACCGACTGCGGACGCTTGCCGGAGATCGGCGAGCGCGGCGGCTGCGGCCGGCCGTTCACGTTCTCCTGGTCGATCAGGTAGAACTCCAGCTCGAAGGCGGCGACGATGGTCAGTTCCATCTCGGTGAACCTGGCCACCACCTGGCGCAGGACTTCGCGGGGGTCGGCGAAGAAGGGATCACCTTCCAGCTCATGCATGGTCATCAGCAGTTGCGCGGTCGGGCGCTTCTGCCAGGGTTCCATGGAGAGGGTGCCGGGGATCGGGTAGCAGATCCGGTCGGCGTCGCCGATGTCGAGACCCAGGCCGGTACTCTCTACGGTGGAGCCGGTGATATCGAGGGCGAACAGGGAAGCGGGAAGGTTGATACCTTTTTCGAAGACTTTGGGCAGACTGTTGCGTTCGATTCGCTTGCCGCGAACCACGCCATTCATGTCTGAAATCAGAAGGTCGACGAACTGGACCTCGGGATGTTCCTGAAGGAACAGGCTCGGCTCAGTGAGCTGAACGGCACGCAGGGGTACCGACATGATGCAACACCTTTTTTGTTAAAAATTTCAATCATGCGGGGGATAGGCTATGAGTCAATCCGAAAGCCTGTGGGATGTCAATAGCCGCCAAAAACGCCCTCTTGTGGGGCGTTGAGGCCGTTTTCAGGGCATTTTCGCCGGACGAAAAGCCGAAAAAAACCTCGCGTCGAAGGGTGTTCAGGAGTGCGTGTTCAATTTTTTACAGGCCTATTGTGTAAAAAAATGAACAACGCTAAGCTCGGCCAAACCCCATAACATCTACAAACAACGGGTGTCTCATGTCTCGCCTGCCGTTAATCGGCGTCACCGCCTGCACCAAGCAGATCGGTCTTCATCCCTACCACATTGCCGGCGACAAATATCTGCGTGCCGTCGTCAACGGCGCTGGCGGTCTCCCGCTGATCATTCCTGCGCTGGGCGAGTCGATCGACCAGGCAGCCCTGCTGGACAGCGTCGACGGCTTGCTCTTCACTGGCTCGCCGTCGAACGTCGAGCCCCGTCATTATAGTGGACCGGCGAGCGAGCCCGGCACCCTCCACGACTCCGACCGCGACGCCACCACGCTGCCGCTGGTCCGCGCCGCCATCGACGCCGGCATTCCGGTCCTCGGCATCTGCCGCGGTTTCCAGGAAATGAACGTGGCTTTCGGCGGCAGCCTGCACCAGAAGGTGCACGAGGTCGGAACCTTCATGGACCACCGCGAGCCGGCCGACCAGCCGCTCGAGGTTCAGTACGCGCCGCGCCATGCCATGCATGTGCAGCCGGGCGGAGTGCTCGCCGGTATCGGCTTGCCGAGCGAGTTCCAGGTCAATTCCATCCATGGCCAGGGCGTTGATCGTCTGGCGCCGGGCCTTCGAGTAGAAGCACTGGCGCCTGACGGGTTGGTCGAAGCCATCTCCGTAGAAGGTGCAAAAGCCTTCGCTCTTGGTGTGCAATGGCACCCGGAGTGGCAGGTTCTGACGAACCCCAACTATCTCGCTATCTTCCAGGCTTTCGGTAAGGCCTGCAGCAAGAGGGCGGGGCAACGTTGAGTCCGGCTGTTGGGGCCGGACTCTCAACCCTGAGGTCTTTATGACTACCAAGTTAGACCAGCTGACCAGCTGGCTGAAGGAACGCAAGATCACCGAAGTGGAATGCCTGATTTCCGATCTGACAGGCATCGCCCGCGGCAAGATCTCGCCGACCAACAAATTCATCGCGGAAAAGGGCATGCGCCTGCCGGAGAGCGTTCTGCTGCAGACCGTCACCGGCGACTACGTGGAAGACGACATTTACTACGACCTGCTCGACCCGGCCGACATCGATATGGTCTGCCGCCCGGACGAGAATGCCGTGTTCCTCGTCCCCTGGGCCATCGAGCCCACCGCGATGGTGATCCACGACACCTTCGACAAGCTCGGCAATCCCATCGAGCTGTCGCCGCGCAACATCCTCAAGCGCGTGTTGAAGATGTATGCCGACAAGGGCTGGCGGCCGATCGTGGCGCCAGAGATGGAGTTCTACCTGACCAAGCGCAGCGACGACCCCGACTATCCGTTGCAGGCCCCGGTGGGCCGCTCCGGACGCCAGGAAACCGGGCGTCAGTCGTTCTCCATCGACGCCGCCAACGAGTTCGACCCGCTGTTCGAGGACATGTACGACTGGTGCGAGGCCCAGGGCCTTGACCTGGATACGCTGATCCACGAGGAAGGCACCGCGCAGATGGAGATCAACTTCCGTCATGGCGACGCCCTCGACCTGGCCGACCAGATCCTGGTGTTCAAGCGCACCATGCGCGAGGCCGCGCTCAAGCACAACGTCGCCGCGACCTTCATGGCCAAGCCGATGACCGGCGAGCCGGGCAGCGCGATGCACCTGCACCAGAGCATCGTCGACGTGAAGACCGGCAAGAACATCTTCTCCAATGCCGACGGCACCATGAGCGAGCTGTTCCTGCACCATATCGGCGGCCTGCAGAAGTTCATCCCGGAAGTGCTGCCGCTGTTCGCGCCCAACGTGAACTCGTTCCGCCGCTTCCTGCCCGATACCTCGGCGCCGGTGAACGTCGAGTGGGGCGAAGAGAACCGTACCGTCGGCCTGCGCGTGCCGGACTCCAGCCCGGAGAACCGCCGGGTCGAGAACCGTCTCGCCGGCGCCGACGCCAACCCTTACCTGGCGCTGGCTGCCAGCCTGCTGTGCGGCTACATCGGCATGGTCGAAGGCATCAAGCCGAGCGCCCAGGTCAAAGGTCGCGGCTATGAACGCCGCAACCTGCGCCTGCCGCTGACGATCGAAGCGGCGCTGGAGCGCATGGAGAACTGCAAGCCCCTCGAGCAGTATCTCGGCAGCAAGTTCATCAGCGGCTACGTCGCGGTGAAGCGTGCGGAGCACGAGAATTTCAAGCGGGTAATCAGCTCCTGGGAGCGGGAATTCCTCCTGCTTTCCGTTTGATCCTGACCGGGGGCGGCCGGCGTGGTCCGCCGCTCCCGGACAGTCTTGAATAGAAGAGGTGTGACATGAACAGCCAAATCACCAACGCCAAGACCCGTGAGTGGCAGGCGTTGAGCCGCGACCACCATCTGCCGCCGTTCACCGACTACAAGCAGTTGAACGAGAAGGGCGCGCGGATCATCACCAAGGCCGAAGGCGTCTATATCTGGGACAGCGAGGGCAACAAGATCCTCGATGCGATGGCCGGCCTCTGGTGCGTCAACGTCGGCTACGGCCGCGAGGAGTTGGTCCAGGCCGCCACCCGGCAGATGCGCGAGTTGCCGTTCTACAACCTGTTCTTCCAGACCGCCCACCCGCCGGTGGTCGAGCTGGCCAAGGCGATCGCCGACGTCGCTCCGGAAGGCATGAACCACGTGTTCTTCACCGGCTCCGGCTCCGAGGCCAACGACACCGTGCTGCGTATGGTCCGCCACTATTGGGCGACCAAGGGCCAGCCGCAGAAGAAAGTGGTGATCGGCCGCTGGAACGGCTACCACGGCTCCACCGTCGCCGGCGTCAGCCTGGGCGGCATGAAGGCGTTGCATGAGCAGGGTGATTTCCCCATCCCGGGCATCGTCCACATCGCCCAGCCCTACTGGTACGGCGAGGGCGGTGACATGTCGCCGGACGAATTCGGCGTCTGGGCCGCCGAGCAGCTGGAGAAGAAGATTCTCGAAGTGGGCGAGGAAAACGTCGCCGCCTTCATCGCCGAGCCGATCCAGGGCGCCGGCGGCGTGATCGTCCCGCCGGACACCTACTGGCCGAAGATCCGCGAGATCCTCGCCAAGTACGACATCCTGTTCATCGCCGACGAAGTGATCTGCGGCTTCGGCCGTACCGGCGAGTGGTTCGGCAGCCAGTACTACGGCAACGCCCCGGACCTGATGCCGATCGCCAAGGGCCTCACCTCCGGCTACATCCCCATGGGCGGGGTGGTGGTGCGCGACGAGATCGTCGAAGTGCTCAACCAGGGCGGCGAGTTCTACCACGGCTTCACCTATTCCGGTCACCCGGTGGCGGCCGCCGTGGCCCTGGAGAACATCCGCATCCTGCGCGAAGAGAAGATCATCGAGAAGGTGAAGGCGGAAACGGCACCGTATTTGCAGAAACGCTGGCAGGAGCTGGCCGACCACCCGTTGGTGGGCGAAGCGCGCGGGGTCGGCATGGTCGCCGCCCTGGAGCTGGTCAAGAACAAGAAGACCCGCGAGCGTTTCACCGACAAGGGCGTCGGGATGCTGTGCCGGGAACATTGTTTCCGCAACGGTTTGATCATGCGCGCGGTGGGCGACACTATGATTATCTCGCCGCCGCTGGTGATCGATCCGTCGCAGATCGATGAGTTGATCACCCTGGCGCGCAAGTGCCTCGATCAGACCGCCGCCGCCGTCCTGGCTTGAGTCCCTGAGCGGACTTTTGCCAGACTGCGCCAGTGCGTTGGCCAGGCTCACCGGGTGGTGACGCGATCGGTTGCGCCACCGCCCGGATACTTCAACAAAAATGGAGCTACCCCGCATGATGAAACGTTTCGGTAAGACCCTGCTCGCCCTGACCTTGGCGGGCTCTGTGGCCGGTATGGCGCAGGCTGCGGACAACAAGGTGCTGCACGTGTACAACTGGTCCGACTACATCGCGCCGGACACCCTGGAGAAGTTCACCAAGGAAACTGGGATCAAGGTCGTCTACGACGTCTACGACAGCAACGAAGTGCTGGAAGCCAAGTTGCTGGCGGGCAAGTCCGGGTACGACGTGGTGGTGCCGTCCAACTCCTTCCTCGCCAAGCAGATCAAGGCCGGGGTCTACCAGAAACTCGACAAGTCCAAGCTGCCGAACTGGAAGAACCTGAACAAGGACCTGATGCACACCCTGGAAGTCAGCGACCCGGGCAACGAGCATGCGATTCCCTACATGTGGGGCACCATCGGCATCGGCTACAACCCGGACAAGGTCAAGGCGGCCTTCGGCGACAACGCGCCGGTGGATTCCTGGGACCTGGTATTCAAGCCGGAGAACATCCAGAAGCTGAAGCAGTGCGGCGTCAGCTTCCTCGACTCGCCGACCGAGATCCTCCCGGCGGCCCTGCATTATCTCGGCTACAAGCCGGACACCGACAATCCCAAGGAACTCAAGGCGGCCGAAGAGCTGTTCCTGAAGATCCGTCCCTACGTCACCTACTTCCACTCGTCGAAGTACATTTCCGACCTGGCCAACGGCAACATCTGCGTCGCCATCGGCTACTCCGGCGACATCTACCAGGCCAAGTCCCGCGCCGAAGAGGCGAAGAACAAGGTCACCGTCAAGTACAACATTCCCAAGGAAGGCGCCGGCAGCTTCTTCGACATGGTCGCCATTCCGAAGGACGCCGAGAACACCGAGGGCGCCCTGGCCTTCGTCAACTTCCTGATGAAGCCGGAAATCATGGCCGAGATCACCGACGTGGTTCAGTTCCCCAACGGCAACGCGGCGGCCACCCCGCTGGTGTCCGAGGCGATCCGCAACGACCCGGGCATCTACCCGAGCGAAGAGGTCATGAAGAAGCTGTATACCTTCCCCGACCTGCCGGCCAAGACCCAGCGGGCGATGACCCGCAGCTGGACCAAGATCAAGTCCGGCAAGTGATCCGCGAGGAGCCCGGCGGCGCCTGAAGCCGCCGGCGCTCCGGCACGAGAGAACCGGAACGCGGCCGGGTTTCCTCCGGCCACGCTCCCCTGCGAAGAGGTTCGACTCTTTTGCCCGTTCGTCCAGACGCTTCCTCCTGGGGGCCCGACGACCGGACGCAGTATCGACGACGAAGACGCTGCCATGGGCGCTGCGCCAATCTGCCGCGCCGGGGCCGGTCGTGTCGCTCGCACCGGGGCCGAGGGCCCGGAAAACCTGAAACCAACACGCCGGTAGGGAACCCAGCTCACTCATGTTTCCCGGCGGAATCGTCGGGTTGTCATGAAACCCGAGTGATCTGGGCTTACATCGGCACTTGAAGAACACGGGTCGAACAGGCAGGGTGCTGCCGTGAAAAGGCCCGGAACAGGAGTCGGACATGCAACATTCCATTGGCAAGACACTGCTGGTAGCCGCTCTGGCTACGGCGATCGCGGGCCCCGTGCAGGCGGAGAAGAAGAGCCTGCACATCTATAACTGGACCGATTACATCGCTCCCACCACCCTCAAGGACTTCACCAAGGAGAGCGGGATCGACGTCAGCTACGACGTCTTCGACTCCAACGAGACCCTCGAGGGCAAGCTGGTCTCCGGCCACTCCGGCTATGACATCGTGGTGCCGTCGAACAACTTCCTCGGCAAGCAGATCCAGGCCGGTGCCTTCCAGAAGCTGGACAAGAGCAAGCTGCCGAACTGGAAGAACCTCGATCCGGCGCTGCTCAAGCAACTGGAGGTCAGCGACCCGGGCAACCAGTACGCGGTTCCCTACCTGTGGGGCACCAACGGCATCGGTTACAACGTGGCGAAGGTCAAGGAAGTCCTCGGCGACCAGCCGATCGACTCCTGGGCCATCCTCTTCGAGCCGGAGAACATGAAGAAGCTCGCCAAGTGCGGCGTGGCCTTCATGGACAGCGGCGACGAGATGCTGCCCGCCGCCCTCAACTACCTGGGGCTGGATCCCAACACCCACGACCCGAAGGACTACAAGAAGGCCGAGGAAGTCCTGACCAAGGTTCGCCCCTACGTCAGCTACTTCCACTCCTCCAAGTACATCTCCGACCTGGCCAACGGCAACATCTGCGTCGCCTTCGGCTATTCCGGGGACGTCTTCCAGGCCGCTGCCCGCGCCGAAGAGGCCGGCAAGGGCATCGACATCCAGTACGTGATTCCCAAGGAAGGCGCCAACCTGTGGTTCGACCTGATGGCGATTCCCGCCGATGCCAAGGCCGCCGATAACGCCTACGCGTTCATCGACTACCTGCTGCGTCCGGAGGTGATCTCCAAGGTCAGCGACTACGTCGGCTACGCCAACGCGATACCGGGGGCCCGCCCGCTGATGGACAAGAGCGTCAGCGACAGCGAGGAGGTGTATCCGCCGCAGGCCGTGCTCGACAAGCTCTACGTTTCCGCCGTGTTGCCGGCCAAGGTGCTGCGCCTGCAGACCCGTACCTGGACCCGGATCAAGACCGGCAAATAAGTTCAAATTCCGCCCGGTAGCGTGACCGGGCTCAACGACTTGGGAGTTGTGGTAATGGCGATAGCCTCCGGTGCCTACAAGAAAGCCCTAGAGGGCAACCAGCAGCCGAAAGAGGTGCTGGTAAAGATCGACCGGGTAACCAAGCAGTTCGACGAGACGCTGGCGGTGGACACCGTGTCCCTGACCATCAACAAGGGCGAGATCTTCGCCCTGCTCGGCGGCTCCGGTTCGGGTAAATCCACCCTGTTGCGCATGCTCGCCGGTTTCGAGCGGCCCACCGAGGGGCGGATCTTCCTCGATGGCCAGGACATCACCGACCTGCCGCCCTACGAGCGGCCGATCAATATGATGTTCCAGTCCTATGCGCTGTTCCCGCACATGAGCGTGGCGCAGAACATCGCCTTCGGCCTCAAGCAGGACGGCCTGCCCAAGGCCGAGATCGACGAGCGCGTGGCCGAGATGCTCAAGCTGGTGCACATGACCCAGTACGCCAAGCGCAAGCCGCACCAGCTCTCCGGCGGCCAGCGCCAGCGGGTGGCCCTGGCCCGTTCGCTGGCCAAGCGGCCGAAGCTGCTGCTGCTCGACGAGCCGATGGGCGCGCTGGACAAGAAGCTGCGCTCGCAGATGCAACTGGAACTGGTGGAGATCATCGAGCGCGTCGGCGTGACCTGCGTGATGGTGACCCACGACCAGGAAGAGGCCATGACCATGGCCCAGCGCATCGCCATCATGCACCTGGGCTGCATCGAGCAGATCGGCAGCCCGATGGACATCTACGAGACCCCGGCGAGCCGCCTGGTCTGCGAGTTCATCGGCAACGTCAACCTGTTCGACGGCGTGCTGGTGGAGGACGTGCAGGACCATGCGGTGATCGCCTGCCCGCAGCTGGAGAACCCGATCTACATCGGCCACGGCATCAGCACCCGCGCCGAGGACAAGCGCATCACCTACGCGCTGCGGCCGGAGAAAGTGATGATCAGCGCGCAGAAGCCGGACAACCTGGAACACGCCGGGCACAACTGGGCCCAGGGCACCGTCTACGACATCGCCTACCTTGGCGGCCACTCGGTGTACTACATCAAGCTGGCCTCCGGGATGATCGTCCAGGCCTTCATGGCCAACGCCGAGCGCCACGTCGCCCGGCCGACCTGGGACCAGTCGGTGTACATCAGCTGGTACGACGACAGCGGCGTGGTACTGCAGTCATGAAATTCGCCAACAGCCTGAAAAAGCGCATGCCCACCGGGCGGCATGCGGTCATCGGGGTGCCGTTCCTGTGGCTCTTCCTGTTCTTCCTGCTGCCCTTCGCCATCGTGCTGAAGATCAGCCTGGCGGAAGCGGACGTGGCCATCCCGCCCTACACCGAGATCTTCGCCTACGCGGACCAGCAGTTGCAGGTGCTCCTCAACCTCGGCAACTACCTGATGCTGACCGATGACCCGCTCTACATCGATGCCTACCTCGGCTCGCTGAAGATGGCCTTCATCAGTACCCTGATCTGCCTGCTGGTGGGCTACCCGATGGCCTACGCCATCGCCCGCTCCAGCCAGTCCTCGCAGACCGTCCTGCTGCTGCTGATCATGATGCCGACCTGGACGGCGATCCTGATCCGGGTCTATGCCTGGATGGGCATCCTTTCCAACAACGGCCTGCTCAACAGCGTACTGATGGGGCTGGGGCTCATCAGCGAGCCGCTGACCATCCTCAATACCAACATCGCGGTGTACATCGGCATCGTCTATTCCTACCTGCCGTTCATGATCCTGCCGCTCTACGCCAACCTGGTGAAGCACGACCCGAGCCTGCTGGAGGCCGCTTCCGACCTGGGCGCGCGTAACTTCACCAGCTTCTGGAAGATCACCGTGCCGCTGTCGAAGAACGGCATCATCGCCGGCTGCATGCTGGTGTTCATCCCGGCGGTGGGCGAGTTCGTCATCCCGGAACTGCTCGGCGGCCCCGAGACCCTGATGATCGGCAAGGTGCTCTGGCAGGAGTTCTTCAACAACCGCGACTGGCCGGTGGCGTCCGCCCTGGCGGTGGTGATGCTGGCGATCCTGATCATCCCGATCATCCTGTTCAACAAGAACCAGGCCAAAGAACTGGAGGGCAAGGTATGAGCCAGCACAGCGTATCCCGCTCCGTATCCCGTTCAACAGGCTCTCCATCCAGAAGCGTGGCCAAAGAACTGGAGGGCAAGGTATGAAGCGCTGGAATTTCTCCAACGTCATGCTGATCGTCGGCCTGCTCTTCATCTACCTGCCGATGCTGATCCTGGTGATCTATTCGTTCAACGCCTCCAAGCTGGTGACGGTGTGGGGCGGCTGGTCGGTGAAATGGTACGTCGGCCTGCTGGACAACACCCAACTGGTCAGCTCGGTCGGACGCTCCCTGGAGATCGCCTTCTATACGGCGTTCTCCTCGGTGCTCCTCGGCACCCTGGCGGCCTTCGTCCTCACCCGCATCCCGCGCTTCCGCGGTCGTACGCTGTTCGGCGGCATGGTCACCGCGCCGCTGGTGATGCCGGAAGTGATCACCGGCCTGTCGCTGCTGCTGTTGTTCGTGGCCATGGCGCAACTGATCGGCTGGCCGCAGGAACGGGGTATCGTGACCATCTGGATCGCCCACACCAGCTTCTGCTCGTCCTACGTGGCGGTGGTGGTGTCGGCGCGCCTGCGTGAACTCGACCTGTCGATCGAGGAAGCGGCGATGGACCTGGGCGCCAAGCCCTGGAAGGTGTTCCTGCTGATCACCATCCCGATGATCGCGCCCTCGCTGGCGGCGGGCGGCATGATGTCCTTCGCCCTGTCGCTGGACGACTTGGTACTGGCCAGCTTCGTCTCCGGACCCGGCTCGACCACCTTGCCGATGGAAGTGTTCTCGGCGGTACGCCTGGGCGTGAAGCCGGAGATCAACGCGGTGGCCAGCCTGATCCTGCTGAGCGTTTCGCTGTTCACCTTCTTCGCCTGGTACTTCACCCGCCAGGCCGAGGAGCGGCGTCGCCGGGCGATCCAGCAGGCGATGGAAGAGACCGCGACCGACTGGCAGAAAGGCTCGCCGACCCCGGCCTGAGCCCTCCGCCGAAAAGAAAAGGCCACCTGCGGGTGGCCTTTTTCATTGGCGCGTCGGTGGCGGGAAATGCCTGGCTACGCTCCGTAGGGCGACGCCCGAGGCGTTATCCGCCGATAGCCCGTTGTATCCGGCGGACAACCACCATGCGGCTACTCGCCCGACCCCACGCCGGCCGGCTCAGCGCTTCGGCTCCAGCACCAGCACGCCCTTGCTGTTCGCCTTCACCTCGTTTTCCTCGTAGTGCTGCGGCAGGTAGTGGCCCTCGATGTAGGCCTCGGCCTGGTCGTCGTAGTGGCCGTCGAAGGGCACGCCGCTCTGCCCGACCGGGTTGATGCCGAGGCTGTGGGTCGGGTCGGCGAAGTCCACCAGGCGCCGGGTCGATGGACCGTAGGTGACCGCCCAGGGGGCCGGGCCGATCTTCGCCGACAGATTGTTCGGTACCTCGTGGGTGCCGGGGGCGGCGAACGGACCGACGTTGAGAAGGCGCCTGAGCAGCGCTTGCTGGCCCAGGGCGTGCTCGTGGGTCAGGGTATGCGCCTTGCCCCACAGCCAGCCGGACGGGTCGTTGCCGAGGGTGCTGCGCAGATGCGCGAGGGAGGCGTTCCAGGCGGTCCTGACGATATCCGCGCGGGTTTCCCGGCGTTCTGTGCGGCGGTCGTCCCACCAGGGCGAGTCGGCGTCGCCAGCCAGCCGAGGCAGCGCGCTGTCGATGGCGCGGGTGGCGATCAGGCTGTCGAAGAAGGCATCGCCCAGTTCGTCGTGCAAGGCGCCCTCGGCAATCTGGAACAGCAACTGGTTGAACAGCGTGGCGGCGGTCGAGTCGACCGGGTAGTCGCCGTTCCAGGCCGCCAGTTGCTCGACCAGGCGCTTGCCTTCGGCGTCGTCGACCACCTCGCGCAGGACCGGCAGCAAGGGTGCGAGCAGGCGTGGCGCGTAGCCGGTGCGATTGCCGAGTTGCAGCGCGCGGCTGTTGTCCAGGTTCCATTTGGTGCCGCGGTCGGCCAGTTGGGTATCCAGCCACTGGCCGCGGTCCGCCAGGTTGTAGTAGCCGGGAATCGGCCGGCCATTGGTCGGGACCGGCTGGAAGTTGGCGGAGACGATGTAGCCGCGCGCCGGGTTTTCCTCCTGTGGGTTGTCGGCGAACGGATAGAAGCCGGACTTGTCCGCCTCGCCCTTGCTGCCGTCGAGGATGAAGCTCGGGTTCACCCCCTCCGGCCGCTTCGGCAGGGCCGCCGAGGCCCACCAGCCGATATCGCCGGCGGCATTGGCCCAGACCAGGTTGAGTCCCGGCGAATGGATCTTCGAGGCCGCCGCGCGGGCCTTGGCCAGGGTATCGGCGCGATTCAGCTGGTAGAAGGCGTCGAGCACCGGGTTCTCGGTCTCGAGGAAAGCCCACCACATGGCGATCGGGGTCTTGCCGGAGCTGGCGCCGAGCGCGTCGTTGACGATCGGACCGTGGGGCGAGCGGCGCAGGGTGAGCTTCACCGGCGCAGCGCCCTTGACCGCGATTTCCTGCTCCTCGCTCTGCAGGTCGACCCATTCGCCCTGGTACCAGACCTGGTTGGGGTTGTCCGGGTTGACCTTCTCGGCGACCAGGTCGAGGTCGTCGTTCTGGAACATCGTCAGGCTCCAGCCGAACGCACGGTTGTGGCCCAGCGAGGCGAAGGGGTTGAGCGCCTGGTGGTGGCCATAGAGTTCGAAGCCGGGCGCGCTCAGCTGGGCCTCGTACCATACCGCCGGCGCGGCGAAGCGGATATGCGGGTCGCCGGCCAGCAGGGGCTTGCCGCTGGCGGTGCGGCTGCCGGCGACGACCCAGGCGTTGCTGCCCTCGAACTGCGGCAGGCCGGCGTCCTCCAGGGCCTGCTGGCTGAGACGGGCGAGGGCGCCGAGGTCCTTCCAGTCGCCGGCGCCCAGTGCGCCGGAGGGCGTCAGCACGCCCTGCGGATGCCAGTCGAGATCGAAGATGCGCAGGTAGTCGCTGCCCAGTTCGTCGCGGATGTAGGTCAGCACCGGCTCGGTGCGGAAGGCGGCAGCGAAGCTGTAGGCCATGTAGCCGGCGATGCTCAGGGTATCTTCGGGGGTGAAGGGACGCCTGGGTATGCCCAGCAGATCGAATTCGAGCGGCGCCGGGTTGTTTTCCTGGAACTGGTTGACCCCGTCCAGGTAGGCCTCCAGCACTTTCCAGGGCTGCGACTGCTTGTCCTGGCGGGCGCTGTATTCGGCGGCGTGGTCGCGGATGCGCAGGGTGCGGAACAGACGGTCGGTATCCACCAGCTTGGGTCCGAGCACTTCGGCCAGCTCGCCGCGCGCCAGGCGCCGCAGCATTTCCATCTGGAACAGGCGGTCCTGGGCGTGCACGTAGCCGAGGGCGCGGTAGAGGTCGGTCTGGTTCTGCGCGTACAGGTGCGGAACCCCGCGCTCGTCGTAGCGCACGTCGACCGGCGCCTGCAGGTGGGCCACGGCGAGCGAGCCGTTGCGGAGCGGCTGCTTGGCATGGAGGTACCAGGCGCCGCCGGCAGCCGCGGCGGCGACCGCCACGGCGATCACGGTCAGGGTGCGTTTCATCGATCCTTTCTCCTTGTTGTAGTGCCGAGCATTCTGCGGATGCCGCCGGCCCGCGGCATTGACCGAATGCTCGGACCCTGGAAGTCTTTGGTCAATCGCGAGGAGCCGCCATGCAGGACGACCCGTCTACCAGCCCCCTGACCCATTCCGCCACGTTGCGGCGTCTGTTGTATGAAGCCCTGGACGCCCTCGGGCTCGACCCCACCCGCGTCTACCGCAGCGTCTACCGGCGTATCCCGCTGCCGCCGCCGACCCTGGGCGGCCGCCTGGTGCATGACAACGCCCCGTTGTTCTGGACCGAGCTGGCGGCGGTGACCGGCGATGCCGACATCGGCCTGCACCTGGGCGAGGCAATGAAGCCGCGCCTGCTCGATGTGGTCGGCTACCTGCTGCTGTCCGCGCGCGACCTGGAGGAGGCGCTGCGCAGCTTCGTGCGTTTCCAGCACATTCTCTCCGGCGGTTTCGCCGCGCGCCTCGAGGTCGAAGGGGAAACGGCAAGGCTGATCCTCGACATCAACTACCTGGGCTATGCCTCGCTGCGCCAGCAGATCGAATGCCTGATGCTGCTGTTCCTCAAGCTGCTGGCGCTGATCAGCGACGACGAGTTCGTCGCCGAGCGCATCGAGTTCCGCCACCGAGCCCCGCCGCGGCTGGGCGAACACCGCCGGTTGTTCGGCAGGCTGCCGCTGTTCTCGCGGCCGCACGATGCCCTGGTGTTTTCCGCCGCCTTGCTGCGGCGTCCTTCGCGCAACGCCAATCCGGACATGCATGACGTGCTGACCCGCCACGCGGAAGAACAGTCCCGCGAACTCAGCGAGAACCGCTTGCTCAATCGCGTGCGCTACCTGATCGAGCTGCGCCTCGGGGAGGGCTATGGCTTGCGCCAGTGCGCGGCGGAGCTGGGCCTTGGCAGCGGTGCCTTGCAGCGTGCGCTGGCCGCTGGGGGAGCGAGTTTCCGGCAGGTTCGCGATGAGGTTCGCCGGCAGCGGGCGAGCGAGATGCTGTTGGCCGGTCGCGCCATCCGCGAGGTGGCCAAGGCTTGCGGGTTCGCCGAGCTGTCGCCGTTCTACCGGGCCTTTCGCCGCTGGCACGCCGCGCCCCCGGAGCAATACAGGGCGCGGCTGGCGAAGCGGGAAGAGGGTTACTCGACCAGCGGTACCTGACGGCCGATCTCCAGGGTGGCGATGGCGTCGAGCTGGATCTCGATCTGCAGGAAGCGCATGGCGCGCTTGGGCGAGACGTTCTTGGCGATGCGCTTGACGTACTTGTCGCGCAGTTCCAGACGGTCCTCCTGGAGGTCGTCGACACGCTCGATCAGCTTGCTCGCCTGGTCGTCGCTGACGTTGCCGCTGTTGTAGGCCTGGGCGTAGTCGAGCAGGAGCTTGAGGGTTTCCTTGCTGAGCTTGTCCGACTCGGTGCGGTAGGTGTTGTAGATCGGCCAGAACTTCTCGCCTTCCTGGTCGGTGAGGTTCATGTTGGCCTCGACGATGCGCTTGCGCTTGTAGTCGACGTCGGCCAGGTCGTTCTGGATCTGCGCCTGGTGCTCCTTCATCAGTTCCTTGCTGCTGGGCTGAGGGTCGTTCTGGGCGGCCATCAGCGGCAGGCTGACGAGGGCGAGCAGGGCGAGGGTGGGACGTAGGGACATGCAGCGACTCCTTGGTTCGGCAACGGCCCCTCGTGGGCCGACCCGGGCAGTGTAGCCGCTACGCCTTCCGGCGCCCCCTCCGGAAGGCCCGGTGTTGAGCCAGGTCAGCCTTTTTCCGGGGTCCAGGGGCAGTAGCAACCCACGGCGAGGGTATGGGTGGCATCCACCGGACGTCCCTGCAGCAGCGCTTCGAGGATCGGTTCGATGAAGCTGTTGCTGGAGGTGCATACCGCGCCCTCGCTATAGGGGCCGAAGTAGGCCAGGCGGCCGTCGCGGTCCCAGATCGCCACGGCCGGGCTGGCCGGCAACTGCTCGGAACCGGGCAGACCAGCGAGGGGGCGCAGGGCGGCCAGGTTGTCCGGCAGGCGGCCCTGGCTGCCAGGCTTCTGCAGGACATGGAACTCCACGCCCTTGCCGGCGAAGCGTTCGATCAGCTCGCCGAGGTGCTGCTGGTTGCCGACGTTGCAGGGGCAGGCCGGGTCCCAGAAATGCACCAGGCGGATCGCCCCCGGCCCGGCCAGCTCGGCCGGCAGGCGCAGGCTGTCGCCGGAGAACAGGGTGGTCTGCTCGCTGAACGGGCGGATGTAGCGGATCTCGAACCACCAGTAGGCGGCGAGCAGGCCGCCGGCCCAGAGCAGGCCGACCAGGCTGACGAGGAGCGTCTTGTGGCGGGGAGTCATGGCATTCACACGGAAAACGGGTGCCAAGCTTGCCATGTGTTCGCGCGCAGCTGAATATCCCTGGGTTTCGCCCGTGGCCCGGCCACGAATCGATTGCAGCCCGGAACCGCCGATGTCAGAAGCCTTCAACCCCGATTACCTGCGCCAGCACCTGCGACCCTTGGCCGCGGCCGAGGCGGACGCCGCCGTCCTCGCCTACCAGGCCTACTACGGCCTGGACCTGCGCTCCCGCCATCCGCGCCTGCAAGCGCGGCTCGGCAGCATGGCGGTCGACGGGCGCCGCCTGGCGGTGCAGGCCTGGCTGCTGCCGGAGGCGCGCGGCAGCCTGTTGCTGATGCATGGCTATTACGACCACATGGGACTGTATCGGCACGTAGTCGACTGGGCGCTGGGCATGGGCTTCTCGGTGCTCGCCTGCGACCTGCCGGGGCATGGCCTGTCCGAAGGCGAGCGGGCCAGCATCCGCGACTTCGCCGAATACCAGGCGGTGTTCAAGGGCCTGCTGGGCCAGGCTGCCGAACTCGACCTGGCGGCGCCCTGGCACCTCTGCGGACAAAGCACCGGTGGGGCGATCCTGCTGGACTACCTGCTGCACGGCGGCGAACGTCCCGAGCTGGGCGAGACGATTCTCCTGGCGCCGCTGGTGCGCCCGCGCGCCTGGGGCTGGTCGAAGCTCAGCTACCGCCTGCTGAGCCCCTTCGTCGACTCGATCCCGCGGCGCTTCTCGGAGAACTCCAGCGATCCGCAGTTCCTCGACTTCCTCCGCGAGCACGATCCGTTGCAGCCACGCACCCTGCCGACCGCCTGGGTCGGCGCGCTGACCCGCTGGGTGCCGCGCATCGAGCGGGCGCCTCGGCGTGCCCTGAGCCCCCTGGTGGTGCAGGGCGAGTCCGACGAGACGGTGGACTGGCGCCATGGCCTGAAGGTGCTGCGGGAGAAATTCGACGAGCCGCGGATACTGTTGCTGGAAGAGGCGCGCCATCACCTGGCGAACGAAAGCGAGGGGCTGCGGCGGCGCTATTTCGATTTCCTGAGCGACGCGCTGGGGGCCTGAGTTCCAGGCCCCGCGGCGATCAGGGGGCGACCGCCTGGTCCACCGCCAGGCCGGCTTTCAGCGCGGCCAGGGCCGCCTGGTAGTAGCTGCGGCCGGCCGGCGACTCGGCGAAGTTCACGTACTGGGTGAGTTCCGCATCGGAGAGATCGCGGTAGACATACAGCAGGGTGTTCTCCAGGTCCGCGCCGATCTGCTGCACCAGGCGCTGGCGCTGGCCTTCCAGCAACTGGCCGGTCTGTCCGCCGCCAAGCAGGCCGGGGAGGCCCGGAAGCATCTGGCTGAGGCTGTCGGCGGCGACCCCGGCCAGGGCCAGGCTGACTTCCGCACCGGCCTCTCGGGCCGGAAGGACCTGGGCCAGGCGCTTGACCAGGGCCCGGCGCGGCTCGCTGGCGGTCTGCCGCGGCAGGCCGTTGCTGTGCTGGAGCAACTGGTCGCGGCGGGTGGCGAGCACCTCGGCGGCGACCACCTTGCGCCCCAGCGGCGACTCGAAGAAATTCAGCGGGCTGGCGCTGTCCGGAAGGTTCTCGCGCAGGCCGTTGAGGGCGCGCTGGTCGACTTCGGTCGGGGCGAAGCGGCGATTGCTGTTGTCCACCAGGGTCTGGTAGAGCGCGGGCGGCAGCTTGTCCTGGTAGCGCTTCTGCGCCGCGTCCAGGGCATCGCTGAAATGCGCGCGCTGGTCGGGCCAGCCAGCGGCCTGGTACAGGCGTTGATAAGGGTCGGCCAGGGCGGGCAGACCAACCAGCAGTAAAGCGAAGGCGAGCAAAGCGCGCATTGATACTCCTTTGGCGGCGAAAGCCTCGTCGTTCGGGTGGTGCCGTCCATGGGGCGCTATTGTCGACATGCGGCGGACCGCTTGTCGAGACACCGGGGCGGCACGCTACAATGGACAATGCACATCAACGTCAATCATCCACTCCTGCATCGCATCGTCGATGAACTGGTCGACCAGGGCTGGTCGCACCAGAGCATCTTCATGCCTGAGCGTCTGACCACCAGATTGGCCGAAGAGTGCCGCACCCGTGCGGTCGCGGGCGACCTGACCCCGGCGGCGATCGGCCGCGGCGACGGCCAGGTGATCCGCGAAGGCATCCGCGGCGACCTCACGCAATGGCTGGAGCCCGGAGAATCCGAGGCCTGCGACGAATACCTGGGGGTGATGGACAGCTTGCGCCAGGCGCTCAACGCCTCGCTGTTCCTCGGCCTCGAGGATTTCGAGTGCCACTTCGCGCTGTACCCGCCGGGCGCCTATTACCAGAAGCATGTCGATCGTTTCCGCGACGACGACGCACGCACCGTCTCCGCGGTTCTCTACCTCAACGATGCCTGGTTGCCCGAGCATGGCGGCGCGCTGCGCCTGCACCTGCCGCAGCGGCAGGTGGACATCCAGCCGACGGGCGGTAGCCTGGTGGTGTTCATGTCCGCCGGCACCGAGCACGAAGTCCTGCCCGCCAGCCGCGACCGGCTGTCGCTGACCGGCTGGTTCCGCCGGCGCAACGAATCCCTCCTGCAACTTTCCTGAACCCTCGGCGGCGTCGCCGCTTCAGTGACCCCAGACCTTGATCGTGCCGCGCAGGTCGGTGATGTCGCGCAGTTCGATGCGGCCGATCGAGTTGTCGCCGATGTACAGGTCGCTGGCCACCCGCAGGCGGATGCGCTGCGCCGGCAGGCCGCTGGCGATCAACTGGTCGTTGATGGTGGCGAGGTCCGGCAGGCTGATCGCCAGTTGCTGCCCGCCGCCGCTGCCGGTGGTCACGTCCAGTGCCAGGGTCGGCTGCTCGACGCCGAAGATCGGCAAGCTCAGGCCGAGCTGGGCGGCGCCCAGGGGGATGTTGCCGCCGCGCCCGTCCGGGCAGTCGCCGGCCTTCACGCAGCCGTTGTCGATCACCAGGTTGCGCAGCGAGAGGCTGCCGCCGTCGTCCACCCAGGCGACCCTGGCCGCGCCGGCGCGCAGGTCCAGGCGCAGGCTGATGCCGGCCTGGCCGGTGACCTGGCTGAGACTGTCGTTGTCCAGGGCCTCCATGGCCGCCTGGCTGGCAGCGCTGGCGAGCAACGCGGGGGCCAGGAAAAACGGTAGAAGCGAGCGGGTCGGGAGCATGACGGGCGGGTCCTTCGCGGTTGCGCGGGAAGCCAGTCTGCTCGGGGCGGCGGAGGTTCGCCATGGGCCGCCCGCAGTTCTATCCTAAGGATCGGCAAGAAATAGCCCTGGTCCCCGCCATACGGGCGCTGGAGCGCTACCGCGAGGCCTAACTCCGGTTGGGTCGAGGGCGGGTTTCCCCGGTGTTTCCCGGCTACTGTTACCGGGCGTGACCATCGGCGAGCGGCGGGCTACTCTGTGTGCCTGTCAAAGGGGTGGAGCATCCATGCAGAAGGTTCTGGTCAGCCGTTGCCTGCTGGGCCACCTGGTGCGCTACGACGGTGGCAGCCATGGCCCGTTCGACCTGCTCTCGCGCTGGCATGCGCAGGGGCGGATCGTCGCCCTTTGCCCGGAGGTCGCCGGAGGCCTGCCGACGCCCCGCCCGCCAGCGGAGATCCCCGGCGGCCAGGGCGGCGAAGTGCTGGACCGGCTGAACCGGGTCTTCACCGTCGACGGCGAGGATGTCAGCGAAGCATTCCTGCTGGGTGCGGAGGCGGCAGTGGAACTGGTCCGCCGCCATGACATCCGGATGGCCGTGCTCAAGGCGCGCAGTCCTTCCTGCGGCAACCTGGAGAACTACGACGGGCGCTTCAACGGCAACCGGGTCGCCGGCGAGGGCGTTACCGCCGCCGCCCTCAAGCGCATGGGCGTGCTGGTATTCAACGAGGATGAACTGGACCGCGCCGCGGTCTGCCTGGCCGGCCTCGACGCCGGCGGCTGAACTCAGCGCCGCAGCGGCGCGGTCAGGCGGTTCTCCAGGGCTTTCTGCACACGCTCGAAGAGTGCCGAAAGCAGCCAGTAGATCCCGGCGGCGGCGAGATAGAGCGGCAGCGGCTGGAAGGTCTCGGCGATGACCTCCTTGGTCGCCAGCATCAGTTCGGTCACGGTGATCACGGAGATCAGCGAGGTGTCCTTGATCAGGCTGATCAGGCTGTTCGACAGGCTCGGCACCGCCAGGCGCAGGGCCTGCGGGGTGATGATGTTCCACAGGGTCTGGCCCCAGGTCAGGCCGACCGAGAGCCCGGCTTCCCATTGTCCCTTGTCGATGCCGAGGATCGCCCCGCGCATGGACTCCGAGAGATAGGCCGCGACATTCAGGGTCAGCGCCAGGATGCCCGCGGTGACCGGGGTGAACTCGATGCCTACGCTCGGCAGCCCGTAGTACAGGACGAAGATCTGCACCAGCAGTGGCGTCCCGCGGAAGGCGCTGACGTAGACCGCGGCGATCTGCGAGACCACCGGCACCTTGGTCACCCGGACCACCGCGACGCTGAAGCCGAGGATCAGGCCCAGGACCATCGATACCGCGGCGAACAGCACGGTATACATCGCGCCCTGGAGCAGGAAGGGCCAGGCCATCCCGAGCAGCTCGACCAGGTTGGCGAGCCATTCGAGCAATTTCTGCAGCGAATTCATTCAACACTCCATCGACAAACACGACGGCCGCGTCTCTCGGGCGCGGCCGCTTCCCCCGTTCGGGCGGGAGCTCACTTCGGCGGCTGGCTGACGTCCAGGCCGAACCACTTTTCCGAGAGCTTGGCGAAGCGGCCGTCGGCCTTGATCTTCTCCAGCGCCGCATTCAGCGCCTCGCCGAACTTCGGATTGTTCTTCCGGTAGGGAATCGCCATGTTCGCCACCGGTCCCACCGCCGCGCCGGGCTTGACCGGCAGCTTGGCCTCGCGGATGGCGAAGGGGATCAGCAGGCGGTCGTTGAGCGCCGCGTCGATGCGTTTGCTGGCCAGGTCCTGCAGGTATTCCGGGGCGCCCGGATAGGTGCGCACGTTGACGCCGGCCACCGACTTCGCCAGGTCGGCGTAGTTGGTGCCCTGGCCGACGCCGAGCTTGAGGCCCTTGAGGTCTTCCAGCGACTTGAACTGGCGGGTTTCGTCGGCGCGCACGATCAACTGGGCGCTGGAGATGGTGTATGGCTCGCTGAAGTCGAAGACCTTGCGCCGCTGCTCGTTCACCGAGACCTGGTTCAGCGCGATGTCGTACTTGCCGCTCTGCAGGCCGGCGAGGATGCCGCTCCATTCGGTGGTGACGAATTCCGGCTTGACCGCCAGTTCGGCGGCCAGCAGTTCGCCCAGTTCGGTCTCGAAGCCGGTGAGCTTGCCGCCCTGCTTGAAGTTGAACGGCGGATAGGTGCCCTCCAGGGCGATGCGCAGGGCGCCGCGCTGGTGGACGTCGTCGAGCAGCTCGGCATGGGCCAGCGGAGCGGCCAGGGATACCAGCATCAGCAGGCGGGGCAGAAATCGCATGTAGTACTCCTCGGGTGGGAATGAACGTCGGTCGGGCCTATGCTGTTCGTTCAGCTTAGCCGGGCCCGCGTCCTGGACAATCGCGAACCTACTGGGTTGCATGCGGTCTTTCCAGGGGTTGCGGGCATTGACCCGGATTATGTGCGCGAGCGCCGCTCTAACACGGGCTTCGCAGTGGAAATCGCTGTGCCAGCGATGCCTTTCCCTGATTCGGAAGGCACGAAGAGTGCCGGGGAAATTCCGTCCAGTGGTGTTTCCCGGGTGCTAACGGAAGTGAAAACAGGAGACTCCCATGAGAGTGACATTGCCTTGCCTCGGTCTAGCCGCCCTGATGTTCGGCGCATCCGCCAGCCTGATGGCTGCCGACCTGCCCCGGACGAAGGCGCCCGAAGGGGCGAAAGTGTATTTCATCACGCCGGCCGATGGTGCAACCGTCGACAAGACCTTCACCGTGAAATTCGGCCTGAAAGGCATGGGCGTGGCGCCGGCCGGCGTCGACATGCCGGATACCGGCCACCATCACCTGTTGGTGGACCTGAAGGAGCAGCCGGCGATGAACCTGCCGCTGCCGATGACCGACAACATCCGCCACTTCGGCAAGGGCCAGACCGAAACCGAGATCACCCTGCCGCCGGGCAAGCACACCCTGCAACTGCTGGTGGGCGACAAGAACCACGTGCCGCTGGAGCCGACCGTGGAGTCGGAGAAGATCACCGTTACCGTCAAGTGACGGAAACGAAAAAAGGAGGCCGCTGGGCCTCCTTTTTCCTTTCCGCCGGACGCTGCCTTAGAACAGCACGCGGCTACGGATGGTACCGTTGACCTGCTGGAGTTTCTCCAGGGCCAGGTCCGAGTACTCGGCATCGACGTCGATCACTACGTAGCCGACCTTCTCGTTGGTTTGCAGGTACTGGCCGGAAACGTTGATGCCGTTGTCGGCGAAGACCTTGTTGATCTCGCTCATCACGCCGGGGATGTTGGCGTGGATGTGCAGCAGGCGGTGCTTGCCCGGGTGCGACGGCAGGGCCACTTCGGGGAAGTTGACCGAGGACACCGAGGTGCCGTTGTCGCTGTACTTGACCAGCTTCTCCGCCACTTCCAGGCCGATGTTGGCCTGTGCCTCGGCGGTGGAGCCGCCGATGTGCGGGGTCAGGATCACCCGGTCCAGGCCACGCAGCGGGCTGGCGAATTCCTCGTCGTTGGATTTCGGCTCGACCGGGAACACGTCGATGGCGGCGCCGATCAGGTGCTCGTCCTTGATCGCGGCGGCCAGGTGGTCCAGCTCGACCACTGTGCCGCGCGCGGCGTTGATCAGGATGCCGCCCTTCTTCATCGCGCGGATTTCCTTCTCGCCGATCATCCACTGGGTGGAGGGCAGTTCGGGAACGTGCAGCGAGACGATGTCGGACATGCCCAGCAGCTCGTGCAGGCTGCCGATCTGCACCGCGTTGCCCAGCGGCAGCTTGGTCACGGTGTCGTAGAAGAACACCTGCATGCCCAGGGCCTCGGCGAGTACCGAGAGCTGGGTGCCGATCGAGCCGTAGCCGACGATGCCGAGCTTCTTGCCACGGATCTCGAAGGAATTCGCCGCGCTCTTGATCCAGCCGCCGCGATGGCAGGAGGCGTTCTTTTCCGGGATGCCGCGCAGCAGCAGGATCGCCTCGGCCAGTACCAGCTCAGCCACAGAGCGGGTGTTCGAGTAGGGCGCGTTGAACACGGCGATACCGCGTTCGCGGGCGGCGTTGAGGTCGACCTGGTTGGTGCCGATGCAGAAGCAGCCGACCGCGATCAGTTTCTTCGCGCAGTCGAAGACCTCTTCGGTCAGCTGGGTGCGGGAGCGAATGCCGATGAAGTGCGCATCGGCGATCCTTTCCTTCAGCTCGTCGCCGGAAAGCGCGGTCTTGAGGTACTCGATGTTGGTGTAGCCGGCGGCCTTCAGCGTGTCCACGGCGTTCTGGTGGACACCTTCGAGAAGAAGGAACTTGATCTTGCTCTTGTCGAGAGAGGTCTTGCTCATCTGCGTAAACCTGTTGTCCCGGAGGAAGTGGCTGGAAAGCGAACTGCGCGAAGCGGGTCCGGCCGGCGCTGGCCGGCACCCGCAACTCGGCGCCCAGAGGCACTAAGCGCGGGGGGCGTATGCTAGCATGTTCTCCCTTTTCCTTGCCCGGTTGCGACCTGAGTTGTTCTCAGGACGACCATGAATCATTTGAGAGTTCCCGAATGACCCGCGAAGCCCTGATCGAATCGCTCAAGCCCCTGGTCGAGCCTGGCAAGCTGCTCGACGACGCCGCCTCCCTGGACGCCTACGGCAAGGACTGGACCAAGCATTTCGCCCCTGCGCCGCTGGCCATCGTGTTCCCCAAGAGCGTCGAGCAGGTCCAGGCGATCGTCCGCTGGGCCAACCAGCACAAGGTCGGTCTGGTCCCGTCGGGCGGTCGTACCGGGCTCTCCGCCGCGGCCGTGGCGGCCAACGGCGAAGTCGTGGTGGCCTTCGACTACATGAACCGGATACTCGACTTCAATGCCTTCGACCGCACCGTAGTCTGCCAGCCGGGCGTGGTTACCAAGCAACTGCAGACCTTCGCCGAGGAAAACGGCCTGTACTACCCGGTTGACTTCGCTTCTTCCGGTTCCAGCCAGATCGGCGGCAATATCGGCACCAATGCCGGCGGGATCAAGGTCATTCGCTACGGCATGACCCGTAACTGGGTGGCCGGGATGAAGGTCGTCACCGGCAAGGGCGACCTGCTCGAGCTGAACAAGGACCTGATCAAGAACGCCACCGGCTACGATATGCGCCAGCTGTTCATCGGCGCCGAAGGCACCCTGGGCTTCGTGGTCGAGGCGACCATGCGCCTGGAGCGCACGCCGAAGAACCTCATCGCTATGGTCCTCGGCACGCCCGACTTCGACTCGATCATGCCGGTGCTGCATGCCTTCCAGAGCAAGCTCGACCTGACCGCCTTCGAGTTCTTCTCCGACAAGGCCCTGGCCAAGGTCCTGGCCCGTGGCGACGTACCGCGGGCGTTCGAGACCGACTGCCCGTTCTACGCCCTGCTGGAGTTCGAGGCGACCACCGAGGAAGTCGCCAACGAGGCGCTGGCCACCTTCGAGCACTGCGTCGAGCAGGGCTGGGTGCTGGACGGGGTGATGAGCCAGAGCGAGCAGCAGTTGCAGAACCTGTGGAAGCTGCGCGAGTACATCTCCGAGACCATCTCCCACTGGACGCCGTACAAGAACGACATCTCGGTCACGGTTTCCCGGGTGCCCGCCTTCCTCAAGGACATCGACGCCATCGTCGAGGCCAACTACCCGGACTTTGAGGTGGTGTGGTTCGGCCACATCGGCGACGGCAACCTGCACCTGAACATCCTCAAGCCGGAAAACCTCGGCAAGGACGAGTTCTTCGCCAGGTGCGCGACCGTCAACAAGTGGGTGTTCGAGACCGTCGAGAAGTACAACGGCTCGATTTCCGCCGAGCATGGCGTGGGCATGACCAAGCGCGACTACTTGACCTACACCCGCTCGGAAACCGAAATTGCCTATATGAAGGCACTGAAGGCGGTGTTCGACCCCAACGGGATCATGAATCCCGGCAAGATCTTCGCCGAGTAGCAGGTTTCGCAACGCAGAGGGCCGGTCATCCGGCCCTTCTCGTCTGTGGCGGGCGCCACGGATGCCTTTCCACCCGTTCAGGAGTCGGTAAATGAGTTACCAGCATCAATATATCGACGGCACCCCGATCCACTTCCCCCTGGGCAAGCTGGTCTGCGTCGGGCGCAACTACGCCGAACACGCCAAGGAACTGAACAACCCGGTTCCCACCGAGCCGCTGCTGTTCATCAAGCCCGGCTCCTGCGTGGTGCCGGTGAGCGGCGGGCTGAGCCTGCCGCAGGAGCGCGGCTCGGTACACTACGAGGCGGAAATCGCCGTGCTGATCGGCAAGCCGCTGTCGCGCAAGCCGAACCGCGAGGAGGTCCTCGACGCGATCTCCGGCTATGCGCCGGCGCTGGACCTGACCTTGCGCGAGGTCCAGGCGAAGCTGAAGGAAAAGGGCCTGCCCTGGGAGCTGGCAAAGAGCTTCGATGGCGCCGGCGTGCTGTCGCCGTTCGTGAACGCCGACCAGTTCCCCGACCCGACCGACATCGGCATCCGCCTGACCATCAACGGCGAGGTACGCCAGGACGGCAACAGCCGCGACATGCTCAATCCGATCGTGCCGCTGATCCAGCACATCGCCGGGCATTTCTCGCTACAGGCCGGCGATGTGGTGCTGACCGGCACGCCGTCCGGGGTCGGGCCGCTGAACAGCGGCGACGAGTTGCTGCTCGAATTGCCGGGCGCCAGCCGTTTCGAGACCCGCGTGCTCTGAACCGCTGCGGCCGCCGGGGGCGGCCGACTTCCCTAGCGCCGGCAGCGGAAGCGACTGTCGGTCGGCTGGCCGACGCTTCGATTGACAGGCCGGGGGCAATGCCCTTTCATGGCGACGCCCAAGAAAACACCTGGCCAAACAGTCGAGCCTCGCCCATGTCCCTTGCCTCCAAGCTTCCCCGTTTCCGCTGGCTGCTGCCGGCGTTCGTCGTGCTCGTCGGCGTGGTGCTGACCATCGTCATGCATTGGGACGATCGCGCCGGCCTTTGGTGGAAGGAAAGCCAGGCCAGCCAGCAGCAGCGCGACGAAAGCATCTGGCTGCCGGGCTATCGGGTGGTGATCGACGCCAAGCCGTTGCAGGGCCTGGAGGAGGAAGAAACCTCGGACCTGGCCTACAACCCGGCAACCAGGACCCTGTTCACCGTTACCGGCAAGCGGCCGCTGCTGGTGGAGCTGTCGCTCACCGGCGACGTGCTGCGCACCATCCCGCTGCTCGGCCTGAGCAATCCCGAAGGCGTGGCGGTGCTGGAGAACGGCAACGTCGCGGTGACCGACGAGCGCCGCAATACCCTGACCATCTTCCATGTCGACCCGCAGACCGCCGAGCTGAGCACCAAGAGCCTGGCCGAATTCCCGCTGGGCAATATCGGCAAGAAGAACAAGGGCTTCGAGGGCATCGCCTGGGATCCGCGCCAGCAGCGTCTGTTGCTGAGCAAGGAGCGCGATCCGATGACCCTGTTCAGCTGGAAGAGCGACGGCGGGCCGAGCCTGAGCGGGGCGATGACCGCGCTACCGAGCGACGACCTGTACATGCGCAACGTCTCGGCCCTCAGCGTCGACCCGCGTACCGGCCATACCCTGGTGCTGTCGGCCGAATCGCATCTGCTGCTGGAGCTGGACGAGAAGGGCGAGCCGGTCAGCTTCATCAGCCTGCTCGGCGGCTTCAACGGCCTGGACAGCAAGATCCCGCGCGCCGAAGGGGTGGCCATCGACGACGAGGGCACGATCTACATGGTCAGCGAGCCGAACCTGTTCTACGTGTTCCGCAAGAAGAGCGGCGAGCGCCTGGCCACCAGCGACGCCGATTAAGCTTCGCTTAAGCGCCGATTAAGCCTGGTTTCAGCAAGGTTTCGTAGCCTGGACCCATCGAAACCAACTACGAGGCGTTACCCATGAAACTTCGTCACCTGCCCCTCATCGCTGCCATCGGCCTGTTCTCCACCGTCACCCTGGCCGCCGGCTATACCGGCCCGGGCGCTACCCCGACCACCACCACGGTGAAGGCCGCGCTGGAAGCCGCCGACGACACCCCGGTGGTCCTCCAGGGCACCATCGTCAAGCGCATCAAGGGCGACATCTACGAGTTCCGCGATGCCACCGGCAGCATGAAGGTCGAGATCGACGACGAAGACTTCCCGCCGATGGAAATCAACGACAAGACCCGGGTCAAGCTGACCGGCGAAGTCGACCGCGACCTGGTCGGCCGCGAGATCGACGTCGAGTTCGTCGAAGTGATCAAGTAAGGCCCTGAATCGAAACGGCCCGCCTCCCGGAAGAGAGGCGGGCCGTTTCGCGTTCCGACCGGGCGAAGTTGCGGGCGGGCTTACCGGTGAACCCCTTCGAAACCCTGTAGCACGTTCACCGCGTTGATCCCGATTTCCTCCACCGCGTAGCCTCCCTCCATCACGAACAGCGTGGCCAGGCCGAGCTTGCCGATGGCTTCGCCCATGCGCAGGTAGTCGGGGCTGTCCAGGCGGAACTGGGAAATCGGGTCCTCCTTGAAGGTATCCACCCCCAGGGAAACGATCAGGACGTCCGCCGCATAGGCCTGGATCTGCCGGATCGCCGCCTGCAGCGCCTGGCTCCAGGTCGCCCAGTCGCTGCCGGCCGCCAGTGGGTAGTTGAAGTTGTAGCCGGTGCCGACGCCGTTGCCCTTCTCGTCGGCGTAGCCGAGGAAATAGGGGTATTCGAAGCGCGGATCGCCGTGGATCGAGGTGAACAGCACATCGGCGCGGTCGTAGAAGATGTCCTGGGTGCCGTTGCCATGGTGGTAGTCGACGTCGAGGATCGCCACCCGCCCGGCGCCCCGGTCGAGGAAGGCCTGGGCGGCGATGGCGGCATTGTTGAAGAAGCAATAGCCGCCCATGTAGTCGGCCGCGGCGTGGTGGCCCGGCGGGCGACAGAGCGAAAATACCGAGCGCGCGCCGTTGGCGAGTTCGGACTGGCCGCTGAGGGCGACGTTGGCCGAACTGGTGATCGCCTGCCAGGTCCCGGCGGTGATCGGCGCGCCTGCGTCGAAGGAGTAGTAGCCGAGGCGACCGTCGATGTTGTCCGGCTCCGTCTGCCGCAGGCGCCGGGTCGGCCAGGCGATCGGCAGCATGTCGTGGCTGCGGCCGGTGGCCAGCCAGTCCTGCCAGGCGTTCTGCAGGAAACGCACGAAACCCTCGCTGTGCACCCGGCGGATCGGTTCCAGGCCGAAGTCGCGCGGTGCGCGGACTTCGCCGAGGCCGACGGCCTTCACGCGGTCGAGGACCATATCGGCGCGGCTGGGTTTTTCGAAACAGGGGGTGAACTGGCCGCCGATCAGTTCGTGCCGGCCGTGGTGCAGGCGATGGTCGTCGCTGTAGATGGTCAGCATGTCGGGCTCCCGGGCTCAGTTCTGTTCGGAGAAGGTCACGGTCGGCGCCTTGCGGCGGAAACCGCCGGTATGCAACGCCAGGTAGGCGAGGCCGGCGGCGAACCAGGTCAGGCCGATCACCAGGGTCAGCGCCGAGAGGCTGGTCCACAGCCACAGGGTCAGGCCCAGGCCGATGGCCGGCACCAGCCCGTAGCGCAGCAGGTCGCGCGGGGCGCGGCGGCCGTCGAGCAGCAGGTAGCTGCGGATCACCGCCAGGTTCACCGCGGAGAACGCCACCAGCGCGCCGAAGCTGATCATCGAGGCCAGGGTGGTGAGATCGATGACCACCGCCAGCAAGGAAATCACCGAGACCACCAGGATCGCGATCACTGGCGTCTTGAAGCGCTCCGAGAGGCTGCCGAACACGCGCCGCGGCAGGATGCCGTCGCGGCCCATGCTGTAGAGGATGCGCGACACCGAGGCCTGCGAGGCCAGCGCCGAGCCGGCGGCGCCGGCGACGTAGGCGGCGGTGAAGAAGCTGGCGAGGAACTTGCCGCCGGCCGCCAGCATCACTTCGTTGGCCGCCGACTCGGCGTCCTGGAATACGCTGCCGGGGAACACCAGTTGGCTGAAGACCGCCAGCACGGTGAACAGCAGGCCGGCGCCGACCGTGGTGATGACGATGGCGCGCGGGATGTCGCGTTGCGGGTCGCGGGTTTCCTCGGCCAGGGTCGAGACCGCGTCGAAGCCGAGGAACGACAGGCACAGCACCGCCGCGCCGGCCATCAACGGGGCGAAGCCCGGCTGGCTGCCGTCGCCGACGAAGGGCAGGCTCAGGTCCAGCGAGGGGATGCCGGCCAGGTGCTTGACCGCCATGGCGACGAACACCACGGCGAAGACGAACTGGGCGCCGACGATCACGTTGCTCATGCCGGCCACCGAGCTGATGCCGATCACGTTGAGCACGGTGACCAGGCCGATCGCCGCGAGCACGAAGACCCAGGCCGGCACCATCGGGAAGGCGATGTTGAGGAACAGGCCGATGAGCAGGTAGTTGATCATCGGCAGGAACAGGTAGTCGAGCAGCAGCGACCAGCCGGCGAGGAAGCCGACGCAGGGGCCGAAGCTGAGGCTGGTATAGGAATAGGCCGAGCCGGCGATGGGATATTTCTTCACCATGAAGCTGTAGGAAAAGGCGGTGAAGAGCATCGCCGCCAGGGTGATCAGGTAGGCGCTGGCGGTGCGACCGCCGGTGATCTCGGTGACTACCCCGTAGGTGGTGAACATGGTCAGCGGAACCATGTAGACCAGCCCGAAGAAGACCAGGGCGGGAAGCCCGAGGATGCGCCGCAGGCCGGTGCCCTGGGCGCTGTGGACGTACTCGGGGCGCTTGCCGCCGATGAGGATGCCGTTGTTGCGTTCGCTGGCCATGTTCCGCTCCTCGCGAAATGCCGTATCGATCCCGCAGGCGGCCGCTTGGGCGGACCTTTCCTGCGCCGGGTGAATGGACGGGCTAGTGGAAAACCGCTGGGGTTTCCGCCGGGTCGGTGGAAATGGCAGTGACGAGAGGGCGCGCGGCGTGTGCGGGCACGGGCGTTGGGGCGTCGATAGTGTTCATGGCGTTCTCAGGAAGCGTTCTTGTTGGATTTCTAGCTCGCGGTCGCGAGGTTCCCTTGGGCTCTGCCGGCGCCGTTTCCGCGGCTCCGGGCGACCCCTCGAGGAGGGCGCGGTTCGACTCTAGCAATCCGGTTTCGCCGGGGAGAACCCTGTAGACGGTCAAAAAGGGATCGAGATGGCCAAGCTGGCTGGCCGGCCAGCGCTGGCGCGAGCTGGCCGCCAGCGCCGCGTCGATCATTTCTTAAGCTTGGTCCAGACCTTGCTGCGCAACGCCAGGGCTTTCGGCGAGCAGAGCTTGAACGGCTTCAGGCGGTCGAGCTTGTCCTGCGGGGTGTTGATCGCCGGGTCGTCGAACAGTGCTTTCTCCATGAATTTCTCCGAGCCGACGATGGCGTTGTTGTACTTGGCGAAGTTGGAGGCGGCGGCGATGTTCTCCGGGCGCATCATCCAGTCGATGAAGACGTGGGCTTCCTTGACGTTGCTGGCGTCGCGCGGAATCGCGAAGTTGTCGATGAACAGCCGGATGCCTTCCTTCGGATAGACGTATTCGAGGCTGGCGCGTTGGGCGTGGGCGCGGTGGAAGGCGCCGTTCCACTGCTGGTGCATGGCGACCTCGCCGGCGGCCATGCGCTCGATGGTGCCGTCGCTGTTGTACATGGCCAGCGCCGGCTTTTGCCTGAGCAGCAGGTCGAGGACCTTCTGCGCTTCCCTGGCGTCCTCGGTGCATTCGTCGATGCCGAGGTAGTAGGTGGCGGGAATGAACAGTTCCTCGATGGAGTTCAGAGCCACCACCTTGCCTTTCAGCTCGGCTGGTGGTTCGAAGAACGGCTTCCAGCTTTCTTCCAGCCTGCCGCCCGGCACCTTCGCCGTATCGTAGCTGTAGCCGGTGGTGCCCCAGAGATAGGGAATGCTGTAGTCGTGGCCGGGATCGAAGCCAAGGGTCCGGAAGTTTTCCTTCAGATTGCCCAGGCTCGGCAACTGGCTCTTGTCGAGCTTTTGCAGCAGCCCCTCCTTGACGAATATTTCTATGAAACTGTCCGACGGCACCACCACGTCGTAGGCGCCGCCACCGGCCTTGAGCTTGGCCAGCAGCGTCTCGTTGCTGTCGTAGGCGTCGAGGGTGGCCTTGATCCCGGTGTCCTTCTCGAACTTCTTCAGCAACTCCGGCGGGTAGTAGTCCGACCAGTTGGCGAAGTGCAGGGTGCCTTCGGCGCGAGCCTGGCCGCCCAGGGCTAGACCGGCGGCGAAGAGCAGGGTGAGCGGTGTGCGGTAGGTCATGATGGACTCCTGGCGATCTTCTGTTTTTTCTTCGTGGAGGCAGGTTCTCAGCGGCGGCGTTGGCCGAGGTAGTACGACAGGGCGACGAAGGCGATGGAAATCATGAGGATGATCGAGGAAATCGCATTGATCTTCGGGGATATGCCCATGCGGATGGAACTGAAGATGTACACCGGCAGGGTGGTTGCGCCGGCGCCGGCGACGAAATAGGTGATGACGAAATCGTCCATCGAGATGATGAACGCGAGCATCGCCCCGGACAGCACGCCGGGCATCAGCAGCGGCAGGGTGATTTTCCAGAAGGCCTTCCACTGCGAGGCGTAGAGGTCGGCGGCGGCCTCCGCCAGGCGCGGGTCCAGGCCCTCCAGGCGGGCGCGGATCGGCAGGTAGGCGAAGGGGATGCAGAACACGATGTGGGCGATGAGGATGGTGAACAACGACAGCTTCAGGCCGATGAAGGAGAAGAACATCAGGGTCGCCACCGCAGTGACGATCTCCGGCACCAGCAGCGGCAGGCCGAGAACGCCGTTCATCAGGGTCTGCCCGCGGAAGGCGCGACCGCGCATGCCCAGCGCGGCGAGGGTGGCCAGGACGGTCGAGGCCAGGGTGGCGAGGGTGGCGACGAGCAGCGAGTTCTTCGCCGCGCGGAGGATTTCCGGATCGTTGGCCACCACCGCATACCATTTCAGGCTGAAGCTCTCCCAGAGCGTCGCCGACTGGCCGCTGTTGAAGCTGAGCACTACCAGCACCAGGATCGGGATGTAGAGGAAGGCGAAGAACAGCCAGGCGGCCTGGCGCACGCCGCTGAAGGTCCAGAGTGGATTGCGGCCGTTCATGGCTGGCCTCCGCCGGCGTTGGCCCGGAAGCGCAGGTTGTAGATCAGCATCGCCAGCAGGACGAAGGCCAGCAGGGCGAACGAAAGGGCGGCGCCGAACGGCCAGTTGTGCGCGGTACCGAATTGCAGCTGGATCAGGTTGCCGATCATCAGCGCCTTACCGCCGCCGAGCAATTCCGGAATGATGTAGCTGCCCAGGGCCGGGATGAATACCAGGATGCAGCCGGCGACTATCCCCGGCATCGCCAGCGGCACGATCACCCGGCGCAGCGCTTTCCAGCGGTTGGCGCCGAGGTCGAATGCCGCCTCCACCAGGCGCCAGTCCATCTTTTCCAGGCTGCTGTAGATCGGCAGCACCATGAACGGCAGGTAGGTATAAAGGAGGCCGATGATCACCGCGTTGTCGGTATAGAGCAGCCCCAGCCCGGTGTCGGTCAGGCCGATGCCTTGCAGGCCGGCGTCCACCAGCCCGCCGTTGCGCAGCAGCAGGATCCAGGCGTAGACCCGCACCAGCAGGTTGGTCCAGAACGGCACGGTGACCAGGAACAGCAGCAGGTTGCGCCGGCGTTCCGGTTGCAACGCCAGGTACAGCGCGGTGGGGAAGCCGAGCGCCAGGCAGCCGAGGGTGGTCAGCAGCGACAGCCAGAACGAGCGCTGGAAGATGCCCAGGTAGTCGGCGTTGAACACCAGGCTGTCGTCCAGGTCGCGTTCCCAGAGGAAATTGAGGTAGGCCTCCAGGCTGTGCTGGCCCCATTTCACTCCGCCGTAGTCGCCGGATTGCTGGATCGACACGGCGAACATGATGCCCAGCGGGATCACCAGGAACAGCACCAGCATCAGCATCGCCGGGCTGCTCAGCAGCAGGCGCCGACGCAGCTGCCGGCGTTCGGCCGACTGTTGCGCGGTAGGTCGGCCGGCGGTGCTCATTCGGCGAGCACCCGGATGGCGGCGGCGGGAATCCGCACCCGCACCTTCGCCCCCGGACTGTGCGGGCAGCGTGCGCCGTCGCGGTTCTGCTGGCGCACGCGGAAGCCCGGCTGTCCGGCCACGTTCAGGTGGTAGACGGTATCGGTGCCGACATAGACGATGTTTTCCAGCACGCCTTCCAACTGGCCGTCGGCGGCCAGTTCGGTGCGCTCCGGGCGGATCGCCAAGGTCACAGCGCCGCTGCCCGGGGTCGTCGCGGCCAGCCGCTGGCCGTCCGCCAGGCGCACGCCGTCGGCGTCGGCCTGGCCCTCGAGGAAGTTGGTTTCGCCGATGAAGTCGGCGACCGCCCGGTTCAGCGGCGCCTCGTAGATGTCGCTGGGCGTGCCGACCTGCAACACCTTGCCCTTGCTCATCACCGCGATGCGGTCGGACATGGTCAGCGCTTCCTCCTGGTCGTGGGTGACGAAGATGAAGGTGATCCCGGTCTCGTGCTGCAGGCGCTTCAGCTCGATCTGCATTTCCTTGCGCAGCTTCAGGTCCAGCGCCGACAGCGACTCGTCGAGCAGCAGCACCTTGGGCCGGCTGGCCAGCGCGCGGGCCAGGGCGATGCGTTGCTGCTGGCCACCGGACAACTGGTCGGCGCGGCGCTTGCCGACCTCCGGCAGCTTCACCAGGTCGAGCATGCGGCTCACGGTGGCGTCGATCTCGCTGCGCGGGCGGCCCTGCATCTCCAGGCCGAAGCCGATGTTGTCGGCGACGCTCATGTGCGGGAACAGCGCATAACTCTGGAACACCGTGTTGACCGGGCGGCGGAACGGCGGCAGGCCTTCCATGTGTTCGCCATAGAGGCGGATGCTGCCGGAACTGGGCTGTTCGAAGCCGGCGATGAGGCGGAGGAGGGTGGTCTTGCCGCAGCCGGAAGGGCCGAGGAGGGTGAAGAATTCGTTGGCGTGGATATCCAGGGACACATCGTCAAGGGCCTTCAGGCCTTGGCCGGGGGTACCGAATTCCATGCAGATCCGCTCGATGGCTATCGCGCTGGTCATGCTGAATTCCATGCAGTCAAGCAGTTGTTATTGTTGAGGTTTTGCGGTTTCTGGGGCCCGCTTCACCTGCTGCGGTTCGATAATGACCGGGGCGCCGCGGGCGCAGAACGATAGATGCGGCCAATAAGGGATCGAACAGGCCAATCTGGTGGCGCTGGAAGAAGACTGCGGATGCTCTCTTGTCGTCTCTTTCGGACAGGAAACTCGGACCTGTCCGAGTCGCCCGGGCGGCTGGCTGACTTTAAGCTTGGCTTCAGCCTGGAGCCGTAGCTTGCGTAGGAAAGGTCGGGCGCAGCCCGTTTCCATACAGCGTACAGGCTCTATGCTATGACTATCCACGCCCAAACTCCCGAGCCGTTTTCCATGTCCCGAGCTTTCACGCCTCGCCGTCTGCTGCTGGCCGTCCTGCTGGTCGCGCTGTCCGCGCTGGTCCTTCTCGGCCAGAGCTTCCGGGTCTTCGACCGGGCCTGGTTCGCCGTCCAGGAGTGGCGTCACGCCGATGCCTGGAAAGAGCGCTCGATATGGCTGCCGGACTACCGCGTGCGGATCGAGGCGCAGCCCATCGAGGGGTTGAACGACGACGTTTCCGCGCTGACCTTCGATCCCGACCGGCGCACCCTGTTCACCGTGACCAACCAGCCGGCGCAGATCATCGAGCTGTCCTTGCAGGGCAAGGTACTGCGGACCATCCCGCTGACCGGCTTCGGCGACGCCGAGGCCATCGAGTACATCAGCCGCGGCGTCTACGTGATCACCGACGAGCGCCAGCAACGCCTGGTCAAGGTGCGCCTGGAGGACGACACGCGCTTCATCGACGCTGCCGATGCCCAGCAGCTTTCGCTGGGTATCGGCCTCAACGGCAACAAGGGTTTCGAAGGGCTAGCTTACGACGCCGAGGGCAAGCGCCTGTTCGTCGCCAAGGAGCGTGACCCGGTGCGCATCTACGAGATCCACGGTTTCCCCCACACCCAGGCGGACAAACCGTTCGCCGTGCACGTGGTGGACGACCCCGGGCGCGACAAGCGCCTGTTCGTCCGCGACCTGTCCAGCCTGCAGTTCGACGAGGGCACCGGGCACCTGCTGGCGTTGTCCGACGAGTCGCGTCTGGTAGTCGAGCTGGACACCGACGGCGAGCCGGTCAGCACCCTGTCGCTGCTGCGCGGCATGCACGGCCTGAAGCGCAGCGTGCCGCAGGCCGAGGGCGTGGCGATGGACGACCGTGGCGTGCTCTACCTGGTCAGCGAGCCGAACCTGTTCTACGTCTTCAGCAAGGACGAGCCGGCGCAGCCCTGACGCGGCATACGGGGACGGCAGGAGCGTCCCCTGGCCCGCTCAGAACTGCCAGTTCACCCCGAGCGAATAGCCCGCCTGGTTGCCTTCGCTGTGGGCGAAGCGGCTGTTGGCTTCGGCGAAGACCCCGAGCTGCTCGGTGATCGCCAGTTGCGCGCCAAGCTGGGCGCGGCCGAAATCCTTGTCCACGCCGCCCATGTCGGCGACCCGGACACGCCCGTCGCCGCGGCTGGTCAGGTCCATGTCGTCCAGGCGTCCGTCCGCCAGCTCGCGGACCCAGCGCAGGCTGGCGTAGGGTTGCAGGCGCATTCTCGCGCCCAGCGCCAGCTCGCCGCGCAGGCGCCAGCCGAGACTCGCCTCCAGCGAGTCGTAGTCCTGCTTCTCGTAGCCGAGTGCGGTACGCAGGGCCTCGTCCTCGCGGAAGTCGTCGATGCGGTAGTGCATGTAGTCGAGGCCGGCCAGCGGCCCGCTCCGCAGTTCGCCGAAGCTGAAGTCATAGCCGCCTTCCAGCCGGGCGCCCCAGGACCAGGCCGAGGTGTCGCCCGACAGACGCTGGTCGAGCAGCACCGGCCCGCCGGCGGCCTGGAGGTAGACCGAACGCTTGCTGTCGTAGCGGGTATGCCCGAGGTTCAGCTCGCCGGCCAGCCATTCCGGACCGCCGTCATTGTACAGGCCGAACAGGCCGAGCTGCCAGGTGTCGCCCTCGATGCGCCCACCATGGTCCAGCTTGTCGCGGCTGCGCTGGAAGGCCAGGCTGCCGCCGAGGGTCAGGGCCTCGCTGTAGCGGTAGTCGCCGAGCAGATGCACGCCGGCGCGCCTGGACTCCGGATTGCCAGGCATGTCGAAACCGCTGTCCGGCGAGACCTCGCCCTCCGCGCCCACCTCGCCGTCGAAGCTGCCTACCGGCCGGTTGCTGCCGAGCAGGGTCAGCCAGCGGCGGTCGTGCAGGCGGGTCAGTGCCTGATGCTGGCGCTGCAACTGGTCTTCCATCTGCCGCGCCAGGGCGCCGCCGGAGGCGGTGGAGGCCAGCAGGTCGGCGTTGGTCAGCTCCAGCACCAGGCGCGTCAGCAGGCGGGAAAAGTCGCGCATGCGTTGCTCGATGCGCTCCTGGCCGAGGGCGTTGGTCAGTACTTCCTTGTTGTCCTCGGCCGGGTCGTGCCAGGTTGAGCCGCCGGGAATCGCCGGGTTGTCGGTCTGCTCGTAGCCGTCCAGGTCGCCCAGTTCCCAGTTGGTCGCCTCGATGAACAACACCGGGATGTCCATCCCGTTGAAGCTTTCGCCGTCGCTGCAGCAGCCGGTACCCGCCGGGTATTCGGCGTTCAGGCCGGGGTTGGTGAACAACGGGATGTCCAGCTCGCGGGCGATGCGCAGGATCTGTTCGCGGTAGGCGCCGAGGGCCGGGCTGGACACGCTGTTGGAGCCGGCATGGGCGTACATCTTGTCGCCGGTGACCAGGCTGTCGAGGTTGATCATTCCCAGCAGGTTGGCGCGCTGGCTGGCGTCGAGGGACTCGACGTAGGCACGCGAACCGCGCAGGCCTTCCTCCTCGGCGCCGAAACCGACCACCTCGAGGCCGTTCTCCAGAGCGATGCCGCCGAGGTTGCGGGCGATCTCGGTGAGCACCGCCGCGCCCGAGGCGTTATCGTCCAGGCCCTGCAGGGTCGGGCGACCGTAGTAGGTGTCGTAGTGCGCGCCGAGTACCAGGAACTTCCCGCTGCTACCGGGCGCCGAGGCGATGACGTTCTGCGAACTGCGGTTGCCGGCCCAGGTGAAGTCCTGGCGACTGGTCTGGTAGCCGAAGCCCAGGCGCGACTGCATCAGTTCGCTGGCGCCGGCGAAGCTGGCGGTGCCGCGATAGCGGCCCGGGTAGTCGGTGATCAGGCGCTCCAGGGTCTCCCCGGCGTATTCCCCGTATTGGTAGGCGTTGGCGCCCAACGACAGCGCGGCACATCCCAGGCCTACAGCGACAGCTAATGGTTTGAACACGGCACTTTCCTCTGTGTCGGTACGATGGTGCATCGAATGATGCTCGCGCCGCGGAAAGCAGGATGCGGACCGTTTCATGTCCCGGTGGCACGAAGTGACGCCTGGTCGACCTGCGGTGTCGCTACGTTGTAACTGGCAGCGGCTTGGACGGCGAAGCAGAGAGAGGCAGCGGCCGGGAGTGTTACTTGCGAGCCTGAAAATGGGGCGCTGCGTTCAACTCCTGGGACGGGAAGTAACCGCGGAAGGGAATGCAGAGGTGGATGGGCGGCGCTTGTGCCTCGGCACAGGCGCCGCCAGGCCTCAGCTTTCGTCGCTGAGACCGGCTTCCGGCGCTGCGCGCTTCACCGACTGCACGCCGGCTTCGGCGTTGGCCTGGCTGGCATAGAGCTGGCTCTGGCCGACGACCTGGCCATTGGTGGCCTTGAGTACGAAGTGGAACTTGCCGTTGCTGGCCGGCTTGACCTCGAAGGCACCGTCGCGCTGGGAGTTCTTGCGCACCGACTCGATGCCGCCGAGCGCCGAGTCCTTGGCCTTGTACAGTTCGCTGGTGAGAATGATCTCGCCGTTGGCGGCATGCAGGTTGAAGTGGAACTGGCCGTCTTTCGCTTTCTTCAGATGGAATTTGGCTGCCATGTCTAGCTCCTTGTTCACAGGGTGAGGCGGATCGCAACGGACCAGCCGTCTGCTGAGACACAGCGTAGCCGCTTTTGTTGCAGTGTCGCCCCGCTCCGGTCATCGGCCTGGGGCGAGCGGGCTCAGGCCTTGAGGGTCTTGACGCCGTCGGCGGTGCCGAGCAGCAGCAAGTCGGCCGGGCGGGCGGCGAACAAGCCGTTGGTGACCACGCCGACGATGGCGTTGATCTTCTCTTCCAGTTCCACCGGGCTGTCGATGCGCAGGTTGTGCACGTCGAGGATGATATTGCCGTTGTCGGTCAGCACGCCTTCGCGGTAGACCGGATCGCCGCCGAGCTTCACCAGTTGGCGGGCGACGTGGCTGCGAGCCATCGGGATGACCTCCACCGGCAGCGGGAACTGGCCGAGGATGGGCACCAGCTTGCTGGCATCGGCGATGCAGATGAAGGTCTTGGCCACCGCGGCGACGATCTTCTCGCGGGTCAGCGCGGCACCGCCGCCCTTGATCAGCTCCAGGCGCTCGTTGCTTTCGTCGGCGCCGTCGACGTAGAACTCCAGCTCGCTGACCGTGTTCAGCTCGTAGACCGGGATGCCATGCTCCTTCAGGCGTTTGGCGGTGGCCTCCGAACTGGCTACTGCGCCGTCGAACTCGGCCTTGTGGCGGGCCAGGGCATCGATGAAGAAGTTGGCGGTGGAGCCTGTGCCGACGCCGACGATGCTCTTGCTGTCGAGGTGCGGAAGAATGTGGTCGACGGCGGCCTGTGCCACTGCCTGCTTGAGCTGATCCTGGTTCATCCCGGGTGCCTGTCTGGTTGCCTGGCCGGCCGTCCCGGCGGCGCAGGCGGAGGGTGCGCGCGGCCGGGGCGGCCCGGCGGGTTTCCGGCACGTCCTGTGCCGCTGCGATACGAAGGGACGAATTATAGCGGCCTGGCGTCCTCCGGTCTTGCCCCGGATGACCGGCAGTCGCGGTGTTTTCCTGCGGCGCGCCGGTAGTCCGCCCGGCGGGCCTGGAGTAGACTCCGGGCTTCCGTGAAGTCCGCCGAACCGCCTCCGATGCTCGAACAATACGTCAAGAAGATCCTCACCTCGCGCGTCTACGACGTCGCGGTGGAAACGCCCCTGCAACCCGCCCGCCAGTTGTCCGAACGCCTCGGCAACCAGGTCCTGCTCAAGCGCGAGGACCTGCAGCCGGTGTTTTCCTTCAAGATCCGCGGCGCCTACAACAAGGTCGCGCAGCTCACCGAGGAGGAGAAGGCCCGCGGGGTGATCGCCGCCTCGGCCGGCAACCACGCCCAGGGCTTGGCCCTGGCGGCCAAGCGGCAGGGGATCAGGGCGGTCATCGTGATGCCCAAGACCACCCCCGAGATCAAGGTCCAGGCGGTGCGCGCCCACGGCGCCAAGGCGGTGCTGCACGGCGACGCCTTCCCCGAGGCGCTGGCCCACGCGCTGAAGCTGGTCGACGAGAAGGGCTACACCTTCGTCCATCCCTACGACGATCCGGACACCATCGCCGGCCAGGGCACCGTGGCCATGGAGATCCTCCGCCAGCAGCCCGGCCGCCTCGATGCGATCTTCGTCCCGGTGGGCGGTGGCGGACTGGTCGCCGGCATCGCCGCCTACGTCAAGTACCTGCGTCCGGAGATCAAGGTGATCGGCGTCGAGCCGGACGAGTCGAACTGCCTGCAGGCGGCCATGGCCGCCGGCGAGCGGGTGGTGCTGGGCCAGGTCGGGCTGTTCGCCGACGGCGTGGCGGTGGCGCAGATCGGCCAGCACACCTTCGACATCTGCAAGGACCACGTCGACGAAGTGATCACCGTCAGCACCGACGAGATCTGTGCGGCGATCAAGGACATCTACGACGACACCCGCTCGATCACCGAGCCGGCCGGCGCGCTGGCGGTGGCCGGGATCAAGAAGTACGTCGAGCGCGAGCGCGCCGAGGGGCAGACCCTGGTGGCGATCGACTCCGGCGCCAACGTCAACTTCGATCGCCTGCGGCATGTCGCCGAACGCGCCGAACTGGGCGAGCGCCGCGAAGCGATCATCGCGGTGACCATTCCCGAGCGGCCGGGCAGCTTCAAGGCCTTCTGCGAGGCGGTCGGCAAGCGCCAGATCACCGAGTTCAACTATCGCTACCACAGCGGCAGCGAGGCGCACATCTTCGTCGGCGTGCAGACCCACCCGGAGAACGACCCGCGCGAGGCGCTGGTGGCCTATCTGCGCGAGAAGGGCTTCCCGGTCCTCGACCTGACCGACAACGAACTGGCCAAGCTGCACATCCGCCACATGGTTGGCGGCCATGCGGTGAAAGTCAGCGACGAGATGGTGTTCCGCTTCGAATTCCCCGAGCGGCCCGGCGCGCTGTTCAACTTCCTCACCAAGCTCGGCGGGCGCTGGAACATCTCGATGTTCCACTACCGCAACCATGGCGCGGCCGACGGCCGGGTGGTGGCCGGGTTGCAGGTGCCGGAAGACGAGCGCCACCTGATCCCGCAGACCCTGGAGGCGATCGGCTATCCGTACTGGGACGAGACCGCCAACCCGGCCTACCAGCTGTTCCTCGGCTGACTCGCGGCGGCTCGCCGACACGGGCTGCTAAGCTTCACGGGCAGGTGATCTCCTTCCTCGGGAACTGAGCCCGCCCCCGGCCCCTCAAACGGGCCGGGAACACGGACAAGGATGCGCTGATGGAACATTTTCTCCAGATCAAGATTCTCCACGGAGTCGCCACCGTGCTGCTGTTCGGCGGCCTGCTCGGCCTGGCGTTCTACGCCTGGCGCAGCTGGCGGACGGGCGACGCGGCTCGGGTCGCGCGCGGTTTCAAGCGGGTCCGCCTGATCGGCTGGCCGCTGCTGGGGCTCAGCCTGCTGGCCCTGCCGGTCAGCGGCTGGTGGCTGGTGCACCTGGCCGGCTGGCCGTTGGGCCAGAGCTGGCTGCTGTTCGGCGCCTGCCTCTATCTGCTCGGCTGCATCTTCTGGCTGGTCCTCGCCGGCCGCCTGGCGCGGGTCCAGCACCAGGCCGGCGCCGCCGAGACGGCGGGGGCCGCGCTGGGCGAGCAGGCCCTGCGCGAGATCAAGGTGGGCCTGGTCATGGCCCTGCTCGGTGCGGCCAGCTTCATCGCGGTGGCGGTACTGATGGTCAGCAAGCCGCTCTGAAACGCCAACGAAATGGACTTCACCGGCCTTCGCCGGTTCTGTAGGAACGCATGCGTATTCTGCTGGTAGGCGCGGGAGGTTTCGTCGGGCGGCACCTGCTCCCGGCGCTGCTCGCCGCCGGACACGAACTGCTCCTCACCGCGCGCCGCCCGCCGGTCGATGCGCCTGCCGGCGTACGCTGGCTGGCGCTCGACCTGGAGCGGCTTGCGGAAAGGCCGGACAGCTTCGCCTGGCCCGCCGGGGTCGACCTGCTGATCAACGCCGCCGGCACCATGAGCCTCGACGAGGCGAGCATGGCTCGCGTCCAGGACAGCGGCGCGCGAGCACTCTTCGACCTCGCTGCGGCCCATGGGGCGAAGGTCCTGCAGATTTCCGCGCTGGGCGCCGGTGCGCACCCGGACGTGGCCTTCCTCGCCAGCAAGGCGGCGGCCGACCGCCACCTGCTGGAACTGGGCATCCCGGCGCTGGTGCTGCGCCCGTCCCTGCTGCTGGGGCCGGGCGGCGCCAGCAGCGCCTGGCTGGAACGCCTGTCGCCGCTACCGCTGATTCCCTTGCTGGACAATCGCGCGCGCCTGCAACCGCTGCATGTCGAGGACCTGGTCGGCGCGGTGCTGGCCTTGCTGCGCCGCTGGCCGGAGCGGGCGCAGGTGATTCCGCTGGTGGGTCCGCAGGCGCTGACCCAGGGCGAGCTGCTGGACGAGCTGCGCCGCGCCCAGGGTTGGCCGCGCGGCCGCTATGTGGTGCCGCCCGCGGCGCTTCTCGATGCGTTGGGCGGGCTTGGCCGGCGTGCTGGCTGGCGGACACTGAGTCCATCGATGCTGAAGCTGGTGCGCCACGACAACCTGGCCGACCCGGCACTCCTCGATGCGGCCTGCGGCTATCGTTGCGCGCCGCTGGCCAGTCGGCTGCTCGGCTGGCCGCAGGCGGCACGCAGCCTGGCGGCTCTGATGCGGCCGCTGATGCTGGCGGCCCTGGTGCTGATCTGGCTGGGTACCCTGGTCGCCTGCCTGGGGCCGGGTTACGGCTGGGGCCTGCGGATCCTCGGCGAGGCCGGCATCCACGGCTGGCCGGCGAGCCTGGCGGTGATCGCCGGGGCCTTGCTCGACGGCGCGCTCGGCGTCGGCCTGCTGCTCCGCCGCTGGCGTCGGCGCGCGCTGCTGGCGCAGTTCTGGCTGATGCTTGGCTACAGCCTGGCGATCAGCCTGATCCTGCCGCATTACTGGTACGACCCCTACATGGCGGTCGGCAAGAACATCGTGCTGATGGTGGCCACGCTCTGGCTGCTGGGCGACGAACCTAGAGCCAGGGAGGCCCGTGGATGAACCTTTACCTGCTGCTGAAGACCCTGCATATCCTTTCCTCGACCATTCTTTTCGGCACCGGCCTGGGGTCGGCCTACTACGCCCTGCGTGCCTGGCGCAGCGGGCAGTTGCCGGTGATCGCAGTGACCTTCCGCCACCTGGTCACCGCCGACTGGCTGTTCATCGCCACCACCGCGGTGTTCCAGCCGCTCAGCGGCCTGGCCATGGTGCATGTCGCCGGCTGGTCGCTGGCCCAGGGCTGGTTGCTGTGGAGCCTGGGCCTCTACGTGTTCGCCGGGCTCTGCTGGCTACCGGTGGTGTGGTTGCAGATCCGCGTACGCGACATGGCCGAGGCGGCCTTGCGCGAGGCGCGGCCCATCGAACCGCTGGCGTACCGCTACATGAACGCCTGGTTCATCCTCGGCTGGCCGGCCTTCATCGCCTTCATGGTCATCTTCTACCTGATGGTCAACAAGCCGGTCTGAGAGTCCGCTCGGCGCAACCAGAGCAACGCCAGGACCAGGAACGCCAGGGAGCCGCCCCAGTACAACCAGGCGAAGCCGCCGGGCCGCTCCAGCAGGAGGAAGGCCAGGGCCGGGCCCAGCGCGGCACCGAGGTCCTGGACGATGGAGTAGCGGGTCATGAAGCCGACCACGTCGCCGGCGCGGGCGACGTCGGCGGCGAGGGCGTCGGTCAGGGTGGTGAGGGCGGTGGCGACCAGCATCACCAGCAGGGCGATGGCCAGCCAGGCGAGAATGGGCAGCCTGCTGGAAAGCAGGCCGAAGCCCATTGCGCCGACCAGTAGCGCAGCCACGTAGAAGCGCCGACGCCCGCGCGGGCCATCCGACCAGGCACCGAAGCGCCCGGCCAGCCAGGGCTCCCAGGACCAGCGCAGGGCCTGGATGATCCCGGAGAGGCCGGCGGCGCTGAGCGCCAGGCCGAGCAGGCTGACCTCGGTGCCGAAGCTGCGGGCGATCAGCGCGCTCAGGGTGGCGGCGAGTACGCCCTGGATCAGGAGGGCGGTGGCGAAGCCGCTGAGGATCACCAGGCCGCGCGGCGGCGGGCGCCTGGCGACGCTGGTGGCTGCCGTTGCGGCGGAGGTCCGCGCATGTCCGGCGGGACTCTCCGGCAGGTCGAAACCCTTCGCCAGCAGCGGCAGGCCGAGCAGTGCCAGGATCGTGAAGGACAGCGCCAGCGCCGGCAGGCCGAGGACCGGCACCAGCAGCCCACCGAGCAGCATGCCGACCAGGCTGCCCAGGCGGTAGAGGCCGTTGTACAGGCCCATGGCGCGGCCGCGCTGGTGGTCGGCGGCGCAGTAGACCACCGCCGAGAGCCCGCCGATGCGGAAGAACGACCAGCCGATCCCCCACAGTCCGCGCAGCAGCACCCAGGCCAGGAAACCGCTGGCCAGGCCGTAGCCGGCGGTGCTCAGCACGCCGATGACGACCGCCAGGAGCAGGCCGGTCTTCAGTGCCAGGTGCTTGTACAGGCGGCCGATCAGCGGATTGAAGGGCAGGCGGATCAGGCGGTTGATCGACAGCAGCACGCCGACCTGCCAGAGCGCCTCCAGGCCGACCTCGTGCCAGTAGATCGGCAGGGCGATATAAAGCATCGAATCGCCGGCCAGGCATAGCGCGGTGACCAGGGCGACGATCACGACCGGCCGCAGCGAGCCGGGAGCGGGGGCGGTGTGGGGCATCCTGGTCCGCCGTGGCGCCGCCCGTCGGACGGCGCGCTTGTCAGTGGGTCAACGCAGGGAAATGATCGGCCAGCCGCGTTTTTCCGCCTCGGCGCGCAGGCGCGGATCGGGGTCGACGGCCACCGGCCGGCTGACCTTTTCCAGCAGCGGCAGGTCGTTCAGCGAGTCGCTATAGAAGCTGGCGCCTTCCAGGTCCAGGCCGTTCTCGTCGAGCCAGCGTTGCAGGCGAACCACCTTGCCGCCCTGGAAGCAGGGCACGTCGAAGGTCTGCCCGGTGTAGCGGCCGTCGCGCATCTCGCACTCGGTGGCGATCAGGGTCTCCACCCCGAGCCGTTCGGCGATCGGGCCGGTGACGAAGCGGTTGGTGGCGGTGATGATCACCAGCCGGTCGCCGGCGGCGCGGTGCTCGGCGAGCAGCGCCTCGCCCTTGGCCAGCACGATCGGCTCGATCACTTCCTGCATGAACTGGCGGTGCCAGGTTTCCAGCTGGGCCATCTCGGTGCGACCGAGGATCGCCTGGGTGAAGGCCTGGTAGGCAAGGACGTCGAGCTTGCCGGCGACGTAGTCGGCATAGAAGGCGTCGTTGCGCGCCTGGTATTCGGCGGCGTCGACCAGGCCGCGCTGGCACAGCCATTCGCCCCAGCTATGGTCGCTGTCGCCGGCGAGCAGGGTGTTATCGAGATCGAAAAGGGCCAGACGCACGGGGTGACTCCATCGGTTGGCGGGTGGCGGAAGGGCCGCGAGAGCCTTTTGCGAAGGCTCCCACCGGGCCTTGGGAAAGCCCCTAGCCTACCGGCTTTTGCCGGCCCTGTATCCTCCCCGCACGAGTCGCAAAGCCGCGCGTTGCCGCTATCACAAGCTTTATGGAACAATGCGGGCACATGCGATTTCGAGGATGTCCCAGCGTGATCGATTCCGATGGTTTTCGCCCGAATGTCGGCATCATTCTCGCCAACGAGGCGGGGCAGGTGCTGTGGGCGCGGCGTATCAATCAGGAAGCCTGGCAGTTCCCGCAGGGAGGCATCAATGATCGCGAAACGCCGGAAGAGGCGCTGTATCGCGAGTTGAACGAAGAAGTCGGGCTGGAGGCCGGGGACGTGCGCATCCTGGCCTGCACCCGCGGCTGGCTGCGCTACCGTTTGCCGCAGCGCCTGGTGCGGACCCACAGCCAGCCGCTGTGCATCGGCCAGAAGCAGAAATGGTTCCTGCTGCGGCTGATGTCCGACGAGGCGCGCGTGCGCATGGATATCACCAGCAAGCCCGAGTTCGACGGCTGGCGCTGGGTGAGTTACTGGTACCCCCTGGGACAGGTGGTGACCTTCAAGCGCGAGGTCTACCGCCGCGCCCTGAAGGAACTGGCCCCGCGCCTTCTGGCGCGGGACTGAACACGGAGACAAGGCCCCGAGCATGCTCAACACGCTGCGCAAGATCGTCCAGGAAGTGAACTCCGCCAAGGATCTGAAGGCGGCGCTGGGCATCATCGTGCAGCGGGTCAAGGAAGCCATGGGTACCCAGGTCTGCTCGGTGTACCTGCTCGACACCGAGACCCAGCGTTTCGTCCTGATGGCCACCGAAGGCCTCAACAAGCGTTCCATCGGCAAGGTCAGCATGGCTCCCAGCGAAGGCCTGGTCGGCCTGGTCGGCACCCGTGAGGAGCCGCTCAACCTGGAGAACGCCGCCGCCCACCCGCGCTACCGCTATTTCGCCGAGACCGGCGAGGAGCGCTACGCGTCGTTCCTCGGCGCGCCGATCATCCACCATCGGCGGGTGATGGGGGTGCTGGTGGTGCAGCAGAAGGAGCGCCGCCAGTTCGACGAAGGCGAGGAAGCCTTCCTCGTCACCATGAGCGCCCAGCTCGCCGGGGTCATCGCGCATGCCGAGGCGACCGGTTCGATCCGCGGCCTGGGCAAGCTCGGCAAGGGCATCCAGGAAGCCAAGTTCGTCGGTGTGCCCGGCGCCCCCGGGGTCGGGGTGGGCAAGGCGGTGGTGGTGTTGCCGCCGGCCGACCTGGAAGTGGTGCCGGACAAGCAGGTCGACGACATCGACGCCGAGATCGCCCTGTTCAAGCAGGCCCTGGAGGGCGTTCGCGCCGACATGCGCGCGCTGTCGAGCAAGCTCGCCAGCCAGTTGCGCAAGGAAGAACGCGCGCTGTTCGACGTCTACCTGATGATGCTCGACGATGCCTCCATCGGCAACGAGGTCAAGCGCATCATCCGTACCGGCCAGTGGGCCCAGGGCGCCCTGCGCCAGGTGGTGATGGAGCACGTGCAGCGCTTCGAGCTGATGGACGACGCCTATCTCCGCGAGCGCGCCTCCGACGTCAAGGACATCGGTCGCCGCCTGCTCGCTTACCTCCAGGAAGAACGCAAGCAGAACCTGACCTACCCGGAACAGACCATCATCGTCAGCGAGGAGCTGTCGCCGGCGATGCTCGGCGAGGTGCCGGAAGGGCGCCTGGTCGGCCTGGTCTCGGTGCTCGGCTCGGGCAACTCGCACGTGGCGATCCTCGCCCGTGCCATGGGCATCCCCACGGTGATGGGGGCGGTCGACCTGCCGTACTCCAAGGTCGACGGCATCGACCTGATCGTCGATGGCTACCACGGCGAGGTCTACACCAACCCCTCCGCCGAGCTGGTGCGCCAGTACAGCGACGTGGTCGCCGAGGAGCGCGAGCTGAGCAAGGGCCTGGCGGCCCTGCGCGAGCTGCCCTGCGAGACCCTCGACGGCCACCGCATGCCGCTCTGGGTCAACACCGGCCTGCTCGCCGATGTCGCCCGCGCCCAGGAGCGTGGCGCCGAGGGCGTGGGCCTGTACCGCACCGAAGTGCCGTTCATGATCAACGACCGCTTCCCCAGCGAGAAGGAACAGTTGGCGATCTACCGCGAGCAGCTCAGTGCCTTCCACCCGCTGCCGGTGACCATGCGCACCCTGGATATCGGCGGCGACAAGGCGCTGTCCTACTTCCCGATCAAGGAAGACAACCCGTTCCTCGGCTGGCGCGGCATCCGCGTCACCCTCGACCACCCGGAGATCTTCCTGGTCCAGACCCGCGCCATGCTCAAGGCCAGCGAAGGACTGGACAACCTGCGCATCCTGCTGCCGATGATCTCCGGCACCCACGAGCTGGAAGAGGCCCTGCACCTGATCCACCGCGCCTGGGGCGAGGTGCGCGACGAGGGCGTGGACATCGCCATGCCGCCCATCGGCATGATGGTCGAGATTCCCGCCGCCGTGTACCAGACCCGCGAGCTGGCCCGCCAGGTCGACTTCCTTTCGGTCGGTTCGAACGACCTGACCCAGTACCTGCTGGCGGTCGACCGCAACAATCCGCGGGTCGCCGACCTCTACGACTACCTGCATCCGGCTGTGCTGCATGCGTTGAAGAAGGTGGTCGACGATGCCCACCTGGAAGGCAAGCCGGTGAGCATCTGCGGCGAGATGGCCGGCGATCCCGCGGCTGCCGTGCTGCTGATGGCGATGGGCTTCGACAGCCTGTCGATGAACGCCACCAACCTGCCCAAGGTGAAGTGGCTGCTGCGCCAGATCACCCTGGACAAGGCCCGGGACCTGCTCGGCCAGTTGCTCACCTTCGACAACCCGCAGGTCATCCACAGCTCGCTGCACCTGGCGTTGCGCAACCTCGGCCTGGGTCGCGTGATCAACCCGGCGGCTACCGTCCAGCCCTGATTTCCCGCGCGCCGGACGCTTCGTCGTGCGGCGCTTACGCTTTCCCCGCAAGCGTATAGACTGCCTGCCATTCGGTAGAGGCCACTGGCCAGTCGAACGTGCGAGGGATTGCCGCAAAATGGACGAACGGGCGTCGAAGCCGCCAGGTCTTCTTCCGCTGTCACGCGAAGACCTTGAGAAAACCCTGCGATATGCCCTGGAGATCGTCAGCGACGGGATCTGGGACTGGAACATCGCGACCAACCAGGTCAGCCGCAGCGCCGGCTGGTACCTGATGCTCGGCTATCCGCCGCATAGCCTGCCGGAGAGCGTGGAGACCTGGAAGAACATCATCCATCCCGAGGACTATCCGCGGGTGATGGCCAGCTTCCAGGCCTACCTCGACGGCGAAAGCCCGGAATACTGCGAGGAATACCGCTGCCGCACCTACAGCGGGGATTACCTGTGGATCAGCGATCGCGGGCGTTTCGTCGAGTTCGACGAGCGCGGCGAGCCGCGGCGGATGATCGGTGCGCACCACGAGATCCATCAGCGCAAGCTGGTCGAGCTGGAGTTGCAGCAGCGCAACGAGGAACTGTTCGACTGGAACCTGCGTCTCGAGGAACTGGTGGCCGAGCGCACCGAGGCGCTGCACCGGGTCAACCAGGCGCTGGCCTCGAAGATGGCCGAGGCCCAGCGCCTGAGCGAAATCGATCCGCTCACCGAGCTGTACAACCGACGCAAGTTCGAGCAGTGCCTGCACCATGAATGGATGCGCCGGCAGCGCCATGGACGCGCCACGGCACTGGTGATGATCGATGTCGATCACTTCAAGCGGATCAACGACCTGTTCGGCCACTCCACCGGTGATCGCGTGCTGGTCGCCTTCGGCCGCCTGGTTGCCAGCGAGCTGCGCGAGGTCGACGTGCTGGCGCGCTGGGGTGGCGAGGAGTTCATCCTGCTGCTCCCGGAAACCGGCCTGGAGGCCGCGGCGGCCTTGGCCGAACGCCTGCGCCAGCGGGTTCGCTCGCAGTCCTTCGAGATGGGCGAGCGGTTGACCGCCAGCTTTGGCGTCGGCGTGCTGAATGATGGCGAGACCCTCGACCTGCTGCTGTGCCGGGTGGACGACGCCCTCTATCGGGCCAAGCAGCGTCGCGATTGCGTGGCCTGTTGCTGAAGGTCAGCCTGGCGGCAGCACCAGGCTGACCTCGCCGAGCCGGGCGCCGGACGGCCCGAAGCTGCGCTCGATCATCTCCCGCGTGCCGTCGGCGTGTACCCGTACGACGCTGCTGGCGCGAGTGCCGTAGCTCGGGCTGGCGATGAACACGCTGGAGAGCAGGCGTTCCGTGGCCAGACCCACGCCGGTATCCGGCAACTGGCCGTCGGCGGCCGGCGCTGCGTCGGCCAGCAGCTCCAGCAGGGCCTGCGGATGCGGCTCGGCAAGCCGCTCGGCGAGGGCGGCGCGAGCCTTGAGCAGCTTCGGCCAGGGCGTATCGAGGGCCGCGTTGGACAGCCCGTAGATCCCCGCCGGCAGCAGGCGCGGTGGCCCTACGCGGGGGTTGTAGTGCCAGAGCTGATGGCGATCGCCAATGAGCAGGTTGAAGCCGGAATAGTCCGCGGCGCGCCCGGCGACCTGCGCCAGGTAGTCGGCCGGGTTGCCGCCGCCGCGCAGGAAGTCCGCCACCAGTTCGCCACGGGAGCGCTTGCCGAGAGCCTGCGACGGATCGCGGACGTTGGTCAGGGCGGCGAAACGGCCGGCCGGGCCGAGCCCCAGCCAGGTGCCGCCGGCCTCCAGGTCGCGTCCGGCGAATACCCCCTCGGCGTCCTCCCAGGCCGCCAGCGGCAGGCTCGGGCGGGCATAGAATTCGTCACGGTTGGCGGCGACCAGCAGCGGCAGGGCGTGCCCCGGTTGCCAGGCGAAGACGATCAGGCACATGCGCGATCCTTGGGATGGGCTGGCCGTCAGGCTAAAGGCATCCGCCATCGCCGTTCAAGCACGACGCCTGCCGCACGGCGCGCAATTCCGTTACCATGCCGGCTTTCCAACGGGGGCGTGCATGGAGTTTCTCCTCTATATCGTGCTGGGCGCCTGTGCCGGCGTGCTGGCCGGACTGTTCGGCGTCGGCGGCGGCCTGATCATCGTCCCGGCGCTGGTCTTCAGCTTCACCGCGCACGGTTTCGGCGGCGACGTCCTGACCCAGATGGCGGTCGGCACCTCCCTGGCGACCATCGTCTTCACTTCGATCAATTCCATTCTCGAACACCATCGGCGCGGCGCGGTGCGCTGGCCGGTGTTCGCCTGGATGACCCTCGGCATCCTCATCGGCAGTGCCCTCGGCGCGCTGACCGCGGCGCAGATCAAGGGGCCGCTGTTGCAGAAGATAATCGGGGTGTTCGCCATCCTGGTCGCTTTGCAGATGGTTCTCGACCTCAAGCCCAAGGGTAGCCGCGAGGTGCCCGGCAAGGGCGGCCTGACCCTGGCCGGCGCGGTGATCGGCTGGGCCTCGGCGATCTTCGGCATCGGCGGCGGTTCGCTGACCGTGCCTTTCCTCAGTTGGCGCAGCGTGCCGATGCAGCAGGCGGTGGCGACTTCCTCGGCCTGCGGCCTTCCTATCGCCATTTCCGGCGCTCTGTCGTTCATCGCGGTCGGCTGGCACAACCCGCAGTTGCCGGAGTGGAGCCTGGGCTACGTCTATCTGCCGGCGTTGGTCGGCATCGCCGCCACCAGTATGCTGTTCGCCCGCTTCGGCGCGCGCCTGGCGCATCGTTTGTCGCCGCGCGTACTCAAGCGACTGTTCGCCCTGCTGCTGTTCAGCGTGGGCATAAGTTTCCTGACCCCCGATCTCGCTTTTCTGTCGTAGGAGTTATCGATGCTGACGTATCCCCAGATCGATCCGGTTGCGCTGGCCATCGGCCCGCTGAAGATCCACTGGTACGGGCTGATGTACCTGATCGGGATCGGCGGCGCCTGGCTGCTGGCGTCGCGCCGGATGAAGCGCTTCGACCCGACCTGGACCAAGGAGCGCCTTTCCGACCTGGTCTTCTGGGTCGCCTGCGGCGTGATCCTAGGTGGCCGCCTGGGCTACGTGCTGTTCTACAACCTGGACGAGTACATCGCCAACCCGACGCTGATCTTCGAGGTCTGGAAAGGCGGCATGTCCTTCCATGGCGGCCTGCTCGGCGTGATGCTGGCGGTCTGGTGGTTCGGCAAGCGCCATGGCAAGAGCTTCTTCCAGCTGATGGACTTCATCGCCCCGCTGGTGCCCATCGGCCTGGGCGCCGGGCGCATCGGCAACTTCATCAACTCGGAACTGTGGGGCAAGGTCAGCGATGTGCCCTGGGCCATGGTCTTCCCCAACGGCGGCCCGCTGCCGCGGCATCCCTCGCAGCTGTACCAGTTCGCCCTGGAAGGCGTGGCGCTGTTCGTCATCCTCTGGCTGTTCACCCGCAAGCCACGGCCGACCGCCTCGGTCTCCGGCCTGTTCGTGCTGTGCTACGGGATCTTCCGCTTCGTCGTCGAATTCGTCCGCGTGCCGGATGCCCAGCTCGGCTACCTCGCCTGGGGTTGGCTGACCATGGGCCAGGTGCTCTGCGTACCGATGGTGCTGGCCGGCATTGCCCTGATGGTCTGGGCCTACCGCCGCGACGCGGCGCAGCCGAAGGCGGCCTGAGCCGCTTTTCGTGCCCGGGGCGGATAACGTCGCAGGCGTCATCCGCTCCGGGCAGCCGGCTTTCCGCTCCAGGGCGTGCATGGCTTGCGCCGGTCGCGCCGAACTGGCGATGCAGGCTCCGTCGCCGTAGACTTGGCCATCCTTCTGTCATCCCTCGGTGGGAGCCGCCACGTCGGCGCCGCACCGATATCGATCCGAGCCTCCGATGAAACAGTACCTCGACCTGATGCGCCACGTGCGCGAGCACGGCACCTTCAAGAGCGACCGCACCGGCACCGGCACCTATAGCGTGTTCGGCCACCAGATGCGCTTCGACCTGGCCGCGGGCTTCCCCCTGGTGACCACCAAGAAGTGCCACCTCAAGTCGATCGTCCACGAGCTGCTGTGGTTCCTCAAGGGCTCCACCAATATCGCCTACCTCAAGGAGCACGGCGTCTCGATCTGGGACGAATGGGCCGACGAGAACGGCGACCTCGGCCCGGTGTATGGCTACCAGTGGCGCTCCTGGCCGGCGCCGGACGGCCGCCACATCGACCAGATCGCCAACCTGATGGCGATGCTGAAGAAGAATCCGGACTCGCGCCGGCTGATCGTCTCCGCCTGGAACCCGGCGCTGATCGACGAGATGGCCCTGCCGCCCTGCCACGCGCTGTTCCAGTTCTACGTCGCCGACGGCAAGCTCAGCTGCCAGCTCTACCAACGTTCGGCGGACATCTTCCTCGGCGTACCCTTCAATATCGCCAGCTATGCCCTGCTGACCCTGATGGTGGCGCAGGTCGCCGGCCTGCAGCCGGGCGAGTTCATCTGGACCGGCGGCGATTGCCACCTGTACGCCAACCACCTGGAGCAGGCCGACCTGCAGCTGACCCGCGAGCCGCTGCCGTTGCCGAGCATGAAGCTGAATCCCGAGGTGAAGGATCTGTTCGACTTTCGCTTCGAGGACTTCGAGCTGGTCGGCTACGAGGCCCATCCGCACATCAAGGCACCGGTCGCGGTCTGACCCTTCGGCGGAGCCGTCGGCTCCGCTCAACCGAACAGGCGACGGTACCAGGGAAGCGCGCGCCAGTCCCGCAAAGCCCGCTCCGCATCTTCTGCGCGTTGCAGCGCCTGTTCCAGGGCCTGCTCCAGCGGAGCGACCGGATGGCTCATGGCATGGCCATGGCAGAGCTGGAAGTCGTCCAGCAGGTTCGGCGGTAGCGCGAAGGCGCCTTCCAGGCGGGCCTGTTCCTCCGCCAGGTAATAGCCGTTGAGGCCGTCGAAGTGGACGAAACGGTAGCCCGCGGCGAGCAGCGGCGCTTTCCACTCGGGGTCGTGGTCGAATGGAGTTTCCGCGAGGATCAGCCACGGGCGCCAGCGGTTCAGGTCGAGGCCGCGGAGCACCGCGCCTTTCAGCCCTTCGACGTCGATCTTGAGGAAGTGGATCGGCCCTTCGACATGGGCCGCGCAGATCGCGTCCAGGGTGCTGACCTTCACTTCGCGCGGGGTGGCCGTGCAGCCCTCGGCCTGGCGCTGGCGGGCTAGCTCGGGGTCCAGGGTGGAGAGACCCGAGGCGGCCATCTCGTAGAGCGTGGCGCGGCCTTCGCGCTCGCCAATGGCGAGGTTCAGGTTGAGGTCTTCCGGCCGTTCCCGCTCCAGCTCGCGGTGCAGGTGGGGCAGCGGTTCGATGTTGATGCCGCGCCAGCCGCGCTCGTAGAACGCCAGGGTGACCGAGTCGATCCGCGGGTGGTTGGCGCCGACGTCGATGTAGAACCCCCTGGGGAAGAGTTTCAGGGCCCGCCAGAGTCGGACGTCTTCCAGGTTCTGCGCGTAGGAAACGAAGGGCATGGGCCTACCTCTTGGGCGATCGTCGCCCAGTCTGTCATTCCCCGCGCCCGCTCTCCAGCAATTCGGCCAGCGCGTCGATCTGTTCCTGGCGGTCGCTGCCGCCCACCCGCCTGCCGTTCAGCGACGACCACTCCGGATGCGCGCGCGCCTTGCGCAGCGCTTCCGGCAGCTTGCCTTCGCGCCACTGCTTGTCCTCCGGGGTTTCCAGGCGGATCGCCTCGACCGCCGCGTGGCCGCGCGTTTGCAGGGCTGCCAGGAGCTGCCGTTGGCGCAGCGCGAGCAAGCGCAGCACGGCGTCGTTGACGGTCAGCTCGCGGGCGCCCTTGAGCTTGCCGAGCAGGCGCGAGCCGTAGTGGCCGACGGTCTGCCAGGCGCCGCCGGCGAGGGCGCCGAGGGCGGCGGCGGCGCCAAGGGTGACGCCGCCCACCAGCAGGTCGATGCCGGCGCCGGCCGCGGCACCGGCCGCAACCCCGCCGCCGAGGCGGATACCGAGTTGGCGCAGGGTCTCCGGATTGAACAGATCGTCGCCCCAGCGGCCGTCGAGCAGCGGCAGGTCGGCGGCGCGGGCGTCGTCCCTGGCGAAGGCGTAGAGCCGCAGCAACGCTTCCACGCAGGCCTGCTCGCGCTTGCGCACCTGCTGGTGCAGGTCGCGGGTGGCTTCCTGCACGGCGCTTTCGCCGCCGGGCACCAGGCGCCGGCAGGCGGCGACGTCGACCAGCAATTCGGCGATCAGCCGTTGCCCGGCGCGCAGGCGCGCGGCGGCCTGGGTCTCATGGTCGGCGATCAGCCGGTCGAGTTGCGGCCGGGCGCGCTCCAGCAGCAGCGCCAGGCTCTCGTAGAGGCGCCGCTCGCCGTCCAGCGGCGGCGCCACGCTGTCGAAACGCACCAGGGCGTGCAGGCCCAGGCGAGCGAGGGCGGCGCGCCACTCCTCCTCGCGATGCTGCGGGCTGGCGACGAAGTTCAGCACCGGCAGCAGCGGCCGGCCGCAGCCGGCGAGCACCGCCAGTTCGTCGCGATACTTGGCCAGCACCGGTTCGCGGGCGTCGATCACGTAGAGCCCGGCGTCGGAGGCGAGCAACTGGCGGACCACCTTGGCTTCCTGTTCGAAACGCCCGCGCGCTTCGTTGCTGTCCAGCAACCGCGCCATGCGTTCCGGGCCATCGAGACGCTCGCCGGGGCGCTCCAGGGCGTCCAGGTAGTCGAGCAGGGCGATGGCGTCTTCCAGGCCGGGCGTGTCGTAGAGTTCCAGCAGCGCTTCGCCGTCCACCGACAGCCTGGCGCCCTCGACGTGGCGGGTGGTGCTGGGGCGATGGGAGACTTCGCCGAATCCACGGTCGCGAGTCAGGGTGCGCAGCAGCGAGGTCTTGCCGGTATTGGTGTGGCCGACCACGGCCAGGATCAGCGGCTCAGTCATGGCCGGTCTCCAGCCAGGCCAGCGGCGAGGTCTCGCCGTGCGGCAGTTGCAGGCGTTCCAGGGCGGCGTGCCAGTCACCCAGGCGGTCGCTGTCGAGCGCTTCGCCGGGCGGAGCCTGGAGCAGCCAGATGCGGGTGCTGGCGGCGCAGCGGGCGAGTTCGCCGAGCAGTGCCAGGGTGCCGCGGTCCGGCGAGCGACGCGGGTCGCAGGCGATGGCCAGGCGCGCCGGCGGGTAGCGGGTCAGTTGTTCGAGCAGGCGACGGCGCTGCTGGCCGTCGTCGAGGATGCCGGCGTCGGCGACGCCTTCGGCGAGCTTCGGCGGCCAGGGCCGGCGATCGTCCAGCTCCACCGCCACCAGCACCGCTCCGGCGGCTTCCTGGCCGGACTGGCCGCCCTGCGGCTCCGGCAGCCAGTCCGGTGCCGCGTCGCTGACGCCGAGGCGTTCGCTGGCCGGCATCAAGCGTTCGCGCAGCAGGCTGTAGCCTGGGTCGTCGAGGTCCAGGTCGAGGTGGGCCAGGCCGCGTTTCCAGCGCCACAGGCAGAGCAGACCGAGCAGCGCGCGCGGCAGGACCCCATAGACCAGCAGTACGCCTACCAGCCAGCCGGCCCAGGCGTGCCGTGCGGCTTCGCTGGCCAGGGCGGCGTCGCCGCTGGCGCGGATCAGCTCGGCGTCCGGCAACGGGAAGCCAAGCAACGCCGGCAGGGCGCCGAGCGCCTGGGTAAGGGCGATGAAGGTATCGCTGCCGAGAATGGTGGTTTCCCAGACGAAACCGTAGCGGCGGGTCGCCAGCAGGCCGAGGAGCATGGCCAGCGCGGTCAGCAGGCCGAGCAGCCAGAGCCCGTGGACCAGCGCGCCGAGGCCCCAGCGCGCCAGCCGGCGCCGGCCGAGCAGGACCAATAGCGCCGGCGCCAGGTGCGCGGCGCGGGCATCGCGCGCCAGCTTGCCGCTGAGCCACAGCCAGAGCCGGCCGAGCGCGCCCGCGGCCTCGCCGCCGGCGAGCAGGCCGAGTGCCCAGCCGAGCAGGGTCAGCAGGTGCAGGCCGAGGAGGCTGGCCAGCGCCCAGAACACGTTGACCGGGCGCTGGCCATCGCCGAGCGCGGCGAAGGCCAGTCCGGCGCCGCTGGCCAGGGCCAGCACCAGCAGCAGGGCCAGCGCCAGCCGCGAACCCTGGCGCCAGGTCCGCTGGGCGTCCAGCAGGCCCTCGCGGCGGCCCAGCCAGTGGGCGCGGGTGAGAATACGGCGCGGCAGGGAACCGCCCTGGGCCAGCGCCTGGCGAACCGCCTCGCTGTCTTCCAGCGGACCGGCCTGCTCCTCGCGCAGGCGAACGGCCTCGGTCAGCCAGAGGGCGTCGAGGCCGGGATGCGTCGTGTGACTCAAGTCACCTCCTGTGTCGATTTCCCTGCCGAGCGTGAATCGTGCCCGGCCAACGGCGTCTGATCAGCGCCAAACATAGCAAAAAGCGCCCCGGCGGCTCATGCTGGCTTGCCAGCCGGCTGGCGGCGGGGTGTGGGATTTTGACTGGCGCCGTGGCGAAAGCGTTCGGCGCCGGTAGCGAGAGGAACACTGAGATGAAGGTAGTACGCCGATACCCCCTGGCGCTGTTGCTGGGGATGGCGGGCGCGCTGGCCGACGAGTTGCCCGATGGCTCCTTGCTGCAACGCTATGGCGTGCAGGCCGACCAGTTGCCGACCCTGGCGGCGGATCCGCCGTCGCGCAAGGAGGAGAAGGAAACGCCGTCGCGCTTCCGGGTGGAGCCGGAGCAGCCCTTGGTGACCTTTGGCGTCAAGGACCACAAGGGCATGGAACCCACTGGCAACCCGTCGATCGACGCCATGCACGAGCGCGATCGGCGGATCTGCCGGAACATCAGGCGGCAGGCACTGGAGAAAGGCAAGGCACAGCCCTTCGACGGCTACATCGAGTGTTCATGAGGCCGGCGCCCGCGTACGAGCGCCGGTCGGGCTGCGTCAGCGCTGCTCGCGCAGGCGCACGGCGACGTCCGGCTGGTCGCTGAACAGGCCGTCGATGCCGGCGTCGAGGTAGGCCCTGATCTCGCCGGCCAGGTCGCCGCGCGACTGCGGGTTGCCGTCGGCGCTGCGGAACTCCGCCGGAAGGAAGCTGTTTTCCGCGCGGAAGGTGTAGGGATGCACCTTCAGCCCGGCGGCGTGGGCGTCGCCGACGAAGCGGGTCGGCTGGCCGAGGTTGCCGTTGGCATCGCGGGGAATCACGTAGCTCTTGTCCGGACCGACCCCGTAGGCGTAGCGCGCCACCTGGCGCAGGCCCTTGGCGGTGGCCATCTCGGCGTAGGTCAGGCTGCCGCCGGCAGCCTGCTGGTCGTAGGGCTGGCCGCTGCCGTAGAGCTGTACCAGGCGGATGCCGGTGAGGCGCTTGAGTTCCTTCAGGTTGTTCACCTCGAAGGACTGGATGAATACCGGCGCGTGCGGACCTAGGTAGCCGTTGCGGTGCAGGGTCTTCACCAGCGGGCGTTCCATGGCCAGGCCGAGGCGCTGGAAGTGGGTGCCGTGCTTGATCTCGGGGTACAGGCCGATGGTGCGCTGCTGGCTGATCTGCAGGCTTTTCACCAGGTCGATGATCTCCTGCAGGGTGGGGATCTCGAAGGTGCCGTCCAGGCGCGCATTGCCCGGGCGGATCGTGGGGATGCGCTCGATGGCGCGCAGGGTCTTCAGTTCGGCGAGGGTGAAGTCTTCGCTGAACCAGCCGGTGAGTTCCACTCCGTCGACTTTCTGCGTGCGCTTGCGGTCGGCGAATTCCGGGTGCTGGGCGACATCGGTGGTCAGGCCCAGCTCGTTGTCGTGGCGGGCGACCAGCTTGCCGTCGCGGGTCATCACCAGGTCCGGCTCGACGTAGTCGGCGCCCATCATCACCGCCAGGGCGTAGGCGCCCAGGGTGTGTTCCGGTACGTAACCGCTGGCGCCACGGTGGGCGATGACCAGCGGCGAGCGTTCGTCGCTGGCCGGGTGGCGAACGGAGGCCTGGCCCTGGGCCCAGTCGATGGCGCGTTGTACGTTGCCGGTGTCGGCGTGGGCTGCGCTGGCCAGGCCAGCGGCGAGCATCAGGCAGGCGGCGCCGAGGTGGCGGCGCAGGAAGGCTGGTTGCATGACGGGTCCTCGTCGGCGGTTCGGGAGTGTTCCAGTCCAGCAGATTGACGCAGCCAGGTGATACTTCTTTGCCCGTTTCGCGACATTCCCGTGACAATCGCCGCCAGCGTGACGACGTCGGCGTTTTCCCGGCCAATCCAACGAAAGGGGCGGACGGCCGGGGCAGGGTATAGGGTGACGGCGCTCGCATAACAATAAGAGGATCGGTGATGGCTTCCGCGCAACCTGCCTCCGCGTTTCCCTGCCTGTCGTTGCAACTGGCCTGCCTGTTGCTGGGCGCCTGGCTGGCCTTCGATGCCCACGGCGGCGGCCAGGCCGTGGCGCCGCCGGCCCGTGTCGAAGCGCGTGTGCCGACGGCCGCTACCGATGACTGGGGACGCCAGCCGGACAGCCTGATGAGCGCCGTGCCGCCGCGCACGCTGGAGGCGAGCGTCGGCGCCCGCGGCTCGGGATCGGCGAGTTCGCGACTGTGGATCGCCGATACCGACTTCCGCCTGCACGACGACATCGGTTTCTTCATCCAGCGCATGCTGATCCGCATGGAACCGACTCGTCCCGGCGCGCCCTTGTCGCTCGACGATCCGACGGCGATGGTGGCGCGGATCCAGGCCGGCGAGATATTCGTCAGCGACGCCACCCTGGCGACCCTGCTCAACCAGGACCTCGCCGCGTCCCGCGCGGCCGTGCGCAACCTCAGGATGAACACCCGCAAGGACGGCCAGGAAGTGCGTGGCGAGTTGTTGCGCAAGGGGCGCTGGCGGCCGCTGCGGATGCTCACCGAGATCGAGCTGAGCGGTCCGCTGGAGGTGACCCTGGTACCCCGGCGGATCTTCGTCGACGGGGTCGAGGTCACTTCGTCGCTGGCGGCGGCCTCGATCGAGATGTCCGAGGTGCTGAAGCTGAAGACCCGGCACATGGAATTGGTCGGCAACCGCATCCGCGTCGACCTCGACGGATTGTTCCCGCCGCCGCGCCTGGACTTCCGCGTCAGTCGCCTGGCCCTGGCCGACGGCGGCATGCAACTCGCCCTCGGCGACTCCCTGGCCGACCTGCAATGGCCGGCATTACGGGCGCCGGACAGCTACATGTTCATCGAGGGCGGCGATATCAAGATGGCGCGCACCGTGCTGGTCAAGGCCTATGCCCTGTTCACCAGCCTCAGCCCGGGGCAGCCGCTGCTGTTCAATCTCTACGACTACCGGCGGCAACTGCAGAACGGCGTGATCCGCCTGCGCGAGGACGGCATGGTGCAGATCGCCGTGTCGCCGGTGAAGGCGCCGGCGCCGCTGGAGGCACGGCTGTGAGCCGGCGTCCGTGGGGCGTACTGCTTGGCTGTTGCCTGTTGGCGGCCAGCGCGGCCCAGGCCGAAAGCGCCATCGACCGGCAGCAGCGCGAACTGGCCCTGCTGCGCGAGGGCTGGTACCGGCAGGTCCCCCCGGCGCCGGTGCCGCTGCCCATGCGTACGGCCGGGCCGGCGGATTCCGGCCAGGATGGTGTCGGCATACTGCTGCGCAACGTGGACATGTACCTGCGCGGCAACATCGGTTTCCACGTGCCCGAGGTGAAGGGCTGGCTGGTGCCGAACCGGGCCGGCCAGCCGGTGGACTTCGACCGTCCGCAGGACATGCATTTCCAGGTGATGGACGGCGAGGTGCTGCTCAGCCCGCGGCAACTGGCCAACCTGTTCAACGAGCACATCCTCGCCTACGACGGGACCATGTTGAAGGACTTCCGCATGAGCAGTGCGGCGGGACGCCTGGAGGTGGAGGGGCGGGTGCGTCCGCTCGGCGTAGGGCCCTGGCTGCCGCTGCGGCTGGGCGGCGGCGTGGAGGTGGACGCGGCCAGCGGCGCGCTGGTCTATCGGCCCGACCAGTTGAGGGTGATCGGTCTGCCGCTGTACGGGGCGATGAGCCTGGTCGGCCTGCCGATGTCGGCGCTGGTCAGCCTCGATCGGCCGGGGGCGAGCCTGGTGGGCAGCGCCATGCGCCTGGACTACCGCAAGGTCTTCCCGCTGCTGGGCATCGACGGCCACGTACAGGAGGCCTGGCTCGACGACCAGGGGCTGCACCTGCGTTTCTCCCAGGCGCCCGGCCAGCCGTCGCCGGTGTTCAGCCCGCCGGCCGCGGCGGGCCCATCCTTCCTCTGGCTACAGTCGGGCGACCTGAAGATCTTCGAAATCCTCATCACCTACGCCCAGGTGCTGCTGAAGACCGAGACCCCGGATCAGGTGCTGACCTTCAACCTGCAGGACTACCGCAAGGTGCTGGCGACCGGCACCACCCAGGTCAACGAGGATGGCACCTTCTTCATGCAGGTGCCGCCGTATGCCAATCCCTTGTAGGCCGGCCCGCACAGTTGGCCTGGAGTCCGCCGGCGCGAGTGTTTATCCTCGCGCCTTTGTCCTTCCACGATGAGGTAACCCCATGGCACGACCGCTGGCGATGATCGCCGCCCTTGGCGAGAACCGCGCGATCGGCATCGACAACCGCCTGCCCTGGCGCCTGCCGGCCGACCTCAAGCATTTCAAGGCGATGACCCTCGGCAAGCCGGTGATCATGGGGCGCAAGACCTGGGACTCGCTGGGTCGGCCGCTGCCGGGCCGGCTAAACCTGGTGGTCAGCCGCCAGGCCGGCCTGGCACTGGAGGGTGCGGAAGTGTTCGCCAGCCTGGACGCCGCGCTGGCGCGCGCCGAGGCGTGGGCGCAGGCGGAGGACGCCGACGAACTGATGCTGATCGGCGGCGCCCAGCTCTATGCCGAGGCCTTGCCGCGCGCCGCGCGTCTCTACCTGACCCGGGTTGGCCTGGCGCCGGAGGGCGACGCCTTTTTCCCCGAGATCGATGGTGCGGCCTGGCGCCTGGCGTCGAGCATCGAACACGCCGCGGCTGACGATGCGCCTGCCTACGCCTTCGAGGTATGGGAGCGCCGCTGACGGTTCCAGGCGGGGTCAGAGGGTGATCAGCTCCGCCTCGATCTTCTTCCCCGCCACTTCCAGCACGCCGATCCCGATCGGCAAGCTGAAGCGCCGCGGCCCGGCGCTGCCCGGGTTGAGGTAGAGCACGCCGTCGCGCTCTTCCTTCAGCGGCTTGTGCGAATGTCCGGCGACCACCACGTCGATGCCTTCGGCGGCCGGGTCGAGGTCGAGTCGCTTGAGGTCGTGCAGCACATAGAGGGTCAGCCGGCCGATCTTCAGCAGCAGGCGCTCGGGGATGTCCGCCGCCCAGTCCTGGGTGTCGTTGTTGCCGCGCACCACCGAGAGCGGCGCCAGGCGTTCCAGCTCGGCGAGGATTTCCGGCTTGCCGATGTCGCCGGCATGGATCAACTGGTCGCAGCCGCGCAACCGTTCCAGCGCCTCGGGCCGGAGCAGGCCATGGGTGTCGGCGATCAGGCCGATGCGCAACGGGCGGCGGGACTGGGGCATGGGCGCGGGTCCGGGTTGCGGGACGGAAGAGGGTGGCCGACGGGCATGGCCATGCCGTCGATCATACCCAACCATTGGCCGGGTACGAAAACCCTTCGGCGAAAACCGCGACGCCACCCGGAGGTGGCGCCGCGCCTATCAGTGTCCGGCCTTCTGGACCGGGCTTTCCGGCAGGAACCAGTTCAGCAGCAGGGCGCAGATGCCGCCGGTGGCGACCCCGGACTCCAGCACGTTGCGCAGCGCCGCGGGCATGTGCGCGAGGAACTCCGGCACCTGCGAAACGCCCAGGCCGAGGGCCAGGGATACGGCGATGATCAGCAGGGCACGGCGGTCCAGCTGGATGCCGGCGAGGATGTTGATGCCCGAAGCGGCCACCGCGCCGAACATCACCATCGCCGCGCCGCCCAGTACCGGTTCCGGCACCGCCTGGATGACCCCGGCGACGCTCGGGAACAGGCCGAGCAGGACCAGCATGGCGGCGATCCACAGGCCGACGTAGCGGCTGGCCACGCCGGTGAGCTGGATCACCCCGTTGTTCTGGGCGAACACTGAGCTGGGGAAGGTATTGAAGATACCGGCGAGGAACGAGTTGGCGCCGTTGACCAGCACGCCGCCCTTGATCCGCTGCATCCACAGCGGGCCTTCCACCGGTTGCTTCGACACCTTGCTGGTGGCGGTGACGTCGCCGATGGCTTCCAGGGAGGTGACCAGGTAGATCACCAGCATCGGGATGAACAGCGGCCAGGAGAAGTCCAGGCCGAAGTGCAGCGGGGTCGGTACCTGGAACAGCTCGGCCTGGTGCATGCCGGTGAAGTCCAGGCGACCGAGGTAGCCGGCCAGCGCGTAGCCGACGGCCAGGGCGATGACGATGGCGCAACTGCGCATCCATACCACCGGGATGCGGTTGAGCACCACGATGATGCCCAGCACCACGCCGGACAGCAGCAGGTTCTCGCCGTTGGCGAAGGTGCCGTTGGACATCGCCGAGAAGCCGCCGCCCATGCTGATCAGGCCGACCTTGATCAGGGTCAGGCCGATCATCAGCACGACGATGCCGGTCACCAGCGGGGTGATCAGCCGCTTGACGAACGGCAGTATGCGCGAGATGCCCATCTCGACGAAGGAGCCGGCGATGACCACGCCGAAGATCGCCGCCATCACGCTTTCCACCGGCGTGCCCTGCTTGACCATCAGCGCCCCGCCGGCGATCAGCGGGCCGACGAAGTTGAAGCTGGTGCCCTGGACGATCAACAGTCCGGCGCCGAACGGGCCGAAGCGCTTGCACTGGACGAAGGTGGCGATGCCGGAGATCACCAGCGACATCGACACGATCAGATTGGTGTCGCGCGGCGATACGCCCAGCGCCTGGCAGATCAGCAGGCCGGGGGTAACGATCGGCACGATGATCGCCAGCAGGTGCTGGAGGGCGGCGAGCAGGGCGATGGGAGCGCTGGGACGGTCGTCCAGGCCATAGACCAGGTCGTTGCGGGCGCTGGCGTCCGACGGGCTTTGCAGGGAACTCATGGTGGCGGTCCGGGGAAAAAGAGCGCGATTTTACTGGGCGAACACGGTCTCGCCCAGGCCTGGCTGCGCCGCATGTCGGCGGATAACGCCGGTGGCGTATGCGCCCTGCGGTTGGAGCGTGGGTGAGCGGTAGGGCGAATGACCGCTTGCGATTATCCGCCATTCGGCGCGCGTACGCGTGAATGAAAAAGCCCGGCGCGGGACCGGGCTTTTTTCGTCGCTGGACGATTCAGCCGTCCAGCAGCGCCTTGTTGCGTACCGCGCCCTTGTCGGCGCTGGTGGCGAGCAGGGCGTAGGCCTTGAGCGCGGTGCTGACGCGGCGGGCACGCGGCGCGGCCGGCTTCCAGCCCTTCTTGTCCTGTTCGGCGCGGCGTGCGGCGAGTTCTTCGTCGCTGACCAGCAGGTTGATCGAGCGATTGGGAATGTCGATCAGCACCTTGTCGCCGTCCTGCACCAGGCCGATGGCGCCGCCGGCGGCGGCTTCCGGGGAGGCGTGGCCGATGGACAGGCCCGAGGTGCCGCCGGAGAAGCGTCCGTCGGTGAGCAGGGCGCACTGCTTGCCCAGGCCCTTGGACTTCAGGTAGCTGGTCGGATAGAGCATTTCCTGCATGCCCGGCCCGCCCTTCGGTCCTTCGTAGCGGATGATCACGATGTCGCCGGCCTTCACCTCGTCGCCGAGGATGCCTTTCACCGCGGCGTCCTGGCTTTCGAAGATCTTCGCGCTGCCTTCGAACACGTGGATCGACTCGTCGACCCCGGCGGTCTTCACCACGCAGCCGTCGAGAGCGATGTTGCCGTAGAGCACGGCCAGCCCGCCTTCCTTGGAATAGGCATGCTCGACGCTGCGGATGCAGCCCTCGGCGCGGTCGTCGTCCAGGCTCGGCCAGCGGGTGTTCTGGCTGAACGCGGTCTGGGTCGGGATGCCCGCCGGACCGGCCTTGAAGAAGGTGTGCACGGCTTCGTCGCGGGTCTGGGTGATGTCCCACTGGGCGATGGCGTCGGCCATGCTCGGGCTGTGCACGGTGGGGACGTCGGTGTGCAGCAGGCCACCGCGGGCCAGTTCGCCGAGGATGGAGAAGATGCCGCCGGCGCGATGCACGTCTTCCATGTGGTACTTCTGGATGTTCGGCGCCACCTTGCACAGTTGCGGCACCTTGCGCGACAGGCGGTCGATGTCGCGCAGGTCGAACGGCACCTCGGCCTCCTGGGCGGCGGCCAGCAGGTGCAGGATGGTATTGGTCGAGCCGCCCATGGCGATGTCCAGGGTCATGGCGTTCTCGAAGGCCTTGAAGTTGGCGATGTTGCGCGGCAGCACGCTGTCGTCGCCTTCGCCGTAATAGCGCTGGCAGAGTTCCACGGCCAGGCGCCCGGCGCGCAGGAACAGTTGCTCGCGGTCGGCGTGGGTGGCCAGGGTCGAGCCGTTGCCCGGCAGCGACAGGCCGAGCGCCTCGGTCAGGCAGTTCATCGAGTTGGCGGTGAACATGCCGGAGCAGGAGCCGCAGGTCGGGCAGGCGCTGCGCTCGTACTCGGCGACCTTCTCGTCGGAGCAGGAGTCGTCGGCGGCCACCACCATGGCATCGACCAGGTCCAGGCCGTGGCTGGCCAGCTTGGTCTTGCCGGCTTCCATCGGCCCGCCGGAGACGAACACTACCGGGATGTTCAGGCGCAGCGCGGCCATCAGCATGCCGGGGGTGATCTTGTCGCAGTTGGAGATGCAGACGATGGCGTCGGCGCAGTGGGCGTTGACCATGTATTCCACGGAGTCGGCGATGATCTCCCGGCTCGGCAGCGAATAGAGCATGCCGTCGTGGCCCATGGCGATGCCGTCGTCGACGGCGATGGTGTTGAATTCCTTGGCCACGCCGCCGGCCTTCTCGATCTCGCGGGCGACCAGTTGGCCGAGGTCCTTCAGGTGCACGTGGCCGGGCACGAACTGGGTGAAGGAGTTGGCGATGGCGATGATCGGCTTCTTGAAGTCTTCGTCCTTCATCCCGGTGGCGCGCCAGAGGGCGCGGGCGCCGGCCATGTTGCGGCCGTGGGTGGAGGTTTTCGAGCGGTAATCGGGCATGACGATTTCCTGCGGCTAATCAGGTTCGGGTTATGACTGTATCGTGAGCGTCGAAGGAACCGGATGCAAACGGGGAATAGCCGAGTGTACGGAGTTGGCCGGGGTCTGAATGGGGTCACCATTGGCGACGGCCTGGGCTCACTGCCCGCCGGGGGATGATTGGCGAGGAATGCCCGGATTCTAAGCCCAGAGCGGGCGAATGGGGAAGGCTGGCGGTCGGCGGAGCGGCGCGTCGCGACCCGACTGGCGTCTTGCGCCGCCCGTCGCGCCATGAGCGGCGGTGGCCGTAGGGCGGATGAACGCAGGCGCTCATCCGCCGGGACGGGCTCAGCCGTTGGGCAGCAGCCGGCAGGTCAGGCTCTTGATGTAGCGGGTTTCCGCGATCGCCAGGTGCACCGGATGGTCGGGGCCCTGGCCGCCGCGCTCGAGCAGCTGGATGTTGCGGTCGAGATGGCGGGCGCTGCCGATCAGGATGTTCTGCAGGTCGTCCTCGGGCAGGTGCATCGAGCAGGAGGCGCTGACCAGGATGCCGTCCTTGCTCAGCAGGCGCATGGCCTGTTCGTTGAGACGGCGGTAGGCGGCCTCGCCGTTCTTCAGGTCCTTCTTGCGCTTGATGAAGGCCGGCGGGTCGGCGATCACCACGTCGAAGCGTTCGTCGGCGGCCTTCAGCTCGCGCAGGGCCTCGAACACGTCGCCCTCGACGCAGGCGACCTTCTCCGCCACGCCGTTCAGCGCCGCGTTGCGCTCGACGCCGTCGAGGGCGAAGGCGGACGCGTCCACGCACATCACTTCGCTGGCGCCGAAGGCGGCGGCCTGGATGCCCCAGCCACCGATATAGCTGAACAGGTCGAGGACCCGCTTGCCCTGCACGTAGGGCGCCAGGCGCGCGCGGTTCATGCGGTGGTCGTAGAACCAGCCGGTCTTCTGCCCGGCCAGCACCGGCGCCTCGAACTTCACGCCGTTCTCTTCCAGGGCGACCCACTCCGGCACTTCGCCGTAGGCATTGGCCACGTAGCGCTCCAGGCCCTCGGCGTCGCGCGCGCTGGAGTCGTTCTTCCAGAGCACGGCGGCGGGCTTGAGCACCTGCAGCAGGGCGGCGAGCACCTCGTCCTTGCGCAGTTCCATGGCTGCGGACGCCAGTTGCACCACCAGCACGTCGCCAAAGCGATCGACCACCAGGCCGGGCAGCAGGTCGGAATCGCCGTAGACCAGCCGGTAGAACGGCTTGTCGAAAAGCCGCTCGCGCAGGCTGAGGGCGATGTTGATGCGATGAACCAGCAGCGATTTGTCGAGAACGTGCTTGGTATCACGGGAAATGAGGCGGCCGCAGATGAGATTGTTCGGGCTCAGCGCGACGATGCCCAGCGGCTTGCCGTTGGCCATTTCCAGCACCGCCTGGTCGCCGGCGGCGAAGGCATTCAGCGGCGTCGCGGCGACATCCACCTCGTTGCTGTAGACCCACAGGTGGCCGGCGCGCAGGCGGCGCTCGGCGTTGGCTTTGAGACGCAAGCTGGGCAGGGTCATGGGAAAGGCTCCGGCAAAAGAGCGCGATTATAGCGCAGCGACGGGATTCGCCGCTGCGCGAACGCGGGCCGTTCAGCCGGCGAGGATTTCGATGAATCGACGGTTGAAGGCCGGGATGTCTTCGGGTTTGCGGCTGCTCACCAGCTTGCCGTCCACCGCTACCTCCTGGTCCACCCAGTGGCCGCCGGCGTTGTTGATGTCGTCCTTGAGCGACGGCCAACTGGTCAGGGTACGACCCTGCACCAGGCCGGCGGAGATCAGCAGCCAGGCGCCGTGGCAGATCACCGCCACCGGCTTGCTCGCCTGTTCGGCGCGGATCGCCAGTTCCTGGGCCTTGGCCAGGCTGCGGATCTGGTCGGAATTGATCACCCCGCCGGGCAGCAGCAGGGCGTCGTAGTCGTCCAGGCTGGCGTCTTCGAAGGTGCCGTCGACGCGGAAGGCCTCGGCTGGCTGGTGATGGTTCCAGCCGCGCACCTCGCCGGCCTTGTCGGAAAGAATCCTTACCGTGGCTCCGGCGTCTTCCAGGGCTTTTTTCGGACCGGTCAGTTCGACCTGTTCGAAACCGTCGGTCACCAGGGCGGCGACGACCTTGCCGTGCAGGGATTGGGTCATGGCATGTCTCCCGATATCAGAAGGGGTATTCATTCCGACCCTGGCGGCTGCGGGAAAAGTTCCATGTCCGTTGCCTGGCGCCGCTTTTCCGGCAGAAGCCCGCCCCATGGCGGGGTTCTCCGGGTAAACTGCGCGCACCGTCAACTTTCGCCTCCGTCCTCATGGTCCAAGAACTCACCGCCGAGCAGATCCGCCAGGCCCTGCAAGGCATCAGCGTGCCGCCGCAACCCCAGATCATGGTCGACCTGCAGATGGAGCAGGTCATGCCCAATCCGGACCTGAAGAACATTGCCAGGCTGATCAGCCAGGACCCGGGCCTTTCCGGGGCTCTCCTGAAACTGGTGAACTCGCCGTTCTTCGGCCTGGCCAATCGCATCACTTCGATCCAGCGCGCGGTGAACCTGCTGGGCAGTCGTTCGGTGATCAACCTGATCAACGCCCAGTCGATCAAGGGTGAGATGAGCGACGACACCATCGTCACCCTCAACCGTTTCTGGGACACCGCCCAGGACGTGGCCATGAGCTGCCTGAGCCTGGCCAAGCGGATCGGCTACGAATCGGTGGACGAAGCCTACGCTCTCGGCCTGTTCCACAACTGCGGCATCCCGCTGATGCTCAAGCGCTTCCCGCACTACATGGCGGTGCTGGAAGAGGCCTACGCCGCCGCCAGCGACGAACGCCGGGTGGTGGACACCGAGAACCGCGTGCTGAACACCAACCATGCGGTGGTCGGCTACTACACCGCGCGCTCCTGGCGCCTGCCGGAGCACGTCTGCGAGGCGATCGCCAACCACCACAACGCGTTGTCGATCTTCGGCGACGAATCGGCACGCGATACCCAACTGAAGAACCTGCTGGCGATCCTGAAGATGGCCGAGCACATCTGCGGTTCGCACCGGGTCCTCGGCAACCAGCCGGAAGACCACGAATGGAACAGCATCGGTGCGCTGGTGCTGGACTACGTCGGGCTCACCGACTACGACTTCGAGAACCTCAAGGGCTCGATCCTCGAGCTGGGCGTCGGCCAGGGCAGCTACTGACTGGCCGCGCCGCGGCGCTTCCTGCTAAGGTGCCGCGGTCAACCGGATTGCTGCCGCCATGCCCGAACTACCCGAAGTCGAAACCACCCGCCGGGGCATCGCCCCCTACCTCGAAGGCCAGCGCGTCGAGCGCGTGATCGTGCGCGAGCGGCGCCTGCGCTGGCCGATTCCCGAAGACCTGGACGTGCGCCTGTCCGGACAACGCATCGTCAGCGTCGAGCGCCGCGCCAAGTACCTGCTGCTGGGCGCCGAGACCGGTACGCTGATCAGCCACCTGGGCATGTCCGGCAGCCTGAGGCTGGTGGAGAGCGGCACCCCGGCCAGTCGCCACGAGCACGTCGACATCGAGCTGGCCTCGGGCATGGCCCTGCGCTACACCGATCCGCGGCGCTTCGGCGCCATGCTCTGGAGCCTGGCGCCACTGGAACACGAGTTGCTGCGCAACCTCGGCCCGGAACCGCTGACCGACGCTTTCGCCGGCCAGCGTCTGTTCGAGCTGTCGCGCGGGCGGAGCATGGCGGTCAAGCCGTTCATCATGGACAACGCGGTGGTGGTCGGGGTCGGCAACATCTACGCCAGCGAAGCGCTGTTCGCCGCCGGCATCGATCCGCGCAAGCCCGCCGGGAGCATCTCCAAGGCGCGCTACCTGCGCCTGGCGGAGGAGATCAAGCGGATCCTGGCGATCGCCATCGAGCGCGGCGGCACCACCCTGCGCGATTTCGTCGGCGGCGACGGCCAGCCCGGTTACTTCCAGCAGGAATTGTTCGTCTATGGCCGTGGCGGGGAGTTCTGCAAGGTCTGCGGCAGCACCCTGCGCGAGATCCGCCTAGGCCAGCGCGCCAGCGTGTACTGCCCGCGCTGCCAACGCTGAAGCGCCGCGCCGCGCATACTCTACCGCCACAAGAAGGGCCGCCACGGTGAGCGGCCTGCCATAAGAAAGGTGCACGATGTCCGGCAATTACCTGCCTCGCAACACCCTGGTCGAGTCGCTCGGCCATGCCATGCTGAAACTCTCCGGCTGGAAGATCGAGGGCCAATTGCCCGCGCTCGACAAGTTCGTGGTGATCGGCGCCCACCACACCTCGAACTGGGACTTCGTGGCCTTCCTTGCCGCCAAGTTCGTCCTGCGCCTGAACGCCCGCTGGTTCGGCAAGCACACCCTGTTCAACGGCCCGCTGGGCGGCCTGATGCGGCGCTGGGGCGGTATCCCGATCCAGCGCCACCTGAAGCTGAATACCGTGGACCAGGCGATCCAGGCCTTCCGCGAGCACCGTGAGTTCATGCTGATCATCGCTCCGGAAGGCACGCGCAAGAAGGTCGACCGCTGGCGCATGGGCTTCTACCACATCGCCCGTGGCGCCGGCGTACCGGTGGTGCCGGCGGCGCTGGACTACGAAAACCGGCGGATCGTCATCGGCGAACCCTTCTGGCCGACCGGCAACGAGGACGCCGACCTGTGCAGCCTGATCGGCTTCTACCGGCCGTTCATCCCGAAAAAGCCGCACTACGCATTCCTCGGCGATTGAAGGCGGTCACGCTGGCACTACCCGCAGCGCTGTTATAGTTAGGCGATATCTGCCCAACCAAAAACCAGAAAGGACCGCCTCCATGAACCTGTTTCGCACCACCGCGCTCGTGCTGGCGCTGACCACCGGGCTCTCGTCCATGCCCGCGCTGGCGGATGCCGTGCAGGAAAACGCCAGCGGCGACCCGATGTACACCGTCGAAGCGCCCCCCGCGTACGCCATGATCGGCGATCTGCTCATCGCCCGTCCCTTCCTGATCGCCGCCACGGCCGTCGGGGCGGTGGCCTTCGTGGTCAGCCTGCCGTTCACTGCGGCCAGCGGCAGCGTCGGCAAGGCCGGCCAGGCGCTGGTGGTCGATCCGGGCAAGGAAGCCTTCGTCCGTTGCCTGGGCTGCACCACCAGCGGCTATAACCACGACGAAAGCTGAGTTTCCAACGGAATGAAAAAAAGCCGGTCATCGACCGGCTTTTTGTTTTCTCGATGCATTGCAGGGGGCACGGAGATTGGGCTAAGTCTTTTCTTCCGCCACGGCAGGCGGCAGCTATAGCGCCGTATCGGCCGATGACAGATGTTCCGCACGGACCGTTCGCGGCACTTGATCGGACTCTCCGATGGTGACAGTGTCCTGCTGACCAGCAAGGTCACAAGGTCGACCAGGGGTGGCCGACCGGCTCAACCAAGATAAGGATTTCGCGTATGTTCAGTCAGTGGGTGTTCCTGTCCGTCCTTGCTCTTGCCATACCCTCGTTCGCCTGGGCGGAGGATGCGGTGTCCGACCTCGCCAAGGAGCAGTCCAAGGCCGAGCAGGGCGACAAGCGCGGCGATGAACTGTTCGCCGAATTCACCCGCCTCCGCCAGGCCGCCGAGACGGGGGAGCCGCAGGCTCTGTTCGATTTCGGCGCCTACTTCTACCAGCAACAGAACTACGCCAGCGCGCGCGAATGGTGGGGCAAGGCGGCCGCTGCGGGGATGGTCCGCGCGCAGATCCAACTGGCCATGCTCTATCGCGATGGTGACGGCGGGCCACAGGACAAGACCGAGGCGGCACGCTGGTTCCGGAAGGCCGCGGAGCAGGGGGATGCCGCCGCCCAGAATGAAATGGGCGTTCTCTACTGGAGAGGCGAAGGGGTCGACCAGGACCGGGTGAAGGCCGGGACCTGGTTCGAACGCGCGGCGGCCAGCGGTAGCGAAGACGCCGAAACCAATCTGGGATGGTTCTACCTGGACGACTCGCAAGGCGTCTATTCCGCCACTTCAGACGAGGAAGCCGCCCTGCTGGACCGTTATGCCGGCAGCCGGGAAAAGGCCTTCCAGTGGTTCTGCAAGGCTGCGACCCAGGGAGATGCCCGTGCCCAGTTCAAGGTGGGCGAGGCCTACTGGAACGGTTCAGGTGCCGGGATGAACAAGCTGCAAGCACGGCTCTGGCTGGAAAAGGCCGCACAGCAGCAGGATGCGGATGCCATTGCCTGGCTGGAGAGCGCCGCGAACGCAGCCTGGTACACCCGCCTGGAAAACTGGATTCATGCTGCGCTGGATGGAGAGCTGTCCGGTGTCGCCGACTGCTCCGGTGCCGCCGATCGCCGGCACTCCGGCCGAGGCATGGAGGGCGCCCCGTCTGACCCGGAGGCGGTGGAAGCCAGTGCGGAGGATGCGCAGCAGGCGGTTGAAGCGGCGAGCCAGTGAGGCACGCCGCCTGGATTGCCAGCTGGACTCGTCGGCGAAATCCCTACGCGGCGCCTATCTGGGTGAGATCGTCGAACATTTTTTGAGCGCTGTCTCTCGTTTGTTCAGTGCGGCCGAGGCTGCGCTTGCGCCTCCAGGGACAGAGACGAGTAGCCGATCCCGCGCGGGTCGCTGGCGGCGTCGACGCGGCCGCTGCGCTTGTCCCAGTAGAGCACCTGCTGGTTGCCGTAGCTGCGCTCCAGGCGTTTGAGCTGATAGCCGCGCCGGCGCAGTTCGGCGGCCTCGGCATCGCTGAAGGCGCGCGGTTCGTACTCGACGACGTCCGGCTTGTACTGGTGGTGGTAGCGCGGCGCGGCGACCCATTGGCCGACCGGGCGGCCGTCGAAGTACTGCAGCATGGAGATCAGCACCATGCTCGGGATGCGGCTGCCGCCAGGGGTGCCGAAGGCGGCGAAGTCGGTCGGGCTTTCCAGGAAGCTCGGGCTCATGCTCGACAGCGGGCGCTTGCCGGCCGCCACCGCGTTCGCCTGGCTGCCGGCCAGGCCGTAGCTGTTGGCGCCCTGGGTGTCGGCGGCGAAATCGTCCATCTCGTTGTTCAGCACCACGCCGGTATCGGGAACGGTGAAGGCGGCGCCGAACGGCAGGTTCACCGAGAGGGTGGCGGCCACCGCGTTGCCCTGGGCATCGATCACCGCGAAGTGGGTGGTGTGGTCGCCTTCGCGCCAGGCCGGCGCCTCCGGCAGCGCCGAGCTGGGCGTGGCGCGGCGCGGGTCGATGCCGGCGGCAAGGCGCTTCAGGTAGTCCGGCGCCAGCAAACTGGGCAGCGGGTTGGCGACGAAGTCCGGGTCGCCGAGCAGGCCTCGATCGCGGTAGGCACGGCGCAGGACCTCCAGCACGTAATGGGCGCGCTGTACCGGCTCGGCCTTCTGCCACGGCAGCTGTTCCAGCATCTGCAGGCTCTGCGCCAGGGCGACGCCGCCGGCCGAGGGCGGCGGTGCGCTGATCAGTTCGCGGCCGTTGGCCAGCTTCACCTCCAGCGGGCGGCGTTCGATCACCCGGTAGTCGCGCAGGTCGGCCGCGCTCCAGATGCCGCCGCCGGCGCGGACCCCGGTGAGCAGCTTGTCCGCTGTCTCGCCTTCGTAGAAACCGATCCGCCCGTAGCGCCCGAGGCGTTCCAGGGTACGTGCCAACTGCGGTTGGCGGAGCAGGTTCCATTCGTCGGGGATTCCGCCCTTGTCGAGGAAGATCCGCGCGGTTTCCGGGTCCTTGCGCATCGCTTCCAGGCGCATGGCGGCGCGGTCACGGTAGATCCGGTCGACGGATACGCCATCCACCGCCAGGCGGATCGCCGGCACCAGATTGTCGGCCAGGGGCTTGCGTCCGTAGCGGCTGCTCAATTCGACCAGCGCCGCCGGCAGGCCGGGGATCGCCGCCGCCAGCGGGCCGTCGACGGACAGCCTGGGGTCGACCTTGCCATTGCGCCGGTACATGTCGGCGTAGGCGGCCTTCGGCGCGCGCTCGCGGGCGTCGAGGAAGCGATAGGTCGGTTGCGCACCGGCCTGGCGCAGAAGGAAGAATCCACCGCCGCCGAGTCCCGAGCCGTAAGGCTCGGCTACCGCCAGGGCAGCGGCGATGGCCGCCGCGGCGTCGAAGGCGTTGCCGCCATTGGCCAGGGTTTCCAGGCCGGCGACGGTCGCGGCCGGATGTGGCGTGGCGACGGCGGCCTGCTGCGGTGCGTGGGCGTCGCCGCGAAAGCTGTCGGCATGCGCCGCGAGGCTGAGCAGGGACAGGCCGCAGGCGGCGACCAGGGTACGGACGGGCAGGTTCAGGAAGGACATGGCGGCTCACTGTTCAGCGGCGTTCGCGGGACGGGACCGCGAACGCCTCAGACTGGATTGCCAAGGATAGCCAAAAGCGCGTCGGACGGGGCGCGAACCGTCCCTGAAGGACAGGCGCCGGCGGGGATCAGGCCTTGCCGGTGATCTTCCGGTATTTCTCCATCAACTGGTCCTTGCTCTCGACATTGGCGTCGTCGAGGGGAATGCAGTCCACCGGACAGACCTGCTGGCACTGTGGCTCGTCGTAGTGGCCGACGCACTCGGTGCAGAGATTGGGATCGATCACATAGATTTCTTCGCCTTGCGAGATCGCGCCGTTCGGGCATTCGGGTTCGCAGACGTCGCAATTGATGCAATCGTCAGTGATTTTCAGGGACATCTAACAACTCCAACCGCGACGGACAGCCACGGCATCGGTAACGGGAATAGCGGAATTGTGCCGCATCGGCGCCCGCAGTGCACGCGGGACGCCGACGGGAGGCCGGCGGAGAGACGCGGATCAGCGCTTGAAACGTTCCGCCAGGGCGTCTGCCACGGCCGGATGCACGAACTTGCTGATATCCCCGCCGAGAGCGGCGATTTCCCGGACCAGCGTCGAGGAAATGAAAGAGTACTTCTCCGACGGGGTGAGGAACATGCTTTCCACGTCGGGGGCGAGCTGGCGGTTCATGTTGGCCAGCTGGAACTCGTACTCGAAGTCGGAAACCGCGCGCAGGCCGCGGAGGAAGACATTCGCCTTCTGCTCCTTGACGAAGTGCGCCAGCAGGGTGGAGAAGCCCACCACCTCGACGTTCGGCAGGTGCTTGGTGACCTCCTGGGCCAGCGCAACCCGCTGTTCCAGGCTGAACAGGGGGTTCTTCTTGGGGCTGGCGGCGACCGCGATGATCACATGGTCGAAAAGCCGTGAAGCACGTTCGATCAGATCGCCGTGACCCTTGGTGATGGGATCGAAGGTGCCTGGGTACAGCACTCGGTTCATCGCTACGTCCTGGCAGGGTTTCGTAAGGGAATCGGATGGTAGCGCAGGGATGCCCGTGCGGCCAAGACGCACGGGCCATCGGCCTTTAGCCCATAGGTCTGATGGCGCCGGGCCGGCTGCCGCGGCGCGCGGCCGGCCCGGCGGCGGTTCAGGCCCTGGCCAGGCGTTCGGCCAGCGCGCTGGCCAGTTGCGCGGTAAGACCGTAGACCGAGAGCTGCGGGTTGGCGCCGATGCTGGTGGGGAACAGCGAGCCGTCGTGGATCGACAGGTTCCGCAGGTGGTGATGGCGGCCGAGGCTGTCGGCCACCGCCACGGCCGGGTCTTCGCCCATGGCGCAGCCGCCCATGACGTGGGCGCTGCCCAGGCGCGTGCGGTAGATCTCCAGGCGCAGGCCGTCGATGATCCCGCGCGCCTCCTGCAGGTTCTTCGCGCTACGCGCGTCGCTGTGCACCGGCCGCACTTCCCGGGCGCCGGCGGCGAACTGGATCTCCGCCATGGTATGGAAGGCACGGCGGATACCGTCCCAGGTGTAGTCGGTCATCCGGTAGTCGAGCACTGGGGTGTCGTCGCCGCGCAGGCCGACCGAGCCCTCCGCGCTGTCCGGGTGGAAGCCGTCGCGGAGCAGGGCGAGCATCATGTTGGTATGCGGTAGCTGTTCCATGCGCAGGGCGTTGTCGCTGCCGAAGCCGCCGAGCAGCACCGAGGCCAGCGACGGTTGCAGCGGCGGCACCTCCAGTTTGTAGGACATGCGTCCGGTGACACCGTCGTCCCATTGGAAATGGTCGGAGTAGATCGACTGCGGTGCGCCGTAGAAGGGGTTGATCACCCGGTCGAACAGCCCCGCGCTGAAATTCACCGTGTGCAGGAAGGTGCGCTTGCCGACCCGCTGGCTCGGATCAGGCGCCTTCGAGCGGAGAAGAATCGCCGGGGTGTTGATGCCGCCGCCGGAGAGCACGTAGTGCCTGGCCCGGACCCTGATCCGGCGGCCGTTGGGCGCCACGCAGCGCTCATCCATGCCCAGGCATTCGAGGCCCGTCACCTTGTCGCCGTCCAGCAGCAGCCGGTTGGCGCGCGCCAGGTAGAGCAGCTCGCCACCCTTGTCGAGGGTCGCCGGGATGGTGGTGACCAGCATCGACTGCTTGGCGTTGACCGGGCAGCCCATGCCGCAGTAGCCGAGGTTCCAGCAACCGAGGACGTTGCGCGGGATGACCTTCCAGTGATAGCCGAGCTTCTCGCAGCCCAGGCGGATCACGTCGTTGTTGGCATTCGGCGGCAGCGCCCAGGGCGCCACGTGCAGGCGCTGCTCCATTTTCTCGAACCAGGGCGCCATGTCCTCCGCGCTGTGGCCCTTGACCCCGTAGACCTGGGCCCAGTGCTGCAGGGTCGGTTCCGGGGTGCGGAAGCTGCTGGTCCAGTTGATCAGGGTGGTGCCGCCCACGGCGCGGCCCTGGAGGATGGTGATGGCGCCGTCCTTGCTCATCCGGCCGATGCCTTCCTGGTACAGCTCGGGGTAGGCGTCGGCCTCCTGCATCTTGAAATCGCTGCTGGTCTTCAGCGGGCCTTCTTCCACCAGCAGCACCTTCAGGCCGGCGGCGCTGAGGATTTCCGCGGTGGTGCCGCCGCCGGCGCCGGTGCCGACCACGACCACGTCGGCCTCCAGCTCCAGGTCGTCGTCCAGGCGCGAGCCGTTGTAGGTTTTCCAGCCGCGGGCGAGGCCCTCGGCGAACAGATCGGGTACAGGCATGAATGCACTCTCAGGCTAGGCGGCTTCGGGCTCTTCGTATTGTTCCGGGGGCGGCTCAAGCGATCTTCGGCGGTCCGGGGTAGCCACAATGGGCCCACGCCTCGGGGCGGGCGTACCAGGCCATCATCGCCAATTGCATCAGCGAACTGTGGCCCATCCGCAACAGGCCGATGAAGCTGTTTTCCCAGCGCGAAAGGAATGCCCGCACGTCGTCGCCGCTGGCGTTCTCCCAACTGCCCCAGATACCGGTCAGCGGGCCACGGGTGAGCGGCAGGGCGAGCACGTCGAAGAGTTGCTGGGTGAGCTTGAACATCTCCGGGGAGAGCCGCGCCAGGTTGTGGTCGAGGCTCTGGATCGCGCCCTCCACGGCTTTCGGCATCTGCTCGGCGGAAACCGCGCCGAGCAGCATCACCGGCAGCAGCGCACGGAGGAACGGCAGGTCGGATTCGCGGACCTTTTCCAGGCCGCTCGCCGGTTTCTCCGCCGAACAGCCGGTGAGGCTGGCGGTGACGCCCGCGGTGGCGAGGAAGGCGCCGCCGATCAGGCCGACTTTCATCAGGCTGCGTCGGGACAGGCCGGCGCTTTCAAGGGTGGTGTCGCTCATTGTTGTTATGTCACCTGCAGCGTAGGAATGAGGGGGCGCCGCACGCGCCCCGGTTCAGCGCACGAACAGCTTGTAGACGAGCTTCTGGATCGACTTGCCGTAGGGGGGGTAGATCATTCGCGCGGCGTTGAAGCGCGGCTTGCTGAACACGCCCTTGGCCTTGCTGAAGGTGAGGAAGCCTTCGTGGCCATGGTAGTGGCCCATGCCGGAGGGACCGACGCCACCGAACGGGATGTCGTCCTGGGCGACATGCAGCAGGGTGTCGTTCAGACACACACCGCCTGAGTGGGTCTCGTGCAGCACGCGCTGCTGCTGCGCCTTGTCGTAGCCGAAGTAGTACAGGGCCAGCGGTCGCGGGCGCTGGTTGACGTAGGCCAGGGCGTCTTCCAGGCGCTCGTAGGGGATCACCGGCAGCAGCGGGCCGAAGATTTCCTCCTGCATCACTTTCATGTCGTCGCTGACGTTCAGCAGCAGCGTCTGCGGCAGGCGCCGTTGCTGGCCTTCGGCGAACAGCGGGACGAGGGTCGCGCCCTTCTCGCGGGCGTCGTCGAGATAGCCCCGGAGGCGGCCGAGCTGGCGCTCGTTGATGATCGCGGTGTAGTCGGGGTTGTCCGAAAGACGCGGGAAGAAGCCCTGGACCACCTCCTTGTACTGACTGACGAATTCCTCGACGCGCCGGCTCGGTACCAGCACGTAGTCGGGCGCGACGCAGGTCTGTCCGGCGTTGAGGCTCTTGCCGAAGGCGATCCGCTCGGCGGCGTCCTTCATCGGCACGCTGTCGGAGACGATCGCCGGCGACTTGCCGCCCAGCTCCAGGGTGACCGGGGTCAGGTTCTCGGCGGCGGCGCGCATCACGTGCTTGCCGACGCTGGTGGCGCCGGTGAACAGCAGGTGGTCGAACGGCAGCTTGGAAAAGGCCACGCCGACGTCTACCTCGCCTAGCACCACGGCGACCTGGTCCTCGGGGAAGATCCGCGCCAGCAGGTCCTTGAGCAGGCGCCCGGTGGCCGGGGTCGACTCGCTCATCTTGATCATCACCCGGTTGCCGGCGGCGAGGGCCCCGGTCAGCGGGCCGATGGAGAGGAACAGCGGATAGTTCCAAGGCACGATCACCCCGACCACGCCCAGCGGCTGGTACACCACCTGGGCCGAGGCCGGCTGGAATTGCAGGCCGACCGCGCGGCGCGCGGGCTTCATCCATTTCTTCACGCGCTTGGCGGCGTAGTGGATGCCGTGCAGGCTGGGCATGATCTCGGCGAGCAGGGTCTCGTCGGCGGAGCGCGCGCTGAAGTCCCGGTCGATGGCCTCGATCAGTGCCTGCTGTTCCTTGAACAGCAGGTCGCGCAGGGCCTTCAGCCACTGCACGCGCTGCGTGGCGTCGGGCATCGGCTGCGCCAGGTAGGCGGCGCGCTGGCGGGCGAAGAGGGCTTCGAGCTGGTTGATTTCCTGCTGGCTCTGCTGCAGGTAGGCGATATCGGCGACCATGGGCTGGCTCCTCGGCGAAGCGTGGGCGGCTGCGTGGCCGCGCGTCTGTCGTTATGGCGGACCTGGTTCGGTCCGATGAATTTCGCTGCGTCGCTGGATTTCTAGAGTAAATACTCTAAAGTGTCAAACAGCATGCCTGCCAGCCCGGCGCTTGCGTACCCAACGAAAGGCGGGCCGGTCGCCGGCCGCCACCCCGGGGGCTGACCCGGGCGGCCGGCTTTGTGTACCTTCTACGCTGTCACGGCGGGGCGCGCCCCGCACTGTTACCCGAACGAGCCCGTCGTCCCCATGGCACCACGCATCAAGACCCGCGATCGCATCGCCCAGGCCAGCCTGGAACTGTTCAACGCCCAGGGCGAGCGCAGCGTCACCACCAACCATATCGCCACCCACCTGGGTATATCGCCTGGGAACCTCTACTACCACTACCCGAACAAGCAGGCGATCATCGCCGAGCTGTTCGCCGAGTACGAAAGCCACGTCGAGAGCTTCCTGCGCCTGCCCGAAGGGCGGGGTCTGACGGTGGACGACAAGACCTTCTACCTGGAAGCGCTACTGGCCGCGATGTGGCGCTACCGCTTCCTCCACCGCGACCTCGAGCACCTGCTGGAAAGCGACCCGGAGCTGGCGGCGCGCTACCGCGCCTTCGCCCAGCGTTGCCTGGTCAACGCCAAGGCGATCTACCGGGGCTTCACCGAGGCCGGCATCCTGCGGATGAACGAGACCCAGCTGGAGGCCCTGACCCTCAACGCCTGGATCATCCTCACCTCCTGGGTGCGCTTCCTCTGCACCACCCTCGATCTCGACGGCGACCTCAGCGAGGCGCAACTGCGTCGCGGCATCTACCAGGTGCTGGCGCTGGAGAGCGGGCACATCGAGGCGCAGGCCCAGGATGCGGTGGACGGGATTTCCGAGCGGCTCTACGTGCCGCTCTGATCGCGCAGGGTTTTCTCCAGCACCTGCTGGATGTGGATGCCGTGGCGGCGGAAGAAGGCTTCGGTACCGAGGGTGGCGTCGGTGAACAGGTAGGCGCCGCGGTGATCCTCGGCGAAGCGCCGCAGCAGGGCTGCGCCGACGCCGCTGCTCTGTGCGCCGGGCAGCACGGCGATTTCCGCCAGCCAGACGCGAATCGGTGTTTCTTCCTCGGCGCGCAGCAGGCCGACCAGGCGGCCGTCGCGTTCGGCCAGCAGGGAATACCCGGAATGCTGGTACAGCGTGCGTAGCTCGGCAGGCGGCATGCGCCGGTCCCAGCCGACCGCCGCGTGGATCGCCAGGATCGCCTCGCAGTCGGCGTCGTCGAGCATCGGGTTGTGCCGCAGCGTCAGTTCCATTCGCCCCCCTTTTTCCTTCAGCCTGTTCCTATTCTGCCGCCCGTCGCCGGACGCCGGCCAGCTCAGTGCTGCCGCAGGCGGGCCTCCAGCCAGTCGGGGATGCGTCGTTCCAGGTAGTAGGTGGGCTGGCGCGGAGAGCCGTCGACGAAGCCGACGTGACCGCCGCGGGCGTGCAGCTCCAGCTCGGTGCAGGGTGCCAGTTCGCTGCGATCGGGCAGGCTGCGGGCGAACACGAAGGGGTCGTCGCTGGAATGGATGATCAGGCTCGGCGTGCGGATGTCCGGCAGGTAGTAGCGGCTGGACGCGCGCCGATAGTAATCCCTGGCGTCGGCGAAGCCGTGCAGCGGCGCGGTGACCCGGCCGTCGAAGTCCCAGAAGGTGCGCATGCCCTCCAGCGGACCGAGGCGTTGCAGGGCGGCCAGGCCTTCCGCCTGGCCCTGCTCGCCGAACAGCCGCTGCTTGTCCTGCACGTAGGCCAGCATGGCCTTCATGAAGTGCGCCTGGTAGACCCGGGAAAAGCCCAGGCCGATGCGGTCGGCGCACTCGTCCAGGCGGAACGGCACCGACACCGCGACGCCGCCGAGCAGCGGGCAGTCCCCAGCGGTTTCGCCCAGGTACTTGAGCAGCACGTTGCCGCCCAGCGAATAGCCGACCGCGTACAGCGGCGCTTGCGGGCGCCTGGCGCGCAGGTGCGCGACCACCTCGGCGAGGTCGTCGCTGACCCCGGAATGGTAGCCGCGCGGCAGGCGGTTCGGCTCCCCCGAGCAACCGCGCCAGTTCAGCGCCACGCTGGCCCAGCCGCGCTCCAGCAGGGCGCGCTGCAGACCGAGGATGTAGTGCGACGAGGATGACCCGGTGAGGCCGTGCAGCGCCAGCACCAGCGGGGTCTCGGCATCGTGCGGGCCGGCCCAGTCGAGGTCGATGAAGTCGCCATCGGCCAGCCACAGGCGTTCGCGCTGCCGTTCCAGGGTCGGCCCGCGGCGGAAGAACGGGCTCCACAGGGTCTGCAGGTGCGGATTGGGCAGCCACCAGGCGGGCTGGAAGGTCGGGGACGCGGTCATGCGCAGGTCATGGGCGGTGGTGGTGTGGCCACCAGCTTACCAGCCGAACTCGTCGGCGAGGTCCTCCGCCCGCTGGCGCGAACCGAGGATCGGTTGCAGTTCGTCGACGAGCTGCTGCCGATAGCGGGGCGCGACGCTGCAGTCGTCCAGCAGGATGTCCTCGCCGGCGCCGCTCCAGACCTCGCCGAAGCAGACCAGGCTGGCCGCCATCTGCCACAGGTCGTCGAAGCACGGGGCCGGGTCCCAGCCCCTGCCGCCATGCAGGTCGAAGAGTATGCGCCCGCTGCCGGTCTCGAGGATGAACGGGTCGGCGCCCTGGTCGGCCACCACCAGCCAGTCGTCCTGCCAGCCCGACAGGCGCTCGCCGCTGATGCCGTGCCAGCGATAGCCGGCCTGGCGCTGCCAGAGGCGGGCCAGGGACGGCAGGAAAAATGGGTTGCCGGCACTCTCCAGGGTGCAGTCGAGTGGGCCGACCTCGCGGTAGAAACGCTCCAGCTCGGCGGGCAGGGCGATATCGCCCTGCCAGTCGGCGGCGGGTTGCGCCGCGCAAGGCTCGCCAAGCGCCAGCAGGCGTTGGCGAATGCTCGCGGAAGCCGGGCTCATCCTCAGGCTCCCCGCTGCCAGAGCGCGTAATGTACGTTGCCGGCTTTCTTTTCCCGGTGCAGCCGCCAGTTTCCGGGCAGGCCGAGGGACGAGGGGACGCTCTCGCTCTCGGTATAGATCCAGGCGTCGGGGTTCAGCCAGCCGCGGGTTTCGAGCAGGCGGCAGGCGTCCTGCAGCAGGTTCTGATGGAACGGCGGGTCGAGGAACACCAGGTCGAAGGCGCTCGGAGCCTGGTTTCCCAGGTAGCGCACGGCATCGCCGAGGACCAGTTGGGCGGTGCCGCACTTGAGCGCGTCGAGGTGGTTGCGCAGGGCCGCCACCGCTTCGCCGTTGGTATCCAGGGCCAGCCCTTCGCGGGCGCCGCGCGACAACGCCTCGAGGAACAGCGCGCCGCTGCCGGCGAAGGGATCGAGCACCCGTGCGCCTTCGACATAGGGTGCCAGCCAGTTGAACAGGGTCTCGCGGACCCGGTCCGGGGTCGGTCGCAGGCCGGGCCCGTCGGGAAAGACGAAACGCCGGCTGCGCCATTCGCCACCGATGATCCGCAGCTGTCCCTGGCCGCCGTGGCGGCCGGGGGCTTTCGCAGTAGGTTTGCTCATCAATGCTCCGGAACGCCGCTGGGTTGCTGGGCCGGCTTGGCGGTGGGTGGCGGCAGGGGTTTCTGCGGCACGCTCGGGCCGGCGCTGACGATGACGAAGGCGTCGGCGTCCAGGTGCTTGGCCATGGCGCTCCTGACCTGTTCGACGCTGAGTCCCTCGACCTGCTTGAGGAAGCTTTCCAGGTAGTCCAGCGGCAGGCCGTAGAAACCGATGGCGCCGAGCTGGCCGACGATGTCGGCGTTGCTCGCGGTGGACAGCGGGAAGCTGCCGGCCAGTTCGCGCTTGGCGTCGTCCAGTTCCTTCTGGGTCGGGCCGTTGGCCAGGTAGTCGCGGACGATGTCCTGGACCAGCTTCAGCGCCCCCTCGCTGAGTTCGGCGCGGGTCTGGAAGTTGATCATGAACGGACCGCGTGCCTGCATGGCGGTGAAGCCGGAATAGATGCCGTAGGTCAGGCCGCGCTTTTCTCGCACCTGGTCCATCAGGCGGGTGCCGAAGCCGCCGCCGCCGAGGATCTGGTTGCCCAGGTAGAGCGCCGCGTAGTCGGGATCCTGGCGGTCGATGCCAAGCTGGGCGAGCATCAGGTGGGTCTGCTCGGAGGGGAAGTCGATGTGCGTCAGGCCGGGCTTGGGCGTTTCCGGCTGGACGGTCTTGGCCAGCGCCGGGCCCTGGGGCAGCGCCTTGGAGACTTCCGCGGCGATCGCTTCGGCCTCCTGCCGCGAGAGGTCGCCGACCAGCGCGATGACCACGTTGCCGGCGGCGTAGGCCTTCTTGTGGAACGCCTGCAATTGTTCGCGGCTGATCGGTGGAACGGACTTTTCGTCGCCGTCGCTGGAGTGCGCGTAGGGATGCTCGCCATAGAGGCGCTTGAACAGCTCCAGGCCGGCCAGCTTGCCGGGGTTCTGCTTCTGGTACTCGAAACCGGCCAGGACCTGGTTCTTGATGCGTGCCAGAGCGTCCTCGGGGAAGGTCGGCTGGCCGATCACCTGTTCGAACAGCTTCAGCGCCTGGGTCCGCTTGTCGGCATCGGACAGGCTGCGCAGGCCGGCCACCGCCATGTCGCGGTAGGAGCCGTTGCTGAACGAGGCGCCGAGGTCCTCGAAGCCGGCGGCGATGGCAGTGGTGTCCTTGCCCGGCACGCCTTCGTTGAGCATGGCGTTGGTCAGCATCGACAGGCCGGGGGTGCCGGCGTCCTGGCTGCTGCCGGCGGCGAAGGTCAGGCGCAGGTCGAACATCGGCAGTTCATGGGCTTCGACGAACAGCACCTTGGCACCTTCGGCGGTCTTCCATTCCTGGATGTCCAGCTTGCGATGGACCGGCGCCTGCTTGGCGATGTCCTTCAGCGACTGCAACTGGTTTTCCTCGACCGCCGCGGCATGGGCCGCCGCCGGGGTCTGGGGGGGACGCGCGACGAAATAGGCCAGCGCGGCCAGCAACGCGATGACGATCAGGCCGAGCAGGCCATAACGCAGCCCTGTGCGCTCACTCATGACGGGCCTCCTTTTCCTCGGCCTTCACAGGCAGCACTTGCGCCAGGGTCAGGCGCGACGGGGTGAAATAGGTGCGGGCGGCTTTCTGGATATCGTCCGGAGTCACTGCCTTGAGGGCCTCCAGGTCCTGGTCGATCAGCTTCCAGGACAGGCCGACGCTTTCCAGCTGGCCGATGCTGCTGGCCTGGGCGGCGATGGAGTCCTTCTCGTAGACCATCCCGGCGATCATCTGCGCGCGCACGCGCTCGATCTCCGCGGCGCTGGGCGGGTTCTGCTTGAGGTCATCGAGCTGCTTCCACAGACCGGCCTCGACCTGCTCGAGGGTCTTGCCCTTCTGCACGTTCGGCGTGGCCGAGAGGACGAACAGGCTGTCGCCGCGGTTGAACGCGTCATAGTAGGTGGAGGCGCCGGCGACCAGCTCCTCGCCGCGCTCCAGGCGCGAGGCCAGGCGGGCGCTGTAGCCGCCATCGAGCAGCGCGCCGATCAGGCGCAGGGCGTTGACTTCGCGAGGGTTCTCGCTGCTGCCCAGGCTGGGCACGTTGAAGCCCATGATCAGGTTCGGCAGCTGGGTGCGTACGTACAGCTTGAGCCGGCGCTCGCCGGGCTCGGCCAGTTCCAGCGGCTTGCGCGCCGGCGGCAGCTGGCGCCAGGGGATCTCGCCGAAGTAGCGCTTGGCGAGGGTCTTGACCTCGTCGGCGGTGACGTCGCCGACCACTACCAGGGTGGCGTTGTTCGGCGCGTACCAGGATTCGTACCAGTGGCGCAGGTCGTCGATGGTCATGCGCTGCAGGTCGGCCATCCAGCCGATGGTCGGGGTGTGGTAGCCGCTGGCCGGGTAGGCGGCGGCCTTGAAGCGCTCGAAGGCGAGGGCGTTGGGATTGTCGTCGGTGCGCAGGCGGCGCTCCTCCTTGATCACCTCGATCTCGCTCTTGAACTGGTCGGCCGGCAGGCTCAGGTGGGCCATGCGGTCGGCTTCCATCTCCAGCGCCACCGGCAGGCGGTCGCGGGCCAGGACCTGGTAATAGGCGGTGTAGTCGTCGGTGGTGAAGGCGTTCTCTTCCGCACCCAGGTCGCGCAGCACCCGCGAGGCTTCGCCCGGGCCGAGCTTGCGGCTGCCCTTGAACATCATGTGTTCGAGGGCGTGGGACAGGCCGGTGAGCCCGGGTGTTTCGTAGCTGGAGCCGATCCTGTACCAGAGCTGGGAAACCACCACCGGGGCGCGGTGGTCTTCACGCACTATGACCTTCAGGCCGTTGTCGAGGCTGAACTCGTGGGTGGGCTGGGTTTCCGCCGCCTGGGCGAAAAGCGGGAGACAAAGGCTGGCTAGGAGCAGGCCGACGCGGCGGCGAGCTGGGGTTTTCATGGTGATCTGGACCTTTCGTGCCGCCACCGGGGTCTCAGGTCACTGCGGGGCAGGACCCTTAGCCCCGTCGGGCGAGGAGATGCTAGGATACCCATCCGTTTTCCGGGCGGCCACGTCCCGTGCCGCTCCCTTGAGATACAAGCATTCATGTTTGGTTCCAACGACGACAAGAAGGCCCCGCAGGGCGGGGAAAAGAAAGGTCTGTTCGGCTGGTGGCGGAAAAAGCCGCAAGCCGGCGAGCAGCCTGCCGATCAGCCTGTCGAGCCGGTCTCCGAGACAGCGGCCGCCGAGCAGCGCGCGCCTGCCGATGACGTGGCGCAATCCCTGACAGAACAGCCAGGTCGGCAGCAGCCCTCCGCTGCCGAGCCGGCCGAGCCGGCGCCGGTTGCCGAAGCACCGCTCGCCAGTGACGAGCCAGCGTCGGCCGAGGAGCATTCGCCCCGGCCCGAGGCGCCCGTCGCGCAACCCGAGCCTATCCTGGCTGCCGAGCCCGAGCCCGAGCCCGAGCCCGAGCCCGTTGCGCCGCTGGCCGCCGCGCCGGCAGTCAGCGAGCCGGCGACCAGGCCGGGCTTCTTCGCCCGCCTCCGGCAGGGACTGTCCAAGACCAGCGCCAGCATCGGCGAAGGCATGGCCAGCCTGTTCCTCGGCCGCAAGGAAATCGACGACGACCTGCTCGACGACATCGAGACGCGCCTGCTGACCGCCGACGTCGGCGTCGAGGCCACCACCCTGATCGTGCAGAACCTGACCAAGCGCGTGGCGCGCAAGGAGCTGGCCGACAGCGGCGCGCTGTACAAGGCGCTGCAGGAAGAGCTGGCCAGCCTGCTGCGCCCGGTGGAGCAGCCGTTGCAGGTCGACGTCGCGCGCGAGCCCTATGTGATCCTGGTGGTTGGGGTGAACGGCGTGGGCAAGACCACCACCATCGGCAAGCTGGCGAAGAAGCTGCAACTCGAGGGCAAGAAGGTCATGCTGGCCGCCGGCGACACCTTCCGCGCCGCCGCCGTGGAGCAGTTGCAGGTCTGGGGCGAGCGCAACCGCATCCCGGTGATCGCCCAGCACACCGGCGCCGACTCCGCCTCGGTGATCTTCGACGCGGTGCAGGCCGCCAAGGCCCGCGGCATCGACGTGCTGATCGCCGATACCGCCGGACGCCTGCATACCAAGGACAACCTGATGGAGGAGCTGAAGAAGGTGCGCCGGGTGATCGGCAAGCTGGACGAGACGGCGCCCCATGAGGTCCTGCTGGTGCTCGACGCCGGCACCGGGCAGAACGCCATCAATCAGGCCAAGCAGTTCAACCTCGCGGTGGAGCTGACCGGCCTGGCCCTGACCAAACTGGACGGCACCGCCAAGGGCGGGGTGATCTTCGCCCTGGCCAAGCAGTTCGGCCTGCCGATCCGCTATATCGGTGTCGGCGAGGGGATCGACGATCTCCGTACCTTCGAGGCCGACGCCTTCGTCCAGGCACTCTTCGCAGAGCGGGAGAACGCATGATCCGCTTCGAGCAGGTCGGCAAACGCTATCCCAACGGCCACGTAGGCCTGCACGAGGTGTCCTTCCGCGTGCACCGTGGCGAGATCCTCTTCGTCACCGGCCACTCCGGCGCCGGCAAGAGCACCCTGCTGCGCCTCATCCTGGCGATGGAGCGACCGACCAGCGGCAAGCTGTTGCTCGGCGGCCAGGACCTGGGGCGCATCACTACCGCGCAGATCCCTTTCCTGCGCCGGCAGATCGGCGTGGTGTTCCAGAACCACCAACTGCTCACCGATCGTACGGTGGCGGACAACATCGCCCTGCCGCTGCAGATCCTCGGCATGCCCAAGCCGGAGATCGCCAAGCGCGTGGCCTCGGCCCTGGAGCGGGTGAACCTGAAGGAAAAGGGCGAGGCGTTGCCTTCCGACCTTTCCACCGGCCAGCAGCAGCGGGTCGGCATTGCCCGCGCCATCGTCCACCAGCCGGCCCTGCTGCTGGCGGACGAACCCACCGGCAACCTCGACCCGCGACTCGCCTCGGAAATCATGGGCGTGTTCGAGGATATCAATCGCCTGGGCACCACCGTACTGATCGCCAGCCACGACCTGGCCCTGATCGCCCGTATGCGCCATCGCATGCTGACCCTGCAGCGTGGCCGGATCATCGCTGACCGTGAGGATGAGGCCTGATGAGCGCCAACGATCTTCCCCGTGGCCCCGAAGAGGGCGCACCGGAACGCAAGACCCGCGAGAAACCGAGCCAGGAGCAGACCGACTGGAGCGGCTCGTTCAGCGCCTACCTGGAAAGCCATCGCGCCAGCCTGGTGGACAGCCTGCGCCGGTTGTTCGGCCACCCGTTCGGCAGCTTCTTCACCTGCCTGGTGATGGGTATCACCCTGAGCCTGCCGATGGGCCTCTCGCTGCTGCTGAACAATGTCGAACGGCTCGGCGGCTCCTGGCAGCGGGCGGCGCAGATATCCCTGTTCCTCGACCTGAAGACCAGCGAAAATCAGGGCCAGGACCTGCGCGAGCAGATCGAGCGCCTGCCGGACGTGATCGAGGCCCAATTGATCAGCCGCGAGCAGGCGCTCAGCGAATTGCAGGAACAGTCCGGCCTGGGCGAAGCGCTCAAGGAGCTGCCGGAGAACCCGCTGCCGCCGGTGATCTCGGTCACGCCCAAGCAGATCGACCGGGCTGGCCTGGAGGCACTGCGCCAGCAGCTCGCGGAGCTGCCTCATGTGCAGCAGGCGCAGCTCGACCTGGTATGGGTCGAGCGCCTGAGCGCGATCCTCAAGCTCGGCGAACGCTTCGTCTTCGGCCTGACCATCCTGCTGGTGCTGACCCTCTTGCTGGTGGTGGGCAACACCATCCGCCTGCACATCGAAAATCGCCGTAACGAAATCGAGGTGATCAAGCTGGTCGGCGGGACGGACGGTTACGTGCGCCGGCCATTCCTGTACATGGGCGCGTTGTACGGCCTGGGCGCGGGCATCCTGTCCTGGGCGCTGCTGGCCTATTCGCTGAACTGGCTGAACGGTTCGGTGGTCAACCTTTCAGGGCTGTACGGCAGCGACTTCGGCTTGCAGGGCGTGCCGCTGGACGACGGCCTGTCGCTGACCGTGGGCGCGGTGCTGCTTGGCTGGGTCGGCGCCTGGCTGGCCGTGGCCCGCCACCTGCGCGAGCTGGCGCCGCGCTGAGGACAGGGGAATCACGACCGGCCGGCGGGTCGCTGTAAAGGAACTTATACACCCGCTTGCAGTCAGATATCCGAGTGCTACACTGCGCGAGTTTCGTGAATCGGAGGATTCGCATGACCACTTCTTTGCAACCTGTACATGCCTTGGTTCCAGGCGCAAACCTGGAAGCCTACGTGCACTCGGTGAACAGCATTCCGCTGTTGTCGCCGGAACAGGAGCGTGAACTGGCCGAACGCCTCTTCTATCAGCAAGACCTGGAAGCGGCGCGGCAGATGGTGTTGGCGCACCTGCGCTTCGTTGTTCATATCGCCAAGAGTTATTCGGGGTACGGCCTGGCCCAGGCCGACCTGATCCAGGAAGGCAACGTCGGCCTGATGAAGGCCGTGAAGCGTTTCAACCCGGAAATGGGCGTTCGCCTGGTGTCCTTCGCCGTGCACTGGATCAAGGCGGAGATCCACGAGTTCATCCTGCGCAACTGGCGGATCGTCAAGGTCGCCACCACCAAGGCGCAGCGCAAGCTGTTCTTCAACCTGCGCAGCCAGAAGAAGCGCCTGGCCTGGTTGAACAACGAGGAAGTCCATCGCGTCGCCGAGAGCCTGGGGGTCGAGCCCCGCGAAGTGCGCGAGATGGAAAGCCGCCTGACCGGCCAGGACATGGCGTTCGACCCGGCCGCCGACGCGGACGACGAGAGCGCCTACCAGTCGCCGGCGCATTACCTCGAAGACCACCGCTACGACCCGGCGCGCCAGTTGGAAGACGCCGACTGGAGCGACAGCTCCAGCGCCAACCTGCACGAGGCGCTGGAAGGCCTCGACGAGCGCAGCCGCGACATTCTCCAGCAGCGCTGGCTGTCCGAGGAGAAGGCCACGCTGCACGACCTGGCGGAAAAGTACAACGTTTCCGCCGAGCGTATCCGGCAGCTGGAAAAGAACGCCATGAGTAAGCTGAAAGGGCGGATTCTCGCCTGATCGCCGCGCCTCGCGAAAACCGCACCCCGCAAGGGTGCGGTTTTTTTCTGCCCGGAGGAATCCCATGCCGCGCAATACCCGCTGGCTGTTCTACCTGTCGCTGGCGGTCCTGACCTTCGTCGTCGGCGCCTGGCTGGTCCGTACGCCGGAACCGGCGCGACCGTTGCCGTGGCTGGCCGACTGGCAGGAGCAGGTGCTGGCGCCGTTGGCGGACAACGCCCTGACCCTGCGCCAGCTGCACGACGCGGTGGATGGCGAGTTGTGGGTGGACCCGCGCCTGGATGGCGTGCGCCTGGCCTTCCGTGGCCGCCTGCTGGGCGACGGCGGCCCCTGGCAGGTGGAAGGCGAGCTGGGCCTGAGCGCCGAGGAGCAACTGAGCCTGCAGCGGGCATCTGCGTTGCAGCCTGGCAGCGCGCCGCAGCCATTGAGCGCCGGATTGGAAGGACAGTTGGGCGACAAGCCGATCGTGGCGCTGAGCATGATTCCCGAAGGCAGGGTCGGTGCCGAGCGGCTGCTGGCCAGTCTCGGCCAGCCGCGCCTGCGCCTGCAACTGGCCCAGGGCGAGGCCTGGGTCTATCCGCAACTGGGCCTGACCGCGCACCTGCCGGACGACGACTTGCGACTGATGCTCGCGGTGCCGCGCCAGGCCCTGGAAAAACCGCCGCGTTGAGCTTTCAGCGCTCCAGGCGCAGCAGGTAGTCGTCGCCGCCCAACTGCCACATCTGCTGGCGAATCCAGGCCGCGCGCTGGCGTACGTAGGGGCCCGGCCTGGCCGCGCTCCATTTCAGCGGGCTGGGCAGCACTGCGGCGAGCTGGCTGGCCTGGGTGCGGCTCAGGCGCTCGGCGTCGAGGCCGAAGTGATAGCGTGCCGCAGCCTGCGCGCCGAAGACGCCCGGGCCCCATTCGGCGCTGTTCAGGTAGACCTCGAGAATCCGTTGCTTGGTCCAGAGCGTCTCGATCAGCAGGGTGAACCAGGCCTCCAGGCCCTTGCGCAGCCAACTGCGCCCGGACCAGAGGAAGACGTTCTTCGCCACCTGCTGGCTGAGCGTACTGGCGCCGCGGATACTGCCGCCGCGCTCGTTGTGCGCGAGGGCCTGCTGGATGGCCGGTAGGTCGAAGCCGTGGTGCTCGGCGAAGTGCTGGTCCTCGCCGGCGATCACCGCGACCTTCAGGCTGTCCGGCAACTGCTCCCAGGAGCGCCAGTCGCGCTGCAGGTCGATGGGCTGGCCGTCGACCCAGGAGCCGACCTTGCGTTCGACCATGACCATGGTCCCCGGTGGCGGCACCCAGCGCAGGACCGCGACCAGCACGACGCTGGCGGCCATGAACCAGAGCAGGTACTTGAACAGGCGGCGGAACAGGGATCGCAACATGCGCGGCTTGGCTTGGAAGAAGGGGGCGGCCATTATAGCGGGCTGGATGCTATCACCGGAGTCTTGTCCATGCTTCGTCCCTTCCTGTTGTTGGCGGCATTTTTCGGTTTCACCGGCGTGGCCCTCGGGGCGTTCGCCGCCCACGGCCTGAAGAAGCAGCTGAGCGCCGAGTACCTGGCGGTATTCCAGACCGGCGTGCACTACCAGTTGATCCATGCCCTGGCGCTGTTCGGCGTGGCGCTGCTCGCCACCCGCCTGGACGGCCGCCTGGTGAGCGCGGCGGGTGGCCTGTTCACGCTGGGCATCCTGCTGTTCTCCGGCAGCCTCTACCTGCTGACCCTAAGTGGCATGGGCAAGCTCGGCATCGTCACCCCGTTCGGCGGCGTCTCCTTCCTCGCCGGCTGGCTGTGCCTGGGGCTGGCCGCCTGGCGCCTGGGCAACGCCTGAGACCGGTTGCCTCAGGCGGCGCACTTGTCGACAAGGCGCCTTGGTCATCGGGGTGGATCGGGCTAGAATGCCGCTCCCTTTCACTTTCGTGACCGTCCAGCCATGCAGATTCAACTGAACGGCGAGCCCTTCGAGCTGCCCGACGCGCAGAGCGTCGCGGACCTGCTGGCCCGCCTGGAGCTTGGCGGCCGCCGCGTGGCCGTCGAGCTGAACCTGGATATCGTGCCGCGCAGCCAGCACGCCAGCACCGCGCTCAAGGATGGCGACCGCGTGGAGATCGTCCACGCCATCGGCGGCGGCTAGGCCTGGCCCCCGAACCCTTCCATCGGCCCCGCAAGCCTTTCCATCCAGGAGTCATCCGATGAGCCAAGCATCCAGTACCGATACCCCCTTCGTCATCGCCGGCCGTACCTATGGCTCGCGCCTGCTGGTGGGGACCGGCAAGTACAAGGACCTCGACGAGACCCGCCGGGCCATCGAGGCCTCCGGAGCGGAGATCGTCACGGTGGCGGTGCGGCGCACCAACATCGGGCAGAATCCCGACGAGCCGAACCTGCTGGATGTGATCCCGCCGGATCGCTACACCATCCTGCCGAACACCGCCGGCTGCTATGACGCGGTCGAGGCCGTGCGCACCTGCCGCCTGGCCCGCGAGCTGCTGGACGGGCACAACCTGGTCAAGCTGGAAGTCCTCGCCGACCAGAAGACCCTGTTCCCCAACGTCGTCGAGACCCTCAAGGCCGCCGAGCAACTGGTGAAGGACGGCTTCGACGTGATGGTGTACACCAGCGACGACCCGATCATCGCCCGCCAGCTGGCCGAGATCGGCTGCATCGCGGTGATGCCGCTGGCCGGCCTGATCGGCTCCGGCCTGGGCATCTGCAACCCCTACAACCTGCGCATCATCCTCGAGGAAGCCAAGGTCCCGGTGCTGGTCGACGCCGGCGTGGGCACCGCTTCCGATGCAGCGATCGCCATGGAGCTGGGTTGCGAGGCGGTGCTGATGAACACCGCCATCGCCCATGCCAAGGACCCGGTGATGATGGCCGAGGCCATGAAGCACGCGATCGTCGCCGGTCGTCTCGCCTACCTGGCCGGACGCATGCCGCGCAAGCTGTATGCCAGCGCCTCGTCGCCGCTGGACGGCCTGATCGACTGATACCGACTACCTGGGGCGGGCTGTCCGCCGGATGCGGGAAGCGTCCGGCAGGCAGCCCGCCCTTCTGTCTCTAGCAAGGTTTTCTTTTCCATGAGCGATACCCCGCAATCCCCGGCCCAGGACTCCCTGGCGGAACACGACGAAGCACGGCCGATGCGCACCGTGAAGAGCTTCGTGATGCGCGCCGGGCGCATGACCGAAGGCCAGCAGCGTGGCCTCGACCTGGGCTGGCCGAAGTTCGGCCTGGAACTGAGCGATGAGGTCCAGGACTTCGACGCGATCTTCGGTCGCCAGGCGCCGCGGACTTTCGAGATCGGTTTCGGCATGGGCCATTCCACCCTGGAAATGGCCGCCGCCGCGCCTGACATCGACTTCATCGGCGTCGAGGTGCACAAGCCGGGCGTCGGCGCGCTGCTCAACGGCCTGCTGACCCAGGGCCTGGGCAACGTGCGGGTGTATAGCTGCGACGCGCTGGAAGTGCTGCGCCACTGCGTGGCCGACGCCAGCCTCGATCGGCTGCTGCTGTTCTTCCCCGATCCCTGGCACAAGAAGCGCCACCACAAGCGGCGGATCGTCCAGCCGGAATTCGCCGAACTGGTGCGGCGCAAGCTGAAGGTCGGCGGCGTGCTGCACATGGCCACCGACTGGGAGCCCTATGCCGAGCACATGCTGGACGTCATGAGCGCGGCGCCGGGCTACCGCAACCAGGCCGAAGACGGCCGCTTCGTACCGCGCCCGCAAGAGCGTCCGGTGACCAAGTTCGAACGGCGCGGGGAGCGCCTGGGACATGGCGTCTGGGACCTCAAGTTCGAGCGCATCGACTGACCCACCGCACCAGCGACGTACCCCTGGCGCCGAACCGGCGCCGGGACTCCAAGCAGACCGGGCACACCCGGCGGACCTCACCTTCAAGCTGCACGTTTCCCGGCTTCGGCCGGATCCAATAATAAGAGCGGCACGGCTCGGCCGGCTGCAAAGGAGACTGCTGTGTTGAAGAAACTGGGTATCCTGTTGCTCGGGGCCGGTTGCGCCTGGGCGGCGCAGGCCAAGGTAGACGAAGTCCAGGCCGCACGCCTGGACCAGGACCTGACCCCGCTGGGAGCGGAGCGGGCCGGCAACGCCGATGGCAGCATCCCGCCCTGGACCGGCGGCATCACCCAGGCGCCGGCCGGCTACCGGCCCGGCATGCATCACCTCGACCCGTTCGCCGCCGATCGTCCGCGCCTGGTCCTCGACAGCCGCAACATGGCCGCCTACCAGGCGCTGCTGACGCCGGGCACCCAGGCCTTGCTGCAGGCCAACCCGGACTACCACCTGCGGGTCTTCCCCACCCGCCGCAGCGCATCCCTGCCGCAGCGCCTGTACGACGCTACCCGCGCCAACGCCAGCCGCGCCGAGCTGATCGCCGACGGCAACGGCGTGCAGGGCGCTGCCGCCGGCGTGCCCTTCCCCCTGCCGCAGAGCGGCCAGGAAGCGATCTGGAACCACATCATGCGCTACCGCGGCGAGCAACTGCACCTGCAGACCAACCAGGCGGCGGTGCTGGCCAACGGCAGCTACAACCTGCTCAAGCTCGACCGCTACCTGTACTTCGTCTATGGCCGCGAGGGGATGATCCCGGAGAACCTCGACAACACGTTGTTCTACTACAAGTACAAGGTGGTCGCGCCGGCGCGCCTGGCCGGTTCGGCGCTGGTGGTGCAGGAAACCCTCGACCAGGTGCTGTCGATCCGCAAGGCCTGGCGCTTCAACCGTGGCGAGCGGCGCGTGCGGCGCTTGCCGACCCTGGCCTACGACAGCCTGCAGCCGGATACCAACGGCATGGCCACGGCGGACACCGTGGATGTCTACAACGGCGCACCGGACCACTACGAGTGGGCGTTGCTCGGCAAGCGCGAGATGCTGGTGCCTTACAACAGCTACGCGGTGCACCAGAAGGGCCTCGCCTATGGCGACATCCTCAAGAGCCGCTTCATCAATCCCGACCTGCTGCGCTACGAGCTGCATCGCGTCTGGGTGGTCGAGGCGACCCTGCGCAAGGGCTTCAGCCATCCCTACGCCAAGCGCCGCTTCTACCTCGACGAAGACAGCTGGCAGATCCTCGCCGCCGACATCTACGACAAGGATGGCGTGCTGACCCGGGCCCAGGAGGTCCATCCGATCAACTACTACGATGTGCCGCTGGTCTCCAGCACCCTGGAAGCGATCTACGACTTCAAGGGCGGCCGCTACTTCGTCGATGGGCTGGACAACAACGAGCCGATGTACGACTTCGGCGTGCAGGTCGGGCCGCGCGACTTCACCCCGCAGGCGCTGCGCCGGGAGGGGAACTGAGGCGGACGGCCCTCAGACGATCAGCTCGGCGCCGCGTAGCGTGCCGTCGTCGTCCAGGCGCGCCGGCGCCGGGCTGATCTGCAGGTACTTGATGCTGTCCCGCGGAATCAGCAGCAGGTCGCCGTCGACCTCGACGCTGAGATAGGGCGTGTCCAGTTGCTGGCGGATGCTGCGGGCAACCTCGGCCGGGTCGTCCTGCTGGCGCGGGAAGCGCAGCGACAGGCGCTGGCCGTCGGTGAAATGCAGGTAGAGGTGCTTGATCGGTTTCATGCGGGCTCCCGGAGGCCATGACGCTCTTGGGGACGGCGCTGGCCGCCGGGAGACCGGGGGCTCAGCTGCGATCGGCGATCATGCCGATCACGAAGAACACTAGCAGGAGCACGGGCGCCAGGGTGTAGTTGTTGAAGTAGCCGAGGCCCTTGGCCAGCCAGGGGGTGACGAAGACCATCGCCAGGCCGTAGCCGACCGCGCAGATCAACACGAACAGCAGGGTGCGGAAGACGAAGTTGAGGCTGCCGATGCGCTGCTGTACCCAGGCGTTGATCGCCGGGCCGAACAGCACCAGCAGGGTGGCCATGATGGCCAGGGAAATGTCCGACAGGTGGCTGCGGCTCCAGCGCGACAGGGTGGCGATCAGGTCCAGCGCGTAATCCATCGAGGGTTCCTTGTAACGAATCGGCGTGTCGGTCGGCGGAGTTTACCTGCCTGCCGGCACGGATGGGCGTGCATCCGTCGTCACGGCAGGAAATGTTGCAGCAGGTCGTTGAGGAACAGCTGGCCGCGTTCGCTGGGGCGCAGGCGCTGCGGGTCGTCGGCGAGCAGCCCGGCGTCGCGCGCGGCGGCGCAGGCATCGGCGATCGCCGCCAGTGGCTGGCCGGTGCGCTGTGGGTAGAGCGCGGCGGGGACGCCGTCGACCAGGCGCAGCACGTTCATCATGAACTCGAATGGCAGGTCGGCCGCTTCCAGCGGGCGCTCGCCGGCCTGGAAGGCCTTTTGCGGGTTGAGGTAGTCCTTCGGCAGGCGGGTCTTCCAGGTCCGCACGATGCGTCCGTCCGGCGCGCTCAGCTTGGCGTGGGCGCCGGCGCCGATGCCGAGGAAGTCGCCGAAGCTCCAGTAGTTCAGGTTGTGCCGGGCGCGCAGGCCGTCGCGGGCGTAGGCGGAGGTCTCGTACTGGCGGTAGCCGTGCTCGTCGAGCAGGGCCTGGCCGGCTTCCTGGATGTCCCAGAGGATGTCGTCCTCGGGCAGCTCCGGCGGCTGGCTCCAGAACACCGTGTTCGGCTCCATGGTCAGTTGGTACCAGGAGAGGTGCGTGGGGGCCTGGGCGAGGGCCTGGCGCAGGTCGGCCAGGGCGTCGTCGAGGCTCTGCCCGGGCAGGCCGTGCATCAGGTCGAGGTTGAAGTTGTCGAAGCCGGCCTGGCGCGCCATGTCGGCGGCGCGCACTGCCTCGGCGCCGTCGTGGATGCGCCCCAGGGCCTGCAGCTTGTCGGCCTGGAAGCTCTGCACGCCGATGGACAGGCGATTGATGCCGAGGCGCCGGTAGTCGGCGAACTTGACCTGTTCGAAGGTGCCGGGATTGGCTTCCAGGGTGATCTCGATGCCGTCGGCGAAGCCGACCCTGCGCTCGACGCCTTCCAGTAGCCGGCCCAGGGCCTTGGCCGAGAACAGGCTGGGCGTGCCGCCGCCGAAGAAGATCGAACCCAGGCGCCGGCCGTGGACATGGCGCAGGTCTTGCTCCAGGTCGGCGAGCAGGGCGTCGACATAGGCCTCTTCGGGCAGCTCCGGGCCAGCGGCGTGGGAGTTGAAGTCGCAATACGGGCACTTGCGCACGCACCACGGGATGTGCACGTACAGGGCCAGGGGCGGGAGCTGGAACGGGGTGGCTTGGGTCACGGCGGGGCGGGGTGGAGGCGGTTTCGGGGCGCTATCGTGGCATGAGTTCGGCCAACCTCCAAGGCGGCCGGACGAAACGCCGTGCCGACGCCGCCCGGGGGCGGCGCCGGCGGTTGCGGCTCAGAGACCCAGGCGCTGCTTGAGCAGGGCCATGGCGCGGGCTCGGTGGCTGAGGCGGTTCTTCTCCTCGGGCGCCAGCTCGGCGCTGGAGCAGTCGCGTTCCGGCACCCAGAACAGCGGGTCGTAGCCGAAGCCGTGGGCGCCGCGGGCTTCGCGGAGGATGCGGCCTTCCCAGATGCCCTCGCAGAGGATCGGCAGCGGGTCGTCGGCGTGGCGCACCAGCGCCAGCACGCTGACGAACTGTGCGCCGCGCTCGGCGTCCGGGACATCCTTCATGGCCTCCAGCAGCTTGGCGTTGTTCGCCGCGTCGCCCCGGCCGTCGGCATAGCGCGCCGAGTAGATGCCCGGCGCGCCGCCGAGGAAGTCCACCGCCAGCCCGGAGTCGTCGGCCAGCGCCGGCAGGCCGGAGAGGCGTGCGGCGTTGCGTGCCTTGAGGATGGCGTTCTCGACGAAGGAAAGACCGGTTTCCTCCGGTTCCACCTGGCTGAACTCGCCGATCGAGCGCACCTTCACGCTGGCGCCGAGCATGGCCTGGAGTTCCTTGAGTTTGCCGGCATTGTGGCTGGCCAGCACCAGCTGTTCGAGCTTGATCATTCGTCCGGGAAGATTTCCTTGTTGAAACTGAAGGTTTGCGCAGGTTCGCCCTTGGCCTCGACCTTGATGGTGAAGACCAGGGTCTCGCGCTGGCTGATCGGGAATTGCGCCAGGTTGTAGATGGCGCCTTCCTCGCTGACTCGGCGGAACTCCAGGGGGATGACCTTGCCGGTCAGGTCCTTGGCCGAGCCGGTCACGGCGGCCTCTACCGGCTTGCCTTTCTCCATCGGCACCACGTTGATCACGCCCTGCGCCTTGCTGCGTACCAGGCCGACCGCGCTGGCCACGTTGGGCTGGAGGAAGCTGGAGTTGAACACGTTGTAGTGGACGTCCAGGTCGCCGAAGCGCTGCACCTGCTCGGCGAGGACCGGCAGGCTCAGGCAGAGGCCGAGGACGAAAGCGGTGAAGCGGCGCATGGTGGTTTCTCCTGAAAGGTGGCATGGACGTTGTCCATGGTCTGCTGCCGGCGGCCTTGGCCGGCTTCGGCAGCGCTCTCCCGAGGACGAGCGGAGGGGCGCCCGGCCCTGGCCCGCAGCCTGGCGCGTTCCTAGACGGCGAGGTTGCGGGTCTGCACTCCGGGTCCGGTGACCCGGTAGATTCCAATCTCACCCAATAGATTAGGCCACAGCCGGCTGGCCCAGCCATGCCGGTGGTCACGGTCCACGGCCAGGCGGTCGAGCACGCGCATGCGCAACTGGCGGCACAGGCGCTCGAAGTCCTGGAAGGTGCAGAAATGGATGTTCGGCGTGTTGTACCAGGTATACGGCAGGAACTCGGAGACCGGCATCCGGCCGTTGCGCGCCAGGTACCAGCGGCAGCGCCAGTGGCCGAAGTTGGGGAAAGTGATGATGCAGGTCTTGCCGACCCGCAGCATCTCTTCGAGGATCTTGTCCGGATAGTGCACGGCCTGTAGCGCCTGGGTCATCACCACCACGTCGAAGCTGTCGCTGGCGAAGTTGCCCAGGCCCTTGTCGAGGTCCTGCTCGATCACGTTCACCCCGTTTTCGATGCAACGGGCGATGTTATCGGGATCGATCTCCAGGCCGTAGCCGCTGACCTGCTTGTGGTCGCGCAGCCAGGCCAGGAGTTCGCCGTCGCCGCAGCCGAGGTCGAGGACGCGGCTGCCGGCGGGAATCCATTCCTGGATGATTTCGAGATCGGCGCGCATCGGATCCTCACACGCTGATGCGGTTCATGTAACCGCTGAAGGCTTGCAGGTACCGGGGGATCGGCATGAGGAAGGCGTCGTGGCCTTGCGGGGCGTCGATCTCCAGGTAGCTGACGTTCTTTTTCGCCGCGATCAGGGCGTCGACGATTTCCCGCGAGCGGGCCGGCGAGAAACGCCAGTCGGTGGTGAAGGACATCAGGCAGAAGTCCGCCTCGACGCCCTCCAGGGTGCGCACCAGGTCGTCACCATGGGCGGCGGCGGGGTCGAAATAGTCCAGCGCCTTGGTCATCAGCAGGTAGGTATTGGCGTCGAAGCGGGTGGAGAACTCCTCGCCCTGGTAGCGCAGGTAGCTCTCGACCTGGAACTCGACGCTGTGCAGGTCGTAGTTGAGCTTCTCGGTCTTCAGTACGCGGCCGAACTTGGCGCCCATGGCGTCGTCGGACAGGTAGGTGATATGGCCGACCATCCGCGCCAGCTTGAGGCCGCGCTTGGGAATCACGCCCTGTTCCTGGAAGTAGCCGCCGAGGAACTCAGGGTCGGAAAGAATCGCCTGCCGGGCGACTTCGTTGAAGGCGATGTTCTGCGCCGACAGCTTCGGCGCGCTGGCGATGCACAGGCAGTGACGGACGCGCTCGGGGTAGCTGATGGTCCATTGCAGCGCCTGCATGCCGCCGAGGCTGCCGCCGACCACCGCGGCCCACTGGCGGATGCCGAGGCGGTCTGCCAGGCGCGCCTGGCTATGCACCCAGTCTTCCACCGTGACCATCGGGAAGTCCGCGCCGTAGACCTTGCCGGTCGCCGGATTGAGGCTGGCGGGGCCGCTGGAACCGTTGCAACCGCCGAGGTTGTTGAGGGCAACGACGAAGAACTTGCGGGTGTCGATCGGCTTGCCCGGACCGATGCAGCTGTCCCACCAGCCCGGCTTGCGCTCGTCGACGCTGTGGTAGCCGGCGGCGTGGTGGTGGCCGGAGAGGGCGTGGCAGATCAGCACCGCGTTGCTCTGCGTGGCATTCAGCTCGCCGTAGGTTTCGATCACCAGGTCGTACTCGGCCAGGGACTTGCCGCTGGTCAGCTCGAGCGGTTCGTTGAAGTGCAGCGTCTGGGGGGAGACCAGACCGACGGAGTCGTCGGGGAAGACTGTGGGCATCGACCCTGCTCTCGAACAAAGGAGGGCGCCAGTCTAAAGAGCGTCGCCCCCAGCGGCAAGCGCGCTGGCGCGCGCCGTGGGAGCGGGGTCAGGCGCGCTGCGAGCCGGGCAGGTTGACCACCTTGGCCTGGCGCTGCAGGGGCGAGGGGCGGCGCAACTGGCGGAGGATGTCGCCGGCTTCGCGCAACTGTTCCTGCAATTCCCCGGCGAACCCGGCGAAGGCCTGGCTGCGCTGGCGTACCTGCTGGGTCTCCTGGGCCAGGCCCTTGAGGCGGAGCATGTGGCTTTCGAGCAACTGTTTGTTTTCCAGGGTGTGCTGCATCAGCGGCATCAGCGCGTCGTTGGCCCAGCGCTCGGTTTCCTCGCGCAGGCGCTGGTGCAGGCCGACCACCTCCTGCACCAGGGTGGCGAAGAAGCGCCGGGTCAGCAGGCGTTGCTCGGTAAGCACGGTCTTCAGCTGCAGGCGGAACTGGTCGCCCTTCTTCTTCAGTTGCAACAGTTCGCGCTGGTAGCGCTGGACCCGTAGCTGCGGCGCGTCGAGGGCGTAGAGCGGGTTCTCCTCGTTGTGCCGGCGGTAGATGGCGGCGACCATGCGGTTGGCCATGCCGGCCTCGTGCTCGAGGTTGTCGAGGTCGTGCTCCACCGCGCGGAAGAACGCCAGGATCGCCTGGTTGATGCCGACCGTGGTCAGGCTGCCGTTGAGGTTGCGCCGCACCTTCTGCAGGTGCTGTTCCATGCGTTCGCTGCGGATCGTCTCGCGCAGCGTCGCGCCCTGGTGCTGCAGCAGGCGCTGGTTGGTCTTCAGGTTGAGCAGGCGGCGGTGGTGGCGGCCGTGGTCGTCCTTGGTCTTCGCGGTCAGTTCGAACAGCAGTTGGCCGCTGTCGCGCTGCTTGTCGTCGAGCAGCGCGCGCTGTTCCTCGACCTTCTCCAGGCGCAGGCGCAGCAGATGCTGGCTGTTGTGCAGCAGGCCAAGGACCTGGCCGAGCACGGCGTTCTCCAGCAGCGCTTCCTTCTGCGCGACGATGCGCTCGCAGAGCAGCGCTTCCAGCCGATCCAGGCGACTGCGTTCGAGCAGCGCCGGTTCGCCGCGGACCTTGGCCAGCAGCGCCTGCTTCGCCGACAGCGGCAGCACGTCGCCGCGCTGCAGGCCGAGCTGGCGGGCCGTGCCGTCCTGGATCAGGCGGATGGCGTTCTGTACGAAGCGCTCGCCGGAAAGGTCGTCCCAGAGCACGTCGATCTTGTTCAGCACGGCGAACAGGCTGCTGTGGCCGTCCTCGCGCAGTGGCTGGATGTACTTCTGCCAGATTTCCATGTCCGAGGCGGTGACACCGGCGTCGGCGGACAGCAGGAACAGGATCGCCTGGGCGTTGGGCAGCATCGACAGGGTCAGCTCCGGCTCGCTGCCGAGGGCATTCAGGCCAGGCGTGTCGAGGATCCGCAGGCCCTGGCGCAGCAGCGGGTGGTCGAAGTTGACCAGGGCGTGGCGCCAGGCCGGGACGCGCACCTGGTCGGGCTCGTCGGCGGCTTCCAGGGCGTCCGGGTGGAAGCCGAGCTGGATCGCCTGTTCCACCGGCAGCGCCTTGGTCTTGGCGACCTGGGCGAAGGCCTGGGCCATGCCCTCCGGGTCGCCGGTGTCCAGCGGAATGTTCACCCAGTGGCGCGGCACGCGCTTGAACTGGGCGACGCTGGCGTCGGCCAGGCGCGTCTCGATCGGCAGCAGGCGGATGTAGCTGCGCTCGGCGCGCGGATCGTGGAACAGCTCGGTGGGGCACATGGTGGTGCGCCCGGCGTGGGACGGCAGCATGCGCTGGCCGTAGCCGGCGAAGAACAGGCTGTTGATCAGCTCGGTCTTGCCACGCGAGAACTCGCCGACGAAGGCCAGGGTGATGTGGTCCGCGCGCAGTTGGCGCAGGGCGCGTTCGAGCTTGGCCTCGACCGCCGGGCTGTTCAGCCGGCTGCGCTCCAGCCAGCCGCGATAGCGGGTGATTTCCCGCATCAGCTCGCGCTTCCAGGCGACGTAGGCGTCGATTTGATGGCTGAGTCTTTCCATGCTCATCCAGGGGCTCCAGGGCGCGGGACCGGCGGGGGAAGGATGGCGTGGATTATGCGGGGGAGCGGAGGAGCGTCAATTGGCCTGCTTCACATTCCTGCACGTAAGGTCGGTCAAGCGGGTCGAGCGGCGATCCCCAGTTCCTCCGGCAATCGGGTCGGACGGCGGATGCGCACCCGTTTCTGCCGGTTCAGCTCGCCGCTTTCGAGACTCACCAGGCTCTTGGCCACGCCGAAGGCCTTGCCGAGGAAGGCCAGCAGATGGGCGTTGGCCTTGCCCTCCACCGGCGGTGCGGTGAGGCGGATCTTCAGGCGCTCGCCGTGCAGCCCGGCGAACTCGTCGCGGCTCGCCTTGGGCTGCAGGTGGCAATCGAGGAGCAGGTCCTCGCCGTCCCAGCGGTAGAAGCTCAGAGGAAAATGCTCAACTGCTGGGGCATGCCGGTCATGGCCGCCAGGTTGTTGATCACCAGCATGTCAATCAGCTTCAGCGCGAGGAACGCGAAGATCGGCGAGAGATCCAGTCCGCCGAGGTTCGGCAGGAGCTTGCGGAACGGCATCAGCAGCGGTTCGCAGATCTGGTTCACCAGTTGCGCGCCGGGGTTGTAGCTGCCCGGGGCGACCCAGGAAAGGATCACGCTGATGATCAGGGCGAAGAAGAACACCTTCAGGAACAGCGAGGTGACGGCGATGATCGACCAGATCAGCAGTTGCATGATGAAGCCGCCGACGCCGTAGCCCATCAGCATCAGGATCAGGATCATCAGCACCAGTTGGATCAGGATCGCCAGCACCAGCGAGGCCAGGTCGATCCCACCGAAGCCGGGGATGATCCGCCGCAGCGGGTTCAGCAGCGGCTTGGTGGCGCGCACGATGAACTGGCTGAGGGGGTTGTAGAAGTCCGCGCGGACCAGCTGCAGGATGAAGCGCAGCAGCACGATCAGCAGGTAGAGGCTGCCGAGGGTCTGGAGGATATAGATAGCAGCGGTGTTGAGGCCGATCATCGACTACTCCTTATTGGCCAAGCTGTTCGGCCAGCTCGGCGGAGCGCTGGCTGGCGGCGTTCAGGGCCTGCTCCACCAGTGCTTCGAAGCCGTTGGCCTGGAAGGATTTGATCGCCGCCTCGGTGGTGCCGTTGGGCGAAGTCACCCGGCGCCGCAGTTCGGCCGGCTCGACCTCGCTGGACAGCGCCATCTGCGCCGCACCGAGGGCGGTCTGCAGGGTCAGGCGCGAGGCTGTCTCGCGGGACAGGCCGAGCTTCTCGCCGGCGTCGGTCATGGCCTGCATCAGCAGGAAGAAATACGCCGGGCCGCTGCCCGACACTGCGGTCACCGCGTCGATCTGCGCTTCGTCGTCCAGCCACAGGGCGATGCCCACCGCGGACAGCAACTGCCCGGCCTGCTCGCGTTGCGCGGCGCTGACCTGCGCGTTGGCGTACAGCCCGCTGGCGCCCTGGCGCAGCAGCGCCGGGGTGTTGGGCATGCAGCGGACCACCGGGCGCGGCTGGCCGAGCCAGGCTTCGAGGCTGGCGCAGGGGATGCCGGCGGCGATGGAGACGATCAGTTGCTCCGGCTTCAGCGCCGGCGCCAAGGCCTGGCACACGGCTTTCATGGCCTGCGGCTTGACCGACAGGACCACGACGTCGGCGTCGGCCACGGCCTCGGCGTTGGACTCGACCACGTCGATGGCGAACTCGCCGGCGATCTTCGCGCGTTGCTCGGCGCCCGGGTCGCTGGCGCGGATCTGCGCCGCCGGCACGCCTTGGGCGCGCAGGCCGCCGATCAGGCTGGCGGCCATGTTGCCGGCGCCGATGAACGCTATGCGGGGTGTGCTCATAGGGGATTCCTTCAAGAAGCCGGCGCGCCGTAGTCGCGGGCGCCGAACAGGGCGGTACCGATGCGGACCCAGGTCGCACCTTCGCCGATGGCTGCCTCGAGGTCGTCGCTCATGCCCATGGACAGGGTGTCCAGGCCAAGGTTCAGGTCCAGCAGCAGTTCGCGCAGGCGGGCGAACGCGGCGTGTTGCGCGGCGCGTTCGGCGGTGGGTTCGGGGATGGCCATCAGGCCACGCAATCGGAGGTTGGGCAGTTGCTTCACGGCCTCGGCCAGGGCCGGCAGGTCCTCGGGGGCGCAGCCGGACTTGCTGGCTTCGCCGCTGACGTTGACCTGCAGGCAGACATTCAGGGGCGGCAGCCCGGCCGGGCGTTGCTCCGACAGGCGCTGCGCGATCTTCAACCGGTCCACCGAGTGCACCCACTGGAAATGCTCGGCGATGGGCCGCGTCTTGTTCGACTGGATGGGGCCGATGAAGTGCCAGTTCAAGGGCAGGTCGGCCAGTTCGGCCTGCTTGCCGAGGGCCTCCTGCAGGTAGTTTTCGCCGAAGTCGCGAAGGCCGGCGGCGTGCGCCTCGCGCACCGCGGCGGCGGGCTTGGTCTTGCTCACGGCGAGCAGGCCGACCGTGGCCGGATCGCGCCCCGCAGCTTGCGCTGCCTCACGGATGCGCGCGGCAACCTTTGCAATATTCTCTGCTATCGTGGACATTACCTGCGCCCTATGGAAGTGCGGTCGGCGTCGGCTCGACGCCCTCGAAACCGCCGGCCTCGATGGCCATCTTCCTGTTCCAGTGTCGAGGTTCCGCGTCTGGCGCAGGACACCACGCGTGTCCTGGAAGCACCCTGGCTCATCCGGTGTTTTCCTTGTCCGAGACGGCGGCTTTGGCGGCATTCTACCTGCTTGCTTGTAATTGGGGAGTCCCATGGATATTACCGAGCTGCTCGCCTTCAGTGCCAAACAGGGCGCTTCGGACCTGCACCTCTCCGCCGGCCTGCCACCCATGATCCGGGTGGATGGCGATGTACGCCGGATCAACCTGCCACCGCTGGAACACAAGCAGGTGCATGCGCTGATCTACGACATCATGAACGACAAGCAGCGCAAGGACTTCGAGGAATTCCTCGAGACCGACTTCTCCTTCGAGGTGCCGGGCGTCGCGCGTTTCCGGGTCAACGCCTTCAACCAGAACCGTGGCGCCGGCGCGGTATTCCGGACCATTCCCTCCAAGGTACTGACCATGGAGGAGCTTGGCATGGGAGAAGTGTTCAAACGTGTTTCAGACGTCCCGCGCGGGTTGGTACTGGTCACCGGGCCGACCGGTTCGGGCAAGTCCACCACCCTGGCGGCGATGCTCGATTACCTGAACAACACCAAGTACCACCACATCCTCACCATCGAGGACCCGATCGAATTCGTCCACGAATCGAAGAAGTGCCTGGTCAACCAGCGCGAGGTGCATCGCGACACCCTCGGCTTCAGCGAAGCGCTGCGCTCGGCGCTGCGGGAGGACCCGGACATCATCCTGGTCGGCGAGATGCGCGACCTGGAAACCATCCGCCTGGCCCTGACCGCGGCGGAGACCGGCCACCTGGTATTCGGCACCCTGCACACCACCTCGGCGGCGAAGACCATCGACCGGGTGGTCGACGTGTTCCCGGCCGAGGAAAAGGCCATGGTTCGCTCGATGCTCTCCGAGTCGCTGCAATCGGTGATCTCGCAGACCCTGATCAAGAAGATCGGCGGCGGCCGGGTGGCGGCCCACGAGATCATGATCGGCACCCCGGCGATCCGCAACCTGATCCGCGAGGACAAGGTCGCGCAGATGTATTCGGCGATCCAGACCGGCGGCTCGCTGGGCATGCAGACCCTCGACATGTGCCTCAAGGGCCTGGTCGCCAAGGGCCTGATCAGCCGCGAGAACGCCCGCGAGAAGGCGAAGATCCCGGAAAACTTCTGATCCTGGCGCCGATCCGCCGCGCTTCGCCCGAATCCCGGAACTGCGTCTAGGATTCAAGAGCGGGAGAGCGGTACCGTAGGCGCATTCCTACCTATCCTTGCCGGCGAGCGCGTCCAGCGCCCGCTCGCCCGCATCCGGCTCGCCGTCGCGGCGCGCCCCTGAGTGAGCGAGAACATCATGGAATTCGAAAAGCTGCTGCGCCTGATGGTGGAAAAGGGCGGCTCCGACCTGTTCATCACCGCCGGCGTACCGCCGTCGATGAAGGTCAACGGCCGGGTGATGCCGGTGACCAAGACGCCGCTGTCGCCGGAGCAGACCCGCGAGACCGTGCTAGGCGTGATGAACGAGCAGCAGCGCCGCGATTTCGCCGAGAACCATGAGTGCAACTTCGCCATCAGCGCCCGCGGCATCGGCCGCTTCCGGGTCAGTGCCTTCTACCAGCGCAACCTGGTGGGCATGGTATTGCGCCGGATCGAGACCAACATCCCGACCCTGGAAGAGCTGAAGCTCCCGGAAATCCTCAAGAAGCTGGCGCTGACCAAGCGCGGCCTGGTGATCTTCGTCGGCGCCACCGGCACCGGCAAGTCCACCTCGCTGGCGGCGATGATCGGCTACCGCAACAAGAACTCCACCGGGCACATCATCTCCATCGAGGACCCGATCGAGTACATCCACCAGCACCAGGGCTGCATCGTCACCCAGCGCGAGGTGGGGCTGGACACCGACTCCTTCGAGGTGGCGCTGAAGAACACCCTGCGCCAGGCACCGGACGTGATCATGATCGGCGAGGTGCGCTCGCGGGAGACCATGGACCACGCGGTGGCCTTCGCCGAGACCGGCCACCTGTGCCTGGCGACCCTGCACGCGAACAACGCCAACCAGGCGCTGGAGCGGATCATCCACTTCTTCCCGGCCGACCGTCATGGCCAGGTGTGGATGGACCTGTCGCTGAACCTCAAGGCCATCGTCGCCCAGCAACTGGTGCCGACCCCCGACGGCAAGGGGCGGCGGGCGGTGATCGAGGTGCTGCTGAACACCCCGCTGGCCGCCGACCTGATCCGCAAGGGCGAGGTGCACGAGCTGAAGCCGCTGATGAAGCGCTCCACCGAGCAGGGCATGCAGACCTTCGACCAGGCGCTGTACCAGCTCTACACCCAGGGCGAGATCACCTACGAGGACGCCCTGGCCCACGCCGACTCGGCCAACGACCTGCGCCTGATGATCAAGCTCGGTTCGGAAAGCGACGCCGACCACCTGTCGAGCCTGACCCAGGGCCTGAGCCTGGAAATCACCGACGACGACCCTGCCGGCCGGCGCTTCCGCTGAACCGTCTTCAGTAGGCCAGCGGCTCCTCGGCCTGGGCGCAGGCCGAGGTTTCCAGTTGCAGGGTGCTGTGTTCGATCTCGTAGCGGTCGTGCAGCAGCGCCTTCACCGTTCCCAGCAGCGCCTCGGCATCGACCAGGGCCGGGTCGTACACCAGATGGCTGGTCAGGCTGATCTTGCCGCTGGTGATCGACCACACATGCAGGTCGTGCAGCCCGGTCACGCCGGGAATCCCCAGCAGCGCTTCGCGCAGCTCGGCCAACTGGATTTCCTTCGGCACCCCTTCGAGCAACACATGCAGGCTCTCGCGCAGCAGGATCCAGGTGCGCGGCAGGACCCAGAAACCGATCAGCACCGCCACCAGCGAGTCGACCCAGGCCCAGCCGGTGAAACGGATCACGATCGCGGCGACGATCACCCCCAGCGAGCCGAGCATGTCGCTCCAGACCTCCAGGTAGGCGCCCTTGACGTTCAGGCTGTTGCCCTGGGCCGGCGCCAGCAGGCGCATGCTGGCCAGGTTCACCAGCAGGCCGAGCACGGCGATCACCAGCATGCCCACGGACTGGATCTCCGCCGGCTGGTTGAGCCGCTCGTAGGCCGCGTAGAGGATATAGAAGGCCACGCCGAACAGGAGGAAGGCGTTGAACGCCGCGGCGAGGATCTCGAAGCGGTGGTAGCCGTAGGTCAGGCGATCGTTGGTCGGGCGCCTGGCGATGTTGATCGCGGCCAGGGCGATGGCCAGGGCCACGGCGTCGGTGAGCATGTGCGCGGCATCGGAGATCAGCGCCAGGCTGCCGGTGAGGATGCCGCCGACGACCTCGGCGACGAGGAAGCTTCCGGTCAGCAGCAACGCCCATTTCAGGCGGGTCGAGTTGGTCTGGGCGAAGCTGTGCTCGTGTCCGGCGCTCATGGCGGCTCCTGTGGGGCGGTGGCGGCAGCACCAGCCTACAGGATAGGCAATTGCAAAACTGTCATGCGCCGGGCCGCTCTGGCGCGGCGTCCGCCGCTCCGCTAACCTGCGGCTCAAGCGCGGCCGCAGCCGCGCACGGAACGAGGGGGGACGCATGACTCAACAGCACGACACCCATAGCAAGGCCATCGGCTACCTGCTGTGGATCTTCGGTTTCACCGGTTCGCACCGCTTCTATTACGGCAAGCCGATCACCGGGACGATCTGGTTCTTCACCTTCGGCCTGTTCTTCATCGGCTGGATCATCGACCTGTTCCTCATCCCGTCGATGGACCGCGAGGCCGACCGGCGCTTCCAGGGCGGCAACCTGGACTACAACGTGGCCTGGATCCTGCTGACCTTCCTCGGCGTGCTCGGCGTGCACAGGATGTACATGGGCAAGTGGATCACCGGGATCATCTACCTGTTCACCGGCGGCCTGTTCTTCCTCGGCGTCCTCTACGACTTCTGGACCCTCAACGGACAGGTGTCCGAGCGCAACGGGCCGCAGCGCATCTGAGGCTCGTCGCCAGACGCGAGAAGCCCGCCATCCGGCGGGCTTTTTCATGGGTGTCGCCGCGGTCGGCAGGGAATTCCTCCGGCGGGACTTAAGGAACCAAAGGTTCTAACGTTCTACCTGTAGGTTATTGGCGCCCGCGCGCGCCAGCCCCTATGGTCTGCAAGCCCCAGAACGGATAGGTGCAATGGCTCACGAGGCCGCGCACCGTATCGCTCCGTGCGGAAACACCGAAAGGAGAAAAGATGACTTCCGACTCACGCCCCGCCGTGCTCGACCTGATCGGCAACACCCCGCTGGTTCGCGTGACGCGCTTCGATACCGGCCCCTGCACCCTGTTCCTCAAGCTCGAATCGCAGAACCCCGGCGGCTCCATCAAGGATCGCATCGGTGTCGCCATGATCGAGGCCGCCGAGCGTGACGGCCGCCTGCGGCCCGGTGGCACCATCGTCGAGGCCACCGCCGGCAACACCGGTCTCGGCCTGGCCCTGGTCGGCCGCGCCAAGGGCTACCGGGTGGTGCTGGTGGTGCCGGACAAGATGTCCACCGAGAAGGTCCTGCACCTGCGCGCCATGGGCGCCGAGGTGCACATCACCCGCTCGGACGTCGGCAAGGGCCATCCGGAGTACTACCAGGACGTTGCCGCGCGCCTGGCGCAGGATATTCCCGGCGCCTTCTTCGCCGACCAGTTCAACAACCCGGCCAACCCGCTGGCCCACGAGTGCGGCACCGGCCCGGAGCTCTGGGCGCAGACCGGCCACGATCTCGACGCCATCGTCGTCGGCGTCGGCTCCTCCGGTACCCTGACCGGCCTTACCCGGTTCTTCCAGAAGGTCCAGCCGGAGCTGGAGATGGTGCTCGCCGACCCCGAAGGCTCGATCATGGCCGAGTACTCCCGCTCCGGCACCCTGGGTACGCCGGGGTCCTGGGCAGTGGAGGGCATCGGCGAGGACTTCGTACCGGCCATCGCCGACCTCTCCAGCGTGCGCCATGCCTATTCCATCAGCGACGAGGAAAGCTTCGCCATGGCCCGCGAGCTGTTGCGCGTCGAGGGCATTCCCGGCGGCTCCTCCACCGGCACCCTGCTGGCCGCGGCGCTGCGCTTCTGCCGCGAGCAGAAGGAGCCGAAGCGGGTGGTCAGCTTCGTCTGCGACACCGGCACCCGCTACCTGTCGAAGATCTACAACGACCAGTGGATGACCGACCAGGGCCTGCTGCAACGCAAGCACTACGGCGACCTGCGCGACATCATCGCGCGGCGCTTCGAGGAGGGCCGGGTGATCAGCGTCGGTCCGGACGACACCCTGCTCACCGCCTTCCAGCGCATGCGCCTGGCCGATGTTTCGCAATTGCCGGTGCTGGACGATGGAAAACTGGTCGGTGTGATCGACGAGTCGGATATCCTGCTCGGTGTCCACGCCGACGCGCCACGCTTCCGCGATGCGGTAAGCAGCGCGATGAACGCCGCGCCGGAGACCCTCGCGCCCGGCGCCAGCCTGGCCCAGTTGCAGGCGGTCCTGGACCGCGGCCTGGTGGCGATCGTTGCCGATGCCAGAGGCTTCCACGGCCTGATCACCCGTTTCGACCTGTTGAACCATTTGCGGAGAAAGCTCGCATGAGCCAGCACGACCAGCATCCCGACGCCCCGGCCCAGGCCTTCGCGACCCGGGTCATCCACGCCGGGCAGGCCCCCGATCCCTCGACCGGCGCGATCATGCCGCCGATCTATGCCAACTCCACCTACATCCAGGAAAGCCCCGGGGTACACAAGGGACTCGACTACGGCCGCTCGCACAACCCGACCCGCTGGGCCCTGGAGCGCTGCGTGGCCGACCTCGAGGGCGGCGCCCAGGCCTTCGCCTTCGCCTCCGGCCTGGCGGCGATCTCTTCGGTGCTGGAATTGCTCGACGCCGGTTCCCACATCGTTTCCGGCAATGACCTTTACGGCGGTACCTTCCGCCTGTTCGAGCGGGTCCGCCGGCGCAGCGCCGGGCATCGCTTCAGCTTCGTCGACCCGACCGACCTGCAGGCCTTCGAGGCCGCGCTGACCCCGGAAACCCGCATGGTCTGGGTGGAAACCCCGAGCAACCCGCTGCTGCGCCTCACCGACCTGCGCGCCATCGCCCAGCTCTGCCGCGCCCGCGGCATCATCAGCGTGGCCGACAACACCTTCGCCAGTCCCTACATCCAGCGCCCCCTGGAACTGGGCTTCGACGTGGTGGTGCACTCCACCACCAAGTACCTGAACGGCCATTCCGACGTGATCGGCGGCATCGCCATCGTCGGCGACAACCCGGACCTGCGCGAGCGCCTGGGCTTCCTGCAGAACTCGGTGGGCGCCATCTCCGGGCCGTTCGACGCCTTCCTCACCCTGCGTGGGGTGAAGACCCTGGCGCTGCGCATGGAGCGCCATTGCAGCAACGCCTTGGCCCTGGCCCAGTGGCTGGAGCGCCAGCCGCAGGTGGCGCGGGTCTACTACCCCGGCCTGGCTTCGCACCCGCAGCATGAGCTGGCGAAACGGCAGATGCGTGGCTTCGGCGGGATGATCTCCCTCGACCTGCGCTGCGACCTGGCCGGCGCCCGGCGCTTCCTGGAGAACGTGCGGATCTTCTCCCTGGCGGAGAGCCTGGGCGGGGTGGAAAGCCTGATCGAGCATCCGGCGATCATGACCCACGCCAGCATCCCGGCGGAAACCCGCGCCGACCTGGGCATCGGTGACTCGCTGATCCGCCTGTCGGTGGGCGTCGAGGCGCTGGAGGACCTGCAGGCCGACCTGGCGCAGGCGCTGGCGAAGATCTGAGGCTCCGCAGGGAGCGGCGCCGACCGGCGCGGCTGCCGGCCATCGGGTGTTCCCGGCGAGCATGCCTCGGCGGATAACGCTCCGCGTTATTCGCCCTGCCGTTGAGGCGGGTTGGTGGCAGAGGCTGGGATAGGGCGCCCACCCCGGCAACGGATACGCCCCCGGAATCGCGAACGCGAAGATGAAAAAGCCCGCCGGATGGCGGGCTTTTTCGTGGTGGCAGGGATCAGCCCTCGTGGGTCAGGTGTCCGTCCACCAGGGTGTAGCGCACTCGTCCCGGCAGGCAGTGACCGACGAACGGGCTGTTCTGCCCCTTCGAGTACCAGCTCTCACCGGCCAGGGTCGAACCCTGCGGGTCGAACAGCACCAGGTCGGCGGCCTGGCCGACCGCCAGGCGCCCGGCAGGCAGGCGTAGTGCCTGGGCCGGGCCGTGGGAGAGGCGGGCGAGCAGGGTCGGCAGGTCGAGCAGGCCGTCCTGCACCAGCGTCATCGCCAGCGGCAGCAGCAGCTCGGCGCCGCTGATGCCCGGCTCGGTGGCGGCGAACGGCGCGTTCTTGGCGTCCGCCTCGTGGGGTTGGTGGTGGCTGGCGATGGCTTGTACCACGCCGTTCTTCACCGCCTCGCGCAGGGCTTCGCGGTCGGCCCTGGTGCGCAGCGGCGGTTGCACGTGGTAGAGGCTGGAGAAGCCCACCAGCGCTTCGTCGGTGAGGATCAACTGGTACAGCGCCACGTCGCAGGTCACCGGCAGGCCACGGGCCTGGGCCTGGGCGACGAGTTCGATGCCGCGGGCGCTGGTCAACTGGCTGAAGTGCGCGCGCACGCCGCTCTGTTCCACCAGCAGCAGGTTGCGGGCCAGGGCCACGGTCTCGGCGGTCTCCGGGATCCCCGCGAGGCCAAGGAAGCTGGCGGTCGGGCCTTCGTGGGCGAGGCCGCCTTCGGCGAGATCGGTGTCCTGCGAGGTGAAGATCACCGTCAGGTCGAAGGTCGCCGCGTACTCCAGGGCGCGCCGCAGGATGCGGTTGCTGGCGAAGCCATGCAGGCCATTGGTGAAGGCCACGCAACCGGTGTCGCGCAGGGCCACCAGTTCCGACAGTTGCTCGCCGCCGAAGCCGCGGGTCAGCGCGCCGATGGGGTAGACCTTGGCGTTGCCGGCCTCGCGGGCGCGGTCGAGGATCAGCTCGGCCACCGCCGGGGTGTCCAGCACCGGCCGGGTGTAGGGCGGGCAGCACAGGCTGGTGGTGCCGCCGGCCGCGGCGGCGCGGGTCTCGCTTTCGACGTTGCCCTTGCGTCCATAGCCCGGCTCGCGCAGGGCGACGCTCAGATCGACCAGTCCCGGCGCGGCCACCAGGCCGGCGCCGTCGAGGGTCTTCTGGGCGCTGAAGCCGGCCGGCGCGGCGCCGATGGCGACGATCTTGCCAGCCTCGATGTGGAGGTCGCCGACCTGGTCCAGGTCACTGGCCGGGTCGATGACGCGGGCGCCTCGGATACTGATGGTCATTCGGCGTCCTCCTGTTCCAGCTGGCGTTGGGTGTTCTGGCCGCTCATGGCCATGGACAGCACCGCCATGCGGATGGCGATGCCGTAGGTGACCTGGTTGAGGATCACCGACTGGGCCCCGTCGGCCACCGCCGACTCGATCTCCACGCCACGGTTGATCGGGCCAGGGTGCATGACGATGGCATCCGGCTTGGCCAGCTTCAGGCGCTTCTCGGTCAGGCCGTAGAGCTTGAAGAACTCGCCCTCGCTGGGTAGCAGGCCACCCTGCATGCGCTCGCGTTGCAGGCGCAGCATGATCACCACGTCGACGTCCTTCAGGCCTTCGTCGGCGTTGGTGAACACGCGCACGCCGTACTGCTCTTCCAGGCCGATCGGCAAGAGGGTGCGCGGGGCGATCACGCGGATGTCCGGGCAACCCAGGGTCTTGAGCGCCAGCATGTTCGAACGGGCTACTCGCGAATGCAGGATATCGCCGACGATCGCCACCGATAGCTGCTCGAAGTTCCCTTTGTGCCGGCGGATGGTCAGCATGTCGAGCATCCCCTGGGTGGGGTGCGCGTGGCGTCCGTCGCCGCCGTTGATCACCGCCACGTTGGGGCTGACGTGCTCGGCGATGAAGTGCGCCGCGCCCGAGTCGCTGTGGCGCACCACGAACATGTCGGCGGCCATCGCCTCCAGGTTGCGCAGGGTGTCGGTGAGCGTCTCGCCCTTGCTGGTGGAAGAGGTGGATACGTTCAGGCTGATCACGTCGGCCGACAGCCGCTGGGCGGCCAGCTCGAAGGTGGTGCGGGTGCGCGTGGAGTTCTCGAAGAACACGTTGCAGACGGTCTTGCCGCGCAGCAGCGGGACCTTTTTCACCGCGCGGGCGCCGACCTCCAGGAAAGAATCGGCGGTATCGAGGATTTCGGTGAGCAGCTCGCGGGGCAATCCGTCGAGCGAGATGAAGTGGCGCAGCTGGCCCTGGTCGTTGAGCTGCAGCGGGCGCTTGGCGTCTGTCGGCATGGGGCAGGCCCTAGTGAAGAGGATCAGGAAGCGGAGGAAAGGACCTTGCGCTCGAGGGCGAGCGGTGCGGGACCGACCAATTTTACCCGTTCATCGCGACCCAGGGACAGGGTCTGGCCGACCACGTCGGGGCGGATAGGCAACTCCCGGGCGTTCAGGTCGAGCAGGCAGACCAGGGTCACGCTGGCCGGACGGCCGTAGTCGAACAGTTCGTTGAGTGCGGCGCGGATGGTACGGCCGCTCATCAGCACGTCGTCCACCAGCACCAGGTGCTGGCCGTCGATCTCGAACGGCAGCGCCGACGGGCGGACCTGCGGATGCAGGCCGTTCTGGGTGAAGTCGTCGCGGTAGAAGGAGACGTCGAGGGTGCCCAGCGGCTCTTGGTTGCCCAGTTCCCTCAGCAGCGCCTCGGCGACCCAGATGCCGCCGGTATGGATGCCGACGAAGCGCGGCCGCTCGATGCCGCGCTCGGCGAGATGGGCGCGCAGGTCGCTGGCCATGCGCGGCAGGAGTTCGGCGGGATTGGGTAGGCTCATGGTGGCTCCTCGCTGACATCGATGGGATGGCCGCCGGGAGAGCCCGCTGTAGGGAGGCGCCCGCGGTGGCGAAAGCATAATGGCAAACGGCGGCGTGCCGGCTGCCATGGGTCAATCCGGGTGTTCGGCCAGCCAGCCTTCCAGCAGCAGGGCGGCGGCCAGGGCGTCCACCGGTCGCTCGCGGTAGCCGTCGCGCTGGCCCTGGGCCAGGCGCTCGCCCTTGGCGGCGTAGGTCGTGAGGCGTTCGTCGTGGGTAAAGACCGGCAGGTTGAAACGGCCGTTGAGGCGGCGGCCGAACTTTTCCGCGCGCTCGCTCATCTCGCTTGGGCTGCCGTCCATGTTCAGCGGCAGGCCGACGACGATGGCGTCCGGCTGCCATTCCTTGATCAGCGCTTCCACCCGGTTCCAGTCCGGCACGCCGTTCTGCGCCTTCAATACGCACAGCTCGCGGGCCTGGCCGGTCACCGCCTGGCCGACGGCGACGCCGATCTGCCGGGTGCCGTAGTCGAAGCCCAGCAGCAGGCGCAGCGGCTTGTCGCTGGCCATCAGGCGTGACCGGCCTGGGCGGTGAGCAGGCTGAGGTTGACGCCCAGGCGCGCGGCGGCGGCGCTGAGGCGCTCCTCGGGCGGCAGGTCGAAGAGGATCGCCGGGTCCGCCGGGCAGGTCAGCCAGGCGTTGTCGCTCAGTTCGGCCTCCAGCTGGCCGGCTTCCCAGCCGGCATAGCCAAGGCTGATCAGGCTCTTTTCCGGGCCGGTGCCGGCGGCGATGGCGAACAGCACGTCCTGCGAGGTGGACATCGCCAGCTCGCCCAGTTCCAGGGTCGACTGGTAGCTCAGGCCGCTGGGGTGGAGGACGAAGCCACGGTCGGTCTGCACCGGGCCGCCGTTGTAGATGTCGATGTGCTGGCAGCGCGCCGGCGGCAGGGCGTCCGGCTTGAGCTGTTCGAGGACTTCCGCCAGGTTGAGGCCGCTGGGACGGTTGATCACCAGGCCCATGGCGCCCTGCTCGTTGTGTTCGACCAGGTAGGTCACGGTCTGGGCGAAATTGGGGTCGGCCATGTGCGGCATGGCGATCAGGAAATGATGCTTGAGGTAGGTTGGGCTGCTCTGTTTCATGGCCGCTAGTGTCCTGCTTCGGACGCGAGAAAGCCAGCCTTGCCGGCGCTACTTGCTGGACAGCCGGTCGCCGCGTTCGAAGCGCCAGGTACGGATGATCTCCAGCCGGTCGATGTCGGCCAGGTCGCCGCTGAACGGCGCATAGGGCGCGGCCAGGCGGACGATGCGCTGGGCGGCCTGGTCGAGGATCGGCTCGCCGGAAGACTCCAGCACCTGCACCTCGTAGATGGTGCCGTCGCGGTTGATCGACACCAGCAGCCGCAGGCTGCCGTAGAGCTTCTGCCGGCGGGCCTCGTCGGGGTAGTTGAGGTTGCCGATGCGTTCGATCTTCTTGCGCCAGTCTTCCTTGTACCAGGCGCCCTTGTCGCGCATGGTCGAGGCGGCGCTCAGGCGGTGGATGCGCGGGCGCTTGGCGTAGGCCTGCTGCTCCTTGGCCAGGTCGGCCTCGAGGCTGGCGATTTCCGCCGACAGCTGGGTTGAGTCGAAATGCGGCGCCGGCTTGGCGACCTGCTCGGCCTTCTGTGCCTGGGTCTTGCTCGGTGCCTTCTGCTGGCGCTGGCGGGTGGTGGTCACCGCGGCCTTGGGCGCCTCTTCGCTCCTGGCCTGCTTCGGCGTAGCCGGCGGCGCGACTTTCTTCACCTGGTTGTCCTGGAACGGCGCGACCTCGGTGGTCTTCGGCGCGGCCTTGTGCTCCAGGGTTCCGCTGCCCTGCTGGTTCATCTGCGCGAGGTAGTCGGCCTTCTCCGGCGCCTTGTCGCTCTTGAAGGTGGCCAGGGTGATTTCCAGGGTCTTGCTGATCTGGCTCGGCGCGGGCATGGAGAAGCCCACCCCGAGGATGAGGGCGACGTGCAGGATGGCTGCGATGAACAGGGTGAAGCCCAAACGGTCCGCCGGGCGGACGCCGGCAGCGGCGGAGGGGGACTTGAGGACGGCGGCGTTCATTGCGGATCGTGGTGGCTGGCGTGGGGCGAAGTCTGCCGATGGGGGGCGGAAAAGTCTATGACGCACTCCGCGCCTTGGACACGCGGTCGCTCGCCGTGGCGCATCGGGCGGGCCGAGGCGGGCGGACCGAGGCCCGCCCGCGCGATTCAGCGGGCAGCCAGCTGGGCGGCGATGGCGTCCATCAGCTTGTCGCCGATGCGGGTGTCGAAGGCCTGGTCGATCTCGCGGATGCAGGTCGGGCTGGTGACGTTGATTTCCGTCAGATAATCGCCGATCACGTCGAGGCCGACGAACAGCAGGCCGCGCTCGCGCAGGTGCGGGCCGACCTCGGCGGCGATCCAGCGGTCGCGCTCGCTCAGCGGCTGGGCCACGCCGCGGCCGCCGGCGGCGAGGTTGCCGCGAGTCTCGCCCTGGGCGGGGATGCGCGCCAGGCAGTAGGGCACCGGTTCGCCGTCGATCATCAGGATGCGCTTGTCGCCGTCCTTGATTCCCGGCAGATAGCGCTGTGCCATGATCTGCTGGCTGCCATGCTGGGTGAGGGTCTCGAGGATCACCGAGAGGTTCGGGTCGCCTTCGCGGTGACGAAATATCGACGAACCGCCCATTCCGTCCAGGGGTTTGAGAATGATGTCACGATGCTCGGCGGCAAACTCGCGCAGAATATCGGATCGCCGGCTGACCATCGTCGGCGGAGTGCACTGGGTGAACTGCGTGGCGAAGAACTTCTCGTTGCAGTCGCGCAGGCTCTGCGGCCGGTTCACCACCAGGGCGCCGGCACGCTCGGCCTGTTCCAGCAGGTAGGTCGAATAGACGAATTCGTTATCGAAGGGCGGGTCCTTGCGCATCAGGATCACGTCCAGTTCGTGCAGCGGTTGGTCGCTTTCCGCTTCCAGTTCGAACCAGCGGGAGGCATCGTTGAAGACCTTCAGCGGGCGCATGCGTCCACGCGCGACGCCGGCCTTCTGGTAGAGGTCCTGCTGTTCCATGTAGAACAGCGACCAGCCGCGGGCCTGGGCAGCCAGCAGCATGGCGAGCGAGCTGTCCTTCTTGAAGTTGATGCGCGCGATGGGGTCCATGACGATCCCGAGGCGTACGCTCATGGGAATTCCTCCGAAAGGGGGTGGGTTGTCCGGTCGCGGCGGGGAGGCCGCGTGGCAAGCGGGTTTGACGCTCAGGTTGGCGCCCCGTTTGCGCTTGGTCAAGGAAAAAGCCGGCCTGTTCCGGGCATTATGGATAGAGTTGCGTCGAGTGTGCTAAAAAGGCCCGCGATTGGGTCGCAGCCCGTCGGTGACAGGGCGTTAGCGCACTGAAGAAAACACAGAAGAATGATTCACCGAGTCGATATAGGGCGAACATGGAACAGCAATCCGACGGTTTGAAAGTGATGGTGATCGACGATTCGAAAACGATTCGTCGCACCGCCGAAACACTGCTGAAAAAGGTCGGTTGCGACGTGATCACGGCAATCGACGGCTTCGATGCCCTGGCGAAGATCGCCGATACCCATCCGAACATCATTTTCGTCGACATCATGATGCCGCGCCTGGATGGCTATCAGACCTGCGCCCTGATCAAGAACAACAGCGCGTTCAAGTCCACCCCGGTGATCATGCTGTCCTCCAAGGACGGCCTGTTCGACAAGGCCAAGGGGCGCATCGTCGGCTCCGACCAGTACCTCACCAAGCCGTTCAGCAAGGAAGAGCTGCTGGGCGCGATCAAGGCACACGTACCCAGCTTCACCCCGGTGGACGCCGTTTCCTGATATCCGGCCGCATGGCCGTTGATGCTTATTTCGTGATGGGGATCCCATGGCTCGTATTTTGATTGTTGATGACTCTCCGACCGAGATGTACAAGCTGACCGCCATGCTGGAAAAGCATGGTCACCAGGTACTCAAGGCCGAGAACGGCGGCGACGGCGTCGCCCTGGCCCGCCAGGAAAAGCCCGACGTGGTCCTGATGGACATCGTCATGCCCGGCCTCAACGGCTTCCAGGCGACCCGTCAATTGACCAAGGACGCCGAGACCAGCGCCATCCCGGTGATCATCGTCACCACCAAGGACCAGGAGACCGACAAGGTCTGGGGCAAGCGCCAGGGCGCTCGCGACTACCTGACCAAGCCGGTGGACGAAGAGACCCTGCTGAAAACCATCAATGCGGTGCTGGCGGGCTGAGCCCGTCGCAGCGCATCGCTCACCCTGACCCCGGAAAGACCAGGCCCCGCATGTCGGACGTTCAGACCCCCTTCCAGCTCCTCGTCGACATCGATCAGCGCTGCCGACGCCTGGCCGCCGGCCTGCCGGCCCAGCAGGAGGCGGTGCAGAGCTGGAGCGGGATCGGCTTCCGCATGGGCGGGCGGTTCTTCGTCGCCCCCATGGGGGAGGTCGGCGAAGTCCTGCACGAACCGCGCTACACCCAGCTGCCGGGCGTGAAGACCTGGGTCAAGGGGGTGGCCAACGTACGTGGCCGCCTGCTGCCGATCATGGACCTCTGCGGTTTCCTCGGCACCGAACTGTCGCCCTTGCGCAAGCAGCGGCGGGTGCTGGTGGTGGAGCACCTGGACGTGTTCGCCGGCCTCATCGTCGATGAGGTGTTCGGCATGCAGCACTTCCCGGTGGACACCTTCAGCGAACAGCTGCCGCCACTAGAAGCGGCACTGCAACCCTTCATTCATGGCGTCTTCCATCGAGAGCAGCCGTGGCTGGTGTTCAGCCCGCATGCGCTGGCGCAACACCAGGGCTTCCTCGACGTCGCCGTATAAACAGCTTCACCGGTTGGGCCGGTCTGCCGGCCCGTGTCGTGACATGGAAATCGTAATCGTGGTCGGTCCGGGCGGGGGCCAAATATGAAGAAAATCAACGCAGGCAATCTTTTCGCGGGCATGCGCAGCAGCTCGGTGATCGCGGGGCTGTTCATCGTCCTCATCGTCTCGATCGTGTTGCTGTTCGCCAACTTTGCCTACCTCAACACCCAGTCGAACCATGACAAGCAGTACATCGGCCATGCCGGCGAACTGCGCGTCCTGTCGCAGCGGATCGCGAAGAACGCCACCGAAGCGGCGGCGGGCAAGGGCGAGGCGTTCAAGCTCCTGAAGGATGCGCGCAACGACTTCGAGAAACGCTGGAACATCCTGGTCAACGGCGACGAGAGCACATCCCTGCCGCCCAGCCCCGAAGCGGTGAAGCCGCAGATGGACGTGGTGCAGCAGGACTGGGATGGCCTGCGCAAGAACGCCGACTCCATCCTCGCCAGCGAACAGACTGTACTGTCCCTGCACCAGGTGGCCTCGACCCTCGCCGAAACCATCCCGCAGCTGCAGGTGGAATACGAAGAGGTGGTCGACATCCTGCTGGAGAACGGTGCCCCGGCCGACCAGGTCGCGGTCGCCCAGCGCCAGTCGCTGCTCGCCGAACGTATCCTCGGCTCGGTGAACAAGGTGCTGGCCGGCGACGAGAACTCGGTGCAGGCCGCCGACAGCTTCGGCCGCGACGCCAGCCTGTTCGGCCGCGTACTGAAGGGCATGCAGGAAGGCAACGCGGCGATGAGCATCTCCAAGGTGACCAACGCCGAGGCGGTGGATCGCCTGAACGAGATCGCCGAACTCTTCGAGTTCGTCTCCGGTTCGGTGGACGAGATCCTCGAGACCTCGCCCGACCTGTTCCAGGTCCGGGAAGCGGCGAACAACATCTTCAGCGTTTCGCAGACCCTGCTGGACAAGGCCTCGCAACTGGCCGACGGCTTCGAGAACCTGGCCGGCGGGCGCAGCATCAACCTGTTCGCCGGTTACGCCCTCGGCGCCCTGGCCCTGGCCTCGATCATCCTGATCGGCCTGGTGATGGTGCGCGAGACCAACCGCCGGCTGGCCGAGACCGCCGAGAAGAACGACCGCAACCAGGCCGCGATCCTGCGTCTGCTCGACGAGATCGCCGACCTCGCGGACGGCGACCTGACCGTGGCCGCGACCGTGACCGAGGACTTCACCGGCGCCATCGCCGACTCGATCAACTACTCCATCGACCAGCTCCGCGAACTGGTGGAGACCATCAACCAGACCGCCGTGCAGGTGGCCGCAGCGGCCCAGGAAACCCAGTCCACCGCGATGCACCTGGCCGAAGCCTCCGAGCACCAGGCGCAGGAAATCGCCGGCGCCTCGGCGGCGATCAACGAAATGGCGGTGTCGATCGACCAGGTATCGGCGAACGCCTCGGAATCCTCGGCGGTAGCGGAACGTTCGGTAGCCATCGCCAACAAGGGCAACGAGGTGGTGCACAACACCATCACCGGCATGGACAACATCCGCGAGCAGATCCAGGACACCTCGAAGCGAATCAAGCGCCTCGGCGAATCGTCCCAGGAGATCGGCGACATCGTCAGCCTGATCAACGACATCGCCGACCAGACCAACATCCTCGCCCTGAACGCCGCGATCCAGGCGTCGATGGCCGGGGACGCGGGCCGCGGCTTCGCCGTGGTAGCGGACGAGGTACAGCGACTGGCGGAACGTTCCTCGGCGGCGACCAAGCAGATCGAGGCGCTGGTGAAGACCATCCAGACCGACACCAACGAAGCGGTGATCTCGATGGAGCAGACCACCTCCGAGGTGGTCCGCGGCGCGCGCCTGGCCCAGGACGCCGGTGTGGCCCTGGAGGAGATCGAGAAGGTATCCAAGACCCTCGCGGCGCTGATCCAGAACATCTCCAACGCCGCCCGTCAGCAGGCATCGTCGGCCGGCCACATTTCCAACACCATGAACGTCATTCAGGAGATCACCTCGCAGACCTCCGCCGGTACCACCGCCACCGCACGGAGCATCGGCAACCTGGCGAAGATGGCGAGCGAGATGCGCAACTCGGTATCCGGCTTCAAACTGCCGGAGGGCGTGGAGCAGGCCTGAGCATAGGCGCGGCGGCCGCCTGGCGGGCGCCGCGTCGACACCTTGGACGAGGGGCACGGCATGCAGGCGAACGGCGTCTGGTCACTGCAGCCGCTGGCCGATATGTCGGCAGCGGAGTTCCGCGACTGGCAGGTCCTGTTGGAGAACCGCACCGGCGTGGTGCTCAACGAGCAACGCCGGACGTTCCTGCAGGCCAGCCTGACCGCGCGCATGCGTGAACTGGGCATCGGCGACTACCACAGCTACTACCGCCAGGTGACCGACGGTCCGCGTGGCGCAGTGGAGTGGGCGACCCTGCTGGACCGCCTGACCGTCCAGGAAACCCGTTTCTTCCGTCATCCCCCGTCTTTCGAGCTGCTCGAGCGCTACCTGGGCGAGCGCCTGCGCCGCGAAGGCATGCCGCGGCCCTGGGCCCTGTGGAGCGTCGGCTGCTCCAGCGGCGAGGAACCCTACTCGCTGGCGATGTGCGCCGCGCAGGTGTTGCGCGGGCAGGAACGGGAAGATTTTTTCGGCGTCACCGGGACGGATATCAGCCTTCACGCCCTGCAGCGGGCGCGGCAGGCGAACTATCCGGCCCGCAAGTTGGAGCAACTGGAGGCCGGGCTGGTCGAACGCTATTGCGAACGCCAGGCCGACGGCAGCTTCAGCGTGAAAACGATACTGACCGAGCGCGTCTGCTGCGCCCGGCTGAATGTGCTGGACCTGGCGAAGGCGCCCTGGTCCGGCATGGACGTGATTTTTTGTCAGAACCTGCTGATCTACTTCCGTCGCTGGCGACGGCGCGAGATCCTCAACCGGTTGGCCGAACGGCTGGCGCCGGGAGGCTTGCTGGTGATCGGGGTCGGCGAAGTGGTCGACTGGAGCCATCCGGAGCTCGAGCCGGTCGCCGACGAGCGGGTCCTGGCCTTTACCCGTAAGGGGTACTCAGGCACATGAATGGAGTGGCTATGGGTGACCGGCACGACTACGTCGCTCTGGAATGGGTGAAAGGCGAGATCGCCGAAACCCTGAAACAGGCGCGCCAGGCGCTGGAAGCGTTCGTCGAGAACCCGCAGGACCCGACCCGCATGCGGTTCTGCCTGACCTACGTGCACCAGGTGCAGGGCACCCTGCAGATGGTCGAGTTCTACGGCGCGGCCCTGCTCGCCGAGGAAATGGAGCAGTTGGTCCAGGCCTTGCTGGACGGTCGCGTGCCGAACCAGGGCGAGGCCCTGGAAGTGCTGATGCAGGCGATCCTGCAACTGCCGGTCTACCTCGACCGGATCCAGACCGCCCGGCGCGACCTGCCGATGGTGGTCCTGCCGCTGCTCAACGACCTGCGCGCCGCGCGCGGCGAGAAGCTGCTCTCGGAAACCAGCCTGTTCGCGCCCGACCTGTCGCAGCGCCAGCCGCAACTGGACGGCGAGGCCATCGCGCAACTGCGCACCGACGAACTCGGCGGCTTGCTGCGCAAGCTGCGCCAGACCCAGCAGATGGCCCTGGTCGGCCTGCTGCGCAACCAGGACGTGGCCACTAGCCTCGGCTACCTGGCGCGTGTCTATGCGCGCCTGGAGGGCCTGTGCCGCGAGGCACCGCTGGGGCCGCTGTGGAGCATCGCTTCCGGCCTGGTCGAGGGCCTGGCCAACGGTAGCGTGGTCAACAGCGCCTCGGTGCGCACCCTGCTGCGCCAGCTCGACCGCGAACTCAAGCGCCTGGTCGAGCAGGGCGCCGACGGCCTGAACCAGGCCGCGCCGGACGAGCTGGTGAAGAACCTGCTGTTCTACGTGGCCAAGGCGCCTTCGCAGTCGCCGCGGATCCGCGCTCTGAAGGAACAGTACCGCCTCGACGAGGCGCTGCCCGACCACGAGACGGTGGACGCCGAGCGCGCCCGCCTCGCCGGACCCGACCGCGACGCGATGCGTTCGGTGGTCGGTGCCTTGTGCGAGGAACTGGTGCGGATCAAGGACAGCCTCGACCTGTTCGTGCGCAGCGACCGTGGCCACCCCTCGGAACTGGACGCCCTCCTGGCGCCGCTCAAGCAGATCGCCGATACCCTGGCGGTACTCGGCTTCGGCCAACCGCGCAAGGTCATCCTCGACCAGTTGGACGTCATCCACGCCCTGGCCCAGGGCCGCCGCGAGCCGAGCGACGCGATCCTGATGGACGTCGCCGGCGCGTTGCTCTACGTCGAGGCCACCCTGGCCGGCATGGCCGGTCCCGGCGACGAGCGCAACAGCGAGGAAAGCCGCCTGCCCACCACCGATGTGGCGCAGATCCACCAGTTGGTGATCAAGGAAGCGCGCAACGGTCTGGAGCAGGCCAAGGACGCGATCATCGAGTTCATCGCCTCGCAGTGGAACCACGAGCACCTGGCCCGCGTGCCGGAGCTGCTGACCCAGGTCCGCGGCGGCCTGGCGATGATCCCGCTGGAGCGCGCCGCGACCCTGCTGGAAACCTGCAACCGCTATATCCAGGAACAGCTGCTGGCGCGCAAGGCGGTGCCGGACTGGCAGAGCCTGGATACCCTGGCCGATGCCATCACCAGCGTCGAGTATTACCTGGAGCGCCTGAGCGAGGACCATGCCAGCCAGAGCGACCTGATCCTCGACGTCGCCGAGGACAGCCTGGCGAACCTCGGCTATACGCTGAAACCGAATTCGTCGGCCCCGGCCGAGCCTGGCCTGTCCGGGCCCGCTGCCATCGAGTCCCCGGCTGCCGAGCCGGAGAGGCCGGAGGCGGTCGTCGAGGTCGCCGAGACAGCGGAGCAACCGCCCGCCGACACGGCTCCTGCCGAGGCCGCGAGGGAAGATGCCCCGCAGTTGGCCAGCGACGACAACTGGACCCTTGGCGAAGTCGCGCCCGACGCCGGCGAGCCGTCCCTCGACCTGGCCCTGGACCTGCCGCTGGACGATTCCGCCGAAGTGCCGCCGGCGTTGCCGGAGGTGGTCGAGGAGAGCGGCCAGCCGCAGTCGACCCCGGCGCCTGCCCGCAGCCTGGACGATTTCAGCCTCGACGAGATCGATCTCTCCGGCCTCGACCTGCCCGCCGATGCGGCCCCGGCCTCCGGGCCGGCGGCCCTGGCGGACTGGTCGCTGCCGGAGCAGTGGGGGCTCGGCGATGACCTGGCGCAGCCGGCGCAGGCCGGCGAGACGTTGGATCTGAGCCTGGAGGAGCCGGCGCTGTCCTTCGACGCGCCGCTGGAAAGCCTCGAGCCGTTGCCGGCGCTGGAGCCTTTCGACGGCTCCGCTGAACAGGAGCTGGTTCTCGATGCGCTCGATCCGCTGCCGCTGGATGTAGCCTTGCCGGAGGCGGAGGGCGAGGTGTCCGCCTGGGAGGGCTCGAGCCTGGAGGAACTGGATCTTTCCGACCTCGATCTCCCCGAGGTGCAATTGCCCGAGGCTGAGGCCGAGGCGCCGCCTGCCGCCGAGGCGCTCGCCAGCGAAGCGCCGGCCCTGTCTCTGGCCGAGGTGATGGCTGCGCCGGTGCAGCCGATCAACCCGCCGGCGCAGAACGTTCCGGTCAGCCTGCTGCCACCGCCGGCCGACGAGGAACCGGTGGACGAGGAACTGCGCGAGGTCTTCATCGAGGAGGCCGGCGAGGTCCTGGAGACCATCGGCCGCTACCTGCCGGCCTGGAAAGCCGACCACGACGACCGCGAAGCGCTGACCGAGGTACGCCGTGCCTTCCATACCCTCAAGGGTAGCGGACGGATGGTCCGTGCCCTGGTGATCGGCGAACTGGCCTGGTCGATAGAGAACCTGTTCAACCGCGTGCTCGATCGCAGCATCGCCGCCAGCGAGCCGGTGCAGCGAGTGGTGGACCAGGTCGTGGCCCTGTTGCCGGAGCTGGTCGAGGAGTTCGCCGCCAATGCCCAGCGCCAGCGCGACGATGTCGACCTGCTGGCGGCCACCGCGCATGCCCTGGCCAAGGGCGAGCCGCTGCCGGAACCGCCGGCGCCGGACGACGGCGGAGTACCGCCGGAAGCCGGGGCGGAGCAGCCGTCGAGCCTGGACAACGGCGTCCAGGCGCCGCCATTGGCCGACGCGCCGCAGGCCGCTGCCGAGGCGCAGAGCGACGTCGAACTGCTCGATCCGCAACTGCTGGAGATCTTCACCAACGAGGCGGAAACCCATCTCGAGGCCCTGGTCGGCTTCCTCGCCGACTGCGCCCGCGAACTGCCGCAGCCGGTCACCGATGCCTTGCAGCGTGCCCTGCATACCCTCAAGGGCAGCGCACACATGGCCGGCATCCTGCCGATCGCGGAGATCGCCACGCCGCTGGAAAAACTGGTCAAGGAATACAAGTCCAACCTGCTCGCCTTCGACCTGCGCGAAGCGGAGTTGCTGCACGACGCCGAGCAACTGTTCCGCATCGGCCTGGAGCAGGTCGGCGCGCAACGGCCATTGAACCCGATCCCCGGCAGCGACGCGTTGCTGGAGCGTATCGAGGCACTGCATCAGGAGCGCATCGCCTCGCTCGAGGCCGAGCGCTACAGCGATGCCGGCGAGCGCCGCGATCCGTTGCTGATCGAGGCGTTCCTCGTCGAAGGCATGGACATCCTGCTGGACGCCGAGGACCTGCTCGAGCGCTGGCACGAGCATCCGCAGGAGCGCCAGGAACTGAGTGCGCTGCGCGAGGAGCTCAGCACTCTGGACCGGGGCGCCCGGCATGCCGAGCTGCCACAGGTGGAAGAACTCTGCCAGGCCTTGCTGGCGCTCTACGATGCCGTCGAGGAAGGCCGCCTGGCGGTCAGCCCGGCGTTCTTCGAGGAAGCCCGCCAGGCCCACGAGGCGCTGATCGGGATGATGGACCAGGTCGCCGCCGGCCTGCAGGTCACGCCGCGTCCGGAGCGGGTCGCGGCCCTGCAGGAGCTGTTGGAAGCGCCCGCCGCCGAGGCCGTTCCGTTCATCGACCCGGAGAGCCTCGGCGCCGACGATTTCCCCCCGGAAGACGAAGAACCGGCCCTCCCCGAGGCGGTCTTCGAAGAGGCCGGGACGCCTGCCGAGGAGACCGTACCGGCAGCGCCTGCACCGGCTCCCGGCCGCGAGCTGGACGAGGAAATGGTGTCGATCTTCCTCGAAGAGGCGGTGGACATCCTCGAAAGCGCCGGCCAGGCACTGGCCCAATGGCAGGCCGAGCCGGGCGCGCTGTCTTCGCTCAGCGCCCTGCAGCGCGACCTGCATACCCTCAAGGGCGGCGCACGGATGGCCGAGATCGCCGAGATCGGCGACCTGGCCCACGAGCTGGAGGCCCTCTACGAAGGACTGGTCGACCGCCGTTACCAGCACTCCCCGCAACTGGCCGGATTGCTGCAAGCCTGTCACGACCGCCTGGCCGAACAGCTCGACCAGTTGAGCGCCGGCCAGCCCCTGGCCGACCCGCACGACCTTATCCAGTCGATCCGCCGGTTCCGCCAGGGCCCGCTGGCCGAGGCCGCGACACCGGGCGAGGCGGAAAGCCCTGTCGAGGAACTCGTTGCACCTGCCGTCGAGGAGCCCGCCGCGCCTGCTGCGGAGGCGTTCGAAGAGCGCGATCCCGAACTGGTGGAGATCTTCCTCGAGGAAGGCTTCGATATCCTCGACAGCGCTGCCGCCGCGTTGCAGCGCTGGATGGACGACGTCGACAACACCATCGAACTGGAAGCCTTGCAGCGCGACCTGCATACCCTCAAGGGCGGTGCGCGGATGGCCGAGATCGGCGAGATCGGCGACCTCGCCCATGAGCTTGAATTCCTCTACGAAGGCCTCTGCGGTGGACGCCTGCGCGCCAGCCCGGCCTTGTTCGGCCTGCTGCAGCGCTGCCACGACGAGCTGGCCGAGATGCTCGAGGCGGTGCGTGGCCACCGCACGCTGCCCGACGGGCAGGCGCTGATCGCGGAGATCAGGCGCCTGCGCAGCGATCCCGACGAGCAACTGAGCGTACCCACCAGCGTCAGCCTCAAGCCGCTGGCGGCGAAGGGCGCGGCAGCCGACGAGAGCGAGATCCTCGACATCTTCCTTGAGGAAGCCGACGACCTGCTGGAGAACCTCGAACTGGCGCTCGGCCGCTGGGACGGCGGCAACGGCGACGCCCAGCCGCTGGACGACCTGCTGCGGATCCTGCACACCCTCAAGGGCGGTGCGCGCCTGGCCGGACAGACCGAGCTGGGCAACCTGGCCCACGACCTCGAGCAGTATCTCACCGATGCGCAGCAACAGGGCGCGCCGTGGCCGGACAGCCTGCTGCTGGATGCGCAGTCGGGGCTGGAAGGCCTGCAGCGGCAGGTCGACCTGTTGCGCGAGCGGCTGGCCGAGGACGACGAGGCCGGTGAGCGGCCCGAGCCCGCCCAGGCGCTGGTCCAGGCCGACGATACCGACCGCGCGGTGGCCTCCGCGCTGGCCGAGCTGACCCGCCTGGCCCCGGCGGCTGGCGCGATCATGGCGGCCGAGGCGGCGCCTCCGGCCGCCCCGGCCACCACCCTGCCGTTCGTGCGCAAGGCCCAGGAGGCGGCCCAGGAGGCCGCTTCCCGACGTGCCCCGCAGGAGCTGGTGAAGGTGCCGGCGGAACTGCTGGAGAACCTGGTCAACCTGGCGGGCGAGACCTCGATCTTCCGCGGCCGGGTCGAGCAGCAGGTGAGCGACGTCGGCTTCACCCTCGGCGAGATGGAGTCCACCATCGAGCGGGTGCGCGACCAGTTGCGCCGCCTCGACACCGAGACCCAGGCGCAGATCCTCTCGCGTCACCAGGCCGATGCCGAACGCGCCGGCTACGAAGAGTTCGACCCGCTGGAAATGGACCGCTATTCGCAGTTGCAGCAGCTCTCGCGCGCACTCTTCGAATCGGCCTCCGACCTTCTCGACCTGAAGGAAACCCTGGCGGCGAAGAACCGTGACGCGGAGACCCTGCTGCTGCAACAGGCGCGGGTCAACACCGAACTCCAGGAAGGCCTGATGCGCACCCGCATGGTGCCGTTCGATCGGCTGGTACCGCGTTTGCGGCGGATCGTCCGGCAGGTGGCCGGCGAGCTTGGCAAGCAGGTCGAATTCGTGGTCGGCAACGCCGACGGCGAGATGGATCGTACCGTCCTCGAACGCATCGTCGCGCCGCTGGAGCACATGCTGCGCAACGCCGTGGACCACGGCATCGAGTCCGGCGAGACGCGCCGCGCGGCGGGCAAGCCGGAGCACGGTACGATCCGCCTGAACATCGGCCGCGAGGGCGGCGACATTCTCCTCACCCTCTCCGACGACGGCGCCGGCATCCGCCTCGACGCGGTACGGCGCAAGGCCATCGAGCGTGGCCTGATGAGCGCCGACAGCGACCTCAGCGATCATGAAGTGCTGCAGTTCGTGCTCGAGTCCGGTTTCTCCACCGCCGAAAAGGTCACCCAGATCTCCGGGCGCGGCGTCGGCCTCGACGTGGCCAACTCCGAGGTCAAGCAGCTCGGCGGCTCGGTGAGCATCCAGACCGAGCCGGGCCAGGGCACCCGCTTCAACGTGCGGCTGCCGTTCACCGTGTCGGTGAACCGGGCGCTGATGGTGCTATCCGGCGAGGATCTCTACGCGGTGCCGCTGAACACCATCGAGGGCATCGTGCGGGTTTCGCCCTACGAACTGGAGGCGCTCTACGACCAGCGCGGCGAGGCGGGACTGGATACGCCCAGCTTCGAATACGCCGGGCAGTCCTACGAACTGAAGTACCTCGGCGAGCTGCTGAACAACGGCCAGGAACCCAAGCTGGTCGGCCAGTCGCTGCCCTTGCCGGTGATCCTGGTGCGCTCCTCGGAGCATGCGGTGGCGGTGCAGGTCGACTCGCTGGCCGGTTCCCGCGAGATCGTGGTGAAGAGCCTCGGTCCGCAGTTCGCCGGGGTCGCCGGGATTTCCGGGGCGACCCTGCTCGGCGATGGCCGGGTGGTGGTGATCCTCGACCTGCTGGCGACCATCCGCTCCCGGCACGCGCTGCTCGGCCAGGAAAGCCGTCGCGAACGCCTGGCGCTGCGCCAGGAAATGGCGGCGAGCGAAAGCGAGCAGCAGCGGCCGCCGCTGGTCATGGTGGTGGACGACTCGGTCACCGTGCGCAAGGTCACCACCCGCCTGCTGGAGCGCAACGGCATGAACGTGCTGACCGCGAAGGACGGCGTGGACGCCATCGCCCAGCTCCAGGAGCACCGTCCGGACATCCTCCTGCTGGACATCGAGATGCCGCGCATGGACGGTTTCGAGGTCGCCACCCTGGTGCGCCACGACGAGCGCCTGGGCAACCTGCCGATCATCATGATCACCTCGCGGACCGGCGAGAAACACCGCGAGCGCGCGCTGGGCATCGGCGTCAACCAGTACCTCGGCAAGCCTTACCAGGAAACCGAGCTGCTCGAAGCCATCCAGTCCCTGGTCGGCCAGCATGAGTGAGCGCGGCACGCCACGGGTCGCGGTGATCGCCGACACCTCGTTGCAGCGCCACGTGTTGCAACAGGCGCTGCTCGGCCATGGTTACGAGGTGGTGCTCAACGCCGACCCGGCCAGGGTCGACGACGCCGCGCTGGAGTGCGCGCCCGACCTGTGGCTGGTGGACCTGACCCAGCAGGACGACTCGCCGCTGCTGGACAGCCTGCTGGAGCAGGACCGTGCGCCGGTGCTGTTCGGCGAGGGCCACGCGCCGGAGCGGCATACCGAACATTACCCGCGCTGGGAGCGGCGGCTGATCGGCAAGCTGAAGCGCTTGATCGGCGACCCCAGCGATGGCGTTGGCGACAGCCTCGGTGCATTGCTCGACGAGGAGCGTCCGCCGCGCCTGGAGATTCCCGGCGACCTCGCGGCGATGCCGCTGCAGGCCGGCGAAGCGGCCCGCGAGGTGTGGCTGCTGGCGGCCTCGCTCGGCGGCCCGGCGGCGGTGAAGGCATTTCTCGACGCCTTGCCCGGCGGCCTGCCGATCGGCTTCCTCTATGCCCAGCACATCGATGCCAGCTTCGAGCAGAACCTGCCGCAGGCAGTCGGCCGGCACAGCCAGTGGCATGTGAAGAACGTCCGCGACGGTGAAGCGCTGCGTTGCGGCGAGGTCATGGTGGTGCCGGTGCTGCACGAGCTCGGTTTCCACCACGACGGGCGACTGAAATGCAGCCAGCGTTCCTGGCCGGAACCCTACACCCCGTCCATCGACCAGATGATGCTCAACCTGGCCCAGCAGTTCGGCCCCGACTGCGGGGTGATCGTTTTCAGCGGCATGGGTAGCGACGGCAGCGCCGCTGCCGCCTACGTGCGGCGCCAGGGTGGCGAGGTATGGACCCAGCGCGCCGACAGTTGCGTCTGTTCGAGCATGCCGGACAGCTTGCGCGAAGCCGGTTACAGCAGTTTCAATGCCAGCCCCCGCGAACTGGCCGAGGCATTGGTCAAGCATCTGGCCGCACGCTGCGCGCCGACAGGAGTCGAAACATGAACCAGGCCGTGATCGAGCAGGATGGCATGAGCCGGAACACCCCAGCCAACCCGACCCCGGACAGCCTCACCGGGCTGCTCCTGCCGCTGAGCGACCGCACCCTGCTGTTGCCCAACGTCGCCGTGGCCGAACTGATCGCCTATCGCAACCCGCAGGTCGCCGCCGGCCTGCCGCAGTGGTACCTGGGCCAGGTGGCCTGGCGCGACCTGCGCCTGCCGCTGCTGTCCTTCGAGGCGGCCTCCAGCGGCGAACAGCAGCCGGTACTCGGCAGCAGCGCGCGGGTGGTGGTCATCAACGCCCTCGGCGGACGACCCCATGTGAAATTCCTCGCCCTGCTGGTGCAGGGCATTCCGCGCTCGGTGCGGCTGGACGCCAATCTCGCGAGCACCGCCGCGCCGCTGGCGGCGCTGGAACTGGCGGCGGTGGACATCGGCGGCGAAACCGCACGGATTCCGGACCTGGCCGGGCTCGAAGAGAAGCTCGCCGACGCCGGCCTGATCTGAGCCGTCCATGGCCGGCCTGCAGCACGCGCGGATCGGCGCCTCCCTCGAGGTCGCCAGCGCCAGCCTGGCCGGGCACCGCTTCGAGAAGCACAGCCACGACGAGTTCGTCATCAGCGCCAACCTCTGCGGATTGGAAGATGTCTGGCTGGATGGCCGTACCTTCCAGGCCGACAGCGGCGACCTGACCCTCTACAACCCGGGGCAGATCCAGGGCGGCGGCGTCCGCGACGGCCAGCCCTGGCGCTTCGCCAGCCTCTATCTGCCTGCCGCCGAACTGGCGAGCAGCCTGGATCTTTCCTCCGTCGAGTTCGACCGCCCGCTGCTGCGCAGTCCGGCGCTGGGCCGCGAGTTGGCCGCCAGCATCGAAGCCTTGCTGGCCAGCGACCGTTTCGCCCGCGAACGGGGCGAGGAGCGCCTGCTGGATTTCCTTGGCCGCCTGCTGGCGGCGAGCGGCACCCGCCTGCCGCAGAGGGCCGATCCTGGGCGCCCGGCTGTCGCCCGCCTGCAGGCGCTGCTCGCCGAGCGCCTGGCCGAACCGCCGGACCTGGATGAGATGGCGGAGCAGGTGGGCCTGTCGAAATACCACCTGCTGCGGGCGTTCAAGAAGGCCACCGGGCTCAGCCCGCGCCAGTGGAGCATGCAACTGCGCACCCGCCGCGCCCTCGGCCTGTTGCGCCGTGGCCTGGCGGTGGGCGAGGTGGCCCACGCCCTGGGCTTCGCCGACCAGAGCCACCTGACCCGTTACTTCACCAGCGCCTACGGCATTTCGCCGGGCCGCTACCAGCGCGCCGTGCGCGGCTGAACTGCGCAATCCGGTTCAAGTCGGCGGAGCCGCCGGCCGGGATAATCCGACGTCCCACCACGGAGTCGTCGTTCCATGCTCGCCATCTTCCTCGCCGCCTTGCTGTTCGGTTTCGCCTTCAATGTTTCCCCTGGCGCGGTGTTCAGCGAAACGCTGCGCCGCGGTTTGACCGGCGGCTTCCGCCCGGCGTTGCTGGTGCAACTGGGGTCGCTGATCGGCGATGCCGTCTGGGCCCTGCTCGGGCTTACCGGACTGGCGCTGCTGCTGGGCTACGAGCAGGTGCGGATTCCCCTGACCCTGGCCTGTGCCGCCTACCTGGCCTGGCTCGGCGTGCAAGGCTTGCACGACGCCTGGAGTCCGCCGCTGGCGGCGGAGGATGCCGGCGAGCAGGGGCGCAACGCCTTCGGCGCCGGCGCGGCGATCTCCCTGTCCAATCCGAAGAACGTGGTCTACTGGGGTGCCCTCGGCAGCGCCCTGGCGGGGATCGTCGACGGCACGCCGAACCAGGCGCAGTCGCTGGTGTTCTTCGCCGGTTTCATGCTCTCGTCGCTGATCTGGTGCTTTTGCTGCGCGGCGCTGGTGGACTGGCTGCGGCGCAACACCTCGCTGTTCTGGCACCGCGTCAGCTACGCCGGTTGCGGCGTGCTCCTGCTCGGCCTGGCGGGACTGGCGCTGCGCGGGCTGTAGACGCGCCTCAGGCCGGCGCCAGGCGCCGCCGCAGCAGGCGTTGGCGCAGGCTTTCGAACCTGCCGAGGTCGACATGCCGGGCATGGTCGCCGACGACGATCCGGCCGTCGGGCAGCTCCGCCCAGTGCTGTAGTCCGCCCTCCAGGTCCAGTTCGCCGTAGCGGATGCGCAGCGCCCGGCCGGATTCGAGGTGCCAGAGCTGGGCGAGGTCCCGCGAGCGATGCGGTTCCAGCCACGGCGCCAGGAGCAGCCAGCCTCCGTCCAGGGCCTGGAGCTTCAGGTAGGGGCCTTCGGCCAGGCCGTCCAGCGAGTGGCTGCGGATCTCGCCGCTGTCGAGCCGGCCTTCGCAGAGCGTTTCACGCTCCAGCCAGACGATGGTCCCGGGCGCCGCCGAGGTCGGTTGCGCCGGATCGGCGGGCAGATCCTTGCCGACGGGGAACGGCAGGGGCTGGATGCGTGCCTCGCGCCATTCGAAGAACTGCCCGCGGGAGAGCAGGCAGACGCGCTGGTCCGGAGTGGTGAAGACCGCCGGCGGATTCTCGATGGAGCGCCGCGCTTGCGGCACCTCGAAGAGCAACCGCGGTTCGTCGTTGCCCTGGGCGAAGCCCGGATAGAGGAAGAACAGGCCGCGGTCGGCCAGGAGCAGGTCGTCCCCGGCCAGGCCGATGGCAAGTTCCGGGGTGCGGCGTTGGCGCAACGACTGCGCCGGCGGCAGCGGCAAGGGCGGTAGTTCGGGCGTCAACGAGGCGAGGTCGCGGGAGCGATGCAGCCAGGCGTAGGGGCTTCCCGAACGGGTCATCCTGACCCAGGCGTGCAGGCCGTCCGCCGAACTGGCCCGGCAGAGCAACGCGCCCTGGGTTTCCTCCGCGCCATCGGGCAGGCGTTGCAGCCTGGGCCATTGGCGCAGGTCCAGCAGGTCGCGGCTGTCCTCGCCCGGCAGGCGGGCGATGGCCAGGCCGGGCGCCAGGTGCTCGGCGTGTTCGAGGCAGATGTAGGCCGAAGCCGGCGCCAGGCCGGCCGGCGCGGCGGCGGGGAGGGCCGCCCGGGCGCCCTCGGGGGCGTTTTCCTGGCGCAGCGTGCGGGCGTTGTGGCCCTGCGCTGCGAGTGCATCGAGGAGGCGCTGGCTGTGGGGGGCGCCGACCACGTACAGGTTCAGGCTGTCGTCTTCGTCCAGGCGTTCCACCAACGCCAGTCCGAGGGATTCCAGCTCCTGGCCGAGGGCTGGCAGGAAATCCTCGGGAAGGTCGTCGCGCAGGCGCTCCAGCAGCGTCTCCAGTGCGGCGGAGGCCAACTGCGGGAAGCGTCCGGCATAGTCTCGGCGGAGTACGCCGAGCACGTCGGGCAGGCGGATCTTCCAATCGAAGGTAACGGGCGTGTCCATGCGTGCGATCCGTTGCGAAGTGGGTTGCGCAACGGTATTCACTGGCTGTCGCCGTTGTAAAGCGGCGGGAGGGATATCAGGTGAAGTCGCCCCAGAGTTGCTGGGCCACCGCCAACGCTACCACCGGCGCGGTCTCGGTGCGCAGCACTCGCGGGCCGAGGCGCGCGGAGTGGAAACCGGCCGCCTGAGCCTGCTCCACCTCGGCATCGCTCAGGCCGCCTTCGGGACCCACCAGGAAGGCCAGGCGCGACGGCGGCGCATGGCTGGCCAGGGGGGCGGCCACAGGGTGCAGGACCAGCCTGAGGTCATCGTCCCGCCCGCGCAGCCAGTCCTCCAGGGCCAGAGGCGGATGGATCAGCGGCAGGCTCGAACGGCCGCACTGCTCGCAGGCGCTGATCGCCACCTGGCGCCAGTGCTGCAGGCGCTTGTCGGCGCGCTCGTCCTTCAGGCGCACTTCGCAACGCTCGCTGACGATCGGGGTGATTTCCGCCACCCCCAGCTCGGTGGCCTTCTGGATCGCCCAGTCCATCCGCTCGCCGCGCGACAGGCCTTGCCCCAGGTGGATACGCAGGGGCGAGTCGGGCTGGCCGGCGAACTGCTCGCGGAGTTCGACGCGGACATTCTTCTTGCCGACCTCGACCAGCTCGCCGAGGTATTCCCGGCCGCTGCCGTCGAACAGTTGCACGGCGTCGCCCGTGGCGTGCCGCAGCACGCGGCCGATGTAGTGGGCCTGGGCCTCGGGCAGGTCGTGCTGGCCGAGGGAGAGAGGCTGGTCGACGAAGAAGCGGGACAGGCGCATGGCGATTCGAGGGTAGTGGCGACAGGCGCGCAGTTTACTGCCTGCCGCGGGGCGCTGGAACCGGCCCCCTCGGAACGAAGGGGCGGCGACGTTCAGCCCGGATCGCGGTGGTCCGGGTGGAAGTCGCTGACCGCCACGCTGACCGCGTCGCGGGTGGCGATGTCGATGCCTTCGCTGGCCACCTCGGCGAGGAAGTCGATCTGCTCCGGGGTAATCACGTAGGGCGGCAGGAAATACACCACGCTGCCCAGCGGGCGCAGCAGCGCGCCGCGCTCCAGGCCATGCTGGAAGACCTTCAGGCCGCGGCGCTCCTGCCAGGGGTAGGGCGTCCTGGATGCCTTGTCCTGGACCATTTCGATGGCCAGGACCATCCCGGTCTGGCGCACCTCGGCGACATGCGGGTGGTCGGCCAGGTGCGCGGTGGCCCTGGCCATGTGGGTGGACAGCGCGCGGTTGGCCTCGATCACCTTGTCTTCCTCGAAGATGTCCAGGGTCGCCAGGGCGGCGGCGCAGGCCAGCGGGTTGCCGGTATAGGTGTGCGAGTGGAGGAAGGCGCGCAGGGTCTGGTAGTCGTCGTAGAAGCCCCGGTAGACGGTCTCGCTGGTCAGCACCGCGGACATCGGCAGGTAGCCACCGGTGAGGGCTTTGGACAGACAGAGGAAATCCGGGGCGATGCCGGCCTGCTCGCAGGCGAACATCGTCCCGGTGCGGCCGAAGCCCACCGCGATCTCGTCGTGGATCAGGTGCACGCCATAGCGGTCGCAGGCTTCGCGCAGCAGCTTGAGGTAGACCGGGTGGTACATGCGCATGCCGCCGGCGCCCTGGATCAGCGGTTCGACGATGACCGCGGCGATCTCGTCGTGCCCTTCGGCCAGGGTGCGCTCCATATGGGCGAACATGTTCCGCGAATGTTCTTCCCAGCACATGCCGTCCGGACGCAGGAAGCAGTCCGGGCTGGGCACCTTGATGGTGTCGAGCAGCAGCGACTTGTAGGTTTCGGTGAACAGCGCCACGTCGCCCACCGACATCGCCGCGATGGTTTCGCCGTGGTAGCTGTTGGTCAGGGTGACGAAGCGCTTCTTGCGCGGCCTGCCGCTATTGAGCCAGAAGTGGTAGCTCATCTTCAGCGCGACCTCGATGCCCGCCGAGCCGCTGTCGGCGTAGAACACCCGGTCGAGCCCCGGCGGGGTGATCTTCACCAGTCGCTCCGACAGCTCGATCACCGGCTGGTGGCTGAATCCGGCGAGGATCACGTGCTCCAACTGGTCGACCTGGTCCTTGATGCGCTGGTTGATGCGCGGGTTGGCGTGACCGAACACATTGACCCACCAGGAACTGACCGCGTCGATGTAGCGCTTGCCTTCGAAATCCTCCAGCCAGACGCCTTCGCCGCGGCGGATCGGGATCACCGGCAGGCGTTCGTGGTCTTTCATCTGGGTACAGGGATGCCAGAGTACGTTCAGGTCGCGCTGCATCCAGTCGGCGTTAAGGCCCATGGGCTGTCTCCTCGGATCGATCGGCAAAGCCTATGCAATGGGGGTGAGATGAACAACCCGGCGGGTTGGGACACATCCGACAGCAGCCGCCGACGGACTCCTATGGTGGCCCAAACGGCTCTGGCGTATGCTGCGCGCCGTTGCGTCTTTGCTTTTTTCCTGGGGAGTCCGGTATGTCGTTAAGGTGGCTGCGCGCCGCGGCGTTTCTCATGTTGGGGGTGTTCAGCGCGGTGGCGCTGGGCAAGGATAAACAGCCTACGGCGATCGTCGTCGGCGCGGGCCTGGCAGGCCTGAGCGCGGCCTATGAATTGCAGAAGGACGGCTGGCAGGTCACGGTGCTCGAAGCGCGGCCGCAGGTGGGCGGGCGTTCCGGCCTGGCCACCAGCGAATGGGTCGGCAACCAGAAGGTCCAGCCCACGCTCAATGCCTACCTGGACACCTTCAAGCTGAAGCCGGTGCCGGCGCCGGACTTCGTCCGCACCCCCAGCTACCTGATCGACGGCCTGTACTACAGCAGCAGCGATCTCGCGCTCAAGCAGCCGAACGTCGCCGCCGACCTCAAGCGCTTCGAGTCGACCCTGGACGATCTCTCGGCATCGATCTCCGACCCGCTCAACCCTGCCTCGAGCAATACCCTGTTCGCCCTCGACCAGATGAACGCCGCGCGCTGGCTGGACAAGCTGAACCTGTCGCCGACCGCGCGCCTGCTGGTCAACCAGCGTATCCGTTCGCGCTACGACGAACCGTCGCGCCTGTCGCTGCTCTACCTCGCCCAGCAGGGCCGCGCCTACCGTGGCGTCGACGACCGCGACCTGCGCGCGGCGCGCCTGCCCGGCGGCAGCCAGGTGCTGGCGGAAGCCTTCGTCAAGCAGATCAAGACGATCAAGACCAAATCCAAGGTGTCGAGCATCGTCCAGGCCAAGGACGGCGTCGCCGTCAAGGCCGGCAGCGAGACCTACAAGGCCGACTACGTGGTTCTCGCCGTGCCGCTGAAGGCGCTCGGCCAGATCCAGATGACCCCGTCCCTGAGCGGTACCCAGATGTCCGCGCTGAAGGGCACCAACTATGGCTGGCGCGACCAGATCCTGCTGAAGTTCAAGCGCCCGGTGTGGGACGACAAGTCGCGCCTCTCCGGCGAGATCTTCAGCGACCAGGGCCTGGGCATGATCTGGGTCGAGCCGGCGCTGAAAGGCGGCGCCAACGTGCTGATCAACCTGTCCGGCGACAACGCCCGCGTGCTGCAGGCTTTCGGCGACCGGCAGATGGTCGACCAGGTGCTGATCCGCATGAACAAGTTCTATCCGAAGATGCGCGGTGCCTTCGCCGGCTACGAAATTCGTCGCTACAGCGCCGACCCGGGCACCGGCGGTTCCTACCTGGCCTACGGTCCGGGCCAGGTGACGCGCTTCTGGCGGATCTGGGAACAGCCGCTGTCGCGGGTCGCCTTCGCCGGCGAGCACACCGATGCGCTGTACCCCGGCACCATCGAGGGGGCGCTGCGCAGCGGCAAGCGCGCCGCCAGCCAGGTGCGCGACCTGTATGCCGGCAAGACGCCGGTGATCGAGGGCGCGCCGATGGTGGCGAAGGCCGAGAAGGTGGCCGCACCGACGACCGGCGGCGAGAAGAAGAACCCGTTCGCCTGGTTCACCCGCCTGTTCGATTGATCCCCTTCGCCGGCGCCGGAAGCTCCGGCGCCTTGCGCTTCCCGGTTCGCAGCGCAATCCAGGGTTTTTTCTTAGCCTGCGAACCTATCTTGTGAATCGATGTTTCAAAGCAGAATTTTCTGCTTTAACTCGATGGATTTGCCGCTAGTCTTGAGGCTTCGCTTTTCAAGGAAGTTTTTCATGCAGTGGCGCAATACCTCATCCCGTTACGGCGTATTCAGCCTGTTCCTGCACTGGGGCAGCGCGCTGGTGGTCTTCGGCCTGTTCGGCCTGGGCCTGTGGATGCGCGAACTGAGCTATTACGACCCCTGGTACCACCCCGCGCCGGCGCTGCATAAAAGCATCGGCATCCTGCTGGCCATTGCCCTGCTGGTGCGGATCGTCTGGCGTTTCGTCAGCCCGCCGCCGCCGGCGCCGGCCAACCACGGTCCGCTCACGCGGGTAGCGAGCAAGCTTGGCCACCTCGCGCTGTACGGGCTGCTGCTGGCGGTGATCGTCGCGGGCTACCTGATTTCCACCGCCGACGGCGAACCGATCAGCGTGTTCGGCTGGTTCTCCGTGCCGGCAACCCTCAGCGGGCTGCCCGACCAGGCAGACGTCGCGGGTGAAATCCATCTCTACCTGGCCTGGGCGCTGGTGGTCTTCGCCGTCCTCCATGCCCTGGCCGCCCTCAAGCATCACTTCGTCGACCGCGACCCGACCCTAAAGCGCATGCTCGGTCGCTCGTCGAATGATCAACAACCACGTTAAGGAGAATGTCCATGCTGAAGAAGACCCTTGCCGCGCTGGCGCTCGGCTCCGCACTGTTCACCGCCGGCCAGGCAATGGCCGCGGACTACAAGATCGACAAGGAAGGCCAGCACGCCTTCATCGAGTTCCGCATCAAGCACCTGGGCTATAGCTGGCTGTACGGCCGCTTCAACGACTTCGACGGCAGCTTCACCTTCGACGAGAAGAACCCGTCGGCCGACAAGGTCAAGGTGACCATCAACACCAACAGCGTGGACACCAACCATGCCGAGCGTGACAAGCACCTGCGCAGCGGTGATTTCCTCAACGTCAGCAAGAACCCGACCGCTACCTTCGAATCCACCGAAGTGAAGGCCAACGGCGACAGCGCCGACATCACCGGCAACCTGACCCTGAACGGCGTGACCAAGCCGGTCACCATCAAGGCCAAGCTGATCGGCCAGGGCGAAGACCCGTGGGGCGGCTACCGTGCCGGCTTCGAAGGCAGCGCCACCCTGAAGCTGAAAGACTTCGGCATCAAGATGGACCTCGGCCCGGCATCCCAGGAAGTCGAGCTGCTGCTCTCCGTCGAAGGCATTCGCCAGTAAGCGGATACCTGAAACGAAAAACGCCGGCGATCGCCGGCGTTTTTCATTGTGCTTCGAAAAGAATGTTCTTAAATATCCTCAAGCGGTTGCGCGGCCAGGCACTGGTCGAGGAGATGCACCAGGGTGGCCTGTTCCACCGGGGTGAGCGGGGCAAACAACTCGTCATGCACGCGTGACATGATGGCCTCCGCATGCTGGTGGATGGCCAGCCCCTCGTCGGTGAGGAAGAGCTGGAAGCTGCGCTGGTCGCTGGGGTTGCGCTCGCGGCGGACCAGGTTTCTTCCCTCCAGCTCGCGGATCTTCCGGGTGATCAGTGCCTTGTCGCGGCACATCTGGCGTCCCAGGTCCTGCAGGTTCAGCCCGCGTTGTTCGTCGATAAGCTTCAATACATGGACGTCGGGCGGGGTCAGGTCGAGTCGCTGGCAATCGAGCTCGCTCTGGATGCGCGTCCGCACATGCTGGAAGACCGCCATCAGCGCGGGCATCAGGTCGGGATTCACGGGGTAGTTCATTGGTTTGGCCGAGTAAACCTAATGTAAATGTGGTTGATCCAGTCAACTATTTTGCTTATTTTAGTTGACCTTATCAACCTTGTTTCAGGTTCTGAATATGGGCCATGGCGCCGGGTGGATAACCGGCCATCGAGCTAAAACGTTTCAGGTGTTTTCACGCGAGGCTTTCGGACGTTTACAAACACCTATGAATGTAAGTATTTTGCCTGCCTTCTTCGAGCCGGTGCAGCGCCTTCACGCTGCATCGGCCGCTTTCGCTCATGAGGACAACGCTATGCAACGAACGCCAGCCATGCGTGTACTGGTTCCGGCCCTGCTGGTCGCGATTTCGGCCCTTTCCGGGTGCGGAAAAAGCGAGGCGCCGCCGCCGGCGCAAACGCCGGAGGTCGGGATCGTGACCCTGGAAGCGCAGACGGTGACCCTGAATACCGAGCTGCCGGGCCGGACCAATGCGTTCCGCATCGCCGAGGTGCGTCCCCAGGTGAACGGCATCATCCTCAAGCGCCTGTTCAAGGAAGGCAGCGACGTCAAGGCCGGGCAGCAGCTCTACCAGATCGACCCCGCCACCTACGAGGCCGACTACCAGAGCGCCCAGGCCAACCTGGCTTCGACCCAGGAACAGGCCCAGCGCTACAAGCTGCTGGTCGCCGACCAGGCCGTGAGCAAGCAGCAGTACGCCGACGCCAATGCCGCCTACCTGCAGTCCAAGGCGGCGGTGGAGCAGGCGCGGATCAACCTGCGCTACACCAAGGTGCTGTCGCCGATCTCCGGCCGCATCGGCCGTTCCGCGGTGACCGAAGGCGCCCTGGTGACCAACGGCCAGGCCAACGCGATGGCCACCGTGCAACAGCTCGACCCGATCTACGTCGACGTCACCCAGCCGTCCACCGCCCTGCTGCGCCTGCGCCGCGAACTGGCCAGCGGCCAGTTGGAGCGCGCCGGCGACAACGCGGCGAAGGTCTCCCTGAAGCTGGAGGACGGTAGCCAATACCCGCTGGAAGGTCGCCTCGAATTCTCCGAGGTTTCCGTCGACGAAGGCACCGGCTCGGTCACCATCCGCGCCGTGTTCCCCAACCCGAACAACGAGCTGCTGCCCGGCATGTTCGTTCACGCGCAGTTGCAGGAAGGCGTCAAGCAGAAGGCCATCCTCGCTCCGCAGCAAGGCGTGACCCGCGACCTCAAGGGCCAGGCTACCGCGCTGGTGGTGAACGCGCAGAACAAGGTCGAGCTGCGGGTGATCAAGGCCGACCGGGTGATCGGCGACAAATGGCTGGTTACCGAAGGCCTGAACGCCGGCGACAAGATCATTACCGAAGGCCTGCAGTTCGTGCAGCCGGGTGTCGAGGTGAAGACCGTGCCGGCGAAGAATGTCGCGTCCGCGCAGAAGGCCGACGCCGCTCCGGCGAAAACCGACAGCAAGGGCTGATCAAGGGGATTCGTAATGTCGAAGTTTTTCATTGATAGGCCCATTTTCGCGTGGGTGATCGCCTTGGTGATCATGCTCGCGGGCGGCCTGTCGATCCTCAGTCTGCCGGTCAACCAGTACCCGGCCATCGCCCCGCCGGCCATCGCCGTGCAGGTGAGCTACCCGGGCGCCTCGGCCGAGACGGTGCAGGACACCGTGGTCCAGGTGATCGAGCAGCAGATGAACGGGATCGACAATCTGCGCTACATCTCCTCGGAGAGTAACTCCGACGGCAGCATGACCATCACCGTGACCTTCGAACAGGGCACCGACCCCGACATCGCCCAGGTCCAGGTGCAGAACAAGCTGCAACTGGCCACCCCGCTACTGCCGCAGGAAGTGCAGCGCCAGGGGATCCGGGTGACCAAGGCGGTGAAGAACTTCCTCATGGTGGTCGGTGTGGTTTCCACCGACGGCAGCATGACCAAGGAAGACCTGTCGAACTACATCGTTTCCAACATCCAGGACCCGCTCTCGCGGACCAAGGGCGTCGGTGACTTCCAGGTGTTCGGCTCGCAGTACTCGATGCGCATCTGGCTCGACCCGGCCAAGCTGAACAGCTACCAGCTGACCCCCGGCGACGTGAGCAGCGCGATCCAGGCGCAGAACGTGCAGATTTCCTCCGGCCAGCTCGGCGGCTTGCCGGCGGTCAAGGGCCAGCAGCTCAACGCCACCATCATCGGCAAGACCCGCCTGCAGACCGCGGAGCAATTCGAGAACATCCTGCTCAAGGTCAATCCCGACGGTTCCCAGGTGCGCCTGAAGGACGTCGCCGATGTAGGCCTGGGCGGCCAGGACTACAGCATCAACGCGCAGTTCAACGGCAGCCCGGCGTCCGGTATCGCGATCAAGCTGGCCACCGGCGCCAACGCGCTGGATACCGCCAAGGCGATCCGCCAGACCATCGCCAACCTGGAACCGTTCATGCCGCAGGGCATGAAGGTGGTCTACCCGTACGACACCACCCCGGTGGTCTCGGCCTCGATCCATGAGGTAGTGAAGACCCTCGGCGAGGCGATCCTCCTCGTGTTCCTGGTGATGTACCTGTTCCTGCAGAACTTCCGCGCCACGCTGATCCCGACCATCGCCGTACCGGTGGTGCTGCTGGGGACCTTCGGCGTGCTCGCCGCGTTCGGCTTCTCGATCAACACCCTGACCATGTTCGGCATGGTGCTGGCCATCGGCTTGCTGGTGGACGACGCCATCGTGGTGGTGGAGAACGTCGAGCGGGTGATGGCCGAGGAAGGCCTGTCGCCAAGGGAGGCGGCGCGCAAGTCCATGGGTCAGATCCAGGGCGCGCTGGTCGGTATCGCCATGGTGCTCTCGGCGGTATTCCTGCCGATGGCGTTCTTCGGCGGCTCCACCGGGGTGATCTACCGGCAGTTCTCCATCACCATCGTGTCGGCCATGGCCCTCTCGGTGATCGTGGCGCTGATCCTCACCCCGGCGCTCTGCGCGACCATGCTCAAGCCGATCGAGAAAGGCGACCATGGCGAGCACAAGGGCGGCTTCTTCGGCTGGTTCAACCGGATGTTCCTTTCCACCACCCACGGCTACGAGCGGGGCGTGGCGTCGATCCTCAAGCATCGCGCGCCGTACCTGCTGATCTACGTGGTGATCGTGGCCGGGATGATCTGGATGTTCACCCGCATTCCCACCGCGTTCCTCCCCGACGAGGACCAGGGCGTACTGTTCGCCCAGGTACAGACCCCGCCGGGCTCCAGTGCCGAGCGTACCCAGGTGGTGGTGGACTCGATGCGCGAATACCTGCTGGAGAAGGAAAGCTCTTCGGTCAGCTCGGTGTTCACCGTGACCGGCTTCAACTTCGCCGGCCGCGGCCAGAGTTCGGGCATGGCGTTCATCATGCTCAAGCCCTGGGAAGAGCGTCCCGGTGGCGAGAACAGCGTGTTCGAACTGGCCAAGCGCGCGCAGATGCACTTCTTCAGCTTCAAGGACGCGATGGTGTTCGCCTTCGCGCCGCCGTCGGTACTGGAACTGGGTAACGCCACCGGCTTCGACCTGTTCCTCCAGGACCAGGCGGGTGTCGGCCACGAAGTCCTGCTCCAGGCGCGCAACAAGTTCCTCATGCTCGCCGCGCAGAACCCGGCGCTGCAACGCGTGCGCCCCAACGGCATGAGCGACGAACCGCAGTACAAGCTGGAGATCGACGACGAGAAGGCCAGCGCCCTCGGCGTGTCCCTTGCCGACATCAACAGCACCGTGTCCATCGCCTGGGGTTCGAGCTACGTCAACGACTTCATCGACCGTGGCCGGGTCAAGCGGGTCTACCTGCAGGGCAGGCCGGACGCGCGGATGAACCCGGACGACCTGAGCAAGTGGTACGTGCGCAACGACAAGGGCGAGATGGTGCCGTTCAACGCCTTCGCCACCGGCAAGTGGGAATACGGTTCGCCGAAGCTGGAGCGCTACAATGGCGTGCCGGCGATGGAGATCCTCGGCGAGCCGGCGCCCGGCCTGAGTTCCGGTGACGCCATGGCGGCGGTCGAGGAGATCGTCAAGCAATTGCCGAAAGGCGTTGGCTACTCCTGGACCGGCCTGTCCTACGAGGAGCGCTTGTCCGGCTCGCAGGCGCCGGCGCTGTATGCGCTGTCGCTGCTGGTGGTGTTCCTCTGCCTGGCGGCCCTGTACGAAAGCTGGTCGATTCCGTTCTCGGTGATGCTGGTGGTGCCGTTGGGCGTGATCGGCGCGCTGCTGGCGACGTCCATGCGCGGCCTGTCCAACGACGTGTTCTTCCAGGTGGGCCTGTTGACGACCATCGGCCTGTCGGCGAAGAACGCCATTCTCATCGTGGAGTTCGCCAAGGAGCTGCACGAGCAGGGCAAGGGCATCGTCGAGGCGGCCATCGAAGCCTGCCGCATGCGTCTGCGGCCGATCGTGATGACCTCCCTGGCGTTCATCCTCGGCGTGGTCCCGCTGGCGATCTCCACCGGCGCCGGCTCGGGCAGCCAGCATGCGATCGGTACCGGCGTGATCGGCGGCATGGTCACTGCGACCGTCCTGGCGATCTTCTGGGTACCGCTGTTCTACGTGGCGGTCAGCACGCTGTTCAAGGACGAGGCGTCCAAGCAGCAGGCGTCCGTCGAAAAGGGGCAATGATATGAAACGGTCCTTCCTTTCCCTGGCGGTAGCCGCTGTCGTTCTGTCCGGCTGCTCGCTGATCCCCGACTACCAGCGCCCCGAGGCGCCGGTAGCCGCGGCCTACCCGCAAGGGCAGGCCTACGGGCAGAACACCGGCGCGGCGGCCGTTCCGGCCGCCGACATCGGCTGGCGCGAGTTCTTCCGCGACCCGCAGTTGCAGCAACTGATCGGCGTGGCGCTGGAAAACAACCGCGACCTGCGGGTCGCCGCGCTGAACGTCGAGGCCTTCCGGGCGCAGTACCGCATCCAGCGGGCCGACCTGTTCCCGCGGATCGGCGTGGACGGTAGCGGCACCCGCCAGCGTTTGCCGGGCGACCTGTCGACCACCGGCAGTCCGGCGATTTCCAGCCAGTACGGGGTGACCCTGGGCACTACCGCCTGGGAACTCGATCTCTTCGGCCGCCTGCGCAGCCTGCGCGACCAGGCCCTGGAGCAGTACCTGGCGACCGAACAGGCGCAGCGCAGCGCGCAGACCACCCTGGTGGCCAGCGTGGCGACCGCCTACCTGACGCTGAAGGCCGACCAGGCGCAGTTGCAGCTGACCAAGGACACCCTGGGCACCTACCAGAAGAGTTTCGACCTGACCCAGCGCAGCTACGACGTCGGCGTCGCCTCCGCGCTCGACCTGCGCCAGGCGCAGACCGCCGTGGAAGGCGCCCGCGCGACCCTGGCGCAGTACACCCGCCTGGTAGCCCAGGACCAGAATGCGCTGGTCCTGCTGCTGGGCTCCGGGATCCCGGCGAACCTGCCGCAAGGCCTGGGCCTGGACCAGACCCTGCTGACCGAAGTGCCGGCGGGTCTGCCGTCGGACCTGCTGCAACGGCGCCCGGACATCCTCGAGGCCGAGCACCAGCTCATGGCTGCCAACGCCAGCATCGGCGCCGCGCGCGCGGCGTTCTTCCCGAGCATCAGCCTGACCGCCAACGCCGGCACCATGAGCCGCCAGCTGTCCGGCCTGTTCGACGCCGGTTCGGGTTCCTGGTTGTTCCAGCCGTCGATCAACCTGCCGATCTTCACCGCCGGCAGCCTGCGTGCCAGCCTGGACTACGCGAAGATCCAGAAGGACATCAACGTCGCGCAGTACGAGAAGGCGATCCAGACGGCGTTCCAGGAAGTCGCCGACGGCCTGGCCGCGCGCGGTACCTTCACCGAGCAGTTGCAGGCGCAGCGCGATCTGGTCAAGGCCAGCGACGAGTACTACCAGCTCGCCGACAAGCGCTATCGCACGGGGGTGGACAACTACCTGACCCTGCTCGACGCGCAACGCTCGCTGTTCACCGCGCAGCAGCAACTGATCACCGACCGCCTCAATCAGCTGACCAGCGAGGTCAACCTGTACAAGGCCCTCGGCGGCGGCTGGAACCAGCAGACCGTGACCCAGCAGCAGACCGCGAAGAAGGAAGATCCGCAGGCCTGATCGCCTTCCGCGCCATGCAAGAACGCCGACCCTAGGGTCGGCGTTTTTTTATCCTCGCGGAAGTCGGCGGGTCCGCGTCACGGACCCGCTCGGCCTTAGCGGTTGCGGGTCAGCAGTGCGGGGCGCTCGCCCTTGCGCCGCGGTTCCAGCTCGTCGAGCTGCTCGGCGGTGGGGAAGCGATCCATGCGCACCAGGTCGCGCTTGTTGATCACCACCGGCTGGCGGCTCGGCTGCTTGCCGGTGCCGTACTCGGACGGCTCGCGCAGCGGCGCGTCGCTCATCCGCGAGGCATTCTCGCGACCCTGGCCGCGCGGCTTGCCGGCGCGCGGTTTCTTCGCCTTGCCCTGGCCGGCACCCTGACCGCGAGCGCCGCCTTGAGCGGCGCCCTGGCTCTTGCCGCGAGCTTGGCCCTGGCCTTGGCCACGACCCTGCTGGCCGGTGCCGCCCTGGGGTTTCTGCTGGCCACCGCGGCGTCCGCGTCCCTTGTTTTCCTGGCCCTGGTAGGGGCTGACGTAGTCGGCGCGGTTGCCGAAATTGTCGAAGTCGTCGTCGAGGAACTCTTCCGGATCGCGATTACCGTCGACTTCCGGCGGCCGATTGGGCTTGGCCGGACGCGCTTCGCGGCTCTGCCGCGGCTGCTGCGCTTGGCCGGCCTCGCGGTTTTCCTTGTTCTTGCCACCGCGACGGCGGCGCTTTCCAGCCGGCTTCTCGGTACCGTCCTGGGCCGCAGCGACATTGCTGTCGGGGTTGCTCGCCTGGGCGTCTTTCGGCTTGCGCTCGCGGCTGCTGCGCCGTTCCTTGTCGCGGCGCGGCTGCTTCTGCGGCGCTTCGCGGGGCTCCGGCTGGGCCACCTCGGGCAGCACGGCCTCGGGGTCGAAACCCTGGGCATCGCCATCGGGAATACGCTGTCTGGTCATCTTCTCGATGGCCTTGAGCAGCTTCTCTTCGTCCGGCGCCACCAGCGAGATCGCCTCGCCGCTGCGTCCGGCTCGGCCGGTACGGCCGATGCGGTGGACATAGTCTTCCTCGACGTTGGGCAGCTCGTAGTTGACCACATGGGGCAACTGGTCGATATCCAGGCCGCGGGCGGCGATGTCGGTCGCCACCAGGATGCGCACGTCGTTGGCCTTGAAGTCGGCCAGCGCCTTGGTCCGCGCGTTCTGGCTCTTGTTGCCATGGATCGCGGCGGCCGGCAGGCCGTGCTTGGTCAGGTACTCGGCGAGACGGTTGGCGCCGTGCTTGGTACGGGTGAAGACCAGCACCTGTTCCCAGGCGCCGACGGTCACCAGGTGCGCCAGCAGGGCGCGCTTCTGCGGCGCCGGCAGGCGGAACACGCGTTGCTCGATGCGCTCGACCGTGGTGTTCGGCGGCGTTACCTCGATGCGTTCCGGGTTGTGCAGGAGCTTGTTGGCGAGGTCGACGATGTCTTTCGAGAAGGTTGCCGAGAACAGCAGGTTCTGGCGCTTGGGCGGCAGCTTGGCGAGAACCTTCTTCACATCGTGGATGAAGCCCATGTCGAGCATGCGGTCGGCTTCGTCGAGGACGAGGATTTCCACGTGGGACAGGTCGACCTTGTTCTGCCCGGCCAGGTCGAGCAGGCGGCCGGGGCAGGCGACGAGTACGTCGACGCCCTTGGCCAGGGCCTGGATCTGCGGGTTCATGCCAACCCCACCGAAGATGCAGGTGCTGTTCAGCGGCAGGTCGCGGGCGTAGACCTTGAAGCTGTCATGCACCTGGGCGGCCAGCTCACGGGTCGGGGTCAGTACCAGCACGCGCGCCTGGCGCGGGCCGTGGCGGTGTTCGCGGTCGGGATGACCGGCGGGGAACAGGCGCTCCAGTACCGGCAGGGCGAAACCACCGGTCTTGCCGGTGCCGGTCTGTGCCGCAACCATCAGGTCGCGACCTTGCAACACGGCGGGAATCGCCCGCTGTTGCACGGGAGTGGGCTGGCTGTAGCCCGCAGCCTCCACAGCGCGGGCAAGCGCCTCGGAGAGTCCGAGGGAAGAAAAGGACATGCGGGTTTTCCTATATGGGCCGGGGCGAGGCCGGCTGCTGTGAAATCACCAAGTTCTGCGAACTCCTGTCTACCTTCGGGCCCTGTCGGCCAGGGCGGAAGGTCTGGCCGCGGCGCTGCGTATGCGCTCGGTGGCCGGTGTCGAACGGGTGCCCTCGCGGGCATGGCCGCGCACCTGGTCGGGGGCGCTGGCCGGTTCGCTCCCGGCCCTGGGTGGGGGGGCCGGGGGCAGCGTCAACGGAGGGCTGCGGTCAGAGCAGGTCACGCTGGCGCAAATGCTGGCGGATCTCGTTGGCCCGGGAGCCAAGGAGGTTGCGCAGCAAGCTGTGATTCAGCCAATCCTCGATTTGTTCCGCAATCGGTTCCTGCGGATAGCGTTCGATGGCATTGGTCGCGGCTTTCTCCCACCAGACGGGGCCGCAGGCCCGGTCGAACTCGTTACTGTATTCGTGGCAACCGTAGAGCAGTTCGATACTGAACTGGCGCATCGGAGCCGGCAACGGCAGGGTTCCCAGCTTGTACAGCAGACGCTTGGCACGCGGTGGGCGTGGCAGTCGATCGGTCACCTTGAGGGTGTCGTCGAGGGCTGCAGCGCTGAGAAGGGAGGAACCGTGCTTGCACAACCAGGCCTGGATCTTCGCGCGGAACAGCTGTTTCCGGCTCCAGTAATGGTGGATCAGGTCGGTACAACCCACCAGCTCCAGCCGCTTGTGGGCGGCGACGGCCAGGACGAATTCCTCAAGAGTATAGGCACCGTTGGCAATTGGATAGAGTTCATCCATTAATTCCAACGAACGGTCGAGTATTTTCGCCTCTTCCCGAGGCAGGCCGATGACGCCGGAGTTGAGCTGGTGCATCTCGTCGTCGGCCCAGCCGCGCTCGAACAGGTAGGGCGAGAGGTCGCGGTAGAGCGGGAAGTTACGGTGTTCGCCATAGCGCGCGCCGATCGCGTTGCACAGCAGGCTGCCGGGCTGGATGCGGTCGAACAGGCGCAGGGGCGAACTGTGGAAGAAGGTATCGGTGTCGATCAGCAATGCCTGGTCGGCGTCTTCCAAGGCGTCGCGCAGGGCCACGTGCTTGGCGCGGAAGTGATAGCCGTGCGGTTGGCACCAGGCGACCAACTCCTCGGCCGTCACTTCGCGGACCTGCACCGGCAGGCCGGCGTAGGGACTGGGGTCGTCGGTATAGACCCTGACCGTCAGGCCATGCGCCGCGCCGTCGCGGAGGTGGGCGAAGGCGCTGGCGATGCTGAACAGGGCTTCCTGGTGGTAGGTCTGTCGCCCGTAGACCAGGTAGATCAGATGCTTGCGTGAGTTGGCCATGTCTGTCGTGGATCGCGTGAGAGGCTTCCCTGCCGGTATACGCTGCCGGGCCGAACCGCGTAGGCGGTATCAGCGTGGCAGCTGGAGATTCTTCCAGATCGCCAGGCTCGGATCGGCCTGGTTCAAAGTATAGAAATGCAGTCCCGGTGCGCCGCCCTCCAGCAGGCGTTCGCACATCTCGCTGATGACCTGCTCGCCGAAGGCCTGGATGCTGCGGCTGTCGTCGCCGTAGGCTTCCAGTTGCTTGCGGATCCAGCGCGGCAGTTCGGCGCCGCAGGCATCGGAGAAGCGCGCCAGCTTGGAGTAGTTGGTGATCGGCATGATGCCGGGGACCACCGGGATGTCCACGCCGAGCTTGGCGACCCGCTCGACGAAGTAGAAATAGGCATCGGCGTTGAAGAAGTACTGGGTGATGGCGCTGCTGGCGCCGGCCTTCACCTTGCGCACGAAGTTCGCCAGGTCATCCTCGAAGCTGCGCGCCTGGGGGTGGACTTCCGGATAGGCGGCGACCTCGATGTGGAAGTGGTCGCCGGTCTCGGTGCGGATGAAGTCCACCAGTTCGTTGGCGTAGCGCAGTTCGCCGCTGGCCATGCCCATGCCCGACGGCAGGTCGCCGCGCAGGGCGACGATGCGGCGGATGCCGGCCTCGCGGTAGCGGTCGAGCAGTTCGCGCAACTCGGCTTTCGAGTCGCCGACACAGGACAGGTGGGGCGCGGTCGGCACCTTCACCTCGCCGTCCAGTTGCAGCACGGTACTCAACGTGCGGTCGCGGGTGGATCCGCCGGCGCCGTAGGTGCAGGAGAAGAAGTCGGGCTTGTAGCCCGCCAGGTTGCGGGCGGTGGCCAACAGCTTTTCATGGCCGGCCTCGGTCTTCGCCGGGAAGAACTCGAAGCTGAAACGGCGTTCGCTCTGACTCATGATCGGTTCCTTGGACGCGACCACGGCCGCGCCTCTTCTTGTTGATTCCGACTAGCGCCGGGTACTTCAGTAGTACTGGCGGTAGTGCTCGATTTTTTCCCGCAGGCGTCGGGCCGTCGCGGCGTGGGCATGGCCGAGGCGAGCGAGGATCAGCTGCGACTCCTGGTGGTAGTTCGCGATCTTGTCCTGGTTCCAGGTCTGCGGCGGTGGCTGCAGGTTGGTGATGCGATCGCACAGCTTGACCAGGGCGTACTGCGCCGGGCCCTCGGCAAGCGCCTGGAGATAGTCGTCGAGGGAACGCTTGGGGCCGTCGCCGACGCGCTTGCTCAGGGCCTGCACGCCGGCACAGACGAACTCGCCGAACTGTTGCCGCAGCTCCTCGGGTGAGGTCGCCGTGTCTTCCAGGGTGTCGTGCAGGACCGCGATCTGCAGGGTTTCCCCGAGCCGTTCGATGGCACCGTCGCGATCGGCGGCCAGCAGCGCGTTGGCGACCATGCCCAGGTGCACCAGATAAGGCAGCGGCGAGCCGCTGAGGGTCTGGTTGCGGTGGGCGCGGGCGGCGAACAGCCAGGCCTGGTTGTAGCGATCGGCGAGGTGCGTGGACATCGTGGGAGCGCTCATGCGAACGGGGCAGGCGCATGGCGCCTGCCCCGTGGTCCGCTTAGTAGCGATAGGTGTCCGGCTTGAACGGGCCTTCCACGCTCACGCCGATGTACTCGGCCTGTTTCGGGGTCAGTTGGGTGACCACGCCGCCGAAGCCCTTGACCATCTCCAGGGCCACTTCCTCGTCGAGCTTCTTCGGCAGCACTTCGACGCTCAGGCGCTTGGCCTTCTCGGCGGCCGGCAGGTCGGCGTACTTCTGCTCGAACAGGTGGATCTGCGCCAGCACCTGGTTGGCGAAGGAACCGTCCATGATCCGGCTCGGATGGCCGGTGGCGTTGCCCAGGTTGACCAGGCGGCCCTCAGCGAGAAGGATCAGGTAGTCGTCGTTGTGCGCGTCGAAACCATCCTTGCCGGTGCGGTGGATCTTGTGCACCTGCGGCTTGACCTCTTCCCAGGCCCAGTTCTTGCGCATGAAGGCGGTGTCGATCTCGTTGTCGAAGTGGCCGATGTTGCAGACCACCGCGCGCTTCTTCAGCGCCTTGAGCATGTTGGCGTCGCAGACGTTGACGTTGCCGGTGGTGGTGACGATCAGGTCGATCTTGCCCAGCAGCGCGGCGTCGATGCTGGCCTCGGTGCCGTCGTTGATGCCGTTCTTGTACGGCGAGACGACTTCGAAGCCGTCCATGCAGGCCTGCATGGCGCAGATCGGGTCGACTTCCGCGACCTTGACGATCATGCCTTCCTGGCGCAGCGACTGCGAGGAGCCCTTGCCCACGTCGCCGTAGCCGATCACCAGGGCCTGCTTGCCCGACAGCAGGTGGTCGGTGCCGCGCTTGATGGCGTCGTTGAGGCTATGGCGGCAGCCGTACTTGTTGTCGTTCTTGCTCTTGGTCACCGAGTCGTTGACGTTGATCGCCGGGACTTTCAGGGTGCCGTTCTTGAGCATGTCGAGCAGGCGGTGGACCCCGGTGGTGGTCTCTTCGGTGATGCCGTGGATGCGCTCGAGCATCTGCGGGTATTTCTTGTGCAGGATCTCGGTCAGGTCACCGCCGTCGTCCAGCACCATGTTGGCGTCCCACGGCTGGCCGTCCTTGAGGATGGTCTGCTCGATGCACCATTCGTACTCTTCCTCGGTCTCGCCCTTCCAGGCGAACACCGGGATGCCGGCGGCGGCGATGGCGGCGGCGGCCTGGTCCTGGGTGGAGAAGATGTTGCAGCTCGACCAGCGGACTTCGGCGCCCAGCGCGACCAGGGTCTCGATCAGCACGCCGGTCTGGATGGTCATGTGGATGCAACCGAGGATCTTTGCGCCTTTCAGCGGCTGCTGGCCGGCATACTTGCGGCGCAGGCCCATCAGTGCGGGCATTTCCGATTCGGCGATGATCAGCTCGCGGCGGCCCCAGGCGGCCAGGGTGATGTCGGCGACCTTGTAGTCGGTGAAACCGGCGGGCGTCATGACAGCGCTCATGCGTAACTCTCCATTCGTTGTCTGCGAATGGGCGCCGTTGGTGCGTTGACAGACCGGCGAGACCGGCCTGAGAGCGCGCTCCGTTCGAGCCTGACAGGCCTAGGCCTGCTGCAGCGCCCCTCGAACGGAAGGCGGGAGCGACCCGAAGGGCCGCCTGAGCGGGCGATTATAGCGGCGCCACATGAAACTCCCAAGTCACCCCTGATACGCCGCTCGTCGCCGTGCGTCGCGTCCTCGGGCTGCGGCGATGCACCGCAGCGCAGAAGCGCGGGGAATTTGCGGGTCAGGATGCTAGAGTGCGCGGTCATGAGAATCGCTCCCATCTCCCGCTCGCCGCTGCTGCAGTGGCTGAGCTTCGCCCTCTGTGCCTGCGTGCTGGTCAACGCGCTGGCTTGCGGCGTCCTGCACCTGCAGGCGCTGGGAGTGGGCAGCGACAAGGGGCAGAAGGCCAGCGTCGGGCTGTTCTGCGTCGCCGGTGCCAGCCAATGGCTATCCCTGGATCCCGACGACGGGTCCGCCGGCGATCCGGCACCGGTCAATCCCCAGTTGCCGATGAGCTGCCCGATGTGCAGCGCCCTGGTGCTGTTCGTCGCGCTCGGGGTGATCTGGTCCTGGCGCTTGCAACGGCGACGCCAGGCACGTTTCCGCCCGCCCGCCACGCGCGAGCCGGTGCCGCCCCGGTACGTCTGGCCGCCGGCCAACCCGCGCGCTTCCCCCGCCTGATCCTGAACGCCCGCCGCGCCGGGCATTTGCATCCGTCGCCCGTCCTGCCTCGTCCGCGCAGCGCTCGCCGCTGTCCATCCGGGCGAGGCGGGCGTGCCCACCATGCCTTGCTTCAGGATCGCTCGATGAAAAAGCACTCTACGGCCCGCCGCGTCCTCGCGCTGGGTCTCAACCTCACCCTGGCCGGCGTTCCGGCCTTGCTCTGGGCCGATGAGGAACCCACCGAACTGCCCGCCCTCACCGTCAGCGCCGGCGCCGGCGGGGAAACCCCGCCGGCCCTCGATCTCGACGACAGCGCCGGCGGCGGCTCGCGCCTGGGCCTGAGCCTGCGCGAGACTCCCGGCTCGGTAAGCGTGGCCAACCGTGCCAGCTTCGAGCGGCGCGGCCTGCGCAGCACCCAGGACATCGCCAACAGCCTGCCCGGCGTGAACGCCTCGGCGCCGCCCGGCTTCGGCGGCTTCGTCACCTACCGCGGCTTCAGCTCGAACCAGGTCAACCAGTTGTTCAACGGCATTCCGGTGCAATACAGCAGCGCCATGCGTCCGCTGGACGACTGGATCGTCGACCGCGTCGAGCTGGTCGGCGGTCCGTCCTCCTTCCTCAACGGCGCCGGTGCCGTCGGCGGCTCGCTGGACTACATCAGCAAGCTCGCCGACCGCTACGGCGATTTCATGGAAGGCCGGGTGCGCTACGGCAGCTACGACGATTCGGAAGTCGCCTTCGGCTTCAACCAGGCCCTGGGCATCGGCCCCGAGCCGAAGCACTTCGTGCGCCTGGACGTCAGCCGCAGCGGCGGCAACGGCTACGTCGACCGCAATTCGCGCGAATCGTGGAACGTCGCTTTCTCCCTGCTCAGCGACCTGACCCCGGACCTTTCCCACACCCTGGCCCTGGAGTACCAGGACGAGCAGGAAGACAGCCCCTACTGGGGCACGCCGGTGCTCAATCCCTACGCCGGCGAGCTGAAGATCGACAAGAGCCGTCGCCGCGAGAACTACAATGTCGCCGATGGCCGCTACGAACAGCGCGTGCGCTGGCTGCGCTCGATCCTCGAATACCGGGTCAGCGACAGCACGCGCTGGCGCAACACCTTCTACCACTACGACGCCGAGCGCGATTACCGCAACCTCGAGACCTACCGCTACAACGCCGACAACAGCGGGGTGGTGCGCTCCAACGCATTCCTCCAGCGCCACGACCAGCAGCTCAACGGCAACCGCTTCGAGCTACAGCACAGCCAGCCGCTGTTCGGACTGGCCAGCGACTGGGCGCTGGGCTTCGACTACAGCATCAACAAGCAGACGCGCTTCCCGAGTACCGCCTCCGGGCCGTTCGGTACGGTCGATCCGGCCAGTTTCGAGCCGGGCCACTTCTACGACCTGCCGGGCATGCGTCCCGGCCACCGGAAGGACCGCAGCAACGAGGTGCGCACCAGCGCGTTGTTCGCCGAGAACCGCCTGGGCCTGACCGACGAGCTGTCGCTGGTCACCGGGCTGCGCTACGACCACCTCGACCTCGACGTGCGCAACCATCGGGTACCCGACAAGGACAATCCCGCACACTTCGAACGGCGCTGGGACGTGGTCACCGGGCGCGCCGGGCTGGTCTACCAGTTCACTCCGCACGCCAACGTCTACCTGCAATACAGTACCGCCGCCGACCCGCCGGGCGGGGTGCTGACCAGCGCCAGCTTCGGCCAGGTCCGCGACTACGACCTGTCCACCGGCGACCAGTGGGAGCTGGGCAGCAAGTTCGATTTCCTCGACGGTCGCGGCAGCGCCACCCTGGCCGCCTACCGCATCGTCCGCCGGGACTTCTCGGTGGCCGACCCGAACAACCCCAACCTCAGCGTGCCGGTGGGCCAGCAGACCTCCAGGGGCATCGAGGCCGCCGCCTCCCTGCGGATCACCCCGAAGCTGCTGGCCGAGGGCAATTTCGCCTGGGTCGACGCGCAGTACGACGAGTTCACCGAGAACGTCGGCGGCGTCGCCGTCTCGCGCAAGGGCAAGACGCCGCCGAACGTGCCGGAGCGGGTCGGCAACCTGTGGCTGACCTACGACTTCGACCCGGCCTGGCAGGGCGGGGTGGACGCGCGCTACGTATCCTCGGTGTACGCCAACAACGCCAACACCTGGCACGTGCCGTCCTATACGGTCTACGGGACTTTCCTCAGCTACCGGCTGGACGAGCGCACGCGGATCACCGGGCGCGTGCGCAACCTCACCGACGAGGTCTACGCGCGCTTCGTGCAGAGCACGCCGCTGTACTACGTCGGCGACCCGCGCACCTTCGAGCTGAGCGTGCAGACGCGCTTCTGAGGAGTCGTCGATGAAACGCTACCTGTACCTGTGGCACCGCTGGCTGGGCATCGGCTGCTGCCTGCTGATGGTGCTCTGGTTCGTCTCCGGCATGGTCATGCTGTATGTCGGCTATCCCAAGCTGACTCCGCTGGAACGCCTGGCCCACCTGCCCGAGCTGGACGGCTGCGAGGACTGCGTACCGCTGCGGACGGCCCTCGCCGGCGGCGACGGAAAGACCCCGCGGAGCATCCGGCTGGCCAGCGTAGGAGGCCTGCCGACCTACCTGCTGGACGATGCCGACGGACGCACGCGTGCGCTGGCGGCGCGCGACGGCCGACCGCTGGCGGTGGACGCGGACAGGGTGCTGGCTTCGGCCCGTGCTTTCAGCGGCGAAGTACCGATGCAGTTGCAAGGGCGGATCGAGGAAGACGCCTGGACCCATACCCGCAACCTCGATCCGCACCGGCCGCTATGGCGGGTGCAGACCGCGGACGAGCAGGGCCGGCTGCTCTACCTGTCCTCGCAGACCGGCGAGGTGGTACGCGACGCCAGCCGCCGGGAGCGTGCCTGGAACTGGCTCGGCGCCTGGCTGCACTGGCTCTATCCGCTGCGCGGCGGCTGGTTCGACGGGCAGTGGGCGAACCTGGTGATCGGCCTGTCGCTGCTGGCGACCCTGGCGACCGTCCTCGGCATCCTCGTCGGCCTGCTCCGCTGGCGCTTCCGCAAGCCCTACCGCAGCGGCTCGCGCTCGCCCTATGCGGGCGGTTTCCAGCGCTGGCACCACCTCGCCGGCCTGCTCTTCGGCGCGCTGGTGCTGAGCTGGATCTTCAGCGGGCTGATGTCGATGAATCCGTGGAACCTGTTCGGCCGCGGTACGCCGCTCGACCTCGCGGCCTACCAGGGCGGTAGCTGGGACCGGGCGCTGCCCGCCGGACTGGAGGCGGACGCTGTCCTGCGGCGCTTGCGTGCCGCCGGGTTGCGGGTGCGCGAGCTGGAGTGGCGGGCGCTCGACGGCGAGCCCTATGCGCTCGGGCGCAGCGCCAGCGGCAACAGCCTGCTGCTGACGGCGGATGGCGAAATCCTCCGCGAGCTACCCGCGGATCGCCTGCTGGCGGCGGCTCGCGCGCTGCTGCCGGGCGTGCCGATGCAGGCCGAACGGTTGGAACGCTACGACTTCTATTACTACCCGCGCGAAGAACACAGCATGATGGGCTACCTGGAGCGGCGCCTGCCGGTCTGGCGCCTGCGTTTCGACGATCCCCGGCATACCTGGGTGCACCTGGATCCCTACAGCGGCGCGGTGGTTGGCGTGCTCGACGACGGTCGGCGCGGCAGCCGCTGGCTGTTTTCCCTGTTGCATAGCTGGGACTGGCTGCCGCTGCTGACCCGGCGTCCGCTGTGGGACCTGTGGATGCTCGGTTTCAGCCTCGGCGGCCTGGTGGTCTGCGCCAGCGGCTGCTGGATCGGCTGGCGTCGCCTGCGCGGCCGCCGTCCGAAGCGTCGCTGAGAGGGGCTACCTGGCAAGACTGGGCGTCGCCGCACGCCCGGATTTGCTGGTAGCCTTGGTTGAATTCGCAGTAATGGATCGCACATGGGCACACACAAGATCGAGATCCGCCGCCGCAACGTCGAGAAGATTCTCCTGGCCGCCGAAAAAGTCTTCGCCGAAAAAGGCTACGCCGGCACCTCCATGGGCAACATCGCCGAAGAAGCCGAACTGCCGCGCTCCAACCTGCACTACTACTTCAGCACCAAGGACGAGCTGTACCGCGACGTCCTCCTCGGCCTGCTCGAGGTCTGGAAGCAGGACGCCCTCTGCTTCGAGATGTTCGATGACCCAAGGGTGGTATTGACCAGCTATATCCGCGCGAAGATGAACCATTCGCGCACCCGCCCGCATGGCTCCAAGGTCTGGGCCAACGAAATCATGCATGGCGCGCCGCTGCTCGGCGCCACCCTCGACGACAGCCTCTACGAATGGGCCAAGATGAAGGAGGCGAAGATCCGCCAGTGGGTCGAGGAAAAGCGCATCCTGTCGATCGAACCGAGCAGCCTGCTCTACATGATCTGGGCCTCCACCCAGCACTACGCCGACTTCGGCTACCAGGTCGAGGTGCTCAACGGCCACCAGCCGCTCAGCGACATGCAGTTCGAAAGGGCGGTGCAGACGGTGACCAGCGTGGTCCTGCGCGGAATCGGATTGGAGCCCTGAGCAGCGGAGCCTTCGCTAGAAGGCTCTGGCGAAGGCTCAGCTGGCGCGGGTGAAGTCCACCGCTTCCGCCTGTTCGAGGAACACCGTGGTCTGCGCCGGGACCGTCTCGGCGAGCAGCCGTCCGCCGCGGATCGAGTAGCGCACCGGGACCTGCCGGCGCACCGCGTCGAAGCCGTCGCGGGCCGGCAGCACCAGCAGGTTGGCCGGATGGCCGACCTCGATGCCGTATTCCCGCAGGCCGAGGGTGCGGGCGCTGTTGCGGGTGATCAGGTCGAGGCCGCCGTCGATCTCGTCGTAGCCCATCATCTGCGTCACGTGCAGGCCCATGTGCAGCACCTGCAGCATGTTCGCGGTGCCCAGCGGGTACCAGGGGTCGAACACGTCGTCGTGGCCGAAGCAGGTGTTGATCCCGGCACCGAGCAGTTCCTTGACCCGGGTGATGCCGCGGCGCTTCGGGTAGTCGTCGAAGCGACCCTGCAGGTGGATGTTCACCAGCGGGTTGGCGACGAAGTTGATTCCCGACAGTTTCAGCAGGCGGAACAGCCGCGAGGTGTAGGCGCCGTTGTAGGAGTGCATCGCCGTGGTGTGGCTGGCGGTGACCCGTGCGCCGAGGCCGTCGCGATGGGCGAGCATGGCCAGGGTCTCGAGGAAGCGCGACTGCTCGTCGTCGATCTCGTCGCAATGCACGTCCACTGGCAGGTCGTAGCGCTTGGCCAGGTCGATGGCCTTGTGCAGCGACTCGACGCCCAGCTCGCGGGTGAATTCGAAATGCGGGATCGCCCCCACCACGTCGGCGCCCAGGCGCAGCGACTCCTCCAGCAGTTCCAGGCCGTTGGGGTAGGAGAGAATGCCCTCCTGAGGGAAGGCGACGATCTGCAGGTCGACCCAGGGCGCCACTTCGCCGCGCACCTCGAGCATGGCCTTGAGCGCGGTGAGGGTCGGGTCGGAGACGTCGACGTGGCTGCGCACGTGCTGCACGCCGTTGGCGATCTGCCATTTCAGGGTCTGCCAGGCGCGCTGCTTGACGTCCTCGTGGCTGAGCAGGGCCTTGCGCTGGGCCCAGCGCTCGATGCCTTCAAACAGCGTGCCGGAGCGGTTCCACTCCGGCTGGCCGGCGGTCTGGGTGGTGTCGAGGTGGATGTGCGGCTCGATGAACGGCGGCACGGCAAGACCGCCGGCGCCGTCCAGGCGCTCGCCGGCGTCGTCGGCGGCCTGTTCCATCGGCACCAGGGCGGCGATACGGCCATCGGCGACGCGCAGTTGCCAGAGACCTTCGCGGCCGCGCAGGCGTAGGTTGTCAATCAGCATGGAGGACCTCTTCTGGTTTGTTCGGGCTGCGGCTCAGCAGGGGATTGAGCAGCAGGTAGGCGATGGCGGCGCCGAGCACCGCGTTGACCGGCACGATCCCCGGCAGCCAGTGGCCGGCGGCGGTGCCGCAGGCGACGGCGAGGATCGCCGCCCAGTTGATCGCCTGGATGTCCGCGCAGGGGTGCTGGCGGTAGCGCCGGCGGCGACTCAGGTAGTCGGCGATGATCACCCCGCCGATGGGCGGGATGGCGGCGGAGAGGAAGGTCAGCCAGCCGACGAAGTGGTTGTACAGCCAGAGCGCGGCGAGGGTGCCGAGGGCGCCGTTGAGCATCGCCAGGAAGCGGCTGGAGAGGCCGGTGATGTTGGCGAAGCCGAGGCCGGAGGCATACAGCGCGTTGTCGTTGGTGGTCCAGATGTTCAGGCCGAGGACCAGGATCGCCGGGATCAGCAGGCCCTGGGCGATCATCACGTCGGAGATGTCCGACTTGCCCACCGCCGCCGCGCCGGCCGCGCCGAAGATGAACATCAGCGAGTTGCCGAGGAAGAACGCCACCAGGCACACCACCACGGCGGTACGCGCGCTGCGGCCGAAGCGGACGAAGTCGGCGGTGAGGGTGCCGGCGCTGACGAACGAGCCGACCACCAGGGCGATCGCGGTCGAGAGGCTCAGCGGCGCGCTCGGCGTCACCTGCTGCAGCGCCGCCAGGCCGCCGGCGTCGCGCACCGCGAGCCATACCGAGTAGCTGCCGAGAACGACGATCGCCGGGACCGCGATGGCCGACAGCAGGGTCAGACCGGCGATGCCGAAGAACACCGTGAGGGTCATAAGCGCTCCGGAAACCAGGATCAGCAGGTTGACGTCGAGGCCGGTGGCCTTGGCCACCGGGATGGCGAACATCGCTACGCCGACGCCGAACCAGCCGACCTGGGTGCCGCCGAGCAACGCCGAGGGCAGCCAGGAGCCCTTGCTGCCGAACGAGTAATGCGCCAGCAGGTGGGTGGAAAGGCCGGTGCGCGCGCCGATGAAGCCGAGGATCGCGGTGTACAGGCCGAGCATCAGGTTGCCCAGCAGCACGGCGAGGAAGAAGTCGTCGTAGCTCAGGCCGGTGCCGAGGGTGCCGCCGGTCCACATGCTGGCGGAAAAGAAGGTCAGGCCGAGCATCACCACGCTCAGGGCCAGCGCGCTCTTGCGCGCCGCCAGCGGGACCGGTTGCTGGCTGTAGTTGCTGTCTGCGGACATGCGCGAGTCTCCGTGGGGCGCCGGCCGTCCGGGAGCGTCGGCCGGGCCGCGGCGAATGGTAGTCGAAGGCGGGTCGATCCGACAGACGCCGTTGCGCGTCGTCGGACCGCAGCGGCACGCAGGAAGCGTGCCGGCGCGCGGCAGGGCGGCGTCCGCCGGGGATGCGGGCGCCGCCCTGCGTTCAGGAGGCTTCGCGGTAGGGGTTGCGCGGATCCTGGGTCCAGTTGAGATAGGGCTTGCCGGTGTCCTGCGGCACCATTTCGATGCAGTTCTCCACCGGACAGGTGATCTGGCACAGGTTGCAGCCCACGCACTCGGCGTCGATCACTTCGTAGCGGTGCGTACCGTCGGCCCGGGGCAGGCTGGCGATGGCCTGGTGCGAGGTGTCCTCGCAGGCGATATGGCAGCGGCCGCAACCGATGCAGGCGTCCTGGTCGATGCGGGCGATCACCTGGTAGTTGATGTCCAGGTACTTCCAGTCGGTGGTATTGCCCACCGCGCCGCCGCTGAAATCGGACAGCCGCTGGTAGCCATGGCTGTCCATCCAGCGCGCGAGACCGTCCTGCATGTCCTCGACGATACGGAAGCCGTGCAGCATCGCCGCCGTGCATACCTGCACCGCGCCGCAGCCGAGCGCGACGAATTCCGCTGCGTCGCGCCAACTGCCGATACCGCCGATGCCACAGATCGGCAGGCCGCGGGTCTGCGGGTCGCGGGCGATCTCGGCGACCATGTTCAGGGCGATCGGCTTCACCGCCGAGCCGCAGTAGCCGCCGTGGGTGCTCTGGGTGCCGACCACGGGCAGGGCGACCATGCGCTCCAGGTCGACGCTGGTGATCGAGTTGATGGTGTTGATCAGCGACACCGCGTCGGCGCCGCCACGATGGGCGGCGCGCGCCGACTGGCGGATGTCGGTGATGTTGGGGGTGAGCTTGACGATCACCGGCAGCGAGCAGTGGGTCTTGCACCAGCGGGTGACCATCTCCACGTACTCCGGTACCTGGCCCACCGCCGCGCCCATGCCGCGCTCGGGCATGCCGTGGGGGCAACCGAAGTTCAGCTCGATACCGTCGGCGCCGGTGGCTTCCACCAGCGGCAGGATGTATTTCCACGACTCCTCGACGCAGGGCACCATCAGCGACACGATCAGCGCGCGGTCTGGCCAGTCCTTCTTCACCTGGGCGATCTCGCGCAGGTTGATCTCCAGCGAGCGGTCGGTGATCAGCTCGATGTTGTTGATCCCATGCACCTGGCGGTTCGGTCCGAAGTGCGCGGAATAACGCGACGACACGTTGACCGCCGCGGGGTCTTCGCCGAGGGTCTTCCAGACCACCCCGCCCCAGCCCGCCTGGTAGGCGCGGACCACGTTGTAGGCCTTGTCGGTGGGCGGCGCGGAGGCCAGCCAGAAGGGGTTGGGCGACTTGATGCCGGCGAATTCGATAGACAGGTCGGCCATCACGCAGCCTCCACGTTGAGCATGAGTTGGGCGTGGATCGCTTCCGCCGCCAGTTTGCCGTGCTGCACCGCCTGCACGGTGAGGTCCTCGCCGAGCGCCACGCAGTCGCCGCCGGCGTAGATGCCGGGGATGCTGGTGCGCATCTGTCCGTCGACCTGGATGCGCTCGCCGTCGCGCCGCAGTTGCGCTGCCAGCGGATCGCCCAGGCTGGCGCCTTCGAAGGCCTGGCCGATGGCCTTGAAGATGGCGTCGGCGGCCAGTTCGAAGTGCTCGCCGGCGTCGCCCAGGCGACCGTTCTCCAGGCGCGTGCGGGCGAAGCGCATGCCGCGCACCCGGCCGTGCTCGTCGAGCAGTACCCGTTCCGGTCGGGCCCAGGTCAGCAGGCGCACCTGGCTGGCCTTGGCGATCTCCTGCTCATGGCCGGTGGCGCCCATTTCCTCGAAGCCACGGCGGTAGACCAGGTTGACGTCGCGGGCGCCGAGCCGGCTCATCTGCACCGCCATGTCGATGGCGGTGTTGCCGGCGCCGATGACGATGCAACGGTCGGCGACGGGCAGGTCGAGCAGGTCGTCGCTCTGCCGCAGTTCGCGGATGTAGTCGGTGGCGGCGAGCAGGCCGGGGGCGTCCTCGTCTTCCAGGCCGAGGCGCTTGCTGGCGGCCAGGCCGATGCCGAGGAACACCGCGTCGTACTCGTCGTGCAGGGCGCCGAGCGCCAGGTTGTCGCCGAGACGCTGGCCGTGGCGCAGTTCGATACCGCCGATCTGCAGGAGGAATTCCACTTCGCGCCGGGCGAAGTCGTCCACCAGCTTGTAGCGGGCGATGCCGTACTCGTTGAGGCCGCCGGCCTTGGCGCGGGCCTCGAAGAGCACCACGTCGTGGCCGTGCATGGCCAGGCGGTGGGCGCAGGACAGCCCGGCCGGCCCGGCGCCGACCACGGCGATGCGCTTGCCGGTGGCCGGCGAGCGCTTGAACGGATGTTCGCCGAAGCCGGCGTGGTCGAGGGCGTAGCGTTGCAACTGGCCGATCAGCACCGGTGCGCATTCCTGGGCGTTGTTGCGTACGCAGGCCCGCTGGCAGAGGATTTCCGTGGGGCAGACGCGGGCGCAGCTGCCGCCGAGGATGTTCGCCGAGAGGATCTTCTGCGCCGCGCCCTGGACATTCTCCTGGGCGATGCTGCGGATGAACCCGGGGATGTCGATCTCGGTCGGGCAGGCGTTGACGCAGGGCGCGTCGTAGCAGTACAGGCAGCGGGCGCTTTCCAGGGCGGCCTGGCGGGCGTTGAGCGGCGGCGCGAGGTCGGCGAAGCGCTCGGCGAGCGTGTCCGCGCCGGTGTCCGGACGGGGGAGGTGGTTCAGGGAATCGATCACGGTTGTAGCCTCTCTTCTGGTTTCTTCTCGGGGCAGTCAACGGCAATACGGCACCGTCCGGCCTCTACGGGCCGGTCCGGTATTGCGGGAAGGATCAGCGCTCGACGGCGACCGGGCGCTGGCGTTCGGCGCGGCGGCCGAGCACTTCGTACACCGACGGGTAGGCCGGGCGCTCCACGTAGCGTCCGGCGCCGGGTTCGGCGCGCAGGTCGCCTGCGGCCCAGAGCAGCTTGCCCTGGCTGATGGTGTGGCTGGGAATGCCGCGCACGGTGCGACCTTCGAAGATGTTGAAATCGACCCGCTGGTGATGGGTGGCGGCCGAGAGGGTGCGGCTGCCCTGCGGGTCCCAGAGCACCAGGTCGGCATCCGCGCCGACGCGGATCGCGCCCTTGCGCGGGAACAGGTTGAAGATCTTCGCGGTGTTGGTGGAGGTCAGCGCGACGAACTCGTGCATCGACAGGCGCCCGCTGTTGACCCCGGCGTCCCACAGCAGCGCCATGCGGTCCTCGATGCCGGCCGTGCCATTGGGAATCTTGCTGAAGTCGTCGCGGCCCATGGCCTTCTGCTCGGCGCAGAAGCAGCAGTGGTCGGTGGCGGTGGTATGCAGGTTGCCGGACTGCAGGCCGCGCCACAGCGCTTCCTGGTGTTCGACGGGACGGAACGGCGGGCTCATCACGTAGCCGGCCGCGGTGGCCCAGTCCGGGTGGCGGTAGACGCTGTCGTCGAGCAGCAGGTGCCCGGCCAGCACCTCGCCGTAGACCGGCTGGCCCTTGGCGCGGGCATAGGCGATCTCGTCCAGCGCCTCGCGGCTGGAAATATGCACCAGGTACAGCGGCGTACCCAGCGTCTCGGCGATGCGGATGGCGCGGCTGGCGGCCTCGCCCTCGACTTGCGGCGGACGCGACAGCGGATGCGCCTCGGGGCCGGTGAGGCCCTGGGCGAGGAGTTTCTGCTGCAGGTGGAAGACCAGTTCGCCGTTCTCCGCGTGCACCGTCGGCACCGCGCCCAGCTCCAGGCAGCGCTCGAAGCTGGCCACCAGGGTATCGTCGGCGGCCATGATGGCGTTCTTGTAGGCCATGAAGTGCTTGAAGCTGTTCACCCCGTGCTGTGCCACCAGCTCGCCCATTTCCCGGGCGACCTCGTCGCTCCACCAGGTGATGGCGACGTGGAAGCCGTAGTCCGCAGCGGATTTCTGCGCCCAGCCGCGCCAGGTGTGGAAGGCCTCCAGCAGCGACTGTCGCGGGTTGGGGATGACGAAGTCGATGATCGAGGTGGTCCCTCCGGCCAGCCCGGCCGCGGTGCCGCTGAAGAAGTCCTCGCTGGCCACCGTGCCCATGAAGGGCAACTGCATGTGGGTATGGGGGTCGATGCCGCCCGGCATCAGGTACTGGCCACCGCCGTCGAGGACGTCGCAGCCGGAGGGGGTTTCGAGGTTCTCGCCGATGGCCTGGATGAGGCCGTTGGCACAGAGCACGTCGGCTCGATAACTCTCTTCGTGAGTAACCACGGTGGCGCCACGGATCAACAGGGACATGCCGTCTTTCCTCGCAGGCTGACCGGTCGTTGCCGGTTCTTGAAATTGTTTTTTCGCCATGCGCCGAGGACTTTTGTAATCCTGTCAGCGCTGACAGGATTCGAATCTAGATGCTGATCATCGATTGAGCAAGATTATTTTCAAATGATTGTTTGAGTTTGTAACTTATTGATTTTAAATAATTAAAAATAAATATCACCAAAATGGTGAGGGTTCTCACCATTTTGACGCGCTTGACAAGAATTCAAAAAGGTCGAGATTTCCCATGCAAAATCAGCCGCTTGAAAGCCGTGTTCGAACGGTTGTGGGGAGATGAAAAAAGTTCGCCTGCACTCCTTTGGTTCCTGACCGGGGCGACAGGCTCGCGCATTTCCCCCGGTGACACGCCGGACTGCCCGTCGGCGTGTCACCGACGTTGTCGATGAAGTGTTTCAGATCAGTCGGTTACCTCCAGTAGACCGGCCTGCCCAGTGACGTCGCGGGGTTTTCGGCACGCTTATTGAGTGCCGCCCGCCACGGCATTGTCCGGACCGGAGGTGCAGTACTGGTGGTGCGGTACTCCGGCCATCGCATTAGCCCGATGAGCGAATAACTAAAAGAATTCTGGAGAGGTCCATGCAACAGAGCAGATCGGAAGTGACCGAGCGCGACGGCTTGGTCGAGCTGTCCGCCGGCAGCGACGTACTCGACAGCCCCCGCTACAACCACGACATCGCCCCGACCCGGGTGGAACAGCGTACCTGGAACAGGTGGCACATCACCGCGCTGTGGATCGGCATGTCCATCTGCGTGCCCACCTACACCCTCGGCGGCGTCCTCACCGCCTACTTCGGCCTCAGCGTCGGCGAAGCGCTGCTGGCGATCCTGCTGGCCAACCTGGTGGTGCTGATCCCGCTGACCCTCAATGCCTTCGCCGGCACCCGCTACGGCATTCCCTTCCCGGTGCTGCTGCGCGCTTCGTTCGGCATCATCGGCTCCAACGTGCCATGCCTGATCCGCGCCGTGGTCGCGTGCGGCTGGTTCGGCATCCAGACGCTGTTCGGCGGGCTGGCGATCCATCTCTTCCTCGGTTCGATCTTTCCCGACTGGAAAGCCCTCGGCGGCACCGGCGAGGTGATCGGTTTCCTCCTGTTCTGGGGGCTGAACCTGTGGGTGGTGCTGCGCGGCGCGGAGTCGATCAAATGGCTGGAGACACTCTCGGCACCGCTGCTGGTGCTGGTCGGCCTCGGCCTGCTGGTGTGGGCGCTGCCGCACATATCGGTCAGCGAACTGCTGGCGCAGCCGCCGAAGCGCCCGGAAGGCGCCAGCGTCACCGGCTACTTCATGGCCGGGCTGACGGCGATGGTCGGCTTCTGGGCCACGCTGTCGCTGAACATCCCCGACTTCAGCCGCTATGCGCGTAGCCAGAAGGACCAGATACTCGGGCAGATCTTCGGCCTGCCGCTGACCATGTTCCTGTTCGCCGCCCTCGGCGTGGTGATGACCGCCGCCTCGGCTTCGCTGGTGGGCGAGACGGTTTCCGACCCGGTCAGCCTGATCGGGCACATCCCCAGCCCCGGCTGGGTGGCGGTGGCGATGGCGTTGATCATCGTCGCCACCCTCTCGACCAACACCGCGGCGAACATCGTCTCGCCGACCAACGACTTCCAGAACATCGCACCGAAACTCATCGGCCGCACCCGCGCCGTCTGGCTCACCGGTTTCATCGGCCTGGCGCTGATGGCCCACGAGTTGCTGAAGAAGCTCGGCTGGATCGTTTCCGACCTCAGCCTGGAAAGCGTCTACTCCAACTGGCTGCTCGGCTACTCCAGCCTGCTCGGGCCGATCGCGGGGATCATGGTGGTGGACTACTTCCTGGTGCGCAGGCAACGCCTCGATCTCGCCGGACTCTACCGCGACGACGTCTACCCGGCCTGGAACTGGCCCGGCTTCGCCGCCTTCGCGGTGCCGGTGGCGCTGACCGTCATGGCCCTCGGCAACCGCCAGTTCCACTGGTTCTACGACTACGGCTGGTTCACCGGCTCGCTGCTCGGCGGCGCGCTCTACTACGGCCTCTGCGGCCGCCGTGCGCGGAGCCCGGCGGCATTGGCCAAACCGCTGCCCTGATGGGCATACAGGCGGCCGGCGAGCCGCCGACACCTACTCCAAGCCTGAGGAGACGACAATGAGCACTGCCCGGAACGTCCTGCAATCCACCCAGCGACACATCGATGGCCAGCGCCTCTGGCAATCGCTGATGGATCTCGCCCGCCTCGGCGCCACCGCCAAGGGTGGGGTCTGCCGCCTGGCCCTGAGCGATCTCGACCGCCAGGCCCGCGATCTCTTCGTGCAATGGTGCGAAGCGGCCGGCTGCACGGTCAGCGTCGATCGGGTCGGCAACATCTTCGCCCGTCGTCCCGGGCGTAACCCGGACTTGCCCCCGGTGATGACCGGTAGCCACATCGACACCCAGCCCACCGGTGGCAAGTTCGACGGCTGCTTCGGGGTGATGGCCGGCCTCGAGGTGATCCGCACCCTCAACGACCTCGGGGTGGAAACCGAGGCGCCGCTGGAGGTGGTGGTGTGGACCAACGAGGAAGGCTCGCGCTTCGCGCCCTGCATGATGGGCTCGGGCGTATTCGCCGGGAAGTTCACCCTGGAGGAGACCCTGGCCAAGCGCGATGCCGACGGTGTCAGCGTAGGCGAGGCGCTGGACGCCATCGGCTACGCGGGAGCGCGCGATTGTCTCGGACATCCGGTGGGCGCCTATTTCGAGGCGCACATCGAACAGGGGCCGATCCTCGAGGACGAGGAGAAGACCATCGGCGTGGTGCTCGGCGCGCTCGGGCAGAAATGGTTCGACCTGTCCCTGCGCGGCGTCGAGGCACACGCCGGGCCAACGCCGATGCACCTGCGCAAGGACGCCCTGGTCGGTGCCGCGGCGGTGGTCGAGGCGGTCAATCGCGCAGCCCTCGGCCATCAGCCGCATGCTTGCGGCACGGTCGGCTGCCTGCACGCCTATCCCGGTTCGCGCAACGTGATACCCGGCGAAGTGAAGATGACCCTGGACTTCCGCCATCTGCAACCGGAGCGCCTGGACTCGATGATCGCCGAGGTCCGCCAGGTGATCGCCGCTACCTGCGAGAAGCATGGCTTGCAATACGAGCTGGTGCCGACCGCCGATTTCCCGCCGCTGTACTTCGACCAGGGATGCGTCGGCGCGGTGCGCGAGGCGGCGCAGGCGCTGGGCATGCCGCAGATGGACATCGTCAGCGGCGCCGGCCACGACGCGATCTTCCTCGCCGAACTCGGTCCGGCGGGGATGATCTTCGTGCCCTGCGAGAACGGCATCAGCCACAACGAGATCGAGAACGCCAGCCCCGACGACCTGGCCGCCGGCTGCGCGGTGCTGTTGCGGGCCATGCTCAAGGCCTCCGAGGCGATCGCCGGCGGCCGCCTGGCGGCCTGAGTGGCGCTTCCATCGAGGCGCCGGCATTGACCGCCTTCTACACGGGGTCGGTAGGGCGAATAACGCCAGGGGCGTTATCCGCCGATGCGCGGCTGGGCGGCGGATAACCGCGTTGCGGTTATGCGCCCTACGTGGTGCTGCGCGGGGTACGGTGGGGCGTTGTCCGCCGATGCGTCGCTGGGGCGGCGCGCGGGGCTCAGATCACCTTGCCGTCGCGCAGCCTTTCCAGCGCGGTCGCGTCCAGGCCGAGGAGCGTCTCGAGGACCTCGTCGGTGTGCTGGCCGAGGGTGGGCGGCGGGTTGCGGTATTCCACCGGCGTCTCGGACAAGCGGATCGGGCTGGCCACCTGCGGCACTGTGCCGGCCAGCGGGTGCGGTAGCTCCACGCGCAGGCCGCGGGCCTGCACCTGCGGGTCGGCGAACACCTGCGCCAGGTCGTTGATCGGCCCGCAGGGCACGCCGGCGCGCTCCAGGGAAAGAATCCACTCGGCGGTGGTGTGCAGCACCGTGGCCTGGCGGATCAGCGGGATCAGCACCTCGCGGTTGGCCACCCGCGCCTTGTTGGTGGCGAAGCGCGGGTCGTCGGCCCATTCCGGGTGGTCTGCCAGCTCGGCGAACTTGCGGAACTGGCTGTCGTTGCCGACCGTGAGGATCATGTCGCCGTCGGCGGTGGGGAAGTCCTGGTACGGCACGATGTTCGGGTGTGCGTTGCCCAGGCGCCGCGGCGGCACGCCGGTGGTCAGGTAGTTGAGGGTCTGGTTGGCCAGGCAGGCGACCTGCACGTCGAGCAGGGCCATGTCGATGTGCTGGCCGATGCCGCTGACGTCGCGGTGGGCGAGGGCGGCGAGCACCGCGGTGGAGGAGTACAGCCCGGTGAGGATATCGGTCAGCGCCACGCCGACCTTCACCGGACCGGCGCCTTCCTCGTTGTCGGCGCGCCCGGTGAGGCTCATCAGGCCGCCCAGGCCCTGGATCATGAAGTCATAGCCGGCGCGCTTGGCATAGGGGCCGGACTGGCCGAAGCCGGTGATCGAACAGTAGATCAGCTTCGGGTTGACCTGCTTCAGCGATTCATAGTCGAGGCCATAGGCCTTGAGCCCGCCGACCTTGAAGTTCTCCAGCAGGATGTCGGCCTTGGCCGCCAGTTCGCGAACGATGCGCTGGCCTTCCGGCTGGGTGAAGTCCACCGTCACCGACTTCTTGTTGCGGTTGGCCGACAGGTAGTAGGCCGCCTCGCTGGTGTCGTTGCCTTCGGCATCCTTGAGGAACGGCGGGCCCCAGGCGCGGGTGTCGTCGCCGCTGCCGGGGCGCTCGATCTTGATCACCTCGGCGCCGAGGTCGGCGAGGATCTGCCCGGCCCAGGGGCCGGCCAGGACACGGGACAGGTCGAGTACGCGGATATGGGAAAGGGCGCCGGGCATGACGGTTCTCGCTGCTGGGGGCTGGAAACGGAAATGGCCGGGAAGACGGGTTCCTTGCCCGTCTCCCCGGCGGCCGGCGCGCTACCGTGAAAAAGCGCGCCGGGGTGTTGCTCGGTGGCTCAGAAGAATGCCTGGATGCCGGTCTGCGCGCGGCCGAGGATCAGCGCGTGGACATCGTGGGTGCCCTCGTAGGTGTTCACCACTTCCAGGTTGACCAGGTGGCGGGCGATGCCGAATTCGTCGGAGATGCCGTTGCCGCCCAGCATGTCGCGGGCCAGGCGGGCGATGTCGAGGGCCTTGCCGCAGCTGTTGCGCTTCATGATCGAGGTGATTTCCACCGCCGCGGTGCCTTCGTCCTTCATCCGCCCCAGGCGCAGGCAGCCTTGCAGGGCCAGGGTGATCTCGGTCTGCATGTCGGCCAGCTTCTTCTGGATCAGTTGGTTGGCGGCCAGCGGGCGGCCGAACTGCTGGCGGTCGAGCACGTACTGGCGGGCGGTGTGCCAGCAGAATTCGGCGGCGCCCAGGGCGCCCCAGGAGATCCCGTAGCGCGCCGAGTTCAGGCAGGTGAACGGACCGCGCAGGCCGCGCACTTCGGGGAAGGCGTTCTCTTCCGGAACGAACACGTTGTCCATCACGATCTCGCCGGTGATCGAGGCACGCAGGCCGACCTTGCCATGGATCGCCGGGGCGCTCAGGCCTTCCCAGCCCTTCTCGAGGACGAAGCCGCGGATCTGCCCTTCGTCATCCTTGGCCCAGACCACGAAGACGTCGGCGATCGGGCTGTTGGTGATCCACATCTTGCTGCCGCTCAGGCGATAGCCGCCGTCGACCTTCTTCGCCCGGGTGACCATCGAGCCCGGGTCGGAACCGTGGTTCGGCTCGGTCAGGCCGAAGCAGCCGATGTATTCGCCGCTGGCCAGCTTGGGCAGGTACTTCTGCCGGGTGGCTTCGTTGCCGAATTCATGGATCGGCACCATCACCAGCGAGGACTGCACGCTCATCATCGAGCGATAGCCGGAGTCGACGCGCTCGACTTCGCGAGCGATCAGGCCATAGCAGACGTAGTTGAGGCCGCTGCCGCCGTAGGCTTCGGGAATGGTCGCGCCGAGCAGGCCGGTCTCGCCCATCTCGCGGAAGATCTTCGGGTCGGTCTGTTCGTGGCGGAAGGCTTCGAGCACGCGCGGGGCCAGCTTGTCCTGGGCGAACTGCTGGGCGCTGTCGCGAACCATGCGCTCTTCTTCGGTGAGCTGCTGGTCCAGCAGCAGGGGATCTTCCCAGTTGAAGCTAGCTTTGGTGGCCATGCATACATCCTCGTCAAGCGGTAGCGGAGGCTGGCGTGGGCCAGCCGGAATGGAAGCATCCTAAGAGCCTAGCGAATGGGGCGGCAAACGAGGAATTCGCACGCACTTGTGCTATTTTCTCACTCCGAGAAAATGAGTCTCGTATTTCATGCCCTTGAAGAGGCGCGAGGAATCGTGACCTGGGCGTCATAGATGCGAAACCGGCACTCCGGAGTCCTCCATGCGACGCAAGATCCCTTCCACCGCCGCGCTGGTCAGCTTCGAATCCGCCGCGCGCCACGAGAGCTTCACCAAGGCGGCGGAGGAGTTGTCCCTGACCCAGAGCGCGATCTGCCGGCAGATCGCCACGCTCGAGGAGTTCCTCGGTGTCGAGCTGTTCCGTCGCTCGCGGCGCGGGGTCAAGCTCACCGAGGCCGGGCTGTCCTATAGCCGGCGGGTGGCGGTACGCCTCGACGCGGTGGAGCGCGACACCCTGGCGGTGATGGGGCACCAGGGCGGCGGCGCGATCGAACTGGCGGTGGTGCCGACCTTCGGCACCCAATGGCTGTTGCCGCGGCTCAAGCGTTTCCAGCGGCTGCACCCGGAGGTCACGATCAACCTGACCAACCGCACCCGCCCGTTCCTCTTCGCCGACACCGAGTTCGACGCCGCGCTGTACTTCGGCGACGCCGACTGGTCGGGTACCGTCTCGCATTTCCTGATGCGCGAGAATCCGGTGCCGGTGTGCAGCCCGGAGCTGCTGGGCGGGCGTCGAACGCTGAGCGCCGAGCAGGTCGCCGGGCTGCCGCTGATGCAGCAGAGCACCCGGCCCTACGCTTGGCGCCAGTGGTTTCACTCCCAGGGACTGAACGTCGCCCACGACATGAGCGGGCCGCGCTACGAGCTGTTCTCCATGCTTGCCCAGGCGGCCATGCACGGCATGGGCGTGGCCCTCATACCGCCCTTCCTGATCCAGGACGAGCTGGCCGACGGAAGGCTTATCGTGCCCATGCAACATGCCTATTTGAGCGAGAATGCGTATTACCTGATCATTCCCGAGCGCAGGGTCGAATCGGCGATGCTCAATGCCTTCCGCGACTGGCTGGTGGAAGAGGCCAGGCAGTACCGCGAGGCCAACGGGCTGGGCTGAACGCGCAGGAACATCGGGTGGCGCAGGCAGGACGCGCCGCCCCGGGACCGGGCCGATCCGCCGGGTCCCGCGGAGCCGCGGCGGCGATACCGCCGGGCATCCTCCACGACGGCCAGGATGGCGGCCGTGGGGCACCACACCAGGAGTTCACATGAATTTCCACACCCGCAAGTGGGTCAAGCCAGAAGATCTCAACCCCAACGGCACCCTGTTCGGCGGCAGCCTGCTGCGCTGGATCGACGAAGAAGCGGCGATCTACGCGATCATCCAGCTGGGCAACCAGCGCGTGGTCACCAAGTACATTTCCGAGATCAACTTCGTCAGCTCGGCGCGCCAGGGCGACATCATCGAGCTGGGCATCACCGCCACCGACTTCGGTCGTACCTCGCTGACCATGACCTGCCACGTGCGCAACAAGATCACCCGCAAGAGCATCCTCACCATCGACAAGATGGTCTTCGTCAACCTCGGCCCGGACGGCCTGCCGGCGCCCCACGGCAAGACCGAGATCACCTACATCAAGGACCAGTTCAAGGAAGACGAAGTCCTGCCCTGATCGGCGCGACGAGCGGCCGGCACCCGTGCCGGCCGCCGTGTTTCAGAACAGCCGGGTGAGCAGCCAGTAGAGCGAGGCCGAGAGCAGGATCGCCGCCGGCAGCGTCAGCACCCAGGCCATCAGCAGGTTGCGGATGGTCTTCCACTGTAGTCCCGAACCGTTCGCCGCCATGGTCCCGGCCACCCCGGAAGACAGTACATGGGTGGTGGATACCGGCAAGCCATACAGGTCCGCCGCGCCAATGGTCAGCATCGCCACGGTTTCCGCCGAGGCGCCCTGGGCGTAGGTCAGGTGGGTCTTGCCGATCTTCTCGCCGACCGTCACCACGATGCGTTTCCAGCCGACCATGGTGCCCAGGCCGAGGGCGATGGCCACGGCGATCTTCACCCATAGCGGGATGAACTTGGTGGCGTCGTCGATCTTCTGCTTGAACGCCTGCAACTTGCCGCGGGTGTCGGCGTCGAAGCGGCCGACGCCGTCCTTGTCCATCAGGCGGATCGCCTCGGAGGTCAGGTACATGTCGTTGCGCACGTTGCCCATGGCTTCCGCCGGTACCCGCGAGAACGCGCCATAGCCTTTCACTTCCTGGCCGATCGAGCCGGTCAGGGCGGCCAGCGCCGGGATCAGCTCAGGCGATGCCTGCTTGCTGCGCACGTAGTCGGAGAGTACCTGGCGCGGATCGGCCGGCGCCGGTTGCGGCGCACTCTTCACCAGCGCTTGCTGGGTGACCTCGGCGACGGCGGCGAACTGCACCGCCTGGTCCGCCGGCATGGTGCGGTTCAGGGCGTAGGCCATCGGCAGGGTGCCGACCAGGATCAGCATGATCAGGCCCATGCCTTTCTGTCCGTCGTTGGAGCCGTGGGCGAAGGACACCCCGGTACAGGTCAGGATCAGCAGGCCGCGGATCCACCAGGGCGGCGGCGCCTTGCCCTTCGGCGCCTTGTACAGCGCGCGGTTCTTCACCAGCAGGCGCAGCGCCAGGAGCAACAGGGCGGCGCAGGCGAAGCCGATCAGCGGCGAGAGCAGCAGGGAGTAGCCGACCTTGGTCGCCTGGCCCCAGTCCACCCCGCTGGTGCCATCGCGCCCATGCATCAGCGCGTTGGCCACGCCGACGCCGATGATCGAGCCGATCAGGGTGTGCGAGGACGACGCCGGCAGGCCCAGCCACCAGGTCCCGAGGTTCCACAGGATGGCGGCGATCAGCAGGGCGAAGACCATGGCGAAGCCGGCCGAGGAACCGACCTGCAGGATCAGTTCCACCGGCAGCAGGGCGATGATGCCGAAGGCCACCGCGCCGCTGGAGAGCAATACGCCGAGAAAGTTGAAGCAACCCGACCAGACCACCGCGAAGTGCGGCGGCAGCGAGTGGGTGTAGATCACCGTGGCCACCGCGTTGGCGGTGTCGTGGAAGCCGTTGACGAACTCGAAGCCGAGGGCGATCAGCAGGGCCACGCCGAGCAGCAGGAAGGGCGTCCAGGTGGTGATCGTGGAACCGACGTCATCGACGTCCTGCATCAGGCTGTAGGCGCTGAACAGCAGTCCGGTGGCGAGCACGGCGAAGAATACGAGGGCGGTGAGGCGGCCGGGACGCTGCTCGAGATGGGGCTTGTGCGCGTTGCCGGCGGCACTGGCGACGGCGTCGGCGGGAAGGACATCGGAGGTCATGGTGCGGGTCCGCGCTGGGGATGACCGGCACATGATGGGCAGGCGATTGTGACAAGTTATGTCTTGCGCATACCGGCTTCGTCTGGCGAAGAAAGGACAAGGGCCGCGGGAGGCCGCCGGAAGCCGGATGGGGTCGGGCGCCAGGCGGCCTGCCCGCTGCGGCCGCGAAGATTAATGAATTCCTGTGGCGAGTGCCATCATTTCGTCGCTAAAAAGTTGGCATGTTGAGGGATTTGCCGATCCGGACACGCGCGGGGAAGGCGAGAGCCACTGGACTAGACTGAGAAGTGCGCGGCGGGGCCGGTCGCTTGCCGGCCCGGTGCGCGGGACGAGCGCCTTCGTCCCGGGGTGGCCCGGCCGGGCGGTCGGGGAGGTCGATATGCGGATGCCGTGCCGGCTCGCGCTGGCGCTGTTGTTGTGCTTCGCCGGCCCGGCCTGTCTCGCGGCCTCCGGCCCGGTTCGGGTGCTCTCGGTGGATGGTGCGATCGGCCCGGCCAGCGCCGATTACCTGGTGCGCGGCATCGAGCGTGCCGCCGAGGACGGCGCGCAACTGGTGGTGCTGGAACTGGACACGCCCGGCGGCCTGGACGCATCGATGCGGCGCATCGTCAAGGCGATCCTCGCCAGCCAGGTGCCGGTCGCCGGTTTCGTCGCGCCCAGCGGGGCGCGGGCGGCGAGCGCCGGCACCTACATCCTGTATGCCTGCCATATCGCAGCGATGGCGCCGGGGACCAACCTCGGCGCCGCCACCCCGGTGCGCCTGGGGACGCCGGACAAGCCCGCAGAGAAGCCCCCGGCGCGGGACGCCGAACCCATGGCGCGCAAGCAGGTCAACGACGCCGCCGCCTATATCCGTGGCCTCGCGCAGTTGCGCGGGCGCAACGTCGAATGGGCCGAGCGCGCGGTGCGCGAGGCGGTCAGCCTGGCGGCGCACGAGGCCGCGGCGCAGAAGGTGATCGACCTGCAGGCCCGCGACCTGCCCGACCTGCTGCGCCAGCTCGACGGCCGCAGCCTGCGCGTCGGCGAGCGCGCGCTGACCCTGGCTACCGCCGGCGCCACGGTCGAGCGCCAGGCACCGGACTGGCGCGCGCGGTTGCTGGCGGTGCTCACCGATCCCAGCGTGGCGCTGATCCTGATGATGATCGGCATCTACGGTCTGATCTTCGAACTGGCCAATCCCGGCATGGCGCTGCCCGGCGTACTCGGCGGCATCTGCCTGCTGCTCGGCCTGTACGCCCTGCAGATGCTGCCGGTCAACTACGCCGGGCTGGCGCTGATCGCGCTGGGCCTGGCGTTCATGGTGGGCGAGGCGTTCGTCGCCAGCTTCGGCGTGCTCGGCATCGGCGGAATCGTCTCGTTCGTGGTCGGCGCGCTGATCCTGATCGATACCGAGGTGCCCGGCTACGGCATTCCGCCCGGCCTGGTGGTGGCCCTGGCGTTGCTCAGCGCCGCGCTGATCGTCGGTCTGCTGGGCATGGCCCTGCGTACTCGCCGGCAAGCGGTGGTAAGTGGCACCGCCGGATTGGTCGGCAGCCTGGCGACGGTGGCGGCGGTGGATTCCGAACAACCCTGCGCAGGCTGGGTGCTGCTCCAGGGCGAGCGCTGGCGGGTGCTCGCCGCGCGGCCGCTGGCGGTGGGCCAGCCGGTCTGGGTGCTGGCGCGCAAGGGCCTGCTCCTGGAAGTCGCGCTGGCCGATGAAGGAGGTGGATGATGGGTATTTCCTATGGTTTGGCGATGTTGCTGGTGTTCCTCGCGCTGCTGCTGTTCAGCGCGCTGCGCATCCTCCGCGAGTACGAGCGTGGCGTGGTGTTCCAGCTCGGGCGGTTCTGGAAGGTCAAGGGGCCGGGGCTGGTGCTGGTGATCCCGGCGATCCAGCAGATGGTGCGCATCGACCTGCGCACCATCGTTCTCGACGTGCCGCCGCAGGATGTGATTTCCCGCGACAACGTTTCGGTGAAGGTCAACGCGGTGGTGTACTTCCGCGTGCTCGATCCGCAGAAGGCGATCATCCAGGTGGAGAACTACCTGGCCGCCACCAGCCAGTTGGCGCAGACCACCCTGCGCGCGGTGCTGGGCAAGCACGAACTGGACGAGATGCTCGCCGAGCGCGAGCGCCTGAACCTGGATATCCAGCAAGTGCTCGATGCGCAGACCGACGCCTGGGGCATCAAGGTGGCGAATGTGGAAATCAAGCACGTCGATCTCAACGAATCGATGGTCCGCGCCATCGCCCGGCAGGCCGAGGCGGAGCGTGAGCGCAGGGCCAAGGTGATCCATGCCGAGGGCGAGCTGCAAGCCTCGGAGAAACTCATGCAGGCGGCGCAGATGCTCGGCCGGCAGAGTGGCGCCATGCAGTTGCGCTACATGCAGACCCTCGGCGCGATCGCCGGCGACAAGAGTTCGACCATCGTCTTCCCGATGCCGATCGAACTCTTCGGCGGCAAGTACGCAGGTGCCGCGCCGCGGAACGAAAAGGCCGCCGGAGAGGATGAGGAGAGGTGAACGCGCGCGGTTTGTGATGGAAATATCATCGAGCCGCGACACGGGGACATGCGTGCCCGGGGTCGGGATGGCTATGCTGTGGCGATCCACTCCCGGGACGCTCCTTCATGCTGCGATGCGCACTCCTGCTGCTGACATTGCTCCTCCCTTGCGCGCTGCCTGCCGCCAACCTGCGCCTGGTCGGCGACTCCTGGCCGCCTTTCGTCGATTCGCGCCTGCCTGGCAACGGCCTGGCGGTGGAACTGGTGACCACCGCGCTCAAGCGCGCCGGCTTCGACTCGAGTTTCCAGCAGGTACCCTGGTCGCGTGCCCTGTACGGCGTGCGCAGCGGCGACTACGACATCGCCCTGAGCGCCTGGTACGAGCCCGCCCGCAGCCTCTACGGGCAGTTTTCCCGCGCCTACCTGAGCAACCGCATTCGCCTGCTGCAACGCAAGGGGCGGGGTATCGAGTTTTCCCGCCTGAGCGACCTGCGTCCCTACCGCATCGCGGTCGTGCGCGACTATGCCTACGCGCCCGAATTCGACCGTGACAGCCGTTTGCAGAAGGTCAACGTGACCAGCTTCGCCAACGCCGCGCGGATGCTCGAGGCGGGGCGGGTCGACCTGGCGGTGGAGGACGAGCTGGCGCTGGGGGTCGCCTTCAAGGGCGAGCTGGCCGATTTGCGCGACAAGCTGGAGGTACTGCCCACCCCGCTTGGCGAGAACGGCCTGCACCTGCTGGTGAGCCTGAGGAATCCCCGGCATGACGAGATCGTCGACGGCTTCGACCTGGCCATCCGCGGCATGCGCGACGACGGCAGCTACCAGCGCCTGCTGGAGCGCTACGGCGCGCGCTAGGGCTGGCCTGGCAGCGGCTGCGCGCCGGCCAGTTCCTTCTTCAGCAAGTGCGCGGCCAGGGTGCGCAGCGGGGCGAGCTGGCGACAGATGTGCGCCAGTTGGGTCTGTACCAGGCGATGGCTGTCGTCCATGTCCTCGGGCATCTGCTCCAGTTCCTTGGCCAGCGCTTCCTCCTCTTCGCTGTAGATGGCGACCGGGCGTTTCTGTTCCAGGCTCGCGGCGATTTCCTCGAGGCTGGCGGAGAGCCGCTCGGCGGCGCGCTCCAGGAGGCCGTCGCTGGCGTCCTCGGGCAGGCTTTCGCGGTGCGCGCCGAGGCCGGATAGATAGCTGAGCAGGGTGTGCGAGAGGACCAGGAAGCGGAAGCCGATCTCGGCGTCCTTCCTGAAGTGGCCGGGCTCCAGGAGCATGTTCGACAGGGTGGTCGAGAGCGCCGCGTCGGCGTTGTGCGCGTTGCGCCGGGCGGTGCGGTAGTCGAGGTCGTCGCGCTTGCCGGTGGCGTACTGCTGCATGATCTGCCGCAGGTAGCGGCTGTTGCAGGCGAGGGTGTTGGCGAGCATGCGGTTGAGCCGGCGGCCCTGCCAGTCGGGCAGCACCAGGAACACCGCGAGGCCGGCGATCAGGCTGCCTAGCAAGGTATCGAACAGGCGGGGCAGGATCAGCCCGTAGCCATCGCCGACCTGGTTGAAGCAGAACAGCACCAGCAGGGTGATCGCCGCCGTCGCCAGGGTATAGCGACTGCTGCGGGTGGCGAAGAAGGCGACCCCGGCGGCGACCGCGAACAGCGACTGCACCAGCGGGCTGGGGAACAGGTCGATCAGCGCCCAGCCGACCACCAGGCCGACCACCGTACCTAGGATCCGCTGCACCAGGCGCAGGCGGGTCGCGCCATAGTTGGGCTGGCAGACGAACACCGTGGTGAGCAGTATCCAGTAGCCCTGGGTCGGATGGATCCAGTGCAGCACGCCGTAGCCGGCGGTCAGCGCCAGGGCCATGCGCAGGCCGTGGCGGAACAGCAGCGAGGTCGGGGTGAGCTGCTGGCGCAGGCGCTCGAAGGCGTCCTTCAGGCTGCGCGGCGAGCGGTCGAGCAGGGCGCTGTCCTGTTCGTCGGCGATGGCGTCCGGGTTGCTCGCCCCGGCCAGCTTGCGGTCCAGCGTGGTGAGGTTGGCGGCCAGGGCGCCGAGCGAGCGCAGCAGGCCCTTCCAGGCCGGGTTGCTCTGCTGGCGCAGGTGTTCGAGCGAGGCCTGGAGGTCTTCCAGGGCCAGCTCGCGGTCGGCGTAGTCGAACGGCTGGCGCAGGCGGATAGCCCGCGCCAGGGCCTGGCAGGCCTTGCCCTGCTGGTTGAGCAGGCGCTGGCAGCGGAACAGCACGTCGCTGTGGAAGAACGCCTCGGCCAGCCGGTTGTACGGGTAGTGCGAGGAACTGGCGCGCTCGTGGACGTCCTGGGCGATGAAATAGAGCTTCAGGTAGCGGCTCACCTTGGGGCCCGGCCGGCCATGGCCGAGACGGTTGAGAATGGTCTCCTTGGCCTGGTTCAGCGCCACCACCACCTTGCCGTTCTGCCGTGCCAGGGCGAGGCGCTGGCCCTCCACGTCGAGCTGGCGCAACGGTTCGAACAGGCTCGACTTGATCCTCAGGTATTCGCCCAGCTCGAAATACAGGCGGGAAAGACTCTGCTGCACCGGCTGGTTGGAGAACAGCGCGTTCCACAGTACCGAGAGCAGCCCGTACCAGGCCGCCCCGGCCACCAGCAGCAGCGGTTCGTGCCAGACATCGGCGACCTCGCCGCCGCGCTGGTCCACGCCGATCATGGTGTAGATCGAGAGGATCAGGGTCGCCGAGGCGATCGCCGCATAGCGCTCGCCGAGGGCGCCGAGGAGGATCATGCCGAACGCCGACAGCGCCATCCCGGAAACGAACAGCCAGGGATAGGGGAACAGCAACTCGACGGCGAAGGCGGCGACGCTGAAGCACAGCAGGGTCACCAGCAGCGCTTGCAGGCGGCCGAGCCAGTTGTCGTCGGTCTCCGCCAGGGCGCTGGCGATGATCCCGAGGAACAGCGGGATCAGCAGCTCGATGCGGTCCTGCCACCAGCACAGCAGCAGGGCGCCGGCCAGGGCGATGAATACCCGCAGGCTATAGGCGAACTTGTCGAGGGCCCAGAGGCGGCGGAGCGTGTGTGTCAACGAAGAGGGCGGCATGGGGGCGGAGTGCTATCCGATGGTCCGTGGTTCAGCCTATGTGGCCTGTCCGGCTAATTCAATCGGCCGATTTCGCGCGACTGGAAGTCCGCTGCCCGCCGCAGTCGCAGGAAGCGCTGCCGTGGGCAACTCGGTCGAGCCGGGCATCTGGCGGATGCAGGCTTCGTGCCTGCGAACGCTAAGACGTCGTCGCCGCGCCGAACGTTACCCGGCGGCGATATCGCGCGCCGGAGCGGGCCCGGCGAGCGAAGCGGCGGCGCGCTAAAGCAGGCGGACCTTGAACGAGCGACCCTTGATCTTGCCTTCGCTCAGGCGCTTGAGGGCCTGGTGGGCGAGGCCGCGCTCGATGGCGACGAAGGCCTGGAAGTCGAAGATGGCGATCTTGCCCACCGCGCTGCCGGGCAGCCCGGCGTCGCCGGTGAGGGCACCGAGCAGGTCGCCGGGGCGCACCTTGTCCTTGCGTCCGCCGGCGATGCACAGGGTGCTCATCGGCGGCAGCAATGGCTCCGGGCTGGCCTTCAACTGGCCGAGGGCGTACCAGGCCAGCGGCTGCTTCTGCAGGTCCTCGATGGCCTGCGCGCGGCTGGCCTCGGCCGGCGCCACCAGCGACAGGGCCAGGCCTTTCTCGCCGGCGCGACCGCTGCGTCCGATGCGATGGATGTGGACCTCCGGGTCACGCGCCAGCTCGACGTTGATCACCGTTTCCAGGGCGGCGATGTCCAGCCCGCGGGCGGCCACGTCGGTGGCCACCAGTACGTTGCAACTGCGGTTGGCGAACACCGTCAGGACCTGGTCGCGCTCGCGCTGCTCCAGGTCGCCGTGCAGGGCCAGGGCGGAAATCCGCTGCGCCTTCAGTGCGTCGGCCAGCTCCTGGCACTGCTGGCGGGTCTGGCAGAAGGCCACGCAGGACTGTGGCCGGAAATGCTGGAGCAGGCGTACCACGGCGTCCATGCGCTGTTTCGGATCGATCTCGAAGAAGCGCTGCTCGATCTGGCTGTCGGCGTGCAGCGACTCGACCCTCACCTGTCGCGGATCGCGCATGAAGGTCTTCGCCAGCTTCTCGATGCCGTCCGGGTAGGTGGCGGAGAACAGCAGGGTCTGCCGGCGCTCGGGGAGCTGGCCGATGATCTCGGCGATGCTGTCGTAGAAGCCCATGTCGAGCATCCGGTCGGCTTCGTCGAGGACCAGGGTATTGAGCCCGTCGAGGACCAGGGTGCCCTTGCGCAGGTGCTCCTGGATGCGCCCCGGGGTGCCGACCACCACGTGCGCGCCGTGCTCCAGCGAAGCCACCTGCGGGCCGTAGGGGACGCCGCCGCAGAGGGTCAGGACCTTGATGTTGTCGGCGGCGCGGGCCAGCCGGCGGATCTCCTTGGCGACCTGGTCGGCCAGTTCGCGGGTCGGGCACAGCACCAGCGCCTGGCAGCCGAAGTAGCGCGGGTTCAGCGGGCTGAGCAGGGCGAGGCCGAAGGCCGCGGTCTTGCCGCTGCCGGTCTTGGCCTGGGCGATCAGGTCGTGGCCCTGGAGGATCAGCGGCAGGCTCTGCGCCTGGATCGGCGTCATCTCCCGGTAACCGAGGGAGTCGAGATTGGCTAGGAGGTCCGCGGAAAGCGGCAGCGAGGAGAAAGCGGTGGAGGTCACGGGGCAGGGCTCGGCAGGCGATACGAGCGGCTAGTCTAGCAGCCTGCGGCGGCTTGCCGCGTGCGATCGCCGCCGGAGCAGCAGCGACAGGCAATGTATCTTTGGCCAGTACCGTTCGTCCGAAAAACGAAAAAAGCGCGTTTCTGTATTTTTATACAGGTTCGCTTTCCTCAGTTTTTTGTCGTAGAGTGCTGACACTGTGTTTGCATGGGTCGCCGTCGATCGTGACCTGATGCGGTCGGAAATTCCAGCCCGTCCTGCTCGACTCCTTGTAACTCCTTGCAACTCAGTTACCGGCTACGATTTCGTGGCTAAATCAATACCCATAGTTCCAAGGAGAACTTGCAATGTCCCGTCAGAACGGCACCGTTAAGTGGTTCAACGAAACCAAAGGCTACGGCTTCATTACCCCGGAAAGCGGCCCGGACGTTTTCGTTCACTTCCGTGCCATCGAAGGTAACGGCTTCAAGACCCTGGCCGAAGGCCAGAAGGTCAGCTTCGAAGTCGTACAAGGCCAGAAAGGCATGCAGGCCGAGCGCGTTCAGGTGATCAACTAAGATCCCTGGGCCCCAGCCCGAAGAACCCGGATGGAAGCATCCGGGTTTTTTATTGCCCGGAGAAAACCGTCACACTGTCTTCGCCTGCCGTTCACCCTGTCTTGACGAGTTCCCGCCCAGAGTGGCCCGGTCCCGTTCGGAGTCGTTTCGATGAAGCCTGTGCAATCCCGTCGTCTGGCCTTCGCCGCGCTGTTGTCGCTGTCGTTCTCTTCCGCGTCCTGCCATGCCGCCACCGAGCACTGGGGCTGGATCGAGCAGTCCTGGCTGATGCCCGAGCGCATGCAGGCCAAGGCCAAGCTGGATACCGGCGCGCTGACCTCGTCGCTGGACGCGAGGAATATCCATCGCTACAAGAAGGACGGCGAGCGCTGGGTGCGCTTCGATGTCGTGCTGCCCACCGCCGACAGCAAGGCGCCGGTCAGCGTGACCTTCGAGCGCAAGGTGCTGCGGCTGATCAAGGTACGCGGCGCCGGCGGCAGCGACAGCCGTCCGGTGGTGGCGATGGACATCTGCCTGGGCGCCAAGCTGCTGCGCGAGCAGTTCTCCCTGCGCGACCGCGGCAACATGAACTATCCGGTGCTGCTCGGTCGCCGCACGCTCGAACACCTCGGCGCGGTCGACGTGTCCCGAACCTTTACCCGCAAACCTACCTGCAGCGCGCTCGCCGCTCAGTAGAAGAACCAGCGCAGCAGTCCAGCGCCCAGCGCCACCCAGAACAGCACGATCAGCGCAGCCATCCACAGGTTGCGCGGGTGCGTCTCGACCTCGCGAGCCCGCGCGCGGCACTCGGCGAGCAGCGTGGGTGGGGTGAGGCGGATCGCCAGCCAGATCCCCAGCGGCACCAGCAACAGGTCGTCGAGGTAGCCGAGCAGCGGTATGAAGTCCGGGATCAGGTCGATCGGACTCAGCGCATAGGCCACCACCAGCAGAGCCACCAGTCGGGCCAGCCAGGGCATGTGCGGATGGCGGCTGCACAGCCAGAGGGCGATGACCTCGGTCTTCAGCTCGCGAGCCCAGCGCTTGAGCGTAGCGATCCAGGCCATCCTAGAGGTCCGGGTCCTTTTCCGGATCGACCCGGCGCGGGCTGGTGCGACCGTCCTCGCTGCCGAGCTGGAAGAAGATCGCCGCGGCCAGCATCGACATCAGGCCGACGCTGACATAGGTGGCGTGGAAGGCGCCGAGTACGGTGTCCTGCCCCGTATCCAGGTCGGTCTGGAAACCGCCCAGCAACGCCGCCGCGCAAGCCACGCCGAGGCTGATCGACAACTGCACGACCACCGACATCAGGCTGTTGCCGCTGCTGGCGTTGCTGTCCTGCAGGTCGATCAGGGTGAGGGTGTTCATCGCCGTGAATTGCAGGGAGTTCACCGCGCCGAGCAGGCTCAGGTGCAGCAGCAGCCAGACGTAGGGGGTGTCCTGGTCGACCAGGCCGAAGCCGGCGATCAGGCAGCCGAGGATCAGGGTGTTGCCGACCAGCAGCTTGCGATAGCCGAAGAAGTCCAGCAGTGGCTTGGCCATCGGCTTGGCGACCATCGCGAACAGCGCCAGCGGGATCATGGTCATGCCCGCGGTGGAAGGCGGGTAGCCCAGTCCCACCTGCAGCAGCAGCGGGGTGAGGAAGGGCAGGGCGCCGCTGCCCAGGCGGGCGAACAGGTTGCCGAGGATGCCGACGGCGAAGGTCCGCGCCTTGAACAGGCTCGGCGGGAACAGCGGCTTGTCGATGCGTAGCGCGCGCAGCCAGTAGGCGGTGAGCAGGACCAGTCCGCCGATCAGCAGCAGGACCACGCGCAGGTGCGACAGGTGCAGCTCGCCGAGCCCTTCCAGGGCGATGGAGATCAGCACCATGGAGCCGCCGAAGAGCAGGAAGCCGATGCTGTCGAAACGGCTCGGCACCGGGCTGCGCAGGTCCGGCATCAGCTTCATCGCCACCAGGCAGCCGAGCAGGCCGACCGGCAGGTTGATCAGGAAGATCCAGTGCCAGGAGGCGTACTCCACCAGCCAGCCGCCCAGCGTCGGTCCCGCCAGCGGGCCGAGCAGGCCGGGAATGGTGACGAAGCTGAGCACCCGCACCAGGTCCTGGCGCGGGTAGACGCGCAGGATCACCAGCCGTCCCACCGGCATCATCAGCGCGCCGCCGACGCCCTGTACGATGCGCGCGCCGACCAGCAGTTCGAGGCTCGGCGACAGCGCGCAAAGCAACGAGCCGAGGCTGAACAGCAATACCGCGCCGAGGAATACCCGGCGTGTGCCGAAACGGTCGGCGATCCACCCCGAGGCCGGTATCAGCAGGGCCACCGTGAGCAGGTAGGCGATCACCACCGCCTGCATGCGCAGCGGGTTTTCGTTCAGCGAACTGGCCATGCTCGGTAGTGCGGTGTTGAGGATGGTGCCGTCGAGGGCTTGCATGAAGAAGGCGACGGCGACCAGCCAGGGCAGTTGGCGGGCGATGCGGGGGGTGAGCTGGAACGGCTCGCTCATGGATGGGCTCCCTCGGGCGGACAGGGCCCAAGCATAGAGAAGTTCTCGCCGCGATGGGACGGCCGACGACCGGATCGGGGCGAACAGCGGGCATTGCGGCGGAAGTCGCGGGCCAGAGCGGTCGCCTTTCATTGTCCTGGGTCAAGCCGAAGCGCTGGCGCTCGCCGGCTGCTGTGCTAGTACTCAAGAGTCACCCCGTCAGTGGCTGCGGATGCGACGCCGGCGCTTCGTCATCGCACGGACATGTCCCGCGTTGCATGCTCGACGGCGCGTGCTTCACCGCCTTGTCGCGATGTTCTCCACGCAGCGCTCGGCGACCCCGGTCGCCGCTGCCGTCGCCGAAGCCCACCTTCCGTGGAAACAGGAGTCCTCCCATGGCCCAGGAACTTTGCGCTATCTGCCACGAACGTCCCGCCGTCGCCCGCGTCAGCCTGGTACAGAACGGCCAGCGCCGCGAACTCGCTCTCTGCGAACTGCATTACCGCCAGTTGATGCGCCAGCAGCGCATGCGCTCGCCGCTGGAGTCGCTGTTCGGCGGCGGCAGCCCGTTCGACGAGATCTTCTCCGGCTTCGGCGAGCAGAGCCCGGTCACCCCGGTGCGCGCCCGCGAGCCGGAGGCGGTGGACATCGCCGAATACTTCAGCAAGCAGACCACCGAGTACCTGCAACGCGCCGCGCAGGTCGCCGCCGAATTCGGCAAGCGCGAAGTGGACACCGAGCACCTGCTCTACGCCCTGGCCGACGCCGACGTGGTGCAGGCGGTGCTCAAGCAGTTCGGCCTGTCGCCGGCCGACCTCAAGCAGTACATCGAGGCCAACGCCGTGCGCGGCGCCAGCAAGGGCGAGGCGAGCGAGGACATGACCATCTCGCCGCGGGTGAAGAGCGCCTTGCAGCATGCCTTCGCCCTGTCCCGCGAACTCGGCCACAGCTATGTCGGCCCCGAGCACCTGTTGCTCGGCCTGGCGGCGGTGCCGGACAGCTTCGCCGGGACGCTCCTGAAGAAGTACGGCCTGACCGAGCAGGCGCTACGGCAGAAAGCGGTCAAGGTGGTCGGCAAGGGCGCCGAGGACGGCCGCGTGGACGGCCCGAGCAACACTCCGCAACTGGACAAGTTCAGCCGCGACCTGACCCGGCTGGCCCGCGAAGGCAAGCTCGATCCGGTGATCGGCCGCTCGAAGGAAGTCGAGACCACCATCGAGGTTCTCGCCCGGCGCAAGAAGAACAACCCGGTGCTGATCGGCGAGCCCGGCGTCGGCAAGACCGCCATCGTCGAAGGCCTGGCCCAGCGCATGGTCCAGGGCGAGGTGCCGGAGGTGCTGCGCGACAAGCGCCTGGTCGAACTGAACATCAACGCCATGGTCGCCGGCGCCAAGTACCGCGGCGAGTTCGAGGAACGCCTCAAGCAGGTGATGGACGAACTGCAGGCGGCGCAGAGCGAGATCATCCTGTTCATCGACGAGGTGCACACCATCGTCGGTGCCGGCCAGGGCGGCGGCGAAGGCGGGCTGGACGTGGCCAACGTGCTGAAGCCGGCGATGGCGCGTGGCGAGATGAACCTGATCGGCGCCACCACCCTCAACGAGTACCAGAAGTACATCGAGAAGGACGCCGCGCTGGAGCGGCGCTTCCAGCCGGTGTTCGTCCCCGAGCCGACGGTGGAGCAGACCATCTCCATCCTCCGTGGCCTGCGCGACAAGCTCGAAGGCCACCACAAGGTGACCATCCGCGACGAGGCCTTCGTCGCCGCCGCCGAGCTGTCCGACCGCTACATCGGCAACCGTTTCCTGCCGGACAAGGCCATCGACCTGATCGACCAGGCCGCCGCCCGCGTGCGCATCGCCAGCACCTCGCGGCCGGCCGAGATCCAGGAACTGGAGGCCGAGCTGGCGCAGCTCAAGCGCGAGCAGGACTACGCCGCCAGCCGCAAGTGGTACGACGAGGCGAAGGTCTTCGAGAAACGCATCCAGGAACGCAAGGAACACCTCGAGCAGATCACCGAGCGCTGGCAGCAGACCCAGGGGTCGAAGACCGAGGAGGTGCGGGTCGAGGACATCGCCGAGATCATCTCCAGGCTCACCGGCATCCCGGTCACCGAACTGACCGCCGAGGAGCGCGAGAAGCTCCTGCAGATGGAAGAGCGCCTGCACCAGCGGGTGATCGGCCAGCAGGAAGCGATCACCGCGGTCAGCGACGCCGTGCGCCTGGCCCGCGCCGGGCTGCGCCAGGGCAGCCGGCCGATCGCCACCTTCCTGTTCCTCGGCCCGACCGGGGTGGGCAAGACCGAGCTGGCCAAGGCCTTGGCCGAGGTGGTGTTCGGCGACGAAGACGCGATGATCCGCATCGACATGAGCGAATACATGGAGCGCCACGCGGTGTCCCGGCTGATCGGTGCGCCGCCGGGCTACGTCGGCTACGACGAGGGCGGCCAGCTCACCGAGCGGGTGCGCCGGCGGCCGTACAGCGTGATCCTGCTCGACGAGATCGAGAAGGCCCACGCCGACGTCAACAACATCCTCCTGCAGGTGTTCGACGACGGCCGCCTGACCGACGGCAAGGGGCGCGTGGTGGACTTCACCAACACCATCATCATCGCCACCAGCAACCTCGGCTCCGAGCTGATCATGAAGAACGCCCAGGCCGGCGAGTTCGCCCAGCCGCCGGAGAAGCTCAAGCGCGAACTGATGACTACCCTGCGCGGGCATTTCCGCCCGGAATTCCTCAACCGCCTCGACGAGGTGATCGTCTTCGAATCGTTGAGCAAGGCGCAGATCGAGGACATCGTGCGCCTGCAACTGGAGCGGGTGAAGCGCGCCGCGCACGCCCAGGACATCTACCTGCACATCGACGACAGCCTGGTCGGCCACCTCGCCGAAGAGGCCTACCAGCCGGAGTTCGGCGCCCGCGAACTGAAGCGGCAGATCCGCCAGCAACTGGAGACGCGCCTGGCCACGGCGATGCTCAAGGGCGAGGTGAAGGAGGGCGAGACGGTCACCTTCTTCTACGACGCCAAGGACGGCGTCGGCTACCGCAAGGGCGCCGCGCCGAATCCGGCGGCACGCAAGAAGTCCGGTGCCGGCGAGACGCCCAGGGGCCGCGCGACGGCGGCGAGGAAGCCGGCGGCGAAGAAAGGCGCCGCCGCCAAGGGCAAGGCCGACAAGCCGAAGGCCAAGTGACCCGACCAAGGTTGGGGAACAAGGCACCGGCCGGCCGGTCGAAATCTCACCCCGGCCTGCGAATGCGGCCGGGGCGTTCGATATCTCATGAGGAATTGCCGATGCGCGTCACCACTCACGCTACCCTGGCCGCGGCCCTGCTGCTCAGCGCCGCCTCCGCGTTCGCCTTCAATCTCGGGGATGCCGCCAAGGCGGTCGCCGGGGCGTCCCAGGGCGACTCCGCCCAGGTAGCCACCACCCCGCAGACCAGCGGTCTGCTCGGCGCACTCACCGGCCAGCTCGGGGTCAGCCAGGAGCAGGCGGTCGGCGGTACCGGCGCCCTGCTCGGCCTGGCCAAGAACCAGTTGGCCGGCAACGATTATTCGCAACTGGTTAAGACCATCCCCGGCCTCGACAAGCTGGCCGGCAACAACGCCCTGGCCGGTCTCGGCGGGCTCGGCAACGTGCTCGGCAAGAGCGGCGGCGACAGCAAGGGCCTCGGTTCGCTGCTCGGCAATGCGGACAGCATGGGCGACGTGAACAAGGCCTTCGGCACCCTGGGCATGGATAGCGGGATGACCGAGAAGTTCGCCCAGGTGCTGGTCGACTACTTCGGCAAGCAGGGCGCCAACAGCGAGCTGCTGGGCAGCCTGAGCAATCTCTGGGGAGTGAGCAAGGCGGGCGGCTCGTCGCTGCTCTGATCTGCCGCCAGCGGATCGGCGGATAACCGCGCTGCGGTTATTCGCCCTACGAAGTGGGTGCGGCGCCCGGATATTCGTTGCCTGCACCGGTAGGGCGAATAACGCCCTCGGCGTTATCCGCCGCCGCTCCGTGGAAACGGCGGATAACCGCGTTGCGGTTATTCGCCCTACGAGATGGGTGTGTTTCGGCCGGTACTTCAGCGCAGTTGCCGCAAGCGGGCGATGCGTTCGTCCTTTTCTTCCCACATGCGCGAGACCCATTCCTGCACGTACTGGCGGAACACCGGGTCGTTCTCGTAGTCGCCCTGCCACAGGGCGGGATCGATCGGGCGGGTCTGGATGTCGACGATCACCTTCGGCACCCGTCCGCAGAGCAGGTCCCAGAATCCCGGCACCTTGTCGCTCGGGTAGACCACGGTGACGTCGAGCAGGGCGTCCAGTTGCTCGCCCAGCGCGGCGAGGACGAAGGCCACCCCGCCGGCCTTGGGCTTGAGCAGGTGGCGATAGGGCGACTGTTGCCGGGCCTTCTTCTGCTCACTGAAACGCGTGCCTTCCAGGTAGTTCACCACGGTCACCGGGATGCGCTTGAACTTCTCGCAGGCGGCCTTGGTGATCTCCAGGTCCTTGCCCTTGAGTTCCGGGTGCTTCTCCAGGAAGGCCTTGGAATAGCGCTTCATGAACGGATACTCCAGCGCCCACCAGGCCAGGCCGAGGAAGGGCACCCAGATCAGCTCCTTCTTGAGGAAGAACTTGAAGTACGGGGTGCGCCGGTTGAACACCTGGATCAACGCGGGGATGTCGACCCAGGACTGGTGGTTGCTCACCACCAGGTACGAGGTGTCCTGGCGCAGGTCGCTGGCGCCGCGCACGTCCCAGACCGTCGGCGTGCAGGTGGCGAAGATCCACTTGTCGATCTCCGCCCAGGTCTCGGCGATCCACATCACGCCCCTGGAGCAGAGGTCTTTCAGGCGCTGGCCGGGGAGCACCAGCTTGAGCAGTGCGATCAGCATCATCGGGCCGATCAGGATCAGCGTGTTGAGAAGCAGCAGAAGGCTGCTGGTCAGGCCGGTCAACAGTTCCCGCATGGTTGGTTTCCCTGTCCTGGGTGTGGGTCGACGCGGCCCATCATACGCATCCGCGCCGCGCCGCCCAAGCCGCCGGCGTGGCGAACGAAACCGCGCCGTGCTAGTCCTATGTGGACCTCGTATCACTTCAGGAGATGCCCGCGTGAAGCGTGCCCTTGCCTTGCTCTCGCTGTTCGCCCTGCCGGTCCTCGCCGCCGAACCCAACCTCTACGGCCGCTACGAATGGGTCTCCCTGCCGGAGCTGGACCGCACCCTGCAGGCGAAGATGGACACCGGCGCCTACACCTCCTCGCTGTCGGCCAAGGACATCGAGTTGTTCCAGCGCGACGGCGAGGAGTGGGTGCGCTTCCGGCTGGCCACCAAGGAGGCCGATGGCTCGGTGTTCGAGCACAAGCTGGCGCGCATCGGCAAGATCAAGAACCGCGCCGACAACCGCAACGGCGAGGACGAGGATGAGGACCGCCTGAGCGAACGCCCGGTGATCGACCTGCAGGTCTGCCTGGGCGGAGCGATGAAGACCATCGAGGTCAACCTCACCGACCGCAGCGCCTTCAACTATCCGTTCCTGATGGGCACCAAGGGCTTGCGCAAATTCCACGTCGCGGTCGATCCCTCCGAGCGCTTCGTCGCCGACAAGCCCACCTGCAAGTAAGCGTCCTACGCCACCGGCGGCGCGATTGACGCGCGCGCCGGCTTGCGGCACCGTTCCGGCATTCCCGTCAGCCGCCGTCACGCCATGCCGCATATCCTGATCGTCGAAGATGAAGCCGCGATTGCCGACACCCTGCTCTACGCCCTGCAGGCCGAAGGCTTCGCCACCACCTGGGTGACCCTCGCCGGCGAGGCGCTGGCGTTGCAGGAGCGCCAGCCGGCGGATCTGCTGATCCTCGACGTCGGTCTGCCGGACATCAGCGGTTTCGAGGCCTGCAAGCGTCTGCGGCGGTTCTCCGAGGTGCCGGTGATCTTCCTCACCGCGCGCGATGCCGAGATCGACCGCGTGGTCGGCCTGGAGATCGGCGCCGACGACTACGTGGTCAAGCCGTTCAGCCCGCGCGAGGTGGCGGCTCGGGTCAAGGCCATCCTCAAGCGCATGGCGCCGCGCCCGGCGGCGCTGGAAGGGGCCGCGCCGAGCGGGCCGTTCCAGGTCGACGAGGAGCGCGTGCGGATCCACTACCGCGACACCCCGCTCAACCTCACCCGCCACGAGTTCCGCCTGTTGCAGACGCTGCTCGGGCAGCCCGAGCGGGTATTCAGCCGCGAGCAGTTGCTCGACGCCCTCGGCGTCGCCAGCGAGGCCGGCTACGAGCGCAACATCGACAGCCACATCAAGAGCCTGCGCGCCAAGCTGCGCCAGGTGAACGAACGCGGCGAAGCGATCCAGACCCATCGCGGCCTGGGCTACAGCTACAGCCCGGACCACGCCTGATGCCGCTCGGCGTTCGGATCTTCCTGGTCTACTTCCTGTTCGTCGGTCTCACCGGCTACTTCGTGCTGAGCACGGTGATGGACGAAGTGCGCCCCGGCGTGCGCCAGTCCACCGAGGAAACCCTGGTGGACACCGCCAACCTGCTCGCCGAGATCCTCCGCCAGGACGTGAAGAACGGCACCCTGGCACAGAGCGACCTGCCGGAGATGCTCGAGGACTACGGCAAGCGGGTGCCGCAGGCGGATATCTGGGGCTTGCGCAAGGAGGCGGTGAACCACCGCATCTACGTCACCGACGCCAGCGGCAAGGTGCTGCTGGACTCCGCCGGGGTGGCCGTCGGCCAGGACTATTCGCGCTGGAACGACGTCTACCTGACTCTCCGGGGCCAGTACGGCGCGCGCTCCAGCCGCGAAGACCCGGACGACCCGGATTCCTCGGTGATGTACGTGGCGGCGCCGATCAAGGATGCCGGGAAGATCATCGGGGTGGTTTCGGTGGCCAAGCCGAACAGCAGCCTGCAACCCTACATCGACCGCTCGCAGCGGCGCCTGGCCTGGCTCGGTGCCGGGCTGATCGCCCTCGGGCTGCTGGTCGGCGGCCTGCTCTCCTGGTGGCTCAGCGGCGCGCTGCGGCGCCTCACCCAGTACGCCCAGGCGGTCAGCGAGGGGCGCCGCGCCGAGCTGCCGCGCTATCGCGGCGGCGAGATGGCGCAACTGGCCGACGCGGTGGAGCGCATGCGCACGCAATTGGAGGGCAAGGACTACGTCGAGCGCTACGTGCATACCCTGACCCACGAATTGAAGAGCCCGCTGGCGGCGATCCGTGGCGCCGCCGAGTTGCTCGACGGCGAGATGCCGGCCGAACAGCGGGCGCGCTTCGTCGGCAACATCGCCGGCGAGAGCGAGCGCCTGCAACAACTGATCGAGCGCCTGCTGAGCCTGGCCCAGGTGGAGCAGCGGCAAGGCCTGGAGGAGGTCGGCAAGGTCGACCTGCGGGAGATCGCCGCGTCCCTGCTGGAAGGCCAGGCGGCGCGTATCCAGCGCCAGCGATTGCGGGTGGAGAACCGCCTGGAAGGTCCCTGCGAGGTTCGCGGCGAGCAGTTCCTGCTGCGCCAGGCGCTGGCCAACCTGCTCGACAACGCCCTCGACTTCACCCCGCCCGGCGGCATCCTTCGCCTGCTCGCCGAGGCCGACGGCGAGGGTATCGCCTTGCGCCTGTTCAACCAGGGGCCGGCGATTCCCGACTACGCCCTGGCGCGCCTCACCGAACGCTTCTACTCGCTGCCGCGCCCGGCCAGCGGGCGCAAGAGCACCGGGCTGGGACTGAACTTCGTCGCCGAGGTGGCGCAACTGCATGGCGGCCGGTTGCAGGTCGGCAACCGCGACGACGGCGTCGAGGCGCTGCTCTGGCTGCCGCGCGGCTGAGGCGTCTCCACGGAAACTCCATCGACTCTCCACACGGCGACCCGAAGCCCGCCATCGCGGCGCCGCAGACTTTCCGCCATCACCCCGACGGAGAGTCCCCCATGAACCGCACGCTGGCCTACAAGCTCGGCGCCATCGCCCTACTCATCCTGCTATTGCTGATTCCCCTGTTGATGATCGACGGCCTGATCCGCGATCGCCAGGAGGTTCGTGACGGCGTGCTGCAGGATATCGCCCGCAGCTCCAGCTACAGCCAGCGCCTCACCGGCCCGCTGCTGGTGGTGCCGTACCGCAGGACGGTGCGCGAGTGGGTCACCGAGGAGAAGACCGAGAAGCGCGTGTTGCAGGAGCGCGAGCAGCGTGGCGAGCTGTACTTCCTGCCCGACCGCTTCGCCCTCGACGGGCAGATGCGCACCGAGCTGCGCTACCGTGGCATCTACCAGGCGCGCCTGTACCACGTCGACAACAAGGTCGCCGGCTACTTCCAGGTGCCTGCGCACTATGGCATCGAAGAAGACCTGGAGGACTACCAGTTCGAAACGCCGTTCCTGGCGATGGGCATCAGCGACATCCGCGGCATCGAGAATGCCCTGCGCCTGTCCCTCAACGGTGCCAGCGTCGACTTCGAGCCGGGTAGCCGGGTCGGCCTGCTCGGCAGCGGTGTGCACGCACCGCTGCAAGGCGTCGACGGGCGCCAGGCGCAGCGCCTGGAGTACGCCTTCGACCTGTCGTTGCTCGGCAGCGAGCGGCTGGACATCGTGCCGGTGGGCCGCGACAGCCAGGTCATCCTGAAGGCCGACTGGCCGCACCCGAGCTTCGGCGGCGAGTTCCTGCCCAGCGAGCGGGAGATCACCGCCCAGGGCTTCACCGCGCGCTGGCAGACCAGCTTCTTCGCCACCAACATGGAAGAGGCGCTGCGCAGTTGCGTGGAGGAGCAGCGCTGCGACGGTTTCCAGGCGCGCGCCTTCGGCGTCGGCCTGGTCGATCCGGTGGACCAGTACCTGAAGGCCGACCGCGCGATCAAGTACGCGCTGCTGTTCATCACCCTGACCTTCGCCGGCTTCTTCCTCTTCGAGGTGCTCAAACGCCTGGCGGTACACCCGGTCCAGTACGCGCTGGTCGGCCTGGCGCTGGCGTTCTTCTACCTGCTGCTGCTGTCGCTGGCCGAGCACGTCGGCTTCGAGCTGGCCTACCTGGTCTCCGCCGGAGCCTGTGTCGGCCTGATCGGCTTCTACCTGTGCTTCGTCCTGCGCAGCGTGGCCCGAGGGCTGGGCTTCAGCGTCGGCCTGGCAGGGCTGTACGGCCTGCTCTACGGCTTGCTGAGCGCGGAGGACTACGCCTTGCTGATGGGCTCGCTGCTGCTGTTCGCGGTACTTGCCGCGGTGATGGTGCTGACCCGCCGCCTGGACTGGTACGGGGTCGGCCGCAAGGACCTCCCGGCCGTACCCGCCAAGGCCTGACGACGAGGGCGGCGGCGCCGGCCGCCGCCGATTTCCAAGGAGGAAAAGCATGCGCCTGTTCTTCGAGTTCACCCTCTGTGCCGCCCTCGGCCTGCTGGTCAGCGGCGTGATCCTGATCTTCCTGCTGTTCTTCGGCAAGTTCGGCCTGATCGAGTACTGGATCGCCAGCGGCAAGCCCCTGGCCCACGCCATGCTGGTGCTGATGCCGGACGGATTCTGGGAAGGCCTCAGCGGCATCGAGGGCGCCGCCGGCAATCCGCACGTGCGCTCCTTCCTGGAGCTTTGCATGGGGCTCGGACAGAGCGCGCTGTTGCTGGGCCTGCTGCTGTTCCGCCTGGTGTGCTGGAAATGAACGGCTATGTCGGCCTGCGCGACGACCGTCGCGACGGCGAGCGCCTGGCGGCGCGGATCGGCCTGCTGTTCCCCGGCCCCTCGGCGGCCTGGCTGCAACGCGCCGAACGTCTGCGGCGGCAGCAGGCGTCGGCGGGCCTCGGGGTCAGGCGCGGGTGGCCTGCATCGACGGGCGCTGGCTGACTTCGGCGAACCAGGCGGCGAGTCGTGGGTAGCGGCCGCGCCAGTCCCACTCCGGCTGGCGCAGGTCGAGATAGCCCAGGGCGCAGGCGACGCCGATGGCGGCGATGTCGAAGCGCGCCTGCAGTTCGGCGATGCAGTCGCCCTCCAGCCACGCCAGGGACCGCGCGATCTTTTCCCGCTGTGCTTCGAGCCAGGTGTCCCAGCGCTTCTCCTCGGGGCGGACGAAGGTTTCGTAGCGGGACAGCACCGCGGCGTCGAGGACGGCGTCCGCCAGCGAGGCGATGGTCAGGCGTCGCCAGCGGGCGCTGCCTTCGCGGGGGATCAGCGGTTCGCCGACGTGCTGCTGGTCGAAGTAGTCGCAGATTACCCGGCTGTCGTGCAGCACCTGGCCGTCCGGCAGGCGCAGGGCGGGAATCTTGCCGGCCGGGTTGCTGGCGTTGAGCTGCCGGATGGGCGCGACCGGCGTCGGCGTGACTTCCTCGAGCGCCACGCGCTCGCGTTGGCCGGTTTCGTGGAGCAGGACCAGGACCTTGCGCACGAAGGGCGAGGCGGCGGCGTAGAACAGCGTATGGGTAGCGCTCATGCGGGCTCCTTGGAAGGATCAGTCGCGGACGACGCGCAGACGATCGGCGGCAGGCTCGGCGCTCCAGGTTTCTCCGGGGCGACCGCCGAGCAGGGCGTTGCCGGGCGCCGGCCGGTCGCTGGGCAGGACGCGGAATGTCGCCTGCTCACTGTCGAAACGCAAGAGCGCCCCGCTGGCGGCGTCGTGCAGCCAGACACGGTCCATGGCGTCGACCCGCAGGCTGTCCGGGCGGGCCTGGCTGTCCGGCAGCGGCCAGCTCTGCCACGAGGCATCGCTGGGATCGTAGCGGTACAGCCGGGCGCCACCGCTGTCGCTGGCCCAGAGCCTGCCGATGGAGTCGGCGCCGATCCCGCGCAAGGCCTTCGTGCCTTCAGGCGCGGGCAACCGCTCGGCGCTGCCGTCGAGCGGATCGACATGCACCAGCGCGTCGTCCTGCGCGTACCAGACCTCGCCGTCCGGGGTGACGCAGATGCCGTTCGCCGCCTTGCCCTGGGGCGAGGGCCAGACCTCCACCAGGCGCCTGGCTGGGTCGAGGCGACCGTGGAAGCCGCGGCTGCCGGTGAACCAGAGGCGCCCGTCGTCGTCGAATACCGCGGACTCGAGCCCGGCCGGCGCGGCCTTGGCCGGTAGCGGGAAACGTTCGCTGCCCAGGCGCTCGCCGCCGATGCGAAGGATGGCGTTGAGGCCGCTGTCGAGCACCCAGGCGTTGCCGCTCTCGTCGCTGACGATGGCTCGCGGCCGCGCGCCTTCGCCGAGCGGCACCTGCACGCTCTCGCCACTGGTCGGGTCGAGGCGCCCCAGCGAATGCCCGCCGTCCGCGCCGTACCAGACCGCACCCTGTGCACTGGGCGCGACCGCGTAGGGCGCGGAGCCCTTGTCCAGCGGGTAGTACTGTTCGCCGGCCAGGGCGGCGCCGGTCGACGACAGGGCCAGGAACAGGCCCAGCAGCGGGTAGGGCAGGTGACGCATACGGTTCTCCCGGAACGACGAGCGGAACGTGGAAAGGCTCTGTCTTGCTATTCTGGCAGCGCATTGAGCATAGGAGGAACTGCGAATGGCCACAGTGGAAATACTCGGGGCGGAATGCCGCGCGGGGGGCGCGGTGAACGACGATGCGCTGGGCTGCACGGCGCAGGCCGCCTGGGTGATCGACGGTGCCACCAGCATCGGTCGCAGCGTGCTGGGCGTGGAAAGCGACGCGCGCTGGCTGGCCCAGGCGGTGGACCGGCACCTGCGGTTGCTGCTGGAAGTCGAGCCCGAGCAATCCAGCGAGACCCTGCTGCGGCGCCTGCTCAACGATATCCAGGGCGACTTCCGCGCCCAGAGCGGCCGCGACTGGCACGACCTCGAAGACATGCCGGCGGCCTGCCTGAGCCTGCTGCGGATTCGCGGCGGAGAAATCGAACTGCTCAACATCGGCGACAGCCGGATCCTCGTCGAAGGCGCCGACGGCCAGGTACGCAGCTTCGGCGATTCGGCCCTACACGAACTGGATCGGCAATCCCTGGCGCATTTCTGCCGGATGCGCGAGGAACATCCGCAGTGGGATCACGCCGAACTGTTCAAGGCCAGCCGCCCGCGCGTGCGGCAGAACCGCCTGCTGATGAACAAGCCCGAGGGCTACTGGGCGCTGGACATCAGCGACCGCTGGCTCGGCCAGGTGCAGCGCGAGACCTTGCCGCTCGCCGCGTTGCGTTCCTTCGTGCTGATGACCGACGGCTTCGACCGGCTGGTCGAGCCTTTCCGCCGCTATACCGACGAACAGTTGCTGCGGCGCCTCGAGGACGTCGGAGTGAGCGCCATGCTCGACGAGTTGCGCGAGATCGAACAGGGCGACGACCAGGCCCTGGCTTTCCCGCGTTTCAAGATCCACGACGACGCCAGCGCGCTGTGGGGTCGGATCGCGGGGTGAACGATGATCTCCGGCGCCCGGAATGCAGGTCCTCCCCATTGCGCCGGCTGCCGATATCCCGGCCCTCTCCCTCAGGCGGGAGGAGGGCATCCGGTGCCCGGAAGGTACGTTCTGCGGTAGGGCGAATAACCGCGAAGCGGTTATCCGCCGTTACGCACCTGTGACGCGTCGCTCACCACTTGTAGCTGACGCTGCCCACCACGCTGCGCTGGTCGCCGTAGTAGCAGTAGTAGCCGTCGCAGGACGCCAGGTAGTCCTTGTTGAACAGATTGTTGGCATTGACCGCCACGCTGACGCCTTTCAGGCTGCCGTTCAATTGGCCCAGGTCGTAGCGCACGGCGGCGTCGTACAGGGTGTACGAGCCGGCGTAGCCGTCGTAGGTGTTGGCCTGGTCGCCGTAGGTCGAGCCTACGTAGCGGGCGCCGGCACCCACGCTGAAACCGTTCAGCGTACCCTCGTGCCAGGTGTAGTCGGCCCATAGCGAGGCCTGGTTGCGCGGCGCCTGTTGCAGGCGGTTGCCTGCGTACTGGCCTTTTTTCACTTCGGTGTCGGCGTAGCTATAGGAGCCGATCACTTTCAGATTGTCTGTGACGTTGCTGGTGGCTTCCAGCTCCAAGCCGGTGACCTTAACCTCGCCAGCCTGCGAGGTAGTGGGTGTCCCATTGACGTTGTCGGTGACCCTCACGTTCTCCTGGCGTAGGTCGTAGACGGCTGCGGTGAACAGCGAATCGGAGCCTACGGGTTGATACTTGACGCCCAGTTCCCATTGTTTGCCTTCGGTGGGTTTGAACATCTTGTTGGAGCCTATATCGTCGGCGCCGGTGCTTGGCTGGAATGACTCCGCATAGGAAAGGTAGGGCGCCAGGCCGTTGTCGAAGATGTAGCTCAGAGCTGCGTTACCGCTGAATTTCTTGTCGCGGCTGGTGTTGGTGGCATCGTTCTGATTGTAGAACGTGGCGCCGGCATGTACCCAGTCCTCGCGGCCGCCGAGGGTCAGGCGCCAGTTGTCGAGGGCGATCTGATCCTGGACGTAGAGCCCGGTCTGATAAGTCTTCTGTCGGTAGTCATAGAACGCACTAGAGCGCGATGGCTTGGGAATTGGCTGACCATAGATCGGGTTGTTGACGTTGGTCGGCGGCACACCGGTGAAGTTGTAGATCGAGGTGTAGTCGGTGCGGGTGCGGTTGTGATCGATACCCAGCAGGAGAGTATGGCGCAGCGCACCGGTCTCGAAGTCAGCCTGGAAATTGTTATCTACCACGAACTGACTGATGTCCTCGTCCACCGAGGTCGTCATGCGCTGTAAGGTGCCGTCGGCGCTGGCCGCATCGATACTGCTGGTTGGCGTAAGCGTCTGGAACGACAGGTCGTTGCGCAGGTAGCGCAGGTTCTGGCGGAACTGCCAGACATCGTTGATGCGCCGTTCGAAGGAGTAGCCCAACCAATAGTAGGTGCGGTCGTAGAAGTCCCAGTCCGGATCGCCGAGGTTTTTGTGATGGGAAATCTTTCCGAATGGAGCATCGTATTTGGTCCCGCGTAACGGCAAGAATTGGCTGGTGGCGGCTGTATCGTCGCGGTTGAATTGGCTGAGGAAGGTCAGCCGGGTATCGTCGTCGATGTTCCAGGTCAGGCTCGGGGCGATGTTGTAGCGCTTGTCGTCGATATGGTCGACCTGGGTGTTGCTGTCGCGCACCACGCCGGAGAGGCGATAGAGAAAGCGCCCCTCGTCGTCGATCGGGCCGGTGCTGTCGAAGCTGACCTGCTTGTGGTTGTAGTTGCCGATCTCGGCCTTCAGTTCATGGCTGGCGATGCCCTGCGGGCGCAGGCTGACCATGTCGAGCATGCCGCCGGGCGGGGTCTGGCCGTAGACCGAGGAGGCCGGGCCGCGGAGCAGGGCGAGGCGCTCCAGATTCCAGGTCTCCAGCTTCGGGTTGTTGTATGAGCCTGTCGCCATCGGCAATCCATCGAGGAACTGGGTCGGCTTGAAGCCGCGCACCTTCAACCAGTCGGAACGGGAGTCGCTGCCGAAACTGCTGGCGACGACGCCGGGCATGTAGCGCACCGCGTCGTCGAGGTTGTGCACGGCGCGGTCGGTCATCTGCTGGCGGGTCGCCACCGAGATCGAACGCGGGGTCTCGAGGATCGGCGTATCGGTCTTGGTGCCGGTCATGCTGCGCTTGGCCACGTAGCCGCTGGTCGGCCCCAGTGGGTCTTCCTCGGCGCCGCTGACCGTCATCGCCTGCAGCGACAGGGTGTCTTCCGGCACCTTGCGCAGGCTGTAGGTGCCGCCGGCATTTTCCACCAGTTCCAGGCCGCTGCCCTTGAGCGCTTCGCGCAATGCGCCGGGCGCGTCGAAGCGACCTTGCACGGCGTGGGCGCTGCGTCCTTCGGCGAGCGCCGGATCCAGGGTGAGGACCAGGCCGGCCTGGGCCGCGATGCGGTTCAGGGTGCCTGCCAGCGGCCCGGCGGCGATGCGGTAGTCGCGCACGCTGGCCTGTTCGGCCGGGGCGGCGTGGAGGAACGGTGCGGGAACGGCGAGGGCGATGGCTAGGGCGAGCAGGCCGGGACGGAACGTCGGGCGAGGCATGTGCGGGGCTCCTGGATGGAAACGAGTCTCAATGCCTCCTTGCCGGACGAGTCGGAAAAAGTGATAGGGCCGGCGGGAAAAATTTTTCGCCGGCCCGTTCGGTTCAGCGTGGCACCACTTCGAACCACCAGGCGTTGTGCCTCACGCTGCGCACCGGCAGGCTCGGCTCCAAAGCCTGAAGGGCGAGGCGGGTGTCCTTCAGCGGGAAACTGCCGGTGACGCGCAGGTCGGCGATGCTCGGGTCGACCTGCAGCAGCGCCGGCGAATAGCGCCCCAGTTCCGCCACCAGGTCGGCCAGCCGGGCGTTCTCCACCACCAGCATGCCTTGTGCCCAGGCGCCGGCCAGGGCCGGGGCCGCTTCGCTGGCCTGCAGGCCTTGCGGCAGGATCAGCACCTGCTGGCCTTCCTTGATCACACGCTCTTCGCTGAGCGTTTCCGCGCGCGCGGCCACCGCCGACTGCAACACGGTGAGGCGCGTGCCGGGTTCCTCGCGGCGCACCAGGAAGCGCGTGCCGAGGGCGCGCATGTCGCCATCGGCGCTGCTGACCACGAAGGGGCGCGGGTCGCCATGGGCGGTTTCCACCAGGATCTCGCCGGCCAGTAGCACGACCTGGCGGCGTTCGCCGTCGAAGCGGACGTCGATGGCGCTGCGGCTGTTCAGGCGCACATGAGTGGCATCCGGGAGGGTCAGCTCGCGCTGCTCGCCGGTGGCGCTGTAGGCATCGGCCAGCAGGTAGCGGACCGGGACGTAGCGGTTGGCCACGCCGAGCCCGACGCCTAGCGCCAGCACTAGCCCCAGGGCGCTGCCGCCGAGCCGGCGCAGGCGGCGCTTGAAGCGTGCGTTGCCGGACAGCAGGGCGTTGCGTGCCGGCCCGTTGACGGCTCTCGCCAGGTGCCGGTCGAGGCCGCCGAGCTGTTCCCAGGCGCGTTCGTGTTCGGGATGCGCCGCGTACCAGCGGTGGAAGGCGCGGTGATCGTCGGGATGGGCTTCGCCGGAGTCGAGCAGCAATTGCCAGGCGATGGCTTCGTCGAGCACCCGCGCGCGTACCGGCGAATGACGATCGTCGGCGCTCACCGGGGCTCTCCGTAGAGGGCGATGTAGCACTGGCGCAGACCCTGGGCCAGGTATTGGCGCACGCGCGGCACCGAGACTCCGAGACGCTCGGCGATCTCCGCGTGGGGCATGCCGTCCAGGCGGCTATAGAGAAACGCGCTACGCGCCTTCAGCGACAGCGTGCCAAGCAGGCGATCGATCTCGCGGAGGTCCTCGAGAATCAGGTACTGCTCTTCGGCCGAAGGCTGCTCCGCTTCCGGAACCAGCGCCAGTTCGGCGAGATAGGCCTGTTCAAGGGCGGCGCGGCGGAAGTGGTCGATCATCAGACCGCGCGCCACCTTCGCCAGGAACGCGCGCGGTTCGCGCAGGCCGGGCAGCTCCGGGCGGCCGAGGAGGCGAACGAAGGTGTCCTGGCTGAGGTCTTCGGCGCGCTGGCGGCAGCCGAGGTTGCGGTTCAGCCAGGCAAGCAGCCAGCCGCGGTGGTCCCGGTACAGGCTACCCACGAATTCGCTGTTGCTGACGTCACCCGCCGACACGACCGCTCCCCATCCCGAAACGGGATTGAATGGAAAAACGAGAATTATTCGCAAATGATCGCAAAGTGCGACTATCCCTGCAATTGGCGTCCGTCGGGAAGCCACTTGAGTCGTCCCGCTGGTTTGCCGGAGGATCGGTGTTCCCATAACAAGAACAGGAGTCTCGCCGTGGCCGAACCTTTGCTGATCATCGGTTCCTATCTGTCCCCCTATGTGCGCAAGGTGCTGGTGCTGCTGGAACTGAAAGGCATCGCCTACCGCATCGACCCCATCGTGCCGTTCTTCGGCGACGAGGCCTTCGAGCGCCTCAGTCCGTTGCGCCAGATACCGGTGCTGGTGGACGGTGACTTCGTCCTCAACGATTCCAGCGTGATCTGCCAGTACCTGGAGGAGCGCTACCCGCAGCCGAGCCTGTATCCCGCCGACATCGGCCAGCGCGCCCAGGCCCGCTGGCTGGAGGAGTACGCCGATTCGCGGCTGGGCCAGGTGATCATCTGGCAGTTGTTCCACCAGTTGGTGATCAACCGCGGCATCTGGCAGCGCGAACCCGACCAGGCGATCCTGCAACGCACCTACGACGAAGACCTGCCGTCGATCTGCAATTACCTGGAAGGGCGGATCCCGCCGAGCGGCTGGCTGTGCGGCGAGCTGTCCATCGCCGATGTCGCCGTCGCCTGCCTGTTCCGCAATGCCCAGTTGGCGCGCTACCAGGTCGACGGCGAGCGCTGGCCGCGCCTGGCGCGCCTGTTGGCTGACGCTTTCGCCCTGCCGGCCTTCCAGCATCTGGCGCGTTTCGAGAAGGCCACCGCGCAGACCCCGGTCGCCGAACAGCGCCAGGCGCTGCGCGAGGCCGGCGCGCCGCTCAGCGCGACCAGCCACGCCCGCGAGCGGCCGGTGCGCGGTCCGATGAGCCGCTGAGAGGGAGTGCGGGCGGCGCCCAGGGCGCCGTCCTGATGAAGCGCCATTCAGCGCCTCGATAAGACCTTCGCGGCGCTGGTGGATCCAGCGTTCGGGCATATTTTATATAGACCAGTCTATATAAAACGGAGGCCGCACCGTGATGAACGTCCCCGAAGGGTTCCAGCCGCTGTTCCGCAGCAGTCCGTTGCTCGACCTGCTCGGTCCTTTCTTCTGCCGGCAGGACGCCCAGCGCCAGTTGGTGGTGGCGCTGCGCATCGACGAAAAGCACTGCAACCACGGTGGCACCGCCCACGGCGGCCTGCTCTCGACCCTGGCCGACGTTGGCCTCGGCTACGCCATGGCGTTCTCCCGCGAACCGCCGCAGCCGATGGTCACCGTCGGCCTGCGCCTGGACTTCTGCGGGGTCGCGCGGGTCGGCGACTGGCTGGAGGTGCATACCCGGGTCGACAAGCTCGGCCAGCGCATGGCCTTCGCCTCGGCCCGGCTGCACAGCGGCGAGCGCCTGGTGGCCAGCGCCAGCGGCGTGTTTCATCTGCCCTGAGGCTCGGGCATGCTTGCCCGGTCGTCTGCCGTGAGTTGGGGAGTCAGGTTTGCCGAAGAAGTCCAATGCCGCCGAACGGATCGTCCATGCCACCGCCTCGCTGCTGGCCAGCCGCGGGTATTTCGGCACCGGGCTGAGCGACATCATCGCTCGCGCCGAGGCGCCGAAAGGCTCGCTCTATCACTATTTCCCCGAGGGCAAGCCGCAGATCGCCAGCGCCGCGATCGGCTTCGTCGCCGACGAGGTGGCGTCCTTCCTCGACCGCGCCGGGACCCAGGCCCCCCATGCGCGCAACGTCCTCCGCCAGTTCACCGCGACCCTGCGTGGCTGGCTGGAGCATTCGCGTTTCGAAGAGGCCTGCCCGGTGCTTTCCACCAGCCTGAGCATCGACGCCGAGCTGGCCCCGGTGTACGCTGAATGCCGCCGGGCGCTCCGCGCCTGGCACGCCAGCATCGAGCGTGCGTTGCGCGCCGACGGACTGGCGGAAAAGCTCGCCGCCTCGCGCGCCTGGCTGATCCTCGCGGCGCTGGAGGGGGCGGTCGCGGTGGCCCGCGTCGAGCGGTCGTTCCAGGCGCTGGATGCGATCGAGGAAGAATTGCAGGCGCTACTGCCGGCCTAGGCGGGTGTCGCGCCCAGGCCGGCCAGGTATCCGTCAGTGCTGCACGCTGTCCACCGCGATCGCTTCGCCGGAAACTTCGCGGTAGGCCGTGCGGCGCTTGGCCAGGGCGTAGTGGATCAGGCCGGCCAGGCCGGCGCCGAAGAACCAGGAGAACGGCGATAGCTCGGCGAATGCCGGCAACAATGCCAGCAGGGTGGAGATGATCGCCGCCGGGACGAACGCGGCGATGGCCCGCGGGTTCACCCCTCGCGCGTAGTGATAGGCGCCGGCGCGGCTTTCGGTGTACAGCTCCGGCAGGTTCACCCGGCCTTTCCGCACCAGGTAGTAGTCGACCATGATGATCCCGTACAGCGGGCCGAGCAGCGCGCCGAGGCCGCCGAGGAAGTAGAGGATCACCCCGGGGCTGTTGTACAGGTGCCAGGGCAGGATCAGCACTGCGATGGTCGCGCTGATCAGCCCGGCGCGGCGGAAGTTCAGCAGGTTCGGCGCCAGGTTGGTGAGTACGTAGGCCGGGGCGACGAAGTTGGCCATGATGTTCACCGCCACGGTGACGATCAGCAGCGCCAGGCTGGCCAGCACCAGGAAGAGGGTGTCGGGGATCGCGGCGACGATGTCGGTGGGGCTCTGGATGAGCTGGCCGTCGATCCTGAACTGGGCGCCGGCGAGGACCACCGCGAACAGGCCGAACAGCAGGATGTTCACCGGTAGCCCCCAGAAGTTGCCGACGCTGATGGTGCGCCGGTCCGGGCAGCCGCGGGCGAAGTCGCAGAAGTTCAGGATCATGGTGCCGTACAGGGTCACCCAGAACGCCGCGCCGCCGAAGATCTTCAACCACATCTGCGAACCGCTCATGGGTTCGCCGCTTGACCAGGCGATGGAGGCGCCGGCGCGCAGGTACATCCAGGCGGCGAGGGCGGCGACGGTGAGCAGGATCACCGGTCCGGCGAAGGATTCGTAGCGACGCACCATCTCCATGCCGTAGGCGAAGATCAGCAGTTGCACGCACCAGATGGCGACGAAGGTCGCCCAGCCCAGGCTCGACAGGCCGAGGATGGCGTCCTGGTCGTAGGCGGCCAGCCCCGGCCAGATCGCCGTCAGCAGCACGCGCAGGACGATGGAGGCGAGATAGGTCTGGATGCCGAACCAGGCGATGGCGATCACCGCGCGGATCAGCGCGGGGAGTTGCGCGCCGTGGATGCCGAAGGCGATGCGGCACATCACCGGGTAGGGCAGCCCGGTCTTCTGGCCCATGTAGCCGGACAGGTTCATCAGCCCGTAGACCATCAGCGCGCCCAGGGCCAGCGCGGCGAGGATCTGCGCACCGCTCATGCCGAGGGCGAAGAGGCCGATGGCGAAGGAGTAGTTGGCGATGTTGTGCACATCGTTGGTCCACAGCGCGAACAGGCTGTAGCGTCCCCAGCGGCGCCCTTCGGCCTTGGTCGGGGCGAGATCGGCGCTGTACAGGCGCGGGCTCAGCGGCGGCAGTTCGGGGCCGGCGTGATGGCTGGCGCGGGGCAGGCAATCGAGACTGGCGGGAGTGCCCAGGTCCAGGCGCGCCGCCGAGAACTCCGCTGCGCGCAGCCCGGCGCGTGGCAGGCAGTCGAGACTGGCCGGAGTGCCCAGGTCGAGCAGTGAGGCGGAGAACTCCGCGCTCCGCTGACCGGCGCGCGGCAGGCTGTCGAGGCTTTCCAGGGTGCCGAGGTCGAGCAGCGAGGGAGAAAACTCGCGGGGCGAGGCGGGCGGCTTCGGGGTGCTGGACATGGCGGTCTCCTCCGGCAGTCGGAAGAACTCGGCGCGAGGTCGGGTTCGTCTGTTGTTTTTGTATACAAGAATTTCGAAGATTTAAGCCAGTTATGTGCCAACCGATCCTCGACCGACTTTTCCGTGTTCTGCGGAAACCGGCCTTTCACCGGCAAGCCCCTGAAACCGCTTGGGAAAAAGCTGTCGCCTCGATCAGGTAAGAATTTCGAACCGATTCATGGGCTTATGCGGACGGACGAGGGAGAGGGGAAAAAAGCGTGGCGCCAGGAGAGCGTATTGGGAAAATTGTGCACAATAATTGTGCCCAGTGTTACCGCCGCGCCCGTCGACGGTGCGCGGCGCGAAGCTCAGCCCGTCCGGGAAATATCCAGGCCCTTCAACTGCCCGATCATCCACGCATGGGCGTCACGCCCGACATGCTGGACGTGGCTGTAGAGCCGCAGCACGTAGGGCGGAATGTCGAACGGCGCGGGATACAGGGCGAGGCCGGCGGCTTCCGCCAGTGCCTGTGCGGCATGTCGCGGAGCGGTGAGCAGGAAATCGGTGGAGCCTGCCAGGAACAGCGCCGCCAGCACCGTCGGCAGTTGCACCGCCACTTCGCGACGCAGGCCGGAGCGGGCCAGCAGCCGGTCGATCACCCCACTGTCCTCGTTCCACGGCGTCACCACCGCATGCCGTTCGGCCAGGTAGCCCTCCAGCGTCGGCGCCCCGGCGAGGCGTGGGTGGTCGCGCCGCGCTACCACCACGTAGCGGTCGGCGAACCAGTCATGGGCCTGGATGCCTTCGGGCAGGCGCTCGTGTTCCTCGTCGTAGCCGAGGGCGAAATCGATCCGCCCGCTGGCCAGGGCCTCCACCGACAACTTGCGTTCCGCGTTGACCAGGCGCAGGCGCACTCCGGGCGCGCTGTGCTGCAGGCGGTTCATCAGCGTCGGAAGCAGGGCGAAGGCGGTGTAGTCGGTGGCGGCGAGGACGAAGGTGCGCTGGCTCTGTCCCGGTACGAACGGCCGCCACTCTTCCAGCCCCTCGCCGAGGGCGCGCAGAGCGGCGGCCACCGCAGCGGCCAGGTGCTCGGCACGCTGGGTCGGCTGCATGCGGTTGCCCTGGCGCAGGAACAGCTCGTCGTCCAGCCCCTGGCGTAGGCGCCCCAGCGCATGGCTGAAGGCCGAGGCGCTGATCGCCAGTTCGCTGGCTGCGGTGCCGACGTTGCGGTGGCGATACAGGGCGTCGAAGACAAGCAGGAGGTTGAGATCGAGGCGGCGCAGCAGGGGATGCATGTTATTCAGTTGCCGATGAGAAGAATGCACTTCATGCATCTTAGCAGTCGCACTAGGATGGCCGGATCCCCCACCGGAAGGTTGCCCATGACTCTCGAAATCCGTCCCGCCGTACCGGCCGACGCCGAACAGATCCTTGCCTTCATCATCGAACTGGCCGACTACGAGCGCGCCCGCCATGAGGTGGTCACCGATGTCGAAGGCATCCGCCGCAGCCTGTTCGCCGAAGGCTCGCCGACCCGCGCGCTGATGTGCCTGAGCGAAGGCCGGCCGATCGGCTATGCGGTGTATTTCTACAGCTACTCGACCTGGCTGGGGCGCAACGGCATCTACCTCGAAGACCTCTACGTCACCCCTGAGTACCGTGGCGTCGGCGCCGGTCGCCGGCTGCTCCGCGAGCTGGCCCGCGAGGCCGTGGCCAACGACTGCGGACGCCTGGAGTGGAGCGTGCTGGACTGGAACCAGCCGGCCATCGACTTCTACCGCTCCATCGGCGCGCTGCCGCAGGACGAGTGGGTGCGCTACCGGCTGGATGGCGAGGCGTTGCGCAAGATGGCGGAGTAGCTGGCGGCAAGCCGGCGTTGATGCCGGGGGAGTGCGTGGGGGTAGGGCGAATAGCGCCTGGCGATATCCGCCAGTTTTTCACCGAGGACGCCTGGCGCCTGCCGAGTCATCGCCACCGGTATCCATGCCGCTCTCCCGTAGCGCTGTAGCGTTGTCCCGCAGGAACGCCCACAGGCGTTCCGCTACCGGGCCCTGCGCGCGATCGCGCCGGCGCGCCGCCACCACCTCTTCGCTGCGTCCTGGCAGATGCGGCCCGGCCAGAGCGAGCAGGCGGCCGTCGGCCAGTTCCTCGTCGACCAGGAAGTCCGGCAGGTGCCCCCAGCCGAGGCCCTGGAGGATCACCTCTTTCTTCGTTCGCTGGTCCGGCACGCTGCACTGTCGCGCGCCGGCGAGCATGAAATAGTCCGTCGGCGGAGAATGGCGGGCGCTGTCGCGCATCACGCACTGGGCGAAGGGGCGCAGTTGTTCCGGGCGCACCGGTCGCGGCGGAGGATCGCCGAGCAGGCCCGGCGCGATGACCGGGACCAGCCCGACCCTGCACAGGTCGAGCCATTCCAGGCGTGGGTCGGACTTGTCCACGCGATGCAGGATCAGGTCGGCCTCGCCGTCCAGCAGGCGCTCCAGCGGGCCGCTGACGGTTTCGAACAGCAATTGCAGGCGGGTCTGCGGCTGGCTGCCGAAGAACCCTGCGAGCAGCGCCAGGGCCGGGCGCGGCGGGCAGAGGTCGCCCAGTACCACGCGCAGCTCGCTTTCCTCGCCCTGGGCCAGGTGCGCGGCGTGGCCACGCAGCCCTTCCAGTTCGTAGAGCAGGGCCTGGGCACGCTGGTGGAAGGAGCGACCGGCGGCGGTCAGGCCGACCCGGTAGCCGCCCCGTTCCAGCAGCACCAGGCCGAGCTGGCGCTCCAGCCGGGCAACGGCGGCGAACACCGCCGGATGGGAGCGGTGCAGGCGCTGTGCGGCGGCCTGGAAGCCGCCGGCGTCGACCACCGCGTCGAAGCATTGGAGGTCGTGGAGGGTGAAGTCGTGCATGTCAGCTTCCCTGACAGAGTAGTTCCATTCTTTGTAGTTTTTCCCAGGGACCGTCGCAACTAGCCTGGCGTGCATGGCAATCACCCTGACCCCGGAGGCTCCCATGGGCAACCTGTCTTTTCTCGCTACCAGCGACGGCGCCAGCCTCGCCTATCGCCTGGATGGTGCGGCAGAGAAACCGCTGCTGGCGCTCTCCAACTCCATCGGCACCACCCTGCACATGTGGGATGCGCAACTCCCGGCACTGACCCGGCACTTCCGCGTCCTGCGCTACGACGCCCGCGGCCATGGCGCCTCCAGCGTGCCGCCGGGGCCCTACACCCTGGCCCGGCTGGGCGAGGACGTACTGGAGCTGCTCGACGCGCTGGAGGTACGGCGCGCGCATTTCCTCGGCCTGTCCCTGGGCGGGATCGTCGGCCAGTGGCTGGCGCTGCATGCGCCGCAGCGGATCGAGCGGCTGGTGCTGGCCAACACCTCGGCCTGGCTCGGCCCGGCGGCGCAGTGGGACGAGCGCATCGCCGCGGTGCTGCAGGCCGAGGACATGAGCGAGACCGCCGCGGGTTTCCTCGGCAACTGGTTTCCGCCGGCGCTGCTGGAGCGCGCCGAGCCCGTCGTCGAGCGCTTCCGGGCGATGCTCATGGCCACCAACCGGCACGGCCTGGCCGGCTCCTTCGCGGCGGTGCGCGATACCGACCTGCGCGCGCAACTGGCGCGGATCGAGCGGCCGACCCTGGTGATCGCAGGGGCGTACGACACGGTCACCGCCGCCAGCCACGGCGAGCTGATCGCCGCGTCGATTGCCGGGGCCAGGCTGGTTACGCTGCCGGCGGTGCACCTGTCGAACGTCGAGTTCCCGCAGGCGTTCGAAGGCGCGGTGCTGAGCTTTCTCGGCGCAGACTGATTAGGCTATCGTCGCGCCTTTTCCCTCGGCGCAGGAGCCGACATGAACGAGCCGGGCAGTTTCATCTGGACGTGGTACGGGCAGGATGAGCATCGATGGGTCCTGCTCAGCGCAGAGGCGTTCCTGGCGCTCGATTTCCTGGCCCTTGACGGTGCCATGCAGAGAGAGACCATCGGCAGTTGCCCGGGCTGCTCTACCTGGTCGGAGAAGGTCGTGCCGTTGCACGAGTGGCTCGAAGGCTGTCCGGGTCACCAGGCCGGGAGTTTTCGCGATGCCTTGAGGCGTGTCTGGGCGCTGTGCAACGAGCTGCCCGAGGAAGCGCTGGGCTGCTTCGACTTCGACATCTATGCCCACCCCGGATGGCAGGCGGTACGTCGAGAGGCCCGGGAGGCGCTGCGGCAGAACGGTTGGGACAGCATCCGTAGCCACGCCGAGGAGCTGCGCGACGACTGTTGGGAGCGTGTGCATGGCTACCCGAAGAAATGAAAAAGCCGCCCCTCGGGGCGGCTTTTCGTTGCGCTGCGGCGAACGGCCTACAGCCCGTTCTTCGCCTTGAACTCACGGCGGCGGCGATGCAGGACCGGCTCGGTATAGCCGTTCGGCTGCCGGGTGCCTTCCACCACCAGCTCCAGGGCGGCCTGGAACGCGACGTTGTCGTCGAAGTTCGGCGCCATCGGCCGGTAGGACGGGTCGCTGGCGTTCTGCCGGTCGACCACCACGGCCATGCGCTTGAGGCTCTCGACCACCTGCTCCTGGCTGATCACGCCGTGACGCAGCCAGTTGGCCAGCAGTTGGCTGGAGATGCGCAGGGTGGCGCGGTCTTCCATCAGACCGACGTCGTTGATGTCCGGCACCTTGGAGCAGCCGACGCCCTGGTCGATCCAGCGGACGACATAGCCGAGGATGCCCTGGGCGTTGTTGTCCACCTCGTTCTTGATCTCTTCCGCGGTCCAGTTGGTGTTCGGCGCCAGCGGAATGGTCAGGATGTCGTCCACCGAGGCCGGGGTGCGCTTGGCCAGCTCGGCCTGGCGGGCGAACACGTCGACCTTGTGGTAATGCAGGGCGTGCAGGGTCGCGGCGGTCGGCGACGGGACCCAGGCGGTGTTGGCGCCGGCCAGCGGATGGCCGATCTTCTGCTCGAGCATGGCGGCCATCAGGTCGGGCATGGCCCACATGCCCTTGCCGATCTGCGCCTTGCCTTGCAGGCCGGTGGCCAGGCCGACGTCGACGTTGTTGTTCTCGTAGGCGCCGATCCACTTCTCCGACTTCATGGCGCCCTTGCGCACCACGGCGCCGGCTTCCATGGAGGTGTGGATCTCGTCGCCGGTGCGGTCGAGGAAGCCGGTGTTGATGAACACCACGCGATCCTTGGCCGCCTTGATGCAGGCCTTCAGGTTCACGGTGGTGCGGCGCTCCTCGTCCATGATGCCGACCTTCAGGGTGTTGCGCGGCAGGCCGAGGACGTCCTCGACGCGGCCGAACAGCTCGTTGGTGAAGGCGGCTTCTTCCGGACCGTGCATCTTCGGCTTGACGATATACACGCTGCCGGTGCGGCTGTTCTTGCGGCTGGTGTTGCCGTTCAGGTCATGAATGGCGATCAGGCTGGTGAACAGACCGTCCTGGATGCCTTCCGGCACTTCGTTGCCGTCCTTGTCGAGGATCGCATCGTTGGTCATCAGGTGGCCGACGTTGCGCACGAACAGCAGCGAGCGGCCGTGCAGGGTCAGTTCGGAACCGTCGGCCCTGGTGTAGACGCGGTCCGGGTTCATGGTGCGGGTGAAGGTGCTGCCGCCCTTGCTGACTTCCTCGGCCAGGTCGCCTTTCATCAGGCCCAGCCAGTTGCGGTAGATCACTACCTTGTCGTCGGCGTCGACCGCGGCGACCGAGTCCTCGCAGTCCATGATGGTGGTGAGGGCGGCTTCCATCAGCACGTCCTTCACGCCTGCGGCATCGGTCTGGCCGACCGGGCTGCTCGGGTCGATCTGGATTTCGAAGTGCAGGCCGTTGTGCTTGAGCAGTACCGCTTGCGGCTTGGCGGCGTCGCCCTGGAAGGCAAGGAACTGGCCAGCATTCTTCAGGCCGGTTTCGCTGCCGTTCTTCAGCGCGACGACCAGCGCGCCGTTCTTCACGCTGTAGGAAGTGGCGTCGACATGGGAGCCGGACTCCAGCGGCGCGGCCTCGTCGAGGAAGGCGCGAGCGAAGGCGATGACCTTGTCGCCGCGAACCTTGTTGTAGCCCTTGCCTTTCTCGGCGCCGCCTTCTTCGCTGATCACGTCGGTGCCGTAGAGTGCGTCGTACAGCGAGCCCCAGCGGGCGTTGGAGGCGTTGAGGGCGAAGCGCGCATTCATCACCGGCACCACCAGCTGCGGGCCGGCCATGCGGGCGATCTCGTCGTCGACGTTCTGGGTGCCGGCCTGGAAGTCTTCCGCCTCGGGCAGCAGGTAGCCGATTTCCTCGAGGAAGGCCTTGTAGGCAGCGGCGTCGTGGGCCTGGCCGGCGCGAGCCTGGTGCCAGCCGTCGATCTTGGCCTGGAGTTCGTCGCGCTTGGCGAGCAGGGCTTTATTCTTCGGCGCCAGGTCGTTGATCACGGCCTCCGCACCGGTCCAGAACGTGTCGGCAGAGACGCCGGTTCCGGGGATGGCTTCGTTGTTCACGAAGTCGAACAGGACTTTGGCGACCTGCAGGCCACCGACTTGAACGCGTTCAGTCATTGTTTGCCTCACTCTGCTCTAGACCAGCTCTGGACCCGGGCCGCACGGCCTTGTAGTCCGAGCCGCGGCATACTACATGATGCCGCGGGAAAAATCAGTGGTTACGCGTCGCGTTACGACTGGATGACGCTTCACGGTCACGTTGGCCAGGCTCAATGTTCGCAAAAAAACTGTACTTTGTTCCAGATAAATCTAAAAACAGTACACGATTTATCGCGAGCCCAACTGCGGCGCGGCGTCGCAGGATGTTTCACTGCGCTGCGAGCGCCTTGCCTATACTCCCGGAATCGCCCCAGGAGCCTCGCCATGCCCGTCCATGCCGCATCCCTCGCCGATCTCGCCGACCTGGTTCCGCTGTTTTCCGCCTACCTCGACTTCTACGAAGTGCCGGCGCCGGAAGAGCAGGTCCGCGCATTCCTCGCCGAGCGCCTGCGCCAGGGCGATTCGACCCTGTTCCTGGCCAGGGATGCCGAGGCGCGGGCGCTGGGCTTCGTCCAACTCTATCCGCTGTTCGCCTCCCTGGCGCTACGACCTTCGTGGCTGCTCAGCGATCTCTACGTCCGCCCGGAGGCGCGTCGCCGGGGTGTCGGCGAGGCCCTGATGAACCAGGCCCGGGGTTTCGCCGAAAGCATGGGCGCCTGCGGCCTGCAACTGGAGACGGCGAAGACCAACCACGCCGGGCAGTCGCTCTACGAGCGCCTCGGCTATGTCCGTGACGAACAGTTCTACACTTACTGGCTGCAGCTCTGAACTCCCATTCGTCCCAGCAGGAGGCAAGCTCATGGATCACCTGGTCCTGACCGTGATCGCCACCGACCATCCCGGCCTGGTCGAGCGCATCGCCCAATGCATCGCCTCCCACGGCGGCAACTGGCTGGAAAGCCGCATGTCGCGGATGGCCGGGCAGTTCGCCGGGATACTGCGGGTGGCCGTGCCGGCGGAAGGCTACGACGAACTGGTGGAAGGGCTACAGGGCCTGTCCAGCCACGGTATCCGCGTGCTCCTGGCGGAAAGCGGGATCGAGCCGGTATGCAACTGGAAGCCTATCCACCTCGACCTGGTGGGCAACGACCGCCCCGGTATCGTGCGTGACATCACCCGGCTGCTGGCCGAGCACGGGGTGAACCTGGAGAGCCTGTCCACCGAAGTGCGCCCGGCGCCGATGAGCAGCGAACCGCTGTTCCATGCCGATGCGCTGCTGGCGGTGCCGCTGACCCTGTCGCTGGACACCCTGCGCGAGCGACTGGAAGACCTGGCCGACGACCTGATGGTGGAATTGGTGCTGGACGCGTCCTGAAGTTGTTCAGGAAAGCCGGGGACGGGCCTGTGGAAAAGCCTTGGGTGAAACCCTGAAGCCCAGGCGCCGCGAGGCTTGGAGGTCGTAGCGCGTTTTTTGACCAGCTGCGTTGCGGTTATTCCCAAACCAGGTGGACCAGCCTGTGGGTATTCTGTGTGGATAAGCTTGCAGGCCTTTATCCGTAGGCGATACAAGGGTTTGGTCGTTTTCTGAGCAGCCTCTCTTGCGCTTTTGCTTGTGGATTAACCTTCGCCGCTATCGTTGCCCCTGTGCACAAATAACGTGGAGCAGTCTGTGGGTAAGCCGGGGAAAAATCCATGCAGGCCTTTATTCATCGGTATTACAGGTATCCGTACGTTTTTTGATCGATGGCTTTTCCGGTTCATCCACAGTTGCTCACAAAAGCCTTGGGCAGATTTGTGGATAAGCCTTGTGTATATCGTTGTAACCCTTGGTAAACCTTGCATGCAGCGGTATGCTCAAAGACTGATCAGGCGCTTTGCAGGGCCTCTTCCGAAGAGTTATCCACGTGCCTGCGGAGAGGAGAAGGCAGGTATATGCACAAAGTGCGTGCATGATCCTGTGGAAAAGCCTGGGGTGGATCGCTGAGCGTCAGTATTGGCGGGGGATAGGAAGGAGTGCGTGTTTTTTCGCCAGGCTTGCGGAGTTCCGCAAGCCTGGGGATAACGTCAGCCCGGCTGGGGAAGGCGGCGCAGGCTGCGCCAGGCGTCGAAGCTGTAGACGGCCAGGGCGAGCCAGATGAAAGCGAAGGCGGTCAGGCGGCTGGAGTCCAGATGCTCGCCGAACAGCAGGATCGCCTGTAGCAGGACCAGCGTCGGCGCCAGGTATTGCAGGAAGCCCAGGGTGGCGTAGGGCAGGTGCCTTGCCGCAGCGTTGAAGCAGACCAGCGGAACCAGCGTCACCGGGCCCGCGGCGACCACCCACAGGGCTTCCGGGGTGCTCCAGAAAGCCGTTTCGCTGGTCGGCCCGTCGGCGAAAAACAGCAACCAGACCAGCGCCAGCGGCAGCAGCAGCCAGGTTTCCACCACCAGTCCGGGCAGCGCGGCGACCGGCGCCTTTTTGCGGATCAGGCCGTAGAAGCCGAAGGTCAGGGCCAGCACCAGCGACACCCAGGGCAGGCTGCCGAGTTGCCAGACCTGCTGCGCCACGCCCAGCGAAGCCAGGGCCACCGCCAGCCATTGCAGGGGACGCAGGCGTTCCTTGAGCAGCAACATGCCGAGCATCACGTTGATCAGCGGATTGATGTAGTAGCCCAGGCTGGCTTCCAGCATGTGGCCGTTGTTCACCGCCCAGACATAGGTCATCCAGTTGCTGGCGATCAGCAGTCCGCTGGCGGCCAGCACGACGAAGCGCTGCGGATTCTGGCGCAGCTCGCGCCACCAGCCCGGGTGCTTCCAGAACAGCAGCAGGACGGCGCCGAACAGGGCCGACCAGACCGCGCGCTGGACGATGATTTCCACCGCGGGAATGCGTTCGAGCAGTTTGAAGTAGAGCGGGAACAGTCCCCAGATCACATAAGCCGTCAGGCCGAGGACATAGCCCCGACGGAGGTTGGCGGTCGCCATGGAGAATCCTTGAAACGTCAGGCAGGTAAGAATGGCCGTGCACGGTATGCACGCGCGGATGTCCTGTGAATTCTAGTAGGGGGGTGGCGAGCTTGTCTGCGCACAGTTCCCGCGGAAAAGCACCGGCACACTTGCCGTTCCCTCGCCTGCCACGCGGCGGGACGGATAGCGCCGCGCGCCATTCGCCCCGTCCGCAGGAGGCTCAGAACAGTCGCAGCGGTTCCTCGTCCAGCGCCGCCAGTTGTTCGCGCAGCACCAGCACCTGCTCGCCCCAGTAACGTTCGCTGCCGAACCAGGGGAAGCTCGGCGGGAACGCCGGGTCGTCCCAGCGCCGCGCGAGCCAGGCGCTGTAGTGCATCAGGCGGAGGCTGCGCAGGCCTTCGAGCAGCGGTAGCTGGCGCGGGTCGAAGTCGTGGAACTCGTTGTAGCCGTCGACCAGTTCGGCAATCTGCGCCAGGCGTTCGTGGCGCTCGCCGGCGAGCATCATCCACAGGTCCTGGAGAGCCGGGCCCATGCGGCAGTCGTCGAGATCGACCATGTGGTAGACCTCGTCGCGGCACAGCAGGTTGCCCGGATGGCAGTCGCCGTGCAGGCGGATCGGCTGGTAGGGCACCTCGGCGAACAGGGCGTCGAGGCGTTTCAGCAGGTCGCGGGCGACCGACTCGTAGGCCGGCAGCAGGCTCCTGGGGATGAAATTGCCTTCCAGCAGGGTGGCCAGCGAGGCGTGGCCGAAGTTATCCACAGCGAGCGCCTCGCGGTGCTCGAACGGCCGCGTGGCGCCGACCGCGTGCAGGCGGCCGAGCAACTGGCCGAGGCGGTAGAGCTGGTCGAGATTGCCCGGCTCGGGCGCGCGCCCGCCGCGCCGCGGGAACAGGGCGAAGCGGAAGCCGGAGAATGCGAACAGGCTTTCGCCGTCGCGCGACAGCGGCGCCACCACCGGCACCTCGCATTCCGCCAGCTCGGCGGAGAAGGCGTGCTCCTCGCGGATCGCCGCGTCGCTCCAGCGGTCCGGTCGGTAGAACTTGGCGATCAGCGGCTCGCCGTCCTCGATGCCGACCTGGTACACGCGGTTTTCGTAGCTGTTGAGCGCCAGCACCCGTGCGTCGCTGAGATAGCCGAGGCTTTCCACGGCATCCAGGACGAGGTCGGGGGTCAGTTGGTCGAAGGGATGGGACATGACGGGGCATCCAAGGCTCGAAAGACCCCTAGTGTACGCAAGCCGGCGCGGGCCGGCAGGTTCACAGCGGCGTGCCGAGCAGGACCTGGGCTGGATCGAAGGAGGCGATCACCTTCTGGCCCTTCTTCAGCCCCAGGCTGGCCAGGCGTTCGCCGGACAGCAGCGCGCAGAGGGTAAGACCGCTGCCCAGGGCGATGCGCACCTCGCTGGGACCGGCCTTGGCCGCGAGGATTTCCTCCAGGGTGCCGTGCAACTGGTTCGGCTGGTCCTCGCGCGGTTCCAGCCCGACGTCCAGCCAGCCGGCCTTGATCAGCGCCAGTACCGGGCGGCCGCGACCGAGTTCGAGTTGCTCGGTGCTGGCGCGGGTGATCAGCGCCTCGATGCGTTGCTGGCCTGGCAGCTCGATGGCGATGCGGTCGTGGAAGCCTTCGCCATGGATCGACAGGACCCGCCCGTGCAATTGGTTGCGTGCGCTGGTGCGGAGCATCAGGCGGCCGATCAGGTTGAGGTCCTCGGCGTCTTCCGCGGCCTGCAACACCTGCGCTTGCAAGGCTTCCAGGCGCCGGTAGAGAGCCAGCAGGCGTTCGCCCTCGGCGGTCAGCCGGGCGCCGCCGCCGCCCTTGCCGCCGACGCTACGCTCGACCAGAGGACGCTCGGCCAGGTTGTTCAGTTCGTCGATGGCGTCCCAGGCGCCCTTGTAGCTGATGCCCACGGCCTTCGCCGCACGGGTGATGGAGCCCAGTTCGGCGATCTGCGCGAGCAGGGCGATGCGTTGCGGGCGACGGGTGACGTGCTGGGCGAGAGTGGAGAGTGCGGACATGGAGGCTTCGCTATGAGCGGACGTATACGGCGAAGGCTCCAACAGCCATGGGCAAAACGCAAGGGCGTCACTCGGCGGCCTGGTAGAGACCGTAGCCGGCGGCGGCGCCGGCCAGGTCCCAGGCGAGGTCCTTCCAGCTCCAGCCGCTGCCGGCGGAACGGCTGTCGTAGAACTCCTTGCCGACGCCGAAGGCGAGCGAGAAGCTCAGGCCGAAGCGTGCCTGGCGAGCGCCGCGCAGGCCGCGGTCGTGGGCCATCTGCATGCCCGCCGCGGCAAGGGCCGCGGAACTGGCGAAATGCAGGGCTTTGTCTTCGCCCAGCCAGTCGTCTTCGGCGAAATGGCTGCAACCGCCGAGCAACAGGCAGGCCGCGACCAGCAGTGCGCGCATGGATCCTCTCCCGTATCGGTTGCGCGGCAGTTTAGCCCAGCTCAGCCGGGCTTCGGCGTGCGCGCCAGGCAGTAGACGTCGACCCGCGCGGCGCCCGCCCGGCGCAACAGGCGGGAAAGGCGCTCGGCGGTGGCCCCGGTGGTGAGCACGTCGTCCACCAGTGCCAGGTGCAGCCCGCGAACATCGCTGGCGGGCGCCAGGGCGAAGGCGTGGCGCAGGTTGCGCCGCCGCACCGTCGCGTCCAGTCCCTGCTGGGCCGGAGTATCCAGCACTCGCCGCAGGCTGTGCGGATCGCAGCGCAGGTCCAGCTCGCCAGCCAGTCGCTCGGCGAGCTGTTGCGCCTGGTTGAAGCCGCGACGACGTTCGCGCCGTGGCGCCAGCGGGACCGGCAGCAGGCGTGCCGGGCGCGGCAGGCCTTCGGCGTAGCGTTGCCGCAGGTGTTCCGCCAGCAACTCGCCGAGCAGCCGCCCCAGCGGCCAGGCCGCCTGGTGCTTGAAGCGGTTGATCAGGCTGTCGAGCGGAAAGGCGTAGCGCCAGGGCGCGATCGCCTGTTCATAGGCCGGCGGGCGGCGCAGGCACTCGCCGCACACCTGGCCGTCCAGCGGCAGGGGCAGGGCGCAGCGCCGGCACTGCTGGCGCGACCAGGGCAGGTCGGCGGCACAGGCGCGGCACAGTGGGCGGGGCGGCTGGTCGCTGCGGGCGGCGCAGAGCAGGCAGGCCGGCGGCGGCAAAAGCCAGCGAGTGAGAGGACGAAGCGGGAACGACATGGCGGGACTTCCTGGCGGATGTCGCACCATGCAACCGCAGGCGCGCGCCGCCGACCAGCCGTTGCCAGCGGGTTCGGAACTCGCCTGTGGATAACCGAAACCTTCCTTCGCTCCTTGCGGAAACGGCCGACGCGTGGATCAGTGGATGAGCCAGCTCATGATGATCAGGCCGAGCACCGTCCAGATCACCCCGCCGACTATCGAGCGGCGCATGAAGGCGCGTATACCGCTGTAGAGCAGCAACAGGCCGAGCACCAGGAAGACGAAGCTGAACAGCGATGCGTCCATGCCGATGGCCCTGGCCAGGCCGTGGAGGAAGTCGTCCATGGCGTCCCAGATGCCGCCCAGCAGGCCGGAGAGCAGGTCCACCACGAAGCGGATCGCCCTGCCCAGCATCTCGCCCAGTCCGTCGAAAAAGCCTTCTGTACCCATGAGTGTCCTGTCCTGAGTGTTCCCAGCGTTGGATCAGAGATTAGCCGCCGGGTTCAGCGCCGGCTGCTGCTTTGCTGCGGAGCGAGGAACGACTGGCGGAAGTATTCGCGGAACGCGCGCATCCCGGCGCTCGCTTCGGTGTCGCGGCGCCAGGCCAGGCCGACGCTCATCGACGGCACCGGGTCGACCAGCGATAGCGTCTCGATGCGTTTGCCTTCCAGCGACCAGGGCCGGTACACCAGGTCGGAGAGGATGGCCACGCCGGAGCCGTTGGCGACCATGCTGCGCACCGCTTCCACCGAACTGGTATGGAGGATCACCTGTGGCCGGTGGCCGCTCTGTTGCCAGTAGCGCAGCGCGCTCTGCCCGGCCTCGTCGACGGTGAGCATGATGTAGGGCTCGCCGGCCACGTCGGCAAGGCCCAGGTCGGCCTTCTCGCCCAGCGGATGGCGGCTGGGCAGCCACAACCGGCGCTCGGAGTTGAACAGGGTTTCGGCGGCGATCCCGGGCTCGGTGAGATTGCCGGTGAGCAGCACGGCGATGTCGTAGCGACCGTCGAGGAGGCCGCGCTCGATGCTGGCGCGCTCGTCCTCGAACAGTTGCAGCTCCAGTTCCGGGTACCACTGCGCCAGGCGTTGCAGGTGGTGGGGGAGGAAATAGCCCATCACGGTATAGCTGGCGGCGACCTTCAGGGTGCCTTCGACCCGGGTGTCCGGTTGCGGGCTGTTGAGCGCGTCGTCGACGCTGCGCTGGATCGAATAGGCGTGGTTGAGGAAGTGCCGGCCGCTGTCGGTCAGGTTCATGCCCTGGGCCGTGCGGGTGAACAGGGCGACGCCGAGCATGCCCTCCAGTTCCTGGATCGCGCTGGTCACCGCCGACTGCGAGATGTTCAGGTGGATGGCGGCCTGGGATATCTGGCCGAACTCGGCGGTGGCGATGAAGTAGCGAACCTGGCGGAGGGTCAGGGCCATGGGGAGCATCCGGAGGAGGTATCTGTTTTTCAGAAACCAGTCTATCGAATAATAAATCTACCCAATACCTTTTCCGGCTTTTACCGTGGCTCCATCCAACAACAAGACAGATGAGGCCTGCGGGCAATGACTGAAGTCGACCTCAATTCCGACATGGGCGAAGGCTTCGGCCCATGGACCATCGGCGATGGCGTGGACGCGGCGATCATGCCGCTGATCAGCAGCGCCAACATCGCCACCGGTTTCCATGCCGGCGACCCGAGCAGCATGCGCCGCACCGTGGAGATGGCCGCCGAGCATGGCGTGGCCATCGGCGCCCATCCGGGCTTCCGCGACCTGGTCGGCTTCGGGCGTCGGCACATCGCCGCGCCGGCCATCGAGCTGGTCAACGACATGCTCTACCAGCTTGGCGCACTGCGCGAATTCGCCCGGCTGCAGGGCCTGTCGCTGCAACACGTCAAGCCCCACGGCGCGCTCTACATGCACCTGGCGCGGGACGAGGTCGCCGCGCGCCTGTTCGTCGAGACCCTGCAACGCCTGGAACCGGAACTGCTGCTCTATTGCATGCCCGGTTCGGCCACCTGGCGCATCGGCCGGGAACTGGGCCAGCCGCTGGTGCGCGAGTTCTACGCCGACCGCGACTACGACCGCAGCGGCTCCATCGTCTTCACCCGGCGGGTCGCCGCCCTCGATCCGCAGCAGGTCGCCGACAAGGTCCTGCGCGCCTGCCGCGAGGGCAAGGTGCGCACCGTCGAGGGCGAGGACCTCGACATCGCCTTCGACTCGGTGTGCATCCACAGCGATACCCCCGGTGCCCTGGAGCTGGTCGCCAGCACCCGTGCGCGCCTGGAGGGCGCCGGCATCCGCATCAAGGCGCCGCGTTGAGCGCCGCTCGCCTCGGCGAGCCTCGCGACAAGCTTTTCTGCCATTTCCTACAACGTTCGAATAATGAGGATTCGTCATGGCCGAACATAACGTGCAGTCCCCCTTGCCCGGCACCTTCTATCGCAAGGCCAGCCCCGACGCGCCGCCCTACGCGGAGGTCGGGCAGGCGGTCGAGGCCGGCAGCGTGATCGGGCTGATCGAGGTGATGAAGCAGTTTTCCGAAGTGCAGGCCGGGCAGGCCGGCATACTCCAGGCGTTCCACGTGGAAGATGGCGAGGCCATCGAGCCGGGCCAGGTGCTGGCGGTGATCGCCAGCGCTACCTGAGGAGGATGCCATGCACAAGCGACTGAACAAGCTGCTGGTGGCCAATCGCGGCGAGATCGCCGTGCGCATCATCCGCGCCGCGCAGGCACTGGGCATTCCCACGGTAGCGGTGTGCAGCGAGGCGGATCGCGATTCGCTGGCCGCGCGGCTGGCCGATGAGGTACGCCTGATCGGCCCTGCGCGGGCCGACCGGAGCTACCTGGATATCGAGGCGATTCTCATGGCGGCGCGGGAAACCGGTGCCGACTCGATCCATCCCGGCTACGGTTTCCTCTCCGAGAACCCCGCCTTCGCCGAAGCGGTGCAGGCGGCCGGCCTGGTCTTCGTCGGTCCGGAGGCGCAGACCATCCGCCGCATGGGCGACAAGGCCGAGGCGCGGCGTACCGCGATGGCCGCCGGGGTGCCGGTGGTGCCGGGCTCGCCCGGCGAGCTGGGCGACCTCGACGCGGCGCTGGCTTGCGCCGAAGAGGTCGGCTATCCGCTGCTGGTCAAGGCCTCCGCCGGCGGCGGCGGGCGTGGCATCCGTATCGCCCACGACGCCGACGAACTGCGTCGGGAATTCCCCATCGCCCAGCGCGAGGCGCAGGCCGCCTTCGGTTCGCCGGCGGTGTACCTGGAGCGCTTCATCCGCCAGGCACGGCACATCGAAGTGCAGATCCTCGGCGATGGCGAGCGCGCGGTGCATCTGTTCGAACGCGAATGCTCGCTGCAGCGGCGGCGCCAGAAGGTCTTCGAGGAGGCACCTTCGGCGGCGCTGGACGGCGCGCAGCGCCAGGCCCTCTGCGAGAGCGCGGTGCGCCTGGCGCAGAGTCTCGGCTATCGTGGCGCGGGCACCCTGGAATACCTGTTCGACGCGCACAGCGGCGAGTTCTTCTTCATCGAGATGAACACCCGTATCCAGGTCGAGCATCCGGTCAGCGAGATGGTCACCGGCATCGACCTGGTCCAGGCCATGCTGCGCATCGCCGCCGGCGAGGCGCTGCCCTGGCGCCAGGAGGACATTCGCCTGAACGGCGCGGCGCTGGAGATGCGGATCAACGCCGAAGACCCGGCGCGCAATTTCTTCCCCAGCCCCGGCACCGTGGAGCGCCTGGAATGGCCGCAGGGCGAGGGCGTGCGAGTGGACAGCCACCTGTATCCCGGCTACCGGGTGCCGCCGTACTACGATTCGTTGCTGGCCAAGCTGATCGTCCATGGTCGCGACCGCGACGAAGCGTTCGCCCGCGCGCGCCAGGCGCTGGAGCGCACCGTGCTGGCCGGCATGGCCACTACCCTGCCGCTGCACCGCTGGCTGCTCGCCGATGCGCGGGTACAGGCCGCGCAGTTCGATACCGCTACCCTGGAAACCTGGCTCGCCGAGCGGACCGCCGCCGCGCAGGAGGTTTGAGATGCATGCCAACATCCGCTACAGCTTCGGCGGAGACGAGCACCTGTTCGCCGAGGTCGCCGAGTCCATGTCGCTGGAAGCCTTCTTCCGCGGCATGGCGATCACCCGCGCCATCGAGACCCTGCAATTGCCCGGGGTGCTCGACGTATGCCTGGCCAACGCCTCGTTCCAGGTCCGCTTCGACCCCGACCGGCTGGCCCCGCAGGCGCTGCTGGAGACCGTACGCGGCCTGGAGGTCGAGGCGGTCGCCGCGCGCAGCATCGAGACGCGTATCGTCGAAGTGCCGGTGTTGTACAACGATCCCTGGACCCACGAGACCCTGATGCGCTTCCGCGACCGGCACCAGGACCCGGACTCCACCGACCTCGAGTACGCCGCGCGGATCAACGGCTACGCCGACGTGCAGGCGTTCATCCAGGCGCACAGCGGCACGCCGTGGTTCGTCTCGATGGTCGGTTTCGTCGCCGGCCTGCCGTTCATGTACCAGATGGTCGAGCGCGAACGGCAGTTGCAGGTGCCCAAGTACCTGCGTCCGCGCATCGACACGCCGAAGCTGACCCTCGGCCACGGCGGTTGCTTCGGCTGCATCTATTCGGTGCGCGGTGCCGGCGGCTATCAGATGTTCGGCGTGACTCCGGCGCCGATCTTCGATCCCCGCCAGGGCCTGCCCTATCTCGAGGAATCGATGGTGTTCTTCCGCGCTGGCGACATCGTCCAGTTCCGCCCCATCGAGCGGACCGAATACGAGCGCATGGCGGCCGAAGTCGAAGCGGGCACATTCGACCTGCGCATCCGCCCGGTGAGTTTCGATCTCGACGCGTTCCTCGCCGATCCGCGAGGCTGCACGCAACATCTGCAGGAGGTGCTGTATGTCGATTAAGGTGCTCAAGCCCGGCCTCGCCACCTCGGTGCAGGACGCCGGCCGCGAAGGCCACTATCACCTGGGCATCCCGCCGTCCGGCGCGCTCGACCAGTATGCCCTGCGCGCTGCCAACCTGCTGGTGGGCAACGCACCGACCGCCGCCGTGCTGGAGTGCGCGCTGCTGGGGCCGCAGCTGGAGTTCCAGCGCGACGCCCTGGTGGCCGTGTGCGGGGCGCGCATGACGCCTCGCCTGGAGGGCGCGGAGATGCCGCTGGATACTTCCTTCCGGGTTCGCGCCGGCCAGGTCCTGGGGTTCGATTTCATCCGTGCCGGCGCCCGTGGCTATCTCGCCATCGACGGCGGCATCGCGGTACCCGAGGTGCTGGGCAGTCGTTCGACCTACGGTCTGGGGGCGATCGGTGGCTTGCAGGGACGACGGCTGGCGGAGGGCGACCTGCTGCCCCTGGGGCCTGCCTCGCCCTCTGCCGTGGAGGGCTTGGCGCTGCCGCGTTCGCTGCAGGTGGAGGTCGGCGGCGAGGTGAGCTTGCGGGTGGTTCCCGGACTCTACGTCCATCGCCTGACCCCCGGCGCGGTCGAGCGTTTCTTCGCCGAGACCTGGACCGTCGGCTCGGAGGCGGACCGCACCGGCTACCGCTTCAAGGGCGGCACGGCGCTCCGGTTCGAGCCGCGCGAACAGCCATTCGGCGCAGGCTCGGACCCGTCCAACATCGTCGACGCCTGCTATCCCATCGGCTCGATCCAGGTACCGGGCGGGCTCGAACCCATCGTCCTGCATCGCGATGCGGTGTCCGGTGGGGGATATGCCACGCTGGGCACGGTGATCAGCCCCGACCTGAACCGGCTGGCGCAGATGCAACCGAACCAGAAGGCGCGTTTCGTCGCCGTCAGCCTGGAGGAAGGTCTCGAGGCGCGTCGCCGTTACAACTGGCAAGTGCAACGACTCCAGCACTTCTTCCTGCGCTGAGTCGTCGATACCGGTCCGCTTCGGTCTGCGAAGCGGCCCCGGGCGGTCACTTGTAGTAGACCTCTATCGCGGCGGTGGCGTTGAAGGGGCCTGGCGTTGGAGTGCCCGTCATCCACCTCACCTGGGCGAGGAAGTTTCTTATGACCACCAATTGGTTCTGGCTATTGGGCACCAGTACGAACTCCTTGCCGATATCGATGATGCTGCGGTCTTCCTGCTTGAGAAGTCGGATTCCCACGGACTTGTTGTTGTTATCCAAAAGAGTGTCCGAACCCCACAGGGAGGTGCTGCCGGAGGGGAGGAACATCGCGTTCAGGCCATAGGCGCTGCTGCAGTTCTTATTGGCGGTGACGCTGAACGGAAGTTCCTTGAGGATCTGGTCCCGGCTGGCGAAATAGGCCTGCAGGCTTTGGAAGTCGACGGTTTTCGGAGAAAGGCTGATTGTGGACGCGCAGGCGACGTAGCGAAGGTTATTCAAGCCGTGGAGGGTCATGCGGAAGTTGTACCCCCCTATGTTATTGATAGCGCTCTCGCCATCGAACTGGAAAATCGGGTAGGCGTTTACCCCTGTGATAGGACCTTCCTTACCGGTACTGGGACCTGCCCGCTTGGAGAGAAAGAAGTTGAAGTTGACGGTCATCTTCTTCGCCCTGCCTTCGCAACCTCGTCCCGTCCAGCAACCATCGAAGTGCATGCCGATCTCCTTTCGGCACTTGTCGAGTGTCGAGCAGCGCAGGTCTTCGCCGTTCAGGTTGATGCCCACCTCCAGGTCCGAACCCAGCGCGCCCTGACCGGTTGGACTCAGGTAGAAATAGACCTGCTCTGGCCCCCAGTCGCGATCCTGGAAGCAAGTGATCGATATGGAGTAGTTCGGAGACCGCCAGAGTACGGTGTCCTTGGGGAGGACCGATGGAACAGCGATGCTCGTATCGATGTAGACATAATCTTCGGTTTGCTTGTTGTCCGATTTCCAGCACATCAAGGCGAAGCTTTTCTGCGACAGGACGAGCAGCATTGCGACAAGCATGTAACGGATGAAGGCATTCATGGGGTTCTTCTGCAGGTTGTTAATCGATTCTTGTTTTTGCAGAGCATGCCGCGCCTGTTGCAGGTGCGGCCTAGCGGTCACTTGTAATAGACCTCTATCGCGGCGGTGGCGTTGAACGGGCCTAGAATGGGTCTGCTCGTCATCCACCTCAGTTGGGCGAGAAAGTTCTTCGTCACCGTCGTCTGGGTTGGGGCGTAGGGAATGAACTCGAACTCCTTACCGATACTGATGACGCTGCGATCCTCATTGAGGAGCCTGATGCCCACTGTTGGATTGTCCTTGGCCAGCAACGTATCCGTGCTCGACAGGGTGGTATTGCTGGCGGGAATGAACATAGCGTTCAGGCCATAGGCGCTGTTGCAGCTCTTATTGGCGGTGATGCTGAAGGGAAGTTCTTTGATGACCAGATTCTGTGCGGCAAATTGCGATTGCAGTATCTGGAAGTTGAGGGTCTTTGGAGAAATGCTTAGCGTGGAGGTGCAGGCGACGTAGCGGAGGTTGTTCATGCCAAGGGCATACATACGTAGGTTCCGGCCCCCCAGGTTGTTGATGCCTCCCACTCCATCGAACTGGAACAGTGCGTAGGAGTTTACGCCCGTGATGGGACCTTCCTTGCCGGGAGTGGGGGCGGCGAGTTTGGAGAGGAAGATCTGGAAACGGACCTGCTTGGTCTGAGCCATGCCTTCGCATCCCCCTCGTCCTCCTGTCCAGCAACCATCGAAATGCATGCCTATCTTCTGCCGGCAGCCGGGGAGCGAGGAACAACGGAGGTCCTCGCCGTTCAGGTTGATGCCCACCTCCAGGTCCGAGCCCAATGCGCCCTGGCCGTCCGGACTGAGATAGAAATAGACGTCCTCAGGTCCGGTGTTTTCGCGCTCCTGGTAACACCTGACGGAGAAATCGTAGGTTGGAGAGCGCCAGAGCACGGTGTCCTTGGGCAGAGCCGAAGGCACGGCGATGCTCGTGTCGATGTTGACATAGTCGATCGTTGCCTTGTTGTCCGCTCTTTCGCAGGTCAGCGCATAACCTTTCTGCGCCAACGCAACCAGCATTCCCACAAGTAGTGTTCGGGTAATTGCATTCATGGTGTATTCCGGGCCTCATGGGTGTTTGGCGTTGGTCTCTACGCCTGATTTCAATGCGCCGTGATAAGGGTGGAGGTTCCCTCCGTCGCTGACGATCGCGTAACGCACTTTGTCGGGATGGCAGGCGGCGATGTCGAACTGATGATTGGAGAAGGGCGCCAGCATCAGGTGTTCGATGGCTTCGCCGCAGCTCCGCTCCGATGCGTCGAGGAACTCCAACTGGCTGAAGGTGATGTGGTAGGGCGAAGGATTGTGTGCCTTCGGATTGCCGCTGGTGCCGAGCGTCCACGTCACGCCCTCGTTCGCCTGCTCGACGGTGGCTTCCAGGGGCGGCCGATAGAACAGCTTGAAGCGATGGCGTAGGGCGATCTGCAGGGTCTCGGGAGTACTGGGCGCGTGCGGCACGTCCAGCACGCTCAACAGCAGGTAGGTCTCGCGGTCGGTGGGCAGGCCCTGGCCCTGGTAGAGCACCTCCACCTTGGCCCGCTGGCCGGCGCCCAGGCGGAGCAGCGGCCTGGACACGGCGAAGGGCAGCGCCTGCCCCTTGCCGTCGGTACCCCAATCCAGGGAGATTTCCGCCAGGGCCGGCTCCTTGCCCTCGTTGACCAGCGTGATCGGCAGGCGCTTGCCTTTCATCACGAAACGGTTCTGGCCGTCGAACGAGAGATCGGCATGGGCGGACATGCACAGCCAGGCGAATATCGATGCAAGAACCATCCGAAGCCAACTTCGGACCTGGAAGAGGCGCTTTCCATTCATATTCCTGAATGTGCCCGAATGAAACCCGTATCGTGTTTTGGAAAGTGGTTGGTCGGAAGGATCGAATATATTTTTCGTTATACTTCCGCTGCGCTTTGAATGGCTATATTTAGGGTGGTTGGTTGCGTTCATGGTTCAAGTCTGGATAACTTGTTTTCGTTGCGCACCGCTAGGGTGGCAAGAGATTCAATGTTTCTCCATGTTAGAAACCTGCCAGGGAATATATAAATAAGATATTTCCTATTTCTTGTAGGAAATATCCTAAGCATTACTTGTAGTTTTCCGAGGTAGTTGCGCCGTTTCTTCTAGGGAGCCGAGTGCCACATAGAGGACGAGGCCGATTGGAGCAGTCGATGACTGCTGGCTTCTATATGGGTGATCAAATATTGATCAGATGTAGCCCTGTGTCCTGGGTTGGGTTGACAGCGTCATACAGCCACTTATGATGCCCTTGAGCCTGACCCCCGGCGTGCCGGGGCTCCCCGACAAAAGGCGCCATACAAGCGTCGAAGGAATCTTCCCCATGAGTGCAACCGCTTCCGTCGCCACCCGTCACGACTGGTCCCTCGCCGAAGTCCGTGCCCTGTTCGAGCAACCGTTCAACGACCTGCTGTTCCAGGCGCAGACGGTGCATCGCGCGCACTTCGACCCGAACCGCGTGCAGGTCTCGACGCTGCTGTCGATCAAGACCGGCGCCTGCCCCGAGGACTGCAAGTACTGCCCGCAGTCCGGCCACTACAACACCGGCCTGGACAAGGAGAAGCTGTTGGAGGTGCAGAAGGTCCTCGAGGCGGCGGCCGAGGCCAAGGCCATCGGTTCGACCCGCTTCTGCATGGGCGCTGCCTGGAAGCACCCGTCGGCCAAGGACATGCCCTACGTCTTGGAGATGGTCAAGGGCGTGAAGAAGCTCGGCCTGGAGACCTGCATGACCCTCGGTCGCTTGACCCAGGAACAGACCCAGGCGCTGGCGGACGCCGGCCTCGACTACTACAACCACAACCTGGATACCTCGCCGGAGTTCTACGGCAACATCATCACCACCCGCACCTATAGCGAGCGCCTGCAGACCCTGGCCTACGTGCGCGAGGCGGGGATGAAGATCTGCTCCGGCGGCATCCTCGGCATGGGCGAGTCGGTGGACGACCGCGCCGGCCTGCTGATCCAACTGGCGAACCTGCCGGAGCACCCGGAGTCGGTGCCGATCAACATGCTGGTGAAGGTCAAGGGCACGCCCCTGGCGGAAGAGAAGGACGTCGATCCCTTCGACTTCATCCGCACCCTGGCGGTGGCCCGGATCATGATGCCGAAGTCCCACGTGCGCCTGTCCGCCGGCCGCGAGCAGATGAACGAGCAGATGCAGGCGCTGGCCTTCATGGCCGGGGCCAACTCGATCTTCTACGGCGAAAAGCTGCTGACCACGAAGAACCCGCAGGCCGAAAAGGACATGCAGTTGTTCGCCCGTCTCGGCATCAAGCCGGAAGAGCGCGAAGAGCACGCCGACGAAGTGCACCAGGCCGCCATCGAGCAGGCGTTGGTGGAACAACGCGAATCGAAGCTGTTCTATAACGCCGCTTCCGCCTGACCATACTGGAAGGGAGGGTGCCGCCGTCCCTTCGTTGCAGCCGCTGATGTCGGCCCTGCGTGGACGGGTGCGCCTGCGTCCGTCCAGCAACACGAGCGACCTGCCATGTCCTTCGATCTCGCTTCCCGCCTCGCCAGCCGGCGCGCGGAAGACCTCTACCGCCAGCGGCCGCTGCTGGAGTCGGCCCAGGGCCCGGACGTCGTGGTCGACGGCCAGCCGCTGCTGGCCTTCTGTTCCAACGACTACCTCGGCCTGGCCAACCATCCCGAGGTGATCGCCGCGCTGCGCGCCGGCGCCGAGCGCTGGGGCGTGGGCGGTGGCGCCTCGCACCTGGTGGTCGGCCACAGCGGCCCGCACCACGAACTGGAGCTGGCCCTCGCCGAATTCACCGGGCGGCCGCGCGCGCTGCTGTTCTCCACCGGCTACATGGCCAATCTCGGCGCGGTGACCGCGCTGGTCGGCAAGGGCGACACGGTGCTGGAGGACCGCCTCAACCACGCTTCGCTGCTGGATGCCGGATTGCTCTCCGGCGCGCGTTTCTCGCGCTACCTGCACAACGACCCGGCAAGCCTCGCCGCGCGCCTGGACAAGGCCGAGGGCAATACCCTGGTGGTCACCGACGGGGTCTTCAGCATGGACGGCAATCTCGCCGACCTGCCGGCCCTGGCCGCCGTCGCGCAGGCCCGCGGCGCCTGGCTGATGGTCGACGACGCGCATGGCTTCGGCCCGCTGGGCGCCAGCGGCGGCGGGATCGTCGAACACTTCGGCCTCGGCCAGGAGCAGGTGCCGGTGCTGATCGGCACCCTCGGCAAGGGTTTCGGTACCGCCGGCGCCTTCGTAGCGGGCAGCGAGGAACTGATCGAGACCCTGATCCAGTACGCCCGGCCCTACATCTACACCACCAGCCAGCCGCCAGCGGTGGCCTGCGCCACCCTGAAGAGCCTGGAGCTGCTGAGCCGCGAAAGCTGGCGGCGGCAACACCTGGCGGCGCTGATCGCCCGTTTCCGCCATGGCGCCGAGGCGCTTGGCCTGACCCTGATGGACAGCTTCACGCCGATCCAGCCGATCCTGGTCGGCGGCAGCCGCCAGGCCGTGGCCCTGGCCGGCATGCTTCGAGCCCGTGGCATCATGGTCGGCGCGATCCGCCCGCCAACCGTGCCGGCCAACAGCGCGCGGCTGCGCGTCACGCTGTCCGCCGCGCACAGCGAAGCGCAGGTCGACCGCTTGCTCGAAGCCCTCGGCGAAAGCTGGCGACAGCTGTCGTCTAGCCTTCTGGCAGAGATCGAAGCCGAGGAGGGAGACGATGCGTGACCACTTGATCCTGTTGCCGGGCTGGGGCCTGGGTAGCGCACCGCTGGAACCGCTGCGCGACGCGCTGCACGAGCGCGAGCCGCACCTGAACGTGTTGATCGAGCCGCTGCCGTCGCTGGACGACGCCGCCGACTGGCTCGACGAACTCGACGATAACCTGCCGCGCGATAGCTGGCTGGCCGGCTGGTCGCTGGGAGGCATGCTCGCCGGCGAACTGGCGGCGCGCCGCGGCGACGATTGCCGGGGACTGCTGACCCTGGCCAGCAATCCGTGCTGCCGCGTGCGCGAGGACTGGCCGAACGCGATGCCGGCGGAAACCTTCGAGGACTTCTTCGAGGCTTTCCTGCTCGAACCGCACCTGACCCGCAAGCGTTTCACCCTGCTGGTCAGCCAGGGTGCGCGCGACCCTCGGACCCTGGCGCGGCAACTGCAGGTGGCGCTGCCGCAGCTGGAGCGCGAGGCGCTGGTCGCCGGCCTGCAGTTGCTCGGCCAACTGGATACCCGGGCCGCCCTGGAAAACTTCCGCGGGCCGCAATTGCACCTGTTCGCCGAAGCCGATGCGCTGGTGCCGCTGGCCGCCGCCGAGGCCCTGCTCGAGTGGCTGCCGGACGTCGAGGTCTCGACCCTGGCGGCCAGTCACGGCCTGCCGCTGGAATGCCCGGACGAGGTGGCCGGCGCAATCCTGAGATTCCTTCGCGAGGGTGACGATGCCTGACGATTCCTCGCCGCTGCTGGCGCCCCATGGCGTTGCCGCGCTGCCCGACAAGCGCCAGGTCGCCGCGTCGTTTTCCCGCGCGGCGGCCAGCTACGACGCGGTGGCCGAACTCCAGCGCGGCGTCGGTGAGAGCCTGCTGTCGGCATTGCCGGAAGGCTTCTCGCCGCGCCGCTGGGTCGATCTCGGCTGCGGCACCGGTTATTTCAGCCGGGCCCTGGAACGACGCTTCGGTGCGGCCGAGGGCCTAGCCGTGGATATCGCCGAAGGCATGCTGCGGCATGCCTGCGCGCGCGGCGGCGCCAGCCATTTCATCGGCGGCGACGCCGAGAGGCTGCCGTTGCGTGACGGCAGTTGCGACCTGCTGTTCTCCAGCCTGGCCATCCAGTGGTGCGCCGACCTCCCGGCGGTCCTGGCCGAGGCGCGGCGGGTCCTGCGGCCGGGCGGCGTGCTGGCGTTCAGCAGCCTGTGCGTCGGTACCCTGGGCGAGTTGCGCGACAGTTGGCGGGTGGTGGACGGCTTCGTCCACGTCAATCGCTTCCGCGCCTTCGCCGACTACCTGCAACACGCGGCCGGCAGCGGCCTGCTGCCGCTGACCCTGCGCCACGAGGACCGGCTCCTGCATTTCCCCGACCTGCGCAGCCTGACCCACGAACTCAAGGCGCTGGGCGCGCACAACCTCAACCCCGGGCGGCCCGACGGCCTGACCGGGCGCCAGCGCATCCGCGCGCTGGTCGCCGCCTACGAGCGTTTCCGCCAGCCCGAGGGGCTGCCCGCTACCTACCGCGTCGTCTTCGGCGTGCTGCGCAAGGATTCCTGAACCATGCCGGCGTTCTTCGTCACCGGTACCGACACCGAGATCGGCAAGACCACCATCGCCGCCGGCCTGCTCCACGCGGCCCGGAGTGCCGGGCTGAGCACCGCCGCGGCGAAGCCGGTGGCCTCCGGCTGCGAGCCCACGGCGCAAGGCCTGCGCAATGGCGACGCGTTGGTGTTGCTCGGCCAGTGCTCGCTGGCGCTGGCCTACGAGCAGGTCAACCCGCTGGCCTTCGCACCGGCCATCGCCCCGCACCTGGCGGCGCGCGAGGCTGGCGTCGAACTGAGCGCCGCACGCTTGCACGAGGCGGTGCGCGAGGTGCTGGCGCTACAGGCCGACTTCACCCTGGTGGAGGGCGCCGGCGGATGGCGCGTGCCGTTGCTGGGCCGCGAGAACCTGTCCGACCTGGCGCGCCTGCTGGCGCTGCCGGTGGTGCTGGTGGTCGGCGTGCGCCTGGGCTGTATCAACCATGCGCTGCTCAGCGCCGAGGCGATCCTGGGCGACGGCCTGGCGCTGGCCGGCTGGGTGGCCAACGTCGTCGACCCGGCTACCTCGCGCCTGGAAGAGAACCTGGCGACCCTCGCCGAACGCCTGCCGGCGCCCTGCCTGGGTCGGGTACCGCGCCTGGAGGAAGCCACTCCCGCGGCCGTGGCCGCGCACCTCGACCTGCGGCCCCTGGGTATCGGGCTATAAACAGCGGGCCGTCCATAACCAACGGGCGGTACCCAGCGCCGGCCAAGTCTGCTTGAATAGAAGCCACTTGCTATCGCAGTGGCGCATGCGCGTCCCCAGGAGTAGAGGGTGGAAATTTCCGGCAACGCTTTCGTCAGTGGCCTCAACGCGGTGCAGTCGGGCAGCGCCCGCGTCGCCCAGGCCGGCAGCGAGATCGCCCGCAATACCGTGGAGGCCCGTTCGGCCCAGGCCGAGCAGATGGTCGAACTGACCCGCGGCAAGCTCGAGGCGCAGAGCGGCGCCCGGGTCATCGAGGTAGCCGACGAGACCCTCGGTACCCTGATCGATACCCACGCCTGACTTCCTGGCGGCCGGCAGCGGCCGCCCCGACCCTTCCTTTTCCGACTGTCACCCGGCGGCCCCTGAAGCCTGCCGGGCGCTTCGCCATGGGCTTTACTGAGAGAGACGAAAGTGCTTTGGAAGGACGTGGTTGCCAGTGATTTCGGGCATGACCGAGCGGTCGGTTCGGATGCTTGACAAGGGATTGGCGTAAACGTATGTTTCAAACGCCTGTTTGAGAGTCGGGACGCATGAGTGCGTCCGGCAAGGCGACCGGGAGCGATCCCGCACTGCGACCGCAGACTCTGGACATCCGTCCGGTCGCCGATTAACCAGAACCCTTCGTAGAGGTTGACTGCTATGCCTGATTACAAGGCCCCCTTGCGTGATATCCGTTTCGTTCGCGACGAGCTGCTGGGCTACGAAGCGCACTACCAGAGCCTGCCGGGCGCCGAAGACGCGACTCCCGACATGGTCAACGCCATCCTCGAGGAAGGTGCGAAGTTCTGCGAACAGGTGATCGCTCCGCTGAACCGCGTTGGCGACCTGGAAGGCTGCACCTGGAGCGCCGACGGCGTGAAGACCCCGACCGGCTTCAAGGAGGCCTACCAGCAGTTCGTCGAAGGCGGCTGGCCGAGCCTGGCCCATGACGTCGAGCACGGCGGCCAGGGTCTGCCGGAATCCCTCGGCCTGGCCATCAGCGAGATGGTCGGCCAGGCCAACTGGTCCTGGGGCATGTACCCGGGCCTGTCCCACGGCGCCATGAACACCCTGCATGCCCACGGCACCGCCGAGCAGCAGGCAACCTACCTGACCAAGCTGGTCTCCGGCGAGTGGACCGGCACCATGTGCCTGACCGAGCCGCACTGCGGCACCGACCTGGGCATGCTGCGCACCAAGGCCGAGCCGCAGGCCGACGGTAGCTACAAGGTCACCGGCACCAAGATCTTCATCTCCGCCGGCGAGCACGACATGGCCGACAACATCGTCCATATCGTCCTGGCCCGCCTGCCCGACGCCCCGCAGGGCACCAAGGGCATCTCGCTGTTCATCGTGCCGAAGTTCCTGCCCAACGCCGAAGGCAACGCCGGCGAGCGCAACGCGGTTTCCTGCGGTTCCATCGAGCACAAGATGGGCATCCACGGCAACGCCACCTGCGTGATGAACTTCGACGCCGCCACCGGCTTCCTGATCGGCCCGCCGAACAAGGGCCTGAACTGCATGTTCACCTTCATGAACACCGCTCGCCTGGGTACCGCGCTGCAAGGCCTGGCCCATGCCGAAGTCGGTTTCCAGGGCGGCATCGCCTATGCTCGCGAGCGTCTGCAGATGCGCTCGCTGACCGGTCCGAAGGCGCCCGAGAAGCCCGCCGACCCGATCATCGTGCATCCTGACGTGCGCCGCATGCTGCTGACCATGAAGGCCTTCGCCGAAGGCAACCGCGCGATGCTGTACTTCGCCGCCAAGCAGGTCGACATCGTCCAGCGCAGCCAGGACGAAGAGCAGAAGAAAGCCGCCGACTCGATGCTGGCCTTCCTCACGCCGATCGCCAAGGCGTTCATGACCGAAGTCGGCTTCGAGTCCGCCAACCACGGCGTGCAGATCTTCGGTGGCCACGGTTTCATCGCCGAACACGGCATGGAGCAGAACGTCCGCGACAGCCGCATCTCGATGCTGTACGAAGGCACCACCGGCGTTCAGGCCCTCGACCTGCTGGGTCGCAAGGTGCTGATGACCCAGGGCGAGGCGCTGAAGGGCTTCACCAAGATCGTGCACAAGTTCTGCCAGGCCAACGAAGCCAACGAAGCCGTCAAGGAATTCGTCGCTCCGCTGGCGCAGCTGAACAAGGAGTGGGGCGACCTGACCATGAAGGTCGGCATGGCCGCCATGAAGGATCGCGAGGAAGTCGGCGCCGCTTCGGTGGACTACCTGATGTACTCCGGCTACGCCTGCCTGGCCTACTTCTGGGCCGACATGGCGCGCCTGGCCGCCGAGAAGCTGGCCGCCGGCACCGGCGAGGAAGCCTTCTACAAGGCCAAGCTGCAGACCGCGCGCTTCTACTTCCAGCGCATCCTGCCGCGTACCCGCGCCCACGTCGCCGCCATGCTGTCCGGCGCCAGCAACCTGATGGAGATGGCCGAGGAAGATTTCGCCCTCGGTTACTGATGGCACGGGCCGCTGGCGGCCCGTTCCCCAGGTGAGAAAGAGCCCGCCCTTCGGCGGGCTTTTTCATGCCTGCGATCCGCTGCATCCTGGCCTTCCGACCTCGGGGTTATGGCGTTGCATTCAGCGTCCGCAGCGTGATTGTAGGCGCCCGCCCGGCGCAGTAGCTTCGAGGGATTCGCGCCTGTGGGGCGCCCCTGCCGAGGAGAACAGAGATGCCGGAATACAAGGCTCCGCTGCGCGACATGCGCTTCCTGATCGATGAGGTATTCGACTTCCATGGGCGCTACCAGGCGCTCGGCGCCAGCGACGCGACCCCGGACATGGTGGCGGCGATCCTCGATGAAGGGTCGAAATTCTGCGAACAGGTTCTGGCGCCGCTGAACCGCTCCGGCGACGAAGAGGGCTGCCACTTCGACAACGGCGTGGTGACCACGCCCAAGGGTTTCAAGGAAGCCTATGCACAGTACGTCGAGGGTGGCTGGAACGGTGTCGCCAGCGATCCCGCGTACGGCGGCCAGGGCCTGCCGCACTCGCTGGGTCTGCTGCTCAGCGAGATGATCGGCGCCAGCAATGTCTCCTGGGGCATGTACCCGGGCCTGACCCGCGGCGCCATGTCGGCGATCCACGCCCACGGCAGCCAGGCGCAGAAGGACCTCTACCTGGCGCGGATGACCGCCGGCACCTGGACCGGCACCATGTGCCTGACCGAGCCGCACTGCGGCACCGACCTGGGCATCATCAAGACCCGCGCGGTGCCGAACGCCGACGGCAGCCATGCGATCAGCGGGACGAAGATCTTCATCTCCGCCGGCGAGCACGACCTGAGCGAGAACATCGTCCACCTGGTGCTGGCCAAGCTTCCCGATGCGCCGGCCGGGACCAAGGGTATCTCGCTGTTCATCGTGCCGAAGTTCCTACCCGACGCCGCCGGCGAGGCAGGCGTGCGCAACGCGGTTTCCTGTGGCTCCATCGAGCACAAGATGGGGATCAAGGCCTCGGCCACCTGCGTGATGAACTTCGACGGCGCCACCGGCTACCTGATCGGCGAGCCGAACAAGGGCCTGCACTGCATGTTCACCATGATGAACCACGCCCGCCTGGGCACCGGCATGCAGGGCCTGTGCCTTGGCGAGACCAGTTACCAGGGCGCCGTGCGCTACGCCCGGGAGCGCTTGCAGATGCGCTCGCTGACCGGGCCGAAGGCGCCGGACAAGCCGGCCGACCCGATCATCGTGCACCCCGACGTGCGGCGCATGCTGCTGACCATGAAGGCGTTCAACGAAGGCAACCGCGCGCTGGCCTACTTCACCGCCCAGTTGCTCGACACCGAGCACCTGTCGCAGGACGCCGCCGAGCGCGAGCGGGCCGCCGACCTGCTGGCCTTCCTGACGCCGATCTGCAAGGCCTTCATGACCGAGACCGGGCAGGAGGTGACCAACCTCGGCATGCAGGTCTACGGCGGCCACGGCTACATCCGCGAGTGGGGCATGGAGCAGTTGGTCCGCGATTGCCGCATCGCACAGATCTACGAAGGCACCAACGGCATCCAGGCCCTCGACCTGCTCGGCCGCAAGGTACTGGGCAGCCAGGGCAAGCTGTTGCGCGGTTTCACCAAACTGGTCCACCAGTTGTGCCAGGCCCAGGCCGAGCATCCGCAACTGAAGGGACAGGTCGCGCAACTGGCGGCGCTGAACGCGCAGTGGGGCGAACTGACCCAGCAGGTGGGCCTGGCGGCGATGAAGAATGCCGACGAAGTGGGCGCCGCCTCGGTGGACTACCTGATGTTCTCCGGCTACGTGACCCTGGCCTATTTCTGGTTGCGCATCGCCCTGGTGGCGCGCGAGAAGCTGGATGCCGGCAGCGGCGAGGCCGCGTTCTACGAAGCCAAGCTGGCCACCGCCGACTTCTACTTCAGTCGCCTGCTGCCGCGCACCGCGGCGCACGCCGCGGCGATCCAGGCCGGCGCGGCGGGCCTGATGAGCCTGTCGGCGGAGCAGTTTTCGCTCTAGCGGCTGCCGGGGCAGGGGCGCGGCGCTTCTTCCCCCGGTTTCTCCCGCACCCGCCGGGCCCGTCGGACTCCCGGCGAACTCGCTCGAGCCCGCGAAAAGCGGGCTTTCTCATGCCTGTCGCATAGAAGACCGATATAGACTTTCCGGTCACGACGTGACGCTACAAGTCCGAAATGTTGGTGGTGTAGACTCGGCCGCGGCACGCCTTTCGTGCCTCCATTTTGTTGCCGCTGGCCCCCGGCCGGCGATCGGTACGATCGAGGATTCCCCACATGGCTGATTACAAAGCTCCGCTGCGCGACATGCGCTTCGTCCTCAATGAGGTGTTCGAGGTCTCCCGGCTCTGGGCGCAACTGCCGGCGCTGGCCGAAGTGGTCGACGCCGAGACCGCCGCGGCGATCCTCGAAGAGGCCGGCAAGGTCACCGCCGGTACCATCGCCCCGCTGAACCGTCCGGGCGACGAGGAAGGCTGCCAGTGGAACGCTGGCGCGGTGAGCACCCCGGCCGGCTTCCCCGAGGCCTACCGGACCTACGCCGAAGGCGGCTGGGTCGGCGTCGGCGGTGATCCGACCTACGGCGGCATGGGTATGCCCAAGGTGATCTCGGCGCAGGTCGAGGAACTGGTCAACTCGGCCAACCTGTCGTTCGGCCTGTATCCGATGCTGACCGCCGGCGCCTGCCTGGCGCTCAATGCCCATGCCAGCGACGAACTGAAGGACAAGTACCTGCCGAACATGTACGCCGGTATTTGGGCCGGTTCCATGTGCCTGACCGAGCCGCATGCCGGCACCGACCTGGGCATCATCCGCACCAGGGCCGAGCCGCAGGCCGACGGCTCCTACAAGATCAGCGGGACCAAGATCTTCATCACCGGCGGCGAGCATGACCTGACCGAGAACATCATCCACCTGGTGCTGGCCAAGCTGCCCGACGCCCCGGCCGGGCCGAAGGGCATCTCGCTGTTCCTGGTACCGAAGGTGCTGGTCAACGCCGACGGTTCGCTGGGCGAGAAGAACAGCCTGGGTTGCGGCTCCATCGAGCACAAGATGGGGATCAAGGCCTCGGCCACCTGCGTGATGAACTTCGACGGCGCTACCGGTTGGCTGGTGGGCGAGGTCAACAAGGGCCTGGCGGCGATGTTCACCATGATGAACTACGAGCGCCTTGGCGTCGGCATCCAGGGCCTGGCCACTGGCGAGCGCTCCTACCAGAGCGCCATCGAATATGCCCGCGAGCGTATCCAGAGCCGCGCGCCGACCGGCCCGGTGGCCAAGGACAAGGCCGCCGACCCGATCATCGTACACCCCGACGTGCGTCGCATGCTGCTCACCATGAAGGCGCTGAACGAAGGCGGCCGCGCCTTCTCCAGCTACGTCGCGATGCAGTTGGACACCGCCAAGTACAGCGAAGAGGCGGTCACCCGCAAGCGCGCGGAAGAGCTGGTGGCGCTGCTGACCCCGGTGGCCAAGGCATTCCTCACCGACATGGGGCTGGAAACCACCATCCATGGCCAGCAGGTGTTCGGCGGCCACGGCTTCATCCGCGAATGGGGCCAGGAGCAACTGGTGCGCGACTGTCGCATCACGCAGATCTACGAAGGCACCAATGGCATTCAGGCGCTCGACCTGGTGGGGCGCAAGGTGATCGGCAGCGGCGGCGCCTTCTCCCGTCACTTCACCAACGAGATCAAGGCCTTCGTCGCTTCCGCCGACGAGGCCCTGGGCGAGTTCAGCAAGCCGCTGGCGGCCGCCGTGGAGAACCTGGAAGAGCTGACCGCCTGGCTGCTCGACCGCGCCAAGGGCAATCCCAACGAGATCGGCGCGGCGTCGGTCGAATACCTGCATGTGTTCGGCTACACCGCCTATGCCTACATGTGGGCATTGATGGCGCGCACCGCGCTGGCCAAGCAGGGCGAGGACGACTTCTACGCCAGCAAGCTGGGTACCGCGCGCTTCTACTTCGCCCGCCTGCTGCCGCGCATCCATTCCCTGAGCGCCTCCGTGCGCGCCGGCAGCGAGTCGCTGTACCTGCTGGACGCCGAGCAGTTCTGAGGCCTGGCGCCTGAGACGGAAAGCCCCGCGATGCGGGGCTTTTTTCTGGGCGCCGGGGGCTCGGCGCGCGGGACGGGTGGGGGGATATCCGCTTGCGGCTATCCGCCATTCCCAGGGTTTTCTCGGGGCCGTGATGGGACAGGGTGAGCGGCGGATAACGCCGTTGGCGTTATGCGCCCTACGGCTCCTCGCGCAGGGTGGGCGGTAGGGCGAATAACCGCTTGCGGTTATCCGCCATTCCCGTGGTTTTTCTCGCGCCGTGAGGGGACAGGGTTGTCGCGGTCCGTCGCGGAGGATACGGGGATATCCGTTGATGGCGTCTCGACCGCCTCAGTGCGAGGTTCCCTCCGCATAGCCGATCTTGTTGCCGACGTTGTACTTGCCCGACGGCTTGTTCATCGGCAGTCGCTTCACTTCCTCCAGGCTGTGCGCGTCGTAGACCACCAGCGCGCCGTCGCGGTCCCAGACGCTGAGCAGGGCGTAGCGGCCGTCGCGGGTGAACTCGACGTGGCCGGCCACCTTGCCCGGGCTGGGGCGCAGGCGATGGGCGATTTCCAGGGTCTGCTTGTCGATCAGCAGGATCTCGTCGTGTTTCTTGCCAAGGAAGGTATCGGTCCAGGCGTAGGGCGAGTCGGCATGGCTGCGCATGAAGAAGCCGGGGCCGTCGGTGACGATTTCCTTCAACGGCTTCCAGTTTTGCAGGTCGATCACCGAGATCACCCCGCGGCTGATGTTCGGCGTAGCGAACACCCAGCGCCCGTCGCGCTTCCAGTAGATGCCCGAGCCGAGGTGCGGCATGCCCGACAGCGGGATCGAGGCGACCCGCGCGCCGCTGTCCAGCTCGATCACCTCGCCGCCCCTGGCCTGCCGCGAGCTGCCCAGCAGGTAGCGGTAGTCGGGGCTGAAGGAGAAGTCGTCGAGGTAGTCGGCCACCGCCAACCGTTTCGGCGCGACCGGCTTGCCGTTGGCATAGGGCAGCTCCCACAGCTCGTGGACGTCCTTCAGGGCGACCACGAAGCTGTGTCGCGGCGGTGCCGTGTATACCGCGCTGACCCGCGAGGCCTGGCCCTGGGCGTCGGCCGCCGGGATGACCTGCACCAGGGACAGGTCGCGGGCGTCCAGCAGCACCAGGTTGCCGGGCAGGTAGTTGCCCACCAGGACCCAGCGCCCGTCGTCGCTGACCGCCAGGTTGCGCGTGTTGAGGCCGGCGCGGACCTCGGCGACCACCTTCAGGTTGTACAGGTCGTAGAGGGTTACCCAGCCGTCGCGCGAGGCGAAGTACACCAGGCGCCCGTCCGGGGAGAACTTCGGACCTCCGTGCAGGGCGTAGCGCGAGGGGAAGCGGGCGATGGGCTCGAAGCGATCGCCGTCGAGGATGGTCACGTGGTGGTCGCCGGACTCCACCACCACGAACAGGTTCAGCGGGTCGGCCTCGAAGCGGGGCCTGGACGGCAGGGTGGCGAGGGGATGCGGCTGAACCTGGCTGGCCCGGATGTCCTCGGCGCTCCACTGCGGTTCGCGCGGCGGCGCCTGGTAGAGATAGGCGACCAGGGCGTCCGCCGCGGCGTCGTCCAATTGACCGGCAAAGCCGGCCATCTGGGTTGCCGGGCGACCGTGCAGGATCACCTCGCGGGCCTGCGCCGGCTTCAGCCGCGAAAGGCTTTCCGGGAGCAGGGTCGGGCCGCTGCCGCCGAGCCGTCCGGCGCCGTGGCAGGCCTGGCAGTGCTGGCGGTAGAGCGCTTCCCCCGGCGCTTCGCCGGCCTGTGCGAGGGCGCCGAGGAGCAGGCCGAGGGCGAGGCCGATCAGGCGCATGCGACGGCCTCGCGGCTGACCGGCGAGCCGGCGCCCAGGTATGACGGATGCGCCATCGCGCGCTCGGCGAAGAGCGCGACCACCTGGCCGACGACGATCAGCGTCGGCGGCTTCAACTGGTAGCGTCGCGCCAGCGCCGGCAGCTCGGCAAGGGCGCCGCGGGTCACCTGCTGGCCCGCCTGGGTGCCCTGGCTGACCAGCGCCGCCGGGGTGTCGCTGGCGAGGCCGTGCTCGACCAGGCGCGCGGCGATCTCGGCGAGGTTGCCCAGGCCCATGTAGAACACCAGGGTCTGCTTGCCACGCGCCAGGCCGGCCCAGTCGAGGTCGAGGCGGCCGTCGTTCTGCAGGTGGCCGGTGACGAAGGTGCAGGACTGGGCGAGGTCGCGGTGGGTCAGCGGGATGCCGGCGTAGGTACTGCAACCGGAGGCGGCGGTGACGCCGGGGACCACCTGGCAGTCGACGCCGGCTTCGAGCAGGCGCTCCAGCTCCTCGGCGCCGCGACCGAAGATGAACGGGTCGCCGCCTTTCAGGCGGACCACCCGGCGTTGCTGCCGGGCCAGGCGCACCAGCAGCTCGTTGATTTCTTCCTGCGGCAGGCTGTGGTGGCCGCAGCGCTTGCCGACGTAGATGCGCTGGCAGCTTTCCGGCAGAAGGGCGATCAGCTCGCGGGCGACCAGGCGGTCGTAGACCACCACCTCGGCCTGTTGCAGCAGGGCCCAGGCGCGCAGGGTGAGCAGGCCCGGATCGCCGGGGCCGGCGCCGACCAGGGCGACGCTGCCGGCAGGGAAATCGACATCGAGGAGGGACGGCGGAATCACGGTAGTGTTCATGAGGCTTTCCTTAGACGGCGTGCAGCGCGATGCGCTCGAGGCCGATTTCCTGATCGCTGAGGTAGCAGCCGGGGTCTTCGCCCCAGAGTTCTCCGCCGGCCCAGGCGCGGGTGCGGGTGTTGCCGTTGCAGATGTCCAGCCAGCGGCATTGGCTGCAGCGCCCGACCACCGGTCGCGGGCGCTGGCGCAGTTGCAGGAGCAGCGGGTCGGGGCGCTCGAACCAGAAGTCGGCGAAGCGCTGATGGCGGATGTTGCCGACGCTGTGGTGCCACCAGTAGCTGTCCGGATGCACCTCGCCGGTGTTGTCGATGTTGGCGATGCCCTCGCCCGAGGCGTTGCCGCCCCAGTCCAGCAGCAGCTCGCAGAGACGCGCCAGTTGCTGCGGGCGGCGGCGCTTGAGCCAGTCGAGGAGAAGGATCGCGTCGGCGTCGTTGTTGCCGGTGACGAAGTCGCTGTCGCGCCCCTGCCGGATGTCCTGGTCGGCCCGTTCGAAGAGCAGCGCGAGGGCCTCGCGGGTGCGCCGGTGGTGGGCGTCGAGGGCGCGGCTGCGGCGGCCGCGGCCACTGTAGTTGAGGTGCGAGAGGTAGAACTTCTGCACGTCGAGTTCGCGCATCAGGTCGAGCAGTGCCGGTAGTTGCGCGGCGTTCTCCTCGGTCAGGGTGGTGCGCATGCCGACGCGGATATCCGCCTCGCGGCACAGGCGCATGGCCGCCAGCGCGGCGTCGAAGCTGCCTTGCTTCTGGCGGAAGCGGTCGTGGGTCTCGCGCAGGCCGTCGAGGCTGATGCCGACGTAGTCGAAGCGGGCCTCGGCGACGCGCTGGATGTTGCCTTCGTCGATCAGCGTACCGTTGCTCGACAGCGCCACGAACATCCCGGCCTGGCGCGCATGGGCGGCGATCTCGAAGAGGTCCGGGTGCATCAGCGGCTCGCCGCCGGAGAGGATCAGCACGCGCACTCCGGCGGCGCGCAGGTCGTCGATGCCGCGAAGGATTTCCGCGGTCTCCAGCTCGCCACGGAAGTCGCTGTCGGCGGAGGTGGAGTAACAGTGCTTGCAGGTCAGGTTGCAGCGCCGCAGCAGGTTCCAGATCACCACCGGGGCGCGCCTGCCGCCGGCGCGGCGCGGCGTCGGCGCGTCCTCGGCGAGGCTGCGCAGGTAATGGCTGATCCTCAGCATGGACGTTCCTCCTTCTGCGCCAGGCGCAGGCCGGTCTTCTTCAGGATGCGGCTGCTCACCAGCATCTCGTCGGCGCGACAGTCCTCGCCGAGCAGCAGGCGGATCTGCTGGCGATAGCCTTCGATCTCCGCTTCGCTGCGGCCGTGAACCATGGCGAACAGGTTGTAGCGCCACTGCGGCAGATGGCGCGGGCGCCGGTAGCAATGGCTGACGAAGGACAGCCCGCCGACCAGCCGGCCGAGGCGTTCGATGCGTTCGTCGGCGACGTCCCAGACGGTCATGCCGTTGTGCCGGTAGCCAAGGCGATAGTGGTTGGGCACCGCGGCGATGCGCCGGATCACCCCGGCGTCGCGCAGGCGCTTCAGCAGCGCCAGGGTCTCCGCCTCGCTCAGCCGCAGTTGCGCGGCGATCCACGCCCAAGGGTCGGCGACCAGCGGCAGGCCGGCCTGGGTCAGTTCGATCAGGCGGCGGGCGAGCAGGGCGTCAGAGGGGGAAATGCAGGCCGACATGGTAGGTCGCCTCCTTGGGCAGGTCGAGTACCGCCAGCCCGCTCTCGCGCTCCAGCCGTGCGAGGGTCTCGGCGACCTCCGCCGGGCTGTCGCAGGCGACCACCAGCCACATGTTCAGGGCGTGCTCGCGACGGTAGTTGTGGGCGACCTGCGGCCAGCCGGCGAGCAGCGCGGCGATCTCTTCGAAACGCGCCTCCGGCACGCTCATGGCGGCCAGGGTGAAGGCACCGCCGAGGGGCTCGATATCGAACAGCGGACCGAAGCGGGTCAGGGTGCCGTCGTCGAGCAGGTCGTCCAGGCGGCGCAGGATGTCTTCCTCGCGGCAATCCAGCTCGGCGGCGAGCAGCGCGTAGGGATGCGGCTCCAGCGGCAGGCCGTGTTGCAGGCGGTTCAGCAGGCGCCGGTCGAACTCATCCATGGCGGCGCTCCAGGTCGGCCGGCGGCGCGGTGTAGCGGCCGCCGCACTGCTTGTAGGCGCGCAGGCTGAACAGCCAGCGGTGCGGTGTCTGGCGCAGGGCGTGGCGCTCCAGCAGGGCCTCGATCTGGCGTTCCACTTCGCCGCGCTCGCGGCCGTGGATCATGCAGAACAGGTTGTATGGCCACATCGGCAGGCGACGCGGGCGGCGGTAACAGAGCGAGACGATCGTTTCGTGGGCGAGGGCGCGGCCGACGGCGTCGACCTCCGCGTCGGCGACGTCCAGCACCAGCATGGCGTTGGCGGTATAGCCCAGGGCGCGGTGGTGGAGGATCACCCCGAAGCGGCGGAACAGGCCGTCTTCGTCCCAGCGGCGGACCTGTTCCAGCACTTCGTCTTCGCCGGCGCCGATGCGTTCGGCGAGCACCCGATAGGGCCGGCTGGCCAGCGGCAGGCCCTGTTCCAGCAGGTAGCGCAGGTGTTGCCGCTGCGGCGCGGCGAGGGGTTCGACGGGGTTCATCGGCTGGCCTCCAGGGGAAACGCGAGGTCGATGCAGTAGGCTTCCTGCATCGGCAGGTCGAGGGGTTGCAGGCCGGTGTCGGCGGCGATCTCCGCCAGTACCCGGTCGAGTTGCGCGCGGTCGCCGGCGGTGAGCACGAACCACAGGTTGTAGCGGTGTTCGCGCTGGTAGTTGTGGTTGACCTCGGCGTACTGGCTGATGCGCTCGGCGACCCGTTGCAGACGCTCCTCGGGCACCGCCAGGGCAGCCAGGGTGCTGGCCCCGGCGCGTTGGTGGCGGAGCACCGGGCCGACCCGCGACAACGCGCCGTCGGCTTCCAGGCGACGCAGCCGTTCGAGCACCTCGGCTTCGCTGCAACCCAGGGTCTCGGCCATCCGCCGATAGGGTTCCGCGCAGATCGGCAGGCCTTTCTGGTAGCGGGCGAGGAGGCGGCGGGAGAGGTCGTCCATGGTGCCTCCTAGAGTCCGATGTGCTGGGCGCGGTGGCTGAAGAAGATGCCGCTCGGGCTGCGGGCCGGAAGGCTGCCGATGCGCTTCAGGCGGTACGGGTCCCAGACCTGCAACTGGTCGGCGTCGCGCACCGAGATCCAGACCTGGTCGCCGCGCCCGCTGAATTCCATGTGCAGTACGCCGGGGCCAGGGCGCAGGGTTTCGATCACTTCGTGGGTCTCGCTGTCGATGACCTGCACCTTGTCGTTGTCCGGGTAGGCGAAGTTGACCCAGATCTGCCGGTCGTCCGGTCGAGTCATGACGAACACCGGCTGGCCGGCGACGTCGATGGCGTCGGTCTGCTTCCAGTCGCGCGCGTCGAGCACCAGCACCTGGTGATGGCCGACCGCCGGGACGAAGGCCTGGTCGCTGGCGATGGTCCAGCCCTCCAGGTGCGGCATCTTGTACACCGGCAGCTTGCGTTGGCCGCGGCCGTAGTCGCCGAGTACGCGCCTGACGCCGCGCTCCGGGTGCCAGAGGTCGAGCTGGGCCATGCCGTCCTCGCCGAACAGCCCGGCCATGTAGTAGCGCCCGTCGGGGCTGATGAGGGCGTCGTAGGGTTGCTTGCCGATATCGCGGAAGCGGGTCAGGTGCGGCGTGTCGCCCTGGCTGAAGTCGGCGATCCAGATCTCGCCGCTGTCGAACAGGCTGAACACGAAGCGCTGCCCGGGCGCGTCGACCAGGCCGACCACCCGGGAGTTCCTGTCCTGGCCGGGGAGGCGGGTGGCGGGAATCTCGGCGACCAGCTCCAGGGTGCGACTGTCGAACACCTTGACCCCGCCCGGCTCGTAGTTGGATACCGCGACCAGCCGACCGTCCTGGCTGATCGCTCCGCCGATGCTGTTGCCGCCCTGGATCAGGCGCTTGTCGATGCGCTGGGCCAGCAGGTCGAGCTTGGTCAGGCCGCCGTCGCGACCGAATACGTAGGCGTAGCGCTGGTCGCGGGAGAACACCAGGGAGGCGTGGGACAGGTCGCCGAGGCCTTCGACCCGCGCCAGCGAGGTCTTCGCCGTGCCGTCGAGGATCTGCACGCTGCCGTCGGCGCGTTCGATCAGCACGCCGAGGTCGCCGCTGCCGCGCAAGGGCGGCTGCTGGCTACAGCCGGCGAGCAGGGCGAGGAAAAGCGGCGCGAGGGGACGCAGGTTCATGGGGCGATCTCTCCTTCGATCAGGCGGTCCACCAGCCAGCCGGCGTCGTCTTCGCTGAGCAGGCCGGCCCAGGGGGGCATCGGGGTTTGCGGACGGCCCATGAGCACGGTGGCGACCAGCGATTCGCGCGGCTTGCCGCGCAGGGCCTCGGGGGTCAGCGCCGGGCCGAGGCCGCCGGTCAGGCGCAGGCCGTGGCAGGAGCCGCAGTCCTGCAACAGCAGGTGACGCAACTGGGCCTGGCGACGGGCATCGGGATGCTCGTCGGCCAGGCCCGGAAGAGGACAGGCGAACGTCAGCGCGAGGGCCAGCCACAAGGCGTGGCTGGCGGCGCGCCGGAAGTCCGGAGGGGCGTTCATTTCTGCGACAGGACCCACTTCGCCAGGGTCTGCGCCTCGTCGTCGCTGACCGCGTTCGGCGGCATCGGGATCGGGCCCCAGACGCCCTGGCTGCCGTTCTTGATCCGCTGCGCGAGTTCCGCTTCGGCGCCGGCCTGGCCGGCGAACTTGGCGGCGACGTCCTTGTAGGCCGGGCCGACCATCTTGGTGTCGATGGCATGGCAGGCCACGCAGCCCTTGTTCTTGAACAGCACTTCGGGGTCTTCGGCCCAGGCGCCCTGGGCGAGCAGGGTGCCGGTGGCGAGCAGCGAAAGCAGTGCGTACGGTTTCATCACGGTTCCTCGTAGGGGGGAGCGTGCGGGGCGTGCCCCGCACGCGGGTCTCAGTACACGTCGTGCTGGGTGTTGTAGACGTTGAACTTGCCGGTCGGGGTGATCAGCCGCGGGTCCTTGACCACGGCCTTGAGCTTCAGGGTCTTGTCGTCCACCACCACCAGCGCGGAGCTGTCGTTCTTGCCGTTCCACACCGAGAACCAGACTTCATCGCCGCGCTTGTTGTACTCGGGCTGCACCACCCGCTTGGCGCCTTCGCCGAGATCGGCCCATTCGGCGATCGGCAGCACCTGGTACTTGGCGTCGAGGTTCTTCAGGTCGAACACCGCGACGCTCTGGCTGATCCTGGCGTCGGGGTTGAAGGTGGTGTCGACGTAGAGGTGCGAGGACTTCGGATGGGTCTTGATGAACAGCGAGCCGCCGCCCTGGCCCTGTAGTTCGGCGACTTTCTTCCAGGCGTACTGCGGATGGTTCTTCGGATCGGTGCCGATCAGCGAGATGCTGCCGTCGCCCAGGTGGCTGGTGCTCCACACCGGGCCGTACTTGGGATGTACGAAGTTGGCGCCCCGCCCCGGGTGCGGGGTCTTGCCGACGTCGACCAGGGCCGACAGGCGACGGTCCTTGGAGTCGATCACGGCAACCTTGTTGGAGTTGTTGGCGGCGGTCATGAAGTAGCGGTGGCTGCTGTCCCAGCCGCCGTCGTGGAGGAACGGCGCCGCACCGATGCTGGTGACGGTGAGGTTGTCGATATCCTTGTAGTTGACCAGCAGGACCTTGCCGGTCTCCTTCACGTTGACGATGAACTCGGGGTGCTCGTGGGAGGCGATGATCGCCGCCACGCGCGGTTCCGGGTGGTAGGTCTGGGTGTCTACGGTCATGCCGCGGGTGGAGACGATCTGCTTCGGCTCCAGGGTCTCGCCGTCCATGATCGCGAACTGCGGCGGCCAGTAGGCGCCGGCGATGGTGTAGCGGTCCTCGTAGCCCTTGAACTTGGAGCTTTCCACCGAGCGCGCCTCAATGCCGATCTTGATCTCGGTGACCTTGGTCGGCTCCTTGGCCCACAGGTCGATCATGTCGATCCGCGCGTCGCGGCCGATCACCAGCAGGTAGCGGCCGGAAGCGGACATCCGCGAGATATGCACGGCATAGCCGGTATCGATGACCTTGACGATCTTCTTGCTGTCGCCGTCGACCAGGGCGATCTGCCCGGCGTCGCGCAGGGTCACCGAGAACAGGTTGGGCAGGTCGAGGTCGTTGAGCTGTTTCTTCGGCCGGTCCTCCGGCTTCACCAGCACCTTCCACGATTCGCGCATCTCCGGCATGCCCCACTCCGGCGGTTGCGGCGGGGTGTGCTGGATGTACTTGGCCATCAGGGTGATCTGTTCCTTGCTCAGCTCGCCGGAGCTGCCCCAGTTCGGCATGCCCAGCGGGGTGCCGTAGGTGATCAGCGCTTCCAGGTATTGCTGGCCGCGTTGCTGGGTGATGTCCGGGGTCAGCGGCTTGCCGGTGGCGCCCTTGCGCAGGACGCCGTGGCAACCGGCGCAGCGTTGGAAGTAGATCTGCTTGGCCTCGTTGAACTCGCTTTCACTCATGTCGGGGGCACCGTTGGTGCGCACCACGTGAGCGGGATCGACGGCGGAAGCGGCACCCTGGTATTGCTCGGCGGCTTTCATGTCGTCCTTGGCGTGAGCGGTGGCCAGGCCCAGCAGCGTCAGCGAGGCGAGCAAGGTGCCCGCCAGTGGCTTGCCAAATGGCATGGTCTATCTCCTCAGGAGCCCTGCGAGGCGCTCCCTTAGCAGTGTTTTGGGGGTGGCTGCGTCGGGAACTCCCGGGAATTCATGGCGCGAAAGGATCATAGAAAGCAGGGTCTTTACCCTTGCTTGACCGGAATCAAGATTGCGTTGCTTTGCGCTTGTGGCACCTTCCAACTGTGAATAGCGTGCGGTCCTAATCCCTAGCGCAGGAGTAGGACATGCGGGACGCGACACCCTTCTACGAGGCCACCGGCCATGAGATCGAAGTCTTCGAGCGCGCCTGGCGGCACGGCCTGCCGGTATTGCTCAAGGGCCCCACCGGTTGCGGCAAGACCCGCTTCGTCCAGTACATGGCGCGGCGCCTGGAACTGCCGCTGTACAGCGTCGCCTGCCACGACGACCTGGGCGCCGCCGACCTGCTCGGCCGCCATCTGATCGGCGCCGACGGCACCTGGTGGCAGGACGGCCCGCTGACCCGCGCGGTGCGCGAAGGCGGTATCTGCTACCTGGACGAAGTGGTGGAGGCGCGCCAGGACACCACGGTCGCCATCCACCCGCTGGCCGACGACCGCCGCGAGCTGTACCTGGAGCGCACCGGCGAGACGTTGCAGGCGCCGCCTTCGTTCATGCTGGTGGTGTCCTACAACCCCGGCTACCAGAACCTGCTCAAGGGCCTGAAGCCCAGCACCCGGCAGCGTTTCGTCGCGTTGCGCTTCGACTACCCGGCGGCGCAGCAGGAGGCACGCATCCTGGTCGGCGAGAGCGGTTGTGCCGAGACCCTGGCGCAGCGCCTGGTGCAGTTGGGCCAGGCGCTGCGGCGGCTGGAGCAGCACGACCTGGAGGAAGTCGCCTCGACCCGCCTGCTGATCTTCGCCGCGCGCCTCATCGGCGACGGCATGGACCCGCGCGAGGCGTGCCGGGTGGCGCTGGCCGAACCGCTCTCGGACGACCCGGCGACGGTGGCGGCGCTGATGGACATCGTCGATCTCCATGTCGCCTGATACCGTCGAGCGGCGCCTGCCCGGCGACCTGGCGATGTGGTTCTTCATCCTCGCCGAACTCAGCGTGTTCAGCCTGCTGCTGCTGGCGTTCGCCGGCGCCCAGGCCTGGCAGCCGGAGCTGTTCCGTGCCGGCCGGGAGCAACTGGATAGCCGCTGGGGCCTGTTGCTGACCGTGGCCCTGCTCAGCTCCGGCTGGCTCGCCGCGCTGGCGGTGCATGCGGTGCGCCGCGGACGGCCGCGCCAGGCGAGCGGCTGGTTGCTGGCGGCGCTGCTGCTGGCACTGGTCTACGTCGGCCTGAAGCTGCACGAGTACGGGCGGCTCGCCGATCTCGGCCTGGACATCGAGCACGACACTTTCTTCACCCTCTACTGGTGCCTGACCGGCTTCCATTTCCTCCACGTCCTGCTCGGCCTGCTGATCCTCGGCTGGCTGGCGCAGGCCTGCTGGCGCCGGTGTTATACGCCGCAGGCTTGCTCGGGACTGGAGTCGGGAGTGCTCTACTGGCACATGGTCGACCTGGTCTGGGTGCTGCTGTTCCCGCTGGTCTACGTCCTGCAATGAGGTGCCGATGCGAACCCTGACCCTCTGCTGGCTGGCGTTGCTGGCGCTGGCCGTGACCGGTGTGCTGCTGGGCGGCGCCGGCGACTCTCCCTGGCTGCTGGCGGCGGTGCTGGCCTGCGCGGTGGCCAAGGGCTGGCTGATCGGCGAGCGCTTCATGGAGCTGGCCCATGCCCCGGCGCTATGGCGCCGCCTGCTGCTGGCCTGGCCGCTGCTGATGGCCCTGGCGGTGGGCGCTGCGCTGTACCTGGCGCGGATGAATAACTGAGTAAATCGTTCGGGAATCTTGATTGCCATCAAGCGGGTTCGCCGCCGCCGCTTCCTAGAATCGCCGCACCACCCATTCCAGGAGGCCGCATGTCCGAGACCTTTACCAAAGGCATGGCCAGGAACATCTATTTCGGCGGGAGTGTGTTCTTCATCCTGCTGTTCCTGGCCCTGACCTACCACACCGAGAAGACCCTGCCCGAGCGCACCAACGAGGCCGCGATGAGCGCCGCGGTGGTGCGCGGCAAGCTGGTCTGGGAACAGAACAACTGCGTCGGCTGCCACACCCTGCTCGGCGAGGGCGCCTACTTCGCGCCGGAGCTGGGCAACGTGGTCGGACGCCGTGGCGGCGAGGAGGGCTTCAACACCTTCCTCCAGGCCTGGATGAAGATCCAGCCGCTGAACGTGCCGGGCCGTCGCGCCATGCCGCAGTTCCATCTCAGCGAGGGCCAGGTCGACGACCTGGCCGAGTTCCTCAAGTGGAGCTCGAAGATCGATACCAACCAATGGCCGCCGAACAAGGAGGGTTGATGATGTCGCCCAATGGCTCCCTGAAATTCGCCTCGCAGGCGGTCGCCAAACCCTACTTCGTGTTCGCCCTGATCCTCTTCGTCGGGCAGATCCTGTTCGGCCTGATCATGGGTCTGCAGTACGTGGTCGGCGACTTCCTGTTCCCGGCGATCCCCTTCAACGTCGCGCGCATGGTGCACACCAACCTGCTGATCGTCTGGCTGCTGTTCGGCTTCATGGGCGCTGCCTACTACCTGGTGCCGGAGGAGAGCGACTGCGAGCTGTACAGCCCGAAGCTGGCCTGGATCCTGTTCTGGGTATTCGCCGCCGCCGGCGTGCTGACCATCCTCGGCTACCTGCTGGTGCCCTACGCCGGCCTGGCCAGGCTCACCGGCAACGAACTGTGGCCGACCATGGGCCGCGAGTTCCTCGAACAGCCGACCATCAGTAAGGCGGGCATCGTGATCGTCGCCCTGGGCTTCCTGTTCAACGTCGGCATGACCGTGCTGCGCGGGCGCAAGACTGCCATCAGCATGGTCCTGATGACCGGCCTGATCGGCCTCGCCCTGCTGTTCCTGTTCTCCTTCTACAACCCGGAAAACCTCACCCGCGACAAGTTCTACTGGTGGTGGGTGGTGCACCTGTGGGTGGAAGGCGTGTGGGAACTGATCATGGGTGCGATCCTCGCCTTCGTGCTGGTGAAGATCACCGGGGTCGACCGCGAGGTGATCGAGAAGTGGCTCTACGTGATCATCGCCATGGCGCTGATCAGCGGCATCATCGGCACCGGCCACCACTACTTCTGGATCGGCGTGCCCGGCTACTGGCTGTGGCTCGGCTCGGTATTCTCGGCGCTGGAGCCGCTGCCGTTCTTCGCCATGGTGCTGTTCGCCTTCAACACCATCAACCGCCGCCGCCGCGACTATCCGAACCGCGCGGTCGCACTGTGGGCCATGGGCACCACGGTGATGGCCTTCCTCGGCGCGGGAGTGTGGGGCTTCATGCATACCCTGGCGCCGGTGAACTACTACACCCACGGCACCCAGCTCACCGCCGCCCACGGCCACATGGCCTTCTATGGCGCCTACGCGATGATCGTGATGACCATCATCTCCTACGCCATGCCGCGCCTGCGCGGGATCGGCGAGGCGATGGACAACCGCTCGCAGGTCCTGGAGATGTGGGGCTTCTGGCTGATGACCGTGGCGATGGTGTTCATCACCCTGTTCCTCTCCGCGGCCGGGGTGCTGCAGGTCTGGCTGCAACGGATGCCGGCGGACGGCGCGGCGATGACCTTCATGGCCACCCAGGACCAGCTGGCGATCTTCTACTGGCTGCGCGAAGGCGCCGGGGTGGTGTTCCTCATCGGCCTGGTCGCCTACCTGCTGAGCTTCCGGCGCGGCAAGGCGGCCGCCTGAGATGGCCTTCGCCGTCGAGCTGGAGGAATGGGTCGGCGCCCACTGGCACCGCTTCATCACCCGCCATGCCAGCGGCGAGTTCGAGGCGGCGCGGGTGACCCTGGAGAGCATGCGGCGTCCGCTCGGCATGCTCTTCCGGGCGCTCGGCGGCGCACCGGGGGTAGCCCTCGAGGCGACCCCGGCGCGCCGCCTGCTGCTACGCCGCACCTGGTTGCAGCGGGTCGCCGGGACCTGCGAGCAGGCCCCGGTGTCCTGGTTCAACGGCGACAGCCTGCGCCTGCCGGAATCCCTCGCGGTCTATCCGCAAGCCGAGCTGAACCGTGAACTGTATCGCTGGCTGGCGCTGCTGGCGGCCAGCGCCGGGCCGCTGCGGCACTGGGCCCAGGACAACCAGCGCTGGGCGCGGCAGTTGCTCGACGCCTATCCGGCGCTGCGCCCGCGCTACGCCCGGCTGGTCGCCGCGCATCTGCGCCAGCGCCCGTCGCTGGACGATTGCCCGGCGGCAGACGCCGAACTGGAAATCGCCCTGCGCCGCGCGCTTGCCAAACCGGGCAGCGTCGAGCGCTTCCCGCGAGTCGAGCGGGCGCCCTGGCCGGTGCCGCTGTGGCTGTATCCCGGCGAGCGCTGGACGCCTTCCGCCAGCGCGGAGGACGGCGAGGAAGCGGCCGCCGGCGCCGGCAAGCGCCAGGTCGCCCGCAGCGGAGCGCGCAAGCGCGCCGAGCGTGTCGAGGAACGCGACAGCGAACGCAACCTGCTGCTGTTCCGCCTGGAAAGCCTGCTCAGTTGGTCGGAGCACCTGGCCCTGGACCGCTGTAGCGACGACGAGGACGACCCGGACGGCGCGCGCGTCGCCGAAGACCTCGACTACCTGTCGCTGTCGCGCCAGCGCACGCAGAAGGGCGGCGGCCTGCGCCTTGACCTCGACCTGCCGGCCGCCGACTACGACGACCTGCCGCTCGGCCCCGGGCTGAAGCTGCCCGAGTGGGACTATCGGCAGCAGCGCCTGCTGAGCGACCACGTGCTGCTGCAACCGATGCGGCCGCGCGGCGCGACCAGCGCCAGCCTGCCGGCGCACCTGGAGAAGACCGCGCTGCATCTGCGCCGCCAGTTCGCCTGCCTGCGCGACGGCCGCCAACGCCTGCGCCAGCAGCCGCAAGGCGACGAGATCGACCTCGATGCCTGGCTCGACTTCCAGGTCGAGCGGCGGCGCGGCGGTTCCACCCAGCCAGGCCTGTTCCTCGAACAGCGGCCGCGCCGGCGCGACCTCGCCTGCCTGTTGCTGGCGGACCTGTCGATGTCCACCGAAGCCTACCTCGACGACCAGCGGCGAGTGATCGACAGCATCGTCGACAGCCTGCTGCTGTTCGGCGAGGCGTTGCAGGCACTGGGCGACCCCTTCGCGCTGTACGGGTTTTCCTCGGTGCGCCGGCAGCAGGTGCGCTGGCAGGTGCTGAAGGACTTCGACGAAGGCTACGGCGGCGAGGTCCGCGGTCGCGTGCTGGCGCTCTCGCCGGGCTACTACACGCGGATGGGCGCGGCGATCCGCCGGGCCAGCCAGGTGCTCGGCGGGCAGCCGCAGAAGCGTCGCCTGCTGTTGCTGTTGAGCGACGGCAAGCCCAACGACCTGGACCGCTACGAGGGCCGCTACGGCATCGAGGACACCCGCCAGGCGGTGATCGAGGCGCGCAGCCAGGGACTGGTGCCGTTCTGCATCACCATCGACAAGGAGGCGGCGGACTACCTGCCCTACCTGTTCGGCGCCGACGGCTTCGCGCTGGTCGAGCGCGCCGGGCAGTTGCCCGAGCGCCTGCTCCAGCTCTATCGGCGCCTGCGCCGCTGAGATGCCTCAGGGAGCATCGCGCGGCAACCAGAGCATCATGCCCAGGCAGAACAGCGCCAGCCCGACGCAGAACCAGGCGAAGCGCCGCTGCCGGCGACCCTGGAGCTGGCGCTGGGAAGCGCTGGGCAGTGGCATGCCGCACTGTTCGCAGGCGCTTTCCGCGCCTTCGGTTTCATGGAGGCAATACAGGCATTGGCGCATGGGCGTTCTCGCGGGCTCGACCCCGCCAGCTTGCCGGTGGACAGGCCGTGGCGCGCTTGACCGCGATCAAGCGGCGGCGCTGTTCACTCGAAGCACTCCAGGCGTTCGCGGTCGAGGATGCTGATTTCGCGGCCGTCGAGGCGGATGATGCCCTCGTCGCCGAGGCGGTGCATGATCCGCGAGAAGGTTTCCGGCTGGATCGACAGGTGACCGGCCACCAATTGCTTGGCCACCGGGATTTCCACCCGGCAGTTCTCCCCCGGCGCGTGGGCGGCGAGGGTCAGCAGGTAGCGCACCACGCGGTGGGTGGCGTTCTTCAGGGAAAGCGTCTCGATCTCGTCGATGCGCTGGTGCAGGCGGGTGCTGAGCTTGGCCAGCAGGGCCAGGGCCAACGGGGTGTTGTCCTGCAACTGGCGCAGGTAGGCCTTGTTGGAGAAACGGAACAGCTGGCTGGGCACCACGGCCTGGGCGGTGGCCACGTAGTTCGGGGTGTCCATGAACATCATCGCCTCGGCGAAGGTGTTGCGTTCGTTGGTCACTTCGAGAATCTTCTCCTGGCCTTCCGGGGTCAGCCGGTAGATCTTCACGCAGCCGGAAATCAGGTAGTAGAAGGCGTGCGCCGGCTCGCCCTGGCGGAACACGTAGGCGCCCTTGTCGAGGTTGACCAGGTCGCTGCTGGCGAGCAGTTCCTGGAGCTGGACGGGAGAAAGCGGTTCGAACAGGTGGTGGCTTTGCAGCAACTGCTGGTGGACGCGCTGGAATTCCATGCTGGGAAGGCTCGCGATGATGAGGGGACTGCCCACTGTAGCGGGCCCGGCGCAGGTCATCTTGATGCACGGCAAGCTCGCGGCGGGTGGGCGCTGCCGTCGGTCCGGCGAGCGGAACTATTACAGCGTGTAAGCCAAGGCTTACAAACGGCGGTGGTTTTGGCTGCTTTCTCCCCCTCGCGGAGATGCGTAATCTTCAAACCGTCAGGACATTGCGCAGGAAGCGCCAAAGACAATACGGAAACTCAGGGAATCCACCATGGATGGTGGCGTAGCACGGATGTCAGGATAGAGGTCTGCAAAACCCCGCCCAAAAGGCGGGGTTTTTTATTGCCCGCGAAAAACCGCGTCGCTCAGACCACGCCTTCCAGCAGCGAGCGCAGCAGCTCGACGCTGGCGTGCTGGCGTTGCGCGTCGCGGTAGACCAGGCCGACCTTCAGCGGGATGCGCGGTTCGCTGAGCGGTTTCCACAGCAGCCGCTGGTTCGAGTGCATCTGCCGTGCCTTGCCCGGTAGAACGGTGGCGAAGCGGGTCTGCGGCAGGCTGTCGAGAATCCCGCTCATGTGGTTCAGTTCCGCCTGCACCCGCGGCCGCCGGCCGATCGCGGCGAGTTGCTCCTGCCAGATCTGGCGCGCACGGAACTCCTCGCCGAGCAGCAGCATCGGCAACTCCGCGGCCTGGGCCAGGGACACCTTCCTGAATTCCTTCAACGGGTGTTCCTCGGGGATCACCAGCTGCAATTCGTCCTCGTACAGCTCGACGCTGTGCAGGCCCGGCTGGCGCGGCGGCAGGAAACCGATGCCGATGTCCAGGTTGCCGGTGAGCAGGCGCCGCTCGATGTCGATTCCCGACAGTTCGTAGATCTGCACCCGCAGGTGCGGCTGCGCGGCATGCAGGCGTTCGACCATGTACGGCACCAGGCTGGCGTTGACCGTCTGCAGCACGCCGATCGCCAGGCTGCGCGGGGTCTGCCCGCGGAATACGCGCATCGCCTCGCGGGCCCTTTCCAATCCCTCCAGCAGCGGTACCGCATGGTTGTACAGGGTGTGGGCGGCGACGGTCGGCAGCAGGCGCTTGCCGCTGCGCTGGAACAGCGAGACGTCGAGGTTCTGCTCCAACTGGCGGATCTGCTGCGAGAGGGCCGGTTGCGACAGGGCCAGGCGTTCGGCGGCGCGGCCGACGTGGCCTTCCTCGTAGAGCGCGACGAAATAGCGGAGTTGGCGAAAATCCATAAGCTGTTCTTATCGATGAAACTGGAAAATCGAAATGGAGTGGGTCCCGCGTGAGGCACTAGTCTAGCTGCATTGGCGGTACATCGGGTGGTCGCGGAGCAATGGAGCAGATAGTCGTAAACGGTGTTTTCATAGGTAAAGTCGAAGAAACCTGGGGCGGATTGGTCAGCGCGATCGACAAGCTGCCGGTCGAGCAGGAGTTCTGGCTGGGCCACGATGGCCTGCCCGGCGACGAACAGGCCGACATCCGCCACCACGGCGGCCTCGAGCGCGCTCTTCATCACTATCCCGCCGAGCACTACCGCTACTGGCGCAAGCGCCACCCGCTGAACCGCTGGCAACTGCCGGCGTTCGGCGAGAACATCTCGACCTACGGCATCACCGAAGCCGAGGTCTGCATCGGCGACCAGTTCCATTGGGGCGATGCCCTGCTGGAAGTCAGCCAGCCGCGTTCGCCCTGCTATCGCCAGGGCCAGCGCTGGAATCTTCCCGAGCTGCCCGACGAATTGCAGAGCGGCGGCCGCTGCGGCTGGTTCTATCGGGTCCTGCGCAGCGGCATGGTGACTCCCGGGGACGAGCTGAAGCTGGTCCAGCGGCATTACCCTGAACTGACCGTCGCCCGCCTGTTGCAGTGGTATTTCGGCGATCCCCTGGAGCCTCTCGGGTTGCGCCAGATGATGGCCTGCGACGCGCTATCCCAGCGTTGGCGCAAGACAGCGGCGAAACGCCTGTCCAGCGGCGTGGTGGAAGACTGGGGGCCGCGCCTGCGCGGACCGTCGGATTACCGGGAGCATGCCTCTTGAGCGACTACCTGATCACCCTGAGCCAGTCCGGCCGGCTGTTGGCCAGCATGACGGTGAGCGCCGCGCGCTTTGCCGAGGTGCGCGAGCTGATGCGCCAGCGCTTCCCCGCCGGCGACGGCTTCGAACTGCGCATCGAAACGCGCCGGGAAAGCCGCCGGCTGCTGGAACAGGGGCCGCAGGGCGTGCGCTTGCTGGCGGTGGAGTACATGACCGAGGAACTGAAAGATGGCTGATGCGCTGGATAGCCTGCGCCTGATGCGCACCCAGGAACGGCCCGAACAGGTGTTCGTCCGTGGCCAGGGCTCGTGGCTGTGGGACAGCGACGGACGCGCCTTCCTCGACTTCACCCAGGGCCTGGCGGTGAACTGCCTTGGCCACAGTCCCAGCGTGCTGGTCCAGGCCCTGGCCCGGCAGGCGCGGGAGCTGGTCAGCGCCGGCCCCGGCCTGCTCAACCGGCCGGTGCTGGCATTGGCGCAGCGCCTGTGCCTGGCGACCGGCAGCGACCAGGCCTACTTCCTCACCAGCGGCGCCGAGGCCAACGAAGCGGCCATCGCCCTGGCGCGCAAGTGGGGCCGCCTGCATCGCGGCGGCGCGCAACGGATCGTCAGCACTGTCAACAGCATCCATGGACGTACCTCGGGCACCCTGACGGCTTGTGGCAAGCCGGCGCAGCATGGCCTGGAGGGATTCGCCAGGGTGCCGTTCAACGACCTCGACGCCATGGCCGCGGCCATCGACGAAGAGACGGTGGCGGTGATGCTGGAGCCGGTGCAGGGCGATGCCGGGGTGATCCCGGCGACCCTCGACTACCTGCGTGGCATCGAGCGGCTGTGCCGGCAGCGTGGCGTCCTGTTGATCCTCGACGAGGTGCAGACCGGCATCGGCCGCTGCGGCGCGCTGCTGGCGGAGGAACTGTACGGGGTACGCGCCGACATCGTTACCCTCGGCAAGGGCCTCGGCGCCGGGGTGCCGCTGTCGGCGCTGCTGGCGCGTGGCAACGCCTGCTGCTTCGAACCGGGAGACCAGCTTGGCACCCACCACGGCAACGCGTTGATGACCGCTGCCGGGCTGGCGGTACTGAATACCGTGCTGGAGCCGGGTTTCCTGGAGCAGGTGCGCGAGCAGGGCACTCACCTGCGCGATGGCCTGGCCCGTGTCGCGCGTCGCTATGGGCATGGTCCGCTGCGCGGCCAGGGACTGTTCTGGGGGCTGCCGCTGATCGGCCAGCGCGCGCCGGCGGTGGTTCGCGCGGCGTTCGGCGAAGGCCTGCTGATCAACGCGCCGCAGCCGCATTGCCTGCGTTTTTCCCCGGCGCTGACGGTGAGCCGGGCCAACGTCGACGAAATGCTGCGGCGACTGGAGCGGGCCCTGGCCCGGGTCGCCAACCGACACGAGGAGGTGGCCTGATGCGCGCCCTGGTATTGCAACACGTTCCCTTCGAAGGCAGCGCGCGGATCGGCGACTGGATCGGCCGCCACTGCGAGCACGAGCACGTCTGCTACCTCTACGCCGACGCCCACCTGCCTGCGCTGGACAGCTTCGACCTGCTGGTGGTGATGGGCGGGCCGATGAGCGTCCACGACGAAGCGCAATATCCCTGGCTGGTGGCGGAGAAGCGTTTGATCCGCGCGGCGCTGGATGCCGGCAAGAAGGTCCTCGGCATCTGCCTCGGCGCGCAGCTGCTGGCCCAGGCGCTGGGGGCTGCGGTACGCCCGGGACGCCAGGCGGAGATCGGCTGGTGGCCGCTGCACAGGTACAGCCAGGCGCTGGGCTCGCCGCTGGGCGAGCGCCTGCCGGAACGGCTGATGGCGTTCCACTGGCACGGCGAGACCTTCGACCTGCCGGCCGGCAGCGTGCCGCTCTATGGTTCGGCTGCCTGCGCAAACCAGGGCTTCATCTGGAACGAGCAGGCTATCGGCCTGCAATGTCACCTGGAAAGCACCGCGGAGAGCATCGAGGCGCTGCTCGATGCCTGCCCGCAGGACCTGCAACGGGAAGGGGCGGTGCAGAGCGCCGGGAGGATCCGCCAGGGTGTCGCGCATTGCCGCGAGGTGGCGCCGGTGCTGTTCCTGTTGCTCGATTACCTGGCGCATCGGCCGGCGGAGATCGCACGCCGGGCCTGATCGCCAGAAAGATTCCTCTGTCCTCGCATGCGCCTCCGGACGTCGTTTTGGTCCTGTGGGGCGCTTTTTTTATTCTAGGCTGCGTGCTTTCCCAACCAGGGCTCCAGTAGTGCCAGGTCGCGACGCAGGCTTTCGGCGAACAGGTGCAGGCGGGTGGGGTTGTCCAGCTCGCCGGGCTGGATGCCGACGAAGGTGAAGGTTTCGTCGTGCTCTCGGGCGGCGACATTGATACTGACGGTGCCGTCGTAGTGCATCCGGCACTGGCAGTCGTAGCCTTCCAGCGCCTGGTTCAGGCTGCGCTGGATCTCGCCGAGATCGGGGTGCTTGTTCTTGCTCATCGCATCGCTCATGCAAGGGGATGGGGCTTTCTTCTCGTGCAGGGCGAGTCGGGTGGATGCGTCGACGACCTCGGGACCGAGGGGCGGCGTAGCCTCCCGGCCGGCGCGGCGTCTGGGCTTCCCGCCCGGACATTGCTTCCTGTATCGCCAGGGTAGGGGTGCCTCCGCTATCGTTTCGCGATGCAAATGCACTAGCACCGCTAGTGCAATCGTCACGCGTGCGCGGTCAGGGCGGGCGGGCATCCTTGCTGCCCCCGGAAAATCGCTCCATCCAAGAGGAACAGCATGAACGACCAGGTACTGCGTACCCAGACCGACCGCCGCCAGTTGCAGCAGATCATCGCCGGTCTTACCGAAGGGGTGATCCTGATCGAGCCGGACCAGCGCATCCTCTGGGCCAACGAGGCGGCCCTGGCGATGCACGGCGTCGATTCGCTGGAAGGCCTGGGCGCCGATACCGGCGAGTATCGCGAACGCTTTCGTCTGCGCTACCGCAACAATCATCCGCTGCAGGAGGGGCAGTACCCGGCCGAGCGCCTGGTGGCTGGCGAGTGCTTCAGCGACGTGGTGGTGGAAGTGTTTCCCGCCGCCGACGAGGACACCCGCTGGGTGCACCGCGTGCGCGGGCTGGTGCTGACCACCCCCGAGGACAAGCCAGACTGCCTGGTGCTGATCCTCCACGACGCCACCGAGTGGGCCAGCGCCGAGCAGCGCTTCGAGAAGACCTTCAATGCCAACCCGGCGCCGGCGGTGATCTGCCGGCTCAGCGACTACCGCTACGTGAAGGTCAATGTCGGTTTCCTGGAAATGACCGGCTATGCCCGCGACCAGGTGATCGGCCGTTCGGTGTACGAGCTGGACGTACTCGACCAGGCCGAGCGCCGCGAACTGGCGGTGGAGCGCCTGGGCGCCGGCGAGACCATCCCGCAGATGGAGGCGAGCCTGCGGGTGGCGGAGGGCGGACGCAAGTGCGTGGTGGTCGCCGGGCAGCCGATAGAGGTCGGCGAGGAGGCCTGCATGCTCTTCACTTTCACCGATCTCGAACCGCGGAAGAAGGCCGAGGAGGCCCTGCGCAAGAGCGAGGAGCGCTTCGCCAAGGCCTTCCGCATGGCACCGGTGCCGAGCCTGGTGCTGTACGGCGACGACCTGCAGGCGCTGGACATCAACCAGGCCTTCAGCGAAACCTTCGGCTACCAGGCCGAGGAACTGCTCGGCGAGTCCACCGTCGCCTGCGGGTTGTGGCAGGACGGCGGCGCCGAGCGCCTGGGCGAGCTGCTGGCGCAGAGCGGCAGCGTGCGCAACGTCCAGCTGCGCCTGCAGCACAAGGATCGCAACGGCCTGGACTGCCTGGTCTCGGCCGAGGCGGTGAGCCTCAACGAGCAGGACTGCGTGCTGGTGGCCTTGCTGGACATCAGCGACCGGCGGCGCACCGAAATGGAGCTGGTGCACGCCATCGAGACGGTGATGCAGGACGCTTCCTGGTTCAGCCGCACCCTGATCGAAAAGCTCGCCAACGTGCGCCGCGCCAACGCGCCGGGCACCGGCGCCGAACTGGCCGACCTGACTGCGCGCGAGCGCGAGGTGTTCGACCTCATCTGCCAGGGCCTGGCGGACAAGGAGATCGCCAAGGAACTGGGCCTGGCGCCGAACACCGTGCGCAACCACGTGGCGACCATCTACGCCAAGCTCGATGTCCACAGCCGTGGCGAGGCCATCGTCTGGGCACGCGAACGCGGATTCGCGCCGGAGCCGCGCAACGGCAACGGGCGCAAATAAACGAAGAGGGTACGAATGCACCAGGGCGGCTGGTGCATTCGTACCTGTCGCCCGCTCCCGTCGGCGCCGACACTGGCGCAGCACGCCCGGCATGCCCCCGCCCGTGGTCGTGCACCTTTTCTCCGCGGCGCGAGCCGCGCCGTCCGCACGTCTGTTCCCCTCGCCAGTTTCGCTCTGGCGGGGGGCTTCCCGCCTCCTTTCGAATATTTGCCCCTCTGCCTCTGCTGGTGCGCGACGGCATCCTGCCGGCCGTTTGCGAATGCTCGGGACTGGTGTCGTGAAATTTTAAGTGTTATTTTTCATGAAAAATAACCAATATAATTTCACGGAGGTCGCGATGTTCCTGCAATCCAACGAGCATGTCGGCACTTACTACGCCGCCGTCAATCCCGAACTGATCCAGCCGCGCCAAGCCCTGGAGGGTGACCTCGACTGCGAGGTGCTGGTGGTCGGCGCCGGTTTCAGCGGCTTGCACACGGCGCTGCGGCTGGTCGAAGGCGGACGCCAGGTATGCGTCATCGAAGCCAGCCGGATCGCCTGGGCGGCCTCCGGGCGCAATGGTGGGCAGGCGCTGCCCGGCTGGTCCAGCGACCTGCCGCCGCTGGAGGCCGACCTCGGCTACGAAGGCGCACGCCGTCTCTGGGACGGCATGCTCTGGGCGGCCGGCGAGATGCGCGAGTTGCCGCAGCGACATGGCTTCGACTGCGACTACCGGGTCGGCCACCTATGGACGGCGATCCTGCCGCGCCGGGTCGGCCTGCTCTACGACTGGCAGGCCGAGGCCAACCGTCGCTGGGGCTACGAGGGGCTACGCTTCGTGGCGAAGGACGAGTTGCCCGAATGGATCGCCAGCGAGCGCTACCTTGCCGGTCTCTACGACCCCCACGCCGCACACCTGAATCCGCTCAAGCTGGCGTTCGGCCTGGCCGCCGCCATCGAGCGCGCCGGCGGGCGTATCCACGAGCGGACCCGGGCCCTGAACTATCGCGAGGAGGGCGACGGCTACCGGGTCCGTACCGAGCACGGCGAGATCCGCTGCGCGGCGCTGGTGCTGGCCTGCAACGCCTACATCGACGGGCTGGACAGCGAGCTGTCGCAACGGATGCTGCCGGTGGGCACCTATCAGGTCGCCACTGAGCCGCTCGGCGAGGAACGGGCGAAGTCGTTGCTGCCGCGCAACTGCTGCGTGACCGACAACCAGTTCGTCCTCGACTACTTCCGCCTGACCCCGGACCACCGCCTGCTGTTCGGCGGCGGCTGCACCTACCTGGGCGGCATGCCCAGCGACATCCGCGCCGCCACCCGGCCCTATCTCGAAAGGGTGTTCCCGCAGTTGCGCGGGGTGGCGCTGGAGTACGCCTGGGGCGGGCATATCGACTGCAGCATGCGGCGTACCCCGGACATCGGCCGGCAGGGCAACCGCTACTGGCTGCAAGGCTACTCCGGCCACGGCGTGCTGCCGAGTCTGGCGGCGGCCAGGGCGGTCAGCGACGCGCTGCTCGGCGACGACGAGACCCTGGCGCTCTACCAGCGCCTGCGCAATCCGAAGTTTCCCGGCGGCCAGCGCTTCGCCGCGCCGCTGGAAGCCCTGGGCAAAGCGTATTACCGTTTGCGCGACCTGTTCTGAGAGGGCCTGGAGCCGAGATGAGCGAAGTAGCCGACGACCTGGCGGAGATCGCCAGCCTGGTGCGCGAATTGCGCAAGCGCAAGGGCATCACCCTGCAGGCGCTGGCCGACGGCATTCGCCGTTCGGTGGGCTTCGTCTCCCAGGTCGAGCGCGGCCTTTCGCGGCCGGCGGTGGACGACCTGGTCGCCATCAGCCAGGTGCTCGGGGTGCCGGCGACCTACTTCTTCTGCTCGCCGAAGATCCAGGCCTCGCCCTGGGTGACCCGCCCGGGCGAGCGTCGGACCCTGGCCTACGCTCGTGGCGCCAGCGACAACCTGGTATCGCCGCGTCTCGGCGGCGCCTTCTTCATGCTCGAAACCTGCCTTGAAGCGGGTGCCGACAGCGGCGAGCGCGACCTGCTGGACAGCTCGGAGCAGGGCGGCTACGTGCTCGAAGGCGAGCTGACCCTGTGGCTGGAGGACGAGGAGCTGCGCCTGCAGGCCGGCGACGGTTTCCAGATTCCCAGCCATATGCGCAGCCGCTACGCCAACCGCAGCCAGGCGCCGGTCAGGGTGCTCTGGGTATACGCCTGACGAAGCGCGTTACCCGGTCGTTTGCCGGATAGCGGCGAAGACTTCCGGCATCGGCGAGAACCGTCGCCGACCGATGAAAAAAGCCCGAGGCACAGGCCTCGGGCTTTTCGTCACCAGCGTCCGGAGGCGCCGCCGCCGCCGCTGGAGCCGCCGCCACCGCGGAAGATGCTGCCACCGCCGCTGCCGCCTCCCCCACCGCCGCCGCGACTATTGAGGATGGCGCTGAGGATGGCCATCAGCACTTCGCCGGGAAGCAGGAACAGGGCGTAGATGAACAGGGTCGGCGCCAGTACGCCGAGACTGTCGTCCGCCGCGCGGTCGACGTTCTGCCACAGGCCCATGCTCAACAGCCAGGCCAGGCCGGCGACCGCCGCGCTGCAAAGCAGGAAGCGGCCGATGCTGCGCCGCCGCATCCACTGCAACGGCAGCAGGCGTCCGAGCAGGGCCACGGCGAGCAGGACCGCCACATAGACACCGAGGTAGACCGGGTTGCCCCAGAGCTGTCCGCTCAGGCCGCTCTTCTTTTTCGGCTCCGGCGGGGCGCTGTCATACACCTCACCCTCGTCGACCGGTGCCGGCAGGGCCCGCGGCGGCGTGGCCTCGGGAACCGCCGGCAAGGCGTCGACGGGAGCGCTGGCGGTAGCGCTTTCCGGGATCTTCTCGGCATCGATCAGTTGCACCAGGCTGTCCACGCCGGCCTGGATTCCGCCATAGAAATTGCCCTGGCGGAACTGCGGCGTGATCCGCTCGCTGATGATCCGTCCGGCCTGGACGTCGGTGATGGCCCCTTCCAGGCCGTAGCCGACCTCGATGCGCAGGGTGCGGTCGTTCTTCGCCACCAGCAGCAGGACGCCGTCGTCGACCTTCTTCTGGCCCAGCTTCCATTTCTCGAAGGTACGCACCGCGTACTCCTCGATGGAATCGTCGCCGGTGGTCGGGACCAGCAGCACCGCGAGCTGCGCGCCGCTCTTGGCTTCCAGGGCGGCGAGCTGTTGCTCCAGGTGCTGGCGCTGGTCGCCGGAAAGGGTCGCGGTGAGGTCGGTGACCCGCGCCGTCAACGCGGGTATCGGTGGCACATCGGCCCAGGCGACCAGGCTGGCGAGCAGCAGCCCGGCGCCCAGTAGCAGCCGGCGCATGGCTTACTGCGCCGGTTGCGGGTTGCCGAAATCGACTTTCGGCGCGGTGGAGATGGCCGCTTCGTTTTCCACGCTGAAGTTCGCCTTGGGCTTGTAGCCGAACAGCTTGGCGGTGATCACGCCGGGGAACTGGCGCAGCAGCACGTTGTATTCCTGTACCGACTTGACGTAGCGGCCGCGAGCGACGGCGATGCGGTTCTCGGTGCCTTCCAGTTGGGTCAGCAGGTCCTTGAACAGGCCATCGGCCTTCAGTTGCGGGTAGTTCTCGGTGACTACCAGCAGGCGCGAAAGCGCCGAGCTCAGTTCGCCCTGGGCCTTCTGGAAGCGCTGCACGGCCTGCTCGTCGTCCAGTTGGTCGGCGTTCAGCTGCACGCTGCCGACCTTGGCCCGGGCCTCGGTGACCTGGGTCAGGACCGACGCCTCATGGGAGGCATAGCCCTTCACCGTGCTGACCAGGTTGGGCACCAGGTCGGCGCGCCGCTGGTACTGGTTGAGCACTTCCGACCAGGCGGCTTTCACCTGTTCGTCGCCGGCCTGCATGGCGTTGTAGCCGCAGCCGCTGAGCAGCAGGGCGAGGACGGGAAGGAGGGCATTTCTGAGGAATCGAGGCATGGTGGTACTCATCCGGGTTGAGAAAGCTCGATTGTAGACCAGCCAATGGCCAGCACGTTCCTTGTGCCGGCACGGATATCGGCGCTGTCAGGCGGCGCGGCGGCCGAACGCCAGCTTGGCCGCCAGGGCCAGCAGGCAGAACACGAACAGCGCCAGCGACCAGACCGCCATGGACTGGCCGAGCAGGGTCCAGACCACTTCGCCGCACAGCCCCTCGGGCTGGAAGACCTGCGGCAGCCAGGTGTCCAGCGGTATCCATTCGGGGAAGCCCATGAACATCTTGCAACTGCCCATGCCCTGGGCAGCCAGTTTCTCTTCCGCGACCAGCGACCAGGCGTGGTAGATCCCGCCCAGGCTGGCGGCGAGCATGCCCAGCGCGGCGATGCCGCCGGCGATCCGCGAACGCGGGGCGAGGCTGCCGACGATCCCGGCGAGCACCAGGCCGAGCACGTCCAGGCGAATGAAGATGCACAGCGAGCAGGGCGCGAAGCCGCGCACGTGCTGGAGGTAGAGGACGAAAGCGAGGATCAGCAGGCCGCCGATGGCGACCGCGGGCCAGAACAAGCGGTTGTCGAGGGGCTTGAGGAGAGCGCTCAAGGCAGGGATTCCTGTGTCGTTGATAAGGGAGGCCGGGCCGGCACTGTGCGGCGCTGGCCGATGGTAGTCCATCAGGATTGCCCGAAGATTAAGCCGTTTGACGTAACGATGTCTGCTGCATGTTTCTCCGCTTTCGTAGGAGCTTTCAGGGAAAAACGCCGCAACGGGGTGAGCATCTGGAGGCTCCGCCGGGATAGACTATCCTGGTCTATACCAAAAGGACCATCATGCTAGCCACCAGCCTGGTGCTGTGCGCCGCCGTTCTCCACGCCACCTGGAACACCCTGGTCAAGTTCAGCAGCGACCGCTTGCTGGTCGTCGCCTGCATGGACGTTGTCGGCGTGCTCTGCGCCATCCTGCTGTTGCCCTTCGTCAGCCTGCCGCCGGCCGAAGTCTGGCCCTGGCTGCTCGGCGCCACCGTCCTGCAACTGCTCTACCGGGTACTGCTGATCGAGGCCTACAAGGTCGGCGACCTGGGCCTGGTCTATCCGCTGATGCGCGGGCTGTCGCCGCTGGTGGTGCTGGGCCTGACCCTGGCGTTCGGCGGCGAGCAGCTCAGCGGCCGGCAGATCCTCGGCATCCTGTTGATTCCCTTCGGCATGCTTTGCCTGCTCTGGGGCGGCGGCGGTTCGCGGCTGCCCTGGCGGACCCTGCCGGTGGTGCTGCTGATCGGCCTGTGCATCGGCGGATACACCTGGAGCGACGGCAACGCCCTGAAGCGCTGGCCGTTGGCGCTGGACTACCTGGTCTGGCTGACGCTGCTCTCCGGCCTGCCGTTCCCGCTGATCGCCGCCGGCGTGCGAACCCGCGCCTTCGCCCGCTTCTGGGCGCTGGAGTGGAAGCTCGGCCTGGCGGTCGGGGGCTGCGTGCTGGCCAGCTACGGTCTGGTGCTGTGGGCCATGCAGTTGGGGTCGATCGCCGAAGCGGCGGCGTTGCGCGAGACCAGCGTGCTGTTGGCGGTGCTGTTCGGCATGCGCTTCCTCAACGAGCCGTTCGGACTGCCGCGCCTGCTGGCGTGCGGCCTGGTGCTGGCCGGAATGCTGCTGATGAAACTCTGAAGGGGCTGTGCCTTTACAGAACGAGCGGCGCCAGCTTGAGTTGCAGTTCCACAACCACAAGGAACTGCCATGACCATCGCTTTCTGGTGCGTGCTGATCGCGATCTTCCTGCCTTACGTCTGTACCTCCATCGCCAAGTTCGGCGGGGAGGGCTACGGCGGTCGGGCCAACGCCGACCCGCGGGCGTTCCTCGGTTCGCTCGAAGGCTTTCGCCGGCGTGCCAACAACGCCCAGTTGAACGCTTTCGAAGTGACCCCGGCGTTCGCCGCGGCGGTGATCATCGCCCATCTGGTCGGCAACGCTTCGCAGGCGACCCTGGATAGCCTGGCCATTGCCTGGATCACCAGTCGCCTGCTCTACGTCATCTGCTACCTCGCCGACTGGGGGCCGTTGCGCTCGCTGGTCTGGTTCGTCGGCATGCTGCTCATCGCCGCGTTCTTCGTGGTTTCCGCCTGAGCAGCCCGCTGCGGCCTATGGCCGCAGTGCGGGCGCGCGGCTCTGGATCAATCGGCGGTGGCGGCGGATAATCCGCCGCTTCCGTGATCGACCCTGAAAAAAGAGCCTTGCCATGAAGCTGAAGTCCCTGCTCGTCGTGCTGCTGGCCGGCGTCGCCCTGAGCGGCTGTCACCGTATGGATCCCAATTCGCCCGAGGCCAAGCGCCAGGCGATCTTCAAGGAAATGCTACGGACCAGCGAGGACATGGGCGGGATGCTCCGCGGACGCCTGCCCTTCGACGCGGAGAAGTTCCGCGCCGGATCGGCGAAGTTGCACCAACTGGCCGACCAGCCCTGGCAGTACTTCCCCAGTCCCAAGGCCGGCGAGGAGGGCGAGGACACCCGCGCCAAGGACGAGGTCTGGCAGCGCCAGCAGGAGTTCAAGGCCGCCACCCAGGTCTTCATCGACGCGATGAACCGTCTCCAGGACAACACCCGCCAGGCCACGCCGACCCCGGATGGCGTGCGCAAGGACTTCGCCGCGGTGGAAGACGCCTGCGAAGCCTGCCACAAGAAATTCCGCGCGCTCTGAGGCCGGACCGGGCGTCATACGCCGTGCCTGGAAGGCGCGAGGGGTAGGGCGAATGAGCGCTGGCGCTCATCCGCCGTTGCGGCAGCGCTGGGCGGCACCTGGTGTCCCGCTGCGGCGCGGATGGCGGATAACACCATGGGCGTCATACGCCTTGCGTGGGAGGCGCGAGGCGTAGGGCGGTACCTGGTGTCCTACTGCGCCTGGGCCTGTTCCAGGCCTTTCTTGGCCTCTTCCAGTTCGGCGCGGGCCTCGGCCAGCTTGGCCTTGCGTTTCTCGATCTTCTCCGGATCGCCCTTGCCCATGGCCTTGCGCAAATCCTTCTCGCGTTCGCTGACCTCGCGCTCGCTGTCGATCACCTTCTGCTTGTTCTCCCTCAGCAGGCCGGCTTCGGTGCAGTGTTCCTTGACCTCGGAGAGGGCCTTTTCCAAGCCGGCCACCTGGCCTTCGTTGGCGAACGAGCGGGCCGTTTCCAGCTTCGCCTCGATGGCGGCCTGCTTGGCGGCGCAACCGCTGAGCGGGGCGCCTTTGGCGGCGCCCGGCTGGGCGGCGGAGAGCGGCAGGGCGACGGCGAGCAGCAGCCCGGCCAGCGGCAGTGAAGGACGAATGGACATCGGTTGGCTCCTTGATCGAACGGCCGGTGCGGTTGCCGGACGACGGCTCGGCCGAGCGTCCTGGCAGACGGATGAGGCAGGCGGCAGCCGGCGTGACAAAGGCGCAAGTGTGCCAGCAAACGGCACGGTTGTGGTTGTCCGGGAGCAAAGTACGCCGCCCCGGGGTCTCTGGAGAAGGGCCATGGTTCGGGCATTCCGGCACAACCCGGCCTAACGTTGTCCGAAGACACCGAGAACGGGAGAACCGCGATGCGTACGCTGATCCGCCTGGTTCGCACGCTTATCCTGCTGCTGGTCCTGGCGCTGCTCGCCGGCGCCTGGTGGTGGTTGCAGGACGAGGCCCTGCGCCCCCCCGCGCTGGCCGGCCACAGCGAGGACTCGAGTCTGAAGGTCGCAGGCCTGCGCCGGCATTACCTGCTCTACGTGCCGCCGGGCGTGTCCGAGGGAGCGCCGTTGCTGGTGGTGCTGCACGGCTCACGGGGCGACGGCGCGCAGATGCGCCGCATCAGCGGCTACGGCTTCGACCGGCTGGCGGCGCAAGAAGGTTTCCTGGTGGCCTACCCGGACGGCTTCGAGGGCCACTGGAACGATTGCCGCAAGGCCGCCAGCTATTCGGCGCGGCTGCGTGACGTCGATGACGTGGCTTTCCTCCGCGCGCTGGTGGCGCGGCTGGCCCAGGAATACCGCGTCGATTCGCAGCGGGTATATGTCGCCGGCTACTCCAATGGCGGCCAGATGGCTTTCCGCCTGGCCGCCGAAGCGCCGGGGTTGCCGGCGGCGATCGCAGCGGTGGCGGCGAGCCTGCCGACCACGGGGAACGATGCCTGTCGGCCGGTCGAGCGGCCGACCGCGGCGTTGCTGATCAACGGCACGCGCGATCCGATCAATCCCTATCTCGGCGGCAAGGTCAGCCTGTTCGGCTTCGGCGACCGGGGCGCGGTACGCTCGACCCTGGACTCGGCACGCTGGTGGGCCGGCCTGAACGGCATCGCAGCGCCGCCGGACGTGGCGCCGCTGACCCGTCCCGGCCCGGTCTGGACCGAGCGCCAGCGCTGGCAGGAAGACGGCCATCCGCCGGTGGAGCTGCTCAGCGTGCATGGCGGCGGCCACGTGCTGGCGCAACCGGACTATCGCTTCCCGCGGATTCTCGGCAAGAGCGACCCGGAACTGGACGCGCCAGTGGAAATCTGGCGCTTCTTCAGCCAGTTGCCGCGCTGAGGCTCAGACCTCGAAGACGAATTCCGGACGGAACCCGCCTCTCTCGTGGGGATAGCCGCCCGGATTGGCCAGCACCCGTGCCCGGCCGATGCGGTAGTCGAGGGCGTCGTGGACGTGACCGTGCAGCCAGTAGTCGGCCTGCGCCACCAGTTCGTCGAGGTTGGAAGCGAAGGCTGGCGACAGTGGGTTGCCGACGAACTGCGGCGGGATCGACAGCGCACTGGGCGCGTGGTGGCTGACCACCAGCGTCGGGCCGTCGTGGGGCCGCGCCAGCTGTTCGGCGAGCCAGTCGCGCGAGGCCTGGTGCAGAGCGATGCTCTGCTCGGGGGTGAAGTCGCCACCGAACCAGTCGATGCAGCTGAAGTCCGGCATCGATTGCAGGGCCAGCTCATGGGCGGGTGCATAGCCGTCCGCGCCATAGAGCTGGAAGTCGGTCCACAGGGTGGCGCCGAGGAAGCGCGCCGGGCCGATCCGCACTTCGTCGTTTTCCAGGAAGTGGATCTCCAGCGCCCGGGCGATATTGCGCATCGCCTGGGTCAGGTCGGTCATTTCCGAGGAGTAGAACTCATGGTTGCCGGCGACGTAGACGATCTCGCTGTCGGCGAAGGTCTCGCGGGCCCAGTGCAGGCCTTCCAGGTGGCTGTGGATATCGCCGGCCAGCACCACCACGTCGGCCTCGACCTCTGGCAGTTGGCGTCGCCCGTCGAAATGTTCGTGGTGGAGGTCGGACAGCAGGCGGATCTTCATGGCACGGCTCGGCGGTAGGCGCGGCGGACCAGCATAGCTCCGCCCACCCCGGGGTTGAAGGCCGACAACGATTGACGCAGGTCATGGCTGTGCGGGAAAACCTCGCTGGCCTCGCTAATTCCCCCATGAAGTTAAGGGACAATTAAGACTGGACGCGCAGGGTTCATTCCAGCGATTCGCGCGTTCTGTCGGGGAGTGGTGCCAATGAAACTGTTATGGGGAGTTCTCGCCGCCGCGCTGGCGGCCTGGGGCCTGACGCTGGCCGTCGATCCGCCGGCGAGCCTGGACATCTGGGTGGTGCGCAAGCAGGCGATCCTGCTTACCGGGGTAGCGTCCTTCGCCCTGATGACGTTGATCATGCTGCTGGCGGTGCGTCCGGTCTGGCTGGAGAAGCCGCTGGACGGGCTCGACCGCATGTACCGCCTGCACAAGTGGGCGGGCATCCTGGCCATCGTCCTCGGCCTGTTGCACTACCTGCTGGAGTTGGCCGGCCCCTGGCTGGCGGGTATCGTCGGCAAACCGGTGAAAGGCCCGCGGGTGGAAACCTTCCTCGATGTCTTCCGTGGCTCGGCCAAGGAGTTGGGTGAATGGTCGGCGTGGATTCTCGGCGGGATGCTGCTGATCACTCTCTGGCAGCGCTTCCCGTATCACCTCTGGCGTTATGTGCACAAGGCGTTGGCCCTGGTCTACCTGGTACTGGCCTTCCATTCCGTGGTGCTCGCCCCGGCCAGCTACTGGAGCCAGCCGGCCGGCTGGCTGGTGGCGGCCTGCGCACTGCTCGGTTCGGCCTGCGCACTGTTGTCTCTGAGCGGGCGGATCGGTCGCACGCGTCGCCATGCGGGCGTGGTCACCGCCGTCGAGCGGCACGGCGAAAGCCTGCTCGAGGTGACCTGCCGGCTGCAGGGCGACTGGTCGCACAGGGCCGGGCAGTTCGCCTTTCTCACCTGCGACCGCCTGGAGGGTGCCCATCCGTTCACCATCGCCAGCGCCGACCGCGGCTGCGGCGAGGTGCGCTTCAGCATCAAGGCGTTGGGCGACTACACCCGGCGCCTGCAGGACAACCTGGAGGTCGGCGCCAGGGTCGAGGTGGAGGGGCCATACGGCTGCTTCGACTTCCGCCGTGGCCTGGCCGGGCGGCAGGTCTGGGTCGCCGCCGGGATCGGCGTGACGCCGTTCATCGCCTGGCTGGAGTCGCTGCAGGCCGCGCCGGAAAGCGCGCCATCGGTGGAGCTGCACTATTGCGTGCGCAATTCCCAGGAAGCGCTGTTCGCCGGGCGCTTGCGCGAGCTTTGCGAACACCTGCCCAGCGTGACCCTGCACATCCGCTATAGCGACGAGCAGGGCAAGCCGCAGGCGGCGCAACTGGGCGTGCTGAAGAGCGCCGAAGGACGCTGGCCGAGCGTCTGGTTCTGCGGTCCGCAGGGGCTGGCCGACAGCCTGCGCCGCGATCTGCGCCGGCAGGGCATGCCGCTGCGGCTGTTCCACCAGGAAGCCTTCCGCATGCGCTGAGCCTGCCGGAAACGAAAAAGCCCCGCCGAAGCGGGGCTTTTTATCGCGCGGTCGCTCAGAGGCCGGCGGCGTCGCGCAGGAGAGCGGCCTTGTCGGTCTTCTCCCAGGTGAACGCGGTGAAGGTATCGCCGTCCACGGTCAGCTCGAATGGATGACGACCGAAGTGGCCGTAGGCCGCGGTCGGCTGGTACATCGGGTGGAGCAGGTCGAGCATCTTGGTGATCGCGTACGGGCGCAGGTCGAAGTGCTCGCGGACCAGTTGCACGATCTTCTCGTCGCTGACCTTGCCGGTGCCGAAGGTGTTGATCGAGATCGAGGTCGGCTGGGCCACGCCGATGGCGTAGGAAACCTGGATCTCGCAACGCTCGGCGAGGCCGGCGGCGACGATGTTCTTCGCCACGTAGCGGCCGGCGTAGGCGGCGGAGCGGTCGACCTTGGACGGGTCCTTGCCGGAGAACGCGCCGCCGCCGTGGCGGGCCATGCCGCCGTAGGAGTCGACGATGATCTTGCGTCCGGTCAGGCCGCAGTCGCCGACCGGGCCGCCGATCACGAAGTTGCCGGTCGGGTTGATGTGGAACTGGGTGTCCTTGTGCAGCAGCTCGGCCGGCAGCACCTGCTTGATGATCAGCTCCATCACGCCGTCGCGCAGGTCGTTATAGGAGACTTCCGGGTTGTGCTGGGTGGACAGCACCACCGCATCGATGCCGACCACCTTGCCGCCTTCGTAGCGGCAGGTCACCTGGGACTTGGCGTCCGGGCGCAGCCATGGCAGCAGGCCGGACTTGCGCGCCTCGGCCTGGCGCTCGACCAGGCGGTGGGAGAAACAGATCGGCGCCGGCATCAGCACGTCGGTCTCGTTGCTGGCGTAGCCGAACATCAGGCCCTGGTCGCCGGCGCCCTGGTCTTCCGGCTTGGCCCGGTCGACGCCCTGGTTGATGTCCACCGACTGCTTGCCGATGATGTTCAGCACGCCGCAGGTGGCACCATCGAAGCCGACGTCGGAGCTGTCGTAGCCGATGTCGATGATGACCTTGCGCACCAGCTCTTCCAGGTCGACCCAGGCGGAGGTGGTGACTTCACCGGCGATGATCGCCACGCCGGTCTTGACCAGGGTTTCGCATGCCACGCGAGCGTACTTGTCCTTGGCGATGATGGCGTCCAGCACCGCGTCGGAGATCTGGTCCGCGATCTTGTCCGGATGGCCTTCGGACACGGACTCGGAGGTGAAAACGGAATATTCGCTCATCAATCGGTTCCTACATTACCGGTGGGTGAGGCGGCTTTCGGATGCATCCCTGGCGAAGTGCCGGACCTGGATCTGGAAGCCATTGCGTAAACCAATGTAAAGACTCTCGCCGGGCGTGAGCCCTGCGGCGTCGGCCCACTGGGCCAGGTCCTCCTGTTCGAAACCCAACCAGAGGTCGCCGCAGGCCTCCCTGGCCCAGCCCTGGTTGTGCCGGCACAAGTCCGTCACCAGCAGGCTGCCGCCCGGATGGACCAGGCGGGCCAACTGTTTCAGCGCCTCCGCCGGCGCGGCGAAGTGGTGCAGGACCATGTTCAGCACCACGCAATCGGCCGGTTCGGCGGCGTCCTGCAGGGCATCGGCCAATTCCAGGCGGACGTTGCCCAATCCTTCTTCCTTGCAGCGCTGGCGCGCCAGTTCCAGCATCGCCGCGCTGTTGTCCAGCGCCGTGACCTGGCGGAAACGCCTGGCGAGTTCCGGCAGGAATCCGCCGTCCCCCGGGCCGACCTCCAGCGCCGTGGCGCCGGGGGCGAAGGCCAGTGCGTCGAGCAAGGCCAACACGCTCTCACGGTATTGCGGCAGTCCTGCGATCAGGTCCTGCTGGGCCTGGAACTTGTCCGCCGCGCGGGCGAAGAAGTCCTGGCTGACCGCCGCGCGCTGGGCGTGCACGGCATCGATCCGCGCCCGCACGTCGTCGGGTAGCGCCCGTTCGTCCACTTCCTCCAGCAGCGCCGCGTGCAGCGCGCCGCCGGTGCGTTCGGCCAGGGGCAGCGAACGTCGGTAGAAGATCGCGTTGCCCTCGCGGCGCGTCGCCACCAGCCCGGCCTGGGCCAGCACCTTGAGGTGGTGGCTCATGCCCGACTGGCCGATGGCGAAGATCTGCGCCAGCTCCAGCACGCCGAACGAATCGTTGGCCAGGGCGCGCAACACATTCAGTCGCAGCGAGTCGCCAGCCGCCTTGCACAGCGCGGCGAGCGGGTCGTAGTCGTCTGGTCGTATCGAAGGCACGCGAAGGCTCATGGAGGCGCAGTCTAGTACCGGGTCCGAACCCCGGCAATGCCTGTATCAAAAATTTTTGATATTGATGACGGGTGGCCGTCGCGCAATTGCAATCCGGCTGCGCCAGGCTTCTGGCAAAACCGGTCGGCAGCGACATACTGTCCCCCTGCCGATCTGTCATTGCCCCTTGGGCCTTCGGTGGGCGAAAATGGCGCCCTTTTTTTCACTCCTGGTCTTCCGACCAGCAACCCCCGTAGGAGAATTGCGATGCCCAGCCGTCGTGAGCGAGCCAATGCCATCCGTGCACTGAGCATGGATGCCGTGCAGAAAGCCAACAGCGGCCACCCGGGCGCCCCGATGGGCATGGCCGATATCGCCGAGGTCCTCTGGCGCGACTACATGCAGCACAACCCGAGCAACCCGCAGTGGGCCAACCGCGACCGCTTCGTGCTGTCCAACGGCCACGGCTCGATGCTGATCTACTCCCTGCTGCACCTCACCGGGTACGACCTCGGCATCGAGGACCTGAAGAACTTCCGCCAGCTCAACTCGCGCACCCCGGGCCACCCGGAGTACGGCTACACCGCCGGCGTCGAGACCACCACCGGTCCGCTCGGCCAGGGCATCGCCAATGCGGTGGGCATGGCGCTGGCGGAGAAGGTCCTGGCCGCCCAGTTCAACCGCGACGGCCACGCGGTGGTCGACCACTACACCTACGCCTTCCTCGGCGACGGCTGCATGATGGAAGGCATTTCCCATGAGGTCGCCTCGCTGGCCGGCACCCTGCGCCTGAACAAGCTGATCGCCTTCTACGACGACAACGGCATTTCCATCGACGGCGAGGTCCACGGCTGGTTCACCGACGACACCCCGAAGCGCTTCGAGGCCTATGGCTGGCAAGTGATCCGCAACGTCGACGGGCATGACGCCGACGAAATCAAGACCGCCATCGATACCGCGCGCAAGAGCGACCAGCCGACCCTGATCTGCTGCAAGACCGTGATCGGTTTCGGCTCGCCGAACAAGCAGGGCAAGGAAGAGTGCCACGGCGCGCCGCTGGGCGCCGACGAGATCGCCGCGACCCGCGCCGCGCTGGGCTGGGAGCACGCTCCGTTCGAGATCCCGGCGCAGATCTACGCCGAGTGGGACGCCAAGGAAACCGGCGCCGCCCAGGAAGCCGAGTGGAACAAGCGTTTCGCCGCCTACCAGGCTGCCCATCCGGAACTGGCCGCCGAATTGCTGCGCCGCCTGAAGGGCGAGCTGCCGGCCGACTTCGCCGAGAAGGCCGCGGCCTACGTCGCCGATGTTGCCAACAAGGGTGAGACCATCGCCAGCCGCAAGGCCAGCCAGAACGCGCTGAACGCCTTCGGCCCGCTGCTGCCGGAGCTGCTCGGCGGTTCCGCCGACCTGGCCGGCTCCAACCTGACCTTGTGGAAGGGCTGCAAGGGCGTCAGCGCCGACGACGCCGCCGGCAACTACGTGTTCTACGGCGTGCGCGAATTCGGCATGAGCGCGATCATGAATGGCGTCGCCCTGCACGGCGGTTTCATTCCCTACGGTGCGACCTTCCTGATCTTCATGGAATACGCGCGCAACGCCGTGCGCATGTCCGCACTGATGAAGCAGCGCGTGCTCTACGTGTTCACCCACGACTCCATCGGCCTCGGCGAGGACGGCCCGACCCACCAGCCGATCGAACAACTGGCCAGCCTGCGCCTGACCCCGAACCTGGACACCTGGCGCCCGGCCGACGCGGTCGAGTCGGCGGTGGCCTGGAAGCATGCCATCGAGCGTACCGACGGTCCGTCCGCGCTGATCTTCTCCCGCCAGAACCTGCCGCACCAGGCGCGCGACGTCGCCCAGGTGGCCGACATCGCCCGCGGCGGCTACGTGCTGAAGGACTGCGAAGGCGAGCCGGAACTGATCCTGATCGCCACCGGTTCGGAAGTCGGCCTGGCCGTGCAGGCCTACGACAAGCTCAGCGAGCAGGGCCGCAAGGTCCGCGTGGTATCGATGCCATGCACCAGCGTCTACGAGCAGCAGGACGAGTCCTACAAGCAGTCCGTGCTGCCGGTGGAAGTCGGCGCGCGCATCGCCATCGAGGCCGCCCATGCCGACTACTGGTACAAGTACGTCGGTCTCGACGGGCGCATCATCGGCATGACCAGCTTCGGCGAGTCGGCGCCGGCCCCGGCGCTGTTCGAGCACTTCGGCTTCACCCTGGACAACGTCCTGGCGGTAGCCGAGGAGCTGCTGGAAGACTGATGCACACGCTCTACTGGCGGGACCTCGAAAGCCCCGCCAATGGCGAATGGCTGGGCCTCGCGGTCCAGGTGGAGGGCGCCCATCGGGCGCCCTCTTTCCTTCATCTGCAATCCGGCGGCCAGGCCCGCATTCGCCTGATGCGTGGCGATCAGCCGCTGCTCTGGGCCACCCAGTTGCCGTACCACGATGGCATCTGGCTGGTGAAGAGCCTGGTCGCGGCGAGCCCGGCGCAGGCCAGCGTGCCGCCCATCGACTCGCCGACCCTGGAAGCGTTGCGCGGCCTGCGCGGCGAGGCCCGCTACAAGGCCTGGAGCCGCTATTTCGTCGAGACCCTGCGTACCAGCCCGGGCAGTTGCCTGGAGGCCGGGCGCTGGTTGCTGCGCCTGTCGCTCGCCGAGCAGGTGCCCGCCTGGCAGCCACCGCAGAGCCACGATCCGCGCGAACGGGTGCTGGAACGCTGGCGCTACCGCAGCGTCGGGCGCGACGCACTGTTGCCGGACTGGCGCTTCTACAGCCTGGAGAAGGTCCTCGGCGACGACTGGGTGCAGTGGCTCGACTGGTGGGGGCGCGACAACGACGCCCTGATCGCCCTGCGCCGGGTCGAGGATGACGAGGGGCGGGTCAAGTGGTGGCGCAAGAAGGCCCGCGAAGGCGAGCTGCCGCCGGTGCTGGCGCTGCGCCTGAACTGCCTGGATGCCTGCGTGATCCTCGATGGCCACTGCCGGCTGCGCGCCGGCCTGCTGGAGAACGTCGCGCCGGAGATCCTGGTGCTCTGTGCCTACGACGAGCAGCCGATGCCGGTGGATACGGCGCAGCGCGAACGGGTGCTGCAATCGCTGGCGCAGCGGGTCGACGCGCCGGTGCGCCGTGGACGCCGGCCGCTGGATAGCGAACAGCTCAACCAGGTGCTGCTGCGCCTGTTCGACGACCGTCCCTGGCCGCGAGTGCTGACCCGTGCCCGCGCGGTGCTGAAGGAAGAACAGTGGTGCGCGGAAGTGCGCGACTGGCTGGCCGCCCGCGAGCGTCTGGACGCGCTGGAGCCGATCATCCGTCGCGTCGAGTAGCGCGCCAGCGCCGCAGCCATTCCAGGCCTGCCGAGGTGTCGCCGCGCGGACGGTACTCGCAGCCGATCCAGCCCTGGTAGCCGAGCCGGTCGAGTAGCTCGAACAGGTAGGGGTAGTTCACTTCGTTGTCGTCATCCGGCTCGTGGCGGTCGGGTACCCCGGCGATCTGGACGTGGCCGATATTGCCGATGTCGCGACGCAGGGTGGTGGCCAGGTCGCCCTCGACGATCTGGCAGTGGTAGCAGTCGAACTGTACCTGCAGGTTGTCCGCGCCGACCTCGCGGCAGATGGCCTGGGCGTCGTCCTGGCGGGTGAGGAAGAAGCCCGGCATGTCGCGGTTGTTGATCGGCTCTATGAGCACCGTCAGCCCGGCGCCGGCGGCTTCGCGGGCGGCATGGGCGAGGTTGTCGAGGTAGGTCTCGCGGTGGCGGATGCGGTCGGCGCCGGCCGGTAGCAGTCCGGCCATGACATGGATGTGGCGGTTGCCGAGGACCTGGGCATAGTCGATGGCCTGGGCGATGGCGCGGCGGAATTCGGCCTCGCGCCCCGGCAGGCTGGCCAGGCCGCGCTCGCCCTTGTCCCAGTCGCCGGGTGCGGCATTGAACAGCACCTGGCGCAGGCCGTGGTCGTCCAGCCGGGCCTTCAGTTCGGCCGCAGGGTAGGCATAGGGGAACAGGTACTCCACGCCCTCGAAGCCGTCCGCCGCGGCGGCGGCGAAGCGTTCGAGGAAGTCGTGGCGGGGGTAGAGCATGCTGAGGTTGGCGGCGAAGCGGGGCATCTGGCGCTCCTGGCGGTCGGTGGATGCGGGCGAGCCTTGCACAACGGAACGCGGTCGCGCCAGCCAGGTGTCGCATGAATCGTTTCAGCGCCTGCACGCGAGCCGTCGCCGCGGCGCACGCCGCGCCGCGCGGGTCGCGGACGGTTCCCAGGCGGGCCCATCCCCCGCATAATTGGCGCCTTTCACTGGCCCCTTGCCGGAGCTATCCCTGCCGATGTCCACCCCGCCTTTTCGCGTCGCGCTCAATGGCTATGGCCGTATCGGCCGCTGCGTCCTGCGCGCGCTGCACGAGCGCCCGGAGCAACTGGGCTTCGAGATCGTCGCGCTGAACGACCTGGCCGACCAGGCCAGCGTCGAGTACCTGACCCGCTTCGACTCCACCCATGGCCGCTTTCCCGGCGAAGTGAAGGTCGACGGCGACTGCCTGCACATCAACGGCGATTGCGTGAAGGTGCTGCGTAGCCCGACTCCGGAGGCCATCGACTGGCAGGCGCTGCGGGTCGACCTGGTGCTGGAGTGCTCCGGCCAGTACACCAACCGCGCCCAGGCCGAGCGTTTCCTCCGCGCCGGCGCGCCGCGGGTGCTGTTCTCGCAGCCGATGGCGAGCGAGGCGGACATCGACGCCACCATCGTCTATGGGGTCAACCAGCAGGACCTCAGCGGCTGCGAAACGCTGGTCTCCAACGCCTCCTGCACGACCAATTGCGGGGTGCCGCTGCTCAAGCTGCTGAACGAGGCGATCGGCCTGGAATACGTGTCGATCACCACCATCCACTCGGCGATGAACGACCAGCCGGTGATCGACGCCTACCACCATGAGGACCTGCGCCGTACCCGTTCGGCGTTCCAGTCGGTGATCCCGGTGTCCACCGGTCTGGCGCGCGGCATCGAACGCCTGTTGCCGGAACTTGCCGGGCGCATCCAGGCCAAAGCCATACGCGTGCCCACGGTGAACGTCTCGGCGCTGGACATCACCCTGCAGACTTCCCGCGACACCTCCGCCGCCGAGATCAACCGGGTGCTTCGCGAGGCTGCCGAAAGCGGCCCGCTGCGCGGACTGCTGGCTTATACCGAGCTGCCGCACGCCAGTTGCGATTTCAACCACGACCCCCATTCGGCCATCGTCGATGGCAGCCAGACCCGCGTTTCCGGGCCTCGCCTGGTCAACTTGCTGGCCTGGTTCGACAACGAATGGGGATTCGCCAACCGTATGCTCGACGTCGCCGGACACTACCTGCGCGCCGCCGTGCCTGATCAACAAGTACCCAAGGACTGATTGTCATGACCGTGTTGAAGATGACTGACCTCGACCTCAAAGGTAAGCGCGTGCTGATCCGCGAGGACCTCAACGTGCCCGTGAAGGACGGCCAGGTGCAGAGCGATGCACGGATCAAGGCCGCCCTGCCGACCCTCAAGCTGGCCCTGGAGAAGGGCGCGGCGGTGATGGTCTGCTCGCACCTGGGCCGACCGACCGAGGGCGAGTTCTCCGCCGAGAACAGCCTAAAGCCGGTGGCCGAGTACCTGTCCAAGGCCCTGGGCCGCGAAGTGCCGCTGCTGGCCGACTACCTCGACGGCGTCGAGGTCAAGGCGGGCGACCTGGTGCTGTTCGAGAACGTGCGCTTCAACAAGGGCGAGAAGAAGAACGCCGACGAGCTGGCGCAGAAGTACGCCGCGCTGTGCGACGTGTTCGTGATGGATGCCTTCGGTACCGCCCACCGCGCCGAGGGGTCGACCCACGGCGTGGCCAGGTTCGCCAAGGTCGCCGCCGCCGGCCCGCTGCTGGCCGCCGAACTGGACGCGCTGGGCAAGGCGCTGGACAACCCGGCGCGGCCGATGGCGGCGATCGTCGCCGGCTCCAAGGTTTCCACCAAGCTCGACGTGCTGAACAGCCTGGCCGGCATCTGCGACCAGCTGATCGTCGGCGGCGGCATCGCCAACACCTTCCTCGCCGCGGCCGGACACAAGGTCGGCAAGTCGCTGTACGAGGCCGACCTGGTCGAGACCGCCAAGGCCATCGCCGCCAAGGTCAAGGTGCCGCTGCCGGTGGACGTGGTGGTGGCCAAGGAATTCGCCGAGAGCGCCGTGGCGACCGTCAAGGCCATCGCCGAGGTCGCCGACGACGACATGATCCTCGACATCGGCCCGCAGACCGCCGCGCAGTTCGCCGAGCTGCTGAAGACCTCGAAGACCATCCTGTGGAACGGTCCGGTCGGGGTGTTCGAGTTCGACCAGTTCGGCGAGGGCACCCGTACCCTGGCCAATGCCATCGCCGATAGCGCGGCGTTCTCCATCGCCGGCGGCGGCGATACCCTGGCGGCGATCGACAAGTACGGCATCGCCGAGCGGATCTCCTATATTTCCACCGGTGGCGGCGCGTTCCTCGAGTTCGTCGAGGGCAAGGTCCTGCCGGCCGTGGAAATCCTGGAGCAGCGCGCCAAGGGCTGACGCAGACGGGGCAAACCATTCGCCGTCCTCGGGGGTCACACCTTTGAGGACGACGAAAAAAGGAGGTGCCCCATGCGTTCCGTAACCTTGCCACTCCTGATGTTCTGCCTGGGCCTGGCCGCCTGTAGCGGCGATGGCGGTCGACGCCCGAGCACCTGCGAGGTGATCAGTCCGCCGGACGTGATGGTGCCGACCGAGCAGAACCGCCAGCGGGTCGAGCAGCAGAGCAGCGGCGATCCGACCGCCGGACAAAAGCCGGTGGAATGCCCGTAGTGCTTTTCTGCCAGTTTCTACGGAAAGGGTTGGGGATTCGCCAGCGTACGCAGTAGCATTGCGCCTTTCCTGTGACAGGCAAGGCCAGCCGGCCGCCGCGCGGGCCGCTTGCGGCCCGGCGAGGTGCGGCGGAGCGTTCCGCACGGATGGAGGATGGACATGAACTACTCGCGTATCGCCCTGTTCGGCGGCTTCGCCGCCGCGGCGCTGCTGGCCGGCTGCTCCGCTTCCTCCGGCAAGCCGGGCGGCAAGGACTGGACCCGCTGGACCTGCGACAGCAAGGCGGTGATCGAATGGCGCTATATCGACGGCAGCAAGAACATCGTCGACCTGCGCCTGAAGGACGAGGACGACGTGGTCCACCACTTGGAGCAGGAACCTGCGGCCGTCGGCGCTTTCTATAGCGACGGACGCCTGGGCTTCCACCTGGAGAACGACGAAGGCCTGGTGTACTGGGTCGAAACCGACGACCTCATCGGTCGCGGTTGCAAGGCGCGCTGAGTCGCGCCGGCAGGGGCGCGGCGCCGCGACCGCTCCTCGCAAGGAACTTGAACCGGGCCTGCCCCTGCGGCAGGCTTCTGAATCACTGAACGACCCCGCGATTGGGAGATACGAGAACCATGGCACTCATCAGCATGCGCCAGATGCTGGATCACGCCGCCGAATTCGGCTACGGCGTGCCGGCCTTCAACGTCAACAACCTCGAGCAGATGCGCGCCATCATGGAAGCGGCCGACAAGACCGATTCGCCCGTGATCGTCCAGGCTTCCGCCGGTGCTCGCAAATACGCCGGCGCGCCCTTCCTGCGCCACCTGATCCTCGCCGCGATCGAAGAATTCCCGCACATCCCGGTGGTCATGCACCAGGATCACGGCACCAGCCCCGACGTCTGCCAGCGTTCCATCCAGCTGGGCTTCAGCTCGGTGATGATGGACGGCTCCCTGCGTGAAGACGGCAAGACCCCTGCCGACTACGACTACAACGTCCGCGTGACCCAGCAGACCGTGGCGTTCGCCCATGCCTGCGGCGTGTCCGTGGAAGGCGAGCTGGGCTGCCTGGGTTCCCTGGAAACCGGCATGGCCGGCGAGGAAGACGGCGTCGGCGCGGAAGGCGTGCTGGACCACAGCCAGTTGCTGACCGATCCGGAAGAAGCCGCCGACTTCGTGAAGAAGACCAAGGTCGACGCCCTGGCCATCGCCATCGGCACCAGCCACGGCGCCTACAAGTTCACCAAGCCGCCGACCGGGGACACCCTGTCGATCCAGCGCATCAAGGAAATCCACGCGCGCATCCCGGACACCCACCTGGTGATGCACGGCTCTTCCTCGGTACCGCAGGACTGGCTGGCGATCATCAACGAGTACGGCGGCGAGATCAAAGAGACCTACGGCGTGCCGGTCGAGGAAATCGTCGAGGGCATCAAGTACGGCGTGCGCAAGGTGAACATCGACACCGACCTGCGCCTGGCCTCCACCGGTGCCATCCGCCGCTTCCTGGCGCAGAACCCGAGCGAGTTCGACCCGCGCAAGTACTTCTCCAAGACCGTCGAGGCCATGCGCGACATCTGCATCGCTCGCTACGAAGCCTTCGGCACCGCCGGCAACGCTTCCAAGATCAAGCCGATCTCCCTGGAAGGCATGTTCCAGCGCTACGCTCGCGGCGAGCTGGATCCGAAGGTCAACTAAGCGCCTTCGTTCGAACGGGAGCCCCGCTGGTCGGGGCTCTTGCACATCCGCCCCGGGGAAATCCGATGCGCCGCTGGCTCCTGACCCTGCCGTTCCTGCTGCTGGCCGGTTGCGCTGGCCTGCACGCGCCGTCCCGCGACGTCGAGGAGGCCGCGTCGCCGAGCGTAGCGCGCGATCCCGCCGACCCGCAGGATTGCCTGGCGCGCAGCGACTGCACCACCAAGACTTCGCGCACCCTGCTGTTCGTCTTCGACTATGCAGAGGCCGGCGGCGAACTGGTGGTGCGCGACGGCCGCCAACTGGAAACCCCGCCGGCGCCGCAACGCTCCACCTGGCCGGCGTTGCGCATCCAACTGGCCGAGCCGGTCAACGGTCGCTTCGAGTTCGAGAGCCCCTGCCTGCGCAAGAGCGGCAAGGGTTGCCGCTACAGCCAGGCTATGCTGCTGAAGGTCTACCGCAGCTACCTGGTCGGCAAGCCTTGCTCGCTGCTCAGCCCTCGCGCAGTGAAACGCTGCGTCGACCCGGCGGCGACCGCCGCGCGGCGCTGAGTCAGGGCTGCAGGTCGAACAGCGCCTTGCCGTCCATGTCGAACGGCGCCGAGAAATGCTCGTGGATCACCTTCCAGCCGTCGCCGTGCTTGCGGTAGCCGGCGCTGACCCGCATCCACGAGGAGTGCGGCTGGCCGTCCGGGCCGGTGCCGCCGCAGTGGCAGAGGTAGTGGGCGAAGGCGACCTGCGGGTCGGCATGGATCTGCAGTTCGGCGATATCGAAGGTCATCGGTCCTTTGCACATCTCGGTGCAGGCCTGCCAGTGCTTCTGGTAGGCGTCGCGCCCCTTGAATTGCAATTGCAGGATGGCGTCGAAGGCGACGATGTCCTCCGCGTAGTACGAGACGATGCGCGGAACGTCGCTGGCGCGGACGGCGGCTCGCCAGTCTTCGATCAATTGGCGGATGGCGCTGACTTCGCTGCTCATGGCTGACTCCTGGTTGTGGCGGGGGACGCCGGCGTGTGCCGGGATGCTTTTACCCTGGTCGTCGGGTGGGCCTTCGGATCGACAATAGCCTCTTCCCCGAGAGGTCCACGAAGCCCCTGACCAATGGCTGCGAGCCACGCCGCGCAAGGCTTTGAACCGTTCGTCTGGAATTCGGAGGAAAACCGCTGTGCTATACCTCGGGCTTTCCCTGCCGCCCAGGAGGTCCCTCATGTCGTCCGTACACAGCGCCGCCCAGCAAGGTTTCAGCGCCGAGGCCCAGCGTTACGCCCAGGGCCGGCCCGAGTACCCGGAAGCGCTCTCCGACTGGCTGCGCGATGCCCTTGGCCTGCGTCCGCAGACCGTCGCGGTGGACCTCGGCGCCGGCACCGGCAAGTTCACCCGCCTGCTGGCCCGTACCGGCGCGCGAGTGGTCGCGGTGGAACCGGTGGATGCGATGCGCGCCCAGCTCGCCGAGGCCTTGCCGCAGGTCCAGGCGCTGGCCGGTAGCGCCCAGTCGATTCCGCTGGCCAACGGCTTCGCCGACGCCCTGGTGTGCGCACAGGCCTTCCATTGGTTCGCCACCGTGGAGGCGCTGGAGGAAATGCGCCGCGTGCTGACGGCGGAAGGCAGGCTGGGGCTGGTGTGGAACGTGCGTGACGAGTCGCTGGATTGGGTCGCCGAGATTACCCGCATCATCACCCCCTACGAAGGCGATGCGCCGCGTTTCTACAAGGGCGACTGGCGTCGGCCGTTCGAGCGCGCGCCCTTCGGACCGCTGCGCTTGTCCACCTTCGCCTACGAGCATGTCGGCCCGCCGGAGCAGGTGATCGTCTCGCGCTTCCTTTCGGTGAGCTTCATCGCCGCCTTGCCGGAGACGGAAAAGAACGCCGTGGCGGCGCAATTGCGCGAGCTGGTCGCCAGCCATCCGGCGCTCAAGGGGAGGGAGCAGGTAGCGCTGCCCTATCGCACCGAGGCCTATCTGGCCGAGGCGCGCTAGGCGTACTGCCCCGCCGCATAACCCGAGGCCCAGGCCCACTGGAAGTTGAAGCCGCCGAGGTGGCCGCTGACGTCCAGTACTTCGCCGACGAAATACAGCCCCGGCGAGCGCTGCGACTCCATGGTCTTCGACGACACTTCGTCGGTGCTCACCCCGCCCAGGGTCACTTCCGCGGTGCGGTAGCCCTCGGTGCCCGAGGGCGTGACCCGCCAGGCCGAAAGCTGCCCGGCGATACCCGCCAGTTCGGTCGGGGTGTACTGTTTCATCGGCTTGGAGACGAACCAGCGGTCGGCCAGCAGTCCGGCGAGCTTCTTGGTGAACAGCTCGGCGAGCAGGGTCTTCAGCTCGCTGTTGGGACGCTCGCGCTGTTGCTGCGCCAGCCATTCGCTGGCGTCGTGGTCCGGCAGCAGGTCGATTTCCAGGGTATCGCCCGGTTGCCAGTAGGAGGAAATCTGCAACATCGCCGGGCCGCTGAGGCCGCGATGGGTGAACAGCAGGTTCTCGCGGAACACTTGGCCGTTGCAGCTCACCCGGCAATCCACGGAGGTGCCGGAAAGCTCGGCGCACAGCTCCTTCAACTGGTCGGTGATGGTGAACGGCACCAGCCCGGCGCGGGTCGGCAGCACCTCGTGGCCGAACTGGCGCGCCACCTGGTAGCCGAAACCGCTGGCGCCGAGGGTCGGGATCGACAGGCCGCCGCTGGCGATCACCAGCGACTCGCAGCGCATCTCGCCGGCGCTGGTACGCAGGTGGTAGCCGGCGTCGTCGCGGGCGATCTCTTCGATCGAGGTGTCCAGCAGGATTTCCGCTCCGGCCTCGGCGCATTCGCGCAGCAGCATCTCGAGGATGTCGCTGGACTTGTTGTCGCAGAACAGCTGGCCGAGTTTCTTCTCGTGGTACGGCACCTGGTGCTTGGCCACCAGGCCGATGAAGTCCCACTGGGTGTAGCGGGCCAGCGCCGACTTGCAGAAGTGCGGGTTGCGCGAAAGGAAGTTGGCCGGCTCGGTGTACAGGTTGGTGAAATTGCAGCGCCCGCCGCCGGACATGAGGATCTTCTTGCCGGCCTTGTTGGCGTGGTCGAGTACCCGCACGCGGCGCCCGCGTCCGGCCGCCGTCATCGCACACATCAGCCCGGCCGCCCCGGCGCCAACGATCAGCACATCTGTACTTGCCACTGTCCCACTCCGCTCATCGGAAACGGCGCGCATCTTACCCGAAGCGGCGGTCGGCCGCCGGAGCTCCCGACGCGGTACACTGGGCGTTTTCCGCGAACCGCCGGACCCGTGCATGATCCCCCTCAAGTACCTCCAGGCCTATCCCGCATCGCTGCAGGACCAGGTCCGCCAGTTGATCGCCGAGAACCGCCTGGGCGAGTACCTCGAGCGCCGCTACCCGGGGCGTCACGATGTGCAGAGCGACAAGGCGCTGTACGCCTACACCATGAACCTCAAGCAGGAACACCTGCGCAACGCGCCGGGCCTGGACAAGGTGCTCTACGACAACAAGCTCGACGTGGTCCAGCGCGCCCTCGGCCTGCACACCGCGATCTCGCGGGTGCAGGGCGGCAAGCTCAAGGCGAAGAAGGAAATCCGCGTGGCTTCCCTGTTCAAGGACGCCGCCCCGGAGTTCCTGCGGATGATCGTCGTCCACGAACTCGCCCACCTGAAGGAAAGCGAGCACAACAAGGCGTTCTACCAGCTCTGCCAGTACATGCTGCCGGACTATCACCAACTGGAGTTCGACCTGCGGGTGTACCTGACCTGGAAGAGTCTCTGACGCCCGGTTACGGCGTTCCCAGCGTCACTCGGCTCTCGCGGCGCAGGCGCGCCACGGTCTCCGGCAGTTCGCGCATGTGCTCGACGATGGCGATGGCGCCCAGCTCGCGCAGTACCTGGGCGTGCCCGGCGGGAATGTGCCCGGCGCCGACGAAGCCGATCACCCGCATCCCCGCGGCGAGGGCGGCGCGGGTGCCGGTGCTGCTGTCTTCCACCACCAGGCAACGCTCGGGGGCGACGCCGAGCAGGCTGGCGGCGTGCAGGTAGACGTCGGGTGCGGGCTTCGGCAGGGCGACCATATCGGCGCTGGCCAGGCGTTCGCCGATCAGTTCGCTGAGCCCGGCGCGCGCCAGCGAGCGCTCCAGGCTGTGGCGGCGGCTGTTGGAGGCCACCGCGACGGGCAGGTCCAGGGCCAGCAGCGCCTCGCGTGCGCCGGGAATGGGTTGGACCTGGGCGACCATCTCCTCGCTGCGCTGGCGCACCTCGCGGTTGAAGCTGTCGGGGATGCGCAGGCCGAAGTGCTTCTCGACGCGATCGAGGATGTCGCGGCTGGTCAGGCCGAAGGTGCCTTCCAGCAGGCGCTGCAGCTCCTCCAGCGGCGCGTAGGCGCTGAGCGCCTCGTACATCACGCGCTCGGCGATGACCTCGCTGTCGACCAGGACGCCGTCGCAGTCGGAAATCAGTGCGTCGATGGGATGGGGCATGGGCTACCTCGCTGCGGGCGTTGGCGCAGGGCGCCGGAGTGGGAGCGAGGCATTCTAACCCCGGTCAGGGGCGGGAAGGGAAACAGGGAGCGGGAGAACGCCGGGCCGTGCGGCCCGGCGGGAAGGAATCAGGCGATGCCTTTCGGGTTCTGGCCGTACTGGTTCTGGCCGGCGTCGCTGTCCTTGGCCAGCAGGTAGATCAGGTACAGGCCGACGATCGGGATCAGCGCGATCAGCATCCACCAGCCGCTCTTGTTGATGTCGTGCAGACGCCGGGCGGTGACGCCCAGGGCCGGCAGCAGCACGGCGAGCGAGTAGAGATTGGCGATCGGCAGGAGCTTTTCACTGATCAGGCCGAGCACGACGCTCAGCGCGACGGAGATGATGATGTTCACCAGGGTGAACATCCAGTATTCCTTGCGACGGGCACGCCCGTTGAAGTCGAAGTAGTGTTCCTTCACGCATTTCAGAAACCATTCCATGTTTGCCTCCTGGGCGTACTGGTAAAGCGGGAGAGTGGGTGCCGCGACAAGTACCCCCGCGCCTCCTTGCCGGGAAAGCACAGTGTAGCCGTACTGTCAGTGAATTCGTACAGGATGTTGCGAAAATCATTCACATTGCATAGCAGCGGATCGCCGAAATGTGCGCCGGTAGCGCTTTCAGCGAGCGGGGTCGGCCTGGCGGCGGAAACGGCCGGGCGATTCGCCGAAGGCCTGGCGGAAATTGCGGGAAAACGCCGCCTCCGACTGGTAGCCGGTCTCGGCGGCGATATCCAGCAGGCTCTTCTGCGTTTGTCGCAGCAGGCCGCGAGCCTTCTCCATGCGGATGCGGGTCAGCAGGTTCCACGGCGAGGTTCCGCCGAGGGCGGAGAAGGCGCGGACGAAACTGGCCCGCGACATCGCCGCCTGCTGGGCAAGCTGTTCCAGGGTCCAGGCATGCTCCGGGCGTTCCAGCATGGCCCGCAGGGCTCGTCCCAGGCGGGCGTCGCCCAGCAGGCCGAACAGGCCGTCGCCCAGCGGTTGGCGGTCCAGGTAGGCGCGCAGGGCCAGGGCGAACAGCGCGGTGGCCAGCGCGTCGATGATCGAGCGGGCGCCGCTGCGGGTGCTCTCGGCTTCCTCGCGCATCAACCCGATCAGCGCGCGCAGGGGCTGCTGGGTCGACTCGTCCATATGCACCAGCAGGCGCTCGGGGAGCGCGCCGAACAGGCTGGCGCCGGCGTGATAGCGGTAGCTGCCGCAAAGCATGTCGAGGGCCTCGCCGGGGCCGTTCAACTGGTACAGCGGGATGCTGCCGCGGTGCTCTACGGTGGGTTCGCAGGGTTGCGCCGGGCTGTCGCTGCGCAGGAGGTGCGGGGTGCCGCGTGGCAACAGGATCAGGTCGCCGGGATGCAGGTCGAGGCGACCGCCATCGAGGAATTCGCAATAGCAGGTGCCGGCCATGACGATATGGAAGGTCGCCTCGCCGGGCACCGCTTGCGGGTGCTCCAGCGCCCAGCTGCCCTGTAGCTGGCAGCGCTGGTCGAGGCGGCCCTGCAGGTTGGCGAGCTGGATGAGCCGGTCGAGTGGGTCCATGGGATGAGCCGATCAGGTCGAAAGTAGAGACGCATGGGCAGGCGGCGCGGTCCAGACTGGTCGAGACTGGTAACCCGACGCGCCACTCCCGGCGCGAAAGCAACGGAGAATATCACCATGCTGAACAACTGGACCGAGTTCGTCCCCGCCGTGAAAAAAGCCTTCGGTGCCCTGGGCAAGCAACACCCGAAGATGCTCGCCGCCTATGGCGCGCTGGAGGAAGCCAGCGCCGAGGGCGCCCTGGATGCCAAGACCCGCGAACTGATCTCCATCGCCGTGGCCATTACCACCCGTTGCGACGGTTGCATCGGCGTGCACACCGAGGCCGCGCTGAAGGCCGGCGCCAGCGAGGCGGAAATCGCCCAGACCCTGGCTACCGCCATCTCCCTGAATGCCGGCGCCGCCTATGTCTATTCGCTGCGCGCGCTGGAAGCCTACGACCAGTTCAAAAAGTGAGGCCGTACAGGCGCTGCAGGTAGAACAGCAACCCCAGCCAGGCCACCAGGGCCAGCCAGCCCAGCCCCAGCAGGCCCTTGCGCAGCAGCGTCGAGGGCCTGCCGTGGAGCAGGTCGACCAGGCTCAGCACGCCGCCGAGCAGCAGCAGGCCGAGCAGCGCCTGGGTGTACTGGGCGAAACTCGGCGACAACGCCTCGTCGCCGTGGGCGGCATAGTTGTACAGGTTCCAGGCGCAGATCAGCGTCGCCGGCAGCAGCGCCAGCAGCGCGCCGAGCCAGCGCCCGCGGACATGCAGGAGGAAGCCCGCGAGCAGGCCGACCAGCCCGGTACCCAGCGGTAGCAGCGCCAGGCCCTGGCTGAGGTAGACCAGGTCGACGCCGTCGGCGAGCGCCATCGGGGTGACGAAACGGTAGCTGCCGCTGGCGCAGAGCAGCACCGAAAGCAGCAACAGGGCGTAGCCCGGCAGGTACGGCCAGAAGGCGGGACGCGGGGGCAGGTCGGACATGGATGTTCCTTGCGGGTTGTCCGCTCGCATGAGCGTAGGCTCAAGCGTACCGCTGCGCGTGACAGGCGGCGAGTACCGTTGCGGTTGAACCCTCCGCGAATGGCGGGAGTCAGTCATAGGGTGACGCGAAAAAACGCCGGCTCACGCGCCGGACACCGTATCGACCCTGGACCAAGGAGTTCCGTTCATGGACCTGATCCGCATCCTCATCGCCATCCTCCTGCCGCCGCTGGGCGTGTTCCTGCAAGTCGGCTTCGGCGGCGCCTTCTGGCTGAACATCCTGCTCACCCTGCTCGGCTACATCCCGGGCATCGTCCACGCGGTGTACATCATCGCCAAGCGTTGAGGCCCCTGCTCAGGCGTAGTTCCATGGTTCCTTCACGGTGAAGTCCCGCCACGGGTCTTCGCCGTGGAAGGGGCCGACATAGAGCACCTCGCCGCCCCGGACGATCCATTCCATACCGTGTTCGCGGTCCCATTCGCAGTTCAGCGACAGGTGGATCACCGCTTCGTCGCCCTGTTCCGGGTCGGGCACGATCAGCTCGCCCGGTTCGATCCGTTCCAGCACCCCGCGCGCCGGCGCGACTTCCTCCGCAGACTCGCCCAGCCGCTCCAGGCGCGCGGCGCGGTAGCGCAGGCTGGCGGCACAAAGCCGCTCGACCACGGCGTCATCCAGTTCGTCGAGGGCTCGGGCGCAGCGCCAGGCGTAGGCGTCGTCGGCCTCGTTCTCGATGAACAGGCTGATGTAGCGCCGGTACAGGCGCCAATACACTTCGCCCATGTTCGCATCGTCCAGGTTGCGGATCAGTTCCATGCGTGGTCTCCCTGTTCAGCAGCGTTCGGTGAGGGCGATGCCACGGCCGTCGCCGAAGCCATCGTGTACGTGCAGCCATAGCGGGATCGGCCAGGCCCAGCCGCCGGCCTTCCACCAGCACTCGGCGAACCAGGCTTGCAGCGTATCGGCGAGCAGGTCGACGCCGCCGAAGCCGTCGGCGAAATAGGCTTCGTCGAAATCCGGGGCATGTCCCAGGCCGAGCGCCAGGTCCAGCGCCTTGCCGGGAAACAGGCGCGGGTCGCTGGCGTCCACCCGGTTGCTGGCGCCATTCAGGTACAACCACGCTTCCGCTGCGTCGCGTCCGTCCTCGCCGAGGAACAGTTGGATCTCGCCGTCGCGCAGTCCTTCCTCCAGGGGTTGCCGGAGCAGCTCGCGCAGGCGCTGGATCACGCCCGGCGCGGCGCGTTGCAGGTCGCGGCGGTAGCGCTCGCGGAATTGTTCGGGGCTGAGGCCGAAAGGAATCATGGGCGTTTCTCCGTCATTCGGGCAGGCAGGGCCCGGCTTCCAGCCAGGCCTCCAGGCTGGGTGCCAGGGGTTCGAAGCAGTCCGGCGTCATCGCGCCATGGTCGACCAGGAACAGCGCCTGCCGGTGATCGTCCAGGGCCATCACCACGGCGCGGCCGCCGCTGTCGTCGCCTATGGCCAGGTAGCCGGGGCAGTAGAGAGAGGTTTCGAAGGCCCGGTTGCGTTCCAGCAACTCGTCGGCGGCGTAGAGCAGCAGGCCCGGCTCGACGAGGCGGCCGCCGTGCTGCTCCAGAGCGGCGACGAAGGCAGCCGGCAGCGGTCGTCCGAGCCAGGCCTCTAGGGCATCCAATTCAGGCTTCATCGGGCTCGTCCAGGGCGAACAATGCATGGTGGCGGGCATGGGCCAGCAGGCGTTCGCCCAGCGCGTCGGCCAGGGCGTAGAAGCGCGTGTCCAGCGCATCCAGGGCCGCTTCGCAGTCGCGGTCGGGTTCATCGGCCCAGGTCGGCATGCGCAATTGGCGTTCGGCCTGGGAGACTGGCACCGGACCGTCGCCGAACAGCAGGGCGGCGGCTCGCTCCAGCAGGGCCAGGGCGTCCTCCGCCTCCAATTCGCGAAGACCCGCGCGCGCCGCCTGGTACTGGTCGCCGGAGGAGTTGCCGAAGTACTGGTCGAAGCCGCCGTTGTGCACTTCGCCGCTGAGCACGCTCACTGCGTAGTAGCTCCGTTCGGCCGGCGACAGCCCGGCGAATCCCTCGCGGCCATCGTAGACGCGATTCACCAGCGCGCTCCAGTACAGCGCCTGCGGACTCGCCAGGTAGCGCCGTCGCTCCGCGTGGAAGTGCTTGCCATCCTCGATGTTCTGCCGGTAGCCGCCCTTGCAGGGCATGCACAGTCCGTCGTTCCTCGCCGCCGTGGTCGGGAGGATGAGATGGCCGCAGGCGCGGCAGGGAAGGCGGTCGGTCATGAGCGGTCCTTGCTGGTGGAAGGGGCTCATTATTGCGCAGGATCGTTCAGCTTGAACGACAGTTTGGCTTGCCAGCCTGGCACGGCATTGCCCGCTGGCATGGCCGACCCTCTCTCCCTTCGGGGAGAGGGGCATGAGGACCGGCGCGGAGCGAGAAGCATCACCCCGCGCCAGCCCCCTCAGCTACGACTCACGGAAACGGCCACGCCGGCGACCCCTGGCTCATGTCCAGAAGCTTCACCGTGCTGTATTCGTTGGTCCGGTTGTTGGCATAGAAGAACGCCGGCTGCTCGGCGAAACCGTAGGCCGCTACCTGCGCCTGGGCCGCTGCCGAGGTACGGATGCCCCATAGCGCGAAGGTTGGCCGCTGGTCGCGCTGGGTCAGCCAGGACAGGCCGAGCAACAGGTTGTCGTTGCCGTCCGTGCTGCTGGCATCGCCGCTGTTTCCCGGGCGCTGGGCGTAGGTGCCGTAGCCGAGAGCGGCCTTGTTGGCGTCCCAGTCGGACTTGTCCACCTGGCGCTGGTGCAGGTAGAGCAGGGTCCAGATATCCCAACCCTGCAGCGGATCGTTCTTCAGGTCGGCCCAGTAGTGCACCCACTGGGTATAGAAGGCCATTCGCTCGCCGTTCAGCGCGTAGGTGCCCGGGTCTTCCCACAGGCGCTTGTATACGCCTGCCAGCGGATCGGCCTCGGCGCGTCCGGCGACGATCAGGTTGTAGGCGTTGCGGTAGTTGACCCGCGTATCGTCGAGGTTCTGCCCGAACTCGCGGAGCACGCGCCAGTCCTTGTGCAACGGGAATATCTGGTTGGAGATTTCGCCCGAGCGCCCGCCGTAGACCTTCAGTCGATTCACTTGCAGGTTGTGGCCCAGCTCATGGCTTTCGCCCCAGCCACGCGGGTTCAGGCCCCAGGTCTGGTCGTAGGGGTTGCCGCTGCAACCGCCGCCGCACTGGGCGTACTGGTCGACGTTGATGTGCTGGGTGCCGGGCAGCTTGTGCAGGGTCTCGCTGTCGCAGTCCCAGCCGCGCACCGCGCATTCCTGCTGGATTGCCGGAGTCTTCGCCTGGTTGGGAATGGCGAAGCCGGCCAGGGTGTAGGCGTCGTCGATGAACACCTCGTTCAACTCACGGATGAAGCGCTGGACGTCGCCGCCATAGTCCTTGTCGATCGAGCCACGGACCTTCTCCACCTTGGCGTGGACCTCTACCGAGCCGCTGCGCATCTCCAGCCAGTCGGCCTTGTCGGCGTCCAGCGCCTGGATGAAGTCGGCAATCGCCTGGCTGCTGTCCTCGCCCGGCTGGATGTCGAGGAACGGCTGGCTGGCCGCGCCGGTTACCTTGACGGTTACCGTCTGTCCCGGCGTGGCGCCGCTGTAGACCAGTTGCAACAGGCCGCCGTAGGGCGATACCAGCGCCACCGACTGGTTTGCCTGGAGCTTGATGTCCGGGCTCTTGAGGAAGCGCGGGCGGTCATACTGGCGGGTATTCCACAGCCGCGTCGAGCCGATGCGCTGGGTGTTCAGGCCGACCGCCAGGCTGGCCTGGCCAGCGTCTTCGATGCGAATGCTCAGGCGCTTGCCCGGCGCCGCCATGCGGCCGATGGCGGTGAAGCCCTGGGCCGACGGCAAGGTGAGGGTCAGGGTTTCCTCCGAGCCCGATACCGGCATCGACTGTTGGCGCTGGCCGGCGTAGCTGCCCAGTTCCTTCTGCGCCGCGCCGGCCTCGCGCACGTAGCCGACGATGGCGTCGGCGACGAAGGTTTCCTGGAAGCGCGCCGTGTCGGCGGCCTTGTCCATCGGGTAGCGGATGTTCTGCCGCACCGCGTCGGCCCACAGCAGCCAGAGCCGCAGCGAGGTGGTGCCGGGCAGGGCGAAGAGGTTCTGCGCCTTCTGGTTGTAGGCGTCGAGGGCGCCTTTCAGTACATCGACGCGCTTGCTGAAGTCGCTCAGTCCCGGCACGTCGTCGCAGGTGGTGCGACCGACGTAGGAGGTGCATTTCGACCAGTCGTAGTCCGTGCGCCAGCTACCGTCGACGATCTGCTGCACCAGCGCCGGATCCTGGCCGTAGGCACCGCCCAGCTCGACCGAACGCGCCCGGGTGCGGCTGGATGGCACCGCGTCCTTGTCCCAGTAGTTGCCGCCGTAGGGGCCTTCCTGCAGGCCCAGGCCGGAGAGGATCTGCTGGCCGGTGCTGCTCTGGTTCCAGCCATTGGTGTGCACGAAGAGGATCGGCAGCCCGGCCTGTAGCCGTGCGCGCACCGTGGCGCTCAGGCTAGCGGCGCTGGCGCCGTTGCCCAGTACCAGCAATTTGCTGGCGCTGGCGCAACTGGCGTCGGTCAGCGCGTTGCAGGCGGCGTCCGCCGGTTGCAGGCCGGCGCTCTTCAGGCCGTTGAGGGTGGCGGTCTTGTCCACCCCGACCACGCTGACCTTGAAGTCCTTCGCAGTGGCCGCGCCCGGGTCGCCGTTCACCAGCCACTGCACCGCCCGCTTCAGCAGCGGCGCGTGGGCGGCATTGGCCCCGCTCAGTTGGGTGAGCACGTTGGTGCCATAGGCCAGCCCGCGGCCGCCGGCCTCCAGGCTCAGGCTGGCGAGCACGCGCCCCTTGTCGCCAATGAGGAAGGGCAGGGTATTGTCCGGGTTTGCCGGCAGGACCCACATGCTGGCGGCGCCAGGATCATAGGCTTGGCTGAGGTTCTGGTAGAGACCGTCGAGCAACTGGGTGCGGGTCTGGCGGATGCGCTCGACCTGCTGCTGCAGGCGCAGGGCGACCAGGTGGCTGTCGGTCAGTTGCGAAGAATCCCCGCTGACCAGTGCCGCATCGAGGATTTCTTCCTGGGTGGCCGCCTGGGCGGACAGCGCGCCAGCCAGGCAGAAACCGGCCAGCAACGCTCGGTGGCGAGGGATGGGTGAGCGACTCATGTTCTCTCCTTGCAGTGAGGGAAATGCAGTGGTGGACAGGCTCACAACTGGCGCTATCGGCCCGTGGAGGGCGGCATATTGTTATGGGTGCGCCGGGTATCGCGTCGAACAGGGAATGGGCCTCGGACAATGCCGGAAATACGCATGGGCGATCCGCTGCATCGAACGAGTCAAGGCGAGAGGAGCATGTTGGGAAAGGCGGAAAAACTATCTGTTCTGGTTGTTTTTGAACTGCGTCTGATTATTTTGTTTTTATTTTTACCGATTGTTCGAAGCGCTCTGGAATAGGCGCTCCAGCGTTTCCTGTGACGAAACGATCCAGACTTTGGTTAGGGTCTTGGAAAATACCGAGGATGTATTTCCAGAGCTGTCGATCGAGTTGGAAGTTGCAGTTTCATGAAGGTTTAGGTACTTCGAAGTTACCGCGTTGGCGATGGAATCGATATCGTCCGGTAGTGCCTTCGGAAGTGCCTGATAAGTGCCTTCCCACGCTCAGGCGGCGAACAGAGCCGCCACGTCCATCGGATTCCGCTCCGCCAGCGCCAGTTCGCCTTCGCCGAAACTTGCGCTGCTGCCGCCGACACCCTGCGATTGATCGCGCAGTGGGGGGGCGTTTCATACCAAAGCCTGTGACCTGCAGCACGGCTCGCCGATGCAACGGTAGCGACCTATCGGCAGGTGCTGGAAACCTGCCGTTTCCAGCACGAAGATGCCGTAGGGTGAGAGAAATACGTGGTCGATCTGTGTCGTGCCGTCCGGCGTGTTCAGGGTGACGTTGTGCAGGCGGCGGTAGGTGTGCCTGTCCAGTTGCCAATGGGCGAACAGGCGCACCAGCAGTTCACCGATCTGCCCCTTGGCCTAAGGCGATTTGAGCAGGCCGATCAGCAGGGCTGCCGGGATAAACCAGGTCAGCATGCCCCAGACCTGGGCGACTATCGGGCTGTAATCCACTTTCTTCCTTGAGCCGAGCTGCTTAATGGAGAGGCGACCATTGTCCTATGGCGCGATGACGCATCAAGGGCTGATGAGCCCGGTGCAGGCGCTCAGCGTGCTATCTGGTAACGGGTGCTACGCCCTCCGCCGGGCAGTCGCTCGATGCAGCCCTTTTCCAGCAGGTCGCTCAGGTGGCGGGTCGCGGTAGCTTTGGAAACCATGGCCACAGCTTGGTATTGCGCCGCACTGATGCCGTCCTCGAACCCCCTTTCGCCGCCATCGAGCAGGCGGTTAAGCACTTTGATCTGCTCCGCCGATAGCGTTTGGCTGCGATGTGCCTGCCAGAAGCGCGCCTTGACCAGCACGCGGTCTATACGGGCAAGGGCTTGCTCCAGGCTCTTGAGCAAGGTTTCGAGGAACCACTGCAGCCAGGCGGTGATATCCAGCGTGCCCTTCTGGCTGGCTTCTAGGATGCGGTAATAGCCGGCGCGGTCGTCGAGGATGCTCGCAGACATGGCGTAGAAGCGAATGGCTTGCTGCTCGCCCTGAGCCAATGCTAGATCGGTGATAGCGCGGGTGAGGCGACCGTTGCCGTCGTCGAAGGGGTGCAGGGTCACGAACCAGAAATGTGCGATACCGGCGCGCAGAAACGGGTCGAGGCTGGCATCGCTGCGGCTGCTTTCGAACCAGGCGAGAAAGTCCGCCAGTTGCGCTTCCAACCCTGCGCAGGGAGGGGCTTCGAAATGTACGGTAGGGCGGTCTATCCGACCCGAAACTACCTGCATGGGCTCTTCGCCGCGCAGTGCGCCGATGTGTAGTGGTCGAGCCAGCAGTTGGTCATCGGTGGGGAATAACCAACTGTGCCAGGTGAACAGTCGCTGTTCGTCTAGCGGCTCTTGATGTGCGTGGGTGGCATCGAGCAGCAGTTCCGCCAGGCCTTCGGAGCGAGAGGTGGTTCGACCTTCTTCGTGCAATCCCAGTCGCCGTGCCAGTGATGAGCGCACCGAACCGACATTCAGTTGCTCTCCCTCAATGGCTGAAGAGGTGACGATGTTCTGCAGCATGGCATCCAGGCTGCTCTGCACTTCGGTGTCACTCTCCACGGCACCGAGCATTCCTAACAAACGACCCTGAGCCTGGCTACAGGAGCGCAGCAGTGGTGCAAGCGCTTCGGCTTGCCAGTTGAACTGCGGCCAGTCGGGCTGCTGCCAGATCCAGAGTGGGTCGTTCATAAGGGATATTCATGAGCCGATTAGAGAGCCTATTCGGCTCATTTTGTGAGCCGATAATGGCAACTATTCGGCTCACTGTCTAATTCTCAAGCTGGGTTGATAGCTTGATGAGCATGCCTGTTCAGGGTGACTGAGTCAGCTAAAGCGCCTGTTTCAGCACGTCAAAAACCTTGTGGACAGAGGTCGGCCGTACCCCTTGGGCATCGATAAAATTTGATGCAGGGACATGTAGCTCTCGGGCTACAAAATGGGGGCAGGTCACATGCGCTCGGAGCCGCAGTGCTGGATGTACACGCCGCGTACCATCTCGTCTTCGGTGCGGCGTGCCCAGTCTTCGGCGTCGCGCTTGGTGCGGAAGGTTTTTTCGTTGGTCGGCCAATCCGTTTTGCGGCCCACGGGAAGGGGGAACGACTGTTGCCATCAGATAAGGACTCCAAAGGCAAACTGGCTAACCAGTACTGTACCGACTTTGTACCTTTTGGCCATGGAGTCGTTTATGAGGCCACTACCCTAGAAAGCGCAAAGCCGCGCAGTGCGCGGCTTTGAAGGTGGTGGGCCCACACGGACTCGAACCGTGGACCAAAGGATTATGAGTCCTCTGCTCTAACCGACTGAGCTATAGGCCCCCAGAAGGTCGGCGGATTATACCGGCGCTTCTCGGGGAGCGCCAATCGGCTGGCGCGGTTTGAGGAATTTGCTGGCGAACAGCTCGGCGGGCAGCGGCGGACTGAGGACGAAGCCCTGGATCTGCTCGCAGCCTTCGTGGGTGAGGAAGCTCTGCTGACCTTCGGTTTCCACGCCTTCGGCGATCACCGTGAGCTGCATGCTGCGGCCGAGGGCGATGATGGCGCGGGTGATGGCGGCATCGTGGGGATCGTCGGGAAGGCCGCGGATGAACGACTTGTCGATCTTCAGGATGTCCAGCGGCAGGCGCTTGAGGTAGCTGAGCGAGGAGTAGCCGGTGCCGAAGTCGTCGATCGCCAGCTGTACGCCGAGGCGCTTGAGGCCGTGGAGGACGGCGAGGGCCTCCTCGGTCTGGTTCATGATGAAGCTCTCGGTGATTTCCAGTTGCAGCCGCGACGGTTCCAGGCCGGACTGCTCCAGCAGTTGCTCGAGGCGTTCGATCAGTTGCGGCTGGCCGAGCTGGGCGCCGGCGAGGTTGACCGACAGCGGGCCGAACGGCGCGTGCAGCTTTTGCCATTCGCCCATCTGCTGGCAGGCGTGTTCCAGCACCCAGTCGCCGAGGGGCAGGATCAGGCCGCAATCCTCGGCGAGGGGGATGAAGCGCTCCGGGGAAATTTCCCCGAACAGCGGATGGTACCAGCGCACCAGTGCCTCGGCGCCGACCAGCAAGCCGCTCTCCAGGCTCAGCTTGGGTTGGTAGTAGAGCTGCAACTCGTCGCGCTCGAGGGCGCGGCGCAGTTCGGTTTCCAGCGCCATGCGCTCGGTGGCCAGGTAGGTCAGTTCGCGGGTGTAGTACTCGATGCGGCTGCGGCCCCGCGACTTGGCGCGGTACATGGCGGCGTCGGCGTTCTTCACCAGGGTCGGGGCGTCGTCGCCGTCCTTGGGGAACAGGGCGATGCCGACGCTGGCGCTGACGAAGAATTCATGACCGTCGGCCTGGAACGGCGCGGTGAAGGCATTCAGCAGCTTGCGCGCGACGTGCTCGGCGTCGCTTTCCTGGTGCAGGCCGGGGAGCAGGATGATGAATTCGTCGCCCCCCAGGCGGGCCACGGTATCGACGTCGCGCAACTGGTCGCGCAGGCGTTCGGCGATGGCCTTGAGCAGCAGGTCGCCGATGGGATGGCCGAGGCTGTCGTTGATGTGCTTGAAGCGGTCCAGGTCGATGAACAGCACGGCGCCGGGACGACTCTCTTCGCGGGCCTCGTCGAGGGCGTGATTGAGCCGGCTCTCGAACAGCAGGCGATTGGGCAGGCCGGTGAGCGGATCGTGGTGGGCCTGGTAGTCGAGCCGGGCCTGGGCGTATTTGAGGGTGGAGATATCGGCGAAGACGCCGACGAAGTGGGTGATCTCGCCCTGCGGATTGTGTACCGCGCTGATGGTCAGCCATTCGGGGTACAGCTCGCCGGTCTTGCGTCGGTTCCAGATCTCGCCCTGCCAGTGCCCGTCGCGCTCCAGCTGGTTCCACATGGCGAGGTAGAAGCTGGAGTCGTGTTGTCCGGAGGAGAGCAGGCTGGGCGAGCGTCCCAGCGCCTCCTGCTCGCTGTAGCCGGTGATCTCGCTGAAGGCGCGGTTGACCGCGGTGATGCGTTGGCGGGTATCGGTGATCATCACGCCTTCGGCGGTGCTTTCGAAGACGGTGGCGGCCTGCTGCAGCTTCTCCTGCATGAGCTGGCGCTCGGTGATATCGCGGGCGATGGTCAGCACGCAGTCCTCGCCATCGATGCTGATCCGGTGGGCGGACATCTCGCACTGGCGGATGCCACCGTTGCGGTCCCGTACAGGGGCGGTGAAGCCCTGGGTCAGGGTGTGGTGGCGTACCAGCGAGATCAGGCGCTTGCGGTCCTCGGTGTCGACCCACAGGCCGAGTTCGAGCGTGGAGCGGGAGATGACCTCGTCGCGGCGGTAGCCGGTGAGACGGGTGAAGCCTTCGTTCACGTCGATCAGCGTGCCGTCTTCGAGGCGGCTGATCAGCAGACCGTCGGGGTAGGCATGGAAGGCGTTGGCGAACTTCTCCTCGGAGATCCGCAGCAGTTCCTGGGTCTCCACCAGGTGGGTGATGTCGCGGATCACCACCACCAGCGCCGGGGTCTGGTCGAGGGCCACGTGCTGGGCGCTGAGCAGCGCGCTGAAGGTACTGCCATTGCGGCGCCGCAGGGGCACCTCGAGGTTGGTCAGGTTGCCGTGGCCGAGCTTTTCCAGGACCTGCGGGCCCAGGCCGGGGAGTGCCCAGATGCCCAGTTCGGTGGCGGTCTTGCCGATGGCGTCGTCGGCGGCGATGCCGATCTGCTGCTCGAAGGTGCTGTTCACCGCGAGGAAGCGGCCGTCGGCGCCGTTGGCCAGTACCACCATGTCCGGGCAGTGGTGGAACACCGAAGCGAACTTCTGTTCGGACAGGCGCATGGCCTGCTCGGTGAGCTTGGCCTCGGTGATGTCGATCATCAGACCGCGCAGGAGCAGGTCCCGGCCTTGCGTGATCGGGGTGACCAGATCGCGAATCCAGACTACCCGGCCGTCGGCGGCGAGCATCCGGTAGTCGAAGCTGTGGTCGCGTCCGGCCTGGCTTTCGCTCATGCAGTAGTGGATGGCGTACTCGGCGTCCATGGGGTGCAGGGTCCGCTGCCAGAAGCCCGGCTGCAGCCATTCGCCAAGGGGATAGCCGAGCAGGCGTTCGGCGTGGGGCGAGACGTAGGTGAAGCGGTTCTCCTCGAGGCGCATTTCCCAGGCGATGGCATTCAGGCTTTCTACCAGTCCCCGGTAGTGCTGTTCGCTGTCGCGCAGTTCGCGCTCCAATTGCCGCCGGCGATTCACCTCGCGGCGCAGGCGGCGGTTCATGGCCAGCAGTATGGCGACCGAGACCAGGATCAGCAGGACGATGGGAAGACCGTAGGTCGCCATCTCGCGCCAGGCCGGACGTCGGTCGAGCAGGCCGCCGACCCAGGGGGCCTGGAGTCGCTCGATCTCCTCGGCGCTGAGGTCGGCGAGGACCTTGTCGACGATCCCGGCGAGGATCGGTTGTCCGCGCGGCACGGCCATCGCCAGTTGGTAGCGGTATGGCGTCTCGCCGCTGATCTCCAGGCCGTTGAGCTTGAGCTGGCGGAGGTTCCATACGCTGGAGGCGAAGTCGCCGACGAAGGCGTCGGCCTGGCCGGTGGCCAGCGCCTGCAGGGCTGCCGCTACCGAAGGCAGGGGCAGCAGGGTGAGGTCGGGATGCTGGGCGATCAGCAGTTCGTGAGGAGCATAGTGGTCGACCACCGCGACCTTGAGTCCGTAGAGCTCGTCGATGCGCTTCGGCATCGTGCCGTTCTTGCGTGCCAGGATGATGATCGGGAAGTCCAGGTAGGGCCGGGTGAAGCTCAGGTACTCCTGGCGCTCCGGGGTAGCCATGATGCCGGGCAGCAGGTCCAGCCGACCGTCCTTGGCCTGCTCCAGGACCTGCGTCCAGGTCTTCGGTTCGACAGGCGTCAGGCTGACGCCCAGGCGTTCCTGCAGTAGGCTGACGTAGCCGGCGGCGAGTCCCTGGTAGCGGCCCTGTTCGTCGCGGTATTCGAATGGCGGCCAGGAGGTGTCCACGCCCAGGCGGATGCTCGGGTGCTCGGCCAGCCAGGCCCGTTCCTCGGGCGTGAGCGTGAGGGCGCCGGCCAGCCCCGGCCAGCAGCAGGCCAGACACAGGAGAAGCACGGCCTGCAGACGCTGCATGAGGCGGTCTCGCGGTGGACGGGAATATAAGCGGAAGTGTAGACGCCGGGCGGCGGGGCAAGCGGCAAAGAAAAACCCCCGGTTTTTCAGGCCGGGGGTTCGTTCGTCACTCGTCGAGGAAGGAGCGAAGGTGCTCGCTTCGCGACGGATGGCGCAGCTTGCGCAGCGCCTTGGCTTCGATCTGGCGGATCCGCTCGCGGGTCACATCGAACTGCTTGCCGACTTCCTCGAGGGTGTGGTCGGTGTTCATGTCGATGCCGAAGCGCATGCGCAGCACCTTGGCTTCCCGGGCAGTGAGGCCGGCGAGGACTTCGCGGGTGGATTCCTTGAGGCTCTCGCTGGTCGCCATCTCGATCGGCGACTGCATGGTGGAGTCCTCGATGAAATCGCCCAGGTGCGAATCTTCGTCGTCACCGATCGGGGTTTCCATGGAGATCGGCTCTTTGGCGATCTTCAGTACCTTGCGGATCTTGTCCTCAGGCATGTCCATGCGCTCGCCAAGCTCTTCCGGGGTGGGCTCGCGACCCATTTCCTGGAGCATCTGGCGGGAGATGCGGTTGAGCTTGTTGATCGTCTCGATCATGTGCACCGGGATGCGGATGGTGCGTGCCTGGTCGGCGATCGAACGGGTGATCGCCTGGCGAATCCACCAGGTGGCGTAGGTGGAGAACTTGTAGCCGCGACGGTATTCGAACTTGTCCACCGCCTTCATCAGGCCGATGTTGCCTTCCTGGATCAGGTCGAGGAATTGCAGGCCGCGGTTGGTGTACTTCTTGGCGATGGAAATCACCAGGCGCAGGTTGGCCTCGACCATTTCCTTCTTCGCCCGGCGAGCCTTGGCTTCGCCGATCGACATCGCGCGGTTGATTTCCTTGATCTCGGCGACGGTCAGCTCGACCTCGCTTTCCAGGGCCGCCAGCTTCTGCTGGTTGCGCAGGATGTCGTCGCGCAGGCGCTCGATGGCCTCGGCGTACTTCGGCTTGCTCTTCAGGACGCTGTCGACCCACTTCTCGTCGGTCTCGTGGTTCGGGAACAGGCGCAGGAAGTCGGCACGCGGCATGCGCGCGTCACGCACGCAGAGCTGCATGATGGCGCGTTCCTGGGCGCGCACGCCTTCCAGGGCGGAGCGCACGCGGGCGACCAGGGCGTCGAACTGCTTGGGCACCAGCTTGATCGGCATGAACAGCTCGGCCAGGCCGGTGAGTTCGGCGGTGGCCTGCTTGCTGCCGCGACCGTGCTTCTTCAGGGCCTTCTTGGCCTTGTCGAGCTGCTCGGAGACCGCGGTGAAACGCAGGCGGGCTTCTTCCGGATCCGGACCGCCGTCGCCTTCGTCGTCGCTGTCGCTGCTGTCGTCGCTTTCTTCTTCCTCGTCGTCCTTCTCTTTCGAGTCGGCGGAATCGTCCTTCAGGTTGACCGGCTCCACCTCTTCGGCGGGCAGGCTGCCGTCATCGGGATCGATATAGCCGCTGAGGACGTCGGAGAGGCGACCGCCTTCGGCGACGATGCGATTGTAGTCGGCCAGGATGCTGTCCACCGTGCCCGGGAACTGGGCGATGGCGCTCATCACTTCGCGGATGCCTTCCTCGATGCGCTTGGCGATTTCGATCTCGCCTTCGCGGGTCAGCAGTTCCACGGTACCCATTTCACGCATGTACATGCGCACCGGGTCGGTGGTGCGACCGATGTCGCTTTCCACCGCGGCCAGGGCCGCTGCGGCTTCTTCCGCTGCGGCTTCGTCGGTATCCGCCTCGGCCAGCAACAGGGCATCCGCATCCGGGGCTGTCTCGAATACGTTGATCCCCATGTCGTTGATCATGCGGATGATGTCTTCCACCTGTTCCGGATCGGAAATATCCTCCGGCAGGTGGTCGTTGACCTCCGCGTAAGTCAGGTATCCCTGCTCACGGCCTCGGGCGATCAACTCTTTCAGACGAGATTGCTGTTGCGCTTTTCCGGACATAACACCCTATCCACTGAAGGTCTTGGCGGGCAAAAAATAAGCAGAGGATTATACCTGATGCCTGGGCTGAGGCGCCAGTTCAGCTCTGGGAAGGCGATGAAGCGGCAACACTGTAGTGCTCTCTGAGCAAGGCTTTCTCTTCATCGGTCAGTTCACTGTAGCTCTTCTGCATGACGCTGCGTAAACGCTCCTCCCGCTCGCCGAAACGCTGGCTCTCGGAGAGTTTAGTAATGGTGTCGAAGAACTGCTTTTCAAGGTTCTCCTGGACGATCAGCCACTCCTTCTCGCCCAGGGCCTGCAGCAGGCGGCCCTGGGGCGTGCCGTGCCAGCGCGCGATGAGTTGCATCGAGCTCTGCCGCGGGTTCTTCTGCAGGGCTTCCAGCAGGGACACCAGCAACTGGGCGTAGGTATCCTGCTCCCTGGCGAGGGTGCCCGCATCGTCGACCTTCAAGGCCAACTGCGGATGATGCAGCAAGGTGCGCAGGGCGTTGAGGGTGGTGGACTCCACGCTGACCGGCGTTCGTTGCGGAGCCTTGAAGTCGCCGCGGCCGCCTTTGTCCCACTTCTTCTTGCCATCCCACTTCTTGCCGTCCCAGGGCTTCTTGTCCTTGTTCCAGCTCTTGCGCGGTTGCGCCTCGACATAGCCTGGCGCAGCGTCGAACGGCGCATGGGAGGGCTCGTTCTCGTAGTAGGCGCTGGCGGCGAAATAGTCGTCGCCGTCCAAGACGCCGCTCGCTCCGTGGTCCATGGACGACGGCGGCGGGCTGTGGTGCGCCAGTTGTCCGATGTTTTCGCCGGACAGGCCGGTGATTTCCGACAGACGTTGCCGCATCAGCAGGCGCAGGTTGTTCCCGGGAATCTTCTCCAGCAGCGGCGCGGCGAGGGTCGCCAGGTGGGCCTTGCCTTCCAGGGTGGCGGGGTCGGCCTCCAGCATCAGTTGTTGGAAGAAGTACTCCGCCAGCGGCTGGGCCTGCTGGGTGATGCGTGCGCGGAAGGCATCCTCGCCCTCGGCGCGTACCAGGCTGTCCGGGTCCTCGCCCTCGGGGAGGAACAGGAAGCGCACGCGCTTGCCGTCCTGCAGGTTCGGCAGCACCGACTCCAGGGCGCGCCAGGCCGCCTTGCGCCCGGCCTGGTCGCCGTCGAAACAGAACAGGATGCTCGGTACCAGGCGGAACAGGCGCTTGATGTGTTCCTCGCTGGTCGCCGTGCCGAGGGTCGCCACCGCGTTGCGGATGCCTTGCTGGGCCAGGGCGATGACATCCATGTAGCCCTCGACCACCATGATCTCGTCGAGGTCGCGATTCTTCTGCCGGGCCTCGTAGAGTCCGTAGAGTTCCTGGCCCTTGTGGAAGACCGGAGTCTCCGGGGAGTTCAGGTACTTCGGCTTGTCGTCGCCGAGCACCCGGCCGCCGAAGGCGATGATCCGCCCGCGGCTGTCGCGGATCGGGAACATCACGCGATCGCGGAAGCGGTCGTAGCGCTTGCCGGTGTCGCTGTTCTCCACCAGCAGGCCGGCGTCGAGCATGGCCTTGAGTTGCAGGTTGTCGCCACCCAGGTGCTTGAGCAGGTTGTCCCAGCCGGGCGGGGCGAAACCGAGGCCGAAGTCGCGGGCGATCTCGCCGGTCAGGCCGCGGCCCTTCAGGTAGTTCACCGCGGCCTTGCGCGCCGGGTGGCTTTTCAGCGCCTGCTTGTAGAACTCGGCGGCGGCGCTGAGCAGCGGGTAGAGCGGCGAGTCGGTCGGCTGGCGCGGCGTGTGCCCGCGTCCGCCGCGTTCCTCGCGCGGCACGTCCATGCCGGCGCGCTTGGCCAGTTCCTCGACCGCCTGGGGGAACTCCAGCTGGTCGTGGTCCATGACGAAGCCGAGCGCGTTGCCGCCGGCGCCGCAGCCGAAGCAGTAGTAGAACTGCTTGTCCGGGCTGACGGTGAACGAGGGAGTCTTTTCCTTGTGGAACGGGCAGCAGGCGCTGTAGTTCTTGCCGGTTTTCTTCAGTTGGATGCGCGAACTCACCACCTCGACGATGTCGGTGCGGTTCAGCAGGTCATCGATGAAGCTTTGCGGTATCAGGCCGGCCATGGTGTTCTCGAAAACGACGGCGCGTGGGCGCAGAGCGGCAGCATAGCAATTATCGCCGGGCCGATCAGGCCGGCGCGGTGTTTCAGGAGGAGAGGCGCGCCTTCAGGCGCTGGCTGACCTGTGCCATGTCGACGCGACCCTGGACCTGCGGTCGCAGCAGGTTCATCGCCTTGCCCATGTCCTGCGGACCCTGGGCGCCGCTGTCGACGATGCTGCGCTCGATCAGGGCGTCGATCTCATGGTCGTCCAGGGGCTTGGGCATGAAGTCCTGGAGCACGAGGATCTCGGCGGCCTCGACCTCGGCGAGGTCCTGGCGGCCGGCGTCGCTGAACTGGCGCTGGGCGTCGCGGCGCTGCTTGATCATCCGGTCGAGGATCAGCAGGGCTCGGGCGTCATCCACCTCGATGCGTTCGTCGACTTCGACGCGCTTGATGTCCGCGAGGGCCAGGCGCAACGTGGTCAGCCGCGGCTTGTCCTGGGCGCGCATGGCGACCTTGACGGCGTCGAGGAGGCGGGATTTGATTTCGCTCATGGCGGAAAGCCGAAAGCCCGGCCGAGGCCGGGCTGAGGCACGATCACTGACGCGTGGGCGTCGAGTGGATCAGTACAGGCGCTCGCGACGGCGCTGTTCGCGCTGTACTTTCTTCGCGTGGCGCTTCACTGCGGCAGCGGCCTTGCGCTTGCGCTCGGCAGTGGGCTTCTCGTAGAACTCGCGGCTGCGAACTTCAGCCAGTACACCTGCTTTTTCGCAGGAGCGCTTGAAACGACGCAGGGCTACGTCGAAGGGTTCGTTCTCTTTTACTTTGACGGCTGGCATCCAGGTCGTACCTTCACTGATTACCGGGGGTTGAACGTACTCCGGCAAGGTGGCGCGGATACGTCGGTTTTCAAGGGTTGCGGATATTAACGGTTCGGCCGGAGGAATGCAAAGCCTCCGATCGAAAAACACTGGTCTGGCGCAAAGCCGCCGATTATCATGCGCGGCTTCGTATTTGCCAAGCTCTAAGGCTCAAGCCCATGCGCGTGCTGGGACTGGAAACGTCCTGCGACGAAACCGGCGTCGCCCTTTACGACAGCGAACGCGGCCTGCTGGCCGACGCGCTGTTCAGTCAGATCGACCTCCATCGCGTCTACGGCGGCGTCGTGCCCGAGCTGGCCTCGCGCGACCACGTCAAGCGCATGCTGCCGCTGATCCGCCAGGTGCTCGACGAGTCCGGCTGCACGCCGGCGGATATCGACGCGATCGCCTATACCGCCGGCCCCGGCCTGGTCGGCGCCCTGCTGGTGGGGGCTTCCTGTGCCCAGGCGATGGCCTTCGCCTGGGGCGTGCCGGCGGTCGGCGTGCACCACATGGAAGGGCACCTGCTGGCGCCGATGCTGGAAGAGCAGCCACCGCGGTTCCCGTTCGTCGCCTTGCTGGTTTCCGGCGGTCACACCCAGTTGGTGCGGGTGGACGGCATCGGTCGCTACCAGTTGCTTGGCGAATCGGTGGACGATGCCGCCGGCGAAGCCTTCGACAAGACCGCCAAGCTGATCGGCCTGGGCTATCCCGGCGGTCCGGAAATCGCCCGCCTGGCGGAGCTCGGCACTCCTGGCCGCTTCGTGTTCCCGCGGCCGATGACCGATCGCCCCGGCCTGGACTTCAGCTTCAGCGGGCTCAAGACCTTTACCCTGAACACCTGGCAGCGTTGCGTCGAGGCCGGCGACGACAGCGAGCAGACCCGCTGCGACATCGCCCTGGCGTTCCAGACCGCGGTGGTCGAGACCCTGCTGATCAAGTGCCGTCGCGCCTTGAAGCAGACCGGCCTGAAGAACCTGGTGATCGCCGGCGGCGTCAGCGCCAACCAGGCGCTGCGCAGCGGCCTGGAAAAGATGCTCGGCGAAATGAAGGGGCAGGTGTTCTACGCCCGCCCGCGCTTCTGCACCGACAATGGCGCGATGATCGCCTACGCCGGCTGCCAGCGCCTGCTCGCCGGCCAGCATGACGGCCCGGCGATCAGCGTCCAGCCGCGCTGGCCGATGGAGTCGCTGCCGGCGGTCTGAGTGGCCGCCAGGTCGCAGTCAGGCAGGTGTCGATGACGCAGCTGGGCCAGACTGCATGAAGTTTTTTCCTTTTATGGATTAGAAATGCCGTTCGCGGCCGGCGAACAGATCGCGTAAGTTGGCGCGGTGCCGCCAGACGATCAGGCCGGTCAGCGCGGTCATCGGCAGCAGCGCTCCGGGCTGCTGCCAGGCCAGCAACGGCAGGGTCAGCGGGGTGGCCACCAGCGAGGCGAGCGAGCTGGTGCGCGACAGCTTGAAGGTCAGCAGCCAGGCCGCTGCGGCCAGCAGTACGGCCGGCGGATAGAGGCCGAGGAGCATGCCCGCGGCGGTGGCGACACCCTTGCCGCCGCGGAAGTTGAAGTACAGCGGATACAGGTGGCCGATCACGGCGGCGATGCCGACCCAGGCCTCCTCCATCACGCCGAGCCCCAGCCAGCGGGCGACCAGCACCGGCAGCAGGCCTTTGCCGACGTCGCCGAGCAGGGTCAGGATGGCGAGTTTCTTCCCGGCGACGCGCAGCATGTTGGTCGCGCCGGGGTTGCCGGAACCGCTGGCGCGCGGGTCCTGGGTGCCGAACCAGCGGCTGAGCAGGACGGCGAAGGAGAGGGAACCGAGCAGGTAGGCGAGGATCGCCAGTAGCCAGACCATGGATTCCACCGAGGACGAGGATGTCCTCGATTCTAACGGGGCGGCGCACGCTTGTCGTGGCATCCCTTGGAGCGGGTAGCGAAGTGGACAGAGTTTTTATCGAAGGCTTGGAGGTCGATACCGTCATCGGCGTGTACGACTGGGAGCGCGGCATCCGTCAGTGCCTGCGCCTGGACCTGACCCTGGGCTGGGACAACCGTCCGGCCGCCGCGGGCGACGATCTCGCCCTGGCGCTGGACTATGCCGCGTTGTCCGAGCGGGTGCAGGAGTTCGCCCGGGAATCGCATTTCCAGTTGGTGGAAACCTTCGCCGAGCGCCTCGCCGAGGTACTGATGGGCGAGCGCGGCATTCCCTGGCTGCGCATCCGCGTGACCAAGCCCGGCGCGGTGCCGGCGGCCCGTGGCGTTGGCGTGGAGATCGAACGCGGATGTCGCTGATCCCGGTCTACCTCGGCCTCGGCAGCAATGTCGAGCGTGAGCGCCACCTGCATGCCGGCCTCGATGCGCTGGCCGGTTTCCTTCATGACCTGCGTTGCTCGCCGGTGTTCGAGAGCGAGCCGGTGGGTATCAAGAGCGGGCCGTTCTTCAACCTGGTGGTGTCTGCCCGCACCGATCTGCCGCTGGCCGAACTGAGCCTGCGACTCAAGCACATCGAGGCCGACAATGGCCGCTATGCGCCAGAGCGCAAGGGGCTGCCGCTGGATATCGACGTGCTGTTCTACGGCGACCTGGTGGGCGATTTCGATGGCCTGGTGCTGCCGCGCGCCGAAGTGCTGAAGAACGCTTTCGTGCTCTGGCCCTTGTCCGAGCTGGCGCCGAACCTGGAGCATCCGGTCGCCCGCCAGCCGCTGGGCGATCTCTGGCGCGAGGCGAGGATCCAGCAGAAGCTCTGGCCGGCGCCATTCGAATGGCGTGGCCAGGCGTTGACTCCCGAAGCGCTGCTTCAGGCCTTTCCGCGTTCTTCCTTGTAGGCCTTGAGTGCGGCGAGGCGCGCACACTTCAGCGCCTCGCCCAGTTCCGCGCCCTTCAAGCCCTTTTCCACCAGCGGCTTCACGCTGACTGCCCGCGCTGCCTGCGCCGCGCCGAGCAGGTAGGCGGCCTGCGGATAGTCCCGCTGTTCCAGGCCGAGGCGGCCGCGCGCGTCCATCTCGCTGGCGGCGACGAACTCCTCGAAACGCTGCGGGCGGCGATACACGTCGAAGCTCTGCAACAGCTCCAGCAGTGTATTCGGGCGCAGCTCCAGCGCCCGATGGGCGTGGGTGTGGTACTCGCCCACCAGGCGCGCCAGTTCCTGGCAGTCGCGCGGCACCCTGAAGCGCTGGTTCACCGCATCGATCAACGGCACGCCGCGAGCCTCGTGGGCGATATGGCGGGGCCAGTCCGCTTCGCTGGTGAGTCCCTTGCCCAGGTCGTGCAGCAGGCAGGCCCAGCGTACGCTGAGTGGCTGCCGGTGGCGGGCGCATTGCTGCAATACCGACAGGACATGGACGCCGGTATCGATTTCCGGATGGTGGGCCGCCGGCTGCGGTACGCCGAACAGCGCCTCGACTTCCGGGATCAGTTCGGCCAGGGCGCCGCAGTCGTGCAGGACCTGGATGAAGACCTCGGGGTTGGGTTCCATCAGGGCTCGGGAAATTTCCTTCCAACTGCGCTCCGGGGTCAGCGCCTGCAACTCGCCGGATTCCGCCAGTTGGCGCATCAGGGCGAGGGTTTCGGCGGCGACCCGGAAGCCCAGGCCGGCGTAGCGGGCGGCGAAGCGCGCTACGCGCAGGACCCGCAGGGGATCCTCGGCGAACGCCGGGGAAACGTGGCGCAGCAGGCGCGCCTCGAGGTCGGCCTGGCCGCCGTAGGGGTCTATTACCCGGCCCTGTTCGTCCTCGGCCATGGCGTTGATGGTCAGGTCACGGCGAGTCAGGTCTTCCTCCAGGGTCACCTCGGGGCTGGCATGGAAGGTGAAGCCGCCGTAGCCGCGCCCGCTCTTTCGCTCGGTGCGCGCCAGGGCGTATTCCTCGCCGCTCTGCGGATGAAGGAAGACCGGGAAGTCGGCGCCCACCGGGCGGTAGCCGCGGGCGAGCATCTCGTCGCTGCTGGCACCGACCACCACCCAGTCGATATCGGTGACCGGACGGCCGAGAAGGCGATCGCGCACGGCGCCGCCGACCTTGTAAATCTGCATGGGAATCCTCCGCGTGATAGGCGGAAGTCTACCCCAGGGTGTCCTAGCGGGCGCGTGGAAGCTGCCGGAGCAGGGCGCCGACCGCCAGTTCGAGCTGTTCCGGATTGGCCCTGGCGGGGCTGAGGCCGGTGCTTACCATACCTTCCCAGAGAACGCGCTCCTCCAGGTCGACCAGGCGCACGCGCAATGTCCCGGTTTCGTCGCGCAGACGGTGGATCGCCAGATAAGGCCCCATGCCGGAGGTGGGCGGAAGGTCGGGGCGGAATTCCAGCGGTGCGTCGCGCAGCGCCAGCCAGTAGTAGACGCGGAATTGCGGGGTGGCGCTCTCGTGGTAGCCGTGGGCCGCCAGTCCCTGGCGCAGCTCTGCGTTTATCAGCGGATAGCGGTTGCGGTAGGGCAGGGCGTCGACCGCCTGTTCCGGCGGCATCAACTGGAAACCTTGCAGGCCGGGCAGTCCGGCGCTGGCCGGATGGGTCACCCGGGCGCTGGGGATGTGGCTGGCGCAGGTGGCCAGGACGAGGCAGAGCAGGACGATGGCGAACAGGCGCATGGCGGCTCCCGTGGACGGCCGGCTTCTTGTTCTGCTGTGGGCGGCCCCGACCGTGCCGGCATGCTGGCCGGCGGTCGGGGCGGACGTCAACCGATCAAATGGGCGGGATGATCAGGTCCAAACGCGGGTAGCCTTCCTCGCCCTCGCTGGCGCCCTTGGGCGGCATGTGGTGGGTCTGCACGAGCTGGTCGCCCTGCAGGGTCTCCAGGTGGATATCGAAGCCCCACAAGCGATGCAGGTGCTTAAGCACGTCGGCGGTGGAGTCGCTCAGCGGCTGGCGGTCGAACTGCTGGTGGCGCAGGGTCAGCGAGCGGTCGCCGCGACGGTCGACGTTCCAGATCTGGATGTTCGGCTCGCGGTTGCCGAGGTTGTACTGCGCCGCCAGGGTCTCGCGGATGGTGCGGTAGCCGGCTTCGTCGTGGATCGCCGCGACCAGCAGGTCGTCCTTCTGGTCGTCGTCGAGAATGCTGAACAGCTTCAGGTCGCGAATCACCTTGGGCGAGAGGAACTGCAGGATGAAGCTTTCGTCCTTGAAGCTCTTCATGGCGAACTTCAGCGTGGCCAGCCAGTCGCTGCCGGCGATATCCGGGAACCAGCGGCGATCCTCGTCGGTAGGTTCCTCGCAGATGCGGCGGATGTCGCGGTACATGGCGAAGCCCAGGGCGTAGGGGTTGATGCCGCTGTAGTAGGGGCTGTCGAAGGACGGCTGGTAGACCACGCTGGTGTGGTATTGCAGGAACTCCATCATGAAGCCGTCGTTGACCAGGCCTTCGTCGTAGAGGTCGTTGAGCAGCGTGTAGTGCCAGAAGGTCGCCCAGCCTTCGTTCATCACCTGGGTCTGGCGTTGCGGGTAGAAATACTGGGCGATCTTGCGCACGATGCGGATCACCTCGCGCTGCCAGGGCTCCAGCAGCGGCGCGTTCTTCTCGATGAAGTAGAGGATGTTCTCCTGCGGCTCGCTCGGATAGCGCGCCATGGATTGTTCCTTGTCCTTGCCGCCGACGCGCGGGATGGTCCGCCAGAGGTCGTTGACCTGGCGCTGGATCAGTTCCTCGCGCTCCTTCTGCCGCTGCCGCTCCTCTTCCGCGGAAATCGGGTAGGGCCGCTTGTAGCGGTCGACACCGTAGTTCATCAGGGCGTGGCAGGAGTCGAGCAGGTCTTCCACCGCGTCGATCCCGTAGCGCTCCTCGCACTGCATGATGTACTGCTTGGCGAACACCAGGTAATCGATGATCGAACTGGCATCGGTCCAGGTGCGGAACAGGTAGTTGCCCTTGAAGAAACTGTTGTGCCCGTAGCAGGCGTGGGCGATCACCAGCGCCTGCATGCACTGGGTGTTTTCCTCCATCAGGTAGGCGATGCAGGGGTCGGAGTTGATCACGATCTCGTAGGCCAGGCCCATCTGGCCACGCTTGTAGTTCTTCTCCGTACTGAGGAAGTGCTTGCCGTAGGACCAGTGGTTATAGCCGATCGGCATGCCCACCGAGGCGTAGGCGTCCATCATCTGCTCGGCGGTGATCACCTCGATCTGGTTCGGATAGGTATCCAGGGCATAGCGCTCGGCGATCCTGCTGATTTCCCGGTCGTACTGCTGGATCAGCTCGAAGGTCCATTCCGAGCCGGTGGCGATGGGCTGGCGCTTGCTCATGCGACGAGCCTCCTCTGGAACAGCTCGCGGAACACCGGGTAGATGTCCGATGCCGAGACGATCTGCTGCTGGGCGAAGCTGTCTTCGAAGGCTTCGCGCACGCGCTCGTACTCGAACCACAGGGCCTGGTGTTCGCGCGGGGTGATCTCGACGTAGGTGTAGTACTGGACGAACGGCATGATCTGCTTGAGGAGGATGTCCCGGCACACCGGCGAGTCGTCGTTCCAGTTGTCGCCGTCCGAGGCCTGGGCGGCGTAGATGTTCCACTCATGGGTCGGATAACGCTCGGCCATGATCTCCTGCATCATCTTCAGCGCGCTGGAGACGATGGTGCCGCCGGTCTCGCGGGAGTAGAAGAACTCCTCCTCGTCGACCTCGCGGGCGCTGGTGTGGTGGCGGATGAACACCACTTCGATCTTCTCGTAGTTCCGCTTGAGGAACAGGTAGAGCAGGATGAAGAAGCGCTTGGCGATGTCCTTGGTCGCCTGGGTCATCGAGCCGGAGACGTCCATCAGGCAGAACATCACCGCCTTGGAGGTGGGGTTGGGCTGCTTGACCAGCAGGTTGTACTTGAGATCGAAGGTATCGAGGAACGGCACCCGGTCGATGCGCGCGCGGAGCTTGGCGATTTCCAGCTCGAGTTCCTGGATATCGCCGAGGTTGTCCGGCTCTTCGCGCTTGATCCGCTCCAGTTCCTTCAGCGCCGCGCGCAGCTTGGCCCGGCTGCCGCCGGACAGCGCGATGCGCCGCGCATGGGCCGAGCGCAGGGTGCGGACGATGTTGATGCGCGACGGGTTGCCGTCGTTGCTGATGCCGGCGCGGACGGTCTTGAAGGTGTCGGTGCCGGTGATGTGGCGCTTGACCAGGTTGGGCAGCTCCAGGTCCTCGAACATGAAGTCGAGGAATTCCTCCTGGGTGATCTGGAAGACGAAGTCGTCCATGCCTTCGCCGCTGTTGCTGGCCTTGCCGCCGCCGCGGCCGCCCCCGCCGCCGGATGGGCGGGCGATGTGCTCGCCGGCGGTGAATTCCTTGTTGCCGGGGTGGACGACGGTCTGCCGCCCGCCGCGGCCATGGTGCAGCACCGGTTCGTCGATATCGCGCCCGGGAATGCTGATCTGCTCGCCGTGCTCCATGTCGGTAATGGAACGCCGGCTGACGGCCTCCTCGACGGCCTTCTTGATGTGTTCACGGTAGCGCCTCAGGAAGCGCTGGCGGTTCACCGTGCTCTTGTTCTTGCCGTTCAGACGCCGGTCGATGACGTAGCTCATGAATGCTCCTCAGGGCCTGTGGCGCCCCGCCGGAGCGGAGGCGCCGAGGTCCGAATGCGACGGCGACCGGTACGGTCGCAGCGACCGTACCGATGGCAGACTACTGCGACTTGCGAACCCGCAGGTACCATTCCGACAGCAGGCGGACCTGCTTCTCGGTGTAGCCGCGCTCGACCATGCGTTTGACGAAGTCGTTGTGCTTCTGCTGGTCCTCCTTGCTGGCCTTGGCGTTGAAGCTGATGACCGGAAGCAGGTCCTCGGTGTTGGAGAACATCTTCTTCTCGATCACTACGCGCAGCTTCTCGTAGGACAGCCAGCTCGGGTTCTTGCCGTTGTTGCCGGCGCGGGCGCGCAGCACGAAGTTGACGATCTCGTTGCGGAAGTCCTTCGGGTTGCTGATGCCGGCGGGTTTCTCGATCTTCTCCAGTTCCTCGTTGAGGGCGGCGCGGTTGAGGATCTCGCCGGTTTCCGGGTCGCGGTATTCCTGGTCCTGGATCCAGAAGTCGGCGTACAGCACATAGCGGTCGAAGATGTTCTGACCGTATTCGCTGTAGGACTCCAGGTAGGCGGTCTGGATTTCCTTGCCGATGAACTCGACGTAGCGCGGCGCCAGGTATTCCTTGATGAAGCGCAGGTAGCGCTCGCGGGTTTCCGGCTGGAACTGTTCCTGCTCGATCTGCTGTTCGAGGACGTAGAGCAGGTGCACCGGGTTGGCCGCTACCTCGTGCGGGTCGAAGTTGAATACCTTGGAGAGGATCTTGAAGGCGAAGCGGGTGGAAAGCCCGGCCATGCCTTCGTCGACCCCGGCCGAGTCGCGGTATTCCTGGATCGACTTGGCCTTGGGATCGGTATCTTTCAGGTTTTCGCCGTCATATACCCGCATCTTCGAGTAGATATTCGAGTTTTCCGGCTCTTTCAGCCTCGACAGCACGGAGAACTGCGAGAGCATCTTCAGGGTGTCCGGCGCGCAGTGGGCATGCGCCAGCGAGCTGTTGACCAGCAACTTGTCGTAGATCTTGATCTCGTCCGCCACGCGCAGGCAGTACGGCACCTTGACGATGTAGATGCGGTCGATGAAGGCCTCGTTGTTTTTGTTGTTGCGGAAGCTGTGCCATTCCGACTCGTTGGAGTGAGCCAGGATGATGCCGCTGTAGGGCAGGGCGCCGAGGCCTTCGGTGCTGTTGTAGTTGCCTTCCTGGGTCGCGGTCAGCAGCGGGTGCAGGACCTTGATCGGGGCCTTGAACATCTCGACGAATTCCATCAGGCCCTGGTTGGCCCGGCAGAGGGCGCCCGAATAGCTGTAGGCGTCCGCGTCGTTCTGCGGGTATTCCTCCAGCTTGCGGATGTCGACCTTGCCGACCAGCGCGGATATGTCCTGGTTGTTCTCGTCGCCGGGTTCGGTCTTGGCGATGGCGATCTGGTTGAGGATCGAGGGGTACAGCTTGACCACGCGGAACTGGCTGATGTTGCCGCCGAACTCGTTGAGGCGCTTGGTTGCCCAGGGCGACATGATCGAGCGCAGGTAGCGCCTCGGGATGCCGTAGTCCTCCTCGAGGATGGCGCCGTCTTCGTCGGGGTTGAACAAGCCCAGCGGCGACTCGAAGACCGGCGAGCCCTTGATCGCGTAGAAGGGCACCTTCTCCATCAGTTGCTTGAGTTTTTCCGCCAGGGAGGATTTACCGCCGCCGACCGGGCCGAGCAGGTAAAGGATCTGCTTCTTCTCCTCCAGGCCCTGGGCCGCGTGGCGGAAGAACGCGACGATCTGGTCGATGCATTCCTCCATGCCGTGGAAGTCGGCGAACGCCGGGTAGCGGCGAATCACCTTGTTGGAGAAGATCCGCGACAGCCTGGAGTCCACCGAGGTGTCCAGCAACTCCGGCTCGCCGATCGCCATCAGCAGGCGCTCGGCGGCGGAGGCATAGGCTGTCTTGTCTTGCTTGCAGAGGTCGAGATATTCCTGGAGGGAATATTCCTCTTGGCGGGTCGCTTCGAAGCGTTCCTGGAAGTGACTGAAAATGCTCATGACGTCTCCTCGCTCGATGCAGTGAGCCGGCGCGGGATCGGTCGTGCGGGTGCGGGGGGGCCGCCAGCCAGGCCGGCGAGAATCCCCCAGACTCCGTCGCTGCACGGTGCTTCCCTTTCCGCCAGCGCTCCTAACGGTCACAGCCGATGGCCCGGAAGCCGGTGTGCCGGCTCTCCCCTGTTTTGGATGGCCTGAGGAAAAGAATAGTTCGTTCTGGACGGAGTAAAGGAAGAAAGGCGAGAGAAGTTACAGTTTTTTTGGCGGGGTAGCGGCGCGGCCTACTCCGCTTCGCCGCTGCTGGTATCCGCGGGATAGACGCTGCGCCATAGCTCGAAGCCGCCGTCGAGGCTGTAGACGTCGCTGAAGCCCTGCTGGATGAAATAGGCGGCGGCGCTCTGGCTGGAGTTACCGTGGTAGCAGACCACCACCAGCGGAGCGTCGAGGTCGGCGGCGGCGATGAAGTCCGCCACCGAGTGGTTGTCGATGTGCCGCGAGCCGCTGATATGGCCGACAGCGAAGCTCTGCGGGTCGCGGATGTCGACCACCTGGGCGCCGTTTTCGCGGAGCTGGCGGGCCTGTTCGGGGGCGATGCGCTGGAAGGTGTCGCTCATGTCGGGGTACCTGTGTACAGGGCGTCCACCGGACGCCGGGGATTCATGCGGGCGTGGCGGCGGGTCTGGCCGGCGCGCGCTGTTCGGCGCAATCGCAGCTCAGGCGTTCGCCGCTGTCGACGTTCAGCAGGGTCATCCGCGCGCCCCAGACGCAGCCGGTGTCCAGGGCGAACAGGCCGGGCTCGTCGCAGTGGCCTTCGAGGGCCGCCCAGTGGCCGAAGATGATCTTCTCGCCGCGGGTCTTGCGCGAAGGGAAGCTGAACCAGGGGGCGTAGCCGGGCGGCGCGGTGTCGAGGCCTTCCTTGCTCTTCAGGTCGAGCTTGCCATCTTCGGTGCAGAAACGCATGCGGGTGAAGTAGTTGGTGATCACCCTCAGGCGGTCGATGCCATGCAGCTTCTTGTCCCACTTGGCCGGCTCGTTGCCGTACATGCCGTCGAGGAACAGCGGCAGGCGCTGGTCGTCGCGCAATGCTTGCTCCACCTCGGCTGCGCGCAGGCGGGCTTTTACCAGGCTCCACTGCGGGGGGATGCCGGCATGCACCAGGGCGACCTTGCGTTGTTCGTCGTAGTGCAGCAGCGGCAGGCGACGCAGCCAGTCGAGCAGTGGCTCGCGGTCCGGCGCCTCGAGGATTTCCCGCAGCGTGTCAGACTTCTTCAGGCGCTCGGACTTGTGCGCCACCGCCAGCAGGTGCAGGTCGTGGTTGCCCAAGACGCTGACCACCGACTCGCGCATGGCATAGAGGAAGCGCAGCGTCTCCAGGGACTGCGGGCCGCGGTTGACCAGGTCGCCGACCAGCCACAGGCGGTCCTTGGCCGGGTCGAAGGCGACGCGCTCCAGCAGGCATTTCAGGGGATCCAGGCAACCCTGCAGGTCGCCTACCGCGTAGACCGCCATCAGTGCAGCGCTCCCGGTACGGCCAGGCGAAACACCGGGATCGCGGCGTCGAAGGCGATTCCGTCGCTGCCGAGCATCTGATAGCTGCCGCGCATGCTGCCGACCCGGGTCGCCAGCACCGTGCCGCTGGTGTAGGTGTGTTGCGCGCCGGGGGCGATCAGCGGTTGCTCGCCGACCACGCCGGCGCCGCGAACTTCCTGGGTACGGCCGTCGCCGTCGGTGATGATCCAGTGGCGCGACAGCAGTTGGGCCGGAACCTCGCCCTGATTCTCGATGGTCACCGTGTAGGCGAAGGCGAAACGGTTCTGCTCCGGGGCGGACTGTTCCGGAAGGTAGCGGGTGTCGACCCTGACGTTGACCTGGTGCTGGGTATCGCTCATACGGCTTGCCTGATTCCTGACGAGTGTCTCACCAGACTAACGATTGCCTGGCAGCTCGGCCAGCCGGTTGGCCAGGCGGACGAATGCGGCCAGGTCGAGTTGTTCGGGACGAAGGGTCGGATCGACCTCTGCGGCCTCGATGTCCTCGACGCTCAGGAGAGGCTTGAGGGTGTTGCGCAGGGTCTTGCGGCGCTGGTTGAAGGCCTCGCGGACCACCCGTTCGAGCAGTTTCGGGTCGCGTGCCGGATGGGGCGGCTCGGCGAAGGGGGTGAGACGGACGATGGCCGAGTCGACCTTGGGCGGCGGGTTGAACGCGCCGGGGCCGACGTTGAACAGGTGCTCCACCCGACAGTGATACTGGACCATGATCGAGAGCCGGCCCCAGTCTCCGCCGCCCGGCGTGGCCGCCAGGCGCTCCACCACTTCCTTTTGCAGCATGAAGTGCATGTCCTCGATCACCGGCGCGTGCTCCAGCAGATGGAAGATCAGTGGCGTGGAGATGTTGTAGGGCAGGTTGCCGACCACTCGCAGCTTCTCGCCGCTCTCCACCAGCGAGGCGAAATCGAACTTGAGGGCGTCGCCCTGGTGCAGGCTGAAGCGCGACTCGAGGCCGAATTTCAGCTTCAACAGGGGGATCAGGTCCTGGTCGAGCTCGATCACGTCCAGGCGTGCGCCGCTGCCCAGCAGTCCCTCGGTCAGGGCGCCCTGGCCCGGGCCGATCTCCAGCAGGCGCTGACCCTCGCGGGCATGGATGGCACGGAGGATGCGGTGAATCACCCCGGCATCGTGCAGGAAGTTCTGGCCGAAGCGCTTGCGCGCGCGGTGTTGGTAAAGCTCGGACATTGGAAACGGTTCCAGGCTGCGGGCCCCAGGCCAAGGCGGGAGGCGCGGATGCGAAAGGGCGCCATTTTAACAGCGAAGCGTCGGGCCGGCAGGGCTAAACGATGGCCGACCGCCGTCAGCAGCGGCTGGCCGCCATCTGGTAGGCGGTTTCCAGGGCGACCTGCAGGCTGCCGCTATCGATGCGGCCGCTTCCGGCCAGGTCGAGCGCGGTACCGTGGTCGACAGAGGTGCGGATGATCGGCAGGCCGAGGGTCACGTTCACGGCGGCACCGAAGCCCTTGTACTTGAGCACGGGGAGACCCTGGTCGTGGTACATCGCCAGCACCGCGTCGCAATGCTCCAGGTGCTTGGGAGTGAACAGGGTGTCGGCCGGCAGCGGGCCGACCAGGTCGAGGCCTTCGCCACGCAGGCGCTCGAGGCAGGGTTCGATCACCTCGATCTCTTCCCGGCCCAGGTGACCGCCTTCGCCGGCGTGCGGGTTGAGTCCGCAGACCAGGATGCGCGGATGGGCGATGCCGAACTTGTCGCGCAGGTCGGCGTGGAGGATGCGCGCGACCCGGGACAGGCGCTCGTCGCTAATGGCGTCGGCGACCTCGCGCAGCGGCAGGTGGGTGGTCGCCAGGGCCACGCGCAGGCCACGAGTGGCCAGCATCATCACCACCTGGGCGGTGTGGGTGAGGTCGGCGAGGAATTCGGTATGGCCGGAAAAGGGGATGCCGGCTTCGTTGATCACGCCCTTGTGCACCGGTGCGGTGATCATCCCGGCGAAGTGCCCGTCGAGGCAGCCCTGGCCGGCGCGGGTCAGGGTTTCCAGGACGTAGGCGGCGTTGGCTCGGTCCAATTGCCCGGGCCGGACCGGGGCGGCCAGGGGCGTATCCCATACGTACAGTTGGCCGGCCTTGGCCGGTCGCTCTGGCCAGGCGGCCGGGGAAACGTCCTTAAGGTCGATCGCCAGGCCCAGTTGGCCGGCGCGCTCTTGCAGGAGCGTGCGGCTGGCGATGGCGATCAGGGGGTGGGGCTGGGCGGAGCGGGCGAGCAGCAGGCACAGATCGGGTCCGATACCTGCCGGCTCGCCTGGAGTGAGCGCGAAGCGCAGGCTCACTGCTTGATTTCCACGTAGGCCTCGTCGCGGATCTGCCGCAGCCAGGCTTGCAGTTCCTCGTCATACTTGCGGTTGCGCAGTACGCTTACCGCCTGCTGCTCGCGGAACTTCTCGCTGCTGTCGGTGGCGCGACGGCCGAGGACCTGCAGGATGTGCCAGCCGAACTGCGAGCGGAACGGCTTGGACAGCTCGCCCTGCGGGGTATCGTTCATCACCTGGCGGAACTCGGGCACCAGGGCTTCCGGATCGATCCAGTTCAGGTCGCCGCCGTTGAGGGCGGAACCCGGATCTTCGGAGAAGCTCTTCGCCAGTTCGCCGAAGTCTTCCCCGGACTGGATGCGCTCGTACAGCTTCTGCGCCAGCTTCTCGGTCTCCGCTTCGCTGCGGATTTCGCTGGGCTTGAGCAGGATATGGCGGACATGCACCTCGTCACGGACCATCTTGCTGCCGCCGCGCTTCTCTTCCAGCTTGAGGATGATGAAGCCGCCGGGGGTGCGGACAGGCTCGGTGACGTCGCCGACGGCCAGGGAGCCGATCATGCTGTCGAACGGCTGCGGCAACTGGGCAGCCTTGCGCCAGCCGATCTCGCCGCCTTCCAGGGCGTTGTCGCCGGCCGAGCGGGAAATCGCCAGTTGGCCGAAGTCGGCGCCCTGCTTGAGCTGCTGGTAGAGCTCCTGGGCCTGCCTTGCGGCGGCCTGGATCACGTCCGAGGACGCGGCTTCCGGCACCGGGATCAGGATATTGGCCAGGCGGTACTCTTCGGAAAGCTGGATCTTGCCCATGTCCGAGGCAAGGAAGTTCTTCACCTCCTGCTCGCTGACCTGGATGCGCTCGGCGACCCGGCGCTGACGCACACGGCTGATCACCATCTCGCGACGGACTTGCTCGCGGGCGTCGGCGTAGGACAGGCCGTCGCGGGTGAGGGCGGCCTGGAACTGCTCCAGGCTCATGCCGTTGCGCTGGGCGATGGTGCCCATCGCCTGGTTCAGCTCCTCGTCGGAGATACGGATGCCGGAGCGGTCGCCGATCTGCTGCTGGATGTTCTCGATGATCAGGCGTTCCAGCACCTGCTGGGTCAGCACGTGCTCGGGCGGCAGCGGCGCGCCGCGCTTGAGCAGCGTCTGGTGCACTTCACGCAGGCGCTGGTCGAGCTGGCTCTGCATGATCACATCGTTGTCGACGATGGCGACGACCCGGTCCAGTGGTACCACTTCGGCATGCGCGAAGGAGCAAAGGAGTGCTGCGCCCAATGCAAGGGGGCGCAGCCGGTTACATAGCTTGATCTTCACGTTGACGATAACCTTGGATGCCTTTGTCGAGGAACATTTCCGTTTTGTTGCCTACGATGCCGCCGAGGCCCTTCAGGACGATCTGCAGGAAGATGCCGCGGTCGGCTTTTTCATTTTGGTTGAGGAAGGCATCGTCATCCACGTCCAGCCAGTAGCGGTTGATCAGACGCAGCTTCCAGCAGCAGCTGTCGTATTCGAAGCCACCGAAGGCCTCTAGGGTCCGGTTCTTGTTGTAGTCGTACTGCCAGCGGGCGAGCACGGACCATTGCGGCACCAGCGGCCAGATGACGGAGAAATCATGCTGCTTGATGATGTCGTTCTCGCGGCCATACTCGAAGCGGCCCGTAGAGCTGTTGAAGCGGCGGGAGTCCTCGCGGTAGCGATAGCCTGCGTTGACCACCTTGTTCGGATTGTCTTCCGGCTGGTAATGGAACATCGCACTGCCAGACTCGGTGCGGCTCGTGTTGGGGTTCCAGTTAAAGTCGGAACTGACTCTCCAGTCGCGATTGAAGCGATATTGGCCCATCAAGGCATAAGGAGAGCGCCAGCTATCTGTATCCGGGTCTTTCAAGTCCAGATTGGGATTTTTGCTTCTCATGAGCGCCAGATCTTTTTCAGATAGACCTGGAAGCTGAACACGACGGTCGCGGAAGTAATAAATTTGCCCTGCACTCAAACTTGCACGTTCGAATCCATTGGATTCGATGAAACGGGTGGTTACACCAAGAGAGAGTTGATTGGCATCACCGATACGGTCACGACCGGAGAAGCGGTTTTCCCTCCATAGGGAGTCGTAGCTGAACGAAGGTTCACTGGTGTCGAATACCGGGATGTTCTCCTGATCCTTGTATGGAACGTAGAGATACATCGCCCTTGGCTCCAGGGTTTGTCGGAATTGCGTACCGGCTAAGGTGGTGTCGCGATCAAAGTACAGCCCGCTATCGACCTTAACCAGAGGCAATGAACGATCTTGGCTGCTATCGAAGGTCTCGTCATAGGTCGTGAGAGTGCGCTTGCCCTGGCTGTCCAGATCCAAATCATATTTGGTGTACAGGTACTTCAAGGTCGGCGTCAGGTAACCCCAACTGCGGGTCATCGGTAGGCTCATGCCGGGTTCGAGATGTACACGGTCGCCGGTGGAGCGTGCCAGGCCTTGTAGATAGGCGTCCGGGCGACGGCCCCACTCGCTGCCGTCGTCGTTCAGGTAAATATTATCGTCCAAATCCCGGTCGAAGCGGACGAACTCGGTGCTGTAGTTGAACTTCACACCGCCAGGTTCGTAAGGCAAGAAACCATCGAAAGTGATCTGTGGCAGACGCTCGTAAGGCGTTACATCGGTGGTGGTCGCCAACTGGTACGCCTGCGCATTCAAGCGGCCAGTAAAGGTGTCCCCGCGATAGGTCAGAGTGCCCCGTTGGTTGACGTAAGTAGTGCTGCCTACACCCAGGTCAGTATCCAGGTCCTGGAAGTAATAGGGATCGCTGATCCGCGTGTAGTCGACCTCGGCCAGCCAGCGCGAATCGAGGCCGGTGGTGTTCTTGAGGCCGTACAGCCAGCGGTCCTTGCTGTAGTCCGGGAAGTTCTCGCGGTGATCGTCCTTGTCGTTCAGGTAGGCGGCGTTGACGGTGCCTTCGCTGCTGTGGGTCAGGTAGCGGAACTCGCCTTCCAGCATCATGCCGCGCTTGGCCATGTAGCGCGGGTACAACGTGGCGTCGTAGTTCGGCGCCAGGTTGAAGTAGTACGGGGTGACCAGGGTGAAGCCGGTGTCGCTGGTGCTGCTGAAGCTCGGCGGCAGGAAGCCGGACTGGCGGCGGTCGTCGATCGGGAAATAGATGTACGGGGTGTAGAACACCGGGAAATCTTTGACCCGGAGGGTCGCGTTAGTCGCGGTGCCGAAGCCGGTGGCCGGGTTCAGCTTGACGTTGTTGCCCTTCAGAGTCCAGGCGTTGCTGCTCGGTTCGCAGCGGGTGTAGGTGCCATCCTTGAGCATGATGATGGCGTTCTCGCTGCGCTTGGCGTAGAGCGCGCTGCCGCGGGCATGGGCCTTGTGGATCACGTACTCGGCGTTGTCGACCTGGGCCTCGCCGTTGTCCAGCTGGACCTGGGCGTGGTCACCGACCACCAGCATGCCCTTGTCGCGCAGCTTGACGTTGCCGACCAGTTCGCCGCGGTTTTCCAGCTGATGCAGGTTGGCCTCGTCGCCTTCCACCTGCATGCTGCCCTGGCGCAGGACCACGTCACCGGCGAGGGTGGCGATCTGTTTTTCCTGCTCGTAGCGCGAAGCCTTGGCGGATACGTAGGTCGGGCTCTCGTCGCTGGGCGCGCCGTCATCCATGCCCGGACGCACCGGCTCGATGTAGGAGCCGCCGCAATAGGGGCCGATTTCCGCCAACTGGGCGGCGGTCAGTTTTTCCCGAGGAATCCAGTCGAGGTGCGAGTAGTCCGCACTGCGGGACTTCAGCGCGCGACCGCCGGACTCGGTGACCAGGCGCTGGGTCGGCTCTGCCTCGACGGTTTCGCCTCCGCTGCCGGATACACTGGTGCCCGCCGCGGCGGTGCTGACCGAGGTCGCGGTATGCGCCGGGCGCGGTGGCAGGTTGGCATTGGCGTTCTGCAGCGGGGAGCAATCCCAGCCGCCGGTGGCCGATACCTTGCAGTCGAACTGATCGGCGGCCTGTACAGTCAATGCTGCGACCGGCTGCAGAGCCAGCAGGCTGCCGGTGACCAGCAGGGGAAACTTTCTTCGAAACACGAGGGATTTCACTGCCATCTTGTTAATCCGGGCTTCCTGCGCGCCATCGGCCCGGTGGGCCGCACGCCTCTCGATGGGCTGAAAAAGATGCTGGATAATAAAGCATGACCTGCGCAACGGCTAGGGCCGTGGAGAACCCCGTAAATGTCTGATGATGCCCGTTTCCAGCAGCTGAATCGCTGGTTGGACTCTTGTTTGCCCGAGTTGTTCGTTGCCGAAGGTTGGGGGGAAGTGCCCCCCGCCGAACTGATCCCGGCCAGTAGCGACGCCAGCTTCCGTCGTTATTTCCGCTGGCAGGGAGGGGACCGCAGCCTGGTGGTGATGGACGCGCCGCCGCCCCAGGAAGACTGCCGACCGTTCGTCAAGGTCGCCGGACTGCTCGCCGGAGCCGGCGTGCATGTGCCGAGGATTCTCGCCCAGGATCTGGAGAACGGTTTCCTGCTGCTCAGTGACCTGGGCCGGCAGACCTACCTCGACGTGCTTCATCCCGGGAATGCCGACGAGCTGTTCGAACCGGCCCTGGATGCGCTGATCGCCTTCCAGAAGGTCGATGTCGCCGGTGTCCTGCCTGCCTACGACGAAGCGGTGCTGCGCCGCGAGCTGCAGCTGTTCCCCGACTGGTACCTGGCCCGCCACCTCGGCGTGGAGCTGGAGGGCGAGACGCTGGCCCGCTGGAAACGGATCTGCGACCTGCTGGTACGCAGCGCGCTGGAGCAACCGCGGGTGTTCGTCCATCGCGACTATATGCCGCGCAATCTGATGCTCAGCGAGCCCAACCCGGGCGTCCTCGACTTCCAGGACGCCCTGCACGGCCCGGTCACCTACGATGTCACCTGCCTGTACAAGGACGCCTTCGTCAGTTGGCCGGAGCCGCGCGTGCATGCCGCGCTGAACCGTTACTGGAAGAAGGCGACCTGGGCCGGCATCCCGCTGCCGCCAAGCTTCGAAGACTTCCTCCGTGCCAGCGACCTGATGGGCGTGCAGCGCCACCTGAAGGTGATTGGCATCTTCGCCCGTATCTGTCACCGCGACGGCAAGCCGCGCTACCTGGGTGACGTGCCGCGCTTCTTCCGTTATCTGGAAACCGCCGTGGCGCGCCGTCCCGAGCTGGCCGAACTGGGCGAGCTGCTGGCCTCGCTGCCGCAGGGAGCCGAGGCATGAAGGCGATGATCCTCGCCGCCGGGCGTGGCGAGCGCATGCGGCCGACCACCCTGCACACGCCCAAGCCGCTGATCGAGGCCGCCGGCGTGCCATTGATCGAGCGTCAGTTGCTGGCGCTGCGCCAGGCCGGAGTCGACGACTGGGTGATCAACCATGCCTGGCTTGGCGAGCAGATCGAGGCCTATCTCGGCGACGGTTCGCGCCTGGGCGGGCGGATCGCCTATTCCCCGGAGGGTGAACCGCTGGAAACCGGTGGCGGAATCTTCCGCGCCCTGCCGTTGCTCGGCGAGCAGCCGTTCCTGTTGCTCAACGGCGATGTCTGGAGCGACTTCGACTACTCTCGGCTGCATCTTGCCGACGGCGACCTGGCGCATCTGGTGCTGGTCGACAACCCGGCGCACCATCCCGCCGGCGATTTCCACCTGGATGCCGGCGGACGGGTGGGCGAGACCCGCGAAGCGGGCGGCAACCTGACCTACAGCGGGATCGCCGTACTGCATCCCGCGCTGTTCGAGGGCTGCCAGCCGGGCGCCTTCAAGCTTGCGCCGCTATTGCGCAAGGCCATCGCCGCGGGGCGGGTCAGCGGCGAACACCATCGTGGGCAGTGGGTCGACGTCGGTACCCACGAGCGCCTGGCGGAAGTCGAGCGATTGCTGGCGGAGCACGCCTGAGATGCTCTGGCCCGCTACGCTGATCGGAGCCGGAGCCGGCTGGGCCCTGGCCAGCATCCCCGGCGCCCTGCTCGGCGGCCTGCTGGGGCAACTGCTGGACCGCAGGTTGCGCCTGGAGTCCTGGCGCGGCCTGCTGGCGCGCTTGCGCGGGCGGGCGGTGAACGATGAGGACGACCTGCTGTTCCAGTTGCTCGGCTATCTGGCCAAGAGCGGCGGGCGGGTGGAGGAGATGCATATCCGCCAGGCGCGCGAGGAGATGGCGTTGCGCAAGCTCGATAGGCGAGCCCAGCGGCGTGCCATCGCGTCCTTCGGCAAGGGCAAGGCCGGCATCGCCCATCTGCAGGCGGAGGTCGCGCGTCTGAAGGGCGAACGTGCGGAGGCAGTATTGCTCGCCTGCTGGCGGATGGCCTGGGCTGGCGGCGTGCTCAGCCAGTCGGCGCGACAACTGGTGTTGCAATGGGGGCGCTGGCTGGGTTGGTCGGCGGAGCGAACGGAACGCTTGTCGGCGCGGGTCATGCCGAAGCGGACGCGCGCTGTCGCCCGGGATAGCTACCGTGAGGCCCTGCTGCTGCTCGGCGTGGAGGCCGGAAGCGAGCCGGCGCTGATCAAACGCGCCTATCGCAAGCTGATCAGCCAGCATCATCCGGACAAACTGGCGGGAGCCGGCGCCAGCGTCGAGCGCGTGCGTGCGGCTACCGAGAAAACCCGTGAATTGCAGGCGGCCTACGCCCTGGTCCGAGAGCGTGAGGGGTTCCGCTGATCACTCCGCAGGTTTCTGCGCATCGGCCTGCAGGTGAAGACTGAGCCAGCCGCGGATTCGTCGGTACAGTTGCTCCTGCTCCGCCTTGGGGTCGGCCGGTAGCGCCTGCATCGCGATTTGTACGTAGGCTGGGTGTTTCTGCCGCTTGCCGGCCTGCATGCGCAGCCTGGCCGCCTCGCGGTCGGCGCGGGCGTCGCGGTAATAGAAGTCGCCGGTCGCCAGTTTCAGCTTCGGCACCATATCTTCCAGCGCCGGGCGAAAATCGCGCGGTACCTCCGCGGCAACCAGCAGCAGGTTGTGGATTTCCGCAGGCTCCTTCTCCGCCAGGTAGCGTGCCGCCCAATAGGCGCCCGTGCCATGACCGAGCAGGACGACGCTTTTCGGTTCGTGCTGCAGGGCCAGGTCGATGCTCGCCTGCAGGCGCGCCATGACCCGTTCGGCGTGCGCCTTGCGCTGCTCGACCGGATCGATGGCTGGGGGAGGGGCCTGGTCCTCGCTCTGCGCCGGTTCGCCGCTGCCGGCTTCGGCGGTGCTTTCCGGCGCCGGCGCGTTGCCGCTTTCGCCTTTCACGTCAGGCTTGCTTGCGCTGTCCGCGGCGCTGGCGTCCTTGTCGGCGCTGGCGCTGGCGGCGGATTCCGCAGGGCGGGTAACCGGCGCGGTGCTCTGCGGGTCGGGCAGGGCCAGGCTCAGGGTCTGCCAGCCGGCATCCGGCAGTTTGCGCCTTAGCGGGCCGATGGCTTGCGGCCAGTCCGGACTTTCGCCATCACCGGGAACCAGGATCACTACACCTTCGGCCTCGGCGGTGTTGGCTGGCAACCAGAGGGTGAGGAAGCTTTCGTCGCCGGCCTTGAGGATCTGCTGGCCGTCCTCCGGCAACTGGCGCTCCAGCCCCTTGGCCTCGTCCTGGCTGCGCTCGCTGACCGCCGGGCGTTCCACGGGGGCCTGCGGCTGGTCCTTGGCGGCCTCCTCTTCGGCATGAACGAAAGCCGGCGGCAGGAAAGCGGCGGCCAATAGCAGCGGCAGCAGGGCGGAGGGCTTCGGCAGTAGAGAGAAGGCCGGCATTGGAAATTCCTGATAGACAATCCAGAAGGCAGCCTAAACCCAGAGCACTTCTTTGTCAGGCCGAGCCTTCGCATGGTTCGCCGGTCGCGCTCGCGGTAAGGTATGCCCGCTTTTCCTTCCGTTGCGGTGTATTCCGTGGAGTGTCGCCGGCATGTTGCGTCGTTGCTGTCTGCTCTTCTTCTGTCTGCTGTTGAGCCTGCCCGTGCGAGCGGAGGAGTCGGTCGCCTTGCCGCTGACGGCGGAGCTACGGACCTGGCTGGCGGAGCATCGGGAATTGCGCGTCGGGGTGGTCACCGAAGCGCCCTATGCCCAGTACGACCGCCGCCTGCAACAGTATTCCGGGGCCAACGTGGAGCTGATGGGCTGGCTGGCCACGGCAATGCAGGTGACCTTGCGGTGGCAGGGCTATCCCGACCAGGCGGCGCTCGACGATGCCCTGCGCGCTGGGCGCGTGGATATCGCTCCCGGCCTCAGCCAGACCCCAGCCGGGCTGCGCTTGTGGCTGTTCTCCGATCCCTACCTGCGGGTTTCCCGGCTGGTGGTGGGGAAGCGCGATGGCAGCGGCAGCGTCGAATTGGAGCAACTGGAGCGCGATACCCGGGTTGCCGTGCGGGCCGGCAGTTCGGTAGCCGACTACCTCAGCAGCACCTATAGCGGCCTGCAATGGGTGTCGGCCGATTCCGAACGCGAGGTGCTGCGCGCCGTGCTCGCCGGACAGGCACGCTACGCGGTGATCGACGAAGCGCAACTCAGCCGCCTGACCCGCGAACCGGAGTTCGCCGAGCTAGCGGTGGTTGGCGATATCGGCTACCCGCAGCTGCTACGGGTGGCGACCCGTCGCGACTGGCCGGAACTGGCGATGGTGGTCGACCAGGCGTTGCGCTCGCTGCCGCGCAAGTCCCTGGACCAGTTGCACGAGCGCTGGTTGCAACCCAAGTATCCGCGCCTCGGCGAGTCGCCGGGGTTCTGGCAGAACCTGTCGATCCTCCTCGGCCTGCTGCTGGCCGGCGCGCTGGTGGCGGTGTTCCTCCAGCGGCGCCAGCAGCATGCGCTGGAAGCCCGGCTGTACGGCGCCCGCCGCGACCTGGAGCTGCGCCAGGCGGCCGAGGAGGCGCTGCGCCTGACCCAGTTCTCCATCGACAACAGCACCCTGGGCATCCTCTGGGTCAACTGGGACAGCCGCGTACGCTACGCCAACCGCGCCGCCGAACAGATGCTCGGCCATGCCGACGGCCAACTCGTGGACCGTCCGCTGGCCGACTTCGAGCCCGGCCTGGACATGGACCGCTGGTTGAATCTTTGGCGTCGTGCGCGCAATAGCGAGGAGGGCCCGCTCAGCTTCGAGACCCGCTGCCTGCGCGCCGACGGCAGTTGGCTGCCGGCCGACGTCTCGCTTAGCTTCCTGCGCTTCGGCACGTCCGAGTATCTGGTGGTGTTCCTCAGCGACGTCACCGAGCGCCGCCGTGCCCGCGAGGCATTGCAGGAAAGCGAGGCGCGGATGAAGGGCATCGCCTCCAACGTGCCGGGCATGGTCTTCCGCCTGGAGCGCCCGCGGGCCGGCGCGTTTTCCGACTTCGCCTATATCAGCGAGGGCAGCGAGGCGCTGGTCGGCTACAGCGCTCGCGAACTGATCGAAAGCGGCCGCGGCATTCGTGGCCTGGTCCATCCCGACGACCGCGAGCGCTACTGGTCGAGCCAGATGGCTGCCCTCGACGAGAATCGCGACTGGCATTGGCAGGGCCGCATCCTCACCCGCCAGGGCGAATTGCGCTGGGCCGACATCAAGGCTTCGGCGCGCTGTTTCGAGGATGGTCGTGCGGTCTGGGATGGGGTGGTCTGGGACATCACCGCGAACAAGCAGATCGAACTCGAACTCGGCGAGTCGCGCGCCCAGCTCCGCGAGCTGTCGGCGCACCTGGAGTCGGTGCGGGAGGAGGAGAAGGCGCGTATCGCCCGCGAGGTCCATGATGAGCTGGGCCAGGTGCTGACGGTGCTGAAGCTGGAAACCTCGATGTGCGAGCTGGCCTATGCCGATGCCCAGGAGGGCCTGCGCGAACGCCTGGGCAACATGAAAAAGCTGATCGCCCAGTTGTTCCAGCTGGTGCGCGACGTGGCTACCGCACTGCGCCCGCCGATCCTCGACGCCGGAATCGGCTCGGCGGTGGAGTGGCAGGCGCGGCGCTTCGAGGCGCGCACGCAGATTCCCTGCCTGGTGGAGGTGCCGGAGAACTCGCCGCAGTTGGTCGACGCCAAGGCTATCGGCCTGTTCCGCATCCTCCAGGAGGCGTTGACCAATGTCATGCGGCATGCCGAGGCGCATACTGTGCAACTGCGTCTGCTGCGCGAGGGCGACGAGCTGTGCCTGAGCGTCAGCGACGACGGTCGCGGGTTCGATGTTGCCACGGTGGGGCGTGGCAGTTCCTTCGGCCTGGTCGGCATGCGCGAGCGGGTGCTGATGATGGGCGGTACGCTGGACATCGACAGTGCCCCCGGCGAGGGCACCACGCTCAGCGTGAGGATTCCGCTGGGCGTCGCGGGCCCGTGACAAGAACAACCGCCGGCAAGGCGGAACAGCGTGAGGCAGCAAAGAGTGGTGATCCGAGTCCTGGTCGCTGAAGACCACACGATTGTCAGGGAAGGCATCAAGCAACTGATTGGCATGGCCAAGGACCTGCAGGTGGTCGGCGAGGCCACCAATGGCGAGCAGTTGCTGGAAACCCTGCGCGGAACGCCTTGCGAGGTGGTCCTGCTGGATATCTCCATGCCCGGCGTCAATGGCCTCGAGGCGATTCCGCGGATTCGCGCGCTGAACGAGCCGCCGGCGATCCTGGTGCTGTCGATGCACGACGAGGCGCAGATGGCCGCCCGCGCCCTGAAGATAGGTGCTGCCGGCTATGCCACCAAGGACAGCGATCCGGCATTGCTGCTCACCGCGATCCGCAGGGTCGCCGGCGGCGGACGCTACATCGACCCGGACCTTGCCGATCGGATGGTCTTCGAGGTCGGCCTGACCGATTCGCGTCCGCCCCATGCGCTGCTTTCCGAGCGCGAGTTCTCGGTGTTCGAGCGGCTGGTGCAGGGCGCCAACGTCAACGAGATCGCCCAGCAACTGGCGGTCAGCAACAAAACCATCAGTACCCACAAGGCACGCCTGATGCAGAAGCTCAACGCGCATTCGGTAGCCGACCTGGTGCGCTACGCGATGGAGCACCGCCTGCTCTGACAGGGGCGTTCGCCCAGGTTTTGCTCGCGGCTTGTGCGCCAGGTCCGGTTTTCGCGATCTGCTGTCTACCTGGCTTCCGCGCGGCAGGGAATGATGCTTGCCGGCCAACACGATAAGGAGAAGAAACGATGTTGCCAGCCATGAGGACGGGCCTGTTGTGCGCCCTTCTCGGAGTTACCGCGCCCGCCTGGGCGGAATACGTGACCGTGATTTCCTTCGGCGGCGCCAACAAGGAAGCCCAGGAAACCGCGTTCTACAAACCCTTCAAGAGCGCCACCGGCAATCGCGTGGTGCATGGCTCCTACAATGGCGACCTGGCCAAGCTCAAGCGCATGGTGGAGATCAGCCACGTCTCCTGGGACGTGGTGGAAGTCGAGGCGCCGGAGCTGGCGCGCGGTTGCGAGGAAGGTCTGTTCGAGAAGCTGGACATGGCGAAGGTCGGCGATCCCGCGGATTTCGTTCCCGGCGCGGTGCAGCCCTGCGGAGTCGGCATCTTCGTCTGGACCACGCTGCTTGCCTACAACCCCGGCAAGGTTGCGGGCAGCCCGCAGGGCTGGGCGGATTTCTGGGACGTGAAGAAGTTTCCCGGCAAGCGCGGCCTGCGCTGGGGCGCCAAGTACAGCCTGGAGTTCGCCCTGATGGCCGATGGCGTGGCGCCGAAGGACGTCTACCAGACGCTGGCGACGCCCGCCGGCGTCGAGCGGGCATTCCGCAAGCTCGACGAGCTGAAGCCCTATATCCATTGGTGGAAGTCCGGGCAGGACCCTGTGCGCGACCTGGCCGATGGCACGGTGGTGATGAGTTCGGCCTACAACGGGCGGATCGCCGCGGCGCAGGCCGAGAAGCAGCGCCTGGCAATGGTCTGGAGCGGCGGCGTCTACGATTTCGACTTCTGGGCGCTGCCGGTCGGGGTTTGGAAGAAGCAGTTGGCCGAGGAGTTCATCCGTTTCGCCAGCCAGCCGGAGCAGCAGAAGGCTTTCGCCGAGAACATCGCCTACGGCCCGGCCAACCGCAAGGCGGTAGGCCTGCTCGATCCGCAAGTGGCTGCCAACCTGCCGACCGCGCCGCAGAACATGCAGAACGCGGTGGGTATGAACGTGGCCTTCTGGGCGGAGCACGGCGAGGCCCTGGAGCAGCGTTTCCAGAACTGGGCCAAGCGCTGAGGAGGCCGTTGCGCGCCAGCCGGAGAGCGCTGGCGCGCAAACCTTTGCTCTTCTCGAAAGCTCCTTCCCAGAGCGGTTCGGCCCATTCCGGGATGCATCTTTTTTGTAGGGCGATTCCTACAAAGAGCTTTCCTTTCCCCTGATAGAAAACTCTCTTGCCGGCCGATTTGCGTCCTGCGCCGGGTTCTCTAGGCTGTTCGCACAGCATCCATAAAACGAACAAAGGTGCGGTTATGGCCGAGACTCAAGGCGGCGATGTGCTGGTCAGCTTCCGTGGCGTGCAGAAAAGCTACGACGGCGAGACCCTCATCGTGAAGGATCTCAACCTGGACATTCGCAAGGGCGAATTCCTCACCCTGCTCGGCCCCTCCGGGTCCGGCAAGACCACCAGCCTGATGATGCTGGCCGGTTTCGAAACCCCCACCGCCGGCGAAATCCTCCTGGCCGGTCGCTCGATCAACAATGTCCCTCCGCACAAGCGCGACATCGGCATGGTGTTCCAGAACTATGCGCTGTTCCCGCACATGACCGTGGCCGAGAACCTGGCCTTTCCCCTCAGCGTCCGTGGCATGAGCAAGACCGACGTGAAGGAAAGGGTCAAGCGCGCGTTGTCGATGGTCCAGCTCGACGCCTTCGCCGGGCGTTATCCGGCGCAGCTTTCCGGTGGCCAGCAGCAGCGCGTGGCGCTGGCCCGCGCGCTGGTCTTCGAGCCGCAACTGGTGCTGATGGACGAGCCCCTGGGAGCGCTGGACAAGCAACTTCGCGAGCACATGCAGATGGAAATCAAGCATCTGCACCAGCGCCTCGGCGTCACCGTGGTCTACGTCACCCACGACCAGGGCGAGGCGCTGACCATGTCCGACCGGGTGGCGGTGTTCCACCAGGGCGAAATCCAGCAGATCGAGCCGCCGCGCAATCTCTACGAGCAGCCGCGCAACACCTTCGTGGCCAACTTCATCGGCGAGAACAACCGTCTATCCGGGCAGCTTCTCAGTTGCGACGGCGAGCGCTGCGTGGTCGGGCTGCCGCGCGGCGAGAAGGTCGAGGCGCTGGCGGTCAACGTCGGCCAGCCGGGCGAGCCGGTGACCTTGTCGATCCGCCCCGAGCGGGTGCGCCTGAACGGTGCCAGCGAGTCTTGCGTCAACCGTTTCTCCGGCCGCGTGGCCGAATTCGTCTACCTGGGCGACCACGTGCGTGTGCGCCTGGAGGTCTGCGGCCGCGACGACTTCTTCGTCAAGCAGCCGATCGCCGAGCTGGACCCGACGCTGAGCGTCGGTGATGTGGTTCCGCTGGGCTGGCAGGTCGAGCATGTGAGGGCGCTCGACCCTCTGCCGGCGGCGTGAGCGCCGGCAGTCCCGAACCGTACCGAAGCAACCCTGCACTGTGGAGAGAACAATAATGTCGAAATCCCTGAAAGCGGCCAGCCTGAAGTTCGCCACCCTGGCGGCCGGCCTGGCCTGCGCGGCCCAGGCCATGGCGGTGGACCTGACCGTGGTGTCCTTCGGCGGGGCCAACAAGAGCGCCCAGATCAAGGCGTTCTACGAGCCCTACCAGAAAGCCACCGGCAACAGGATCGTCGCCGGCGAATACAACGGCGAGATGGCCAAGGTCAAGGCCATGGTCGATACCAACAGCGTGTCCTGGGACCTGGTGGAAGTGGAGTCGCCGGAGCTGTCGCGCGGCTGCGACGAAGGCCTGTTCGAGGAACTCGACCCGGCGCAGTTCGGCAAGACCGAGGACTTCGTGCCCGGCGCCATCCAACCGTGCGGCGTGGGTTTCTTCGTCTGGTCCACGGTGCTCGCCTACAACGCCGACAAGCTGAAAAGCGCGCCGACCAGTTGGGCGGACTTCTGGGACATCAAGAAATTCCCCGGCAAGCGCGGCCTGCGCAAGGGCGCCAAGTACACCCTCGAATTCGCCCTGATGGCCGATGGCGTGGCGCCGAAGGACGTCTACGGCGTGCTCGCCACCAAGGAAGGCCAGGATCGTGCCTTCAAGAAGCTCGACGAGATCAAGTCGAGCATCCAGTGGTGGGAGGCGGGCGCCCAGCCGCCGCAGTACCTGGCTTCCGGCGATGTGGTGATGAGTTCTGCCTACAACGGTCGGATCGCCGCGGTGCAGAAGGAAAGCAACCTGAAGGTGGTATGGAACGGCGGCATCTACGATTTCGACGCCTGGGCCATCCCGAAGGGGGCGAAGAAACGGGAAGAGACCCTGAAGTTCATCGCCTTCTCGGTGCAGCCCCAGCAGCAGAAGACTTACTCGGAAAACATCGCCTACGGTCCGGCCAACAAGCAGGCGGTGCCGCTGCTGGACAAGGCCCTGCTGAAGGACATGCCGACCACTCCGGAAAACATCCAGAACCAGGTGGCAATGGACGTGACCTTCTGGGCCGACTACGGCGAACAACTGGAACAGCGCTTCAACGCCTGGGCGGCCAGGTAATCCTCGCCTGACCCTCCAGAGAGGGCCGGAGGGGCCGCCGCGCGGCGGCTCCTCCTACCGTTCCACACTTTCCAGGGTCGCCCCGACGGCCCGCTTTTTTTCCGGAGTTCGCTATGGCCACAGCTGTGCCCATGTCCCAGGCCGCCGGCAGCACCCTCAAGCAACGCCTGGCGCGCGCCGAGCGGATGAACCGCCTGAAGTCCCAGGCGCTGATCCTGCCCCTGCTGGCCTTCCTGGTCCTGACCTTCCTGGTGCCGATCGCCGCCCTGCTCTACAAGAGCGTGTCCAACCCGGAAGTGGTTCGCTCGTTGCCGCTGACGGTAGAAGCCATCTCCGCCTGGGACGGCAAGTCGCTGCCGGCCGACGCCGTCTACAAGGCGCTCAGCCAGGATCTCGCCGAGGCTCGTCGCAACCAGACCATCGGCGATCTCTCCAAGCGCCTGAACATGGAACTGGCCGGTTATCGCAGCCTGATGGCGAAGACCGCGCGCAAGCTGCCGTTCAAGGAGGAGCCCGCTTCCTACAAGGACGCCATGGAGCAGCTCGACGAGCGCTGGGGCGACCCCGCCTACTGGCAGGTGATCCGCCGCAACGCCAGCAGCTATACGCCCTATTACCTGCTCGCAGCCCTCGACCACCGGATCGACGATCTCGGCGAAGTGGCGCGCGCCACCCCGGACCAGGCCATCTACCTGGACATCTTCGCCCGCACCTTCTGGATGGGTGCGGTGATCACCGTCATCTGCCTGCTGCTGGCCTACCCGCTGGCCTACCTGCTGGCCAACCTGCCGACGCGCAAGAGCAACCTGCTGATGATCCTGGTCCTGCTGCCGTTCTGGACCTCGATCCTGGTACGTGTCGCTGCCTGGATCGTCCTGCTGCAATCGGGTGGCCTGATCAACGGCGCGCTGCTCAAGCTCGGCCTGATCGACCAGCCGCTGCAACTGGTGTTCAACCGCACCGGCGTATACATCGCGATGGTGCACATCATGCTGCCGTTCATGATCCTGCCGATCTACAGCGTGATGAAAGGCATTTCGCCGAGCTACATGCGCGCCGCGATTTCCCTCGGCTGCCACCCGTTCGCCAGCTTCTGGCGGGTGTATTTCCCACAGACCGTCGCGGGCGTCGGCGCCGGTTGCCTGCTGGTGTTCATCCTGTCCATCGGCTACTACATCACCCCGGCGCTGCTGGGCAGCCCGAACGACCAGATGGTCAGCTACTTCGTCGCCTTCTATACCAACAGCACCATCAACTGGGGCATGGCCACCGCCCTCGGCGGCCTGCTGCTGCTCGCTACCCTGGTGCTCTACGTCGTCTACAGCTGGCTGGTGGGCGCCAGCCGCCTGCGCCTGGGATAGAGGGCCTTCCGAGAAGGCCAACCGATTCCCCTCTGCCTTCGGAAAAAAGGTTGCCCGGAGGGCGGGGAGAGGGGGATCCGCACGAAACACATTGGAGAGCGAGTCATGCTGAGTCCCTACATGTCCCCGGTCGAGCGCCTGTGGTTCTACTCCCTGCGCATCCTCTGCGGCCTGGTACTGCTGTTCCTGGTACTGCCGGTGCTGGTCATCGTGCCGCTGTCGTTCAACTCCGGCACCTTCCTGGTCTACCCGCTGCAAGGGTTCTCCCTGCGCTGGTACGCCGACTTCTTCCAGTCCGCCGAGTGGATGCGCTCGTTGACCAACAGCATGATCGTCGCTCCGGCGGCGACCCTGCTGGCAATGGTCTTCGGCACTCTGGCAGCGATCGGCCTGACCCGCGGCGAGTTCCGCGGCAAGGCACTGGTGATGAGCCTGATGATTTCGCCGATGGTGGTGCCGGTGGTGATCATCGGCGTGGCCAGCTACCTGTTCTTCGCTCCGCTGGGGCTCGGCAACAGCTACCTGTCGCTGATCGTGGTGCATGCGGTGCTCGGCGTGCCGTTCGTGATCATCACCGTCTCCGCGACCCTGCAGGGGTTCAACTACAATCTGGTGCGCGCCGCCGCCAGCCTCGGCGCGCCGCCGCTGACCACCTTCTTCCGGGTGACCCTGCCGCTGATCGCTCCGGGAGTGATTTCCGGCGCGCTGTTCGCCTTCGCCACCTCGTTCGACGAAGTGGTAGTGACCCTCTTCCTCGCCGGTCCCGAGCAGGCCACCCTGCCGCGGCAGATGTTCAGCGGCATTCGCGAGAACCTGAGCCCCACCATTGCCGCCGCGGCGACCTTGCTGATCGGTTTCTCCGTACTGCTGTTGCTGACCCTGGAATGGCTGCGCGGGCGCAGCGAGAAGATGCGTACCGCACAACCCGGCGGCTGAGGCGCAGGGCGCGCCCGGCTTGGTCCGGGCGTCGGCTGCTGCGGCGAAAAGTCGTCATTTTCACCGCCAAAAACCGATAACGGCTACAATGCGCGCCTTCCGTGATCCCCTTTGAGGTGCGCCATGCAACCCTTCGCCATCGCTCCGTCGATCCTTTCCGCCGATTTCGCCCGCCTGGGCGAGGACGTGGACAAGGTGCTCGCCGCCGGTGCCGACATCGTTCACTTCGACGTGATGGACAACCACTACGTGCCGAACCTGACCATCGGCCCGATGGTCTGCTCGGCGCTGCGCAAGTACGGCGTGAGCGCGCCGATCGACGTGCACCTGATGGTATCCCCGGTGGATCGCATCATCGGCGACTTCATCGAAGCTGGCGCCACCTACATCACCTTCCATCCGGAAGCTTCCCAGCACATCGACCGTTCCCTGCAACTGATCCGCGACGGCGGTTGCAAGGCGGGCCTGGTGTTCAACCCGGCCACTCCGCTGGAGGTGCTGAAGTACGTGATGGACAAGGTCGACATGGTCCTGCTGATGAGCGTCAACCCCGGCTTCGGCGGGCAGAAATTCATCCCCGGTACCCTCGACAAGTTGCGCGAGGCACGCGCCCTGATCGATGCCTCCGGTCGCGAGATCCGCCTGGAGATCGATGGCGGCGTCAACGTCAAGAACATCCGTGAGATCGCCGCGGCGGGCGCCGATACCTTCGTCGCCGGCTCGGCCATCTTCAACGCCCCGGACTACGCCGAGGTCATCCGCGCCATGCATGCCGAACTGGCCCAGGCGCACCAGTAATGAGCGCTGCGGAGCCGTTCTTCGCCACGCGCCTGCCGCGTCTGGTGATGTTCGACCTGGATGGCACGCTGGTCGATTCCGTTCCCGACCTCACCGCCGCGGTCGACAGCATGCTCGCCAGCCTCGGGCGGCCGCCGGCGGGCATCGAGAAGGTCCGCCAGTGGATCGGTAACGGCGCACGCGTCCTGGTGCGTCGCGCCCTGGCCGGAAGCATCGAGCACGACGGCATCGGTGAGGAGGAAACCGAAGCCGCGCTGGCGTTGTTCATGGAGGCCTATGCCGACAGTCATGCGCTCACCGAGGTCTACCCCGGCGTCGTCGACACCCTCAAGTGGCTCAAGCGCAACGGCGTGGAAATGGCGCTGATCACCAACAAGCCGGAGCGCTTCGTCGCTCCGCTGCTGGATGAGATGAAGCTGGGTCGCTATTTTCGCTGGATCATCGGCGGCGACACCCTGCCGCAGCAGAAGCCCGACCCGGCGGCGCTGCTGTTCGTGATGAAGATGGCCGGCATCGAGCCCGAAGATGCGTTGTTCGTCGGTGACTCGCGCAACGACGTGCTCGCCGCCAAAGCTGCCGGCGTGCGCTGCGCGGCGCTGACCTATGGCTACAACCACGGCCGGCCGATCGCCGAGGAAGCGCCCACCCTGGTCATCGACAACCTGCGCGACCTGCTGCCTTGCGCCGACCAGGCCGCTGAGATAGTGTTGCCGGACGACTCCCTTTCCCCCTCCGACCAGCGAGATCAAGCCGTGGCGGTCAGCAAACTCTGGATGAAGGTCATCAAGGCCCTGGCGCGTTGGCGTTGGCGCGCCTGACATCATCCTCCGCCGGATAGCCGGCGCGCGTTTGCACTCTGTTGACCGTTCTCTCCTCCGATGAGGCTGATCATGAATCGCGAAGAATTCCTGCGGCTGGCCGCCGATGGCTACAACCGCATCCCGCTGTCCTTCGAGACCCTTGCCGACTTCGACACGCCGCTGTCGATCTACCTGAAGCTGGCCGACGCGCCGAACTCCTACCTGCTGGAGTCGGTGCAGGGCGGCGAGAAATGGGGGCGCTATTCGATCATCGGCCTGCCGTGCCGCACGGTGCTGCGGGTCTACGACCATCAAGTGCGGATCAGCATCGATGGCATGGAAACCGAGCGCTTCGATTGCGCCGACCCGCTGGCTTTCGTCGAGGAGTTCAAGGCGCGCTACCAGGTGCCCACCGTGCCCGGCTTGCCACGTTTCGATGGAGGCCTGGTCGGCTACTTCGGTTACGACTGCGTGCGCTACGTGGAAAAACGCCTGGCCACCTGTCCGAACCCGGACCCGCTGGGCAACCCGGATATCCTGTTGATGGTGTCCGATGCCGTAGTGGTATTCGACAACCTGGCCGGGAAGATCCACGCCATCGTCCTCGCCGATCCCTCCGAGGAAAATGCCTACGAGCGCGGCCAGGCACGTCTGGAGGAGCTGCTGGAGCGTCTACGCCAGCCGATCACCCCGCGTCGCGGCCTCGACCTCGAGGCGGCCCAGGGTCGTGAGCCGGCGTTTCGTGCCAGCTTCACCCGCGAGGACTATGAAAACGCGGTAGGAAGGATCAAGGACTACATCCTGGCCGGCGACTGCATGCAGGTGGTGCCGTCGCAGCGCATGTCCATCGAATTCAAGGCGGCGCCCATCGACCTGTACCGCGCGCTGCGCTGTTTCAATCCGACGCCCTACATGTACTTCTTCAACTTCGGCGACTTCCATGTCGTGGGCAGCTCGCCGGAGGTGCTGGTACGGGTCGAGGATGGCCTGGTGACGGTGCGCCCGATCGCCGGTACCCGTCCGCGCGGGATCAACGAAGAGGCCGACCTGGCACTGGAGCAGGATCTGCTGTCGGACGCCAAGGAGATCGCCGAGCACCTGATGCTGATCGACCTGGGGCGCAACGACGTGGGGCGGGTGTCCGATATCGGCGCGGTGAAGGTCACCGAAAAAATGGTGATCGAACGTTACTCCAACGTCATGCACATCGTGTCCAACGTCACCGGGCAATTGCGCGAGGGGCTCAGCGCGATGGACGCGCTGCGGGCGATTCTGCCGGCGGGCACTCTATCCGGCGCGCCGAAGATCCGCGCTATGGAGATCATCGACGAGCTGGAGCCGGTCAAGCGTGGAGTCTACGGCGGCGCGGTCGGCTACCTGGCATGGAACGGCAACATGGACACCGCCATTGCCATCCGCACCGCGGTGATCAAGAACGGTGAACTCCACGTGCAGGCCGGCGGCGGTATCGTTGCCGACTCGGTGCCCGCGCTGGAGTGGGAAGAAACCATCAACAAGCGCCGGGCGATGTTCCGCGCCGTGGCGCTGGCCGAGCAGAGCGTCGAATAAGACGGCGCGAGGCGGAAGAAAAGAAGGCGGATGGCGTTTGCGTCATCCGCCTTTTTTGTGCCCGGCTGGACCCACGCATTGGCTTCGCCCTACGCGGAGCCGCTTTCGTAGGGCGAATATCGCGGCGCGATATCCGCCAGGGGGCAGGACGCCGAACCCGCCTCAAGGTGAAGTGATCGATATGTCCGGTTGGCGGATGACGCCTTCGGCATTACTTGCCCACGCAGAAGGCGCTTTCGTAGGGGGACATCACCACGCGATATCCGCCAGGCGGAGCATGGTGTCGCTCCCTACGATGCTGGCAACGGCGGGCCGCTCAGGATGCGATGCTGTCAGCGCCCGGCTGTGCTCGACGGGCGCCTCCGGCTTGGTTCGCGCGCTGGTCGACGTAGGCGGCGAGGTGATCGAGGGCCACGAACTGCATGGCCTTGTGGCTATCGTCGAGGGTCGTCACCGGCAGGGCGATCCGCCCGCATGCCAGGGCCTTGCTGAAGTTTTCCTTGTTCAGGTTGCGAAACCAGCGTTCGCGAACCTGCTCCAGCGGCACCAGGACGTCGCCGAAGATGCGGTAGACCAATTCCACGGTTTCCTGGCGTGGAATCGGAGTGCTAGGGGCGATGGATGGCTGCATGGTATTCCCTCCTGCGGCTACACGTCGTTGAGGGGAATATAGCTCAGGTTGTTTTCTTGTTCAATAGCTGAAGTTGTAGAGCGGGCGAGCGCCAGGCGCTCACCGCACCAGGGACGGGCCGCGCCGGTGGCGTACGGTGGACCACCAGAAGACCCAACCGATCATGCTGATCTGGCGGCTGCGCATGTCCTCCGGCGAGTACTCCTCGTCCGGATATTCCTCGCGGTTGAAGCTGCGCAGGCGAATGCCGCCGCCGGGCAGGCGATAGACGAACTTCACCCGCAGCATGCCGTCATGTTCGAGGGCGTAGATCTCGCCATCGGTGATATGGGTGGTGGCGGTGTCCACGCCGATGGTGGAGCCATCCATGATCAGCGGTTCCATGCTGTTGCCGGTGAGTTGGGCGCAGATCGCCGCCGACGGATCGACGCCCGAGGCACGCAGCGTGGCATAGGAAAAACGCAGCTTGCGCCCCTCTATCTCGCGTACCGCAGTGCGTCCGGCGCCGGCGGACATCTCCACTTCCTTGTACAGCGGCAGTTCCACTTCGTCTTCGTCCAGCGGTGTGTCGCTGTCCCACGGATGCAGCGGTTCCAGCACCAATGGGCTGCCATCGGCCACGGACACGGCACTGCGCGCGGCTGGAGCGCCTTCGCCGGTCTGCAGCCAGACCGGCGAGACGCCCAGGGCCGCCGCGATCTCGATCAGCTTGCGGGTGCTCTGGGCCTTGCCCGAGGTCAGCTTGTGAATGGTGTTCTGCGAAACCCCTGCCGCTTCGGCGAGGGTTTCCTGCTTCAGGTTGCGCATCGCCATGGCCTGCTTGAGGCGAGCGGCGAAGCTGTCGGGCGGGATCTGGGTGCTCTTGTCCATGCTCGGCAATCTACAGACCGATGGATTTTCTGTAAAGAGCCTAGGTGTTGACGATAAATAGCTTTGGTTGTAATTTCTCTTCCGTCAGAAAGCGGAAGGGGTGAGTTCCACAACTTCCCACCCGCCTTTCAGAGATTTCACATGGGTGCAGGGACGCACCCGGTTGTCGGCGACCGACGATGCAGGTGCCGACTGCTTGGGTGCCGGGGCCATGGGAAAGCGCTCCGGCACCTGGAGGGCCGGAGCGCCGTCCATGCAGACGCTCCGTCCCGCTCATTCATTCTGTCGCCGACCTGCTTCAGGTACGGCGGCGTCGTACAGGGAGTCATTGCCATGTCGCGAGATACGCACTCGCCATTTCCGCGCAGAGGAACGCAGGTCGCCGAACCGGCGCCGCGCATCTGTCATGTTCCATCCATTCGGCCGTCGGGCGTCGGGCACGCCAGGGAGGCTTTCCATGGCTGACCTTGCCGATCACGCCAACGAACTGGTCCTGGCTCGCCTCGACGGCCTCCTGGCGGCGCGCCCGGCGCTGGCCATCCGCGAGTCCGCGGAAGACTGCGAGGACTGCGGCGAGCCCATTCCCCAGGCGCGCCGCCGGGCGGCACCGGGCTGCAGTCGCTGCATCGACTGCCAGGACCGCCACGAGCGCCGTTGAACCGACCTCATGCCGAGCCCTCGCGGGCAGTGAAAGGAGACACGACCGTGATCAAAGCCATCGATGAAATGCTCAAGCTCTGGGCCGAGGAAATGCACGCGCCAGGCAGCAACGGAGGCGGCTACGCCGGCGGCAACCTGATCGCCATGCTGATCGCCAGCAAGGGCGAGGTGGTCCGCGGCCACCGTGGCAGCCGGGTGATCCTCGACCGTGTGGCGGAGGTCGATCGCCTGGTAAATCGCCTACCCGAGGAACTGAAGAACGTGGTGGTGGAGCACTATCTCAATCGCGACAGCTTCCCCGAGCAGAAGTACCGCCACTGCGGTTGCAGCCGCAACACCTTCTATCTGCGCCTGCATGTGGCGCACCAGGGTATCCAGGACGGCCTGCTGCGGCGGGTGGCCTGAGTTCCTGGACCGGATACCGTGTCCCCCCTGGAATTTTCCAACCGGCCTTCGAGCCGGTTTTTTTATGCCTGTCGCCCATGGAGGCGTTGAGTCCCATGCACAGCAGCGGACCCTGCACGGTAGAGGCGGATTCGGGCTGGCGTAGCCATCCTTTTCGTCAGTCGATGCCGGGCTTTCCACATCGGAAGTGGGTATGCGCTTGCCCGGATGCCTGGCGAAGGTTCCCAGGGCGGTATATCACCCTCATATCGTGGTGCGTCTCCCTCCTATTGCAGTGGATTGTCGAGAAGGCATTGCCGGGCTGGGAATCGGGCGGTAAAAAGTAGTCATTCTTGTAAAGGTGCGTCCCCAGGGAGGCACTCGTGAAGCACCGGAACCCGGCCCTGGCGCCGGGTTTTTTATTGCCCGGGAAAACGTTCGTGCGGACGTGCCCGGCGCTGCCTGCCAAGGAGGGACCCATGGGCAACGAACCGCAGACACTGACGGAAATGCCGCTCTGGGTACTGATCCTGCTCGCCGCGCTGGGCGGCGTCAGCGGCGAGATGTGGCGTGCCGACAAGGCCGGTCTCGGCGGCTGGGCCTTGTTGCGGCGCCTGGCGCTGCGCTCCGGCGCGTCGATTGTCTGCGGCGTGGCGGTGATGCTGCTGGCATTGGCTTGCGGCGCCGCGCTGCTGTTCGCCGCGGCGCTGGGCAGCCTGACCGCCGCGGCCGGCGCGGAGATCGCCGTCGGTCTCTACGAACGCTGGGCCGCCCGGCGCCTGGGGGTTTGCGAGCTGCCCGAGGAACAGTCGGACGACCGTGGCCCGCATTGAAACTGATCGAAGGAGTCAACCATGCCTGAACAGGCTGTTACGCTCGAGGCTCTGTACGCGGCCATCGAGCAGGTACTGCGTGAGCGTCTGCCGGAGGCGCAGTTGATCGGCTTCTGGCCAGGCGTGCCGGAAAATACCCCGGCGGTTTCCCTGGAGATAGCCGAGCTACTGCCCGAGCGCGATCCCGGTACCGGCGAGAGTGCCCTGCTGTGCCGCCTGCAGGCGCGGATAATGGTGCCGCCTGGTGCCGATCGCCAGGCGGTATCCATTGCTTGCGGAATCGTTCGGACATTGCGCGAGCAGACCTGGAACCTGTCTCTGGAACCGGCGCGCTTCGTACGCTCGGCCGTCGACGGCAGTCGCGAGGAGCTGAAGAGCCTGCGTGTCTGGCTGGTCGAGTGGACGCAGTCGCTGCGTCTCGGAGACCCGGAGTGGGCCTGGGAGGACCAGCCGCCCGGCAGCCTGATGCTGGGCTTCGACCCGCAGACCGGCCCCGGCCATGAGCCGGACTACTTCGCTCCGGAGGCGTTGGCATGAGCTATGTCAGTGCGGAGCATGACCGCATGCTCGCCGCGATGATCCTGCCCTGCGTGGTGGTCGCCGTGGACCTGGCAGCGGCGCGGGTACGGGTGCGCTCCGGCGACTGGACCAGCGGCTGGCTGCGCTGGCACTCCCTGGCAGCCGGCAAGGTTCGCCACTGGCGTGCGCCGAGCATAGGCGAACAGGGGATACTGCTCAGCCCGTCGGGCGGAGTGTCAATGGGCACCTTTATTCCCGGTCTGTACGGCGATGCGGGCACGGCGCCGGACAACAGCGCCAGCAGTGAGACCTGGCGTTTCGACGACGGCGCCTCGTTGAGTTACGACTGGGCTGCGCATCGCTACCGCGTCGAGCTGCCCAGCGGCACCGTGGAAGTGAGGGTCGGCGCCAGCGAGGTGCGGGTCAGCGACGGGGCGGTCAGTCTCAAGGCGCCGAAGATCAGCCTGGAAGGACCGGTGGAGATCGCCGGGACACTGACGGTCAGCGGAGACATCCTCGGCGGCGGCTCGATCATCGACACCGCCGGCAACAGCAACCACCACACCCATTGAACATACGACGGGGCTGCCGAAGGGCGGTCCGTCGAACATTCAACCGGCCCGCGCGAGCGGGCCTTTTCGTTTGCGGAGTTCGCCATGGGCAACACTCACAGCCATTCGGAGCCAGGCGCGGCCTGTCTCTGCCGGAGCGGGAGGGCAGGGCGATGATCGGGATGGATCGCCGTAGCGGGCTACCCCTGTCCGGCCTGGCTCATCTTAAACAGTCCGTCGAGGACATCCTGACCACCCCGTTGGGCAGCAGGCGCATGCGCCCCGAGTACGGCAGCAAGCTGCGGCGGATGGTCGACATGCCGGTGAGCGAAGGCTGGAAAAGCGCCGTGCAGGCCGAGGTAGCCCGTTCCCTGGGGCGCTGGGAACCGCGCATCGCATTGTCTGCCGTGCGAGTCGTCGCGGTCGTCGATGGCCGCGTGGATCTGCTCCTGAGCGGCGTGTTCGAGGGCGAGAACATCAATATGGAGGTCTCGGCGTGATCATCGATCTTTCCCAGTTGCCGGAGCCAGAGGTTATCGAAAACCTCGATTTCGAGACGATTTACCAAGAGCTGTTGGGCGACTTCCGCGAAGCCATGGCTGGCGAATGGACAGCGGAGGTGGAGTCCGATCCGGTTCTCAAACTTCTGCAACTGGCGGCCTATCGAGAACTGCTGCTGCGGGCGCGGATCAACGATGCGGCGCGGGCGGTGATGCTGGCATACGCCAGCGGTGCCGATCTCGACCAGATCGGTGCCGGCTTCAATGTGCAGCGTTTGCTGATCAGGCCCGCTCAGCCCGAGGCGGTACCGCCGGTGGAGGCGCAGTACGAGAGCGACAAGTCGCTGCGCAATCGCATCCAGCTCGCGTTCGAGCAGCTATCCGTCGCAGGACCGCGGAACGCCTATATAGCCCATGCGCTGGGCGCGGATGGAAGGGTGGCGGATGCCTCTGCGACCAGTCCGGCGCCCTGCGAAGTGCTGATCAGTGTGCTCGGGGTGGAAGGCAACGGGCAGGCACCGGAAACGGTGTTGCAGGCAGTGCGCCTGGCGCTGAACGCGGAGGACGTGCGTCCTGTCGCGGATCGGGTAACGGTGCGCTCGGCAGGAATCGTTCCCTATCAGGTCAAGGCGCAGCTCTACCTGTTTCCCGGCCCCGAGGCCGAGCTGATCCGTGCCGCCGCCGAGGCTTCGCTGCGCGACTACATTTCCGCCCAGCGCCGCCTGGGCCGCGACATCCGGCGTTCGGCCCTGTTCGCCACCCTGCATGTCGAAGGCGTGCAGCGCGTCGAACTGCAGGAGCCTGCGGCCGACGTGGTCCTGGATGAAACCCAGGCGGCCTATTGCACGGGGTACGCGATCACCTTGGGAGGCGTCGATGAGTAGCCGCCTGCTGCCGCCAAACAGGAGTTCTCTGGAACGCTCTCTGGGTGATGTATTGCCTGCCGAGCTGCCGGTGCCGCTTCGTGAGCTTAACGATCCGGCACGCTGTGAGGCGGCCTTGCTGCCCTACCTGGCCTGGACGCGCTCGGTGGACCGCTGGGACCCGGACTGGAGCGACGAGGCCAAGCGCAATGCGGTAGCGACGTCCTTCGTCCTGCACCAGCGCAAAGGCACGCTGACCGCGTTGCGCCAAGTGGTCGAGCCGATCGGTGCGCTGAGCGAGGTCACCGAATGGTGGCAGCGAAGCCCGCTTGGCGTGCCGGGGACCTTCGAGATCACCGTGGACGTCAGCGACCGTGGCATCGACGAAGGCACCGTACTGGAGCTGGAGCGCTTGCTCGATGACGTCCGCCCGGTGAGCAGACACCTGACCCGGCTGGACCTGCGCATTACCCCGGTAATCCGGTCCCGTCACGGACTGGCCGTGACCGACGGCGACACCCTGGAAATCTTCCCCTGGAAACAGTGACATGACGACCAATACTCCGAAATACGGTGGCCTGCTCACCGACATAGGTGCCGCTGCGCTGGCTGCGGCCAGTGCAGCAGGCAAGAAATGGCAGCCGACTCATATGCTGATCGGCGATGCCGGCGGTGCGCCGGGCGACACGCCGGATCCATTGCCTTCTGCGGCGCAGAAGAGCCTGATCAACCAACGCCATCGGGCTCAGCTGAATCGGCTGTTCGTTTCCGACAAGAACGCCAATACCTTGGTTGCCGAGGTGGTGCTGCCAGTTGAGGTAGGTGGCTTCTGGATCCGCGAGATCGGCCTGCAGGATGCCGACGGCAAGTTCGTCGCGGTATCCAACTGCCCGCCCAGCTACAAGGCTGCAATGGAAAGTGGCAGTGCGCGGACCCAGACCATTCGGGTGAACATCGCGCTCTCCGGCCTGGAGAATGTCCAGCTGCTGATCGACAACGGCATCATCTACGCCACTCAGGACTGGGTGAAGGAAAAGGTCGCTGCCGATTTCAAGGGCCGCAAGATTCTGGCTGGCAATGGCTTGGTCGGTGGGGGCGATCTTTCTGCCGACCGCAGCATTGGTCTGGCGCCTTCCGGCGTGACGGCGGGCAGCTATCGTTCGGTCACGGTGAACGCCAACGGGGTGGTCACCCAGGGCAGCAATCCGACCACCCTGGCCGGCTATGCGATCGGAGATGCCTATACCAAGGCCGATACCGATGGAAAACTGGCGCAGAAAGCGAACAAGGCCACCACCCTGGCCGGCTATGGCATTACCGATGCGCTGCGAGTCGATGGCAACGCCGTGTCATCCAGCAGGCTGGCCGCACCGCGTAGCCTGGCAGCCAGTGGCGATGCCTCCTGGTCGGTGACCTTCGACGGCAGTGCCAATGTTTCTGCGCCGCTGAGTCTTTCCGCTACCGGTGTGGCGGCGGGCAGCTATCCGAAGGTGACCGTGGATACGAAGGGAAGGGTGACTGCTGGAATGGCGCTGGCGGCGACGGACATTCCCGGGCTGGATGCTTCGAAGTTGGTCAGCGGGGTGCTGGCCGAGCAGCGTTTGCCGGTATTCGCGCGCGGGTTGGCTACTGCTGTCTCGAACAGTAGCGATCCGAACACCGCGACCGTGCCGTTGATGCTGACCAATCATGCGAACGGACCTGTTGCCGGACGATACTTCTACATCCAGTCGATGTTCTATCCGGATCAGAACGGCAATGCTTCGCAGATTGCAACGAGCTACAACGCTACATCCGAGATGTATGTACGGGTGTCCTACGCGGCCAACCCTAGCATCCGGGAGTGGTTGCCCTGGCAGCGTTGCGACATTGGAGGTTCCTTCACGAAGACGACTGACGGATCCATTGGAAATGGCGTCAATATAAACAGCTTCGTCAATTCCGGATGGTGGTTGCAATCGACATCGGAATGGGCGGCGGGTGGAGCTAACTATCCCGTGGGGCTGGCCGGTTTGCTGATTGTCTACCGCGCACATGCAGACCATATCTATCAGACCTACGTAACACTCAACGGAAGCACATATTCGCGCTGCTGCTATGCGGGCTCTTGGCGTCCGTGGCGGCAGAACTGGGACGATGGAAACTTCGATCCGGCCAGCTACCTGCCAAAGGCGGGATTTACCTGGGCGGCTTTGCCGGGTAAGCCGGCAACTTTCCCGCCCTCAGGGCATAACCACGATACCAGCCAGATCACCTCCGGCATCTTGCCTCTCGCTCGTGGTGGCCTTGGCGCCAATACAGCGGCCGGAGCACGCAACAACATTGGTGCCGGAGTGCCGGCCACGGCGAGCCGGGCGCTCAATGGTTGGTGGAAGGACAACGATACCGGTCTGATCGTCCAGTGGATGCAGGTGAACGTAGGAGATCATCCCGGTGGAATAATCGATCGTACCTTGACGTTCCCGATCGCGTTCCCTAGCGCCTGTCTGCATGTCGTACCGACTGTCAAGGAGGTGGGGCGACCAGCGACGTCCGCGTCGACCGTTACGGTCGCCGATGTCAGCGTCAGCAACACGGGATGTGTGATCGTTTCCTCCGAGTACTACGGACTGGCTCAAAACTATGGCATCAGAGTGATGGCCATCGGCTATTGAGGTGAAAATGATTTTTTTCCATGCCGCCACGGGCGGCTTTTATTCGAAGGAAATTCATGGGTCCCGCATGCCTCTGGAGGATGAAATGCATCCTCTCGAAGACGCCGAGTACCAGGCTCTTCTTCGTGCGCAGAGCGAAGGGAAACGAATTGTCACGGACCACACCGGTCGCCCTATCTGCGTCGATCCACCGGCTCCGGCCAAGGACATTCTGGTCCAACGGGAACGCATCTGGCGCGACCGGCAGTTACAGCTCACCGACGGGCCTCTCGCTCGGCATCGTGACGAGCAGGACCTGGGAAAAACTACGACTCTGAGCCAGGAGCAGCTTCGTGAGCTAACTCTCTATCGCGCCGTTCTTCGCGACTGGCCTATTGCCGCGGAGTTTCCCGACCTGAACGCAAGGCCCGAGCCGCCTGCCTGGCTCCAATCGCTCATCACCCCCTGAACCCCGCCTTGTGCGGGGTTTTTCATTAATGGAGATCTACCTATGAGTTTCTTCCACGGCGTTACGGTAACCAACGTCGATATCGGTGCGCGCACCATCGCGCTGCCGGCCAGTTCCGTCATCGGCCTCTGCGATGTGTTCACGCCGGGGGCGCAGGCAAGCGCCAAGCCCAACGTCCCGGTGCTGCTCACCAGCAAGAAGGACGCCGCCGCGGCGTTCGGCATCGGCTCGTCTATCTACCTGGCCTGCGAGGCCATCTATAACCGTGCCCAGGCCGTGATCGTGGCGGTGGGCGTGGAAGCCGCGGAGACTCCCGAGGCCCAGGCCAGCGCCGTCATAGGTGGTATCAGTGCCGCCGGCGAGCGCACCGGGCTGCAGGCTTTGCTCGACGGCAAGAGCCGCTTCAATGCCCAGCCACGTCTACTAGTTGCGCCGGGTCATTCGGCCCAGCAAGCGGTGGCCACCGCCATGGACGGGCTGGCCGAGAAACTGCGGGCCATCGCCATTCTCGATGGTCCCAATAGCACCGACGAGGCGGCCGTCGCCTACGCCAAGAACTTCGGCAGCAAGCGCCTTTTCATGGTCGACCCGGGCGTTCAGGTTTGGGACAGCGCCACCAATGCCGCGCGCAACGCCCCGGCTTCGGCCTACGCCGCCGGCCTGTTCGCCTGGACCGACGCCGAGTACGGCTTCTGGTCCTCGCCGTCGAACAAGGAGATCAAGGGCGTCACCGGCACCAGCCGTCCGGTGGAGTTCCTCGACGGCGATGAGACCTGTCGCGCCAACCTGCTCAACAACGCCAATATCGCGACGATCATTCGCGACGATGGCTATCGCCTGTGGGGCAACCGCACCTTGTCCAGCGACAGCAAGTGGGCTTTCGTCACCCGTGTTCGGACCATGGACCTGGTAATGGATGCGATCCTCGCCGGGCACAAGTGGGCGGTGGACCGCGGTATCACCAAGACCTACGTGAAGGATGTCACCGAGGGCCTGCGCGCCTTCATGCGCGATCTGAAGAACCAGGGAGCGGTGATCAACTTCGAGGTCTATGCCGACCCGGACCTGAACAGCGCCAGCCAGCTGGCCCAGGGCAAGGTGTACTGGAACATCCGCTTCACCGATGTGCCGCCTGCCGAGAACCCCAATTTCCGTGTCGAGGTGACCGATCAGTGGCTCACCGAAGTTCTGGATGTCGCCTAAGGAGCGCCCGTGATGATTCCGCAAACCCTGACCAATACCAATCTGTTCATCGACGGCGTGAGCTTCGCCGGTGACGTGCCATCCCTGACCCTGCCCAAGCTGGCTGTGAAGACCGAGCAATACCGTGCCGGCGGCATGGATGCGCCGGTATCCATCGACATGGGCCTGGAGGCGATGGAAGCCAAGTTCTCCACCAACGGTGCCCGCCGAGAAGCGCTGAATTTCTTCGGCCTGGCCGACCAGAGCGCTTTCAATGGCGTGTTCCGTGGCTCCTTCAAGGGCCAGAAGGGCGCCAGCGTGCCAGTGGTGGCTACCCTGCGCGGCCTGCTCAAGGAGGTCGACCCGGGCGACTGGAAAGCCGGCGAGAAAGCCGAGTTCAAGTACGCCGTTGCGGTCAGCTACTACAAGCTGGAAGTCGATGGCCGCGAGGTCTACGAGATCGATCCGGTCAACGGTGTCCGCGCGATCAACGGTGTCGACCAGTTGGCCGGCATGCGCAACGACCTCGGCCTGTAAGAGGAGCTCCGGACATGACCCAAGAGAATCGACTGCCGGGCTGGCTGACGCTGGATGCCGACGCCGCCCTCGTTCGTCTCTCGCGTCCGGCACAGTGCAACGGGGTCAGCGTCGACACGCTGACCCTGCGTGCACCCACCGTGCGTGATATCCGCCTGGCCGGCAAGGTGGCCGGCGACGATGCCGAGGAGCGCGAACTGCAACTGTTCGCCTCGCTGGCGCAGGTCAGCCGCCAGGACCTGGAGGGGCTGAAGCTGAGCGACTACCAGCGGCTGCAAGGCGCCTACTTTCGCCTGGTGCAAGACGACACGGACGACACCTTCGCGTATGCGTCAACTGGCGAGGCGCCTGGCCATTGAGCTGGGCTTCCAGGCCAGCGAACTGGAGCGCATGACCCTGGGCGACCTGCTCTGGTGGCTCGCCGAGGGCGAGGAGTGAGCGACGGCGCCGTCCGCCAGGCGAGCGGCGCCCGCGCTACTTCAGTAGGTCCGCGGAGGCGGACATCGATAACAGACGAGACGAACCGTCATGAGTAAAGACATGGACCTGGTGGTCTCCATCGGCGGCATCGCCGACCCCTCCTTGGGCAAGGCATTCGAGACCGTCAAGGCACGGCTCGACAGTCTCCAGGAACGTGCCCGCCAGGCTTCCAGCCTGAGGGATGTGCTGGGAGACGCCATACGCCTGGAGCGAGAGCTCGCCGATATGCGCAAGGTCGGGGATCGCGGCGTTGCTGAGCATGCCCGGCAGCTTGGCGAACGCCAGGAGCAACTGAAGCGACTCGGCATCGAGGCCAGGGCCGCGGGCGATGCCTACGCTCGACTGGGCGAGATGCAGCGTGGCCTGGATATGCAGGTCCGCGGCCTGCAACGGCTGGAGCAGGCCAGCCAGGCAATGCCATTGGCTAGCGCATTTTCCGGACTGGTCGTGGAAGCCAGCAAGACGGCTGCCGGTTATCAAGCGCGGTTGCGCGACCTGGCGATCCGCAACGGCCTGGACGTCGGCCGGGAGCCAGCCTTGGCATCCCTGATCCAGGACAGCGCCAACCAGAGCGGCCTGGGACGCACGGCGACGCTGGACATGCTGGAGCACTTGAACGCCACCGGCATGGGGTTCGCCGCCGCGCAAATGAATCTGGGACTGGCGGGCCGCTTCGGCTTTGGCCAAGGGATTGCTTCAGCCGAGGTTGCGGGGCTGGTTCGAGCGTTGCAACTGGCCCAGGGTTCGGACTCGCCAGAGCAATTGTCCGCCTCCCTCGACCGTCTGGTCGTCCTGGGTAAAGGCAGAGTCGGCAGTGAGGCCCTGGCGCGTCGCCTGCCTGCCTTGTTGTCAGCGCTGGGCAATGCGGGAGAGGCCACGGCCGGCGATGTCGGTGCACTGGGTGCCTTGCTGGAGATTCAGGCAAAGAACACCACGCCAGACAAAGCGGACGTGCGGATGAAGGCCTGGCTGGAGTTCGTCGGCAGCGGCAGCTTGAAACGCGCTTATGGCCAGGACTACGACCGGGACCTGGAAGCGCTGCGCAAGGACGGAGCGAGTCTGCTGGAGGCCAACCTGGAGCTGGCTGCGCGCTATCGGGATAAGGGCGGCAAGCTCAGCGCCGGCGTGGCGTCGCCGGCGCTTGAAGCCTATCGAGCGTCGCGCGGCGAGTTCCAGGGCTTGCTCGAATCCCAGCAGTCTTCCGTAGGCTCTTCGGAGCGCGATGCGCAGCGTCGCAAGGGGATGTCCCAGGAGCTGTGGAAGGCTTCCAGCGACAGTTGGGAGAGGGCGCAGACCGCTTTGGGCAGCGCCCTGAATCCATATCTGGACAACCTGGCCAAGGGGAGCGCGGTACTCGGCGAGTCGACTGCGGAGCTGCTCGAAGCCTATCCGCGGACGACGGCCGGTCTTACCGCCGCCGCAGGTGCGGTGTTATCCGGGTATCTCGCCTACAAGGGAGGGCGCGGCGCTATCGACGTGCTGCGTGGCGGTCGGCTCGGTCGGCGAGGGACCGCTGCCGTCGGCGACCTGATCGAACGGGGTGCAGGCCGGGTATCGGGTGGTAGCGAAATACAGCGCGTGTTCGTTACCAACTGGCCGGTGCCGGGAGGCGACTCTACGCTGGAGTCCGCGAGGAGGCCAGCACAACGAAAGCGCGGTCAAACACCACGCAGGAAGAGAGGCAAGGGCGGTGGGCTGAAGGCCCGCTCCCTTCCATCCCTTGGCTTCTCGGCTGGAGGAGGCTTGGGGGCGATGGCAGGAAAGCTGCCGCGCCTGTCGCGTTTGCCCATACGCAACGCGCCGCTGCAAGTGGCCTCGTCGTTGATCGATGTTGCTGAGGTCTACTCCAGCGACCTGTCGGAGAGCGAAAAGACCATCGCCTATGGCGAGGCCGGTGGCTCCCTGGCTGGCTCCCTGGCTGGCGCCGCTCTGGGAGCGAGCATCGGCTCGGTGGTGCCGGTGGTCGGTACGCTGATCGGTGGATTGGTTGGCGGCGCTATCGGCGCCTGGGGCGGTAGCGAACTGGGGGGGCGTCTGGGACGCAGTCTGGCTGGCGATCCGCCGGCGGCCTCGGACAACAAGCCGGCGGTGCCCGTACCACAGGCCGAACCCGCCGCGGCTGTGCCCAACTGGACCTTCGCGCCGCAGATAAACCTGACGGTGCAAGGCAACGTACACGAGCCGCAGCGTCTGGCCGACGAGCTGCTGCCCTACCTGCAACGCATGCTTGTCGACTTCGCCGACGAGCGGCAGCGGCGCAGCCTCTACGATCCGGCGATGGTCTAAGGAGTCCCCATGGCATATCTGGAACAATTGCAGGCCGGCCTGAGGTACCTGGGTCGCGCCGGCGAGTCCGGACGCAAGAGTCTGGACAAGGTGGTCGCTCCGGTGAACGGCGCGATCAGCGAGATCCGCGGCGCAGCCGCGGAGCTGGAGAACCTGCCCGGCGTATCGCCGGAAATGGCTGCCCGGCTGCAGCGTGCCATGCGCGGCATCGGCCAGGCGCAGGGCAAGGTGAACCGCGTGGTCTCCACCTATGACCGGGCGAGCCGGGCGTTGCTTGGTATCGACGAACGCCTGGATGCGCTGAAGGTCCAGGTGAACAGTGCCGCGCAGGCGGTCGGCAAGGTCGCTGGCGACATCAGTCCGACGCTGGCGGGGGTGCTGCCGTCGTGGCTGCTGGCACCCTCGGCGACGCCCCCGAGCGAGGCCGCAGCGCCCTTGCCGCACCTGCTGGTACTGCAGCCGCTGACCGCCAATGCCCAACCGTTCTACTTCAACCTGAATACTGCCGCCTTCGACGCCCTGCAGCGCAACAGTGCCTACAACTGGAGCGGGCAGGTGCGCCTGGGTCGGCGGCCGGCGCTGCAGAGCGTCGGCATGGGCGAGGAGAGCATCCTGCTCAAGGGTGCGGTATTCCCGCTGCGTCGACAGGTAGGTAACCAGGAAAAGGTCGTCGGTCTGGAGCAGCTCGAAGCGCTGCGCCGGTTGGCGGAGCGGCGTGAGCCGCTGATCCTGAGCAGCGGCTACGGCGAGGTGCAGATGGGCCTCTGGTGTCTGGTGCGGATCAGCGAGAACCAGAGCGCCCTACTGGGCAACGGCGCTCCCCGCAAACAAACCTTCGACCTGGAGTTCAAGCGCTATGGCGACGACCTGCCGAACCGCTGACGGCGACATGCTGGACAGCCTCTGCTACCACGTCTATGGCCATCTGTTGGGCTGCGTCGAGGCGACCCTCGACGCCAATCCCGGGCTGGCCGATGAGCAGCAGCCATTCCGCGCCGGCTTGCTGATCAGTTTCCCTGACATGCCGGTGGTCAATGTCGAACAGGTGCGCCTGTGGGATTGATCGACCGCTCACCCGCAACCCCGCCTTGGCGGGGTTTTTCTTTTCTGGAGAAACCAGGTGCAACCGAGTTTCCGTATCGTTGCCGACGGCACCGACGTCACCCAGCGGCTGAATGACCGCCTGCTCAAGCTGACCCTGCTGGACAAGCCGGGCATGGAGTCCGACAGCCTGACCTTGAGGATCGACGATCGCGATGGACAGGTGGCCTTACCCAGGCGCGGTGCGGTGCTGGAGGTTCATCTCGGCTATGCCGGCGAGCCACTGATGCGCATGGGACGCTTTACCGTGGACACCTTGCAGTGGGCTGGTCCGCCGGACTGCCTGACCGTCACTGCCAAGGCCGGCGACATGCGCGGCAGTGGCAAGACGATACGCAGCGGAGGTTGGGAGGGCACTACCCTGGCTCAGGTCTGCCGCGATGTTGGCGCACGCAACGGCTGGCGCGTGGAGTGTCCGTTGCAGGTGGCGATCGCCCGGGTCGACCAGGTCAATGAGTCCGACTACCACTTCGTCACCCGTCTGGCGCGCCAGTACGACTGCACCGCCAAGCTGGCCGAGGGCATGCTCATGGTGCTGCCGCGACAGAGCGGGCAGAGCGCCACGGGGCGTCGGATCGAACCTTTGGTGTTGGGACGTGCTGACGTCGGTAGCTTCGACGTTACCTTCGACGACCGCAGCCTGATGAGAACGGTGAAGACCCGCTACCAATTGCCCGGCAGCGGCGAGGTCAAGAGCGTCGAGTTGAAGAACCCGAAGGCACCGGCTACGGCTATGGGCGAGCATGTCGACCGGCACCTCTATACCAGCCGTGGAGAGGCCGAGCAGGCGGCGAAGGCTCGCCTGGCGAGCTTCAGCCGCTCCAGCGCCAGTGTGCGCCTGGAACTGCCAGGGCGTGGCGACCTGTTCGCCGAGCGCAGCCTGCTGCTCCAAGGCTTCAAGGCGGGAATCGACGGCGAGTTCCTGATCGACTCGGTGGAGCACACCTACAGCTCCAGCGGATGGACCACTGTCGTGCAATGCAACGGCGGCCGAGGCGGCAAGGGGTGACGCCTGAAACCCATCGGAGTGCAGGAGGATCGATGAAACTGACCGAGCAGCAATTGCTGCGCATTTTTCCCAACGCCCGCCTCGTCGCGGGCGTTTTCGTTGTGGCGTTGCAACGGGCCATGGACGAGAGGGAGATCGACACACCGGCGCGGCGTGCCGCGTTTCTCGCCCAGGTCGGCCACGAAAGCAGCCAGTTGACCCGGCTGGTGGAGAACCTCAATTACAGCGCCCAAGGCTTGGCGGCGACCTGGCCGGGTCGCTATCTCGGCCCCGACGGGCAGCCCAACGCGTTGGCCTTGCGGCTGGCGCGCAATCCGCAGGCGATTGCCGACAACACCTACGCCACGCGCAACGGCAATGGCGACGAAGCGTCCGGCGATGGCTGGCGCTTCCGCGGGCGTGGCTTGCTACAGATCACCGGGCGTGCCAACTACCGGTTGGTCGGCGAGGCCCTCGGCGAGCCGCTGGAAGCCGAGCCCTGGCGCCTGGAGCAGCCCGTGCCGGCGGCCCGCAGCGCCGCCTGGTGGTGGGCCGGTCACGGGCTCAACGAGTTGGCCGACCGCGGCGAGTTCGCTGCCATCACCCGCCGCATCAACGGCGGCCTGAATGGCCAGGCGGAGCGCCTGGCGTTGTGGCAGCGGGCCAGGGCGGTGCTGTCATGAGCCGGCTCGCTCTGCTCCTGCCGGCCGTGTTGCTGGTCCTGCTGGCCGGCGCCTTGCTCGGCGGCGGCCTGGTTGCCCGCCACTATCGTCCGCAACTGGAGGAGGCCCTGGGCCAACTCACTGCCAGCCGCGTCGCCAGCGGCCAGCTCGAGGCTTTGCTCGATGAGCAGCAGCGCGCGCTGGCGGCGGTGCGGGCGAGCGCCGAGAGGCGCGCGAAGGATGCCGAGCAGGCACTCGGCGAGGCCAGGGCGCAGGCCGCGGAGCAGTATGCCGCGGCCGTGCGTCTGCTCCAGGAACCCGACTTTGGCACGGACTGCCAGGCGGCAGGTGCGGCGATCGACCGGGAGCTGGGACTATGACTCGTCTCCTGCTGGGGCTTTGTCTGCTTTTCGCGGGCTGCGCAGCCTCGCCGACGACACCTCGCCCCGTGCGCGTCGAGGTTCCCCTGATAGTGCCCTGCCGTGTACCTGACGTGCGCCCGCCGAGCTGGGCCGGCGCCACGCTGAAGGCCGGCGATTCGCTGCAGGCCAAGGTTCGCGCATTGCTCGCCGAGCGCCGCCAGCGGCAGGGCTATGAACTCGAATTGCAGGCGGCATTGCGTGCCTGCCGCTAAACCTTTCGGCCGATCCTCTCGGATCGGCCTTCCTTCCGACATCCCGCTGTTGCACCCATCCTCCCCACTGGGCTATGTTCCCCAACATGGCTCCGTGAGACCGCTATCGTGATCCACCTCAGCAGCATCATCACCTCCCTCATCAAGGCATTCGCCCGTTGGCGCTGGCGCGCCTGACTTCTTCTTCGCCGGCCTGGCCGGTCCGTCTCCCTGCGTCCCCCGTTTTCCATAGGCATAATGCCGACGATCCACTCTCCCTTACCTGCGCGAGCGCGCCGGGAAACGGGTGTGGCGAAAGCCGGGTGATGCGATTCGCATAAGAATGAAATCAAGAGGTTACAGCCAGCATGCTGCTGATGATCGATAACTACGACTCCTTCACCTACAACCTGGTGCAGTACTTCGGCGAGCTCAAGGCCGAGGTCAAGGTGGTGCGCAACGACGAACTGAGCGTGGAACAGATCGAGGCCCTGGCGCCCGAGCGCATCGTCCTTTCCCCCGGTCCCTGCACCCCCAACGAGGCCGGCGTCTCGCTGGCCGTGATCGAGCGCTTCGCCGGCAAGCTGCCATTGCTCGGTGTCTGTCTTGGCCACCAGAGCATCGGCCAGGCCTTCGGCGGCGAAGTGGTGCGGGCGCGGCAGGTGATGCATGGCAAGACCAGCCCGATCCACCACAAGAACCTCGGCGTGTTCGCCGGCCTGGCCAATCCCCTGACGGTGACGCGCTACCACTCGCTGGTGGTGAAGCGAGAGAGCCTGCCGGAGTGCCTGGAGATCACCGCCTGGACCCAACATGCCGACGGATCGCTCGACGAGATCATGGGTGTACGCCACAAGACCCTGAATGTCGAGGGCGTGCAGTTCCATCCCGAGTCCATCCTCACCGAGCAGGGCCACGAGTTGCTGGCAAACTTCCTCCGCCAGCAGGGCGGTGTGCGTGGGGAGGGCAACTGAGATGGATATCAAGGGAGCCCTCAATCGCATCGTCAACCAGCTCGACCTGACCACCGAGGAAATGCAGGCGGTCATGCGCCAGATCATGACCGGGCAGTGCACCGACGCGCAGATCGGCGCCTTCCTGATGGGCATGCGGATGAAGAGCGAAACCATCGACGAGATCGTCGGCGCGGTGGCGGTGATGCGCGAACTGGCCGACGGTGTGCAGTTGCCTACGCTGAAGCATGTGGTCGACGTGGTCGGCACCGGCGGCGATGGCGCGAACATCTTCAACGTATCCTCGGCGGCGTCCTTCGTGGTCGCCGCCGCTGGCGGCAAGGTCGCCAAGCACGGTAACCGCGCGGTCTCCGGCAAGAGCGGCAGCGCCGACTTGCTGGAAGCCGCCGGCATCTACCTGGAACTGACCTCCGAACAGGTGGCGCGTTGCATCGACACCGTCGGCGTCGGGTTCATGTTCGCCCAGGTCCACCACAAGGCGATGAAGTACGCCGCCGGTCCGCGCCGCGAGCTGGGCTTGCGGACTCTGTTCAACATGCTTGGCCCACTGACCAACCCGGCGGGAGTCAGGCACCAGGTGGTCGGGGTGTTCACCCAGGAACTGTGCAAGCCGCTGGCTGAAGTGCTCAAGCGTCTCGGCAGCGAGCATGTGCTGGTGGTGCATTCGCGCGACGGGCTGGACGAGTTCAGTCTGGCCGCGGCGACCCACATTGCCGAGTTGAAGGACGGCGAGGTACGCGAGTACGAAGTGCGTCCCGAGGACTTCGGGATCAAGAGCCAGACCCTGATGGGGCTGGAGGTCGACAGTCCGCAGGCCTCGCTGGAACTGATCCGCGACGCTTTGGGGCGGCGCAAGACCGAGGCTGGGCAGAAGGCCGCCGAGCTGATCGTGATGAATGCCGGCCCGGCACTGTACGCTGCCGATCTGGCGACCAGCCTGCACGAGGGCATTCAACTCGCCCACGATGCCCTGCACACCGGGCTGGCACGGGAGAAGATGGACGAACTGGTGGCCTTCACCGCCGTTTACAGAGAGGAGAACGCACAGTGAGTGTGCCGACGGTTCTGCAGAAGATCCTCGCCCGCAAGGCCGAGGAGGTCGCCGAGCGCCGTGCGCGCGTCAACCTGGCCGAGGTCGAGCGGCTGGCGCGTAGCGCCGATGCGCCGCGCGGCTTCGCCAATGCCCTGCTGGAGCGGGCCAAGCGCAAGGAGCCGGCAGTGATCGCCGAGATCAAGAAGGCATCGCCGAGCAAGGGCGTGCTGCGCGAACACTTCGTCCCGGCGGAGATAGCCCGCAGCTACGAGGCGGGTGGCGCGGCGTGCCTGTCGGTGCTCACCGACGTGGACTTCTTCCAGGGCGCCGATGCCTATCTGAAGGAAGCGCGGGCCGCCTGTGCGCTGCCGGTGATCCGCAAGGACTTCATGATCGATCCGTACCAGATCGTCGAGGCGCGGGCGATCGGTGCCGACTGCATCCTGCTGATCGTCTCGGCGCTGGACGACGTGCTGATGGCCGAACTGGCGGCGACTGCCAAGTCGGTCGGTCTCGACGTACTGGTCGAAGTGCATGACGGCACCGAGCTGGAACGTGCGCTGAAGACCCTGGACACGCCGTTGGTGGGCATCAACAACCGCAACCTGCACACCTTCGAGGTGAGCCTGGAAACCACCCTCGACCTGTTGCCGGAAATTCCCCGCGACCGCCTGGTGGTCACCGAGAGCGGTATTCTCAACCGGGCCGACGTGGAGCTGATGGAAGTCAGCGAGGTCTACGCCTTCCTGGTTGGCGAGGCGTTCATGCGGGCCGACGATCCTGGCCTGGAGTTGAAGCGCCTGTTCTTCCAGGAGCGTGGCGGCGTGGTGCTGGGCGCCGATCCTGACTGATCCGCGCTGTCGAATCCCATGAAAAAGGCCGGTTGCGACCGGCCTTTTTCATGGGTGCTGTTCAGCGGGTGCCGAAGACCACCATGGTCTTTCCTTTCACATGCACCAGGCCCTGCTCCTCCAGGCTCTTCAGCACGCGTCCGACCATTTCCCGCGAGCAGCCGACGATCCGGCCGATCTCCTGGCGGGTGATCTTGATCTGCATGCCGTCCGGGTGGGTCATGGCGTCCGGTTGCTGGCACAGGTCCAGCAAGGTGCGGGCGACGCGTCCGGTGACGTCGAGGAAGGCCAGGTCGCCCACCTTGCGGGTGGTCTTGCGCAGGCGGTCGGCCATCTGGCTGCCGAGGGTGTAGAGGATCTCCGAGTCCTGCTGCGACAGTTCGCGGAACTTCGCATAGCTGATCTCGGCGACTTCGCATTCCACCTTGGCGCGAACCCAGGCGCTGCGTTCCTGTTCGCTGCCTTCCTTTTCGAACAATCCCAGCTCGCCGAAGAAATCACCGCTGTTGAGGTAGCCGATGATCATTTCGCGGCCGTCGTCGTCCTCGATGAGGATGGTGACCGAACCCTTGATGATGAAGAACAGCGTTTCGCAGCGATCGCCGGCATAGATGATGGTGCTCTTTGCGGTGTAGCGGCGGCGGTGACAGTGTGCGAGCAGCTTGTCTAGGTGTTTGAGTTTGGGTGTGTGGGTAATAGCTACCATGCCCGAGTCCCGAAAGAATAAAGAATATGCCTGACGTACAAGGCGATGTTTTTTTGAGTTCTTATGGAGAGACCTGCCAGGGCCCGGGAGCTCAGCGGAGAGCTCCCCCCAACCGGGCAGATCAGGAAGTGTGCCAGTAAACCGCGTCCAGCTTAACAGACGGGCCATGAAGGTCGATGTGATTTTGCGACGCAGCTATCAGGACTGTGATCCCGTACTGTCCTTGGGCCCTGTGCTAAGCTGGCGCCCTTTGCCGGCGGGAGTCTGAACGATGAAAGCGCGTATCCAGTGGGCGGGCGAGGCGATGTTCCTCGGCGAGTCCGGTAGCGGCCACGTGGTGGTCATGGACGGTCCGCCGGACCATGGCGGACGCAACCTCGGGGTGCGCCCTATGGAGATGGTCCTGATCGGCCTCGGCGGCTGCACCAACTTCGATGTGGTCAGCATCCTGAAGAAGGCGCGCCAGCCGGTGGAGAGCTGCGAAGCCTTCCTCGAGGCCGAAAGGGCCGACGAGGAGCCCAAGGTGTTCACGAAGATCCACGTGCACTTCGTGGTCAAGGGCCGCGGTCTCAAGGAGGCCCAGGTCAAGCGCGCGGTGGAGCTGTCGGCGGAGAAATACTGCTCGGCGTCGATCATGCTCGGTCGCGGCGGGGTGGAGATCACCCACGACTACGAGATCGTCGAACTCGGCTGAGACGACATCCGGTCATCATAAAAGGGGCGCAAACTCTGGCGGAGGCTTGATTGGCTCTGCATAATGCGCCCCTTTTTTCGTGCCGCGCGATTCCGTCGGGCGGCCGTTCAGTTCGGAAGATTCTTCCGCTCTGATAGACGTTTCCCGAGCCATCCCGGTCGGGTGACCAATGGCGCCAGCCGGCGCCCGTGCAACTCAACAAACCACAATCGCCATCGCGAAGAGGTGTTAACCGTCCTACGCAGGTGCGTCGTTCGCATCTGACGGGCATGCCCCAACCCTGCGGCAGAGCCGCAAGCAACCGAGAGAGTTCCCCACGGTGAAAAGCAAACTCAAGCTCCACGGGTTCAACAACCTGACGAAGACCTTGAGCTTCAACATCTACGACATCTGCTACGCCGAGACGCCCGAAGACCTCCAGGCCTACGTGCAGTACATCGACGAAGAGTATGACGCGGAGCGTCTGACGCAGATTCTTACCGATGTTGTCGACATCATCGGCGCCAATATCCTGAACATCGCGCGTCAGGACTACGACCCCCAGGGCGCCAGCGTGACCATCCTGATCTCCGAGCAGCCGGTCACTCCGACCGACAGCCAGATCGAAGAGTCCCCGGGCCCGCTGCCGGACACCATCCTGGCGCACCTGGACAAGAGCCACATCACCGTGCATACCTACCCGGAAATCCATCCGGTGGACGGCATCGCGACCTTCCGCGTGGACATCGACGTTTCCACCTGCGGAGTGATCTCCCCGCTGAAGGCCCTGAACTACCTGATCCACCAGTTCGACTCGGACATCGTCACGGTCGACTATCGGGTCCGCGGCTTCACCCGCGACATCGAGGGGCGCAAGCATTTCATCGACCACGAGATCAACTCGATCCAGAACTATCTCTCCGACGACACGCGCGAGGCCTACCAGATGACCGACGTGAACGTGTACCAGGAGAACCTGTTCCACACCAAGATGCTGCTCAAGGACTTCGAACTGGAGAACTACCTGTTCGGCGACGCTACCCGGACGCTCTCGGCGGAACAGCGTGAGCAGGTCACGGAACGGCTCAAGCACGAAATGCTGGAGATCTTCTACGCGCGCAACATGCCGCGCTGATCGCACACGAGAAAGAAAAAGCCCGCTTCGAGCGGGCTTTTTCATGCGTGCGATTCAGATGCGGTAGGTGCTCTTGGTCATCACCTTCGCCAGCAGGCTCATGCCCAGCTTCACCGGTGCCGGGAAGCGCAGGCCGCCGGCGGCCAGGGCGTTGCTCGAATGCTGTTCCTCGTCGATACGCATCTGCTCGAGGATGGCACGGGATTTCCGATCCTCCTGGGGAATCTGCGCCAGGTGTTCGTCCAGATGCTTGCACACCTGGTCTTCGGTGGCGGCGACGAAGCCCAGGCTGACCCGGTCGCTGACCAGCCCGGCGGCGGCACCGACGCCGAAGGACAGGCCGTAGAAGATCGGATTGAGGACGCTGGGACGGCTGCCCAACTGGCGGATGCGTTGCTCGCACCAGGCCAGGTGGTCGATCTCCTCCTCGGCGGCTTCCTCCATCGCCTCGCGGACCTCGGGCAGCTTGGCGGTCAGCGACTGGCCCTGGTACAGCGCCTGGGCGCAGACCTCGCCGGTGTGGTTGATGCGCATCAGGCCGGCGATATGGCGGGTGTCTTCCTCGCTCAGTTCGCCATCGGGTTCCACGATGGCCGGCGACGGTCGCGCCGGCTGGCCGCTGAACGGCAGCAGGGTGCGCAGGGCGGAGTCGGCCTGCAGCAGGAAACGGTCGATGGGCGAATAGTGGCGGTCGGCGGACATGGCGCACCTCCGGAAACGAAAGATCGCACCAGTTTACCGGAAGTGCGCTGATAGCAGGATGTTGCGGACGGGCTGCGATGTCGCAGCGCCAGCAGGGATTCAACCCGGCGGCCAGTGCATCTGGCGTTGACCCAGCACGTGCATGTGGATGTGGTGCACGGTCTGCCCGCCAAGGTCGTTGCAGTTCATCACCACACGGAAGCCTTCCTCGCAGCCCTGCTCCCGGGCCAGGCGCTGGGCGGTGAAGAGGATATGGCCTGCCAGCGGCCGGTCGGCCTCGGTCAGGTGCTCGAGGGTGGGAATGTGCCTTTTCGGGATGACCAGGAAGTGCACCGGCGCCTGCGGGCCGATATCGTGAAACGCGACAACTTCCTCGTCTTCGTAGAACTTGCGCGCGGGAACTTCCCCCGCCACGATCTTGCAGAACAGACAGTCCATGGGCGATTCCTCCGGCCTCGGGTGCTTTCCCGAGTGTAGCGGTGCCCGTCGCGACCGCCCAAGCGTGAAGGAGCCGCAGTGAAGAACGACATACACGACCTCGGCCTGGTCCTGGATTCCCGGGTCAAGCTGATCCTGATCGAGTCCTGGGACGAGCCGAAGGTGATGGAAACCCTCACCGGCCTGGCGGTCAGGCGCGGCCTTGGCCTGTATGCCTGGTCGGTGACCGAGGGCGTGCAGCGCCTGGGCTTCGGCGGCGAGCCGCTGGGCGGGGAGGAGAGCCGCGACCCGGTCGCGGCGTTGCGCTTGATCAAGCACGATCAGCAGGCGAATCTCTACGTGCTCTGCGACCTGCATCCTTTCCTTGGCGACAGCCCGACCCTGGTGCGCCTGCTCAAGGAAATCGCCATGGCCGAAGGCAATCATCGACCGACCGTGGTGCTGGTGTCCCATGCGCTGAAGCTGCCGGCCGAAGTGCAGCGCTTCGCCGCGCGGTTCTCGCTGTCCCTGCCCAGCGAGGACGAACTGCTCGGCATCGTCCGCGAGGAAGCGACGCGCTGGAGCGAGCGCAACCGTGGTGCCCGCGTGCGCACCGACAACCGCACCCTGCAGCAGGTGGTGAAGAACCTGCGTGGGCTCAGCCATGCCGAGGCGCGGCTGCTGGCGCGCAACGTGATCTGCAACGATGGGGCGATCACCCAGGAGGACCTGCCCGAGCTGAACCGCACCAAGTTCCAGCTACTCGACCTGGAGGGCGTGCTGAGCTTCGAGTACGACACCGCGCGCTTCGCCGAGGTCGGCGGGCTTGCCGCGCTCAAGCGCTGGCTCGGCGAGCGTCAGTCGGCGTTCCTCGCCGGCACGCCTGGCGACCAGCCGAAGGGCATGATGCTGGTCGGCGTGCAGGGCGCCGGCAAGAGCCTGGCGGCCAAGGCGGTGGCCGGCCTCTGGGGCTTGCCGTTGCTGCGTCTGGATTTCGCCTGTCTCTACAACAAGTACTTCGGCGAAACCGAGCGCAACCTGCGCGAGGCGCTGCGCCTGGCCGAACAGATGGCGCCCTGCGTGCTGTGGATGGATGAAGTGGAGAAGGGCATTTCTGGCGGCGACCAGGACAACGGCGTCAGTCAGCGCGTGCTGGGTACCCTGCTGACCTGGATGGCCGAGCGCGAGGCGCCGGTCTTCATGGTCGCCACCGCGAACGCTATCGACCGCCTGCCGCCCGAACTGATCCGCAAGGGACGCTTCGACGAATTGTTCTTCGTCGACCTGCCGACGCCGGAGGTTCGCGCCGAGATCTTCCGCATCCACCTGCAACGCCGCGAGCTGGAGCCGGCACAGTTCGACCTCCTTCTGCTGGCGGCTGCCAGCGAGGGTTTCAGCGGGGCGGAGATCGAGCAGGCGGTGGTGGCGGCACTGTACGCCGGGCAGGCGCGACAGCAGGCGGTGGATCAGGAGCTGTTGCTCAGGGAGCTGTCGCGAACCTCGCCGCTGTCGGTGCTGATGGCGGAAAAGCTCGCCGCGCTGCGGACCTGGGCCAAGGGGCGGGCGGTGCCGGCAGACTGAGCCGACGGCTAACCTCGTTGCCCTGCGAGGAGAGGCCGATCAACCCCGTGGGGCGGAGGGTACCGCCGAGGCGTTGATCCGCGCGGCGAGTCGGCGCACCAGCCAGCGTGGCGCCAGGCGTGGGCTCAGCGCCAGCAGGCGATTGCGCCAACCGGGGACGATCAGGGCGCGGTTCTTGTCCAGCCCGCGCAGGGCCAGCAGCGCGACTTCCTCCGGGGTCATCATCAGCTTGCTCCGGTCGAGCCTGCCGAGCCGCATCCCGGCTTCCCGGAAGAATGCCGTACGGGTTGGCCCAGGGCACAGCACCGAGACCTTGACGCCGCGCCCTTTCAGTTCTTCCCGCAAGCCTTCCGAGAAGTGCAGGACGTAGGCCTTGCTGGCGTAGTAGTTGCTCATCCAGGCGCCGGGCTGGAAGGCGGCCACCGAGGCGATATTGAGTATCTGGCCACCGCCCTGTGCCGCCATGCGGGCGCCGAGGGAGTGGCAAAGGCGGGCCAGGGCCAGGATGTTGAGTTCGATCAGCTCCTGTTCCCGCGCCCATTCCTGGTCGATGAAGGGGCCGGAGGTACCGATCCCGGCATTGTTAACCAGCAGGTCGATCTGTCGTTCGCCCTGTTCCAGTTCGTGCAACAACCCTGACAGTTGCAGCGGCTCGGAAAGATCGCAGGTGCGGAACAGCACTTCCACGCCGAAACGCTGCGCCAGCTCATAGGCGATGCTCTCCAGCGCGTCGCGCTGGCGCGCCACCAGGATCAGGGCGCGACCGCGCCGGGCCAGGGCTTCGGCTAGGGCCAGGCCGATACCGCTGGAAGCGCCGGTGATCAGGGCATAACGGGGCATTCGAGACTTCTCCGAAACGGACGGGGAATTGGACCCCGCCCGTCGCGAGGGGTTGCGTGGCTACTGTTGGTCGTCGTCTTCCATGGCCTCTGCCGCCGCCGTGGCGGCTTCATCGGCTTCGGCCGCCGCTGCGGCGGCCTGCTCGTCGGTGGTGTACGGGTCGGCTGGAGCGCTGGCGCCGCCGTCATAGTTCGCTCGCTCCAGGTAACCCTGGTAGGACGGCAGGGCGATGGCGGCGATGATACCGACTATCGGCAGCAGGATGATCAGACTGGCCAGGACTTTCACCCCAGTGCTGTTCGCCGGCGGCGGCGGACCGTAGCGGTTGGCGCCGGTGCTGCCGGGCAGGACCAGCATCAGGATGCCGAACACGCTGCCGACGAAGGGGACGAAGTTGAGCAGCCAGAGCCAGCCCGACCAGCCGAGGTCATGCAGGCGCTGCACGCCGATCATCACGGCGATGACGATGAAGGCGATCGAGGCCAGGGCGGTGACGGCCACGCCGACGGTTTCGCCGAGCAGGAAGCCCAGGCCCATGATGACCAGGAAGCACAGCGTCATCGCCATCGACCAGCCGAGATAGCGCAGGCGTCCGATCCGGCCGTTGGTGGTGAACACGTTCAGCTCGCCGAACTCGGGGAGGGCGTCGCCGACCTGGGCGCTGGGTGGTGTGTAGGGAGACGCGCCCGCAGCCGCGGTGGCCGCAGGCGCGGCGTTTTCGCCGAGCTGCGCCTGGCGTGCCAGGTACTTCTCGATGATGACGCCGCAGGCCGAACATTCCGCTCCGCTGGGCTGTTCATGGCCGCATTTCGGGCAGGTCATGGGAGGCAGGTCTTGCGCCGGGGTTTCCTCCGCGACCTGGGGGTTGTGATCGGGCGTTTCCACCAGGCTCAGGCTGGCCGCCAGGTCGACTTCCTTGTAGGCATTGGCGCCGGCCTGGCGCAAGGCGGTCAGGTAACGCTCCGCCTCGGCCTCTGGAAGTTCGCGTTTCAGCACCACCGGGCGACCGCCGAAGAGGGCGTCGATCTTGCCCGGTTCGCTCTTGAACAGGCGGGCGAGATTGTCCTTCACGGTTTCGAGCGATGCGTCGGGCATCAGCTCGCCGGAGAAGACGATCTTGAAGCGTTGGTCGGTCATGCAGGCATCCTTGTCAGCTGGGGTGAGAGAAATGCAGCCGACAGCCTAATCGGCGGCCTTGGCGCCCACAAGCGCGAGATGAGAACTCCCGCACAAGCCGGGGCGCCGTGACCCGGCGGTTTCAGCGCGGCCAGCGGTTGGCCAGGCGATCCATGTTCCGCAGGGCGGCGCGATATTCCCGGTCGAGGCGGGCGACCAACTCGTCGACGCCGGGCAAGTCGTCTATGTTGCCCGCGCCCTGGCCGGCGGACCACACGGTCTTCCAGGCCTTGGCCTCGTCGTTCACCGGCTTGAGTTTCTCGCCGTAGTTCATGTCTGCCTTGTCGGTCAGGCGCTTCAGATCGTAGCCGGCGGCCTCCAGGCTTTGCCGCATGAAGCTGGCCGGTACGCCGGACACCGCCGGGGTGTGCACGATGTCGGCGGCGCGTGCCTCCAGGATCATCTGCTTGTAGGCGTCGGAGGCATTGCTCTCGCGGGTGGCGATGAAGCGAGTGCCGAGATAGGCCAGGTCGGCGCCGAGCATCTGTGCGGCGAGAATCTCGTGGCCGTGGTTGATGCAGCCGGCCAACAGCAGGGTCTTGTCGAAGAACTGGCGGATTTCCGCGACCAGCGCGAAAGGGCTCCAGGTCCCGGCGTGCCCGCCCGCGCCGGCCGCCACCGCGATCAGGCCGTCGACCCCGGCCTCGGCGGCTTTTTCGGCGTGGCGGCGGGTGGTGACGTCGTGGAACACCAGGCCGCCGTAGCTATGCACAGCGTCTACCACTTCGCGCACTGCGCCGAGGCTGGTGATGACGATCGGTACGCGGTGCTCGACGCAGATCCGCAGGTCGGCCTGCAACCGCGGATTGGTGTTGTGGACGATCAGGTTCACCGCATAGGGCGCGGGATTTTCCAGCGCCTGCAGGCCGGCCCCGATTTCCTCCAGCCATCCCTCGAAGCCGCTGCTCTCGCGCTGGTTGAGCGCCGGGAAGCTGCCGACGATGCCGCTGCGGCAGCAGGCCAGCACCAACTGCGGGTTGGATACCAGGAACATCGGCGCGGCCACCATCGGCAGTCGCAGGCGTTGGTCGAGCAGGGCGGGCAAGGACATGGACAGGACTCCTGGGTCAGAAAGGTTTGAGCACCACCAGTAGGACGATCAGCAGCAGGAACAGTACAGGCACTTCGTTGAACCAGCGGTAGAACACATGGCTGCGCCCCGGCTCGCCGCGGGCGAAGCGCTTGAGCATGGCGCCGCAGGCGTGGTGGTAGCCGATCAGCAGGACCACCAGGGTCAGCTTGGCGTGCAGCCAGCCTTGGCTCAGCCAGCCGGGGGTGAGATAGAGCATCCAGAGGCCAAGGACCAGGGTGGCGAGCATCGAGGGCATCATGATCCCCCGGTAGAGCTTGCGCTCCATGACGCAGAAGCGTTCCCGGCTGGTCTGGTCCTCGCTCATGGCGTGGTAGACGAACAGGCGCGGCAGGTAGAACAGGCCGGCGAACCAGCAGACCACGGCGATGATATGGAAGGCTTTGAGCCACATGTACATCAGGACATCCTCTTGATCACGGTGCCCCGATAGTAGAGGGATGGCTGGAACGCGTCACCCTGGCGGCTTGCCGCTGTCTGATTTGCCGGCAGATATGGCCGCATAACAGGTAGGAACATTCGGATAGGGCCTCGCAGCAATTTCTGCCCGACGACCCCGGGGGCTAGACTGCCGACCGAAGGGCCGAGCCGGTCGCAAAGCCGGACGCCCAGCGCTGTTCATGCCGGCGCTCGGCTCTTATCATTGGCCTCTTTTGGCTAGCTTGCCTCAGCGCGCGGAGTGATGGACAGATGATCAAGGTCGGCATCGTTGGCGGTACGGGTTATACGGGCGTGGAACTGCTGCGCCTGCTGGCGCAGCATCCGCAGGCCCGGGTGGAAGTGATCACTTCACGTTCCGAGGCGGGGGTGAAGGTCGCCGACATGTACCCGAACCTGCGAGGTCATTATGACGACCTGCAGTTCAGCGTGCCGGACGCGCAGCGCCTCGGCGCCTGCGACGTGGTGTTCTTCGCCACGCCGCACGGCGTGGCGCACGCGCTGGCTGGCGAACTGCTGGACGCGGGGACCCGGGTCATCGATCTGTCCGCTGACTTCCGCCTGGCGGACGCCGAGGAGTGGGCGCGCTGGTACGGCCAGCCGCATGGCGCTCCGGCCCTGCTCGACGAGGCTGTCTACGGCCTGCCGGAAGTGAACCGCGAGAAGATCCGCCAGGCCCGCCTGATCGCCGTGCCGGGTTGCTACCCGACCGCGACCCAACTGGGCCTGATCCCGCTGCTGGAGGCCGGCCTGGCCGACGCCTCGCGGCTGATCGCCGATTGCAAGTCCGGGGTCAGCGGCGCCGGTCGGGGCGCCAAGGTTGGCTCGCTGTTCTGCGAGGCGGGCGAAAGCATGATGGCCTACGCGGTCAAGGGGCATCGGCATCTCCCGGAAATCAGCCAGGGCCTGCGTCGGGCCTCCGGCGGCGACGTCGGGCTGACGTTCGTACCGCACCTGACGCCAATGATCCGCGGTATCCATGCAACCCTCTATGCCCATGTCGCGGATCGCTCGGTCGACCTCCAGGCGCTGTTCGAGAAGCGCTACGCCGACGAACCCTTCGTCGACGTGATGCCGGCCGGCAGCCATCCGGAGACCCGCAGCGTGCGTGGCGCCAATGTCTGCCGAATCGCCGTGCATCGCCCCCAGGGCGGCGACCTGGTGGTGGTGCTGTCGGTGATCGACAACCTGGTCAAGGGCGCCTCGGGTCAGGCGCTCCAGAACATGAACATCCTGTTCGGGCTGGACGAGCGCCTGGGCCTCTCGCATGCGGCCCTGCTCCCCTGATGTCCGGCTGGGAACTCCAGTTCCGTGATCCACGGCGGGCCTGGCTGGTCCGCCTCGGGGTGGGTGCGCTGCTGCTGGCGGTTCCGCTGGCGTTTCTCGGCGGTCGCTGGTCGACCGGGGCGGACGCCGCTCGCAGCGAGGCCGATGCGCAACGCCAGGAAACCCTGATCGGCGAGCAGAAGGCCGAGCTGGAGCGCCTGCGTACCGAAATCGAGGTGTTGCGCAGCGGAGAACGCCTCAGCCAGCAGGCCACCGAACAGAGCCGGCAGACCATCAAGCTGCTTGAGGACCAGGTGTTCAAGCAGCAACAGGACATCGCGTTCTACAAGGGGGTAGTCGCGCCGGCCAGCAAGGCGGATGCGCTGGAAATCCGTGCCTTTGAGGTGCAGGGCACGGACGACCCGCAGCGCTTCCGCTATAAGGTGATGCTCAGCCGCCTGGGCAGGGACGACCGCAAGCTGGATGGACGGCTGAAAGTCCGCATCAGCGGCAAGCTGGCGCGCAAGGACGCTACCTACGACCTCGAACAGCTCTCGCCGGAACTGGGCAAGACAGGGCTGTCGATTTCCCTCCGGCATTTCCAGTCGATCCCAGAAGGGGGGCGTTTCGCCGAGCTGGAGCTGCCGAAGAACTTCATCCCGAAGCTGATCGACGTACGTGCGGAGCTGAATGGCCAGTCCAAACCGCTACAGCGCCGTTTCGATTGGCCGAAGCAGTGAGTGAGCATTATGTGGAGCAAGAACAAAGGCCGGGCCGACGTCCAGCGTTTCACCGGGCAGACCAGCCTGATCGCCAGCGGCGCCGAACTGGTCGGTGACATGAACCTCAAGGGCGCGGTGCAGATCGACGGCACCGTCCGCGGAGCGTTGCAGGCGCACGAAGGGCTGGTGCGGGTCAGCGCCGGCGGTCGAGTCGATGGCGAAATCCGGGCCCCCCATGTGATCATCGACGGTCAGGTGGATGGCGACATCCATGCCATCGAACGCCTGGAGCTGGGGGCCCAGGCCCGGGTGAAGGGCAATCTTCACTATGGGCTGATCGAAACCGCCATGGGGGCCCAGATCGAGGGCCGCCTGTGCCCGATGACCGAGGCCAGTTCGCGCCCGCTGGAACTGCCTGCCAGCGTGGAAACTGTGGATTAGTTGACCATTTTTCTGGGACAAGAGGATAATGGGCGTAATGTTGTAACGCACGGCCTCAAGCCGGGAGATTCGGAAACATGAGCATCGAGACCTTCACCCCTACGCCCCTGCTCTTTACCCCAGGCGCAGCCAACAAGGTGAAGACGTTGATTGACGAAGAGGGTAATCCTCGCCTGAAACTGCGTGTATTCGTCACCGGCGGCGGTTGCTCGGGTTTCCAGTATGGCTTCACCTTCGACGAAGATATCGCCGATGACGATACCGTGATCGAGCGCGATGGCGTGGGCCTGGTGGTGGACCCGATGAGCTTCCAGTACCTGGCGGGTTCGGAAGTCGACTACCAGGAAGGCCTGGAAGGTTCGAGGTTCGTCATCAAGAACCCGAACGCCGCCACGACTTGCGGTTGCGGACAGTCGTTCTCGATCTGACGTCGATGGGGCCGCTACGAAAACGCCGCGCTTATATGCGCGGCGTTTTCGTTTCAGGCGGGATACAGCGCGCCCAGAGTCCTGGGACCGAGCGCACCGGTCACATCAGGGCAGTTGCCGGGCAGACGCTCGAGAAACCGATGGGCTAGCCAGGCGAATGCCATGCCCTCCATCCAGGCAGGGGGAATGCCGTATTCGTCGGTACTGGCGACCCGAGCTTCGGGCATCAGCAGGGCCAGGCGCCTCATCAGCGCCGTATTGAAGGCGCCGCCGCCGCATACCAGCACCTCTTCGCAGTCCGGCTGGGCGTCCAGCAGCGATTCGCTGATGCTGCGCGCGCTCAGTTCCAGCAGGGTTGCCTGGATATCCGCTGCCGGCAAGGCAGGGTGACGAGCCAGGTGCTCCTGCAGCCAGGGCAGGTTGAAGCGCTCGCGCCCGGTGCTCTTGGGGCCACGCGCGGCGAAGAACTCATCCGCCAGCAGGCTTGCCAGCAGTGCGTGGTTCATCTGGCCGCTGGCGGCCCACGCACCGTCCCGGTCGAAATGTTCGCCGCGTTGGTGATGAATCCAGGCGTCCATCAGCACGTTGCCCGGGCCGCAGTCGAAGCCGCGTACCGGCTTTCCGGGGCTGAGCAGCGAAACGTTGCTGAAGCCACCGATGTTCAGGACCGCCCTGGAGGCGTCATCATCGCCAAACAGCGCCTGATGGAAGGCCGGTACCAGCGGGGCGCCCTGGCCGCCGGCTGCGACGTCGCGGCGGCGGAAGTCGGCGACGACATCGATGCCGGTCAGCTCCGCCAGCAGGGCGGGGTTGCCGATCTGCACCGTAAAGTGGCGAGCGGGTTCATGTCGGATGGTTTGACCGTGACTGCCGATGGCACGGACTTCGTCGGGGCTCATCTGCTGCTGGAGCAGCAGTTCGCGCACGCCCTGTGCTGCAAGGGCGACCCAGCGTTGCTCGACTTCGGCGGCGCGGGCGATTTCATCGGGACCGGGGACGCACAGGGCGAGGATGTCTTCGCGCAGCCCGGCCGGCATGGGTAGGTAATGGGAAGCGAGCAAGGTGGTGCGATCACCTTGCTCGATCAGGACGATGTCCATGCCGTCCAGGCTGGTTCCGGACATCAACCCCAGGTAGCGCGGCACGATCAGCGCTGCTTGTTCAGGGCCAGGAGGGTTTTCTTCTCCTGATCCATGCGCGCGATCATCGGCTGGGTCTGCGCCATGAAGCGCTTGCGATCTGCGCCACCGAGCGGGTCCGCCATGGGCAGCTTGGCGCTCAGCGGATCGACGTGACGGCCATTGATCTGGAACTCGTAGTGCAGGTGCGGGCCGGTGGCCAGGCCCGTCATGCCCACGTAACCGATGATCTGGCCCTGCTTCACGCTGGTACCGGCGCGGATACCCTTGGCGAAGCGGCTCATGTGTCCGTAGATGGTCCGATAGCGCTGGCCGTGCTGGATCACCACGGCGTTGCCGTAGCCCCCCTTGCGTCCGGCTTCGAGGATCTTGCCGTCTCCGGTGGCCTTGATCGGTGTGCCGATGGGGGCAGCGTAGTCGACGCCCTTGTGCGCGCGGATCTTGTTCAGGATCGGGTGGCGGCGGCCCAGGGAGAAGCGCGAGCTGATGCGGGCGAAATCCACCGGCGTACGGATGAATGCCTTGCGCATGCTGGAGCCGTCGGCGCGGTAGTAGCTGGTATTGCCCTGCTTGTTGGTGTAACGCACGGCGGTGTAGGTCTTGCCGCGGTTGACGAAGCGGGCGGCGAGGATATTGCCGGTCGCCACTTGCTTGCCGTTGACCTTGTGTTGTTCGTAGATCACGTCGAACTCGTCGCCTTCACGCAGATCGAGGGCGAAGTCGATGTCGTAGCCGAAGATATTCGACAGCGACGTGACCAGGTTATAGGGCAGGCCGGCGTTACGACCGGCAACGAACAGCGAGCTGGTGATGCGGCCATGGGCATAGGCGGTATGCAGGTCGATCTGGGCCTTCTCGCGTTTGAAGGAGTAGCCCTTGTCGGTCTTGTCCAGGCCGATGGTCTCGAGTTCGCTCTGCTTGACTCGCAGCGCCTGCAGCTCTCCTTTGGGGTCGAGCTTGAGCTTGACCTCCTGGCCGACCTTCAGATGGGTGAAGCGCTTGGCATCCTTGCTGCTGGTCAGCATGTCGTGCATGGCCGAGGTGGAAAGGCCTGCCTTGGTGAATACGGTCGACAGCGTATCGCCACTGGCGACGGTGATAGTCTTCCACTCGGGATCGACGGGCTTGGTGTCGGCAGCGGCTACAGATGCGCCCGGCTTGTCCGAGTCTTGCTCGGCGGTGTTGTCGTCGGAGGCGCCTTCTACCTGAGCGAAAGGCGTGCCTTCGTCGCTGGAATTGGTGACCGATTGCGGCAGGAGGTCGTCTTTCTCCTGAAGGAGGCGATCGGTGTTGCTTTCAAGCTCCAGATTGAGCGTGGTCCTCTTGGCCTCGACTTCGCTCGAGGGGAACACCAGTAGTGCCAAACTGAGGAGCGCTGCAACACCGCTGGCGGCCAACAAGTGGCTTTTCGGGTAATACGGCGGCGCTTTCTGATCGGATTGCGTCATGGCGTGATTGGTGTTTTTGGATTGTGAATAAATAACTGCCTAAAATATAACCAAAATCTCCTTGAATCAAGCCAAAAGTCGCGTCTGGCCTGGCTCCGTCCCCCTGACGGTCGGCAAAATTTGTTTTTAGTCTGCGATCTTGTATGGTTGGTTCCCTTTCGATTTTGGCAATTGGGCAGAACCTGTAAATGAAGTCGGTTGAAGAGCAGCTGGCGCTGATCCAGCGCGGTGCAGACGAGATCCTGGTAGAGGCGGAACTGGTGGCCAAGCTGAAGCGTGGCCAGCCCTTGCGGATCAAGGCCGGCTTCGACCCGACCGCTCCCGATCTGCATCTTGGCCATACCGTGCTTATTAATAAGCTGCGCCAGTTCCAGGACCTGGGGCATCAGGTGATCTTCCTCATCGGCGACTTCACTGGGATGATTGGTGACCCCAGTGGGAAAAGTGTTACCCGTCCTCCCCTGACGCGCGAGCAGGTTCTGGAGAATGCGGAGACGTACAAGTCCCAGGTCTTCAAGATCCTCGACCCGGCCAAGACCGAAGTAGCCTTCAATTCCACCTGGATGGACCAACTGACCCCGGCTGACTTCATTCGTCTTGCCTCTCAGTACACCGTTGCGCGGATGCTGGAGCGTGATGACTTTAGCAAGCGCTATGCCAGCAATCAGCCCATCGCTATCCATGAGTTCCTCTATCCGCTGGTCCAGGGCTATGACTCCGTCGCGCTGAAGGCGGACGTCGAGTTGGGTGGCACCGACCAGAAGTTCAACCTGCTGATGGGGCGCGAGCTGCAGCGTGCCTATGGCCAGGAGGCCCAGGTGATCCTGACCATGCCGTTGCTGGAAGGGCTGGATGGCGTGAAGAAGATGTCCAAGTCGCTGGGCAACTATATTGGTATCCAGGAAGCGCCGGGTGTCATGTACAGCAAGCTGGTCTCCATTCCTGACACGCTGATGTGGCGTTACTTCGAACTGCTCAGCTTCCGTTCCCTGGATGAGATCGATAGCTTCCGCAAGGACGTCGAGGCGGGCGCCAACCCGCGTGACATCAAGATCAAGCTGGCCGAGGAGATCGTCGCCCGCTTCCATGGCGAGGAGGCGGCGGCGAGCGCACACAAGTCGGCCGGCAATCGCCTGAAGGAGGGCGAGCTGCCGGAGGACCTGCCGGAGATCGAGCTGTCGTCCCCCGAGGATATGCCCGTTGCCTCTGTCCTTAATAAGGCGGGGTTGGTGAAGAATGCGGCTGCGGCTCGCGATCTCCTGGGTGCCGGCAGCGTCAAGGTGGATGGGCAGGTCGTCGACCGCACCTTCATGCTGGCGCTGGGTGAGACCCGTGTGTTTCAGGCAGGGAAGAAGGCTTTCGCGCGCATCACGCTGAAAGCTGAATAATTCTTTCAAATAAGTGTTGACGCCAGTTTCTATCTCCCTATAATGCGCACCACTCCCG